>ENA-UOVV01000001-UOVV01000001.1-compost-metagenome-genome-assembly--contig:-NODE-1-length-1084713-cov-35.323941_pt1 | contig 1084713 bp, 1032 predicted proteins | sample MGYA00238155_ERZ761577 | MGnify/ENA primary metagenome ERZ761577 (study PRJEB28898, sample SAMN06268775) | compost metagenome | isolation source: Emeryville, CA | place: USA:Emeryville, CA...
CCTCAGACTCCGCCCCCTCAGACTCCGCCCCCTCAGACTCCGCCCCCTCAGACTCTGCCCGACGCGAAGAGCTGATCGAGCACCCGGGCCAGCCGTCCCAGGTCCTCGGCCGTCGACAGGCGGTGGTCGCCGCCCTTGACCAGGGTGATGGTCACGTCCTTCGAGCGCAGGGTGGTCGCCAGCCGCAGCGAGAGTTCGTAGGGCACGTCGGGGTCGGCCAGCCCGTGCACCAGCCGCACCGGCTGGTCCAGCGGGATCGTGCTGTGCAGCAGCAGGTGCGCCCGCGACTCCTCGATCAGCCGGTGCGTGACCACGGTCGGTTCGCTGTCATAGGCGGACGGCAGGGTGAGGCGCCCGTTGCGCTCCAGCAGGGCGCGGCTCTCGGCATCGAAGGCCGGCCACATCAGCTCCTCGGTGAAGTCCGGGGCCGGTGCGATGCCGACCAGCGCCGCCGCCTTCTCGGGCCGCGCGAGGGCCGCCAGGAGCATCAGCCAGCCGCCCATGGACGACCCGATGAAGACCTGCGGTCCCTGGGTCAGCTCATCGAGCACCGCCAGGCAGTCCTCCCGCCACAGCCCGATCGTGCCGTCTTCGTAGCTGCCGTCCGAGGCGCCGTGGCCGAAGTAGTCGAACCGCAGGAAGGCGCAGCCGCGACGCCGGGCGTAGTCCTCGAGGAAGGTGGCCTTGCTGCCCGTCATGTCGGACCGGAAACCACCGAAGAAGACGAGGCCAGGCCCCTCGCCCTCCAGGCGCCGGTAGGCGATGCGGTGCCCGGCCGGGGCATTCAGGTAGCTGGGCTGGTTGTCGACCGTCATGACTGCAGTGCTCCGCGGCTGTTCTCTTTCGCTTCCTTGACAGCGTCCGGCCGCCTCCCTTTAGTCCGCGGACTTCGGCCCCTCGCCGGGCCCGAACCAGGAGGACGACGGAGCGACATGGTCGCGATCACCTTACCAGACGGTACGATCAAGCAGTTCGACGGCGCCGTCACGGGCCGCGAACTCGCCGAGGCCATCGGCCCCGGTCTGGCGAAGGCTGCTCTGGCGGTGACGGTCGACGGCACTCCGCGCGACCTGTCGCACCTGATCGAGCGCGACGCGACCGTGGCGATCGTGACCCGTACCCATGGCGAGGCCCTCGACATCCTGCGCCATGATGCGGCGCACGTGCTCGCCGAGGCGGTGCAGGAACTCTATCCGGGCACGCAGGTGACCTTCGGGCCGGCGACCGCCGACGGCTTCTACTACGACTTCGCCCGCAAGGAGCCCTTCACGCCGGAGGACCTCGAGCGCATCGAGAAGCGGATGCACGAGATCGTCGACCGCGACGAGCCGATCAGCCGCGAGGTCTGGCCGCGCGATGAGGCGGTCCGCCACTTCCTGGCGATCGGCGAGAAGTACAAGGCCGAGCACATCGAGAGCCTGCCTGCCGACGAACCGATCTCCATCTATCGTCAGGGCGCCTGGCTGGATCTCTGCCTGGGCCCGCACCTGCCCTCGACCGGCAAGCTCGGCCACGGCTTCAAGCTGCTGCGGGTGTCGGGCGCCTACTGGCGCGGCGACCAGAAGAACGAGCAGCTCCAGCGGATCTACGGCACGGCCTGGGAGGACGAGAAGCGCCTCAAGGCCCACCTGACGATGATGGAGGAGGCGGCCAGGCGCGACCACCGCCGCCTGGGCCGGGAGATGGGCCTGTTCCACCAGCAGGAGGAGGCGGTCGGCTCCGTCTTCTGGCACCCCAAGGGCTGGACCTTCTACCGTGTGGTCGAGGACTACATGCGCCGGCGGCTGAAGACGGGCGGCTACGTCGAGGTCAAGACGCCCCAGCTCATCGACCGGGCGCTGTGGGAGGCCTCGGGGCACTGGGAGAAGTTCCGCGAGAACATGTTCATGGCGGAGAGCGAGCACCGCATCCTCGCCGTCAAGCCGATGAACTGCCCGGGGCACGTGCAGATCTTCAAGCAGGGGCTGACCAGCTACCGCGACCTGCCGCTGCGGATGGCGGAGTTCGGCGCCTGCCACCGCAACGAACCGTCCGGGGCGCTGCACGGGCTGATGCGGGTGCGCGCCTTCACCCAGGACGACGCCCACATCTTCTGCACCGAAGACCAGATCGTCGACGAGACGAAGCGCTTCTGCGATCTGCTGCTGCAGGTCTACCGCGACTTCGGCTTCGAGTCGGTGAAGGTGAAGTTCTCCGACCGGCCGGAGAAGCGCGCCGGCTCCGACGCGACCTGGGACCGCGCCGAGACGGCCCTGAAGGAGGCGACGGAGGCCGCGGGCCTGAGCTTCACGCTCAACCCCGGCGAGGGCGCCTTCTACGGGCCCAAGCTGGAGTTCGTGCTGCAGGACGCGATCGGACGGGACTGGCAGTGCGGCACGCTGCAGGTCGACTTCGTCCTGCCCGAGCGGCTGGAGGCGAGCTACATCGGCGAGGACGGCGCCCGCCACCGGCCGGTGATGCTGCACCGGGCGATCCTCGGCTCCTTCGAGCGCTTCCTGGCCATCCTGATCGAGAACTTCGCCGGCCGCTTCCCGCTGTGGCTCTCGCCTGTCCAGGTGGTCGTAGCACCGATCACGAGCGAGGCGGACGCCTACGCGGAGGAGGTCGCGGCCGCCCTGGCGGCGCGCGGCCTGCGCGCGATCACCGACCTGCGCAACGAGAAGATCAATCTCAAGGTCCGCGAGCATTCCCTGAGCAAGGTCCCGGTCATCGCCGTGGTCGGTCGGCGTGAAGCGGAGGCGCGCGCCGTCACGCTGCGGCGGCTGGGCCAAGACGCCCAAGAAAACCTTGCGCTCGATGACGCCATTACTAGATTAGCGACAGAAGCGACGCCGCCGGACCTGCGTCCGGCATAAGCGTCGTGACCGCCGGTCCCTGTTCAACATCCAAGGAGAAGTTTCCATAGCCAGACCACCGATGGACGCCGCACCGACCCGCGAAGGGCCGCGCGTCAACAACCAGATCCGCATCCCCAAGGTGCGTCTCATCGACGAGACGGGTGAGAACCTGGGCGTAGTTCCGACGCGCGAAGCGATGATGCGCGCCGAAGACGCCGGTCTCGATCTCGTCGAGATCTCGCCGAACTCGGACCCGCCGGTCTGCAAGATTCTCGATTTCGGCCGCTACAAGTACGAGTCCCAGAAGCGTGCGAACGAGGCTCGGAAAAAGCAGAAGATCATCGAAATCAAAGAGATCAAGCTGCGCCCGAACATCGACGAACACGACTACGACGTGAAGATGCGGGCGATCGAGCGTTTCCTCGGCGAAGGCGACAAGGTCAAGGTGACCATGCGCTTCCGCGGCCGCGAGATGGCCCACCAGGAGTTGGGGCTCAAGGTGCTGGAACGGGTTCGGGACATGTTCAACGAGGCCGCCAAGGTCGAGCAGATCCCGAAGCTCGAAGGCCGTCAGATGACCATGGTGATGGCCCCCAGGTAGCGCCGGCGGTCGACACGAGAGCCTCGCCTTCGGCGGGGCTTTTCGCGTTTGTGGCCCCCGCTCGCTCTTCGATAGGCTTTTGACGCGACCGCCCCTTGCTTCGAGGCGAGTCTGCATAGCCGCGAAGGCCCGACGTCGCAGCCTGGATCGCCACGCCCCTTACGGGGCTCGCGATGACCCATACACCGTCGATCGAAGCCCGAGGGGCTGAAGCAGTCCAGGCCACGCGCCGACACGTCCGGCTCGCGAAACGTTCCTCGTCAGCGCGGCATCGGCGGTCGTCGCCGCAGCCGAACCACCGCCTCGTCGAGCGCCGACAGGAAGCGGGAGCGGTCCTTCGGCCCGAGGGGCGGCGGTCCGCCGCCGACCCGCTCCGTTCCCCCCGCGCGCAGGTGGTCCAGCAGGTCCCGCGTCGCCCGCGCCATGCCGATCGACTGCTGGTCGAAAGGCTTCCCGCGGGGACCGATGACCACCGCCCCCGCGGCGAGGCAGCGCTGCGCCAGGGGGATGTCGGCGGTGACCACGATGGTGCCACCCCTTGCCCGCTCGGCGATCCAGTCGTCCGCCGCATCGAAGCCGTCGGAGACCACCACGACCTCGACATCGAGGCCCTGCGGCCGCGCCATGGGCGCGTTGGCGACCAGCTTGACCGGCAGCTTGTACCGGCCGGCCACCTTGTAGACCTCGCCTTTCACGGGGCAGGCGTCGGCATCGACCAGGATCTCGATGGCCGGCCCCGCCGGGCCGGCAGGATCAGACACCCAGCAGCTCGTTCTTGTGGAAGACGCCCTGCTTCATGACGGCCTTGAGATGGGTCTCGGGCGTCTGCATGACGCCGATGTCCTCCAGAGGGTTGCCGTTGATCACCAGCAGGTCGGCCTCGAACCCGGCGGCCACCTGGCCGATGCGGTCGCTCATCCGGAACAGCTCGGCGGCGTTGCAGGTCGCCGCTCGGATCAGGTCGGCCGCCGACACCACCTCCCGGCGCAGGCCGAACTCGCCGAGCTGCAGCCGGTGCATCTTGCCCAGCAGATCGGTGCCGTAAACCATCTTCACGCCACCGCGATAGGCCAGTTCCACCGCCTTGATGCCGGCGTCGAGCACGTCGTAGACCTTGGCGTTGAGTTCCGGCGGCATACCGGCCTCCACCCCTTCGCTCGCCAGGGCCTGATAGATCGACAGGGTCGGCGTCAGGAACACGCCGTGCTCGCGGAAGAGCGGGATCGAGGTCTCGTCGATCAGGTTGCCGTGCTCGATCGAGTTGACGCCGCAGCGGATCGCACGGTTGACCGCCCGGGCCGTGTAGGCGTGGGCCATCACTGGTATCAGCGCCGCATCCGCCTCTTCCACCGCCGCGCGGATCTCGTCCTCCGAGAACTGCGTGGAGGTGATGCGGTCGGTCGGTGAGGCCACGCCGCCGGAGACCATCAGCTTGATGTGGGTCGCGCCGCGGCGGATCTCCTCGCGGCAGGCCCGGCGGACCTCCGCCACCCCGTCGCAGACGTGCCCGAAGCCGGAACAGCAGAAGCACTGGTCGAGCAGCTGCTCGCCGGGGCCGCGCATGTCGGCATGGCCGCCGGTCTGGGACAGGGCGTGGCCGCAGTAGAGGATGCGCGGGCCGCGAATCGCCCCCTCGGCCACCGCCTTGGCGAGCCCCCAGTCGGCGCCTCCGGCATCGCGGACGGTGGTGAAGCCGCGCAGCAGCATGCCGTGCAGGATCTCGCCGGCCTTGGCGCTCACGTAGAAGGGCGAGAGCCGTGCCAGCGCGGCGAAGTCGGCGGTCGTGGTGGTGACGTGGACGTGGGCGTCGCACAGCCCCGGCATCAAGGTCTTGCCCTTGAGATCGAGGGCGAAGGCGTCGCCTGCCTTCACGTCGCTGCCGCCCATCTCGACGATCCTGCCGTCGCGCACCAGCACCCGGCGGTCCGGCAGGATCTCGCCGGCCACCGTGTCCAGGACATTGGCATTGGTGAAGAGGATCGTCGACATGCAGGGCTCCCGGCGGAACGGAGAGGAGGAGAGGACTCAGGCGGTGAGCAGGAACTCGCGCAGGGCGACGTTGAACTCGCCGGCGGCCTCGACATTGGAGAGGTGCGCGGCCGGCAGGACGACCGGAACGGCGCCCCTGATCTTGCCGACGATGTGACCGCCGGCCTCCGGCGGCGTCGAGGGGTCATGCTCGCCCATGATGACCATGGTCGGCAGGTTGATGGCGGCGATCGACTCGCGCTGGTCCATGTCGCGGATGGCGGCACAGCAGCCGGCATAGCCGGTGGGCGGCGTGCTCACGAAGCCCTGCCGCACGGCTTCCACGGCAGCGGGATCGCGCTCGCGGAAAGCGGGGGTGAACCAGCGCGCCGCCGTGGACTCCCAGAGAGACTCCATGCCCGCCTCGTTGGCCGACTGGATGCGACCGTCCCACAGGCTCTTCGGGCCCATGTAGGCGGCCGTGTTGCAGAGAACCAGCTTGCGCAGACGCTGCGGCGTGTTGGTGCCGAGCCACATGCCGACCATGCCGCCCAGGGACAGCCCGCAGAAGGCGGCGTCCTGGACATCGAGGGCCGCGAGCAGGCCAGCCGTGTCGCGGCCGAGCTGCTCGATGCTGTAGGGCGCAGGCGTCACCTCGGTGCCGCCATGGCCACGCCGGTCGTAGCGCAGGATGCGGAACTCCTCCCGAAACGCGGCCACCTGCGGGTCCCACATGGAGAGGTTGGAACTGAGGGAGTTGGAGAAGACGACGAGCGGGGCACCCTCGGGCCCGTCGAAGCGATAGTTGAAACGGCACCCCTCGACGGTGATCTGCGGCATGGTCCCTGCTCCCTCCTGTCGACGCCTGCTCCTCTCTGCCGCGAATGCTCCGGACGGCCAAGGACTTTCGGCCGTCACACCGCGATGGTGGCGCGGGTGAAGGCCTCGACGTAGTCCAGCAGGGCGTCGGACGCTCTTGCGGCCGCGGCTTCGTCGCCGTCGGCGATCGCGTCCATCACCACGGCGTGCAGGGGTGCGGCCGTGCGGAGGTCGTGCGGCCCGGCATAGATGGACCAGAAGCGCCGCGACATGGCGTGGATCGAGGCGATCGCCTTCTCGGCGAAAGGGTTGCCCGAGCACTCGGCGACGAAGCCGTTGAACTCGTTGTCGGTGCGCAGGAACAGCAGGTAGTCGTCCTTGGCCGTCGCCTCCCGCATGGCGGCCGCGAGTTCGCGGAACCTCCGGCGCTGCGCCTCGGTGCTGCGCCGTGCCGCGCGGCTGGCGATCAGCCGTTCGAGCTCGCGCCGGACCTCGAGCAGCAGCAGCTGGTCACGGACGTTCACCTCGGTGACCACCAGCCCCCGCCGCGGCACGATCTTGACCAGCCCGTCTTCCGCCAGGCGCAGCAGCGCCTCGCGGATCGGCGTGCGGCCGAAGCCCGTCTGCTCCATCAGCCAGGGTTCGGTCACCGAGGCGCCGGGGGCGAGCTGCAGCGTGATGATCATCTCCTCGATGCGCTCGTAGGCCTGCTCGGCGAAGGTCGCGAGCGGCGGCCGGCGTCGCGGAGACTGCTTGCCACGCTGTCGGGGTGTACGCAGGGCGCTGATCCCGGACCTCCTCGTGAGGGATGTTCGATAGACTATCTCTAGGGGATTCTCGCCGCCCTATCGAGCCTGCAGGTGCGTCCCGGCGATCGACGAAGCGGCCGCCGGAGGTGAAGGTCCTCGGCGGCCGGTTCCCCGACAGAGGGGTCTCAGATCACTGCTTGACCAGCGGGCACTCGCCCTCGCTCAGCGGGCGAAACGCCTTGTCGCCGGGAACGGTGGCCAGGATCCTGTAGTAGTCCCACGGGCCTTTCGATTCCGCCGGCGACTTGACCTGCACCAGGTAGATCGGGTTGAGGCTGCGGCCGTCCTCCCGGATCTTGACGTCCTGCCAGAGCGGGTCGTTGACCGGCATCTTCTTCATCTGCGCGACGACCGCGTCGCCCGCGTCGGATCCCGTCGCCTCGACGGCCTTCAGGTAGTGGGTGACCAGGGTGTAGACCCCCGCCTGCGCCATGGTCGGCGCCCGGCCGTGGTTGCGTTCCATGAACCGCTCGCTCCACGCCCGCGTCTCGGGGATGCGATCCCAGTAGAAGGCGGTGGCGAGGTTGATGCCCTGGGCGGTCTGCAGGCCGAGGGCGTCGATGTCGGTGATGAAGGCCAGCATCGGCACTACGGTCTGGCCGTTCTGCGCGACTGCGAACTCACCGGCCTGCTTCATGGCGTTGATGGTGTCCGCGCCGGCGTTGGCCAGACCGGTGACCTTCGCTCCGGAGCCCTGTGCCTGCAGGATGTAGGATGAGAAGTCCGAGGTCCCCAGCGGATGGCGCACCGTTCCCAGCACCGTGCCGCCGCCCTCCTGCACGAAGCGGATTCCCTGAGCCTCCTGGGCGTGGCTTCCGGCGTTGTCGCCCGTGATGAAGAACCAGCTGTCGCCGCCCTCTTGCACCGTCGCCTTCACCGCGACCGACGACAGGCCGTAGCTGTCGAAGCCCCAATGCACCGTATTGGCCGCACAGCTCTTGCCGGTCAGGGCGGGGCTGGAGGCCGAGGTGACCAGCATCGCCCGGTTCTTCTCCTCGGCGATCTGCTGCAGGGCCAGGGCGGCCGCGGAGGTGGTCAGTTCGAGGATCGCATCAACGCCCTCGTCGTCCATCCACCGGCGCGCCAGGCTGGAGGCCAGGTCGGGCTTGTTCTGGTGATCGCCGCTGATGACCTCGACGGGCTTGCCGAGGACGGTGCCGCCATAGTCCTCGACCGCCATCTGGGCGGCCAGAACGGAGCCCGCGCCGCCGAAGTCGGAGTAGACCCCCGACTGGTCGTTGAGGACGCCGAACCGCACGGCGCCGCCCGATATCTCCGCATGGGCCGCAAAGGCCAAAAGGCTCGTCATCGCAGCCGCGCCGAGCGCGGCCATCCGCTGTGCTCCCATAGGGCTCTCCTCTTGTCGCTTGTCCGTTTTCGGCGGGCCCGTGGGACCGCCCTGCGCGACGCATTCCATATATCCGTGATATACGCAACAGCCATCCTATTCTACAGGCTTTAATTTCTTCACTCGTTGACGTGTTCGTATATCACCCATATACGATCTCGACCGAGCTGACTGTCCATATGGGAGGACGCGCATGACCCCCGAGCAGGTGCTGTCACATCGCCCGAAGGTTCTGAGTGAGAAGCAGCGGGAGGATTACTTCCAGAAGGGGTACATCCTCGTCGAATCGATCATCCCGAAGGAGGTCGTCGAGCGTCTACTGCGGGTGACGGGTGAGTTCATCGAAAAGAGCCGCTCGGTCACCAAGTCGGATGCGATCTTCGACATAGAGCCCGGCCACACCGCTGCGGAGCCGCGCCTGCGCCGGCTCTCCAGCCCCGTCGATCATCATCCGGCCTACTGGGACTTCGCCTCGTCCGGGGTGGTCGCCGACATGATGGAGGACCTCGTCGGGCCGGACGTGAAGTTCCACCACGCCAAGCTCAACTTCAAATGGGCCAAGGGCGGCCAGGAAGTGAAGTGGCACCAGGACATCCAGTCCTGGCCGCATACCAACTACTCGCCGCTGACCATCGGCACCTACCTCCACGACGTCGACGAGGCGATGGGGCCGCTGCTGTGCATCCCCGAGAGCCACAATGGTGAGCTGTTCGACCAGTACCGGGAAGACGGATCCTGGGCCGGTTACATCCTCGATCGGGACATGCCGAGAGTGCAGGCCGACAGGGCGGAAACGCTGATGGGGCCGGCCGGATCGGTCACGATCCACAACTGCCGCACCGTCCATGCGTCCCAGCCAAACCTGTCGCCGATCGGCCGCCCGCTGTTGCTCCACACCTATTCCGCGGCGGACGCCTTCCCCTACACGCCCAACCCGGTGCCGAGCCGCTACTCCGGGACAATCGTCCGCGGATCACAGCCGCGTTGGGCGCACCACGATCCCCGGGGCAGTCTGGTGCCACCCGACTGGTCGGGCGGCTACATTTCCGTCTTCGAGGTCCAGGGCCAGAAGCAGGCCGCGATGTAGGGCGGGCGCTCCCGCCAGCCTCCAGACCTTCGCCCTGACAGACCGCCGGAGCCCCGATGCAAGGTTTCCGCTTCGACAGCGTTCGCCTCCCGCCCGACGCCGAGGAGGCCAGACGCCACACCCGGGATTTCCTGGCCGGCGAGATCGCGGCCGGCACCTTCGTCCCGCGCCGTTGCTCCTGGACCACATACTCCGCGGAGTTCTCCCGGAGAGCCGGCGCCGCCGGCCTGATCGGCGTCACCTGGCCGAAAGCCTACGGCGGCCGGGAACTGTCGGACTTGGCAAAGTTCGCGATCACAGCGGAACTTCTGGCTGCGGGCGCCCCCTGCTTCGCCCACTGGATCGCCGACCGGCAGTCGGGCCCGCAGATCCTGAACCACGGCAGCGACCGCCTGAAGCAGGAGATCCTGCCGCGGATCGCGCGCGGGGACTGCTACTTCGGGATCGGCATGAGCGAGCCCAGCTCGGGCTCCGACCTCGCCGCCGTGCGCACCCGGGCGGAGCGGGTGGACGGCGGCTGGCTGATCAACGGCAGCAAGATCTGGACGTCGAACGCCCATCGCGTCCACTACCTGATCGCCCTCGTGCGCACCGGGGAAGCGGGCGAAAGCCGCCACGAGGGACTGACCCAGTTCGTCGTGGACCTGGCGCAGCCCGGCGTCACCGTGCGCCCGATACACAACCTGGCGGGCGAGCACGAATTCAACGAAGTCTTCTTCACCGACTTCTTCGTGCCGGAGGACATGATCCTCGGCGGCGAGGGGCGCGGCTGGGCGATGGTCACCTCCGAGCTGGCCTACGAGCGCAGCGGCCCGGACCGCTTCATGTCCGACTACCGCCTCCTGGTCGAGCTGATCGAGCGGGTCGGCCCCGATCCGGACCGCCACCAGGCGGCGGAGATCGGCCGCCTCGTCGCCCACCTCTCGGCGCTGCTGCGGATGTCGGCCTCGATCGCCGCCAGCCTCGGGCGGGGGGAGCGGGTCGACGTCGAGGCCGCCCTGGTCAAGGAGGTGGGGACCGCCTTCGAACGCGACGTGCCGGAGGTCGCCCGGCGCCTGGTCCAGACGGAGGCGGACCTGGACGACGACCTCGACGCCTTCTCGGACGCACTCGCCCACGTCGTCCTGCATGCGCCGGCCTTCACGCTGCGCGGCGGAACGCAGGAGATCCTGCGCGGCGTGATCGCGCGGGGGCTGGGACTGCGATAGGGATAGGGTGATGACTGAGCACCAGACGGACGCACTGGCCGACGACGTCGCGGGCATCGTCCTGGAACAGGCGGAACGGCTGTTCCGCGACAGCCTCACCCGGGAAGTCCTGCAGGCGGCCGACGGGGGCCGGTGGCAGGCCCCGCTGTGGGGCCTCGTCGAGGAGTCGGGCCTGCCTCTGGCCCTGGTCCCCGAGGAGAAGGGCGGGGTCGGGCTGCCGCCGGTGGAGGCCTTCCGGCTGCTCAGGCGCTCGGCCTTCCATGCCCTCCCGCTGCCTCTGGCGGAGACGACGGTGGCCGCGGCGCTCTGGACCAGTGCGGGGGGTGAACCGTTCGCCGGCGCCTGCTCGCTGGCCCCGGTCACGGCCGACGACCGGCTCGTCTTCGAACGGGCCGGAGACGGCTACCGCGTCACCGGCACCGCCCGGCGGGTGCCGTGGGGCTCGCAGGTCCCGAACCTCCTGCTGTTCGGCCATGACGAGACGGGCGCGCCTCGCCTCGCCCTCACCGCGGCGGTTGCCGCCGAGCCTGGGCGCTTCAACCTGGCCGGGGAGCCGCGCGACCGCTTGGTTCTCGACCGCACGGCCCTGCCGGCGGAGGCGGTCCGGCCGGCGCCGGATCTCTGCCGCGACGGCCTGCTGCAGGCCGGCGCGCTGATCCGCGCCGTGCAGATGGTCGGCGCCATGGAGCGCGCCCTCGACAGCGCCCTCGACCACGCGAACGAGCGCCGGCAGTTCGGCAGGCCGATCGCCAAGTTCCAGGCCATCCAGCACATGCTGGCCATCGCCGCCGGGCAGTTCGCGGCCGCCAGTGCCGCGGCGGACCGGGCCGCCGGCGCCTGGGGCACCCCCTCCTTTCCCTTCGACGTCGCCGTCGCCAAGGCCCGTGTCGGCGAAGCCGCCGGCAAGGTGGCGGAGACCTGCCATCAGGTGCTCGGCGCCATGGGCTTCACCCAGGAGCACAGCCTGCACTTCTCCACCCGCCGCCTCTGGTCCTGGCGCGACGAGTTCGGCCACGAGACCCGCTGGCAGGAGGAGATCGGCCGCCTGGTCTGCGCCCGCGGCGGCCAGGGCCTGTGGGATCTGCTGAACGGAGCATGAAGGTGGACCAGCACAGCCACGGGACGGATGGCGGAAACGGCCGACCGAACTTCGCCGACGGCCCCCTGAGCGGGATCCGGGTCCTGGACCTGACGAGCGTCATCATGGGCCCCCTCGGCACCCACATCCTGGCGGACATGGGCGCCGACGTGATCAAGGTGGAGAGCCCCGAGGGCGACTCCCTGCGCAACTACCGCCCCCTGCGCAATCCGGGCATGGCGGGGAATATCCTCAACCTCCACCGCAACAAACGCAGCATCGTCCTCGACCTCAAGCAGGAGAAGTGCCGGCAGGCACTGGACCGCCTGATCCCGGCGGCCGACGTCTTCATCCACACCCTCCGGCCGGACACGATCGGCCGCCTGGGCTACGACTACGACCACGTCCGCTCGCTGGCGCCCGACATCATCTACTGCGGGGCCTACGGGTTCAGCGCGAAGGGGCCCTACGCGAGGAAGGCGGCCTACGACGACCTGATCCAGGCGGGGTCGGGCCTGGCCGCCCTCTCCGGCAAGATGCACGGCCAGCCCGGCTACCTGCCGTCGGTGATCTGCGACAAGCTCGCCGGCCAGACCATCGCCTACGCCGTCATCGCCGCCCTCTTCCAGCGGCAGCGCGGCGGCGGCGGACAGGCGATCGAGGTGCCGATGCTGGAGACGGCGATCGAGTTCAACCTCGTCGAGCACATCTTCGGAATGGCCTTCGAGCCGCCGCTCGGCCGCTCCGGCTTCGGCCGGGTACTCAGCAGGAACCGCAAGCCCTACCGCACCAAGGACGGTTACGCCTGCATCCTGCCCTACTCCGACCGCAACTGGCGCGACTTCTACGCCTTCACCGGGCGCCGCGAGTTCGAGGGCGACCCCCGCTTCAAGACCCTGTCGGACCGCGTCACCCACATCGACGTGCTCTACGGCATGGTCGAGGAGGAAGCGCCGAAGCATACGACGGAAGAGTGGGTCGCCTTCTGCGACCGCGTGAGCATCCCCTGCATGCCGGTCATGGACCTGGACGATCTGCCGGACGACCCGCACCTCCAGGCGACCGGCTTCTTCTCGACCGAGGAGCATCCGACGGAGGGGCGCTACCGCACCGTCCGCCGCCCGGTCTCCTACAGCGGCTCCGAATTCCGCATCCGCCGCCATGCTCCGCGCCTGGGGCAGGATACGGCCGAGGTGCTGCGCGAGGCCGGCTTCTCCGATGCGGAGATCAGCGAGATCACCGGCGGCGCAGCCGTCGAAGCGGCGGAATGAGGAGCGGACGGATGGCGGAAGGGCTTCACTTCACCCGCAAGGACGGCATCGCGCGGATCGTGCTGGACCGCCCCGGACGGATGAACGCCTTCACCTTCGACATGATCGACGCCTGGGCCGCCGCCCTGGAGGCCTGCCGGACCGACGACAGCGTGCGGGTGGTCCTGGTGACGGGCGCAGGAGAGGCCTTCTGCAGCGGCGGCGACATCGTCGAGATGGGCGACCGCCTCGACCAGCCGCCGGCCCGGCGCAAGGACGAGCTCTACGGTCGGGTCCAGCGGATCCCGCTGGCCCTCCAGGACCTCGACAAGCCGGTGATCGCCGTGGTCAACGGCGTGGCCACGGGGGCGGGCATGGATCTGGCCCTCATGTGCGACATCCGCTACGCGGCCGCCAGCGCCCGCTTCGCCGAGACCTACATCAAGGTGGGCCTCGTCCCCGGCGCGGGCGGCGCGCATTTCCTGCCGCGGCTGGTGGGCGTCTCCAAGGCGCTCGAGCTCTTCCTGACCGGCGAGTTCATCGACGCGCAGGAGGCGCTGCGGCTGGGCATCGTCAACAAGGTCTTCCCCGACGAGACGCTCGTGCAGGAGACGGACGCCATCGCGGCGAAGATCGCCGCGGCCCCGCCTCTGACAGTCCGGCTGCTCAAGCGCGCCATCGTCCAGGGGACGGAGAACGGGCTGCGCACCAACCTGGACATGATCTCCTCGCACTACGCCGTCGCCACCTCGACCGAGGAGCACAGGGCGGCGGTGCGCAAGTTCATCGCCGGCCGGACGGGCCGGGAGAGCTGATCTCCCGGCCCCTGCCCGCGTTTCCGCTCTCCGTCAGCCGCGCATGCGGGCGGCGTCGGGGTCGAAGAGCGGCCGGGTCACGATCTTCGCCGGCCGCCGCTCGCCCAGGATCTCGATCTCGAAGTCGGCCCCCTCGGCGATCAGCGCGCGCGGCACGAAGCCCAGGGCCACCGACTTCTCGACGAAGTGCGCGTAGCCGCCGGAGGTGACGAAGCCCACCACCTCGCCGTCCTTCCAGATCGGCTCGTCAGCGACGACGTCGGCGTCGGCCGCCTCCACCACCAGCGTCGTGAGCTGCCGGTCGGGCGGGTTGTCGCGGGCCGCCACCGCCGCGTCACGGCCGATGAAGTCGTTCTTCTTGAAGGAGACGAAGCGGTCGAGCCCGGTCTCCGCCGGGACGTAGTCCGGCTTGAACTCCCGCAGCCAGGAGCCGAAGGACTTCTCCAGGCGCAGGGACATCATCGCCCGCATGCCGAAGGGCGTCAGGCCCAGGTCGGCCCCCGCCTCCGTCAGCGCCTCGTAGAGCGCCACCTGATGCTTGGCCGCGACATAGATCTCGTAGCCCAGGTCGCCGGTGTAGGTGACCCGGTTGACGATGGCCGGCACCCGGCCGACTTCCAGTTCGCGTACGGCAAGGAAGGGGAATTCCTCGGCCGACACGTCCGAGCGGGTGACCCGGGACAGCAGCTCGCGCGCCTTCGGGCCGGCGATCTGGAAGCCCAGCCGCTCCAGCGAGACGTTCCGAATGGCGACGCCGGCCGGCGGCAGGTGCCGCTCGAACCAGCGCATGTGGAAGGCCTGCGCCGAGTAGGAGGCCGTGAGCTGGAAGCGCTCGGGGCCGAGCTTGGCGACGGTGAAGTCGCCGATGATCCGGCCCTTGGGGCTGAGCATGGGGGTGAGGCAGATCCGCCCTTCCCGCGGCATGCGGTTGGCGAAGATGCGGTTGAGCCAGTCCTCGGCGTCGGGGCCGCTCACGTCGTACTTGCCGAAGTTGTGGATCTCGTTGAGACCGACCGCCGTGCGCACCGCCCGGCACTCTGCCGCCACGACCGGGAAGGCGTTGGAACGGCGGAAGCTCGGCGTCTCGAACAGCGGCTCGCCCTCGGGGGCGAAGTAGTTGACGTGCTCCAGGCCGTGGCCGTGGCCGAAGACCGCCCGCCGCTGCTTCCACAGGGCATAGGCCGGCGTGGTGTCCAGGGGCCGGCCGGCCGGCAGCTCCTCGTTCGGATAGGTGATGGCGAAGCGGCGCTGGTAGTTCTGGCGCACCGTCTCGCGGGTGTAGGCCGGCGTCGTGTAGGAGCCGAAGCGGGCGACGTCCATGGCGAAGACGTCGCGGGTCGGCTCGCCCTCGACCATCCATTCGGCCAGCGTCAGGCCGACGCCGCCGCCCTGGGAGAAGCCGGCCATCACCGCGCAGGCCGACCAGAAGTTCCGCAGGCCCGGCACCGGGCCGACCAGGGGGTTGCCGTCGGGCGCGAAGGTGAAGGGCCCGTTGATGATGCGCTTGATGCCGGCCCGGCCGAGGCAGGGGTAGCGGCCGAAGGCGATCTCCAGGGAATCGCCGATGCGGTCCAGCTTGTCGGGCAGCAGCTCCTGGCCGAAGGCCCAGGGCGTGCCGTCGACCGCCCAGTGCTCGCAGTCCTGCTCGTAGAAGCCGATGACCAGCCCCCTGCCCTCCTGGCGCAGGTAGCTCTCGCCGGCCGGGTCCATGACGTGCGGCAGCTCCTCGCCGCGCTCGTAGACCTCGGGGATGTCCTCGGTGACGAGGTACTGGTGCTCCATGGGGTGGAGCGGCAGGTAGACGCCGGCCATGGCGCCGACCTCGCGGGCCCAGAGGCCCCCGGCGTTGACCACGTGCTCGGCAACGATGGTCCCCTGCTCCGTCACCACCTGCCAGCTGCCGTCGGCCTGCGGCTTCAGCTCCAGCACCCGGTTGCGCAGATAGATCTCCGCGCCCTGCTGGCGGGCGGCCTTGGCGTAGGCATGGGTCGTGCCGAAGGGGTCGAGGTGGCCGTCGAGCGGGTCGTAGAGGGCGCCCAGCACGCCGTCGGTGTTGGTGATGGGGGAGAGCCGGCGGATCTCGTCCGGCCCGACGATCTCGGTATGGAGGCCCATGTAGCGGTGCTTGGCGCGCTCGGCCTTCAGGTAGTCCAGCCGCTCCGGCGTCGTCGCCAGGGTCAGGCCGCCGACGTGGTGCAGGCCGCAGGACTGGCCGCTGATCTCCTCCAGCTCGCGATAGAGCCGGATGGTGTAGCCCTGCAGGGCCGCCATGTTGGTGTCGGCGTTGAGGGTGTGAAACCCGCCGGCGGCGTGCCAGGTGGAGCCGGAGGTCAGCTCCGAGCGCTCGATCAGCGCCACGTCGCGCCAGCCGAGCTTGGTCAGGTGGTAGAGGACGCTGCAGCCGACGACGCCGCCGCCGATGATGGCAACCTGGACATGGCTTTTCACGATAAGGAAGCTCCCGTTGATGGCGGCGGACGGGCTAGGAATGAGGGCTTCGCCGCCGCGCCGCCCGCCTAAGGCCGACGGATTGGAGGCGCAAGAGCGACGTTCGCGACCGTCGCCGCCGCGCGGCGCGAAGGCGCTTGCGACTCGCCCGCGGCCGGCTAGCCTGCCGGCATGGCAGCGGTTTCGAACACCATCCGGCTCAACGGTCAGGAGGCCGTCCTCGACGGCTCCGGCGCCCTCTGGGTGCCGTCGCAGCGGCTTCTGGTCGTGGCCGACCTGCACCTGGAGAAGGGCTCCTCCTTCGCCCGCAGGGGGTCGCTGCTGCCGCCCTACGACAGCGCCGCGACCGTCGCCCGGCTGACCGGCCTGCTGGACCGCCTGCAGCCGGCCGAGGTGGTCTGCCTCGGCGACTCCTTTCACGACCGCGACGCCGAGCTGCGCCTCGACCTCGCGGTGGCCGAACGGCTCGCCGGCCTCGTCGCCCGCCAGCCCTGGACCTGGATCCTGGGGAACCACGACCCGCGCCCCCCGGCCATGCTGGGCGGGGACGCGGCCGAGAGCCTCGTGCGGGGGCCCCTGCAGCTGCGCCACGAGCCCTCCGGCGCCTGGGGTACCGGCGAGGTGGTCGGCCACTTCCACCCCAAGGCGCGGGCGCGGCTGCGCACCGGCTCGACCACCCGCCCCTGCTTCGTCAGCGACGGCCGGCGGCTCATCCTGCCGTCCTTCGGCGCCTTCACCGGCGGCCTGGACGTGCTGGCGCCGACCATCCGCGACCGCTTCCCCGGCGGCTTCCTGGTCTGGCTGCTGGGCCGCACCGGCGTGCACCGGCTGCACGCCGCCCAGCTCGCCCCCCTCGCCGCCGCCTTCTAGCGCCTCACGCCGCCGCCCAGCCGCGCGGGAGCGGCGCCAGACGCACGTCCGGCACGCCCGCCAGCAGGCCCTCGTCGTGCAGGGTCTCCAGGAAGCAGTCGCGGAAGCGGGTGGCCAGGGTCGACAGCGGCGCGTCCCGCGCGCAGAGGAAGCCTACCGCCCGGCGCACCTCCGGCCCCAGCACGGGGCAGTGGACGAGCGGCCCGTCCGGCGGCACGGCCGCCAGGGTCAGGGCGGGCAGGACGGACGCGAGGCCGCCCTCCTCCACGATGTCCAGGACCGAGGGGATGCGCGAGACCTCGTAGAGCGCGTGGTCGAACACGCCGGCGTCCGGCAGGGCCCGCTCGATCAGGGAGCGCACGCCGGAGCCCTTGGTCGTGGTGACGATCTCGACGTCGCGCAGCTCGCTCCACTGCACGCTGCGCCGCCCCGCCAGGGGGTGCCCCCGATGGCAGACGAAGCGGAAGCGGTCGTGGATCACCGGCTCGAAGGCGATGTCGGCGTCGTCGCTGAACAGGCAGCTGATGGCGAAGTCCACCTCGCCCGCCTTCACCTGATCCAGGATGCCGTCCACGTGCTCGTCGCGGATCGAGATCGAGACCTTCGGGAAGCGCGCCTTGAAGCGGCGCACGACCCGGGGGATCAGCAGGGTCGCCACGGTCGACAGGCAGGCGACGGAGACGCTGCCCCGGTCCTGCTCGGTCTCCCGGCGGACGGCGACCACCGCCTCGTCGAGCTGGCCGAGCAGGCCCTCGGCCCGCTGCAGGAACTCCTCGCCCGCCGGCGTCACCCGCACGGCCTGCTTGCCGCGCTCCAGCAGCCTGGCCTGCAGCAGGAACTCGAGTTGGCGGATGGCTTGGCTCAAGGCCGGCTGCGACAAGCCGAGCTGGCTCGCCGCCCGGCTGAAGCTGCCCAGGCGGGCAACGGCGATATAGGCCTGCATCTGACGGATCGACGGCAGCGCGCTGGACATGGCCTCCCAGGGGTCCGGACCGCGTGGCCCATGCCACGCCCACCACCCTAGCCGCGGCGCCGCAAACGCCGGACGAGGGGCGGCAGCAGCATGCCGAGGATGAGCAGGGCCGTCAAAAGCAGCGCGGCGAGGCTGACCGGGCTCGTGACGAAGACGTCCAGGCTGCCGCGGGAGATGATCAGGGCGCGCCTGAGATGCTCCTCCACCAGCGGCCCAAGGACGAAGCCGAGCAGCAGCGGGGCGGCCGGCAGCTCGAGCAGCAGCATCCCGTAGCCGACGAGCCCGAAGAGGATGGCCATCAGCACGTCGAACTCGCTGTTGCGGATCGAGTAGATGCCCATGCAGATCAGCGCCAGGATCGAGGGGTAGAGCAGCCGGTAGGGTATCCGCAGGATCTGCAGCCAGACGCCGATCAGCGGGATGTTGAGAACCAGCAGGATCAGGTTGCCGATCCAGAAGCTGGCGATCAGCCCCCAGAAGAGGTCCGGCTCCTCCGAGATGAGCTGCGGCCCCGGCAGGACGCCGTGCATCATCAGCGCCCCCACCATCACCGCCATCACCGCGTCGCCCGGAATTCCCAGGGTCAGGGTCGGGATGAAGGCGGCCTGCACCGAGGCGTTGTTGGAGGCCTCGGGCGCGGCGATCCCCTCGACCATGCCGGAGCCGAAGCGCTCGGGGGTGCGCGACAGCTTCTTCTCGACCGCATAGGCCACGAAGGAGGCGACCTGCGGGCCCAGGCCCGGCAGGATGCCGGTGACGATGCCCACCAGCGTACCCCGGAACGTCGGCGCGACGCTGCGGCGGCTCTCGTCCCGGCTCGGGATCATGGAGCGCAGGCTGACCCGCTCGGTCAGCCGGGTCGGTTGCGCGCCGCCGGCGAGATTGGCCAGGACCTCCGAGATGCCGAACAGGCCCATGACGATGGCGATGAGGTTGATCCCTTCCGCCAGCTCCAGGCGGCCGAAGGTGAAGCGGTAGACGCCGGTCATGGCATCCGCCCCCACGGTGCCGAGCAGCAGGCCGAAAACGACCATGGCCAGGCCCTTGAACATCGAGCCGGGCGAGAGCGTCGAGGCGGCCACCAGGCTCAGCAGCATGACCGAAAAGTATTCGGTCGAGCCGAACTGCAGGGCGATCGCGGCAACGAAAGGGGCCAGCAGAATCATGGCGACGATGGCGATCGAGCCGCCGACGAAGGACGTGATGGTGGTGACGAAGAGGGCTGAGCCGGCCCGCCCAGCCTTCGCCATCGGGTAGCCGTCCAGGGCGGTGACGGCGCTGGAGGCCGTGCCGGGCAGGTTGAGCAGGATCGACGCCGTCGAGCCGCCGTACTGCGCGCCGTAGAACACGCCCGCCAGCATGATCAGGCCGATCATGGGCTCCAGGTAGAAGGTGAAGGGCAGCAGGATCGAGATCGTCGCCAGGGCGCCGATGCCCGGCAGCACGCCGATCAGCATCCCGACGCTGGCGCCGACGAAACAGAACAAGAGCGCGTGCGCCGAGAGCGCGACCGAGAACCCGGCGAGCAAGCTGTCGAGGATGTCCATGACTCAGAAGGGGAAGAGCGGCAGCGGCACGGCGAAGGCTTTCACGAAGAGCAGGCCGCCTGCCAGCGAGACCCCCGCCGCCAGGAGCAGCGTCTGCAGCAGGCGGGCGCCCGGCTCCGCCAGGCTCGAGAGGACGATGAGGGCCATGGTCGCGGCCACGAAGCCCGCCGGCTCGGCCAGGATCGCCCAGGCAAGCAGCCCGCTCAGCACCGCGAGCAGGGGCCGCAGGCGCACCCGGGCGACGGTGGCGGTGCTCGACCAGCCGTCCGCAAGGATCGCCAGCCCGAAGAGCACCATCAGGCCGCTGAAGGCGATCGGCAGATACCCCGGCCCCATGCGGATCAGGCGACCAAGGGGGTAGGTCATGGCCTCGCTGAGGCCGAAGGCGCCGACCAGCAGCACGGCGGCACCGCACAGGCGCTCGCGTCTCAGGAGGAATCCCGTCGCCCCTATCACGACCACCCCCGCGAACCGCCGGTCCCTACAGGTCCCTGCCCTTGATCCCGATGCGCCCGTAGATCTCGTTGATGTGCTCGCGGGTCGCCTCGGCCACGGCAGGGTCGGCGGGGACCGGGGACCAGCCGACCTGCTGGCGGGCGTGGCGCCCCATCTCCTCGTCCTGGTCCGACGTGGCACCACTGATGCCGTAGCAGCCGACGAGGGTGTTGCCGAAGAAGATCGGCGCCGCCCCCCCGGAGGCGGCGATCCTGCCGCCGGTGAGCACCGCCGAGTTCACCAGGAACTGGGGGTTGCGCTCCCGGAACCACTGCTGGATCACCAGCCCGTCGGGGAAGCGCGGGCTCATGGTGCGGAAGGCCGCCATGGTGAAGGCCTTGGCGATCGCCGTCTCCGGCGTGATGAAGCCGGCGTCGTCCATCCGTTCGACGGCGATGAGATGGCCGTCCGGGCCGACGACCGCCATGGAGACCGGTGCCCCTATCTCCGCCGACTTTTCGGCGACGGCGTCGAAGAAGGCGCGGCAGTCGACGGCGCGAATCCTGTCCATGGCGGCTCTTTCCTGGGGAGTGGTGAAGAGGGGGCGTTCAGTTGACCGAGATCTCGGCCTCTTCGACCACCTTCCGCCAGTTCGCGATCTCGCGGTCGATGTAGGTGACGAAGGCCTGCTGCGACCCGCCGAGCGGCTCTATGCCGGCCGTGGTGAAAGCCTTCTTCACCGAGTCCGCCTGGAGCGCGGAATTGACCGCGTCCGCCAGCTTCTGCACCACCGCGTCCGGCGTCCCGTCCGGCGCCATCAGGCCGAACCAGACCGAGGTGTCGAAGCCTTCGATGCCGGCCTCGGCGACGGTCGGCAGGTCCGGGGCCACCGACGACCGCTTGGAGAGCGTCGTCGCCAGGCCGCGCAGGTTGCCTTCGCGGATCTGCGCGATGACCGACGAGGCGGGCCCGAACAGCAGGTCGATCCGCCCGGCCACCAGGTCCTGTGCGGCTTGGCCGCTGCCATTGTAGGGGACGTGGACCATGCTGGCACCGATCGAGGAGGCGAAGAGCTCCGCCGAGAGATGCGGTGCGGTGCCGACGCCGGCAGAGCCGTAGACGATGCCGTCCGGTTCCTCCTTCGCCAGATCGATCAGCTCGCCGATCGTCTGAGCGGACACGCTGGGATGCACGGTCACGATCATCGGCACGGCGCCCACCAGGGCGATGGGCTCGAAATCGCCGGGAAACGCGAAGCTCACCTTGCGGCCGAGCGCGGTGTTGATCGTGTTCGCGACCGTCCCCATCAGCAGCATGTAGCCGTCGGCGGGAGCATTGGCCACCGCCTCCGTCGCGACGTTGCTGGCGGCGCCGGGCCGGTTCTCGACGACGACGCGCTGGCCCAGGCTCTGGCTCATCTCCTCCGCGATCAGGCGGGTCGCGACATCAGTGGAACTGCCGGCGGAGAAGCCCACCACGATATGGACCGGCTTGTTGGGGTAAGCGTCCTGTGCCTGCGCAGCGGCGGCAAAGAGAAACCCTCCGGCCGCCATGGTGACGAAGACACGCGCGACGTTGCGCCCAAGTCGTGGGGACATTGCACTTTCCTCCCGAAATCTTGTCCTGCGGCGAGACTGGCGCGTGGACGGACGTGTCACGCGAACAGCCCCGCATATGGACTCTTGTTGCTTCGGAAGGTCCCGGCCCGCACCCGCGGAGTCAAATCGATAGTTCTTCTCGCCCGATTAGGCCGGCTTATGCATCAATGCCCGGCGAGTCGGACCGGCGGAGGCCTCCGCCGGTCCGGACCACGGCTCACATCGGCGGCATGATCACCGTGTCGATCACATGGATGACCCCATTGCTCGCGACCACGTCCGCCTGCACCACCTTGGCGCTGTCGACCATCACGGCCTTGCCGGTGGCGTCGATGGTCACGGGAGCGCCCTCGACCGTCGGGGTCTCGAACTTGAGGCCCGCGATATCCTTCGACATCACCTTCCCAGGGATCACATGGTAGGTGAGGATCGCCGTCAGCTTCGCCTTGTTCTCAGGCTGGAGGAGGGTGTCGACCGTGCCGGCCGGAAGCTTGGCGAAGGCCGCATCCGTGGGGGCGAAGACGGTGAACGGGCCGGGCCCCTTCAAGGTGTCGACGAGGCCGGCAGCCTGCACGGCCGCCACCAGCGTCTTGAAGCTGCCGGCTGCGACCGCGGTGTCCACGATGTCGGCAGCCTTCGCGGACACGGCACTTACGGCACCGCCCAGGACCAGTACAGCCGTCAACAGTAACTTCCGCATCGTCTCGTCTCCTCGCGTTCGTTCAGTGAGAGGTCGGCCAGCAGCGTCACAGATCGGCCGGCCGCCGATCACGAGGATGGAAGGGCGAGAGAGGTGGACAAGCCGCAGAGAAAAGAAAATTCCGACTGATCCAAAATCGTTCTCTGTGCGTAAAGACCGAAAATCGCTGCAGGTTCAATTCAATTAGATGACTCTTACTTTCCCTTCTGTCGTGTGGTTCCGTCAGGACCTTCGGCTTGCAGACAATCCTGCGCTCCAGGCAGCTGTACAGAGGGGACAGGATGTAGTCCTTCTCTACATTCTCGAAGATGCCGATGCCGGAGGGCGCCGGCCGGGTGGAGCCTCCCGCTGGTGGCTACACCAGGCCATAGCCGCTCTGCGCTCGGATATCGCCGCCTGCGGCGGCACGCTGGTCCTGAGGAAGGGACCCGCGATCGAAGCGCTTCGCGCTGTCGTGCGGGAGACCGGCGCCAAGGCGGTCTACTGGAACCGGTGCTACGAGCCGTGGCGGCGACGCCGCGACGAGGAGATCAAGGCTGGCCTGAAGGCCGACGGCGTGGAGGCGCACAGCTTCAACGGCAGCCTGCTGGCCGAACCGTGGGAGCTGAAGACCGGCGCCGGCGATCCCTACAAGGTGTTCACGCCCTTCTGGAAAGCGCTGAAGGAGCGTGTCGTCGACAGGCCGCTCGCGGCTCCGAAGCAACTGTCGAGCCCCGCCTCACTCGTGTCTGACGACCTGAAGGACTGGGACCTGGAGCCGAAGCGCCCGGATTGGGCTGGCGGTCTGCGGGCCACCTGGGCGGTGGGCGAAGGGGCGGCCGCCGACCGGCTCACCACCTTTCTCCACGGCGGTCTGCGCGGCTACGGGAACGACAGGAACCGGCCGGACAGGCCTTCGACCTCCAGGCTGTCGGCAGACCTCCACTGGGGACACCTGAGCCCCCGCCAAGTCTGGCACGCGACGCTCGCGCACCTGGAGCAGAGCAGGGAAGGCGACTCCGATGGGTGGAAGTTCCTCTCGGAACTGGCTTGGCGCGAGTTCTCCTACCACCTCCTCTTTCATTGGCCCGATCTGCCCGACAAGAACTGGCGCCAGAACTTCGACGATTTTCCCTGGCGCCGGGACGACGAGGCTCTGAGCGCCTGGCAGCGGGGCCGCACCGGCTACCCGATCGTCGACGCGGGCATGCGCGAGTTGTGGCGGACCGGCTGGATGCACAACCGTGTGCGCATGGTGGTCGCCTCCTTCCTGGTGAAGCACCTGCTGCTACCCTGGCAGACCGGCGAGGCCTGGTTCTGGGACACGCTGGTCGACGCGGACCTGGCCAACAACGCCGCCTCCTGGCAGTGGGTGGCCGGCAGCGGTGCCGATGCGGCTCCCTACTTCCGCATCTTCAACCCCGTGATTCAGGGGGAGAGGTTCGATCCGGACGGCACCTACGTGCGTACCTGGATTCCGGAGATCGAGCGGTTGCCCGCCGCACGTCTCCATCGGCCGTGGACCGCAAGCCGGGAAGAGCTTTCGGCGGCCGGCGTGAAGCTCGGCGAGGACTATCCCGCGCCGATCGTCGATCACGCCGCCGCCCGCCAGCGTGCTCTGGCAGCGTTCGAGGAAATCAAGAAGGGACAGGCATGAGGATCGCCGTCGTCGGAGCAGGGATAACGGGCCTCGGCGCCGCCTATGCCCTGTCGCAACGGCACGAGGTGGTGCTCTACGACAGGGAGGTGCGCGCGGGGGGCCACGCCAATACGGTCGAGGTCAAGACGCCGAGCGGCGGGTGCGCGGTCGATACCGGCTTCATCGTCTTCAACGACCGCAACTACCCGCACCTGCTGAAGCTCTTCGAGCGCCTGGGTGTTCCCAGCCGGCCGAGCGAGATGTCCTTCGCCTTCACCCGGGACGGCGGCCGATTCGAATACGCCGGCAGCCCTGGCGGGCTGGTGGCCCAGCGCAGCAACGTCCTGCGCCCGCGGGTCTGGGTGCTGATGCGCGATCTCTTCCGCTTCTACCGCGACGCGGGAATTTTCCTGCGCAATCCGGAGCCGTCCTGCAGCCTAGGAGACTTCATCCGCATCCGGGGCTATGCAGCCCCCTTCGTCGAGCAGCACCTCCTGCCGATGGCCGCCGCCATATGGTCGGCGCCCCCCGCGCAGATCCTGGCGTTCCCGGCGGCGAGTTTCCTGCAGTTCTTCGCCAACCATGGTCTCTTGGGCCTGCACGACCGGCCGCAGTGGCGCACCGTGGCAGGCGGCAGTCGGGTCTACGTGGATCGTCTGCTGGCCGCCCTCCCGCAAACTGCGCTGCGGCTGGGCCGCTCGATCGTCCGCGCAGAGCGAGGAGCCGGTGGCTGCACGCTGACCGACGAAGCGGGGCATCGTGATCGCTTCGACCGGGTGGTCTTCGCCTGCCACGCCGACGTCACGCTGGCCATTCTCGGCCGGGACGCCAGTCCCGCGGAACGTTCGATCCTCGGGGCCTTCCGGTTCCAGGCCAATCGCGCCGTGCTCCACTCGGACTCCAGCCTGATGCCCCGGCGCCGCGGGGTGTGGTCGAGTTGGAACTTCCTGTCGAGCGATGGCGACGCCCCCGACCGGCCCGTGTGCGTGAGCTATTGGATGAACCGGCTGCAGAGCCTGCCGGAAGAACTGCCGCTCTTCGTGACCCTCAACCCGGTGCGGGAACCCCGTGCGGATCTCGTGCATGGCACCTGGACCTACGAACACCCGATCTTCGATGGCCCCGCGGTCTCCGCCCAGGCCGACCTGCCGTCGATCCAGGGGGTGGGCGGTGCCTGGTTCTGCGGCGCCTGGTGCGGTCACGGCTTCCACGAGGACGGGCTGGAGGCTGGGCTGGCGGTCGCCGCGGCGCTAGGCAGCCCCGCCCCCTGGGCCCGGGAGGTGCGGAACGCATCGCCGGCCGCGCGGATCGCGCCGGCGAGCCCGCCCCTGTCCGTCGCGGCCGAGTGAGAGCCATGACGTCAGCCCTCTACGTCGGGGAGGTAATGCACCATCGGCTCGGGCCGCAGCAGCACCGTTTCGTCTATCGGGTCTTCTCGCTGTGGCTGGACCTGTCGGAGTTGCCTGGGCTGAACCGGCGGCTCCGGCTGTTCTCCCACAACCGCTTCAACCTCTTCGGCTTCCACGACAGGGATCACGGACCGCGGGATGGCGGGCCGCTGCGACCGTGGCTCGACGCCCGGCTCGCGGAAGCGGGGATCGACCTGGACGGCGGCCCTGTCCACCTGCTCTGCTTCCCACGAATCTTCGGCTACGTCTTCAATCCGCTCGCCATCTGGTTCTGCCGCCACCGCGACGGCCGCCTGCGCGCGATCCTCTACGAGGTCAGCAACACCTTCGGCCAGCACCACTGCTATCTCGTTCCCGTCACGGCGGAGCAGTCCGCGGCTCCAGTCCTCCGCCAGAGTTGCGACAAGGGCTTCTACGTCTCGCCGTTCCTGCCCCTGGACGGCCGTTACGAGTTCCGGATGCGCCAGCCCGGCCGGGACCTGTCGGTGGCGATCCGGCACGACGGTTCCGAAGGCGCACGGCTCGTGGCCGTGCAGCGCGGACAGCGGCGGCCGCTCGCCGACGCGACGCTGCTCCGGCTGTTCGTCACCCGCCCCCTCATGACCTTCAAGGTCATCGCCGGGATCCATTGGGAGGCTTTGCGCCTCGTTCTCAAGGGCGCCCGTTTCCACCGGCGACCTCCACCACCGGATAGCGCCGTGACGCTGGTGCCGACGCCCGAAAGGGCGGCCGCGTCACTGGCGGCGGAGTAGATCACGCATGTCTCTCGTGTTGGTTCAACAACTGCCCGGGGCCTTCCGCCCGCTTGCGCCCTTCCTGCAGTCCTTCGGCTGCGGCCACCTGGATCTGGCCCTTCCTGACGGCCGGCGGCTGTCGTTCGCCGGGGGTGAACCCGGACCGCGCGCCGGCCTCACGGTTCACTCGCCGCGCTTCGTCCATCGGCTGCTGACGGGCGGAGCGAACGGTTTCGCCGAAAGCTATCTGGAGAGCGACTTCGACACCCCCGACCTGACGGCCCTGCTGGCGCTGTTCGCCCGCAACGCCGACCGCTGGTCGGAAGGGTTGCAGGGGCGCGCATGGTACCGCCTGGCGCAGCGCGCCTACCACCTGCTCCATCGAAACAGCCGCGCCGGATCCCGGCGAAACATCCTCGCCCACTACGACCTGGGCAACGACTTCTACGGCCGCTGGCTGGACACCAGCATGACCTACTCGGCAGCCCTCTACGAAGGTGCCGACGACGATCTGGAAACGGCGCAGCAGGCCAAGTACAGGGCGATCGCCGAACTCGCCGGGATCGCCCGGGGCGACCGCGTCCTGGAGATCGGCTGCGGCTGGGGGGGCTTCGCCTGCATCGCCGCGAAGGAATGCGGGGCGGATGTCACCGCCATCACCATCTCCGACGCGCAGTACGCCTACGCCCGCGAGCGCGTGCAGCGGGAGGGGCTGGGCGAGCGCGTCAGGGTCCTGCGCCAGGACTACCGCGACACCGAAGGAAGTTTCGACCGGGTCGTGTCGATCGAGATGTTCGAGGCGGTCGGCGAGGCCTACTGGCCGCTCTTCTTCGACCGTCTCCGCAGCCGCCTGCGGCCCGGAGGCGGTGCGGCTTTGCAGATCATAACGATCGACGACCGCCACTTTCCGCGCTACCGACGCCGGGCCGATTTCATCCAGCGCCACGTCTTCCCCGGCGGCATGCTGCCCTCGCCGACGGCCCTGCAGCGCGCCATCGGCGCCGCGGGCCTGGCGGTGGCGCGCGATAGGGGCCGCGGCGCCGACTATGCGCGGACCCTGGCCGAATGGCGCGGGCGGTTCGAGGCGGCGTGGCCGGAGCTCGCCGGGAAGGGCTTCGACGAACGTTTCCATCGCCTGTGGCGCTACTATCTCGCCTACTGCGAAGCGGGCTTCCTGACGCAGCGCATCGATCTGCGCCAGCTCGCCATCCGGCATCGCTGAGTGGGAACCGCGCCGCCGGTCCGTCGCGCGCATCTGGTCGCCTACGGGCTTCCCGGGCTCGCCTTCGCGGCCCTGCAGCTGCCGCTCTACATAAGCCTGCCGACCTTCTACGCCCGCGATCTCGGGCTCGGCCTCGCCGCCGTCGGGGCGATCCTGCTCGCGGTGCGGGTCTTCGACGTTCTGACCGACCCGCTGCTGGGGTACCTCAGTGACCATGGCCTCGGACGCTACGGCCGTCGCAAGCCCTTCATCTTCCTCGGCCTGCCGCTGCTGATGCTGTCCGGCTGGTACCTGCTTGTCCCCCCGCCGTCGCCGGGCCCGGGGTACCTGGTCGTCTGGTCCCTCGGCGCAACCTTCGCCGCCACTGCGATGCAGGTGGCCTACCAGGCCTGGGGCGCGGAGCTGTCCGACCAGTACCACGAACGCACACGGATCAGCGCAGGCCGGGAAGCCTTCGTCGTTCTCGGCACCCTGGTGGCGATCGCCGTACCGGCGGCCGCGCCCGGCGGTCTCGGCGAGGGCCTCCGGCTTCTCGCCGTGGGACTGCTGGTGCTGCTGCCCCTCACCGTGAGCTGTCTGCTGCTCGTCGTCCCGGAGCCGGAGCCCCTGCGCGCGCGAACGCCGTCCGCAGGACGCGGCTGGCAGACGCTGGCCGCGAACCGCCCGTTCCGGAAACTGATCCTGGCGTACTTCATCAACGGCTTCGCCAACGGCCTGCCGGCGACGCTCTTCCTTCTCTACGTCGAACGCGTCCTGGGCCTCGAAGGTACCCGCTGGACCGGCCTGTTCGTGCTGCTCTATCTCGGCACGGCCATGCTCTCGCTGCCGGTCTGGCTCGCCCTGTCACGCCGCTGGGGCAAGCACAGGACCTGGAGCCGCTCGATGCTGGCCTCCTGCGTCGCCTTCCTGGGCGCGGTGCTGCTGGGTCCCGGCGATGTGATCTGGTTCGCCGCCGTCTGCGTAACCACTGGGGTGTTCTGCGGAGCGGATCTCGCCATTCCGCCGTCTATCCAGGCCGACGTCGTCGATGTCGACCAGGCGAGGACCGGCGAAGGAAGGGCGGGGTTGTTCTTCGCTCTCTGGAGCATGGCCACGAAGCTGGCCTTGGCCGCGGCGGTCGGTGTGGCCTTCCCGCTGCTCGACTGGACGGCCGCGGAAGACGGTGTGCCGGGCCGGACAGCAGTCGTCGTGCTGTACGCGGTCTTGCCGATCGTCCTGAAGCTCGGCGCCGTGGCAGCCATGAGGGGATTCGATCTGGATGCCCGGATGCAGACGGAGTTGAGGCGGGGGATCCGTGCAAGCGCAGCGACGGGAGATCGAAGGTGAACGCCATGACCGCCGCGCATCGGAGCATCGCCGGCTGGCTGGTGCTCGGGCTTGCAAGCCTGGGTTTGTGGGGATGCAGCACGATGAAACCTGAAGATTTCGCAGACCGGACTCCGAGCTTTGCGCTCGAGGAGTACTTCGACGGTGACACCCGTGCCTGGGGCATCTTCGAGGATCGCTTCGGCCGGCTTCGCCGGGAGTTCGTGGTCGACATCACCGGCCAGTGGCAGCCGGAGCTCCAGACCCTGACCCTGGACGAGTCCTTCCGCTACAGCGACGGGGAACGGGATCGTCGGGTCTGGACCCTGCGGAAGGTCGATGACCACGCGTGGGAGGGCACTGCCGCGGACGTGATCGGCAAGTCCGACGCCCGCGTCTACGGCAACGCGCTCAATATGACCTACACCCTGGCTCTCAAGGTGGGCGAGCGCACCTGGAACGTCCGCTTCGACGACTGGATGTGGCGGCTGGACGAGGACGTCGTGGTGAACCGCGCGCGCGTCAGCAAGTTCGGCATCGAGATCGGCGAAGTGACGCTCTTCTTCAGGAAGCTCGGCACCGCCGCCGACGGCTCAGCCCAGGTGGAAAAGCCGCCGGCGCTCCGGCAGGCCGCCGAATAGAGCCTCGTCGCGCTCCATCCGGCCGCATGAGCTTCGTTCGTCAGCCGTGACCGGTCAGTTTCGAGAGGTCCGGTACCGGGCGCCCGCAGGACGGCAGGTGCTGCATGGCCGCCTCCAGCGCCGCCCCGATCGCCAGAAGCCGCGCCTCGTGGAACCGCCGCCCGACGAGCTGCAGCCCGAAAGGCATGCCGTGACGATCCGTCCCGCAGGGAACGCAGAGCACCGGGCGGGTCGTCAGCGTGAGCCCATAGCTCAGGGCAACCCAGCGGATGTAGGAGGACAGCGGCTTGCCGTCGATTTCCGTGGGATGGTTCTGACTCTTCGGGAAGGGAGTGACCGCCGCCGCCGGCACGATCAGCAGGTCGAGATCCTGCATGAAGGTGGTGAAGCGCTGGTACAGCCGGGTGTGCTCGGCCGAGGCCCAGGCGACGTCTTCCGCCGTATGGGTCAGGGCCAGCTCGACGTTGGCGCGAACGTTGGGACCGACCTGGTCCGGGCTCTCCCGCACCTTCTGCAGGTGCGCCGCCAGGAAGTTGACTCCGCGCAGGATCTCGAAGATCCGGTCCGCGTCGCCCATGTCGGGATCGCGCTCCTCGGCCGTGCCGAACAGCGCGGCCAGCTTCGCCCGCCGGTCGCGGAAGCAGTCCCGCACCTCCTGCGAGACGGGGGCGAAGCCCAGATCCTCCGAGAAGGCCACCCGCAGCCGCCCGAGGTCCACCGGCTCGAGCACCGCGAAACTCTCCGGGTTGCGCCAGAAACGGGCATAGGGGTCGCGCACGTCGTTGCGCACCTGCGAGGCCAGGAGCAGGGCCACGTCGGCCACGGTCCGGCCCATCGGCCCTTCGACCGGCAGCGGAGAGAAGGCGACGGTCCGCGACTCGTCGGGGACGAGACCCGACGTCGGCCGTAGCCCGACCACGCCGCAGAAGGAGGCCGGCGTGCGCAGGCTGCCGCCCAGATCGGAGCCGTTGCACAGGGGCAGCATCCCGGTCGCCAGCGCGACGGCCGACCCGCCGGACGAGCCGGCACAGGTCTTGTCGGGGTCGAAAGGATTGCCTGTCGCGCCGTAGACGTCGTTCCAGGTGTTGGCCCCGGCACCGAACTCCGGCGTGTTCGTCTTCGCCAGGATGACGCCGCCGGCTTCCCGCATCGAGGCGACGACGCCACAGTCAGTCTGCGGCACGAAGTCCCGAAACAGCGGCGAACCGTAGGTGGTCCGCAGACCCGCGGTCTCGTTCAGATCCTTGATGCCGAGAGGCAGGCCGTGCAGCAGGCCGAGCGTCTCCGCCTTGGTCACCTGTTCCTCGGCCGCGCGCGCCGCCTTGCGAGCGGCGTCGACGTCCATGGCGACGACCGCGTTGAGCCGAGGGTTCACCGCCTCGATCCGGCCCAGGCAGGAGTCCAGCAGCTCCACCGGCGAAATTTCGCGCGAAACGATCTTGCGGCGGAGCTCCACCGCCGACAGGTCACACAGCTCCGACATTCCCACCCCCAGGATTCTTGTCTTCGATCCGCCGATCGAAGCTAGAAGCGGCCCGCCCGGCTGGCAACGGGCGGCTTACCGGTCGAGGCGCACGTCGGGTGCGGAATAGACCCTGGCGGAACTCATGCCGAGCTGTTCGAGGCCCGCCCAGGCCCCGACGCTCAGGACCACGACCGCGGCGATGGCCAGCAGAAAGGCTCTCATGGATGATTCTCCGGCGAGGTGTCGAGGGTGTGCGCAGCAGTGGCGCGCGAGAGGTAGTGGATCAGGGCCTGCATGTCGTCCGGGTCGGGAATCCGCTGGACCGGCATCTTGGTCCCCGGCGTCATCCTGTCCGGCCCCACGGTGAAGAGTTCGGTCACCGCCTCCTCCGTCCAGACGATCGGGCTGCCGTCCAGGGCCGCGGAGTAGTTGTAGCCGCGGACAGTCCCGGCGCGCCGGCCAAAGAGGCCCGCGAGGCTCGGTCCGGCCCGTGCCGGTCCTGTGGCGTCCAGCGTATGACAGACGGCGCACCGCCGGAACACCACGGCACCGCGGGCCGCCAAGGGGTCGTCGGGAAAACTCGGCCGGCTACGGGCGGCGCTCGCGGCCGGCTCCCCGACCTCCTCGCCGCTCGGCAGCACCCACTGGTGGATGATTCCATCGGCACCCGCGCCGAAAAGTTCCGCGTCCGCGGGAGCGAAGGCCAGCGCCCAGAGCGGCCCGCGCGCCCCGTGCAGCGGGGGCAGCGGCCGGAGTTCGGGCAGCCGCCACCGGTAGACCAGACCGTCCAGCCCGGCGGCGGCGAGCAGATCGCCGTCCGGGGATACGGCCACTGCGAAGAGCGGCGCATCGAGCTTCGCCACCTTCCGGCGACCGCTCCCGTTCAGGCTCCACCCGGTCAGGCTGCGGTCGCTCGCCGCCACGAAGGCCTCCGCACCGTCCGGGGTCAACGCCATGGCGATGATCGGCAGAGCCATCGACGCGATCCGCTCAGGCTGGGCTGCCCCGGGCATCGGCCAGCGCAGCAGCTCCCCGGCCGCATCCGCGGTCACCAGGCCCCGTCCGCCGGGCAGAAAGTCGAGCGCATTCACATTGCCGGCGAAGCCCTCGATCCAGCGCTCCAGCCGCGGCCCTGTCAGGTCCCACAACCCCACCCGCCGATCCCAGCCGGCCGTGGCGGCAAGGCTGCCGTCCGGCGACACGGCCACATCGACCACCCTGCCCCGGTGCCCCTCGAGGGCGGCTGTCTGCGCGCCGCTGCCGAGATCCCAGAGGCGGAGGATGAAGTCGTCGCCGACCGACAGGCCCGTCCGGCCGTCGCGGGAGAAGGCCACGGCGTTCACGGCAGCCTGATGGCGGTCGAGGATGGCGGCCGCATGACCATCGACCGTCGACCAGAGGATCACCTTGTAGTCGAAGCCCGCCGAGAGGAGGCGGTCGCCGTCTGGCGATATCGCGACCGCCTTCACCGGGCCGCCGTGCCCGACGAAGGCGGCCCGTGCCACAGCCGCCATCAGGCAGAGCCCGAGGAGCAACCCGGCGGTGCGCAGCAGCCCCGGCAACGACAGGCGCGGCAACGACAGGCGTGGCCTCCCCTACTCCGCCGGCTGCGGGCGCCGCCGGACGGGCCGTTCGCCCGCGCGATCACGCAGCTCCGCCACCCACAGATCGTGATGTTCCTTCGCCCAGTTCTCGTCCACCCGGCCGGAACCCATGGCCTCGAAGGCTCCCTCCATGCCGATCGTGCCGATGTAGATGTGGCCGAGGATCACCGCGATGAGCGCGACAGCGACCACCGCGTGCCAGATGGAGTTCAGCTGCATCTCCATCATCGGCGTTATGTCGGTCGGCACGTCGAGACCCAGGTCGGCGGCGAAGCCGAGGGTCTTCCCCCACAGGTGGGTCTCGAAGGGGAACATCAGAGCGATCCCCGACAGCGAGATGGAGATGCCGCCCAGGATGACGATCCAGAAGAGGATCTTCTGCCCGGCGTTGAACTTCTTGGCGTGCGGATGTGAATGCTTCGAGAAGAGGCCACCGCCGCGCAGCAGCCAGCCAAGGTCGTACCTGTTCGGGATGTTGTGGCCGACCCAGAGCACCAGCATCAACGCCAGCCCGATCATGAAGGGGAAGGCCACGAAGTTGTGGGCGTACTTGCCGGCGATGGTGATCGCGGAGAAGACGTCCGGCCCGATCAGCGGGAGCAGCAGGTAGCGGCCCCAGAGAACGTTCATGCCCGTCAACGCGAGGATGACGAAAGAACTCGCGGTCACCCAGTGGGCGAAGCGGTCGAGGCCGTCGAACCGCACGATTCTGCGCCCGGAGCGCCCGGCCTGGATGCGCACCCGGCCGCGCAGCAGGAAGAAGAGGGCCAGGAGGCCGACCATGCCCAGCAGGGCCCAGGCGCCATAGACCTTCAGCAGTGCGTTGCGGAACTCCCGCCAGCTCTCGCCGTAGGATTGCACCAGGACGCCGGCCTGCTTGTTGGGAATGGAGACATAGCCCTGATCACCCGTCCGGACGGCCCGCCAGAAATCGGCGTCGCTCGAACTGCCGAGGGTGTTGCCGGGAACGCTGCCGCCGGCCAGTGCCTCCGGCGGAACCGTTCTGCTCGGGTCGAGCTGCGCCTGTGCCGGCGTTCCCGCCGCGACAGCCAGCAGCAGCACCAGACCGATAAGACCGAGGAGCACGGCCGCCCGCCGAGACAGAAGATCCCGCATCGCCGTCACCCTCCCTGGAGCTGCGCACGCTGGCGCAGCTCATCGAGCACCTGCGGCGACAGCTCCGCCGGCACCTTGCCCTGATAGACTCCCGGTTCGTAGAGGCGGAAGGAGTCGCCCCGATCGTCGAGATCGCACGCCGACAGCAGGAGGCAGCCTCCCGCCAATGCCGCCAGCAGACGTGCCTGGGACCTGACCTGCACCGAGACCTCCCGATCCGACCGCCGGACCGGAGAGCAGCCGCCGGCTGCCCCCCGTCCTCTCCTCCGCAGCGACCCGCCGCTCAGGAGCCGGCCTTCTGCTGATAGGCCGTGCCCCAGCCCCAGGCACCGCTGCCGAACCCGCGGGCGACCACCCGCTCGCGGTAGATGTTCGAGACGGTGTTGCCGTCGCCGGCCAGCAGCGCCTTGGTCGAGCACATCTCGGCGCACAGCGGCAGCTTGCCCTCCGCCAGGCGGTTGCGGCCGTACTTCTGGAACTCGGCGATACTGCCGTCGGGCTCGGGCCCCCCAGAGCAGAAGGTGCACTTGTCCATCTTGCCCCGGCTGCCGAAGTTGCCCGCTTGCGGGAACTGCGGCGCCCCGAACGGACAGGCGTAGAAGCAATAGCCGCAGCCGATGCAGAGGTCCTTCGAGTGCAGAACCACGCCCTCGTCGGTCTGGTAGAAGCAGTCCACCGGGCAGACGGCCATGCACGGCGCATCCGAGCAGTGCATGCAGGCGACCGAGATCGACCGCTCGCCCGGTTCGCCGTCGTTGATCGTGACCACCCGCCGCCGGTTGATGCCCCAGGGCACCTCGTTCTCGTTCTTGCAGGCGGTGACGCAGGCGTTGCACTCGATGCAGCGCTCGGCGTCGCAAAGGAACTTCATGCGTGCCATGTGATCTCTCCTCCCCGCCCCGTCAGGCCTTCTCGATCCGGCAGAGCGTGGCCTTGGTTTCCTGCATCGACGTCACCGAGTCGTAGCCGTAGGTCTGCGCGGTGTTCGTCGACTCGCCGAGCACGTAGGGGTCGGCGCCGGCGGGGTACTTCGCCCGCAGGTCCTCGCCCATCCAGAAGCCGCCGAAGTGGAACGGCATGAAGGCGACGTTGCGCCCGACCCGCTCCGTGACCATGGCCTGCACTTTCACCCGGGCATCGTTCTCCGGGCCGTAGATCCACACCATGTCGCCGTTCTTGATGCCGAGGTTGTTGGCATTGAACGGGTTGATCTCGACGAACATGTGCTGCTGCAGCTCGGCCAGCCACGGGTTCGACCGGGTCTCGTCGCCGCCGCCCTCGTACTCCACGAGCCGGCCGCTGGTCAGCACGATCGGGAAGTCCTTGGCGAAGTCCTTCTCCTGGATCGACTTGTAGAGGGTCGGCAGGCGCATGAAGACTTTGCGGTCGTCGTAGGTCGGGTAGTCCGCCACCAGATCGCGCCGCGGCGTGTAGAGCGGTTCGCGATGCAGCGGCACCGGGTCCGGGAAGTTCCAGACCACCGCCCGCGCCTTGGCGTTTCCGTAGGGGGCGCAGCCGTGCTCGATCGCCACCCGCTGGATGCCGCCCGAGAGGTCCGTCTTCCAGTTGACCGAGCCGATGTCGTTACCGCCGACCGCCTCGATCGCCTTGCGCTCCTCGGGCGTCAGGTCGCCGTCCCAGCCGAGCTTCTGCAGCATCGCCATGGTGAACTCGGGGTAGCCGTCCTGGATCTCCGAGCCCACGGGATAGCTGTCTTCGGCCAGCAGGTTGTCGCCGTTGCGCTCCACGCCGAAGCGGGCGCGGAAGCCCATGCCGCCTTCGGCAACCGGCAGCGAGATGTCGTAGAGGTTGGCGGAGCCTGGGTGCTTGATCGCCGCGGTTCCCCAGCAGGGCCAGGGCAGGCCGTAGTAGTCGCCGTCGCAAGGCCCGCCGTTCGCCCGCAGCGTCGTCTTGTCGAAGGTGGCCTGGGCCGCCATGTGCGCCTTCAGCCGCTCCGGTGACTGGCCGGTGTAGCCGATGGTCCACATGCCGTTGTTGAACTCGCGCGTCAGGTCCTCGACGACCGGCTCGTTACCCTTGACCTCGATGTGTTTGAACATCTGGTCCGCGAAGCCGAACTTCTTCGCGAAGAGGTACATGATCTCGTGGTCGACCTTCGATTCGAAGAGCGGCTCCATGACCTTGTCGCGCCACTGCAGCGACCGGTTGGAGGCCGTCACCGAGCCGGAGGTCTCGAACTGCGTCGTCGCCGGCAGCAGGTAGACCCCGTCGGTGCGGTCGTGCATGACCGCGGTGACCGTCGGGAAGGGATCGATCACCACCATGAGGTCCAGCTTCGACATGGCCTTGCGCATGTCGGGCAGGCGGGTCTGCGAGTTCGGCGCATGGCCCCAGAAGACCATCGCCTTCAGCACGTCCGGCTGATCGACGTTCTCCTTGGCCTCCAGTGCCAGGTCGAACCAGCGGGAGACCGGCACGCCGGCCTTCTCCATCAGGTCCTTCGAGGCGAAGCGGCCCAGCAGGTAGTCGTAGTCGACGTCCCACACCCGCGCCCAGTGCTTCCAGGAGCCGGTGGCGAGGCCGTAGTAGCCGGGCAGCGTGTCCTGGGTGACCCCGAGGTCGGTCGCCCCCTGCACGTTGTCATGGCCGCGGAAGATGTTCGTGCCGCCCCCGGACGTGCCGATCACGCCCATCGCGAGGCCGAGCACGCAGTAGGCGCGGGTGTTGTTGTTGCCGTTCGAGTGCTGCGTGCCGCCCATGCACCAGATGATGGTGAAGGGGCGGTTGTTCGCGAGGGTCAGCGCCACCCGCTTGAGCTGGCTGCCGGGCACCCCGGTGACGCGCTCGACCTCGTCGGGCGTCCACTTGGCCACCTCGGCCTTGATCTGGTCCATCCCCCAGACGCGCTGACGGATGAATTCCTTGTCCTCCCAGCCGTTCTGGAAGACGTGCCAGAGGATGCCCCAGATCAGGGCGACGTCGGTGCCCGGCCGCAGCCGGACGTACTCCGTCGCGTGGGCGGCCGTACGGGTGAACCGCGGGTCGCAGACGATCAGCGGCGCGTTGTTCTGCTCCTTCGCCTTCAGGATGTGCTGCAGGCTGACGGGATGCGCCTCGGCGGGGTTGCCGCCGATGAGGAAGATCGCCCGGCTGCGATGGATGTCGTTGTAGGAGTTGGTCATCGCGCCGTAGCCCCAGGTGTTGGCGACGCCGGCGACGGTGGTGGAATGGCAGATGCGCGCCTGGTGATCGATGTTGTTCGATCCCCAGAAGGCCGCGAACTTGCGGATGAGATAGGCCTGCTCGTTGCTGTGCTTGGCCGAGCCCAGCCAGTAGACCGAGTCGGGGCCGGAGGTGTCGCGGATCTTCAGCATCTGGTCGCCGATCTCGTTGATCGCGTCGTCCCAGCTGATCCGCTGCCACTTGCCGCCGACGAGCTTCACCGGGTATTTCAGCCGGCGCTCGCCATGGGCGTTCTCCCGGACGGCCGCGCCCTTGGCGCAGTGGGCGCCCAGGTTGAACGGGCTGTCCCAACCCGGCTCCTGGCCGGTCCACACGCCGTTCTGCACCTCGGCCATGACCGTGCAGCCCACGGAACAGTGCGGGCAGACGGTCTTGATCATCCTGGTGGCACCGTCGGCCGCCGGTGCGGCCGCCTCCGCCTTCTTCACCCGTGCGAAGTCCAGCGTCGTCGCGGCGGCGAGCCCGCCTGCCGCCAATCCGGAACGGCGCAGGAACGCGCGGCGATCCAGGCCCTGTGCGGTGCCGGCGATGACCTTCGACAAACGGGGGCCAGTCGCAACCCCGCCCGTCCTCTTGGTAAGCATCGGCCTCTCCCCTCTTTTTTTGGTACCGTCGCCCGTCAGAAGCGGGCGAGCTCGTAGTAGGTCTTGACGTGCTGCGTCTCGCGGTACCCCGCCGCAGTCGGCGACGGCGGGGCTTCCGCCGCCTCCGCGCCGCCGGAGACCAGTCCGGCCGCGGCGGCTCCCGCCGCCCCCGCTCCCAGGCCGGCGAGGCGGAAGAACGCCCGCCTGCTCCTGGTGTCCTCCTTCCGGTCTTGCATCGAAGGATCTCCTCTCTCGTCGCGGGGGCGGCGTCCCAGTTCCACCCCCCAAAGGTCGCTCAGGCGCTAGGCCGCCATCTCGAAGGCTTCGCTCTCCACCGCCATGAACAGGCGGCCGATCGTTCCCACCGGCCGGTAGAAGACCGCGTCGGGCGCCTTCTCCAAATCGGCGAAGAACCGCGGCGCCCAGCAGCCGAGGTGCTTGGCGAAAAAATCATGCTGTTCGCTGACCGGGACCGGTGCGCCGAAAGCGCCGACCGCCAGCCCCGCCATGATCTCGCAGAGGCTGGCCACATGGTCTTCGGATTCGTGGACGCCGCCCGCTCTGGCGACGCCGAGCCGGCCCATGTCGCCGCGCAGGCGCGCCAGCGGTTTGTCGTGCAGGAAACCCGCCAGGTAGTAGGAGCCATAGGGCAGCAGCTGCGGCTGCCCGACACCGACGAAGAGGTCGAAGTGCTCCTGCCTCACCTCCGCGGCGCTACGCTCGCGGGCGACCGCTGCGAGAGCGTCGAGGGCACGGCCCAACTCCGTCTCGTCGCCCAGGGTGCGCCCCAGGGTCGCCAGAACCGCGTCGTCCGGCGGATTGCCCAGCAGTCGTGCAAGCAATCCATACCAGTTCGCGCGAAGAAGCTCGTCTTCGTCGACCGGGGCGTCCGCCCGTCTCTCCATCACCCTTCCCTCCCCGCAGACGGTGCCAGTCGCTCCACCAGCGAGGGTCGCGCCCGTCCGTGCCGATGCCCGGCTTCTTCCCGAACGCTTATTGGAAGTTCATAGGGTGGCGATTGATCCTGTCAATCAAAATGCATTTCGCACTTGCGATATGCGAAGGCGTCGCAACTATCGGTGAGGCTCAGGCATCGTTCGAAAAGCCGCCCCAGCGGCGGGTCGCAGCCCGCCCGACGCGCGCAGGCGCGGGCTCGGGACCGCCGCTCGCCAGGGCGTCGGGCTCCGCATCCGGGAGCGGCAGGGGAGCAGGGGCGGCGCCGGCGGTCGCGGCCTCGGCGGAGGCCTCCTCCCCGGACGGGTCTTCCTCGGCGGTCTTTCCCGCATCGGTTTCGACGGCGGGAGCAGGCGGGGGCGGCGCAGGCGAGCCCTCCGCCTGCTCGTCCTCCGGCACCACCATGCCGCGGCCGACCTGGAACAGGGTCTTCACCACGCCGGTCGTGAACTTGGGGTCGTGGAAATCGTCGTCGTAGTCCACCAGACCGTCGAGATTGGCGTAGACGGGATCCATCCGCCAGAGCCGCCGCAGGGCCCGCCGCTGCAGGTCGACGGGCGCATCCTTGCGCAGGAAGACGGTCCAGTCGGCGTCGTGCGTCAGGCTCTCCGGCTCCGGCAGCGCCGGCACCTCCTGCGGCTCCTCCGGTTCCTGCGACCCGGCCGGCACGTCGCGAGCGGCGGCCGGCGCCGGCGTGGCAGGCGGTTCCACAGGCCGCTCCGGCGTTTCGGGGCGCCGCTTCAGCCGGGACCAGCGTGACAGGAAGCGCTCGTCACCCGGGTCCGCCATCGTCACCTCCTCCGCCGCCGCGCCCGGGCTCCTTGCGCGGGTTCCAGGGCTTGCGCTGACGCTTGTAGAAGACCTCTTCGACATGGTGCCGGGCCACGAAGTCCTCGGCGAAAGCCCGAACCTCCTCGGGCAGCGGCACGCCTTCGACGATCTCCTCGCCGCTCACCAGGTATTTTTCCGCCTCGTAGGGCTCCAGGGTCACCAGGATCGGCAGCACGGGGTGGGGACAGTCCTCGGGGTCGCGCCGCAAGACGACGTAAACCCGCGGTTCGGCCTGGGTGAGGTTCAGCCGGTAGCCCTCGGTCTCCCGGCGATAGAGCGACAGCAGCAGGGTCCCGGCATGAAACAGCGCGCGCTCCCCCTCCTCCCGCAGCGGCAGCCAGGGGCCCAACGGATCGAGCTCGCCGGCACCCGGGATCACGGCGAGCGGCTGCCAGGTCTCCGCGACCCAGCGGGTGACGCCCGGTCGCCGCTCAAGCACCACGCCGAGACGCATGGTCTCGCGGATCCGGTCCTCGGCCGCCTCCTGCAGGGGCCCGGTCGGCCCGGCGTTCACCGCCGCTCCATTCTCGCCAGCAGGCGCTCGGCCTCTTCGAGATCCTCGGGGCTGTTCGCATTGAAGAAGGGATCCACCGGTTCGGCCGGCCAGTCGGCCTTCACCAGGGTGTAGCGCGCCGTGAAGAGGTCGATCTTGCGCAGCCCCTCGTCCGCCAAGGCGGTGCGCAGGGAGCTGCGCAGCCAGATCGGCCAGAGCCCCACGACCGGATGGATCTGCTGGCCGGACCGCGCACAGGCCATGTCGGCCCCCTCGGCCGCGATCGCGCCGCGCAGGCGCGGCACGAGATCGACGGGCAGGAAGGGGCTGTCCGTGGGCACCGAGAGCAGCCAGCCGATCGCCGGGTGCTCGCGCGCCACCCAGTCGAGGCCGGCGAGAATGCCGGCCAGCGGCCCCAGGAAACCCTCTAGCGGATCGGGGATGACCGGCAGAGCGAAGTCGGCGAAGCGTCCGGGATCGCCGTTGGCGTTGATCGCCATGACCGCGACCTGGGGCCGGACGCGCTCGATGACACGCTCCAGCACGGTGGTCCCGCCCAGCCGGCGCAGGGGCTTGTCGCCGCCGCCCATCCGGCGCGCCAGACCTCCGGCCAGCAGCACTGCCGCCACCTCACTCATCGTCGCGGCTGCCCTTCCGCTGGTGGCGCCGATCCTCCGCCTCGGCCGGCGGCGGCGCGTCGTAGACCAGCCGGTGCTGGCCTGCCAGTGCCATGAAACGGCGGCCTTTGGCGCGCCCGACCAGCGTCAGGTCCGCCTGCCGGGCGAGTTCGACGCCCCAGGCCGTAAAACCCGAGCGCGATATCAGGATCGGGATTCCCATCTGGACCGTCTTGATGACCATCTCGGAGGTGAGGCGGCCGGTGGTGTAGAAGATCTTGTCATTCGCGGCGACACCCTCGAGGAACATCCAGCCGGCGATCTTGTCGACCGCATTGTGCCGGCCGACGTCCTCCATGTAGACGAGCGGCCGGTCGCCCGCCGCCAGAACGCAGCCGTGGATCGCGCCGGCCTCCAGATAGAGGCTCGGGACGCCGTTGATCTTGCGCGAAAGCTCGTAGACCCACGAGGTATGCAGCGGTGCGTCCCGCGGCAGCGAGACGCGGTCGAAGCGCTCCATCAGGTCGCCGAAGGCCGTACCCTGCGCACAGCCCGAGGTACGCACCTTCTTGCGCAGCTTCTCCTCGTAGTTCGTCGCCCTCCTGGTGCGAACCACCACGACCTGCAGGTCGTCGTCATGGTCGATGCCGACGATCTCGTCGTCGGGCAGCAGCATGTTCTGATTGAGCAGATAGCCGACCGCCAGATAGTCGGGATAGTCGCCGATCGTCATCATCGTGACGATCTCCTGGCCGTTCAGGAAGAGGGTGAGCGGCCGCTCCTCGACGACCGCCGTCTCGACCTCCAGGCCGCTCTCGTCGACGCCGACGACCCGCCGGGTCAGCCGTGCATCGGCCGGGTCGGGCCGGATCAGGAACTCCCCGAGCACCGGCGAGCCTTCGAGGCGCGCGCGACCATGGGCCACGCGCGCCTGCGGCTGCAGCGTCTGCGTGTCCCCCTGCCTCACCATGCCTCCTCCCGGCTGTTGATCAGAATATGAGAGGCCGATGGGACCGGGGCAAGGCGAAGCCGCGCCGCGCCGCGCCGCAATGGCGCTCGCCCGACGCGGCCGGCCTTTCCTAGGGTCGGCGCTTCACCAACAGGCCGAGCCGGCATGCCCTTCGATCTCGCCCGCCTTTCAAGCCTCGACCCCCAGGTCCTCGTCCTGGCGGTCGGCTCCGTCCTGGTGCTGCTGCACCTGATCGCCGTTCTTCTGCTGTTGTTCTCGGGCCGGCCGTCGCGGCGCGACCGGCTGCGGTTCGAGGACCTGATGGAGCAGGCACGGCGCAGCGAGGTGGACATCGGCGAGGAACTGGCCCGGCTGCGCGCCGAGGCTGCGGAGAACAGCCGCAACCTGCGCGAAGAGGTGGTCCGGGTTCAGGTCCAGATGTCCGAGTTGATCGACCGGCGGCTCGCCAGGGTCGCCGAGTCCCAGCACCAGCAGAGCGAAGGCCTGCGACAGGCCGTGGAGCGGCAGCTGGCCTCGCTGCGCGAGGAGAATGGCGTTCAGCTCGATCGCATGCGCACGACGGTGGACGAGCGCCTGCAGGGGACCCTCGAACGCCGGCTGGGCGAGTCGTTCAGGCTGGTGACCGAACGCCTGCAGGCGGTGCACGAGGGCCTGGGCGAGGTCCGCCACTTGGCGAACGGCGTTGGCGATCTCAAACGCCTGCTGGGCAACGTCAAGGTGCGCGGCGGCTGGGGCGAAGTGCAGCTCGGGGCCCTGCTCGACCAGCTGCTCGCGCCCGAGCAGTTCGAGCGCAACGCCGCCGTCTCACCGGCCGGCGCGGAACGGGTGGACTTCGCGGTGCGCCTGCCCGGGCGGGGCGGAGAGGAGCCGGTCTGGCTGCCGATCGACGCGAAGTTCCCCCTGGAGGACCATCAGCGCCTGCTCCAGGGGCTGGATGCCGGCGACGGCGAGGCGGTGGCCGCCGCGGCCCGGGCGCTGGAGGCGCGCGTGCGCCTGGAGGCGCGGCGCATCGCCGGCAAGTACCTCAACCCGCCGCGAACCACCGACTTCGCCCTTCTCTTCCTGCCCACCGAGAGCCTCTACGCCGAGGTCGTCCGCCGGCCGGGCCTCGTCGAATCGCTCCAGCACGAGTTGCGGGTGGTTGTCGCGGGGCCGACCACGCTCGCCGCGCTGCTCAACTCCCTGCAGATGGGCTTCCGCACGCTGGCGATCGAACGACGGTCCGCCGAGGTCTGGCAGATCCTTACCGAGGTGAAGACGGAGTTCGGCCGCCTCGCCCCGGCCCTGGAGAAGGTGCGCCGGAAGCTGCAGGAGGCCTCCACCTCGATCGACGGCGCCGAACAGCGGCAGCGCGCCGTCGAGCGTCGCCTCCGCTCCATCGAGAGCCTGCCGGCACCCTCGGCCCCGGAGGTGGACGATCCGGCAAGCGACGACTGATCGGCGTGTTGCGCCGCAGCATTACCATTCGGCAATCGTTGGCACACCCTTCCGCTTTTCTCCGGCCAGCCATGCATTTAGCCGGCGCCTTTTTGGGTTGTTAGGGCAGCTTCGTTGACCCATTTTTTCGTTGTGCACCGCAGCATCGCGGTGCCGACGAGAGGCTGCAGAGGAGAAAGGTCATGTCGCTGCACGCAGACTTTGTCGCACCGGTTGCCGCAACCGGTCTCACCGACGCCGAACTGCAGAAGCTGATCGCCCGGGGCCGACTGCTGCACGCCCGGGCGGCCAAGTCGTACTTCGCGGAGATCGGCACCCTTCTCGCCGCCCTCTTCCGTCCGGCGCGCGCGCCGGCGACCGCCCCGCGCCACCACCTCCGCTCCGCCACCTGAAGCTCTATCCACGGGGACGATGACCATGTCGAACGACACCCTCCGCTACCACCTGCCGAGCCAGGACGAGATCGACGCTCTGATGCGCGAAGTGCACCGGCAGCGTGCCGAGGCCTTCGCCCGCACGATGAAGTCCCTGGCCGCTTTCCTGTTCTCGCCGTTCCGCGCCGCGCAGGCCGACAGGGGCGCCCGCACGCTGCCGCCGCACGCCATCCACTCCGCCCGCTGATCCTGCCGGCAAAGTTTTCAGGGAGAGCCACTGCCTTCCACGCTTCCGCGCGTCGGAAAGCAGTGGTTCGCCTTAAGGTCCTCAGCTATCGTCGTGCCACAGTCGGCGCCCAGAGACCGGCGGTGGGACAGGTGGGTTGAGGAACAGCGCCCGAGGCGCCGACACCGTGGCCGAAGCCGCCACGGTTCCTTTCGCATCATGCTTCCGCCGCGAGGCCGGACGCCGACGCTTCGAAGACGTCGGGAGGAGCATGATGATCTCGGGCAGGAACAGGAACTTGGTCGGCCTGCTGGCTGCCGCCGCTCTCGCGGTCGGATTGGCCGGTGGTGCAGCCGCCCAGGACAAGAGCGGGTGGCCGGCCTCCGTCAAGGTCGGCACGGCGAGTCAGGGCGGCACATACTTCATCTACGGAGCCGGCTGGGCCGGCCTCGTCCAGGAGAAGCTGGGCATCGCGACAGCGACCGAGGCGACCGGCGGCCCGGTGCAGAACATGGCCCTGGTGAACGCAGGCGACCTGGACTTCGCCATGACCACCATGGGCCCCGCCTACGACGCGTGGACCGGTGAGAGCGAGCTGGCGCCCGGCGTCGAGATGCGCGACGTGCGCGCCATGTTCCCGATGTACCAGACACCTTTCCAGATGGTCGCCCTCAAGAGCTCGGGCATCAGCTCGGCGAGCGGCATGGCCGGCAAGCGCGTCGGGGTCGGCCCGCGCGGCGGCACGCCGGGCTCCTATTTTCCACGCTTTTTCAAACAGCTCGGTCTCGACGTGAACGTCCAGTACGGTGGCGCGGCCGACCTCGCCGGTCAGCTGCAGGACGGCCTGCTGGACGTCTTCGCCTTCGCCGCCGGCATTCCGATCTCCGCCTTCAGCCAGGTGGAGGCACAGAATCCCGCGAACTTCTTCACCTGGAGCGACGAGCAGTTGCAGACGCTGCTCGACAAGAACCCCTCCGTCAGCCCCTTCACCATTCCGGCCGGCACGTACAAGAACCAGACGGAGGACCAGAAGACGGTCTCCATGTGGAACTTCGCGATCGCCAACAAGGAGATGCCCGAGAGCCTCGTCTACGGGATCATGAAGACGGTGCTGGGCGACCACGACCGGATGATGCAGATCGCGACGGCGTCGAAGGAAACGCTGCTGGAGAACTGGGACAAGAACAACTTCCTCTGGTTCCACCCCGGCGCGATCAAATACTACAAGGAAATGGGCATCACGGTGCCCGAGAAGTTGATCCCGCCGGAGTACAAGGGCTAACCGGATCTCGAGCCCCCGTCGGAGTCGGCGCGTAGCGTGCGTCACCTCCGACGGGGCGTCGAACCTTCCGGAGCCGAACCCATGTCCAAGCCCCTCACCGCCCCCGCCGACCTGATCGTCCACGGCGGCAAGGTCGCGACCCTCGATCCGAGCGACCGCATCGTCCAGGCCGTCGCCGTGGCGGGGGAACGGATCGTCGCCGTCGGATCCGACGAGGAGGTTCTGGCCTGGGCTGGACCCGCGACGCGCCGGATCGACGCGGCCGGACGGCTGGTCACCCCCGGGCTGATCGACGGCCACGCCCACATGGACCGGGAGGGACTGAAGGAGGCCCTCCCCTCCCTCGCCGGCTGCCGGTCGATCCGCGACATCCAGGACCGCATCGCCGCGCTCGCCGAACGCACGCCGAAGGGCGAGTGGATCGTCACCATGCCGGTGGGCGAGCCGCCCTTCTACGAGGGCGTCCCCGGCAACCTCGCGGAAGGCCGCTTTCCCGATCGCCGCGACCTGGATGCGGCCGCCCCCGACCACCCCGTCTACATCCGGGCGATCTGGGGGCACTGGCGCAACAGCCTGCCGCTGGTCTCGGTCGCCAACAGCCGCGCCCTGGAGGCGGCCGGCATCACCGCCGAGACCATGCCGCCGTCCCCGCACGTGCAGATCGAGAAGGACCACGGTACGGGGTCGCCCACGGGACGCTTCTACGAATTCGTCTACAAGCCGCTGGTCGAGAAGACCCTGATGGCCTGCATCCCGCGCTTCACGCTGGCGCAGAGGACCGCCGGGCTGCGCCGCTCGATGCAGGTCTACAACGCCTTCGGGACCACCAGCGTGTTCGAGGGCCATGGCATCGCCGGCGAGGTGCTGGCCGCCTACCAGGACCTGCGGGCGGAAGGGCCGCTGCCCGTCCGCTCCAGCCTGATGTTCAGCCCGGCCTGGCCCTCCGCCGATCCCGAAGCGCTGCGCGACCTGCTGGTGGACTGGGGGCGCTGGCTCAAGGGGCGGGGGCTGGGCGACCACCACCTCTCCATGGGCGGCATCTACCTGGAGTCCGACTACACCCGGGAGAACCAGCTGCGCGCCCTCTGCGGCCCCTACACCGGCTGGGCCGGCTTCAACTTCGACTGCTGCCTGCCGGCCGACGTGATGCTCGAGCTCATGGTCGAGGCCGCCCGCCTCGGCATCCGGGTCGGCTCCTTCGATCCCGACATCCTGAGCGCCTACGAGGCGGTCAATCGCCGGGTGCCGATCACCGGACAGCGCTGGGTCATCGAACACATCGGCGTCTTCGGGCCGGACGAGATCGCGCGGCTGCGCGACCTGGGGGTCGTCCTGCAGGCCTACACCAACCACTGGATCTATCAGCAGGGCGAGGTGCAGCGCACGAAGCTCGGCGAGGAGGGCGCCTCTCGCGTGCTGCCCATGCGAGCCCTGCTCGATGCCGGGGTCCACGTCTCGCTGGCAACCGACAACGTGCCCCCGACGCTCTTCCACCCGATCTGGCACGTGGTCGCGCGGCGGACCCGGGACGGCGGGCGCGTCCTGGCGCCCGACCAGCGGATCAGCCGCATGGAGGCCCTGGCCGCGGCGAGTCGGGAAGGTGCCTGGCTGAGCCTGGAAGAGAACGAGAAGGGCACCCTTGAGCCGGGGCGACTCGCCGACATCGCCATCTTCGGCGAGGATCTTCTGACGGTGGACGAAGAAGCCATTCCCGGCATCACGGCCGACATCACCATCACCGGCGGCCGGGTGGTCCACGACGCGCGTGGGGAGACCGGCTCCTGACGGAGCCTTGCGGAGGCGGGCGGATGAGCGGTGGCAATCAGACGGAGGCCGTGCGGCGCGAGACCATCCTGGTCTCCGGCGTGGACCAGGAGCCGCTGGCGTCGAACGAACGCGACCTTCTCGGCTGGCAGAGGTCGCTGCTGATCGTCGCCGCCATCGCCTACACGGTCTTCCATCTGCTGGTCCTCAACGTCGTCCCGCTGGAGACCTGGGCCTTCCGCATCGCCCACGTGGCGGGGGCGCTGATGATCGGCGCCGCCCTCTATGCCAGCGGCACCCTCCCCCGCGGGGCCGCCGAGCACGGCTGGGCGGCACCCGGCTGGCTGCAGCGGGCGAGCGCTCTGGTGGTCGGGCTGCTCTCCGTCGTGGCGCTGCTCTGCGTCCTCTACGCCTGGCTGGGCGGGGTCTTCTTCGAGATGAAGCGCCCGCCGGCATGGGTCTCGACAGCGTTCGGCTACAGCCTCGTCGCCTCGTCGGTCCTGGCGATCCTGGCGGGCTGGCTGCTGCCGCGGCGGAGCGACCGGATCGCCTGGTACGACTGGTGCCTGATCGCCGCCAGCCTGTCGGTCTGCATCTATCTGCTCAGCAATCTGGCGGCGTTGCAGTTCCGGGCGGGCGTGATGCCCATACAGCCGGACTTCATGGCCAGTCTGGCCGGCGTTCTGATCATCCTGGAGATCACCCGCCGCGCCGCCGGTCTGGCCCTGGTGGTCATCGCCAGCATCTTCATCCTCTATGCTTTCACCGGGCCCTACCTGCCGGGCTTCCTCACCCACAGCGGCTACCGGCTGGAGCGCTTCTTCACCTACCTCTACACCGACAACGGCATCCTGGGGCCGACCACCGCGGTGTCCTCGACCTACATCATCCTGTTCATTGCCTTCGCCGCGTTCCTGCAGGCTTCGAAGGTCGGCGACTACTTCGTCAACTTCGCCTTCGCCGCGGCTGGCCGCGCCCGCGGTGGTCCGGCCAAGGTGGCGGTCTTCGCCAGCGGTCTGATGGGCATGATCAACGGCACCTCGGCCGGCAACGTCGTCGCCACCGGCTCGCTCACCATCCCGCTGATGAAGCGGGTGGGCTACCGCCCGCAGATCGCCGCCTCGGTGGAGGCGGCCGCCTCGACCGGCGGGCAGATCATGCCGCCGATCATGGGCGCCGGCGCCTTCATCATGTCCGAGATCACCGGCATCCCCTACACCGACCTGATGATCGCCGCGGTGATCCCGGCCCTGCTCTACTTCGCCTCGGTCTTCTTCATCGTCGACCTGGAGGCCCAGCGCCTCGGCATGAAGGGTCTGCCGGCCGACAGCCTGCCGAAGGTGCGCGCGATGCTGCGGCAGGCCTTCCTCTTCATCCCGATCGTCATCCTGATCGGCGCCCTCTTCGCCGGCTATTCGGTCATCCGCGCCGGCACGCTGGCATTGCTGGCGGCTGCGGTGGTGAGCTGGCTCACGCCCTACAAGATGGGTCCGCGCGCGCTGCTGACGGCGCTGGAGAAGTCGGCGACCATGGCGATCCAGCTCATCGCCGTCTGCGCCTGCGCCGGCATCATCGTCGGCGTGATCGGCCTCACCGGGGTGGGCCTGCGCTTCTCGTCCATGCTGCTGCAGATCGCGGCCCACAGCCAACTCGTGGCCCTGGTCTTCGCCATGCTCATTTCGATCATGCTCGGCATGGGCATGCCGACGACCGCGGCCTATGCCGTCGCCGCGTCGGTGGTGGCGCCCGGCCTGGTGCAGCTCGGGATCCCGATGCTGACGGCCCACCTCTTCGTCTTCTACTTCGCCGTCATCTCCGCCATCACCCCGCCGGTCGCCCTGGCAGCCTATGCCGGCGCGGCGATCGCCGGCTCCGACCCGATGAAGACCTCGGTCACGGCCTTCCGCCTGGGCCTGGCGGCCTTCATCGTGCCCTTCATGTTCTTCTACAGTCCCGGCCTGCTGCTGCAGGACGCCTGGCCGACGGTGGCGCAGAACGTCGTCACCGCCTCGGTCGGCGTCTACCTGCTGGCCGGCGCCGTGGTCGGCTGGTTCGTCGGCCCCGCCGGATTGCCCGTTCGCCTCGTGCTTCTGGTCGCCTCCCTGTGCATGATCTCGGGCGGTGCGGTGAGCGACGGCGTCGGTCTGGCGCTCGCCATCGCGCTCTACCTGTTCCAGCGCCGGTTCGCCGCCTCCGGAGGAACCGCCGCCAGCGGAGCCGCCTGAGCCCATGCTGCCACTCGCCGACGACTATGCCACCCTGCGCCGCACCTTCCGCTGGCGGGTCCCGTCCCGCTTCAACATCGGCGTTGACTGCTCGGACAAGTGGGCCGACGGCAGCGGCCGGACCGCGATCGTGCACCTGCGCCAGGACGGCACGCTGCAGGAGATCAGCTACGACCGTCTGGCGGCCGACTCCAACCGCCTCGCCAACGCCCTGGCCGCCCAGGGCATCCTTCGCGGCGATCGTGTCGCGGTACTGCTGCCCCAACGGCCGGAGACGGCGGTGGCACACCTCGCCGCCTACAAGCTGGGCGCCATCGCCCTGCCCCTTTTCGTGCTGTTCGGCGAGGAGGCGCTCGCCTATCGCCTCGCGGACAGCGGCGCGGCGGCCATCGTCACCGACCGGGTCGGGCTGGAGAAGCTGGCGCCGCTGCGCGACCAGCTTCCCGACCTCCGCCTGATCGTCTGCGTCGACGGCCCCGGGCAGGGTGCGGCGGCCTACGACGACCTGCTGCAGCGGGCCAGCGACCGCTTCGCGGCGGCGGATACCGCCGCCGACGACCCGGCGGTGATCATCTACACCTCCGGCACCACGGGGCAGCCGAAGGGAGCGCTCCACGCCCACCGCGTGCTGCTGGGGCACCTGCCGGGCGTGGAGATGCCGCACTACCCCTTCCCCCGTCCCGGCGACCGCTTCTGGACGCCGGCCGACTGGGCCTGGATCGGTGGCCTGTTCGACGTGCTGCTGCCGAGCCTGCACCATGGCGTGCCGGTGGTCGCCCACCGCTTCGCCAAGTTCGACCCGGAGCGGGCCTTTGCGCTGATGGCCGATATCAAGGTGCGCAACGCCTTCCTGCCGCCGACGGCGCTCAAGCTGCTGCGGGGCGTCCCCGACGCCGGCCGGCGCTGGCCGCTCGGCCTGCGCACCATCGGCAGCGGCGGCGAGAGCCTGGGGGCCGAACTGCTCGACTGGGGGCGGGAAACCTTCGGCGTCACCATCAACGAGTTCTACGGCCAGACCGAGTGCAACCTCGTCGTCGCGAGCTGTGCCGCGCTGATGGAGCCGCGGCCCGGAGCCATGGGGCGGCCTGTGCCGGGCCACGAGGTGGCGGTCATCGACGCCGAGGCCGAGGCCTGCGCACCGGGCGTGATCGGCCAGATCGCCGTGCGCCGGCCCGACCCGGTGATGTTCCTCGGCTACTGGAACAAGCCCGAGGCGACCGCAGCGAAGTTCCTCGGGGAATGGCTGCTGACCGGCGACCAGGGCGTGCGCGACGAGGAGGGCTGGCTGACCTACGTCGGGCGCGACGACGACGTCATCACCTCGGGTGGCTACCGCATCGGCCCCGGCGAGATCGAGGACTGCCTTCTGCGGCATCCGGCCGTGGCGCTGGCTGCGGCCGTCGGCGTTCCCGATCCGGTGCGCACCGAACGGGTGAAGGCCTTCGTCGTCCTCGCCGAAGGCGTCGAGGGCAGCGAGGATCTGGCGCGGGAGATCCAGGACTTCGTGCGGCGCCGGCTGGCGGCCCACGAGTACCCGCGGGAGGTCGCCTTCGTCGACAGCCTGCCGATGACGACCACCGGCAAGATCATGCGGCGCGTGCTGCGCCAGCAGGAGACGGAACGGCGGCCGTGAGCGATCCCGCGAGTGACCTCGGTGTCGAGGTTCTGGCCTTCGACGTGTTCGGCACGGTCGTCGACTGGCGCAGCTCGATCATTGCGGCGCTGGAGGATTTCGGCCGGCGGCGCGGCCTGTCCGCAGACTGGGCCGGCCTGACCGACGACTGGCGCGCCGCCTACGTCCCGAACATGCAGCGTGTGCGCTCCGGCGCGCTGCCCTGGACCAATCTCGACGGCCTGCACCGGCTCGCCCTGGACGACCTGCTGGCCCGCCACGGGCTGGACCCCGACGAGGCCGACCGGGCCTGGATCAACACCGTTTGGCATCGTCTCGATCCCTGGCCCGACTCCGTGGCCGGCCTGCGCCGGCTGAAGAGGCGTTTCGTCCTGACGCCGCTGTCGAACGGATCGGTCGCGCTCCTCACCCATATGGCCAAGCGTGCCGGCCTGCCCTGGGACCTGATCCTGTCGGCCGAGCTCTGCCGGCACTACAAGCCCGATCCGGAGACCTACCGGATGACCTTCGAACTGCTGCAGTGCCGTCCGGAGCAGGTGATGCTGGTCGCCGCGCACAACGACGACCTGGTGCACGCGGCACGGCAGGGGCTCCGCACCGCCTTCGTCGCCCGGCCGACCGAATACGGGCCACGGCAGGTGAAGGACTTCGCGGCGGAGCACCCTTTCGATCTGGTGGTGGCCTCCCTCGAGGAGCTGGCGGCCCGGCTGGACTGCTGACTGTATCACTGCGGCAACAGTGGTGCCGGTGAGCCGCAACTCTATGGCTGATTGGTTGTTGCGTCAGAACCTCTGCCCTAGCGTCGCCGCAAGTGACACAGGATTGACCCAACGCGGAGCCATTTCAGACATGCCTTCGTCCCTGCGCCGGCTCGCCTTAGCCGCGGCGTGCGCCCTTCTGCCGGGCCTCGCCGCGGCCGCCGAACCAACGACGCTCTCCGTCAACTGCGACGCCCCGCTCTCGGTGATCCGGCTGACCCAGGGCCTGACCAACAGTGCCGCGCGCATCGCCGCCGGGGAGCCGCTCGTGGTCCTGGCCATCGGCTCCTCCTCGACCGAGGGCATCGGAGCATCGGCGCCCGAGTTCGCCTACCCGAACCAGCTCCAGCAGCAGCTCGCCCTGCTCTATCCCGGCCTGAAGATCGAGGTCCACAACCGCGGCAAGGGCGGCGAGACGATCCAGCCGATGCTCGGCCGCCTCAAGCAGGAGGTGCAGACGCTGCATCCTTCGCTGGTGATCTGGCAGACGGCGACCAACGATCTCTTCCAGGGGGTCCCCGCGGCGACCGTCGATGCGGCGCTGCAGGACGGCACCGACTTCCTGGCGTCCCAGGCCGTCGACCTCCTGCTGTTCGACCCGCAGGTCTACGCCCGGGCCAAGGACCCGGTCCTGTACGAAAACGCCGTGCGCCATCTCGACGCCTTCGGCGAGCGCGCAGGGGTGCCGGTCTTCCACCGCTACGACCTGATGCGGCACTGGGAGGCGCAGGGCCTCGCCCTGAGCGCCCTCATGGCGCCCGACCAGCTCCACCACAACGACACCGGCTATCGCTGCGTGTCGGCCGCCATGGCGACCGCCCTGCAGGACCGCGTCATCGCCGCCGGCAGCCTCGCGGAGACCCACACCGCAGCGCTCCCGCGTTGACGGGCATCGTCTTCGGCTTCTAGGGTCCGCGCCTCGCCTTTTCGACGCGGACCCTGACATGCTGCCGAACGACCCGAGCCTCCTGCCGGTACTCACGCGCATCGCGGAAGCGCTGGAGCGCCTCGCCCCGCCCGCTCCGCCGCCGGTCCAGCTCGACAGCGCCGACGTCTTCGTCTGGCACGCGGAGGCGGGCCGGCTGGAGCCCGTCGCCCGGCCCAACCGCATCGACCTGGACCTGCTGCGCGGCATCGAGCGGCAGCGCGCGACCCTGCAGGACAACACCGAACGCTTCGCGCGCGGCCTGCCGGCGAACAACGCGCTGCTGTGGGGCGCCCGCGGCACGGGCAAGTCATCGCTGGTCAAGGCCGTCCACGCGACGGTCAACGCCGCGGACAGGGAGGCCGGCCGGCCACCCCTGGCACTGGTGGAGATCCACCGCGAGGAGATCCCCAGCCTCCCCCGCCTTCTGTCCCTGGTGCGAGCCAGTCAGCGGCATTTCATCATCTTCTGCGACGACCTCTCCTTCGATCAGCAGGACAGCAGCTACAAGTCGCTGAAGGCCGTGTTGGAAGGCGGTGTCGAAGGCCGCCCGCCGAACGTGATCTTCTACGCCACGTCGAACCGCCGGCACCTGCTGTCGCGCGACATGATCGAGAACGAACGCTCGACGGCGATCAATCCGGGCGAGGCGGTGGAGGAGAAGGTCAGCCTCTCCGATCGCTTCGGCCTCTGGCTCGGCTTCCACAACGCCGACCAGTCCACCTACTTCGAGATGATCGAAGGCTATGCCCGCCGCTACGGCCTGGACGTGCCCGCCGATGAACTGCGCCGCCAGGCGAACGAGTGGTCTGTCACCCGCGGTGCCCGCTCCGGCCGTGTCGCCTGGCAGTTCGTGCAGGATCTCGCCGGCCGGCTGGGCCGTCCGCTGGACTGAGGGCTGGCCGGCCGGCCGGGCCTCGCCTCAGCCTGCCCCACCTCGCGCGCCGAAGTCCTTCTCCCTGCCCCTCCCCCGTCGGCGAGGGCGCGGCTGAGCCAGGCTCCGCTCGGCGCGCTCCTGCAACTCGCCCTCGTGCCGCCGGAAGAACAGGAAGGCGCCGATCATGGCAGCGGCGCCGAGGACCAGCAGGGCGATCCCCGCCGGCCCGGTCACCGACTCGATCTGTTGCCCGAACAGGTAGGCGGCCATCCCCATCAGGCCGGCCCAGCAGAGCCCACCGAGCGCGTTCATGAGCAGGAACGCCGCCCACGGCATGCGGTTGGCCCCCGCGAGCGCAGCCGCGAAGGTGCGCAGGAAGGCGATGAACCGGCCGACGAACACGATCTTCCCGCCGTGGCGCAGAAAGAGGTAGCGGCCGATGTTCAGCCGCGCCTCGTGTAGGCCGACGTGATGGCCATAGCGGGTCAAGGCGCGCAGCCCGAGGGAACGGCCGACGAGGTAGCCCAGGTTGTCGCCCACCACGGCCGCCGCGGCGGCGACCAGGATGACTGTCGTGATGGCGATGGCGTGGGTCGAGCCGGCGTAGAGGGAGACTCCGATGAGGGCGGTCTCCCCTGGCAGAGGCACCCCCATGCTCTCCCCCATGACGATCACGAACAGGACCCACAGCCCGTAGGTCTCGATCAGGTGCTGAATGAAGGCCGGTGACAGGAAGTCGAGCATCGAAGTCCGCGGAAACGCCCGGCGGAACTGGCCGCGGCCGCCGGGAAGACGAAGCAGTTGAAGTTCTGGAAGGCGAACGGTCGGCGCGCGCGGTCGTTCCGGACGGTCCTGCCGCAGGTGGATCTACAGCAGCCGCGTCAGCGCCACCAGCCCCACGCCGCTCAGCACGACCAGGAAGAAGGGCGCTCCGGCGCGCCACGCCAGTGCCACGCCGACGGCGCCTGCCCAGGCGGCCGGTCCGCCGGAGACCACCGGAGGAGCGACCAGCGCGACGAAGACCGCCGGCGGGATCTGCTCCAACCAGGCCTCCACGAACGGCGACGGCTTCAGCCGCTGCAACAGGGCGAAGCCGCCCGCCCGCACCGCATAGGTCGCGGCCGCCATGGCGACGATGGCGAGCAGACCGGCGCCGCCCGACAGGCTATCGCCGAACATGCATCGCGGCTCCGACGAGGCTGCCGGCAAGCCCCCCGAGCAACAGGTACCAGGCCCCGGCCAGCAGCCGTTCGGCGAGCAGGGCCGCAGCGGCCGCGGCGATCCACGGCAGGAGGCTGCGCCGCCCCTGCCACAGGGGCAGCAGAAGCGCCAGGAAGACGGCGGTTCCGATGAAGTCCAGGCCGTAGGGTTCGGTCGCCGGGATGAGACCGCCGCCGAGCCGCCCGACGGCCGAGAAGAGCACCCAGGGAACCCAGAGGGCGAGGCCGCTGCCGACGAAGAAGGCCGCATCGCGCCCGCCCCTGCGCATCTCGGCCACGCTCACCGCCCAGTTCTCGTCGGTCGTCAGGAAAAGGCTGGCGTAGGTGCGGACGCCGCCAAGGGGTGCCAGCCAGTCCTTCAGCACCGGCGCCATGATCAGGTAGCGCAGGTTCACCACCGCCGCCGCCACAGTCAGTTCGACCAGCGGCGGTGGATGCTGCCAGAGCTGCACGGCGACCATCTGCGCGGCGCCGGCGAAGACCAGCGCCGACATCGCCACCGTTTCCAACACCGACAGGCCCTGCTGGCGGGCGACGAAGCCATAGGTCGCGGCGAAGACGACGACCGCCGGCAGCAGCGGCACCATGGTGCCGGCCCCACGGCGGAGCCCGGCGGACGAGAAGGTGACTGGATGGATCATGGGCCCTCCGACGAGGAGGCGACCCTAGATCGTCTCCCCGGTCGGCCGCTTGTACGATCCTGATCTGAAGGCGGCCGGCGGCAGCCCCACCATCCTCCGGAACGTCCGGGTCAGATGGCTCTGGTCGACGAAACCGCAGGCGACGGCGACTTCCGCCGTCGCCTCGCCGCGACGCAGCAGACGGACGGCCTCGGCGATGCGGCGCTGCTGCAACCAGACGTGGGGCGGCACTCCGTGATGGCGACGGAAAACCCGCAGCAGGTGCAGCGGCGAAAGGCCGGCTTCGGCAGCGAGGTCCTCCAGCCCCGGCGCCCGCGTCAGGTCCTCCTCCAATCGCGCCCGCACGCGGCGCACCCGCAGGGGTTCGTCACTCGCCGCCGGAGCCCGTCGCGGCCCCGCCGCGTGCCGCCGCACCAGGTCCTCGAGCAGCAGCAGCAGCCGGGATTCCCGTTCGAGCGGTGTCGCGGCTTCGGCCGTCCGGTGCAGCGCGACGAAGCGTGCCGCGAGATCCGGGTCCGGGATGGTGACTTGCGGAAAGGCCGGCAACTCTCCCTCGCGCCAGGTCATGACCTCGGCCGCCGCCCGGGCGAACAGATCCGGCGAGAGATAGCTCGTGCGGTAGACGAAGCCGGTTTCCGGCACCGCCGCCTCGCCGTCGTGCAACTCGTCCGGATGGACCACCGCGAACTGGCCGGAGGCGATCACATGGTCGGCGCCGCGGTAGTGGAAGCGCTCCCAGCCGTGCAGCACGGCCGCCAGAACATAGCGGTCGTGGGTATGTCGGGCGTAGCTGTGCCGGTGGAATCGTGCGTGCAGGAACTCGGCCCCGCCCCCTTCCTCGATCCGCCAGAAATGCACCCGCTCGCGCGGATCCAGCTCGTCCTCCTTCCCCCCGGTCACCGCCGGGGTCAACCACGCATCCTTCCTTCGCGGGACGGGGTTCCCGCCAGGGAACTTCCACCTGCGACAAAGGGTTACTGACCGACAGATGAAGCACAGGCCGGCACGCCAGGAAAGAGGGCACTCCGATCCCCGTCGGCGGCCTGCAGGACAGCGCCGGCCAAGGCCCGTGAAAGGAGAAGAGAGGTGAGCACAGCCACGGTTCGATCCCCGTCCTCCATCGGCCAGGGGCAGCCTGCCTGGGCGCCGGCGCGGCCGATCCCGCCGCTCGATCTCGACCTCGGCGCGACCATCAGCCTGCAGGGTACCCCCGCCACCCTGGTGGGCCGCACCCGGGAGGCGGAGCCGCGCTGGGACCTGCGTCTGGCCGACGGCCGGAACTGCACCAACGTGCCGGAACGCGTTCTGCGCCGCGGTGCGCTGAACCTCGTTCTGGCCTTCCACCGGCGATAGGTCGGCTGCCCCTCAGTTGTGCAGGATCTGGCTGAGGAAGAGCTTTGTCCGGTCCGACTGCGGGTTGTTGAAGAACTCCTCGGGCGAGTTCTGCTCGATGATCTCGCCGCGGTCCATGAAGATCACCCGGTGGGCGACCCGGCGCGCGAAACCCATCTCGTGGGTCACGCAGACCATCGTCATGCCGGACTCCGCCAGGTTCACCATCACGTCCAGCACCTCGGCGATCATCTCGGGGTCGAGGGCCGACGTCGGCTCGTCGAACAGCATGATCTTCGGGTTCATGCACAGCGAACGGGCGATGGCGACGCGCTGCTGCTGGCCGCCGGAGAGCTGGCCGGGATACTTGTTGGCCTGATCGGGGATCTTCACCCGGGTCAGATAGTGCAGTGCCGTCTCCTCCGCCTCCTTCTTCGGGGTCTTGCGCACCCAGATGGGCGCCAGCGTGCAGTTCTCCAGCACTGTCAGGTGGGGGAAGAGATTGAAGTGCTGGAAGACCATGCCGACTTCGCTGCGGATCTCCGCGATGTTCCGCAGGTTGTCGTTGAGCAGCACCCCGTCGACGACGATCTGGCCCTGCTGGTACTCCTCCAGCCGGTTGATGCAGCGGATCAGCGTCGACTTGCCCGAGCCGGACGGGCCGCAGATGACGATGCGCTCGCCGCGGACGACGTCGAGGTTGATGTTCTTGAGCACGTGGAACTGGCCGTACCACTTGTGCATGGCCCGGATCTGGATGACGGGGTCGCCCGACGCCTTTTCGGCCGCGGGGGTGGCGACACTGGACTCTGCCAAGGGTGACACTCCTGTTCCGATGTCTAGCGGCGATGGCCGACGCGCAGCTTCTTCTCCAGGTAGAGGGAATAGCGCGACATGCCGAAGCAGCAGATGAAGAAGATCAGGCCGACAAAGACGTAGGTCTCCGTGTGCAGACCGAGCCAGTTGGCGTCGGAGACCGCCGCCCTGGCGATGCCGAGCAGGTCGAAGATGCCGATGATCAGCAGCAGCGTCGTGTCCTTGAACAGGCCGATGAAGGTGTTCACGATCCCCGGGATCACGATGCGCAGGGCCTGCGGCAGGATGATGAGGTACATCGCCCGCCAGTAGCCGAGGCCGAGAGCCATGGCCGCCTCGTACTGGCCCTTCGGGATCGCCTGCAGGCCCCCGCGCACGACCTCGGCCATGTAGGCCGAGGCGAAGAGGGCGACGCCGATCAGGGCGCGCAGGAACTTGTCGAAGGTTACCCCTTCCGGCAGGAACAGGGGCAGCATCACCGAGCTCATGAAGAGGATGGTGATCAGCGGCACGCCGCGCACGAACTCTATGAAGCCGATGCAGGCCATGCGCAGAACGGGCAGCTTGGAGCGCCGCCCGAGCGCCAGCAGGATGCCGATCGGCAGAGAGGCGCCGATCCCGACCACGCCCGAGACGATCGTGACCAGCAGGCCGCCCCACTTGGAGGTCGGCTCGTATTCCAGCCCCAGCCCCCCCACCAGCAGCCAGAAGGCGATGAAGGGGTAGACGAGGCTGAACCAGACCAGATGGCGCCGGTACGGCACTTTATCGAACAGCAGCGGCGCCACCGCCACGATCAGCAGGATCCCGGCAAGGTTGACCCGCCAGGTCTGGCCCGCGTCGTAGAAGCCGTACATGAACTGGTCGAAGCGCACTTCGACGACCGCCCAGCAGGCCCCCGGCAGCACGCACTCCGCCTTGGACGTCGCCCCGAAGTTGGCGTCGAAGATCGCCCAGTCGAGCACCGGCGGGACCACCAGCCAGAGCAGGTAGAGCGTGGCGACCGTCAGCAGCGTATTGCCGATGGAGGAGAAGAGGTTCTTGCGCAGCCACCCGACCGGGCCGACGGTCATCGACGGAGGCGGCAGGTCCGGATGGCGGCCCGGCGGATAGCCGGGGTCGACGGGATTGAGCGCGGCTTCGGTCATCGACATGGGCTAGCGCTCCACCAGAGCGATATGCTGGTTGTACCAGTTCATGAAGGCCGAGATCAGCAGGCTGATCGTCAGGTAGACGGCCATGGCCAGCGCGACGCATTCGACCGCCTGCCCCGTCTGGTTCAGGGTCGTCCCGCTGATCGTGGCGACGACCTCGGGATAGCCGATGGCGACGCCGAGCGACGAGTTCTTCGTCAGGTTCAGATACTGGCTGGTCAGCGGCGGGACGATGACCCGCAACGCCTGCGGGATGACCACCAGCCGCAGCGTCCGGCCCTGGGTGAGCCCGAGGGCGTGTGCGGCCTCTGTCTGCCCATGGCTGACCGAGAGGATGCCGCCGCGCACGTTCTCGGCGATGAAGGCGGCCGTATAGACCGAGAGAGCGGTCAGCAGGGCCACCAGTTCCGGGCCGATGTTGACGCCGCCGGCGTAGTTGAAGCCGCGCAGGACGGGCACCTCCCAGGTCCAGGGCAGGCCGGTCAGCAAGGCCACCACGACCGGCAGACCGACGATCAGTCCGATACCCCACGGCAGCGTGGGGAAGATCTGGCCCGTCGCCGCCTGCCGCCTGCGCGCCCAGCGGCGGATGAGGACCGTCGCGACGATGCCGATGACGAAGGCGGCCGGAATGGCCCAGAAGACGGGCTCGACGACCGGGGCCGGGACCCGCAGACCGCGGTTGGACAGGAACATGTTCCCGCCGAGGTCCAGCGACTGCCGCGCCGCCGGCAAGGCAAGGAAAAGCGCGTACCAGAAGAAGATCTGCAGCAGGAGCGGAACGTTACGGACGATCTCGACGAACCAGTAGGCGACCCGGTTCACCAGCCAGTTGGGTGACAGGCGCAGCACGCCGACGACGAAGCCCATGACCGTCGCGAGGACGATCCCGAGCCCCGATACGAAGAGCGTGTTGAGCAACCCGACCAGGAAGGCGCGGGCGTGCGTGTCCCGCGAACTGTAGGGGATCAGGCTCCAGCCGACGTCGTAGCCGGCGGTCTGGCTGAGGAAACCGAAGCCTGACGCGATGCCCGCGTCGGCAAGGTTCTGCGCTGTGTTCTGGATGATGAAGGAAAGGATGACGACGACGGCGACCAGGAAAAGTCCCTGGAAGATCAGTCCGCGAAAGCGGGGGTCTCCCCACACGGACTGCCGGCCGCCGGGCGCCGGTGCTGCCTCCACGGCCATCTGTCAGCTCCTGCCCCGAGAACCAAAAGGAAGAAGGCGCGACGGCTGTTGAGCCGACGCGCCTTCCCGTGTCTCTGCCAGGGCCCCCGGCCTCAGCGGATGGGCATGCCGTAGATCAGGCCGCCGTCGGTCCACAGCGCGTTCAGGCCACGCTCCAGGCCGACCGGCGTGTTGACGCCGATGTTCCGCTCGAAGATCTCGCCGTAGTTGCCGACCATCTTGATGGCGTTATAGGCCCAGTCGTTGCTCAGGCCGAGTTGCTGGCCGAAGTCGCCTTCGACGCCGAGCATGCGCCGCACCTCGGGGTTGGTGCTGCTGCTCTTCATCTCGTCGACGTTCTGGCTGGTGATGCCCATCTCTTCCGCATTGAAGAGGGCGAAGAGCACCCAGCGGCCGATGTCCGACCAGTTCTGGTCGCCCTGCCGGACCGCAGGCCCGAGCGGCTCCTTGGAGATGATCTCCGGCAGGATCACGTGCGCCGACGGATCGGCCATGGTCGAGCGCTGCGCAGCGAGCCCGGAGGCGTCGGTGGTGTAGACGTCGCACCGGCCCGCCTCGTAGGCCTCGCGGGCCTGGGGCGCCGTGTCGACCACCACGGACTCGAACTTCATCTTATGGGTGCGGAAGAAATCGGCGAGGTTGAGCTCGGTCGTCGTGCCGGTCTGGATGCAGACCGAGGCGCCGTCGAGCTCCAGGGCGCTCTTCACACCCAGATCCTTGCGGACCATGAAGCCCTGGCCGTCGTAGTAGTTGACCCCCACGAAGTCGAGGCCGAGGTTGACGTCGCGCGACATGGTCCAGGTCGTGTTGCGGGCCAGCAGATCGATCTCGCCCGACTGCAGCGCGGTGAACCGGTCCTTCGCCGTCAGCGGCGTGAAGCTGACCTTGTTGGGGTCGCCGAAGATCGCCGCGGAAACGGCGTGGCAGTAGTCGACGTCGAAGCCGGCCCACTCGCCCTTGTCGTTCGGCGCGCTGAAGCCGGCGACACCGGTGCTGACGCCGCATTTCAGCGATCCGTTCGACTTGACGGTGGAGAGCATCTGCTGCGCCGAGGCGCCGCCCGTCGACAGCGCCGTGAGCGCGACCGCGGCAGTAAAGGCGTACAGGAGCTTCATCGGTTTTTCCCTGCTGTGAGTCGAATTATCTTTGTGCCGACGAACCACTGCCCGCGGCAGAGGCCTCGCGGCAACGGCTACAGCCGTTACTTGCAAAATTCTGGCTCAAGCGGGGATCTTTGGCAACCCGTCCTGCAGGGCTGCCCTGCGGTCAGGTCAAAGCTCGCACCGGATTGGCCTTCGCGAGCCGGTCGAAGGCCACCAGAGTCACCAGCAGATCACGCAGCTCGCGCAGCGGAATCATGTTCGGCCCGTCGCTCGGCGCCTGGTCGGGGTCCTGGTGGGTCTCCATAAAGACCGCAGCGACGCCGACCGCCACGGCCGCCCGCGCCAGCACCGGGACGAACTCCCGCTGGCCGCCGGAACTGCTGCCCTTGCCACCGGGCTGCTGGACCGAATGGGTGGCGTCGAAGACGATGGGGCAGCCCGTCTCGGCCGCCATGATGGGCAGAGCGCGCATGTCCGAGACCAGGGTGTTGTAGCCGAAGGACGCACCGCGCTCGGTCAGCATGACGCGGTCATTGCCGGCCTCGCGCACCTTTTCGGCGATGTTCTTGACGTCCCAGGGCGCCAGGAACTGCCCCTTCTTCACGTTCACCGCACGACCCGTCCGGGCAGCGGCCACCAGCAGGTCGGTCTGCCGGCAGAGGAAGGCCGGAATCTGCAGCACGTCCACGGCCTCGGCGACCGGCTGGCACTGCGCCGCATCGTGCACGTCGGTCAGGACGGGACAGCCCCGCACCTCGCGGACCTCGGCCAGGATGGGCAGGCCCTCGGCCATTCCCAGACCGCGGTTCGACCGCAGGCTGGTGCGGTTGGCCTTGTCGAAGGACGACTTGTAGATGAAGGGAATCCCGAGATCGCTGGTGATCTCCTGGATCGCCTGGCTGGTCTCCAGGGCGTGGTTCCGCCCCTCGATGGCGCAGGGCCCGGCGATCAGGACGAAAGGAAGGTCGTTGCCGACGGTGACGGGACCGATCGCGACGTGCTGGGTCTCTGGCATGGATGCAACTCCCGCCATCCGGCCCGCGGCGGCTACATCAAGCGCGACTGCTCGACGGCCGCCCGGACGAAGGAGGCGAACAGGGGGTGAGGGTCGAACGGCTTGGAGCGCAGCTCCGGGTGGAACTGCACGCCGATGAACCAGGGGTGAGACGGCAGTTCCACCATCTCCGGCAGGATGCCGTCCGGCGACATGCCCGAAAAGCGCAGGCCGGTACTCTCCAGCGCCTCGCGCATCGTCACGTTCACTTCGTAACGGTGCCGATGGCGCTCCATGATCGCGGTGGACTCGTAGATCTCGGCAACCTTGCTGCCGGGCTCGAGCACCGCCGGGTAGGCGCCCAGACGCATGGTGCCGCCGAGGTTCCCGCCGGCACTCCGGCGCTCCACGTCGTTGCCGCGCATCCACTCGGTCATCAGCCCGACCACGGCCGGGTCGGCCGGCCCGAACTCCGTGGAGCCGGCGTTCGGCTGTCGCAGCAGCGTCCGCGCCGCCTCGATGACCGCCATCTGCATGCCCAGGCAGATGCCGAAGTAGGGAACCTTCCGCTCTCGCGCAAAACGCGCCGCGGCGATCTTGCCTTCGGTCCCACGCTCGCCGAAACCGCCCGGAACGAGGATACCGTGAACTTCCTCCAGTTCCTGGACATGCCCGTCCTGCTCGAAGATCTCGGCGTTCAGCCAAGCCACCCGAACGCGCACGTTGTTTGCGATGCCGCCGTGGTTCAGCGCCTCGGCCAGCGACTTGTAGGCGTCGATCAGGCTGGTGTACTTGCCGACCACCCCGATGGTCACCTCGCCGTCGGGGTTGCGGGCCCGCTGCACGATGTTGTCCCACACCGAGAGGTCGGGCGGGACCGCGTCGAGTCCGAAGTGCCGGCAGACGACCTCGTCCAGTCCTTCCTCGTGGTAGGCCCGCGGCACGGCATAGATCGTGTCCACGTCCAGGGCCTGGATGACGGCCTCTTCCCGCAGGTTGCAGAACAGCGCGAGCTTGCGGCGGGCATCCCTCGGGATCTCCCGCTCCGCCCGGCACAGCAGGACGTCCGGCTGGATCCCCACCGACTGCAGCTCCTTGACCGAGTGCTGCGTCGGCTTGGTCTTCAACTCGCCGGCAGAGCTGATCCACGGGACCAGCGTCAGGTGCAGGAAAAGACTGCGATTGCGCCCCAGTTCGTTGCCGAGCTGGCGGATCGCCTCGAGGAACGGAAGGCTCTCGATGTCGCCGACCGTCCCGCCGATCTCGCAGAGGACGAAGTCCTCGTCGGTGACGCCGGCGCGGACGAACTCCTTGATGGCATCGGTCACGTGCGGAATGACCTGAACCGTCGCCCCGAGATAATCGCCCCGGCGCTCGCGGGCGATTATCTGCGAGTAGATCTGTCCGGTGGTCACGCTGTCGCCACGGCGGGCGACGACGCCGGTGAAACGTTCGTAGTGCCCCAGATCGAGGTCCGTCTCCGCTCCGTCGTCGGTGACGAAGACCTCCCCGTGCTGGTAGGGGCTCATCGTCCCCGGATCGACGTTGAGGTAGGGGTCGAGCTTGCGCAGGCGGACCTTGAAGCCCCGCGCCTGCAGCAGCGCGCCGAGCGCCGCCGCAGCCAATCCCTTGCCGAGCGAAGAGACCACGCCGCCGGTGATGAAAATGAACCGCGTCATGGAACTCCCTTATCAAGCTCAACCGGCCGCTATGCAACGGCCGCGATCGACCGCTCACGCAGCCCAGATCTGCGATAAAGCCGAATGGCGAAATGGACTTCGCCGAGTTCGCGACAGCACGCCCGAGTCGTGGGCGCGGCCTGGCGACCTTACCAGCCTTCGATTACAGAGACAGACTCGCAGGCCGCGAAAAAGGCTGCGGCGGCGGCGTCACGCGCCCCTGGGGGCTCACTGCACCGGGACGCTGGGCGCCGCAGGGCCCGGAGCCGGAGCCGCGGGAGCACCGCCCCCGCCGCTTCCCTGGCCCGGCGTCTGCGTCTGGGCCGGCGCCGGCCCGCTCGGCAGGACTGGCCCGTCGAGAATGGAGGACGGGGCCTGCCGGCCGCCGCCGGCGATGATCGCCAGGGCCAGGCTCGTGGCCATGAAGGCACCCGCCAGGATCGCCGTGGTGCGCGTCAGCAGATTGGCCGTGCCGCGGCCGGTCATGAAACCGCCCATGCCACCGCCGCCGCCACCGCCGATTCCCAGGCCGCCGCCCTCGCTGCGCTGCATGAGAACGACGCCGATGAGGGCGAGCACGATGAGCAGGTGGATGATGAGCAGAACTTGAAACATGATCGACTCTGGTTTTGCGGTGACGATCGCCTCGGCGATGCGCTGCTTAATAGGCAGTGACGCCCGTCACTTCCAGTGCGACTTGCGAATCAGGCCGCCGCGACGATCGCCAGGAAGTCGCGGGCCTTCAGGCTGGCGCCACCGACGAGGGCGCCGTCGACGTCCTCGATCGCCAGCAGTTCCGCGGCGTTTTCCGGCTTCACCGAACCGCCGTAGAGCAGCCGGACGCCATCACCCTCGGCACCAGCCATGGCGCGCAGCTGCTCGCGGATCGCGGCGTGCATCTGACGGACGTCCTCGGGCCGAGCCGTCTTTCCGGTGCCGATCGCCCAGACCGGCTCGTAGGCCACCACCAGCCGTTCGCCTCCTATCGCCTGCGGCAGGCTGCCGGAGACCTGACTGCGGACGACGGCGACCGCCTCGCCCGCATCACGCTGCGCTTCGCTCTCGCCGACGCAGACGATCGGCACCAAGCCGGCCGCCAGGGCAGCCTCGGCCTTGTCACGGACCGCGGCGTCCCCCTCTCCATGATACTGCCTGCGCTCGGAATGGCCGACGATGACGTAGCGGCAGCCGATCTCGGCGAGCATCGGGGCGGATATATCGCCGGTGAAGGCGCCCTTGGCCTGCGCATGGCAGTCCTGGGCACCGAGGGCGATGGCGGTACCAGCGAGGGTCCCGGCGAGCGATTCCAGCCGCGTGAAGGGTGGACAGACCAGCACCTCCGCTTCGCCCGGCGACCCGGCGAGCCCGTCCAGGAGGTCTCTGACCAGTGTCGTCGCCTCCTCGCGCAGGCCGTTCATCTTCCAGTTTCCGGCGATCAGCGGGCGCAGGGGCATGTACGGGGTTCCTCGCGGCAGTGACGCAGACGGCGGGGCTTCTATCACGGGCGGCGGGATCGCCCAAGGCCGCGGCGATTTTCTGGAACCGGTCCCGAAAGCCCTCGTTCGGGCAGATAAGGGCGCCCGACAGCACTCAGACGACTTTCCCCATCGGAGGATGCAATGCGCACCACCTTGCTCGCAGGCCTGTCGGCGTTCGCGCTGATGGCCTCTCCCGCCCTGGCGCAGACCAGCAAGTCGACCCAGAGCGGAACCAACTCCTCTTCCTCGATGTCGTCCTCGACCATGCAGTCGGGCAGCAGCACGACGGCCGGCCAGTCCAGCGCGCAGGACCAGCACGGGGCCGAGATGCTCGGCCGCAAGGTCACCCTCGCCGACGGCTCGTCCGTCGGGACGATCTCCGACGTCCTGATCGAGAACGGCAAGGCGTCGGCCGCGGTCGTCGACCTGGACAAGAACCCGGGCAAGCCCGTGCTGCTGCGCGTCACGCAGCTGTCCCCGAACGGCAAGGACTACATGGTCTCGCTCGAGCGGGCGCAGGTGGAAGGCGCGAGCGCCTACCAAGGCCCGCGCGAAGGCCAGCAGTCGCTGAACGAATCGATGGGCCGTGCCGGCACACGGGCGGATGCCAGCGCCACCGGCCAGTCCGGCACCAGGAACAGCACCGGCAAGACCGGCAGCAACGCTGGTTCAGCCACAGTCGGCTCCGGCAACACGGGCTCCGGCACGAACAGTTCGGGCGCCATGGGCTCCGGCACGAGCGGGGCGAATACCGGCGGCACCGCGTCGACCTCCTCGGGCGGCGCCGGCAGCACGTCGAGCGGCGCCGGTACCGCCGGGGGCGGCTCTGGCAGCAGCGGCTCTGGCAGCAGCGGCTCCGGCAGCGGAGGGGGCGGTTCCAGTTCCGGCGGCTGACAAGGCGTCGCCGGCCATCGAGGAGCGGCCGCCAGCCGGCCGCTCTTCCCCTTCTCCACTCTCTTGCCTTCCATACCCCCGCCTCTGCGGTTGCCGCCCCGGGGACGCCTCCATAAGATGCGCGCCGGCTCCCCGGGGCCTTCTTCGAGCAGCTGCAGTGGGTCGGGATGAACAAGTTTCGCGGTATCGTCGCCAAGGTCCTGGTCGTCCTGATGTTCGGGCTGCTGATCGTCTCCTTCGCGGTCTGGGGCATCGGCGACATGCTGCGGCAGCGGGCACCCAACGCGGTCGTCGCGACGGTGGGGGACGCAGAGGTCACAGTCCCCGAGTTCCGCGAAGCCTACACGCTGACCTTCCGGCAGCAGCAGCGGACCTACGGTCCCCAGTTCACGCAGGAGATGGCGACGGCCATGGGGCTGCCGCAGCAGGTCGTGCAGCAGCTCATCCTGACCAAGACGTTCCAGGAGCAGGCGGCCGATCTCGGTCTCGTGGTGACCGACGAACAGGTGCGTACCGCCATTTTCCGCACGCCCACCTTCCAGGATTCCCTCGGCAAGTTCGACCGGCAGCGCTTCGAGCAGTTCCTGCGCACCAGCGGCCTGAGCGAAGGGCGCTTCATCGAACTCGTCCGGCGGGACATCGCGCGCCAGCGGCTGACCGCGCCCTTGGCCGGTGCAGCCGACGCTCCGGACGTGCTGGTCGAAGCGCTGCGCCGCTATGATGCGGAAACGCGCACGGCCAGCTACTTCACCGTCCCCCAGACGAGCGTCGAGGTACCCGCTCCCACCGACGAGCAGCTCGGGGACTATTACGAAAACAACAAGAACCGCTATCTGGCGCCCGAGTACCGCACGGTGTCCTTCCTGACCATCGATCCCGAGCGGCTCGCCGCCGAGGTGCACGTGGACGACGCCGCACTGCGCAAGGCCTACGAGGACGCGCTGCCCGACCTGCGCCAGCCCGAACAGCGGACCCTGCGCCAGATCGTCTATCCCGACCAGGCGGCCGCACAGGCCGCCAAGGAGCGGCTGCAGGCGGGCGAGAGCTTCGACGCCCTCGCCGACGCCGACCATCAGATCGTCGACCTCGGCCAGACGACACGCGAGGGAGTCCTTCCCGGGCTGGCCGACGCCGCCTTCTCCGGCGAGAGCGGATCGGTCGTCGGGCCGGTCGAGACGCCCTTCGGCTGGCATCTTGTGCAGATCGAGTCTGTCACCCCGGCGGCCGAACCGACCTTCGAGGAGGCGGCCGACCAGCTGCGCACCGACATGAAGCGCCGGCAGGCGATCGATGCCGCGGTCAACCTGGCCAACGAGGTGGACGACGCCATGGCGGGCGGCGCCACCGTCGAGGAGGCCGCCCAGTCCCTCGGCCTGCCGCTCCAGACGATCGCCAACGTCGACCGCGAGGGCGAGAACGTCGACGGCGTGGCGGTGACCGGCCTGCCCGCCCCCGACGTCTTCCTGAAGACCGCCTTCGAAACCGCCCAGGACAGCGACAGTCTGCTGACCGAGATGCCCGGGGGTGGCTACTTCCTGCTGCACGTCGACACGGTGACGCCGGCCGCGCCCAAGCCGCTCGATGAGGTCCGCGACCAGGTCGTCGCCAACTGGCAGGCGGAGGAGCGCTCGCGGCTGGCCTATGAGCAGGCGGAGGCGCTGGCCAAGAAGGTCCAGGACGGCGCGACGCTGGAAAGCGTGGCCGAGGAGGCGGGACAGGCGGTGCAGCAGACCGACCAGCTGCAGCGCACGGCGACCGCTCCCTCGCCCAACCTCGTGGGCGACCTGTTCGGCGCCAAGCAGGGGGAGGTCGTGGTGTCCGACGGCCCGGACGGCCCGATCGTCGCCAAGCTGACGGCGATCGACGTGCCGGCCGCACCGGCGGAGGCCGATGCCAACGGGACTCTGAAGAAGCAGATCGCCAGCGGCCTGTCGCAGGACGTGATCACCGCCTACGCCGACGCCCTGGAGCGCGGCTATGGGGTCAGCGTCAACCAGCAGCAGCTGCAGGAAGCGCAGCCCACCGCCTACTGAGCCGCACGGCCTCCCGGGAGAGAGCGATGAAGGTCGTACCCGACTTCGAGGCCTTCCGCGCCACCTACGAGGCCGGTCGGCCGCAGGTCGTCTACACCACCCTGGTGGCCGACCTGGAGACGCCGGTGTCGGCCTACCTCAAGCTGGCGGACGGTCAGGCCAACGCCTTCCTCTTCGAGTCAGTGGAGGGTGGGGCCACCATCGGCCGTTACTCCTTCATCACCATAAAGCCTGACCTGGTGTGGCGCTGCCGCGGCGGCCGCGCGGAGATCAACCGGCAGGCCAGGCAGCGCAGGGGCGACTTCGAGCCGCTCGACGGCGCCCCCCTGGAGACGCTGCGGACGCTGATCGCCGAGAGCCGAGTGGAACTGCCGGCCGGGCTGCCTCCGATGGCGGCCAGCCTGATCGGATACATGGGCTATGACATGGTGCGCTTCATGGAGCGCCTGCCGACCGCCAGTCCCGATGTGCTCGGCGTCCCCGACTCCGTCTTCGTGCGTCCGACGATCACCGCCATCTTCGATCGCGTAGAAGACCTCATCACCCTCGTCACCCCGGTGCGGCCGCGCGAGGGCCAGTCCGCGGCCGTGGCCTACGATCTCGCCTGCACGGAGCTGGCGGAAGCACTGGGCGACTTCGAGCGGAGCCTGCCGCAGCGCCGCGAGCGGCTCGACAGCGCCGGCACGCTGCCCCCGCCGACCTCGAACGTCACGCCTGAGCGGTTCGAGGAGATGGTGCGAGCGGCCGTCGACTACATCCATGCCGGCGACGCCTTCCAGATCGTGCTGTCGCAGCGCTTCACCCTGCCCTTCTCGCTGCCGGCCTTCTCCCTCTACCGCGCGCTGCGCCGCCTCAACCCCTCGCCCTTCCTCTTCTACCTCGCCTTCGAGGACTACGCCCTCGTCGGCTCTTCGCCCGAGGTCCTCGTGCGCCTGCGTGACGGTGTCGTGACCATCCGCCCGCTCGCCGGCACCCGACGGCGCGGCGCCGATCAGGAGCAGGATCTCGCCCTGGAGAAGGAGCTGCTCGCCGATCCCAAGGAGTGCGCCGAGCACCTCATGCTGCTCGACCTCGGCCGCAACGACGTCGGCAGGGTCGCCAGGATCGGCACCGTCCGGGTCGCGCAGCAGTTCGCCGTCGAGCGGTACAGCCACGTGATGCACATCTCCTCCACGGTGCTGGGCGACATCGATCCCACCCACGACCAGCTCGACGCCCTGATCGCCGGCTTCCCGGCTGGCACCGTTTCCGGCGCCCCGAAGGTCCGCGCCATGGAGATCATCGAGGAACTGGAGCCGGACCGGCGCGGCACCTACGGCGGCGCGGTCGGCTACTTCGGGGCCGATGGTGCGCTCGACACCTGCATCGGTCTGCGCACGGCACTGGTGAAGGACGGGCAGTTGCACGTGCAGGCGGGCGCCGGGGTGGTCGCCGACAGCGACCCCAGGGCGGAGAACGAGGAGTGCGCCAACAAGGCCCGCGCCCTGATCCGCGCCGCCGAAGAGGCGGTCCGTTTCGCCCGCGGCGGAAACTAGCGCGCCGGGCTCTCAGGGCCGGCGCGCTGCCTGCTGGAAGGCGAAGGTGCCGGCCGGCGCCAGCAGGGCGGTGAGCGGCACCAGCACCAGCCCCTTCTCGGCGAGCGAGGGGATCCAGGCACGCAGCTCCGCGAGGGTGGCTGCGTGCGGGTGCCCGATCGCGATGGCCTGACCGTGCCGCCGCGCGATGGCCTCGACCTCGTCGAGCTGCCGCGCGATCTGCGCCCGGTCGATGACATCGTCGAGGAAGACGTCCCGCTCCAGGGTCGGCACGCCGGCTTCGCGCGTGACCGCGGCAGCACGGGACGCCCCGATGGTGCGGGAGTCCAGGAAGATCAGGCCACGCCGCCGCAGAGGGGCGACGATCTTGGCCATCGAGGCCGCGCTGGCGGTGAAGCGGCTGCCCATGTGGTTGTTGATGCCGACATAGCCGGTGAAGCTGTCGAGATTGGCCTTCAGCCGGCGCTGCAGTTCGGCGTCGCTCAGGTCGACCCGCAGGGCGTTCGGCCCCGGCCGTTCCGGGCCGATGGGCTGCATCGGCATGTGCAGCAGCACCTCGTGCCCCCGGGCCCGGGCGAGGAAGGCCCAGGCATCGAGGCTGCGCCCGTAGGGCAGGAAGGAGAGGGTCGTCGGCGCCGGAAGATCGAGGGCGCCCATGGTGGCCGCCGCGTTCAGCCCCAGGTCGTCCAGCACGATCGCGATCCGCGGGTGCCCGCGGGCGGGCGGCGGCCAGGCAGCGTATCTCACCCAGGTCGGCTGTCCGCCGCGGGCGAGCGCACGGTCGCGCAGCAGGCGCGAGGGCTCCGGTTGGAGGGGCGCGGCCGCGAACGTCAGCTCTTCGCCCAGGATCCCCGGGGGGGAGGACTCCGCCGCCGTCGGTCCCGCCGCCACCAGCAGCGCCAGGAGCAGAGGAAGCAGAGAGGCAAGACTGCGGCCGAGGCCGGCGCCCGACCGACGCCACAGAGGCATCACGAGAGAGTTCCCCGAGGACTTTCAACCAATCTAGCAGCAGGGCCGCCTAAGATTCCAGGGGCGAAGACATTTCCGCAGCCCGGTGTGGCGAGCCCCCTCTCCCCGCCCGGCAGTCAGGCGCCTTTCGCCCCCCGGCGGGGGCTGGTAGGGTCGCGGGTCCTTCGGAACGGCGACCAGCATTCGACGATGTTTCTGCTGATAGACAACTACGACTCGTTTACCTACAACCTCTACCACTACCTCGGAGAGATCGGCGCCGACGTCCACGTGCGCCGGAACGACCAGGTGGCGGTCGACGAGGTGCTGGCCATGGCGCCGGAGGGCATCGTTCTCTCACCCGGCCCCTGCGACCCGGATCGCGCCGGCGTCTGCTTGCCGCTCATCGCCGCCTGCAGCACCACGATCCCGATCCTCGGCGTCTGCCTCGGCCATCAGGCCCTGGGGCAGGCTTTCGGCGGAACGGTGGTGCGGGCCGGGCAGCCCATGCACGGCAAGACCAGCCTGGTCTCCCACGACGGCACCGGTCTCTTCTCGGGCCTGCCCTCTCCCTTCTCGGTGACTCGCTACCATTCCCTGGTCGTCCGTCGCGGCGATTTTCCCGCCGCTCTCGCGGTGACCGCGGAGACCGACGACGGGCTGGTGATGGGCCTGGCCCACCGCGACCGGCCGGCCTGGGGCGTCCAGTTTCATCCCGAATCCATTCGAACCGAGCATGGCCGGGCCCTGTTGCGGAACTTCCTGGACCTGGCGTCCGCGTGGAACCGTGGCCGCACCTCGCCGGCCAATGCCCGTCCGGCTGCCGCCCAGGGAGTCGCGTGATGGCCGGAAGCGGTGACATGACCGACCTGAAGGCGCTGCTGGCGGAAGTCGCCTCCGGCCGCAGCCTGACCGAGCAGGAAGCGGAAACCGCCTTCGACATCATCATGTCCGGCAATGCCACCCCGTCCCAGATGGGCGGGTTCCTGATGGCGCTGCGGGTTCGTGGCGAGACGGTGCCGGAGATCACCGGCGCCGCCCGGTCCATCCGCGGGCGGATGGTGTCGCTGCATGCCCCCGAAGGCGCCATCGACACCTGCGGCACCGGCGGCGACGCCAAGGGCACCCACAACATCTCCACGGCCGCCTCGTTCATCGTGGCGGCCTGCGGCGTGCCGGTCGCCAAGCACGGCAACCGCGCCCTCTCGTCCCGCAGCGGGGCCGCCGACGTGCTGACCGCCCTGGGCGTCAACATCGACTGCCCGCTGCCGCTGGTGCAGCGGTCCCTGGACGAGATCGGCCTGGCCTTCCTGATGGCGCCCCGCTTCCACGCGGCGTGGCGCCACGTGGGGCCGACACGGGTCGAGTTGGGCACACGGACGGTCTTCAACCTGCTGGGGCCGATCTGCAACCCCGCCCGGGTGCGGCGCCAGCTCATCGGCGTGTTCGACGCCGCCTGGCTGGTGCCGATCGCCGAGGCCCTGGGCGAACTGGGGCACCAGCGGGCGTGGGTGGTGCACGGGCTCGCCGGGCTCGACGAGATCACCTCGGCCGCCGACACGCTGGTCGCCGAACTGCGCGACGGCCGCGTGTCGCAGTTCACCCTGCGGCCGGAGGACCTCGACCTGCCACGGTGCAGCCTGGAAGACCTGAAGGGCGGCGACGCGACGGTCAACGCCGCTGCGCTTCGCGCGCTGCTGCACGGGCGGAAGGGCCCCCTGCGCGACACCGTCCTCATGACCTCGGCAGCCGCCCTGCTGATCGCCGACAAGGTCGACGACCTTCGCGAAGGGCTGGCGCTCGCCGCAGAGGCGATCGACGGCGGCGCCGCCCTCGGGAAGCTCGACGCCCTCGCCGCCCTCACCAACGAGGCGCCGGCGCAATGACCGACGTTCTCGAGGAGATCTGCACGAAGAAGCTGGCCGAGGTCGCACGCCGCCGGACCCTCCGTCCCCAGAGCGAGGTGGAATCGGCGGCCGGGCGCGCCTCGGCACCCCGCGGCTTCGCCGCTGCCCTGCGCGCGCGGGCGACGACCGCGGGCTTCGGGCTGATCTGCGAGATCAAGAAGGCCTCGCCCTCCAAGGGCCTGATCCGGGCGGACTTCGACCCGCCGACCCTGGCGCGGGCTTACGCCCGCGGCGGCGCGACCTGTCTTTCGGTGCTCACCGACGGGCCCTACTTCCAGGGTGAGGACGAGCATCTCGTGGCGGCACGCGCAGCCTGCCCCCTGCCCGTCCTTCGCAAGGACTTCATGCTCGAGCCGTACCAGGTCTTCGAGGCCCGGGCGCTGGGCGCCGACTGCATCCTGCTGATCGTGGCTGCCCTGGAGGACGCCCGGATGGCCGAACTGGAGCGGCTGGCCGTAGCGCTGGGGATGGACGTGCTGGTGGAGGTGCACGACGAGCGGGAGTTGGAGAGGGCACTGTGCCTGCAGTCCCCGCTGATCGGCATCAACAACCGCGATCTCAAGACGCTGTCGGTCGACCTCGCGACGACCGAGCGGCTGGCGGCCCGGCTGCCGGACGGCCGATTCCTGATCGCCGAGAGCGGGATCGGCGGCCCGAGCGACATCGACCGCCTGCGCCGGGCCGGTGCCCGGGCCTTTCTGGTGGGCGAATCGCTCATGCGGCAGGACGACGTCGCTGCCGCCGTCTCCGCTCTGCGCACGGCCGAAGGGGTGACCGCCTGATGCCGTCCGGCCTCACCCATTTCGACGCGGGCGGCGCGGCGCGAATGGTCGACGTCGGCGAGAAGGCGGAGACAGAACGCACCGCGGTAGCCGGTGCCGAGGTGCATATGCGGCCGGAGACCTTCGCCCTCGTCCGCAACGGCACGGCGGCCAAAGGGGATGTCCTGGGCGTCGCGCGCCTGGCCGGCATCATGGCGTCCAAGCGGACCGGTGAGCTCATCCCGCTCTGTCACCCCTTGCCGCTGACCTCCAGCGCGGTCGACTTCGACCTCGACGAGGCCACAGCCCGGATCGTCATCCGCGCCACCTGCAAGACCCGAGGCAGGACGGGGGTCGAGATGGAGGCCCTGACGGCCGCCTCCGTCGCAGCCTTGACCATCTACGACATGTGCAAGGCCGTCGACCGCGGAATGCGGATCGAGAACCTCCGCCTGCTGCGCAAGACGGGCGGCAAGTCGGGCACCTTCGAGGCCGCCCCGTGATTTCTGTCGCCGAAGCCCGCGCGCGGATCCTGGCCGCGCTCTCCCCGCTGCCCACGGAGATCGTCGGACTTCCGCAGGGCGCCGGCCGGATCCTGCGCGAGACGCTTCATGCCCGGCTGACGCAGCCGCCGCAGGATGCGTCAGCGATGGATGGCTACGCCGTCCGCAGTGCGGACACCGCGACCCCGGGCAGCCGGCTGAAGATCGTCGGCCAGGTCCCGGCGGGGCAGCTCTTCGACCGGCCGCTGCGGCCGGGCGAGTGCGTACGGATCTTCACCGGCGCCTTCCTGCCGGAAGGGGCGGACGCCATCGCGATCCAGGAAGACTGCATCGCCGACGGCGACCAGGTGCAAGTCGGTGCGACCGTACGGGCGGGCACCTTCGTCCGGCCAGCGGGGCTCGACTTCCGCGCCGGCGATCCGCTGCTGCATCCGGGCCACCGCCTCAACGCCAGGGACATAGGCATCGCGGCTGCCATGAACCGCCCCTGGCTGCCGGTCACGCGACGGCCGCGCGTAGGCATTCTGGCGACCGGGGACGAGATCGTGCTGCCCGGAGAGCCGGTCGGCCCCGCGCAGATCGTCAGTTCAAACGCCTTCCTGCTGGCCGCGATGATCCGGTCCGCCGGGGGGGAGCCGATCGATCTGGGCATCGCCCCCGACGAGCGGCCGGCCCTCGACTCGCTCGTCGGCGGCCTTAAGGGACTCGATCTGCTGGTGACGACGGGAGGCGCCTCGGTCGGCGATCACGATCTGGTCCGCGACTGCCTCGAGGAACATGGCGCCCGCCTCGACTTCTGGAAGATCGCCATGCGACCGGGCAAGCCGCTGTTCTTCGGCAGGCTCGCCGACGTGCCGGTGCTGGGGCTGCCGGGCAACCCCGTCTCGACCTGCGTCTGCGCCCAGGTCTTCCTGATCCCCGCCCTCGCGCGCCTGCTGGGCTGGGAAAAGACCCTGCCGGCAGAGCGCCGGGGACGGCTGGCCGTCGACCTGCAGGCCAACGACCGTCGGGAGGACTATCTCCGCTCGGAACTGGAGGCGGGACCGGACGAGGAACTGCCCCTGGTGCGACCCTTCCGGCGGCAGGATAGCTCCATGCTCGCCCTGCTGGCGCGTTCGTCGGCGCTGGTCGTCCGGGCGCCGCACGCCCCGCCGGCCGCCGCCGGGGACCTGGTCACCTTCCTGCCCTTCATGGACGGGCTCGCCGACCTCTAGCGGGTGGATTCCCGGCGTCGACCCGGCACGCGCCCCGTTGCGCATTGACCCCGGCACGGAACGGGCATAGAACCGTTTACGTTTCGTTCTTGCCGTGCCGGGAGGCGAAGGTAGATGCTCACCAGAAAGCAGCACGAACTGCTGACCTACCTGCAGCGCTATCTGTCCGAGCACGGGGTGGCCCCGTCGTTCGACGAGATGAAGGAGGCCGTCAGCCTCCGCTCCAAGTCGGGCATCCATCGCCTGATCACAGGATTGGAAGAGCGCGGATTCGTGCGCCGCCTTCCCCATCGGGCGCGCGCTATCGAGATCCTCCGCCTGCCCGAGGACAGCCAGCCGCGCCAGCCACGCTTCAAACCGAACGTCATCGAAGGCCGCAAGCCGCCGATACTGAGGAACCTCCGCCGCCCGGCCGAGGCGATGGCCGAGCGGATCTCACCGCTGCCGCTCTTCGGCAAGATCGCCGCCGGGACGCCGATCGAGGCCCTCCGCAACGAGCAGAGCTTCGTCGACGTGCCGCAGGCGATGGTCGGTGCCGGTGAACATTACGCCCTCGAGGTGGAAGGCGACTCGATGATCGATGCCGGAATTTTCGACGGCGACGTGGTCATCATCGAGCGGGCGGAGGCCGCCGAGAATGGCGCTATCGTCGTGGCGCTCATCGACGAGCAGGAAGTGACCCTGAAGCGGCTGCGCCGACGGGCCGGAGCGATCGCCCTGGAGCCGGCGAACCGGACCTACGAGACCCGTCTGTTTCCGCCGGACAGGGTCCGCATCCAGGGGCGCCTCAGAGGGCTGCTCCGGCGCTACTGAGGCTCAGGACACCGCCTGCAGACGGCCCGAGGCGCTCAGGTGCCTCGGCGCCGACCAGTAACGCAGCAGCCGTGACAAGGTATCGCTCGCGCCCAGCAGTTCGCCTTCGTCCAGGCCGAACTCAGTCATCTCGTCACAGTGGCGGTCGAAGAGATCGCCAATGCGCCGGCAGATCGCCAGCCCCTTGTCGCTCGCCTTGACGTGGATCGCGCGCCGGTCGTGGGGCGAGCGCTCCTGGGTGAGGTAGCCGTGTTCGACCAGCTTCTTGACGTTGTAGGAGACGTTCGAGCCGAGATAGTACCCGCGCTGGGTCAGTTCGCCGACCGTCAGCGTCTCCTCCCCCACGTTGAACAGGATCAGCGCCTGAACGTTGTTCAGGTCGCGTATCCCCTCGCGCTCCAGCTCGGACTTGACGAGCTCCAGGCACTGCCTGTGCAGGCGTTCGATCATCTGGATGACGCTAAGGTAGGCAGACTTCACTCGGATGCCTTTCATCCTGGCGGCGGGACTCTGGCCGAGCCCCCGTCGACGGGGCCAGCCGAACCACCTCAACTTCCAACGGTGCTTCGCTTACTCCTATATCTATGGAAGCTCCGCATTTGACGCAATCGCCACGGAGGCCCCCGCCGCCGGGTTCGTCGCCGGCCGGCGGACTTGCGTCGGCCCGCCGGCACCGAAACCCTAGCATGCTCACCGGTCGAAGTGCAGATCCTCGGCGCCCAGCGGAGCGAAGAAGCTTTCCACCCGGTCCCTGCCGACCTGGTCGAGCCGGGCCGGATCCCAGCGGGGTGCGTGGTCCTTGTCGACCAGCACCGCCCTGATTCCCTCGTAGAAGTCGCCGCTTGCCATGCACGCCTGCGACAGGCGGTACTCCATGGTCATGCAGTCTTCGAAACTGTCGAGACGACTCCCGCGGCGCAACTGCTCCAGCGTCACTTTCATCGAGGTCGGCGAGCCCTTCTGCAGCTGGGCCAGTTGCGCCCTGCCCCAGTCGTCCCCTTCCCTCTCCAGAGCATCGAAGATCTCCTCCACCGTGTCGGCGGCGAAGCAGCGGTCGATGGCGGCGCGGTGTGCCGCCACCTCCGAGGGGCCGGGATCCCTCGCAAACCCCGCCACGATCCGTTCGAGCTCGCGACTCGGGTCGGTCCCCTGGGGATCGGCGGCCAGCAAGGCGGCCTCGAGTGCGGCCATGTCGTCGCTCGGGACATAGGCCGTGGCCAGTCCCAGATACAGGCAGTCGGCGGCCTTCAACCGAGCGCCGGTGAGGGCGAGCCAAGTCCCGGTCTCGCCCGGCAGCCGCGGCAGGAACCAGGATCCGCCGACATCGGGGAACAAACCGATCACCGTCTCCGGCATCGCCAGCAGCGTCTTGTCGCCGGCGATCCGATGGCGGCCCGGGATCGACAGACCGACACCGCCCCCCATCGTGATGCCGTCGATCAGGGCGATATAGGGCTTGGGATGGCGGAAGATCGTGCGGTTGAGGACGTACTCCTCCCGGAAGAAGGTCCTGGTCAGGTCACCGCCGACCTTGCCGGCCTCGTAGACGGCCCGCACGTCCCCGCCGGCGCAGAAGGCCCGCTCGCCCGCGCCGCGCACCACCACGGCCTTGATCTCACGGTCCAACGCCCAGGCGTCCAGCACGGGCTGGAAATCCCGGATCATCCCCAGCGTCAAGGCGTTCAGGGCACGCGGACGGTTCAGCACCACGAGGCCTGTGGCCCCCCGACGCTCGAGAACGATCTCCAGGTCATCCGTCATTACTGCCCTCCTCCGGCGTGCCCCTCGGCAGCTGCCTTTACCAGATCGAATGGCAGCTTCGCACCCCCTGTCGCCTGTCCCCCCTGGATCCCGGAAAAGCCTGGAATTAGACTTTTTCCAGGCTTGAAAATATCTCCGCGGGGCGCTTGGCGGATAATGCGTCGAGGGGCGGGTACGGGAGGGACCAGTGAAGGCTTCTGACAGCGCACTGGCGCGGCGAGGACCGCTGGTCATTCTGGAAGAGGGGCGCCCCTGCGACGACGAGGCCATGCTGCAGGGCATGGACCCCCGCATCGCTTCGCAGATGCTGGAGCACTTCGGCTGGGTCTACGTCCAGCGGGGCGACGAGGCCCTCCATGTCTGCTTCAACCTGGCGACCGTCACCGAAGAAGCCATGCTCGGCGGCGCCACCCTGCTCCGCTGGAGCGAACGTCCCGGGCCGGTCCTCTTCGATTTCAAGTTCGGCGGATGGCGGCGCGAGTGCCATCGCGACGCTCTCGAGGCCGCCGACAGGCTGGAACGGTTGATTCCATTCCGCACGGTCCATCCCTTCCTCGGCACCACCATGCGCCCGGGGCGTGAGGATCCCGCAGACGATCCGGGCCTGTGCGGCCGCGTCTTCCGAACCTTGGACAGACGGGCGGACGGTGATCGGACGCCCCTTCTGAAGCGGCTCGCCACCGACCGGCTCGAGGCCCGGGTCGTGTGCTTCTCCCTGGAGGAAGCGAAGGCCGACCTCCGGTACCGCTTCATCGGAGGGCGCTCTGACCTGGTTCGCTTCTTCGGCCGGTCCTGGTCACAGATGGCCCTCGGGACGCGCTACGACCTGGATCCCGCCGACGGCTACGCGGACAGGGTGTGCGAACCCTATCTGCAGGTGATGGACACCGGCGCCCCGAGGCTCGACGAGATCCAGGCGCTGGTCGACGTCCCTGGTCAGGAGCCGCTCTGGGTCCCCTACCGGCGCCTGCTGGCGAAGATCTCCGACGCCCAGGGTCGGCCCGGTCTGCTGCTGGTTACGCAGCCGATCCAGGACCCGCTCCCGCTGCTCTCGCAGCCGCGCGCTGCGAAGGCAGAGAAACAGGGCTGACCGTCTCTTCCGCCTCCATCGCCAACAGGTCCATGAGCAGGAGGACGTCGCCGCGGTCCATCCACATGATCCACTCGTCGCCGTCCGCGCCACCCCCGCGCCAGCGGAAGGCGCGTGGCTGGATGTGATGGTAGCCGGAGCGCGACGGCAAGCCGCTCTCGACATGCCGCGAGTGGGTGATCGCCCAGACAAGATCGGGATTCCAGCGGGCAAGCACGAGAAGCAGGCAGAGCCGCGGAAGGTGGGAGGACAGGTTGCCCTGCTTGAAGCCGCGCCAGTCACGGTCGAGCCAGCATTCGCCGTGGTAGCAGATCAGTCCCGAGCGGTTCCGGACGTCCGCCAGCACGGCGCGGCTGACGGTCCCGTCCAGGGACTGCCGCGCAGCGGCGTAGCAGGCGAGGGAGCGATCGAGATGCTGGCCGAGGGTCTCCTCCCCCAGATCAAGCAGGCCGGCCGCCTGCAGGTGCACGCACCGGCCGGCGCCATCCACCCCCTTGATCCAGAAGCGGTCGAAGAACGGTAGCGACTCCGTGGCCCCCGGATCGAAGGCCGGCGCCAGAGGATGGCGGTTCGGCAGGCTTTGGACGAGTGCCTTCAAAGCATCGAAGTCTTCGTGCACGGTCAGGCCGATGCCGAGGCGGCGCACCGCCCGGTGAACCGCCGCAACGGCTTGCGCGAGGGACAGGAAGTCGAGAGACTGCCGCACCTTGTCTTTCCCGATGATGTCACTGCTGCCCAGCTTGGTCGGTTCCCCAACTTAAGAAAGATTTCCGGGAAATTTTATAAACCTGAAGTTGTATTTTCTCCTGTTGACAGGGTCTCGCCCCTGCGGGAAGGTCTGTCCGGCGCCGATATGGGACAGCTTGCGGGCGCCTCGAGAAAATCGGCTAAGCGTGCGGTCCTGTGGCCGCCCGACTGACGTCGAGGCGGTCTTGTTGTTTCTGCCTGGCCGGCACAACCGGCTCCCGGTGATTTGAGGGGCAGCTTGCTCCGGGTCAACAAAAGCTAAAGCGCTTCGCGCCGACGGGCCCCTCTGACCACTGCTCCCGCTTCCGCGGGACCATAGAGAAGGAGAAGCCCGATGACGGCGAAATACCACAATCCCGAGACGGTCGTCCTGCATGCCGGCTATCGTGCCGATCCGGCGACCGGTGCCGTCGCGGTGCCGATCTATCAGACGACCTCCTATCAGTTCCATCACACAGAGCACGCGGCGAACCTCTTCGCCCTGAAGGAACTGGGGAACATCTATACCCGGATCATGAACCCCACCGTGGCGGTGCTGGAGGAGCGTGTCGCCGCCCTCGAAGGGGGCGTCGCGGCGCTCGGCCTCGCCTCCGGGCAGGCGGCCTCGGCCTTCGCGCTGCAGAACCTCGCCGTGGCCGGCGACAACGTCGTCAGCGCCACCGATCTCTACGGCGGCACGTGGAACCTCTTCGCCAACACGCTGCGCCAGCAGGGCATCGAGGTCCGCTTCGTCGACCCGTCCGATCCGGAAAACTTCCGGCGCGCGACCGACGACCGGACGCGCGCGTACTACGCCGAGACTCTGCCGAACCCGAAGCTGGCGGTGTTACCCATCGCGGAAGTCGCCGCCATCGGGCGGGAGTACGGCATACCTCTGATCGTCGACAATACCGCCGCGCCGATCCTCTGCCGCCCGCTCGACCACGGGGCGGCGGTGGTGGTCTACTCCACCACCAAGTACATCGGTGGCCACGGCACCTCGATCGGCGGCCTGCTGGTCGACGGGGGCAACTTCGACTGGGCCGCCTTCCCCCAGCGCCAGCCGCTCCTGAACCAGCCCGACCCCAGCTATCACGGGGCGGTCTGGACGGAGGCGGTGAAGCCGCTGGGGCCGATCGCCTACATCATCAAGGCCCGGGTCACCCTGCTTCGGGACCTCGGCTCGGCGATGAGCCCCTTCAACGCCTTCCAGTTCATCCAGGGCCTGGAGACCCTGCCGCTGCGGATGCGCGAGCACTGCCGCAACGCCGCCCAGGTCGCCGGCTACCTGCGCGACCACCCGGAGGTCAGCCGTGTCATCTACGCCGGGCTGCACGACGATCCTGAACAGAAGCGTCGCGCCGAGACCTACCTGAAGGGTGGCTTCGGCGGGCTCGTCGGCTTCGAACTCAAGGGCGGTGCGGCGGCCGGTCGCCGGTTCATCGACGGCCTCCAGCTGTTCTACCACGTTGCCAACATCGGCGACGCGCGCAGCCTGGCGATCCACCCGGCGACGACCACCCACTCGCAGCTCACGGGCGACGAGCAGACGGCGTCCGGAGTGACGCCGGGCTACGTGCGACTGTCGATCGGGATCGAGCACATCGACGACATCCTCGCCGACCTCGACCGCGGCCTGGCGGCCGCCGCGGGGGCCGCCCAGGCCGCCTGACGCCCTGCGGAAGCCGCCGCAAGCGGCGGCTTCCGCCTGTGCCTCACCCGCCCAGAGCGCGCATCGCCAGGGTGCCTTCCAGGCCCTTCGGGGAGTAGGCCTTGGCCTGCGCGAGAAAGGCGACGTAGGAGTCGTAGACCTTCTTCGCCGTCGGCTGGCTGTTGCCGACCTCGGCGATCACGTCCTTCGAGACCTCGGCCATCCGCTCGACGATCGGCTGCGGCATGGTCCGCAACGCCACGCCCTGAGACAGCACGGTCTGGTAGGCGACGATGTTGTGATAGGTGAAGTCCGCCAGGGTCTCGTTGGCGGTCGCTTCGGCAGCGGTCCGTATCGCCTCCTGCAGACCCGCCGGCAGCCCCTCGTAGGTCTTGGTATTGACGATCACCTCGAGCCCCGGGCCGGGCTCGAAGACGCCGGGCATGTAGTAGTACTTGGCATAGCGCTGCAGGCCAAAGGCGATGTCGTTCCACGGGCCGATCCACTCCACGGCATCCACGACACCCGAGGACAGCGCCGCGGCGATCTCCCCCGGCGGGGTCAGGACCGGCACCACGCCCAGTCGGCGCATCACCTCCCCGCCCAGGCCCGCGATGCGGAACTTGAGGCCCTGCAGGTCGTCCAGCGTCTTGATCTCGCGGTTGAACCAGCCGAGCGCCTGGCTGCCGCTCGAGCCCGCGTAGAACGGCTTGATCCCGAACGGCGCCATCGTCTCGTCCCAAAGCGCCTGCCCACCGCCGAAGCGGCACCAGGCGGCGAACTCGTTGGCGTCCAGTCCGAAGGGCACCCCGGTGAAGAAGTGGGCGGCAGGCACCTTGCCGGCGTAGTAGTAGGGCGTCCCGTGCCCGAGGTCGGCGGTGCCCTGGGACACCGCGTCCATCACGCCGAACGGCGGCACCAGCTCCCCCGCCGCGAAGAAGCGCACCTCGATGCGGCCATCGCTCAGCGCCTCCAGGCGCCTGGCGAAGCGCTCGGCGTTCACGCCCACGCCGGGCGCGTTCTTCGGCCAGGCGCTGACCATCCGCAACCTGATCTTGTCCTGCGCCAGGGCTGGGGCCGCCAGGCCCCCCGCCGCGGCGGAGCCGGCGAGCGCCGTGGTCCCGGCGAGCGTCAGGAAGCGGCGACGGCCGCGGTCGGTGTCGGGTGCCTGCATGGTCGGGTCTTTCCTCGGAGAGCATGATGGGTCTCGCCCGAGGCGACTTTCCGACAGCCGGCGCGCCGCGCCAAGCCCCGGGCGAGAAGGCGCACCGGCCTTGAGCACCGGCCGCCGGAAGTTACAGTGGGCGCCTGCCCGACAAGGACGCGTGAATCATGTCCAGCCACCAGCCCGTCTCCCTTCGCCCCCTCACCGGCCCGGCGCCGTCTCCGTCCGCGGCTGCGGCCTATCCCCAGGTGCGGATGCGGCGGAACCGGACCGACGACTGGTGCCGCCGCCTCGTCGCCGAACACCGGCTGTCGAGCGACGACCTCATCTGGCCGATCTTCCTGGTGGACGATCCCGCCCTGGCCGGCCCGGTGGACACCATGCCGGGAGTCTCGCGGCTGACCCTCGACCAGGCGGTCGGCGCCGCCGAGCGCGCGCGGGCCCTGCGGATACCGGCGATCGCCCTCTTTCCCTTCGTGCCGAACGAGCGCAAGGACGAAGCCTGTTCCGAGGCGGTGTCTCCCGACAACCTGGTGTGCCGGGGCGTGCGCGCCATCAAGGCGGCCGTCCCGGAGGTCGGGGTGGTCTGCGACGTCGCTCTCGACCCCTTCAATCCGACCGGCCACGACGGCCTGCTGCAGGACGGCCGGATCCTCAACGATGAAACGGTGGACCTCCTCTGCCGGCAGGCCGTGGTCCAGGCGGCCGCCGGCTGCGACGTGGTCGCGCCCTCGGACATGATGGACGGCCGGGTCGGCGCCATCCGCCGGGCCCTCGACGCCGCGGGCTTCCAGGACGTCAAGATCTGCGCCTACGCCGCCAAGTACGCCAGCGCCTTCTACGGCCCCTTCCGCGATGCGATCGGCTCGCGCGGCGTGCTGCAGGGGGACAAGAAGACCTACCAGCTCGACCCGGCGAACAGTGACGAGGCGATGCGCGAGATCGCTCTCGACGTGCAGGAGGGTGCGGACATGATCATGGTCAAGCCCGGCCTGCCCTACCTGGACATCGTTTACCGCGCCAAGCAGACCTTCGGCCTGCCGACCTTCGCCTATCAGGTCAGCGGCGAGTACGCGATGCTGCAGGCGGCGATCGGCAACGGCTGGCTCGACGGCCGCAAAGCCGTCCTGGAGGCGCTCCTGGCGTTCAAGCGCGCCGGGGCCGATGGCATTCTCACCTACTTCGCGCCCCAGGCGGCCGAAGCCCTCAACGCAGGCTGAACGCCGGTCCGGCACCGACCAGGGCGGAGAAGAACCGCAGCAGGCAGCGGTCGTGCCAGGGAATGAGCGACCCCCGCCCATGGAAGCCGACATGGCCGCCGCCTGGCGCAAGCAGCCGGGTGAGGTTCGGGTTGGCGTCTATCGAAGGCGAACGGTAGGCCTCAACCGGGATCCAGGGGTCGTCCTCGGCATGCATCAGCAGGGTCGGCACCGCGATCCGTCCGAGCAGCGGCAGCGCCGAACTGCGCGCGTAGTAGTCGAGAGCCCCGGCGAAGCCGTTGCGCGGCGCGGTCAGGGCGTCGTCGAAGGCGAGCACGGTGCGCGCCTGTTCGGCGGCCCGCCTCTCCTCTTCCGTCAAGGGCTGCGCGCTGGCGAACAGCTCCGCGCGCATGGCGTTGAGGAGATAGCGCTGGTAGAGCGCGTTGCGCGGCCGCATCAGGCAGCGCTGGGCTTCAGCAAGATCGATCGGCGCGGAGACGCTTGCGGCCGCTGGCACCGCGACAGGCAGCCCGCCCTCGCCCAGCATCTTGAGCACGATGTTGCCGCCGAGCGAGTAGCCGACCGGAATGACCCCACGCTCCAGGAGATGCGGCTGCGACCGTCGCAGCACCTGCAGCGCCAGCCGCAGGTCCTCGCTGCGCCCGGAATGGTAGCCCTGGCGGCACAGGGGGCCGGACGGCCCGGCACCGCGCAGGTTGAGGCGGAGCACCGACCAGCCGGCGGAGAGAAAGACAGCGGTCGTCGCCCGCACGTAGTGGGAGGCCTCGGAGCCGGTGAGGCCGTGCAGCAACAGCACCAGAGGGCGTTCCGTGTAGCCCTTCTGCAGCAGGCCGAGCAGGCGGTCGCCGTCCGGCAGCGGCAGGATGAGGCGCTCGGCACACCAGCCCGAGAGGTCGGGAAAGGGCCGCAGGCTGTTCCGCAGGGTCTGCAGATCGCCGCCGATCCAGGGTGGTCGGGGCTGGAACCGCGGCAGTTCGACTGACCGCAGGGCTCCGGGCGCGGACCCCTCAGGCGACATCGCGGTGGTAGCCGACCACGACGGTCGTGAGGTCGTCGGACTGATGCCCGCCCGCCTCGAAGTCCTTGACCGCGTTGGAGATCGACTGGGGGACCATCCAGGTGGGGGTGCCCGCCTGCGTCGCCACGACGCTGCGCAGGCGTTGTTCGCCGAATTCCTCCTCGTCGGGGCTGAAGGCTTCGGTGACCCCGTCGGTGTAGAAGACGATCAGGTCGCCGGGACGCAGTTGCACACTGCCCTCACTGAAGGTCGCCTCCTCGAAGACCGCCAGTGCCATGCCGGCCGTCGCCTCCAGCGGTTGGACCTGGCCGCTCGCCGACAGCAGCATCGGCGGCGGGTGACCGGCATTGACGTAGCGAAACTGGCCGGTGCGCCCGTCGAGGACCCCGAAGAACAGGGTCACGAACATCATCTGCTCGTTCTCGGTGCACAGCAGCCGGTTCAGCTTGTCGATGCAGACCGCAGGCGACACGCCGAGAACGGCCGTGGCCTTGAGAAGGGTCCGCGTGATCAGGCTGAAGAAGGCGGCAGGAACCCCCTTCCCGGACACGTCGGCGACGGTGATGGCGACGGTGTCGTCATCCAGCAGGAAGAAGTCGTAGAAGTCGCCCCCCACCTCCTTGGCCGGCAGCATCAGGCCGTGGATCGACATGTCCGGCCGCTCGGGAAAGGCCTGGGGCAGGATCGACAGCTGCATCTTCCGCGCCACGTCGAGCTCCTGCTGCAGCAGGACGTACTCCGACTTGGCCTTCAGCGCCTCGTTCAGCTCCTTCACCAGCCCGTCCAGGCGCTCGTACTGATCGCGCAGGCGCACGGCCATGTTCTGGAAGGCGGCCGCGAGCAGGCCGAAGTCCTCCTGCGCCCGGTCGACCAGATCCCGCCCGAAGACGCTGGCCTCGAGCGGCACCCGGCGGGTCCGCTCGCCCGTGGCCTCGCGGGTCGAGGTCTTCTCCAGACGGTCGAGATCCTGCAGAACCTGTTCGCGTTCGCGCGCCTCCAGCGTGCCCGCCAGGGAGAGCATCTGACGACGGATGAAGCGCTGCTGCCGGCTGCGCTGCTTGTCCCGGGAAATCTGCAGCGTCACGAGGGCCAGCGCCCTCTGCCGCAAGGTCTGCAGCGCCGCCCGCATGCGGCCGGCTTCATCCTGATCGGCGTGCTCGGGGATGGCGACGGTGACGTTGCCGCGCGCCAGTTCTTCGAGCGCCCCGATCATCGCGTCGACCGGCTCCAACTCGCTGCGCAGGGCTCGGCTGAAGAAGGACAGCAGGCCGATCAGCAGCAACAGGGCCACGCCGTAGGCCAGCATCCGCTGTTCGGCGACCCCGAAGCCCGTCTCGCCACGTTCCATCGGCACCACCGCATGGCCGAGCAGACGGTCGTCGGGATCGAGGATCGGCGTCGACACGAGCCAGTAGGACCGGCCGTCGTGTTCGACCACCGGGTACTGCCCGTCCTGGACTTCGATCCGGCCGACGATCTCCTCCCACCAGTCATCGCCGACCACGGACACCGGCTGCCCCCGCAGGTCGAGAACCGCCGCACGCGGCCGCGTCGGCGAGACCGTCTCGGCGACGGTCTCCAGCAGACGGTCGAGCCGCGCGGACAGGATCACCGTCCCCACCACCTCATCGCTGCGCATCAGCGGCGCCACCACGAAGACCTGGTAGAACCGCGTACGGTCCTGGCGGATGCCCGACTGGACGCGGAGTTCCAGGCCCTGGAGCTGGGTGCCCGGCTCGCTGCGCGCCGCCGGCCGCACGTCGCCGCCCGGCAGCCGTTCGAACAGCACCTGGCCGTTCGGCGCCGCCAGCAACATTCCATCGACGCCGAAGCGGTCTGAGATCCGCTGGAAGACGTTTTCCGCCAACGGGGTGGCGGCCGCCTCCGTATCGCGGGCGAGCCAGGTCATCAGGCCCTGGTCCGTCTCCACCCGTTCGAGGCTGAGGCGCAGAACCCGGACCTGCGCCTGCAACCCTTGCCGCCACAACCGCCCGAGGTCGACGGCGAGGTCCGAGCGCCGATTCTTCACCTCCGTCGGCAGGACGACGATCTCGAGCACGGCGAGGCAACCACCGATCGAGACGAGCAGGACCAGGACCGAGACCAGGAGCAGCCTGATCCTCAGGGTCATCGGCGGCCTCCCGTCAGAAGACCGGCGGCGGCCACCGCGCAGGCGATGGCCACGTAGAGGGCCACGGGACCTCCGCCGGACGGGCCGACGAGCCAGCAGAGCAGGAAACCCGCGGCAGCAGCGGCCGCCGAGCGCCAGCCGTCCGCCAGGACGTCGTCACGCATCAGGCCCAGGGTCAGGCAGAGCGCCGTCAGGGCGACGACCGCCGCCGGGGTGAAGCCCACGGCGGTCACGACCAGCGCCACGGCGGCGAGCAGCAGCGAGGCCGCCGAGACCGGCCTGGTCCAGCGCCGCTTACCGAGCATGCCGGACAGGGCGCCTCCGACCAGGATCGGCAGACCGAGGGACAGGGCCGCCAGGGGCTCGGACCAGAGCGCCGCTGCGGGATGGATGAGGTCGGCCACGCCGCGCGACGAGAAGGCGAAGGCAAGACCGGCGACCACCAGAAGCGCGGTTACTCGTGGAAAGCGGACGGCCTTTCCGGCGGGATCGGCGTCGGCCCAGCGGGGCAGCGTGAGGCCGCCGACGAGCCCGGCAGCCAGCACGGCGATACCGGCGGCACCGGCGATCCCTCGCGACCCGATCACCGGTGCCATCAGCAACCCCAGGCCAACCCCGACCCCCACCCCGACGAGGAGGGCCGGGGCGATCGTCCGGGACGGCTGACGGATGGGGGCCTGGCCCAAGGCCCCCACGACGGCCAGCCCGTACCCGAGGCCGCAACAGGCACGGGCGGCGAGCAGGCTCGGTCCGTCGGCGAGGAAGGCCATGACGATGATGGACGCGCCGGCGACCAGGGCGCCCATCGTGTAGAGCAGGCCGCGGGGAAAGCCTCGCAGCGGGCCGCGTCCGATTCGGAAGCCGAGCGCGGCGGCGGCGATCAGGACGATAAAGGGCAGCGGCGTTCCGCCACTGGAGAACAGCTGGGGCACCGTCGACTGCGTCACCCCGAGGAGCGGCACCCAAAGCAGCCCTTCCGCCGCGAAGGGCGGAATGAGCGCGGCCCGGCGCAGCGCCGTGTCGTCGACCGTCAGCCGCCGCAGACCAGCCGCCCCGCGGAACAGGTAGCGGCGGGCGAAGCGCTGGTCGATGCGTTCGAGCGCATGAAGCACGCCCTGCTCGAAGTGGCCGGAGCGGGCTGCGAAGACCCCCAGACACAACTCGTGGAACGCGTCGTTCAGGCGGGCGAGGCGGCGCCGTACGACAGCCAGGGCCTGGCCGCGGGGACCCGCCGCCTCCAGGTCGCTGTCGACCGAGAAGTCACCGGCCTCGACCGAGTCGGCCAGCGCGCGCAGCGCCGCGGCCGGCGAGAAGAGCAGCAGGCTGCATAGCGCCATTCCCGCTTCCCAGGCGAGCACGCAGGCGGAGACGAAGAGAGTGATGACGGCCGCGACCAGGGCCAACTGGTCGGCCGCCGGCAGATGCTCGGAAAAGCCGACGAGCACGAAGCCGCGGGGGGCGCCGGCCACCGTGCGGCTGAGGGGGATGGGAACGGCGACATATCCCTCGATGTGCTCGAGGGAGCCGCTGACCGAGATCTTCTGCTTCGCATCCAACGGCGTGCCGGCCGCGTAGAGCGGGGCCCCGGCGGAGTCGGTAACGACGGCGAAGCCGATGCGGGGATTGCTGGCGATGGTCGACTCGAGGAGGACGTCCATCCCCACGAGCTTGGTGAAGGGAATGCCGAGAGCGACGGCACGGTCGACCTGACGGGCGAGGCTGCGGCCGACGGCATCGGAGGACTGGGCGAGATCGGGTAGGAACGAGTGGCGGGCACTGTGCGTCACGTAGCCGAAGGCGGTCAGCACGAAGGCCAGCAGAACCAGACACGAGGCCGCGACGAGCGCCCACGACGAGCGGCGGTCCCTGCCGCGCAGGAGGACGGAGTTCGCCGGAGTCACGACATCAGTTCCGGCGGTCGAGATCGGAGACGTCGCGGATGGCCTGCCGGACCGCCGATTCCACTTCGTCGAGCTGGTCCGCCATCTGCGCGAGGAGAGGATCGCTCGCCACTGCTCTGCCCTTGGGCGCGGCCGCAGGATTCTGCCCCCTGCCCCCGAGCCGCACGACGCCGGCGGCCACCGCACGTTCGTTGCGCAGCAGCCAGCAGTAGGCGCCGAATCCGAGGACGACCGCGAGTGCCAGCAAGCCGAGGATGACCGCCGGCTCGAGCAAGGTCGCCACCAGCGACAGCGACTGGGCCTGGCTGCGGTGCCGCAGGACGATGCCGCCCGCCGTCACCCCGAAGTCGTTCACCAGTGGCGCACCGATCGCCACGACCCCGCGATCGGTCGACGTCCAGTGGCCCCGCACCCTCGCTTCGGGGGACAGAGTGGCATCCAGCCAGTTGTCCGGCACCCGGTCCCTGATGCCGGCGAGGTCGGTGGTGAAGAGGATCCGGCCGTCGCTGTCGAAGACGTCGATGGAGAGCATGGCGTCGTCGCGGGCCACGGCCTCGAGGGCCGCCGTGCGCTGCTGCGCCTGCCCTCCCATCGTAAGCCCGAGGCTGAGGGTGCTCTCCAGGCTGTGCCGCATGTTGTCGACGACGAACAGGTAACGGTCCAACTGCAGCGAGGCGCGCGTCGCCAGCAGCCGGTCGCTGAGGACGGCGGCGAGCACCGCGGCCACCAGCAGGACCAGGAGCGCGAGCAGTGCGGTGAAGCGTGCGGCAAGCGGTAGGGCGGCCATCGAGTTGCGTCGGACTCAACCGAGTTGTGGGACACCCCCCGTGAACCCGGTGCGCCCGCGACAGCTTGCGACAAAGGACGCCTCGGGCGCAACTCCCGCGGCCTCCGCGATTGTCGGTACCGGCGGGGTTGCACGGCGGCGATGCTTGGGGAAAGCTGCGCGAGGCGCCCCGTGGCGGCGCTGCTGCACGGACTGGCCCTCGAGCGCGATGATTCCCCCCCTTGAACTTCGCCTGAAGAGCGATCTCGCGGAGGTTTCACGCATGGGCGAGGCGCTGGAGGAATTCGGCGAGACCAACGAGCTGCCGATGAAGCTGGTCATGGAGGTGACGCTCGCCCTCGACGAGCTGGTCACCAACGTGATCACCCACGCATACAAGGATGGGCCGGGAGAGGTCGCCGTCATCGTTCGGCTCGCCGACGGCGTGCTGCACGCGGAGGTGATCGACGACGGTCCGCCGTTCGACCCTCTGGCCCAGGCGGCGCCCGACACCAGCCTCAGTCTCGAGGACCGGGAGATCGGCGGCCTCGGGCTCCATCTCGTCCGAACGATGATGGACGAGGTCGAATACAGCCGCGAGGACGACCGCAACCACGTCCGCCTGCAGAAGCGGTATGGCTGACCGCCGGGCGCTGGCCGGCTGGTGCCTCTTCGACTGGGCGAACCAGGGGTATCCGACGGTCATCCAGACCTTCGTCTTCGCCACCTACTTCACCCAGGCGGTCGCCGAGAGCCCCGTGGAGGGCACCTCGCTCTGGGGCACCACGCTCTCGCTGTCCGGCATCCTCGTCATCCTCCTCAGCCCACCGCTCGGCGCCATCAGCGACCGCGGCGGACGGCGGAAGCCCTGGCTGGCCGTCCTCTCCCTGCTCTGCCTGACCAGCTGCGGGCTGCTCTGGTTCACGCGCCCCGATCCCGCCTCGATCCCCTGGGCCCTGCTGTTCCTCGTGCTCAGCGGCACGCTCTACGAGCTGGTCCAGGTCTTCTACAACGCCATGCTGCCGGACATCGCCCCCGCCGATCGGCTCGGCCGGATCTCGGGCTGGGGCTGGGCGACGGGCTATGCGGGCGGAATCGTCTGCCTGCTGCTCCTGCTCTTCGCCTTCATCCAGACCGACCACCCCCTGTTCGGCCTCGACAAGGCGGCAGCCGAGCACGTCAGAGTCTCGGCCCTGGTCGTGGCGGGCTGGTGGCTGCTGTTCAGCTGGCCCCTCTTCGCCTTCGTGCCCGACCGCACAGGCTCCGGGCTGCCCCTGCGGCAGGCGACGCGGGAAGGGCTCGCCACTCTCTGGCACACCCTGCGCCACCTGCGCGACCACGCCAACATCGCCCGCTTCCTGGTCGCCCGGATGCTCTACAACGACGGCCTGGTGACGATCTTCGCCTTCGGCGCGATCTATGCCGCCGGGACCTTCGGCTTCGACACCCAGGAGATCATCCTCTTCGGCATCGGCCTCAACGTGACGGCCGGCCTCGGCGCCTTCGCCTTCGCCTGGATCGACGACGCCATCGGCAGCAAGCGCACGATCACCCTCTCGATCGTCGCGATCATGGCCATCGGCTCCGGCCTGCTGGTGATCGACGACGCCGGGTGGTTCTGGGGACTTGGCCTGGCGCTGGGGGTGTTCTTCGGCCCGGTCCAGTCGGCCAGCCGGGCGATGCTCGCGCGCCTGAGCCCGCCGGAGGTCGCCGGCGAGATGTTCGGGCTCTACGCCCTCTCCGGCAAGGCCATCTCATTCCTCGGGCCCGCCGTGCTCGCTCTGGCGACCGATCTCACCGGCAGCCAGCGGGTCGGCATGGCGACGCCGCTGATCTTCTTCGCCAGCGGCCTCGCCCTGCTCCTCACCGTCCGCGAACGACGGCCCTGATCCGGCCGCCCGGCGGCGGTCAGCCGTAGTTCTTCTCGGAGGTCAGCACCGCCGTCACGCCCCAGATCTGCCGCAGGCAGGCGGCGATGTAGTCGACCTGACCGGGATCGAGGTCGCGGACCTGGAAGTCGACGGCCAGCTCGTCGCCGTCGGCGCCGATGCGGTCGCTGTGCCAGCGCCAGGGCACCACGTTACGCTTGGCGAAGAGTTCCAGCACCCGGGGAAGCACTCCGGGTTCGGCGGCGGCATGGATGGAGAAGCAGGCGAGACGCGGAAAGGCGTCAGCGGCGGCGACAGATCGCGACAGGGTCACGGATGACATGGCAGGACTCCAGAAAAGCGGCAGAGGAACGACGTCCCGGCACCTCGAAAGGCACCGGGCGGCTAATTCGCAGACCGCTGTGGACCAGACCTGTCATGCCGTCGATGTTAGCCGCTCCAGGCGCGGCGTCAACCGTCGCCGGCGTCCGCCTCCGCCCGGCGCAGAAGGGCGCCGTAGATCTCGCCGTCGCCGCAGACCCCGGCGAGCCGCCCGTCCTCGAGCAATCCCAGGGGCAGGCCGCTCGCCCGACGAAGGGCCACGGCCTCCCGCAAGGTCAGGCCGGCCGGAGCGAGCACCAGGCGACCCGCGGCCACAGCTTCCGGCGGCGTGTCGGGCGTCCAGTGGTCGACCTCCAGCGGTCCGCCAGCCCCTTCGGCCGCCTCGACCCCGCCCGCCCCGTTCAGCCTCACCCTGACGCCGGCGGCGCTGTCGAGCACGCGCCACCCGTCCCGCTGCGCCAGAGCGCCCACCGGCGCCATGATCGACCGTCCTCGCAACACCCGCATGGGGTTCATGTGCTGGACGAACTCGGCGACATAGGCGTTTGCCGGAGAAAGCACGATCTCCTCCGGCGTCCCGACCTGCACGATCCGCCCGGCCTCCATGATGGCGATGCGGTTGCCGATCTTCAGCGCCTCGTCCAGGTCATGGCTGACGAAAAGGATGGTCTTGCGAAGCGCCTGCTGCAGGCCGAGCAACTCGTCCTGCAGCTTGTCTCGGATCAGCGGGTCGAGCGCCGAAAAGGGCTCATCCATCAACAGGATGTCGGCATCGGTTGCGAAGGCTCTGGCGAGGCCGACGCGCTGTTGCATGCCGCCCGAAAGCTCGTGGGCGAACTTGTCCGCCCAGTCGCTCAGCGCCACGAGCCGGAGCTTTTCCTCCACCACCCGGTCCCGCTCTGCCCGACCCACGCCACGGAGCTCCAGACCGAAGCCGACGTTCTCTCGCACGGTGCGCCAGGGAAGCAGCGCAAACTGCTGAAAGACCATGGCGACGCGCCGGCTGCGCAGCCGGCGCAGAACGCCCGGGCCGCAGCGGGTGACGTCGACCTGCTCGCCGCCGTCGTTCACCAGCACCCGGCCGCGGGTGACGTCCGCAAGGCCGTTGACCGCCCGGACCAGCGTCGACTTGCCGGAGCCCGACAGCCCCATGAGCACGCAGATCTCGCCCTCGCGGACCGAGAGGTTGGCGTCGGCCACGCCGACGACGACACCGGTCTGCTGCAGGATGCGACCGCGCCCGGCGCCCTTGTCGAGCAGCGCGAGGGCCTCGGTGGTGTCGTCGCCGAACAGGATGTCGACGTGGTCGAAGGTGACGGCGGCGGCCTGAGTCTCAGTCACGACCGGCGCTCCGCGGCCGCTCCCGGCAGATCCGGTCCAGCAGGATCGCCAGGATGACGATCGCCAGTCCGGCTTCGAAGCCCATGCCGATGTTGACCGTGTTGAGCGCCCGCACCACGGGCTTCCCGAGGCCGTTTGCCCCCACCAGGGCAGCGATCACCACCATGGAGAGGCTCAGCATGATGCATTGGGTCAGGCCGGCCATGATCGTCGGCAGGGCGTGCGGCAGTTCCACCTTCCAGAGCCGCTGCAGCGGCGTCGCGCCGAAGGCCTCGCCCGCCTCCAGCAGCGGCTTCGGAACGGAGGATATCCCGAGGTGCGTGAGCCGGATCGGCGCGGGAATGGCAAAGATCACCGTGGAGATCAGGCCCGGCACCATCCCGAGCCCGAAAAGAATAAGGGTCGGAATGAGATAGACGAAGGTCGGGATAGTCTGCATGAGGTCCAGCAGCGGCCGGATCGCCGCATAGACCCAGGGGCGGTGGGCGGCGAGGATCCCCACCGGAACCCCGACCGCCATGCAGATCGCCGTGGCGAAGAGCACCAGCGCCAGCGTCTCGATCGTCGCCTCCCAATAGCCCAGGTTGACGATGAGCAGCAGCGCCAGGAAGACGAAGGCGGCGAGCTTCCAGGATCGCTGCAGCCACCACGCCAGCGCCGCGAGGGCGACGATCAGGGCGAGCGGAGGGACGGCCGACAGCAGGTCGACGACCCCGTCGATGACGGTGCCCAGGACGACGCTGATGAAGTCGAAGACCCCGGAGGCGTGCTCGTTCAGCAGATCGACGAACCAGCGCATCCACTGCCCGAGCGGCACCTTCGGCTCGGTGAACCAGTCTTCCACGGCAGATCCCCCCGTCAGCGGCCTTCAGGGGAGAGACGTTTTCCTCCCCTGGCCACGCCTTCCGTTCAGAGGCCCAGTCCCTTCTTCACGGCCGGCAGACCGGGATCGCCTTCCCGGGTGGTCACGCCCTCCAGCCAGGGCTGCAGCGAATCGGGGTGAGCCTTCAGCCAGGCTTCCGCAGCCGCCTCCGGCTGCTTCCCCTCGTCCAGGATCGCTCCCATGATCTCGTTCTCGAGCGGCAGCGTGAAGGTCAGGTTCTTCAGGAACCGGCCGACGTTCGGGCATTCGTCGAGGTAGCCCTTGCGGACGTTGGTGTAGACCGTGGCCCCGCCGTAGTTGGGGCCGAACCAGTCGTCGCCGCCCGACAGGTAGACGATCGGGAAGTTGGCGTTCATCGGGTGCGGCTCCCAGGCGAGGAAGACCACCGGCTCCCCGCGCTGCTCGGCCCGCCGCACCTGCGCCAGCATGCCCTGCTCGCTCGACTCCACGAGCTCGAAGCCCTTCAGGCCAAAGGCATCCTTGTCGATCATCTCCAGGATCAGCCGGTTGCCGTCGTTGCCCGGCTCGATGCCGTAGATCTTGTCGTCGAGCTTGTCGGCGAACTTGGCGATGTCGGCGAAAGACTTCAGCCCGGCGTCTGCCTGCGGCTTGAGCGTGGCCAGGGTGTACTTGGCGCCCTCGAGGTTCACGCCCACGACCTCGACCGAGCCGTCGTCGCGATAGGGTGCGAGGTCGCCTTCCATGGTCGGCATCCAGTTGCCGAGGAAGACGTCGATGTCCTTGTTCTTGAGCGAGGCGTAGGTGACCGGCACCGACAGCACCTGCGTCACCGGCTGGTATCCGAGCGCCTCCAGGATGACCGAGGCGACCGCCGTGGTTGCCGTGATGTCCGTCCAGCCGACGTCGGAGAAGCGCACCGTGCGGCAGCTCGACGGCTCGGCGGCGACCGCCGAGGCGGTGGCGGCCACAGCACCGGCGAAGACGGCGGCGGAAAGGGTTCGCGAAAGTCGCATGGGGGTCTCCAGCACTCCCGGGCGGCATCACCGGAGGGCCGGTGCAGAGCACCGGCGGACGACCCTCGTCCGCTCCGCGGCAGCCCGATCGCGGACGGATCTTCCTGGTGAAGGCCATCGACCGTGGGGCACACTATCACGGTTATTGATTGAACGTTCAATTTAAAATGTTAGGCTGCCTGCAATTCCGGGACGGGGGTCTATGCCTAAGCTGGGGATGGAACCGCTGCGGCGGCGGCAGCTCATCGAGGCCACCATCGACTGCATCCACGAGATGGGCTTCGCGGCCACGACCCTGCAGGCCATCGGCAGGCGGGCGGGGCTGTCGACCGGGCTCGTCGCCCACTATTTCCGCGACAAGAACGGCCTGCTGGAGGCGACCCTGCGCCACCTGGCGAGTGATCTCGGCCGGACCCTCGCCCGCCGCCAGGGGGAGGCGTGCACCCCACGGGAGAGGCTGCTGGCGGTCATCGGCGCGAACCTGGAGCCGAAGCAGTTCGACCCCCGCATCGCCAAGGTGTGGCTGGCCTTCTGGGGGCAGGCGCCGCACGCGCCCCAGCTCAAGCGCATCCAGCGGATCTACGAGCGCCGGCTGCTGTCCAACCTGCGCGAAGGCTTCGGCCCCCTGCTGCCGGCGGACCAGGTCCAAGAGGCGAGCGTCGCGATGGCCGCGGTGATCGACGGCCTGTGGCTGCGCGCCGCCCTGTCGGAAGAGCCGGCCAACGCGGCGGCGGCCCAGGACCTGGCGCGCCGCTTCCTGGATCAGCAGCTCGCGGCCAGCCGAGGCGACAAGGCCCAGGGCGACAAGGCCCAGGGCAACAAGGCCCAGGGCAACAAGGCCGGCGACAACAAGGTCCGGGGCAACAAGGTCCGGGGCAACAAGGTCCGGGGCAACAAGGAAAGACGCTATGGCTGACCCTTTGCGCTGCCGCTCCTGGATCGGCGGATCGCTGCACGCCGATCCTGAAGCGCGGCTGTTCGAGACACGCAGTCCCGCCACGGGCGAGGTCCTGGCCCTGGTCGAGGCGGCTGGCGAACAGACCGTGGAGGCGGCGGTGGAGGCGGCCCGGGCCGGGTTCGCCGTCTGGTCCGCGATGACGGGTGCGCAGCGCGGGCGGGTGCTGCAGCGGGCGGCTGCCCTGCTGCGCGAACGCAACGAGGCCCTGGCGGCGCTGGAGACCCGGGACACGGGCAAGCCGCTGCAGGAGACCCGCGCCGTCGACGTCCTGTCCGGCGCCGACTGCCTCGACTACTACGGCGGCCTCGCCGCCGGGATCGCCGGCGAGCACGTCGACCTGGGGACCGCCTTCGTCTACACCCGCCGCGAGCCCCTCGGCATCGTGGCCGGCATCGGCGCCTGGAACTACCCGCTCCAGATCGCCTGCTGGAAATCGGCCCCTGCCCTCGCCTGCGGCAACGCCATGATCTTCAAGCCGGCAGAGCTGACGCCGCTGACGGCGGTCGAGCTGGCGCGCATCTACACGGAGGCCGGCCTGCCAGACGGCGTCTTCAACGTCGTCCAGGGCGATGCGGACACGGGCCGCGCACTGGTCCGCCATCCCGCCATCGCGAAGGTCTCGCTGACCGGCGAGGTGGGCACCGGCAAGGCGGTGATGGCCGAGTCGGCGGCGACGCTGAAGCAGGTCACCCTGGAGCTCGGCGGCAAGTCCCCGCTGCTGGTCTTCGCCGACGCCGACCTCGACGAGGCGGTGACAGGGGCCATGCTGGCGAACTTCTACAGCGTCGGCGAGGTCTGCTCCAACGGCACCCGCGTCTTCGTCGAAGCGGCCGTGCGCGACGCCTTCGTCGAGCGGCTGGTGGCCCGGACCAAGGCCCTGCGGATCGGCAATCCGGAGGATCCTGCCACCCAGGTCGGCGCGCTGATCTCGCCCGAGCACCTCGCCAAGGTGCTCGGCTACATCGAGGCGGGGAAGGCGGCCGGAGCCCGGCTGCTCTGCGGCGGCAACCGGGTCACGGCCGAGGGCCTGGACCGGGGCTGCTTCGTCGAACCGACGATCTTCGAGACCGACGACGACACGGCCGCCATCGTGCGGGAGGAGATCTTCGGGCCCGTCATGACCCTGCTTCCCTTCCGGACGGAGGAGGAGGCCGTCGACAGGGCCAATGCCACGCCCTTCGGGCTGGCGGCCGGCGTGTTCACCCGCGACCTCGCCCGTGCCCACCGTGTCGTCGCCCGCCTGCAGGCCGGCACCTGCTGGATCAACAACTACAACATCACGCCGATCGAGATGCCGTTCGGCGGCGTCAAGCAGTCCGGCCTGGGTCGGGAGAACGGCCGCGCCGCCATCGAGCACTACACCCAGCTCAAGAGCGTCTACGTCGAGCTGGGCCGCATCGCCTCGCCCTACTGATGCCGACCATGCGCAGAGACTGGGACTACATCATCATCGGCGCCGGCTCGGCCGGCTGTGTGCTGGCGAACCGCCTGACAGAGGACCCGGATGTGCGGGTGCTGCTGCTCGAGGCGGGGCCGGCGGACCGCTCGATCTTCATCCGCATGCCCGCCGCCCTGGCGTACCCGCTGCAGTCCGACCGCTTCAACTGGGACTATCGCAGCGAGCCGGAGCCCTTCCTGGACGGCCGCCGCATGCACTGCCCACGCGGCCGGGTGCTCGGCGGCTCCTCTTCGATCAACGGCATGGCCTACGTCCGCGGGCATGCGCGGGACTACGACCGCTGGGCGCAGTCCGGCCTGCCGGACTGGAGCTACGCCCACTGCCTGCCCTACTTCCGCAAGGCGCAGAGCCACGAGCTGGGGGCGGACCCCTACCGGGGCGGCGACGGCCCCCTGCGGGTCACCGCCGGAGAGATGCGCAACCCGCTGTTCGCGGCCTGGATCGAGGCGGGCAGACAGGCCGGCTATCCCGTCACCGAAGACATGAACGGGGAGCGGCAGGAGGGCGTCGGCCGCATGGACCGCACGACCCACGCCGGCGTGCGCTGGTCCGCGGCCAAGGCCTATATCGAGCCGATCCGCGACCGGAAGAACCTGGAGATAAGGCTGCAGACCCTGGTGCTGCGGATCCTCTTCGACGGCCGCCGGGCGACCGGGGTCGAGGTGGCGACCGGCGGCGGAAGCGAGCGCCTGAGCGCGGCGAGCGAGGTCATCCTCTGCGGCGGTGCGATCAACTCGCCGCACCTGCTGCTGCTCTCGGGCGTCGGCCCGGCCGAGGACCTGCGTGCCCGCGGCCTGCCCGTCGTCCAGGATCTGCCGGGGGTCGGCGCCAATCTGCAGGATCACCTGGAGATCTACGTCCAGCAGGCCTGCCGCCAGCCGGTGTCGCTCTATGCGGCCACCCTGCCCTGGAACAAGGCGAGGATCGGCCTGGAGTGGCTCCTGTTCCACCGCGGGCCCGGCGCGTCGAGCCACTTCGAAGCCGGCGGTTTCATCCGCAGCCGGGCCGGCGTCGAACACCCCGACCTGCAGTACCACTTCCTGCCGATCGCGGTGAACTACGACGGCTCCCAGCCGGCAAAGGGACACGGCTACCAGGCCCATGTCGGGCCGATGCGGCCGACCGCGCGCGGCCGCCTGTGGCTGCGTTCGGGCGATCCCCGGCAGCCGCCCGCCTTCGTCTTCAACTACATGGGCACCGAAGGCGACCGGCAGGAGATGCGCGCCGCGGTGCGCCTGACCCGGGAGATCTTCGCCCAGAAGGCCTTCGACCCTTTCCGCGGCGAGGAGCTGGCGCCCGGCGAGGCCGTTCGGTCCGACGCCGAGATCGACGCCTTCGTGCGGCGACGGGCGGAGAGCGCCTACCACCCGTCCTGCACCTGCAGGATGGGACCGGCGAGCGATCCGACGGCCGTGGTCGACGCCGACACGCGGGTGCACGGTCTGGAGGGCCTCCGGGTCGTCGATGCGTCGATCATGCCTGACATCGTCAGTGGCAATCTCAACGCTCCCACGATCATGCTGGCGGAGAAGGCCGCCGACCGGATCGCCGGCCGGCCGCCACTGGCCCCGCAGGAGGTGCCGGTGTGGATCCACCCGCAGTGGGAGACGCGGCAGCGATGAACGGGCCCGTGCGGGTGCGCGCCGCCCGAGAGGGCGATTGCGAAGCCCTGAGCCTGCTGTACAGGCGTTCGGTCGAGCAGGTCGGCAGCCTGCACTATTCGCCCGAACAGGTCCGGGCCTGGGCCGCCCTCGCTCCCTCCGCCGAGCACCTGCGTGCGCTGGCCGGCGACGGCCGGCTGCGTCTGGTCGCGGTGGACACGGCCGACGCTCCCGTCGCCTTCGCCGACCTGAAGAGCGACGGGCACATCCACTTCCTCTACTGCGCACCGGAAGCGGCACACAGAGGGGTGACCGCCAATCTCTACCGCGTGCTGGAGGCAGCCGCCCGCGCCGAGGGCATCGCTCGGCTCCACGCGGAAGCCAGCGAGGCAGCCAGCCGCTTCTTCCGCCGGCAGGGCTTCACCGTCCTCGCGCGCCGCGACTTCGAGGTCGCCGGAGTCGCCATCCACAACTACGCGGTGGAGAAGCGCCTCAGCGAGACTGCCGAGGTCTAGCGAACCCGGGTTCCGGCGGCCTCGTCCCAGTGCAGCGGCCTGTCGGACTTGGGCAGCGGCGCGTCGGCGGCACTGACGCTCACCCCGTGCGGCCAGTCCGGCGGACAGATCCCGACGTAGCGGGCGTAGCCGCCGGTGCCACCCTTGAACTTGGGGTAGCCGATGGCGACGAGGCACCCGGTTTCGGCGACCTGGTCGAGGTGGGCAACGCCTTCCGCCTGGGCGTAGCCGTTGTGCATCAGCCAGTACTCGCCTTCCAGAGTCGGCGTGGTGTCGGTGTCCAGGGGCTCGTGGCCGTGGAACAGGATGTGCCGCTGTTCGTGCAGGAACTTGAGGGCGTCCAGGCTGACGCCCGGAAAGGGGTTGCGGGTGGCCAGCGCCGGGTCCGGCCAGTCCTTCGACCAGTCGGACCGGACGAAGACCACAGAGCCCGCAGGGATGCGGCCATGCGCCGCCTCCCAGGCCTCGATGTCGCCGACCTGCAGGTGGTAGCCCGGGTCCTTCTTCACCTGGTCGACGATCGAGATCACCACCAGCGGCCGGATCGTGTAGGTCGCCGGCAGCTCGTCGATGGCGGGGTATTCCGGCGCCCAGTGGGCCGGCGGGTCGAGCTGCGTGCCGAGCTGATCGGTGGCGAGATCGTAGTGCGTCGCCTCGAAGCCGTGCTGGCCGTAGGTGTAGCTGTCACCCTTCTTGGCGAAGCCCTCGATGTCAGCGCCGGCCTTGGCCGGCTCGAACCGCGAGGGGCCGAAACCGTACCAGACGGGGATGCCGGGTGCGATCGTGTGGGTCAGGTCGACGTACTTCGCATTCTTCAGCGACTGCTCGTAGACCTGCCATAAGCCCGGCTCGCCGGCAGCGGCACCCGACGCCAGCGCGCCGGCCGCCACCAGGCTGCCGAGCGCCACCGCCGGCAGGCGGGAAAGAAGGGGCCTGACCATCGTCACCTCCCGGTTCTCGACATCTACGACCGTGACTATCCCACCGGACCGGCCGGCCCGCAGCCACCTGAAAGACGTATCGCAGCCCGGCCGTTTCCCGAAAAACGAGTGCGATCGTCCTGCGCGCGTTGCTGGGGCAGGCCTCGGCTGCTATAGCACCCGACTTCTGTCGCAAGTGCGGAAAGCTGCCGATGTTCGACAACTTGGCCAAGGTGGTGATCCGGGAGAGCGTCGTCGGCCTCTCCTTCTGGATGCCCAAGGAGCGTCGCATCCGCCTGGAGCGGTGGCTGCGCGGCCGGGAGGAATTCCGGCGGCTGCAGCGCGCCGACGCCGTCGTCGTCTCCTACGGCAAGAGCGGCCGGACTTGGCTGCGTGTCATGCTGTCGCGCTTTTATCAGGTGAAGCACGGCATCGCCGAGAAGCACATGATCGGCTTCGACAACTTCCACAGGATGAATCCGGCGGCGCCGAAGCTCCTGTTCACCCACGACAACTACCTGAAGGACTACACGGGCCACGGCGGCGACAAGCGGGACTACTACGACAGCCGCGTCGTCCTGATGGTGCGCGATCCGGCCGATACGGCCGTCTCCCAGTACTTCCAGTGGAAGTTCCGGATGCGCAAGGGCAAGAAGGCCCTCAACAAATATCCCGAGCACGGGAGCGAGGTCGAGATCTTCGACTTCGTCATGGATCCCGACGCCGGCATCCCCAAGATCGTCGACTACATGAACGCCTGGGCCACCGAGATCCCGCGCATCCGCGAGGTGCTGCTGATCCGCTACGAGGAACTGCGGGCCGACACGCCCGGCGCGCTGCGTCGGGTCGTCGACTTCCTGGGCACCCCGGGCGACGACAAGGAGATCGGCGAGGCCGTCTCCTACGCCTCGGTCGAGAACATGCGCAAGCTGGAGGAGAAGGGCACCTTCTGGCGGGCCGGCGGGCGGATGAAGCCGGGCCAGAAGGACAACCCGAACTCCTTCAAGGTGCGGCGTGCGAAGGTCGGCGGCTACCGCGACTACTTCGACGACGCCCAGGTCGCCGCCATCGAGACCTACCTGCGGGAGAACCTGTCGCCGGTCTTCGGCTACGGGCTGGAGACGCCGCTGGCGGAACGGCAGCCACGGCAGGCCGCCAACGGATGACGGCGCGGCGCGGCGTCACCTTGTAGGCCGGGGGAGACTCGGCCTAACTCTTTCGTAAGAGTGGCAATGCTGCCGAAGAAGGACTGGCGCGCCGTGCCGAGACCCACAGTCTTCATCCACACCAACCCGAAGCAGATGGTGGGGGCCCTTGTCGCCCAGTACGCCCTGCATCGGAACTCGCGCTACGCCGAGCGTTTCGACGTGCGGATCCTGAACACGGAAGACTTCCCCTTCCTGCGGGAGATGCACGGCAAGCCCTTCCTGCGCAACGGCCTGACCCGGGTGTGGGACTACAGCGACCTGCAGTCCTTCACACCGCTGCGCTTCATGCCGCCGGAAGCCATGGGCTACGACGGGCGGGCCCTGCTGATCGACCCGGACATCTTCGCGGTCGGCGACGTCTGGGAACTGCTGTCCCGGGACATGGAGGGCAAGGCGATCTTCTGCCGGGGGCGCAGCGGCCTGAAGGCGAAGATCGGCTGCTGGGCGTCGTCGGTCATGCTGCTCGACTGCGCCCGCCTCACCCACTGGCACTGCGAGCAGCAGTTCCGCGAGCTCTTCGCCTATCAGCGCGACTATACCGACTGGACCTGCCTGAAGCTGGAGCCGCAGGATTCCATCGGCAGGCTGGAGGAGGAGTGGAACGACTTCGACCGCCTGACCGAGCGGACGAAGATGCTGCACAACACCCGGCGCATGACGCAGCCGTGGAAGACGGGCCTGCCGGTCGACTTCACCTTCGCCGAGAAGATCGCCTTCATCCCCTTCCTGCCGCAGATCGTGAAGTTCGGCCGTTTCGTGATGGGGGGCCGCAAGCTGGTGCGCCACTACGTCTCCCACCCCGACAAGCGGCAGGAGGAGCTCTTCTTCGGTCTGCTGCGCGAGTGCGTCGACCGCGGGATCGTCACCGAGGAGATGCTGCGCGAGGAGATGCGGCAGAACCACGTCCGCCACGACGCGCTCCAGGTGCTCGACGCGGTGCCGCGGCTCGCCGCCGCGGCCTGACCGGTCAGGGCTGCAGCAGCGCCCGGACCCGCGCTGCCGCCCGCTCGACGTCGTCGGGCGGGCTGACCGCCGGCGACGGCTCGCCCTCCCCCAGCCAGGCGACCCGTCGCTCCGCAAGCAGCCTGTCGAGGATCAGCCGGACGTCGCGGGCCATGCGCCGCGGCCCGAAGTCCCTGAAGAGGCGCAGCCCGAAGGCCCCTCTGTCGAAGGCATCGCGGCCGTCCAGCCAGCCCCCCCGGTCGCGGCGGAGCGCGCGCCAGCCCTCTCCCAGGTCGAAGAGGTAGACCGGCTTCCCGGTGGCGCAGGCCTCGGCGACCATCGACATCGACTCCGCCGTGACGATCTGGGCATCGGCGAGCGCCAGAAAGCCCAGGTAGGGATTGTCCGGGTCCGCCGGCTTCCAGCGGTGCAGCCGGTGCGGCACGTCCAGGGCCGCAGCCAGGGCATCGGCCGCTGCGGCATCGGTGCGTGCGGAGGTCGTCACCAGCAGGGACCCGCCCGCGCTCGCCGCCTGCCGGCCGGCCTCCCGTGCCAGACGCCGGGCGGCCACTGCGTCGAAGCGGTATGGACCGGCAGAGCCGCCGACCAGGACGGAGAACCACGGCCGCGGCAGGTCCTGAAGCCGCGGCCGCCAGACGTCCGCCGCCTGGAGCAGCCGCTCCGGCGAGATCCGGTGCAGCGGCAGGCGGTTCAGCAGGACGTTGGCGCGCGCGGGGAGATGATACTGGGGCGTCGTGACCACCAGATCGAAGGCGTCGAGAGGCGCCCAGGGCCGGCCCAGGTGGACCAGCCGCACCCTCTTGCCAGGCGCCGCCTGCCGCTGGATCCAGCGCGCCACGGGCTCGTTGCGGCGGCCGGCGGTGACCACGATGTCGGGCCAGGGCGGAGCAAGCGCGCTGGACGCCGCGGGTACGATGCCCCGCAGGGTGACGCCAAGCAGGCGGTTGGTCAGCAGTTCGGTGCGGCGGTAGACGAAGCGCTTGGTCTCGGCCGGCCAGCCGACCGCCTCCGCCAGCGCCTCCACCTGGGCGTTGTCGCCGGCCTTGTGCCCCATCAGCAGCCAGAGCCGCGGTTCGTCTGCCACCCTCTCGCTCATCGCATCGTCCCGAGTTGAGCCGGGCCGCCGCCACGGCCGGTGCTGCCTAGCCATTCGACCGACCTGCGTCAAACCGGCGCTTGCCGGCGGGCCGTGGGAGCGCCTATCCACCGCTGCCGCGCCGCTCCCGCGCGGTTCCGTGACGACTCCGATGATCCCCCAGTCAGAGATCCGCCTCCCCGACCCGGTGGAGGCGCCGCCGCCGGCCGCCCTGCCGGCTTCCGTTCCCTCTGCACCGAACACGGCGCAGCGCGAGATCGAACTGATCGCCTGCCGCCAGATGATGGATGCCGGCGCGCGCCTGCAGGCGCGTGAAAGGCTCGAAGCTCTGGCCACCCTGCAGGCGGACTGGCGCGATCCGCTGATGCTGCTGGCCGAACTGCATCTGGACCAGGGCGACAGCCGGGAGGCGGAGGTGGTCCTGCGCCGGCTCGTGAGGCTCGCGCCGGACGAGCGCTGGGCCGCCCATCGTCTGGCAGAGGTGCTGAGCGCCAGCGGCGCCAACGACGAGGCGGCGCAGGTCTATGCGGACCTCCTGGCCCGCCGCCCCGACGACCGGCTCGCACTGCGCCAGTACGGCCTGCTGCTCTACCGGATGGCCCGGTGGCCCCTGGCATCCGAGATTCTGCGCGAAGCCGTGCTGCTCGACCCCGCCGACGCCGAGGCGGCTGCCGCGCTGGCATTCGCACTGGCTCAGGACGGCCAGCCGCTGCCCGCGCTGGAGGCGGCGGCGGTGGCCCGTCGCCGCGATCGCGACGCTCGTCACGCCCTGGAGATCCATTACGCCATCGGCCGCGCCCGTCAGGCGCTGGGCGAGCCCGCGGCCGCGGACGTGGCCTACCGCCGCTGTCTGGACATCGACCCGGACGATCGCCTCGGGGTCACGGCCCTGCTCGCGGCATCGCAGAACGCCCTAGCCGCCCCCTCGGCCGGCTACGTGCGCGCCCTCTTCGACCGCTATGCGGAGCGCTTCGACGACAGCCTGGTGTCCCGCCTAGCCTACCGGGGCCCGCAGATCCTGGAGGACCTGCTGCACGGCGTCGACCTGCCCGAAGATGCCCGCATTCTCGACCTCGGCTGCGGCACCGGTCTCGCAGCCCCCGTTCTACGGCCGCTCGCCAGCCGCCTCGTCGGTGTGGATCTCTCGTCCGGGATGCTCGCACACGCCCGTCGCCGCGGCCTCTATGACGCCCTGGAGGCAGCCGATTTGCAGGCCTTTCTCGCGGGCGGGCCGGCCGCCTGGGATCTGGTGGTCGCCCTCGACGTGGTGAACTACGTCGGGCCGCTGCCGCCGGTCTTCCGTGCCGTGGCGGCCGTTCTCGACGACAGAGGGCTCTTCGCCCTGACGCTGGAGCGCAGCCCGACGGGCGGCCTACTGCTGCAGAACAGCCGCCGCTATGCCCATGGCCTGGCCGATGTAGAGGCAGCCGTAGCCGATGCCGGGCTCCAGACCGTCCGCTTGCTGGAGACGACCCTGCGGACCGAGCGCGGCGCACCCGTGGCCGGCTACGCCCTGCTGCTGCGGCGCTAGCTCTGCGCGGGACCCGGCGGGACCGGCGGCGGCTCGGTCCCGCCGGCCCGCCGCAGGGAGCGGGCCGGGTTGCCGATGACCACGTCGCCCGGCGGCACGTTGCCGGTCACGACGCTGCCGGCGCCGACGATCGCCGACTCGCCGATGTTGATGCCCGGCAGCAGGATGGCGCCGCCACCCACCCAGACGTTGTTCCCGATCCGCACGGGGCGCGCGTACTCGAGGCCGGCGCGACGCTGCTCGGCGTCGAAGGGCAGCCCCGCGGTATGAATCTGCACGGCCGGGCCGAACTTCACGTCGTCGCCGATCTCGATCACCGCGGCGTCGATGAAGATGCAGTCGTAGTCCACGAACAGGCGGTCGCCTGCGCGGATGTTCTTGCCGTAGCGGCAGCGGAAGGGAAAGCGGATCACCGTGTCGTAGCCGACGCCGCCGAACAGGCTCTCCAGCATCTCTTCCCAGTCCTCGCCGGACTGGACAGGCAGGGCGGCGAGCTCCTGCAGGATGGCCTGGGCCCGCCGCTGGTCGCCCAGCAGGGCGTCGTCGTCCGGCCGATAGAGCTGCCCCGCCAGCATCTTAGCCCGTTCGCTCATCCCGCCCTCTTTCCCCGAAAACCGCTGCTCATCTGATCAGAGGCAAGGTCACTACCATGCGCAACCCGCGGGAGGGGGCATTTTCCGCCTCCACCACGCCGCCGACGGCTTCGACGTTCCGGCGCACCAGCCAGAGGCCGATCCCGAAGTTCGCCAGGCGCCCGTCGGCCGCCCCGGCGGCCCCCGAATCCGGCGCCGGACGGTGGGAGTAGTAACGCTCGAAGATCCGCTCGACAGAGCCGTGGCGAACCCCCGGCCCGTCGTCGACGATCGAGAGCACCGCCTTGCCCTCCCGCGCCACGAGCTCGACGTCGATCGCCCCGCCCCTCGGCGTGAAGCTCAGAGCGTTCTCGACGATGTTCTCCACGACCGTCTCGACGAGGTCGTCGCTTGCCCGGACGTGCAGGCCCGGCTGGATCTGCCTGCGGATCATGACGCCGCTCTCGGCGGTGTCGGCCGCGTAAGGCTCCAGCATCTGTTCGACCAGGGCGGAGAGGGCGACCCGCTCGCGCGGCGGGTCGAGCAACTCGGCGACCGTCTCGTCCATCCGGCGCGCCGCCGAGATCAGCGCGTCGAGCCGGGTGATGGACTGGTCGATCACCTCCAGCGACCGGGCCGACCGGTCGCTCAGGGCCGCCTGATCCCGACGCAGCGGTTCGACCGCCTGGGCGATCGTCGCGATCGGCGCCTTCAGAGCATGGGCATTCTCTTCCGCCGCATGCCGGATGGCTTCGGCCGTGCGCCGCAGCCGCTGCACCATCTCGTCGAAAGCCTGCGCGGCACGCGAGAGCTCGGGAATCCGATTCTGGGCGGCGAATCCCCCGTCGATGCCCTCGCCGCGGGCGATCCGCCTGGCCTGACGCGCGAACCGGCCCAGGCTCCGCCAGATCCCCAGCAACAGCCCCAGGGCGAGGAGGGCCATGACGATGTAGACGAGGGCCGCCACCTGGACCTCGGGGCTCTGCCAGTAGGGCCGGCCGATGGCGGTCCCGAGCAGGTCGGAGGCCGGCGCCGCGGAGATGACGGCCCAGCAGCCGGCGGGCGCCTGCAGGGGCAGGATGGAGGTCAGGAACTCCTCCTCGCCGGCCGGGTTGCGGTACCGCAGGGCCAGCGGCTGGCCACCCTCGCAGGTGTCCCGCAGCGTGTTCAGCAGATCCGTTTCGATGAAGGCCCGCAGTTCGCCCTCGAGTTGCTCGGGAGCGAGCGCCTGGGAGGAGGCGACGTAGTAGAAGTTCTCGGTGCCTTCGGTGCCGCGCGGCCGCAGCAGCAGCCGCACCCGCAGGCCGCTCTGCCCGAGCGCCGTCAGCGTGTCCTGGAGCAGCCCGGCGTTCTGGCCGTCGAAGCGCTGCAACAGCGGCTCCAACGCCTTGGAGACGACAACGCCCTGCTGCTGTACCACCTGCAGCAGCAGGTGCGCGCGCTCCTCGTCAGCTTCCTGGAAACGGCCGTAGAGAATGACGGGGACGGCCGCGAAGATCGCCAGAAAGAGCGCCAGACGCAGAGTCAGCGAGCGCGACAGGCGCGTGAAACCGCCCATTCCTTGCGGCACCTCTCCACCTGGGGATCAGGCTGCCGCGCCCTCGGTGTCGCGCCAGCGGTACCCGAAGCCGGGATAGTTCTCGATCTGGTCGAAGGTGTCGTCGAGATCGCGGAACTTCTGCCGGATCCGCTTCAGGAAGGTGCGGACGTTGGCCCGATAGCCGTCGGGTCCGGAGCCGGCGACGAACCCCTTGCCGTGGACCAGGTCGTAGAGCTCGCGGTATGTCACGTCGCGGCCGACGTGATCCACCAAGTGCTGCACCAGCCTGAACTCGGTCAGGCTGAGCGCCACGCGCTGGCCCTTCCAGAACGCGCGGCTGCTGTCCAGGTTGAGTTCGAGATCGCCCAGCCGCATGACGCCCTGGGTCCGACCGGCACCACCTTCGCCGCCCTCCTCCGACGCCGAACCCGCGCCACCCTTCCGGCCGGCGAAGATGAGCTGGATGCGCTTCAGCAGGATCGAGAAGCTGCGGGACTTCTCGACGAAGTCGACAGCCCCGCTCACCAGCGCCGACTCCTCGTAGATCGGGTCGGACAGCGACGTGAGGAAGATGGCGGGCGCCGGCACCCCGTCGTCGCGCAGCTTCCGCAGGACTTCGAGTCCGTTCATCTCCGGCATGCGCCAGTCGAGCAGCAGCAGGTCGACTTCGCCCCCGTTGGACAGGTAGGAGAAGAGACGCGGCCCTCCGTCGAAGATCTGCACCTGATAGCCGGCGTCCCGCAGGTTCTGCCCAAGCGTCTCGCGGAACATCATGTCGTCGTCGACGACGACGATGCAGGGGTCTTCCTTCACAGGCTCACGAGCTGATGACATTTCCCTGACCCTCGAACTCCTTCCGACATGCCCCGGCATCGGCGGCCGCCTTCCGGGAGGATACCTCGTAGGTCAGCGTCTGCAGTCGCTGCGCCTTGAGATTGTGAAAAAAGAACAAATCCAGCCTGCAACCATCCGTCAGGTAGGTCCAGACTGTCGCCGGAACCTGCTGCCGCACCCCCTGCGGCCGACCCAGCAACCTCTGGACGCCCGCCTCGTCGAGACCGACCAGATCGTCGAGCTTTGCGAGCTGCGGCCGATCCGCTCCTCCGCCGCCCTCCTCAGCAGGCGCCGGCGCAGGGCGCGGCGGTACGGCGGACACGCCAGCCGGCAGCTTCGCGTCCGCCGGTTTCGCGGCCGGCGGACGTGCCGGGAGGTTCCGGTCGGGCAGGCTCTGCCCCGGGCCTCCGGAAGCAGGACCTCCGGTCGTTTCACAAGCGCTGAGAGCCGCGGCCAGCGCCAGCCATGCCAGCGACAGGCGTCGCATCACCCCCTCCTTCGGCACAGTTCGGCTTAGCCCAGCCGCCTCGTCCCGTCCAGCGTCGGCGACGAGCCGACGGACCCCTTTGTCGTTCCGGTGACCTCTGATCCCCGCCCGTTACGAGAAGAGACCGACGCCGCCCGCAACCGCTGACGCCCTTGAACCCCTGTCGCCCCCGAAAGGTTCCAGTCGGCGGACGCATTTTGCCCTGACAGACCTACTGACAGGACTATAACAGGAACAACTGGCCTGACGCATCCGCCGTTCCCATATGCGGTGGCCCCTTGCGAGAGTGAACCTATGACGCCGGAGATCACCGGGCCGCGGATCGACATCCGCGGCGCCCGCGAACACAATCTGAAGAACGTCGACCTGACGATGCCGCGGGACTCCCTCGTGGTGATCACCGGCCTGTCGGGCTCGGGCAAGTCCTCCCTCGCCTTCGACACGGTCTACGCCGAAGGGCAGCGGCGTTACGTGGAGTCGCTCTCGGCCTACGCGCGCCAGTTCCTGGAGCTGATGCAGAAGCCGGACGTCGATTCGATCGAGGGCCTGTCGCCGGCCATCTCCATCGAGCAGAAGACGACGTCGAAGAACCCCCGGTCCACGGTCGGGACCGTCACCGAGATCTACGACTATTTCAGGCTGCTGTTCGCCCGCGTCGGCGTCCCCTACTCCCCCGCCACCGGCCTGCCGATCGAGAGCCAGACGGTGAGCCAGATGGTCGACCGGGTCATGGCCCTGCCGGAGGGCACCCGCCTCTATCTGCTCGCCCCGTTCGTGCGCGGCCGCAAGGGTGAATACCGCAAGGAACTCGCCGAGCTGCAGAAGCGCGGCTTCCAGCGCGTCAAGGTCGACGGCACGCTCTACGAGATCGCCGAGACGCCGGCGCTCGACAAGAAGAGGAAACACGACATCGAGGTCGTGGTCGACCGGATCATCGTCCGCCCCGGCCTGGAGAGCCGGCTGGCCGAGTCCTTCGAGACCGCGCTCGAACTGGCCGACGGCATCGCCTACGCCGAGGACGCGACCAGCGGCGAGCGCACCGTCTTCTCCGCCCGCTTCGCCTGCCCGGTCTCCGGCTTCACCATCGACGAGATCGAGCCCCGGCTCTTCTCCTTCAACGCGCCCCACGGCGCCTGCCCGGCCTGCGACGGGCTGGGACAGACGACCTACGTGGACGCCGATCTGGTCGTTCCCAACCCCGAGCTCTCCCTGAAGGCGGGGGCCATCGCGCCCTGGGCGGGCTCCACGTCGCCCTACTATCAGCAGACCCTGGAAAGCCTGGCCCGGCACTACGGCGTGGCCATGACGACCCCCTGGTCCGAGTTGCCCGAGGAGGCGCGCCAGGGGATCCTCTACGGCACCGCCGGACAACCGGTGCGGATGCGCTTCGACGACGGGCTGCGCCAGTACGAGACGAACAAGGCCTTCGAAGGGGTGGTGCCGAACCTCGAGCGCCGCTGGAAGGAGACCGACAGCGACTGGGTGCGCGAGGAGTTGGGCAAGTATCAGGCGGCCCGCCCCTGCGCGACCTGCGAGGGCTTCCGGCTCAAGCCAGAGGCCCTCGCCGTCAAGATCGCCGGGCGCCACATCGGCGAGGTCACCGCCCTCTCCGTCGGGGCAGCGCTGGCCTGGTTCGACGGAATCGAGGAGCGGCTGAGCGCGAAGCAGCAGGAGATCGCCCAGCGCATCCTGAAGGAGATCCGTGCGCGGCTGAGCTTCCTCGACGACGTCGGCCTCACCTACCTCACCCTCGCCCGGTCCAGCGGCACCCTGTCCGGCGGCGAAAGCCAGCGAATCCGGCTGGCCTCGCAGATCGGCTCGGGCCTGACCGGCGTCCTCTACGTCCTGGACGAACCCTCCATCGGCCTCCACCAGCGCGACAACGCCCGGCTGCTCGACACGCTGCGTCGCCTGCGCGATCTCGGGAACACCGTGATCGTGGTCGAGCACGACGAGGACGCCATCCGTGCAGCGGACTGGCTCGTCGACATGGGACCCGGTGCCGGCCAGCATGGCGGCCAGGTGGTCGCCAGCGGCACGCCCGACGCGGTGATGCGCAATCCCGACAGCCTGACCGGCCAGTACCTGACCGGGCTCAGGCAGATCCCGGTGCCGGGGGTACGCCGGCAGCCCGGGCCGGATCAGGCGCTGGTGCTGCGCGGCGCCCGCGGCAACAACCTGCACGGCGTCGACCTGACCCTGCCGCTGGGCTGTCTGGTCTGCGTGACCGGCGTGTCCGGCAGCGGCAAGTCGACCTTGACCATCGACACCCTCTACAAAGCCCTCGCGCGCCGGCTCAACGGGGCCCGGGAGTTGCCGGCGCCTTTCGATTCGCTCGAGGGCCTGGAGCGCCTGGACAAGGTGATCGACATCGATCAGTCGCCGATCGGCCGCACGCCCCGCTCCAATCCGGCGACCTACACCGGTGCCTTCCAGCCCATCCGCGACTGGTTCGCCGGCCTGCCCGAAGCCAACGCCCGCGGCTACAAGCCGGGCCGTTTCTCCTTCAACGTCAAGGGCGGGCGCTGCGAGGCCTGTCAGGGCGACGGCGTCATCAAGATCGAGATGCACTTCCTGCCGGACGTCTACGTGCAGTGCGACGTCTGCAAGGGCAAGCGCTACAACCGCGAGACGCTGGAAGTGACCTTCCGCGGCAAGTCCATCGCCGACGTGCTGGACATGACCGTGGAGGAAGGCGCGGAGTTCTTCTCAGCCGTGCCGTCGATCCGGGGCAAGCTCGACATGCTGAAGGAGGTGGGGCTGGGCTACCTGCACATCGGCCAGGCCGCCACCACTCTTTCGGGCGGCGAGGCGCAGCGCGTGAAGCTGGCGAAAGAGCTCTCGCGCCGGGCCACCGGCCGCACCATCTACATTCTCGACGAGCCGACCACGGGGCTGCACTTCGAGGATGTGCGCAAGCTGCTGGAGGTGCTGCACCGGCTCGTCGAGCAAGGGAACAGCGTGGTGGTGATCGAGCACAATCTGGAAGTCATCAAGACGGCCGACTGGATCGTCGACCTCGGTCCGGAAGGCGGCGACGGCGGCGGCCGTATCGTCGCACAGGGGACTCCTGAGGAGGTGGCGGAAACCGCCGGCAGTCACACCGGCGCCTATCTGCGCCCCTACCTGCCGGCGCTGCGCAGCCGGCGGCGGGCCTGAGCCCGCCGTCATGCTCGACATCGCGCTCCGCGAAGGCGATCCGACGGCGGGCACCAACGACGACCCGGTCCTGGCCGGGGAAGCGCGCCGGTCGGTCCAGAGCATAAACGACTGGCTGCTGCGGGAGGGGCGCGTCTTCTTCTCGCGCCCGACGCTCCTGCTCGACGGATTCGCGCGCAAGCTGCTGGAGATCGGCATTCCCGTCGAGCGGATCTCGCTGAGCCAGCGCCGGCTGCACCCGCAGTTCGCCGCCCGCAACCTGATCTGGAACCGCGACGCCGGCGGCACCATCCAGGTCGACCGCGAGTATGGCATCCAGCTGCTGCCCGATTACCTCTCGAGCCCCATTCGCCGGATCTATGAGGAGGAGGTGACCTTCATCCGGCGGCGCCTCCTCGACCCGGCCTGCCCCATCGATTTTCCCATCCTGCGGGAGCTGCGCGAGAAGGGGGCGACCGACTATTTCGTGCTGCCGGTGAAGTTCCTCTCCCAGCGGCCGGGAGCCATCACCTTCACCACCCATGCGCCCGCCGGCTTCAGCGAGTGCGACCTGCAGAAGCTGGAGCAGGCCGTGCTGCCGCTGTCGGCGGCCCTCGAACTGATCCAGACCCGGGAGACCGCCCGGGGCCTGCTCGACGTCTACGTCGGCCCGCAGGCTGGCAGCCACGTCCTGTCCGGCGAGATCCGCCGCGGCCAGGGCGAGACGATCGACGCCGTGCTCTTCTTCTCCGATCTGCGGTCGTTCACCAGCCTGTCGAACGCCTATCCGACCGACGAGGTGATCGGCCTGCTCAACCGCTATTTCGATCTGCTGGGCGGACCGATCCAGCAGCACGGCGGCGAGATCCTCAAGTTCATCGGCGACGCCGTGCTGGCGATCTTCCCGGTGACCAACGGCCACACCGACCCGCACCGGGCGGCCGAGCGAGCCATGACCGCTGCCCAGGAGTCCTGGCACGGCCTCACCCTCTTCAACCAGCAGATGGTCAACGCCGGCACGCCGGCCCTGCGGGCGGGCTTCTCCCTCCACCGCGGCCCGGTCGTCTACGGGAACGTGGGTGCGGCCGCGCGCCTGGACTTCACCGTCATCGGGCCGGCGGTCAACCTGGTGACCCGCTTGGACGAACTGACGAGGGCTCTCGATCCGCCGATCGTCGTATCGCAGGCCGTCGCCGACCTGCTGCACCACCCCCTGCGGCCGCTGCCGCCAGCCCACCTCAAGGGCTTCGACGACGCCATCACGGCCTACGCCCTGCCGGCCTGAGGCCGAGGTGCTGTCCCAGGGCGACGGCTGCTCCACATAGAAGCAGCGTCGCCGCGACGTAGCCCGCGGCGACCCAGGGCGCCGGCCAGAGCGCCACGCTCTCCAGGGCGAAGGACGAGAAGGTGGTGAAGGCCCCGCAGAAGCCGGTGATCCCGAAAGGTATTGCGTGGTGGCGCGGCGAGAGCTGCCGGCGCTCGCTCCAGCCGGTGATGAGACCGATCACGAGGCAGCCCAGTATGTTGGGCGCGAGAGTCGCCAGCAGCGGATCGACGGCCCCTTCCATCCAGAAGACGCCGAGTCCCAGCAGCCAGCGGGTCAGCGCCCCGATCATGCCGCCGGCGAAGATCATCGCGACCCTCACGGATGAGCCCCCGCCAGCCAATGACCGAGCACCACGGCAGACAGGCCGCCTGACAGAGTCAGGCCGAGGTAGAGCGCCAGCCCGCCGTAGCGGCGCCCGCGGCTGAGGGACAGGCCCTGCAGAGCGACCGAGGAGACCGTGGTGAAGCCGCCGAAGAGCCCGACCAGCAGGAAGGCCGCCAGCGGCGCCGGCAGCCCCCGCCCCGGGCCGCCCGCCCAGCCTGCGACGAAGCCGATTGCCACGCAGCCGAGCAGGTTCACCCCCAGCGTGCCCCAGGGCAGCCGCGCGCCCATGCGCCGCTCGATCCAGCCGCCGATCCAGTGACGCGACAGCGCGCCGAGGCCGCCGCCGACCGCCACCAGGGCCACCTCCAGCATGCCGGTCTCCCTCGCCCTTTATCCCGCGGGCCTTATGCGCTAGTCAGCCTGCCACAGCCAAGAGATGATCCCCTCCATGAGCAGCCTTGCCGAAAGACCTCGCGAGGATGCGCTGCCGACGCCGATCGCCCGTCGCCGCACCTTCGCCATCATTTCCCACCCGGACGCGGGCAAGACCACGCTGACCGAGAAGCTGCTGCTGTTCGGCGGCGCCATCCAGCTCGCCGGGGCCGTGAAGGCACGCGGCGACCGCCGCCGCGCCCATTCGGACTGGATGAAGGTCGAGCGCGAGCGCGGTATCTCGGTCGGCACGTCGGTCATGACCTTCGACTACGGCGACTGTACCTTCAACCTGCTGGACACGCCGGGTCACGAGGACTTCTCGGAGGACACCTACCGCACCCTGACAGCGGTGGACTCGGCCGTGATGGTGCTCGACTCGGCGAAGGGGATCGAAGCGCAGACCCTGAAGCTCTTCGAGGTCTGCCGCCTGCGTAACGTCCCCATCGTCACCTTCATCAACAAGATGGACCGCGACGGACGGGAACCCTACGAGCTGCTCGACGAGGTGGAGAAGACCCTGCAGCTGCAGATCACGCCGGCCACCTGGCCGATCGGCATGGGCAAGGGCTTCCTCGGCGTCTACGACCTGTTCCACGACAAGCTGGTGCTGATCTCCCGCAGCAAGGAGGAGCGCCCGGACGTCGGCGAGACCTGCAGCGGCCTGCAGGACGAGAAGCTCGACCATCTGCTGCCCGCCTCCGCGGTGCGCCAGCTTCGCGAGGAGGCGGAGATGGCGACGGCCGTCTACCCCGCCTTCGACATGGCGGAATTCCGCGGCGGTCACCTGACCCCGGTGTTCTTCGGCAGCGCGGTGAACAACTTCGGCGTCCGCGAGCTGCTCGACGGCCTGTCCGCCCTGGCCCCCGCACCCCGCCCGCAGCCGGCCGCCGAGCGGGAGATCCAGCCGCAGGAAGACCGGGTCGCCGGCTTCGTCTTCAAGATCCAGGCGAACATGGACCCCAAGCACCGCGACCGCATCGCCTTCGTGCGGCTCGCCTCGGGGCACTTCAAGCGCGGCATGAAGCTGAAGCAGGTGCGCACCGGCAAGCAGATCTCCATGCACAATCCCCTGCTCTTCCTGGCCCAGGACCGGGAGCTGGCGGAGGAGGCCTGGGCCGGCGACATCATCGGCATCCCGAACCACGGGGTGCTGCACCTGGGCGACGCCCTGACCGAGGGCGAGGACCTGCACTTCCGCGGCCTGCCGGCCTTCGCGCCGGAGCTGATCCAGCGCGCGCGGCCGCTCGACCCGCTCAAGGCCAAGCACCTCGGCCGCGCCCTGCAGCAGCTCGCCGAGGAGGGGGCCGCCCGCGTGCTGAAGCCGCGTATCGGGCCCGACTGGATCGTCGGCGTGGTCGGCGCCCTGCAGTTCGAGGTGCTGGCCGACCGCATCCGCACGGAATACGACGTGCCGGTCGCCTTCGAGCAGACCATCTACTACACCGCCCGCTGGGTGGAGAGCGACGATCCCCAGGCGCTCAAGGACTTCCTGGACCGCAACCGGGCCAACATCGCGGACGACCACGAGAACAACCCGGTGTTCCTGGCCCGCAACGCCTGGCACCTGCAGGACACGATGGACGGGGCGAAGGCCATCCGCTTCCTGAAGACCCTGGAACGCACCGCCGCCTGAAGGAGACGCCCTTGGCCTACGGCCAGACCGAACTGACCAGCGAGCTCGCCGCCTACGTCGAGGCGCACGCCAGCCCGCAGCACCCGGTGCTGCAGGCCCTGCGCGCCGAGATCAACCGGCACAAGCACGGCCGCTGGGCGACCAGCACGGTGCAGACCCGGTTCCTCGCCCTGCTGATCGAGCTGACCGGCGCCCGGCAGGTGATCGAGGTCGGCACCTTCTGCGGCTACGGCACGCTGGCCATGGCGCTCGCCCTGCCCGCCGGCGGCCGGATCGTCACCTGCGAGTACTACGAGGAGTTCGCCGCCGTCGGCCGACCCTTCTGGGCCGAGGCCGGCGTGGCCGAGCGGATCGACCTGCGGATCGGGGCCGGCGTCGACACCATGGACAGCCTGATCGCCGAGGGCCGGGCCGGTACCTTCGATCTCGTCTTCATCGACGCCGACAAGATCCACTACGCCGACTACTTCGATCGCGGGCTCACCCTGCTGCGCACCGGCGGGCTGGTCGTCGTCGACAACACGCTCTGGGGCGGGGACGTGCTGAAGGAGACGCCGAAGGACCCGGACACCCGCGGCATCCAGCGGCTGAACGAGGCTGTAGCGAAGGACGAGCGGGTGACCTCCGTCATGCTCCCCGTCGCCGACGGCATGACCCTCGCGCGGAAGCGGTAGAGGTCAGCCTCGCTGGTCGGCGGTCCTCAAAGGGTGGCGACGTTGCCGCCGCACAGGACCGTCGCCACCGTCCGGTCGCGGAACAGCCCGCCGTGCTGCAGCAGCCCAGCCACACCAGCGGCGCCGGCGGGCTCGACGATCAGGCCGTAGTGCTCGCGGCAGAAGGCGACGGCGGCCTCGATCGCCGGCTCGTCGACCGCGACCACCTCGTCCACGCAGTCCCGCATGCAAGCGAGGGCATAGGCGACCGGCTCGCGCACCGCGATGCCGTCGGCGATGGTGGCGGCGCTCTCGGTCGGCTGCGGCCGGCCCAGCTCCCAGGAGCGCTTCATCGCCGGGGCGCCGGCCGCCACCACGCCGACCACCCGGCAGGACGGCAGGGCGTGCCTCATCCAGGTGCCCATGCCCGTCAGCAGCGCGCCGTTGCCCAGCGGCACGACGAGGGCGTCGAGAGCGACGGCTCTTTCGCCAGCCTGTTCGACGATCTCCTTCGCGATCGTCCCGGCCCCCTCCGCGATCAACGGGTCGTCGCCGTCCTCGACGAAGACGAGGCCCTGGTCCGCGGCGAAGGCCCGGGCGAAGGCCTTGGCGGCATCGAAGTCCGCGCCCTGCAGTCTGACCTCGGCCCCCAGGCGGCGCATCGCCGCGACCTTGCGGGGGTTCGCCGTCTCGGCGGCGAAGATCGTCGCCTGGCGCTCCCGACGGGTGGCGGCCCAGGCGAGCCCCTGGCCGAAGTTGCCGGCCGACGCGGCGACGACCGGCGCCTGCCCGCCCGCCTGCCCCGCCATCCAGAACTCCGCGCCGCGCCCCTTGAAGGAGCGAATCGGGTTCAGCGTCTCGACCTTCGCCAGGACCCGCAGGCCGAATGCCGCGTTGGCGGTCGGCTGCTCGATCAGGGGCGAGTTGAGGAAGACGGGATCGATGACGCGCGCCGCGTCCGCGATCCTTTCGGGTGAGAGGGGCCGGTGCCTGTTCATGCCCGTCAGGATGCAGCGGAACCAGGCGGCACGAAAGCGCCCGGGATCAGAACAGCTTGCCGCCGTCGGGCACGGTCCGCTCCGGGCCAATCAGCACCACGGCGCCGTCGGCGTCAGGGAAACCCAGCACGAGGATCTCGCTGCGGAACTTGCCGATCTGCTTCGGCGGGAAGTTGACGACGGCCGCGACCTGCCGGCCCATCAGCGTCTCCGGCGTGTAGTGCACCGTGAGCTGCGCCGAGGTCTTCTTCACCCCGATCGGCGCGCCGAAGTCGACCCACAGCTTGAAGGCGGGCTTGCGTGCCTCCGGGTAGGGCTCGACCTGCACGACGGTGCCGACCCGGATGTCGACCCGTTCGAAGTCGGCGTAGCCGATGGTGCCGCCGTCGTTCGCTTCGCTCATTGGCCTTGCTCCGTTTTCACCAGCTTCGGCGGCAGCACCGTGCGGATGTGCAGCTCCTTCAGGCGGTCGGCCGGAACCTCGGCCGGCGCGCCCATCATCAGGTCCTCGGCCTTCTGGTTCATCGGGAAGACGATGACCTCGCGGATGTTCGGCTCGTCGGCCAACAGCATGACGATGCGGTCGATGCCCGGGGCCGACCCGCCGTGGGGCGGCGCGCCGAAGCGCAGCGCGTTGAACAGGCCGGCGAAGCGGGCCTCGACCTCGTCACGGCCGTAGCCGGCGATCTCGAAGGCCTTGATCATCACCTCCGGCAGGTGGTTCCGGATCGCACCGGACGACAGCTCCACGCCGTTGCAGACGATGTCGTACTGGAAGGCCTTGATGGTCAGCGGATCCTGCGTCTGCAGCGCCTCAAGCCCGCCCTGGGGCATGGAGAAGGGGTTGTGCGAGAACTCGATCCGCCCGGTGTCCTCGTTCAGCTCGTACATCGGGAAGTCGACGATCCAGCAGAACTTGAAGACCCCCTGCTCGATCAGCCCCAGCTCCTGGCCCAGGCGGGTCCGCACCTGCCCCGCGAAGGGCGCGGCCGGCAGCAACGCGTCGCAGACGAAGAAGACAGAGTCCCCGTCCTGCAGGCCGACCAGTTCCCGGATCCGCTGGCAGCGGTCGGCTTCCAGGTTCTTGGCGATCGGCCCCTTCGGCTGGCCGCCCTCGAAGGTGATGTAGCCAAGGCCGCCCTTGCCCTGCTCGCGCGCCCAGTCGTTGAGCTTGTCGAAGAAGGAGCGCGGGTTGCCGGCGGCACCCGGCGCCGGAATGGCGCGGACCACGGCTCCCTTGTCGATCAGCCTGGCGAAGAGGCCGAAGCCACCGCCCTGGAAGGCCTCGGTCACGTCGGTGATGACCAGGGGATTGCGCAGGTCCGGCTTGTCCGAGCCGTACTTCAGCAGCGCCTCGTCGTAGGCGATCCGCGGGAAGGGCGCCTGCGTGACGCTGCGGCCGGCGGCGAACTCCTCGAACACGCCCTGCAGCACCGGCTCGATGGCCGCGAAGACGTCGTCCTGGGTGACGAAGCTCATCTCGAAGTCGAGCTGGTAGAACTCGCCCGGCGAGCGGTCGGCGCGGCTGTCCTCGTCGCGGAAGCAGGGGGCGATCTGGAAGTAGCGGTCGAAGCCGGCGACCATCAGCAGCTGCTTGAACATCTGCGGCGCCTGCGGCAGGGCGTAGAACTTGCCCGGATGGATGCGGCTGGGCACCAGGAAGTCGCGCGCGCCCTCGGGGCTGGAAGCCGTGAGGATCGGGGTCTGGAACTCCATGAAGCCCTGGTCGATCATCCGCCGGCGGATCGAGCTGATGACCTTGCTGCGCAGCGCGATCTTGCGCTGCATCTTCTCCCGCCGCAGGTCGAGGAAGCGGTAGCGCAGGCGCAGGTCCTCGTTGGAGTCCTCGTCGGTGTTGACCTGCAGCGGCACCTGCTCTGCGGCCGACTGCAGCGACAGGTCGCGGATGCGCAGCTCGACGTCACCCGTCGGCAGGTTCGGATTGACCGTCTCCTTCGTGCGCAGCACCACCTCGCCGGTGACCGTCACCACCGACTCCAGCTTCAGGCCATCGGCCAGGTCGAGCAGCGGCGAGGAGATGTCGACGACGCACTGGGTGATCCCGTAGTGGTCGCGCAGGTCGACGAACAGAAGCTGGCCGTGATCTCGCTTGCGGTGCACCCAGCCGGACAGGCGGACGGTCTGGCCGGCGTGCTCGGCGCGAAGCTGGCCACAGGTGTGGGTGCGGTAGGCGTGCATGGGTCGGGCTCTCGGGTGTCGGGCTCGGGCGCGCGAGACGGATCGGCTGGCGCGGCGCGCAAGGGAGCGGTTGAACCGCGGGCTGTCAAGGCGCGGGCTGCATCCGAGGGCCGTCGCGCGCCGCGGTCCAGGGCAGAGCTTGCGCCCGGACGGATCCGCCCGGGCGAATCCGTCATGCGGTCGAGGCCGGACCGGCCCGGCCGGCGTGCGGCGGAACCGTCAGCCGGTCAAAGGATCGCGTCTTCGTGCGGCGTGATCCGCATGACCATGTCGTTGAAGTCGAAGTCGGAGTTCTGATCGTAGGCGAGGTCTTCGAAACCGAAGGTGTTCTCGCCATAGGTCCGGATGTAGTCCATGCCGCCGGCGTTGGCGTCGCCGATGACGAAGAGATCGTCGTTCTGGGTGATCAGCACGGGCGCGTAGTAGCCGTCCTTGCCATCCACGGTCCAGGTGACCGACTCCTGGAACTCGCCGCCACGGGTGAAGTGGAAGCCGTCGTCCAGGGCTCCCCGCACCGCCGCCTCGAAGGCGTCGGTATCGCCGTAGCTGACGCCGCCGACGCTCCAGGCGCCCGTCTTGGCGTCGATGTCGAAGCGCACGAAGCCGAGGGTGTTGGTGTTCCCGCAGCTTCCGGCCAGATCGACGTCGACGGAGGCGCCGTGCTCCAGATAGACGAACGGCGCCTTCAGCATCCGCTGGCTGCTCGCCAGGATGGCCGAATCCGACAGGCTGTTGTCGGTCTGCGCGGACAGCACCGTGTCGCCCACGGTCAACTGCACCGACCCTTCCTCGTCGGAGATCGACACGTCCGGCGCAAGGTTCACCGTGCCGTCGGGCTGCAGGGTGGCGACGCGCAACTGCTGGCCGACCGGCAGGTAGAGGGATTGGCCGCCGCTGAAGAGGAGGCCGCCGTGATCGTCGGTCGCCGCGCCGATCGATGCCAGCGTGGCGTCCTGAACGGTGACGGCGCCGCCAACCTGACCATCCCGACCGATCAGGTTGCCATCGCCGTCGATGGCGTAGAACAGCAGCGTGGCGTCCTTGAGCGACCCTGCCTCCTGCACCTGCAGGCGGACCCAGCTGCCGCTCCCCGGAAGGCTGCCTTCCCCGTGCAGCAGGCCGCCGCCGTCGGGCGTGGCGGTGAGCAGCGTCTCGTCGAGATCGACGTCGAGCACCAGCGTCTGGCTGACCTGCGCGAGCGCCTGGGTGCCGTCGGCGGCGGCGTACTCGGTCATCGTCACGTAGACCGTACCCTCGCCGAGTTGCACGGTCCCGCTGGTCTGCCACTGGCCGTCGATGTCGCCGACCGCCGTGAGCGGGGCGTAGAGGGTGTGGCCGTCGGCGTCGGTGAAGTCGATCTGCGCGATCTGGCCCGGCAGCACCTTGTTGGTCAGGCCGGAGATCCACGAACTGGTCGCCGAATAGCTGTTGGTGCCGGTCCACCCGAAGGCGACGTCGGCGCTCTGGGTCACCGCCACGCCGGTCGGGGCCGGGCTGTCCTGCCCGTCGAGGGCGTTGAACACGCCGTCCACGATGGTCCCGGCCACCGGAGCGTAGGGGGCAGGCCCCGCGTAGTTCGCATCGCTCTGCTGCTGCACCAGCGACGGGTCGACGGCTGTGGTGCTCGCGTAGAGGAAGTTCAGTGTGAAGCTCGGGATGGTCGCATCGCCGTTCTGGGAGGCGGCGATCGTCGCCAGCCCATCGACCGCGAGCGCCTTCTCCTGCCCCGCGACGGTCGGGTTCAGGAATTCGGAGTCGCTGGTCGTCGTATAGATGTTGAAGGTCTTCGCCGCCTCGTCCTCGCCCACCGTCAGGCGGTACCAGGAGATTCCCTCTTCCGCCGTCGGCAGCAGGTTGATCACCAGGCCGCCGACCGGCTTCGACGTGCCGGTGGCCTCGGCGCTGTATTCCGTCCCGTCGAAGGACAGGTTCCAGACCTGCCAGAGCCCCAGGTCCGAGCTGGTCGGGTCGAGGGTGACTTCGTACCAGGTCGGCTCGCCGCCGTCGTAGCCCTTGAGGATCTCCAGACTGATCGGCGTGTCGTCCGCCAGGGCGACGCCCTGGTTGGAGAAGCTGAGGTCGAAGTTGGTCCCGGCTCCCGTCCACTGCGGGATGGCGTAGCTGCCGCCCTGCGGGGCCAGGTAGTTGCCGATGTAGGGAACCTCGTAGCCGGCCGGCGTCTCGCCATCGTCGAACAGGGTCAGATTGATGACGTCGACATTGGTCCCGTCCGGGTTCGACACGGCGATCAGCGGTCCGCCGACGCTGTACTGCCGCATCAGGGCGTCGGAATAGGCCGAGCCGTAGGAGTTGGAGTTCTTGAAGAAGATCTCCGAGTAGGGATCCATGTAGACGGGCTGGTCGCCGGCCAGGTTGCTGCCGAAGCCGTAGGTCGGATCCCAGTTCCAGTTCTTGTTCAGGTCCACCGTGTCGCCGGTCTGGCTGTTCAGCGAGGCCCCTTCGACCCCGTAGAATCCGGCCGTGAACCCGGTGAGGAACTGGGCGAGCATCGCGCCCCACTGGTTGTTCAGGCCGGTGTTCATCTCGGCCGTGGCGCTGCCGGTGATCTGGTAGGGCTCGGCGTCATCCTTGTTGGTGAAGATCTCGACGCTGCCGAGAGTTGAATAGATGCTGTCCTGCAGGTCTTCCTGCGTGATGCGGACATGGCCCTGCACCTGGCTCTGCTCGGTCGGATCGAGCCAGAAGTAGGTGCCGTCCCAGCTCAGCGTGTAGGCGTAGAAGGCGGCGTTGTGGTAGATCCCGTTGGCGTCGGCCGCCCCGTTGAAGAAGCCGGCGATCGTGATGTCGCCGTAGGCGCCGCCGCTGTTGTCGGCGATCGCCTGGAGGTAGTCCGACCAGTCCGAGGGGGCGAAGGGCGGATCGCTGACGCCGCCGCCCACCGCCTCGGTCGGCGAGACCGCGGCCCTGGCGTGGTCCGCCAGCGGACCCGAGGCGAAGTCGTAGATGTAGGTCTTGTCGGCATCGATCCCGGCGATGGCGTCGAAAACGCCCTGCCCGGTCAGGCCGTAGCCCCGCGTGCTCGTGGTGCCGTCGTCGTAGGTGACGCTGACCTCCATCGGCAAGCCGAAGCCCTGCACGGAGGTGAGGTTGCCCTGGTCGAAGGGGCTGTTCTGCAGCGTCACCTCGAAGGAGTCGAAGCGGAAGTCGAGGGACGAGGCATTGCCCCAGTTGATGTCGCTTTCCTGGGTGATCGCGCTCGTCAGATCCGTGTGGTCGGAGGAGTCCTGGCTCTGGATCAGGACGTAGATCTTGAGCCCCTTCTGCTCCGGCAGATCCACCGCCACCTGCCCGGTAGACTGGACGGCACCGTTGTCGACCAGTGTATTCCACTGCGGGTTGCCGTCGGAGTCGAAGTAGACGGCGTAGGCCCAGACGCCCTCCTTCCCCAGCGTGGTCTGCAATTGGGAGGTCAGGTCAATCTGCAGCGTCGTCATTGCCGTGGCTCCACGTCGTAACGTCGGCACACTAGCAGAAGGTACCCGGGGTGCCAGAAGAAGAAGATGCAGGAAGGCCCCGGCCGGCGCGGGGAGCGCGCAGGCCGGTCGGGGAAAGGGAGATCAAACCGCGGCGGAATCGGAAGCCTTGAACCGTTCGGTCGCCCGGACCAGCGCCCGGCGCGTGCCGGGCTCCATGGCCGAGTGCCCGGCATCCGGTATCACGATCAGGTCCGCGTCCGGCCACGCCGCCTTGAGATCCCAGGCGGAGACCAGCGGGCAGACCATGTCGTAGCGGCCCTGTACGATCACCGCCGGAATCCCTTTCAGGCGGTGAACCTCCTCCAGCAGCTGGTTGTCCCGCAGGAAGATGTTGTTGCGGAAGTAATGCGCCTCCATGCGCGACAGCCCCAGCGCCATCCGGTCGGCGCCGAAAGCCGCGACGGTTTCCGCGCTGGGCAGCAGGGTGGAGCAGGAGCCCTCGTAGGTGCTCCAGGCCCGCGCGGCGGGCAGATGCACCGCCGGATCCGGGTCCATCAGCCGCCGATGGTAGGCCTCCAGCAGATCGCCCCGCTCCGCTTCGGGGATGAATTGGACGAAGCGCTCCCAGTTCTCGGGGAACACCTGCCGCACCCCGTAGAGGAACCAGTCGATCTCCTGCTTGCGGCACAGGAAGATCCCGCGGAGCACCAGGGCCGTCACCCGATCCGGATGGGCCTCGGCGTAGGTCAGCGCCAGGGTGGAGCCCCAGGACCCGCCGAAGACCTGCCAGCGCTCGATGGCCAGGTGGGTGCGCAGGGTCTCCATGTCGGCGACGAGCTGAGGGGTCGTGTTCTCGCGGATCTCGCCCAACGGGTCGGAGCGCCCCGCCCCCCTCTGGTCGAAGATGACGATCCGGTAGTGGGCCGGGTCGAAGAAGCGCCGGTGATCGGCCGAGGCTCCGGCGCCAGGGCCACCGTGGAGGAAGACCACGGGCTGACCGCGGGGGTTGCCGGAGACCTCCCAATAGAGGCTGTGGAGCGGATCGACCTGCAGCCGGCCCTTGGCGAACGGCTCGATCGGCGGAAAGAGGTCCTGGGTCATCGTCGGCCCGCTTCGCTGTGGAACGGCTGCTTCGGGCTTAGCCGGCCGCGCGCCCGGCCGCAACGGAAGAACCGGGCGGAGGAACCTTGCTGTTCGCACAGCCGTTGCGCTGCCGGCCTTCTTCGGCAGACTGCCGCGCGGTTCATCGGGATGCCGCAGGGGAAGGCCCCGTATCTAGGATTAAGGCTCACGTCCGACAGAGGAGCAGCCCGCAAGCCCATGCGTACCTCCCTCCACGCCCTGCGCGTCGCCTGCGCGGCCCTCGCCGTGCTCTCCACAGCCCTGCTCGCCGCCTGCGCGACCTCCCCCGCCACCGGAGAGAGGATCTTCACCGGTGGCATGTCGGAGTCCCAGGAGTCGCAGATCGGGGCAGAGCAGCACCCGCTCATCCTTCAGGAGTTTGGCGGTGCCTACCAGGACGCCGAGTTGCAGAGCTACGTCAGCTCCGTCGGCGACCTGCTGGCCAAGACCTCCGAGCGGCCGGACCTGAAGTTCACCTTCACCGTCCTCGACAGCCCCATCGTCAACGCCTTCGCCCTGCCCGGCGGCTACGTCTACATCACCCGCGGCCTGCTGGCGCTGGCCAACGACGAGGCCGAGATGGCCGGCGTCCTCGCCCACGAGATCGGGCACGTGACGGCGCGCCACGCCGCGCAGCGGCAGGGCGCGACCCTCGGCGCCGGCATCGTCCAGATGGGCCTCGGCCTGCTGCTCGGCGGCAATGCCGCCCAGCTGGGCGGCAGCCTGGCGCAGCCGCTCCTGCAGAGCTATTCGCGCGAGCAGGAATTCGAGGCGGACATGCTGGGCGTACGCTACCTGCGCCGGGCCGGCTACGACAGCCGCGCCATGTCCGACTTCCTGGTGTCCATGGAGGAGGAGGAGCGGCTGCGCGCGCAACTCGCGGGCAATCCGGAGGCCGCCGACCAGTTCAACATCATGTCGAGCCACCCGCGGACCGCCGATCGTGTCGAGGCGGCGGCCGAGGAAGCTGGCACTGCGCAGCCCAAGGACCCGATCGAGGGGCGCGAGATCTACCTGTCGAAGATCGACGGCATCATCTACGGCGACAGCCCAGCCCAGGGCTACGCCCGCGGACGGGTCTTCTCCCACCCCGAACTCCGGTTCCGCTTCGAGGTGCCGCAGGGCTTCCGGCTGACCAACCTGCCGAGCCAGGTGGTGGCGACGAACCAGCAGGGCGACAGCCAGATCAGCTTCGACATGGACAAGGTGCCGAGCGGCGCCAGTCTCGAATCCTACCTGATCAACGGCTGGGGGCAGGGCATGAACCTGCGCAACGGCCAGCGCTTCACCGTCAACGGCCGACAGGCGGTGACGGCCACGACCCGCGGCACGATCAGCTCGGGCCAGTCGGTCGATCTGCGCCTCGTCGCTTTCCGCGCCGACGGCGATCAGGTCTATCGCTTCGCCTTCATCACTCCCGCCGGGTCGTCCGGCCGGATCTGGGAGCAGACGATCGACAGCTTCCGTACGCTGTCGGCCGCGGAGGCCTCCGCCCTCAAACCCTACCGGCTGGACGTCTACACGGTGCGGCGCGGGGACACGGTCGCCTCGCTCGCCCGTCGCCTGCCGTTTGACGACTTGCCGGAGGAGCGGCTGCGCGTGATCAATGGGATAGAGCCTGGGCAGCCGCTGCCCACCGGCATGGAGATCAAGCTGATCAAATGAACGCCGACGAGCTGAGCAGCCGCCTGCCCCGGAGCCGCAAGCCGAGCATCGGCCTGGTCTTGGGTCTGGGGTTCGGCGGCCTGCTCCTCGTCGCCCTACTGTCGGTCGGCTTCATCTCGTTCCAGGTCGCCCGCACCAACACACTCGAGCTGCTGCGCGGGCAGGCCAGGAGCGTGCTGGGCAGCCTGTCCCGCCAGTTGCAGGCGCAGATCGGCGGCGCCCAGGGAACGATCAACGACCTCGCGGCCACGCTGACGGCGGGCAGCGTCGATCCCGCCGACGACCGGCAGATCGTCCAGGTCATGACGGGCAGCCTGCTGGCCCTCCCCCAGGTGCGCGGCCTGGCCTACATTCGCATCGACGGCTCGTCGGTCCGGGTCGGCCGCAACGGCGATACCGTCGCCGCCACGACGGAACCGCTGCCGCAGGGGTCCTATCACGGGATCCTGCTCGACCGGGCCCGGGAAGCGAAGGGCTCGCCCGATGCCACGCTGCTCTGGATCGCCGACCTGAACCGGCCGGCCGTGGGGCTGGTCGCACCGGTGACACGCGACGGGGCGATGATCGGTGCGGTGGGAGCGGCGGTCGACATCGTGGCGCTGTCCCGGTTCGTCGGCCGCCTTTCGGAGCAGGATGGCGTCACCGGCTTCGTGCTCGCGGGCGCGGACGAAGTGATCGCGCATCCGGCGCTGGCCGGCGGCCTGCGCGGCGTCTCGGCGCAGCGGCCGCTGCCGCGGATCTCCTCGCTGCAGGACCCGGTGATGAGCAATCTGGACCTGGCGGCGCCGACGAACTACGCGCGACTCTTCGCCAACGACGGGGTGACGATCCGCGAGACGTCGACCGGTGCCGGCGATTTCATCGTCATCAGCGAGCCCTTCAGGGAGTTCGGCGTCCGTGACTGGACGGTCGGCGCCTACGCCTCGGAGGCCCGCGCCAGCCTGCCGCTGCAGCGCCTGATGGGGGCGGCCGGCCTGTCGCTGGGAATCATCGCCGTCGCGATCATCATCTCCTGGCTCATCGGCCGCATGATCGCGCTGCCGATCCAGCGCCTTTCGGCAGCCGCCCTGTCCCTGCGGGGGCTGGACCTCGCCGAGGTGCCGCAGCTCCGCCGCAGCCTGCTGCGCGAGCTCGACGACGCGGCCCGGGCCTTCAACGCCATGCTCTCCGGCCTGCGCTGGTTCGAGACCTACGTGCCGAAGCCGCTCGTCCTGCGGCTGATGCGGCGCGGCAGCGTGGTGTCCGTCCGCCGCCAGGTCACCGTCCTCTTCTCCGACATCGTCGGCTTCACCAGCATGGTGGAACGGCTTCCTGCGGAAGAGGTGGCGGTGCTGCTCAACCGCCACTTCAGCATTCTCGCCGGCTGCGTCGAGAGCCGTGGCGGGGTGGTCGACAAGTACATCGGCGACGCCCTGATGGCCTTCTGGGGCGCGCCGGACCCACAGGAAGACCATGCCCAGCGGGCGGCCTGCGCGGCCCTGGACATCGCCAAGGCCGTGACCGCAGAGAACGGCCGGCGCCGGGACGAGGGGCTGCCGCCGATCCGTATCCGGATCGGCCTGCACAGCGGCGACGCCATCGTCGGCAACATCGGCGCGGAAGGACGACTGAACTATACCCTCGTCGGCGACACGGTGAACACCGCCCAGCGTCTGGAGAACCTCGGCAGGCGCTATCTCATGTCCGACGAGGACGTCATCATCCTCGTCAGCACCCAGGTCGCCCACCTGCTCGACAAGCAGTTCGTGACGGAGGCACTGGGCAGCCAGCACCTGAGGGGACGCACCGGCGACGTGGCCGTTTTCCGGCTCCGGGGTCAGACCGTTGTGGTGGAACAGCCCCTGCCGGAAGGAGCGCCGCCCGACACAGCGTGAGCGTCAGGCCTCGATCAGCAGGTCGCTCGGCCGTTCGGAGCGCTTGATCATCGCTCCGCGCAGCTTCAGGAGCGCGCGGTGCTCGAGCTGACGGACCCGTTCCTTGCTCACCCCCAGCTGTCGGCCGAGGTCTTCCAGGGTGGCCGCGTCATCGCTCAGGCGACGTGCCTCGATGATCATCCGTTCCCGGTGATCCAGGCGCCCCATGGCTTCCTTCAACCAGACCATCCGGCGTTCGCCGTCGTGGTTGACGATGGTGTTCGCCTCTGGATCCGGCCGCTCGTCGGCCAGGAGGTCCTGCCACTCGTCGTCACCGCTCTCGCCGATGGCGCCGTTCAGCGACTGGTCGCTCGCCGCCAGCCGCAGTTCCATCTGCTCGACGTCCCGGCGATCGACCGAGAGGTGCTCGGCGATCTTCTGCCGGCCGGCATCGTCCAGCCCCTCCCCGTTCGTCTCCTCGATCTTCGCGCGCAGACGCCTCAGGTTGAAGAACAGCGTCTTCTGGGATGCCGTGGTGCCGGTCCGGACGATCGACCAGTTGCGCAGGATGAAGTCCTGTATGGAGGAGCGGATCCACCAGGTGGCGTAGGTCGAGAAACGCACCTCCCGCTCGGGCTCGAAGCGGGCCGCCGCCTGCATCAGGCCGACGGCGCCTTCCTGTACCAGGTCGCCCATGGGCAGGCCGTAGTTGCGGAACCGCGCCGCCACCGCCACAACGAGCCGCATGTAGCTGCGGATCAGCCGGTGCAGCGCCTCCTCGTCCCGCTCCTCCCGCCAGGCCCGGGCCAGAGCGAACTCCTCCTCACGGGACAGCAGCGGCTCGGCCATGCTGCGACGGATGAAACGGGAGTTTGCCCGCTGCGCGTCGGTGGAACCGATCAGTGTCATCTCTGCCTCTCCACTCGATCCACCTCTGGATACGGCAGTAGACGATGCGCGGATCATGCCCGGTGATCAAAAGCGCGGCATCGCTGCGCGAGAGGCAGCGGGGCGAGGTCAGCGGTCCGGGCTGCTCCCGCCGTAGTCGACGAACTGCAGGCGGGCGAGCCTCGCGTAGAGCCCCTCCCTGTCCGCCATGAGGCTCTCGTGGCTGCCCACCGCGGCGACCCGGCCGCCGTCCATCACGACGATCCGGTCGGCCTTCAGCACGGTGGCGAGGCGATGGGCGATGACGAGGGTGGTCCGGCCCCGCATGAGGCGTTCGAGGGCCTCCTGCACCACCCGTTCGCTTTCCGAATCGAGCGCCGAAGTGGCCTCGTCGAGCAGCAGCACCTGCGGGTCGCGCAGGATCGCCCTGGCGATGGCGACCCTCTGCCGCTGCCCTCCCGACAGCCGGACACCCCGTTCCCCGAGAGGTGTCCGCAGGCCCTCCGGCAAGGCTGCGACGAAGCTCCAGGCATGGGCAGCCTCGGCCGCTGCGCGCACGGCCGCCTCGTCGGCCTCCGGGCGGCCGAGCCGGATGTTCTCCTCGACGGTGCCGGAAAAGATCACCGGGTCCTGCGGCACCAGGCCCATGCGGCGGCGAAGGGCGCCGGGGTCGACGGCGGCGATGTCCTCCCCGTCGAGACGCACCACCCCCTCCTGCGGGTCGTAGAACCGCAGCAGCAGTTGCAGGACCGTGGTCTTTCCGGCGCCGGACGGCCCGACCAGCGCGACGCTCTCACCCGGGGCGATCGTCAGGTCGAAGTCGTGCAGGGACAGCAGGTCGGGCCGGGACGGATAGGCGAAGGTCACGCGATCGAAGGCGATCGCGCCTCGGCCGGGCGACGGCAGGGCCCGCGGCTTGGCCGGCGCCGCGATGGTCACCGGCGTGGTCAGCAGTTCCTGGATCCGCTCGGCCGCGCCGGCCGCCCGCTGCAGGTCTCCGGCGACCTCGCCGAGGCCGCCGACCGCGCTCGCCACGACGACCGCGTAGAAGATGAAGGCCGCGAGCTCGCCGGCGCTCATGCGCCCGCTCAGCACGTCGTTGCCGCCGAGCCAGAGCAGGAAGGCCACGGCCCCGAAGACCAGCAGCATGACGATCGCCGTCAGCCAGGCGCGCGCCAGGATGCGGCGCCGGGCGGTGGCGAAGGCCCGCTCGCAGGCAGCGGTGAAGGCACGCCGCTCGTGGTCCTCGTAAGTGAAAGCCTGCACGGTCCGCACCGCCCCCAGCGTCTCTCCCGCCTGGGCCCCGAGGTCGGCGACCCGGTCCTGGCTCTCCCGCGACAGGGCCCGCACCCGCCGCCCGAACAGCAGGATCGGCAGCACCACGAGCGGCACCATCAGCAGCACGAAGCCGGTGAGCCGCGGCGAGGTGACCACCAGCAGCACCAGACCGCCGGCGAGCAGCAGCAGGTTCCGCAGGGCGACCGACGCGGAACTGCCGATCACCGTCTGCAGCAGAGTCGTGTCGTTGGTCAGCCGGGTGAGGACCTCGCCGCTGCGGATCGACTCGAACCAGCCGGGCGACAGCGACAGCAGGTGGCGATAGAGGCTGGCCCGGATGTCCGCCACCACACGCTCGCCGATCCACGAGACCAGGTAGAAGCGGCCGAAGGTGCCCGCGGCGAGCACCGCGACGACCACCAGCAGCGAGAGGACCGCCCGGTCCAGGGACAGGATGCTGCCGTCGGCGAAGCCGCGGTCGATCAGGCGGCGAAGACCGCCGCCGATGGCCAGCACGGCTCCGGACGCGCACATCATCGCGACCAGCGCGCCGGCGACACGCCAGCGGTACGGCCGCAGGAACCGTCCGAGAGTCAGCAGGACCTTCAGGTTCCGGCTGCCCGGGCGGGCCTCGGCCGCGGCGTCTTGTGCTGCTCGTCTTGCCATGATCCGGTGCGCCTGCGAGAGGCGGCGACCATGGGCAAGGCCGGGGGCCATGGCAAGCACGCCGGCTCCGGGCGGGCGACTCGCCGCAAGCGCGCTATCCAGGTCGTCGTGGTTCGAGGAGGATCATCCGCATGCCCGTATCCGAGCAGCAGCTCACCGAGATCGCACAGGCCCGCGCGGCCAGCAGCCCCACCCGCCGGCCCACGGTGGCGGCCCTGGAGGAGGCCCTGTTCGAGCCGGCGGCGGTGCTCGACCACGGCTTCGTCCGGGTCGTCGACTACATGGGCGACGACGCCGCGGTCGTGCAGGCGGCCCGGGTCTCCTACGGCCGGGGCACCAAGGCGGTCAGCGAAGATCGCGGCCTGATCCGCTACCTCCTGCGCCACCGCCACACGACGCCGTTCGAGATGTGCGAGATCAAGCTGCACGTGAAGTTGCCGATCTTCGTGGCCCGTCAGTGGATCAGGCACCGCACCGCCAACGTCAACGAGTACTCCGGCCGCTACTCCATCATGGACCGGGAGTTCTACGTGCCGGCGCCCGAGCATCTGGCGGCCCAGTCCCAGACCAACCGGCAGGGCCGCGCCGAGGTGCTGGAGGGCGAGGAGGCGGCCGAGGTCCTGGCCCTGCTGCGCGACGAGTCGGTGCGGGCCTACGCCAACTACGAGGCCTTGCTGAACGAGGACGAGTCGGGGCGGCCGAGGGACCCGCAGCGCCGCGGCCTGGCGCGCGAACTCGCCCGGATGGGCCTGCCGGTCAGCTTCTATACCCAGTGGTACTGGAAGATCGACCTACATAACCTTATGCATTTCATTGCCTTGCGGGCGGATCCTCATGCACAGTATGAGATTCGCGCCTATGCCGAAGCGATCGCCGCGCTGATGCGGCTCTGGGTGCCGCTCTGCTTCGAGGCCTACGAGGACTATGTCGCCGGCGGCGCCCACCTGTCGCGACAGGCGCTGGATATCGTCCGCCGGCGCCTGGCCGGCGAGACGGTCACCCAGGAGACGAGCGGCCTCGCGGCGCGCGAGTGGCGGGAACTGGAAGCGCTGCTCGGCGCCTGAGCGGGTCCGTCAGCTGGCGCCGGGCGCATCGAGGACGAAATCGAGCCAGAAGCGGTCGACGAAGAGGTCGGCAGCGCCTTCGGGATGCAGCACCGGCGCGTCGGGCGCCGCCAGTTCGCAGAGCAGCAGGTACTGCTGCTGGCCGGGGCCCCCGCCATAGATGCGCCGCTCGGAGGTCATGATGCCGGAGACCGCCTCGTCGACCTGCCACAGCCGTACCCGCAGCACCCCCGCCCCCTTCATCCAGTCGCACAGCATCTCCGGCGTCCGGCTGCCGCCGTTGAAGCGGACAGCGGCCAGATAGGGGGCCGGGAACCGCGGCCGCATCCCCGCGCTCGCGGACAGGCCGTAGATGGTCCGCACCGGCTTGCGGAAGTGGCGCAAAGCCTCCTTGGTCCACGGCGTCGGCGCGTTGAGGGCGGCGTGGTAGGCGGGCGATGCGAGCACGCCGGTGTCGTCGGTCTCATAGAGCATGAGGAACATCGGCGCCCCCGCCTCGCCTCGGTAGCGCAGGCCCTGCCGGAAGCCGGGAATCGCCACCCGCTCCGCCATGTGCTCGCAGTTGTGCCAGCGGCGGTATTCGTCGACGAAGTCCTCCTCGATGTCCGAAAAGAAGGCCATGAGGCCGGTGGCGTCCTGCATTCCAGTCTCCTCTTCCGCAGGCTTCCGATGTCCGCCGCGCCGTCGCGGCGGGCGGTTTTGCGCGCTGGACCTCTTCGTCCTGGTCCGGCTAATGGATGACATGGCCAGATCGACCGCTGCACAGGAGGACAAACCCTCCGCTGCCGAGACGACGGCGCCGGTGCAGCGGCGGGACGCCGTCCGCACCCGCGCGCGTATCCTGAAGTGCGCGACGGAGGTCTTCTCCGAGAAGGGCTACGACGGCGCGCGCGTCGACGAGATCGCCCGCCGGGCCGGGGTGAGCGGCACGCTGCTCTACCACTACTTCGGCAGCAAGGACGGCCTCTTCGTCGCGGTGATGGAGGAAGCCTTCCTCGTGGTCCGGGGCAGCCACCGAGACAGCGACATCGCGCGGCTGCCGCCCGAGGAGGCCATTTCCACCCTGACGCTCTCGATCTTCAACCTGTTCCAGCGCCACCCGGAGTTCGTGAACCTCCTCAACAGCGAGAACCTGCACAAGGCGCGCCACATAGCGCGGTCCACCACGATCCGGGGCCTCTACCGGCCACTGCTGGGGACGCTCGGCAAGATCGTCGCGCGCGGCAGGGCCGAAGGGCTCTTCAAGCGCGACGTCGACCTCTCCGACTTCTTCATCTCGATCACGGCGGTGGTCTATTTCTACATCGCCAATCGCTCCACCCTGTCGGTCGTGATGGACGAGGACCTCTTCGATCCCGCCCGCGTGCAGCGCCGTGCGAACCATGTGGTCGACCTCGTCCTGTCGTATTTGAGGACCCCCGCGGACTAACCTGTTCCCGAAGGCAAGGCGGAGACCCACGACCCCGCTTGACACGTTCACCATCCATCATCTTACTAAACGCTTATTAAGATAAGAACTGGGATGGAACAACCGGATGGACGTCTTGACCTTCGACCGCCTGCCGGCGCGGATCGAGGACGAGGAGCACCTCGAGGACCTGCTCTCGACGCCGACAGCGGCACTGATCGAGGATCTCGCAGCCGTCGACGGCGACATCATGGTGCTCGGGGTGGGCGGGAAGGTCGGCCCCACGCTGGCGCGGCTCGCCAAGCGGGCGGCGCCCGAGAAGCGGGTGATCGGCGTGGCGCGCTTCAGCGACGGGGCCGTGCGCGGGCGGCTCGACAGCTGGGGCGTGGAGACCCTGGCCTGCGACCTCCTCGATCGAGAGGCGGTCGCAGCCCTGCCGAAGGTCAAGAACGTCGTCTACATGGCCGGAAAGAAATTCGGCACGGAGCAGGACAAGCCCTTTGCCTGGGCCATGAACGCCCTGGTGCCGGCGCTCGTGGCGGAGGCCTTTCGGGACTCCCGCATCGTCGCCTTCTCGACTCTCTGCATCTATCCTTTCGCGCCCGTCGTCACCGAAGGCTGGGACGAACGTGTGGCACCCTTTCCGCCGGGCGAATACGCCAACTCCTGCGTCGGGCGCGAGCGGATGTTCGAGTTCTTCTCGCAGCGCCACGGCACGCCGGGCCGGCTGATGCGCCTCAATTACGCGATCGAGACCCGCTACGGCGTCCTGCATGACATTGCCTCCTGGGTGCGTGACCGCCGGCCGATCCCGATTGCCATGGGTCAGGCCAACGTGATCTGGCAGGGCGACGCCAGCAGCCAGATGCTGCGTGCCTTCCGCCACTGCACGACACCGACCTCGCCGATCAACGTCGGCAGCCCCCATGCGGCCAGTGTGCGGACGCTGGCGACGATCTTCGGGGAGCGCTTCGGGATCGAGCCGATCTACGACGGCGTCGAGGCGCTCGACGCCTCGGTCAACGACACCTCGCTGTCCCAGCGGCTCTTCGGGCTGCCCCTGGTGCCCCTGCCGCTGATGATCGACTGGGTGGCCGACTGGATGGATCGCGGCCTGCCAACCCACGGGAAGCCGACCCGCTACGAGGTGCGGGACGGTCGGTTCTGATCCAAGAGAGCAGTCAGGAGACGACGATGCAGACGACGACGGCTGTGACACCCAACGCCAGGAACCACGAGAACCTCACGCGGCTCGCCTCGCGCTTCGTGAAGGTCGACGAACTGCCCTGGGAGACGACGAAGTTCCCCGGCGTTCACGCGAAGACGCTGATGATCGACAAGCCCAGAGGGCTCCTGACGGTGCTGCTCAAGATGGAGCCCGGCGCCAAGCTGCCGGACCACGAGCACGTGCTGATCGAGCAGACCTACGTGATGGAAGGCCGCCTGGTCGACCGCGAGGGCGAATGCGGTCCCGGCGAGTTCGTCTGGCGGCCGGCCGGCAGCCGCCACGAGGTCTACACCCCGGACGGCGGCCTCATGATCGCCATCTTCCTGGTGCCCAACCGCTTCTACGAGAAGGGCGGTCCGACCACCGACATGCTCGGGCAGGACTGGGAGAGCACCTGGGGCGCCACGGTGGCCGCCGAGTAGGACCAGCCGCCGGACGGGCCCGGACAGCCCGGCCGGCGGAAACGACAAGAAGGATGGGCCTCGAGGGCGAAAAGGCCCCGGGTCCACATCGGGAGGAGACGAAGATGCGCAAGACAGTCCTGGCTGCGATCGGCGCAGTCTGTCTGACGGCCGGCAGCGCCGCCGCCGAGCAGTGGAACCTGCCGTCCGGCTACAACGAGAGCAACTATCACACCCAGAACCTCTACTGGTTCGCCGATCAGGTCCGCACGGCGACCGGCGGCCAGATCGACATCGTCGTGCACCCGGCGGCCTCTCTGGTGAAGCTGCCCGAGATCAAGCGCGCGGTGCAGTCGGGGCAGGTGCCGATCGGCGAGATCCTGCTCGCCAACTACGGCAACGAGGACGCTCTCTTCGAAGCCGACATGGTGCCTTTCCTGGCGGTCGGCCTGGAGGAGGCACGCGCCCTCTACGAGGCGCAGAAGCCCATGCTGGAGAAGCGCTTCGCCGCGCAGAACCTGGTAATGCTCTACTCGGCTCCCTGGCCGGGCAACGGCCTCTTCTCCCGCCCCGAGCTCACGAAGATGAGCGACATGAAGGGGATGAAGTTCCGCGCCTACAACGCCATCACCGCCCGCGTCGCCGAGCGCTTCGGGGCACAGCCGGTGACCATCCAGGTGCCGGAACTGGCGCAGGCCTTCCTGACCGGTCTCGCCCAGGTGATGCTGACTTCGGCGCCCATCGTCGTGAACACCAAGGGCTGGGATTACGGGAAGTATTTCTACGACATCCGTGCCTTCCATCCGCGCAGTGCCGTGATCGTCAACAAGCGTCAGTGGGACGCCCTGCCGGAAGAGACCCGCACCGAAATCGAGACGGTCGCGAAGGAGGCGGAGGACCGCGGCTGGAAGCTCGCGGCGGAGAACCAGGAAAGCTCGCTCCAGACGCTCGCCGACCACGGCATCGTGGTGGTCGAGCCGACCGCGGAGATGATGGAAGAGTTCCGCGAGGCCTCCGGCCCCATCATCGACGAATGGGAACAGCGGGCGGGTCCGGACGGCACCGCCCTGCGCAAGGCGATCGGCCGCTGAACGCACCGGCCGGCCCCGCTGTCGCCGGGGCCGGCCACCTCTTCATACGGCGGCAGGAACGGCTATGCGCTTGGTACTCCGCACACTGGACGGCCTCTACAGGGTCTGCAGCTTCCTCGCCTGCACCTTCCTGGCGAGCATCGCCCTGCTCGTGGTGCTGCAGGTCGCGACCCGCCTGCTCGGTATCCTCTGGGAAGGCCTTATCGACTACGCGACCTATGCGATGGTCGCCTCGGCCTTCCTCGGCCTCGGACCGGCGCTCAAGAGGGGCGCCCACATCCGGGTGACGCTGCTGATCGGGGCCGTGCGAGGCGAACGCCGACGTGCCTTGGAGATCCTCTGCCTGCTCGTCGGCAGCGGCCTCATGGCGTACCTCGCGTGGTACTGCATCCTGCTGACCTTGGAATCGTGGCAGTTCGGCTACCGCTCCGTGGGGCTGGCCGCCACGCCGCTGTGGATCCCCCAGGCCGCCATGACCTTCGGCGCCGTGGTCGCGACGGTCGCCTTTCTCGACGAGTTGCTGCGCACCCTTTTCGCCGGAGTACCGGCGCCGGCGGCGGAAGCTGGTCCGGACGCGCGGCTGGTCGACCACGGCTGAGGGAGGAACCACCGACATGGACGTCCTGCAGGTCTCGCTGATCCTCCTCGTCGCGCTCTTCGTGCTCCTCGGCATGGGGGTGTGGATCGCCATCGCCCTGCTCGGCGTGGGTGCCGTCGCGCTCAGCGTCTTCACCTCCTCGCCGCCTGGCCTGATCATGGCCAACCAGATCTGGAGCAACATGGACAGCTGGACCCTGACGGCCCTGCCGCTGTTCATCTGGATGGGCGAGATCCTGTTCCGCTCCCGGCTGGCCGAAGATCTCTTCCGCGGCTTGGCCCCCTGGCTTCAGCGCCTGCCCGGGCAGCTGCTGCACGTCAATGTCGTCGGCAGCGGCCTCTTCGCCGCCTTCTCCGGCTCCTCCTCCGCGACCTGCGCAACCATCGGGAAGATCACCCTGCCGGAGTTGCGCCAGCGCGGCTATCCCGACGCCATCACCCTGGGGTCGCTGGCCGGCTCGGGCACCCTCGGCCTGCTGATCCCGCCCTCGATCATCATGATCGTCTACGCGGTGGCCGCCGACGTCTCCATCGCCCGCCTCTTCATCGCCGGCATCCTGCCCGGAATCGTCCTGATGTGCCTCTTCAGCGGCTACATCGCCCTCTGGTCCTTCCTGCGGCCCGGCGCGCTGCCAGCGGCCGAGCGGCGGGCCGGCCTGCGCGAGAAGCTGGCGGCGAGTCGCTACATGATCCCCGTCCTGCTGCTGATCGCCGTGGTGATCGGCTCGATCTACAGCGGCGTCGCCACGGCCACCGAAGCCGCTGCGCTCGGGGTCACCGGCGCGCTGCTGCTGTCCCTGCTCTCCGGCAGCCTGACCTGGGCCACGTTCCGCGACGGCCTGATGGGCGCCATGCTGACCTCCACGATGATCCTCTTCATCGTCGCCGGTGCCGCCTTCCTCACCGCCGCCATGGGCTACACAGGCATTCCCCGGCACCTGGTCCAGTGGGTCGGCGCCATGCACCTCAGCCCGTACGGGCTGATCCTGGCGCTGACGGTTGTCTTCCTGGTGCTCGGCTGCTTCATCGACGGCATCTCGATCGTGCTCCTCACGACCGCAGTCCTGCTGCCACTCGTCCAGGCCGCAGGCATCGACCTGATCTGGTTCGGCGTCTTCGTCGTCATCGTGGTGGAGATGTCGATGATCACCCCCCGGTCGGATTCAACCTCTTCGTGCTGCAGTCCATGACCGGGCGGTCCCTCACCGCGATCGCCTGGGCGACGGGTCCCTTCTTCCTGCTGATGATCGTCCTCGTCGTGCTCATCACGCTCCTGCCGCAGATCGTGCTCTTCCTGCCGGGCCGCATGTGAGCCACCCCGGCGCCTGACGCCGACTCTGTTGTAGCAATCCTCCAGACGCCTCGTCTCTGCCGTCTCCCGGCCTGTCATCTCGCACTCCGGCGCAACTTCCCGAAAAGCAAGGCGGCGGATTGCGCAATGCGTCTTGACGTGCGCGAATTTTATGTAGTAAAACTACACCATCGGCCGCATGAAGAGCCGCTTCCGGGAAACGCCCTTGCTTCTGCAGCACATCGACAGCCTGCGTGACCAGCTGCGCAATTCCGAGCGCAAGGTGGCCGACGTGGTGACCCGCACCCCCGAGCAGGTGGTGTCGGGCAGGCTCTCCGATCTCGCCCGCTCCGCGGGTGTCAGCGACCCTTCCGTGGTCCGCTTCTGCCGCGCGGTCGGCTTCGACAGCTTCAGCGACTTCAAGATGCGCCTGGCACAGGACCTCGCACCGTCGGGCGACGGCGCCTTCCGGGTCTCGCAGGTGGAGCTGTCCCACGGCGATACCATCGCCACCGCCCTGCCCAAGGTCTTTGCCGCGAGCCTCGCCTGCCTCGTCCAGGTGCGTGACAAGCTCGATCCGGCCGCCCTGGAGAATGCCGCCTTCGCCATCGCCCGCGCCCGGCGGGTGGAGATCTACGGCTTCGGTGCCTCGGCCGCCGTCGCCCAAGACGCCGAGCACAAGCTCTTCCGCCTGGTGCCGGGCGTGATCGCCCGCGCCGACCCGCACACCCAGATCATGGCCGTGGCGACGCTGTCCGCCGGGGACGTGGTGCTGCTGATCTCGCACACCGGCAAGTCGAAGGAGCTGATCGAGGTGGCGAAGCTGGCGGCGGAGGTGGGTGCCACCACCATCGCCGTCACCCATTCCCAGGCGCCGCTGGCGAAACTGGTGGACGTGACCATCGGGGTCGACGTCGAGGAGAACACCGACATCTACATGCCGATGGTTTCGCGGCTGGCGCAGCTGGTCGTGCTGGACGTCCTGACCCTCGGGGTCGCCCTGCAGCTGCCACCGGCCGCGATGCAGCGGGTCCAGGCGATGAAGGAGGCCCTGCGGGCCAAGCGCGTCGGCGGCGGAGGCGGCGATGCTTGAGACCCTCGACCGTGCCCTCTCCTGGCTCAACCGCTTCGTCGTCGGGGCCCTGATGCTGGGCATGACGCTGCTGGTCTTCGCCAACGTCGTGCTGCGCTACCTCTTCGGCGTCTCCCTGCCGTGGGTCGAGGAGGTGACCCGCTACACCATGATCTGGATCTGCTACCTCGGCGCCGGGCTGGCGCTGCGGGCGGGCACCCACGTCGCGGTGGAGGTGGTGCAGGAGGCCCTGCCCAAGCCCCTGGCGACCGCGGTGCGGAGCTGCATCGCCCTGGCCATCCTCGCCTTCGTCGGCAGCCTCGCCTGGTACGGGGTCGCCTACGCCCAGTTCGCCATCCGCCAGACCTCGCCGGTCCTCGGCCTGTCGCTCGGCATGATCTATCTCGCTGTGCCGATCGGCTGCACCCTGCTGGGGCTGCACCTGCTGATCGGCCTGCGCCGCTACGTCCTCAAGGACTTCGACCTGCCGGCCGGCGCGGCCGAGAGCGACCCCGAGATTCTCACTCTCTCCACCCACGGGAGCCGCGAGCCATGACGGCCGTTCTCCTCGCCGTCTTCGTCGTCGCGCTGGTGATCGGCGTGCCGGTCTCGATCGCCATGGGCGGGGCGGGCATGGCGGCGCTGCTGTGGGGCGGCAGCTTCTCGCCCATGCTGGTCCCGCAGCGCCTGTTCAGCGGCATCGACTCCTTCCCGCTGATGGCGGTGCCCTTCTTCATCCTCGCTGCCGAACTCATGACCGGCGGCAAGATCACCGACCTGCTGGTCCGCTTCGCCTGCCAGATCATCGGCAACGTTCGCGGCGGGCTGGGCTACGCCAACGTCCTCATGGCGATCTTCATGGCCGGCATCAGCGGCTCGGCCCTGGCTGACGCGGCGGGCCCCGGCTCGGTCATCATCCGCATGATGCGCCAGGCCGGCTACCACCCGGAGTACGGGGCGGCGCTTACGGCGTCGAGCGCCATCATTGCGCCGATCATCCCGCCGTCGATCATCATGATCATCTACGCTTTGACCGACAACAGCGTCAGCGTGATGGGCCTCTTCCTGGCCGGCATCATCCCCGGCCTGCTGCTGGGCCTGTCGCTGGTGGCGGTCAACTGGTGGATCAGCAGGCGGCGCGGCTACACCTTCCCCCTGCCCCGCCCCTCCTGGCCGCAGTTCTTCCGCGAGTCCTGGAAGGTCTTCCCGGCGCTGCTCATGCCGGTGATCATCCTCGGCGGCATCCATGGCGGCGTCTTCACGCCGACCGAGGCATCGGCCGGCGCCGCCGTCTATGCCTTCTTCATCGGCCGCTTCGTGCTGCGCACCCTGCGGCTCGACCAGGTGCCGAGGATCCTGGTCAGCACCGCCCTCATGACCTCGGCGGTGTTGCTGGTGGTCTCCATGGCGACGATCTTCGCCTACATGCTGACCGTCCTGCAGATCCCGCAGACGGTGAGCCGGGAGATCGCCGAGCTCGGCCTGTCGCCGCTCGCGCTGCTGGCGGTGATCTCCCTCTTCCTGCTGATCTGCGGGCTGTTCCTCGACACCCTGCCGGCGGTGATCATCCTGGTGCCGATCCTGGCGCCGCTCGCCCAGTCCGCCGGCATCGACCCGCTGCACTTCGCCATGGTCGTCATCCTCAACCTGACCATCGGCATGATCACGCCCCCCGTGGGCGCCGTGCTCTTCGTCATCACCATCGTGGCGAAGATCCCGATCTTCACGCTCGCCCGCGCCATCCTGCCGATGCTCTTCGCCGAGGTCGCGGTCTTCGTGCTGATCGTCCTGTTCCCCGCACTCAGTCTCTGGTTGCCGAATCTCTTCGGCTACACGCGCTGACTTCAGAAACCCAGGAGGAAAGGTCCATGTTCAAGAAGCTCGCCCTGCTCTCCGCCGCGGTCGTCGCCCTCGCCGCCGGCGTCCAGGCGGCCGACGCCAAGACCCTGAAGTACACCCACTTCCAGCCGGGCCGCCCCGACCAGCCGAAGCATGCCGCCGCGCTGGAGTTCGAGTCCTGCGTCGAGAAGGCCACGAACGGCTCGATCGACGTCGAGATCTATCCGGCGGGCCAGCTCGGCAACGCCACCTCGGTCCTCGAGGGCCTGAAGTTCGGCACCCTGGAGCTGGCGGTCGTCCATGACGGCGGCATCTCCAGCGTCTACCAGCCCTTCGACGTCTTCGCGATGCCCTACCTCTTCCCGGACCACGCCACGGCCTACAAGGTGCTGGACGGCGAGTTCGGCCAGATGTTCGCCAAGAAGATGCTCGACGAGACCGGCATCCGCCTGCTGGCCTATGCCGACAACGGCATCCGCCACTTCACCAACTCCAAGCACCCGATCAAGACGCCCGCCGACATGAAGGGCCTGAAGATCCGGGTGCAGCCGGCCCCGGTCTTCATCTCCCTGGTCGAGAGCCTGGGCGCCAGCCCCTCGGCGATCGACTGGGCGGAGCTGCCGGCGGCCCTGGCGCAGGGGACCGTCGACGGGCAGGAGAACAGCGTGACCAACATCATGGCCGCCAGCCTCTACCAGAACCAGCCCTACGCGACCCTGGACGGCCACGTCTACAGCCTGCACGCCTACCTGATGAGCGACGCCTTCTATCATGGGCTGACCGACGTCGAGCGGCAGGCGGTGGACACCTGCGTGATCAAGGCCCGCGACATCCACCGCCAGATGACGGCGGCCCAGGACGACGCGGCCGAGGAGATGCTGACCAAGGTCGGTATGCAGGTCTACGTGCCGACCAAGGAGCAGATCGCCGAGTTCCGCGAGACCGCTCAGCCGGCCGTGCGCGCCCATCTGGAGCAGAAGGTCGGCAAGGAGCTGGTCGAGCAGCTGCTGGCGGCCGAGAAGGCGGCGGAAGCCTCCAACTGACGCCACGCCTGCAGACCGGGCTCATGTCCCCTCCCCCATCCACCCTGCCGGCCCGGCCCCTCGTCGTCGTCCTCGACGAGGGGTATGGCGGCACCGACGTCGAGAGCGCCGTGCTGGCGCCCTTCGGCGCGGTGCTGGCGGAGCGTCCCTGCCGCGGTTCGGCGGAGGCCGTCCACCGCGCCGTGGCGGGGGCGCAGGCGGTGCTGGTGCGGGAGAGCCCGGTCGACAGGGCGGCGCTGGACGCCATGCCCGACTGCCGCGCCATCGTCCGCTACGGCGTGGGGGTCGACAACATCGACCGGATCGCGGCGGCAGCGCGCGGCATCTACGTCGCCAACGTCCCCGACTACGGCGTCGAAGAGGTGAGCGACCAGGCCCTGGCCCTGCTGCTGGCCGTGCGGCGTCGCATCGTCACCCGCGACCGCGCCGTGCGGGCCGGAGAATGGAACGTCGCGCGCCGCGAGCCGATGCACCGGCTGGCCGGAGGCGTCCTGGGGCTGGTCGGCTACGGCCGGATCGCCCGTTCCTTCCACCGCAAGGCCACGGCCCTCGGCTTCGTCGAGACGGTGATTTTCGATCCCTTCCTGACCGACCTGCCCCCGGCGACGCGCCCGGTGCCGCTGGACGAGCTCTGCCGGACCGCCGACGTCGTCTCGCTGCACGCCCCCCTGACGCCGGAGACGCGGCACATGATCGACGCCGACCGCCTGGCCCTGATGAAGCCGACGGCCGTGCTGGTGAACAGCTCGCGCGGCGGCCTCGTCGACGAGGCGGCCCTGGTCGCCGCCCTGCAGGCAGAGCGGATCTTCGGCGCCGGCCTCGACGTCTACGAGCAGGAGCCGCCGGCAGCGGACAACCCGCTCTTCGCGCTCCCCAACGTCGTGCTGTCCGACCACACCGGCTGGTACTCCGAGGAGTCGGTCGACTACCTGCGCCGCACGGCAGCCGGGGAGATCGCACGCGTCTTCGCCGGCGAGCGGCCGCGCAACTGGGTCAACCCATGGAACGAGTAGAGCTCATGCAGGGCGCCGGATCGGTGCTGCCGCAGTTGGTGCGGGATTACGTCATTCCGGTCGTCCGCACCCGCGAGACGGCCCTCGCCCGACGGGCGGTCGAATGGCTGGCGGCCGCCGGCTTCCGCACCTTCGAGATCACCATGACGGTGCCCGACGCCGTCGCTCTGATCGCCGAGGCCTCGGCGGGCGGCCTGCTGGTCGGCGCCGGCACCGTCACCGACGCCGCAACCGCGCGGCGCTGCATCGAGGCGGGCGCCCGCTTCGTCGTATCCCCCGCCGTGGTGCCCGAGGTCGCGGCCGCCTGTCGCGAGAAGGCCGCCCTCTCGATGCTGGGCGCCTTGACGCCGACCGAGGTGATTGCCGCGGTCCGGGCAGGCGCCGACGTGGTGAAGATTTTCCCCGCCAGCAGCGTCGGCGGGCCGGCGCACGTGAAGGCCCTGCGCTCCGTCTTCCCCGACGTGCCGCTGGTCCCGACCGGCGGCATCTCCGCCGACGAGATCGCGGCCTACCGTGCCGCCGGCGCCGCCTGTGTCGGCCTCGGCGGCAAGCTGGTCGACGAGAAGGCCCTGGCCGCCAACGACCGCGCCGCCATCGACGCGGTCGCCCGTCGCATCCGTCACGAATTTCTCAGTGAGTGAGGAGAAGATCCCGATGACCCTCGAAGAGCTGATCGCCGGCTTCCGCACCGTCGCCACCGCCTCGGTCGCCGACGCGGTCGACAAGGTGGCCGGCAGGCGCGGCTACATGGACGCCTGCATGAAGCCGCGCATCAACGACAAGAAGATCTGCGGGCCGGCCGTGACCATCCTGGAAGGGCCGACCGACGAATTCCTGCCGCCGCAGCACGCCCTCGACGCGATCGACGAGAGCCCGGCGGGCAGCGTCATCTGCATCTCGATCAGCGGCTACGAGAACGTCGCGGTCTGGGGCGGCCTGATGACGGCCGGCGCCGTCGCCAACAAGCACGAGGGTGCGGTGCTCGACGGCGGCGTGCGTGACCTGACGGAGATTCGCCGCGACTACGACTTCCCCGTCTATGCCCGCTCGGTCTCGCCGGGCACCACGCTGGGCCGCTTCAAGACCCTGTCGTCCAACCAGCCGGTGGAGATCGCCGGAATCCTGGTGCACCCGGGCGACCTCATCGTCGGTGACGTGGACGGCGTCGTGGTCGTGCCGCGCCAGCATGCCGAGGCGGTGCTGGAGATGGCCCGGCAGATCGACGAGCGCGAGCTCGAGCAGGCGAAGCTGATCATCCAGGCGGGCTCCCTGCGCGAGGGCCTCGCCAAGTACGGCCGCATCTGAGGGGGCGCCGGTGTCCGTCGACGTCATCGGGCTCGGGGAGCCGCTGCTCGAGTTCAACCAGGACCCGGCGAAGGCCGAGCCGACCTACCGGCTCGGTCACGGCGGGGACACCTCGAACGCCATGATCGCCGTCGCCCGGCAGGGCGCCCGGGCCGGCTACGTGACGGCGCTCGGCGCCGACGCCTTCGGGGACGCCTTCATGGCCCTTTGGGCATCCGAGGGCGTCGACGCCTCCACCGTCCGCCGCGACCGCACGGCCCACACCGGCATCTACTTCGTCTCCCATGGGCCGAAGGGGCACGAGTTCACCTACATGCGGGCGGGCTCGGCCGCCAGCCGGCTGGCTCCGGAGGACCTCCCCCTGGAGGCCATCGCCGCGGCGAAATACCTGCACGTCTCGGGGATCAGCCAGGCGATCAGCGCGCTCGCCTGCGACAGCGCCTTCGTCGCCATGCAGCATGCCAAGGCGAACGGGGTGAAGGTCTCCTACGACACCAACCTGCGTCTCAAGCTCTGGCCGCTGGAGCGCGCCCGCGCCATCATCCACGCTGCCGTCGGCCTGTGCGACGTGCTGCTGCCGAGCTTCGAGGACGCCGAGGCGCTGACCCGGATCCAGGAGCCGGACGGCATCGTCGACTTCTACCTCGGCCTGGGCGTCCCGCTGGTGGCGCTGAAACTGGGGCCCGAGGGCGCACTGGTCGCCACCCCGGAGAGGCGCGAGAGGGTCGCCGGTCTGCGCGTGGAGACGGTCGACGCCACCGGCGCCGGGGATACCTTCGATGGCGCCTTCCTGGCGCGCCTTTCGGCGGGGGACGATCCCTTCGCCGCGGCGCGCTACGCCAACGTCGCAGCCGCTCTCTCGACCCAGGGCTACGGGGCGGTCGCCCCCATTCCCCGGCGCGAGCAGGTGCTCGCCCGTCTCGCGGAGCTGGAGCGGTCATGAAGCAGGCCCTGGTGACCGGCGGTACCCGCGGTATCGGCCAGGGCGTAGCCCGCGGGCTGGCGGACGCGGGTTACCGGGTGATGGCGACCGGCGTGTCCGCCGAGGAGGTCGCCGCCATGGCGGCCCACCCGCAGATCAGCGGGGCGGTGCTGGACGTCCGGGACGAGGCCGCCGTCGCCGCGCTGATCGGCGGCTTCGATCGGCTCGATGCGGTGGTGAACTGTGCCGGGCGGGTCCGCCGCGGCGGCACCGAGTTCGATCCCGCAGTCTTCGCCGAGGTGCTGGACGTCAACCTGACCGGCACCCTGCGCGTCTGCACCGCCGCCCGGCCGCTGCTGGCGGTGCGCGGCGGCGCCATCGTCAACACCGCCTCCATGCTCTCCTACTTCGGCGGGCCGCTGGTGCCGGCCTACACGGCCAGCAAGGGCGGCATCGCGCAGCTCACCAAGTCGCTGGCGGTCGCCTGGGCGCCGGAGGGCATCCGCGTCAACGCCGTGGCGCCCGGCTGGATCATGACCGAGCTGACCCGTGCCCTCTACGAGGACGAGAGCCGCTCGGAGCCGATCATCAACCGCACGCCCATGGCCCGCTGGGGCCGGCCCGAGGACATCGCCGGCCCCGTCGTCTTCCTCTGCTCCGAGGCGGCGGCCTTCGTCACCGGCATCATCCTGCCGGTCGACGGCGGCTACGCCGCCTGCTGACCCATCGAAAGGGCACGTCATGGCCACGCCGTCGATCCATCCGCAGTCCCCGCCCGAGATCGTCGTCCCCGCCCTGCCGGAGGACGAACGGATCTGGGTGCCGCAGGCGCCGAGCGTCTGGTTCCGGCCGCTGATGCTGAACACCGTGTCCGGCGGCTGGTGCAACCTGCTGCGCGTGCGCAAGGCCGGCGTGCTGTCCCGCCACCGCCATCCGGGGCCGGTCCACGGCTACGTCATCAAGGGCTCCTGGCGCTACCTGGAGCACGACTGGGTGGCGACCCAGGGCTCCTACGTCTTCGAGCCGCCGGGCGAGACCCACACGCTGGTGGTCGACGAGGACGTCGAGGAGATGATCACCTTCTTCAACATCTCCGGCTGCATGTACTACGTCGACGAGGAAGGCCGGCACTCCGGCTTCGAGGACGTCTTCACCAAGCTCGACATGTGCGCCGACCACTACGAGGCGGTCGGCCTCGGCCGGGACTTCGTGCAGCAGTTCGTCCGCTAGGCTCGCTCAGGCCTTCTTCGCCGTCAGGGAGACGTCGACCGGCCGGCGCAGGTCGTCGAGCACCGGGCAGTGCCGGTCGACCATCGCCTGCAGCCGCGCCACCGCCGCGTCGTCGGCCGGCGTATCGATGTGCACCGTCCCCTCGATCTTGGCGAAGCCGGCGGGGGTCTCGGGGTCCACGCCGAGGAAGCCGCGCAGGTCCTGGGTGCCGGTCAGCTCGACCCGCACGCCATCGAGCGGGATGCCGAGGGCGGCCGCATAGAGCCGGTAGGTGATCTCCTGGCAGGAGGCCAGGGCGGCGAGCAGCACCTCGGAGGGTTTCGGCCCCTCGTTGCCGCCGCCGAAGCCCTTGGGCTGGTCGATCACCAGCTCGAAGTCGCGGATGCTCACGCGGCTCCTGAAACCGCCCTCGTTGCGGCTGCTGACCGCCACCCGGATGGGATTGGTCGCCGTGCCCTCGGACAGGCGGGTGCGGGTGGTCTCGTAGAGCTGGGCGTAGTCGGTCATGATGTTTCGGCTTTCTGCAAGCGATCGGGTTTCAGAGGACGCAGACCATCATCGCCCGGGCAGCGGCCCCGCCCTCATTGACGATGCGGTGTTGGCCCGCGGTGGTTTCGTAGCGAGCGGTCTCGCCGGCCGTCAGCGGCCGCCGGTCGCCGTTGGCTTCCACCACCAGCGTCCCCTCCAGCACCGTCAGATGCTCGCTGCTGCCGGTGCCGTGGGCGGCGGAGATCAACTCCCCGCCGGGCTGGAAGACCACCTCGTACCACTGGACCGTGTCGACCGTCTCCATGGCGCCGAGGATCCGCAGGCGGCAGAGCCCGTCCTCGCTCAGGATTTCCGGCGTGGCGTTGGCGCTCAGATGGGTGATCGACGCAGGCGTCACCGCCGCAACGGCGCCGAACAGCTTCTCCGGCGGGTGGTCCAGGGCGGCGCAGAGCCGCCAGACGGTGGCGACGGTCGGATTGCTGCGGTTGCGCTCGATCTGCGACAGGATCGACTTCGAGACACCGGAGCGGCGCGCCAGATCGTCCAGGCTGAAGCCGGCCTCCTTCCGCCGGCGCTGGATCTCCAGCCCGATCTCGGGCGGCGCTGCGGCCGACGCACCAGCGCCGCCTTCCGCCTCATTGACTGCTACATGCCGACTCATGGCGAACCTTCTCCAAACGGCTTCGTTCTTTACAACGAACAAACGTCCACTGTACAGAATGCCGAACGACGTCCGGCAGACTGGCGGAAAGCGGCCCACAAGGCCAGAGCGGGTTTCCGCGCAGCTTGCCTTCGATGACCCGCAGCCACGCAGGAAGGCCAGATTGACCGCCGCCACCCCCGCAGCCCCGAGAGCCACAGAGGCCGCCGGTCAGATCTCCTGGCCGCTCGTCGGCTTCTGTCTGGCCGGATTGGGCTGGTGGGCGCTCACGACCTGGCCGCCGCTGGCCGCCTTCGCCCGGCTGCCCGGTCCGGTCGAGGTCTTCACCGAGTGGGTCAGCCCCGACCCGATCTACGGCATCTCCCTCTTCGTGCCGGACTACTGGCTGCATATCGGCTACAGCCTGACGCGGGCCTGGATCGCCTTCGGCCTCGCCTGCCTGCTCGGCATCCCGCTCGGCATCGTCATGGGATGGCACGGGGCCACCCGCGACTACGCCGGAGCGCTCATCGCGGTGCTGCGCCCGGTGCCGCCTCTCGCCTGGGTCCCCTTGGCGATCCTGCTGCTCCCCGGCAACGAGTGGGCGGTCATCTTCGTCACCTTCCTGGTGGCCTTCTTCGCGACGGTGGTGAACACCGTGATGGGCGTCGATTCGATCGACCGGGACTACTTCCGCGCCGCCCGCTGCCTGGGCGCGAGCCGCTGGGCCGTGTTGCGCGACGTGGTCCTGCCCGGGGCGCTGCCCGCGATCTTCACCGGCCTGCAGATCGCCATGGGCGCCGCTTGGTTCTCCCTGGCGGCAGGCGAGATGATCGCCGCCCAGTACGGCCTCGGCTACCTGATCTGGGACTCCTACAACCTGATCCAGTACCCGACGATCGTCATCGGGATGGGCACCCTCGGGCTGCTCGGCTACCTGTCGAGCGCGCTGATCCGGCAGGTCGGCCGTCACCTGATGGCGTGGCGCGCGCAGTCGATGGGCGCAGCGGTATGAACGCTCCGGCAACCGACACCGCCGTGACCGGCCGCGGCGCGGTCTTCATCGACGGCGTCAGCAAGACCTACGGTTCCGGACCGGGCGCGGTCGAAGCGCTGAGCGCCTGCACCCTGGCGATCGAGCCGGGCCAGTTCGTGGCCATCGTCGGCCCCTCCGGCTGCGGCAAGAGCACCCTCATCAACATCCTCGCCGGCTTCGACCAGCCGACCGACGGCAGCATCCGCATCGACGGCAGGGTCGTCGCGCGGCCCGGCGATCCTCCCCGCCCGGGGCCGGACCGGCTCGTCGTCTTCCAGCACGGCGCGCTCTTCCCGTGGATGACCGTGCTCGACAACGTCGCCTACGGCCCGAGCCGGCAGGGGCGGCTGAGCCGCGCCGAGGCCCGTCGGGAGGCATCCGCCCTGCTGCAGCGGCTCGGACTCTCCCCCCTCGCCGACCGTTACCCCGCGCAGATCTCCTCAGGCGGGCAGCGGCGGGTCGAGATCGCGCGTGCCCTGATGAACGACCCCGCCGTGCTGATCCTCGACGAGCCGTTCCGCGCCATGGACTCCCTCACCAAACAGCGCATGCACGCGACCGTGCTTGAAATGCACGCCCTGATCCCGAAGACGGTGCTCTTCGTCACCCACGACCTGGACGAGGCCCTGCTGCTGTCCGACCGCGTCGTCGTGATGACCACGCGCCCCGGCCGCATCAAGCTCGACGTGGCCGTCGACCTGCCGCGGCCGCGCGGCGTGGAGGTCGCGGCCGGCGAAGCCTTCCTGGCGCTGAAGCGGCGCACCCACGAGGCCGTCTACGAGGAGGCGCGCCGCGCCTTCGAGGCGGGCGAAAGGGAACTCGCGTGATGCAGGCGGCCAGCCTCACCGACGGGTCCGCCCGCAGCAGCGCTCTCGCCCGCGCCCGCCGGCTCAGCCTGGGCCGGGCCCAATGGCGCGGAGCGATCGCCATCGTCGCCTTCGTCGCCCTCTGGCAGGCCGGGGCCGCCACCGGTCTGATCGGCGGCGGCAACCTCGCCAGCCCCTGGGAGTCCTTCCTCGTCTTCCTGCGGGACTACGCCGGCGACGCCGCCTACTGGCAGGGCTGGCTGATCTCCATCCAGCGCGTCGTGCTGGGTTTCGTGGTCGCCCAGGTGCTCGGCGTGCCGCTGGGGATCCTCTTCGGCACCAGCCGGCGGTTCCGGCGCCTGGTATTCCCGGTCTTCGAGCTGCTGCGGCCCATCCCGCCCCTCGCCTGGGTGCCGCTGTCGATCCTCTTCTGGCCGACGACCGAGTCGTCGATCGTCTTCATCACCATGCTGGGCGCCTTCTTCATCATCGTCATCAACGTCTTCGACGGCGTGCGCTCGGTCCCGGAGGCCTATGTCTGGCAGGCGCGGTCGCTGGGGGCGAAGCCCTGGACCATCGTGCGGCGGATCTATCTGCCCGCCCTCCTGCCGGCCATCGCCGCCGGCATGACCCTGGGCATCACGGTCACCTGGAACGTGCTGATCGCGGCAGAGATGATCGCCAGCGACGCCGGCCTCGGACGGCTCACCTGGGAGGGCTACGTCAGCGGCGCCTCCGCGGTCGTGATCGTCGGCATGGTCTCGATCGGCGTGGCCGGCGCCCTTTCGTCCGCCCTGATCGTCTGGCTGGAGCGGCGCCTCACCCCCTGGGCGGAGGACGAGCGGCGCCGCCGGGGCGGCAGCCGATGACCGCCCTCGAGGTCGACCGGCTGGTCTGGCGCCCGTCCCGCGGCGCCAGCCCGATCCTCGACGGGGTGACGCTGCGCGTCGAGCCGCACAGCCTCACGGTGGTGATGGGCCCCTCGGGCTGCGGCAAGTCGAGCCTCTGCCACGCGATCGCCGGCTTCCTGCCGGCTGAGAGCGGCGCCATCCGGCTCGGTGGCAGGCCCCTGTCGCAGCCGGGACCGGACCGCCTGATGGTCTTCCAGGAATCGGCCCTCTGGCCGTGGATGACGGTGCGCGAGAACGTGATGTTCGGCCCCCTGGCCCGGGCCGAGATGCCGCGTGGCGAGGCGGAGGCGGCCGCCGACGCCCTGCTGGCGCGCTTCGGCCTCGCCGCCTTCGCCGACCGCTACCCCGGCCAGCTCTCCGGTGGCATGAAGCGCCGGGTCGACATCGCCCAGGCGCTGATCAACAGGCCGCAGCTGCTGATCCTGGACGAGCCCTTCCGCGGCCTCGACGTCATGACCCGCGAGCTGATGCAGGAGTACTACCTGCGCCTCTTCGAGGACGCCCGGACCACCACCCTCTTCGTCACCTCCGAGGTGGAGGAGGCGGCGTTTCTCGCCGACCGGGTGCTGGTCCTCGGGGCCGGCGGACGCCTGCTGGAGACGGTCGAAGTGCCGCTCGCCCGGCCCCGGCATCCCGACCAGACCACCGACGCCGCCTTCCAGCAGGTCCGCACCCGTCTGCTCGACGCGCTGGAGCGGGCGACGCCCGACGACACCCTCTCGCCGCCCGACGGCGGACCAAGATCCAGGGAGACTGCAGCATGACCATCCTTCGCGGCCGGACGGCCCGCCACCTGATCGCGGCGGCCGCCTGCGCCGCCGGTATCCTCGGCGCTTCGGCGGCGCGGGCGGCGGAGCCTGTCGACATCACCTACGGCTACCACCCCTACTGGACGGGCGGCTGGGCCGGCGTGATCATCAAGGCCAAGGAGCTGTGGAAGAAGTACCTGCCCGAGGGCAGCGAGGTGCGCTTCGAGCCGCACCTGACCGGGCCGCCGATGGTGAACGCGCTGCTGGCCGACAAGATGCAGATCGGCACCATGGGCGACATGCCCTCGCTGGTGGCGACGACACGGCGGCAGATCGGCGACGTGCGCCTCGTCTCGGTGCCGATGTTCTCCGAAGGGCAGAACTGCAACAAGCTGCTGGTCTCCACCGACGCGCCCGACTTCGCCTCGGTCGAGGAGGCCACCGCCTGGATCTCGCAGCACGACCTGGCGGTTCACCGCGGCACCTGCGCCAACCGCTTCGTCGAGTCGCTGATCGAGAAGAAGGCGATCGCGCCGACCGACGTGAAGCTCATGCCGATCGAGGTGATCGCCAGCAACTTCGAGGCCGGCAAGCTCGACGCCGCCGCAGCCTGGGAGCCGCACGCCCGCCGGCTGGTCGAATCCGGCCACGCGAAGTACGCGGCGACCGGCGCGCCCTGGGGCGAAAACGACGCCTCCTTCACCCTGATGCGCCAGGACTTCATCGAGCAGCACCCGGAGGCGGCCGTGGGCTGGCTGAAGGCGGAGGTCGAAGCACTGCGCTTCATCGCCGAGCATCCCGACGAGACGGCGCGTATCCTCGCCCAGGAGCTGACCGGCTACGACGTGAGGACCGCCTGGGCCGCCATCTATGAGAAGAACCCGGCGGCCATCGGCGGCGCGGACTTCAACTACGTCGCGACCGAAGTCTTCGACGACCAGGTCCTGCAGCTCATGAAGGACGGCTACGCCTTCCTCTACCGCGCCAAGGTCCTGAAGTCCCCGGACATGCCGGAGAACGCCTACAACGACGGGCCGATCAAGCAGGCCCTGCAGGAACTTGGGCTGCAGGCGCCGGTCGCCGTGATCGAGGGCCGCGACCCCTCCGAGGCGCCGAAGGACTGAGTGGCTCCAGCAGCCCGAGCATCTGGGCGGCCAGCCGGAGATCAGGGGAGATGGCCAAGCGGACGCCCCCCCTGACCTAGCCTTTCAGCCGCCCCTCCTCCAACCGCAGGACCCGCTGCACGGTTCCCGCCGGCAGATCGGCATGGGTGATGAGGATCACGCTGCGCCCGCTCACCGCCTGGGGCAGGTCCGCGAAGAAGGCCTCCTCGGTGTCGCGGTCCAGCCCATTGGTCGGCTCGTCGAGCAGCAGCACCGGCGCCTGCCGTACCAGGGCACGGGCGAGCGCCAGCCGCCGCCCCTGCCCCGCCGACAGCGTGGCACCGCCCTCGCCGACCCAGGTGTCGAGGCCGCCGGCCAGGCTCTCCACGAAGCCGTCCAGCCGCGCCGCCGCCAGCGCCTGCCACAGGCGGGCCTCGTCGGCCCCGGGGTCGCCGAGCAGCAGGTTCTCCCGCAGGGTACCGGAGAAGACCACCTGACCCTGGGGCAGCCAGGCGAAGCGGGCGTGGACCTCCTCCTGGGCCGCGCGGCGCAGGTCGACGCCACCGAAGGTGACGCTGCCCTTCTGGGGATCGGCGAAGCGCAGCAGAAGATGCGCGACGGTCGATTTGCCCGACCCGCTGGGGCCGACGATCGCCACCCGTTCCCCCGGCGCGACCTCGAGGCCGAGCCCGCGGAGCACCGGCCGGCTGGCATCGTAGCCGAAGCTCACCGATCGCAGGCCGACCACCCCCTCCGGGGGCAGCGCCTGGGGCACCGCCGGATCGACCACCGGCGCCGGCTGATCGACCAGGGCCGCGAGCCGCCGCCAGCCGGCGAGCGCACGGGCCGCGGCGGGCCAGCCCCGCAGCGCCTGGCCCGCCAGTTCGCTCGCTGCCAGGCCGGCGAGCAGCAGCAGCACGAGTTGCGGCCCCGACAGGCTGCCGTCCTGCAGCCCGGGCAACCCCAGCCAGAGCAGCGCAAGCAACCAGAGGCCGCTCGCCACCTGCGTCACCGCCGCGCCGATGCCGAGCAGTCGCGACTGCCGTCGGGCCAGCCTGCGGAGGTCACCGGCAAGGCCGTCGGCCACCGCGATCCGCTGCCCGGTGGCGTTCCAGGCGATCACGTCGCCGGCCCCCTCGATCGTCTCCTGCAGGTCGGCCCGCAGCCGCCCCTCGGTCTCCGCCGTCGCCACGCCCAGCCGCAGGCCGGCCCGTGCGAGACCGACCGGCACCGCCACCAGCAGCAGCGCGAGCAGGCCCAGCCAGACCGTGAATGCGGCGGGCAGCAGCAGCCACACCGCGACGGCGTAGCCCGCCCCGATCGCCAGGGCGACGAGCCAGGGCGCTCCGAAGGCGATCCACAGCAACTCCAGCGCCGCCACGTCGCCCAGCAGGCGTGCCACCAGATCGCCGCCGCGGGTGCCGCCGAGGCCGGCCGGCGCCAGCGGCAGAAGCAGCCGCAGCAGCCGGCCGCGCAGCCGTGCCTGCAGCCGCAGGGCGGCACCGTGGCTCAGCAGGCGGTCGCCATAGCGCGCCGCGATCCGCGTCAGGGCGAAGCCCCTCACGCCGGCGGACGGTCCGAAGAGGTTGAAGGCCACGCCCGCACCGGTCAGCGCGGTCACGGTGATGAACCAGCCCGACAGGCCGAGCAGGCCGATCGCCGCCACACCCGCCAGAAGTGCCAGCAGGAGCGAGAGGAGGAAGGGGCCGACGAGGCCGCGCCCTCCCAGCAGCTTCGTGTGCGCGCTCATGGCTTCCTCCGGCGGCTCTGGGGTCGTCCGGCGACCGCCGGGTCGAGCCGTCCCTGGACGAGCCGCAGGCTGCGGTCGACCAGCGGCAGCAGGGCGAGGCTGTGGGTCGCCATCAGCAGCGTCCGCCCGGTGAGGAAGCGGTCGAGCGCCGCCATGACCGCCTTCTCGCTGCCGACGTCGAGGGAGGCGGTCGGCTCGTCGAGCAGCACCAGGTCGGGGTCGGTGAGGAAGAGGCGCGCCAGAGCGACCCGCTGGATCTCGCCACCGGAGAGGCCGAGGCCGCGTTCCCCGACGGGGGTGTCCAGCCCGCGCGGCAACTGGGCCGCGAACCGGAGGACCAGGGCCGCCTCCGCCGCTGCTTCGACCTCCTGGCGCGATGCCTGCGGCCGCGCCAGCGCGATGTTCGCGGCCAGGGAGCCGTGGAAGAGCCGCGGCGCCTGCGGCACGTAGGCGACCCGGCCGCCGAGCCCCTGCCGGTCGATCGCGTCGAGCGGCACGCCGTTCAGCAGGACGCTGCCGGCCGTCAGCGGCCGCCAGCCGTAGAGGCTCTCGAGCAGGGTCGTCTTGCCGCAACCGGAGGGGCCGAGGATGGCGACCCGCTCTCCCGGTTCCAGGGTCAGGTCCAGATGGTCGAGCACCGCGCCGCGGTCCTCCGCCTCGACCCGCAGCCCCTTCACCTGCAGCCCGAGCGGCAGCCGTGCGCGGCCGGCGGGCGGCTTAGCCGGCACTGCCGGGCGCTCGACAGCCACCGGCTTCGCCGGCTGCGGCAGGGGTTCGTCGAGGAGTTCGCGGATCGATTCGACCGCCGCCTTGGCGTTCGCCCGGTCGTGATAGTGGGCCGCCATCTGGCGCAACGGCAGATAGAAGTCGGGCGCCAGCAGCAGGCAGAAGAGGCTGGTCGCCAAGCTCATGCCGGCGCCGAGGTCGATCATTCCCAGGAAGGACAGCCCGACGTAGAGCGCCACGCCGGCGACTCCGAGGGCGGCGAAGAACTCCAGGACGGCAGACGACAGGAAGGCGATCCGCAGCACCGACAGGGTGTGCCGCGACAGCTCCTCGGCGGCCGTCTCCGCCCGGGCCGCCTCGGCCTCGCCGCGGCCGTAGGCCTTGAGGAGCGCGAGGCCCCGCAGCCGCTCGCCGAACAGGCCGGAGAGGCGGGTCAGGGCGCCGGCCTGGCGCCGGCTGGCCGCCAGCGCGCCGAAGCCGACCAGCGCCATGAACAGCGGAATGAGCGGCGCGGTCAGGAACAGCAGGCCGCCGACGAAGGGCTCCCGGTGCAGCAGCACCAGGGCGAAGGCGACCGGCAGGAAGGCAGCGCCCGCCATCGCCGGCAGGTAGCGGGCGAGGAACGCGGTGAAGCCGTCCACCTGATCGACCAGCACGGCGGCGACGGCGCCGCTCGCCCGGCGGCGCAGCGGCAGCGGCCCCTTCGCCAGCAGGCGCGTCAGCAGCACCCGGCGCAGCCAGAGCTTGGCCTGCTCCGCCCCTTCGACTCCGAAGGTCTCGGACAGGTAGGCCAGGAGGACTCGCAGCGGCAGCATTGCCGCCAGCCCCAGCAGCAGACCCGTCACCTGTTCACGTCCCTGCCCCTGCACGATCGCCCGGTCGACCAGCTCCGCCACCAGCCACGCCTGGGGCAGCAGCAGCAGTCCCCCGGCGATCGAGGCCGCCATCGCCAGCCGGATGGGACGCCCGCCGGCCTTGGGAAGCTGGCGCAGCCAGCGCGACTCCTCGGGCGAGAGCTTCAGTTCGCTCTTGCGCGGGTCGTGTGCGAGGGGCTGGGACATCGTGAGACTCTGAAGCGGCAAGGGCGAAGGGGCTGGGCGCAAGGTCCGTGTGCACATTTCCCCCCGCCTTGATCCGGATCAAGGCGCCTGTGGCAATAAAGCGGGACTTTGCCGCCACTGCCTCCGCCCGCGGGGGCTCGTGCGCGTTCGGAGCCGACAATGATTGACTTTGACGTAGTGGCGCTCTCCCGACTGCAGTTCGCGGCGACCGCGCTCTATCACTTCCTCTTCGTCCCCCTGACGCTGGGGCTGTCGTTCCTGATGGCCATCATGGAGAGCGTCTACGTGATGACGGGCCGGGAGATCTGGCGCCGCATGACGCTCTTCTGGGGCACGCTCTTCGGCATCAACTTCGCCATGGGCGTCGCCACCGGCATCGTCATGGAATTCCAGTTCGGCATGAACTGGTCCTACTACAGCCACTACGTGGGCGACATCTTCGGCGCGCCGCTCGCGATCGAAGGGCTGATGGCCTTCTTCCTGGAGGCGACCTTCATCGGCCTGTTCTTCTTCGGCTGGGACCGGCTGTCGAAGGTCGGGCACCTGGCCGTGACCTGGCTGGTCGCCTTCGGCGCGAACTTCTCCGCCCTGTGGATCCTCATCGCCAACGGGTGGATGCAGTACCCGGTCGGCTCGACCTTCAATCCCGACACGATGCGGATGGAGATCGTCGACTTCATGGCGGTCCTGTTCAACCCGGTGGCCCAGGCGAAGTTCGTCCACACGGTCAGCGCCGGCTACGTCACCGGCTCGATGTTCGTGATGGCCGTGAGCGCCTGGTTCCTGCTGCGCGGGCGGCACCGCGAGCTGGCGAAGCGCTCCATGGCGGTGGCGGCCTCCTTCGGTCTGGCCGGCTCGCTCTCGGTGGTCGTGCTGGGTGACGAGAGCGGCTACACCGCGACCGAGCACCAGAAGATGAAGCTCGCTGCAATCGAGGCCATGTGGCACACCGAGCCGGCTCCGGCGCCCTTCACGATCTTCGGCCTCCCCGACCAGGAGACCATGTCGAACGACTTCCAGATCCAGGTCCCCTACCTGCTGGGCCTGATCTCGACCCGTTCGCTCACCACACAGATGCCCGGCATCACCGAGCTGGTCGACCACGCCAAGCAGCGGATCCGCGACGGCCTCGTGGCCTACGAGGCGCTGCAGGCGATCCGCGCCAATCCCCAGGATCAGACGGCGCGGCAGACCTTCGCCTCCTCCTGGCAGGACCTCGGGCACGCCCTGCTGCTGAAGCGCTACCGCGACGACATCCAGAACGCGACGGACGCCGAGGTCGCCATGGCGGCCAACGACACCGTCCCGACCGTCTGGCCGCTCTACTGGAGCTTCCGGGTGATGGTCGGGCTGGGCTTCTACTTCATCGCCTTCTTCGCCGTCGCCTTCTACCTCGCCACCAGGAACAGGATCGAGACGAGCCCGCTGTTCCTGCGGATCGCGCTCTACAGCCTGCCGTTGCCCTGGATCGCCGCCGAGACCGGCTGGTTCGTCGCCGAGTACGGCCGCCAGCCCTGGATCATCGACGGCGTGCTGCCGACCTTCTACGCGGTGTCCGGCCTGGGCGTGCTCGATCTCGCCCTGACCATCGCCGGCTTCGTCGCCATCTACTCGACCCTCGCCGTCGTCGAGGTCTGGCTGATGATCCGCGCCATCGGCCACGGGCCGAAGGACCGCAGCGGCCTGGAGGATCTCGTGAGCGGCCCCGACCGCCCGACCGGGGGCGGCAGCTTCGCGCCGAGACCGGCCCGCGCGGCCCCCGACCGCAACGCCTGACCGCAGCCCAAGCAACAGGAATCCCTGAGATGGACCTCGTTCCCCTCGACTACCCCACGCTGCGGCTCATCTGGTGGCTGCTGCTGGGCGTGCTGCTTATCGGCTTCGCCATCATGGACGGTTTCGACCTGGGCATCGGCGCGCTGCTGCCTTTCGTCGCCCGCACCGACGAGGAGCGCCGAACGGTGATCAACGTCGTCGGCCCGGTATGGGAAGGCAACCAAGTGTGGCTGATCCTCGGCGGCGGCGCGATCTTCGCCGCCTGGCCGCCGCTCTACGCGGTGTCGTTCAGCGGCTTCTACCTCGCCATGTTCCTCATCCTCGTCGCCCTGATCCTGCGGCCGGTCGGCTTCAAGTTCCGTGGCAAAGTGGAGAACAGCCGCTGGCGCGAGACCTGGGACATCGCCCTCTTCATCGGCGGCGCCGTGCCCGCCCTGATCTTCGGCGTGGCGGTCGGCAACGTGCTGCAGGGCGTCCCCTTCGATCTCGACGGCACGCTGCGCCCGTCCTACGACGGCACCATCTTCGGCCTGCTGAACCCCTTCGCCCTGCTCTGCGGGCTGGTCAGCGTCGCCATGCTGGTGCTGCACGGGGCCTGCCTGCTGGCGGCGAAGACCGACGGGCCGGTCTCGCACCGGGCGCTCGACTACGGGCGGGTGGCGGCCCTGGCGAGTGCCGGGCTGTTCCTGCTCAGCGGCATCGTCGTCGCCACCCTGATCAAGGGCTACGTGATCACCGGCGGCGCCGTCGCCGACGCGCCCTCCAACCCGCTCGCCAAGACCGTGGTGCGCGAGGCGGGGGCCTGGATGACGGCCTATGGCGACCGGCCCTGGACCATGATCGCGCCGCTGCTCGGCTTCGCCGGCACGCTGGGGGCCTGGCTGCTGCTGGGCGCCCGCCGCCCGGGCCTCGCCTTCCTGTCGTCGGGGGCCGGCATCTTCGGGATCATCTCCACCGTCGGGCTGGCGATCTTCCCCTTCCTGCTGCCCTCGTCGCTGAACCCGAACGCCAGCCTGACGGTCTGGGACGCCTCGTCGAGCCGGCTGACCCTGTGGATCATGCTGCTCGCCACGCTGGTCTTCCTGCCGATCATCCTGGCCTACACGGCCTGGGTCTACCGGGTCATGCGCGGCAAGGTGAACGCCGCCTCGATGAGCCGGAATCCCAACGCCTACTGAGCCGTCCCGCCGCGGACGAAAGGAGCCCTGACGATGTGGTACTTCTCCTGGATCCTGGGCCTGGGCCTCGCCTGCGCCTTCGCCATCCTCAACGCCATGTGGTACGAGCTGCGGCAGGATCAGGCCGACGCCGCGCTGGAAATGAAGCGCCGCGGCTGATCCGCCACGAGACTTTCCAAGGACGTCGATGCAGGGCCTCCGGCGACCGCCGGGGGCCCTGTGCGTCCGCGGTCCATGAGCCCGACGCAGGGGGACCCGCCCCAGCTTGCACGGCTCGCGGCCGGCCGCCGCTGCCAAGGTGGCTGCTCCGCCACCCGCCGGAGCAGCGCAGCCCTTGTCCCAGGCATCGACGACCACCACCGCCCCGCCCCTCGACGTCGACGCGGCCCGCTTCCGCCTCGTCGGCATCCTGATGGCAACCTGCAGCATCCTGCTGTTCTCGTCGCGGCCGCTCCTGGTCAAGTACATCTACCTCTTCAGCGCCGACGCGGTGACGCTGCTGGCGTTGCGGATGTCCTTCTCGGCGCCGATCTTCCTGCTCGGCTGGTGGCTGCTCGGCCGGCGGCAGGGCCGCGGCGCGCCGCTGCATGCCAGGGACATTGCGATCGTCGCCGCCCTCGGAGTGCTCGGCTACTACCTCGCCTCCTTCCTGGACATGCTGGGCCTGCTCTACGTCTCGGCGGGCCTGGGCCGACTGATCCTCTTCGTCTACCCGACGATCGTGGTGCTGCTGTCGGCGGTCTTCCTGGGGACCAGGCCGCGGGCGCGGGACATCGGCGGGTTGGTGATCACCTACGTCGGCATCGCCCTGGTGCTGAGCCAGGAGCTGGGCGGCGACAACCACGCCCTGCTGTTCGGCGTGCTGCTGGTGTTCGGCAGCGCCCTGTCCTACTCGGTCTACCTCGTGGCGGGGTCGGAGCTGACCCGCCGCATCGGGTCGCTGCGCTTCACGGCCGGCTCGCTGGGCGTGGCGACCCTCTGCGCGCTGGCGCAGTTCCTGGTGCTGCGGCCCTTCTCGGCGCTGGACCTGCCGATGGAGGTCTTCGTCGCCGCGGCGGCCATCGGCCTGTTCTGCACGGCCATTCCGGTCTTCCTGACGGCCGAGGCGCTGCGCCGGGTCGGCGCGGGCACGGTCGCCATCATCGGCGCCCTGGGGCCGCCCTGGGCGATGGTCCTGGAGCAGGTGGTCCTGGGGGTGACTCCGAACCTGATGCAGTACGTCGGCACCGCCGTGGTCATCGGCGGCGTCATGCTGGTCACCCTGCGCAGCCGCCGCTGACCCGTCTCTAGCTGGAGAGGCCCGACAAGAAAAAGGCCGCAGCCCGCGGGTGCGGGCGGCGGCCCAGGAGGGAGGAAAAAGGCTCAGTGCGCGAGCAGCACCGGGATCGTCATCTCGTTCAGGATGGTCTTGGTGACGCCGCCGAACACCGCCTCGCGCAGTCGGGAGTGGCCGTAGCAGCCCATGACCATGAGGTCGATCGCCTGGTCGCTGACGAAGTTCAGCATCTCCTGGGCGGCGTCGAGGCCGCTGCCGTCGCGCACGGTCACCTGCACCTTGACGCCGTGACGGGCGAGGTGACGGGCGACGTCGGCGCCCGGATCGTCACCCAGGCCGCGCGGCTCGACCAGCAGCACGTGGACCACGTCGGCCTCCTCCAGCAGCGGCAGGGCGTCGTGCATCGCCCGGCCCGCCTCGCGGCCGCCGTCCCAGCTGAGCAGGATCTTCTTGCCGATGGTCGGCCCGGCCCCGATGTAGGGCACGATCATGATCGGGCGGCCCGACGACAGCGCCAGGTCGGCGCCCAGGTTGGGATAGCTGGTGGGGTCGCCGTCCGGATCGTCCTGGCTGACGATCGTCAGGTCCGCGTAGCGGCCGTGCAGCGACAGGGCGTCGAAGACCGTGTCGTCGGCGGCGCGCCACTCCGTCGAGGCCGGCAGCCCCGCGGCCTCGGCGGCCTTGCGGAACAGGGTGCCCGCCGCTTCCAGCTCCTCGGTCGCCTGCTGGTTCAGGCTGTCCATCAGGGTCCCCGGCAGGGGGCCGACGCCGTAGGCCGCGACCGGCAGCGGCGGGTTCACGCCCAGCCCGATCAGGTGGGCGTTGTGCTCGCGCGCCAGGTTGACGGCCGCGGCCATGCGCTTGTCGAAGGTCTTGGCCCGGTCGACGTGGACCAGGATGTCGCAAAGGCTCATCTCTTTCCCTCCCGCTGTCGGAGATCGTCCCTCGGATCGCAGTCCTAGAGGCTGCGCGCGCATAGTGCCTTGCGCTGGATCAAGCGTCGCGGGGAAAAGTCGTCGGCCGCTCGCCATCGGCGCGGGGGTGGGATGCGCCGGACGGGAGACGGCACTCGATCGATCGCGCCGGCCGTGCGACAAGGGCTGCGGCACGCGGACGTGGCGAAACGGCAGACGCAGCAGACTTAAAATCTGCTTCGCCGGAAGGCGAGTGCGGGTTCGAGTCCCGCCGTCCGCACCAGCTAGGTCGGTCGGCCGGCCGCCGAAGCGCGCAGCGGCGCGACCACTGGCTGTCCGGTGCGGATCCGCAGGATCTCGGCTTCCACCCCGTAGACGGCGTCGATCGTTGCCGGATCGAGTATCGCCTCCGGGGCGCCATCGGCGTGAAGCCGGCCGTCGCGCAGCAGCAGCAGACGCGTGGCGTAGCGCGCGGCGAGCGAGAGGTCGTGAAGTACCGCCACGACCAGCGCGCCCGCGCTCGCCGCGTAGGCCGACAGCCATTCCAGGACCGCAAGCTGGCGCTGCAGGTCGAGGGCGCTGGTCGGCTCGTCCAGGAGCAGCACCCGCGGCCGCTTCACCAGCTTCTGCGCGAGCAGGACCAGTTGCTGCTGCCCACCGGAAAGAGCGCGCACCGGCCTTTCGGCCAGATCGGCGATCCCCAGGTCGTCCAGGGCCGCCACCGCCGCTGCGAGGTCGTCCTCCCCGACCCGCCAGCGGAGCCGGTCGAGCCGGCCGAGCAGCACCACTTCGAAGGCTGTGAGATCGGCGGCGAGAGCGGCGGCCTGGGGCATGTAGGCCAGGTCGGCCGGGTGGAATGGCCGGCCTTCCAGCCGCACCGCCCCGCCGTATGGCAGCAGGCCGGCCAGGGCGGCCAGCAGGCTGGACTTCCCGCTGCCGTTCGGCCCGCAGATCGCGGTCAGGCCAGCGCCGAGCGACACGGTAAGATCGGAGACGACGGTCGTCCGACCGCGCCGGATCGCGACCCGCTCGATCTCCAGCAGCGGCGCCGTCACGGCGAGCCTCCCGGCCGGCGACGCATCACCAGGACGCAGAGGATCGGCACGCCCACCAGCGCCGTCACGATGCCGACCGGCAGGACCGCTCCCTGCGCCACGACCTTGCTCGCAATGGAAGCGGACAGCAGCAGTCCACCGCCGGCCAGCGCGGACAGCGGCAGGAGGAAGCGCTGGTCCTCACCGACGAGGCCGCGTGCCGCGTGGGGGGCCACCAGTCCGATGAAACCGATCGTGCCGACGAAGGCCACGGCGGCCGCCGTCAGCAGGGCGGTCAGGACGAAGACCCTCCGGCGCAGGACCGCCACGTCGATCCCCAGGCTCCTGGCATGGGCGTCGCCCAGCCCCAGCGCCGTGAGCCGCCAGCTGTCGCGGGCCAGCCATGGCAGCGCTGCCGCCAGGGCGGCGGCGACGACGACCACGCCGGCCCAGCTCGCCTTCATCAGGCTGCCAAAGAGCCAGAACACGATCTGCTGCAGCACCTCGGGTGAGGCGAGGAACTGCAGGAAGGACTGGAGCGCCTGGAAGAGGAACATGACCGCGATCCCGCCCAGGATCAGCACCTCGGGGCGCCCGCCGCGCAGATGGGCGATCGCGTAGACCATCAGGCAGGCGACGGAGGTCATCGCGAAGGCCGCCGCCGGCGCCGCGACCCAGCCCGGAACGGGGAGCAGGCCGCCGAACATGATCGCGACCGCCGCCCCGAAGCCCGCCGCAGCCGAAAAGCCCAGGGTGAAGGGGCTGGCGAGCGGATTCCCCAGGATCGTCTGCATCTGCAGGCCGGCGACGCCGAGGCTGACGCCGACCAGGGCGGCCATGAGGGTCATCGGCAGCCGGATCGACCAGACGATCGCGGCCGCCGTGGCGTCGTCGGAGAGCCCCAGCAGGATCGCGATCACGTCGGCGACGCTCAGCGTCGACGGACCGGTCATCAGGTCGACGAGCATGAGCGCCGCGAGCGCGGCCCCCATGCCCGAGACGATCAGCAGCCGCAGCCGCAGGCTGCGGCGATAGGGCGAGCGCCGCCCGCCGCCGCCCCGGAGCGCTGCGGAACTCACGCCGGATCGCCGAGGCGCAGCATGAAGGTCCCGTCCGGGGTCACCGGCAGGTTGGCCCGGTAGTAGCGCTGCAGCTCCGCCTGCGGATCGACGTCGGCGAAGGCTTCGGGGTGGAGCGCCTTGGCGATGTAGCGGAGATAGACGTAGTCGTAGAGCGTCCGCGTGCCGCCGTGGTAGATCGCATAGACGTTCCCGTCGCGGACCGCCGGCAGGTTCCGCCAGCCCGGCCGGTCGAGGTAGGGCCGGAGCCGCTCGCGGGTGAGCTCGGGAGCGATCCCGAAGCCCATGAGGACCGCATCGGGCGCCTGCAGCCACTCCGAACCGGTGACGAAGATCGCTTCGGGCGCGGCCGACAGGACGTACTCGGGGTGCAGCGGCCCCCAGTTGCCGATCTGGCCTTCGGCGATGTTGGCCGCTCCCGCCAGCGAGAGCACGCCGGCCCACATCCCCCGGCCGTAGCTGTTGCCGTACTCCGCAGGCCCCTTCTGGCCGAGCTCCACGTAGACCTTCGGCCTGGTCGGAGGGGTGACGGAGGCGACCCGCGCCACGGTATCGGCCACCGCGGCCTCATACTCGCGTGCCAGCCTCTCCGCCCGTTCGTCCGCCCCCATCACCTTGCCGATGGCGAGGGTGCTGGCGACGTGCTTCTCGACCGTCTGGGCGTTGTAGTCGACGACGACGATCGGCACTCCGGCGGCCTCGATCGTCGCGGCGGCTGCGCCCAGGTACTGGTACTGCCCCGCCGAGAGGATCGCCACGTCCGGCCGGGCGGCGACGATCTTCTCGACCGACATCGTGCCGTTGTCGACGTCCCCGACGTCGACGAGGTCCGCGATCTTCGGCACCGCCGCGAGATAGGCCGCGTACTGACCCGGCCGGTAGCCTTTCCAGTAGTGGAGGGAGACCGCAGCCAGACGGTCGATCGCCGTCGGCCCGGTGATCGCGATGTAGTCCTCGAAGTAGAAGCCGAGCATGACCCGCTGGGCCGGCCGGGGCAGCGTGACCTCGCGGCCGAGGACGTCGACCACCCGTATCTGGGCGTGCGCCGCCGGCACCGAGACCATCACGACAAGGGCGGCGACGACCGCCGCGAGACCTCTTCCCGCAACGGCAAGGCAGGCGGCTGTCATGGCAGAGACAGCGGACAGCAGGCGGTCGAAACAGGGCGGACGATCGGACGAGGTCCGGCCCGCAGCGAACTGCATTTCGTGCATCATACACCTCGGGTGTCCGCCGGCCGCATGAGGGCCGGCGTCACGTCCCGCCGCGGCAGGGGCGGTGGCCGGGACGCGCAGGTTTCAGACGACAGGATCGATGGAGGCGGCAGCCCTCAGGAGCGCTCGACGAGGCGTCGCAGCTTCTCCACGCGGTCCTTCTCGCTGGCCTGGTAGGAGATCATCTCCACGAACCGCCCCTGGCCGTCCATCAGGTAGATGCCGGCGGTGTGATCCAGGGTGTAGTCGTCCCCCTCCAGCGGCACCTTCTTCCAGTAGACCCTGTAGGCCCTGGCCATGGCCTCCACCGACGGCCGGTCGCCCGTCAGCCCGACGATCCGCGGATCGAAGGACTGCAGATAGCTCTTCAGCAGTTCCGGCGTGTCCCGCTCCGGGTCGAGCGACACGAAGAGGACCTTCAGGTCGTCCGCGTCGGACCCGAGATCCTCCAGAGCCTGCGAGATGTCCCACAGGGTCGTCGGGCAGACGTCGGGGCAGTGGGTGAAGCCGAAGAAGACGGCGAAGGGCTTGCCGGCCAGATCGGCGGAGGAGAGTTTCTCGCCGTTCTGGGTCGTCAGTTCGAAGGGCCCGCCGACCGTCGAAACAGGCGTCGGTCCCGGGTCCGGGCGAAGCTGGGGCATCACGACCACCCAGACGATGGCCAGAAGCCCGAGGGCGCCGGCGGCGAAGGCCGCCAGCGCCACGTGCTGCCGGGTCGGCCGCATCACTGCTTCTTCATGTTCATGTGGCCGTGGTCGGCGCCGCCGGAGCCACCTGCCCCGATGCCCTCGACGGCGAACTCGACCTGGACTGTCCCTGCCTTCTCGAAGGTCAGGGTGCCCGGCACGCGCGTGCCTTCCTTCAACGGCGCCTTCAGGCCCATGAGCATGAGGTGGAAGGAGCCCGGCTTCAGGACGACCTCGCCGCCGGCCGGGACCTCCAGCCCCTCGGCCAGCGGCCGCATGGTCATGACGCCGTCCTTCACGGCCATCTCGTGGATCTCGCCGCGTGCGGCGACGTCGGTGCTGAACGACACCAGCCGGTCGGCGGTGGTGCCGTGGTTGACGATGGTCATGAAGCCGCCGCCGACCTGGGCGCCCGCGGGCGTGGCGCGGGCCCAGGGGTGCTCGATCTCCAGGGGCCCCAGCTTGTACTCGTGAGCCTGCGCGACCTGGGCGGCGGTGAAGAGGCCGGCGGCCAGCGCGACGACGCCGGCGAGGCGGCGGACAGAGATGGACGTGGACATGAGGATGCTCCGGAAAGGCCCGCGGCGGTGCGGCCGGGGCTGAAGGGTCTGATGAGGCTGGATCCCGCACGAAGGCGGGACGGGAATCAGACCACCGGAGGCGGGGCGCGCATGTTGGGCGGGGCCCGGTCGAAGCCGGCCGGGACGTCCGCGAGGACGGGTGGCAGGAAGACCTGGCCGGCGAGCGGCTGGCGGACCGGCAGCCAGGCATCGGAGGGTGCCGGGGTGACGACCGCGAGGCCCAGCATGGTGCAGCCGGCGACGCAGCAACTCGGCAGATGCGGCCCGCTCTTGCCCGGCCCCTCGTCCGGCGCGGACCGGGTGCCGCTGGCGGAGCAGATGAAGCCTCCGGCCAGCGGATCCAGGGCCGGCGCGGCCGAGGCCGCCAGGGCGAGCCCGCTGACCATCGCCTGGAGGGCGAAGAGATAGGCGGCGAAAATCGCCACCCACCGCCTCTGCGCCGCCAGTCGCCGTATCATCGCGTTCGGTCCGCTTGCTGTCGACACTGCTTCTACGCCGGATTCCCGTCCCCGCGCCAGAGGTGGCCGGGTGTGACGCGCTGTCCCTGGCCGATAGCGGTTCGGCATAGATTTGCGAATCGTTATCAGGAACGCTAGGGTGCGGGCACGGGATCCGGCCCAGGGTCGGCCCGCTCGCCGCCACACCTCGAGCAATGCCGGCCCATTCGATCGACAAGAAGCTCCTGACGCTCTTCCTCGAGCAGCGCAGCGCCCTGTTGCTGTTCCTGCGCCGGCGGCTGGACAACGCGGCGACCGCCGAGGATCTCGTCCAGGACATCTGGGTCCGGGCGGCCGCCGGGGACGCGGGCGCGACCCTGCGGAACCCGCGCGCCTATCTCTTCCGGATCGCCGCGAACCTGGCGACGGATCACCGGCGCAGGGAGCGCCACCGGGAGAGCCTGGAGGCGCCGGAGATCCTGAGCCGGGTCGCCGACGGCCAGCCGGACCCGGAGACGATATTGCGGCACCGGCAGAGGCTGGCCGGGCTGCTGAACGCCGTCGACGAACTGCCGCCGCGCTGCCGCGAGGTCTTCGTGAACGTGAAGGTGCACGGGCTGAGCTACGCGGAGACAGCGGCCAGGATGGGGATCGCCAAGAACACGGTCATGGTGCACATGACCAATGCTCTCGCCCACCTCGCCGCTCACCACGATGCCGACGCGGAGGACTAGCCCCCATGGCGCGGACGGCCCGCACCAGCCCGACCGACGGAGCCCGGGCGCGATGACCGCGCCGTCGGGGAAACCGCCGGGCGATGACGCGGCGATGGCCGAGGCGCGCCGCTGGCTGGTCCTGCTGCAGGACCGCGAGGCCGACGCCGAGGTCCGCGGCCGCTTCGAGGCCTGGTGCGCCGCCGACCCGGCCCATGCCACCGCCTGGGAGCGCACCGAGCGGCTCTGGTCGGACCTCGACCAGATCGCGCCGATCCTCCGCAACCGGGAGCGGGATCGGCGGGCGACGGCGCACCCCCGCACCCCCGTCCGGCGTGCCCCCGTCCGGACCGGCCCCGTCATGCTCGGACGGCGGGCCTGGCTCGGCGGCGCGCTCGCCGCGTCGGCCGCCGTCGTGGCCGGTCTCGACTATCTGAAGCTCGCCCCCTGGCACGGAGGCGACCTGCGCACCGCCGCCGGGGAACGCCGGATCTTCCGCCTGCCCGACGGCTCGACGGCGGAACTGGGCGGTCGCAGCGCCCTGGCCGTGACCATGGCGGAAGAGCGCCGGGCGCTGACACTGCTGGAAGGAGAAGCCTTCTTCTCGGTGGCACCCGATCCGGCCCGTCCCTTCTCGGTGCGCGCCGCCGGCGGCGAGACGAGGGCGCTGGGGACCGCCTTCTCCGTGAAGATCGAAGAGGCTCAGGTCGCCGTGACCGTCGCCGAGCACGCGGTCGAGGTCCGCAGCGGCTATCAGGGGCCGGCGGTCGTGCGCCAGGGCCAGCGGCTCGTCTACGGCCGGGACGGTTTCGGCAGCCTCCAGTCCGTCGACCTGGGCCTGGCGCTGTCGTGGCGGGAGGATCGGCTGATCTTCCAGGAGGCACCGCTGGCCCGGGTCCTCGCGGACCTCGAGCGCTACCGGCCGGGACGGATCCTGGTCACCGACGCGGCCGTGGGCGCCATACCGGTCAGCGGCGCCTTCGACGCGCACCGCACCGACGAGGCGCTGGAGACCATCGCGGACACGCTGCCTGTGCGGGTCACCTGGCTGACCCGCTTCCTGGTCATCGTCTCCGGCGGCTGACAGCAGGTTTTTCTCGCGCCCCGACTAATGGTCTCCGCCGGCTGGCGCGTCGATGAGGGAAGACGCGAGTGCATCGCATTAGCGTATTTCGATCCATACGGGGGTTATCGATGCGTCGGGAACGACAGAGCGGCGGCGGGACGACTGTCCTGCTGAGAAGGACACGGCAGGTCACGGCGACAGCCCTCCTGTGCCTGGCTGCGATCGAAGGCGGGACGGCCGCCCAGTCCCTGGCCGCGGAGGCCACACCACCGTCGGCGACCACAGGTGCGGAAACCTACCGCTTCGCCATCGCGCCGCAATCTCTGACGTCCGCTCTCCTGGCCTTCTCCAAGGTCACCGGCGTGCAGTTCTTCTTCGGCTCCGACGTGGCCCGCGCCCTCCAGTCGCCGGGTGCGGGCGGCACGCTGACCAGCGAGGAGGCCCTGCGACGGCTGCTGGCCGGCACGGGGCTCACCTACCGCTTCACCAACCCGGACACGGTCACTCTCCAGGGCGCGGCCGAGGACGGCGCGCTGCTGCTCGGCCCCGTATCGGTCGAGGCCCTTGGCGGCACGGCCTGGGGGCCTGTCCAGGGCTACGTCGCCGCCGACAGCGCGGCGGGTACCAAGACCGACACGCCGATCATCGAGACGCCGCAGACCATCGACGTCGTCACGCGGGAGCAGATGGACCAGCAGGGTGCCCAGACGGTGCCGCAGGCGCTCCGCTACTCCCCGGGGGTCCTGACGGAGCGCAACGGCGCCGACCAGCGCAGCGACTATCTCTATTCCCGCGGCTTCGAGCTCGACCAGTACGTCGACGGCCTGCGCCTGCTGTCCGGCACCTGGTCGATCCCGCAGGTCGAGGCCTATGGCGTCGAACGGATCGACGTCCTCAAGGGGCCGGCTTCGGTGCTCTACGGGCAGGCCTCGCCGGGTGGCGTCGCCAGCATCGTCACCAAGCGCCCCCTGGCGGAGCCGTTGCACGAGGTCGAGCTGCAGACCGGCAGCCACAAGCGGATGCAGGCCGCCTTCGACTTCGGCGGCCCGCTCGACACGGACGGCAGGTACCTCTACCGCCTGACGGGCCTCGGCCGCTACACCGACACCCAGGTGGACCACACCACCGAGGAGCGGTTCTATCTGGCGCCGGCCTTCACCTGGCAACCGGACGCGGACACCTCGCTCACCGTGCTGACCAGCGCCCTGCACGACCCCAGCACGGGCATCTACTACAAGCTGCCGGCACGCGGGACGGCCCTGGACAACCCGAACGGCCGCATCCCGACCCACTTCTTCAGCGGCGACAAGAACTTCAATCAGGCCGTCCGCTCCCAGTACTCCTTCGCGACGCTGTTCGAGCACCGCTTCGACGACCGCTTCACCTTCCGACAGAACCTCCGCTACATGCAGGAGAAGGCGGACTACAAGATCCTGGTGGTCGGCAACCTGGCCCCGGACCTGCACACCATCAACCGGTCGGCCTACGCCGCGAGCGAGCGGACGGACGGCGTCACCATCGACAACCAGCTTGAGTCCCGCTTCTCCACCGGGCCGCTCGACCATCGCCTGCTCGCCGGGATCGACGGCCAGTACGCCTTCTCCGACAGGAACGATTCCTTCGGCTCGGCCCCTTCGATCGACTATCTCGATCCGGTCTACGGCCAGACGATCGCCGATCCGCCGATCTTCCTGCGCACCGACCAGACCCAGCGGCAGCTCGGGCTCTACCTCCAGGATCAGGTGAAGTTCGGCCGCTGGTCGCTGGTCCTCGGCGGCCGCCAGGACTGGGCGCGCACCGACACCAACGACAAGCTCTACGACAGCTCCAGCCATCAGACCGACCAGGCCTTCACCGGCCGCGCGGGCCTGCTCTACCTCTTCGACAGCGGTGTCGCGCCTTACGTCAGCTACAGCGAATCCTTCGAGCCGGTGGCCGGCACCGACCGCTCCGGCAACGCCTTCAAGCCGACCAGGGGGCGGCAGTGGGAAGGCGGGCTGAAGTACGAGCCGCCCGGCTTCGACGCCTTCCTCGGGCTGTCCGTCTACCAGCTCACCCAGAAGAACGTCCTGACCCCCGACCAGACCGACCCGAACTTCTCGGTGCAGACCGGCGAGATCCGCTCCCGCGGCGTCGAGATCGACGGCAAGGCGAGCATCTTCGAAGGGCTGAACCTCACGCTCGCCTATGCCTACAACCGGACCGAGGTCACCCAGTCCAACGACGGCTACGAAGGCAACGACCCGGTCTACACCCCCCGCCACACGGCCAGCGGCTGGCTCGACTACACCTTCGCGAAGGGTCCGCTGAGCGGCCTCGGGCTCGGCGCCGGCGTGCGCTACGTCGGCAAGAGCTACGGCGATGCCGCCAACTCCTTCGAGGTCGACTCGGTTACCCTCTTCGACGCCGCCGCCCGCTACCGGCTCGACGAGATCGACGCCCGGCTGGAAGGCGTGAGCCTCAGCCTCAACGCAACCAACCTGATGGACAAGCGCTACGTGGCGGGCTGCCAGAACATCAACACCTGCTACTACGGCCAGCGGCGCACCCTCTACGCGACGATCGGCTACAGCTGGTAGGGGGCGCGCGATGGACTGGCGCCCGGTTCTGGTCCGGCTGCACCGCGGCGCCGGCCTCGCCCTCGCCCCCTTCCTGTTCGTCGCCGGGCTCTCCGGCGCCATCATCGCCTTCACCGACGAGCTCGACGGCTGGCTGAACCCGGACCTGCGCACCACCCCGTCCGCAGGCCCCTTCGGCTCGCCCTTCGACTTCATAGAGCGCATCGAAGCGCGCGACCCGCGGGGGCAGGTCACCTTCGCCACCCTCGCCTTCCGGCCGGGCGAATCGGCCCTCTACTTCGTGAAGCCCCGTCTCGACCCGGCGACCGGGCGGCCCTACCGCCTCGACTACAACCAGGTGTTCGTCGATCCGACCACGGGCGAGATCCTCGGGCGGCGCCGGTGGGGCGCCTTCGCCTTCGACCGCGAGCACCTGCTGCCCGCCGTCTACGAAATCCACTACAGCCTCTTCCTGCCGGAAGTGCTCAGCGGCTGGTTCCTCGGCGTCATCGCCCTGGTCTGGCTCTTCGATTCCTGCGTCGGCGCCAGCCTGACGCTGCCACGCACCCGGCCCCGCCTGCGGCGCTGGCTGCCGGCCTGGACCATCAAGCCCGGTGGCGGCTCCTACCGCTTCGCCGTCGACCTGCATCGCGCCGCCGGCCTGTGGCTCTGGGGCGTCCTCATCCTGCTGGCCGCCACAGGTTTCTATCTGCGGGTGGGCGACGATGTCGTCCGTCCGCTCCTCCTGGAGATCTCCTCCCTGACGCCGACGCCCTACGAGACCCGTCCGGAGCATCCGCCCCACCGCCGGCCGCACCAGCAAGTCGGCTATCGCGAAGCGGCCGAGATCGGCGGCCGGGAGGCCGAGCTCCTGGGCTGGGCCTGGAGCCCGGGCGGCGCCTTCTACGACGCGCCCACCGGCGTCTATGCCCTCTACTTCCATGCCCCTGCCTACGCCGGGCGGAACATCGGGTCGCCGACCATCTTCATCGACGGCACCGACGGTCACGTCCTGGGCCACAGCCTGCCACTGGAGGGCAGCTTCGCCGACGTGGTGGTGGACCTGCCGCGCCCGCTGCACGGCGGCAAGATCGCGGGTCTTCCGGGGCGGATCCTCGTTGCCGCAACCGGCGTACTGACGGCCATGCTGGCGGTCACAGGGGTCGTCATCTGGCTGCGGAAGAGACGTGCGAGGCGCCTGCGGCGGCACGGGCCCACTGCCGCTTGAGGGCCCGACGGGATCCGATCACTCCGCGATCGGGCGGGTGCCGCGCAGCAGCCAGGGGCGCAGCAGACGGGTGATGGTCGGCATCACCAGCCAGGTGAGAGCGCCGGTCAGCACGAGCGAGCTGATCGCCAGCTGCGCCGGCAGCCAGAGATCCGGCACGAGAGCGCGGATCGTCAGGCTGACCACGAGCAGCGCGGGGTAGACCGCGCACCAGGTGACGACCCAGGTCTTCCAGCGCGGCGAGGTGGCCTGCGGCGAGATCGCGAACCAGGCGTCCAGGCCGATCGCCGTCTGCCGGCGTTCTTCCGAGATGCGGTCGGCCTTCTCGACCAGGGATCTTCGCTCGGCCGAGGTCTCCCACTCCTTCAGGTGCGCGGGCTCGTCGAAGCGGGTGACGAAGTGGCTGACGCCGCTCGGCTCTTTCAGCCGGACGGTCCCGAGGTGACCCGGGAACCCCTGGGCGGCGGCCTGTATGTCCCGCGCCCAGCTCTCGAACTCAGCCTCCCGGCCCGGCCGCACCACCCGGCTCACCACCAGCGTCACGCCCGGCTCGTCCCGCTCGGCCTCCGCCATCCGATGCATCCATCCTGTTCAGGCCGCCAACGGGCCGACCGTTCGGCGGTTCCCCGGGATCCGCGTGGTAGCCGGCAGGGACGGAAGGCTGCACTCTGTCGCCCGGCCGGGCCGCGGCCGGCCCTTCGCCCTGTCCCACCGCCCCACGACCATGCCCGCACTGCCACTGCCTTTCGTCGCCGCTCTGCTCCTCGCGATTCTCTGTGCCCGGCTGCTTCTGGCCGGTGATGAAGGGCGCCGGCTCACGCCGGCGGCCGTGTTCGTGGCCGCCTGCGCCGTCTTGCTCGTCGTCGTCGGCCTTCGCTGGAGCATCGATTCTCCCCTGATACGCTTCCTCCAGCCAGTCACGGCCGCCTGTCTGCCGCCGCTCGCGTGGATCTGCTTCGCGCGCCTTTCCACCTCCGAAAGGCCGCGCCTCCAGAACGCCTGGCCGCACGCCCTGCCGGTCGTCCTCGCCTTCGGCCTCTCCGCCACCTGGCGGCTCTGGCATCCGCCGATCGATCTGGTGATCGCCGTCATCTTCCTCGGCTACGGCCTCCGCCTGGCTTTGCTGTCGAAGGCCGGGCCCGACCGGCTGACCGCCGCCCGCTTCGGCGACACGGCGCGGGCGGTGCGGTCGATGCGGCTCGTCGGCGGGCTGCTTATCGCCTCCGGCCTGACGGACCTTCTGATCGCGGTCGACTTCGGGTTCCGAGCGGGCCGCCACGCCGAGGCCATCGTCGCGGTCGCCAACCTGATCGGCCTGCCGGTGATCGCCTGGGCGGTCGCGGTCCTCGGCTCGCGCCCGCCGCCCGAAGCCGTGCCGGCAGCGCCCCCTGCGGAAGCCGAATCCGACGACCGGGAAGTGATCGCGGCGGTCGACGCGCTGATGCGGGAGCGGGAGCTGTTCCGCGATCCGGACCTGACCCTCGACAGGCTCGCGCGCCGACTCGGGCTGCCCGCCCGGCGGATCTCCGCGGCGATCAACCGCCACTTCGGCCGTAACGTGTCCCAGGTCGTCAACGAGTACCGCGTCGCCGCCGCACGCGTACGGCTGGGCGAGACCGACGAAGCGGTGACCCGGATCATGTACGACTGCGGCTTCCAGACGAAGTCCAACTTCAACCGTGAATTCCGGCGCGTCGTCGGAACGACGCCGACGGCCTATCGGGACGGTCGCCGGCGCACGGGCGTCACCCCTGCTTCGGGGGCAAGGCCTCCCGCAGGAAGTCCCTGACGCGGTCGAAGATCTCCTGGTGGATCTCGTGCCGTGGCCGGCCGCCCCCGTCGCTGCAGATGACGCCGTCGCCGGGCACCTCCCGTTCCAGAAGGGCGGCCGCGCCCGGCTTGCATTCGCCCATGAAGGAGAAATGGGCCGCGTCGGGGATCTCGTGATAGCTCGTCCGGCGAGGCGGCAACTACGTGGCGAGGTAGGCCGACTCCACCTCCGCCGACAGGAGGATCCGGTCCGCTCCCGCTCCCAGCACCAGGACGGGAACCCCGACGCCGGCGAGGCTCGTGGCGGAAAAGCCGCGTGCGCCCCCCAGGTCGAGAGAGACCACGGCCCTCACCCGCGGATCGCGCAGGTCCTGCCCGATGCGGCTGCGCCACTGCGGATCATCAGGGCGACCGATCTCGGCGATCACCTGGCAGGCGATCGTGCGGATCGCCGGGTCGGCGCAGGCGGAGCGGAAAAGCTCCGGGTCGAAGCGCCCGCCGGCGATCTCGACCACCGTCCAGCCGCCGAGGGAATGGCCGATGGCGGCGATCCGTGCGGGATCGACCCGGCCGGCGACGGCCTCGTCGGCGAGCAGCCGGTCGACGACCGCCCCTAGATCGCCGGGCCGCTTCCAGAGGGCGGCGGCCTCGGCGGGCGAGCGGTCGGCGGTCGTCGTGCCCGGATGGTTCGGCGCGGCCACCACATAGCCCGCCCCGGCGAGGCGGTCGGCGAGCCAGGCCTCGTTACGCCAGTTGCCGCCAAAGCCGTGGGAGACGACCACGAGCGGGTGCAGCCCGGCAGCCGGCGTCGCGTCACGCCGGACGTTCGTCCCGTAGAAGGCGGGGTTGTCCCCGACCAGCGCCGGACGGCCGCCGTCTTCGGCCGGGTACCAGACCGCCGTCTCCAGCGGCGTCGGCCGGTCCGGTGCCGGAACGGCGATCACCTTGAAGCCGGTGGCGGCTTCCGCCGGGAGAGACAGCAGCAACGCGAAAGCGGTCGCGACGAAGATTGCGTTGATCGGGCGGCGGGACATCCGGGGTTCCTCTGGACACTTGAACACCGGCCCTTCCTGCACCGTCACGCCGGGTGAGGAGACCTCGATCGCGATCGAGGACGTGCCCGAGCACGATCGGGTACGCCGCAAAGCAAAAGGGCGGCGCCCGCCGGCGCCGCCCCCGCTGTCGTCTGGATGGAGCGAAGGCTCAGAGCAGCTTGCCCATGGCGATGGCGGTGTCGCTCATGCGGCTGGAGAAGCCCCACTCGTTGTCGTACCAGCTCATGACGCGCACGAAGCGGCCCTCGATCACCTGCGTCCCGGCGATGTCGAAGGTCGAGCTGGCGGGATTGTGGTTGAAGTCCACCGAGACCAGCGTCTCGTCGTTGACCTCCAGGATGCCCTTGAGCGAGCCGGCGGCCGCATCGCGGATGGCGCCGTTCACCTCCTCCTTGGTGGTCTCGCGGGCCGCATCGAACTTCAGGTCGACGAGGCTGACGTTCGGCGTCGGCACCCGGATGGCGACGCCGTCCAGCTTGCCCTTCAGCTCCGGCAGCACCAGGCCGACGGCCCGGGCGGCACCGGTCGAGGTCGGGATCATGGACAGCGCCGCGGCGCGGGCGCGGGCCAGATCCTTGTGCAGCGTGTCGACCGTGTTCTGGTCGCCGGTGTAGGAGTGGATCGTCGTCATGAAGCCGCGCTCGATGCCGATCGCCTTGTGCAGCACGTAGGCGACGGGGGCGAGGCAGTTGGTCGTGCAGGAGGCGTTCGAGACGATGACGTGATCCTTGGTCAGCTTGTCGTCGTTGACGCCGTAGACCACGGTCAGGTCGGAGTCGTTCGCCGGCGCCGAGATCAGCACCTTCTTGGCACCGCCCTTCAGATGCAGGCCGGCCTTCTCCTTGCTGGTGAAGATGCCGGTGCACTCCAGGACGATGTCCACGCCCAGGTCGCCCCAGGGCAGCTTGGTCGGATCGCGCTCGGCCATCACCTTCACGGTCTTGCCGTCGACGGTGATGGTGTCGTCGCCCGCCTCGATGGAGCCGGGGAAGCGCCCGTGCACCGAATCGTGCTTGAGGAGATGCGCGTTCGCCTTGGCCGTGCCGAGGTCATTGATGGCGACGAACTCGATGTCGCTGCGGCCCTGCTCCATGGCCGCCCGCAAGACCAGCCGCCCAATCCGGCCGAAACCGTTGATACCGACGCGAACCGCCATGACTCTCACTCCTCTCTGTCTGCTGCCTGAGTGGTCGCGCGGCCGCCGCTCAGAGGCCGCCGCGCACGGCCGCGGCGATCGCCTCCGCCGTCAGCCCGAATTTCTTGTAGAGTTGCTCGTAGGGACCCGACGCTCCGAAGCCGCGGATGCCGACGATCAGGCCTTCGAGGCCGACCCAGCGCTCCCAGCCGAAGGGACTCGCCGCCTCGATCGCGACGTGCAGCAGGCCGGGGCCCAACACCTCGTCGCGGTAGTGGGCCGGCTGGCGTGCAAAGAGTTCCCACGAAGGCATCGAGACGACCGCCACGTGAATCCCTTCACGCTTCAGCAGTTCCTGCGCCTCCAGCGCGATGGATACCTCCGAGCCTGAGGCGATCAGCGTCGCCTGTCGCGAGCCCTCGGACGCGGACAGGATGTAGCCGCCCCAGCCGCACCAGTTCTCCTCGGTCGCTTCCCTGCGCACCGTCGGCAGGTTCTGCCGGGTCAGCGCCAGCACCGAGGGCCCCTCCTCGTTCTCCAGCGCAAGCTGCCAGCACTCGGCCGTCTCCACGGCGTCGGCCGGCCGGAAGACCCGCATGTTCGGGATCGCCCGCAGCGCCGCCAGATGCTCGACCGGCTGATGGGTCGGACCGTCCTCGCCCAGGCCGATGGAATCGTGGGTCATGACGTAGACGACACGCTGCCCCATCAGGCTGGCGAGGCGCATGGCCGGACGGCAGTAGTCGGAGAAGACCAGGAAGGTGCCGCCGTAGGGAATGTAGCCGCCGTGCAGCGCAAGGCCGTTCATGGCCGCCGCCATGCCGTGCTCCCGCACGCCGTAGTGGATGTACCGGCCCTGATAGTCGGGCGCCGTCACCACCTGCTGCGCCTTGACCTTGGTGCTGTTCGACCCGGTCAGGTCGGCGGAGCCGCCGAGCAGCTCGGGCATCACGTCGACGAGCACCTCCAGGACCTTTCCGGAGGCGACGCGGGTGGCGATCTTCGGCTGCTCCTCCGAGAAGCGCCGGCGCAGGGCGTAGAGGCTCTGTCCCAGTTCCGCCGGCAGCTCGCCGGCGATCCGCCGCTCGAACTCCTGCCGCCGCTGCGGATCGAGGCGGGCGATGCGCTCCTGCCAGCCCGCGACCGCCTCGCCGCCCCGGCGGCCGGCGGTCTTCCAGGCGGCCGCGATTTCCGCCGGGATCTCGAAGGGCCCGTGCGGCCAGCCCAGCGCCTGCCGGCAGGCGGCGATCTCCTCGGCGCCCAGCGGCGAGCCGTGGGTGGCCGCGGTCCCCTGCTTGTTCGGAGCGCCGAAGCCGATGACGGTGCGGCAGGCGATCAGGCTCGGCCGGTCGCTGGTCTGCGCCCGCTCCAGGGCGGCGGCGACCGCATCTGGATCATGACCGTCGACGCGCTCGGCGCGCCAGCCGCACGCTTCGAAGCGGGCGATCTGGTCGTCGTTGCAGGAGAGGTCGGTCGAGCCGTCGATCGAAATGGCGTTGTCGTCGAACAGGACGATCAGCCGGTTCAGCTTCAGGTGGCCGGCCAGCGAAATCGCCTCGTGGCTGATGCCTTCCATCAGGCAGCCGTCGCCGGCGATGACGTAGGTGCGATGGTCCACCACCTCGCCGCCGAACTCGGCCGCCAGCAGCCGCTCTGCCAGCGCCATGCCGACGGCGTTGGCGAGCCCCTGCCCGAGCGGCCCCGTCGTCGTCTCGATTCCCGAGGCGTGGCCATACTCCGGGTGGCCCGCGGTCCGGCTGCCGAGCTGGCGGAAGTTCCGCAGTTCGTCCAGCGTCATGTCCGCGTAGCCGGTCAGGTGCAGCAGGCCGTAGAGCAGCATCGACCCATGGCCCGCCGAGAGGACGAAGCGATCGCGGTCGGGCCAGTTCGGCGTGGCCGAATCGTACTTGAGGAAGCGGGTGAACAGCACCGTGGCGACGTCGGCCATGCCCATCGGCATGCCGGGGTGGCCGGAGTTCGCCTGCTGAACCGCATCCATGGCCAGGGCGCGCAAGGCATTCGCCATGTCCCGCGGGGCGACCTGCGCGTCGTCTAGGGGCATCACCTGTCCTCTTCGTGTCTCGCCCGGCAGGTGGGGACTGCCAGAAAATCCGCAAGCAGCACAATCCGCAAGCAGCCGGTCGCGCGGCTCCGGACGGTGCGCGGAAGGCGGCGAGAACATGCCGACAGGACCGCCCCGGGTCAACGACCGGGGGCGCGATGGCTCCCACGCGCAGGGCTCAGGCCGAGGCCCTGCCCGGCGTCGGCATCCGCAGGTTCCGCCAGAGCCGCCCACGAGGACGAATGGGAGGCCGGCCGGGGTACTGCGGCGGGGGGCGCTGCAGCAGCTCGTCGGCGGCCGCGGAGGAGAGGTCGCCGCCCCCGAGCTTCGCCTGCAGCATCGCCATGGCGGCAGGGCGCAGGCTGGTGGCGGAGGATCGGCATCCCAGCGTTGCCCACACCTCGGCGTTCAGGGCGCGGAAGTCGACGCCGACCGCTGCCGCATCGTGCCCCGGGAGGCGACAGCCCTCGAGATCCACCGGCAGGCCCGAGGCCGCCGCCAGATGACGACCGGCCCTGCTGCGATAGGCTTCGTCGGCGCCGAGCAGATCCATGTCCAGCACCAGGTCTGCCTGTTCGAGGGCGTGCAGATGGCCGAGCAGCCAGACCGCGACGAAGGCCCTGTACGACAGCCGGTCCGGCAATGGCGCGCAGCGTTGCCGGAGGGTTTCGAAGACCAGCGACAGCTTTGCGTCGCGGAGGCTCGGCAGAGCGAGTTCGCGGGCGACGGCGGCCGCGGGGTGGTCCGGCGGCGCCAGCGCCAGAATGGCGAGGTGATTGAGCTCGAACTTGGGATCGCCGCGGTCGCGGCGGTAGGAGCTGCAGGACAGCCACTGCTGCACCGGATCGCGCAGAGAAACGACATGGCAGCCGCCGAACCGCTCTTTGAGCCAGCCGACCCTGCCGAGCGAGCGGCAGAAGCCGAACACCGGTCTGAGGCGGGCGGCGTCCGCCGCGCGCAGCAGGCCAGCCACATAGCGGCGCTGCGGGGCCGTGCCTCTGCAGTCGAAGTAGTGGCGCAGCGCGAACTCCCGGCGGAAGCCCCCCACGCCCCGCTCCGTCGCCAGAGGCGCATACTCGTCGAAGTAGGGTCGGGCCAGCTGCGGGTGACGCGAGTCCCAGCCGTCCGGCGTCAGCTGCGTGATCCGCTCCGGCGTGCAGCGCGAGAGGATCTCGTTGAACGGCTCGTAGTAGGCCCGGACACCGGGGAGTTGCCGGAAGCGACTCCACAGCCAGGTGCTGCCGGTACGCCAGCCGCTGTGGAGGAAGAGAGGGGAGAGTCGGTCGTCCAGGGGAGTGGCCCTCGCGTAAGGCGGAAGCCCCTACAACGGCGACACACGCCGGTTTCCGTCGCGGCCCATGGAGGCCTGCGGCAGCTCCGGCCGCAGCCTTGGCCGTTGACCCGCTGCGAGCCGCCTGAATAGTGTCCAGGCCAACAGATCAGACCGCGAGTACAGCCTCATGTCCGACGACAGCTTCGGCGCCTACGTCAACACCCCCGCCCCCCAGCCCGCGGCCGAGCCGGCGCAGGACGACCTCGCCGAGGCGGGGCGGCGGCTCGACAGCGCGCTCGACCGGCTGGAAGGCCTGTTGCAGAGCCGGAGCGAGAAGCTCGCGGAGTTGCGGCGCGCGCTGCAGGCCGCCGACGAGGAGAACGCGCGGCTCCGCGATCTCGTGTCACAGGTTGCGGACCGGCTCGACGGGGCCGTCGAGCGCCTGGAAGGCGCTCTGGAGGACTGAGGGCCGTGCCGCAGGTGCACCTGACCGTCAACGGCCGCGGCTACGACGTCACCTGCGACGAGGGCCAGGAAGCGCATCTGCGGGCCCTGGGGACGGAGGTCGACGAGCGGGTGCGTCTCCTGGCGAGGCAGATCGGCCAGGTCGGCGAGGCGCGGCTGCTGCTGCTCGCGGCGCTCCTGATCGCCGACGACCTCGCCCAGGCCAAGGCTTCGCCGGCCGGCACGACGGCGGGCACCACCGGTCGCGACGCCGTCGCCGCCCTCGATCAGGGCACCCGGCGCGTGGATGCCCTTGCAGCGAGGCTGCAGCAGTCCTAATTCTGCGCTCTGGCGTACTGCCAGGGGCTCGCTGCGGGGCGCGTCAGGTCCGTTAATCCCTGGGGCCGATAAGCATATCCCTAGGGAGCTGTCCCTGCCGGGATCGTGGTTCCGGCACACGGCGCCCACCTGTCTTTGACAGGCCACAGAGGATAGCACATGACCAACGGCCTCCGCGGCACCCCTGGTACGCTTGACGAGATCAAGCAGGCGGCGCGTATCGCCGCCCTTGCCCGGCGTGGCGAGCTGGAGGCCGCGCCTGCGGCGGCGGAGCGGCTCAGTGAAGCGGTCGGGGCGCTGCTCGGCGATCGCCCGGCGACGGTGGTCTCCGGTTTCTGGCCCATGGGCAACGAGATCGACGTCCGGCCCACCCTCGCCCTTCTGCACCGGCGACGATTCGATGTCGCTCTCCCGGTCGTGGTGCGACGGGGACAGCCGCTTCTTTTCCGACGCTGGCGGCCCGGGGACGCCCTGGTGCCGGGCGGGTTCGGCACCTCCGTTCCGGCGCCGCAGGCCGAAGAACTTCGACCCGCGGTCCTGCTGGTTCCGCTGCTGGCCTTCGACCGGGCGGGCTACCGGCTGGGCTACGGCGGCGGCTTTTACGACCGCACCCTGGCGCTGCTCCGTGGCGAAGGCAGCGTAACCGCCATAGGCGTCGCCTTCGCCGCCCAGGAGGTCGAGGCGGTTCCCCGCGATCACTTCGACCAGCGGCTGGACTACGTGGTGACCGAAGGCGAGACCATCGCCTTCGCAGGACAGGACTGAAGCGATGCGCATTCTCTTCCTCGGCGACGTGGTCGGCCGCTCCGGCCGGGAGATCCTGGTCGAGCGGCTGCCGGACCTGCGCCGGCGCCTGGCGGCGGATGCGGTCGTGGTGAACGGCGAGAACGCCGCCGGCGGCTTCGGCATCACGGCGAAGATCGCCGAGGAGTTCTTCCAGGCCGGCGCCGACGTCGTCACCGGCGGCAACCACAGCTGGGACCAGAAGGAAGCGCTTTCCTTCATCGAGCAGGAGCCGCGCCTGCTGCGCCCGGTCAACTTCCCCGCCGGCACACCCGGCCGCGGCACCTTCCTCGTGCCGGTGAGCGGCAACCGCTCGCTGCTCGTGATCAACCTCATGGGACGGATCTTCATGGATCCGCTCGACGACCCCTTTGCCGCCATCGAGCGCGAGCTGGCGCGCTTCCGGCTCGGGGCCAACGTTTCCGCCATCCTGGTCGACCTGCACGCCGAGGCGACCAGCGAGAAGATGGCCATGGGCCACTTCCTGGACGGTCGCGTCTCCTTCGTCGTCGGCACGCACACCCACGTGCCCACGGCGGACGCGCAGATCCTGCCCGGCGGCACCGCCTACCAGAGCGACGCCGGCATGTGCGGCGACTACGATTCGGTGATCGGCATGGACAAGGCGGTGCCGATCCAGCGCTTCGTGCGCAAGCTGCCGACCGACCGCATGAGCGCCGCGACGGGCCCCGGGACCCTCTGCGGCGTCTTCGTGGAGACCGACGACCGCACGGGTCTGGCCCGCCGGATCGTGCCGGTGCGCCTCGGCGCCCGGCTGGCGGAGAGCCTGCCGGAGGCGGCGCTGGCGAGCGCATGATCGTTGCGGCCTTGGCCGACGCGGCCGGCGCCTGCTAAAGAGCGCGCCTGATCATACCCGCCCGCGTCGCGCCGGAGGACGAACGTCCGCGGCGCCGGCCGGATTCGGGCGCGGGGAACAGCAGGCTATTCGAGGTCGAAACAGGCTATGGCCGGTCACAGTCAGTTCAAGAACATCATGTTCCGCAAGGGCGCCCAGGACAAGAAGCGCGCCCAGATGTTCGCCAAGCTCGGGCGCGAGATCATCGTCGCGGCCAAGTCCGGGATTCCCGACCCGAACATGAATCCGCGGCTGCGCGCGGCGATCCTGGCGGCGCGCGCGCAGAACATGCCGAAGGACAACATCGAGCGGGCGATCAAGCGCGCGACCGGCGAAGGCGACGACGCGAACTACGAGGAGATCCGCTACGAGGGCTACGGTCCCGGCGGCGTGGCGATCATCGTCGAGGCGCTGACCGACAACCGCAACCGCACCGCCAGCGACGTGCGCACCGCCTTCTCCAAGTACGGCGGCTCCATGGGCGAGACCAATTCGGTCTCCTTCATGTTCGAGCGCGTCGGCCAGATCACCTATCCGGCGGACGCCGCCGACCCCGAGGCCCTGTTCGAGGCGGCGGTGGAGGCCGGCGCCCAGGACGCGCAGTCGGGGCCGGAGGGCCACGTCGTCACCACCTCGCCGGACGACTTCTCGGCGGTGCGCGACGGCCTGAGCGAGAAGTTCGGCGATCCCGCCGAGGCCCGCCTCACCTGGAAGCCCATGACGACGACGCCGGTTGACGCCGACACCGCGCCGACGCTCCTGAAGCTGATGGAAGTGCTGGACGACAACGAGGACGTCCAGCAGGTCTCCGCCAACTTCGAGATCGCCGACGAGGTGCTGGCGCAGCTGACGGACTGAACCGGACGCGCGCCTTGCGGATCCTCGGCCTCGACCCCGGCCTGCGCCGGACCGGCTGGGGGGTGATCGAGGCGCAGGGCAACCGGCTGCGGCATCTCGCCAACGGGACCCTGGCCACCGACGAGCGGCAGGATCTGCCCGAACGGCTGCTGGCGCTGCAGCGGGGACTTGAAGAGGTGATCGCGGCGCACCGGCCCGACGCCGCCGCCGTCGAGGAAACCTTGGCCAACCGCAATCCCGCCTCGACCCTGAAGCTCGGCATGGCCCGCGGCGTGGCGCTCCTGGTGCCGGCCGGCGCCGGCCTGAGCGTCGCCCAGTACCTGCCCATGATCGTGAAGAAGTCGGTGGTCGGCACCGGCCACGCCGCCAAGGAGCAGGTGGCCATGATGGTCGCCCGGCTGCTGCCGGGCTGCGACCTCGCCTCCGCCGACGCCGCGGATGCCCTGGCCGTCGCCATCTGCCACGCCCACCGCAGTGCGACCCTCGACCGCTGGGGCGGCCGGATGGAGAACGCCCGATGATCGGCAAGCTGACCGGCCTCGTCGACCAGGTCGACGAGGACCACCTGCTGCTCGACGTCGGCGGCGTGGGCTATCTGGTCTACGGCTCCGGCCGCACGCTCGCCGCGCTGCCCGAGCGCGGCGGCGGCACCAGCCTGCTGATCGAGACCCAGGTGCGCGAGGACCGCATCGTGCTCTACGGCTTCGCCGACCGCGGCGAGCGCGACTGGTTCCACCTGCTCTGCGGCCTGCAGGGCGTCGGCGCCCGGCACGCTCTGGCGATCCTCTCCGTCCTCTCCCCGCAGGACCTGGCGCAGGCCATCGCCGCCCAGGACAAGGCGGCGATCGCCCGGGCACAGGGCGTCGGTCCGAAGCTGGCCGCGCGGGTAGTCGCCGAGTTGAAGGACAAAGCCGCCGCCTACGGATTCGGCGCAGTGGCCGCGCCACCGCCGACGGCCGGAGGCGCTGCGCCGGCAGCCGGGGCGGACGTCGGCGAGGATGCGCTCGCCGCTCTGGCGGCCCTCGGCTATCGACGCAGCGAGGCCTTCGCCGCGGTCGGCGAAGTGCGGCGAAGGCTCGGCGGCGAGGTGGCGCTCGACCAGCTGATCCGCGAGTGCCTGCGGGAGTTGGCGCGCTGATGGTCGAGCGGAACGACCGTCTGATCGACGCGGGCGCCGCGGCCGACGACCTGGAGACGAGCCTGCGGCCGCAGACCCTCTCCGAGTTCGTCGGACAGGCGGCGCTGCGCTCCAACCTCGCCGTCTTCATCGCCGCCGCAAAGGGTCGCGGCGAGCACCTCGACCACGTCCTGCTCTACGGTCCGCCCGGTCTCGGCAAGACGACGCTGGCGCAGATCGTCGCGCGGGAGCTCGGGGTCGGATTTCGCGCCACCTCCGGCCCGGTCATCGCCCGCGCCGGCGACCTGGCCGCCATCCTCACCAACCTGCAGCCCCGCGACGTGCTGTTCATCGACGAGATCCACCGCCTCTCGCCGGCCGTCGAGGAGATCCTCTATCCCGCGATGGAGGACTTCCACCTGGACATCATCATCGGCGAAGGGCCGGCCGCCCGGTCCGTGCGGATCGACCTGCCGCCTTTCACACTGGTGGGGGCGACGACCCGCAGCGGACTCATCACACGTCCGCTGCGCGAGCGGTTCGGCATTCCGCTGCGCCTGCAGTTCTACACACCGCAGGAGCTCGAGCTGATCGTCCGTCGGGGGGCGCGGCTCCTGTCGCTGAACCTGACGCCGGAGGGCGCGGCGGAGGTCGCCAGGCGCAGCCGCGGCACCCCGCGCATCGCCGGCCGCCTGCTGCGGCGGGTGCGCGACTTCGCCGCCGTGGCCGGGCAGGCGACCGTCGACGCGGCAGGCGCCGACGCCGCCCTGCTGCGCCTCGAGGTGGACCGCCAGGGGCTGGACGCCATGGACCGCCGCTACCTCTCCTGCCTCGCCGGCAACTACGGCGGCGGCCCGGTGGGCGCCGACACCCTGGGTGCGGCGCTGGCGGAACAGCGGGATGTCATCGAAGAGGTCATCGAGCCCTATTTGCTACAGCAAGGGCTCGTGCAACGGACGCCGCGGGGCAGGATGCTGACCCGCGGCGGCTGGAGCTATCTCGGCCTCGAGCCGCCGCGTGCGAGCCAGGAACAGCTGGATCTCCTGCGAAGCGGCGACGAGGACACCGACGCATGACGCCCGCCCCCGACAGCGGACGCCTCGACGGAGGCAGCCATCTGCTGCCGATCCGCGTCTACTACGAGGACACGGACGCCGGCGGCATCGTCTATCACGCCAACTACCTGCGGTACGCCGAGCGCGCGCGCAGCGACTTCCTGCGCCTGCTCGGCCTGTCGCAGCTCGACATGAAGGAACGGCTGGGGCTGGGCTTCGTGGTCCGCCGCCTGCAGGCCGACTATCTGCGCTCCGCCCGCCTGGACGACGCCCTGCAGGTCGTGACCCGGGTGCGCCACCTCAAGGGCGCGAGCGTCTGCATGCAGCAGGAGATCCGTGACCACGAGCGGCTGCTCGTCGGCTTGGTCGTCGACCTCGCCCTCCTGTCCTTCGCGACCGGCCGGGCCGTGCGCTTTCCCGCGGATCTGCGCGCGCCCCTGCTGAACCAACTCGACCTTCCGCCTTCGGAGCAAGACAGCGCATGGAAAGCCTAGCCGTTCAAACGACTTCCCTGGCGGGGAGCGCATCGGGCGGCGTCAGCCTGTGGACCCTGTTCCTGCAGGCGGACATCATCGTCAAACTCGTCATGCTTATCCTGCTCAGCGCCTCGTTCTGGAGCTGGGCGATCATTCTCGAGAAGTCGGTGCGCCTCGCCCGGCTGCGCCGGCTGGCCGATCGCTTCGAGGAGGCCTTCTGGTCCGGCGGGTCGCTCGACCGCCTGTACGACGAGGTCGGCGACGAGCCGCGCGAGCCGCTCGCCGCGGTCTTCGCCGCCGCGATGCGGGAGTGGCGGCGCTTCACCCAGCGCGGTGGGCAGCCGGGCGAGAGCCTCGGCCACGGCTTGAAGGAACGCGTCGACCGGGTCATGTCGATCACCATCGCCCGCGAGATGGAGCGGCTCGAGAACAGCATGATCTTCCTCGCGTCGGTCGGATCGGCCGCCCCGTTCATCGGCCTCTTCGGGACGGTATGGGGCGTGATGAACTCCTTCACCGCCATCGCCGCGACGGCCAACACCTCGCTGGCGGTGGTCGCGCCGGGCATCGCCGAGGCGCTCTTCGCCACCGCCCTGGGGCTGGTCGCAGCCATCCCCGCGACCGTCGGCTTCAACAAGCTCAACGCCGACCTCAGCCGCTACGGCCTGCGGCTGGAAGCCTTCGCCGGCGAGTTCGCGGCCATCCTCTCCCGTCAACTGGAAGAGGCCCGCTGAGGCATGGCCGGGCCACTGCTCAACAAGCGCTCCGGCGGAGGATACCGCCGCGGTCGCTGGGCGCCGATGAGCGACATCAACGTCACGCCCTTCGTCGACGTCATGCTGGTGCTGCTCATCGTCTTCATGGTCACCGCGCCGCTCCTGACGGTCGGCGTCCCCGTCGACCTGCCCAAAGCGACGGCCCGCGCCATAACCGATCCGGGCGAGCCGCTCGAGGTCACGGTGCAGCAGGACGGCAAGGTCTATATCCAGGAGACCGAGGTGGACATCGACGGTCTGGCCGCCCGGCTCGAAGCGATCACCGCCGGGCAGCGGGACAAGCAGATCCACGTCCGCGGCGACCAGTCGGTGAGCTATGGGGAGATCATGCAGGTCATGACCCGCATCAACCTCGCCGGCTTCACCCGCGTCGCGCTGGTCGTCGAGCAGCCGGAGACGCGATGAGCGCGTGCCGCGCAGCGAGGGGCCCGCGATGGCCGTGACCGACTTCGGTCTGAGCCAGGAGACCCGGCCAGACCTGCGGCGGGGCGCACTGCTGTCTGCGGCCCTGCATCTGCTGATCATCGCGGCGGCGGTCATCGGCCTGCCCCATGCCGCCCGTCACCTGGAGACGCCGGGCTCCGTCAGCGTCGATCTGGTGACCGAGCGTGATCTGGTGAGCGCCCGGATCGCGCAGACGCCCCGCCAGACGCCCGACCAGCCGGCGCCGGACGAGCAGACGGAAACCCGCGAAGGGGTGGCCACGGCGAAAGCCCAGGAGGGTGCGACCACCGCCCCCTCGCCCTCCGCCACCGCTGCGCCCCAGGCGACCGCCAGCCGGTCCCCGACCGAGGTGCCGCCGCCCCCGCTCCCGGCACCGCGGCCGGAGACGGCGACGCAGAGCAGCGCGCCGGCCACGGCGGCCTCGCAGCCACCGGCCACCCGCGCGGCACAGCCCGACAATGAACAGCGCCCCCCCCCCGCCAGAGCGGAAACCGCCCCCAGCCCCGCGACCCGCCCCCTCGAGCCGACGCCGCGGCCGGAGACGGCGGCAGCGGCGCGAACCGAGACGGTTCCCAGCGCGCAACTGCAGACGACGGCGCGACCGGCCGCGCCCGGTCAGGCGCCGCAGCAGCCCCGGAGCGCAACGGCCACCCGATCGCCTGCCCCGTCGACGGCCTCCCAGTCAAGCCCGCCGACGGCCCGAGATGCCCCGGCGCAGACCTCCGCCCGCCCCTCACCCGCGGCCCGCACCGCGCCGACGGCCGAGGACCGGACACCTGCGGCGCAACCGCCCGCGCCGCAGACAGCGCCGGTGAGCGGCCGTGCCCAGTCGGCGCCGACGGCCTCGACGGCCACCCAGGCGGCCCAGGCCGACGCGCCGCCGACGGCGGAGGAGAGCACGACGGCAGGCGCGACGGCTCGCCAGCCGTCGCAGCCGACGCAGGCGACATCCGCCCGGGCGCCCGCTCCGGCAGCGCCCACGCGCCCCCCTGCCACCGCGCGCGCCACCACGCCGGCCGCGCCTGCCGGACAGGCAGCCCAGCCGGCAACCGCGACGCCGTCCCGTCCGCCGGCTGCGGCGCCCGCTGCCGGCACGCCACCCCCGGCATCCCGTGCGGCCTCGTCGGCCGAGACCGCCTCGCCCGCCGCACCGGCGAGGACCGCCGAGGAACAGACCCCGGAGACGACGACCGCCCGGGACGCCGCCCAGGAAGGCTTCCCGCCGCTGCCCAAGGCCAGGCCGGAGAACCTTCGCCCGCAGCCGAGCCAGACGCAGCAGGCGGCACGGCCGCCGGAGCCGCCCAAGCCCGCCCCGGCCCAGCAGCCGAGCCGACCGCAGGCGACGCAGGAGAACAAGGACCCGCTGGCCTCCATCCTGAACAACGTGCTGTCCTCGACGCCCCGGGCCGGCACGTCCGGCAGCGGCCAGCGCGCCGCGGGAGGCGCCCCCGCGGCGGCCAGCAGCAACAGTTCGGCGATCACCCAGGCCCGCCTGAACCAGCTCGGTTCGATGATCCGCGACCAGGTCTCCCGCTGCTGGCGCGTGAACGCCGGCGCCCCCGGCGCCGAGACCCTCGTCTCCACCCTGCGCGTCCGTCTCGGCCGCGACGGCAGCGTCATCGGGACACCCGAGGTGCGCGAGGCGAGCCCCGGCCCCCTCGGCCAGATCGCCGCGGAAGGTGCCCGGCGCGCCGTCCTCGCCTGCCAGCCGTACCAGTTGCCGGCCACCGACTACGACCTCTGGCGCGACATGATCCTGCGCTTCGACCCCAGGGAGATGTTCTGACCATGCAGCGCACCACCGCCCTGCCCCGCCGCCAGCCAGCCTGGTTGGCGGTCGTCGCCTTCGCGGCGCTCCTGGCCGCCCTGATGCCGACGGCACGGGAGGCCCAGGCCCAGCTCACCGTCGACATCACCCGCGGACAGGTCGAGCCTCTGCCGATCGCCCTGCCGGACTTCTACGCGGCGGCCGGCGACACGCAGGAGATGGCCCGCCAGATCCCGCAGGTGGTGGCCTCGGATCTCGCCTCCTCCGGGCTCTTCCGGCCACTCGATGCGCGTGCTTTCATCCAGACTCCGGAGTCGCTCAGCGTCGCGCCGCGCTTCGTCGACTGGCGGCAGATCCAGGCCCAGGCGCTCGTCAGCGGCGTGGTCGAGCGCCAGTCCGACGGCCTGCTGCGGGTGGAGTTCCGCCTCTGGGACGTGCTGGCCGAACAGCAGATCGAGGGCCTATCCCTGTCCGGCCCGCAGCAGGAATGGCGGCGGATCGCGCACAAGATCGCCGACGCGGTCTACAAGCGGCTGACCGGCGAAGGGGCCTATTTCGATTCGCAGATCGTCTACGTGGCCGAATCGGGGCCGCAGAACCGCCGCGTGAAGCGCCTCGCGATCATGGACCAGGACGGCGCCAACGGCCGCTACCTGACCAGCGGCGCCACCCTGGTCCTCACGCCGCGCTTCGCACCGAACGATCAGGAGATCACCTACATGGAGATCGCCGGTCGGACGGCGCAGGTGAAGCTGCTCGACCTGGGGAGCGGCCGCGAGCAGCTGCTCGGGTCGTTCCAGGGGATGACCTTCGCGCCGCGCTTCTCGCCCGACGGCAATCGCCTGGTGCTGTCGCTCGCGCGCGACGGCAACAGCGACATCTACCTGATGGACCTGCGCTCGCGTCGCCTCCAGCGCCTCACGAACCACCCGGCGATCGACACCTCGCCCTCCTTCTCGCCCGACGGCTCGGAGATCGTCTTCAACTCCGACCGTGGCGGCACGCAGCAGCTCTACGTCATGAGCACGGGCGGCGGCGAGGCGCGCCGCATCTCGTTCGGCGACGGGCGCTACGCCACGCCCGTCTGGTCGCCGCGCGGCGACCTCATCGCCTTCACCCGCATCCAGGGCGGCACCTTCTACATCGGCGTGATGCGCCCCGACGGCAGCCAGGAACGCATGCTGGCCAGGGCCTTTCTGGTGGAGGGCCCGACCTGGGCGCCGAACGGGCGCGTCATCGCCTTCTATCGCCAGGAGCCTGCGGACAGCCGTGGCAACGTTCGGTCAAGGCTCTACTCGGTCGACGTAACTGGTTTCAACGAAAGGGAAATTCCCACTCCAACCGAGGCTTCCGACCCGGCTTGGTCGCCCTTGCGCCCGTGATTAAACCGTCGTTATACTGCACTGCGAAACGCGGAGAAGGGCGCAGTCGGCCATGGTGGCCGGCGGGATGCGCACGCGTTCCAACCCCAGGCGTCGCCCATTCGGGATCGGGGCGACCGAAGAGGACTCTCACCAAAATGCGTTTCTCACCGTCCATTGTCGTCGTTGCGACGATGCTTTTCGTTGCCGCCTGCAGCAGTAATCCCAGCACGGATGCTTCGGGCAGCTCCGCGGCCACCGGCGGCAGCCTGGGCAGCGGCGTCTCCAGCGCTCCCGTCCCCGGCTCGCAGGAAGACCTGGTGGTCCAGGTCGGCGACCGCGTCTTCTTCGACACCGACCGCAGCGACCTTCGGCCGGACCAGCAGGCGACCGTCGAGAAGCTGGCCGCCTGGCTGCGCCGCAACGACAACGTTCATCTGGTGCTCGAAGGCCATGCCGACGAGCGGGGAACCCGCGAGTACAACCTCGCCCTCGGCGAGCGGCGCGCCAACTCCGTGCGCGCCTCCCTGATCGCCTACGGCATCCCGGCCAGCCGCCTGTCGACCATCTCCTACGGCAAGGAGCGGCCGGAGGTCGTCGGCTCGACCGAGTACGCCTGGGCGCAGAACCGCCGCGTCGTCTTCGTGGTCAGCTGAGCAGACCACACAGGCAGACAGGGGGCGGCGTCACGTGCGCCGCCCCTTCGCCTTTTTCTCGGGACGACCGTCGCGGGATCGTAACCTCCCTTGGAGCACGGTCCCCGACGCCCTATATTCGGGGCTGCCGGGCAACCGGCTATGGCGCTAAACGTGCACGCGGAATAGGCGTAGTGGACCCGGGGGCAGTACCCGGCGCCTCCACCATTCATCCGCCTCGGCCCCACGGCAGTGGGATCGGGCGGACGCGAGGGGGCGAACCAGGATCGACACGCGCAGTAAAAACGTGTTCGGCGCCCGGCATGGTACCGCCGTTATCGGGCCGTACAGATAGTTGCGAATGACAACTACGCTGAGGCACGCCTCGCCGCGTAAGCGGTCGGGTTAGCCGATCTAAAGTCCTTGGTTTCAGCAACTGAGGCGGGGTTCGGGGCGCACCTGGCAACAGAAGCGCCCCACTTACCGCGGTGCCGTGCCGGGTGCCCCGGCCGGACATCGATCGGAGCGCGAGCCGGAAAGCGGCCGTGGCAGGTGGCAGGGAGGACCGGGTGAACAAGGTCTTGCGCTATGACCTCATGGTGGAGGAGGCGCTGCGCGGCGTGGTTCGTCAGGCGCTCTCCGGCGCCGCCGCCGACGGCCTGATCGGCGAACAGCATTTCTATGTGACGTTCAGAACGGATCTGCCCGGCGTCATCCTGAGCGACCACCTGCGCAACCGCTATCCGCAGGAGATGACCATCGTGCTGCAGCACCGTTTCTGGGGGCTGCAGGTCGCCGAAGATCATTTCGAGGTGACCCTGTCCTTCCAGGACGTGCCGGAGCGTCTGGTCATTCCCTTCGCCGCAGTCAGCGCCTTCGCCGACCCGAGCGTCCGCTTCGGCCTCCAGTTCGCCTCGACGGCTGCCCTGCCGGCGGCGACCGGGGACGCCCCCTCCCAAACCGCGGCCCAGGCCGCCGCGCAGGGAACGACGCCGACCGCCGAAAGCCCCTCTCCGCCCGCGACCGACTCCGGCCCGAAGGTGGTCACCCTGGATCAGTTCCGCCGGAAGTCCTGATCGGTCCCTCCGCCGCCGTTCTCAGCGCGGCGAGCGCCGCGGCGGCCGCTTCGAGATCCACGCGCAGGAACTGCCGCCGCTCCGCCGCAAGCGGGTCTTCGCCCCAGCGTTCGATGTTGTAGGTCTCGTCCAGTTCCGCTGCCTCGAAAGCTTCGCTGGCCGAAAGCCTGCCCTCGGCCAGCGCCAGACCGATGATGAGGGAGCCGGAGGTCCGCACCGCCGTCGCGAGTGCGGCGAGGGAGAAGTCGTCCAGCCCCGCCACGGCCCGACGCAGGGCGTTGACGGCATCTTCCGGCTGTTCGAGCGGGGCGATGCCGGAGGTCACCTGAAGCGGCGCGTCCAGGGAGAGTGAGGCCCAGTCCAGCAACGGCTGCCACAAGGCCTGCTGGCGGGCGGCCAGTTCGGGCGGTTCGGCCGCCCGGTAGCACAGCAGTTCGGTCTCTGCGAAATCGGACAGTTCGCCGACGGTCCGCTCCCGGTCGCCCCGCACCAGGTCGATCGCCGTGCAGGCGATCGCCGTCACCGGCATGCTCGCCGGCCGCACCACCTGCTGCTGCGCACTCCATTCATCGCGAATGATCGCAGCCAGGGCTGCGACCGGTACCGACAGAGGCAGACGCTTGGGAGTCTGCACCGGACGGCCGTCCAGCAGCACGGTGTGCCCCCCCGCGACCGGGGCCACGGTCACATCCTTGTAGAAGCGCCGCAGCGCCGGCCGTTCGGGCGTGGTGTTCATTGGCCGAAAAGCTTCCTCAGACCCTCGTCGATCTTGCGGCCGGCATCGGGGACCACCTGCTCGAGCTTCTGCAGGGCGTCGCCGGGCACCTGCCCAAGTGCACCGAGCTGGCGCCGCAGGGCATCGATGCCGCTCTGCGGCGCCGACTCCGCCGTCTTCACCGCAGCGGTGCAGCGTGAGGCGTCACCCGAGACCACCGGCGTCGCCACCAGGACCCCCAGGGCGGCTGCGGGATTGATGAAGGCGCCGGCGATCGTGGCCGCCTTGACGATCGTTCCCGTGGGGTCCGGGGTAAAGTGGGGATGGGCGAGGTTCCCGGTCACGTTGAACGGCACGGCGAGGCTCAGCAGGTTGGCCTGATGGGCGGCCGTATCCACCCGCAGATCGACGGTCTCCTGCCGAAGATCGACCCGCCCGGTGGTGGCGACGGCGAAGGCCGCCGTGTCGATCAGCAGGGTCTTCACGGTTCCGATGCCCTGGGCGAAGTCGACCTGCGCAGTCACGCAGTTGAGGCGGGTGTTCCCCTCGCCGGCGAGGAGCGGCACCAGAAAGGTCTCGAGGCCGGCCCCGATGAAGGTCAGCAACTGGCTGTTGATGACGCCTTGTCCGCCGTCGGCCCGGAGCCGGCCCGAGAGGGTGGAGGCGAGCGCGTGCGGACTGTCCCCGTGCGCCGTCACGTCAACGGCCGCATTGAGGGTGCCCTGAACGCTGCTGGTGACCTGGTAGTCCCGCAGCAGGCGACCATAGTCGATGCCGTCGATCTTGAGCCTCGTGGCCAGGGCGGCCGGCTTCTTGCCGGCGTCGAGCGAGAGCGTGCCGCTGGCCGTGGCCCCGGCGTACCCGGCCTTGAAGGGATCGAGGACCAACGCGCCGTCCGCAAGGCGTACGTGGCCGTCCACGCCGACCGCCTCCTGCCCCGGCGCCAGCCGAAGTACGCCCACCTTGAGGCCGAGGTCGGCATCGAACCCCCGGAGGGCGTCCAGCGGCAGAGGCTCCGACGGAATGAGCGTCCCGCCCTCCCGGTTCCCTCGCGGCGCGGAGGGAGCGGTGCCTTCGGACGGCCGGTCGAAATCCTGTATCGCCAGCAACGCCGAGGTGAGCTCGCCGCTGACTCGCGGTCGCGGCCCGTTCAGGTTCAGCACGAGATTGCCGGCCAGATCGCTGGAGCCGACCTTCGCCGATAAGCCGTTCAGCAGAAGATTGCCGTCGGCGTCGGCCTGAAGGCGCGTGGCCACCTGCGTCGGAGCGAGGGCCGGCAGGTCGACGCCGAGCCCGCTGCCGAGAGCTGCGACGGAGCTGGCATCGAGCTTGAGCTGGAAGTCGGGCTTCGGTGCCGAGGCCAGGCTCTCGATCCGGCCGCTGGCGGCAAGCCTCGCGTCCCCCACCGTCCCTTCCAGAGAGAGGGGGTAGTCCTCGGCCTCGAACAGGCGATGGAGCGCCCCGACTTCGCCGCCGAGCTTGAACGGCAGGTCGCCGTACCGCCCGTCGAGAGAGACCTCGGCCGTCTCCCCCTTGGTGTGCACGTCCGCCGCGCCGAGGCTCACGGTCTCGCTGTTTCCCGTCGCCTGGTCGTGAAAGGTGACCCGGCTGTCGCGGACACCGATCTCGACGAAGCGCGGCAGGGAGACCTGGGTGTCCTGACCGGCGGACTTCGGCGAAGCAGTCGCCGCGGCGGGTGGACTGTCGAAGGTCCAGTTGGTCTGCCCGTCGGGCCCGGTCTCCATCAGGAGGTCGAGGCCGTCCAGCAGGATGTTCTGGATCTCGATATCACCGCTGAACAGGGGTAGAAGCGCGACCTCGATCTCGAAGGTCTTGACGGTCGCCATCTCCGGCCGGCTGCCCCACGGCGCATTCTGGAACTTCACGTCGGAGAGGGACACCGCTGGCGTCAGGGAGAGCGACAGCTCGATCGGCCCGGCGATCTCCAGGTCGCGGCCTGTCGCCGCCTTCACCTGTTGTGCGGCGATCTTCGCCAGTTCGTCGCGGTCGTAGCTGGCCAGCACGACGTAACCGGCGACGACGAGCGCAACGGGAACCGCCACGACGGCGAGAACAACCCACTTCAGGCGCATCACCCGGCCTCCACTATCCGTTCCACGGCGGCAGGCAACTCCCGGAACGACTGCAGGATCGCCACAGCCCCCCTGTCCGACAGCTCCTCCGGCGCATGATAGCCCCAGGATACACCCAAGGCTCTGACCGATGCATGTCCGGCCATTTCCATGTCGAAGGTGGTGTCGCCGACGAGGACGGTGCGCTCAGGCGTGCAGCCCGTCTCCGCCATCGCCTTGAGCAGCATCCCGGGATGCGGTTTGCTCGGGTTGTGATCGGGCGTCTGCAGGGTCGCGAAGCGATCAGCCAGGCCGTGCCTCTCCAGCGCGGCCCGCAGGCCCCGCAGGTTCTTGCCGGTCGCGATCCCCAGCAGCGTCTCCGGGCCGGCGAGCCGGTCCAGGGCCTCGAGCGCCCCATCGTACAGCGGCTCCTGGAAATCCGGCATCTGCCGGCGGGCGAAGAAGGCCTCCCGGTAGTGCATGGCGACCGTCGGGGCGAGATGGACCTCGCCCCCCGGCAGCAGGGCCTCGATGGCCAGTTCCAGAGACAGGCCCACGATCCGGCGAACCTGCTGCGGACTTGGCGGCGGCAGGTTTTCCGCTCGGAAGGCCGAGGTCATGCAGTGGACGATGTTGGCCTGGCTGTCGACCAGCGTCCCGTCGAAGTCGAACATCAGCAGGCGCATCGTTCAGCCCTCCAGCCAGTCGGCCGCCTGGACGGCGGCCGTGTCGCTCTCGGCGAAGCGGAAGGCCGCGAAGGCGGCAGCCATGTGCGGCGGCAGGGGGGCCTCGACCCGCAGTGTCGTCCCGTCCTCGGGATGCGGAACCGCGATCTCCCGCGCCAGCAGCATCATCTGCTGGGGCAGGCCCCGCAGCGGGCCGAAGGCCGCCTTCCCGCCGTACTTTCCGTCTCCGAGGATCGAGTGACCGAGGGCGGCGCAGTGGACCCGGAGCTGGTGGGTCCGCCCCGTCAGCGGCCGCAGCGCCAGCCAGGTCGCCTGCTGCCGGCCCGGCAGGTCGACCGAGGCCACACGGGCCCAGCGGGTCACCGCCGGCTTGCCGCCCTCCTCGTCGGTCACCACCTTTTCGCCCGCCGGGCCCTGCCGCTTGCCGAGAGCGGCGGAAATGACGCCACGTGGCTTCGTCGGGCGGCCGGACACCAGGGCCCAATAGGTCTTGCGGGCCTCGTCCTGCTTGAAGGCCTGGGTCAGGCGACGTGCAGCCTGAGCGGTCCTCGCGAGCAGCAGAACGCCGGCGGTATCGCGGTCGAGACGGTGGACCAGCCGCGGCCGCTCGGCCGCCTCGAAACGCAGCGTGTCGAGCAGCCCGTCGAGGTGCTGGTGCTGTCCGCTGCCGCCCTGGACGGCCAGGCCGGCCGGCTTGTCCAGCCCGATCACCCAGTCGTCACGGAACAGCACGGCCGCCTGAAGGCGCTCGGCGGTCGCCGCATCGACAGGCCGATCCTGGCGGTCCCGGGTGGGAGCCGGGACCGTGTCCAGGGGCGGCAGGCGGATGGTCTGCCCGGCCGACAGCCGCAGTCCGGCCTCCGCCCGCCTGCCGTCGACACGCACCTGACCGGTCCGCAGGAGGCGCTGCAGCCGTGCGTGCGGCAACTCGGGGAAGTGCTTGCGGAACCAGCGGTCCAGCCGCAGCTCGGCCTCGTCGGCACCGACCGTCCTGCTCTCGACCATGATCCCTCGTTCGGTCCCTTCCTGCCGGAGTCCTGCGCATAGCAAAGCGGCAGGCGGGCCGAAAGCCGCTTACGCCGGAGCCGGGGTCGCATCCCCCGGCGAGGCGGGCCCGCCGGCAGGTCTGATCAAGGGGATCCGCATGATGGCGTGAAGGCCGTCCGGGCGGTAGTCGACGCTGACCTCTCCCCCGAGTTCATAGGCGAGCTGCTGCCGGATCAGGCTGCTGCCGAACCCCTTCCGGCTCGGTTCGACGACGGCCGGTCCGCCGCTCTCGCGCCACTCCAGCACGATCTGCGGGACCGCTTCGTCCCGCTCGATGGTCCAGGTCACGGAGACCCGGCCTCCCGGGACCGACAGGCTGCCGTACTTGGCGGCGTTGGTCGTCAGCTCGTGCACCGTCATGCCCAGCGACAGGGCGGCCCGCGGCCACAGCTCCACAGCCGGGCCCTCCAACTCGAACCGATCCGCTTCCTGTTGATAGGGCGCCAGTTCCTCGCGCAGCACATGGGAGAGCGGCACATCCGCCCAGCGGACCTCGGTCAGCAGGTTGTAGGCGCGGGACATGGCCATCAGCCGGTCGACGAACCGCCGGACAGCCTGGTCATTCTCAACGCCCCCCAGCGTCTGCGCCGCCAGTCCAAGGACCACCGTCAGCATGTTCCGCACACGGTGATTCAACTCGTCGATCAGGCGTTGCTGATGATCCTCGGCGCGCTTGATCGTGGTGATGTCCACGAAGGTGATGAGCACGCCGTCGATGCGTTCGTCGTTGCCGCGGTAAGGCAGCATGCGCATCAGGTAGCTGGTGCCCTGCGGCCGTCTGTCGACATGACGTTCCACAGAGCCGCGCGCCGTCGCCACCGCGCGCAGGTCATCCTCCAGTTCGGCATAGTCGAGGTTGTGCACGATGTCCGTGAGCGGCCGACCGCGGTCGCTCGGGATGACGTTGAAGATGTCCGCGGCGGCGGCGGTGAAGCTGCGGATGCGGAGGTCGCGGTCGAGGAAGATCGAAGCGATGTTCGTGCTGTCGAAGAGGTTCTTCAGGTCGGCGCTCGCCTGGTCGAGCTGGACGAGATTCCGGTTGAGCTCGGCGTTGACGGTCTGCAGCTCGACGTTGAGGGACTGCATCTCCTCCTTCGAGGTCTCGAGTTCCTCGTTGGTCGACTGCAGCTCCTCGTTCACGGAGACCAGCTCTTCGTTGGCCGACCGCAGCTCTTCGATCGCCGTCTCGTACTCCTCGATGGTGGCCTGGAGGCGCTCGCGGGTGTCCCGCAGCTCCCGCTCCAGATGCTCGACGCCGTCGGCTGCAGCCTGGGCGGTTTCCTCGCTGTCCTTCGCCCGCAAGGGGCCGGCGTCCGTGAACAGCACGATCAGCAGCGGCTCGTTCTCGTGCTGCGCCTCGAAGGGCTCGACGAGCAGGTCGACCGCCTGCTGCCGGTCGTCCAGCTCGACGTTCAGGTTCTCCCGCCTGACCGGCTGGCGTGTCCTGATCGCCTCCTGCAGGGCGTTGCGCAGGTCGAGCCGCAGGCCCTTGCGGGCAAGCGCCAGCAGCTGCCGGCTGGGCGGCCCTGCGGCGGGCTCCAGGTACTTGCCGGTCCGAGGCGAATAGTAGACGACGTCGCCGTCGTGGTTGACCAGGACGTGGGCGGGGGCATGGCGCTCGAGCACCCGCTGCTCCAGGGCATCGCGCAGCGAGCGGGCTCCCTGGGGCGTCCCGCTGGTGAGCGCCGGTCCCAGGGCGGTCGGCCCACCGCCCGCGAAGATGAAGGGCAGCGGCACCGAACTGTCGACCATGTCCCGGCGTCGGAAGATCCGGAACCGCTTGTCGATCGGCAGGAAGAGCTCGTGGTGGTTGGAGGTATTCTCGGCGACGCCGAGGAAGAGATAGCCCCCGGGCCGCAGAGCGTAGTGGAACACCGGGATCACCTGGGACTGCAGATGCGCTCCCAGATAGATCAACAGGTTGCGGCAGGAGATGAAGTCGATCCGCGAGAAGGGCGGGTCGCGCACCACCGAATGGGTCGAGAAGATGCAGAAGTCGCGGATCTCCTTGCGCACCGTGTAGCTGTCGCCGTCCTGGACGAAGAAGCGCTTCAGGCGCTCCGGGCTGACGTCCTGCAGGACAGTGGCCGGGTAGCGGGCGGTGCGGGCGGTCTCCAGGGCCGGTTCGTCGATGTCGGTGGCGAAGATCTGCACGCGCGGAACGCGCTCCAGCTGCTCCATCTGCTCGGCGAGCAGGATCGCGATAGAATAGACCTCTTCGCCGGTCGCGCAGGCCGGCACCCATATGCGCACCGTATCCTTGGCCCCCTTCTCCTCGAACAGCCGGGGCACGACATCGCGGGCGAGGATGGAGAAGGCGTCCGCGTCGCGGAAGAAGCTGGTGACGCCGATCAGCAGGTCCCGGAACAGGGTGATCGCCTCGGCGGCCTCCTGTTCGAGGTGTCTCAGGTAGAGGTCGGGGTCGTTGATCTGCAGGATCTGCATCCGGCGCTGCACGCGCCGAAAGAAGGTCTTGGGCTTGTAGCCGCTGAAGTCGTGCCCGACCCGATCCCGCAGGACGCCGCAGATCGCCAGGCGAAGGCGCTCCAGGCGCTGGTCACGATGCTGACCGTCGATCTCGGCGACACGCCCGAGGATCCCGAAGGAGCGGGCATAGTCCTCCAGAGCGGCCGGCATGGCGGCCGCGCGAAGAACGAGGTCGACCATGCCCCCGGTGATCTCGCCGCTGGGGCCCGCGTCGCCATCCCCCTCCGGCTCCGCCAGGGTGAGACCGCCCCACTGCTTGACTGCCTTCAAGCCGAGCGTCCCGTCCGCGCCGGGCGGGACCAGGGCTATCCCGATGGTGCGCTCACCCACGGCCTCGGCGAGCGAGCTGAAGAAGAGGTCGATCAGGCTGCGCTCGCGCCGGGAGGGCATCAGGGGGCGCAGATGGAGCCGCTGGTCCTGCATGGTGACCGCATGCAGGCGCGGGATCACGAGAATGGTCCCGGACCGCAGCTGGTCTCCGTCGCTGGCGATGCGCAGCGCCATGTGGGACGACTGCCCGCTGAGCCGGTCGAGAAGATCGTCGGCGCCCTCCCCCTCGTCGACGAAGAGCACGACCGCCAGCCCGAGGTCGGGTGACAACCCTTTCAGCAGGGATTCGAGGGAACCGCTCCGTTCCGCGGCGGCGGCGATTCCGACGACCAGTCCCTGCTGCTCGGCTGTCATGGATCGTCCTTCTGCTGCGCCCCGGCAATTCCCGCAGCCCGTCAGGCCCGACAGCTCCTTCAGCCGAGCGGCAGATGCGGCGGCCGATCCGAGGCACCACCGTGCTTACAGCACGTGCGCGATCGATTGCTACAGCGAACCTGTCTCTGCGGGAAAAGGAAGCGCGGAGTGTGGCCGGGACGGATCAGGCGGCCGTCGGCCTGCGCTCGCCACGCAGCCATTCCAGGCAAGCGGCGGTTGTCATCTGGTACGCTCCCAGGCGGCCCAGTTCCTTGAGGCCCTCTTCGCTGGCGTCGCAGAGCGCGTCGCTGACCGCCACCACCCGGAAGTCCCTCGCGCAGCCTTCGTAGATCGAGGCACGGCCGCCGGTCGGAAAGTTGAAGCCGCAGACGACGAGGGTCGTTATGCCGCGTTTCTCCAGCTGCTCCTGCAGATCGGTGCCGTAGAAGGCGCCCCAGCGGGGTTTGTAGAAGGCCCACTCCTGTCGGCCGACGTGCTGGAACTCGCCGGCCAGCAGCGTCTCGCCGTCCAGACGGACGGAGCGGTCGGCCTGGATGTCGCTCAGGAGCTCGGCGCCGAAGGTGCCGGGCATCAGCACGCGCAGACCCTCTTCGACCGCCGAGCGACGACAGAGATCAACGTTCGATCCGTCCGGCCGATAGAGCCGAACCGAATGAAAGACCGGAAGGTTCTGCTCGCGAAAGGCCATCACGAGCTGGACCAGACGGGGCAGCGTGCAGGATATGCCGGACGTCTGGATCGGAGAGCCGCTCTTCGCGAAGTCGCGCTGCAGGTCGACGGTGAGCAGGGCGACCGCGCGCCGATCGGGGACGTTGTATTCGGCCATGCGGGACGGTCTCGACCTCTCTCTTCGCAGCTTACGGGAAGCGTCTGAAGCGGTCGCGACACTGCAGGCGGGCGCAGGTCGCTGCAACGGCCGCCTTTGCATGACCGTTCCGCGACCCGCGCAAAGCTTTAACCAAGGGTTATCGGCCGTCGACATCAATGCAAGGCGACGGAGAGGTCGGCATGCCGCCAGCGTCCGTGGCTGAGGAGTTCGACGCTGCCGACCGTCACCGTATGCAGCGCGCCGTCGAGATTGCGGGTCCAGAAGTCCAGGAAGCGCCGCAGGGCGGGAAAGCGGGGCGCGTGATCGTACTCCTGCCAGACATAGGTCTGCAGCAGTTCGGGATGGTCCGGCATCCGGTAGAGAATTTCGGCGGTGGTGAGGCGATAGTCCGGAACGAGCAGCAGTCGACTCATCTGTGCAAGCCTCCTCGTGAGTCGTCATCGAGAAGACAAGCCTGCCGCAGACCTCTTCGTTACCGCAATATGAAATACAAACGAATCAAAGACTTAGCAGCAGCTTCCAGAGAGTGCTGACAAATCTTTCCGGGATCAAGCGGGGTGGAACCGCGCCCTGGCGCCGCGCTCGATGGCGGCCGCCTCCAGCCGCCCCACGCCGATCTTGTGACGCAGCATCTCCAGCAGTCGCAGCTCCTCCTGGACCGCGGTGCCGTCGGCCGCCACGACGTCGCAGGCAAGAGCATAGGCCGTTTCGCGCAGGTGCAGCGGCAGCGCCCGGTCGACAGCCTCCAGCGCCTTGTCGATGCCGTTCTCGTCCGCCATCAGATCGGCACACTCCTGGGACAGGCCGGAGATCCGCGTCGTGTCCCAGCCTTCGAAGACGGGCAGCATCCGCACGATGTCGCTCATCACCTCGATCTCGCGATCGCTCATGGTGGCGTCCGCGGCGGCGGCGAGCACCATGGTGTAGACCAGCGCACTCTGCGCATCGAGCATCGGGCGGCATCCTTGGAGAACGTTTCGCGCGGGCGACGGGTTGCGGCGGCGAGCTAGCCTTCCGGGAGACGGCCCGTCAAGGCCGCCGCCGACTGGTCCAGGGAAGAGAGATCCTTGCTCCAGAATCGGTTCACCATCCGCCTAGCAGCAACAGACTGACCAAGTTAACATTTCAGAGGCAACCCAATGCCAGAAGCCAAGCATGATGAACACCCTCGAAAACTGCTTTTTTAAGTATTTCACAGAGCCTCATTTTCTTGAGAACGGCCTGTTTCGGTTTACTCAGCCAGCTGCGCTAAATGACCCCCTTGAGGCTTTTCCGAGACTGAAATTCGGCGATCTTTCAGAAGAAGATTTCGAGATAGCCAGGCAAAAAGCGAAAGATTTTGGCTACGATAACCCCTCCGAAGAAGTTCTCAGAGATCTTTTTCTCACACCGTTTGCAAGCCATCGCTTCGACGAAAAGGCGGCTCCAGGCCTCTGGCCTCACACGGAACCTCGATTAAGAGCAAAGCCTTTTCGCACGATCGACGAAATTGACATGGCATTTGCTGAACGCGCAGTTGAGCTACTTTTGGATATGGCTAACAGAGAGTTTGGGATTTTTAGTTTAAGCGAAAATTACAATAACAGCCTGTGGGCGCATTACGGAAACGATCACAAAGGAGCGGCTATTGCCTTTGATAGAGAACATCCAAGCTTTAAAGAAGTTACTTTTCCGATAACCTATTCAGACAGACCTATCTTTGTTTCTTCATATTACGGAGTCGTTCGAATCTGCGGCCATCAAATACAACACGAGGAGATTCTGTCGTCATCGTTGAAAGGATTTCCTCTCCGACTACTATTTTTAAAAAAACTTGAATGGCAATGGGAGAAAGAGTGGCGGCAAATTCGATATCTGTCAAAACCTCAAGTATCTACAGCGAAAGATGAGCAAGGACATCCAATACATTTGTTTCCTTTACCAGCATCCTCCGTGAAAGCAATAATTCTAGGCTCTCGATCATCTTCGCATCTCCAGGAAAAAGTGATAAATTTCAAAACTGGGCGTCCGATGTGGCGAAATGTTCCCATTTATCGGCGGAGAATGACCCCCCGCGGCGACTTCTTTGAAGAGGAGATTGCATGACGTTTAAATTGGAACGGATTTTTTGGATGAGCCTGATCATTAACTCCCCAGGGCAAACAGGTCATAGATCGCACGTACACATCTGACCTGCACGGCCATGCAACCGCAGGCCGTCGACAAGCCGGCCTGCGGCGGTCACTGTCCCGCCCGCCATGGAAGCCATCGTCAACGTCATCCTGCCCGTCTTCGCCATCGTCGCCCTGGGCTACGGCGCAGGCCGCGGCGGGCTGCTGGGCTCGGCGAGCAGCCAGGCCCTCAACGCCTTCGTCTTCTTCTTCTCGCTGCCGGCGCTGATGTTCGGTGCGATGGCCCGGTTGCCGCTCGACCAGGTCTTCAACCTGAGCTTCCTGGCCGTCTTCCTGGGCGGCCTGCTGGCCTGTTTCCTGCCCTCCTTCCTGGTCGCCCGGATCTTCTTTCCGGAGCGGCTGGGCGGGCTGACCATGCATGCCATGACTGCCGTCTTCTCCAACACCGGCTACATGGGCATCCCGCTGCTCATGGTCGCGCTCGGCCCCGACGGCCTGCTGCCCGCCATCATCGGCACCATGACGACCGGTGCCCTGATCATGGCGGTGGTGACCGTCCTGCTCGAGATCGACCGCCACTCCCACCAGACCGCCCTGACCATCGCCGGCAAGGTGGTCCGCGGGCTGGTGCTCAACCCGCTGATCCTCTCCGCTTCCTGCGGGCTGCTGTGGAACGCCCTGGCCCTGCCCGTCCCTACCGCGCTCGGCACCTTCCTGGACCTGATGGGCGACACGGCGGGCCCCTGCGCCCTCTTCGCCATGGGCCTGTTCCTGGTCGGCAAGCCGCTGCGCCACGGCCTGGGCGAAGTGCTGTGGGTCAGCCTGGTGAAGCTGGTGGTCATGCCGGCCGTCACCTGGTGGCTCGCCTTCGACGTCTTCATGCTGGAGCCGTTCTGGGCGCGCAGCGCGGTGCTGCTGGCGGCCCTGCCTACCGGGGCCCTGGTCTTCGTCGTCGCCCAGCGCTACGAGGTCTACGTCCAGCGGGCGATCTCGGCGATCCTCATCAACACGGTGCTGTCGGTCGTGACCTTGTCGGTTCTGCTGTCGCTGCTCGGGATCGTCTAGCGGCTCAGACAGCCATGTCGGCCGGAGCCGGCGCGAAGAAGGCACGCACCTCTGCCACCGCCTCGGCGAGGCCGATCCGCTGCAGCGCAACGCCTTCCGGGAAGGCGGTCGCCAGCCGGGACGGCATCATGGGGTCGAGCAGGACGAAGACGCCACGGTCTCCCGCCCGCCGGATCAGCCGACCGAACGCCTGCCGCAGCTTCAGCCGCGTCAGCCGGTCGTCGTAGTGCCGCCCGCCGAAGCGCTGGCGGCGCGCCTTGTGGCGCAGGTCGGGGCGCGGCCAGGGGACCCGATCGAAGACGATCAGGCGCAGGGCTTCCCCGGGCACATCCACGCCGTCGCGGATGGCGTCGGTGCCGAGCAGGCAGGAATCGGTCTCGGCCCGGAAGATCTCCACCAGTGTCGACACATCCAGCCCGTCGACGTGCTGGGACAGCAGGCTGACCCCCGCCTGCTCCAGGGGGTCGGCGATCCGCGCCCGCACCGCCTTCAGGCGCGATATGGCGGTGAAGAGGCCGAGGGCGCCCCCGCTCGAGGCGATGAACAGCTCCCGGACGGCGGCGGCCACCTGATCGAGATCGTCCTTGCGCACGTCGGTGACCACGAGGGCGCGGGTCTGCCGGGCATAGTCGAAGGGCGATGGCACCTGGGCCCGCAGGCCGACGCCCGGCGGGAGGTAGGGCAGGCCGCAGCGGGCCTCCGCCACCCGCCAGTCCTCCTCCGGGTCCCCGCTGCGATCAGTCAGGGTCGCGGAGGTCAGCAGGGCGCCGTGGGCCGGCGCCAACACCGCATTGGCGAACGGTTCTGTCGGGTCGACCCAGTGGCGGTAGTAGCCGACGTCGACCTCGTGCCCCTCGATCCGCTCGACGGCGAACCAGTCGACGAAGGCGTCGGGAGGCGGCTCGCCCAGCCCCTGCAGCATGCCACGCCAGGCCGACAGCGGCACCAGCACGCGGCGCTGCAGGCTGCGCAGCAGGGCCTCGATCCGCCGGCGCTGCTCGCTCTCCAAGGTCGCGGACTCGTCGTCGAGCTTCGTGGTCAATTGCTCGGCCAGCGCCTTCAGCGGCCCATCGAGCGCCCCCAGCCGCTCCTCCAGCGCCGCCGCCGCCGCGGCGAGGCCGTCCACCAGTGGCAGAGGCGGACACTCCAGGGAATAGCCTTCGCCGACGCTCTCCGCCCGGGCGAAGACCTGCTGTCGCAACAGCAGCAGAAAGTCCTCCAGCGGTCCCTCGGCCCGGCCCTCCGCCAGCCGCGCCTGCCAGCCGTCGGACGGCAGTGCGCGCGCCGCACGCAGCGCCAGGTCGGCCTGCTCCTCCAGCGCCGGATCCTCAGCCAGCAGGTCCTCCAGTCGGCGGCGCAGGCCACGGCGGCGCGCCGCGCCGAGGCCCCGGGCACCCTCCGCACCGAGCAGCCAGCGCCGCATCTCGGCCGTCTCCTGGCCGCTCAGGTGGGCGGCGAAGGCGGAGTCGGCCGCGTCGAAGAGATGGTGCCCCTCGTCGAAGACGAGCCGGGTCGGCTGCGCGCCCTCCTCCGCCCCCAGAGCGGCCTGGATCATCACCAGTGCATGGTTGGCGACCACCAGATCCGCCTGCCTGGCCCGGCGGATCGTGCGCTCGACGAAGCAGCGGCGATAGAACTCGCAGGCGCCGTGGATGCACTCGCCGCGCCGGTCCGCCAGCAGGGTCACGCGGTTGCGCCCGACCAGGTCGGCCAGCCAGCCGGGCATGTCGCCCCCGACCATGTCGCCGTCCCGCGTCCGCGCCATCCAGCGGGCCACCAGGCCCAGCGCCACCGGGCCATCCCCGCCCTGGGCGACCATGGCCGGCAGGGCGCGGGCGCGCTCCGCGTAGTTCAGCAGGCACAGATAGTTCTCGCGCCCCTTGCGGACGACGACGCGCCGCTCCTTCTCCCGGCGGTCGGGAAACAGCCGGTCGAGCTCGCCGTCGAGCTGGTGCTGCAGGTTGCGCGTGTAGGTCGACAGCCACACCGGCGCGCCGTTGCGCTCGGCCCAGAGGCTGGCCGCGGCGATGTAGCCGAGGGTCTTGCCCACCCCGGTGCCGGCCTCCGCAAGAACGACGGCCGGCTCGCCCCGGCGCTGGCGCGGCGCGAAGGCGGCGGTGACGGCAGAGGCGTAATCGGCCTGCTGCGGACGAGCCTCGGCCCCAGGGCCGAGCAGGCTGGCCAGCCGGCCGCGGGCCTCGGCCGGCTCGACGGGGGCGGTGCCGGGCGGATCCTCCCGGGGCTCCTCGGTCCACTCCGGCAGCAGGTCCCAGACGCGGTAGCCCTTGTCTCCCGTGGCGGCGGCTTCCGCGGTCAGGCCGAGAGCCTGCAGGACATAGGGGCCCCAGAGCCAGCCGCCGCGGGCCATCGCCGGAGCCAGCGCCCGCGCCTGGGCATCCAGCCGCCCCTCCGTCTCCAGCTCGCGCAGCAGCAGCACCGCCGCCCGACGCAGCGACAGCAGCCGCCCCGCCGTGTCGGCCGGCACGGGCAGGCCCAGTGCCACGGCCAGCCCCGCCGGTGTCGGCGGACAGAAGCGGGCCGGCCGCACGAAGGCGTAGAGCTCCAGGAGGTCGTAGGCGTCGAACCGCTCGAGGCCGAGCCGGCGGGCCGCGGCACGGCCGTGACACACGAGCGGCGGCATCATGGCTGCCCGCCGGCCCGCCTCCGCGGGCGGCAGATCGAGGATTTCTCCGTCCTCGCTCAGCCAATGGGCTATAGTCGCGCCGGCGAGAAGGACCGGCGGGGGCGTGGTGGGTAACGGCAAGGCGGCGGCCGGCATCGCGGCGCAGTATAGCGACGGCGCCCTGCCGCTCCAGCCATTGCACCTTGCGCGCCCGCGGGCGACGCGGTCGGATGGGCTTCCGATGTCCGCCCTCTCTTCCTCAGCCCCATGATCGACAGCGAGACCTTCACGGCGCTGCTGGACGGCGAGCGGCACGCGTGGGATCGCTTCGTCGGCGCGGCAGCGCCGCTGATCCACTCGGCGACCGCACGTTCGCTGGTACCGGCCGGCCGCGGCGAAGAGATCGAGGAGGTGGTGCAGGACGTCTTCGTCAAGCTGTGCCGCAACGACTTCGCCCTGCTGCGCAGCTACGACCCGGCCCGCGCCAAGCTCTCGACCTGGATCAGCGTCATCGCCTCGTCGACGGCCATCGACCACCTGCGCCGGCGGCGCCAGCAGCACCAGCCGCTGGACACGGCGCCGGAATCGCTGGTGGCGGTCGATCCGCCCGGCTTCGAGCGGCTGCTCATTCCCCGCAACCTGCTCTCGCCGCGCCAGGCCGCGATCCTGACCCTGCTCTACGACAAGGAGCTCGAGGTCGCCGACGTGGCCGAGCAGCTGGGCATCGCCGCCCAGACGGTGCGCTCGCTGCATCACAAGGCGCTGGTCAGGCTGCGCGGGTACTTCGGGGCGGATCCGCCCGGGAAAGACGGAAAGGCGGGGATGAAGGGGAACGACCCGACGTAGAAGAGTTCGAGAGGGAAACGCGGATGCAACGTCAGGACGATCGGGAGCTGTGGCAAGCGGTGGGGGCGGCGCTGCGTCGGCAGCGTCCGCAGCCGACGCAGCCTGACGCCATGGTGCTGGCCGCCTGGATGGACGGCGACCTGGACGAAGGCCAGGCAGCCATAGTCGAGGCCTGGATCGCCCAGGATCCGGATGCTCCGCAGCTCGTCTCCGCCGCACGCTCCGCCCTGGCCGCACCCTCGCCCGCCAGCCAGCGCAGTGTCCTGCGCGCCCGCGCACTGGTCGCGCCCTCGCGCAGCCGCGGCCAGCTCAATGGCCTGCGCCGCGCGGCGGCCATGGCTGCCAGCCTGGTCTTCGCCGTCGCCGCCGCCTTCGGCGGCTTCGAACTGGGGCGCAGCACCAGCGCTGCGGTGGCCCAGACCGAGCAGGCGATGAGCCGGAGCCTGCTTGTCGACGCCGGTCCGCTCGCCCCCTTCGAGCCCTGAGCCCGATGCGCCGTCTCCTGCCCTGGGTGCTTCTCAGCCTGTCCCTGCTCGCCAATGCCGGGTTCGTCGCCGGCTACCTGGCGCTGCACGAGCGCGCGCAGGCTTTGATCGGCGACGATGGTCGACCCAACGAGGCCGTATCCGAAATCCTGCGCCTGGACCCCGCGCAGGTCGCCCTGCTGGAGCAGGCCCAGGCCCTGGCCGTGCGCAACGAAGGCGACAGGGACAGCTTCCGGCGCCTCTACGTCGGCGCCCTGCTGGCGCCGGCCTTCGACCGGGACGCCCTCTTCGCCGCCTTCCAGGCCCGCAGCACCGAGCGCAACGCCCAGTGGGCCAGGGTCGCCGAGGCGCTGCACGCCTTCGTCCAGTCCCTGCGGCCGGACCAGCGCGCGATCTTCGCCGAGACGGCCGGCGACGACTGGGGCTTCCTCAAACGCCTCGTCTGGCCGGCCAGCGATTCCTCGCGCTGAAGCGGCGTCGCTTCAGAACTGCGCCTTCAGGGTGAGCTCGAAGTAGTCCACGTCGCGCGACGGACCCGTGGCCTCGACGAAGGCGCCGGGAAAGAAATGGCCATAGACGACGGAGGCCTGGAGCGCCGGCGTGATCTCCCAGCCCACGTTCAGGGAGAAGGCCGTACCGACGTAGCGCTCGCCGGTGCCTTCGCCCGAGCGGAGCAGTGCACCGCTCGGGCTGTAGATGCCGTCGTCGCGCATCAGGCGCCAGAAGAAGTCGACGTCGGTGGTGATCGTCACCCCGGGCAGCGGGGCGAGCGTCAGGAAGGGGTGGACGTTGAAGAAGTTGCGCGGCCCCAGCAGCGCCAGTTCGGAGAAGTAGCTGCCGCGCGGGAACAGCGGATTGAAGGTGCCGAGGTCGTCGTTGTCGGGATTGCCGTCGCCGCTGGCGATGTTGGCCGAGAGCCCGAGCCGCGGCGACCAGGGCAGGCCGCCCCACGTGTAGCCGCTGTCGCTGGCGACGCTCCAGGCGCGGATGTCGCCCTGGCCGAAGGTGCCGAACTGATAGATGAACTCCCAGTTCCAGTCCCAGCCCCCTCGCTCGCCCCACAGGCGGGCTCCCACGGTGTGGCGGCGCTCGCGGGCGGTCCCCTGCTGATAGCTGCCGGCGTCGTTTGCGTAGCCCAGGTAATAGAGGTCGATCGAGCCGGCCGGCAGCCAGTCCGGTTGCCGCCCCACGGCGTAGAGGCCCCACAGCGCCTGATCGTCCTCGATGCTGTCGTCGAAGACGCCCGTCTCGATCCGCGACGGACGGACGGCCAGGGCATCGACCCGCCAGCCGCCGTCCGTCAGGCGCAGGACGCCGCCGTTGAAGTTTCGCCGGACGTTGGGACCTTCCCTCACATCGACCAGCCGGGCCGAACCGTAGCGCAGTTCCTGCCGGCCCAGCCGCAGCGCGACAATCCGCTGTTCGCCCAGAGGGGCGTTCATCTCGACGAAGGCCTGCTGCAGGTCCAGGCGGTTCTCGTCGATCGGGCTGGTCGGCCCGCTGCGCCCCTTCTCCAGGGCGCTGTAGAGCTGTCCGAAGAAGCGCAGGTGGTCGCCGAGCCGCAGATCGCCTTGCAGGATGTAGCGTTGCAGGAAGGCGCCGTCGCCGTCCTGACGATCCTCTCCCCAGGTGGGGTTGCGGGTGTACTCGTAGCGCTCGCGCAGCTCCCCGCCGAGCGACAGCCGCACCGACCGGTCGGCGCTCAGCGGAATGCACTTGAGGGCATCCAGTGGCTGCATCCGGGCAGAGGGATCGCATAGAGGCGACCAGTCCTCCTCCTGCCTCAGCCGTTCGAAGGGGGGCCTCTCCTGCGCCGCCGCCACCAAGGGCGCCCCGACAACCGCCGCCACCCCCAGAAGGGCCGCCTGGGCGAAGACGGGCAGCGGCCTCAACGAAACTCCGCTGGCGAAGCGACCGGCAGGTCGTCGTCCCAATGGGCCAGGACCCGGTCGGTACCGACGAAGCCGATGGTCATGGCAGCCTCCTCATGCCGGCCTCGCCGGTGCCAGGAAGTGGCGGACGAGCGGCGCGCCGGGACCCCGGTGGAAGGCGCGCGCCCCTGCCTGCACGTCGGCGTCGGCCTTGGTCACCCGCTCGTGCTGGCGCAGGTGCTCCAGCCACGACTCGACGAGGAAGTACTCGATGAAGCAGCCGGGCGCGGCAGCGTCCTCGAACAGGCCCCAGGCATGCGCCCCGTCGCGCCGGCGCTGGCCTGCGAGCCGGTGCATCTCCGTCGTGAAGGCCGCCACATCGGCCGGGTCGACGCGGTACTCGATGGTGATCAGCACCGGCCCGCGGTCCATGGGATGATCGCTCACCGCCGGAGCCGGCCAGTGCATCGACGGCGTCAGGTCGAGACCTTCCCCCTGGGCGAGCTTCCAGCGCAGTGCCAGGGGCGCCACCGACACGCCGCCGACCGCGGCGGCCAGGAGGGCGGCAGGCACGCCGAAGGCGGTCGCGACCTGCCCCCAGATCAGGCTGCCCGCGCTCATGGCCCCGAAGAAGACGGTCACGAAGACGGACAGGCCGCGGGCGCGCACCCAGTCCGGCAGCGCCGTCTGCGCCGACAGGTTGAGGCTGGAGAGCACGGCGATCCAGGAGGCTCCCGCCAGCAGCCCCATCGCCGCGATGACCGCAGGCTCCCGCACGACCGCGAAGACCGCCAGCACGGCCGCGGTGCCGACGGTGCCGGCGACCACCAGGCGGTCCGGCCCCAGCCGCGCGTCGATCCGCGGCAGCAGCAGTGCGCCCCCGACCGCCCCGGCTCCCACGCAGCCGAGGACGATGCCGTAGAGGGTGGGGCCGCCGCCGAGCAGGTCGCGGACGATCAGCGGCAGCATCGCCCAGTAGCAGCTCGCGAACAGGAAGAAGCAGACCGCCCGGGCGAGGGTCGCCCGCATCGGCGGGCTGGACCGCACGTAGCGCAGGCCGGCCCGCAGCGCCCCGAAGAGCTGCTCGGGCGGCAGCGTCCGCGCCGGTCCCGCCGCCGGACGCCACCAGAGCAGCGCGCCGATGACGACGAGGAAGGAGGCCGCATTGAGGAAGAAGGGCGCCCAGACGGCGACCACGGCGATGACGAGGCCTGCCAGGGCCGGCCCGATGGCGCGGGAGACGTTGATGCCCATGGAGTTGAGGGCGATCGCCGCTCGCAGGTCTCTCCGCTCGACCAGCCGCGGCACGATCGCCTGCCAGGTGGGGGCGACGAAGGCGGCGCAGGTGCCCATCAGGAAAGTGAAGGCCAGCAGGACCAGGGGTGTCACCAGATCCAGCAGCGTCAGCAGGCCGAGGCCCGTCGCCAGAACGAGGAGGACCGCCTGGACGCGCACCAGCAGCCGGCGCCGGTCGACGATGTCCCCCAGCGCGCCCGCCAGGAGGGAGAAGAGGAAAATCGGCAGGGTGGTCGCCGTCTGCACGAGGGCGACCATCAGCGGCGACGGGCTGAGGGACGTCATCAGCCAGCCTGCCGCGACGTCGTGCATCCAGGTCCCGATGTTGGACAGCACCGTGGCCGCCCAGAGCACCGCGAAGGCGCGATAGCCGAAGGGGGCGAAGGCGCCGGCCCGCCGCTTCTCCTCTGCCGCTGCCACCCTGCCCTCCCTCAGACGGCGAGGAAGCAGGAGCAGCCCAGCGCGCCCCAGAAGGCGCGCTTGTCGGAGACCGGCAGCGGCGTCGTCCAGGCGATGGCGTGGCCATGGCCGTGGACCCCGCAGGCAGTGCCGCAGCCGTCGGCGCAGGCGCGGGCGTGATGGGCCGGCAGGCTGCCGGCCTGCCGGCGCCAATGGACACCGAACTTGGTGACCGGGGACCAGGAGGGGCTGGGTGGCGGCAGGGGCGGTGCCAGCTTGGCAAAGTCGCCGGCACCGTGGACCACGGCGCCGCCGACCATGGTCAGCACCGCCTCGATGTCCCGGATCTCTGCCTCCGGCACCGCGAAGAAGTCCGCCGACAGAACCGCGAGGTCGGCGTAGAGGCCGGGACGCAGCACACCCTTGACGTCCTGCTCCCCCGAGAACCAGGCGGACCCTTCAGTCCACAGGCGCAGCGCGGTGGTGCGGTCCAGGCGGTTGCTCGGCGGATAGAGGCGCAGGCCGCCGAGGGTCTGGCCGGACACCAGCCAGTGCAGCGAGACCCAGGGGTTGTAGGACGCCACCCGGGTGGCATCGGTGCCGGCGCCGACCGGCAGGCCCGCGGCGAGCATCTTCGCCACCGGCGGGGTCGTCTCCGCGGCCCGCGCGCCGTAGCGCTCGACGAAGTACTCGCCCTGGAAGGCCATACGGTCCTGGATGGCGATGCCGCCGCCCAGCGCCGCGATCCGGTCGATGTTGCGCTCCGAGATCGTCTCCGCGTGGTCGACGATGAAGCGGGTGCGGAAGGGCTGGCGCCCGTTCACCCGCTCGAACACCGTCAGGAAGCGGTCGATGCTCTCGTCGTAGGTGGCGTGGATGCGGAAGGGCCAGCCGTTGGTCGCCAGCAGCTCGACGATGGGCTCCAGCTCGGACTCCATGACCGGCGCCAGGTCGGGGCGCGGCTCCAGGAAGTTCTCGAAGTCGGCCGCGGACCAGGTCAGGTTCTCCCCGCCGCCGTTCATCCGCAGGAAACCGTCGCCGGCGCCGGGCGATGTCATGGCGATCCAGCGCTCGTAGTCGCCGAGTTCGGAGCCCGCCTTCTGGGCGAAGAGGTTGTAGGCGATGCGGACCGTCATGAGGCCGTCGGCGTGCAGGCGCTCGATGACCTGGTAGTCCTCGGGGTAGTTCTGGCCGCCGCCGCCCGCGTCGATCGCCGAGGTGATGCCGAGCCGGTTCAGCTCGCGCATGAACTGGCGGGTGGAGTTCATCTGGTCCTCGACCGGCAGGCGCGGCCCGCGCGCCAGGGTCGAGTAGAGGATGAGGGCGGACGGCTTGGCCACCAGCAGGCCCGTCGGCCGACCCTGGTGGTCGCGCTCGATGACGCCCCCGGGCGGATCCGGGGTCTCCGGTCCGAAGCCGAGCACCTCGATGGCCGCCCGGTTCAGCAGCGCACGTCCGTAAAGGTGCAGGATGAAGACGGGCGTCTGCGGTGCGGCGTCGTTGATCTCCTCCAGGGTGGGCATGCGCTGCTCGGCGAACTGGAACTCAGACCAGCCGCCGACCACCCGCACCCACTGCGGCGCCGGGGTCCGCTCCGCCTGCTCGCGCAGCATCCGCAGGGCGTCGGCGAGCGACGGCACCCCTTCCCAGCGCAGCTCCATGTTGTAGTTGAGGCCGCCGCGGATCAGGTGGAGGTGGCTGTCGTTCAGGCCCGGGACGACGCGCCGGCCGCCCAGGTCGATGACCCGGGTCTTCTCGCCGGCCAGCGGCATCACCTCGCCGCGCGAGCCGACGGCCTGGACGAGGCCGTCGCGGACGGCGAGCGCTTCCGCTTCCGGCGCGGCCGGATCGAGGGTGGTGATCCGGCCGTTGGTCAGGATCGTGTCGGCGTGCATGGTCGTGCTCTCCGCGCGGGCGCGGCCGGCGCCGAACAGGGCGGCACCGGCGGCTGTCTTCAGCAGGAAGCGGCGGCTCGGCGGCATGATGCGCCCCCTCGTCGAAGCGCTCAGACCGCCGGAACGGGCGGCAGCGCCTCGTGCGCGCTGGCTGTGCGCTGCGCCGCCTTGTGGACCATGGTGTAGGCGTAGTCGACGCCCATGCCGTAGGCGCCGGAGTGCTCCTTCACCACGGCGATGACGGCGTCGTAGGTCTCCCGGTGCGCCCAGTCGCGCTGCCACTCCAGCATCACCTGCTGCCAGGTCATCGGCACCACGCCCGCCTGGATCATCCGCTGCATGGCGTAGTCGTGGGCTTCCCTGGACGTGCCGCCGGAGGCGTCCGCCACCATGTAGATCTCGTAGCCGCCCTCGAGCATTGCGCAGAGGGCGAAGGTGGTGTTGCAGACCTCGGTCCACAGGCCGGAGACGACCACCTTCTTCCGGCCGTTGGCGGCCAGGGCGTCGCGCACCTTCCGGTCGTCCCAGGAGTTCATCGAGGTGCGTTCGAGCACCTTCTTCTCGGGGAAGACATCCAGCAGCTCCGGATAGGTGAAACCGGAGAAGCTCTCGGTCTCCACCGTCGTGATGATCGTCGGCACGCCGAAGACCTTCGCGGCCTTGGCCAGGGCGACCGTGTTGTTCTTCAACACCTGACGGTCGATCGACTGCACCCCGAAGGCCATCTGCGGCTGCTGGTCGATGAAGATCAGCTGGCTGTTCGAGGGCGTCAGGACTTCGAGCTTCGGACTGGTCATCGGCGGGGCTTTCGTTGGCAGGTCGTGACGAAGGCGGGCATGGCAGGCTGTGTGGCCTCAGGCGCCGCAGGCGGCTCGGATGCAGGCGACGAGGTCGTCCGGCCGGAAGGGCTTCGCGAGGTACCAGCGTGCGCCCGCACGGTAGGCCTGGCGCTCCACGACGTCGCTGGAGTGGGCACTGACGAGGACGGTCGGAACCGCGAGTCCGTCGGCAGCGAGAGCGGCGCAGAGTTCAAGGCCCGTCATCCCCGGCATCTGGACATCGGCGACGAGGCAGGCGATCCGCCGCGCGTCACCGGACGCGATGAAGTCTTCCGCGCTGGAATAGGCGACCACACCGAAACCCAGCGCGCGCGCCAGGGCCGCCATGGCGTCCAGAGCCGAGGGGTCGTCGTCCACGATGGCGATCAGCGGCTCCGCAGACATCCCTTCGACCCTGCCGTCGCGTCAGCGGGAGAGTCGCGACGGCGAGGGGGAGAGTGCGGATCCGTGCGGGGTGGGAGCAACTATACCTTGGTTGCGCCCCTCTGAACCGGCGGCTCGGCCTCCGCCGGGTCGGCGGCGGCGAGACGGTCGGCCATGCGCACGAGGTCGGGCAGCGACGCCGCCTGCATCTTGCGCATCACCTGCGCCCGATGGACCTTCACCGTGATCTCGCTGAGAGCGAGATCGCCGGCGATCTGCTTGTTGAGCCGACCCGCCACCACGAGCGCCATGATCTGCCGCTCGCGGGGGGTCAGGGCGGCGTAGCGGCTCGTCAGTTCGGCCCGGGCCCGCATCTCCGCCCGGCGATCGGCGTCGAGCGCCAGGCCGCGGTGGACCGCGTCCAGCAGGTCCTGCGGCCGCAGCGGTTTGGTCAGGAATTCCACCGCACCCGCCTTCATCGCCATGACCGACATGGGGATGTCGCCGTGGCCGGTGATGAAGACGACCGGCAGGCACACGCCGGCGCGCGCCATGTCCCGCTGGAACTCCAGCCCGCTGATGCCCGGCAGCCGCACGTCCAGCACAAGGCAGCCGGTCACGTCCGGGCGCTCGGCCTCCAGGAAGTCCTGGACGGAGCGGTAGGTCTCCACCGCATGCCCGACCGAAGCGAGCAGGCTGCGCAGGGATTCGCGGACCGGCTCCTCGTCGTCCACGACGAAGACCCGGCTTTCGACGTCGCTCATTCGGCGCTGCCCGCCGTCGGATCGGGGTCGGCCGGCAGAGAGAAGGCGAACAGCGAGCCCGCCTCGCCCGTCCGCTCCAGCCACAGCCGGCCGCCGTGCGAATCAATGATCGATCGGCAGATCATCAGGCCCATTCCCATCCCGTGCGCCTTGCTGGTGACGAAGGGCTCGAAGATCCGTCCGGCGAGGTCGCTGCCGACACCGCGCCCGCTGTCCCCGATCTCGACCACCACCTCGCTCCTCTCGCCCCGCCTCGCCGAGACATGGAGCACCTTCGGGCCGCCCGCCAGACCGGCCATCGCCTCGAGAGCGTTCATGAGAAGGTTGGAAACGACCTGCGCGAGCTGGGAAGGGTCTGCGGCCACCCGCGGCAGCCCGGGCTCCGAGCGCCGCTCCACGGTCGCACGCGCCGTGTCGATCTCCGTGCGCAGGGACTCGAGGACCTCGTCGATGACACTGTCGACGTGGACCGACCGGCGCTCCGGGCGCCCTCTACCGAACAGCGCCCGCATGCCGTCGATCACGCGGCGCGCCCGTTCGCCGTCGCCGCCGATCCTCGCCAGGGCCGCACGCGCCTCCGCCAGATCCGGCGCGGGGCGGTCGAGCCACCGGGAGCCTGCGTCGGCGTTCGTCACCATCGAGGAGAGCGGCTGGCTGACCTCGTGGGCGATCGAGGCGGAGAGCGCCTCGAGGCCGGCCAGCCTCGCCTCCCGCACCCGGCGCTCCGCCGCCACCGAACGCAGCAGCCGCCCGTAGAGCGTCGTCGTCTCGGCGAGCAGCACGAAGAGGACGAAGCTGGCCGACAGGAGGCCGTAGATGCGCCCGGCCCACCAGCCGACGGTGAAGCGCCCGCCACCGGCCAGCACGCTGAGCAACAGGATCTCGATCAGCACGGTCGCCAGGACCACCATGAGCCAGAGGTCGAGCAGGCAGCGGCACCGCCGCCACAGCAGCAGGATCGCGGCGACCGACAGCAGGGCGGCACTCGCCGGGACGACCTGCCAAGCCGCCGCGGCGTGCGCCGAATCGCGCATCAGGACCGGCAGAAGCTCCTCTCCGGCCGTCACCAGCAGCGTCACGCCGACGACTGCGGCGACCGTGCCGGCCACGGCGATCAATAGGGAACGGCGGCGGTCGCCGCGGTGTTCGCCGCCCTCCCGCGCCAGAAGTGCATAGGCGAGGATCGCCAGGGGAAAGCCGATCCGCCTGAGAGCGGCGATGAAGGCGGTGCCCTGCAGGCCGGCGTCGAGCAGACCCGTCGCCGCGAATACCCCGGGAAAGGTCAGCACCCAGGGCACGACCATGAGGCCGGAAAAGAGGTAGCCCACGGCCAGGACGAGGACGGCGCGGGAGGGCCGGACCCAGTAGGAGGCGAGCAGCAGGACGGTGGTGATGATCTCGTTGACGAGAAAGGCGGCGCCATAGGCGGGCACCAGGAGCGCCGTGCCGGCCAGAGGGACCTCGGCGAAGGGCGCGGCGGCGGCGCAGGCAAGGACGAGAGCCGCGACGACCCCGGCGGCCAGACGCACCTGTCCGGGATCGGGCGCCGCGGACCCCAACCCTCCCTCCGCCTCACCCGTCGAGAAGGCCAACGGCCACTCTCCTCTCGTTCACCCTGGTTCGGCAGAATAGAGCGAGAGGCGCGCGCATGCAGGCATCACGCTCGTCGGCCGCCGTCCGCCTCCAGCCGACGCTCCGCCAGGACCCGCACCGGCGGGAAGGAGACGCAGTCGACGACACCGAAGGTGACGCTGAAACAGGCGCGCGCCGCCGCCGCCCAGGCGAGCGCCGCCGCCTCCCGCCCCTCCGCCACCCGCGTCGCCAGCGAGCAATGGGGCACCCAGGCTTCGGGCCGGTAGTGAGGATGGCAGAGGGCGGGGTCGATCAGCCGGTGCAGGACAGCATGCGCCCGCGCCAGGTCTTCCGACGGCTCGGGCGCCGCCCAGAGGACGAGCGGCGACCCGGCGAAACTGCGGACGGAGTCGAAGCGGAGGTGCTGTGTCCTGAGGGCGGCACCGACTGCGGCGACCGCGGCGTCCAGCGCCTCGCGCGGCACCGCCTCGTAGACGGCCAGGGTCAGGTGCGGCGGATAGCCCAGTGCGGCCATGGAGGGCTCGACCTCGAAGCCCGCCGCCTCTTCCCACAGCGCCCGGACGTGATCGCCCGAGTCGTCGACGCACTTCAGGCTGACGGCGGAAGGCACGGAAACTCCTATGGATCTGGTCGGCAGCGGTACCCGCAGCAAGCAGAGTGCCGCGCAGCAGCGTCTTCGCAAGCCTTGGTTCCCCGCGCCAGCCTATTGACGGCGCTCGAAGCATGATCGATCCTCCGCATAAACAGAAACTATGTTTCAAATATAGAAACTAAAGGAGGAGCGTCATGCGGAAGACCCTGCTGGCGGGCGGCGTCGCCCTGGCCATGCTTTTCGCCGCCGAGGGACAGGCGGCCGAGCAGTACAAGGCGGGCGTGCTGGTGGGCCTCTCGGGCCTCGGCGCCCAGATCGGCCAGTGGATGGTCGAGGGCGCCGAGACGGCGGCCGACAGCCTGCGCGCCCGGGGCGGCCCCGACTTCACCATCATCGCCGAGGACTCCCAGTGGCAGCCCCAGAAGGGCGTCGAGGGCTTCAACAAGCTGACGACGGTGGACGGCATCGACGTGCTGCTGTCCGGCGGCAGTTCGGTGATGGAGGCCATCGCGCCGCTGGCCGACCAGCGCGAGCTGGTGGTCATGAACGTCGGCGCCCAGTCGCCGCGCATGGCCGGCCTCGGCAAGTACGTCTTCAGCGTGCTGCAGCTCTCCGACTTCGACACCTCGGTGCTGTCGCGCTACGCCTACGACACCCTGGGTTACCGCAAGATCGCGACCCTCTACGTCAACAACGACACCGGCACCTTCAATCAGGCGGCCTTCGGCAAGGCCTTCGAGAAGGCCGGCGGCACCATCACCACCACCGAGGCCTTCAAGCCCAACGAGACGACCTACGGCATCCAGCTGGCGAAGATCCGCGCCACCAGCCCGGACGCCATCTACATCGTCGGCACCCCGGCCGAGCTGCCCTTCGCGGTCAAGCAGACCCGCCAGATGGCGCCCGGCACGCCGATCCTCTCCTACGCCGGGCTGGAGAGTAAGGAGTTCCTGGACGCCGCCGGATCGGCGGGCGACGGCATCGTCTACACCACCACCGCCTTCGACCCCGGCTCCGACGCCGAGAACGTGAAGGCCTTCGCCGACGCCTATCAGAAGCGCTACGGCCATGCCCCCTCCAGCCCCTATGCCGGCTACGGCTACGACGCGATCATGATCGTCGCCGCGGCCCTGCAGAAGGACGGCGGCAAGGCCGGCCCGGCGCTGCGCCAGGCCATCTACGACATGCGGCGCTTCCCCGGCGTCACCGGCGAGAACGTCTTCCGCGACGACGGCACCGTGGCCAAGGCCGTGGCGGTGAAGAAGGTGGAGAAGGGCGGCTTCCACACCATCACCATCGTCCAGCCCTGAACGACGGTCGCGGCGCCCGATGCTCTTCGCCCAGCTGCTGCTGAACGGGGTCTTCGTCGGCAGCGTCTACGCCCTGCTCGGCCTCAGCTTCGCGACGATCTTCGCGACGACCAAGATCTGGCACTTCGCCCAGGGTGCGGTCTACACCCTGGGCGCCTACATCCTGCTCGCCGCGACCACCCTCGCCGGCCTGCCCTTCCTCGCCGCCGTGCCGCTCGCCGTGGTCGGCGCCGCGGTGCTGGGCGGGGCTGCCATGGTCCTGCTCTACCGGCCGCTGCAGCGGCTGGGCGCCACCGCCCTGGTGATGGTCATGGCCTCGCTGGGCGTCATGATCATCGCCGACAACCTGCTGGTCTTGGGCTTCGGGCCGACCGGCTACGCCCTCGACGCGCCCGTCCCTGCCCCGCTCTTCGTCGGCGGCCTCTTCCTGACCGGCGGGCAGATGGTGACGCCGCCGATCGCGCTCGCCGTCGTGCTGGCCTACCTCGCCTTCATGACCCGCAGCCGCCTCGGCCTGCGCCTGCGGGCGCTGATCGACAACGAGGAGCTGCTGCTGCTGAACGGCGTCGAAACCGGCCGGCTGAAGGTCCTCGCCTTCGCCTGCGGGTCGGCCCTGCTGCCCCTGGCGGCCGCCATGGTGGTCGCCTCCGGCGCCGGCATCTCGCCCTACATCGGCATCCCGGCGGTGCTGACCGGCGCCATGGCCATGTTCTTCGGCGGTGTCGATTCGATCGGCGGCGCGGCCGTCGCCGGCTTCCTCATCGGCGTGATGGAGAGCCTCGTCTCCTACGTGCTGCCCACCGAATGGCAGACGGCGGTGACCTACAGCCTCGTCCTGCTCTTCCTCATGGTCCGGCCGACCGGCCTCTTCGGCCGCTCGCTGCCGCGCTCGACCCTCTAGGCCCATGGAGACCTACATCCTCGGCGTGCTGGTCACGCTGTCGATCTTCGGCCTGCTGGCCGTCAGCCTGGACCTGCTGATCGGCTACACTGGCCTCTTCACCATCGTGCACGGCGGGCTCTTCGGCATCGGCGCCTACGCCGCGGCCGTCGCCGCCCTCTCCTGGGGCACCGGCTTCTGGGGCGGCCTGGCGATCGGCGCGGCCGGCGGCGCCGTCATCAGCCTGCTGATCGCCATCCCCTCCCTGCGGGTCAGCGGCCACTACCTGGTGCTGGCCTCCTTCGGCGTGCAGGAGGTGCTGTCAGGCCTCTACCTCAACCTCGATTCGGTGACCGGCGGGCCGGGCGGCCTGCGCGGCATCCCGCGGCCCGAGCTCTTCGGCGTCACCATCGCCGACAACGCCTCCTACCTCGCCCTCTACGCCGGCCTGCTGGCCCTCGGCCTCGCCCTGCTGTTCCTGGTGGTGCGCTCGCCCTACGGCCTGCTGCTGCAGGCGATCCGGGAGGACGAGCTGGCGCCCCAGGCCCTGGGCAAGAACGTCGTCGCCCTCAAGGTGAAGACCTTCGCCGTCTCCGGCGCCTTCGCCGGCGTCGCCGGGGCCATGTACGCCCACTACATGACCTTCGTCAGCCCGGACTCCTTCGACGTGCACGTCTCCATCCTGGTGCTGTCGATGGTGCTGATCGGCGGCATGGGGACCCTCTGGGGGCCGCTGCTCGGCACCCTGGTGCTGATCGTCGTGCCCGAGGCGCTGCGTTTCCTGCCGCTCGACAGCGGCCAGCTCGGCCCTTTGCGGCAGATCGCCTACGGCGCCGTCCTGGTCTTCTTCTGCTTCGCGCGGCCGCGCGGCCTGCTCGGCGGGCGTGGGGGCGGCCCCGAATGACCCTGGCGCTCGACAACGTTCAGAAATCCTTCGGCGGCGTGCAGGCCGTGCGCGGCGTGACCTTCACCGTCGAGCGCGGCGAGGTCGTCGGCCTCGTCGGCCCCAACGGCGCCGGCAAGACGACGATCTTCAACCTGGCGACCGGGGTGCTGCGGCCGACCGTCGGCCGGGTGCGGCTCGACGGCCGCGACATCACCGGCATCGCCCCGCACCGCGCCGCGCGCCTGGGCATCGGCCGCACCTTCCAGCAGACGCGGATCTTCCACCACCTGAAGGTCTTCGAGAACGTGGTGCTGGCCCGGCGCAGCGTCGACGACCGGCTGCTGCCCGCCCTGCTCACCCTGCCCGCCACCCGCCGGCGCTGGCGGGCCGAGGCGGCCGACCAGCTCGCCCGCCTCAACCTCGGCGGGCGGCTCGACGACTACGGCGGCGACCTCTCCTACGCGGAGCAGAAGCTGGTCATGTTCGCCTGCCTCGCCGCCAGCGGCGCGCGCACCTTCCTGCTCGACGAGCCGACCGCCGGGCTCGACCCCGGCTCGCAGCAGACGGTGATCGACGCCGTCGTCGCCCTGCGCAGCCCGGAGCGCTCCATCGTGCTGATCGAGCACAACCTCGACGTCGTGCGCGGCTGTTGCGACCGGGTGGTCTTCCTGGCCGAGGGGCAGGTGATCGCCACCGGCACGCCGGCCGAGGTGCAGGCCGACCCGCACCTGCGCGACCTCTACTTCGGGACGGCCGGGCGATGAGCGGCGCGCCGGACCTCCTCGACGTCCGCGGCCTGGTGGTCGCCTACGACAAGAAGCAGGTGCTGCACGGCGTCGACCTGGCGGTGCCGCCGGGCGCCATCGTCGCCCTGGTCGGCCACAACGGCGCGGGCAAGACCACCCTGCTGCGCGCCGCCCTCGGGCTGGTGCCGCGGCTCGCCGGCAGCGTCGCCTTCGACGGCGCGCCGGTGCCGGCCGGCCGGGTCGCCGCCACGGTGCAGCGGGGCCTCGCCTTCGTGCCCCAGGGGCGCAGCACCTTCCGCTCCATGAGCGTCGGCGACAACCTGGCGCTCGCGCTCGCCACCCGGCCCGGCCGCGAGGCGGAGCGGCTGGCCCTGGTCCACCGGCTCTTCCCGATCCTGCGGGAGCGGCGGGCGAGCCCGGCGGGCAAGCTCTCCGGCGGCCAGCAGCAGATGCTCGCCCTGTCGCTCGCCCTGCTGCGCGAGCCGCGGCTGATCATGCTGGACGAGCCCTCGACGGGGCTGGCGCCGGTGCTGGTCGAGGAGGTCTTCCGCCGGATCGTCGAGCTGCGCGACGAACTGGGGATCTCGGTGGTGGTGGTGGACCAGAACGTCCGCCAGCTCCTGCGCTTCGCCGACCGGGTCTCGGTGCTCAAGGCCGGCCGCATGATCTTCGCCGGCCGCCCCGACGAGGTCGGCGACGACGAGGCGCTGTGGGAGCTGTTCTGATGTATGAGCTCTGCTGAGATTGTTTCAGCCGCTGCTGTAGGCTCCCACCGAGGCTTAGCTACATAAGAATTTCGGCTGAACTTGGCTTTGAGCCGTAGACAGACTCAAACGTCCGCTCGGCAAATTCTTGAATCTCAGCATCGCTGGCTTTCTGAGACAGCCATCGGTAATCGTATCGGAAAGGTCCCGGCTCACAGATCCATTGGCGCGTTAGGTCAAATATGACGTTATGGGCGTAGAAGTCATCAAAGGTCTCTTGAACTTCGCTCTCGCTCCGTCCGATCGGCAGTCTTGGGTACACGCCGTCATCATCTTCTTTATCGACAAACAACGCGCCGTGTCGATCGAAGAGCGTAGCGGATTCTCGCGAAAGTCCGCGCCCGGCCATCCAGGCTCCGGGCCAGCAGAAGATCTCGGGATGGACGAACTTGTCGCGCATGAAAGCAAGAAAATGCGCCAAAAGGATTCTGGCCGCGACATTGCTCTTGGCAAATCGGAATGCGGAGTGTTCTGACATCAATGGAGCGAATTCAGGCAGCTCGATCCAACGAGAAAATTCTTCCGCGATAGCCAGTGGTGGATGTTCGAATATAGAGGCACACAGTTTCCTGCTGACAGCATCATATTCTTCGCGTGAATAGTCTCGGATGACATCCATGACTTCAGGGTGCTTGAGGCGGGCTATCGTGCTAAGCCAAACAAAGCGGGCGCCCGGCTCAATATCCCGAATAAACGTCGGGTAGTGTACAAGCGGAAATGGAAAGCCCGATCCAGGGTTGAGTGCCAGATCGCAAATCAACAAAAACAATCCGACGGTTGGGTGATCGATAGAAGACGGTCGTTCAAGCCGCGTAAGCCGAAGAAAGTCGGAAAATGCCCTTCCATAGACGCCGTTGAACATTCCCGCTTCCTCTGCAGCCTCCATTCCAATTAATCCTTCCGTGGCGAAATGAAGGTACTGAAGCTGCACCATTCGTGCCTGACCTTCGAATATCTCATAAGCACCGATCGGGTAAAACGAGACCGGCGACCCGTAGTAATAACCTTCCTCTTGTGCTTCCCGGAGATTACGAAACGGCTCGCTCCACGCCCTAGGGTGCGGAATGACGTTGAAAGTGCGATCCGAAACCGAGGCGATCAGGCTAATGATGTTGCCATAGGCAATGCTATAAGCATGGCCAAGATTTTCGAACTGAGGATTCTCCACTATGTTTTTTGCCGAAAGCGGGCTGACCGTCAGGCCTCGGAATGCCTCCATGTCGAAGTGATTGTTGATGATGATATTGGCTGAACCGCTCGGCGTTCCATAGCCGCCGCCCGGCAAGACATCGATCAGCTTCCGAATTGACTTCTTGAACCCGACGCCGGCGATTAGGTTCTTAAGATGACTATAGTTTGCATACGCCTGCGTGGGATACGTCATGCTCAGCATAAGGCCGTAGGTCGATCCAATGTGCTGCCACCAATGAATTGTCTCGTGCAGATATGTCGAAAAGGCTTGAATGCCTTCCAGATCAATCCTCCCAGAGTAGATTATGCCGGTGGGCATCGACGCGAGCTTGCGATGTACGGCGGGAGATAGTCGTAAGACAAAGTGAAAGGTGCTGTACAGCCCATGCCCCTTCAGCGTAGCGGCGAAGACCCCCTGACTGGCGAGTGGGCTAAAGTCGTCGAGCAATTCAGTACGGGGAGTACACATCGGTTTTCCTATCTGATCTGCGCCACCGCACTAAGAGTGTATTCGCCTAAAGGGCGTGTATAGAGTGTACAGGGAGGGTATTCGCCTGACAGTGCCGCATTCGTAAGCGGGTCCAGGCTGCTGCCGATTGGATGTTGGTGCTGCCTGTCTATTTCCTCCTTCTTAGCTCTTGGTAGGTGTAGCCCGCCTTGGCTTCCTGCAACGGGCTTCGCCTGTTGATGCCGTCGCCGTCGTGGGGCCGATTCTCGTTGTCAGCGCTCACGTAGCCGCCGATGGTCACCTGTATCTCGTCGATCGTCCCCAATTAACTTCGGAGACTTTCGAGCTGGAGAAGATCATCGAGCAGTGCACTGTCCGGCCACAATTCCTGCCCGCTCCCCAGTAGACCTACGAAACAAAAAGGGCCGCGGCGGGTGCCGCGGCCCTTCGAACCCTGGCGGGTGACGTGGATCAGAAGTCCATGTCGCCCATGCCGCCCATGCCGCCGGGCATGCCGCCGGCCGCCTTCTTGGGCTCCGGCTTCTCGGCGACCATGGCCTCGGTGGTGACCAGCAGGCCGGCGACGGACGCCGCGTCCTGCAGGGCCGTGCGCACGACCTTGGTCGGGTCGATGATGCCGGCCTTCACCAGGTTGGTGTAAACGCCGTTCTGCGCGTCGTAGCCGTAGTCGACCTCGGTCGACTCCAGCAGCTTGCCGACCACGACGGCGCCATCGCCACCGGCGTTCTCGACGATCTGCCGGGCCGGCGCCTGCAGCGCCTTGCGGACGATCTCCACGCCGACGCGCTGGTCGGCGTTGTCCGGCTTCACCGACTCCAGCGCCTTGATGGCGTAGAGCAGAGCGGCACCGCCACCGGCGACCACGCCCTCCTCCACCGCGGCGCGGGTGGCGTGGAGCGCATCGTCGACGCGGTCCTTCTTCTCCTTCACCTCGACCTCGGTCGCGCCGCCGACCCGGATGACGGCAACGCCGCCCGCCAGCTTCGCCAGACGCTCCTGCAGCTTCTCGCGGTCGTAGTCCGAGGTGGTCTCCTCGATCTGCGCCTTGATCTGCGCGACGCGGCCCTCGATCTCGTCCTTGGCGCCGGCGCCGTCGACGATGGTGGTCTCTTCCTTCGTGATGACCACCTTCTTCGCGGTGCCGAGCATGTCGAGCGTGACGCTCTCCAGCTTGATGCCCAGGTCTTCGGAGATGGCCTGGCCGCCGGTCAGGATCGCGATGTCCTGCAGCATGGCCTTGCGGCGGTCACCGAAGCCCGGCGCCTTCACGGCCGCGACCTTGAGGCCGCCACGCAGCTTGTTCACCACCAGGGTCGCCAGGGCCTCGCCCTCGACGTCCTCGGCGATGATCAGCAGGGGCCGGCCCGACTGCACCACCGCCTCGAGCACCGGCAGCATGGCCTGCAGGCCCGACAGCTTCTTCTCGAAGATCAGGATGTAGGGGTCTTCGAGCTCGACGCGCATCTTCTCGGCGTCGGTCACGAAGTAGGGGGAGATGTAGCCGCGGTCGAACTGCATGCCCTCGACCACTTCGAGCTCGGTCTCGAGGGACTTGGCCTCCTCGACCGTGATCACGCCCTCGTTGCCGACCTTCTCCATGGCCTGGGCGAGCATCTTGCCGATCTCGGCGTCGCCGTTGGCGGAGATGGTGCCGACCTGGGCGATCTCGTCGTTCTTGGTGACCTTGCGCGAGCGCGCCTTGAGGTCGGCCACGACGGCTTCGACGGCGAGGTCGATGCCGCGCTTGAGGTCCATCGGGTTCATGCCGGCGGCGACGGACTTGGCGCCCTCGCGGACGATCGCCTGCGCCAGCACGGTCGCGGTGGTGGTGCCGTCACCGGCCAGGTCGTTGGTCTTCGAGGCCACTTCGCGCACCATCTGGGCGCCCATGTTCTCGAACTTGTCGGAGAGCTCGATCTCCTTGGCGACCGTCACACCGTCCTTGGTGGTGCGCGGCGCGCCGAAGGACTTCTCGATGACGACGTTGCGGCCCTTCGGGCCCAGCGTCACCTTCACCGCATCGGCGAGGATGTCGACGCCGCGCAGCATCCGCGCGCGGGCGTCGGTCGAAAACTTTACTTCCTTGGCAGCCATGTCAGGCGTTCCTGTCTATCGATGCTGCGAAGCGTTACGCGGCGGCCTTGGCCGCGCCGGCACCCTCGAGGATGCCCATGATGTCGGACTCCTTCATGATCAGCAGCTCTTCGCCGTCGATCTTGACCTCGGTGCCCGACCACTTGCCGAAGACGATCCGGTCGCCCGGCTTCACGTCGAGGGCGACGACCTCGCCCTTCTCGTTGCGCGCGCCCGGACCGACGGCGACGACCTCGCCCTGCATCGGCTTTTCCTTGGCGGTATCCGGAATGATGATGCCGCCGGAGGTACGCTCTTCCTCCTGAACACGGCGAACGACCACGCGGTCGTGCAGCGGCCTGAACTTCATCTACGTCCTCCCGAAAGACTGACGGTGATACACGTCGGCTGACTCGATCAGAGAGCCTTGTCAGCACCCTCCATCAATGAGTGCCAACGGCGGCGCTGATCTACTTCTTCCACCGACCCCTTTCAAGAAGGCGACCGCAGATTTTTCAGGGGATCCTGGCTGCCTCGATGTCGCGGCGCGCCTGCCGGCGCCGCACCTCCTCGCGGTGGAAGGTGTAGAGGCCGCTGCCGACCAGCAGCACCGCGCCGGCGATGGTCCAGAGGTCGGGGAACTCCCCGAACACCACCGCGCCGGAGATCGTGGCGATCAGGATGGTGCCGTAGAGGAAGGGCGCCACGGTGGCGGCCGGCGCGCTGGAGTAGGCGCGGATCAGCATGTAGTGCCCGACGCCGCCGAACAGGCCGAGCAGCGCCAGCAGGCCCCAGTCAGCGGCGGTGGGCGGCGTCCACACCAGCGGCTGCAGCAGGCTGGCCAGGACGGCGCCGACCACGGGCGTGTAGAGGATCGTCGTCATCGGCCCGTCGTACCGGGCGAGCGCCCGGGTCGAGATCTGGTAGCCGCCGTTCGACAGCGCCGCCACCAGCGGCAACAGGGCGGCGAGCTGGAACAGGCCGCTGCCCGGCTTGAGGATGGTCAGCGCGCCGACGAAGCCGACCAGCACGCAGAGCCAGCGCTGCAGGCCGACCTTCTCGCCGAGCAGCGGCACGGACAGGGCGGTGACGATGAGCGGCGTCGCCATCATCAGGGCCGAGGCCTCGGCCAGCTGCACGCTGCGCAGGCCGAGGAAGAAGAGCCCGGTGGTGACGGTGAGCAGCAGCGAGCGGAAGAGCTGCAGCGGCAGGTTGCGGGTACGCAGGGTGCGCGCCAGGCGCGGCCCCAGCAGCAGGGCGATGAACAGCAGGTGGAAGAGGTTGCGGGCCCAGACCAGCTGCAGCACGTCGTAGCGGGCCGTCAGCGCCTTGGCGATGGTGTCCATGCCGACGAACAGCACGATCGCGGCCAGAATGAAGAGGATGCCGCGCTGCACCTCCCCCAGGCCCTCGAAGGCCGATCGTCTCGTCCAGGCCAGGGCCGCCCGCCTTCTCTTTCCCAGAATCCATCCGTTCGCACAGAGGTAACCCGGCCGCCCCGCAGGCGAGCAACGCACTGCCTGCAGAGCGGCTGCGCGTCCATCGGAGCGCAGCGGTGGCGGGACGGCTGTGCTACCACTTCGCCGGAAGCAGCCATGCCAGGGAGTACCGCGATGAAGACCAAGGCCGCCGTCCTCTACGAGATGGGCCGCCCCGGCCCCTACGCCGAGACGAAGCCCGTGGTGATCGAGGAGCTCGACCTGGAGGGCCCCGGCGAGGGCGAGGTGCTGGTGGAGGTGCGCGCCGCCGGCCTGTGCCATTCCGACCTGTCGGTGGTGAACGGCGACCGTCCCCGGCCGATGCCCATGGCGCTCGGCCACGAGGCGGCCGGCGTGGTGCGGGAGGTCGGGCGCGGCGTCGACGACCTCGCCCCCGGCGACCATGTGGTCATGGTCTTCGTACCGGCCTGCGGCCACTGCCTGCCCTGCGCAGAAGGGCGCCCCGCCCTCTGCGAGCCGGCGGCCAGGGCGAACGGCGCCGGCACCCTGCTGTCCGGCGCCCGGCGCCTGAGCCTCAAGGGCCAGCCGGTCAACCACCAGCTCGGCGTCTCGGCCTTCTGCGAATACGCCGTGCTCTCGCGCCGCTCGCTGGTGAAGGTCGACCCGGCGCTGCCGCTGGAGCAGGCCGCGCTCTTCGGCTGTGCGGTGATGACGGGCGTCGGTGCCGTGGTGAACACGGCGCGGGCGACGGCGGGCAGCCGCGTCGCCGTCATCGGCCTGGGCGGGGTCGGGCTCAACTCGCTGCTGGGCGCCCTGATGGTGGGCGCCGAGCAGGTGGTGGCCATCGACCTGCTCGATTCGAAGCTGGATCTCGCCCGCCAGCTCGGCGCGACCGACGCCTTCAACGCGTCGGCCGCCGACTGCGTGGAGCAGGTGCGCGCGGCGACCGGCGGCGGCGTCGACTTCGCCTTCGAGATGGCCGGCTCGGTGCCGGCCCTGGACCTCGCCTACAAGGTCACCCGCCGCGGCGGCACCACCGTCACCGGCGGCCTCGCCAACCCGTCGAAATCGCTGTCGCTGCAGCAGGTCAGCCTGGTGGCCGAGGAGCGCACGCTGAAGGGCAGCTACGTCGGCTCGTGCGTGCCGCTGCGCGACATCCCGCGCTACGTCGGCCTGTTCCGGCGGGGCCACCTGCCGGTCGACCGGCTGATGAGCGAGCGGGTCGGCTTCGACGACCTCAACGTCGCCTTCGACCGGCTGGCGAGCGGCGCCACCGTGCGCCAGGTGCTGCTGCCCCACGGCCACGCCTGACCGGCCGATGGGCGGCAGCGTCGAGCCGGACGAGGGCGACCGCCGGCGGGTGGAGGCCTTCCTGGCCGATCCCGCCAGCTACGGCCTGGCGGACGGGACGGTCGAGCGGATCGACACCCACGCCGCCGTGGTCTTCCTGGCCGGCGAGCGGGCCTGGAAGATCAAGCGGCCGACGGTGACCTCCTTCCTCGACTTCCGCAGGCTGGAGGACCGGCGGCGGGTGTGCGCCGACGAGGTCGTGCTCAACCGGCGGACGGCCCCGGACATCTACCTCGGCCTGTTCACCGTGACCGAGGAGGGCGACGGGACGCTCGCCTTCGGCGGCGACGGCCGGGTGCTGGAGCACGGACTGGTCATGCGGCGCTTCGACCAGGACCTGCTGCTGAAGCGCCTGCTGGAGCGCGGGGCCCTGGAGCTGCCCATGGTCGATGCCCTGGTCGACGCGGTCATCGCCTTCCATGCCGAGGCCGAGGTGCTGGGGCCGCCCTTCGGCGGCTGGAGCGGCCTCGCCGCCATCGCCCGGGACAACCAGACGGACATGCAGGTCCACCCGGACGTCTTCCCGCCGGACCGGCTGGCCGCGCTGGTGGAGCGGACCACGGCCGCCCTCGCCGCCCGAAGGGATCTGCTCGACGCGCGCCGGGAGGCCGGCCGGGTGCGCCGCTGCCACGGCGACCTGCACCTGGGCAACATCGTGCTCTGGGAAGGCCGGCCGACGCCCTTCGACTGCATCGAGTTCAGCCGCCAGATCGCCGGCATCGACGTCTTCTACGACCTCGCCTTCCTGCTGATGGACCTCGACCTGCGCGGCGCCCGGCCGCTGGCCAACCGCGCCCTCGCCCGCTACCTCGGCCGGGTGCCGGAGGCATCGGCGCTCGCCGCCCTGCCTCTGATGCTGTCCCTGCGCGCCACGGTGCGAGCCAAGGTCGCCGCGATGACCGCCGCCCTCGGCGGGGCCGACGCCGACACGGAGCGGGCCGCCGCCCGGCGGCTGTTCGACGCCGCCGCCGCCTATCTCGACCCGCCGCCGCCGCGCCTGCTCGCCGTGGGCGGGCCGTCCGGCAGCGGCAAGTCGACCCTGGCGGCGGCGCTGGCGCCCGGCTTCGGCGCCGCGCCGGGCGCGCTGCACCTGCGCAGCGACCTGATCCGCAAGAGGCTCGGCGGAGTCCCGCCGGAGCAGCGGCTGCCGGCCGAGGCCTACACGCAGGAGATGACGGACCGAGTCTACGCGGCGCTGCTGAACGAGGCGGAAGAGGCGCTGCGGGCCGGCCATGCGGTCGTGGTCGACGCGGTCTTCGGCCGGCACGCCGCCGCCGGCGCCCTGGCCGAACTGGCCCGGAAGACCGGCGTGCCCTTCGCCGGCCTCTGGCTCAGCGCCCCCCTGCCCGTCCTGCAGGAGCGGGTGACCGCCCGCCGGGGCGACGCCTCGGACGCCACGGCCGAGGTGGTCGCCCGGCAGCTCGGCGACCTCGAGGTGCCGGCGGCGTGGCTGCCGCTCGCCGCCGGGCAGGACCGCTCGGCGACGGCGGCGAAGGCGCGAGCGGCTCTCGAACGTGAAGGCTTCCTCTCCGCATGAACGGCTGGTTCGACGGCACGCCGCTGGCCGACCCCGGCACCGCCCTGGCGGCGGCCGGCGCGCTGCTGCTCGGCGGCCTGGTCAAGGGCCTGCTGGGCATGGGCCTGCCGACCGTGGCGGTGCCGCTGCTGACCTATTTCCTGCCGCTGCCGGTCGCCGTGGGCCTCATGTCCGTCCCGGTGATGGTCAGCAACGCGGCCCAGGCCATCCAATCGCCCGAGCGGCGCCCCGCCCTGCGCCGCCTCTGGCCCTTCATGCTGGCCCTGCTGATCGGCGTGGGCGCGGGCATCCCGCTGCTGGTCGGCCTCGACCAGCGCTGGCTGGAACTGGTGCTGGGCCTCGTGCTGATCTTCTTCGTCGCCACCAACGTGCGCATGCCCGACCTGCAGGTGCCGGCCCGTAGGGAGCGCGCGAGCTCCATCGTCGTCGGCCTGCTGTCGGGGGTCATCGGCGGCATGTCGAACCTCTTCGGGCCGCCGGTGGCCATGTACTTCGTGTCCCTGCGGCTGCCGCCCGACGTCTTCGTCGCTGCCGTCTCGATGACCTTTCTCGTCGGCACCACCCCGATCTACGTGGCGTTGCTCGGCAGCGGCATCCTCGATGGGCCGCTGCTGGTCGCGGCGGCGCTGGCCCTCGTGCCGACCATGGCGGGGGTCTGGCTCGGGCAGCGGCTTCGGCGGATCGTTCCGGCCGCCCGGTTCCGCCAGTTGATCCTGCTCCTGCTGGCCGTCATCGGCCTCGACCTCGCCCGCCGGGGCCTGGGCATCTAGCGGCTAGATCTGCTCCATGGCCCGGCGCGCCATCTCCCGCAGCGGACCGGCGGCGAGCGGCGGGAACAGAAGCAGACCCGCCAGGAAGCCCCCGGCGTGGGCCTGCCAGGCGATGCCGGCGTCGCCGCTGCCCGGAACACCGCCGCCGACGAAGGCAAAAGCGAAGTTCAGTGCGGCCATGGCCAGGGTGTAGGCCGCCAGCTTCTGCAGCCGGCGGCGCGGCGGCAGCCAGGGCGGAGCGACGCTCATGTGGCCGAAGCCGGCCAGCAGGCCGAACACGCCGCCGGACGCGCCGATCGCGAGGTACGGCTGCCCCCAGGTAGCCGCCACCTGCAGCAGGTTGCCGCCCAGCGCGCAGAGCAGGAAGAAGGCCACGAAGCGCCAGCCGCCCAGCAGCCGACAGATCAGTGTGCCGAGGGTGGCGATCCAGAAGCCGTTGAAGAAGAGGTGCAGCCAGCCGTCGTGCAGGAAGATCGAGGTGACCAGGGTGTAGAGCCGGTCGGGGTCGAAACTGCCGCCGGGGAAGAGCGCCAGGCCCCAGGTCACGATCAACTCGTCGCCCCACTGCGCCGGCATGACCGACTGCAGCACCTGCAGCAGGACCATGGGCGCCAGCAGAAGTGCGACCGCCAGCGGCAGTCCCTGCTGATCACCCGAAGCCGTGAAGACCGGTGGCTTGGCAGACAGGAGATTCTGGGGCATGGCGCTCCGCCGACGAGGATTGGGGCCGTCACTCTAGGTGGGCGAGCAGGTGCCGTTGCCAACCCTCCGGCCCGCGGGAGACGCTGGACAGGATGCCTCCGCAGCGACGGCAGCAGCATCCTTGACAGCAATTTGCTGCAATGCAACATGACGCCAGGTTTTGGGAGGCAAGGCCGTGGACTTGAGCAAGATTCCGGTGGGCAAGAACCCGCCATACGATCTGAACGTGGTCATCGAAGTAAGCATCGGTAGCGACCCGGTGAAGTACGAGCTCGACAAGGACTCGGGCGCTCTCTTCGTGGACCGGTTCCTGCACACGTCCATGCACTACCCCTGCAACTACGGTTTCGTCCCGCACACGCTGTCCGACGACGGCGACCCCGCCGACGTCATGGTGGTCACCCGCCACCCGATCGTCCCGGGCGCGGTCGTCCGGGCCCGCCCGATCGGCGTTCTCGTCATGCAGGACGAGAAGGGCGAGGACGAGAAGATCCTGGCCGTCCCGGTCAGCAAGCTGCATCCCTACTACGCGAACGTCTCGAACTACACCGAGCTGCCGCGGATCCTGATCGACCAGATCGCGCATTTCTTCGAGCACTACAAGGACCTCGAGGACGGCAAGTGGGTGCGGATCCGGCACTGGGGCGACTGCGACGAGGCAGCCCGCCTGATCCAGCAGGCCATCGACCGCTATCGCGGGAAGGCGGCCGCCGCCTGAGCCCGCGCCGCCCATCAGGTTCTCTCTAGGCTCTGGCGTCGCGCATGACGGGGTGTTAACGCTGCGCCCCATCGCGCGACGAGCCGGATCCCGATGCTCCGTCTTCAGCCAATCCTCTATGTGAGCAGCCTGCTGCTGCTCGCCCTGTCGGCCTGCATGCTGGTTCCTGCACTGGCCGACCTGGTCGCGGGCAGCGGCGAATGGCAGGCCTTCGTCGGCGCCGGTGCGGCGACCGCCACCGTCGGCGGCGCTCTGCTGCTCGCCAACCGCGGCACGGATCTGCGCATGGGGGTGCGCGAAGCCTTCCTCATGACCGCCTCCTGCTGGGGGCTCACCTCGGCCTTCGGGGCCCTGCCCTTCGTCTTCGCCCCGCCTCACCTCAGCTACACCGACGCCGTCTTCGAGACCGTGTCTGGGCTGACGACGACCGGGTCGACGGTGATGGTCGGCCTCGACCGCATGGCACCCGGCATCCTGCTCTGGCGCGCCCTGCTGCAGTGGATCGGCGGCGTCGGGATCATCGTCATGGCGGTCGCCATCCTGCCGTTCCTGCGGGTCGGCGGCATGCAGCTGTTCCGTTCGGAGTCCTCCGACCGCACCGACCAGCTCAGCTTCACCCTGGCGACCTTCGCGCGGCTGATCGTCACCAGCTACATCGTGCTGACGCTGCTCTGCGTGGCGGTCTACTGGTCGCTGGGCATGACCCCCTTCGAGGCGGTCTGCCATGCCATGTCGACCCTGTCGACCGGCGGCTTCTCGACCTCGGATTCCTCGATCGGCTTCTTCCACAGCCCGGCGATCGAGTGGGCCGCCATCGTCTTCATGCTGGCGGGCGCCCTGCCCTTCGTCCTCTACGCCCGGGCCCTGAAGGGCTTCGCCGGCGACCTGGTGCACGACACCCAGGTGCAGTCGCTGCTGCTGTTCCTGTTGCTGGTGTCGGCCGCCGGTGCCGTGATGCTCTACGAGAGCCAGCCGGATCTCGGCATCGAAGCGTCGTTCCGGACCGTGGCCTTCAACGTCGTCTCGGTCGTCACGACCACCGGCTTCGCCTCGGCCGACTACAACCGATGGGGCGGCTGGGCGCAGGCCCTGTTCTTCCTGCTGACCTTCGTGGGCGGCTGCTCGGGATCGACGGCCGGCGGCATCAAGATCTTCCGCTTCCAGGTCATGGGCACCCTGGGCCGGCTGCAGCTGCTGCGGCTGCGCTGGCCCAACGGCGTCTTTCCCCTGCTCTACGGCGGCCGGAAGATGGCACCCGACGTCCCGACCGCCGTCGCCGCCTTCATCCTGCTCTACATATCCTGCTTCGGCTTCATCTCGCTGGCGCTGACGGCCCTGGGGCTGGACTTCGTCACCGCCATCAGCGCTTCGGCCACCGCCATCTCGAACGTCGGCCCGGGCCTCGGCGACCTGGTCGGCCCGGCGGGCAACTTCGCGATGCTGCCGGCCGCCGCCAAATGGCTGCTGGCCCTGGGCATGCTGCTGGGCCGGCTCGAGCTGCTCACCCTGCTGGTGCTGCTGATGCCGGCCTTCTGGCGCGCCTGAGGCCCGCAGGGCGCCCGCGTCAGCCCCGGTAGTCGGCCGTGAGCTTCTGCAGACGGGCGGAGCCCGCGGTGAAGCCCGACAGGCTCAGCCCGACGTCCAGGGACTTCCCATTGCCGAACGGCTGAAGATGGATCGCCAGCTTCTGGCCCCGGCGCAGGGCGGCGGCCCGCTGGTCCGAGACCTCGAAGCGCGAGAGGCAGCCCTGAGGCACGCAGGTCTGGAACGGCGAGGTCCAGCTGTCGCCGTCGTCGACCGAATAGCGGACGCCCTCCGCCAGCGCGAGGCCGAACGGCCCAAGCAGCGTGCCATAGAGCTTCGAGGAGGGGCCGTACTGGAAGGTCAGTCGCAGCACCAGGCGCCGCGGCTCGCCGGTGTAGAGCTCCTGCGACAACCGGCAGAACATCCGCTGCGCCTGGTTCTGCGCAGCCGGCGCAGCCGCGCACTCGACCCGCCAGTCCTTGTAGACCTCCTGGATCGTGTTGGGCTTGTTGTCCTCGCTGCCCTGCGCCGCAGCGTCCTGTGCCATCGCCGGTGTCGACGCGATGGCGGCGGTGCATGCCACGACGGCGGCAATAAGGGCCGAACGACAGGGAAGAACGGACAGGGGGAAAGTCACGGGCACCTCACGGTCTCTGTTTGCGGCGGGTGGATCACCCAAGAGGGGCAATGGCCACATCGTAGACCACGGAATCCCCGCCGAGCGAAAGCATGGAGGCCTCCCCCTCGATCAGCAGGGCGTCGCCGGGAGCCAGATCATCGGCGCCATGGCGGCCTGTCCCGGACAGCAGGTAGAGCAGGCGCACGCGCACCGCCGGGAAGCTCCGCTCTCCAGCGCCCGGCAGGACACGGCATTCCATGCGGGCACGGCGGCGGTCGACCATGACGTTCAGGTCGCGGACCGGGCCGTCGATCAGGCGGCAGTCGACGGGCCTGTCGCCGGCGAACGAGATCAAGTCCCACGGCCGAGAGAGTCGCCTCACCTCCCCGTCCTGGAACGTGAGCACCACCCCGTCGCCCTGCAGCAGCAGCAGTGTCCTGTCGCAGTCGGGAAAGGCCGAGAAGGGACCGTCCTGCTCCACGTCCGCCATGCTGAAGCGCCACAGGAACCCCAACGGCGTCTCGGCCGGCGCGACCGCCAGCTCCGCCGTCCTGCCCCCGCCGTTGCGCCAGGGCACGATCCGGTGGTCGGCGGGCCGGATGAGACGCCGGCTCACCGCCGGGCCTCGTCTTCCTCCGGCGTGCGGGTCTGCAGCTCGAGGGCGTGCAGGCCGCTGCCGAACTCGTCCTTCAGGAGCTCGTTGACCGCCCGCTGCCGTGCCACGCGGGTCATGCCGGCAAAGGAGGCCGAGACCACGACGACCGAATAGTGCGTCTGCCCCCCTGGTGCGGCTCCGGCATGGCCCGCATGCAGGTGCGAGCGGTCCGCCACCTCCACCCGCTCGCAGGGGAGGGCCTCGCTCAGCCGCCGACGGATCCTCTCAGCTCTGTCCAAGGCTCATACCTCCTTCTCGCAGCCGGCGGGAAACCGGCGGCCCGGCTTGTTCACAGGCACGCGCGCCGCCATACTTTCGTCCATGCCGAAACAGGCCTACCAGTTCATCGCCACCCCGGTCGAGGACAGCGGCGCAGAAGGATGCCAGCAGCCGGGCTGCGAAGGCCGCGGCCTCTATCGCGCACCCGTTCGACGCGATCAACCCGGGAAGTTCATGCTCTTCTGCCTCGATCACGTGCGCACCTACAACGCCGGCTGGGACTGGTACAGGGGGATGAGCGCCGACGAGATCGAGTCCGAGCGCCGACGGGACTCCACCTGGCGCAGGCCGACCTGGCGGCTGGGCAACGGGCCTGCCGGCAGCGTGGACCGCGACGAGGTGGCCCGGCGGGCTCGCGGTTTCGGTTTTGCCGACCACGGCGGCGATCCGGCAGGCCGGCGACCCGTCTTCCGCTCCCAGGAGGAAGCCAAGGCGATGCGGCGGCTGGGGTTCGACGCGCCCGCCGCTTTCAGCGAGATCAAGGCTCGCTACAAGGCCCTGGCCAAGCAGCTCCATCCCGACTCGAACGGCGGCGACCGCAAGGCCGAGAACCGCCTGAAAATCATCAACGAAGCCTATGCAACGCTGAAAGCGCTGCACGGCGTCGGCGTGTCCTAGTGCGATCCGGGATCCGGCGCGCTACCTTCAGTGTTTGCCAAGACAGCAGAAAGCGACGGTGCCCATGCCTGCAGTGAGTGAGATCCGCGGTGAGATGCCAACCGGTCTGCCGGACATCACGGTGTCCGTCCGCCAGACCTTCGGCATCGACAGCGACATGATGGTGCCGGCCTTCTCCCAGCAGAGCGACTACGTTCCCGAGACCGACACCGCCTACCGCTTCGACCGCGACACCACTTTGGCTGTTCTCGCCGGGTTCGCGTACAACCGCCGGGTCATGATCCAGGGCTACCACGGCACCGGCAAGTCGACCCACATCGAGCAGGTCGCCGCCCGCCTCAACTGGCCTTGCATCCGGATCAACCTCGACAGCCACATCAGCCGGATCGATCTGATCGGCAAGGACGCGATCGTCCTCAAGGAGGGCCGTCAGGTCACCGAGTTCCGCGAAGGGCTGCTGCCCTGGGCGCTGCAGCGGCCCACCGCACTGGTGTTCGACGAGTACGATGCCGGCCGGGCCGACGTGATGTTCGTGATCCAGCGGGTGCTCGAGGTCGAAGGCAAGCTGACGCTGCTGGATCAGAACCGGGTGATCCGCCCGCACCCGGCCTTCCGGCTGTTCGCCACCTCGAACACCATCGGTCTGGGCGACACGACCGGGCTCTATCACGGCACGCAGCAGATCAATCAGGGCCAGATGGACCGCTGGAACATCGTGGCCACCCTGAACTATCTGCCGAACGACGAGGAAGAGGCGATCGTCCTCGCCAAGGTCCCGCACTACGACAACAAGGCCGGGCGCGAGACGCTGCGCGCCATGGTCGCCGTCGCCGACCTGACGCGGCGCGGCTTCATGGCGGGCGACATCTCGACCGTCATGAGCCCGCGGACGGTGATCACCTGGGCGGAGAACGCGCAGATGTTCAACGACATCGGCTTCGCCTTCCGTCTCACCTTCCTCAACAAGTGCGACGAGGTGGAGCGGCCGATCGTGGCCGAGTACTACCAGCGATCCTTCGGCCGCGACCTGCCGGAGAGCGGTGCCCAGGCGATGCTGAGCTGAGGACGCCGCCAACCATTTCCCCAGGTTCCGAAGCAGGATCGATGCAGCCACCCGAAACGCCCATCGAACGCCTGAAGCGCGTCACCAGCGCGACCATCCGAGCGATCTCAGGCCAGCCGGACATCACCGCCGCCTTCGCGCCCTCGGCCCAAGGGCTGGTCGGCAAGGAGGCGCGGCTGCCGCTGCCGCCGCGCGACCTGCCACCGGAAGAGGTGGCCCTGGTTCGCGGCGAGGCGGACGGGATCGCCCTGCGCCTGCGCTATCACGACGAGGCCCTGCACGCCGCCAGCCGGCCGGCGGAGGCGACGGCCCGCGACGTGTATGACGCCGTGGAGCAGGCGCGCTGCGAGGCGCTCGGCATGCGCCGGATGGCGGGCTGTGCTCTGAATCTCGATGCCGCTCTCGAGGAACGGCATCGGGCGCGCGGGCTGAGCCGCGCCCAGACGCGAGAGGAGGTGCCGCTTTCCGAGGCCATACGGCTGCTGGCCCGCGAGTCGCTGACCGGCCGGGACCTGCCGCCGACGGCACGACGGCTGGCCGATCTCTGGCGCAACGCGCTGCCCCAGAAGGTCCTCGCCGACCTGGAGAACCTGCCCGACCTGGCGCAGGACCAGCCCGCCTACGCGCGCGCGGTCCGGCGGCTGCTGCAGGATCTCGAGTTGGACGCGGGGATGGACCCGGATCAGCAGGAGGAGGAGTCCCAGGGCGAGGACGGTCAGTCGGACCAGTCGAACCAGACGCGCGGCGAAGGGGGAGAAGAGGATTCCTCGGAGGCCTCGGTCGCAGAGGTCGGCGAAAGCAGCGAACTCGAGGAAGCCGAAGGGGGCGAGGACGCCGCCAGTGCGGAGGCCGAGGGCGAGCAGGAAGCTGGTGGCGGCGAAGAGCAGCCGGGCCGGCCCAATCGCCGCCCGCAGAACGAGGACCGGCGCAATGCGCCCCCCGAGGAAGGTTACCGCAGCTTCACCCGCGAGTTCGACGAGGTGGTCGGGGCCGAGGATCTCTGCGACGCCGAGGAGCTGTCCCGTCTGCGCCAGCTGCTGGACCAGCAGCTCCTGCACCTCCAGGGGGTGATCGCGCGCCTCGCGAACCGGCTGCAGCGCCGTCTCCTGGCCAAACAGACCCGCGCCTGGGAGTTCGACCTCGAAGAGGGGCTGCTGGACACGGCACGTCTGGCGCGGGTGGTCGCTGACCCCGCCCACTCCCTCTCCTTCAAGCGGGAGCTCGACGCCGATTTCCGCGATACCGTCGTCACGCTGCTGATCGACAACTCCGGCTCGATGCGCGGCCGGCCGATCTCCGTCGCCGCGATGAGTGCCGACATCCTGGCGCGCACCCTCGAACGCTGCGGCGTCAAGGTCGAGATCCTCGGTTTCACCACGCGGATGTGGAAGGGCGGGCAGGCGCGCGAGCGCTGGATCAGCGCCGGCAAGCCGCCCCAGCCGGGCCGTCTGAACGACCTGCGCCACATCATCTACAAGGCCGCCGACACGCCCTGGCGTCGAGCGCGGAAGAACCTGGGCCTGATGCTCCGGGAAGGCATCCTCAAGGAGAACATCGACGGCGAAGCGTTGCTGTGGGCGCATGACCGGCTTCTGGCGCGCACGGAGCAGCGCCGGATTCTCATGGTGATCTCCGACGGCGCGCCGGTCGACGACTCGACGCTGTCGGTCAATCCGGGGAACTACCTGGAGCGCCACCTGCGCGATGTCATCGGCTACATCGAGAACCGCAGCCCGGTCGAGGTCATCGCCATCGGCATCGGCCACGACGTCACGCGCTACTACCGGCGGGCGGTGACCATCGTCGACGCCGAGCAGCTCGGCGGCACGATGCTGGAGAAGCTGGCGGAACTCTTCGAGGAGGAACGCGGAGGGACGCGCCGGCATTGATGGGCCGGCGCGTCCCCCGGCGCCGCCGTCAGGCGAGTTGCTCGCCGAGGAAGGTCATCGTCCTCTGCCAGGCGAGAGCGGCGTCCTCCGCGTCGTAGCGGGCGCCGGTCGGGTTCGCGAAGGCATGGTCGGCGTCGTACATGTAGATCGTCGCCGGCCGGCCCGCCTCCGTCATACGCCGCTCGAAGGTCTGCACCATCTCCGGCGTGATCCCCTTGTCCCGGGTCCCGAAATGCCCGAGGACCGGGCCTTGGAGCTTCTTCAGGTCCTCGACGGGCCGGTCCACCCGACCGTAGTAGATGACGGTCGCGTCGACCGGGGTGGCGATCGAGGCATTCAGCGACCAGCCGCCGCCGAAGCACCAGCCGCAGGTGCCGACCTTGCCGGTGGACGCCTCGTGCGCCCGCAGCCAGCCGAGCCACGACACCAGGGTGTCGAGAGCCTGATCCTGCTGCACAGCCTGCATCAGGGACCGGGCGGCCGCGGCATCGCCGGCATCCGCCGCCTTGCCGCCGTAGAGATCGACGGCGAGGGCGAGGTAGCCCTGCTTGGCAAACTCGGCTGCCGTCGCCTTGATCTGGTCGTTCAGGCCCCACCACTCGTGGATCAGCAGGACCGCCGGCGCCTTGGCCGCGCCTGGCCGGGCGAGCGAGGCCGACACGGCACGGCCGCCGGCCGTGGTCAGCTGGACCTCCTCCAGGCCAGCGGCGGCCGCGCGCGCTTTGGCCGGATCGTTGAGGACGGCGGCGAGGCCCGCCGCGAAGGGAACTGCGGCAAGGGTCGTCAGGGCACCCCGACGGTCCAGCGTTCGATTCGACATCATTCCTCTCCCGGTTGACAGCAGCCCGCGCCGGTTGGCAGGCCCTCCCGGAAGATGGTGGGCGCCCGCGGCTCGACCAGGGTCACCCGAGGCCCGGACGGTCGGATCCTTCCGGCTGCATGGACCCCAGTTCGGTCGGCAGATGCAGCGCCACGCCACGCCGGTCGAGCAGTTCGACGATCGTCGCCGGCGGCATCCGCTCGCACACGAAGTGATGAACGTCCGCCACACTGCCGCCCCGGACGGTCGCATTGCGCCCGAACTTGCTGTAATCGGCCACCAATATGCGGGTCCGGCAGTTTGCGGCGATCGCCTCCCGCGCCTGTACCTCCGCAAGGTCGAAGTCGAGGAGGCTGCCGTCCTCGTCGATGCCACCGACTCCGTAGATCCCATAGTCGACCTTGAAGCTGGCGAACAGCGAACCGACTCCCTCCCCAAGGACGTCGCGGTCCGGCAGGCGAAGCTTCCCGCCGGCGATCACGACGCGGTTGGAGGGATTGCGCGACAGCGCCATCGCGACGTTGAGGTTGTTGGTCACAACCGTCAGATCCTCGTGATCCGCGAGCGCGATCGCGACCAACTCCGGGGTGGTGCCTATTCCGAAAAAGAGGGAGGCGCGGTTCGGCACGAGTTCCCGGACGATCTCGGCGATCTGCTGTTTCGCCTCCCGCTGGGCGACCTGCCGCGCCTCGTAGGGCAGGTTCTCCGTGCCGGCCAGCAGCTCGGCGCCCCCGTGCAGGCGCCGCAGGATCCGCGCCTCGCAAAGCTGGTTGACGTCCCGGCGGATCGTCTGCTGAGTCACGCTGAAGCGCTCCGCCAGACTCTCGATGGTCTGATAGCCCTGGACGCGGACGAGTTCGACGATCGCGAGCTGCCTCTCCGAAAGGGCAGCGGACGAGTTGCGGACGCTGCGAAAAGACAAGGGCGAACGTTCCTCCACAAGTTCATTCGAACATAGCGGAAAGATGTTCAGTGGGGGCGACGGCCGGATGACAGTGGCGTGACGCAGTGCGGGGCCCAGGAGGGCGGCTGACAGCGAAAGCCGCCGCCCCGGCCGAGGAGGAAGCGATGACGGGCCGCATCGGGCTGACTCGCCAGCAGCTGCGATCGCTGGCACGGATCTCCAATCGGCGGAGCATCGGACGGCTGACGGCCCACCTGGGGCTGATCGCCGCGAGCGGGACGCTGGTGTGGCTCTGCCGGCCCGGCGCCTGGATGATACCGGCGATGGCCGTGCACGGGGCCCTGCTCGTGTTCCTGTTCGCCCCGCTGCACGAGAGCGTCCACCGGACGGTCTTCTCCGGCCGCCGAGCGAATGACCTGCTGGCCTTCGCGCTCGGCCTGCCGCTGCTGCTGCCGCCGACCTGGTTCCGGCTCTTCCACCGCGATCATCATCGCTTCACCCAGGATCCCGAGCGCGACCCTGAGCTCGCCGTGCCGCGGCCCGCCAGCCGGCTGGCACTGCTTTGGCATCTCAGCGGTCTGCCCTACTGGGCGGCAGCTGTGGACGGCCTCGTGTGTCAGGCGTTAGGGCGGGCCGCGGCCCCCTTCGTCCCGCCGCGCGAAGAGCGGCGTGTCGCCCGTGACGCCCGGCTCTACCTCGCCATCTACGCCGCCATCGCCGTGGCGAGCTTCGCGGCCGGAAGCACGGCCGTGCTCTGGCTATGGGTCATGCCGGCGCTTCTCGGCCAGCCCCTTCTCCGGGTCTTCCTGCTGTCGGAGCACGTCGACCTGCCGTACGGCCGCGACATGCTGGCGAACTCGCGGACCACCAGAACCCTCGCCCCCGTCCGGTGGATCGCGTGGAACATGCCGTTCCACGCCGAACACCACGCCTATCCGGCGATCCCCTTCCACGCCCTGCCGGCAGCGCACCGGCAGATCGCAGGGCGACTGCCCTCAGTCGCACCCGGCTATCTGCGCACCACCCGCGCCGCCTGGACGATGCGCCCGTGGCGCGCGGGTCAGGAGTAGAGCCAGGCGAAGAGGAAGGCGCCGAGCACCAAGCGATAGACCACGAACACGGTGAAGGTTGCCCGCTTCAGCCACGCGAGCATGGCCCAGATCGCGACCAGCGCGCTGACGAAGGCGAGAGCGGCGGCGATGACCGCATCCGCCTGAAGAGTCACGTCGCCGCTCTGCACCAGATCGAGGGTCGCCAGCGCGCCCGCCGCCACGATCGTCGGGATCGACAGCAGCATTGAGAAGCGGGCCGACTCGGCCCGCTCCATCCCGAGAAAGCGGCCGCCGGTCATGGTGATGCCGGACCGGCTGGTGCCCGGGATCAGAGCGACCGCCTGCAGCAGGCCGATGACCAGGGCGTCGCCGTAGCCCAGGTCGGCGATGGTGCGATCCTCGCGCGGATTCCGATCGGCGATCCACAGAAGGACGCCGAAGACGATGGTCGTCGTCGCGATGATGAGGGCACTGCGGAGCCCGGTCTCCACCAGGTCCTTCGCCAGGAAGCCGACGACCACGACCGGTAGGGTCGCCAGGGCGATCTGCAACAGCAGGCGTGCCGCGGGCGTCCCGACCCGGCCGCGGACGATGTCGAGAGCCCCTGCCAGCACCTCCAGCACGTCGCGCCAGAAGTAGAGCACGACGGCGACGAGGGTGCCGATGTGCAGGGAGACGTCGATGAGGAGTCCCTGATCCTGCCAGCCCGTGAGCTGGGACACGAGGATGAGATGTCCCGAGGACGAAATCGGCAGGAATTCGGTCACGCCCTGCACCAGGGCCAGGACCACCAGCTCAAGAAAGTCCATCTGCGCCGCCTCAAGTCAGATCGTGTTGCAGCGCAAGAGAACGCGCGCGCCCCGGAAAGGTCAATCGGGCTTCCGCCAGTCCTGTCGGACCAAAACGCCACAGCTCAATGAAAAAAGGGCCGGCACCCGAAGGTACCGGCCCGTCTTTCTGCACCTCGGAAGAGGTATTTACTCCATCACGATCACGACGCGACGGTTGGCCTGGTTCGGCACACCGTCCGGCGTCGGAACAGCCGGGTCGGCCTCGCCGCGACCGGCGACGGAGATGTTCGCCGGCGAGAAGCCGTGCTGGGTCAGCCAGGCCCGGGTGGACTCGGCGCGCCGCAGGGAGAGCTTCAGGTTGTAGTCGACAGGACCGGCGCGGTCGGTATAGCCGGTCAGCGAGAAGCTGCTGGCACCCATGCGACGGGCCTCGGCGGCCACCTGGTCGAGGGTCGCGGACGCATCCGGGCGGATGTTCGCGCGATCGAAGTTGAAGTAGATGATGAACTGCTTCGGCGCCGGCGGAGCAGGCGGCGGAGCGGCCGGAGCCGGGGCCGGAGCGGCGACCGGAGCCGGGCAGACAGGCTGGCTGGATGCGACGAGGACGGCCGTGCTGTTGGAGGACTCACGGACGCACTTGCCGTTCGACGAGACGATCAGGCAGTTGCAGTAGACATCGTCGTCACCGACCTTGTCGCCTGCAGCCGGCATCTGCGCACGAGCTTCGCTGACGACAAGCGCCAACGGCACCGCCGCAGCCAGAGCAAGAGTTTTGAAACGAAGATCGATCATTTGCTGGGTTCCCCCTTCGTTTGGCTCAGAAAGCGGCAGTTTCTTTGCCTCTGAAGCCAGAAAAGAACGACGCCTTCTTCGATTGTCAAGCGGCCGGACGACGGAGAATACAACTTCGGAACCCAGCGAACCGATCGCATTACTGTGGAATCGAATACTGCGACTGGCATCGTGGTTTAACTTGTTGCTTCTCGCCGCCTCTTACCACTGCAAGCTGGTCACTTGCGCCGGCAATCGGCTTGAAGACGCACCTTTCCCTCTGTCTCTCAGAGACTGTGTCTCCGGTCATCTTCCTATAGGAAAAGGCCGACTTCTGTCATCCTTTCCTGCGCCGCGTTAAAGGATTCTCGCAGGTCGTGGCCTTTTCGCCACAGGTGTTCTCGCTTTGCAACCGCGCCCCTCTACGCCCCGTCCCGTCGAGCATCTCGGCGGGGAAGGCTCGGCTTTGCCGGTGCAACCAGGGCGGTGCCGTCCTAGGGTGGTTTGCGGATAGGCTCTCGCGGTCAGGCCCGCCGACCTGACCGACGGAGCGAAGAACAGGTTGGGAGATGGAAGAAATGGAGCTGCGCGGCAGACAGCTCTTCATCTGCAACTGCGAGGGCACCAACCGGCTCGATTCGGAGAAGCTGGGCCGGGCGCTGTCGGCTGTGGGGGCGGAGGGGACGCTGCACGTCCACCACCAGCTCTGCCGCGCCGAACTCGGCCGGTTCCAGGGCGGGCTGCAGGACGGCGCGCGCCTGCTGGTGGCCTGCCGGCAGGAGGCCCCGCTGTTCGAGGAGGTGGCGGCCGAGGAAGGGCGGGAAGTCGAACTGTCCTTCGTCGACGTCCGCGACGCCGGCGGCTGGTCCGACGAGGCCGCGGCGAGCCTGCCGAAGACGGCGGCGCTGCTCGCGGCCGCCTCCCTGCCCGCGGCATCGCCCTCCCTGCTGACGCTGACATCGCGCGGAGAATGCCTCGTCTATGGCCGGGACGAGGCGGCGATCGCGGTGGCCAAACGGCTGGCCGCACGCCTGCAGCCGACCGCGCTGGTGACCCACGTCCCGCCAGGCATGCCGCCGCGGGTCATGGACGTCCCGGTGTTCACGGGCCGCATCGTGGAGGCGAGGGGGCACCTGGGCGACTTCGACGTTGTCGTGGACCACTATGCGCCGCTCGCCCCCTCGGCCCGGGAGACCTACCGGTTCGAGTCGCCGCGAAACGGCGCCCGCAGCCGGTGCGACCTGATCGTCGACCTGACCGGCGACCCGCCCCTGTTCCCCGGCGGCGGGCGGCGTGAGGGCTACCTTCGCGCCGATCCGGCCGACCCGGTCGCGGTGGAACGCCTCCTGTTCGAGGTCGCCGACCTCGTCGGCACTTTCGACAAGCCCCGCTACGTCAATTTCGATGCCGACGTCTGTGCCCACAGCCGGAACAGGCGCACCGGTTGCACCCGCTGCCTGGACGCCTGCCCCCTCGGCGCGATCGCCCCGGCGGGCGATGTGGTGGCTGTCGACACCGGAATCTGCGGGGGCTGCGGCCTGTGCAGCGCGCTCTGCCCCACCGGCGCCGTCGCCTACGCGCTGCCGCCGGACGAGACGCTGCTGGAGCGCCTGCGGGTGCTGCTGCGGACCTACGGCGCCGCGGGCGGGCGGCCGCCGGTGCTTCTGGTCCACGACGAAGACTTCGGCGCCGAGGCGATCGCCATGGCGGCGCGGCTCGATGCCGGCCTTCCGGCCGACACCCTTCCCGTGCCCGTCAACTCGGTGCTCCAGTTGGGGCTGGACTTCTACCTGACGGCCCTGGCCTTCGGGGCGTCGAGCATCGCCCTGCTGCTGCCCAGGGCGCAGCGGGAAGATGCCACCTCTCTGGCCGGCCCTTTCGCCTGGACCGAGACGCTGCTGACGGCGCTGGGGTTCCAGGGGGGCCGGCTGCATCTGCTCGACGAGGCGGACGCAGCCGATCTCGCCGCCGTGGTGCGCCGCCTCCCCCGACCCGCGCCGGTGTCAGCCGCCGCCTTTCTGCCCCTCGGCGGCAAACGCGGCCGCTCCTGGCTGGCGATGCGGTCGCTTCACGAGGCGGCTGCCGCGCCGCCGGAGCAGGTCTCCCTGCCAGCCGGCGCACCCTTCGGGGCCGTGCGGGTCGACAGGGCCGGCTGCACCCTCTGCCTCGCCTGCGTCAGTGCCTGCCCGACAGGGGCGCTGCAGGACGATCCGGAACGGCCGTGGCTGGGCTTCAACGAGGAGGCGTGCGTCCAGTGCGGCCTCTGCCGCAGCACCTGCCCCGAGCGCGTCATCACGCTCGAACCGAGGGTGAACTTCACGGACGAGGCGCGCGGCGTGGTCGAGTTGAGCCGGGCCCAGCCCTTCCCCTGCCTGCGCTGTGGCAAACCGTTCGGCGTCAGGCCCCTGATCGAGAAGATCGCCGACCGGCTGGCCGGCCGGCACTGGATGTACAGCGAGAGCCGGCAGGCCGAGCGGCTCATGCTGTGCGAGGACTGCCGGGTGGGAGCCGAGTTCGAGACGGGAGCGCAACCCTTCGCCGCGGGCCCGCGACCGCGGGTGCGCACGACCGAGGACGACCTGCGCGAGCGCGAGCAGCGGCGCGGCGAAGGCGGCGAGCCCTGACAGGCCGGCCGATGCTCGACGCGCGGCTCCACGCGGCCCGCGACGACCTCGCCGACCGCCGGCTGGCCGGCCAGGTCGAAAGCCGGCGGTTCGTCGAGGGGGAGGCCGCTCAGGTGGCGACGGCCTGCGCGCCGCTGCGTGGCCAGCCGGCCCGGGAGCGCCCGCTCGACAGCGAACTGCTGTTCGGCGAGGGGGTCCTCGTCTTCGAGCGCAGGGACGGCTGGGCCTGGGTTCAGTCCCGCCATGACGGCTACGTCGGCTACGTTCCCGCGGACGCCCTGGCGGAGCCGTACGCCGCGCCGAGCCGGCGGGTGGCGGTGCGGCAGACCCCGCTGTTCACCGACGCCACCATCAAGGCGCCGGCACGGACCCTGCTGCCCTTCGGCTCGCGAATCGAGCCGATCGGCGAAAGGAACGGGCTGGTGGAGGTGGCCGGCGGCGGCTGGCTCTTTCCCGACCATCTCGAACCTCTCGATCGGCCGCGGCCGGATCCGGTGGCGACGGCGCATCTCCTGCTCGGCCTGCCCTACGTCTGGGGCGGACGGTCCGGCTTCGGTGCTGACTGCTCCGGCCTCGTACAGCTCTGTCTCGACGCCAGCGGGATCGCCTGCCCCCGGGACAGTGACATGCAGGAAGGCACGGACGCCTGCGGCGACCGCCTGCCACCGGACAGCCCGCGGCGCTATGGCGATCTGCTGTTCTGGCCGGGCCACGTCGCCTTCGCCCTCGACGAACACCGGCTGATCCACGCCACCGCTCATGGCCTGATCGCCAGGATCGAGCCCGTCGCCGCGGTCGAGACGCGCGTCCGTGCGGCCGGCGGCCGAGGCCTGCGGACTTTGCGCCGTCGGTCCTAGGGGCGATCGCCCCCCGCGGCTCAGGGCCGCACGGCGGAGCCCACAGCGGGCGCACCGCCGCCTTCCAGGCCAAGCTGACTGGCACATAGCCCCGGCAGCCGCTCCAGCAGGATGTCCCGGCGGCTGGCCATGGCCGGCGCCTCGGCAATCATCTTCTCGATCTCCCCCCGGCGTTCGGCGACACAGCGCTCGAGCGGGTCGTCGGGGGCGAGGGAGGCCTGTGAAGGGAAAAGGTCGTCCCAGTGCAAGGTCAGGAGGGCTGCGACCACGCAAGCCAGCACCGCGACCGCGACGGCACGACCACCCCAGCCGTCTATGAACGCCCCTCCGCCTGCTGCAGGCATGTCCCCGCCGCCCCCTCGTGCGTCCGAGAAGAACACCGGCGACGAAGATCACGGGTGACGCGTTTCGGCAAGTCCATACGCAGTTTGGGGAGGAAAGAGGGCCGTCGGCTGCCTATGTTCGTAGGATGGAGAGAAGCCGCCATGCCGCGAGGCGGAGACGGCCCAGGAGGATCCGATGAACGCGCTGACGCCTGTCACCCAGAAGGGTGCCCCTCTGATCGACCCCTATGCCCGGCCGATCAGCTATCTGCGCGTGTCCGTGACCGACCGGTGCGACCTGCGCTGCGTCTATTGCATGTCGGAGGACATGACCTTCCTGCCGAAGGCGGAGATCCTGACGCTGGAGGAGCTGGACCGGCTGTGCGGGACCTTCATCCGGCTGGGCGTCCGCAAGCTGCGCCTAACCGGCGGCGAACCGCTGGTGCGCCGCGACGTCATGTGGCTGTTCCGCCGCCTGGGCGAACGGATCGGCGAAGGCGGCCTGCAGGAGCTGACTCTCACCACGAACGGGACCCAGCTCGCCCGCTTCGCCGGCGAACTGCACGAGGCCGGCGTGCGGCGCATCAACGTTTCGCTCGACACCCTGGACCCGGGCCGGTTCGAGGCCATCACCCGCCGCGGCGACCTCGACAAGGTGCTGGCCGGCCTGCAGGCGGCGAAGCGGGCCGGTCTCCAGGTGAAGATCAACTGCGTGGCCCTGCGCGGGGTGAACGACGACGAGTTCCACCGCATGGTCGCCTGGTGCGGCGAGGAAGGCTTCGACCTCACCTTCATCGAGACCATGCCGCTCGGCGAGATCGGTACGGAGACCCGCGTCGACCAGTTCTTCTCCCTGGCGGAGCTGCGGCGCCGGCTCGAAACCCGCTGGACCCTGGAACCGCTCGACTACCGGACCGGAGGCCCGGCACGCTACCTGCGCTGCGTCGAGACGGGAGGTCGGATCGGCTTCATCACGCCGCTCACCCACAACTTCTGTGAAAGCTGCAACCGCGTGCGGGTGACCTGCACCGGCACGCTCTTCATGTGTCTTGGTCAGGAGGACGCCGTCGACCTGCGCGAACCGCTGCGGGCGAGCGAAGGCAACGACCTTCTGGAGACGGCGATCCGCGGCGCCATCGCCCGCAAGCCGAAGGGGCACGACTTCCTCATCGAGCGCCGCACCATGGCGGGCGGCGTACGCACCCGCCACATGAGCACGACCGGCGGCTGACGCCGCGGCCGGATCAGGCGGTCAGCGCGCTTCGAGCCGGCGGATGAAGTCCCGCAGGATGCGCAGGTAGAGCTCGTCCTTCAGGGTCGCGTCCTCGACCCCCCGGTCGATGTTGGGGTTGTCGTTGACCTCAATGACGAAGACGCCGCGGTCGTTATGCTTCAGGTCGACGCCGTAGAGGCCGTCGCCGATCAGATTCGCCGCTCGCAGCGCCAGATCGACCACGTCCTTCGGCGCGTCCTCGACCGCCATGGTGCGGAACCGCCCCTCGTCATAGCGCCCGCCGCCCTCGTGCTTGACGATCTGCCAGTGCTTCGCGGCCATCATGTACTGCGAGACGAACAGCGGCTGCCGGTTGATGATGCCGACCCGCCAGTCGAACTCGGTGAACATGTACTCCTGGGCCAGGATCAGCTCCGAGCGCTTCAGCAGGTCGCGGGAGAGCTTGACCAGTTCAGCCCGGTCGGCCGCCTTGAACACGCCCCGGGAGAAGGAGCCGTCGGGGACCTTGAGCACCACCGGATAGGTCAGGAACCGCTCCGCGTCGAGGATCGACTCCCGGTCGATCACCAGTGTCCGTGGCGTGGGCAGCTTGTTCGCCTGCAGCAGTTCGGCCAGATAGACCTTGTTGGTGCAGCGTAGAATCGACGTGGGGTCGTCGATGACGGCCATGCCCTCCCACTCCGCCTTGAGCGCGAAGCGGAAGGTGTGGTTGTCGATCGATGTCGTCTCCCGCACGAAGAGCGCGTCGTACTCGGCGAGCTTGAGGAAGTCCTTCCGCTCGATCAGCTCGACCTCGATGCCGAGGTCGGCCCCGAGGGTGATGAACTTCTTCAGGGTCTCCGGGCTGGAAGGGGGCAGCTGGTCGCGCGGGTTCCAAAGGATCGCCAGGGAGTACTTCGGCGGCACCTTGCGCCGGCGCACCCGCCAGGTCGCCCGGTTGTAGGCGATGAGCGCGGCATGGAAGATCTCGAACTGCTCGGGGCTGAGCCGGCTGGCTGCCACCGGCTTCAGGCTCTTGATCTGCCAGCGCTCCTCCTTCTGGATCTCGACCTGCAGCAAGGGGACCCGGAAGCGGTCGAAGACCTGCCGGGCGAACTCCTTGAAGCGCCCATCCATCGAGCGACCGAAGCAGAGGGTCAGGGTGAAGGCGGCCTTGGGCTCCGTGCTGAGCCGCTCGATGTCCCGCCGCAGGACGGCGTTCAGCTCGGGCAGCTCGACGGCATAGAGCGCCTTGCGCGACAGCGTCGAGATGGTCGCGACGGAGGGAATCACCCGATGCTGTCGCGCCTCCGCCAGCAGGGAACAGTAGTAGCCGAAGTCGAGGTAGGCATATTCGCCGGAGAGGTTGATCACTCTCAGGTTGCGGCCGCCGTAACGCTCGGGATGGGTGACATACTCCCGGGCCGTCACCGCCTGGCCTGCCGCCCGCGCCCACTCCAGGTCGGACTTGTCGTCGACGATGATCAGGTGTCCTGCCATGGGCTCCCTCAGCGGCGTCCTTTCAGCACCACGGCGCTACGCAGGCGGGTGCTGCCGTAGCGCGCCATCCGACCGAACTCCGCCCGCGCGATGGGCACATTGAGACAGTCCGTGGTGGTCTTGTGCGCTTCCCAGTCGACGAACGGATCATGAATGTAGATGAAGCGTTCATCCTGGCCGGTGATCACGACCCAGTGGGGGAAGCGCTCGCCGTAGATGCGCCAGGAGGAGATCAGCACGATCGGCACGGCGCCATTGTCCACCAGGGCCGCCAGTTCGTCCGCCGACAGGCCGCGCTCGAAGACGGGAATGCCGGCAGCCTCGGTCTGCTGCACGAAATCCTCGTGCACGACACGCATGACGTCCTTCTTCTCCTGGCTGCGGACGCTGTCGATGAAGGGCACGCCGGTGTCGGTCAAGTAGACTTCGACGACGAAGCCCCGCCGGGCGGCGGCGAGCGCAAGGCCGCGCGGTCCGCAGCCGCCGTGACCGCTGGTCATGAAGATCAGGGTCGACTCCCGCCAAAGCTGCAGCTCATGGCGCCGGTCGATGTCGATCCGCTCATCCAGCGCCCGCATCGCCATCAGAAGGCTCGCGGGTCCGCAGGTGAAGTCCAGGGTCTGCGGCACGTAGGGGACGCGCGACAGAGCCAGCCGCCTGCCGCCGGCAAGCTGCTTTTCCATGCGCAGCGCCGGCTGATGATCCTCGTAGTAGTCGGAGACGTAGCCGAAGCGCCGGTAGCCGAGCCGCTGGTAGAGGGCGATCGCGCCGGCATTGTCCTCCCGCACCTCGAGGCGCAGCTCGACGCAGCCCTGTTCGGCGGCCCCGGCCTCGGCGGCGGCGAGCAGCTGCTGCGCCAGCCCCCGGCCGCGCCACTCGGGCGCCACGGCGAGGGAATAGAGCCGGGCGAGCGAGGTGTTCCCGTGCAGGAGGACGATGGCGTAGCCCGCAACCCGCTCGCCGATCTGGGCCACCACCGACAGCGCGTGGGCCCGTGTAAGCAGATGCTGGAAGCTGCGGCGGGACAGCCTGTCCGTAGTGAAGCAGCGCTCTTCGATCTCGATCAGCGCCGGAATGTCGCCGACCCGCGCCGGACGGATCACCGCCGCCGGCCCACCGGCAGGCTCCATCAGGTTTCCCGACCTGAGCGTGGACACCAGCTTCTGCAACTCCTCGGGCAGCGGCGCTTTTGCATGCCGTTTCCCCCGCTATACTCCGCCGTCCCCGGGGTGGACAGGCCCCATCGACCAAAGGTTCTCCCCACCGATGTGCTCCGCCCCCCCGAGCGCCATCGCCTTCGTCGCGGCCGACAACCGCGATGCCCAGGCTGCACTCGCGCGCCTCGGCCAGCGCTACGGCAACGTCCCGCCCGACCGGTCCCAGGTGATCGTCGCCCTCGGCGGCGACGGCTTCATGCTCGAGACGCTGCACAGCGCCTTCGGTCATGACCGCCCGATCTTCGGCATGAACCGCGGCACGGTCGGCTTCCTGATGAACGAATACCGGGAAGAAGATCTGCCGGCCCGGCTCGCCGCCGCGCAGGAGGTCCTCCTCTCGCCGCTCAGGATGGAAGCCACCACCGCCGACGGCCGCCACGTGGTGGCCCTGGCGATCAACGAGGTGGCGCTCTTCCGGGAGAGCCGCCAGGCGGCGAAGATCCAGATCCGCATCGACGGCGTCGAGCGGATGGCGGAGCTGGTGTGCGACGGCGTGATGGTGGCCACCCCCGCCGGCAGCACGGCGTACAACCTCTCCGCCCACGGCCCGATCATCCCCCTGGCGACCCCGCTGCTCGCGCTGACGCCGATCAGCGCCTTCCGGCCGCGCCGGTGGCGCGGTGCCCTGTTGCCGAGCGGCGCGGTGGTCGAGTTCACCGCCCTCGAACTCGACAAGCGGCCGGTGAGCGCGACTGCGGACTACACCGAGGTTCGGGAGGTCGCCACGGTGCGGGTCCGGGAGGAACCGTCCCTGCGGCTGCGCCTTCTGTTCGACAGCGAACACAACCTGGAGGAACGGATCCTCAAGGAACAGTTCACGCCCTGAAAGACGCCGCCGGCCGGCTGCCGACGGCCTCGCGAGGGCTGGCACCCCTGGCCGGCTCTGCCATACTGACCGCAAGGCCGCCCGGCGACGGCGGCCACCGGACAAGGAGCAGCGTCGGGACCTCATGAGCCAGCTAGCAGCACACGATCTCTTGGCCTCCTATCATCCTGGAGACGGCTTCTGCGAGCTGTCCGCCCCGACACAGATGCAGTCGGCACAGGTCAACAGCATCGTCGAGCGGCTCCGCCGGATCCCTCTCGACCGCCTGCGCGAGCGCGCCCAGGATGCGGAGCGGGAACTCTTCAATCTCGGCATCACCTTTACCGTCTACACCCAGAAGGACGCGATCGACCGCATCCTTCCTTTCGACGTCATTCCGCGCGTGATCACCGCCGACGACTGGGCCGTGGTCGAGGCCGGCGTCGTGCAGCGCGTGCGCGCCCTCAACCTGTTCCTGGCAGACATCTACGGGGCGCAACACATCCTGAAGGACGGCGTCGTCCCGCGCGAACTGGTGCTCGGGAACCCGAACTACCGCGAGGCCATGATCGGACTGCGAGTGCCCCACGGCACCTACGTCCACATCTGCGGCACCGATCTGGTGCGCGGCGACGACGGGACCTTCCAGGTGTTGGAGGACAACGCGCGCACGCCCTCCGGCGTCTCCTACGTGGTGGAGAACCGCCACCTCATGCTGCGCGCCTTCCCGGACCTCATGGACGGGATCGGCATCCGGCCGGTGTCCAACTACGGCGAGAAGCTGCACGACGCCCTGATCGAAATCGCCCCGCCCCACGTCCCCTCGCCGCAGGTCGTGCTGCTGTCGCCGGGCACGTTCAATTCCGCCTACTTCGAACACATCTTCCTGGCCCGGGAGATGGGCGTACCCCTGGTGGAGGGCCGCGACCTGGTCGTCGAGAACGACCGGGTCTTCATGCAGACGATCGCCGGCCGGCGGCCGGTGGACGTCATCTATCGTCGGCTGAACGACGACTTCCTGGATCCAGAGGTCTTCAACCCGGACTCCCTGCTCGGTACGCCCGGCCTCATGCGCGCCTATGCGAAGGGCAACGTCGGACTCGCCAACGCCGTCGGCACCGGCGCGTCGGACGACAAGGCGGTCTACGCCTATCTGCCGCGGATCATCCGCTACTACCTCGACGAGGAGCCGATCCTGCAGAACGTCGAGACCCACATCTGCCGGGAGCCGGAGGCGCTGCAGTACACCCTCGACCACCTCTCGGAGCTGGTCGTGAAGCCCGTGGGCGAGGCGGGCGGCTACGGAATCGTGATCGGCCCGCATGCGACCCGGGCGCAACTGGAAGCCTGCCGGGCCACACTGCTGGCCGACCCCGGCAACTACATCAGCCAGCCGATGGTCAACCTCTCGGTCTCCCCCACCCTCACCGACGGCGGCATCGAGCCGCGCCGCGTCGACCTGCGGCCCTTCGCCATCACCGGCACCTCGACCTGGGTCCTGCCCGGCGGTCTGACCCGCGTGGCGCTGCCGAAGGGTTCGATGATCGTCAATTCCAGCCAGGGCGGCGGATCGAAGGACACCTGGGTGCTCGAACCGGCCGAGGCCGGCCGGGGAGCACGCCGATGAGCGCCCTCCTCTCCCGCTACGCCGAGTCGATCTACTGGCTGGCCCGCTACGTCGAGCGCGCCGAGAACCTGGCGCGCATCCTCGACGTCAACGAGAGCTTCAGCCGGGATTCCCGGGGCGGGCAGAACTGGGGATCGATCGTCACGCTCTATGCGGACGAGGAGAACTTCCGCGAGCGCCACGGCAGCGGCGAGCCGGACGCCGGCTCGGTCCTGCGCTACTACCTGCTGGACACCGGGAACACCGGCTCCGTCGTCTCGTCGATCCGGGCCGCCCGTGACAACGCCCGGACCCTGCGCCCGCTGATCTCCACCGAGATGTGGGCGCAGCTCAACATGTTCTACAACTGGGTGAGGGCGCTGGGTCCCGAAGACGTGGCGGAAGAGCGCCTCGCCCGCCTCTGTGCGCGCATCAAGGAGGGGTGCCAGACCCACACCGGTATCACCGAGGGCACCTTCTACAGGGACGCCGGCTGGCACTTCTACCAGATCGGCCGCTGCATAGAGCGCGCCGACCAGACCACCCGCCTGCTCGACGTCAAATACCACCTCCTGCTGCCGCGGATCGCCGACGTGGGCTCTCCGCTGGATGTGAGCCAGTGGAACGCCCTCCTCCGCTCCGCCGCCGGCTATCACGCCTTCCGCCGGATCTACCCCAGCGGGATGACGGTCCCCAAGATTGCGCAGTTTCTCCTGTTCAACCCCTCTTTCCCCCGCTCGGTCCTCGCCTGTGTCAACGAACTGGACCGCATGGTGACGGAGGTCCGCTCGCGCTATCATCTCCGTGGTGGTGTCGCCGCCTCCGAGGAACTCGACGACCTGCGCAGCGTCCTCGGTCACGAGCCGATCGACAGCGTTCTGGAGCGCGGCCTGCACGAGTTCATCGACTGGGTGCAGGTCCGCTTGAATGCGATGCATTCCGCGCTCGGGCGCGATTTCTTCGGCAGCGGCGTGGAGCAGGGACAGCGGCAGTCGGCCTGACGGCCCGGAGTTGCGTGCGAGAGGCGGAGCCTTGAAGAACAGTCGTACACAGGAGACCCGCCGGCCACAGGGCGTCGCGTCCGGGGCACTGCTTCCGCACCGCTTCTTCGTCGTGCCCGAGACTCCCTGCCCCTACATCGCCGGCCGGTTCGAGCGGAAGCTGGCCGTCGCCCTGCCCTCCGACGGCGGAGGCACACTTCTGTCACAGCTCACCCGCGCCGGGTTCCGCCGCAGTCACCGCTTCGCCTACCGGCCCGCCTGCCAGGCCTGCAGCAGTTGCGTTCCGCTGCGCGTCCCGGTCGCCGACTTCCGCCCTTCGAAGAGCCAGCAACGGACGGCCAAGGCGAATGCCGGCCTGTCCGGCCGGTTCCGCCGGGCACGAGCGACGCCGGAGCAGTTCGACCTGTTCCGGCGCTACCTCTGGGCCCGTCACCCGGAAGGGGAGATGAGCGCCATGGACTTCGAGGCGTTTGCCGCGATGCTGGCCGACAGCAGCGTGACGAGCCTCGTGTACGAACTGAGAGACCCCGACGGGGTCCTCAGAGCGGCCTGCCTCGTCGACCGCCTCTCCGACGGACTGTCCGCCGTGTACAGCTTCTACGACGACGACCTGCCGGCCCGGAGCCTCGGCACGCAGATCATTCTCTCGCTGATAGGCGCCGCGCAGGAATTCTCCCTGGACCATCTCTACCTCGGCTACTGGATCGCCGAGACCCGGAAGATGGCTTACAAGGCCAAATTCCGCCCGTTCGAGGTGCTGCGACAGGGGACGTGGCAACGCGTGCCCGACACCAGCGGCCCGGTGCTGATCGCCGGTCGCTGATCCATCGCAGGCGCCGGTCCGGCCGGCAGGAGCCTTGTGCCCGGGGGCGGGATGGTTCATGAACAGGTACCGTTCGCAACCGTCGACCGATGCCCCTCTCCCCTGCCGCTTACGTTCGCCTGAGCGCTGCTCTTCTGGCCCTGGGCCTCGCCGTCCTGGCCGGCATCGTTGGTGCGACGGTGTGGTTGGCCGACAGGAACCAGGAGGACTTCTCGCGGCTCGTGATCGCCCGGGACATCCGTTCGGCGGCCACCGATCTGCTCGCGATGATCCAGGCTTCGGAGACCGGCCAGCGCGGCTACCTCCTGACGGGAGACCGCAGCTACCTCGCACCTTTCGAGCGCAGCTCCGGCCGGATAGCCGACCAGTTGGACGCCCTTCGCGCCGCCGTCGGCGAGCGCTCGGCGCCGACTGTCGACTTCGGGGCCCTGGGCGGGGCCATCGAGAGGAAGATGTCCGAGCTGCGGGAGACGATCAAGCTCGCCGACGCCGGGCGCAGGGCGGACGCGATCGCCGTTGTGGAGACCGGCCGTGGCCAGGGCGTCATGGAGCAGATCAGGGACACGCTCGTCGGCATGATCCGCGCCGCCGAGGCGGAGGTCGACAGCGGCACGATTCGCCAGCGGGAGTCCATCGGTCTGCTGCGGTGGGTGACGGTGGGCGGCGCCCTGGTCATCCTGCTCGTCGCGGCTGTCGGCGTGTGGCTCCTGATCCGCTATACCCGCGACCTGGGCCGTGCCCGGGCCGCCGTCGAGCAGCTCAACCTCAGCCTGGAGGAGCGAGTCCGGGAGCGCACAGCCGACCTGGGGCGGGCGAACGAGGAGGTCCAACGTTTCGCCTACATCGTGACACACGATCTCCGCTCTCCGCTGGTCAACATCATGGGGTTCACCAGCGAACTCGAGGCCAGCTTGGAAGACGTCAACGGCTATCTGACGAAGCTGCCGGACGGCGGAGACCCGGCGCTGGCCGAGGTGAAACGGGTGGCGGCGGAAGACCTGCCCGAGTCGATCGGCTTCATCCGCTCGTCGACCCTGAAGATGGACGGCCTGATCAAGGCCATCCTCAAGATCTCCCGGGATGGCCGACGTCCGCTGAAGCCGGAGCCGATCGATCTCCGGAGCATGCTGGAGAACGCGCTCGGGGCGGTGCAGCATCAACTCGTCGAGAACGACGGCGCCTCGGTTCTCGACGTTCATGTCCCCACGATCGTCTCCGACCGGCTCTCCCTGGAGCAGATCGTGGGCAATCTCCTGGACAACGCGATAAAGTATCAGGCGGCCGACCGGCCGTTGAGGCTCGTGGTGAAGGCTTGGCTTGCGACGCCCGGGCGGATCGCCATCGACGTGCAGGACAACGGCCGCGGAATCGCGGAAAAGGACTATGAGAGGGTCTTCGAGCTCTTCCGGCGCGCGGGCACGCAGACGAAAGCGGGCGAAGGAATCGGCCTCACCCACGTGCGCACCCTCGCACGCAACCTGGGAGGCGACGTGACCCTGAAATCCGAGCTGGGGGTCGGCACGACCTTCACAGTCACCATCCCCCGCGATCTGCGGACCGCTCTCAGGAGTAGCAGCTGATGCCGAGCCACGGAGAAGTCGTCACCATCGTGATGGTCGAGGACGATGCCGGTCACGCCCGCCTGATCGAACGGAACATCCGGCGCGCCGGCGTCAACAACGAGATCGTCGCGTTCGACAATGGGACAGACGCTCTCGAGTACCTTTTCGGCGGCGACGGCAGCGGCGAGATGAACGCGCACCGACACCTCCTGATCCTGCTCGATCTCAACCTGCCGGACATGACGGGGGTCGACATCCTGGAGCGGGTCAAGAGCAACCCGCACACCAAGCGCTCGCCGGTGATCGTGCTGACGACCACGGACGACGCCCGGGAGATCCAGCGCTGCTACGACCTGGGCGCCAACGTCTACATCACCAAGCCGGTGGACTACGACGCCTTCGCGAACGCGATCCGGCAGCTCGGGCTCTTCTTCTCGGTCATGCAGGTCCCGGAAACCGCCTAGGCCATGAGTCCCCGCCCGGTCCGCGTCCTCTACGTCGACGACGACCCGGCGCTCGCCCGGCTCGTCGGGCGCCGCCTGGGCCGGCTCGGCTATGCCGTCGAGCACGCACCGACCGCTGAGGAAGGGTTGGAGCGGGTGCGCGACGGCGGCATCGACGTCATCGCTCTGGACCACTATCTGCCCGGCGGAACGGGGCTCGATCTGCTTGCCAGTCTGGCGACTCTGCCGGATCCGCCACCCACCGTCTACGTCACCGGCTCGGCGGAGACCGCCGTCGCGGTCGCGGCATTGAAGGCGGGCGCCTTCGACTACGTCCCCAAGACGGTCACCGACGAGTTCCAGGAGCTGCTGGTCGAGGCGATCGAGCAGGCCCTCGACAAGGCGCGGCTGAAGCGCGAGCGGGACCGCGCCGAGCGGGAGATGCGCGCGGCCAAGGAACGGGCGGAGGTCCTGCTGGGAGAGGTCAACCACCGGGTGGCGAACAGCCTCGCCCTCGTCGCGAGCATGGTGGGCATGCAGGCCCGCACCTCCACCGAACTCTCGGTGCGGGAGGCCCTGTCGGAGATGCAGGCCCGGGTTTCGGCGATCGCCGGTATCCACCGGCGACTCTACACCTCGGACGACGTCCGCTTCGTCGACCTGGGCGAGTACCTCACGAGCCTCATCGACGACCTCAAGGTTTCCATGCGCACCCTCGGCCGGGCCGCCCGCGTGCTGGTCGAGGTGGAAGACCTGAAGGTCGGTACGGACAAGGCGGTATCACTGGGGGTCGTCCTCGCCGAGCTGGTCACCAACGCCTTCAAGTACGCCTATCCCGACCGGCACGACGGCGAGGTGCGCGTGCAGCTCGCCGCGCTCGCGCCGGGACGCGCCCGGCTCAGCGTCGAGGACGACGGCGTCGGCTGGACAGGCGAAGGCGAGATCCAGGGGACCGGCCTCGGCAGCCGGATCATCAAGGCCATGGCGGCGAGCCTCGGCTCGACCGTGCAATACGAACGTCGGCCCCAGGGCACCCGGGCCTTCCTGACCTTCGACTACTGATCGAAGCGGTTGTCGCGGGGAAAGCCGTGCGGGGCCAGGCGGCCAGCCTGCGCCCGGTGGCCAAGCCAGTCCTGCAGATCGATCTCCCTGCGCTGCCGGCCGCCGGCCGCCGTCCAGACGAGTCCATCGGACAGGCGAAAGGTCCTGGCGTCGGCCAGCGAACCGTCCTTGTAACGCTGCAGGGTCACCCCCCTGCCCTTCGCCATTTCGGGCAGTTCCTCCAGCGGGAACACGAGGAGCTTTCGGTTGTTGCCCGTCACCGCCACATGGTCGTCCTCCGCCCCCACAGCACGGCAGACGACGGCGCGGGCACCGGTGCCGAGATTGAGCACCTGCTTGCCGCTCTTCGTCTGCGCGAGAAGGTCGGTCTCCTTCACGATGAAGCCTTTCCCGTCGCTGGCGGCGAGCAGGCGCCGTCCCTGCGGGTCGTGCGCGAACAGCGAGACGACCTCGCTCTCGTTCGGCAGGTCGATCATCAGCCGCAGCGGCTCCCCGAAGCCTCGCCCGCCGGGCAGCCGGTCGCCCGCAAGGGTGTAGAAGCGCCCGTCGTTCGACAGCAGCAGCAACCGGTCTGTCGTCTGCGCCCGCAGCACGAAGGCGCCCCGGTCCCCCTCCTTGTATTTGGCGTCCGAGACGTCGTCCGGATGTCCGCGCAGTGCCCTGATCCAGCCCTTCTCCGACAGCAGGACCGTGATCGGCTCCCGCTCGATCACCGCCTCGATCGGCACCACCCGCTCGGCGGGAGGCCCGTCGATCCGCGTCCGCCTGCATCCGAGCGGCGTGTTCGGGCCAAAGGTCTTCAGCAGACCCTTGATCTCCGCCGAGAGGGCGCGGCGGCGCAGACGATCGCTGCCGAGCAGCGCCTCGAGCTCGTCGCGCTCCCGCGAGAGCTTCTCGTGCTCCCGGCGCAGCTCCATCTCCTCCAGGCGCCGCAGCGAACGCAGGCGCATGTTGAGGATGGCTTCGGCCTGAGGGTCGGTCAGTTCGAAGGTCCGCATCAGCTCGCGCTTCGGCTCGTCCTCCTCGCGGATAATCCGGATCACCTCGTCGAGATTGAGGTAGGCGACGATGTAGCCGGAGAGCACCTCCAGGCGCTCGGCGATCCGGGCGAGGCGGTGGCGCGTCCGGCGCTGGAGTACGATCTCGCGATGGTCGAGCCAGCCCAGCATGACCTCGCGCAGACCCATCACCCGCGGCGTGTTCTGGCCGTCCAGGACATTCATGTTGAGCGGGATGCGGACCTCGAGGTCCGTCTGCCGGAAGAGGGACTCCATCAGCACCGCCGGATCGACGGCCCGGCTCTTCGGCTCCAGAACCAACCGGACGTCCGCCGTCGACTCGTCCTGCACATCGCCCAGCAGCACGAGCTTCTTCGCCAGCATCAGATCCGCCAGCCGCTCCACCAGGCGCGCCTTCTGCACCTGGAAGGGGATCTCGGTGACGATGATACGGTAGCCGCCGCCTTTCAGGGTCTCGACCTCCCATCGCGCCCGCAGGCGGAAGGAACCGCGGCCGGTGCGGTAGGCCTCGGCGACCGCCGAGGGTGCCTCGACCAGCACGCCGCCGGTGGGGAAGTCGGGGCCGTGCACCTCCTGCAGCAGGCGTTCGAGCGGCGTCTCGCGATCGTCGATCAGCAGCAGCAGGGCCTGGCAGAGTTCCGCCACGTTGTGCGGCGGGATCGAGGTCGCCATCCCGACGGCGATGCCCTGGGCGCCGTTGGCCAGCAGGTTCGGGAAGGCCGCCGGCAGCAGCACCGGCTCTTCGGCCTCGCCGTCATAGGTCGGGCGGAAGTCGACCGTGTCAGCGTCGATGTCCTGGAGCAGCAGCGCGGCGACCTCGGTCAGCCGGGCCTCGGTGTATCGCATGGCCGCGGCATTGTCGCCGTCGATGTTCCCGAAGTTGCCCTGGCCGTCGATGAGCGGATAGCGGAGTGCGAAGTCCTGCGCGAGGCGCACAAGTGCGTCGTAGATGGACTGGTCCCCGTGGGGATGGAACTTGCCGATCACGTCGCCGACGACACGGGCGGCCTTCTTGTAGGGCGTGCCTGGGTCGAGGCGGAGCTGGCGCATGGCGTAGAGCAGCCGCCGGTGAACCGGCTTCAGGCCGTCCCGCAGGTCGGGCAGCGAGCGCGACATGATGGTCGAGAGGGCGTAGGCCAGGTAACGCTGGGACAGCGCATCCGTCAGCGCGACGTCGCGAACCTCGCCACTCGCTTCAGCCGGACTTTTCGCCATCCTCTCGGGCTCCTTCCAATATGTTGCGGTGGCCGTCCATCAAGCCACACCATCTGCTGAACGATCCGGCAGGCGGCTGTCAACCTGCCGCGGCCGGGAAGTGCGACTGCAGCCTCGCCCGCGGGACGGGAAGAACCCTGTCGGCCGGGCGCAGAAGATGCTTCTCCAGGAAGTAGCCGGTCAGCCGGAGTCCCTGAGAGACCTGTTCATTGCCCCCGCCGCCCCTGCCGGCCAGGAAGTCGGGCAGGGGCAGCAGCCGGTCGCGATAGGCTTCACCGGCGGCGAGCGATACGGCTCTGCCGCTGCGCGGGCTGACGTAGGCCAGCTGATCGTTGTCGCCGCCGGCGGCACACCGGGTCAGGTCCAGGCCGAAGCCCAGAGCGGCCAGCAGCAGCAACTCCCACTGCACATAGAGTTCGGCCCAGTGCTCCCCTCCCAGCAGATCAAGGAGCGCCACGAGGCCGTCGTAGATGGCCGGGTACGCCTGTCGTTCGGGCAGGCTGATCTCGGTGACCGCCATCGCCGAGGCCAGCGCGAGCAGCCTGCCCGTATCGGACAGGTAGCGGGCGGCGTAGGCGCGGGCAAGCTCGAGCTGGAAGCGTCCGAGCTGGTCGGTGAGACGGCCCGACCAGGCGGCGCTCACGAGGTTGCCGGGCTGCAGGACAGGCTGCGCCTTCCGGCCCTGCCCCCCTTGCACCAGCCCGGCGTGCCGTCCCCTTTCGCGGGTCAGCAACTGCACGATCGCGGCGGTCTCGCCGTGGGGCCGCGCGGCCAGCACCACCCCCTCCTCACGCCACTCGATCAACCTTGTCGCCTCAGGCCCGCGGATCCAGGTCCCATTGCCGGTAGTGCTCCGATCGCTCGGACCAGTCCTCCCGGACCTGGACGCGCAGGAACAGGTGCACCGGCCGCTCCAGCATACGCTCCAGCTCCTGCTGCGCCGCCTCGCGTACGCCGCGGATGGTCTGGCCGGATGCACCGATTGCGATCCGCTTGTGGGACTCCCGCTCCACCGTGATCGTCTGCTCCAGCTTGACCGAGCCGTTCTTGAACTCCTCCCAGCTGTCGGTCTCGACGGTCAAGCGGTAGGGCAATTCGTCGTGCAGAGTGAGGAACAGCTTCTCCCGGGTGATCTCCGCGGCGAGCATGCGCATCGGCAGATCCGTCAGGTCGTCCTCGGAGAAGAGCCAGGGCCCCTCCGGCAGGCGCGGTGCGATCCACGCGACGAGGTCGTCGACGCCGCTGCCGGTCTCCGCCGACAGCATGAAGACGGCTTCGAAGGGAGCCCGGCCTCCGAGGTCCTGGGCCAGGGGCAGGAGGCGGTCCTTGCGGACAGCGTCCACCTTGTTGAGCGCGAGGACCAGGGGCTTCCTGCGCCCCGCAAGAGCCGCGAGAAGCTCGGCGTCGGCCTCGCCGACCTGCGGTCGCTGCACGTCGTAGAGGAGGACGACGAGGTCGCTGTCGTCGACGGCCCGCCAGGCGGCGTCGAGCATGGCCCGCTCCAGCCTGCGCCGGGCGGTCCGGAACAGCCCCGGAGTGTCGACGAACACGATCTGGCTGTCGCCGTGGAGCACGATGCCGCGCACCCTGCTGCGGGTGGTCTGAGCCTTGTGCGTGACGATGGAGACCTTGCTGCCGACCATGCGGTTCAGCAGCGTGGACTTGCCCGCATTGGGGGCTCCCACCAGGGAAACGACTCCGCACCGTGTCATGTCTGCTGCTCCGTCAGGCGGCGGAGCAGCTTGTCGGCGGCTGCATGCTCGGCGGCCTTCTTCGACGGCCCCTGGGCCTCTTCGGCGCCACAGCCGTCCAAAGAGACGGCGATGGTGAAGAGTGGCGCATGATCAGCCCCGCTGCGCCCCACCTCTCGATAGCTGGGCAGGGGCCTGCCCCGCTCCATCGCCCATTCCTGCAAGGCGGACTTGGCGTCCCTCGGCGGCTGCCGCTGCGCCTCCAGCAGAGGGAGCCAGTGCGTCTCCACCACGGCTTCGGCAGCGGCCAGACCGCCGTCCAGGAACAGCGCCCCGATCACGGCCTCGCCGACGTCGGCCAGAATGGAAGCGTTCTCGAGCCCCCCTCGGGCAGCATGGTCGGGCGCCATGCGGATGAAGGCGGCGAGGTCGATCCGCTTCGCGACGTCGGCGATCGTCTCGCGGCGCACCAGCATCGCGTGGCGCTTTCCCAGCGCCCCTTCCGCCTCGTCGGGAAAGCTCTGCAGCAGGAGCCGCGCGACGATCAGCCCCAGGACGCGATCGCCGAGGAACTCCAGCCTTTCGTAGGATCTGCCCTCCGCGAGCGACCCGTGGGTGAGCGCCTCGACCAGCAGGTCGGCGTCCGCGAAGCGGTGGCGCACGATCCCTTCGAGTTCCGCTGGATCGCGCGGCGCCCGCGCTGCCGCCGGCGCCTCGCGCCTTCCCGGCCGCCGCGTCACCTGATGACGGTCAGCAGCCGCCCGTAGCGGACCGCCAACGGCCACTTCCAGACCTCCCACCAGTGGGCCGAGCCATCATGCGAGAAGAAGACGATCTGCGCCTCGCCGATCAGGTTCTCGTACGGCACGTAGCCGACCTGGGGCGAGCGGCTGTCCTGACTGGAGTCGCGGTTGTCGCCCATCGCGAAGTAGTGGCCCTGCGGCACGCGATAGGCAGGCGTGTTGTCGAAGAACTCGTTGTCGCTCCGTTCCCAGATCCGGTGCTGCACGCCGTTCGGCAGGCTCTCGATGTACTCGGTCACGCGGACCGCATAGCCGCCGAACGCCGAGACCGTGCCGGAGCCGACCTCCTCGCGCTGAACCATCGTGCCGTTGATGTACAGGCGACCCTCCTTGACCTGGATCTCGTCGCCGGGCAGGCCGATGATTCGCTTGATGTAGTCGGTGGAATTGTCGGTCGGCAGCTTGAAGACGACCACGTCGCCGCGCTCCACCGGCTGCGCCAGTATCCGGCCGTCGAAGAGATCGAGACTCCAGGGAAAGGAATAGCGGCTGTAGCCGTAGGAGTACTTCGACACGAAGATGTAATCGCCGACCAGCAGCGTCGGCAGCATCGAGCCGGAGGGGATCGAGAAGGGCTCGAAGGCGAAGGTCCTCAGGGCGATCGCGATCAGGACGGCGTAGACAACCGTCCGCAGCGTCTCCCCGAACCCGCCGCTGCTCGTCTGCTTCTTCGATGCCATCGCGGTCGTCATCCCTCTCGCCTCTGTTCGGACGCGCTGCCGGCAGCGGTATAGCTCTCCGCCCCGGCGGTTGGAACGGCAGAGATGATCACGACCGCCTCGGCGATGGGATACTCGTCCGTCAGTGTCACGTCTATCCGCGCCTCCCAGCCGGGGGGAAGCAGCTCGGCCAGGCGCCGGGCGGCGCCGCCCGTCAGCGCGAGCGTCGGTTTGCCGCTCGCGAGATTGGTCACGCCGATGTGCCGCCAGTGCACGCCCCGCCGCGGCACGCCGATGCCGAGAGCCTTGGCGCAAGCCTCCTTCGCCGCGAACCGCTTGGCGTAGCTCCCGGCCCTGCCGGCGCGCCTTTCCGAGCGTCGCTTCTCGGTCTCGGTGTAGACGCGCTCGATGAAGCGTTCGCCGAAGCGCTCCAGCGTCCGCTCGATCCGCCGGATGTCCACGAGGTCGTTGCCGATACCGATGATCATGTGAGTTCTCTTGTCGGCGGACGGACTGCACGCCTCGGCCCCAGAGGGCGCCCGATACCGGCAAGACGGCGGTGGCGCCGCTCCTGAAAGGCTGCGACGAGACGGCGGATGATCGCGTAGCAGGCGGCGCCGGCGACGACACCGGTCGGAACGCCGCCGACGGTCATGGGCAGCAGCACTTCCCAGGGATGGTGCAGCAGCAGGCGGATCGACAGGTGGTGAACCGCATGGTTGTTGCCGCTGGCCGCCCCCATCAGCCAGTTCCCGAACGCGAAGGTCCAGGCCCAGATGAACGGGAAGGTCCAGGGGTTGCCGACGACGGTGCCGACCGCGGAGGCGACCACATTGCCGCGCAGCAGCAGCGCGAAGGCGGCCCCCAGGAGGAAGTGAAAGCCGACCAGCGGCAGGAACGAGACGGCCGCCCCGCAGGCGAACCCCATGGCGATCTGAGGGGGCGTGGCCTTGAGGCGGGCGATGCGCGCGAGGTAGTAGCGCGAGGCCCGCTGCCATCCGGCGCGCGGCCACAGGAAGCCCCAGATGCGGGACAAGAGTCCGGGATCGTCGCGCCGCCCAAGGATCATCCCGGAAGCCTGCCACCCCCTGCAGCCGGCGGCAACGGCCGCTTCTCGTCGCAGTGGATCTCAGTTCCTCGCACGGTCCACCGACGCGATCTCCGGCATGGCCCGCAGCGCGGCGACGATCGACGTCAGGTGCTTGATGTCCTGAACCTCCAGGTCGATCAGCATTTCCATGAAGTCGAGCGACCGGTTGGAAAAGCGCAGGTTGGAGATGTTCCCCCGGTGCTTCCCGATGACGGTGGACAGCGCACCGAGGGCGCCAGGCTCGTTGGCGACGATCAGATGGATCCTGCCGATGAACGGTTCGTCGCTGCGGTCGCGCTCCCAGGCGAGGTCGATCCAACGTTCCGGCGTGTCCTGAAAGGCCTGCAGGGTGTCGCAGTCGATCGTATGCACGGTCACGCCCTTCCCGGTCGTGACGATGCCGACGATCCTGTCGCCCGGTATCGGATGGCAGCAGTTGGCATAGTGCATGGCCATCCCCGGGATCAGGCCCTTTATCGGGATGCCGTCGGTGCGGGGACGGGCCCGCCGGTTGCGGACCGCAGCCAGATCGATCGGCTGGTTGGCATCCTCCCGGCTGGCGGGGTAGACGGCCGCGAGAACTTCCCGGGCCGTCAGATGCCCCTGCCCCACCATCACCACCAGGTCCGCCGCCGTGTCCGCCTTGAAGCGCTTGGCGACGCCGGCGAGGCCCTTCTCCGTCAGATCGTAGCCTTCCGAGCGGAAGGCACGCTCCAGCATCTCCTGGCCGAGCTTCTGGAACTGCTGGCGCTGTTCCTGCCGGATGAAGCGGCGGATGGCGGCCTTGGCCTTGCCGGAGACGACGATCGCCTCCCAGTCGGCCGACGGCGTCTGCGCCTTGGAGGTGATGACCTCGACCTGGTCGCCGTTCTCCAGCGTGGTCCGCAACGGCACCATGCGCCCGTTCACCCGGGCGCCGACGCAGCGGTTGCCGACCTCCGAATGCACCGCGTAGGCGAAGTCGATGGGCGTCGCTCCGCGCGGCAGTGCGATCAGGTCGCCCTTCGGGCTGAAGCAGAAGACCTCGTCCTGGTACATCTCGAGCTTGGTGTGCTCGAGGAACTCCTCGGGGTTGGAGGCATGCTCCAGGATGTCCAGCAGCTCCCGGATCCAGCGGAACTTCCGTCCTTCGACGGGCTGCTCCGGATCGAGCGGCGTCTGCTTGTAGCGCCAGTGCGCGGCGACGCCGAACTCGGCGACGTCGTGCATGTCGCGCGACCGGATCTGCACCTCGATGCGCTGCTGCTCCGGCCCGATGAGGGCGGTGTGCACCGACTGGTAGCCGTTCGGCTTCGGCGTCGAGATGTAGTCCTTGAAGCGGCCGGGCACGACGGGATAGTGCGCATGGAGCACGCCAAGCGTCTGGTAGCAGAGCGGCTTGGTCAGCACCACGATGCGGAAAGCCATGATATCGGCCAGCTGCTCGAAGCCGACATTGCGGCGCTGCATCTTCTGCCAGATCGAGTAGGGCGTCTTGATACGCCCGGAGACCCAGGCCTCGATCTGCTCTTCGGCGAGGGTCCGCGTCAGCTGGTCGATGATCCGCTGGGTCAGCGCACCGCCCGACCGCTGCAGGAAGTCGAGCCGCGAAAGGATAGAGCTGCGTACGTCGGGGAAGAGCTCGGCGAAGGCCAGGTCTTCGAGCTCGTCCTTGAACCGCTGCAGGCCGATGCGTTCGGCGAGCGGTGCATAGATGTCCAGGGTCTCGCGGGCGATCCGGCGCCGCTTCTCCTCCGAGCGCACGAAGTGCAGCGTGCGCATGTTGTGCAGACGATCGGCGAGCTTGACCAGCAGCACGCGGATGTCGTCGGACATCGCGAGCACGAGCTTGCGGAAGTTCTCCGCGTGCTTGCTCTGCTCCGACTGAAGCTGGAGCTTGCCCAGCTTGGTGACGCCGTCCACCAGCCGGGCGATCTCCGGCGAGAAGAGACGCTGGATGTCTTCCAGCGTTCCGTCGGTGTCCTCCACGACGTCGTGCAGCAGCGCCGTCACGATCGAGTCGCCGTCGAGCTTCAGCTCGGTCAGGATCCCCGCGACTTCGATGGGGTGGGAGAAATAGGGGTCCCCGGACGCACGGGTCTGCGCCCCGTGCATCTTCATCGCGTAGACGTAGGCGCGGTTGAGCCGGTCCTCGTCGGCGCCGGGATCGTAAGCCAACACCCGTTCGACCAGCTCGAACTGGCGCAGCATCCGACTCACTCTCCCCTGGCTGCTGCCGTACCGGACGGCGCGGACGCGTGCGGACGGCGTCCGATCACTCGTCGCCGAGGTCGGCGGCCTCACGCGTCAGGGTCTGCGGCGCCACGTCCTCGAACTGCGCACCGGCGATGACGGCCTGCTCGCTCAGGTCGTCCTCTTCAGGCTCGTCGACCTCGACGTGCTTCTGCAGGGTGCCGATCACGCCCTGGTGCAGCTGTTCGACGGAGACGGTCTTATCGGCGATCTCGCGCAGCGCCACGACCGGATTCTTGTCGTTGTCTCGGTCCAGGGTCAGCTGCCCGCCTGCGGCGATCTCCCGCGCGCGCTGCGCGGCCAGCATGACGAGCTCGAAGCGGTTCGGAACCCTTTCGACACAATCTTCAACGGTAACGCGGGCCATCGGCGACTCCCGGTGGGAACTGATGATTTGGGCAAGTATCCATACCTAGTTCACCAGGCCCGCTCAAACAAGCCGTGCGGCCGTCTGCCCCGGCGGCAGGTCGCGGATCAAGTCGTCGACGCTGCGGCCGCTGACCGGGTGCCGCCACCCAGGCGCGACCTCCCGCAGCGGCAGCAGCACGAATCCCCGGTCCTGCAGGCGGGGGTGGGGCAGACGCAGGGCCGCGTCGGGGCCGGTCACGACGCCGTCGAAGTCGAGCAGGTCGATGTCCAGCACCCGGGCGGCGTTGCGGCACGTCCGCTCCCGCCCGAAGGCCCTCTCCACCTCGTGCAGCCGCGCCAGCAGGGCGGCGGGCCCGCCCTCGAAGGCGACGTCGGCAACGCCGTTGACGAACCAGGGCTGGTCCGAGGCCGGCACGGGTGCCGAGGCATACCAGGATGAGCGGCGGCGGACGGGCACCCCCTCCTCCGCCAGCCGCGCCAGGGCCGCCTCGCAAACCTGCCGCGGCGCCCCATGGAGGGGATGCGGAAGATTTGAACCCAAAGCCACCAGAATCACCGAGACGCGCTCCAGCCGAGACTTGTCAGCCGGTTCGACGGCTGCCAGAGATTAGATGACCATGCGTCAACCGCCGCCGGGCGTCCGTGCGCGACCTTTTTTCGAGCGTTTTCGCATGGGACTTTGAAAGGACCAGAATTTGCTGAACTTTTATCCGGAGGAGAGGATCGCGCTCTTCATCGACGGAGCGAACCTCTATGCCACCGCCCGCTCGCTGGGCTTCGACATCGACTATCGCCGCCTCTACGACCTCTTCGCCAAACAGGCCCGGCTGATCCGGGCGCTCTACTACACGACGATTGTCGAGGATCAGGACTACTCTCCGCTGCGCCCGCTGGTGGACTGGCTCGACTACAACGGCTTCAGCCTGATCACCAAGTCCGGCCGGGAGTTCACCGACGCGAACGGCCGCCGCAAGGTGCGGGGCAACACCGACATCGAACTCGCCGTGGACATGCTGGAGCTCTCCGACCGGCTGGACCACGTCGTGCTCTTCTCCGGCGACGGCGATTTCCGGCCGCTGATCGAAGCGGTGCAGCGGCGCGGCCTGCGGACCACCGTGGTCTCCTCGATCCGCACCCAGCCCGCCATGGTCGCCGACGAGCTGCGCCGGCAGACCGACAACTTCGTGGACCTGATCGACCTGCAGCCGCGGATCTCGCGCGAGCTGCCCGCGGACCATCCGCGCCGCCAGCGGGGACCCGGCCGCGAAGGTCAGTCAGAGGAGGAAGGCGAGAACGGCGACCTGCCGCAGTTCCTCACCCAGGAACGCTGAGGCCGGAGGGGTCTTGCAGCCCGCTCTGGTGCCGGCCGAGGACTGCCGGCGCTGTCCGCGCCTTGCGGCCTTCCGCGATGCCAACAGGCAGGCGCTGCCAGCCTACCACAACGCGCCGGTTCCCGCCTTCGGTCCATTGCAGTCCCGCCTGCTGATCGTCGGGCTGGCGCCGGGCCTGCACGGTGCCAACCGCACCGCCCGTCCCTTCACCGGCGACTATGCGGGTGACCTGCTCTACGCCACCCTCGGCGAGTTCGGCTTCGCCACCGGCCGTTACGATCGGCGGCCCGACGACGGCCTCGTCCCGGTGGACGCCAGGATCACCAACGCGGTCCGCTGCGTCCCGCCGGAGAACAAGCCGGTGGGCGCCGAGATCGCCAACTGCCACCCTTTCCTCGAGGCCGAGATCGCGGCGATGCCGTCCCTCCGGGCGATGGTGGCGCTCGGCAAGATCGCCCATGACGCCGTCGTCCGGGCGTGGGGCCTAAAGCTGGCGGCAATGCCCTTCGCCCACGGCGCGCTGCATCGCCTCTCCGACCGGGTGACGCTGGCCGACAGCTATCACTGCTCGCGCTACAACACGAACACTGGGCGGCTGACGCCGCCGGCCTTCCGGCGCGTGTTCGCCGAGGTCAGGCGGTTGCTCGACGAGGCCGCCTAGCCCTTCTCCCGCAGCAGGCGCGCCTTCTGGCGCTGCCAGTCGCGCGCCTTCACCGCCTCGCGCTTGTCGGCGGTCTTCTTGCCCCGCGCCAGGCCGAGGTCGAGCTTGGCCCGCCCACGGTCGTTGAAGTAGATCGACAGGGGCACGAGCGTGTAGCCCTCCCGCCGCACCTGCCCGAGGAGGCGGTTGAGCTGCTTGCGGTGGACGAGCAGCTTGCGGGGCCGCTTGGGCTCATGCCCGAAGCGGTTCGCCGGGGCGTACTCGGCGATATGCGCGTTGATCAGATAGAGTTCGCCGTTCTGCTCACCGGCATAGGCCTCCCCGAGAGAGACCTTGCCGGTGCGCAGCGACTTCACCTCGGAGCCGGTCAGCGCCAGACCGGCCTCGAGGTGCTCCTCGATCATGTACTCGTGTGTGGCCCGCCTGTTCTGGGCGACCAGCTTGCCAACCACCACCTGCTCCCGGGACTTGGAGGAACCGCCGCCGGCCTCAGTTCAGCAGGCCGGCGTGGATCATCGCCTCGCGCACCGTCCGGCGCGTCTCGTCGCGGATGGGCACCAGCGGCAGCCGGAGCTCCCCGGTGCAGCGATCGAGCAGGGACAGGGCGTATTTGGTCGGCCCGGGGCTTGTCTCGGCGAAGAGCGCGAGGTGCAGCGGCATGAGCCTGTCGTTGATCTCGCCGACCCGGTCCAGGTCGCGTGCCTTCCACGCGTCATGCAGTTCGCCGCAGAGGCGCGGCGCGACGTTGGAGGTGACCGAGATGCAGCCGTGGCCGCCCTGGGCCAGGAACGGCACAACCGTCGCGTCCTCACCCGACAGCTGCACGAAACCGCCGCCGGCCGCCGCCCGCATGCGGGCCGGTCGCACGAGGTCGGCCGTGGCGTCCTTGACCCCGATGACGCGAGGAAGCTCGGCGAGACGCGCGAGGGTCCCCACCGCCACGTCGACCACCGTCCGCCCCGGCACGTTGTAGATGAAGATCGGGATGTCGGTCGCGTCGTGGATCGCCCGGAAATGGGCGTAGAGGCCATCCTGGGTCGGCTTGTTGTAGTAGGGGGCGACCACCAGCGCCGCATCCGCGCCCGCCTCCTGGGCGTGGCGGGTGAGGTCGATCGCCTCGGCGGTGGAGTTGGAGCCCGTGCCGGCGATCACCGGCACCCGGCCGGCGGTCACCTCGATGCAGATCTCGATGACCCGGCGATGCTCCTCGTGACTGAGGGTCGGCGATTCGCCGGTCGTGCCGCAGGGAATGAGGCCGTCGGTGCCTTCGACGATCTGCCAGTCGACCAGCTCGGCGAAGGCTTTCTCGTCGACGATCCCATCGCGGAAGGGCGTGGCGAGGGCAGTCATCGACCCCGAAAAGCGTTCGCTGGACATCGGCTTCATCCGTTCAATGGTCCTGGCGGCCGGGCGCCCGCGACGCCGGCCAGCCTCTGACGTTAGTGATCCGACCTGTTCTCAGCAAGCGCTTCGCATCCTGCACCACCGCCGCGGATTTCTCTTCCGGGGGAGATGTATTGCGACGCGCGCCGTGGTATTCTGCCGATCATACGACATACTCGGCATCCTTGGGGTTCTGGCGTGACTGGCAGACGAAAGATCTACGCCGCCTTCGGTTTCGTTCTTTCGATCGGCATTGCTTCGATCATAGGCGGAACCGCTTTCTCGGCAGAACTATCTTCGCGAGATGTGGCGCTCTATCGGACGGCCTTTGCCCAGGCGGACGGCAACAACTACGCGGCCGCTTTCGCGACCGCCCGCCAGTCCTCCGACCCGGTCCTCCTGAAGGTTCTGGAATGGCGGAACCTGCTTCGCAACGAGAGCAGCTTCCGGGAGATCGCGGCCTTCCTCGACGCCAACCCGGTCTGGCCGAGCCGGTCGACCCTGCAGGAAGAGGCGGAGGAGGCCATGCCGGCCGACCTGCCGGCACGGCAGGTGGTGGCCTGGTTCAAGCGGTACCCCCCGCAGTCGCCGACCGGCTTCCTGCGCTATCTCCAGGCGCTCCGCCAGACGAACGAGCAGAAGACTCTGCGCCGGGAGGCCGTCGCCTTCTGGCGGGAGGAGCCCATGGAGGCGGAAGAAGAGCAGAGCTTCCTGGCGAGCTATCACAACCTGATCGGCCGCGACGATCAGACGGCCCGCCTGGACATGCTCCTCGACGGCCGGCGCTGGACCGACGCCAAGCGGCAGGCGGAGCGGATCGGCGGCGGCTATCCCGCCTATGCGCGCGCCAGGATCGGCCTCACGACCGGCTCTCTGAGCGAGAGCAGCGCCCTTCAGGGCGTGCCCGACAGCCTGCGCAGTCACCCCGCGCTCCTGCACGAGCGGGCGCGGGCGCGGCTGAACGCCGGCGACACCGCCGGGGCGCTGGCGCTGCTGAAGGCCGTGCCGAAACGGGCGGGCGAATTCGACGCCTATTGGCCGATCCGCCAGGACATCGTCCGCCGGGCCCTGCGTGAGGGGCGGGTCGAACTGGCCTACCAGATCGCCGCAACCCATGGCTCCCTGAGCGGCCTCGCCTTCGCCGAAGGCGAATGGCACGCCGGCTGGATCGCATTGCGCTGGCTGAAGGACCCGTCGACCGCCTACCGGCATTTCACCCAGCTCTACAACGGCACGACCACGCCAATCAGCCGCTCGCGCGGGGCGTTCTGGGCCGGCGAGGCAGCCAGCGCCCTGGGGCGCACCGAGCAGGCCAACCTCTGGTACAAAGACGCCGCGGAGTTCGACTCCACCTTCTACGGCCAGCTCGCGACCATGCGACTCGGCGGCTACCCGCACCTGCTGACGCTGCCGGGCCCGGCGATCACCGCCAAGATCCGCCAGGACTTCGAGAGCAGCGACCCGGTCCGCGCCATCCGCGCCCTGCAGCAGATCGGACGCAACGACCTGGTCCGGCTGTTCTTCGCTTCCCTGCGGGCCGGCGCCACCAACTCGAGCGACTACTGGATGGTCGCCGACCTCGCCTACCAGCTCGGCCTCTTCTACGAGGGCCTGCGAACCGCCCGTCTTGCCGGCCTGGAGGGCTACATGCTGTCGACGCATCTCTTCCCGATGCCCGACATCCCGACCGACCGGCGCACCGACAAGGCGATCCTCTATGCGGTGATGCGCCAGGAGAGCCTGTTCGACAGCGGCGCCCAGTCGCCGGTGGGCGCGCGCGGACTGATGCAGCTCATGCCGGGCACCGCGCAGATGATGGCCAACCAGGTCGGCCTGCCCTACAGCCTCGATCGCCTCACCTCCGACCCCGGCTACAACGTGCAGCTCGGTGCCGCCTTTCTGCGCACCATGCTCGACCGCTACGACGGCTACCTGCCGATGGCGCTGGCGGCCTACAACGCCGGACCGGGGCGGGTCGACCAGTGGATCGCGCTCTACGGCGACCCCCGCAAGGCGGACGTCGACGCCATCGACTGGATCGAACTGATCCCCTTCGACGAGACCCGCAACTACGTCCAGCGGGTGCTGGAGGGCTACGCCGTCTACAAGCAGCGCCTCAATCCGGGGGAGGACTTCATCGCCGAGATGCCCAATCTGCTGCGGGTCTCGGGGCCGCCTCCCGGCGTCGATCCGCAGGCGGTCCAGCGCGCCAACAAATGAGCGCCCCGCCCGCGAGGGTCTTCGTCTTCGACGCCTACGGCACCCTGTTCGACGTCCATGCACCGGTCGGCAGGGTGGCCGGGGATCTCGGCGAGCAGGCCCAGGCGCTCTCGCGCCTCTGGCGGCAGAAGCAGCTCGAGTACTCCTGGCTGCGCAGCCTCATGGGCCGCCACCGCGACTTCTGGGGCATCACCCAGGACGCCCTCGACTACGCCCTCGCCAGCTTCCGGATCGCGGCCCCGAGCGTACGGGAGAGGCTGCTGGCCTGCTACCGGCAGGTCGACGCCTATCCCGACGCCCGGCCGCTGCTGGAGGCGCTCAAGCGCCGCGGCCACGCGACCGCGATCCTGTCCAACGGCGAGCCCGGGATGCTCCAGGCCGCGGTCGCGAACGCAGGCTTCGCCGACCTGCTCGATGCGGTGCTGTCGGTCGAAGAGATCGGCGTCTTCAAGCCCGATCCGCGCGTCTACGGCCTCGTCCGGACGCACTTCGGCGCCGAGCCCGCCGCCACCGACTTCGTCTCCAGCAACGCCTGGGACGCCGCCGGCGCCGCCGCCTTCGGCTTCCGCGTCCACTGGATCAACCGGGCGGAAATGCCGTGGGAGAACCTCGGCATCGACCAGCCCGACACGATCGCTTCCCTTACCGCTCTCATCGATAGGCTGGACGGCCGCTGACCGCCATGGACGACATCGCCCCCCCTCTCCCCGTCCACTTCCAGGATGTCCTGCAGGCGGCGGAGCGCATCCGCTCGCACGCCGTCGTGACGCCGCTGCTGTCCAACCCCTGGCTGGACGAGCGGGTGGGCGGCCGCATCCTGCTCAAGGCCGAGACGCTCCAGCGTACCGGGTCCTTCAAGTTCCGCGGCGCCTTCAACAAGCTGCGCAGCCTGTCGCCGCAGCAGCTCGGGCGCGGTGTCGTCGCCTACTCCTCCGGCAACCACGCCCAGGGCGTGGCGGCGGCGGCGAAGATCCTCGGGGCGCCGGCGACGATCGTCATGCCGGCGGATGCGCCGGCCATCAAGATCGCCAACACCCGCGCCTATGGCGCAGAGGTGATCTTCTACGACCGGCGGAGCCGGGAGAGCCGCGAGGCGGTGGCCGAGAAGATCATCGCCGAGAGGGGGGCGACGCTCGTGCCCCCCTACGAGGATCCCTTCATCATCGCCGGCCAGGGCACCTGCGGCCTCGAGGTGGCGAAGCAGGCAGAGGCGGCCGGCCTGGTCCCGGACGTCATGCTGGTCTGCTGCGGCGGCGGCGGCCTGACGGCAGGGATCGCCACGGCCCTGTCCATCTTCCTGCCGGAAACGAAGATCTACGCCGTCGAGCCCGAGGGCCACGACGACACCCGCCGGTCCCTGGAGAGCGGCGAACGCCAAACCAACGCCGACGCCCCCGATTCCATCTGCGATGCGATCCTCACGCCGACGCCGGGGCCGACCACCTTCGCCATCAACCGCCGCCTGCTGTCGGGCGGGCTGGCGGTGAGCGAGGAGGCGGTGCTGCACGCGGTGGCCTTCGCCTTCCATCGGCTTAAGCTGGTCGTCGAGCCGGGCGGGGCGGTGTGCCTCGCGGCGGTGCTGGACGGACGGCTGCCGGTCGAGGGGCGGACCATCGCGCTGACCCTCTCGGGCGGCAACATCGATCCGGCGATGATGCAGCGGGCGCTGGAGCGCTATCCCGCCCCCTGATCGTCGGCCTGCCGGGCGCCGCCCGGCTCCTCGCCCTCCCAGAGGTCCTGCAGCGCTGCCCGGCGGCTGGTCGGTGCCCGCTTCAGCTTGGCCCCCAGCAGGGCCGAGACCACCCCCTGCAGGGTGCGGATCTCCTGGTCCGTGGGTCCCGCGCGCTCGAAGAAGGAGCGCAGGTTGCGGACCATCGACGGCCGCTTCTCCGGCGGATGCAGGAAGCCGACCTCGTCGAGGGTCCGCTCCAGCCGTTCGAAGAAGCCGATCAGCCGCGCCTTCTCCACCGGCCGGCCGGGCCCCACGTCGAGCCAGCGCGGCGGCGTGGCGTCACCCGCCTGGAACCACTCGTAGCCGAGCAGCAACACCGCCTGCGCCAGATTCAGGGACCGGAAGGCCGGGTTGAGCGGCACCTGCACGACGACGTCGCCGAGCGCCACGTCGTCGTTCTCCAGGCCCGTCCGCTCCGGCCCGAACAGCAGCCCGACCCGCTCGCCGCGACCGGTCAGGGCGCGCATCTCGGCCGCCGCCGCCCGCGGCGTCACGATCGGCTTGACCATGCCCCGCAGGCGGGCGGTGGTGGCATAGAGCCGATGCAGGTCCGCCACCGCCGCTTCGGTGGTGGGGAAGACCCGGACGGCATCGAGCACCTCGACCGCCCCGGAGGCGGCGGCGACCGCCTCGGGATTGGGCCACCCGTCCCGGGGGCGCACCAGCCGCAGGTCCGTCAGGCCACAGTTCAGCATGGCGCGGGCCACCATGCCGATGTTCTGCCCGAGCTGCGGATCGACCAGCACCACGGCCGGCCCGGCGGCAAGGCCACCCGCGGCCACGGCCGCCGACGCCGCGCTCCTGTCGGTACCCGCCATCAGGCCTCCGCGGGGGCCGGGGCGCCGCTCTGGTAGAGGCTCCAGGTGATGGCGTCGAACAGGGCGTTGTAGGAGGCGTCGATGATGTTCGGCGAGACGCCGACGGTGCTCCAGCGGCCGAGCCTGTCGCTGCTCTCGATCGTCACCCGGGTCACGGCATCCGTCCCGGCCTGGGGCGTCAGGATCCGCACCTTGTAGTCGCGCAGGCGCAAGGCCTCCAGCGAGGGATAGACCGGGATGAGGGCCTTGCGCAGGGCCTTGTCCAGCGCCGAAACCGGGCCGTTGCCGTCGGCCACGGTCATGGCTTCGGTGGCGCCTATGCGCAGGTGGACCGTCGCCTCGGACTCGGTCACCAGCTCCCCGCGGGCGTTCCAGCGGCGGTCGTCCATCACCCGGAAGCGCTGCAGCACGAAGTAGTCCGGCACCGAATGCAACGCACGACGCGCCAGCAGGGCGAAGGAGGCCTCGGCGCCGTCGTAGGCGTAGCCCTCGAACTCCCGCTGCTTGACCTCGTCCACCAGCGCCTGCACCCGCGAATCGCCCGGATCGACGTCGAGCCCGATCTCGGCGAAGCGCGCCAGGATGTTGGCGCGGCCCGCCTGATCGGAGACGACGATGTGGCGGCGGTTGCCGACCGCCTCCGGTGCGATGTGCTCGTAGGTGCGCGGGTCCTTCGCCACCGCGGAGACGTGCAGGCCGCCCTTGTGGGCGAAGGCGCTCTCGCCGACGTAGGGGGCGGAGCGGTTGGGGGCGCGGTTCAGCCGCTCGTCGAGCAGGCGCGAGGTCGGCGTCAGCAGCTTCAGCCGCTCGCGGTCGATGCCGCAGTCCCAATCGGTCTTCAGCGCCAGGGAGCCGATCAGCGAGACCAGGTTGGCGTTGCCGCAGCGTTCGCCCAGGCCGTTCAGCGTGCCCTGCACCTGACGGGCACCGGCGGCGATCGCGGCCAGCGAGTTGGCGACGGCGTTGCCGGTGTCGTCGTGGCAGTGGATGCCGATCCGCGCGGCGGGCAGCTCGGCACGCACGGCGGCGACGATCTCCGCCACCTCATGCGGCAGGGTGCCCCCGTTGGTGTCGCAGAGGACGACCCAGCCGGCCCCCGCCTCGACTGCGGCCGCGAGACAGGCCAGCGCGAAGGCCCGGTTCGCCTTGAAGCCGTCGAAGAAGTGCTCGGCGTCGAGCATGACCTCGCGCTTGCCCTGCCGCAGGTGCGCGAGGGAGTCCCCGATCATGGCCAGGTTCTCGGCCTGCTCGATGCCAAGGGCGAGGTCGACGTGGAAGTCCCAGGTCTTGGCCACGATGCAGGCGACCGGCGCGCGGGCCTGCGCCAGCGCCGCCAGTCCGGGGTCGTTGGCGGCGGAGCGGCCGGGCCGGCGCGTCATGCCGAAGGCCACCAGCGAGGCCGCCTTCAGCGCCGGCGGCTCGGCGAAGAAGGCGTCGTCGGTCGGGTTGGCGCCGGGCCAGCCGCCCTCGACGTAGGCGACGCCGAGACGGTCGAGCGCTTCCGCAATCGCCACCTTGTCCGAGACCGAGAAGTCGACGCCCTGGGTCTGCGCCCCGTCCCGCAGGGTCGAGTCGAAGAGGTGGATGCGGCGGTCCTCGGCCATTTCTCAGCCTCCCCGCCGCCAGCTGGTGCCGGTGGGCCCGTCCTCCAGGAGAATGCCGCGGCCCTGCAGTTCATCGCGCAGGCGGTCTGCCTCGGCGAAGTCGCGCGCCTTGCGGGCGGCGGTCCGCGCTTCGACCAGGGCGTCGATCTCCGCGTCCTCGTCGGCCGAGCCGCCGGCCTTGAACCAGGCTTCGGGATCCTGTTCCAGCAGCCCCAGCAGGGCCGCCCCCGCCCGCAGCGCCCGTCGGTGCTCGCGCCGGGCCGGGCCGGTCGCCCGGTTCACCTCGCCGGCGATCTCGTGCAGCGCCGCGAGCGCCAGCGGCGTGTTGAGGTCGTCGCACAGGGCGTCGACCACGGCCGGCGGCGGATCGCCGTCCGCCTCGCCCGCGCCGCGCAGGGCGCCGTAGAGGCGGTCGAGCTGGCTGCGCGCCTCGGCGAGCTTGCCGCGGGTCACGTCGAGCGGCTGGCGGTAATGGCCGGACAGCAGCGCCAGGCGGATCGCTTCGCCGGGCACGCCCTCCTCGCGGAGCTGGCGCACGGTCAGGAAGTTGCCCAGCGACTTCGACATCTTCTCGCCGTCGACCACGACGTAGCCGTTGTGCAGCCAGTAGTTCGCCATGGTGGGCGTGCCGAAGGCGCAGCGGCTCTGGGCGATCTCGTTCTCGTGGTGGGGGAAGATGAGGTCGAGGCCGCCGCCGTGGATATCGAAGGTCTCGCCGAGATGGGCGGCGCTCATGGCGGAGCACTCGATGTGCCAGCCCGGCCGGCCGCGGCCCCAGGGGCTGTCCCAGCCCGGCTGCCCAGCCTCGCTCGGCTTCCACAGCACGAAGTCCGCGGGATCGCGCTTGTAGGGTGCCACCTCGACGCGGGCACCGGCGATCAGCTCGTCGCGGCTGCGCCCGGAGAGGCGGCCGTAGTCCGCCATGGTGGGCACGGCGAAGAGCACGTGGCCGTCGGCCGCGTAGGCGTGCCCGCGCGCGATCAGGGTCTCGATGATGGCGATCATCTGCGCGATGTGGGCGGTCGCCCTTGGTTCCACAGTGGGCGGCAGGGCGCCGAGGGCCGCCATGTCCTCGTGGAAGGCGGCGGTGGTGCGCGCCGTCACCTCGGCGATCGACGAGCCGCCGGCTTCCGCCGCGGCAATGATCTTGTCGTCCACGTCGGTGATGTTGCGGGCGTAGACGACGTGGTCGGCGCCGTAGAGGTGCCGCAGCAGCCGGAACAGCACGTCGAAGACGACCACGGGCCGCGCGTTGCCGATGTGGGCGTAGTCGTAGACCGTGGGGCCGCAGACGTAGAGCCGCACGCGCTCCGGGTCCTGGGGCTGGAAGTCCCGCTTGCTGCGGCTGAGCGTGTCGTGGAGACGCAGTGTCATGGTGATGGCGGTCGCGATGTCGTTATGGCAGGGCAAGGCGGCGGCAGCCGCTCAGGGCAGCGCCGGACGGTGAGCTACAGACATCGCCTAATTCGCATCATCCGCGGTGGGTAGCGCCTAAAGCCGGCGCGGTCAACGACGCCGCGCGAAGGCCTGCCCTACCCGGAGCGGCCCGAGAGACGGACCCGCGCCTTGCCGGCACCGATGAGCGGCAGCAGGCGGGCCAGTTCCGGTCCCTTCTCCTCGCCCGTCAACGCCAGCCGGAGCGGATGGAAGAGCGCCTTGCCCTTGCGCCCGCTCGCGGCCTTCACCGCCGCCGTCCAGGCTCCCCAGGTGTCCTCGTCCCAGGGCTCCTCGGGCAGCAGCGCGGCCGCCTGCCGGCAGAAGTCGGCGTCCTCGATCACCGGCGTCACAGCATGGCGGACGACCCGGTACCAGACGGCGGCGTCCTGCCGGCGGACCAGGTTGGGCCGCACCGCCTCCCACAGGTCGGCGCCGAAGTCACCCATCCCTTCCGCCGCCAGCCAGTCCTCCACCGCCGCATAGGGCAGCGCGTGCAGCACCCGGGCGTTGAGCGGCCAGAGCTCCTGGGCGTCGAACTTCGGGGTCGCCCGGCCGAAGCGACCGATGTCGAAGCCGGGCACCAGGGCCGCGAGATCGGCCACCGGCTCGGCCGGATCGGGCGTGCCGAGGCGCGCGAGGTAGGCGGCCAGCGCGGTCGGCTCTATCCCGTCGTCACGCAGGGCGGCGATCCCGACCGAACCGGTCCGCTTCGACAGCCCCTGCCCGCCCGCGTCGGTCAGCAGCGGCAGGTGGGCGAAGTCAGGCACAGTGAAGCCGAGCGCCTGGAAGAGCTGGATCTGCACCGCCGTATTGGTGACGTGGTCCTCGCCGCGCAGAACGAGAGTCACGCCGGTCTCGCCGTCGTCCACCGCCGAGGAGAGGGTGTAGAGAGGCCGGCCATCCTCGCGCAGCAGGACGGGATCGGAGAGGTGGGAGGCCTCGACCCGCTGCGGCCCGCGGACATGGTCGTCCCATTCCACCACCGCCGCATCTTCCAGCAGGAAGCGCCAGTGGGGCCGCCGGCCCTCCCGCTCCAGCCGCGCGCGCTCGTCCGCTGGAAGCTGCAGGGCGGCCCGGTCGTAGCGCGGCGCGCGGCCGCTCTTCAGCGCCAGCCGCCGCTTGAGGTCCAGCTCCTCGGCCGTCTCCCAGCACGGATAGAGCCGGCCGGCCGCGCGCAGAGAGTCGGCCGCCGCAGCGTAGCGGTCCAGGCGATCGCTCTGGCGGAACAGTTCGTCCCAGTCGAGCCCGAGCCAGCACAGATCCGCCTGGATGGCCTCGGCGAAGGCCGCGGTCGATCGCTCGGTGTCGGTATCGTCCAGGCGCAGCTGGAAGCGGCCCCCTTCCCTGCGGGCCCAGAGCCAGTTCAGCAGCGCGACCCGCACGTTGCCCACGTGCAGCCGCCCGGTGGGGCTGGGGGCGAAGCGACAGACGAAGGGCCGCCTTCCGCGGCTGTCCGGCATGACGATACCCTCGACGACTATCAGCGGCGGAGCAGGAACTCGCGGCCGACCTTGACCCGCGGGACGCCGTCGTAGGCCACGATGTCGGCCGTCGCGTAGGTCTCCGACCAGCGGGCAGGCAGGTAGCTGCCGGTGCCGACCACGTCGAGCGGCGCCCGCGCCTCCGCCATCATGCGGCACTTCTTGGGGCCGAAACCGCTGGAGCCGACGATGCGTACCCGCTCGAAGCCCGCGTCGTTCAGCTTGTCGCGCAGATGCCAGATGGCGGCGGCCGAGACGCCCGGGCCGACCAGATCGCGCAGCTCTTCTTCGGTGCGGTAGCCGCGGATCGCCTCGGGCACGTGCCGCTCGAGAACGGCATAGGAGGCCGTCGGATCGAGCTCCTCCATGTAGCGGCTGCCGGGCACGTCGACCCGCACCGACAGCGAGCCCTCCGCGGCGCGCTCGGGGAAGCGCCGGCAGACGGCGAGCGTGTCGGCGATCTCGCGGGCGAAGTAGTCGACCAGGACCGTCATCGGTTCGCCCGGGAAGCACTGGTCGTACATCTCGGCGGCGCGGACGGTGGAGCCGGCGTAGCCGATGAAGGCGTGCGGCATGGTGCCGAAGCCGCGGTCCTTGCCGAAGAAGTGCGCCGTCGCGTCGGTCGCGTTGCCGATGAAGCCGATCGCCCCGACCTTCCGCTGCGCCCGGGCCGACCCCACGGAGGCGGCGTAGGCCATCAGCTCCGCCATCTCGGTGCCGGCGCAGTGCCGCGCGTCCATGGCGAGGAAGGCGACATGGGGCAGGTCGGCGCACATGGAGAAGGCGTTGTGGGCGGCCACGCAGGCGGGACCGATCTTCTGCAGCAGCAGGGTCTCGAGGTCGCAGAGCTGCGCCATCGGCCCCGTGACGTAGAGGATGGGCTCGCCGGCGCCGACCCACTTGCCCTCGACGTAGCGTTCCTCGATCTGGATCTCGAAGCCGCGCCGGGCCGCGATCGCCCGCAGCCAGTCGATCGCCAGGCGGGTGGCGGCGATCACCGGCCGACGCATGAAGACCGCGTAGGTCGCCGAGACGTTGCCGAACCGCTCGACCGCCTGCTTGGTGCGGCGGAAGTAGACATCGGTCCAGGCGGCGATGTCCTCGTCCGCCAGCGGCCAGCTGCGGCTCGGCGGAACCGCCGGATTCAGCGTCGCCATCTTGCCGTCTTGCGCCAAGGTTCTCCTTCCCCGCCAGCAGGCGGACCGGCGGTGGTCAGCCGGCCTGCCGGCTCAGGGCCTCGCTGCCCGCGCGCTCCAGCTTCAGCTCTTCCGCCAGCAGGAAGGCCAGCTCCAGCGCCTGGCTGGCGTTGAGCCGCGGGTCGCAGTGGGTGTGGTAGCGGTCGGCCAGCATGCCGTCGTCGATGGCCTGGGCGCCGCCGATGCACTCGGTGACCTCCTGGCCGGTCATCTCGAAATGCACGCCGCCGGCGTAGGTGCCTTCGGCCCGGTGGACGGCGAAGAAGGAGCGGACCTCCGACAGGATGCGGTCGAAGGGCCGCGTCTTGAAGCCGCTGCCCGACTTGATCGTGTTGCCGTGCATGGGATCGCAGGACCAGACGACCACCCGCCCTTCCCGCTCGACCTTGCGGATCAGGGCCGGCAGGTGGCGCTCGACCTTGTCCCAGCCCATGCGGGCGATGAGGGTCAGGCGGCCCGGCTCGTTGCGCGGGTTCAGCAGGTCGATCAGGCGGATCAGCTCGTCCGGGTCCAGCGAGGGGCCGCACTTGAGCCCGATCGGGTTGTTGACGCCGCGCAGGTATTCCACGTGCGCGCCCTCGGGCTGGCGCGTGCGGTCGCCGATCCACAGCATGTGCGCCGAGCAGGCATAGGGCAGGCCGGTCAGCGAGTCCGTGCGGGTCAGCGGCTCCTCGTAGTTGAGCAGCAGCGCCTCGTGGCTGGTGTAGAAGTCGGTCTCGCGCAGCTGGGTCACGGTCTCCGGCGTGACCCCGCAGGCCTCCATGAAGGCCAGGGCCTCGCCGATCCGCTGGGCGATCTCGTCGTAGCGCTGGCCCTGCGGGCTGTTCGCCACGAAGTTCAGGTTCCAGCGATGGACCTTGTGCAGATCCGCGAAGCCGCCCTGGGCGAAGGCGCGCAGCAGGTTCAGCGTGGCGGCGGCCTGATTGTAGGCCCGCAGCATCCGCTCGGGCTGGGGCGTGCGCGCCTGCTCCTCGAACTCGATCCCGTTGACGATGTCGCCCCGGTAACTGGGCAGGGAGACGCCGCCGATCTCTTCGTTGTCGGAGGACCGCGGCTTGGCGAACTGGCCGGCCATGCGCCCCACCTTCACCACCGGGCAGGCGGCGCCGTAGGTGAGGACGACGGCCATCTGCAGCAGCACCTTGAAGGTGTCGCGGATGGTGTTGGCGTGGAACTCCGCGAAGCTCTCGGCACAGTCGCCGCCCTGCAGCAGAAAGGCCTTGCCGGCCGCCACCTGCCCCAGCGACTCCCGGAGCCGCCGTGCCTCGCCGGCGAAGACCAGCGGCGGGAAGACCCGCAGCGTTTCCTCCACCGTCCCCAGGGCGGCGCCATCGGGATAGACCGGCATCTGCTTGACCGGCTTGTCCCGCCACGATGCCGCAGACCACACCTTCGTCACTGCTCTCTCGCCTCCTCCCGGCCGACGCGCAACCGCACCGACGCTATCAGGCCGGCAGTTGTAACCCAGGCTGCCGCCCGGAATCCAGCACGGGGGGTCGGATGCAGGGCAGCATTGCCGCCCGCGGCCAGCGCGCCCACCTCAGAACGGAAAGAAAAGGGGAATGGTCAGCACGCCGACTCCCCACAGGATGATGTTGAGCGGCAGGCCGATGCGGGTGAAGTCGGTGAAGCGGTAGTTGCCGGCATTGAACACGAAGGTGTTGGTCTGATAGCCGATCGGCGTGGCGAAGCTGGCGCTGGCGCCGAACATCACGGCGACGACGAAACCGCGGGGATCCACGCCGATCTGGTGGGCGACGCCGATGGCGATGGGAGTCATCAGCACGGCCACCGCGTTGTTGCTGACCATCTCGGTCAGCAGCGAACAGATGAAGTAGACCAGCGCGAGCATCGCCCAGGGCCCGAGGTCGCCCAGCGACTGGACCAGGCTGGTGACGATGAGGCGCACCGCGCCGGAGTGGTCGAGTGCCAGGCTGAGCGCCAGCATCCCGTAGATCAGTGCGAGCAGACGCCATTCGATGGAGGCATAGGCTTCGTCGGCCCTCAGGCAGCCGCCGACGATGACGACGGCGACCGCGACGAGCGCCAGGCCCGCGATCGGCATCACCCCCAGCGTCGCCAGCAGCATCACCGCGACGATCGCGGCGACCGCCAGCGGCGCCTTCTCCCGGCGCACGGGCCGGTGTTCCACCTCCGCCAGGTTGATCAGCATCTGCTCGTCGAGCAGCCGCTTGATCCCGTCGGCGGGCCCCTCGATCAGGAGCGTGTCGCCGAAGCGCAGCATCAGATCGTCGAAGCCGGCCGGCATGTCCTCGTTGTCCCGGTGGACCGCGATCACATAGACGCCGTAGCGGCGGCGCAGGTTGAGGCTCGCGACCCGCCGCCCGACGAAGCGCGACTGCGGGCCGACGATCCCTTCCATGATCACCAGGTCGCGAGCGGAGATCGGCTCGAGCTGGAGGTCCTGGCCGGAGAAGGCGAGACGGCGGTCACCCTTGATGCTGAGCACCTCGTTGGCATGGGTCTGCAGGATCAGCCGGTCGCCCGCTTCCAGGGACAGCGTTCCCATGTCCTGGCGGAGCGACTGGTCGCCGCGGATGACGTCCACCACCAGCGTGTCGGGGTTCTTCAGCAGCCCCGCCGCGGCCAGCGTCCTGCCGATGATCGGCGAGCCGGAGGTCACGAGCACCTCGGAGATGAAGTAGCGCTTCGAACGGTCGGTGAAGAGGCTGGCCAGCGTCGGCCGGTCGGGCAGCAGCCAGCGCCCGGCCAGCGCCAGGTAGATGGAGCCGACGACGGCCATCACGAGCCCGACCGGCGTGATCTCGAACATTCCGAACCCGCTCAGGCCGTTGGACTGCGCCAGGCCGTTGGCGAGGAGATTGGTCGAGGTGCCGATCAGGGTGCAGACGCCGCCGAAGATGGCGGCGAACGACAGGGGGATGAGCAGGCGCGAGGAAGCCATACCCAGGGTCTGGGCCAAGCCTATGACCACCGGCGTCAGCACCACGACCACCGGGGTGTTGTTGACGAAGGCGGAGACCACGATCACGCCGCCGATGAGCCCGGCGATCGCGAGTGTCCTGGAGCGTCTGGCGGCGTCCGAGACCCAGGCGCCGACACGGCCGATCACGCCGGTTCGCTCCAGCGCCGCGCTGAGGACGAACATGCAGCCGACGGTCACCGGGCCGTCGTTGGCGAGCACGCTCAGCGCATCCCGGGTCTCCAGCAGGCCGAAGAGGAGGAGGAACACCACCGCGAGCAGGGCTACGACATCGGGGCCGGGCCGGCCCCGCACGAAGCCGACGAAGACGGCGACCGTCAGAAGCAGAACCAGGACGACCGGGTAGCTCTGCCAGAGCATCATCCGAGACCCTGCCCTCGTTGTGGCCCCCGGCAAGGAAACCTCAGGTACAGCAGTATGTCTACCTGTTTAGTCGAGATAATTCGCGTCACTACGATCGGCGAAGCGGTCCACCCTCGGCTCAGCCCTCGTGGATCACGTAGAGCTTGCGGACCGGGCCGATGCTCTTCCAGGTCCCCTTGAAGCCGGCCGGGATGACGAAGCTGTCCCCCGGGCCGTATCCCCAGGTGCCGCCGTCCTCGCTCTCGAGCCTGACCTCGCCGGACAGGATGGTGCAGAGCTCGTCCTCGGCATAGCTCACCCGCCAGCGCCCGGCTCCCGACTCCCAGAAGCCGCAGTGGAACCGGCCGGTGCGGTCGCTGTAGAGGTTGGTCGTCGCGGTCGGCACCGGATGCCCGGACAGTACCTTGTCCGGGCTGACCTCCCCGTGCTCGCCGGCCGGTGCGGCGGGATCGAGATGGATCGGCGACGGCACGGTCATTCCGCGGCCTGACGCCGGGGCTCCGGCAGCTTTTCCCGCATGGTCACGAACTCCTCGGCGGCAGTCGGATGGATCCCGATGGTGGCGTCGAACACCTGCTTGGTCGCCCCCGCCTTCACCGCGATGGCGATGCCCTGGACGATCTCCGCCGCATCCATCCCGCCCATGTGGACGCCGATCACCTTCTGGCTCGCCCGCTCCACCACCAGCTTCATCATCGTGCGCTCGTCCCGGCCCGAGAGCGTGTGCTTCATCGGCCGGAAGCTGGTGCGGTAGACGTCGATCTCGCCGTGGTGCAGGCGGGCATCCACCTCGGTCAGGCCCACCGTGGCGAGCGGTGGCTGGCTGAACACGGCCGAGGGAATGTTGTCGTAGTCGAGCCTGGTCTGACGGCCCCCGAACAGGTCCCGCGCCACCACCATGCCCTCCGCCAGGGCGACCGGCGTCAACTGGACGCGGTCGGTGACGTCGCCGATCGCCAGGATCGACGGCACCGACGAGCGGTAGTGCTCGTCCACCTTCACCGCGCCCCGCGCCGTCAGCTCGACCCCGGCCTCCTCCAGGCCCAGGCCGGCGGTGTTGGGGTCCCTGCCGATGGCCAGGACCACCGCGTCGTACTCGCCGGTGGTGTCGTCGCTCATGGCGACGTGGTAGCGCCCGCCCCGCTTCTCCACCGCCCGGATCACGGTCTTGAAGCGCAGGTCGATGCCCTTCTTCGGCATCTCCTCTGCCAGGAACAGCCGCAGGTCCTCGTCGAAGCCGCGCAGGAAGAGCGAATCCCGGTAGAGCTGGGTGACCTCGCTGCCGAGCCCGTTGAAGATGCCGGCGAACTCGACGGCGATGTAGCCGCCGCCGGCGATCAGCACGCGCTCGGGCTGTCTGTCCAGATGGAAGAGGTCGTCCGAGACGACACAGTGCTCGTGCCCGACGAACTCGTCGGTCCGCCTCGGCTTGCCGCCGGTGGCGACCAGGATGTGTCTGGCCGAGATGCGCCGGCCGGCGACCTCGACCTCGTGCGGACCTACGACCCGGGCGCGCCCCTCGACGATCGTGACGCCCGCATTCTTCAGCATCCGCTCGTAGACGCCGTTGAGGCGGCGGATCTCGACGTCCTTGTTGGCGATCAGCGTCGGCCAGTCGAAGCGGCCCTCGCCGACGGTCCAGCCAAAGCCGCGGGCATCCTCGAAGTCCTCGCGGAAGTGGCTGGCGTAGACCATCAGCTTCTTCGGCACGCAGCCGATGTTGACGCAGGTGCCACCGAGGAAACGGTCCTCGGCCACGGCCACACGCGCGCCCAGGGCCGCCGACATCCGGCTCGCCCGGACGCCGCCCGAGCCGGCGCCGATGACGAAGAGGTCGTAGTCGTAGTGGCTCATGCGCTGTCCCGCCCGGTCTGGATCAGGGGAAGGCGCGGCCGGTCGACCGGCCGCGCTCCCGACGTGGGACGGCTCAGACGCCGCCCATGCAGAGGTACTTGATCTCCAGGTAGTCCTCGATGCCGTACTTGGAGCCCTCGCGGCCCACGCCGGACTCCTTGACGCCACCGAAAGGCGCCACCTCGGTGGAGATGATACCGGTGTTGATGCCGACGATGCCGCTCTCCAGGCCCTCGGACACCCGCCAGATCCGCCCCATGTCGCTGGCGTAGAAGTAGGACGCGAGGCCGAACTCGGTCGCGTTGGCCAGCGCCAGGGCCTCCTCCTCGGTCTCGAAGCGGAACAGCGGCGCCACCGGGCCGAAGGTCTCCTCGTGGGTCACCTTCATGTCCGGCGTGACGTTCACCAGCAGGGTCGGCTGGAAGAAGGTGCCGCCCAGCTCGTGCGGCTGGCCGCCGGCCATGACCTTCGCCCCCTTGGAGGTCGCGTCGGCCACGTGCTCCTTGACCTTCTCCAGCGCCGACTTGTCGATCAGCGGTCCCTGGGTCACGCCCTCCTCCAGACCGTTGCCGACCTTCAGCTTCTTGACCGCGGTCGCGAGCTTCTCGGCGAAGGCGTCGTAGACCTTGGACTGCACCAGGATGCGGTTGGCGCAGACGCAGGTCTGCCCGGTGTTGCGGAACTTGCTGGCGATGGCGCCTTCGACCGCCTGGTCGAGGTTGGCGTCGTCGAACACCAGGAAGGGCGCGTTGCCGCCCAGCTCCATCGAGACCTTCTTCACCGTATCGGCCGACTGCTTCATCAGCAGCTTGCCGATCTCGGTCGAGCCGGTGAACGAGACCTTGCGCACCGTCGGGTTGCTGGTCATCTCGCCGCCGATCGCGGAAGCCGAGCCGGTGACGATGCTGAGCACGCCCTTCGGCAGGCCCGCCCGTTCCGCCAGCTCCGCCAGGGCCAGGGCCGAGTAGGGCGTCTGGCTGGCCGGCTTGATCACCATCGGGCAGCCGGCGGCGAGTGCCGGGCCGGCCTTCCGGGTGATCATGGCGTTCGGGAAGTTCCAGGGGGTGATGGCCGCGACCACGCCGACCGGCTGCTTGATCACGACGATGCGCTTGTCGCGCTGGTGGCCCGGAATGACGTCGCCGTAGACCCGCTTGGACTCCTCGGCGAACCACTCGATGAAGGAGGCGCCGTAGAGGATCTCGCCGCGCGACTCGGCAAGGGGCTTGCCCTGCTCCGTCGTCATGAGGACGGCCAGATCCTCCTGGTTCGCCACCATCAGATCGAACCAGCGGCGCAGCACCGTGGCGCGCTCCTTGGCCGTCCTGTTGCGCCAGTCGGCCCAGGCGGCGTCGGCGGCGGCGATCGCCCGGCGGGTCTCGGCGGCGCCCATCTTCGGAACCGTGCCGATGACGGCGCCGGTCGCCGGGTTGGTGACCTCGATGGTCTCGCCGCTGTCGGCATCGCACCAGGCGCCGTCGATGTAGCACTGCTGGCGGAACAGCGAGGGATCCTTCAGCTTCGGCGCGCCGTCGGCGGCGGCGTCTTTCTTCAATATGGCGGACATGGGCCGGCTCCTCCTGTGAGGGGTTGATCTCAGCGCAGTGATTGGACGCTCCCGACGACCACGGCAAAGCGGTCGGCCAGGGCAGCGAGTTCGGCGCGATGTAGCTCCCCGGCGCCGACGACCCCGCCCTGCCCGTCCGGCAGGTCGCGGGTCGCGCAGGCATCGGCCACCACGGTGCAGCCGAAGCCGAGGTCGAGGGCGCACCGCACCGTCGAACTGACGCACATGTGGGTCATGAAGCCGGCGACGATAAGGCTCTCCGCACCGAGAGACCGCAGGCGTGACTCCAATTCGGTCTTGGCGAAGGCGTTCGGCAGGGGCTTGTCGATCACCGCCTCCCCCTCCGCCGGGGCGACCTGTTCGGCGATCTCGAAGGCGCGCGTGCCGGGATCGAAGAGGCCGCCCGCACGGCCGCGGTGGCGGATGTGGACAACCGGGCGTCCCGCCGTGCGCGCCAGGTCCAGGAGCGCCGCCCCCGCCTGCAGTGCAGCCCCGATGCCCGGCAGGGGAACGGCGCCGTCGACGTACTCGTTCTGGGCGTCGATCAGGACGATCGCCGAACGGTCCAGCGGGTGCGGCCGGTTCGGCGCACCGGCCAAGTCGCGCAGGGTGCGGGGAAGCGTCATCGAGCCGATCCTAGCGGTTGCAGCCGGGGTGCGGAATCACCGACTTCACCGCCGCCACAGATCGTCGGCGGTGAAGTCCTCCTCGTAGCGGCGCTTCTGGTGCCGCAGGGCGGTCACCGTGTTGCGCATGAGCATGGCCACGGTCACCGGGCCCACCCCGCCGGGAACCGGCGTGATCCAGCCCGCCACCTCGTGGCAGGAGGCGAAATCGGCGTCGCCCACCAGCCGCGTGCCGCCGTCCTCGGCCACCACCTGATTGATGCCGATGTCGATCAGGGCCGCACCCGGCTTGATCATGTTGCCGGTGACCAGCGCCGGCCGGCCCACGGCGACGAAGACGGCGTCGGCCTGACGGGTGTGGACGGCGAGGTTGTGGGTCATGTGATGGCAGACCGTGACCGTGGCGCCCTGCGCCATCAGCAGGAAGGCGATCGGCTTGCCGACGATCTCCGAGTGGCCGATGACCACGACCTCGAGCCCTTCCAGCTTCAGCCCCGTGCGCTTGAGCAGTTCGACCGCCGCCATCGACGTGCAGGGCCCGAGCGCCAGTTCGTTGTAGACGATGTTGCCGATGGAGGCCGGGTGCATGCCCTCGACATCCTTCAGCGGATGAACCGCCGACTGTAAAGCCTTGATCGACAACTGCTTCGGCACGGGCCTCTGCAGGATGACGCCGGTGACCCGGGGGTCGGCGTTGAGGGCACGGATCGCCGCCAGAACCTCGCCCTGGCTCACGTCCTCGGGCAGGAAGCGGTCCTCGAAAGCGATGCCGACCTGCTCGGCCACCCGCTTCTGATTGCGGATGTAGACCGCCGCAGCGTCGGTATCGCCGACGCAGATGGAAACGAGCCGCGGCGACCAGCCCTGCCCCGCCAGCTCGGCGACCTGGGCGCCGACCTCGCGCCGGATCTCGGCGGCCACACCCTTTCCGTCGAGCAGCTTGTAGTCCTTCTCGGCCTTGAGTGGGGCGACAGCTGACATCGGGCGGTCCTGCGCAGAGAGCGTCGGCCGTTGGTCTACTGCAGCGGCCCCGGGGGCTCAACCGGCCTTGCACGGCGGCGCGGAACCTGTGCCCGCCGGGCACGAGCCTCCAGAATGCCACGTCCGCGAACGTTTCATTCCGTTCATGTCCGATGGCATAGTGCCGGCAAGGCAGCCTCACGGCCTGCCGGTTGCCCGGCGTTCCTCGCCCAGCGTTCCTCGACACACCGGAAGGCCCCGATGAACATCCGCTCCCTCGCCTGTCTGCTGGCCCTGCTCGCGACCGCCGGCACCGCCCCCCGCATCGCCCAGGCGATGGAGCTCAAGAGCTACGACGTGGTGGCGGCCGGAGAGCAGCCGGAGATCTGCTTCACCTTCGATCAGGCGCCGGCGGACGACCTGCGCCAGCAAATGAACGACTACCTGCAGGTCACCCCGAAGGTCGAGCTGACGACGCGGGTGCGCGACAAGGACCTCTGCCTCGGCGGTCTCGCGCACGGCCAGTCCTACGCGGTGACCCTGCGCGCCGGCCTGCCGGCGGCCGACGGCGCGACCCTGGGCGCCAGCGTCCAACAGCAGATCTACGTGCCGGACCGGCCCGCTGCGCTGGCCTTCCAGCAGCGCGGGTACGTCCTGCCCGGCGCCTTCGCCAAGGGCCTGCCGCTGACCCACGTGAACGTCACCAGGGCCGACCTCACCCTGCTGCGGGTCAACGACCGCAACCTGATCGCCCAGCTGCGGGACCGGCGGATCGGCGACAGTTTCAACAAGTGGCAGCTCGACAGCTTCACCGATGAGCAGGCGCCGGTGGTCTGGAGCGGCGAGGTCGACCTGCAGGCGCCACGGAACGAGACCGTGACCACCCTCCTGCCCTTCGCCGCGGAGGCAGGGCCGCTGCAAGCCGGCGTCTACATCGCCATCGCCCGCTCCGACGCGGTGGAAGCGGAGGAATGGCAGCCCTACGCCACCCAGTGGTTCGTCGTCTCGGACATCGGCTTGTCCAGCTTCGAGGGCGATGGCGGCATGACCGTGCAGGCGCTGTCCCTGGCGACGGCCAAGCCGCTCGACGGTACCGCCGTCAGCCTGCTCGCGCTCGACAACGCGGTGATCGCGGAGGCCAGGACCGACGCCGATGGCTTCGCGTCCTTCCCCGGGGGACTGCTCCACGGCCGCGGCGCGGCGGCGCCGGCGGCGGTCGTCGCGCAGGGGGCGGCGGGGGACTTCGTCTTCCTGGACCTGACCAGGGGCGGGGTCGACCTGCTCGCCCGTGGCGGCGAGGGCCGGGCGACCCCGGGTGCACTCGACGCCTTCCTCTACACCGAGCGCGGCATCTACCGGCCGGGCGAAGACGTGCATCTGACGGCCCTGCTGCGGAACCGCAAGGCGGCGGCGGTGGCCGACCTGCCGCTGGTCGTCTCGCTGCGCCGCCCCGACGGCCAGGAGTTCCTGAAGCGCACGCTGGAGGGGGCGGACGGCGCCGGGACGGCCACCTTCGCCCTGCCGACCAGCGCGCCCGGCGGCACCTGGAGCCTCGTCGCGACGGCGGGGGAGAAGGGGCCGAAGGTCGGCGAGGCGACCTTCCTCGTCGCCGACTTCGTCCCCCCGCAGCTCGAGGTGGCCGTCACCAGCCCCGACGAGGCGGCGACGCTCGACACGCCGATCCAGGTCGGGGTCCAGGCTGATTTCCTCTACGGCGCCCCCGGCTCCAATCTGCCGGGCGAAGCGACGCTGCGCCTGCAGTCGGCGCAGACGCCGTTCCCGGCCTACGAGGGCTGGTCCTTCGGTCTGGTGCAGGAGCCCTTTCTGCCGGTCCTGAGCGAGCCGGTGCGCTTCACCACCGACTCAGAAGGCAAGGCATCGCTGCAGGTCTCGCCCGACCAGCGCCCCGACACCACCCAGCCGCTGGAGGCGCAGGTCACCGCCAGCGTCTTCGACCTGGCGGGCCGGGCCGTCTCGTCGACGCTCACCCTGCCCGTCCGCGGCCAGGATTTCCTGATCGGCATCCGCCCCGGCTTCGACGGCCCCCTGCCGGAGGGGGCGACCGCCTCCTTCGACGTGGTCGCGCTGTCGTCCGCAGGCGAGCGTGTCGCCCGCAAGGATCTGCGCTGGGAGCTGTTCGTCGAGGACTGGGACTACGCCTGGTATCGCGGCGGCGGCAACTGGCAGGCCGAGCCCGTCATCCGGTCCCGGCGGATCGACGGCGGCACCCTCTCGGTCGACGGCGACAAGCCGGCGACCGTGCAGGTGCCGGTCGGTTGGAATCGCTACCGCTTCGAGGTCTTCGCCGCCGATGGCCCCGTCGCCTCCTCGGTTCGCTTCCAGGGGGGCTGGTGGGCGGACGCCGGCGCGGACCAGCAGCCGGACGAACTGACGATCTCCCTGGACAAGGAGAGCTACCAGCCGGGCGACACCGCGAAGGTCTTCGTCAAGCCGCCCTACCCGGCGGAGGTCCTGCTGATGACCGCCGGCGACGAGATCCTCGGGCGCCAGCGCGTTCACCTGCCGGCGGAGGGCGGCACCATCGACGTGCCGGTCGCCGCAGACTGGACCGGCGGGATCCACCTGCTCGTCAACGCCTACGCGACCAAGGCCGACACCGGCGGCCCCCTGCCGCGGCGGGCGACGGGCGTGGCCTGGCTGCCGCTGGACCGGAGTGCGCAACGGCTGGACGTATCTCTGGACGCGCCGGAGCAGGTGCGCCCCGACCGCGCGGTGACGGTCGGCGTGACCGTCAGCGGCATGACGGAGGGCGAGGACGTCCACCTCACGCTGGCCGCGGTCGACGACGGGGTGCTGCAACTCACGGACTACGTGGCCCCTTCGCCGCTCGACTACTACCTCGGCCGCCGGCAGATCGGCGTCCGCCAGTACGACGTCTACGGCCAGTTGATAGACCCCACAGGCGACGTGGTGGGCGTGCTGCGCAGCGGCGGCGACAGCGGCATGGGCATGGCGCTCGACAATCTGCCCCCGCGCAACACCAAGGTGGTCGCGCTGTTCAGCGGCATCGTGCAGGTCGGCGGCGACGGCAAGGCCAGCGTGACCTTCGACCTGCCCGACTTCGACGGCCGCCTGCGGCTGATGGCGGTCGCCTGGTCGCCGCGGCGGCTGGGTTCGGCACAGAAGACCATGCTGGTGCGCAGCCCGGTGATCGCACAGCTCACCCTCCCGCGGTTCCTCGCTCCCGGGGATCAGGCGCAGTCGATCCTCTCGCTGCGGAACCTGGATGCGCCGGCGGGCGACTATCGGGTGGCTCTGGAGGTGGAAGGCCCTGTGTCTTTCGACCGCGATGCGGTCGCTCTCGCCGGGCTGGGCCCGAACGAGGAGCGGCGCGAGACGCTGACCCTCACCGCGGAGGAGGTGGGCGAGGCCTCCATCCGGCTCAGGCTGTCGGGCCCCGATGGCTTCGCCCTGGAGCGTACGCGCACGATCGCCGTACGTCCCGCGAGCCCGCCCGAGCGGAAGCAGCTGCTGGCGCGCCTCGAGCCGGGCCAGTCCTCCACCGTCACGGCCGACGTCTACGCCGGCCTTCGCCCGGAGACGGTCAAGGCGACGCTGACGGTCAGCGTGTTGCCGGCCCTCGACCTGCCGAACCTGCTGCGCGCGCTGTCGGACTATCCCTACGGCTGCGTCGAGCAGACGACATCGAAGGGGCTGCCGCTGCTGTACGCCGCCGATGTGGCGGCCAGCATCGGCCTGGGGACACCCGCGGACCTGCACGACCGGGCGCAGCAGGCCGTCTTCCGCGTCGTGGCGCAGCAACGGCCGGACGGCAGCTTCGGTCTGTGGGGGCCCCGCAGCGACCAGGACCTCTGGTTGTCGGCCTACGTCGGCGACTTTCTGCTGCGGGCGGGACGGCAGGGTTTCCTCGTTCCCCAGAGCGCGCTGGATCAGTTGCTGAGCTGGCTGGACGGACAGGTGCGCGATCCGGCCCGCGATGCCGAGGGTGAAGCGGGCCAGGCCTACGCCCACTACGTCCTGGCCGTCGCCGGCGCGGACAACCTTTCGGACCTGCGCTACTTCTACGAAACGCGCCAGAACCGCCTGCCGAGCCTTCTGGCCCGGGTCCAGGTGGCGGCGGCCCTCGCCCGCCAGGGCGACCGGGCGCGGGCCGAGGCGGCGGTGGCGGATCTGCCCTCCCAGCCGGTGGACCGCCACGTCGGCACGCTGGCCGACTACGGCAGCCGGCTGCGCGACCTCGCCGCGAGCCTCACCCTTCTCGCGGAGAACGATCTGGTGCCGGTCCGCCGGCAGGTCGACCTGCTGCAGATCGTAGCGGCACAGGCCGATCGGGAGCGCTACCTGAGCACCCAGGAGATGGCGTGGCTGGTTCTCGCGGCGCAGTCGATGCTGCGCCCGGGCGGGGAAGCGGCGGTCTCGATCGACGGCCGGACAGCGGCGATGACGCAGGGGACCGTCCGGCAGTCTTTACGGATCAGGCAGCCGCCGCCCCTGGCGCGGGTCGAGAACATCGGCACGCAGCCCCTCTACCAGCAGGTCAGTGTGGGTGGCGTGCCGAGCGAGCCGTCGCCGGCACAGCGCAACGGCTTCACCGTCCGGCGCTACTTCTACAACTTCGACGGCAGCGACCTGGGCCTCGACACGATCCGTCAGAACGACCGATTCCTCATGCTCCTCGAAGCCCGCATCGACGACGGGCTCGATCACAGGGCACTGCTGACGCAATTGCTGCCGGCCGGCTGGGAGTTGGAGGACCTGCGGCTGGCGGAAGACGTCGATCTGGAGGCCTTCCCCTGGCTCGGTCGTCTGAGCGGCACCGAACAGGTGGAGTTCCGCGACGACCGCTACGTCGCCGCCGCCGACATCCGCGGTCGCGGCCCCCAGCAGGTCCGGGTGGCCTTCGTCGTGCGCGCCGTCACGCCGGGCCGGTTCGCCCTGCCTGGAGCGGCAGTCGAAGACATGTACCGGCCGTCCCTCTTCGCCCGGCAAGCCGTCGGCACGATCGCCGTCCTCGACCGCTCCGGCGGATAGACCGCCGGCGAGACAGCAGGCGGCGCTTTCCGGCGAGCGGTCGTCTCGGCCGCCCAGCAGCCTGTCGCAAATGGCGGCAGGAGGCGGGGCGTGGAGATATCCCGTATCGGCGACTTCGTACTCGGGCTCGCTCCCGAGGATATCCCCGACGATGCCTGGAGAGCGGCCAAGCGTTCCCTGCTCGATCTCGTGGGGGTCTGGGCGGCGGGGCGAACGACGCCGCTGTCGCGCATCGTCCACGACCATGCCGCCGAGCTATTCGGGCCGGGCGGCCGGCCGGCGGCCCTGACCTTCGACGGCCGGGCCGTCAGCCCCGCCGGCGCCGCATTGGCCGGAGGCATGACGATCGATTCGATCGACGCCCACGACGGATACCGTCCGTCCAAGGGGCACGCCGGCTGCGGCCTCCTGCCCGCCCTGGTCGCCTCCGTCCAGGCCACCGGCCGGCCGACGGCGGGCCCGGACTTCCTCGCCGCCCTCGTCGTCGGCTACGAGATCGCCTGTCGGACGGCAGTGGCGCAGCACACGAGCGTTCCCGACTACCACGCCACGGGCTCCTGGTCGGCCGTCGGCTGCGCGGCCGTCGCCGCGCGCTGCCTCGACCTGGACCTGGAGCGCCTGCGGCACGCCATGGGCATCGCCGAGTACCACGGTCCCCGCTCGCAGATGATGCGGGTCATCGACCACCCCACCATGCTCAAGGACTCCTCCGGCTGGGGCGCAATGGCAGGAGTCTCGGCCGCCTGGCTGGCGCGCGACGGCTTCACCGGCGCACCGGCCATCACCGTCGAAGCAGAGGCGGCCGCCGATCTGTGGGACACCCTGGGCAGCACCTGGCTGATGACGGAGCAGTACATCAAGCCCTGGCCGGTGTGCCGCTGGGCCCAGCCATCGATCGAGGGGGTGCTGCGGCTCGTGCGCTCCCATGGCCTCTCCGCCGCCGACGTGCGCCGGGTCGAGATCGCCACCTTCCACGAAGCGACGCGTCTCCAGGGCCGGGCGCCCACCGATACCGAGACGGCTCAGTACGCCATCTGCTTCCCGGTCGCCGCCGCGCTGGTGCACGGCGACGTGCCCGTCGCCCAGATCGTCGGCGAGGGGTTGCGTGACGAGGCGGTCCTGACGATGGCCCGCAGGATCGATCTGGTCGAGGACGCCGAGTGCCAGTCCCACTTCCCCGCCCGGCGGACGGCCAAGGTCAGCCTGGAGCTGGCCGATGGGCGGCGCCTCGAGAGCGGCCTCGTCGACCCGAGCGGCGACCCCGACAACCCGATGAGCGACGCCGACCTGCGGGCGAAGTTTCACCGGCTGGCGGCGCCGGTCCTGGGCGCGGACCGTGCGGCAGCCATGGAGGAGGCCATCGGCCGGTTCGACAGCCGTGAGCTTGCTCTGGCGGATCTGCTGGGCCAGCTCCCAGCCGCGCCGGCCTCAGCCGCCCGGGCCGAAACGCCGGAGCCTGTGCCATAGCGATCGGCCACGCCTTACCTACATCAACGGGCATGACACGATCCGCTGAGCCGGCGTGGCTAAAGCCCGCCACCGACTACGGCCCCACCCTCGCCTTCCTCGCCGCCTACCTCGCCCTGGGGCTGGAGACGGCGACCGCCGTGCTGATCGCCGCCACGCTGGCGGCGCTCGCCCTTTCGTGGACCGTTGCGCGCCGGCTGCCCGTCCTCTCCCTGGTCACGGCGGGGATCGTCGGACTGTTCGGCGGCCTCACGCTGCTGCTGGCCGACGACAGCTTCATCAAGATGAAACCGACCATCGTTCAGGGCGTCTTCGCCATCGTCCTGCTGGCGTCGCTGGCGCGGGGCCGGCTGCTGCTGAAGCTGCTGCTGGGAACCGCGGTCCAGATGCCCGAGGCCGCCTGGCGGACGCTGACGCTACGCGTCGCGGCCTTCTTCGCTGTCATGGCGGCCCTCAACGAGGCGATCTGGCGCACCCAGTCGACCGACCTCTGGGTCACCTTCGACACCATCGGCCAGATCGCCCTCACGCTGATCTTCATGCTCTCCCAGGTGCCGTTCCTGATCCGACATCGGCAGGAGCAGGAGGCGGGCTGACGACTGTAGCCTGCTGCAGGGTCGCTGTGCTCCGTTGTTCGTGCCCCGCTGATACGCCTATAGTGCCGCGCCTGTGACGGCTGCCGTCGTCGATCCCCCCGACCCGGCGCGTGGGAGCACAATGCTGCGGACCTTCATTCTCGCCCTCTCGACCCTGTCCCTGCTGGTGGCGACGCCTGTTCTGGCGCAGGTCTACCGCGCCGCGGCAGTGGTGAACGACAACGCCATCTCGACTCTCGACGTGGAACAGCGAACCAAGCTGGCGATCCTCTCGGCGGGCGGGAAGGACACCCCGGAAGCCCGCAACGACATGCGCCCGGCGGTGCTGCGACAGCTCATCGACGAGCGGCTCCAGATGCAGGAAGCCAAGCGCCAGAACATCACGATCTCGAAGGAGGCGATCGATGAGGGCGTGGAGACGATCGCCCAGCGCAACAAGCTGACGGTCGATCAGCTGGAGGCTCAACTCAAGGCCGCCGACGTCGCCCTGCAGACCCTGCGCAATCAGGTCGAGGCTTCCCTGGCGTGGCAGGAGGTGCTGCTGCAGACTGTCGTGCCGACCATCGAAGTTTCCCAGGAGGAGATCGACGCCGAGGTGCAGCGGGTCATCTCCAGCGGCGGGAGCGACCAGGTCCGGCTCGTCGAGATCTTCATCCCTCGCGATGCGGCCGGCGACGAGGAGCGCAGCCGCGCGCTGGTGCAGCACATCGTCTCGGAGCTGCAGGGCGGCGCGAGCTTCCAGCAGCTCGCCTCGGAGTTCTCCCAGGCGCCGACGGCCGCCACCGGCGGCGACCGCGGCTGGGTCCTGCAGGACCAGCTTCCGCCCGAGCTGCAGACGGCCGTCCGGCAGATGCAGCCCGGCCAGCTCGCCGGTCCCCTCTCCACCCCCACCGGCTTCTACATCATCGGCTTGGTGGACCGTGCGAAGGTCGCCGGCGGCGGCACCGGGCGCATCCGCCTGAGCCAGATCCTCTTCGACGTACCGCCCGGCACCCGCGCCAGCGACGTGGTGGACACCGCCCGCGAGCAGACGGCCGACATCAAGAGCTGCGCTCAGGCCGACCGCCTCGCCACCTCGATCGGCTCGCCCGGCTCGGGCCCCATGGGCGACGTCAATCTGACCGACCTGCCCGCCGACCTCCGCGCGCGCCTCGCCGGGCAACCGGTCGGCGTGCCGACCGCCCCGCTGGAGCGGGGCGACGTCGTCGCCGTGCTGGTGGTCTGCGCCCGCGAAGGGGGCGGTGACGGCATCGACCGCGAGCGTATCGCCCAGCAGCTCAGGCGGGAGCGCATCGAGTTGCGGGGCCAGCGTCTGTTGCGCGACCTGCGCCGCAACGCGAACATCGACATCAGGATGTGAGCGCCGTCTCTCCCGGGCGAGCAACTCTCTCGGGTCTGCCGCCACTGCGGGAGGTCATCGCCCGCCACGCGCTGAATCCGCGGCGCAGCCTCGGGCAGAACTTCCTCCTCGACCTCAATCTCACCGGCCGCATCGCACGCAGCGCCGGTGATCTCTCCGCGGGGACGACCATCGAGATCGGCCCCGGCCCGGGAGGCCTCACACGCGCCTTGCTGTTGGCCGGTGCCGGACGGGTTGTGGCCGTCGAGAAGGACGAGCGGTGCGTGGCGGCGCTCGCCGAGGTCGCAGCAGCCGCCGACGGGCGCCTGAACATCGTCTGCGACGATGCGCTGCAGGTCGAGCTGGCCTCGCTGGGGCCGCCGCCGCGACGGATCGTGGCGAACCTGCCCTACAACGTGGCCACGCCCCTGCTGCTGCGCTGGCTGACCGTCGTCGCCCAGGCTCCCGACGTGGTGGAGAGCATGACGCTGATGTTCCAGAAGGAGGTCGCCCAGCGGCTGGTGGCGCCGGTACGGGGGGAGCACTACGGGCGGCTTTCCGTCATCACCCAGTGGCTCTGCGAGGCGCACCTCCTCTTCGACATCGCGCCGTCCGCCTTCGTCCCGCCGCCGAAGGTGACCTCCACTGTGGTGCAGCTGCGGCCGCGCCCCACGCCTGCCGCGGCATGCAGCCTGCGGGGGCTGGAGCGGGTCACGGCGGCCGCCTTCGGGCAGCGGCGCAAGATGCTGCGGCAGTCCCTCAAGCCGCTCGGGCCGGATCCCGCGCCGCTCCTCGAACGGGCGGGCATCGAGCCGACCCGTCGCGCCGAAGAGCTCTCGGTCGCCGACTTCTGCCGCCTCGCCCGACTCCTCGAGGCCGGTTGCTGAGCGTCGGCCCGCACCACGGTGATCCGGCCGCCGCTCGGCTCATTCGAGGGGCGCGTCCCCACGGCGCTGCAGGAAGCGAGCCAGGCCGCGGCGCACGCCGTCGCTCTCGACGGTCGTGGCGAACCAGGCCGCCTCGACCGCCAGCCCCTCGTCGATGGGCACGTTGAGGCCGCGGGTCACCGCATTGAGGCAGGCCTGCACCGCGGAGGGCGGATGCCGCATGATCGACTGCGCCAACGCGTGGCAGACCTGGAGAAGGCTGTCGTGCGGGACCACCCGGTTGACCAGCCCGATCTCGGCCGCCCGCCGGGCATCCACGGGGTCGCCCGTAAGGATCAGTTCCAGGGCGCGCTTGCGGCCGACGTGCCGCGGCAGCCGCTGCGAGCCACCGAAGGGCGGCGGGAATCCGAGGGTGATCTCGGGCTTGGCGAAAGTGGCCCGGTCGCTGGCCACCGCCAAGGGCGCCGCCTCGACCATCTCGCAGCCGCCGCCGTAGGCCAGGCCGTTGACGGCGGCGATGATCGGCTTCGGAAAGGTCTCGATCCGCCGCGTCAGCCCTTGCCCGCGGCCGACGATCTGCCGCAACGCGGCGCCGACGCCCTGCCCTACGCTGTCCGCCAGGTCCACGATGTCGGCGCCCGCGCTGAAGGCGCGCTCCCCGGCCCCGGTGACGATGACGACCCGCACCGCGTCGTCCGCCTCCAGCCGGCCGAGGACGGCTTGTAGAGCATCGATCACCGCGTAGCTGAGGGCATTCAGCTTTTCGGGGCGGTCGATCGTGACGACGGCGACGCCCGCGGCGGTCTTCTCGCGCACGCACATGGCAGGAGGCTCCTCGATGTCATCCGCCGAACCTCGCAGCCCACCTGCCGGCGGTCGATTGAACTTGCCGCCACGCCGCCTGAGAAAGACTCAGTTCGCCCTGCGGGGAGCGGTGCTCAAGATGGCCCGATGAACAGCTCCACAGCCCTGCCGATCGAGTTCTGGTTCGACTTCTCGTCCGGCTACGCATTCTTCGCCGCCCGGGAGATCGAGGCCCTCGGCACGCGGGTCGGGCGCCCCATCCTCTGGCGGCCCTTCATGCTCGGCACCGCCTTCAGGGTCACCGGCGCGACAGGGCTCTCGTCGACGCCGCTCAAGAAGGACTACGCAAGGCGGGACTGGCAACGGTTGGCACGGCGTGCCGGCGTGGCCTTCGCCCCTCCACCCGGCCATCCCGCCGTGGCGCTGGCCGCTACACGGGCCTTCTATTGGATCGAGGAGCGCGATCCCGGGCTGGCGCCCACCTTCGCCCGCGCCGTCTTCGACGCCTATTTCTGCGGCGGCGGACTCGACACGGCAGATGTGGATGAGGTGGCTGCCTTCGCGGCCCGGTTCGGCGTCGACGGTGCGGCCCTGAGGGCGGGGCTGAGCGAGCCGCGCCTGAAGTCGCGGGTCCGGGAGCTGTCCGAATCCGCGGTGGCGCGCGGGATCTTCGGCTCTCCCTTCTTCCTGGCCGACGGCGAGCCCTTCTGGGGATGGGACCGCATGCCCATGCTGGAGGACTGGGTCCGGTGGGGCGGCTGGTAAGGTGCGGAAATCACGGCCCGCCGGCCTGCTCCAGCAGCCAGGCCCGGAGGTTGCGCAGCCGGGAATCGCGGGCCAAGGCGACGGGATAGGCGAGGTAGTACCCTTTGCCGGTGGCCACGCGGTGCCCGAACAGGTCCGCCAGGCGGCCCGCCCGGATGTCGGCGGCGGCTATCTCGTACCCAGCCAAGGTCATACCGGCGCCGTCGATGGCGGCGCGCAGGGCGAGACCGGCGGAGTCCACCACCGTCACCCCGCGGAACGCGAGAGGACCGCCGGGAAGGGCTGCGTTCCAGAGTTCGAAGTCGCGCTTGCGGTGCTGCGACAGGAAGAGATTGCAGGTGCCGAGCCGCCGCCGCAGGGCCTCGGGGCCGGCGCCGGCGCAGCCACCGTGACCGAGCAGCACCACGCTTTCGGCGAACAGCCGGTCGGCCAGCAGGCCCGGCCAGGAGCCGCAGCCGTGGCGGACGGCAGCATCGGCCTCCCCCGCCGCCAGGTCGACCACCGCCTGGGTCGTCGACAGCTGCAGTTCGAAGCCCCGCCGGTCGAACGGATAGGCCGCCAGCCGAGGCGACAGCCAGTGCGTTGCGAAGGTCGGCAACAGGGAGATCCGCAGGGGCCCGACCGCCCGGTCCCGCCGCACCCGCCCGACGGCGCCGGCGATCCGCAGGAACCCGGCCGTCAGTTCGGACGCGAGAATGGCGCCTGTCTCCGTCAGCTCCAGCCTCTGGCCTGCCCGCCGCAGCAGGTCGACCCCGAGCCGCTCCTCCAGCCCCCTGAGTTGATGGCTGACGGCCGAGGGCGTCACATTCAGTTCCTCGGCGGCCGCCTTCACCGACAGCCGACGCGCGACCGCCTCGAAGGCCCGGAGCGCATTCAGGGCCACAAGCAGACGCATCGGCACGGGGTCGCTGTCGTTCATGGCGTCCAGGATAACAGGGGGGCCGGCCGGCTACCGCCCGCCCCGACGGCGCGTCACCTGTGACAGCGCGACAAGGGAAGTCCGGGACGACCCGATGGCCTTTGCGTCAGCGCCCTTCGCGCAACGCCCGCACGAAGGCGTCGAGCCCGATCTGCCGCTCCCGCCGGAGCCGCTCGGCGGCGAGAATCGACTCCACCTCGCGCACCGCCTGCTCGACCTTCAGGTTGACGACGATGTAGTCGTACTCGGCGTAATGGCTCATCTCGTCGGCGGCCTTGTCCATCCGCGCCTTCACCACCTCGGCCGGATCGAGCGCCCGGGTGTTCAGGCGCCGCTCCAGCTCCGCGTGAGACGGCGGCAGGATGAAGACCCGCACCAGATCCGGCGCCATCCGCTCGGCGAGCTGCTGCGTGCCCTGCCAGTCGATATCGAACAGCACGTCGCGGCCGGCGGCGAGGGACGCCTCCACGGGCGCACGCGGGGTGCCGTAGCGGTTGCCGAAGACGGTGGCGTGCTCCAGGAAGGCGTCGGCGTCGACCATCCGCTGGAATTCCGCATGATCGACGAAGAGGTAGTCGACGCCCGGCGTCTCGTCGCTGCGTGGCTGGCGCGTCGTGGCCGATATCGACAGCGACAGATTTTCGTCGGTTGCGAGCAGCCGGCGGGAGATCGTCGTCTTTCCCGCTCCGGACGGGGACGAGAGGACCAGCATCAGGCCGCGGCGCCGGATCGGCTGAGCCATGGCCCTTCTACTCCAGGTTCTGCACCTGTTCGCGCAGCTGGTCGATGCGCACCTTCAGGTCGATGCCCAACCGCGTCAGGGTCATGTCCGCGGACTTCGAGCAGAGGGTGTTCGCCTCCCGATTGAACTCCTGACAGAGGAAGTCGAACTTCCTGCCGATGGGCCCGCCCTTGGCGATCAGTTCGCGAGCGGCGCCGACGTGGGCCGTCAGCCGGTCGAGTTCCTCGCGGACGTCGCACTTCACAAGCTGAATGGTGAGCTCCTGGGCCAGCCGCTCCTCCGGCACCGGCGGGCTGGCGCTCAACAGGAGATCCAGCTGCTCGCGCAGCCGCGCCGGCAGCCGGTCGGCGTGGGCGGTCCACGTCTCCCGCGCCCTCTCGACCAGCTCCTCGATGCCGTCGACCAGCTCGACGATGACGCTCTGGATCCGCCGACCCTCCTGATGGCGGGCGTCGTGCAGAGCATGGAGCGCCTCTTCGAGGGTCGCCGCCACGGCCCGTTCCCGGGCAACCTGCTCCTCCTCCGTCGGCGGCTCCTCCCCCGCTTCGAGCACGCCGCGGATGTTGAGGATGCCGTCCAGTGTCGGTGCCTGGGCCTCGACCAGGCCGTGCAGCCGCTGGATCAGGGCCAGCACCTCGTTCAGCGCCGGCTCGTTCACCCGCAGCGACGTCGCGGGCGCCAGCGGGATCAGAGTCAGCGAGAGCTGCAGGTTGCCCCGCTGAAGCCTCTCGCCGACCAGCCGCCGGAACTCGCCGAGCAGGTGGTCCCAGCCGGGTGGCAGCCGGAAGCGCGTCTCCAGGGTGCGGCCGTTCACCGACCGGAGTTCCCAGGTCCAGGAGAAGCGGTCGTCCGCTCCGATGGCGCGAGCGAAACCGGTCATCGAGCTGACAGGCACGAGAGTCATGGCGTTGATCCGCGGAGCGTGACGGGATGCCCCTCAGCAGAGGGCGAGGCTGGACTATACCGGCGTCGCACGCTTGGCAACGGCGGGAAGGTCTGAAATGCAAGGCGGTCACGGGCGGCACGTCGACAGCGGCGGCAGCCACGTCCTGATCACCGGGGCTTCGCGCGGCATCGGGGCTGCCCTCGCCGTGCGCTACGCCGCCCCGGCGATGCACCTGACTCTGGTGGCGCGATCGGTGGAGTCCCTCGATGCCGTCGCGGAGACCTGCCGTTCCGGAGGGGCGACGGCATCGGTTCGAGCCGCCGATGTCCGCGACCAGGACGCCATGGCGGCTCTGGTCGCCGGCGCCGATGCGGAACGTCCCCTGTCTCTGGTGATCGCGAATGCCGGCGTGGCGCCGCAGGCGGCGGGGCTGGATCCCGACGTCCTGGGGCATCTGCGTCCGATCCTGGCCACCAACCTTGACGGCGTGATCAACACGGCGTTGCCGGCAGTTGCCGCGATGCGGCCCCGGCGCCGGGGGCAGATCGCGCTGGTGGCCTCCCTGGCCGGATTCTTCCCGCTGCCGGGCGCCACCGCCTACTGCACGGCCAAGGCGGCCGTGCGGACCCTGGGAGCGGGTCTGCGCAGCGACCTCGCCGGCGACGGCGTCGACGTCCGCGTCATCTCGCCCGGCTTCGTCGAGACCGCCATGACCGCGGGCTCGGCCCGGCTGCCCTTTCTGATGACTCCGGCTCAGGCGGCCGAGCGCATCGTCGAAGGACTGAAAGGCCCGAAAGCCGAGATCACCTTTCCCTGGCCGCTGGCGGTGCTCGTCGCGGCGGCTGCGCGGTCGCCGGCCGGCCTCCGCGACCGGCTGGTTCGCACGCTGCTGCGCTGAGGATCAAAGCCAGCGCCGCACGCGGCGGCGGTAAGCCCTGTAGTCCTCGCCGAACAGCGCCCCGAGGTAGCGTTCCTCCGCCGGAATGGTGAAGAACGCCACGCCTGCGACGAAGATGACCGGTACGGGCACGAGCCACAGCCAGCCCGAGACCAGGACGCTGCCTGCCAGCAGGGCCGTCAGCCCCAGGTACATCGGGTTGCGCGAGAGGCGATAGACCCCGCCGGTCACGAGATGCCGTGCCGGCATGAAGGTCGCGATGTTCGTACGGCGCCGGACGAAGCCGCCCGCGCCCAGGGCGCCGACGGCGAGGCCCGCCACGGCGAGCGCCAGACCGACACCGGCAGCCGCCGCGCCGCGCGTGAAGGTCAGCGGCCAGAGCCACTGCAGCAGCAGGGCCGGCACCAGGAGGGCGGCCAGCAGCACGGGTGGATGCAGTCGAATCGGCGGTCGGTCCATCGCAGCCGCCACACCCTCCAAGCCAAAAAGGAAAAGGCCTGCTGCAGGAACTGCAGCAGGCCTTGTCGACGACCGTCTGAAACGGCGCCGGCTCTACTTCAGCTTCGCCTCGCGGAACTCGACGTGCTTCCGCGCGACCGGATCGTACTTCTTGAAGACCATCTTCTCCGTCTGATTGCGCGGATTCTTCTTCTTCACGTAGAAGAACCCGGTATCAGCGGAACTGACGAGCTTAACCCACTGCGTGACGGGCTTGGCCATCGCGCCCTCTCATCCTGTGTAGCAACGCAAATCGAGCGGCGACGATAAGCGCTCGCCGCCACTAGTCAAGGGCGTGACGGTGCCCGCTAGTCCCCGGCGGTCCGCACGGCGACGCTGGGACGGTCCGCCCGCCCCGCCCCACTCAGTTCGCTCGCGGCGAGGGCGAAAAGGTGGGAGTCGTCAAGCAACCTTTCGGCCACCTCCATGTCGAGAGGCGGATCTGCCTCCTGCGAAGGGCAGTGCGCCCGCAGCCAAGCCACCGCCGTCACGTCGTTCGGGTCCACGTTGGCGCGGATAAGCGCGCGGTCCATGAGGTGGCGCCCCTGGCGGAGCTGGTCGACGATCACCTGCGCCGGAGCGCTCTCGTCGGTCAGGCAGACGTTCGGCAGCACGCCGCGCTTGTCGATGGAGTAGCCGGACGGCGCCGCGAACCGGGCCCAGGTCAGGGTTAGTTCGCCCTCGTTCGGCAGGCGCATCACCGTCTGGACCGTGCCCTTCCCGTAGGAACTGCTGCCGACGACGACCGCGCGCCCGTTGTCCTGCAAGGCGGCCGCCACGATTTCCGCCGCGGAGGCCGAGTCGCCGTTCACCAGCACGATCATCGGCACCTTGGTGTCGACCGCCTCCAGACGAGCGTCGAACACTTGGAAGCTTTCCGGATGGCGTCCGCGGGTCGACAGGATGCGCCCGCGGGACAGGAAAAGGTCGCTGACCGAAACCGCCTGGTCGAGCAGGCCTCCGGGATTGTCCCGCAGGTCGAGAATCATACCCCGCAAGCCGCCCTGCCGTTCCGGCTGGACGAGGGCGTCGCGCAGGCTGGCGGTGGTGTCCTGATTGAAGCCGGAGACGCGTATGGTGAGGATCCCGCCCTGCTGAGCCGCCTTCACCGTCTCGGGAACGATGTGCCCGCGGACCATCCTGAAGGTTCGCCTCTCGGCGTTGCCACGCTCGACCAGCAGTTCGATGCGCGTCCCCACCGGCCCGCGCAGCACGGCGACGGCCTCGTGGGCATCGACCGGCCCGAGCGGCTGGCCGTCCACCGCCACGATCACGTCGCCGGGCAGCAGGCCGGCGCGGCCGCCGGGCCCCTCGGGCATCACCGATTCGATACGGATCTTGCCTTCGTCCACCAGGATGGCGACGCCGATACCACCGAACCCGTCCCGCGACGCCCGATTCTCGGCCGCCTCCTCGCGACTCGAATAGCGCGAGACGCCGTCGAGCTTGGAGGTCATGCCGTCGAAGACCGCTTCGTAGATCCGCTCGCTCGACGCCTCGGCGACGGGAGTGGACCGTTCCCGCACGTCGGCGACCACTGCCGCCGTCAATCGGGCCCAGCCGTCGCTGTCGTAGGCCGCCGGCACGCCGTAACGCCGCGCCGCAGCCCCGCCGAAGCGCACGAGGATCGCCTCCGATTCGCGCTCGACGACCAGATCGCCGTCAATGTCCTGCAGCCGCTGCAGACCGGCTACGGCGAGGTCTTCCAGCGGAACCGCCGTGATGTACACCGCCCCGATGTCCTGGTAGCCGGCGGCGAACATGCGCTGCGCCTGATCGAGGTCGAAGGCCTCGCTCGCCGGTGCCTCGCGGTAGGACGTCGCGCAGGAGACCAGAAGCAGAAGGATCAGGACCGTACCGCCCACGACGCGGGGGAACAGGATGAACGGACTGGAGCTGCGCTCCCGCAAGACGAAGACCCTCATCACAAAATCGCTCCGCCGCGGGGCGGCGGGGCCTCAGGAATCTAGAGGTAAACGGAGCCGGCGGCGAGGGCGCCAATGGCAAAAATCGGGCCGCGGACAAGCCAGCCCCTCCCCGCAGGATCATCGGCGGCGCCTTTTGGCCGGCCGCGGCGCCCCTTTGGCCCGGCGACGCGGCCCGGACGCCTCGGCCGGCACATCGCCGCCGCGGTCGTCGCCGCCCTCCGTGTCCGAAAGCTCGAACAACAGCCCCCCCGTGATGGGATCCGCCTCCTTGAGGACGACCCGGACCCTCTCGCCCAGGCGGTAGCGGCGCCCCCACCGGCGCCCGATCAGGCTGTGGGTCTTCTCGTCGTGCACATAGTAGTCCTGCGGCAGGGTCGAGACCGGAACGAGGCCGTCCGCGCCGACGTCGTCCAGAGAGACGAAGAGGCCGAAGCGCAGGACGCTGCTGATCCGGGCGGTGAAGGCGCGCCCCACCTGCCCCTTCAGCAGCGCGGCGGTCATCCGGTCGACGGCGTCGCGCTCGGCAGCCGCCGCCCGCCGCTCCGTCTGCGAAAGGTGCTGTCCCAGCTCCTCGAAGCGCACCCGATCGGCATCGGCGAGACCGCCGTCGCCCAGATGCAGCCCGCTGATCATCGCCCGATGGACGAGCAGGTCGGCATACCGCCGGATCGGCGAGGTGAAGTGCGCGTAGCGCCCGAGCGCCAGACCGAAGTGGCCGACGTTGTCGGGGCTGTAGATGGCCTGCGCCTGAGTGCGCAGCACCAGTTCGCTCACCATCTGCGACTCCGGCCGCCCGGCGACCTGCTCCAGGATGCGGGTGAAGACCTTCGGCCGGATCACCTGCCCCTTGGCGAGCCGCAGGTCGAAGCTGTCGAGCACCTCGCGCAGCGCCTCCACCTTGGCGGCGTCCGGCTCCTCGTGGACGCGGTACATGCAGGGCTGCCGCAGGCGCTCCAGTTCGGTCGCCGCCGCGACGTTGGCGGTGATCATGAACTCCTCGATCAGCCGGTGCGAATCCAGCCGGGAGCGCGGCACCACGCCGGCCACCCTGCCGTCCTCGCCGAACACCACCCGCCGCTCGGTCAGATCCAGGTCCAGAGTGCCGCGCTCCTCGCGGGCCTTGGCGAGGCTGGCGAAGGCCCCGTAGAGCGGCGCGATCACGCTGTCCATCAGCGGGCCCGTCTCGTCGTCCGGCCGACCGTCACGGGCCGCCTGGACCTGTTCGTAAGTCAACCGAGCCGCCGAGCGCATGAGGCCGCGCAGGAAGCGGTGCCGTTTCAGCCGGCCGCCGGCGTCGATCCACAGCTCGGCGACGAGGCAACCCCGTTCCTCCCTCGGCTTGAGGGAGCACCAGCCGTTCGACAGGCCTTCCGGCAGCATCGGCACGACCCTGTCCGGGAAGTAGACCGAGTTGCCGCGCTGACGCGCCGCCCGGTCCAGCGCGCTGTCGGACCGCACGTACCAGGCAACGTCGGCGATCGCGACCAGCAGGTGCCAGCCGCCGGGATTGGCGGCGTCGGGGTCCGCCTCCGCGAAGACGGCGTCGTCGAAGTCCCGCGCGTCGGCGCCATCGATCGTCACCAGCGGGACGCCGCGCAGATCCGTGCGGCCGTCGACGCCGACCGGCCCGGCCGCCTCCGCCTCTTCCACCGCCGCATCCGGGAACTCCGTCGGGATACCGTGCTCGTGGATGGCGATCAGGCTGAGCGCCCGCTCGTCGTCGAAGCCGCCGTAGCGCTCCAGCACCACGACCTCGCGGTGCCCCAGGCGGCCGTGGTGCGGCTTCACCTCGCAGAGCAGCAGCTCGCCCGGCTGGGCGCCCTTGCTGTCGGCGGAGCGCAGGACGAAGTCGTTCTTCATCCGCTTGTCGGTCGGCTTCAGGCGCCCGCCCCGCTCGCCGACTTCGTAGGTGCCCAGCACCCGGCGCGGTGCACCGCCGAGGCGCCGGATGATGCGGGCGGCGTAGGCCCCGTCCTCCTGGCGGTCCAGCCGCGCCAGCGCCCTGTCGCCGAGGGCGAGGGCGTGCCGGCTGCGCATCTGCGGAACGATGTAGATCGCGGGCGGCGGACCTTCGCCCTCCCAGCGCGCCGGGCGACCGTGCAACTCCCCGTCCTCGTCCAGGTCGCTGATCTCGATCACGGCCACCGCAGGCAGGTGGCCCGGACTGGCCATCTTCCGCCGCTCCGGCTGCTCCAGCTGCCCGTCGGCCTGAAGCTCGCGCAGCGCCGCCCGCAACCAGCGCCGATCGTCGCCTTTCAGGTTGAAGGCGCGTGCCAGCTCACGCCGATCGACGGGCGTCGGGCTCTCCCGGATGAAGGCCAGGATCTCGTCCTTGCTGGGAAGTGGTCGGCTCGGGGACACCCCCGTCGCTCCTCAATGGTCTGCCAGGCGGTCGGTCAACCGCCCTGAAGCGCCGCCGTCAGGCCGAGCGCGCCCGCTTGGCCGGCTTCGCCTCGCCGCCTTCGTCCGCAGAAGCCTTCGCCGCGCGCTTGGTCCCCGCCGTCCGCGCGGCGGTCTTCGCGGGCTTCTTCGGCGCGGCCGCCTTGCGCGCGGCCGGCGCCTTCTTCGCGGTCGCCGTCTTGCCGCCGGCAGGCTTCTTGTCGGCAGCGGCCTTGCCAGCTTTCCGGCCGCCCTTGGCCGCGGGAGCCTTTTCGGCCTGCCTGCCCAGCAGGTCCACGGCCTCCTGCAGCGTCACCGCGTCGAAGTCGGCGCTCTTCGGCAGGTTGGCGAGCAGCTTGCCATGCTTGACGTAGGGCCCGTAGCGCCCCCGGTGCAGGGTCACCGCACCGCCCGCCGGATGCTCGCCCAGCTGGCGGGTGTTGGCCGCGGCCTTCTCGGCCGCCTCGACCAGCAGGTCGACTGCGCGGTTGAGGCCGATGGACAGCACGTCCTCACCGGCACCCAGGGACTTGTAGAGCGAGCCCTTGCGGACGTAGGGGCCGAAGCGGCCGATGCCGGCGCTGACCTCCTCGCCCTCGTGGTCGCCCAGGCGGCGCGGCAGCGAAAGCAGCGCCAGGGCCCTGTCGAGGTCGAGGCCGGCCGGATCGAGGCCCTTCGGCAGGGACGCCCGCTTGGGCTTCTCCTCGCCGCTGCCCCCGCCGAGCTGCAGGTAGAGCCCGTAAGGGCCCTTGCGCAGGCTGACCGGAAGGCCGGTCTCCGGGTCGGTGCCCAGCACCCGCTCGCCGCCGGCCTCGGGGGTCGTCGCGTCGCCGTCCGCACCGGCGACCGCGAGCGGCCGCGTGTACCGGCAGTTCGGATAGTTGGAGCAGCCGATGAAACCGCCGCTGCGCCCGAGCCGCAGCCCCAGCCGGCCGTCGCCACAGCTCGGGCAGGCACGCGGATTGTCGCGGGGCTTGTCCGGGTCCACCGGGAAGAAATGCGGGCCCAGTTCGCGGTCCAGGGTATCGATGACTTCCGCAACCCGCAGATCGCTGGTGCCCTCGACGGCGGCGCTGAAGGCCTCCCAGAAGCGCCGCAGCAGCGTCTTCCAGTCCACCCGGCCGCCGGAGACGTCGTCCAGCTCCTCCTCCAGGGCCGCGGTGAAGCCGTATTCCACGTAGCGCTTGAAGAAGGCGGTGAGGAAGGCGGTCACCACGCGGCCGCGGTCCTCCGGCACGAAGCGCCGCTTGTCGAGCCGCACGTAGTCGCGGTCCTGCAGCACCTGCAGGATCGAGGCGTAGGTGGACGGCCGGCCGATGCCCAGCTCCTCCAGCCGCTTGACCAGGCTGGCTTCGGAATAGCGCGGCGGCGGCTGGGTGAAGTGCTGCTCGGCGGTGACCTCCAGCAGGTTGAGGTCCTGGCCCTCGGTCAGCCTGGGCAGCCGGGCGTTGGCCTCGTCGGCCTCGTCGCTGTCGTCCCGCCCCTCCTGGTAGAGCCGCAGGAAACCATCGAAGGTGACGGTCGAGCCGGTGGCCCGCAGCACGGCCTTGCCGTCGTCCACCCCTATGTCGACCGAGACCTGGTCGAGCTCGGCGCTCTCCATCTGGCTCGCCAGGGCCCGGGTGTAGATCAGCTCGTAGAGCCGCGCCTCTTCCTCCGAGAGGGAACGCCGGGCCTCGTCGGGCCGGCGGGAGAAGTCGGTGGGGCGGATCGGCTCGTGCGCCTCCTGGGCGTTCTTCGCCTTCACCTTGTACTGCCGGGGGGCGCCGGGCAGGTAGCGGTCGCCGAAGCGCGAGGCGATCACCCCGCGGGCGGCGGCGATGGCCTCGCCCCCCATGGCGACACCGTCGGTCCGCATGTAGGTGATCAGGCCGACGGTCTCGCCCCCCAGTTCGACGCCCTCGTAGAGCTTCTGGGCGATCCGCATGGTGCGGGTGGCGCCGAAGCCGAGCTTGCGGCTCGCCTCCTGCTGCAGCGTGGACGTGGTGAAGGGCGGCGCAGGGTGGCGCTTGGTCTGCCGGCGCTCGACGCGGCTGACCCGGAACCGCCGGCCCTGCTCGATCACCGCCTTCGCGCGGTCGGCCGACCCCCGGTCGCCGAGGGTCAGCCGCTCGATCTTCTGCTCGCCGAGCTGCACCAGCCGCGACGGGAAAGCGGCCGTCTCGACGCCGTCCAGCCGGGCGGCGACGGACCAGTACTCCTGCGGCCGGAAGGCCTCGATCTCGGCCTCGCGCTCGCAGACCAGCCGCAGGGCGACGGACTGCACCCGACCGGCCGAGCGGCTGCCCGGCAGCTTGCGCCAGAGCACGGGCGACAGCGTGAAGCCGACGAGGTAGTCGAGCGCCCGGCGCGCGAGGTAGGCGTCGACCAGCTCGCGGTTCAGCTCCCGCGGATGCTGGAAGGCGTCGACGATCGCCTTCTTGGTGATCTCGTTGAAGACCACCCGCTTGATCGGCACGTCCTTGAGCGCCTTCCGGCGGCGCAACTCCTCGACGATGTGCCAGGAGATGGCCTCACCTTCGCGATCCGGGTCGGTCGCGAGGTAGAGCTGGTCGGCGCTCTTCAGCGCCCGCGCGATCTCCTTGATGCGCTTGTCGCCGCGGTCGTCGACCGACCAATCCATGGCGAAGTCGGCGTCGGGCCTGACCGATCCGTCCTTGGCCGGCAGGTCGCGCACGTGCCCGTAGCTGGCCAGGACATGGTAGTCGCTGCCCAGATACTTGTTGATAGTCTTCGCCTTGGCGGGAGACTCGACGACGACGAGACGCATCTATCCAATACAGTTGCGCGCGATCGTGTTGCGCGACTATTGCGAGTTCGCTGCGAGCAGCGAGATCCGGTTGCCGGGATGACGCTCAACCCGGCCCGCCAGCTCCAACTCCAGAAGAATTTGGCCGACCACCGCGGCCGACAATTGGCATCGGCGGATCACTTCGTCAACCGACTGGGCCTCCGGCGACAGGAGAGCCAGGATCTGCTCGACGGCGGTGACAGGGGCCTCCGCCGGCTCCCGCACCGGCTCGGGCGACGGCGGCGGCACCCCGCGCGTGAGGGTGCGCAACGGCGCCCGCGGCACGGAGGGGCCCGGCGCCCCGAGAAGATCCAGAAGGTCCGCCGCCTCCTCCACCAGGTGTGCGCCTTCCTTGATCAGCCGGTTGCAGCCGCGAGCCCGGGGATCGAGCGGCGAACCCGGCACGGCCATGACCTCCCGCCCTTGCTCCAGGGCGAAGCGGGCGGTGATCAGAGAGCCCGAACGCAGGGCGGCCTCGATCACCACCGTCCCGCGCGAGAGCCCGGACACGACCCTGTTGCGACGGGGAAAGAGGGCTGCCTGCGGCTCGGTTCCGAGCGACATCTCGGCGATCAGCACCCCTTTCTCGGCCACCTCCTGCGCCAGTCCCTCGTGCTCGCGGGGGTAGATCCGGTCCAGCCCGCCGGCCATGACCGCCACGGTGCCCGTCTCCATCGCGCCGCGGTGCGCCGCGCCGTCGATGCCGCGGGCCAAGCCGGAGACGACCGGGAAGCCGGCTGCGCCGAGGGCCCGGGCGAAGTTCTCCGCCAGCAGACAGCCGTTGGCCGAAGCGTTGCGGGCGCCGACGATGGCCACCGCGTCGCGCTGCAGCAGGGACAGGTCGCCCCGGCAGGCCAGCACCGGCGGCGCATCCTCCAACCCGCGCAGTGCCGCCGGATAGGCGGGGTCGCCATAGACCAGCAGGCAGCCGCCGAGCCTCCGCAGGGCGTCGCGCTCACGCTGGACGGCAGTGGCCGACGGCACGACGACTGGTGGAGCTCCTGCCCGCCGCGCGAGGCCGGGCAGCGACTCGACGGCCATCTCGGCACTGCCGAAACGCTCCAGCAGCCGGTGGAAGGTGATGGGGCCGACCCGCGGCGTCCGCGCCAGCCGCAGGCGCGCGAGCCTCTCCGCTTCCGGCAGGGAGGAGGCCGCGCCGTCGCTCACGCCTTGTCCTTCCGGCCGATCCGCCCCTCGGTGCCGCGCACCAGCCGCGCGATGTTGTCGAGGTGACGCAGCCAGACGACCACGGCGAGCGCAGCGACGAACTCCACCAGTTGAAGATCGCGGGCGATCCACCAAGCCAGAACAGGTGCGAGGGCGGCGGCGACCAGCGCGGCCAGCGACGAGTAGCGGAAGGCCGCCGCCGTGGCGAGCCAGACCGCGAAGACGCCGAGGCCGAGCGGCCAGGAGAGGGCGAGCAGAACCCCCAGGGTCACGGCGACGCCCTTGCCGCCGCGGAACCGCAGCCAGACCGGGAAGAGGTGGCCGAGGAAGGCGCCGAAGCCGGCGACCAGTGCCGTGTCCGGCCCGTAGTGGGCGGCCAGCAGGACCGCGAGCGCCCCCTTCCCCGCGTCGAGGACCAGCGTCGCGGCCGCCAGATCCTTGCGGCCGGTGCGCAGGACATTGGTCGCGCCGATGTTGCCGGAGCCGATCTTCCGCAGGTCGCCGGCGCGGAACAGGCGGGTCAGCAGAAGACCGAAAGGGACCGACCCGACCAGGTAGCTGAACACGAAGGCGGCAGCGAGGTAGGGCCAGGCATAGGCCCAGGAGATCGGATCGGGCATGGTGCGAGCGGGACGTCCTCCAGGTTTTGCCGGCAGGCTACGTCAGCAGGCGCGGACGGTCGAGGCTGCCGGATCATTCGGCGATGCGCGATTGCAGCGGAACGAGAGATCTGAAAGACCTGGAGCCCGATGAAGAACCTGCGCCCCCCGCTCACCGTCGCCGCTCTCGGCATCGTCTTCGGCGACATCGGCACGAGCCCTCTCTACGCCTTCCGAGAAGCCGCCAAAGCTGCAGGCACCGGGGCCGAGCCCGGCCTCATCCTGGGCGTTCTGTCGCTGGTCTTCTGGGCGATCACCCTGTCGATCTCCCTCAAGTACATCGGCCTGATCCTGCGCCGCGACAACGACGGCGAAGGCGGTATCCTGGCGCTGGCCACCCTGCTGGACCTGCAGCGGAGCGAGCGCTTCGGGCCGCTGCTGCTGATCGCCCTGCTGGGCGCCGCGATGCTGTTCGGCGACGCCGTCATCACCCCGGCGATCTCCGTCCTCAGCGCCGTCGAGGGGCTGCACTACGCCCTGCCCGCCCTTGGCCCCCTGGTCGTGCCTCTGGCGGTGGCGATCCTGGCCGTGCTGTTCCTGGCCCAGCGCGCGGGCACGGCGCGCATCGGCCTCTTCTTCGGTCCCATCATGCTGCTCTGGTTCGCCAGCCTGGGCGTGCTCGGTCTGATCGCCGTCCTCGGCAACCCGGCGGTCCTGCAGGCCCTCGATCCCCGCCACGGGGTCGCGCTGCTGGCCCGCGACCCCCTGTCCGCCGCACCGGTGCTCTCCGCCGTCTTCCTCGCCATCACGGGCGGCGAAGCGCTCTATGCCGACCTCGGCCATTTCGGCCGCAAGGCGATCACCCGCGCCTGGTTCTGCATCGCCCTGCCCGGCCTGCTGCTGAACTACTTCGGCCAGGGCGCCCTAGTGCTGGGCGCGCCGGAGAGCCTGCGCAATCCCTTCTACCTCCTGGCCCCCGACATGCTGCGGCTGCCGCTGGTGCTGCTGGCGACCGCGGCGACCGTCATCGCCTCGCAGGCGGTCATCACCGGCATCTTCAGCCTGACCCGGCAGGCGATGGAGACGGGCTTCCTGCCCTTCCTGCAGATCCAGCACACGACAGAGGAGCAGGAAAGCCACGTCTACATCGCCCCGATGAACGCCCTGCTCGGCCTGTCGGCGATCGTCCTGGCGATCGGCTTCGGATCGTCGGACGCTCTGGCGGACGCCTACGGCCTGGCCGTGGCAATGGCCATGATCACCACCACCGTGCTGTTCGTCGCCGCGACCATCCGGCTCGGACGCTGGCCGGTTCCCCTGGCCATTGCCGTCGGCGCCGGCCTGCTGGCCCTGGACCTGATCTTCTTCGTGCCCAGCCTCGGCAAGATCCCGACCGGCGGCTGGCTGCCGCTGCTCTTCGCCTGCGGCGTGCTGGCGGTGATGGTCGCCTGGCGCAAGGGCAGCGACCGGGTCCGGGCGACAACGCGCAAGGAGAGCATGGCCCTGACGGCGATGGCCAAGGACTTCGTCAAGGTCGCTGCCACGTCGCAGAGCACGGCCATCTTCCTCAGCCGCCAGTCCGACCTCGCCCCCCTCCCGCTGGCCCGGCTGCACAGCCTGCTCGGCACCGTCTTCGCCCGCACGATCATCCTCTCGGTGCAGGTCGAGGGGCGCCCCCGCGTCCCCCACGACCAGCGGGTCACGCTGCACGCCATCAACGAGGTCTTCCTGCAGGTCACCCTGCGGGTCGGCTACATGCAGCAGGTGAACGTCCCGGCCATGCTGGGTCCCTGCCTGCACGAGCGCGGCATCGAGCCCGACGACGTGATCTACGTGATCGGGCACGAACGCCTGCTGCCGCCGAAGAAGATCCGGCGCATCGACCACCTGTGGCTGCTTCTCTTCGCCTTTCTCTCGCGCAACGCGGAGCGGATCGCCGACCGCTTCGACCTGCCCGCCCGCCGGACGCTGGAGGTCGGCTACCCGATCAGTTCGAAGGGCTGACCGCGGTTGCGGCAGCCTGGAAGATCGGCCGCCCGTCCACCACCGTGCGCAGCACCCTGCCGCGGACCTGGTGGTCCTCGAAGGGCGAGTTCTTCGACTTGCTGAGAAAGCTGTCCGGGTCGAGGGAGCCGGGCGCGTCGGGATCGAAGATCACCAGATCGGCCGGCTGGCCTGCCGCCAGACAGGCACGGCCCCCGACAATCCCCGCGGGGGTGGCGGTGAGCCGGGCGACCAGATTCAGGAGCGACAGCCGGCCGTCGTGGACCAGCCCCAGGGAGAGCGGCAGCAGGCTCTCCAGCCCGACGATGCCGAAGGCCGCCTGGGCGAAGGGGACGCGCTTGACGTCCTGGTCGTGGGGCGCGTGGTCGCTGACCACGGCGTCGATCGTGCCGTCGGCGACGGCGGCGGCGATCGCCTCGCGGTCGGTCTCCGCCCGCAGCGGCGGCATTACCTTGGCGAAGGTGCGGTAGTCGCCGATCGCCTCCTCGTTGAGGGTGAAGTAGTGGGGTGCCGTGTCGCAGGTGACCGGCAGTCCCCAGTTCTTCGCCCGCCGGATGAGGGCCACGGACTCGGCCGTGGAGAGGAGCGAGGCGTGGTAGCGACCGCCGGTCATCTCGACCAGGCGCAGGTCCCGCTCGAGCTGGATCACCTCCGCCAGCGGATGCAGCCCGCTGAGCCCCAGCCGGGTCGCCAGTTCGCCAGCGTTCATCACGCCGGTGCTGAGGCTCGGCTCCTGAGGGGCCTGCAGGATCACGGTGTCGAAGGCCCTGGCATAGGACAGCGCCCGGCGCATCACCTGGGCGTCGGCCACCGGATGTTCGCCGTCGATGAAGCCTTTCGCGCCGTAGGCGGTCAGCAGGCCCATCTCGGTGAGCTCGCTGCCTTCGAGCTGCCGCGTGATCGCGGCGTAGGTGTAGACCTTGGCGAGCTTCTCCTCGCGCGCCCGGCGCGCGACGAACTCCACCCCCGCCACGTCGTCGACCACCGGTTCGGTGTTCGGCAGGGCGACCATCGAGGTGACGCCCCCCGCCGCCGCCGCGCGCCCCGCGGTCGCGATCGTCTCCTTGTGCTCCTGGCCCGGCTCGCGCAGCTGGACCCGCATGTCGAAGAGCCCCGGCGCGAGGCAGCAGCCGGCGCAGTCGACCACTTCGGCACCCTCCGGCGGGCCGTCCGGAAAGAGGCCGGGGCCGACGCCGACGATGGCTTCGCCCTCCGTCAGGAGACCGCCGGCCCCGTCGTAGCCCGTCTCCGGGTCCAGCAGCCGCGCGTTGACGTAGGCGACGCGGCCCGGGGTCTGGAAGCGCACTGCCATGATCCCGATCAGAACTCGTTTCTGCCGTGGCGGACGAGGGCGTCGAGACAGGCCATGCGCACCGCCACTCCCATCTCGACCTGCTGACGGATCAGCGAGCGGGTCAGGTCGTCCGCCACCTCGCTGTCGATCTCCACGCCCCGGTTCATCGGGCCGGGGTGCATCACCAGCGCGTCCGGCTTGGCGAGCGCCAGCTTGTCCCGGTCCAGGCCGTAGAAGTGGAAGTACTCGCGCACCGAGGGGACATAGGCGCCCTGCATCCGCTCCATCTGCAGGCGCAGCATCATCACGATGTCGACGCCGGCAAGGCCGGCCCGCATGTCGTAGTACGGCGCCACGCCGAACTGCTCGATCCGCGACGGCATGAGCGTGGGCGGCGCGACCACGCGGACATCCGCGCCCATGGTGGTCAGGAGGTGGATGTTGGAGCGGGCGACCCGGCTGTGCAGGATGTCGCCGCAGATCGCCACCACCAACCCCTCCAGACCGCCCTTGCGGCGCCGGATCGTCAGCGCGTCGAGCAAGGCCTGAGTCGGGTGCTCGTGGCTGCCGTCGCCGGCGTTGATGACGGCGCAGTCGACCTTTTCGCTCAGCAGCTTGACCGCGCCCGACTCCTGGTGTCGGACGACCAGGGCGTCCGGGCGCATGGCGTTCAGGGTCAGCGCGGTATCCATCAGGGTCTCGCCCTTGCGGACGGAGGAGCTGCCGACTGTCATGTTGATGACTTCGGCGCCCAGGCGCTTGGCCGCGAGCTCGAAGGACGTCAGCGTCCGGGTCGAGTTCTCGAAGAAGAGGTTGATGACGCTGTAGCCCTTGAGCAGCTCCAAAGGCTCATGGGCCCGCGGGTCGCGACCTGCGTAGCCGTCGGCGAGGTCGAGCAGGAACTCGATCTCCGACCGCTGCAGGCCCTCGATCCCGAGCAGGTGGCGGTGGCTGTATCCGGTGCTGCGGCCCGATGCCGATCGTTCGCCCATGGCGGCGTTCTTATGGCACTGTCCGCGCGGGCCGGGCAAGGCGGGAGCAGGATGGATGAGGGCGTGAGGATCAGGTTTCGATGGCTGCGGCGGTTCGCCCTGTGGGCTGCGGCGGTGGTGGTCGGCGTGCCGCTGCTCTGCACGCTCTATCTTGCCGTGCTACCGCCGGCGGTGACGCCGCTGATGCTGATCCGCTGGGTGGAAGGCTACGGCCTTGAGAAGAGCTGGCGCGCCCTGGACGAGATCGCCCCGGTCCTGCCGCAGACGGTCATGGCCGGCGAGGACAACAACTTCTGCCGGCATCACGGCTTCGACCTCGGGGCGATCGCCGAGGCGGTGGACGAATGGCGCGACGGCGGCCGCCTGCGGGGGGCCAGCACCATCAGCCAGCAGACGGCGAAGAACCTCTTCCTCTGGCCGGGCGGCGGCCTGCTCCGCAAGGGCGTCGAGGCCTACCTCACGGTCTGGCTGGAGTTCCTGCTGGGCAAACGCCGGATCATGGAACTCTACCTCAACATCGCCGAATGGGGGCCGGGGATCTACGGCGCCCAGGCCGCGGCGCAGCACCACTTCGGGCGCGACGCCGCCGATCTGACGGGACGCCAGGCCGCGCTTCTCGCCGCCGTGCTGCCCGACCCGCTCGACCGCTCAGCGGGCAAGCCCTCGGGCTACGTCGGGCGCCGGGCGGCGGCGCTCGAACGGCGGCGCGTCCAGCTCGGCGACCTCACCGCCTGCGTCTCGCCGCCCTGAGGCGGCCCACCCTCAGCGCCAGCGGCCGCGGAAGAACTCGCCGACCTCGGCGGCCGTGGGCAGGCGGCCCCTGTTGCCGTAGAAGTCCGAGACGAAGCCGATGTAGGCATCGCCGATGATCTTGGTGATCTGCCCGGCGACCGTGGAGTTGATCCCCGCCCCCAGCACGGTCCCCACGGCCGGCACGACCTTCACGATCCGGGCCAGATTGGCAGCAGCGAGGCGTCCGGCGAAGGTGCCGGCCGTGCCCGCGAGCGCGGCCGAGGCCAGCGGCACCAGCATGTCGCGGCTGCCCTCGTAGCCGAGCCGGCGGGAGAGCTGGACGATCATCAGGCTCTGCAGCGCCACCAGAGGCACGGCATCGGCGAAGGGGATCGGCACGGTGGCGATGGCGGCCGCCTTGCCGACGTACCAGGGCAGCAGGCGCCGGGCCGCCTCCGCACGGGGCCGGAACTCGGCGCGCTGCCGGGCGTAGAAGGCTTCCTGCTTGCCGCGCGGCAGCAGACGGGCCGACTCCTCCACCAGCCGGTCCAGGCCGAAGGCGCCCACCACACGGCCCGACCGCGACCGATAGTCCTGGGCGAGCACCGGCACCACGGCGGGCGCCTCCGGCAGCAGCGCCCGGACCGACTCGGCGAAGTCGGAAGCGCCCCACGCCCGCGTCAGCACGATGACCGTCGGCACACGGAGGCGATCGTTGAGAAAATGAAAGAGCTCCTGCTCCGGCGCCTCGAGCCGCCCGCGCTCGTGGTCGATGCAGAGCCAGGCGAGATCGAGCTGCAGTTCCGCCTCCGCCGAGCCGCGGGCCTTCTCGATCGCCTCGTGCAGCATCGTCAGGCTCTCGGCGAAAGGGCGGTCGCCGGCCTCCAGGCCCCGCGTGTCCAGCAGCTCCACGAGGGCGCGCCCCGTCGGCGGGCGCCGCCACTGCGCCGTCGGGGTGGAGGGCTCGATGGACTCGTCGACGGCCAGGTCGTCGCCCAGCAGCGTGCGCACCAGGACGGTCTTGCCGCTGCCGCTGCGGCCGGCGACGGCGATCCGGCAGGCCGGCAGGTCGCCGAACAGAGGGTCCTCGTCCGCGTCGTCCTCGCCCGCCACCTCCCTGACCGCCCTGCCCATGGCCGACAGGCCCTGCTGGAAGAGTGCGCCGGTCCTTTCCGCCAGCCGGTCGATGGCCCCCGACTCGGTGCGCGCCGGCTGGACGAGTTGCCCGGCCCACTGCGGCGCAGGCCCATGCAGATGGCGCGCCGCCTTGCGGCGGGCCGCCGCCAGGATCGCCGCAACCCGGGCGATGGCGGCAGGCTCCGGAGCATCCCCGGATGGCGCGGCGCCGGTTTCCGCCAGACGACCTTCAAAGGCATCGAGCGTCTCCCCAGGCCGTCCCCCGGCCGACCGGGCTGCCGCGACGAGCAGTGCCGCGTAAGGGCTCTGCGGCGGCCGGGCGGGGACCAGGCGACGAATCGACTCCACGAGCGCGTCGAGGTAACCGACCGGCCGGCCGCTGTCGGCGAGGAACTCCGGGTGTTCGCGCAGCGGCTCGGCGGAATTCGCGAGCATCAGATCGCGGATCTCCAGCAGGTCATCGTGGTCGCAGAGCAGCAGGAGAGGGATCAGCGCGCCCTCGCCCACCGCGTCGCGCAGTCGGTCATGCAACTCGTCGAGCGGCGATGTCATTCCGTCCCCTTGCTCCTTCAACGCCCGCCGTCTCATCTAGGAGCGCCGTGGCCGGCCCGGAAGGGAGGGAAAGGATGACACAGACGTCCCTGGTGGGGGCTCTGCTGAAGCGCGCCCTGCAGGCGGACCAGATCGTCCACCCCGTGGCGCAGGCCTTCATCGCCCAGACCATGTTCCGCTTCGTCGGCGAGGCGGCCTGCTTCTCCGTCGCCCTCTTCATCGTCGCCCTGATCCTGCAGCGGGGCTGGCCTCTCCACCTCGGTCCGGAGGGGGCGCTCATGCTCGTGACCGCCCTCTACGACGCGATCATCCTGCTGGGCCTCGTGCTGCTGGCGCCCCTCGTCCGGGCCCTGTGGCGCTTCTGGCGGGCCGGTCTGCATCCCCTGCGCCTGCCGGCCCTGATGGCCTACGTCGAATGCGAGCGCCTGATGCGCGAAGGGGACCGCGTCGTCGAGACGGAGCTGCAGGCGTCGGGGCGAGTGCTGGCGTTCGCAGGCCGCGTCGCCACCGCCCTGGTGGGCGAGCAGCGCGACCAGCAGGCCTGGCGGGCGGCCAACCTGCTGGTGCGGTCCCTCAAGCGGGAAATGGTCCGGCCTATTCTCTACCTGGGCGCCCTCTTCCTGTGCGTCGTGGCCTTCCGGCTCTACCTGATCGCGGCGGCCGCACAGGTCGCCCACGCCGACCTCGGGCTCTACGAGCCGGCCGCCTACCCGGTCCTGTGGCTGGCGGACCGGCTCGCCGGCACGGACTGGCTGCCGATCGTCACCGGCCCCGGCTGGTTCAGCCCCGGCTGAGCGCCAGCCAGCGGTCCGGCAGCCCGGCGAAGGCCGACCGGCGCTCGCCGGGCAGCGCCGCCACCGACTGCCGGAGCAGCTCGTCCAGGCCGTGCGGCTCCTCCAGGGGCTCGCCCTGCGGATCGAGCTGCGCCTCCGCGAGCACCGCGACCACCGGTACGCGCGGCAGCGCTTCCCCGACCGTCCGGCGCATCGCCGCCTCGGCCTCCAGACTGCCGCTCGCCCGGGTCAGCACGACCAGGAGGGGAACGCCCTCCTCGCGGCAGGCCGCCGCCAGATCGCGCACGGGCTGGCCCAGCCGGGGGGCCTTGAGCGGCTGACACAGCCAGACCAGATCGACACCACGCCGCCGGCGCCACCGCAGCAGGCCGTGCAGCACCCGCCCCTGGCGGTCGCCGCGCCGCAGTTCAAGGCCGGGGGTGTCGCCGAGCAGCAGCGGCAGGTCCCGGTGCCGATGCCAGTCGATCGCCGCGGTAACCGGCTCGCCGGTGCCGGTCACCGCCGCCCGCCGTCCGAGCAGGGCGTTGATCAGGGTGCTCTTGCCGGTGCCGCTCTCGCCGCAGACCAGCACAGTCAGACAGGTTGCCGCCGACGGCGGCGGCGCCCCTTCCGGCACCACGAGCCAAGGCAGGCGGCCCGCCGCCTCGATCCGCGCGATCGAGAGGCCGTCATCCACCCGGCGGCGGACGGCGGCGACGGTCGCGGGGTCGGGGCGCCAGGGGAGCCGCATCGGATCCGCTGCCGGCGCGGCCCGTCAGATGGTACCCCGGGCGCGCAAGGCCGCGATCTCCTCAGCGCTGAGGCCGAACTCGCCAAGCACCTCCTCGGTGTGCTCGCCCAGCCGCGGCGGCGGCCGCCGGTAGGTGGCCGGCGTCTCCGACAGCTTCGCGGGATTGCCGATGACGTCGATGGCGCCGCGCGCGGTGGCCGGGTAGGCCATCTCGACCTTCATGCCCCGGTGCAGCACCTGCGGATCGGAGAAGACGCGGTCCAGGGTGTTCACCGGCCCGCAGGGCACGCCCAGCGCCGCCAGCCCGTCGACCCAGGCGTCGAGCGACTTCTGCAGCCCGAGCGCAGGCAGCAGCGCGTAGAGCGCGTCGCGGTTGCGCACGCGGTCCTTGTTGGTCAGGAAACGCGGATCGTCGGCCAGCTCGGGCGCGCCGGCGAAGGTGCAGAATTTCCGGAACTGTCCGTCGTTGCCCACGGCCAGGATGAAGTGGCCGTCGGCGCAGGGCAGCACCTTGTAGGGGACGATGTTCGGGTGCTCGTCGCCCATCCGCTTGGGCACCTCGCCGGACGTCAGGTAGTTCAGGCCCTCGTTCACCAGCCAGGCCACCTGGGTGTCGAGCAGCGCCAGGTCGATGTACTGGCCCACCCCTGTGCGGTCGCGGTGGCGCAGGGCGGCGAGGATGGCGGTGGCCGCATACATGCCGCACATGACGTCGGAGATGCCGACGCCGACCTTCATCGGCGTGCCCGTCTTCTCGCCGGTCAGGCTCATGATGCCGCCCATGCCCTGGGCCAGGTAGTCGTAGCCCGCGCGCGGGGCGTAGGGCCCGGTCTGCCCGAACCCGGTGACGGAGCAGTAGACCAAGTCGGGCTTCACGTCCTTCAGGGAGAGGTAGTCCAGGCCGAACTTCGCCAGGCCGCCGACCTTGAAGTTCTCCACCACGACATCGCAGTCGGCGATCATCCGGCGGGCGAGCGACTGGCCATCGGCGCTGGCGATATCGATGGTGATCGAGCGCTTGTTCCGGTTGGACGACAGGTAGTAGGCGGCCGTGTCGCCCGGGCCACCGTCGGCCGCCGGCAGGAAGGGGGGACCCCACTTCCGGGTGTCGTCGCCCTCCCCCGGGCGCTCGACCTTGATCACGTCAGCGCCGAGGTCACCCAGCAGCTGCGTGCAGGTCGGCCCCGCCAGGATCCGCGTCAAGTCGAAGACCCGCAGGCCCGCCAGTGCTCCGCTCATCGGCTTTCCGTCCATCCCTCGTGCATGGCCGGTCTTTTGGCGTCGCGGGCGGCAGGCCGTCAAGGTGAGGCACCGGCTCCCCTTTACGTAAAGGTTAACATTGGCGGCGGCGCCCGGCCGTCCCTATACTGGTGACGAAGGACCAGTAGCCACGGCGCCCGCCCGACGGTGCGCCCCAGCGGAAGAGGAACGCGCTGATGACCGCCTGCATCGTAGGATGGGCGCACACGCCCTTCGGCAAGCACGAGAGCGACGACGTCGAGAGCCTGATCGGCCGGGTGGCGACCCAGGCCGTCGCCGACGCCGGCCTGGAGCCGGAGGACATCGACGAGATCGTGGTCGGCAACTTCAACGAAGGCTTCTCGCCCCAGGGCTTCCCCGCTTCGCTGGTGCTGCAGACCAACCCGGCCTTCCGCTTCAAGCCGGCCACCCGGGTGGAGAACGCCTGCGCGACCGGCTCGGCGGCGGTGCATGCCGGCATCAAGACCCTGGAGGCGAGGCAGGGCCGTTTCGTCCTGGTCGTCGGGGTGGAGAAGATGACCGCCCTGCCCGGGCCGGAAATCGGCAACACGCTGCTCAAGGCCTCCTACGTCAAGGAGGAGAGCAAGATCGAAGGCGGCTTCGCCGGGGTCTTCGGGGTGATCGCCAACCAGTACTTCCAGCGCCACGGCGACCAGTCAGACGCGCTGGCGATGATCGCCGCGAAGAATCACGCCAACGGCGTCGCCAATCCGCTCGCGCAGATGCGCAAGGACCTCGGCTACGACTTCTGCCGGAACGTGAGTGACAAGAACCCCTACGTCGCCGGTCCGCTGAAGCGCACCGACTGCTCGCTGGTTTCAGACGGAGCGGCCGCCGTGGTGCTGACCGACGTCGAGACGGCGCTGTCGATGCCCAAGGCGGTGGTCTTCCGTGCCGCCGTCCAGGTGAACGACTACCTGCCGCTGTCGAAGCGCGACATCCTGCTGTTCGAGGGCTGCGAGGTGGCGTGGAAGCGGGCCTTCGACCATGCGGGCGTCGGCCTGCAGGACCTCTCCTTCGTCGAGACCCACGACTGCTTCACCATCGCCGAGCTGATCGAGTACGAGGCCATGGGGCTGACGCCGCGCGGCCAGGGCGCCGTTGCGGCGAAGGAGGGCTGGACCCGCAAGGACGGCAAGCTGCCGATCAACGCCTCCGGCGGCCTCAAGGCCAAGGGCCATCCGATCGGCGCCACCGGCGTCTCGATGCACGTGCTCACCGCCATGCAGCTCACCGGCCGGGCCGGCGACATGCAACTGCCGTCGCCGAAGATGGGCGGGATCTTCAACATGGGCGGCGCTGCGGTCGCCAATTACGTCTCGATCCTGGAGCCCTTGCGTTAGGCACGCCCTCCCGCTGCCGCCTCTCCGCCACCATGGGTGCCGTTGGCGCCGCGGGGCGACTCCTCTAGGATTGTGTCGCAGAGCCGGAACGGAGGGGTGGCGCGGGCGATGAGTTGGAGGGCATGTCTGGCAGCCGTTGCCCTCGTCGCCGTCCTCGTCCCCCTGCAGCCGGTGCAGGCGCGCGACCCGCTCTGGGAAAAGCTGCCGTGGGACGAGCGGCTGGGCGTGCGCTGGTTCGAGATCAGGGCGGAGGCCGGCGATCCGGCGGCGGCCGCACGGCTGGGCCGGCTCTACGAAGAAGGCGTGGGCACCACGGCCGACACGGACAAGGCCATCGGCTGGTATCGCCGTGCCGCCGCGGCCGGTGATGCCGCCAGCGCCTTCCGCCTGGCGCTGCTGCTGCAGGCGCGGGCCGGCGACGGGGACCTGGGCGAAGCGGCGAACTGGTACGGTGTCGCCGCGGCCGAGGAGCCCGCGGCGGCCTACAACCTCGCCCTGATGATCGAGAACGGGGATGCCGGCGGGCCTGACTCCCGGCAGGCGGCGGATCTCTACGAGCAGGCCTACGCCGGGGGCATCGGAAAGGCCGCCCTCAACCGGGCGCTCCTGGCGCTCCGGGACTGGCCGTCGCCCGACCGCGTCACCGCGGCCACCTGGCTTATGCGGGCGAAGGCCGCCGGGGTTCCGGAGGCCGATCCCTTGCTGAGGGACCTGCTGGCTGCGATGACGGAGGACGAGGTGGCGTCCGCACGATCGGCCGCCGAAGACCCATCCGCCCCGCCGGACGTCACTTCGACGGATCGGCGACCCGCACGATGACGTCGACCCGACTGATCTGGAAGCCTTCCGGCGGCTCCGGCAGCATGCCCACCTCAAGCTTGTCGGCCGGGATGTCCTGCAGCCGGCCGCTGGTCTCGAAGTAGAAGTGGTGATGATCCTGGACGTTCGTATCGAAGTAGGACCGGCCCGCCTCCACCACGACCTCGCGCATCAGCCCGGCGGCGGTGAACTGGTGCAGGGCGTTGTAGACGGTCGCCAGCGAGACGCGTATTCCGTTGGCCAGCGCTTCCCCGTGCAGCTGCTCGGCCGTGACGTGGCGATCACTGTTCACGGGATCGTCGAACAGCAGGCGCCCCAGCGCGAGGCGCTGCCGGGTCGGCCGCAGGCCGGCGTCCTTCAGACGCTCGATCAGTCCGCTGTATGGTCGGTGCATGGTCATGCCCTGCAATATAATGTAGGTGACGCCCGTTGAAAGCCTCTTGCAATCCCGGCTTGGCTAGTTTGTTGGAATAGGTCGAATGTGCAGGCGGCGGCGAATGCGGCGGAAAGCCGGAACGGAAGCGCGCCGCGGGACGTGTACGCTTTCAACTTGGGGCCCCTTGACCTAGTGTGGATGCCGTGACCGAGAAGAAGACGAGCTACACTTTGGAGGATCTCCTGGAGTGCGCACACGGGCGCCTGTTCGGTCCCGGCAACGCGCAGCTCCCGCTACCGCCCATGCTGATGTTCGACCGCATCACGCACATCAGCGAGGAAGGCGGCGGCTTCGGAAAAGGAGAGATCATCGCCGAACTGGACGTCCACCCGGACCTCTGGTTCTTCCGCTGCCACTTCGAGGGCGATCCGGTCATGCCGGGCTGCCTCGGGCTGGACGCGCTGTGGCAGCTGGTGGGCTTCTTTCTCGGCCGCACGGGCGCCAAGGGCAAGGGCCGGGCGATCGGTGTCGGCGAGGTGCGCCTGGCGGGTCAGGTCGTGCCGACGGTCAAGCGCGTGACCTACCACCTCAACATCAAGCGGGTGATCAACCGCAAGCTGGTTCTGGGGATCGCCGACGGCGAACTGCGCGTCGACGGCGAGCAGATCTACGAGGCCAAGGACCTGAAGGTCGGGCTGTTCCAGGCCGAGCCATCACCGGCCTGACAGCCGCCGAGCGCCCTTCGAGTCGGACAGAGGACAGCGAGAGAAACATGCGACGCGTCGCCGTCACCGGTCTGGGCATCGTCTGCTCGATCGGCAACAACCGCGAAGAGGTCGTCCGGTCCCTGCGCGAGGGGCGGTCAGGCATCGTCTTCGCCGAGGACTATGCGGAGCACGGCTTCCGCAGCCAGGTGAAGGGATCGATCGACATCGACCTGGACCAGCACATCGACCGGCGTCTGCGCCGCTTCATGGGCGAGGGCGCGGCCTACAACTACGTCGCCGTCCGTCAGGCGATCGCCGATGCCGGCCTGGAGGATTCGGAGGTCAGCCACGAGCGGACCGGCCTGATCATGGGCTCGGGCGGCCCGTCGACCTCCAATCAGGTCGAGGCGGCCGACATCGCCCGCGCCAAGGGCGTGAAGCGGATCGGCCCCTACATGGTGCCGCGCTGCATGTCCTCGACCAACTCGGCGAACCTCTCCACCGCGCTGAAGATCAAGGGGCCGAGCTACTCGATCTCCTCGGCCTGCTCGACCAGCGCCCACTGCATCGGCAACGCCGCCGAGATGATCCAGTGGGGCAAGCAGGACATCATGCTGGCCGGCGGCGGCGAGGAGCTGCACTGGACGCTGTCCATGCTCTTCGACGCCATGGGCGCCATGTCGAGCGGCTACAACGACCGCCCGCAGCAGGCTTCCCGCCCCTACGACAAGGCGCGCGACGGCTTCGTGATCTCCGGCGGCGCCGGCGTGGTGGTGCTGGAGGAGATGGAGCGGGCCAAGGCGCGGGGCGCGACGATCTATGCCGAACTCGCCGGCTACGGCGCGACCTCCGACGGCATGGACATGGTGGCGCCCTCGGGCGAGGGCGCGGTGCGCTGCATGCGGCTCGCCATGGCGAGCCTCGGCAACAGCCGGGTCGACTACATCAACACCCACGGCACCTCGACGCCGGTGGGCGACGGCGTGGAGTTGAAGGCGATCAAGGAGGTCTTCGGCGCCGACGTGCCGAGGATCAGCTCGACCAAGTCCCTGACCGGCCACTCCCAGGGCGCGGCGGGGGCGACCGAGGCGATCTACACCCTGCTGATGATGAAGGAGGGGTTCATCGCCGCATCCGCCAACCTCGACGATCCCGACCCCGAGGCCGACGGTGTGCCCATCGTCCGGGGCGCTGCCGAAGAGGCTCAGCTCGACTGCGCGCTGTCGAACTCCTTCGGCTTCGGAGGCACCAACTGCACGCTCGCCTTCCGCCGGGTCGGCGACTGATCATGACAAGGGCCGAAGGCCAGCGGGGAGCGTCGGCATGGGTTTGATGCAGGGCAAGCGCGGCGTCGTCATGGGCGTGGCGAACGACCACTCCATTGCCTGGGGAATCGCGAAGTCCCTGGCCAAGGCCGGCGCGGACCTCGCCTTCACCTACCAGGGGCAGGCTTTCGGCAAGCGGCTGAAGCCACTGGCCGAATCGATCGGCGCCGACCTGCTGATCCCCTGCGACGTCTCGGCGGCGGGTTCGGTCGAAGAGGCTTTCGCGGCGGTGGCGGCGCGCTGGCCGTCCATCGACTTCGTGGTCCACGCCATCGCCTACTCCGACAAGGAGGAGCTGAAGGGCCGCTACCTCGACACCTCGCGCGCCAACTTCACCCGGACCCTGACGATCTCCTGCTTCTCCTTCACCGAGGTGGCCAAGGCCGCCGTGCCGATGATGGAGAACGGCGGGTCGCTGCTCACCCTCACCTACCTCGGCGCCAGCCGGGTGACGCCCAACTACAACGTCATGGGCGTCGCCAAGGCGGGCCTGGAGGCGAGCGTGCGCTACCTCGCCGCGGACCTGGGGCCGAAGAACGTGCGGGTCAACGCCCTGTCCGCCGGCCCGATGCGGACCCTCGCCGGCTCTGCCATCGCGCACGCCCGCTTCACCTACGGCTGGTCGCGCGACCAGGCCCCGCTGCACCGGGCGGTGGCGCTGGACGAGGTGGGCAACGCCGGCCTCTACCTCCTCTCCCCCCTCTCCGAGGGGGTGACGGGCGAGGTCCATTTCGTCGACGCGGGCTACAACATCGTCGGCGTTCCGACCCCCGACAAGATGACGGCGAGCGAGGTGGACAAGGCCCGCCAGTCGGACTGACCGGCGACCCGGAAAAGGGCAGAAGGAGCGGTCATCGGGCTTGCCGGCCCGCCGGGGCGGTGCTATCCAACCGCTCCCCGAGGGGATGGGCGCGTAGCTCAGCGGGAGAGCACTACGTTGACATCGTAGGGGTCGCTGGTTCAATCCCAGCCGCGCCCACCATTCCCAAGCCGATGACAGTGCTGGGCTTTTCCCTGTCGAAAAGACTGCGCGAAGGCCGTGCCGGTGGCCGGTTGCGCGAAACCTGCGCGAAAGTCACGGATCTCCAGGCGGCTGTGCTCCTTGTCGCCCAAACGGGCAGATCGGGGCGCGTCGCCCGGGGACCGTTGCTCCACGTCAACGGGGGCGTGAAGACCCGCGAGGACTCCGGTAGCATCGGCCGGCAACGGAGAGGCTGGCGACGTTGGAAGGGGCGAACGACAGGAGCAGTTCCGGCTTGCCGCGGCACCGGACCGCCCAGCCGGAGGACGACCTCAGGCGCGCCGAAGCGGCCCTGCTGCGCAGCGAGGCGCGCTACCGCACGCTGTTCGATTCGATCGACCAGGGCTTCTGCGTCATCGAGATGCTGTTCGACGGCGACAAACCGACCGACTACCACTTCCTCGAGGTCAACGCCGCCTTCACCCGACAGACGGGGATCGCCGACCCGATCGGCCGGACCATGCGCTCGATCGAATCGGCCCACGAAGACCACTGGTTCGAGATCTACGGCCGCGTGGCACGGGAACGTCAGGCCGTGCGCTTCGAGAACGCCGCCGAGAAGCTCGGCCACTTCTACGAGGTCTACGCCTTCCCCGTGGACGCGCCGGATCAGCTGCGCGTCGGCATCCTCTTCAACGACATATCCCGGCGCCGGCGTCAGCACCAGGCGCTGCAGGAGAGCGAGCATCGCTTCCGCTCGCTCGTGGAGGGCGTTCCGCAGCTGGTCTGGCGCGCCGTCGAGGACGGTTGCTGGATCTGGGCCTCCAGCCAATGGGTCTCGCAGACGGGCCTGTCCGTGGAGGAGAGCCTGGGGACGGGATGGCTGGCGGCGGTTCACCCGGAGGATCGGGAAGAAACGGTCGCCGCCTGGCGGAAGGCGTCCGAAGAGGGCCAGGGCTTCGAGGCGCATCATCGGCTCTATCACAGGGACGAGGGCCGCTACCGCTGGTTCCAGACCCGGGCGGCGCCGCTGAGAGGCGACGGCGGCGAGATCATCGAGTGGCTGGGCACTTCCACCGACGTGGACGAGCTTCGGCGACTGCAGGAACATCAGCGGATCCTGCTGGCGGAGCTGCAGCATCGCGTGCGCAACACGCTGGCGGTGGTCAGGTCGATCGCCCGCCAGACCGCCGTCTCCAGCATGGATGCCGCGAGCTATGCACGGAACCTGGAAGGCCGGATCGACAGCTTCGCCCGCGTCCAGGCGGCCGTCACCCGGTCGCCCGCGACGGGGGTGGACCTGCAGCAACTGGTGAAGGATGAACTCTCGGCCGTCTGCGCCGAGCAGGATGCAAGGGTGGCGCGCGAAGGCGACACGGCGCTGCTGCAGCCGAAGGCGGCGGAGACCCTGGCTCTCGTCATCCACGAACTGGCCACCAACGCGGTCAAGCACGGCGCGCTGTCGTCGGAGGCGGGTCGGCTGCGCGTCGGCTCGCGCCTGGAAGGCGACGCACGGGCCGGGAGCCTGGTGCTGGAATGGGTGGAGACGGCGCCCCGCACCGCCTTCTCGCGAGGCCGGCGCGGCTTCGGCATGGACATCATCGAGCGCCTGCTTCCCTACGAGTTCGACGCCACGGTGACGCTCGACTTCGGCCCCGACGGCCTGCGCTGCGAGATCCGGCTGCCGGTGAGCGCGCGCCTGCTCGTCTGAACGCGGCCGCCGTCCCGTCCTTGGCCGTCGCCCTACACCACCAGCGGGTCGAGCAGCCCCGCGCCGTCGTTGCGTACATTGCCGACCGCCCGGCCGACCGGGTAGGCCCGCAGCCAGCCGTCCGGGCAGGGTCGAAGCCTCTTCAGCGCCTCCGCCGGTGAACCGGCCAGCCAGCCCTCCCAGTCCGCCTCCGCCAGGATCACCGGCATGCGGTCGTGCAGGGGCGCCATCACCCCGTTCGCCGTGGTCGTGAGAACCGCGAAGGAGTCCACGCGCTCTCCACTGCCGGGGTCGCGCCAGCGCTCCCACAGGCCCGCCAGCACCAGCGGACCGCCGTCGGCGCCGACGATGGCGTAGGGCTGTTTCGCCTTGCCGGATGCCTGCCACTCGTAGAAGGCGCTCGCCGGAACGAGGCAGCGGCGCCTGGCCAGGGCGTCCCGGAAAAGCGGCTTCGCCGCCGCGGTCTCGGAGCGGGCGTTGAAGGCCAGGCGCACGTCGGAGGGGGATCCGGCCCAGGAGGGCACCAGGCCGAAGCGCGCGAGGACCAGGCGGCGGTGCCCCTCGCTGTCGAGGCGACAGATCGGGGCGCTCTGGGTCGGCGCGATGTTGTAGCGTTGCGGCCAGTTGGGCAGCGGCCCTTCCGTCCTGAAGAGCTGCGCCATGGCGTCCGGCGGCAGAAGGTTCGCGTAGCGTCCACACATGAGAGCACTGTCCCGCCCTTTCGGCCTGCCTACAAGGCGGCCGGACCCTTTTCCGCCAGTCGAGGTCGGATGAGCGACGGCGCGCGCAGCGCCGGACCATGCGATGATGGCGCCGCCACCCCGGAGCCGTGATGCCGCCGCGCCCCAATTCCCAGGTCCCGACCCTGGCGCCCTACGCCCTGGCCGCGCCGCCACCGGCCGGTCCGGGCCGGCTGATCGACCTCGCCCAGAACGAGAGCGCACGGCCACCCTCCACTGCCGCGGTCGCGGCCGCGGCCGCAGCGGCGGCGAATGCCAACCTCTATTCGGCACCGGACGCGGCACCGCTGCGCGCCGCAATCGCCGCAGCGGAAGGGCTGCCGGCCGAGCGGCTGCTGTGCGGCAACGGCTCCATGGAGTTGATTTCCCTGCTGTGCCAGACCTACCTCGCCCCGGGCGACGAGGTGCTGCTGGGCGCCTACGCCTACCTCTTCTTCCGCAGCGCCGCCGCGGGCGTGGGCGCCTCGGTCCGGCTGGTGCCGGAGGCCCCGGAGGCCCCGGATCTCGACGCCCTGCTGGCAGCGGTCGGGCCGGCGACGAAGCTGATCTTCCTCGCCAACCCCAACAACCCCACCGGCACGCTGATCCCCGCAGCCACGATCGCGGCCTTCCGCGCCCGCCTGCCCGATCGTGTGCTGCTGGTGCTGGACGCGGCCTACGCCGAGTTCGTCGACGACCCCGCCTACGACCCGGGCGCAGCCCTCGCCCTGGAACGCGACGACACGGTCATGCTGCGCACCTTCTCCAAGATCCATGGCCTTGCGGGGCTGCGGGTCGGCTGGGGCCTGTTCCCGCCGCCGGTGCTGGATGCCGTCGGCCGCGTGAAGCTGCCGAACAGCGTCAACGCCGCCGGACAGGCCGCCGCCGCGGCCGCCCTCCGCGACCGGGAGCACAGGGAGCGGCATCGCCGTGAGAACGCCCGCACCCGGGAGGGCCTCGCCGTACGCCTGCAAAGCCTGGGCCTGACCTGCCTGCCGAGCCACACCAACTTTCTCCTGGTCTTCTTTCCGGACGCGCCCGCCGCCGCGCGGACCTTCGCCCACCTGCGCGACCGGCGGATCCTGGTGCGCCCCATGGGCGGCTACGGGCTCGACAGCGCCTTGCGCATCACCATCGGCAACGACGCCGACATGACCTTGGTGGGCGAGGAGATCGCCCGCGCCCTGGAGCTTCCCGCTTGCAGCTGACCCCCGAGCACGCCGCGGTCCTGACGATCGACCTGCAGGAGGAAAACCGCGACCACCCGCTGTTCCCTGTGGCCGACTTCGAGGCGGTGCTGGCACGCACCGCCGAGGTGCTGGCGGCCGCCCGGGCGGCGGGCGTGCCGGTCTTCCACCTGCGCCAGTACAAACGGCCCGACGGCCGCGACACCCCGGCCCTGGAGCCGCGCGACGCCGCCGGCGTGCCGCTCTACTCCGTCGCCGGCACCCGCGGCGCCGAACTCTGCCCCGAGGTCGCCCCCCTGCCGGGCGAGCCGGTGATAGACAAGAGCCAGCGCAACGGCTTCCTCGGCACCGACCTGGAAGCCCGGCTGCGGGCGCGGGGGATCGATACCCTGGTGGTCTGCGGCGTCTGGACCGAGTCCTGCGTCGCCGCCACGGTCTTCGAGGCGGTCTTCCGCGGCTTCCGCGTGTGGCTGGTACAGGACGCCTGCGGCAGCGGTACACGGCTGATGCACCGCAGCGGCCTGCTGGACATCGCCAACCGGCTCTACGGCGGCGGCGTCTCCTCCGCCGTGGTGGTGACGTCGGCCCTGGGCGGGCGACCCGGCCGGCCCTGGCTCTGCGAGCGGCCCTGCGCCTTCCTCTATTCCGCCGAGACGGTGGACGCCCTTTACGAAAGCCTGGCGGGAGAAGCCTCGTGAGCGACTTCGATCTGGTGGTGAGCGGTGGACGGGTGATCACCGCCGCCAGCGACGGCCGCTGCGACATCGGCATCCGCGGCGGCCGGATCGCCGCCCTCGGCGAGGGCCTGCGGGGCCGCGAGACCCTGGACGCCGACGGGCTCTGGGTGCTGCCCGGCGGCGTCGACGGCCACTGCCACATGGACCAGCCGGACTACGGCGGCGCACGGACCGCCGACGACTACACCAGCGGCACCCGCTCCGCCCTCTGCGGCGGCACCACCACCATCATGACCTTCGCCTACCAGGAGAAGGGCCGCCCGATCCGCGAGGCCGTCGACTGGACCCGGGAACGGGCCGACGCGCGGGCACTGATCGATTTCACCCACCACCTGGTGATCGCCGACCCGACCGCCGACGTGCTGCACCAGGAGCTGCCGCAACTCATGGCGGAGGGCTACACCTCCTTCAAGATCTACCTGACCTACGACAGCCTGAAGCTTGACGACCGGCAGGTCATCCGCACCCTCGCGGCCGCCCGGCGCGAGGGCGCCATGGTGATGGTCCACGCGGAGAACAGCGACGCCATCGACTGGCTGACGGAGCAACTCCTGCTCGCCGGCCGCACGAGCGTGGCGGACATGCCGGCCTCCCGCCCCCTCGCCGTCGAGCGCGAGGCGACGCATCGGGCGATCGCGCTGTCGGAGATCGTCGGCACGCCGATCCTCGTGACCCACGTCTCCGGCGGCGAGGCGGTCGAGCAGATCCGCTGGGCGCAGGCGCGCGGCATGCGCATCTTCGCCGAGACCTGCCCGCAGTACCTCTTCCTGACGGCTGACGACCTGGGTGCGCCGCACTTCCACGGCGCGAAGTACCTCTGCTGCCCGCCGCCGCGCGACGCCGCAAGCCAGGAGGCGGTGTGGACCGGTCTGCGCTCGGGGGTGTTCCAGGTCTTCTCGTCCGACCATTCGCCCTACCGCTTCGACGGCCCGGACGGCAAGAAGGTCGCCGGCGTCGGCGCCCACTTCGACCGCGTGCCGCCCGGCGTGCCCGGCATCGAGACGCGCCTGCCGCTGCTGTTCTCGGAAGGGGTGGGCAAGGGCCGCATCGACCTGCAGACCTTCGTCAACCTGACCTCGACCCAGCCGGCGCGCCTCTACGGCCTCTTCCCCCGGAAGGGCACCATCGCCGTCGGCGCCGACGCCGACCTCGCCCTCTGGGATCCGGCGCGGCGAGTGACCATCACCGCGGCGGACCTGCACAGCGCCGTCGACTACACCCCCTACGAGGGCCGCGAAGTGACCGGCTGGCCGGTCATGACCCTGTCGCGCGGCGAGGTCGTCTGGCGCGAGGGGACGGTGACCGCGGAGCCGGGCCGTGGCCGCTTCCTCGCCTGCGACCGGCCGATGCCCATGCATTCGGCCTGAGGAAGCAGTCCTGTTCGGAAAAGCAGGCTATAGTCCGAGCTCCACCTCTGCGCGACGGACGGCCATGCGAAGACTTGCCCTTCTTACCCTGCTTCTGCTGCCGACAGCACTCTGGGCCGCCCTCTCCGCCGGGTCGGCAAAGGCCGAGGGACAGAGCCTGCGGCTGCTGGTCGGCTATGCCGCCGGCAGCACCACCGACTTCGCCGCCCGGCTCGTGGCGCCTCCGCTCGAGAAGGCCCTGGGACATCCGGTGGCCGTGGAGAACGTCGCCGGGGACAACGGCTTTCCCAGCGTCATCGCAATCACCAGGGCAGCGCCGGACGGCAGCACCCTGGTTGTGGCGGACACGCTGACCCTCTCGCTCAACCAGGTCTCGGGCAAGCGCGACATCGACGTGACCAGGCTGACTCCCGTCGCCAAGATCTCCCTCGGCGTCTCGGTGGCGATGATCGCGCGGAAGGACTCGCGGATCAGGGACTGGGCGTCGTACGAGGCGGCTCTCGCCGCCGGCCCCGTCACGGTCTGCGTTCCCGGCCGCATGAGCGCCTTCGGCACGGCCCGCTCCCTGGTCGAACGGGCGACCGGCACGGTGATGAAGCATGTGAAAGTGGACGCCAACAGCGAGGCCCTGCACTGCGTGGCCGACGGCCGCGCCGACGTCGGCCTCGTGGCCACCCATTCGATCGACGTCTTCAACGGCGAGTCGGGCGACGTGGTGCGGCCGGTCATCACCTTCGGCGCGAAGCGGTCGCCGCGCTTCCCTGGCACGCCGACCCTGGCCGAGGTCACCGACGACCGGCGGAACGACTTCACCGTGGCCATTTCCGTCTTCGGACCACCTGGCATGGCGGCGGACACCGTCGACCGACTGAGCCACGCTTTCGAGGAGGCGGTGCAGGATCCCGCGGCGGTGCAGGACGCGGCCGCCCACAGCTTCCCGCTGCACTACGGGGGGCCCGGCGAGGTGACCCTGACCCTGGAACGCGACATGCGGGTCGCCAAGCGGATCGCGGACTGGCTCGACCGGCCCTGACCGGCCGGCGGCGGACGCCTATTCCAGCACCGCCAGCTCGGCCTCGGCCTCCTCGTCCGGATCGAGACGGTGCGGCTTGGGCTTGCGCAGCAGCAGCACCATCGGCGCCGCTGCCAGGGTGACCCACATCATCAGCGTGAAGTCGTTCATGTAGGCGATGTTCGTCGCCTGCCGCGTCACCTCGGCGTTGAGCGCCGCGGCGCCGGCGGGCGCGTGCCACTCCCACTGCAGGGGCAGCCAGGGCTCGTGCAGGGCGTCGCGGAAGACCGTGAGGCGCTCGGCGAGGCCCGCATGCGCGCGCTGGGTGCCCTGAGCGAGCAGCGTCATCACCACGGAGATCCCGATGCTGCTGCCGATGTTGCGCATCAGGCTGTACATGGCCGTCCCCTCGGTGCGGAAGTGCGGCGCCAGGGTCGAGAAGGTGACGGTCGTCAGCGGCACGAAGATGAAGCCCAGCCCGAGCCCCTGGGTGATGCCCGAGGTGATGATGGTCCAGACCGGCACCTCGGCGGTGAAGTCCGCCATCTCCCACAGCGACAGCGCGGTGAGGCCAATGCCGGTGAGGATCATCAGCCGGGTGTCGAAGCGCCCGATCAGCCGGCCGACGATCAGCATGGCCGTCATCGTGCCGATCCCCCGGGGTGCCAGCACGAATCCCGTGGTCAGGACGGGAAAGCCCGCCAGCCCCTGCAGGAAGGGCGGCAGCAGCGCCAGGGTCGCCAGCAGCACGATCCCGACGATGAAGATGAGCACCAGCCCGACGGCGAAGTTGCGGTCGACGAAGAGCCCCGGTTCGATGAAGGGCGCCTTGGCCGTGAACATGTGCACCAGGAACAGATAGAGGAAGAGGCCCGCCAGAGCCGCCTCGACGATGATCTCGGTCGAGGCGAACCATTCCTGGGTCTCGCCGCGGTCCAGCATCATCTGCAGGGCGCCGATCGACAGGCTCAGCAGGGCGAAGCCGAAGACGTCGAAGCGGCGCTCGCGGTCGCGCGCAGTCTCGGGCACGAAGGCGAGGATGCCGAGCAGCGCCAGGATGCCGACGGGCAGATTGATGTAGAAGACCCAGCGCCAGTCGTAGGATTCGGTCAGCCAGCCGCCCAGCGTCGGGCCGAGGATGGGCCCCACCATCACGCCGACGCCCCAGGTCGCCATGGCCGAGCCGTGCTTCTCCTTCGGGTAGGTGTCGAGCAGCACGGCCTGGGAAAGGGGCACGAGTCCGGCCCCGAAGGCGCCCTGCACCAGCCGGAAGAATACGATCTCCGGCAGCGAGGTCGCTGCGCCGCACAGCATGGAGGCGAGGGTGAAGCCGCAGACCATGACGGCGAAGAGGCGCTTGCGGCCGAAGCGCGCCGCCAGCACGCCGGTCGGCGGCGTCATGATGGCGGCGGCGACGATGTAGGAGGTCAGCACCCAGGAGATCTGGTCCTGGGTCGCCGACATGCTGCCCTGCATGTGCGGCAGGGCGACGTTGGCGATCGTCGTGTCGAGCGCCTGCATGATGGTGGCCAGCATCACCGACACGGTGATCGGTCCTCGTGCGACCGATCCAACCGCCGTCCCCGCCTGCGCGGCGGCGCTCATTCCGCCGGCCGGGGCTCGGCCGCCACGGCAGGCGGTGCCATCCCGGCCCAGGTGGCGGCGGTCTGCAGGAAACCGGGCAAGGGGCGGCGGTGCCCGGTGTCGATCTCCACGTCGGTGCTCATGCCCGCCCGCAGAGGCGGATCGCCGGGCGCGACGTCGATGGCGATGCGCACCGGGATGCGCTGCACCACCTTCACCCAGTTGCCGGTCGCGTTCTGGGGCGGGATCACCGAGAATTCCGCGCCGGTGGCCTGGCTGATGCTGTCCACGTGGCCGTGCCAGACCCGGTCGGGGTATGTATCGACGTGCACGGTCACCGGCTGGCCGGGCTCGACGTGGGTCAGGTCCGTCTCCTTGAAGTTGGCCTCGATCCACATCCCCTCGTCGGCGACGATGCTCATCACCGGGGTGCTCATCGGCCCGTTGCCGGTCACCTGGTGGCCGATCTGCGGCGCGTTGCCGGCGACGCCGCCGAAGGGCGCCCGGATCACGGTGCGCTGCAGGTCGAGCGCCGCACGGTCCCGCTCGGCCAGAGCCTCGACGTAGCGCGAATGCTGCTCCACCGGCTGGTGCGGATCGCCCCCCAGCTCCGCCAGGGTCTCGGCGATCTGCTGCTGGGCGATGGCGATGCGCTGCTCGACCACGTTGAGGTCGTGCTGGGCGGAATCGTAGGCGCTGCGGGAGACGGCGGCGCTGGCGACCAGCTTCTCGCGTCGGGCAAACTCCTTCTGCGCGAAGTCCAGGTCCGCCTGCGCCAGGGCGAGCTCCCGCTGCCGCTGCCGGTAGGTCGCCTGGAGGCCGAGAATGTCCGCGCGCACCGTCTCCAGGTGGGCCTGCGCCTGGTCGAGAGCGATGCGGTAGGGGGCATCGTCGATCCGGAAGAGCAGGTCGCCCTTCCGCACCTTCTCGTTGTCCTCGACATCCACCTCGGCGATCGGACCCGCCACCTCGGCGGTGATCATCGCCTTGTCGGCCTTGACGTAGGCGTTCTCCGTGCCGACGTAGCGGCCGCCGGTGAAATAGAGGTAGGCCCCGATCAACACAACCAGAAGCGGCCCCACCAGCAGCAGGGTCCGCCGCAGCCAGAGCCGGCGACGAGGGGGCCGGGCGTCTTCGACGGCCATCTAGCCGACCCTCCCCGCCTTCGCCGCGGTACCCTCACGCTCGGCGTCCAGCAGGTTCGCCTTCATGGCGTAGAGGGTCTCGATCAGGAGTTCGCGCCGCTCGTCGGGCAGGCTCGCCATGGCGTCCTCCCGCGTCTTCGCGGCGACGGCCCACATGCGGTCGATCAGCGGCTGCGCCTTGTCGGTGAGATAGAGGCGGACCGCCCGCCGGTCGGCCGGATCGCGACGCCGCTCGACCAGCCCGGCCTCCTCCAGACGATCGATCAGGCGGCCGAGCGTGATCGGCTGGATCTCCAGCCGCTCGGCCAGGGTCACCTGGCTGGCGCCCTCCAGGCGCGAGAGATGGGCCAGCGCCTGCCACTGCGCCTGGGACATGCCCAGGTCCTGCACGCGGCGATTGAAGTTTCGGCGCAGCAGTCGGGAGACTTCATGGAGCAGGAAGCCGACGCTGCGCTCCGGGTCGGGGTCACGCATCGAGATTGGGAACCTGGAGTGTCTAGCTTATAATGTGGCTTACTTATTATCAGCGCGGCTGTCTTTCTCAAGCCCCTCGTCCGGTGCCGCGTCACGACCCTGGCCCGCGTTCGGCGGCGTGGTAGACTCCCGCCGCGGGATGAAGAGCGCGGCGGCAAGGGGGCAGCATCAGGTGAAGGCACCGGACGAGACAGTGCACACCTACGGGTTCTTTCTCGTGCCCGACTTCGCCCTGCTGCCCTTCGCCTCCGCCGTGGAGGCCCTGCGGGCGACCAACCGGCTGTCGGGCAGGCGCCTCTACGACTGGCGGCTGATCTCGAAGGACGGCGCACCCGTCGCCTCCTCGTCAGGCGTGGAGGCCAGGGCCGAGGCGTCGATCGGCGATGCCGGGCGGCTCACCGACCTGATCGTGGTGGCCGGTATCGGCGGCGAGCTCTACCGGGACAGGGAGGTCTTCGCCTGGCTGCGCGGCCTCGCCCGCGGCGGCTGCCGCATCGGGGCGCTCTCCCTGGGCAGCTACGTGCTGGCCCGCTGCGGCCTGCTGGACGGCTACCGCTGCACCGTCCACTGGGAGAACCTCGCCGCCTTCCGGGAGGAGTTTCCCGATCTCGACGTCACGGACGAGGTCTACGAGATCGACCGCAACCGCTTCACCGGTTCGGGCGGAACCGCCGCTCTCGACCTCATGCTGTCGCTGATCGGCGCCGAACAGGGGCGCGATCTGGCGGTGCGGGTGGCGGAGTCCTTCATTCACGAGCGGATCCGCGACAACCGCGACCAGCAGCGCATGGCCCTGCGCGCCCGGCTGGGCATCACCCACCCCAAGCTGCTCGACGCCATCGCGCTGATGGAGGCGAACCAGGAGACCGTGCTGAGCCGTGCGGAACTGGCCGAGCGCATCGGCTTTTCGGTGCGCCAGCTCGAACGGCTGTTCCACGGCCATCTCGGCCGCACCCCCACCCGCTTCTATCTGGACCTGCGCCTGGAGCGGGCGCGCCGGCTGCTGGTACAGACCCCGATGCCGGTGCTCGGGGTGGCCCTGGCCTGCGGTTTCGTCTCGGCGTCGCACTTCACCAAGTCCTACCGCGAGTTCTTCGGCCATACGCCCACCGAGGAGCGGCTGCCGCCGAAGCGGCCGGCGCGGACGGACGAAGGCGGCGGTCCCGCGCCCAGGCGCAGCCGGAGCGCCGGCGGTGACCAGCCGACCGGCTAGGTGCGCTCCGCCTGTCGCCGTGCCTCGGAGACGGCCACGCCGCTGGCCGTGAAGCCGCCGTCGACGAACAGCGTCTGGCCGTTCACGTAGGCGGCCCCGTCGGAGCAGAGGAAGAGCACCGCCTCCGCCATCTCCTCCGGCGTGCCGTAGCGGCCCAGGGGGATGCTGTCGTGGTAGCTCGCCCGCATCTCGGGCGTGTGGTGACGCAGCGCCAGGTCGGTGTCCACCGGCCCGGGCGCCAGGGAGTTGACGGTGATCCCGAAGGGCCCGAGCTCGACCGCGAGCTGCCGGGTCAGATGGATCACCGCCGCCTTGCTGGTGCCGTAGGCAACCCTGCCGTAGCCGGCCCGCTCGCCGGAGATCGACGAGACGGTGACGATGCGGCCGCGGCGCAGCGGCAGCATCCGCCGCGCCGCCGCCTGGGCGCACCAGAAGGTGCCGTGCAGGTTGACCGCCATGGTCGAGAGCCAGAGTTCGGGCGTGACCTCCATCACGCCGCAGAGCGGCCCGATGCCGGCGCTGCAGACCAGCGCGTAGGGGGCCCCGAGACGCTCGGTGATGCCGGCCATGGCAGCTTCGACTTCAGCCTGCTGCGCGACGTCACAGGCAAAGCCCGCTGCGCCCCCTCCCGAGGGATCGAGCGACGCCGCCGGCCCCTCCGCCAGCTCGGCATCCCGGTCCACCAGAGCGATACGGAAACCGGCGGAAAGCAGCCGGGCGGCGATCGCCCTGCCCAGCCCGCCGGCCCCGCCGGTCACGATCGCGAGCCTTCCCTGTTCCGGCATTTCCCCCTCCTCCCCGCACTCGTTTCATTCGTCCTGGGCGCGCAGCACGGCTCTCAGACCGCCGATCGCCGTCTCCAGCAGCGGCGGATCGGCATGCGCCGCCGGGTGAACGATGAAGACCGGCCGGGGAAAGACGGGGGTCCCCGGGACCTGCACGAGCCCGCCGTCGCGCAGCTTGTCGGCGACGGCGCTGCGCGGCAGGTAGGCCGCCGCGCCGCCGTCGAGGACGAAACGCAGCCCCAGCGTCCCGAGCCCCACCGTCACGGCCGGCGGCTCCATCTCCGGAAAGGCGAGCGTGTGCGCCGCCCTGAAGTCGTCGCCCCAGTCCACGTAGATGTAGCGCTTCCACCAGTCGCCGCCTTCCCGGGGCCGGCTGACCATCAGCATCGGGTCGTCCAGCAACGGCGTGATGGTCAGTCCCGGCTGGACCCGCGGCAGATACATGATGGCGAGGTCGAGATAGCCGTCGGCGAGCTGATCGGTGAGGCTGGCCGAGTAGCTGCCTTCGAGGCGCAGGGCGACGTCCGGCACGGCCCGCTGCATCCAGGGAACCCAGTGCAGCAGGATGCGGTCCCAGAGGGTGACCGGGCCGCCGAGGCGGAAGACAGTGCGGTAGCGCGGCGGCAGAGAGAGTTCCTGCCGGGCCTGCCCCCAGGCCCGGAGGATCGTCGTCGCATGGCGCTGGAACTGCCGACCGGCAGGGGTGAGGGAGGCCCCGCCCTGGGTGCGCTGGAAGAGCGAGCGGCCGAGCGCTTCTTCCAGGGCCTTGATACGGGCACTGACCGTCGACTGAGTGACGTTGAGGCGGTCGGCCGCCAGCGAGAACTTTCCCGCTTCGGCGACGGCGAGGAAGGTGCGGACCTGGTCGGCGTCCACTGTTGGCAGGCCTCCGGTATCGGCAAAGGCGATCGAGGCTTTCGATTCTTTTCGTTTTTCCTGCAGATAGCGACGTCCTTCAATCGGCAAAGGGGAGTTCCGAGCCATGCCCAGTCCTGACCAAGCGAGCCGAATGCCAAAGGTCGGCGACCGATGAGCGGCTACGACGTCGCTGTCGTGGGCGCCGGTGTCGCCGGCGCCTCTGCCGCCTACTTCCTGTCCCGGACCCTGAAGGTCGTGGTGCTGGAGCAGGAGGAGCGCGGCGGCTACCACTCGACCGGCCGCTCGGCCGCCTCCTTCACGGAGAATTACGGCAACGGCGCGGTCCGCCGTCTCGCCATGGCGAGCCGGGAGTTCCTGGAACAACCGCCGGCAGGCTTCGCCGAGGTCCCCCTGCTGTCGCCGCGCGGGATGGTGACCATTGCCCGGGCCGATCAGATGGACCTGCTGCAGGCGGCCTTCGACCGGGCGCGCGCCCTGCTGCCGACCATGGAGTGGATGACGCCGCAGGCGTGCCGCGAACTCGTGCCGGTCCTGCGGGAGGACTACCTGGCGGGTGCCTTCTACGAGCCCGACTGCAGGGACATCGACGTGGACGCCCTGCACCAGGGCTATCTGCGCGGCTTCCGGCAGAATGGCGGGACGGTGCTGACCCGCGCCGAGGTCACCAGCCTGAGCCGCGGCCCGTCCGGCTGGACCATCGGGCTGCCCGACAGGCAGATCCAGGCCGCGGTCGTCGTCGACGCGGCAGGCGCCTGGGCGGACGTCGTGGCGACCCGCGCCGGGCTCGCGCCCCTCGGCCTGCAGCCGAAGCGGCGGACGGCCCTGACGATCGACCTGCCGGCGGAGCTGCAGGGGGCGCACTGGCCGATGGTCGACGACGTCGGCGAGGAGCTCTACTTCAAGCCCGACGCCGGACGTCTGCTCGTCTCCCCGGCCGACCAGACGCCGGTCGACCCCTGCGACGCCCAGCCGGAGGAGCTGGACGTCGCCATCGCCGTCGACCGCCTGGAGAAGGCGACCACCCTCGCCGTCCGGCGGGTGCCGCACGCCTGGGCCGGCCTGCGCACCTTCGCCCCCGACAAGTCGCCCGTCGTCGGCTTCGACCCGCGCGTCGAGGGGCTCTTCTGGCTCGCCGGCCAGGGGGGCTACGGCATCAAGACCTCGCCCGCCCTCGGCCAGACCGCGGCCTCGCTGATCACCGGCAAGGGGTGGCCGGAGCTGCTCGCCGGCCGCGGGCTCGCCGCGGAAGAGCTGTCGCCAGCACGATTCCTGTCAGACCAGAACACGCACGAGGAGGCAAAGCCATGATCCGCCGCATCGACCGGGGCCCCCGCATGAGCAAGGCCGTCGTCCACGGCAACACCGTCTACCTCGCCGGCCTGACGGCCGACGACCTGAGCGAGGACGTGAAGGGGCAGACCCGTCAGATCCTCGCCAAGATCGACGCCTATCTGGCCGAGGCCGGCAGCGACAAGTCGAAGCTGCTGCAGGCACAGGTCTGGCTGCGGGACATCGCCACCTGGGCCGAGATGAACACGGTCTGGGACGCCTGGGTGGATCCGGAGAACACCCCGGTGCGCGCGGCAGTCGAGGCGCGCCTGGCCGGCGATGGCTACAAGGTCGAGATCATGGTGACGGCGGCGCTCTGAGCGCCGCCTTTTCTTTGCCCGGCGGGAGACGGCACATGAACAGGACGCTGGATCTGGCGGTGGCGCAGCTGGGGCCGATCGCCAGGGACGATTCCCGGGCGGCGGTGGTGGAGCGGCTGATCGCCCTGCTGCGGGAAGCCAGGCGGCGCGGGGCGGAGCTGGTCGTCTTCCCGGAGATGGCGCTGACCACCTTCTTCCCGCGCTGGCTCATTGAGGACCAGGCGGAGATCGACCGCTTCTTCGAGGCCGAGATGCCCGGGCCGGAGACCCGGCCGCTGTTCCGAGAGGCGGCGGCGCTGCGTGTCGGCTTCTATCTCGGCTATTGCGAGCTCGAGCGGACGGCGGGCCGGACGCGACGGTTCAACACGGCCATCCTGGTCGGCCCCGACGGCGACATTCTGGGCAAGTACCGGAAGGTGCACGTCCCGGGCACGGCCGAGGTGGTGCCCGACCTGCCCTTCCAGCACCTGGAGCAGCGCTACTTCGAGACCGGCGACCTCGGCTTCCCCGTCTGGGAGGCCTTCGGCGGCCGTATGGGCCTGTGCATCTGCAACGACCGCCGCTGGCCCGAAACCTACCGGGTGCTCGGCCTGCAGGGCGCGGAGGTGGTGATGCTGGGCTACAACTCCCCGGCCCAGCTGCCGGACTGGCCGGACCAGAACGAGCTGCGGGCCTTCCACCACCTGGTGTGCATGCAGGCCGGCGCCTATCAGAACGGCGTCTACGTCGCCGCCGCCGGCAAGGCAGGCTGCGAAGAGGGCGTCGAGATGCTGGCCCACAGCTGCATCATCGCGCCCTCAGGGCAGGTGGTGGCGGTGGCGCAGGGGCGTGGCGACGAGGTTCTGACCTACCGCTGCGACCTCGACCTCGCCCAGGCCTACAAGCGCTTCTACGGCTTCGCCCGCAACCGCCAGCCGCAGTTCTACGGCCTGATCGCCCAGCCGGGGCTCGATCCGGAACGGCCGCTGCCGCAGGCCGCCGAGTGAACCACCACAAGCAAGAGAAGGAACGGGGACCCATGCATTCCTACCTGGGCAAACTGAGAGAGCTGTTCGCCGACGGCCGCTGCGACCGCCGCGAGTTCCTGCGCACCGCGACGCTGCTCGGCGTCTCCGCCGGCACCGCCTATGCCATGGCCGGCGCCGCCGATCCGGTACCCTCCTTCGCGCGGGCCGCCTGGGCGGCGCCGAAGCCCGGCAGCCGCCTGCGCATCGCCATGCGCATCCTGGAGATCAAGGATCCCCATACGGTGAGCTGGGTCGAGGCCAGCAACGTGATCCGCCCGGTGTGCGAATACCTGACCCGGACGGACCAGGACAACGTCACCCGCCCCTACCTGCTGGAGAGCTGGCAGCCGAGCGAGGACCTGAAGACCTGGACGCTGAACCTGCGGCGCGACGTGAAGTGGCACGATGGCCGCCCCTTCGTCGCCGACGACGTCGTCTGGAACATCAAGCGCTGCCTCGACCCGGCGACCGGCTCCTCGGTACTCGGCCTGATGAAGGCCTACATGATCACCGAGGTGCCGACCGGCGAGATGAAGGACGGCAAGGAGGTCAAGCGCTCCGAGCTGTGGGACGCCAACGCCATCGAGAAGATCGACGACCACACCGTCCGGCTGAACCTCAAGGTGCCGCAGCTCGCCGTGCCCGAGCACCTCTTCCACTACCCCTTCTTCATGCTCGACCCGGCCGACGGGGGCAAGTTCGGCGTCGGCACCAACGGCACCGGGCCCTTCGTCCTGAAGGAGCACGTGATCGGGGAGAAGGCGGTCTACGAAGCCTATCCGAACTACTGGCGGGACGGCGCGAAGGTGGAGCAGGCCGTCTACATCGACACCGGCGACGAGATGGCGACGGCCATCGCCGCCCTCGCCTCGGGTCAGGTCGACGGCCTCTACGAGCTCGACGTCAGCCAGATCGCCACCGTCCGCCAACTGCCGGACATGGTGATCTCGGAGGCGGTCACCGCCCAGACCGGCGTCGCCCGCGGCCACTGCGGCATCAAGCCCTTCGACGATCCCCGGGTGCGCAAGGCGTTGCGTCTGGCGATCGACCCGCCGGCCGCCAAGGAGGCCCTGCTGGCCGATCTCGGCCGCGTCGGTGAGCACCACCACGTGGCGCCGATCCACCCGGAGTACGCCAAGCTGCCGCCGATGAACCGCGATCTCGCCGAGGCGAAACGGCTGCTCGCGGAGGCCGGCTACCCGGACGGCCTCGACCTGGAGATCGCCTGCAAGAGCGCCCCGGCCTGGGAGCCGAACGCGGTACAGGTCCTGGTCGAGCAGTGGAAGGACGCGAACATCCGCGTCAAGATCAACATCATGCCGTCCAGCGCCTACTGGGACAACTGGACCAAGTTCCCCTTCGGCTTCACCTCCTGGGGTCACCGCCCGCTCGGCACCATGGTGCTGGCGCTGGCCTACCGCACGGGCGTGCCCTGGAACGAGTCCCACTACTCGAATCCGGAGTTCGACAGGCTGCTGCTGCAGGCCGAGGCCACCTACGACGTCGAGAAGCGCCGGGCGATCATGGAGAAGTTGGAGGAGATCATGCAGGAGGACGGGCCGATCGTGCAGCCCTTCTGGCGGCCGGTGCAGACGGCCCACCACAAGCGCATGACCGGCTTCCAGGAACATCCCACCCAGTACATCTTCCTGGAGCAGCTCGGGTTGAGCGAATGACTAGCCGGACTGTCGGAGGGACGAATCCCGAATAGCGTCGGATAGGGCAAGGAGAGGTCGAATTTCGGCAACGACTGTCGCTGTCCGTCTCCGATCATGACGCATCGGAGACAGACAGCGAGGACGCCGGACTTGGCGGACCTGGTCCCCACCATCGACCTTTCCCCCTGGTTCGGCAGCGACCCCGGCGACCGGAGCCGCTTGGTGGCGGAGGTCGATGAAGCCTGCCGGACGATAGGGTTCTTCTGCGCGGTCGGGCACCGTCAGCCGGCGGCGGACTTCGCAGCACTCTACGCACTGACCAAGGCCTTCTTCCGGCAACCTCTCGAACGCAAGCGGCGCGTCGCCCAGCCGGCACCCGACCAGATCCGCGGCTACATCGCCTACGGGGCCGCCGCCCTGGGCTACACCATGGGAATGCGGACGCCGCCGGACTGGAAGGAATCCTTCAGCATCGGCCCGGTGGACGTCGACCGGGCCGATCCCTACTTCGCCGGAAGCGGCAGCCGCACCCACTTCGCGGCCAACCTGTGGCCGGATGACCCGCCCGGTTTCCAGGCGGCCTGGACCAGAGGCTACCGCAACTTCGCGGCGCTGGCCGACACGATACTGGAGATCTTCGCCAGGGCTCTGGGCCAACCGGCCAATTTCTTCCGGGCCAGCACCGATCGAGCCATCTCGATCATGGGGGCCATGTACTACCCCGATCAGCCAACGGCTCCCTTGCCCGGCCAGCTGCGGGCCGGGCCCCACACGGACTTCGGCACCATCACCCTGCTGAGGCCCGACGGCGCGCCCGGCGGCCTGCAGGTCCGCGCACCATCGGGGGAATGGGCCGCCGTGCAGGCACCCGAGGACGGCTTCGTGGTCAACATCGGCGACCTGCTGTCGCGCTGGAGCGGCGGCCGGTGGGCCTCGACCCTCCACCGGGTGGTTAACCCGCCGCCCGATCGCCGCGCGGGGACCGAACGGCTGTCCATCGGCTTCTTCCACAAGCCCAACTACGACGCGCTGATCGACTATCTTCCCGGCTGCCGTCCGACGGCCGGCGCCTTGCCGGCAGTGCTCGCCGGCGACCACATCTATCGCCAGTTCACCAGCCAGGCCCTGGAGGCAGCGCGTCCGTGACCGGCTACGAGCGTGACGGCTTCCGGTCGCCGCTCCGGGTCCTGCCCGCGGCGGAGGCGGAGGCCCTGTGCGACTACTTTCTGGGCTTCGACCGCCGGGCCGCCGAACGGGTCGTGAGCCGCTTCCGCCTGAAGGTCCATCTGCTGTCGCCGCGGCTCTGTGCGCTGGTGAAGGACCCGCGGATCCTGGCGCCCGTCGAGGCGGTGCTGGGGCCGGACCTGCTGGCCTGGTCCGTCGACATCTTCATGAAGATGCCCGGCCAGAAGACCTTCGTCTCCTGGCATCAGGATGCGCTCTACTGGTGCCTGGAGCCGATCGATCGGACCGTCACCGCCTGGCTGGCCCTGACCCCCTCGGTGCCGGAGAACGGCTGCGTGCGCATGGTGCGCGGGTCTCACCGCCGGGGAATGCTCCCGCACGGCGAGACCGACGAAGAGGGCAACATGCTCTCCCGCGGCCAGTCGATCCAGCCTGACTGGACGGAGGAGGCCTGCGTCGACATCCGCCTCCAGCCGGGGGAGATGTCGCTGCACCACGCGCTCACGGTGCACAGTTCGAACCCCTCGCAGTCGGACCGGCCCAGGATCGGCTTCGCCGTGCGCTACATGACCCCGGACGTGCGTCAGACCAGAGGTCCGGACAGCGCCCTGTCGGTGAAGGGCGATCCGGGGACCGGCTTCGTGCTGGAGCGCGAACCGTCGAGCGAACTCGACGAGGCGGCACTGACGGCCCACCGGGCCGCCCTGGCCTATCCCAGCGGCGGCGGGCCGGACCGCCGCGTACTGGCGGGCGGCCGCTAGGTCAATAAATAAGCGTCCAAGAGAAAACCATCAGAGCAAAACGGGAAGGCTTCTACCAACGATGGGAGACAGAACAATGCACCCCTATATCGACAAGCTGCGTGGCCTGCTCGACGCCGGCCGCTGCGACCGCCGCGAGTTCCTGAGAACGGCGACCCTCCTCGGCGTCTCCGCCGGCACCGCCTACGCCATGGCGGGCGCCAAGGACCCCGTCCCCGCCTTCGGGCGCCGCGCCTGGGCGGCTCCAGCGCCGACAGGCCGCTTGCGCATCGCCATGCGGGTGCAGGACATCAGCGATCCCCACACCGCGAGCTGGGTCGAGACCAGCAATCAGGTCCGCGCCGTCTGCGAGTACCTCACGCGCACCGGTCAGGACAACATCACGCGGCCGTACCTGCTGGAGAGCTGGGTTCCCAGCGAGGACCTCAAGACCTGGACGCTGAAGCTGCGCCAGGACGTCAAATGGCATGACGGCCGCGCCTTCGTCTCCGACGACGTGGTCTGGAACATCAAGCACTGCCTCGACCCCGCCACCGGCTCGTCGGTGCTCGGCCTGATGAAGTCCTACATGACCAAGGAGGTGCCGACCGGAGAGACCAAGGACGGCAAGCCGGTCACCAAGACGGAGCTGTGGGACTCGAACGCGATCGAGAAGGTCGACGACCACACGGTCGTGCTGAACCTCAAGGAGCCGCAGCTCGCCGTGCCCGAGCACCTCTTCCACTACCCCTTCTTCATGCTCGACCCGGCGGAGAACGGGAAGTACGGCCTCGGCTCCAACGGCACCGGCCCGTTCATCATGAAGGAGTACGTCGTCGGCGACCGCTCCGCCTTCGAGCCGAACCCGAACTACTGGGGCGAGCCGGCCAAGGTCGCCCGGCTGGAGTACTACGACACCGGCGACGACATGGCGGCGGCCATCGCGGCGCTGGCCTCCGGTCAGGTCGACGGCCTCTACGAGATCGACGTCAGCCAGCTGCAGATGGTCGCCACCATCCCCAACGTCACGGTGTACGAGGCGATCACCGCCCAGACCGGGGTTGCCCGCGGCCACTGCGGCATCAAGCCGTTCGACGACCCGCGGGTGCGCAAGGCGCTGAAGCTGGCGACCGACCCCCACGCCATCAAGACGGCCCTGCTGGGCGAGCGCGGCGGCGTCGGCGAGCACCACCACGTGGCGCCGATCCATCCCGAGTACGCCAAGCTGCCGCCGATGAACCGGAACATCGCTGAGGCGAAGCGCCTGTTGGCCGAGGCGGACTTCCCGAATGGCCTGGACCTGGAGTTCACCTGCCGCTCCCACCCGGTGTGGGAGCCGAACGCCGTGCAGGTCATCGTCGAGCAGTGGAAGGAGGCGGGCGTCCGGGCCAAGATCAACATCCTGCCCTCCAGCTCCTACTGGGACAACTGGACCAACTACCCCTTCAGCTTCACCTCCTGGGGGCACCGGCCGCTGGGCACCATGGTTCTCGGCCTCGCCTACCGGACCGGCGTGCCGTGGAACGAGTCCCACTACTCGAACCCCGAGTTCGACGCCCTGCTCTCCAAGGCCGAAGGCACCTACGACGTGGAGAAGCGGCGCGAGATCATGGCGAAGCTGGAGGAGATCATGCAGGAGGACGGGCCGGTGGTGCAGACCTTCTGGCGCCCCACTCAGTCGGCCTTCCACGACCGGGTCCAGGGCATGCGCCAGCACCCGACCCAGTACATCTTCGCCGAGCAGCTCTCCATCAAGCAGTAGGCCCGCGGGCCCGCCCGCACCGGGCGGGCCCTTCCCCTCCATGACCGGCGACCACCCACGCGACTTCATCGGCTACGGCGGGCGACCGCCGGCCTTCGCCTGGCCGGGCGGCGCACGCCTGGCGATCAATTTCGTGCTGAACTACGAGGAGGGCGGCGAGCGCTCGATCCTCGACGGCGACGCCAGCTCGGAGAACCGGCTGACCGACCTGCTGCTGCCGGCGCCTCGGCAGGGCGAGCGCGACCTGCTGGCGGAGTCGGCCTACGAGTACGGCAGCCGGGTCGGGCTCTGGCGCCTGCTCTCCCTCTTCGCCGAGCGCCAGCTCCCGCTGACCGTTTACGCCGTCGGCCTCGCCCTGGAGCGCAATCCGCGGGCGGCGGAAGCGATGGCGGGCCTCGGCTGCGACTTCGTCGACCACGGCTGGCGGTGGATCGATTACGGCAGTGTCCCGCCGGACGTCGAAGCCGAGCACATGGGGCGGTCGATCGAGGCCCTGCGGCGCCTCACGGGCGAGCGCCCGCTCGGCTGGTACCTCGGGCTGCCGGGGCACCACAGCCGCGCCCTGCGGGTGCGCGAGGGTGGCTTCCTCTACGACAGCGACGCCTACAACGACGACCTGCCCTACTGGCTCCAGGTGGGAGGCCGGCCGCATCTGATCGTGCCGCACACCCTCGACACCAACGACACGCGCCTCGCCCGCGGCCTCGGTTGGGGGCAGGCCGGCGACTTCACCGCCACCCTCCTGGACGAGTTCGAGGCGCTCTGGGCCGAAGGCGCGACCGCACCGAAGATGATGACCGTCGCCCTGCACTGCCGGCTGGTGGGCAAGGCCGCGCGGGCCGCCGCCTTCGCACGCTTCCTCGACCATGTCCTGGCGAAACCGGGCGTCTGGATCTGCCGGCGTCTCGACCTCGTGCGGCACTGGATCGCCCAGGTGCCGCCGCCCACCCTGCCGGAACGGACCCCATGAGCGCGCCCGAGAGCCCCTTCGACCTGATCCTGGCCGACGGCGAGGTGATCGACGGCAGCGGCGCCGCCCGCTTCCGGGCCGACGTCGCCATCCGCGGCGACCGGATCGCCGCCGTCGGCGACCTCGCAGCCGCACCGGCCCGGCGCCGCCTGTCGGTGAAGGGGCGCGTCGTCGCCCCTGGCTTCATCGACGCCCACACCCACGACGACCGGGCGCTGCTCTCCCACCCCGCCATGGCGTTCAAGGTCACCCAGGGCGTCACCACCCTGGTCGCCGGCAACTGCGGCGTCAGCCTGGCGCCGCTGGTCTGGCCCGGGCCGGCGCCGGCCTCCCTGGCACTGCTCGGTGCCGACGCCGGCTGGTTCCGCTTCCCCCGCTTCGCCGACTACGTGGCCGCCCTGGAGCAGCAGGCGCCCGCCCTCAACTGCGGCCTGCTGGTCGGCCACACCACCCTGCGCTACGGGGCGATGAAGGACTTCCGCCGGCCGGCCACCGAGGCCGAGACGGCCGCCATGGCCGAGGGCGTCGACGAGGCGCTGGCCGCGGGCGCCATCGGCTTCAGCACCGGCCTGGACTATGTCGAGGCGGTGGACTCCTCCTTCGACGAGGTGCTGGCCCTGGTGCGGCGGGCGAAGGCCGGCGGCGGCCTCTACTGCAGCCACCACCGCAACTACTTCGCCCAGGTGGAGAGTGCCCTCGACGAGCTCTTCCGGCTGGGGGAGAGCGCGCAGATCCCCACCGTGGTCTCCCACCACCAGGTCTCGGGCCGCGACAACTTCGGCAAGGGGCCGAAGACCCTGGCCATGATCGACGCGGCGCGGGCGCGCACGCCGCTCGGCCTGGACGCCTACCCCTATGCCGCCAGCTCCAAGACCCTCGACCCCGATCGGGCGAAGCCGGGGGTGCGCATCCTCGTCACCTGGTCGACGCCCCATCCCGAATGCGTCGGCGAGGAGATCGCCGCCATCGCCGGCCGCTGGGGCTGCTCGGAGCGGGAGGCGGCCGAGCGCCTGCTGCCGGCCGGCGCCATCTACTTCCAGCTCGACGAGGGCGACGTGCGGGCGATCCTGAAGTACCCGCACACCATGATCGGCTCGGACGGCATCCCCCACGACGACATGCCCCACCCGCGCCTATGGGGCGCCTTCCCGCGCATGCTCGGTCACTACTGCCGGGACCAGGGCCTGATGCCGCTGGAGGAGGGCGTGCGGCGGATGACCAGCCTGCCGGCCGCCTGGTTCGGCTTCCGCGACCGCGGCACGCTGCGCCAGGGCGCCTTCGCCGATCTGGTGGTCTTCGACCCCGAGACCATCCTCGACCGCGCCACCTTCCTGGAGCCCAAGCAGCCCGCCGCGGGCATCGATCTGGTCTTCTGCAACGGGCAGCTCACGGTGGCCGACGGTGTCGCCACCGGCGCGGCCGCCGGCCGCGTCCTCAGCCGCGACGCCGGCCTCACGCCCTGGCCTTAGGCCAGAGCTGCTCGTCCTTCGAAGACCGGGCAAGCGGTCCTGGATGGCTTCGATTGCGCTCGCCATGACGGTTTCGAAGTCATCGCGAGGCCCGCCGGGGCCGTGGCGATCCGGAGAGCGGCCTACTCTCCGGCGACACCATCATCCCTCCTGCAGCCAGGCGCTGAGCACCCGGCAGGCCGCGGCGAAGTCGTCCAGGTCCATGGCCTCGTCGGCGTTGTGGCTGCCGCGGTCGTTGCGGATGAAGAGCATGGCGGAAGGTATGCCGGCCCCGGCGAAGGCGGCGGCGTCGTGTCCGGCGCCGCTCGCCATGGCCTGGTGCGGGATGCCGAGGCGCCGCGCCGCCGCCGTCAGCCCGGCCTGCAGGTCCGGCGCCATCACGGCGGCCGGGCTCCAGGTCGGGGAGCCGAGGTCGATGCGCACGCCGCGCCGTACGCCGATGTCCGCTGCCAGATCCACCGCCTCGGCACCGACCGCCCGCATGGTCGCCTCCGACGTGCTGCGGACGTCGAGGACGAAGCGGACGGCGCCGCTCACCTTGCTGCCGGCGGCGACGGCCGGGTCGGTGGCGAGCACGCCGACGGTGACGCAGAGGTCCTCGCCCGCCGCCTCCCGCCGCTCCCAGACCGCGTCCATGGCAGCGACGAACTCCGCGGCGGCCAGCACGGCGTCCCGGCGATAGGCCCGGGGGGTCGCGCCGGAATGGGCGTAGACGCCCTCGACCCGCGCGGCGCTGTAGCGGGCGCAGCCGCGAATGCCGGTGACGATGCCGAGCGGCAGGCCGGCATCGACGAGCTGCGGCCCCTGCTCGATGTGGACCTCCAGGTAGCGCGAGACGTTAACCGCGCTCAGCTGCCCCCGCCCCGCCCGCAGGGCGGCGACGTCACCGCCCAGCTCGGCCAGATGCTCGGCCAGCGTCCGGCCGTTGTCGGAGCGCCGGACGTCGAGGGCGGCGGGGTCGAGGCGGCCGAGCGCGGCCGAGGAGCCGATGTAGCCCCAGTCGAACCAGACGGACTCCTCGGCCCGGATGCCCATGACCGTCAGCGGGACCGGCGGGCGGACGCCAGCCTGCACGAAACCGGCCAGCACGGCCATGCCGGCCACCACGCCCGCCGCGCCGTCGAAATTGCCGCCCTGCATCACGGAGTCGAGGTGCGAGCCCATGACGACGGCCGGCGCCGCGGGATCGCGGCCCGGCAGGGTGACGTAGGTGTTGAGGGCGGCGTCGTGGCCCACCTCCAGCCCGAGGTCCCGGCCGGTGGCGGCGATCAGGTCGTGGGCGAACTGCTCACCCGGCCCATAGGAGTCCCGCACGATGCCGCGGCCGGCGCGGGTTCCCCGCGCAAGTTCGCCGAAGAGCCGGCCGGCGAGGGTGATGTCGGGTTCGGCAATGCTCTGGACGGTCACGGGCGGTTCTCCCTGCAGGACGGCGTCAGGGTAGCCGACCGGAGGGCTTCGCCTTTGCGGAACCCGCCGCCGGCTGTCCACGACACGCGGCCGCTCGGCCAGGACAGAGACTGTCGCGCCCTGCGTTGACCGCGCGCCGCACCGGCGCCAGCCTCCGACGGGACCAGCGAGGGAGCCTTCCGTGACCGACCAGACCAGCCGCTACCGCAACCTGATCGGCTATGCCGGCAAGCCGCCCCAGGCGGACTGGCCGGGCGGCGCGCGGGTCGCCGTCTCCTTCGTGCTGAACTACGAGGAAGGCGCCGAATACTCGATCCTCAAGGGCGACGCCCACGCCGAATCGATCCTCAGCGACCTCGCGGCGGGGCCGCCGCTGGTCGGCCAGCGCAACCTCAACATCGAGTCGCTCTACGAATACGGCAGCCGGGTCGGCGTCTGGAACCTGCTGGAGCTCTTCGAGCGCAAGCGGGTGCCGGTGACGATCTACGCCGTGGCCGACGCCCTGGAGCTCAATCCCGCGGCCGCGGGCGCGATCCGCGACTCGGGCAACGAGGTCGTCTCCCACGGCCTGCGCTGGATCGACTACCAGGACATGCCGGAGGCCGAGGAGGAGGCGCACATGCGCCGCTCCGTCGAGATCATCGAGCGGACGACCGGGCAGCGCCCGGTGGGCTGGTACACCGGCCGGCCCAGCGGCAACACCCGCAGGCTCGCCGCGCGCAACGGCTTCCTCTACGACTGCGACGCCTACAACGACGACCTGCCCTACTGGGTCAAGGTGGAGGGCAGGCAGCACCTCGTGGTGCCCTATTCCTTCGACAACAACGACAGCCGCTTCGGCCGGGCCCAGGGGTTCGACGTCGCGGACGAGTTCTTCACCTACCTGCGCGACGGCTTCGACTACCTCTGGCGCCAGGGCGAGACCAGCCCGCGGATGATGTCGATCGGCCTGCACTGCCGGCAGATCGGCCGGCCAGGCCGCATCCTGGGCCTGGAGCGCTTCATCGACCACGTCCTCGCCCATGAGCGGGTCTGGTGCTGCTGGCGGCGCGACATCGCCCGGCACTGGATGGAGCGCCACCCCTTCGACGCCGCCACCGCCTTCGAGCTCTATCCCGACGGGGCCGCCTGATGGCGCTGGAGGTCGCCCGGACGATCAGGATCGCCTTCGAGACCGACGCCAGCCACTCGGCCGAGCGCTTCGGCAACGCCGGGGTGGACGTGGTGGCGACGCCGGCCCTGGTCGGGCTGATCGAGACGGCCTGCCACCGCCTGATGGTGCCGCACTTCGCCGCCGGAGAGGCCAGCGTGGGGGTGCACCTGGACCTCGCCCACGAAGCCGCCGCGCCGATCGGCGTGACGGTGGAGGTCACGGCGACGGTGGCGGCGATCGACGGCCGACGGGTCGAGTTCGAGGCGGTCGCACAGGTGGGCGACCTGGTGCTGATGCGCGGCCGGCACGCCCGCGCCTTCGTCGACTACGCCCGGCTGCGCCGGCGGATCGCCGAGCGCTTCCCCGGCTACGCCTGAGCCCGCCGGTCCAGGGCGGTCCGCAGGGTGCGTAGCCCGCGCCGGCGGACCAGGTCGCGGCGGTAGCGGGCGCTCGCGTGGGGATCGTCCAGGCCACCCAGGTCCCAGGCGAAGTCGTTCAGCACGCCCTCCAGGTCCCCCGGGTCCAGGCCGCGCCAGGTGCGCCCCACGGGGCGGTCGGCGACGCCGCCCACCGCCAGACGGATGAAGTCGGGCCCGGCGACCGCGGCGAAGGACGCCAGGGCGAAATCGCCGTGCCGCTCCGCCACCTCGGAGAAGGCGTAGCCCCAGCCCTGCCGACGGATCGGATAGCGGGCGGCGACCACGATCTCGTCCGGGCGCCGGGCCGTCGACAGCAGACCGGTGAAGAAGTCCTCGGCGGCCAGCGTCCGGCCGCCGCCGCGGCCGGCGATCTCGACGCTGCCTTCCAGGGCGACGAGGCACAGCGGCAGTTCCGAGCTGGGGTCGGCGTGGCAGAGCGAGCCGCAGACCGTCCCCCGGGCGCGGGTCTGGACATGGCCGATCCAGGGCAGAGCCTCGGCGAGGAGGGGCAGGTCGCGCGGCGTCTCCCCCCGCAGCTCCACGGCGCGCTGGCGCACCGTCGCACCGACCCTGACGTGGTCGCCGGCCACCTCGATGCGATCAGCCCCGGCGACCCGGTTGATGTCGACCAGCACGGCGGGCTTCGCCAGCCGCATGTTCAGCACGGCGACCAGCGACTGCCCGCCGGCCAGCACCTGGGCCTCCTCGCCGTGGGAGGAGACGGCGTCGAGCGCCTCGTCCCAGCTCTCGGCGACGACCAGATCGAACGCCCCGGGCTTCATGCCTTGCCTCCCAGCCAGCGCTTCAGCCCGCCCAGCACGCCGCGCTTATCCGACGCCACCGTACCGCCGCTGCGCGCCGCCAGCGCCGCGAAGAACTGCCCGGCGAGCATCCGTGCCGCGGCCTCCAGCATCCGGCCGCCGACAGCGGCGACCTTGCCCGAGGCCTCGGCGCCGTAGCTGTAGTCGAGCAGCGTGCCCCCCTCCCCGTCCGGGCTGAGCCGCAGGATGCCCTCGCCGGATCCGGCGCCCAGGCTGCCGCGGCCACTGCCGACCAGCCGCACCGACCGCGGCGCGTCGACGTCGTGCAGGCGGACCTCGACGTCATACTGGCCGCGCACCGCACCAATGCCGATCGAGACCCGGCCGACGAAGCGGCCCGGCTCCGGCGCCTCCAGGCTGCGGCAGCCGGGGATCACCGCCGCCAGGGTCTCCGGGCTCAGCAGGGAGCGCCAGGCCTCCTCGGGCGGCAGCGGAATGCGCGCCTGCCCCTCGCCTGTGATGGCCCGCCCCTTCGGCGTCGCCTCGGGTGCTCCGATAGCCTCCGGCGCGGCAGTCGGACGGCGCGCCGATGGCTCCTCCGCGGTGGCCAGCAGGGCATGCACCCGCGCCCGGGTCAGGGGCAGCTCGATGTCCGCTACCCCGAGGGCGTCGGCCGCCGCGTTGGCGATGGCCACCGGCGTGGACATGCAGTTGCCTTCGCCCAGGCCCTTGGCGCCCAGCGGCGTGAAGGGGCTCGGGGTCTCAAGGTGGACGATCTCCGGCCGCGGCACCTCGCAGGTGGTCGGCAGCAGGTAGTCGGCGAAGGAGCCGGAGAGGAAGGCGCCTTCGCTGTCGTAGGCGAAGTGCTCCAGCAGCGCGGCTCCGACAGCCTGGGCATAGCCGCCATAGATCTGGCCGTCGGCCAGAAGCGGGTTCAGCAGCCGCCCGGCGTCGTGGCCGGTGATATAGCGGTCGATGCGGCAGGCGCCGGTCTCGGGGTCGACCTCCAGGCCACAGACGTCGAAGACGAAGCCGTAGGCCAGGGAGGAGTTGATCTCGTCCCTGTCGTTGGGCGGCGCCAGCTCGGGCGGCGACCACTGCGCCACCTCCCGCAGCCCCTGCTCCATCCGCTCCGGCAGTTCGCCCGGCGACCAGTGCGCCACGCCGGCAAGCCGCGAAAAGGGCAGCCGGTTGTCGGGGTTGCCGCGGGCGCCGACCCGGCCGTTCTCGAAAACGATCTCGTCGGCCTGGCAGTTGAGCTGAGCGGCGGCCATGTCGGCGAGCCGCACCCGCAGCCGTTCGGCCGCCAGGGCAGTCGCCCCGGCCACCGCACCGGCGAAACGGCTGGAGTAGTTGCCGGCGGCGATCGACCAGGGGTCCTTCTGGGTGTCGTGCTCCCCGTTGACCACGATGTCGGCCGCGTCCAGGCCGAAGGCGTCGGCCACCACCTGGGCCAGCACCGTCTTGTGCCCCTGACCCTGGGGCACGCTGTCGGCGGTGACCGTCACCCCGCCCGTCGGGCCGATGGCCACGCTGGCGCTGGCGATGGCACCACCCTTCGGACCGGCCTTGCGCCGCTGCTCCGGCGTCAGCGCCGTCGTGATGTAGCCCATGTTGGAGATCGAGGGCTCGACGACCGCGGCATAGCCGATGCCGTAGAGCAGCCCCGCCGCCCGTGCCCGCTCCCTGCGCGCGGCGAGGTCCTCCCGGACGGCGTCGGTGAGCACCTTGTCGATCACCGCGCCGTAGCGCCCCGAGTCCAGCAGCGCGCCGGCCGGCGAGCGGTAGGGGAAGGCCTCGTCCGGCACCAGGTTGCGGCGGATCACGTCGACCGGATCGAGCCCCAGCTCGACGGCGATGCGCTGCATCAGCCGCTCCAGGGCGAAGTAGTGCTGAGGGCCGCCGAAGCCGCGGTTGAGGCCGCTCGGCGTCTTGTTCGTGGCGACCACCCGGTTGCGGCAGCGGATGTCGCGCACCCGGTAGGCGCCGCTCAGGTTGCCGTGCATGCGGTAGAGGGAAGCCGGCTCGGGCGCCCGCAGGTAGGCGCCGACGTCGTCGATCTGGTCGTAGTCGAGGCCCAGCAGGTCACCGGCCGTGCTCACCGCCGCGCGGACGGTGGTGACCCGGTTCGTCGCCGAGGTCGCCGCCGTCAGATGCTCCAGGCGATCCTCGACCCAGGAGACCGGCCGGCCGGTGATCTTGGCCGCCAGCCCCATCAGCACGATCATGGGGAAGACCGACTGCTTGATGCCGAAGCTGCCGCCGGAGTCCGGGATCGAGACCAGCCGCAGCCGGCCTTCCGGCACCCGCAGGGAGCGCGCCATGACGGGATGCAGGCTGAAGGGGCCCTGGAAGTTGGAGCGGACGGTGTAGGCGTCCTGCCCCGGGTCGTATTCGGCCCGCACGATCAGCCCTTCCAGGGGGGTGCAGCTGTTGCGCGGGTAGCGGATCTTCAGCTCGACGACGCGGTCGGCCCGGGCGAAGGCGGCATCGGGATCGCCGTAGCGGAAGGACCGGTCGCTGACGACGTTGCTCTCCATCCCCTCGTGGAGGATCGGGGCGTCGGGCGCGGCGGCAGCCTCCGGGTCGACCACAGCCGGCAGCGGCTCGTAGTCGACCTGCACCAGGTCGGCGGCGTCCTCCGCCCGGTAGCGGTCCGAGGCAAGTACCACGGCCACCGGCTCGCCGACGTAGCGGACCCGGTCGAGGGCGCAGGGCCGCACCTCCATGGCGACCCGCAGGACCGCGAGCAGCGGCTGGGAGATCGCCGCGAAGTCGGCTCCGGTGACGACGGCGAAGACGCCCGGCACGGCCCGGGCCTCCGCCGTCTCCACGGCGAGAATCCGGGCGTTGGCGTGGGGCGAGCGGACGACCGCCGCATGCAGCGTCCCCGGCAGGTGCCCGAGGTCGTCGCCGTAGCGCCCGCGGCCGATCAGCAGCGTCGGGTCCTCCGAGCGCTCCAGGCTCGCGCCGATGCCGCAGTCCAGGGCTTCGCTCATCTCGGCAACTCCTCCGGCCCGACCGCCGCCGCCAGCAAGGCCTCTCGGTCGACGGCCTCGATGCCGGGCACCCGGATACGCTTGAAGGTCATGGGGTCGACCCCGAGCGGCGTCGTCGCGTCCAGCCCCATCTTGGCGCTGACGCCGCCGCGGGCCGAAGGGTCGAGCTTCGAGCCCTGGGCGTTGTCGATCACCACCAGGTCGCGGTCGGCCTGGAAGCGGGTCGCCACGGCCCAGGCCACCTCGTCGGCGTCGAAGATGTCCACGTCGGGATCCACGACGACGACCTGCTTGATGTCGTAGTGGCCGGCGAAGGCACCGAGGATCACATTCTTCGCCTCGCCCTCGCTGCGCTTGGCGAGCTTGACCACCAGGTGATAGCGGCAGACGCCGCCGCGCGGCAGGTGGACGTCCTCCACCCCGGGGAACAGCCGCCGCAGGTGCGACAGCAGCGTGGCTTCCCGCGGGATGGCGCCGAGCAGCAGGTGTTCCAGGTTGCCGCCAGTGATGGTGTGGAAGATGGCGTCCCGGCGGTGGCTCACGGCCGTCACCTCCACCACCTGGCTGTCGATGCGCGGGCCGTAGTACTGGGGAAACTCGCCGAAGGGGCCCTCCGGCTCCCGCACCTTCGCCAGCAGCCGCCCTTCGATGACGATCTCCGCATCGGCCGGCACAAGGATGTCGCTGGTGCGGCAGCGGACCACGTCGAGCGGCGCCCCGTGCAGCGCCCCGGCGATCTCCAGCTCGTCCTGGCCCAGCGGCGCGATGGCCTGGGAGGCCAGCACCGTCAGCGGGCCGGCGCCGATGACGATGGCGACCGGCAGCGGCGCCCCCGCCTCCTCGGCCTGCCTGTGCAGGGCATGGGCGTGGCGGGGCAGCAGCAGGATGCCGATGCGGTCCGGGCCGCTGATCTGGCAGCGGTGGATCGAGACGTTCTGTATGCCGGTCCGCGGGTCGCGCACGATCAGCAAGCCGGCCGTGATGTAGGGGCCGCTGTCGTGCTCGTTGTGGGTCGGCACCGGCAGCAGCCGGCCGAGGTCGATGCCGGTGGTCACCTCCACCTCGCGGAGCGGCGCCTCGTCGACCTCGTGGCTGGGGAGCGGCGCTTCCGAGGCGACCAGGAACCGCCGGGTCACCTCTTGCGGCGGCACGCCCATCGCCTCGGCGATCCAGCTCCGGTCGGCGAAGAGGTTGGCCACGACGCTGAGGTCGTGGCCGCCCGGGCGCCGGAAGAGCACCGCCCGCTCGCGCTCGACGGCCTTGGCGCAGGCCGCCAGCTCGAAGGCAAGGGCCTTGCCGTCCGCCGCCACCAGCCGGCCGTCGGACGCCAGATGGCGCAGCCAGCTCCGCAGGGTGGCGCCGGGCGGCAGGTTGGCGCGGGCGGGCTCGGCCACGGTCAGCTGCCCGTGTAGTTCGGCTTGCGCTTGGCGACGAAGCTCTCGACGCCCTCCTTGAAGTCGGCCGACGAGCGCAGGCGGCCGTAGGCCTCCCCTTCCAGCTCGATGGCGATGTGCAGGGGCGCATCCTGGGTGGCGTTGAGGACGGACTTGATGGTCCGCTGGGCCAGCGGCGAGACCGCTACGAGCTCGCGCACGACCTTGGCGGTCGCCTCGGCAAGCTGGTCGGCGGGCACGACCTCGGCGGCGATGCCCCAGTCGTAGGCCTGCTGGCCGGAGATCCGTTTGCCGCGCATGATCATGTCCTTGACCCGGGCGATTCCGATCATCCGCGCCAGGCGCGCCGACCCGCCGGAGCCGGGGATCATGCCGATCCGCATCTCCGGCAGCGACAGCTGCGCGGTGTCGGTGACGATGCGGAAGTCGCAGGCCAGGGAAAACTCGAGGCCGACGCCGAAGCAGTAGCCCTGGATGGCGGCGATGACCGGCTTGCGGATCTTCTCCGGGGTCATGACGTTGACGGCCAGCCGCGACAGATCCTCCGGCGTCTCCCGCAGGAAGCCCGGGATGTCGCCGCCGGAGGAGAAGTTCTCGCCGTCGGCCCGCAGCACGATCACCCGCACCGCATCGTTCCTGTCGAGCTCCCGGAAGGCCGCCGCCATGGCGTCACGCTGGGGGAACAGCACGACGTTGAACGGCGGCCTGCTGAGGACGATGTCGCCGCGCTGCTGCTCCGCATCGACCTCGACGCGGAAGCCGTCGAACTGCTGAACCTCTGCTGCCACTGAGCCCACTCCTTGCTAGGCGTCTTTCTTGTAGTCCCCGGCGACGAGCACCCGGCGCAGGATCTTGCCTGTCGGGGACTTCGGGACCTCGCGAACGAAGATGTACTCGCGCGGCCGCTTGAAGTTGGCGAGGTCGGACTGCCGGCAGAAGGCGTCCAGCTCCGCGGCATCGACCGCGCCGGCCCGCCGCACGAAGGCGCAGATCTTCTGGCCCCAGCGCTCGTCGGGCAGGCCGGCGACCACCACCTCGGCGACCTTGTCGTGCAGAGAGAGCACGCTCTCGACCTCGACCGGTGTCACGTTCTCGCCGCCTGTGATGATCATGTCGTCGACCCGGCCGGTGATGAAGAGATCGCCGTCGGCATCGACGTAACCGGTGTCACCCGTGAAGTACCAGCCGTCGATCAGCGACTTCTCGTCGGCGTCCGGGCGCTTCCAATAGCCCGAGAAGGCCTCGGCGGAGGCGAGGTCGGCGACGATCTCCCCCTCGGCGCCCACTGCGGCGCGGGCCTCGGGGTCCCGACTGCCGAAGGCGACCACGCGGATGCGCTGGTTGATGCCCGACTTGCCGGCCGACCCGGGTTTGCGGAAACCGTCGGGGTCGACGGTGAAGGTATAGATCTCCGACGAGCCGTAGTGGTTGACCAGCCGGCAGGGCGGGAAATTCTCGCGCACCCGCTTGAGCAGGCCGGCCGTCATGGGGGCTCCGGCGAAGCCCAGCTTGCCGCAGCTCTGCACGCGCTCGCGGCTGAAGCCGGGCACGGCCAACAGCTCGTGGTAGAGGGTCGGCACCAGATAGAGGCAGGTGACCCGGTGACGCTCGATGAGCTCGAGGGAGCCGGCGGCGCTGAACTTCGGCTGCGCCACGAACAGGCCGTTGACCAGCGCCATGGAGAGCAGCGAGCGCACGCCCATGGTGTGGTAGAGCGGCATGACGCCGAGCGTCCGCTCACCCGGCTCATAGAGGTTCTGGGCGACATGGGCGACGGCCGAAGCCCGCTCGGCCGAGTGGCGCCGCGGCACGCCCTTGGGCCGCCCGGTCGTACCGGAGGTGTAGAGGAAGACGGAATAGTCGTCGCCGCTCGCGGCCGGCGCGTTGCCGGCCACGCCACCGGCCACCAGGTCGGCGAAGCTGTGGGTCCCCCCCGCCGCGTCACCGACGGCGATCCGCGCGATGCCGGCGCAGGCTGGGGCCTGGGCCACGGCTTCCGCCGAAACGCCCTCGTAGACGATGGCCCGCGCCTCGCAGTCGCCGACGCAGTAGTCGACCTCCTCCGGCTTCATGCGCCAGTTCAACGGCACGATCACCACCCCGGCGAGCTGGCAGGCCCAATGCAGGGTCGCGGCCTGCAGGTTGTTCTGCAGCACCGAGACGACCCGCTCGCCCCGCTGCAGGCCCAGCGCCCGCAAGCCCCCCGCCAGCCGGTCGATGCGGGCGTACCAGTCCTGGTAGGTGAGTGCCTCGCCGCCGTCGATGATCGCCGGGGCGTCAGGCCAGCGCTCGGTCACCGCCAGAAAGGAACGGCCGAGCTCATGCATCGGCGGCATCCCGCGCTGCCCGGCGTGCGGCCGCGACCTCCAGAGCGGCCTCGACGATGCCGACGTAGCCGGTGCAGCGGCAGAGGTTGCCACTCAGCACCTCGCGCAGCGACGTCTCGTCGGGTTCCGGCCCGCTCTCCAGCCATGCCGCGAGAGTCACGAGGAAGCCGGGGGTGCAGTAGCCGCACTGCAGGGCGTGGTGCTTGCGGAAGGCGGCCCGCAGGTCGTCGAGCCCGCGGTCCTCGGCCAGCCCCTCGACCGTCACCACCTGGCGGCCTGCCACCTGATAGGCGAAGAGCAGGCAGGACCGGACGGGCTCCCCGTCGAGCAGCACCGTGCAGGCGCCGCAGACGCCGTGCTCGCAGCCGACGTGGGTGCCGGTGGCACCGCAGTCGTGCCGCAGGAAATCGCTCAGCAGGCGACGCGGCGGCGCGCTTTCCGCCACGGCGCGACCGTTGAGGGTGAAGGCGACGGGGACTGCGGTGTCGGCTGAATAGCGGGGCATGGCTCTGCTGCTGCGGGTCTCACACGGGGCCGTGCCGGGAACCGGCGACGGCCACCGCAAGCCGGAACTCTAGGGCTGCCTAGCCGGGCGCGGCTTGTCGGGCAATGGCCCCCCTTTGGCAGCGGGTCTGATAATCGGCGCCGCGCGTCCGCCGGTCAGTGCAGACGCTCACCCTGCTCGCCCAGCCAGAGGGACAGGTCGAGGTCGGTGATGACGTCGCCGTGGCCGAGCCGGCCGGCCAGCCGCCGCAGGTCGTTGAGGCCGGCCGCGAAGGTGAAGATGTACTCCTTCGGCACGAGCCGCGGCTCGCGCAGATGGTGCACCAGAAGGGCGTTGAGCTGCCCCGGCGCGACGGCTCCGCACCGCTCGACGATGGCGGTCACCCGCAGTTCGCGGATGTCGTCCAGGACGCCCACCACCTCGGCGTCGGCGACGTGCACATGGCGCAGCAGGACCCCCCGGATGCGGGAGAAGTCGGCCCCGACGGGTGGGTGCATGGGTCGGTCGTTCAGCACGGCTTGTCTCCCCCACCTGTCAGTTGTTGACCGAGCCGCCATCGACGACGAGCGACTGACCGGTGATGAAGTCCGATCCCGACGAGACCAGGAACAGCAGCGGCTCGATCAGGTCGTCCGGGGTCTGGTCGCGCTTGACCGCACGGCTGGCCAGCACCGGTCCGGTCAGGCGGTCCCGCAGCGTCTCGTTGGCGATCACCCCCTCGCTGAGTACCAGTCCCGGAGAGAGGGTGTTCACCCGGATGCCGTCGTCGCCCACCTCCCGGGAGATGGCCCGCGTCATGGCGACGATCGCGCCCTTCGACGTCACGTAGTGGAGCATGAAGGGCGTACCCTTGTAGGGCGTGCCGGAGGCGATATTGATGATGCGCCCCCACTTCTGCCGCCGCATGACCGGGATGACCGCCCGGGCGCAGAGGAAGGCGCCCTTGACGTTTACGGCCATGACCTTGTCCCACTCGGCCGGATCGATGTCGGTCAGGGGCTTCAGCGACAGGGAGGCGTAGATCGCCGCGTTGTTCACCAGGATGTCAACCCGGCCGAACGCGCCGAGAGCGGCATCCACCATCGCCTGCACAGAGTCCGGATCGCTCACGTCCGTCCGGTGATAGATCGCCCTGCCCCCGGCCGCTTCGATCGCCGCCACCGTATCCGCGCCCGGCAGCACGTCGGCCACGCAGACCGCGCCGCCCTCCGCGGCCAGAGCCTTCGCATAGACGGCGCCGATCCCCTGCGCCGCCCCGGTCACGATCGCGACGCGACCCTCGACACGCCCCATTCCACTCACTCCGCAGCCGTCCTGTCCGGTCCAGTATCGATGTCATAGAACTCCCGCGGCGGCGGCGTGAAGCGATTGTCCTTCCGGACGTGCGCCTCGCTGTCGCCATTGAACAGCGTTCCGATCACGCCGCGGTCGAGATCGCTGGTGCCGAACAGGGCGTCGCAGAGCGGGAAGGTCAGATTGAAGTTCCGCGCCTGCATCTGGCCGAGGTCGTGGTGCACCCGGTGCATCCGCCGGATGGTGTTCACCAGGGGGATATGCCGCAGGTAGGGGTGCCGCGCGTCGTCCAGGTGGGAGAGCGTGTGGAGCCCCTCGTACATCAGGTAGTAGACCGCCATCATGCCGACGGCGATGTAGGCCACGTTGGCGCTCCACAGCAGGCCCAGCACCAGGGCCGGCGGCACGGCCGCGAGGATGAAGGCGACCGGCGCGAAAGGCGGGAACAGCAGCGCCCGCCAGTCCCTGTGGCCATGGAAGGTCAGGTCGTGGTCGGTGAAGAACTGGTGGTGGGTGCCGCAGTGGCGCTTGTAGACGGCCTTCAGCCCGGCGACCGGGCGGTGCAGCACGTAGCGGTGGGCCGCCCACTCGATGTAGTTGCCGAACAGCAGCATCGGCACGATCACCAGCCACTCCAGCAGGCTGGCGTTCTCGATGCGCGACCAGCAGAACCAGATGGTGCCCAGCGTGACGGTGAGCATGAAGGCGAGGTGGTACTCGCCGCGGTACCAGCTCGGCGTGTCCTCGACGAACTTCCGCCGGAACGCCTTCTGTCGTTCCCGCTCGCGCGCGGCGCGCACGGGATCCTTCAGTGCGACGGTCGCCATGGCTTCCTCCCGATCAGCCCGGCCTTCAGCGGCCGATGTCCCGGCTGCATCGTGACGCCGGGCCGCGGCGGGCGCTTGTCCTCACCTCGCCTGCTTATTCCCGGAATCTGAAAAAGTGCCGGCGCCGCCGGAAAGGCCCTCAGGGCTGCAGACGGCCGCCGTACTCGGTCACCACCCGGCGGTAGGTGGCCGGGGGAATACCGACATGCTGGCGGAAGAAGCGGGTGAAGTTGCTCTGGTCCTCGAAGCCGTGATCGAGGGAGATGTCGACGATCGGCGTCGCCGTCCGGCCGAGGAAGTCCAGGGCCGATTCGATGCGCAGCGTGTTCGCGTAGACCACCGGGGTCACCCCGGTCTGTTCCTTGAAGAGCTCGAAGAAGCGCGGCCGCGACAGCCCCGCCACCGCGATCAGGTCGTTGACGTCGCAGCTCCGACCCTGCTCGCTGTGCAGGTAGGAGATGGCGCGGCGGATCCGGTAGTCGTTCATCTGGGCGGCCAGCGCCCGCGACTCGCTGCGGTCCCGCCAGAGGGAGAAGCCGGCGATCATCTCGATCATCAGGTCGAAGACGAGGCTCTGCACCCGCTCGGCGGCGAGGTCGCGGTCGTAGATCAGCTCTTCCGCGATCGACTGGGCCATGGTCTGCATGGCCTTGCTGACCCGCACGCACGGCGTCGGAAAGAAGCCCGGATGGCGGCTGAGGATCAGCTCGTCGTCGATGCGGCCCAGCCACTCCGGCTCGATGTACAGCACCAGCAGCACCGCGTTGCCGGCAGGGCTGAGGTGGGGATAGTAGTGCTCGCACCAGGTGTTCACGAGGACGGCCGTGTCCGCGGCGAGGCGGCACTCCTCGCCATCCACGATGAACGGCTGGTCGGCCCCGCGGATCTTCATGAGCACGTGACTCTGGGAGTGCGCGTGCCGAACCAGCGGCTTGTCCATGTCAAGCAGCGCTACGCGCCCGAAATCGCCCCGCAGCATGTTGAGGGCAATGGTCATGTGCTCTTTCCTCCCGCGCCCCCGGTCCCCGTATCGGGAAGCATTGTTGCACTTGTCCGGGCGGCGCTCCGCCTCGCGGCAGCAGCCTATATTACATCAGTGGGCCTGCGGGTCTTGTCCCAAGGTCTGACCGACCTCCCCGGGTCAGACGGAGATCGTCTCGATCAGCTGCCTGCGGTCGGCGGGGCGCTCCGGGCTGCCGCTGAAGACGATCCGCCCCCGTTCGACGGCGTGGAAACGGGTGGTGAAATCCATCGCCCAGGTGACGTTCTGCTCCACCAGCAGGATCAGCAGGTCGCCACGGCTGCGCAGATCGGACAGGATCCGGCCGATCTCGTCGACCAGGAAGGGGGCGAGGCCCTCCGTCGGCTCGTCGATCAGCAGGATGCGCGGCTCCCCCACCAGCACCCGCGCGATGGCCAGCATCTGCTGCTCGCCACCCGACAGGGTCGTGCCCATCTGGGCGCGCCGCTCCGCCAGCCGGGGAAAACGCCCGTAGGCCGCCTCCATCGCCGCGCGGGCGTCGGCCCGGCTGCGCCCCCGCTTCTGCCGCAGACCGAGGCGCAGGTTCTCCTCCACCGTCAGGCCCGGAAAGATGCGGCGGTCCTCGGGTACGAGGCCGAGACCCCGCCTGGCGATCTGGTCCGGCCGCAGGCCGGCCAGGCTCTCGCCGTCGAGGGTGATGCCGCCGCGGGTCGGACGGATCCAGCCGGCGATGGTCTTGAGCAAAGTCGTCTTGCCGACGCCGTTGCGCCCGAACAGGCCGATGACCTCGCCAGGGCGCCCCTCGAAGCTGGCACCCTGCAGGATGTGGCTGAGGCCGTAGTGGGTGTGCAGATCCTCGACGACCAGCATCAGCCTGCCCCCGTTCCGAGGTACGCCGCCTGCACCGCGGGGTCACGCCGCACCTCCTCGGGCGTGCCTTCGGCCAGCTTCGTCCCCTGCTGCATGACGACGATCTTGTCGGAAAGCCCCATGACCAGGCCGATGTCGTGCTCCACCAGCAGCACCGTCAACTCGCCGGCGAGGCCGCGGATCATCGCGGCGGTCTCGTCGGTGTCGCCGTGGGACATGCCCTGAGTCGGCTCGTCGAGCAGCAGGAGCTTGGGCTCGCTGGCGAGGGCGACCGCGATCTCCAGCCGCCGCTGTTCGCCGTGGGAGAGATTGCCGACGCGCTCCGCCGCGGTGCCCGCGAGCTCGAAGCGGTCGATCAGCTCGTCGACCTTGGCGAGCGCCCGGCGGCTCCGCCGCAGCGGCAGGAGCTGCCGGTGGGCCGGCTCCAGCATCTGCGCTGCCAGCCGGAGGTTCTCGGCCACGGAAAGCTCCATGAAGAGGTTGGTGATCTGGAAGGACCGCGCCAGCCCCGCCCGCAGCATCCGCATCGGGCTGGCACCCGTCACGTCCGTGCCGTCCATCACCACCCGGCCCGCCGCCGGGCGGATGGCACCGCTGACGAGGTTGAACAGCGTGCTCTTGCCGGCGCCGTTCGGCCCGATGACGGAGACGATGGTGCCGCGCTCCACGGTGAAGCCCATGCCGTCGACCGCCCGCAGGGCGCCGAAGCGGATGGAGAGGTCGCGCAGCTCGAGGATCGGCCGGCTCATCGGCGGGCGCTCCCGCCGCGCGCCCGCCGCCGTTCCAGCCAGTCGCGCAGGTAGCCGACGATGCCCTTGGGGAAGAACATCACCGAAACCATGAAGATGACCCCGATGACGATCAGGTGGTGCTCGGTGTAGCCGCTCACCACCGACCTGAGGCCGGTCAGCAGGACGCTGCCGACGATCGGGCCGATCAGCGTCCCGACCCCGCCGACCACGACGTTGATGACGGCGTTGCCCGAGGCGTGGAAGAACATCAGCTCGGGCGACACGAAGCCGCGCAGGATGGGATAGATCGCGCCGACCAGCACGGCGATCTCCGCGGCGACCACGTAGGCGGCCAGCACGTAGAGGCGCGTGGCGTAGCCGAGGAACGGCGCACGCTTCTCGTTGACCCGGATGGCGGTGAGGGTCCGCCCGAAGGGCGTGTCGAGGAAGTAGGCGACGACGGCGTAGAGGGCGGCGATGCAGACCAGCATCGTCAGGAAGAAGGCGATCGGCTCGCTGGTGTCGACCCGGAAGAGCAGGAAGTCGATCCTGAGCTGAGGGATGCCGATCATGCCGTCGGACGCCCCCAGGTCGCGGGTGTTGTAGACCGCCCGCGCGGCGATCTGCGCCAGGCCGAAGGTGATCAGGGCGAAATAGACGCCGCGCACGCGGTTGGCGATCAGCCCGGCCAGCAGCGCGGGCACCAGCCCGGACAGCAGGGCGATGCCGATGGCCAGCCAGAAGGAGGGGGCGAGGTCCTTCAGCACCAGCGCCGAGACGTAGGCGCCAAAGCCGAAGAACATGGCCTGGCCCAGCGAGAGCAGGCCGGTGTAGCCCAGCAGGATGTCGACGCTGATGGCGAGACCCGAGAGGATCAGCGCCTCGGTCGCCAGGCGCAGGTGGAAGCTGTCGCCGACCGCCCAGCCGAAAAGGCCGAGCGCCAGCGCGATCAGGAAGAAGGCAGCGGAGACCCAGCGCAGGGAGACGCCGCGGAGGGCCGGCAGGCAGCGCGGCGTGCCGGCCGCCGGCCGCGGTCCGTCATGCATTGCCGAGCCTTCCGAACAGGCCCTGCGGACGGATCATCAGGACGACGACCATGATCCCGAAGACGATCGGCTCCGACCACACGGGCGACACGTAGAGGCTGGCGATCGACTGGATCTGCGCCAGCACGATCCCGGCCACCACGGCGCCCTTGATGCTGCCCATCCCGCCGACGATGACGACGGTGAAGGCGAGCAGGATGAAGTCCCGCCCCATCGTCGGGAAGACGGAATAGATCGGGGCCAGCAGGACTCCGGCCAGTCCCGCCAGGGCGCAGCCGAAGGCGAAGGTGGCCGAATAGATGGTCTTGACCGGCACGCCCAGGGACCCGGCCATGTCCTTGTCGAAGGCCGCCGCCCGGACCATGGCGCCCAGGCTGGTGCGGTAAACCAGCAGCCAGACCCCGGTGATCACCGCCGCGCCCAGGCCGATCAGCAGCAGCCGGTAGTTCGGCATGAAGATCTCGAAGACCTCCGTGCCGCCGGTGACCGGCAGCGGCGGCCGCAGCGGGTTGGGGCCGTAGATGATCTTGTAGGCGTCCTCCAGGATCAGGGCGAGGCCGAAGGTCAGCAGCAGGGTGAGGATGTGCCGGTCCCGGTGGTGGAAGACGGTCTGTATCAGCGTCCGCTCGACCGCGTAGCCGATCGGCAGCATGGCCAGAGGGACGACCAGGCACAGCGCCCAGAATCCCAGACCCAGCGACGCGAAGGTCAGGCCGAGGAAGGCGCCCAGCGCGTAGAACTCGCCGTGCGCCATGTTGATCACGTCGAGCAGGCCGAAGATGATCGTCAGGCCCAGGGCCATCAGCACCACGGCGATGCCGATGGCCAGGCCGTTGATCATCTGCGGCGCCAGTACGAACTGGACGTATTCCATCATCCCCCCGACGTCATCCGCGTCCCCCACCCCAAGGCGAGGGACGCGGAAACGAGAGCCCTCGGCTCAGAAGCGCTCGCAGGTGTCGGGACCGATCGCCTTGTCGCCGGCGATCGTGTCGATGACCACGAACTTCCCGTCCTTCACGGCCACGGCGTACATGTCCATCATCGCCTGATGGTCGCCGGCGCGGAGCGTCTTGGTGCCCTGCACGGTGTCCCAGGAGATCCCCTCCATGGCCTTGCGCACCGCGGCGGTGTCGGTCGAGCCGGCCTTCTCCACCGCCTTCTTGTACATCGACATGAAGCCGTAGGAGTCGGCGCCGTAGAGGTCCGGCATGGTCTTGTAGGCCGCCTCGAACTTCTTCACGAAGGCCTGGTTGGCCTCGGTGGAGATCGTGGGCGAGTAGCCGACGCCGGTCACGAAGCCCTCCGCCGCGGCGCCGATGGCCCCCAGCGTCGCCGGTGTGACGGCCGAGGCCGCACCGATGGCCAGGAAGCGGTCACGCAGCCCGTACTCCTGGAGCTGGGTCAGCAGGCGGACGGAGTCGTTGCCGCCGGTCGAGGTGTAGAGCACCGTCGGCCGATCGGCGCGGACCTGACCGAAGTACTGCGAGTAGTCGGTCGTGTTCAGCGGCGCGTAGACCTCGCCCACGGTCGCCATGCCCGCGGGTTCCGCGACCTTCTTGAACTCCTCGACCGTGTTTCGCCCCATCTCGTAGTCGGGCGCCAGGTAGAAGACCTTCGAGTCCGGCTTCTCGGCCTTGAGCCAGGCCGCCAGGGCATTCGACTGCATCGCCGCGTTGGCGTTGATCCGGAAGACGTTCGGCGAACACTGGGCCCCCGTGATGGCAGTCGAGAAGGATACGGTGGTGACCAGCAGCGTGTCGTTGCGCTCAGCGACCTGCCCGACCGCCAGGGTCACGCCGGAACTGACGGTGCCGGTCAGGATGGCGACCTTCTCCACCTGGATCAGACGCTCCGCCTTGGCGGTGGCGACAGCCGGGTTGATCTCGCTGTCTTCGAAGATCAGCTCGACCTGGCGGCCCATGATGCCGCCTGCCTCGTTCACCTCCTTGGTGCCGAGTTCCAGACCCCACTTCACCTGCTGTCCGAGCACCGCGTAGGTCCCGGACAGCGGCGTGATCACGCCCACCTTGATGGGGTCGGCGGCCTGCGCCGACAGGGCGCCCGCCAGGCTCGCGGCGGCGGCCGCAGCGGCAAGAACTCTCTTCATCGTCTTCCTCCCGTTTGTGTTTTTCTGGAACGCCGGACGGGGCGGTCCCAGGCCGCACCGTTGCGCCGCCGGAGCCCGCCCGCCGATCGGCGGGCCGTGCGACGGGTGCGGCGACAGCCATCCGAACCCTAGAAAAGCCGCCTTTGAGGGGCATTGTCGGCTCGTTCCCCAAATTGGCCCTGCGTCTGATTATCTTGCCGGCCCGGCCGATCGTGCGGGCCCGTCACGCCGGAAGGCGCCGCTTGCGGCCCTCCGCGCGGAACGCATGCGAGGGGGTCGGCCTTCAAGACTTGCGGGCGCCGTCTTCGCGGGTTCTGTTCAGGCGCCCAGTGCCGGAACCGGAAGCAGGCAGGATCTGAATTCGATGACCAAGGACTTCGCGTCGCTCTACAGCCACGACTTCCTGCGCATCGCCGCCTGCGTGCCGCGGTCCCACGTGGCCGAGCCGGGCTTCGCCCTGCGGGAGGCCGAGAGCCTGGCGAGGCAGGGCGACGAGGCAGGCGTCGCGCTGATGCTCTTCCCCGAACTCGGGCTATCCGCCTATTCCCTGGACGACCTGCTGTTCCAGGACGCGCTGCTCGACGATGTCGAGGCGACCATCGCCGCGCTGGTGACCGCGAGCCGCGCCCTCTTCCCGGTCCTTGTGGTCGGTGCGCCGCTGCGTCGGGAAGGTCAGCTCTTCAACTGCGCCGTGGTGATCCACCAGGGCGCGGTTCTGGGCGTGGTGCCGAAGAGCTATCTTCCGAACTACCGCGAGTTCTACGAGCAGCGGCACTTCACCGCCGGCCGCGACGAGCGCGGCGAGGACATCACGCTCGCCGGCGCCACGGTGCCGTTCGGCGCCGACCTGCTGTTCCGCTCGACCGGCACCGTTCCCGTGACCTTCCACGTGGAGATCTGCGAGGACATCTGGGTGCCGCTGCCCCCCTCGACCCGGGCCGCCCTGGCCGGGGCCGAGGTGCTGCTGAACCTCTCGGCGAGCAACATCACCATCGGCAAGGCTGAAACCCGCCGGCTGCTGTGCGCCAGCCATTCGGCCCGCACGATCTCCGCCTACGCCTATTCCGCCGCAGGGCCCGGCGAATCAACCACCGACCTCGCCTGGGACGGCCATGCCGCCGTCTTCGAATGCGGCGACCGCCTGGACGAGACCGAGCGCTTTCCGGCCACGGCGACCATGGCCGTCGCCGACGTCGACCTGGGGCGGCTGCGGCAGGAGCGGATGCGCACCAACACCTTCGGCGACTGCCGGCGCCACGAGAAGACGCTTGCCGAGCCCTTCCGCACCGTGGAATTCCGGCTCGATCCGCCGGCGCGGGCGGTGCCCCTGCGCCGCCACGTCGAGCGCTTCCCCTTCGTGCCCACCGATGCCGCCCGCCTGCGCGAGGACTGCTACGAGGCCTACAACATCCAGGTGCAGGGGCTGGCCAAGCGCCTGTCCTCGGCGGGCCTGAAGAAGGTCGTGATCGGCGTATCGGGCGGCCTCGATTCCACTCAGGCCCTGATCGTCTGCGCCAAGGCCATGGATCTGCTGGGCCACGACCGTCGCAGTATCCTGGCCTACACCCTGCCCGGCTTCGCCACCTCCTCCGAGACCAAGGCCAACGCCTGGGCGCTGATCCGCGCCCTCGGGGCGAGCGGCGAGGAGATCGACATCCGTCCGGCGGCGCGACAGATGCTGGCCGACCTGGACCACCCCTTCGCCCGCGGCGAGGAGGTCTACGACGTCACCTTCGAGAACGTGCAGGCGGGCCTGCGCACCGACTACCTCTTCCGCCTGGCCAACCAGCAGCGGGCCCTGGTGGTCGGCACCGGCGACCTGTCCGAACTGGGGCTCGGCTGGTGCACCTACGGCGTGGGCGACCACATGGCCCACTACAACGTCAACGCTTCGGTGGCGAAGACGCTGATCCAGCACCTGATCCGCTTCGTCGCCCGCTCCGGCGAGGTCGACGAGGAGACGGTGCGCGTCCTGGATGCCATCCTGGCGACCGAGATCTCCCCCGAACTCGTCCCGGCGTCGGCCGCCAACCCCATCCAGTCCACCCAGCAGGTGGTGGGCCCCTACGCGCTGCAGGACTTCACCCTCTTCTACCTGACCCGCTTCGGCTTCCGACCGTCGAAGATCGCCTTCCTCGCCCACCACGCCTGGAGCGACATGGAGCGCGGTTCCTGGCCGGTCGACCTGCCGCCGGCCGAGCGGCGGGCCTTCACCCTGGCGGAGATCCGCCACTGGATGGAAGTCTTCCTGCGCCGCTTCTTCGCCAACCAGTTCAAGCGCTCGGCCCTGCCCAACGGGCCGAAGATGACCTCCGGCGGCTCGCTCTCGCCGCGCGGCGACTGGCGCATGCCCTCCGATGCCTCGCCTGCCGCCTGGATCGCCGAACTCCAGGCTGAGGTGCCGGAAAGGCTCTGACCGGCCGTTCAGGTCCAGGCTGCCAGCGCGCCCTCGGTGTCGACGGTCTCGACCTGCTGGCCGAAGCGGCGGTGGTAGACGCCGATGAGGGCGTCGTGGGTCTCGTCGGACGCGCTGCAGAGGCCGTCGACCACCAGCACCACACGGTAGCCCAGGTCGACAGCCCCAAGCACCGTCGCCAGCACGCAGACGTCGGTCTCGCCGCCGCTCACCAGCAGGGTGTCGACGCCGCCGCGCTGCAGGCGGTCGTGCAGGTCCGATCCGAGCCAGGGCGAGTAGGTCGCCTTGTCGACCACCGTCGCAGGCGGGACGAAACGCGCCAGTTCCGGGACCAGGTCCACCATCCCCGCCTCGAGTCGGCTGCGTGTCATCGCCTCCCAGCGACGGTAGTAGCGCCGCCAGGATCCCGTGGCCTCCTCCGGCCTGTCCGGCGGTATGAAGCGGGTGAAGACCGTGCCGTCCGGCCGATGCTCGCAAAGCCGGACGACATTCGGCAGCACCCGGGGCAGCCAGTCCAGCGCCCAGTCGGAGGGCGCGGCGAAGAGCTTCTGCATGTCGACGCACAGATGACGGCAGGACGCCGTCAAAGGTCCGAAGCGCAGTCCGAAGCGGTCGGTCTTCAGAACCACCGGGGTCCTCCCCTGCACAAGAGACAGGCCGGAGGAACGAAGGACCGGCCGACGGGTTCCCGGCCGGCCCCCCGTGTCCCGCTGGCTCAGATCATCCAGTCGAACTGGTCGACGGCGACGTTCCCCGGCGTCGCCTGGAAGCCGAAGCCGACCGACTGCCCCGCGCCGACGCTGTCGTTCCATTCGGTATGGCGGATCTCGTAGACATCGCCCTCGTGGGAGACGATCTCCGCATTCCAGATGTCGACGATCTCGTAAGGCATCTCGAGCCGGACCGACCAGTCCTCGACGGTGGTGCTGCCGGAGTTGTCCAGGCTGACCTGGGCCACGAAGCCGCTCCCCCAGTCGTCGTCGATGGTCACCGCCGCCGAGAGGCTGCCCGGGCCGGCTGCCGAACCGTCTGCCGGGCCGTCTGCCGGAGACGGCTCACGCGGGGCGGTGGAAAGGTCGTCATCGACGATGGTGGCGGTCGCCGTGGGATGCGCGAGCGTCGCGTTGTGCGGGTTGGAGAGGTTGAAGACGAAAGTCTCGTCCCCCTCGTTCACCGCATCCCGGACGATCTCCACCTGGACCGTCTTGCTCGTCTCCCCGGGCTGGAAGGTCACGCTGCCGGAGACGCCGTGGTAGTCATCGGCCCCGGCGGAGCCGTCCGCAGTGGCGTAGTCAACGCTCACCACCTGATCGCTCGCCGCTGAGAGAGCGATGTCGAACTCGGCCAGGGTCGTCAGCTCGGCAGGCGCCCCGGAGCCGCCCCCCGAGACATCCTCGAAGGTGAACATGAGCGGATCCAGACCGTCGACCTTGTCCTGCAGCACGGTCTTCCAGTCGTCGGCCAGGATGCCCCCGGTGTCGCCGGAGTTGGGGTTCCAGGACCACCAGGTCCAGCTCATGCCCTGGTCACCGGCCGGCAGGTCGTGGCTGCCGTTGGCGTCGAGGTCGCCGGAGAGGTAGGCGGTGATCTTGTCGAACCAGGCGACGTCCTTGGGATCGGTCAGGCGGCTGCCGAACTCGCCGAGCAGGATCGGCGCGATGCCCTGCTTATAGATGTAGCCCCAGTTCTGATCGAACTTGTCGGTCAGGTTGTCAGGGAAGGACGGATCGCTGAACCACGGCTGGGCATAGATCGAATTGGGGTAGTCGTGCGGCGAATAGACCACTTTGTTGTCGACATTCAGGTCGACCGGGCGGTCGGCCACCCCCATCAGGTTGCCGCCCCACCAGTAGTACTGGTTGTTGTAGGCGCCCACCCCCTCGACGACGATCAGCCAGTCGTCGTTGACGGCCTGGATCGCGTTGCCCGCCCGTTCCGCCGCCGCGGCCCAGTCGGTGGCGCCGCCCCCGCCCCAGGTCCCGTTGTGGGGCTCGTTGTGCAGGTCGGCACCGATCACGGCCGGGTTGCCGGCGTAACGGTCGGCCAGCATCACCCAGTCGTCGATCCAGCGAGCCTCGTCATAGGCACCTTCGTACCAGAGGCCGTTGCTGTTGGGCCCGGCCCCCGCGCTGCTGCGGTGGTGATCGAGGATGATCCGCATGCCGATCTCGCCGGCATAGTCGACGACCGCGTCCATGATCTGCAGGGGCGTGAGGCCCTTCAGCTCCGGATTGAGGTTGTAGTTGATAGAGCCTGCCGTGGCGCCGGGATCGAACATGGCGTTGGAGAAGGGGAGCCGGATGGTGTTGAACCCCAGCTCCTTCATCTGATCCATCATGTCCTGGTAGTTTCGGGTGTGCAGACCGTCGGGGGAAAAGCGCCCGGACTCCATGCCGAACCAGTTGACGCCGGCGATCTTCACGCTGTTGCCGTCAGCGTCGATGATCTGGTTGCCTTCGGTGCTGAAGAAGCCCTCTGCCGGGCGGACCGCACCCGGGTCGCCTTCCTTCACCGAGAGATCGGAAACGGACAGGCTCGGCGGCCCGGCGCCGACGTCGTTGTCGCGGATCGTTCCCCAGGCCGTGCCATCGTCGATCGTCGCCCCGGTGGGAGAGGAGAGCCGGACCTGATAGGTCTCGTCGCCTTCGACCTGGGTGTCGCCCTGGATCAGCACCGTGATCGTCTTGCTGACCTCGCCGGGGGCGAAGGTGATCGTTCCCCGGCCGTCCACGAAGTCCTGCCCGGCCTCCGCGGTGACGCCGCGGGTGGCGAAGTTGACGCTCACCGGACTGTCCGATGCGGCCGACAGGGTCACCGTGAAGTTCGCCTTCTTGGTGCCGCTGTCGCCTTCGAGGTTCGCGCGGTCGCCGATCGACAAGGTGGGCAGCGTCGGCGGCGCGACATCGTCGTCGACGATCGTGCCGAGCCCTTCGCCATCGGCGATCGTCGCCCCAGCCGGGTTCGACAGGACGAGACGGAAGCTCTCGTCCCCCTCGACCTGCGTGTCGCCCTGGACGGCGACCTGCACCGTCTTCGCCGTCTCCCCCGGGGCGAACACCAGGGTGCCGCTCCGCGCCAGAAAGTCGCTGCCGGCGGCGGCACTCCCCGACGCCGTCGAAAAATCGACCGAGACGGGGCTGCCAGAGGCCTCAGAGAGGCTCACCGAGAAGGTGGCGTAGTGTGTTCCGCCGTTTCCCTCGGTGACCGTCGCATCGCCGACCGCAAGCTGTGGGGAGGCCCCGTCGTCGCCGCCCAGCGGATCGCCGTTCACGAGGACGTGGTCCGGCTCCGTGACGGGCCCTGAGTTTGTGGCCTGAAAGCCGAAGGTGACCTGGCCGTTCCCGGGGATAGTCGCATTCCAGCTGGCGTTACGGACAACGTAGTGGTTGCCGACATGGCTGACGATCTGGCCGTTCCAGAGATTGGTGATCTGGAAGGGGGCGTCGAATTCGATCGTCCAGCCATCGACGCTGGCGCCGGACAGGTTGCCGATCGTCATCTCCGCGATGAAGCCGGCATCCCACTGGCTCGAAAGACTGAAATCCACTGACATGCCCATGGCATGCTCTCCCTCGTGATTGTGCACGCCAAAGGTAGGTTCTCGCCTTCGGCTGTACCGGAGAGCATTTCCCGCCGAAAATGGTTAAAATATCAGACGTTTCCGATTTATTGACGCTCGCCTCACGCGGCCGGCCCCGACGGGCTGCTCGCTCCGCAGTGGCGGAATCCTGCGGATATTTGTTAACGGCCGTGAGGTTCGATCGGTTCCGCGCGGCGGCCGACTGTCACAGGCTGGCGGAACAGACCCCCCTTTGGCGCCGGGCATGACGCAGGATTGCCACCGCCGGATGCACCCGCTGGCCCAGCCTTTGCTGATCAGGGGGACGTGCCGGCCTGCCCGGCCGCCAGCCGCTCGATCAGGGCCCGATAGTCGGCAAGCGGTGGCACCCGCCTCTCCGGCTCCTTGGCGGCCTCGTCGCGCCGCCTGAGCGCGACCGCCGAGGCGAACCAGGGGCTGGTTTCGAACCGCCGGGCAGCGGCCCCGGCGAAGGAACCGCCCTGCAGGACGAGCGAATGGACCGACGCCGGAGACAGGCGTTCGAGGTAGCCCGGCTCGGTCGCACACAGCCAGCGCTTTGCCGCCACGTGCAGGCGCACCGGCTCCGTCACGTCCGCTCCGAAGAAGCGCGCGAGGAAGTCCGCGCCGCTGTCGCTGTGGTGAACGTCCCCCGTCTGAGGGTCGTCATGGTCGAGCAGATGGCCCACGTCGTGCAGCAGGGCCGCGACGATGTCCGGCGCGGCCGCGCCTTCCCGAACCGCCGCGGCAGCCGCCTGCAGGGCGTGCGCCCTCTGGGTCACGCTTTCGCCGTAGAGTTCGTCGCCACGCACGGCGAACAGGCGGTCGATCTCCCCGTAGGCACTCATCGGCAGCGCTCCGTCTTTCGGCGGAGCGCACCTTACTGCGCGTCGGATGACGGAACGATGGCGGCACCTGCGGCGATCAGCCGTTCGATCTCGGCGTCGTCATAGCCTGCCTGCGCCAGCACGGCCCGGGTGTGCTCCCCGAGCAGTGGCGCGGCGTGCTGCACGCGGCCGGGCGTCCGCGACAGCTTCACCGGCAGGCCGATGGTCGCCACCTCGCCCAGCCGGCTGTGGTGGACCGTCGGCACCATGTCGCGCGCCCTGGCCTGGGGGTGCTCCAGCATCTCGGTGATGGACAGGACGGGTCCGGCCGGGCAGCCGGCCGCCTCCAGGCGCTGCAGCCAGTGCGCCGTCGGAGCCTGCCGGAAGCGCGCCTCCAACTGCTCCACCAGTGCCGGCAGGTTGGCCATGCGGCCGGCGTTGTCGGCGAAGCGGGGGTCCTCGGCGAGTTGCGGCAGGTCGAGGACGGTCAGCAGCCGCTGCCAGTTCTTCTGGTTGGCCGCGCCGACGTTGATCCAGCCGTCGGCCGTCGCGAAGGACTGGTAGGGGGCGTTCAGCGGATGGGCGGAGCCCAGGGCCCCCGGCGCCCGGCCGGTCGCCAGGGCGATGGCCGACTGCCAGTAGGTGTGGACGATGCCGGCCTCGAAGAGGGAGGTGTCCACGCGCTGGCCGCGGCCGCTCCGCTGCCGCTCGACGATCGCCGAGACCACGCCGAGGGCGGCGAGAATGCCGGCGGTGATGTCGGAGACCGGTGCGCCGACCTTCACCGGCGGCCGCCCCTCCCCCTCGCCGGTGATCGACATGAGGCCGCTCATGCCCTGGGCGATCAGATCGAAGCCCCCCTGCTCCGCCAGCGGGCCCGAGCGGCCGAAGCCGGACAATTCGCAGTAGACGATGCCCGGGTTGTAGGCGCTGACCGCCTCGTAGCCGAAGCCGAGCCGCTCCAGCGTGCCGGCGCGGTAGTTCTCGACCAGCACGTCGGCGTCCTGCAGCAGGCGCCGCAGTACGGCCTTTCCGGCCTCGTGCTTGAGGTCGAGGGCAATGCCCCGCTTGTTGCGGTTCATCATCATGAAGGCCGCCGACTCGCCGTCGATGGCCGGCGGCACCATGCGCCGGGTGTCGTCTCCTCCCGGCACCTTCTCCACCTTGATGACGTCGGCCCCGAGGTCCGCCAGCATCAGGCCGCAGACAGGCCCGGCCATGATGTGCGCCAGCTCGACGACGCGGATGCCGGCGAGCGGTCCGCCCCTGCTCTCCTCCGCCATGGCTCAGCGCCCCACGAAGCGGGGTTGTTCCTTCGCCAGGAAGGCGCGGTAGCCGATGCGGAAGTCCTCGGTGTCGAAGCAGGCGAAGCCCTCGTCCAGTTCCTCCGGCGTCAGCGGGTGCCCCTGCTTCAGACGCCGCAGGAACTGCTTGTGCCAGCGGGCAACCAGGGGCGCCCCGGCGGCGATCCGCTCGGCGGTGGCGAAGGCCTCGGCCTCGACCTCCTCGTCGGCCACGATCCGGTTGACGATGCCCTTCTCGCGCGCCTCCTCGGCACCGAAAATCCGCCCCTCCAGCAGGATCTCCAGGGCCGTCGGATGGCCGACCAGATCGGCCAGAGCGGAAATCTCGGGGTAGGCCATGACCAGGCCCAGGCGGTTGATCGGCGCGCCGAAGCGGCTCGACCGCCCGCAGATCCGCAGGTCGCACAGGCCGGCGATCTCCAGGCCGCCGCCGACACAGATGCCCTTGATCATCGCGACGCTCGGATGGCGCAAGGCGCGCAGGGCCGAGATGGTCTCGTGCATCATCGCACCGTAGGCCCGGGCCTGGCTGCGATTGGAGCGATCGGTCTCAAACTCGCCGATGTCGTTGCCGGGTGAGAAGGCCTTGTCACCCGCCCCGCGCAGGATCACGCAGCGCAGGTCCTCCTGGGCGTCCAGGTCCCGGAACACTTCGCCCAGGCGCCGCCACATGGGCTTGGTCAGGGCGTTCAGCTTCTCCGGGCGGTTCAGGACGACGACGGCGATGGCGCCGTGCCGCTCGACCTTGATGGTGTCTTCGCTCATGGGGGAACTCAATAGAAGAGGTTGATCGGGGCCAGCGCGAGCCACGGAACGTAGGTGCAGAGCATCAGAACCGCCAGCAGAACGGCGATGAAGCCGAGGTTCGCCTTGGTGGTCGCCCAGATGTCCGACCGCGCGATGGAGCAGGAGGCGATCAGCACCGAGGCGACGGGCGGCGTCTGCTGGCCGATCGCCAGGTTGAGGGTCACCACCAGCCCGAAGTGGACGGGGTCGATCCCCACCTGGTTGATCAGCGGCATGACGATCGGGACGGTCAGGATGATCGCCGCCGCCGAGTGCAGGAACATGCCGAGGATCAGGAAGGCGACGTTCAGCAGCAGCAGGACGAGGTAGGGGTTGGTCGTGATGTCGCCGATCGCCCCGGCGAGGGCCTGAGGCAGGCGGCTTTCCGTCAGGAAGACGCCGACCAGGGCCGAGGCGGCCACCAGCAGCATGACGACCGCCGTCTGCAGGGCACCGTCGACGCAGGCCTTGTAGAAGGCCTTCAGGTCCAGCTCCCGATAGATGAAGACCGAGATGAGCAGGGCCACCAGCACCGCCAGCCCGGCCCCTTCCGTGGCCGTGACGAAGCCGCCGAAGATGCCGCCCAGGATGATGACCGGCAGGAAGAGCGCCCAGATCGCCTCCCGCAGGGCGACGAAGAGGCGCTGCAGCTCGAAGCGCTGCTCCACCGGGAAGTCGTACTTCCAGGCGTAGTAGTAGCTGGCCGCCGCCAGCCCGATGCCGCCGACGATGCCGGGCAGCAGGCCGGCGATGAACATCTTCACCACCGAGACCTCGGCCATGACGGCGTAGAGGATCATCGGCACCGAGGGCGGCAGGATGATCGCGAGGCTGGCGGCGGAGGAGGAGATGGCCGCGGCGAACTCCTTCTTGTAGCCGCGCGAGCGCATGGCCGGGATGAGGATGGAGCCCAGGGCGGCCACGCCGGCCACGGCCGAGCCGGAAATCTCGGCGAAGAACATCGAGGCCCCGACCGTGACCATCGCGAGGCCGCCGCGGATGAAGCCCAGCAGGGCGCTGGCCAGGGCGATCAGCCGCCGCGAGATCGACGAGGCGTTCATGATGGCGCCGGCGAGGATGAAGAGCGGGATGGCCAGCAGCGGGAAGTTGGTGGCGCCCTCGAACATGACCAGCGCCACGTTGGGCAGCATGTCGGCGCCCTGGACGATCCAGATGGCGCCGACCGCCACCATGCCCAGGGCGACGGCGATCGGCACGTTCAGCAGCACCATGCCGAACAGCGCCACCAGCATGTAGACCATGGTCGCGGTCATGGCGTCAGCGCTCCTGTGCCGCCGGCGCGGGAGCGGCGCCCTGCAACGCCTCCTGCAGCTCGTGGTCGACGAAGCCGCTCGCCCGCGCCGCAGCGATCACCTCCGGCAGCCGCAGCAGCTCGGCGACGATGAAGAGGACGGCGGTGATCGGGATCACCGACTGGGTGATCTGCAGGGAGACCGCAGGCAGGCTGACCAGCGTGCTGCCCTCCAGGATCTGCAGCACCTCCAGGCCGGTGACCGCGAGCACGCCGAAGAAGAAGATCACGATGGCCTCGGCGACCAGCGTCACAGCGAGCCGCAGACCGGCCGGCAGGGTGTTGACGATGCCGGGGAAGCCGATGTGCGCCCCGCGCAGCGCGGCCAGGGCACCGGCGTAGTAGGTCAGCCAGCACAGCCCGATCGAGGCGATCTCGTCGTACCAGGACAGGGCATAGCCCGCCGCCCGGAAGAGGAACCCCATGATGATGAGGAGGGACAGGGCCACCATCAGCAGGGCGGCGACCACTTCGAGGAGCTTGTCGAGGCCGCGGCGCAGCCCCTTGAGCGCAGCCATGGAAGATCGACCTCCGGCGCGGACTGTCGGGATGGGACCGGCGGCTCCCGCCCGCAGGCGGGAGCCCTTCGCAGATCAGCCGGTCAGGAGCCGTTGGCGAGCGCCAGGGACTTGTCGACCATCTCCTGGCCGCCGGGCACCTCCTTGGCGAACTCCTCGTAGATCGGCTTGCTGGCGGCGATGAAGGCGGGCTTGTCCACCTCGTTCACCTGCATGCCGCCCTCCTTGAGCTTGCCGAGCAGCTCGCCGTCGAGCCGGGCGGCGATCTCCAGGGCCACCGGCTCCATCTCCGTCGCCGTCTCCTGCAGGATCTGCTGCACGTCGGCCGGCAGGCGCGACCAGCTCCGCCCGGCGGTGAGGTAGGCGGGCGTGTAGACGTGGCCGCTCATCGACAGGTACTTCTGCACCTCGTAGAAGCGCGAGGGATAGATCTGCGCCAGCGGGTTCTCCTGGCCGTCCATCACGCCGGTCTGCAGCGCGACGAAGACCTCGGAGAAGGCCATGGGGCTGGGGTTGGCGCCGTAGGCCTGGAACATCTTCACCCGCCAGACGCCCTTCGGCGTGCGCAGCTTGATCCCGGCGAGGTCGGCCGGGACGACGATCGGGTGGCGGTTGTTGGTGATCTGGCGGAAGCCGTTCTCGAAGACCGCCAGGATCTTGTAGCCTGCCTTCTCGGCGATCGGGAAGAGGACCGGCTTGGTCACCTCCTCGCGGATGCGCGCGGCGTGATCGCGGTCCTTGACCAGGTAGGGCATCTCGAAGAGGCCGAACTCCGGCGCCACGGTGGTCATGACGCTGGAGGGCAGCGCCAGATCGATGGTGCCCAGCTTCAGCTTCTTCATCATGTCGCTGTCGCTGCCGAGCTGGCTGGAGCCGTAGACCACGACCTTGCCCTTGTCGCCCAGCTTCTCGTTGGCGCGCTTGGCGAACTCCTCCGTGGTCTGGGCGAAGAGCGAGCCGGGCTCGCCGACGTGCCCCAGCTTGATCTCGACAGGCTCGGCGGCCGCGGCCGAGGCGAGCAGCGTCAAGCCGCAGAGCGCCCCCATCACGGACAGGATTTGCCTCTTCATCTCTTTCCTCCCACTGGTTTCGGTGCAACTGCACGCAAGGCCGGTCTTGCCGCCGGCTGACGCGCCCCTTCGTCAGGCCGCCGCTGCGGCCGTCGACGGCTCCTGCGCCAGATGCTCGAGGGCCGCCTTCACCCCTGCCGCCTGGTGGGGAACCTGCGCCAGGGCGAGGCCCATCTCGACGCCGCAGAGCGTCCCGGCGAGCATCAGGTCGTTGAAGTCGCCGAGGTGGCCGATGCGGAAGACCTTCCCCGCCAGCTTGCCCAGGCCGGCCCCCAGCGACATGTCGAAACGGTCCAGGATGACCTGCCGCAGCGCATCCGCATCGCTGCCCGGCGGCACCAGCACGGCCGTCAGCGAGGAGGAGTATTCGGCCGGCTCCTGGCAGAGGATCTCGAGGCCCCAGGCCCGCACCGCCCGGCGCGTCGCCTCGGCATGGCGGTCGTGGCGGGCGAAGACGGCCGGCAGCCCCTCGTCCTCCAGCAGCATCTTCAGGGCCTCGCGCAGGCCGTAGAGCAGGTTGGTGGCCGGGGTGTAGGGGAAGAAGCCCTTCAGGTTCGGGCCCGTCATCTCCTCCCAGGACCAGTAGGAACGCGGCAGCCGCGCGCTGGCCGTCGCCTTCATCGCCTTCTCGCTGACGGCGTTGAAGGAGAGCCCGGGCGGCAGCATCAGGCCCTTCTGGGAGCCGGCGACGGTGACGTCGACGCCCCACTCGTCGTGGCGGTAGTCGATCGAGGCGAGCGACGAGATGGTGTCGACCATCAGCAGGGCCGGGTGGCCGGCTCGGTCGATCGCCCGCCGGACCTCGGCGATGCGCGAGGTGGCCCCGGTCGAGGTCTCGTTGTGGACGCAGCACACGGCCTTGATGGCGTGGCCGCGGTCCTCGCTCAGCTTCGCTTCGACCTGCGCGGGGTCGACGCCGCGGCGCCAGTCGCCAGGGACGAAGTCGACGGTGAGCCCCAGCCGCTCCGCCATCCGCCGCCACAGGCTGGCGAAGTGGCCCGTCTCGAACATCAGCACCCGGTCGCCGGGGGAGAGGGTGTTGACCAGCGCGGCTTCCCAGGCGCCGGTGCCCGAGGCCGGATAGATGATCACCGTACCGCGGGTCTGGAAGACGGCCTTCATCCCGTCGAGGACCTCCCGGCCCAGCGCACCGAACGCCGGCCCGCGATGGTCGATGGTCGGGTTGTCCATCGCCCGCAGTACCCGGTCGGGAACGTTCGTCGGTCCCGGGATCTGCAGGAAGTGCCGTCCGCTCCGAAAGCTCATCCGCCCCCTCCTCGCTCGCCGGAGATGCAACCACATCCTTCGGCCGAAGTGAATGCATAATTCATATGGCCGGACAACCTCGTCCGGCCGATGACGGGCCGGGCATTCCACCGTGCGGAAGGCCGGCCCGGCGCCCTCTCCCCATCCAGCCGCCGGTGATGCATATTGAATGCAGGCCTTTTCTTCCCGGGACCGGATCATGCCGCTCGACGCCCCGCACCCGCCCTCCCGCCCGGCCGCGGCCACGCCCGGCGACAGCCGGCTCGCCGCACGCCTCGCCCGCGAGACCCGGGCGGAGGTGCTGTTCGACGCCTTCAGCCGCGGGCGCTACTCGACCGACGCCTCGATCTATCAGATCGAGCCGATCGGGGTGGTCGTGCCCCGTTCGGCGGAGGACGTGGCAACGACGCTGGCGATCGCCCGCGAGGAGGGTGTGCCGGTGCTGCCCCGCGGCGGCGGCAGTTCGCAGTGCGGACAGACGGTCGGGCAGGCGCTGGTCGTGGACACCTCCAAGCACCTGAACGGCCTGCTGGAGGTCGACGCCGAGGCAAGAACCTGTCTGGTGGAGCCCGGGCTTGTGCTCGACCAGTTGAACCGCGCGCTCAAGCCGCACGGCCTCTGGTTCCCCGTCGACGTCTCCACCTCCAGCCGCGCCACCATCGGCGGGATGGCGGGGAACAACTCCTGCGGCTCCCGCTCGCTGCGCTACGGCACCATGCGCGACAACGTCGAGGCCATCGAGGCGACCACCCTCGACGGGCTGCGGATGCGCTTCGGCGAGGTCGCTCCCGACATCGAGAGCAGCAACCTGCCGTCGGCGCAGCGCGATCTCGTGGCCGACCTGCTGGACCTGGGCCGGCGGGCGGGGCCGGAGATGGCGGCGCGCTTCCCGAAGCTCATGCGGCGGGTGGGCGGCTACAACCTGGACGCCCTGTTGCCGGCCGTCGCCTCGCCCAGCGGCGAGACCCGGCGCCGGCCGGGCGACCCGCCAAACCTGGCGCACCTCCTGGTCGGCTCGGAAGGAACCCTCGCCTGGTTCGAGCGGCTGCACCTGCACCTCTCGCCCCTGCCCCGGCACAAGACCCTGGGCGTCTGCCACTTTCCGACCTTCTACAAGGCCATGGACTCCGCCCGGCATCTGGTGACGCTGGGGCCGACGGCGGTCGAACTGGTGGACGACACCATGATCGGCCTGTCGCGCGAGATCCCGGCCATGCGCGACACGGTCAACCGTTTCGTGCGCGGCGAGCCGGCCGCCATCCTGCTGGTCGAGTTCGCCGAGGCCGACCCGCAGGAGAACCTGCGCCGCCTCGCCGGGCTGGTCGACCTGATGGCCCAGCTCGGCCTGCCCGACAGCGTCGTCGAGGCGACCGACCCCGCCTTCCAGTCGGCGATCTGGGAGGTCCGCAAGCAGGGCCTGAACATCATGATGTCGATGAAGGGTGACGGGAAGCCGGTCTCCTTCGTCGAGGACTGCGCGGTGCGCCTGGAGGACCTGGCCGACTACACCGACCGCCTGACCCGGGTCTTCGAGAAGCACGGCACCAAGGGCACCTGGTACGCCCACGCCTCGGTCGGCTGCCTGCACGTGCGGCCGGTGATCAACCTCAAGACCGAGGATGGCGCCAGGGCCATGCGGGCGATCGCCGAGGAGGCCTTCGCCATGGTCCGGGAGTACAAGGGCTCCCATTCCGGCGAGCATGGCGACGGGCTGGTGCGCAGCGAGTTCCACCGGCCCATGTTCGGCGATCGCATGGTCGAGTTCTTCGCCGAAACGAAGCGGCGCTTCGACCCCGCCACCCTCATGAACCCGGGCAAGATCGTCGATCCGCCGAAGATGGACGACCGCAGCCTCTTCCGCTTCAAGCCGGGCTACGCCGTGCCGCCCTTCCCCACCGGCCTCGACTGGTCGGCCTGGGGCGGCTTCGGCGGCGCCGTCGAGATGTGCAACAACAACGGCGCCTGCCGGAAGCTCGACGCCGGCGTCATGTGCCCCTCCTACCGGGTGACCCGCAACGAGCGCGACCTGACCCGCGGCCGGGCCAACAGCCTGCGGCTGGCCATCTCCGGCCAGCTCGGGCCGGAGGCGCTGACCTCGGACGCCATGGCCGAGACCCTGAAGTACTGCGTCTCCTGCAAGGGCTGCCGGCGGGAGTGCCCGACCGGCGTCGACATGGCGCGCATGAAGATCGAGGTGCAGCACCAGCGGGCGAAGCGGCACGGCCTCTCCCGCCGGGACCGGCTGATCGCCGCCCTGCCCCGCTACGCGCCCTGGCTCTCGCGGATGGCCGGGCTGGTGAACGCCCTCGACGGCCTGCCGGGCGCGGCCGTCCTGCGTGAGCGGCTCACCGGCCTGTCCGCACGGCGCAGCCTGCCGCGCTGGGCCGCCCGGCCCTTCCAGGACGACGGCACCAGCCTCGGCGATCCGCAGGGCTGCGAGGTCGTCCTGCTGCCCGACACCTTCAACCGCTGGTTCGAACCGGAGAACCTGGATGCGGCCCGGCGGGTGCTGGTCGCCGCGGGCTGCAGGGTGCACCTGCCGGCCGCCGCGAGCGACCCCGCCCGGCCGCTGTGCTGCGGACGCACCTACCTCGCCGCCGGGCAGGTCGAGGAGGCCCGCGCGGAGGCGAAGCGGATGGCCGAGGCCCTCGCCCCCTTCGTCGCCCGCGGCGTACCCGTGATCGGACTGGAGCCCTCCTGCCTGTTCAGCCTGCGCGACGAGTTCCTCGCCCTGCTGCCGCGGGAGGCTGCGGCAGGGCTGGCGGAGCGGGCGGTGACCTTCGAGGAGTTCCTCGCCGCCGAACAGGCCGCCGGACGGCTCCGGCTCCCCTTGCGCTCCCTGCCGCAGCGCCGCGCCCTGCTGCACGGCCACTGCCACCAGAAGGCCTTCGGCGCGGTGAAGCCGATCGAGACCGTGCTGGGCCTCATCCCCGGCCTGACCGTCGAGACCATCGACAGCAGCTGTTGCGGCATGGCCGGGGCCTTCGGCTATGGTGCGGAAACCTTCGAGGTCTCCATGGCCATGGGCGAGCTCTCCCTGCTGCCGGCCGTCCGCGCGGCCGACGCCGACACCCTGCTGGTCGCCGACGGCACCTCCTGCCGGCACCAGATCCACGACGGCACCGGCCGGACCGCCCGGCACGTGGCGCGGGTGCTGGCCGATGCCCTGGCGGAACCGGCGGAGGGAGAGGATCGGGGCGCGGAGGCCGCCCATGGCTGACAGCGGCCCAATCGCCCGGCGCTCCCTGCACGACGAGTTGGCCGACCGCCTGCGCGACCTGATCGTCGAGGGCGAGCTGGCAGCCGGCGAGCGGATCTCCGAGAAGGCCCTCTGCAGCCGCTTCGGCGTTTCGCGCACGCCCCTGCGCGAGGCCCTGAAGGTGCTGGCCCACGAGGGGCTGGTGGAGCTGTCGCCCAACCGCGGCGCCTCGGTCGCCACCCTGACCCGGGCCGACGTGGAGGAGATCTTTCCCATCCTCAGCGCCCTGGAGGGCCTCGCTGGCGAACTGGCCGCGCCCGCCCTCACCGACGCCGAACTGGCCGAGGTGCGCGCCCTGCACTACCAGATGGAGGTGCACTTCCGCCGCGGCGAACGGCCGGCCTACTTCAAGCTGAACCAGCGCATCCACGAGCGCCTGATGGAGCTGGCGCACAATGCGACCCTGCTGGAGATGCACCGCAGCCTGACCCTGCGCATGCGCCGGGCCCGCTACGTCGCCAACATGTCCCGCGAGCGCTGGCAGCAGGCCATGGACGAGCACGAGCAGATCCTGCACGCCCTGGAGGCCCGCGACGGCCCGCGCGCCGGCGCGCTGCTGCGCGGCCACCTGGCGACCAAGGCCCGCACCGTGCTGGAGCTGCTCGACGCCGGCCAGGACCTGCAGGCGGCGGGCTAGCCGCGCGCCGGCCTCCGCCACGCCGTCGCCAGCAGCACGCCGGGGAAGACCAGGGCGAGCCCGGCCGCGTGACAACCGTGCAATTCCTCGCCCAGCAGCAGGGCCGCGAGGCCAACGGTGACCCCGTTGGCGCACTTCACACGCGATGAAGCGCGACTTGGTGCGTGAGATGAAGCGCGACTTAGTGCGCGAGCGATTGCAAAGTCGCGTTAAAGCGATTGCAAGCGATGCGTTGGAGCTTCACATTATGTGATGTGAGGCATCGGGAGGAGCTGGCACTCCCCCCGATCTCCTCGTTAGCTGAACAGGTGCCGTAAGGCTTCGAGCGCCTTGCATAGGGCACTGATCAGTTCGAGGAGTACGATGATCCAAGAGATCATGGTAGTCTCCTCACGGTCAACTCGGGGCCGCAGACCACCGTGGAAGGCGGCCCCGAGTCGTCTATTAGGTTACGCCCCCTTACTGTCCATGCCAACGTCACCGCTGGCTGAAAGAGCTCAGGTGGCGCAAGAGGTATGACAGCCCTCCTTGTTCCCGCCCTCCTGGGCTTCCCGCCACGGCATCCACAGTCGCTCCGGCCCAAGTCGTAGTGCTGTTGTAAAACTTTCCACGGCACACCCTGGTCGCGCGCTCTGGCGAGCTCCTCGCCGTTGTTCTCCGGCACGCTGGCCGGCCGCGACATCACTCCGCTCCCATTCTGGAGCAAGTCGACAGGGATCAGGACGGCAGTCAGACCCTGTTCCTGTTGCGCTACCGAGGGCCAACAGCTGTCGGCTCGACGCCGCAGAGCGCCAGGAAGGACGACGAAAAGCGGATGCGGTTCGTCTGGCCATCTTCTTCGCGGATGTAGTGGTGGAGCGCGATGCCGAGCCGTTCTACCGCGGCGGCAACAGGAGCGGGGACGGGGCCGCCGAGCAACAGAACGGGTCGATGCTGATGCATTCGGGTGAAGAGCTGGCGATAGAGGTGGAGCTGCCCGATACCGGTGTGGACGTCTGACGCGCTCGCTCCTGACTTTATCTCAAGGAGGATTGGCACCCCGTCGACACCTTCTATCTCCATGTCCACGGCGTGCCCGCTCTTCAGCCTCGTTTTGCGGTAGCGGATGCCAGCTGCCGACAGCGACTCGGCCAGAGCCATCCAGACATCTCCCTGGAGCAGACACCCTTCATAGGCATCGCGGGCCGCGCGCGGGCCTATGGTGAAGAAGCCGCCAACCTCGGCAGCCGAGAGCGCTTCCCCCCGCCATCATCGGCGACCGGACCCTCCGGATCACCCGCGAATGGGGTCCGCGCAGTCCAGCAGAGGTCGACGAAACGCGCCGTGTCCCGCCGGATGGCCGCTGGCGGATCATCAAGATTGGCAACGATGAACCATCGCCGCTCGGCGGAGCGCCCGGTCGTTTCAACGCTAACTGGGGCTAAGCCAGTGCGAGCAATAAATTCTTCCTCAAGGATCGGGGGCGCAGGCGGCCGACTCAGTCTGCCCTGCCGCAACAAATAGCGCCCACCGATCTCATCCTCGCCAATTGCCGAAAGGACATTGTAGTCACCCGCAACAACGGGTTCGTTGATCTCGACGGCCCACCTAGCGCCACGTGGATCAAGCCCAAGGTTCGCGGCGACTTCACGCTTGGGAGCCAACTTGAGGAAGACTTGGTGCTGGGGGAGCGCCAGTAGGCCGCCATTCGCGACCGCTGTCTGCGCCATCGCATCCACCCACCCCTGGAACGCCCGCCTGCACACCTCCGGATCAGACACAATGCGCAACGTTGGCGGCAGCAGGCCAAGCTCGGCCGCGAGCGCGCCGTAGCTCGGGTCAAACCGTTGGATCGCCTCAACGCTCCAGGCAATCAGTTCCTCGCGCGAGAGCCGAAGACCCTCCTCGGCGGGCAGCATGGCCGCAAAGGGGGAGGTTCGGTGATCGCCCCCTTGCCTCAACTCGTAGCGGTGTCGAACCGCCCCATTTTGACTGACCGTGTCCAATTTGACACAGAACTGGCCCACGGCATCAATACCAGCTGTATAGGCGAGTGCCTTAGGCGCGTCGAGCCAGGGGTATATTCGAGCCCAGGTGTAGGGCTTGAACTTCTGCCCCTGATCCGTCGGCTTAGAGAGCTTGCGGACCCGTCCGCGAGGGAACAATGTTTGGCGGATACCATGTGCCCAGGCGGCAGTGGCTTCATAGGCCTCGACCAGCACCCGATAGGCCGAGTTCTGCTCTGCGTCCCGGGCATCGCGGGCGACACCATCCCATGCCTGAAGCAGCGCAAAATGCTCAGGGCGAAAGCCGCTATCGGTCAATGTGGTTCCACCATCCTGTGCGATGGCTACCATACAGGGATTTTATCTTTGTATATGCCAAATCCGAGTGCGGCGGTCCCCCTAGAGGATCAAAAAGGCAGACGGGACGCACCGGCCTAGGAGTAGGTGTTCAGTCTCCCAGCGCCGGGAAAGCCTTTGCGGAGTGACAGGCCGCTTCAGTGCGACTGGGGGGCCAACTAGCCTCGCCCCGGCCTCCGCCGCGCCGTCGCCAGCAGCACGCCGGGGAAGACCAGGGCGAGGCCGGCCGCGTGATAGCCGTGCAATTCCTCGCCCAGCAGCACCGCCGCGAGGCCGGCGGTGTAGAGCGGGCCGAGATAGAGGGTGAGGCCGGCGACGTTCGCCCCCAGCTCGCTCAGCAGGAAGCCGTAGGTCTGATAGGCGGCGAAGGAGGCCACGACGGCGATCAGCACCGCCACGGCGATGCCCTCCGGGCTGAGCGGGGGAACCTCGCCGTGGGCCAGTTCCAAGAGGTGGAAGGGCAGCAGGCAGAGCAGACCGGAGGCGCAGCTCGCGGCGAAGCGGGTCATGGGATCGAGCCGGCTCGGCCGGTAGCGCACCAGCACGGAATAGAGGCCCCACGACACGGCCGCGGCCAGGATCCACAGGTCGCCTGACGTGAACTGCAGGGTCAGCAGGACGTCGAGCCGGCCCTTCGCCACCACCACCAGCACGCCGGCCAGCGACAGCAGGACGCCGACCACCTGCCGGGCGCGGAGGCTCTCGCCGAAGGCGAAGGTCGCCACCAGCAGGATGAAGATCGGCGCCGAGGCGTAGATCACGCCGATGTTGGTCGCCGTGGTGGTGTCGGCGCCGATGTAGACGAAGGCGCCGCAGACGAACATGCCCAGCAGGCCGAGCAGGAAGAGGTCCAGCCGCTCGGCCCAGAGCAGCCGGCGCTGCCGCCAGAGGGCGCCGCCGACCAGCGGCAGCATGAGCAGGAAGGTGATGGCCCAGCGCCAGAAGGCCAGGACGAAGGGCGGCCAGAGGTCGGCCCAGGCCCGCGCCGCCAGCATGTTCGTCGCAAGCATGGCCGGATAGACCGCCAGCAGCACCAGCGCCAGCCGGTGGCGCCCGCCCGCCGTCATCGCCGCAGCCCGGGTGTCAATGAAGCCGCCCGCGCCGCAGGGAGAGGACGAACCAGCCCCAGGCGGCGAATTCGGCCACCAGGATGAGCCCCAGGGCGCTCCGGTAGGCGCCGGCCGTGTCGCCGTCCGCGGCCAGCACCTGGACGAGCAGCCCGAAGCCCCACTGCATGGCGAAGGTGACGGTGAAGACCAGCAGGTTGAGCGCCGTGTTGACCCGGCCCGAGAGCTGCAGCGGGAAGGCGCCGGCCAGCGTCGTGAAGGCCAGGGCGCCGCTGCTCGACGACAGCACCAGCAGCACCCAGGGCCAGGCCTCTCCGGGGGCGAGACCGAGGGCGGCCACCGCCTGGGCCGCGACGTTCACGACTCCGGAGCCGAGCAGCGCCCAGGCCTGCGGCACGCCGCGGCGGGCGCAGAACTGCCCGAGCCAGCCGCCGACGAAGAAGCCGAGCGCCGGGCCGCAGCCGATGAAGACCAGCAGCGAGGCGATGTCCTGCTGGCCGAGGCTGTCGACGGCGCGCATCCAGGGGGCCGTCCAGAGGGTCTGGAAGGTGAGGCCCACCGCCTGCATCAGCACCACGGCCGGGGCGATCCGCCAGAGGATGGCGGAGGCGAAGATGCGTCCGACGCCGACGCACTGGGCCCAGAGGCCGTCGCTGTGCAGCCCGTGCCGGCCGCGCGGCTCGGGCACGATCAGGAAGATCGCCAGGCCCATGAGCGCCACGCCGGCCGCCAGGAAGAGGAAGAGGTCGCGCCAGTCCATCAGCCCGAGGATCCACTCCACCGGCTCGGTCGCGGCGATGGCACCCAGGCCGCCCACGGCGGTGACCATGCCGGCCGCCAGCGGCCAGCGCTCCCGCGGGAAGGTGATGTGCACGATCTTCAGCGAGCACATCAGGCCGCCGGCCAGGCCGATCCCCATGAGGGCCCGGGCGAAGGTGAGGCCCAGCGCGTCCGGGGCGAAGGCGAAGGCCAGTGCGCCGAGAGCGGCAATCATGAAGAGGCTGGTCTGCACCCGCCGCGGGCCGTAGCGGTCGAGCAGCATGCCCAGAGGGATCTGGAACAGGGCGTTGGCGGCGAAGAGGATTCCCGTCATCACCCCGAGCGTCGCCGGGTCGAGGTCCAGCTCGGCGACGAGCCGGCCGGAGATGACCGCGTTGATCGAGCGCAGCAGGAAGACGAAGAAGTAGCCGAAGCCGAAGGGCAGGCAGACGAGGAGGAAGAGGTTCCAGAACCCGGCCGCGGCCTCGGTTCTCTCCGCACTCTCTGCGCTGGTCATCCCTGTCCGCTTCTCCCTCTTGAACGGCGGACCCTAGGGAGTGGCGCCAGCCGGCGGCAACGGCGAAAGCGGCCCGCATGGCAGGGACCGGCGGCAGGCATGGCTGGCTGGCCCGTGCCGGCCCGCTCGGATAAGCTCGCGCCTTCCGTCACACAGGCACGCGCCCCGATGAACCACGACCGCTACGACAACGGCTACATCCTCGGCATCCTGCAGTCGGTGCGCACGATCGCCATGGTCGGCGCCAGCGCCAAGTGGAACCGGCCCTCCTTCTTCGCCATGAAGTACCTGCAGGAGAAGGGCTACCGGGTGCTGCCGATCAATCCGGGACTGGCCGGCCAGGAAATCCTGGGCGAGACCGTCTGGCCCGACCTCGCCTCGACCCCCGGCCCTTTCGAGATGGTCGACGTCTTCCGGGCCAGCGAGTACGCCGGCGGACTCGTCGACGAGTCGATCCGCCTGAAGGACGAGAAGGGCATCGAGGTGGTCTGGATGCAGCTCGGGGTGCGCGACGCCGCCGCGGCGGAGCGCGCCGAAGCCGCCGGCCTGAAGGTGGTCATGGACCGCTGCCCGAAGATCGAGTTCGGCCGGCTGAACGCCGAGCTCTCCTGGGCCGGCTTCGATTCGAAGGTCATCACCGCGCGCCGCAGGCGCCTGAAGAGCGCCTGAAGGCAGAAAAACCATGAGCGAGACCAGCAAGCAGACCTCCTTCGGCTTCGAGACCCGGTCGATCCATGCCGGGGCGCAGCCCGAGCCGGTGACCGGTGCGCGGCAGACGCCGATCTTCCAGAACACCTCCTACGTCTTCTACGACGCCGACCACGCCGCCAGCCTGTTCAACCTGCAGACCTTCGGCTTCATCTACTCCCGGCTGACCAATCCGACGGTGGCCGTGCTCGAGGAGCGGATCGCCAGCCTGGAGGGCGGGCGGGGCACGACCTGCTGCGCCTCGGGGCACGCCGCGCAGATCCTGGCCCTTTTCGCGCTGATGGAACCGGGCGACGATTTCGTCGCTTCGACAAGGCTCTACGGCGGATCCATCACCCAGTTCGGCAAGACATTCCGCAAGTTCGACTGGTCGGTTCGCTTCACCGACTTCGACCACCTGGACGCCGTCCGCGCGGCGATCGGGCCGCGGACCAAGGCGCTGTTCTGCGAGAGCCTGGCCAACCCCGGCGGCGTGGTCAGCGACCTGGAGGCGCTCGCCGCCATCGCCCACGACGCGGGCATCCCGCTCATCGTCGACAACACCCTGGCCACGCCCTGGCTCTGCCGGCCGATCGACTGGGGCGCCGATCTGGTGGTGCACTCGACCACCAAGTTCCTGAGCGGCAACGGCACCGCCATGGGCGGCGCGGTGGTGGACAGCGGCCGCTTCGACTGGTCCGCCCACCGCGACCGTTTCCCGGGGCTGGCGAAGCCGGAGCCGGCCTACCACGGCCTGACCTTCGCCGAGACCTTCGGCGACATGGCCTTCACCATGCAGGCCCATGCGGTGGGCCTGCGCGATCTCGGCGCGACCATGGCGCCGCAGCACGCCTTCCTGACCCTGCTGGGCTGCGAGACCCTGGCCCTGCGGATGGAGCGCCACTGCAGCAACGCCGCCCGGATCGCCGCCTTCCTGAACGACCATCCGGCGGTCGCCTGGGTGAACTACGCCGGCCTGCCGGGAAACCGCTACGGTGACCTGGCGAGAAAATATCTGCCAAAGGGTTACGGGTCGGTCTACACCTTCGGCGTGAAGGGGGGCTATCAGGCCGGGCTGAAGGTCGTCGAATCGGTCGAGCTCTTCAGCCACCTGGCCAACGTCGGCGACGCCCGCTCGCTGATCCTGCACCCGGCCTCGACCACCCACCGGCAACTGAGCGAGGCGCAGCAGACGGCGGCGGGCGCGGGTCCGGACGTCATCCGCCTGTCCATCGGCCTGGAGACGGTCGACGACCTGATCGCCGACCTGGACCGGGCCCTTTCAGCCGCGCAGGCCCGGACGGCGGCGGAGTAGGTTCTCTCCCTTCCTCCCGCGGGCCCTCGAGGCGGAGAGAGCAAGAAAGCCCTCTCCTCCGAAACAGGGAGGCGTAAAGCGTCGGGCGAGGAGCGCCGGCACGCATGGCCCTGGACTGCTTCGGCGGCCCTGCCGCCTCGCAGTGACGTCTTCGTCGTCGCGAGCCCCGTCAGGGGCGTCGCGATCCAGGGCCGCCGCTGCCGGCCTGCCGGTTCGAGGGAGCAAGACCAACCCTCGCCCTTCGACAAGCTCAGGGCGAGGAAGCCCTCACGGTCCTCATGCTGAGCCTGTCGAAGCATGAGCCTGTCGAAGCATGAGCCCCTCCAAGCACGGGCCTTGCGGCCCGGGCCGGACGCGCCACGGCCTCGTTGTGGCCGAACCCCTCGCCCGTCGACACGCTCAGGGCGAGGATTTCCGAAGGTCCTCATGCTGAGCCTGTCGAAGCATGAGCCTGTCGAAGCATGAGCCCTCGAAGCACGGGCCTTGCGGCCCGGGCTGACGCGCCACGGCCTCGTTGTGGCCGAACCCCTCGCCCTTCGACAAGCTCAGGGCGAGGATTTCCGAGGGTCCTCACGCCGAGCCTGTCGAAGCCCGAGAGGTGCCGGACGGTCCTTGCCACGGCCTCAGGGCTCGGCGCAGGTGAAGTTCGCGGCGTCGGTCGTCGGTCCCTGGCCGGAATAGCGGGCGACCTGCGGATAGGGGCAGCTCGGCCGCGTCCACAGGGTCTTGCCCTCCTTGTCCCGCTTGGTCATCAGCAGGGTCTCGGGGGCCTTGCCCTCCTCCACCCAGGCCTCCAGCGCGCTCAGCGGGTCGAGGCCGCTCTGGTCGATGCCGTCGCCACCGGACAGGATCCCGCAGTGGTCGGCGCCGGGGATCATGAAGAGCCGCACGAAGCCCTGCGCCTGCTCACGCCCGCCGTTCGTCTGCATCACCTTCTCGTAGTAGTCGACCGTCTTGAACGGGGTGACGATCGAGTCGGCCCAGCCGTGCCACATCAGCATCTTGCCGCCGCTCTGCCGGAACCTGGCGAGGTCCGGGTTGTCCGAATTGTAGATCTCGCCCATGGGCGCCATCTCGTCGGGGTCGTAGTCGAACTCGAAGTCGGCGGTGCCGAAGGCGGCGCCGGGATCGTCCGGGAAGGCCATGTAGCGCAGGAACTGGGTGTTGAAGGCCGGGATCAGCCGGCCGGCGCCCTTGCCGTTGCCGGTGAGCCACAGCCACCAGTAGGGCTCCGAACCCTGCGGCAGGCCGCCGGGATAGAGCGCCTCGCCGTCGCTGTTGGTCGCCGGGCTGTACCAGGCTTTCAGCACGCCGACCTCGTCCTCGGTGAGGCAGGAGGCCTTGTCGTCGCCCTCGCACTGCAGCTCCGCGGGGTCCCAGTCGCAGAGCCGGGCGTCGGAGATGAGCCCGTCCTCCAGACCGTCCTTGCCGTCGCAGGACTTGAGCACCGCCTGGTGGACCAGACCCGCCTTGGCGGGCGGGAAGATGTCCTTGCCGTCGGCATCGGTGTTGGCGCGCACGAGGTGGGCGAAGGCGGTGCCGACCAGGCCGGTGTAGTCGAGGGCGGGCGCACCGTTGATGATGCCGTCGAAGTCGTCCGGGTAGCGCCAGGCCTCCATGCTGGCCTGCCGCCCGCCGGTGGAGCAGCCCTGGAAGTAGGAGTGCTTCGGCGCCTCGCCGTAGAAGGCGGCGATCAGGTCCTTGGTGACCCGCTGGCCCTCGTGGGTGGAGCGGTAGCCCCAGTCGGCCTCCGCGGCGGGGTTGCTCATCGCCCAGCGGCCGTCGGTGATCGAGCTGCCCCAGTGGCCCGAGTCGTTGGCGCTGACGGCGTAGCCGCGCTTCAGGGCGTAGTTGATCGCGTTGATGAAGCCGGGCCGGTCGCTGTCGAGGGTGCCGCAGAGACCGCCGCAGCCGGCCATGTAGAACTTGCCGTTCCAGTCCTCGACCGGCAGCCGCACTTCGAAGTTGATCGCCGGCCGCACGTAGCCGAGCACCCGGCAATAGGACGGCAGGCCGTCGGCGGCCGGCACCACCGTCGCCGACAGCAGGTTCGTGTTCTCGATCTTGAGGCCGGCCAGGGCCGCGCAGTCCTGGCCCTGCGCCGCGGCGGCAGGCTGGGCCAGCGCCCAGAGGAGGCCGGCGGCAGCGACGCCGCCGGCGAGGAAAGTCCGCATGATGTCCCTCCCAAAGCATCGGTCGGTGGCGGCTTCGGCCGTCACCTCCCGACAGTCTAGCGGGAAGGTGTTACCGGCTGCTATTCCGCCGGTTGGATCGCCGGCCCCGAGCGCGCCGCGGCCCGCCCGGCCCGATCGGAGGGCAGCAGCAGGGCGGCACAGCCGGCGGCGAAGGCAGCCGCCCCGATGCCGGTGAAGAGCCAGGTGAACTCGCCGGTGGCGGCCTGGGACAGCGAGACCAGCCAGATGGCGACCGGCGCGCTGCCGAAGGTGAGTACGAACTTGATGCCGTAGGCGAGGCTGTGGTGGTTCGCCGGCGTGTAGCGCGCCAGCAGCAGGTTCTCGGCCGGCAGGGCGGCCGTCGCCAGCATGACCATCAGCATGGCCGCGCTGAGCAGGGGAACGCCGCCGATCCAGGCGACCGTCAGCACCAGCGGCACCTCGACGAAGAGGCTGCCGAGGTAGACCAGCTTCAGCGGATAGCGGTCGGCGAGATAGCCGCCGACGATCTGCATGGCGCCGCCCACCGCGAAGACGGCGGAGACCATGGCGCCGATGCCGAAGGCACCCTCCCCCGCCACGTCGCGCAGGCGCAGGTCGAAAACCTTGGGCAGCGCGGTCTGCGCCACCTGGAAGAGCAGCGCCACCACGACCATGGTGAAGACCAGGACCGCATAGGCCCTGAGCGTGTCGCCGCGGGCCGGCGGCGCCTCCTTGCGCACCAGTTCCTCGCCCTCGACCACGAGCCGGAGCCGCACGGCGACGATGAACGCCAGGCCGGTCAGAATGCAGATGACGCCCGGGACGATGAAGGCCGCCCGCCAGGAGAAGAGGTCGATCAGCGCACCGGCCACCAGGCCGGCCACGGCGACGCCGACGCCGCCGAAGATGCCGTTGAAGCCGAGAGCCTTGCCGCGCGAGACGGAACTGCGCACCAGCCAGGCGATCCCGACGGGGTGGTAGATCGAGGCGAACAGGCCGAGGGCACCGAGGCCCACGATCAGGGCGGCAGGACCGTCGGCGAAGCCGCACCAGATCGAGGCGGCGCCCAGCCCGAGGAAATAGATCGACATCATGCCCGTGGCCGACCAGCGGTCGCCCAGCCAGCCGGCCGGCAGCGCGCCGATGCCGACCATCAGGGCGCCGACGGACCAGAGCCCGATCAACTCGTGGTAGGGAAGCCGCCACTCGCTCTCGAGCGCCAGCACGATCACGAAATAGAAGGCCGTGAAAAAGTGGACGTAGAGGTGTCCGACGGCCGAGAAGAGCTGTGCGTAGAGCGGTGCCCGCGGTGACATCGACGGCAAACCTTCGGGTGCGAACGGTCAGCGCAGGCTAACGCCCCCGAGCCGGCCGCAACAACCCGAGCGGCCGCAGGGCAGCCATCCGCAACCGGCGGGAAGCCGCTCAGCGGGCAGCGCGGAACCTGTCGAAGAGGGGCGCCGCACCGGAAAGGTCTCGGCCGGCGGTCGCCGACCGCCGCAGCACGTCCTGCTGAGGCTGCCCGTCGTGCAGAACGGCGGCGAGAGCCCAGAGCAGCGTCGATCGCGCACCCGACCGGCAGAAGGCGAAGACGGGGCCGTCGGCCTCGGCCATCGCGGCGTGGAACTGCGCAACCTGGTCCGGGCCCAGGGTCGGCATGGTGACGGGGATGAAGTGGTAGGCGAGCCCGGCCTGTTCCGCCGCCTCCCGGATCTGCTCGGAGGTCGGCTGCATGGGGCCGTCCTCGCCGTCGGGGCGGTTGTTGACGACGACCCTGAAGCCGGCGGCGGCGAGCGCCGGGATCTCCTCCGGCCGGACCTGGCCGGCCGTCGTGATGGTCTCGTCTATGGGGGTGGCGTCGACCACGCTGGACCTCCGCACCGGACGGATCTGAGGATGGTCGGAGCGGCGGGATTCGAACCCACGACCTCCAGCGCCCCATGCTGGCGCGCTACCAAGCTGCGCTACGCTCCGACTGGCGCCTCTTATGCCCTGGCGGCCGCCGCTCGTCACTACCCCGTTCGCAGCGACTTTCGAGGATCGTCGGCTCGACCATTCAGTGGAAGGGGAATGGTCCAGGATAGTCGCCCGTGGGCAGCAGGTGCGTGACCAGTCCGCCGCCTTCGCTCCAATGGTGCAGCAGCATCCCCGGCGGCTCCATGACGAAGGCGGCCCGCGTGCCCTGGTGCAGGTCGAGGGCGATCTGGTGGGCGGTGCTCGGCGCCGTCATCACCACCGTGCCGGCCCAGCGGCGGGTGATCGGGCGGTGCAGGTGGCCGCAGGCGATCCGCTCGATCTGCTGGTTGGCCGCCACGAGCGCCGCCAACTGCTCGGCGCCAGCGTTCAGGCCGAGCGAATCCATGTGGTCGATGCCGGTCCGGAACGGCGGATGATGCATGAAGATCATGGTCGGGGCCCGAGGCCGCTCGCGCAGCCGGTCCTCGAGCCAGGCGAGGCGCCGGGCGCACAGCTCGCCGTGGGTCCGCCCGGGTACCTGGGTGTCCAGGCAGATGAGGCGGATCGGATGATCCTCCACCACGTAGTGGCAGAACTCCGGGTCCTGGCGAAGGTAGGCGTGATCGGCGAAGACCGCCCGCAGGCCGGCGCGCCCGTCGTGATTCCCGGGGAGCAGCAGCAGGGGCAGCCGCATGTCCGCCAGGATCGCGCGCAGGGTCTCGTATTCGTCCTCGCTGCCTGCATCGACCAGGTCACCCGTGGCGACCACCAGGTCAGGGCGCGGGTCCAGCCCGTTCAGGCAGGCGACGGCCTGTTCGAGGTAGTGCGCCGTGTCGACCCGTCGGTAGGCCGGCGCCCGGCCGGCCCGAAGGTGAAGGTCGGAGATCTGGGCAATCAGCATGATGGCGAGGAATCCAGCAGGGATGGGGCCCGTCGACGGCCGCCATGGCAGCCTGTGGATCCAACAGTGACAGTTTCTAGCGTCCTCGCCCATCGCGCCGGCCTTCGCCGGGGAAAGAAAAAACGGCACACCCCCGCAGGGATGTGCCGTCAGTGGAGCCGCAGGCAGGGAACAGGGGGCTGCGGCTCGGGTTCGTCAGGACGCGTCACGCGCGCCAGAAGGGCTTGCGGATCTCGGGGTCCACGTCGGCGCGGGTCAGGCCGACGTCTTTCAGGGCGTGCTCGTCCAGCCCCGCCAGGTGCTCGCGCTCGAGCCAGCGGTCGTACCAGACCAGGGGCATCTCGAAGACGATCTGCGCGAGCTGCGTCACCCGGTGGGCCTGCCAGCTGCGCCGGGCGCCGCCGGACGAGCCGAAGATCGAAACGAGTCTGCCGTTCATGACAATTCTCCTAAGCCGTACACGATCCGCGGCCGTCCGCGGAACTCCTGAAAAATGATGCCATGGCAGGTAGTTGCGCCTGTTCCGGAAGAGCCGCAAACGGGTTATTCTCATCCGGTCGATTAGAAAAACTCATCCGGATGACCGCCGTGCGCCGACTGCCGTCGCTCAATGCCCTTCGCGCCTTCGAGGCGGCGGCGAGGCATCGCTCATTTACCAAGGCAGCACAGGAACTTAACGTCACGCAGGCGGCCGTCAGCCACCAGATCAAGGCGCTGGAGGAGAGCCTCGGCCTGCCGCTTTTCGAAAGGCTCAACCGGGCCCTCGTGCTGACCGATGCAGGACGCGAATACCTGCCCATACTTTCGGAGGCCTTCGATCTGATCGACGTGGCCACCCGCCGCCTCGCGCGCTCCCATTCGCAGGGGGCTCTGAAGATCAGCATCATCCCCTCCTTCGCCGCCAAATGGGTGCTGCCGCGCCTGCCCCGCTTCCGCGAGCGCCATCCCGACATCGACGTCCTGCTGTCCGCCAAGGAAGCGATGGTCGACTTCGGCCGCGACGACATCGACATAGGGCTGCGTTTCGGCCCGGGGCGCTACCCGGGGCTTGCGGTCGAACCGCTGATGACCGACCGCAAGTTTCCGGTCTGCAGTCCGAAGCTGCTGCACGGCCGACACCCCCTGCGGGAGCCGGAGGACCTGCGGTTCCACACGCTGCTGCAGGACGACGTCGACGTGCTGAACGACGGCATCACCATCACCTGGACGAAATGGCTGCAGGCGGCGGGGGTGCACAGCGTCGACGGCGGCCGCGGGCCCGGCTTCACCGACTCCTCCATGGTGCTGGCCGCCGCCATCGCCGGCCACGGAGTCGCCCTCGCGCGGGCCTCCCTGGCCGGCGACGACATCGCCAGCGACCTGCTGGTGAAGCCCTTCGGGCCGGAGCTGCGAACCGTCTATTCCTATTGGATGGTCACCCGGCCGGACGGATTGGACAGCCCCAAGGTCCAGGCCTTCCGGACCTGGCTGCTGGAGGAGGTCCGCGCGTTCGTCGCCGAGCAGCAACTGGAGATCCCCAAGCCGCCGCGGTGAAGGGCGAGCCGCGCCGACGCGGGACCTTGACTTGCCGGCGCAGATGCGACGCAGTCGCGTCGTTGACAACCGGTCCGGATCGATGACCAGCCTCGCCAGCAGCCTGCCTGCCCCATCCGCACCGAGGCCCGCCGCCGCCCGGCGTTGGGGCACCGCCGAGCTGTTGACGGCGGTGGCGGTGCTGACGGCGCTGGTGCTGATGACGCCGGTGCTGACCATCGTCTGGACCCTTCTGCAGCCCATCGGACCGCTGTGGGGCCACCTCATCGACACGGTCCTGCCGACCTATCTCGCCAACACCTTCTGGCTCGCTCTGGTCGTCGGCTGCGGCAGCCTCTTCGTCGGCGTCGGCGCGGCGGCGCTCGTGACCTTCTGCGACTTCCCCGGGCGGCGCCTCCTCGAATGGGGCCTGGTCCTGCCGCTGGCGATCCCCGCCTACGTCATGGCCTACGCCTACAGCGACCTGCTGAGCTATGCCGGCGCCGTACAGGCGAGCCTGCGCGACCTGTTCGGCTGGCAGAGCCCCGCCGACTACTGGTTCCCCAACGTCTTCACGGTCTGGGGCGCCGGAGCCATGCTGCTGCTGTCGCTCTTCCCCTACATCTATCTGCTGACCCGCGCGGCCTTTCTGCAGCAGTCGGTCTGCGTGCTCGAGGTCGGCCGGACCCTGGGGCTGGGTCCCGGTGCCGTGTTCTTCCGGATCGCCCTGCCGCTGGCGCGGCCTGCCGCCGTCGCCGGCCTCTCCCTGGTGCTGATGGAGACGCTGGCGGACTTCGGCACGGTCAGCTTCCTCGGCGTGCAGACCTTTACGACGGGCATCTACCGCGCCTGGTTCTCCTTCTACGACCGGGTGACGGCTGCCCAGCTGGCGGCTCTGCTGCTGGGGGCCGTCTTCACGGTGCTGCTGCTCGAACGGCTGAGCCGGGGCCAGCGCCGCTACCACCACACCAGCCAGCGCTACTCGCACCTGCAGCCACAGCGGCTGCGGGGCTGGCGCGCCGGACTCGCCCTCGCCGTCTGCATCCTGCCGGTGTTCGCCGGCTTCCTGCTGCCCGCCGGCCTGCTGCTGTCGATGGCCCTGCGGCTCGGCTTCGACCCGCTGTCGTTCCTGCCCGAGGCGGTCAACTCCTTCGTGCTCGGCGGCACCGGGGCGCTCGCCGCCGTCGTCCTGGCGCTCGTCTTCGCCTACGCCGCACGGCTGGCGCCCGGGCCGGTCACCCTGACGACCAACCGGCTCGCCAGCCTCGGCTACGCCGTGCCCGGCTCGGTCATCGCCGTCGGCCTGCTGCTGCCGGCCGGCGCCCTCGACAATGCCGTCGACGCCTGGAGCCGCGGCACCTTCGGCGTCTCCACCGGGCTGCTGCTGACCGGCAGCATCGCCGCCCTCGTCATCGGCTACCTGGTGCGCTTCCTCGCCGTCTCTCTGCAGGCGGTCGAGGCCGGGCTCGCCAAGGTGCGGCCGTCGCTGGAGGATGCCGGACGCAGTCTCGGTCGGGGGCCCGGCAACCTGCTCTTCTCGCTGCACACGCCGCTGCTCTCCGGCAGTCTGGCGACCGGCGGCCTGCTGGTCTTCGTCGACATCCTCAAGGAACTGCCGGCGACCCTGATCATGCGGCCCTTCAATTTCGACACCCTGGCCATCCGCGCACACAACTACGCCAGCGACGAGCGCCTGGCCCACGCGGCCACGCCTTCCCTGATGATCGTCGCGGTAGCGTTGCTGCCGGTCCTGCTGCTCTGCCGCTCGATCGCCCGCTCCCGGCCGGGTGCCGCGGCGACGCGATCCTGACCGGCTGCCGGTTTCCCCGATGAACGGCCTGCTGTCGCCGCCCTGGCGGCTCCCGGGCGGCCGGTTCTCCGGCCTCGCCCTGGGCACCTGGCTGGTCTGCGTCGCCCCCGGCCTGTGGCTTGCCTACGAGGCTCTGGCCGACCGTCTCGGCGCCCGGCCGCTGACCAGCGCGATCCACGAGAGCGGCCTCTGGGCCATCCGCCTCCTCTGGCTCTGCCTGCTGGTGACGCCGCTTTCGCGGATCGCCGACCGGCCCCGCCTGCTCCTGGTGCGGCGCATGCTGGGCCTGTGGGCCATGAGCTACGCCCTGCTGCACCTGCTGCTCTACGTCGCCGATCAAGGCTTCGTGCTGCCGACGGTGCTCGCCGAGATCGTCAGCCGGAGCTACCTGACGATCGGAGCGGTGGCGCTCACGATCCTGACCGTCCTCGGCGTCACTTCCCATGCGGCGCTGATCCGCCGGCTCGGGGGCAGGCGCTGGCGGCGGCTGCATCGCCTGATCTACCCCGCCGCCTGCCTCGCTTTCGTGCACTTCCTGCTGCAGACCCGGCTGGACCCGTCGGAGGCCTGGGTCATGGCCGGCTGCCTGCTGCTGCTCTTCGCGGCCCGGAGCGCGTGGATGCGCAGGCCGGACCGGCTCGCGCTCGCCGCGGTCGCCGCGGCCCTGGCCACCGCCGGGATCGAGGCGGCCTGGTTCGGCCTGACCACCGGGATCGGTGCCTGGCCCATCCTGCGCGCAAACACAGACGGCGGGGCCTTTCCGCGCCCCGCCGCCGTCGTGCTCCTGATCGGCCTGGTGCCGGCAGCCCTCCGGCTGCTGTCGGCGCGGCGCCCGGCCCTCCCGGCTACTTCCAGCCGGCGCGATCCATGATCATCGCCGCGGCAGGCTGGTACTCGCCGTAGGCGGACACGTTGATGGTGTCGAGCTTCGGCTCGCCCAGCTTCTCGAGGATCGGGTTGTCGAGCACGCCCGGGACCACCGGGTATTCGTCGTTGCCCTTGGTGAAGTACTCCTGAGCCTTGTCCGAGCTGAGGTACTCCAGGAACTTGACCGCCGCCTCCTTGTGCGGCGCGGTGGCGACGACCCCCGCCCCCGAGATGTTCTGGTGGACGCCGTAGCTCTCCTGGTTCGGCCAGATCAGCTCCACCTTCGACGCCACCTCCCGGTCGGCCGGATCGTCGGATTCCAGCAGGCGGACATAGTAGTAGTGATTGGCGACGGCGATCGCGCACTCGCCGGCCGCGGCCGCCTTGATCTGGTCGGTATCCCCGCCGCGCGGCGCACGCGCCATGTTGTCGACGATGCCCTTCGCCCAGGCCTCGGCCTTGTCGGCCCCGTGGTGCTCGATCATCGCGCTGAGCAGCGACAGGTTGTAGACGTTGGTGCCGGAGCGGATGCAGAGCTTGCCCTTGTACTTCGGGTCGGCGAGGGCCTCGTAGGTCTTCGGCGGCTCCGGCAGCAGGGCGGGGTTGTAGAGGATCACCCGGCGCCGGGTGGCGAAGCCGAACCAGAGGCCTTCCGGCTGGCGCAGGTTGGCCGGGACCCGCTCGTCCAGCACCGCCGACTGGACGGGCTGGAAGACCCCTGCCTCCTCTGCCCGCCAGAGGCGGCCGGCGTCCACGGTGATCAGCACGTCGGCGGGAGAGTTGGCGCCCTCGCTGCGGATGCGGGTCACGAGTTGCTCGGCGTCGCCTTCGATCAGATTGATCTTGATGCCCGTCTCGTCGGTGAAGCCGGCGTAGAGGTGCTCGTCAGTGTCGTAGTGCCGGCCCGAGTAGAGGTTGAGTTCCTGTGCCATGGCGGTGCCACCCGCCAGTCCGGCGAGCGCGGCTCCGATCAGCAAGGTCCGAAGGCCGTTGGAAGGGATCATGCGTGGTCTCCGTCAGTCTCGGGGCCCGCGTCCATTAAATTGCGACGCAGTATCATGAGCCGTTATCGTCTCGGCCCCCGGCGTGCAAGCGCCATCGGCCCCCGCCACCCGATCACAGTTTGTTGATGAGCCTACGACCAGGAGAGGGTCAGGCCGTCCTGCGACTCTTCCAACCGGGCGGACCGGCCGCCATCCGCGAGCAGCCGGCCCAGCATCAGCGCCGGCGCCAATCGGGCGCCGGCGACCGCTCCCGGATCCCCCGCCAGGGCCTGCGGCAGGCCCTCCGGCGGCGTGACGCGCTCGCCGCTGATGCGGATGCTGGCGCATGCCACCTCGAGGCGCCCGCCCCGGGGCAGACACTCCAGGCCGACGAGCAGCCCCAGCGCGACGACCCGCCCCTCTTCGGCGGACGGCGTCCCGGCCGCCGCCTGCCAGCAGGCCGTCACCCGCCGCTCGGCCAGGACCGGGTCGACGAGCGCCGCCACGGCATCGAGCGAGCCGAAGGCGGCCGAGGCGGGGCCGAAGAGCCCGCGCGCCAGCCGCAGCCGCGCCTGAGCCCGCCGCGCCCCCTCCAGCAGGAGGGCGAGAGTCTCTTCGTCGAACTCTCCGGCATCCTCCTCGATGGTCTGCAGGCCGTTGAGCAGAACGGCCACCGGCGCGGCCAGATCATGGCACAGCCGGGCGGCGATACACTCGGCGAGCAGCCGCTCGCCGCCTCTCTTGTCGTTGTGCTCCTGTTCCATGTCGTATTTCTGCCTGCCTGCCCGACGCCCCATTCATAAGGTCACGAAGGTTTGGAAGGGTAGCAGGTGAACGAGGATCCTCGCCATTCGGGCTTCGATTTCGCACCGGGGATGCTGGTGCGTCTCCCCGGACGGCCGGACTGGGGCCTCGGCCAGGTGCAGTCCGCCGTGGGTCGGCGCGTCACGGTGAACTTCGAGCACGGCGGCAAGCAGATGATCGACGTCGGCAACGCCGATCTCCGCGTGGCTTCGGACGAGCGCTGACCCCTTCCGCCGACAACGACAACAAGACGCTGCGAAGAGAGAGTCGATGCCCGACGGGAGCCTGCCAGGTGGCCGCCCACTGGAACGCCAGATTCACCCCGGCGCCGGGCGCCGCAAGGCGCCGACCCTGCCGAAAGGGCGGAACGTCGATCCCGATGCCCTCGCGGACGTGCGTGCCCTCCTCGGCACCGCCCACCGCAGCGCCGACCTGCTGATCGAGCACCTCCACCGGCTGCAGGACCGCTTCGGGCACCTTTCCGCGCGTCACCTCGCCGCCCTGGCCGAGGAGATGCGCCTGCCCATGGCGGCGGTCTACGAGACGGCCACCTTCTACGCTCACTTCGATGTCGTCCTTGAAGGAGAGACCCCGCCGCCTCCCCTCACCGTCCGCGTCTGCGACTCGCTGAGCTGCGCCATGCAGGGGGCGGAGAGCCTCCTCGCCGATCTCCAGGCGCGGGTGGGCGCCGAGGTCCGGGTGGTGCGCGCACCCTGCATGGGCCGTTGCGCCGGTGCACCGGCGGTGGAGGTCGGGCACCGGCACCTGGATGCCGCTTCGGCGGACACCGTGCTCGCCGCCATCGCGGCTGACGACACCCATCCCGCTCTGCCAGCCTACAAGGATTTCGACGCCTACAGGGCCGACGGCGGCTACCGCCTGCTCGAAGAGGTGCTGGACGGCGGCCGTAGCCGCGAGGACCTGATCGCGCTGATGCGCGCCTCCGACCTGCGTGGCCTCGGGGGTGCCGGCTTCCGCGCCGGCCTGAAGTGGCAGATCATGCAGGGCCAGCGCCGCCCGCGGCTCATGGCTATCAACGCCGACGAGGGCGAACCCGGCACCTTCAAGGACCGGCACTATCTGGAGAGCGATCCGCACCGTTTCCTCGAGGGGATGCTGGTCGCCGCCTGGGTCGGGGAATGCCGCGACAGCTACGTCTACCTGCGCGACGAGTATCCGGCGGTGCGCGAGATCCTGCTGCGCGAGATCGCGAAGGTGGAGGCGGCGGGCCTGGCACGGGACTGCGCCATTCACCTGCGGCGCGGCGCCGGCGCCTACATCTGCGGGGAGGAATCGGCGATGCTCGAGAGCATCGAGGGCCGCCGCGGCTATCCGCGCCACAAGCCTCCTTTTCCGACCGAGGTGGGGCTGTTCGGCCGGCCCACGCTCACCCATAACGTCGAGACCGTCTTCTGGGTGCGCGACATCGTCGAGAAGGGCCCGGAGTGGTTCACCGGCCACGGTCGCAACGGCCGCAAGGGGCTGCGTTCCTTCTCCGTCTCCGGCCGGGTGAGGGAACCGGGGGTCAAGCTGGCGCCGGCTGGCATCACCATCCGCGAGCTGATCGACGAGCACTGCGGCGGCATGGCCGAGGGGCACAGCTTCAAGGCCTACCTGCCCGGCGGCGCCTCGGGCGGCATCCTGCCGGCGAGCCTGGACGACATCCCCCTGGACTTCGACACCCTGCAGCCGCACGGCTGCTTCATCGGCTCGGCGGCTGTGGTGGTGCTGTCAGACAAGGACGACATCAAAGCCGCGGTTCTGAACCTCATGCGCTTCTTCGAGGACGAGTCCTGCGGCCAGTGCACGCCCTGCCGGAACGGCACGGAGAAGGCGGTCAAACTGCTCGACCGCCCGGCTCCCGACGCCGACCTGCTGCGCGAGCTGTCGCAGACCATGATGGACGCCTCCATCTGCGGACTCGGCCAGGCGGCCCCCAATCCGCTGCTGACCGCCATGAAGCATTTCCCGGAGGAGATGACGCGATGAGCGACACGATCCGCTTCGTCCTGGACGGGCAGGAGGTCGAGGCGCGGCACGGCGAGACCATCTGGCAGGTCGCCCAGCGCCTCGGCACGGAGATCCCCCACCTCTGCTACGCGCCGGAGCCGGGCTATCGGCCCGACGGGAACTGCCGGGCCTGCATGGTCGAGATCGACGGCGAACGGACCCTGGCGGCATCGTGCATCCGCAAGCCGACCCACGACATGAAGGTCCAGACGGCGAGCGCGCGGGCGAAGGCCTCCCGCAGGATGGTGTTCGAGCTGCTGCTGGCCGACCAGCCGGAGCGCACGGCGAGCCACGATCCGGAGTCGAAGTTCTGGGAGTGGACCGACCGGCTCGACCTCGCCGACAGCCGCTTTCCCGCCAGGCAGAGGCCGGCGGCCGACATGAGCCATCCGGCCATGGCGGTGCAGCTCGACGCCTGCATCAACTGCGGCCTCTGCGTGCGTGCCTGCCGCGAGGTGCAGGTCAACGACGTGATCGGCATGGCCTACCGCGGCCACGACGCCAAGGTGATCTTCGACTTCGACGACCCGATGGCGCAGTCGACCTGCGTGGCCTGCGGCGAGTGCGTGCAGGCCTGCCCGACGGGCGCGCTGATGGAGAAGAGCCTGCTCGACGAGGCCGGCACCCGCACGGTCTACCCGGACGCCGTCGTCGACACGGTCTGCCCCTACTGCGGGGTCGGCTGCCAGACCAAGGTGGCCGTCAAGGACGACCGGATCGTGCAGGTCGACGGCCGGGAGGGACCTGCGAACCTCAACCGGCTCTGCGTCAAGGGCCGCTTCGGCTACGACTACGTCCGCCACCCGCATCGCCTGACCGTGCCGCTGATCCGCCGCGACGACGCGCCGAAACGCTGGGACGACCAGGTCGATCCGGCCAACCCCTGGACGCATTTCCGCGAGGCGAGCTGGGAGGAGGCGCTGGAGCGGTCCGCCGCCGGCCTGCGCCGGATCCGCGACGAGGACGGCCCCGGCGCGCTGGCCGGCTTCGGCTCGGCCAAGGGCTCGAACGAGGAGGCCTACCTCTTCCAGAAGCTCGTGCGCGTCGGCTTCGGCACCAACAACGTCGACCACTGCACCCGCCTCTGCCACGCCTCTTCGGTGGCGGCACTGATGGAGGGCATCGGCTCGGGGGCCGTGACCGCGCCTTTCACGGCCGCCATGGACAGCGACTGCATCATCCTGATCGGCGCCAGGCCGGAGTGGAACCATCCGGTCGCCGCCACCTTCCTGAAGCAGGCGGCCAAGCGCGGCGCCAAGCTCGTGGTCATCGACCCGCGCCGCCAGCCGATCGCGCGCTACGCCAGCCACATGCTGCAGTTCAAGCCGGGCAGCGACGTCGCCCTGCTGAACGCCATGCTGCACACCATCGTCGAGGAAGGCCTCTACGATCTGCAGTACATCCAGGCCCACACCAGCGGCTTCGAAGAGGTCAGGCAGAACGTGGCCGCCTTCCCGCCGGAGAAGATGGAGGCAGTCTGCGGCATCCCGGCCGCCACAATCCGGGAGGTCGCCCGACTTTACGCCCGCTCCCAGCGGTCGATCATCTTCTGGGGCATGGGCATCAGCCAGCACGTCCACGGCACCGACAACTCCCGCTGCCTGATCTCCCTGGCGATGGTAACCGGCCATGTCGGCAGGCCCGGTACCGGACTGCACCCCCTGCGCGGCCAGAACAACGTTCAGGGCGCTTCCGACGCCGGCCTGATCCCGATGGTCTTCCCCGACTACCAGTCGGTGGAGAACGCCGAAATCCGCGGCCGCTTCGAAGAGTTCTGGGGCAAGGATCTGGACCCGCGGCGCGGGCTGACGGTGGTGGAGATCATGCACGCCATCGAGGCCGGCCAGATCAAGGGCATGTACGTCATGGGCGAGAATCCGGCGATGTCGGACCCCGACCAGACCCACGCCCGCAAGGCCCTGGCGATGCTCGACCACCTGGTGGTGCAGGACATCTTCCTGACCGAGACGGCGTGGCACGCCGACGTGGTGCTGCCTGCCTCGGCCCACGCCGAGAAGTGGGGCACCTTCACCAACACCAATCGACAGGTGCAGATCGGCCGGCCGGTCCTGCCGCCGCCGGGGCAGGCCCGGCAGGACTGGGAGCTGATCCAGGAGCTCGCGGTGCGCCTCGGCCTCGACTGGAGCTACCGCGGCGCGGCGGACGTCTTCGCCGAAATGGCGCAGGTCATGCCGTCGCTGAAGAACATCACCTGGGAGCGCCTGGAGCGCGAGGACGCCGTCACCTACCCCTGCGACGCGCCCGACAAGCCCGGCAACGAGATCATCTTCGGCAGCGGCTTTCCCACCAGTGACGGGCGCGCCAAGCTGGTGCCGGCCTCGCTCGTTCCACCGGACGAGCTGCCGGACGAGACCTACCCGATGGTGCTCACCACCGGCCGCCTCCTGGAGCACTGGCACACCGGCGCGATGACCCGCCGCGCCGGCGTGCTGGACGACCTCGAGCCGGAGGCGATCGCCCACCTCAACGGCAAGGAACTGGCGAAGAGGCATCTGCGGCCGGGGGACATGGTCCGGCTGACCACACGCCGCGGCACCATCTCGCTCAAGGTACGCCAGGACCGCGACGTCCCCGAGGGGATGGTCTTCGTACCCTTCTGCTTCAACGAGGCGGCCGCCAACGTCCTGACCAACCCGCAGCTCGACCCCTTCGGCAAGATCCCCGAGTTCAAGTTCTGCGCCGCCCGGATCGAACCGGCGGACGAGGTCGCCGCCGCGGCGGAGTAACGGAGACGGCGCAGGCCATGGGGCCGTCCCTCCTCATCCTGCTCCTGGCCTTCTGGCTGCCCTGGATGCCGCCGGCCTCTGCGCAGTCGGCCCTGTCGGAGCCCGACAGGCGGCTGTTCCGTGCCGCCGGGAGCGACGACCCCATCCTGACGGCCGCCGCGCTGGCGGAGGGCGCATCGCTCGAAGCCCGCGAACCGACGACCGACGCCACCCCGTTGATGACGGCGGTGGGCTACGATGCCCGCCGCGTCGTCGCCCTGCTGCTGGAGAGGGGCGCGGACCCGGACGCCGCGACAGGCGACGACGGTTGGCGCGCCCTGCACGTCGCCGCCTACGAGGGTCGTCCGGAGGCGGCAGGGGCACTTATTGCGGCAGGCGCGGACGTGGAGGCGCGGGAGCGGGACTACGGGAACACGCCGCTGCTGCTCGCTGCCCGGCGGGGCCAGCATGCCACCGCCCACGTGCTGCTGAACGCCGGTGCGGACGTGGAGGCGCGCGACCGGCGGCAAGGCAACACGCCACTCATCAACGCCGCCTTCTCGCCGGACGGCGCTCCGCTGGTCGCCGCGCTGCTGGACCGCGGCGCCCGTCCGGACGCCGCGGCGGCCGACGGCATCACGCCCCTCATGGCCGCTGCCGGCAGGGGGAACCTGGAAAGCCTCTCCCTCCTCCTGCGCGCGGGCGCCGCCGTCTCGCAGAGCGGGGCCGACGGCCGGACGGCCCTGCTGCTGGCCGCGACGAGCGGTCAGGCCGAAGCGCTCGGGAGGCTTCTGTCGGCGGGCGCCGACCCGGCAGGGCGTGCCGCCGACGGCTCCACGGCGCTCGGGGCTGCGGTGGAAGCCGGCGCGATCCGGCTGATTCCTGTGCTGCTGTCGGCGGGCGCCGCGGTCGATCAGCCGGCTCGGCGGGGCCTGACGCCGCTCATGCTGGCCGTGCTGGGCCGCGAGGACGAGGCCGTCGACCTGCTGCTGGCCGCCGGCGCCGCGGTCGACGCCCGCGACCCCGCGACCGGCAACACCCCGCTGATGGTCGCGGCCAACAGCGGTCAGACGGCGGTGGTCCAGCGACTGTTGCGCGCGGGCGCGGACCCGAACGCGACAGCGGCCGATGGCTGGACTCCGCTCGCTGCCGCCGAAATGATCGGTGACGACTCCATAGCCGGTCTGCTGCGACAGGCCGGCGCCCGCTAGCGCCGCCCGTCCGCGGCGACACCGTACATCCTCTCGTGAAGGAAAGGCCGCCGCCGATGCGCCCCTTGACCGTCGCCTACCGCCTCTCCCCCCGAATGACCCAGACGGTGGAAGCCCTGGGAGCCCTGGAGGGCGTCGACCTGATCTCCTGGCAGGAGGACACCGAGGCGGCCGAGGCGAAGCCGGACGTCGTGGTGACCATATCCAGCCTCTACGACACGGCGGTCGCGGACCGTCTGCGCCGGCTGGGGGCGGCGCCCGAGCTGGTCCAGCTGGGCAGCACCGGCTGGGACGGCGTCATGCGCAACGGCCTGCCGCCCGGCACCCGGCTGTGCAACGCCGGGGACGCATGGGCGCCCACCGTCGCCGAACACGCCCTCGCTCTCCTGCTCGGGCTGCTGCGCGGCCTGCCGATGTTCGAGCGCGACAGGCAGGATGCCGCCTGGCGGCGGGCGGAGCGGCTGGATGCAGTGCGCGGCCTCGCGGGAACGCGCGTCGCCGTGCTCGGCTTCGGCGCGATCGGCCGTGCCTTCGCCCGGCGCGCCGCGGCGTGCGAAGCGAGGATCGTGGGCATCTCGGCGAGCGGCCGTCCGCACCCGGAAGCAGACGAAAGCCATGCGGTCGGCGATCTGCTCGCCGCGGTGCGCGGGGCCGACGCCCTGGTGGTCGCACTGCCGCTGCTGCCCGAGACGCGCGGCATCGTCGGCAGGGACGTGCTCGCTGCCCTGGCTCCCGGGGCCTGCGTGGTGAACGTCGGCCGCGGCGGCCTGATCGACGACGATGCGCTGCTGGCAGCCCTGGATCGGGGGCACCTCGCCGGTGCAGGGCTGGACGTTCTGCCGGAAGAGCCGCTGCCGCCGTCCCACCCCTACTGGGCGCGCCCCGACATCATCGTCACGCCCCATGTCGGCGGCATGGACCACGGCCGGACACTGGGCGCCGTAGCCGACAAGATCGCCGAGAACCTCCGCCGACTGCAGTGCGGCGAGCCCCTGCAGGACGAGATCGACTCGCCGCTGATCCGTCGCTGGGGTGCGCCCGCGACCGCCGGCGGCGGCAACCCATGAGGCGCGGACAAGGCTGCGAACCTCCCCGCGGGCTTACCAAACCCCCGTCCGCTGTCCTATATGTCGCGGCGCAACATACCGCCGCGGAGGATAGGTGATGGGTCGGTTCGGCGTCGGACAGGGTATCAAGCGCACGGAGGATCAGAGGTTCCTGACCGGTGGCGGCCGGTACATGGATGACATTTCGCTGCCGCGGCAGGTCTATGCCGCCTTCGTGCGCAGTCCCTACGCCCACGCCCGGATCGATGGCATCGACCTGTCGGAGGCCAAGGACCAGCCGGGAGTCCTCGGCCTGTGGACCCAGGCCGACATCGACGCCGCCGGCTTCGGCGACATCCCCTGCATCGCGCCGATGAAGGGCCGCGACGGCGGCCGGACGCTGCAGCCCGAGCACCCCATCCTGGCCCGCGGGCGGGTCCGCCACGTCGGCGAGCCCGTGGTCCTGGTGGTGGCCGAGACGGTGCAGGCGGCCCGCGACGCCGCCGAGATGGTTCTGGTCGACTACGATCCGGTGCCCGCCGTCACCGAAGGCGCCAAGGCGCTGGAGCCGGGCGCGCCGCAGCTGTTCGACGACGTGCCCGGCAACCTCTGCCTCGACTGGCTCCAGGGCGATCCGGCCGCGGTCGACGCCGCCTTCGCCAGGGCCTCCTGGGTCGCCCGGCTGGAGATGGTGAACAACCGACTGGTGGCCAACTCGATGGAGACCCGGGCGGTGATCGGCGACTACGATCCGTCCGCGGAGCACTACACCCTCTACACCGGCAGCCAGGGGATCTTCCGGCTGAAGGACCAGTACCTGAAGAACATCCTCAAGGTGCCAGAGGACAAGCTGCGCATCGTGACGCCGGACGTCGGCGGCGGGTTCGGCATGAAGATCTTCGCCTACTCCGAGCAGGCCGCCTGCCTGTTCGCCGCCCGCCAGCTGGCACGTCCGGTGAAGTGGACGAGCGACCGCAACGAGGCCTTCCAGAGCGACGCGCAGGGCCGCGATCACGTGACCGTCGCCGAGATGGCCATGGACGACGAGGGCCGCTTCCTCGGCCTGCGCGTCCACACCATCGCCAACATCGGCGCCTACCTGTCGAACTTCGGCGTGTACGTGCCGACCGGCGCCTACACCCCCATGTCGTCCGGGCTCTACGCCATCCCGGCGATCGTCAACGAGGTGAAGTGCGTCTTCACCAACACGGTGCCGGTCGACGCCTACCGCGGCGCAGGACGGCCCGAGGCGGCCTACATGATCGAGCGTCTGGTCGACGAGTGCGGCCATGTCACCGGCCTCGGGCAGCGCGAGATCCGGCTGCGGAACTTCGTGACGCCGGCGCAGCTGCCCTACGACACCAAGCTCGGCCGGGTGTACGACTCGGGCGACTTCGCCCGGATCCTGCAGCAGGCGACCGCGGCGGCCGACTGGGCGGGTGCCGAGGCGCGGCGCAGCGCCGCCCGCGGCCGGGGCAAACTGCTCGGGATCGGCCTCGCGTCCTACGTGGAGGCCTGCTCCGGCATGGGCGAAGAGGAGGCCCGCCTCACCCTCGACGCCGACGGCGGCGTCACGCTGATCATCGGCACGATGTCGAACGGCCAGGGGCACCACACGGCCTATGGCCAGATCATCAACGACCAGCTCGGCGTCCCGCCGGAGAAGGTGCGGATGATCCAGGGCGACAGCGACATCGTCAAACGCGGCGGCGGCACGGGGGGCTCGCGCTCGCTCCTGATGGGCGGCGTCGCCGTCGAGCGCGGCAGCCTGGACCTGGTCGAAAAGACCAGGAAGATCGCCGGGCACCTGCTGGAGACGGCGGAGGCCGACATCGAGTTCGCGGACGGCACCTTCACGGTCGTCGGCACCGACCGGACGGTGACGCTGGAGGCCGTCGGCAAAGCCATCGCCGAAGGCAACCTGCCGGGCGACCTCGCGGAGGGCCTGGAGGGCGTGGGCGAGTACAAGGCGGAAGCGCTCACCTATCCCAACGGCTGCCACGTCTGCGAGCTGGAGATCGACGAGGACACGGGCGAGATCGACATCACCCGCTACGTCGTGGTCGACGACTTCGGCAAGATCGTCAATCCGCTGCTGGCCGCGGGTCAGGTGCACGGCGGCACCGCCCAGGGCATCGGTCAGGCCCTCCTGGAGGCGACGGTCTACGACGAGGACGGGCAGCTGCTGACCGCCAGCTACATGGACTACACCATGCCCCGGGCCGCCAACGTCCCGGACATCGAGTTGACCTTCGTCGAGGAGATGCCCTGCACCACCAATCCCATGGGGGTGAAGGGGGCCGGCGAAGCCGGAGCGATCGGGGCACCGCCGGCCATCATGAACGCCATCATGGACGCCCTGCGGCCGGTCGGCGTCACCCGGATGGACATGCCGGCGACGCCTCTGCGGATCTGGCAGGCGATAGAGGGCGCCAAGGCCGCCTCCCGCCGGGAGGCCGCGGAATGAGCCGCCAGGACGTTCTCGGAATGACGGCGGAGAGCCTCGCCGCCATGCTCCGCCGGATCGCCGAGGAGGGTGGCGAGACCACCCTGAGGTACTATGACGGCGAAATGGAACTGGAACTGCGGGCGAAACAGGACGCCTCGCCGGTGACGGCTGCCGACGAAGCCTGCGAGGCGCTTCTGCTGGAACGGCTGCGCGCCTTTTCGCCGGCCGTGCCGATCGTTTCGGAAGAGGCGGCCGAGAAGGGCGAGATCCCGGAGGTCGCGTCCGGCGCGCTGTTCTGGCTGGTCGACCCGCTGGACGGCACCAAGGAGTTCCTGTCCAAGAACGGCGAGTTCACCGTCAACGTCGGGCTCATCCGCGAGGGCCGGCCGATCGCCGGGGTCGTGCACGCCCCGGCCCTGCGCCGCACCTGGGTGGGGGTGCTGGACGAGGCCTGGGTGAACGACGTCGGCGGGCAGCCCTCCCCGATCGGTGCCCGTACGGCCCCGGCCGGCGGGCTGGCCGTCGTCGCCAGCCGCCGGCACGGCAGCGGGGACGAGTTGGAGGATTACCTCGCCGGCTTCGACATCGCCGAGCGCGTCGGCGCCGGCTCCTCCCTGAAGTTCTGCCTGATCGCCGAGGGCAGGGCCGACCTCTACCCGCGGTTCGGTCGGACCATGGAGTGGGACACGGCGGCGGGTCAGGCGGTTCTGGAAGCTGCCGGCGGGCGGGTGGAAACCCGCGACGGCACTCCGCTCGGCTACGGCAAACCGGGCTTCGAAAACCCCCACTTCATCGGCTTCGGACGCGGCGTGCGGCGTCGCTGAGGCCGGTGATCAGCGCCTGAACTCTTCGAAGTCGACCACCGTCATGATCATGTTGACGACGCGGCCGTCTTCGGAGAGCGGCAGGTGCACCTGCCGCACCCGGCGGACGTACTCCGAAGGACCGACGTACGGAGTCTGGTCATCGTACACGGGCGCGCGCGTCTGGACGCAGCGGGCCCGGGTGTCCCAGACGACGCTGCCGGGCCCTTGCCCGGGCACGTCGAGCAGCCGCGTCCTGGTCATGTCGATCCGGATGCGGTCGCGCACCGCGGTGCCGATGAGCCGGTAGCGCATGTCCAGCGGCTCCTCCGACAGGACATCCACCAGAATGACGTAGGGCAGCAGCCTCGGGATGTCGACCGGGTCCAGATCGCGCCGGGCCGGCATGGGACGGCCGGCGCATCTGTCGCTCCAGTAGTCGTAGGCAGCCCGCAGCAAGGGGCGCGATGTCAACTCGTCCATCGCCCCGCCCCAGCCCCGGCGTTCACGTCCGTCCAATGATCCAGAGCGTCGCTCCAGTGGCGCCCCTCACCCGCGGCGCCATTCCCCGTCCTCGTGGTCCAGCAACTCTTTCAGCGCGGCGAAGTGGCTTTCCGCGTAGCTTCCCCCGGCATCGAACTCGGCCTTGGTACTGGCCGCGCGGTTGTCGCCGAGGGGCGCCAGGGGCCGCCCGGTCGACAGCGCCAAGACCTGCAACTGGCAGGCTCGCTCGAGGTAGTAGAGCCTGTCGAAGGCTTCCGCGATGGTGGGTCCGACCACCAGCACCCCATGGTTGGCCATGAACAGCACCCGGGCGGCGCCGAGGCCCGCGGCGATCCGCCTGCCTTCCGCCGGCGTTTCCGCCAGCCCGCCGTAGTCGGGGTCGTAGGCGATCTCACCGTGGAAGCGCAGCGCGTTCTGGCTGAGCGGCAGGAGACGGGGGTCGGCCAAGCAGGTGAGCGCCGTCGCGTAGGGCATGTGCGTGTGCAGAACGCAGCGGGCGTCGGGCCTGGCGGCGTGCACCGCCGCATGGATGACGAAGGCCGTCACCTCGGGAACGCCCCGGCCTTCGAGCTCGCGCCCTTCCCCGTCGAGCAGCAACATGTCGCTGGGCCGCATCAGGGACCAGTGACGGCCGTGCGGATTGAGCAGGAAACGGTCGTCGCGCCCCGGCAGGGCGTAGGAGAAGTGGTTGCAGACGCCTTCGTTCAGCCCGAAGCGGGCCGCGAGCCGCAGCGCCGCAGCCAGGTCTTCCCGCGCCTGCCGATCGCCTGCCGATTCCACGTGAACCCCCCTTCCCTGGCCACCCTCGGGCAAGGTACGGCGGCGCACGTCCCGGTCAATCCAAAAGACCGGTTCCGGCCGCAGGGCGCTCGTGCCATCGGGACCGTCGCGCCTGGAGCAGCGCCGGGCGACGGCATCGGCAACTCTCTCCAGCTCCTTCGAAGGCAGTTCCTCGGCCCGCATGAAGATCACACGCCTCAGCGCTTTCAGACAGCTTCAGCCGTTCCGCGACGGTCCCTATGTCTGTTCCGGGGGCCGCGTCGAAACGGGCTTCGACAGCCTGCTCGTGCGTCTTCAGGCCGCCGACGGCAGCGAGGGCTGGGGCGAGATGGCGCCCCTGGGCGCGAACTATGATCCCTCCTTCGCCGAGGGCGCCCGGGCAGCCCTGCCCGTCCTCTCGAGCGTCGTCCTCGGCAGCGACGCGACTGCTCCTGCCGTGCTGGCGCGCCGCATGGACGTGGCGATGAAGGGCCATCCCTACGCCAAGGCGGCCATCGACATGGCGGGGTGGGACCTGCTCGGGCGGCTGACGGGCCTCTCCCTGGCCCAGCTCACGGGCGGCGCCGACGGAGACTCGGTGCGGCTCTACCGGTCGGTGCCGGTGGCCGGCCCGGAAGCGATGGCGGAGCGGGCGCGCCTCTATGTCCGCGAAGGTTACCTGCGTCTCCAGGTGAAGGTGGGGAACGACCCCCGGGAGGACGTCGAAAGGCTGACCGCCGTAGCGGCGGCGGTCGGCCCTGGAATCGTGCTCTTCTGCGACGCCAACGGTGGCTGGGGCCCGGCCTCGGCCCGCATCTTCATCCAGGCCACCCGGTCGCTGGACTATGTGCTGGAGCAGCCCTGCGCCACCTACGAACAGACCCTGGCGATCCGCGGCGCCTGCGACCGGCCGCTGGTGCTCGACGAGACGATCGAGGATCTGGCCACCCTCCGCCGGGCCCTCGCCGACGGACTGGCCGACGGCATCACGATCAAGATCGCCCGCGTCGGCGGCATCACCAAGGCCCGCCTCATCCGCGACGTCGCCGCCGATGCCGGGCTGATGGTGACGGTGGAGGACACCGGCGGCGCGGAGATCGACACGGCCGCCATGGTCCTGCTGTCGCTGTCGACGCCGGCGCACCTGCGCCAGCACACGGTCGACTTCAACAACTGGGTCACCGTCGGCAACGCCGATGGGCTGCCGCCGTGCGGGAACGGCCTGATCCGCCCGCCGACCGGCCCGGGCCTCGGTCTGACCGTCCGGGAAGGCGCGCTCGGCGCACCAATCGCCGACTATCAGGCCTGACACGAAGAGGAGGCGCCATGCCCCGCCTGACGCTGCCCGAGGTCCGCGCCCTCGCCTTCGCAGCCCTGCGGGGCAGCGGCGCCAGCGAGATCCAGGCCGTCGCCACCGCCGACTCGGTCGAGGCGGCGGAGGCCGACGGCATCCGCACCGTCGGTTTGGGTTATCTGCCGACCTACTGCGAGCACCTGCGCTGCGGCAAGGTGAAGGGCGACGCCCGACCCTCCTCCCGTCTCGCCCGGCCGGGTCTGGTGCTGTCGGACGCCGCCCTCGGCTTCTGCCACCCGGCCTTCATCGAGGCGAAGCCCGCCTTCCTCGCGGCGGCGAAGAGCCAGGGCACCGCCGCTCTGCTCATCGGCCGCTCCTACTCCGCCGGCGTTGTCGCCTGGTTCGTCGAGCAGCTCGCCGATGCCGGTCTCGTCGCCCTGGCCTTCGCCAACGCCTCGCCCTCGGTCGCACCCTGGGGCGGCAGCCGGCCTTTCTTCGGCACCAATCCTCTCGCCTTCGCGGCACCGCGCGCCGGGCGTCCACCCCTGGTGATCGACCAGGCCACCAGCCAGGTCGCCTGGGTGACGATCCGGGACCATGCCGAACGCGACCTGCCGGTGCCGCCCACCTGGGGCTACGATGCGGCCGGCACGCCGACCGAGGATCCCCAGGCGATCATGGACGGCGGCAGCCTCGCCCCCCACGGCGGCTACAAGGGCTTCGCCCTCGGCCTGATGGTGGACATCCTCGCGGCCGGGCTGGTCGGCGCCCACTGGTCGTTCCAGTCCTCCGGCTTCGGCGACAACGAGGGCGGCCCGCCGGCCGTCGGACAATGCTTCATCGCCATCGACCCCACCGCCTTCGGCGACGGCGGGTTCGGGGACCGCCTGGAGATCATGCTCGCCGCCCTGCTGGCGCAGCCCGGCGTGCGCCTGCCCGGCGAGCGTCGGCTCCTGCATCGGGAGAAGGCGGCGGCCGAGGGCGTGGAGGTGCCCGGCGAACTGCTGGCGAGGCTGCGGGCCTACGCCGGCTGAAGCTGCAGCCTTCTCAGCGGGCGACCACCAGCGGCCGCCCACTGCCCGGATGCTCGAGGATGTGGACCGGAATGCCGTAGACGCGGTCTATGGTCCCGCTGGTGAGGACCTGCCGCGGCGTGCCGTCGGCGACGACCCGGCCGCGGTCGAGCAGCACCAGGTGGTCGGCGTAGAGGCCGGCCAGCGACAGGTCGTGCAGGACCACGAGCACGGCCTGCCCCTCCTTCGCCAGGTCCTGCAGGATGCGCAAGATGGCATGCTGGTGCGCCAGATCGAGGCTCTCCAGCGGCTCGTCGAGCAGGTAGACGAAGGGCCCCTGGCGCGGCAGCGCGGGCGGCCTGAGCCCCTGGGCGAGGCAGCGGGCCAGATGCACCCGCTGGCGCTCCCCACCGGACAGGCGCTCGATGGAGCGCCCGGCGAAGTGCAGGACGCCGACCTTCCGCATCGCCGCCTCCGCGGCATCCAGCGCGGCGGCCTCGCCTTCGAGGTCCCACCAGGGGCTGCGCCCCAGCAGTACCGCCTCCAGCCCGGTGAAGCCGAAGGCCGAGCGGGTCTGCTGCGGCAGCACCGCGCGGACCTGCGCCATCTCGGCGGCGGTCCAGGCGGACAGCGGACGACCGTGCAGCCGCGCCTCCCCCTCCGCCGGCGCCAGGTCGCCGCTGAGGGCGGCCAGCAGGGTCGATTTGCCCGCGCCGTTCGGGCCGATGAGCGCCGTGACCCGTCCGGCGGATGCCGCCAGGCTGACGCGATCAAGAACCTCCGACCGGCCGCGCCGGACCGACAGGCCGCGCGCCTCCAGCACCGCGGTCATCGGCTGCGCCGCATCAGCATCAGCAGAAAGACAGGGCCGCCCACGAGGCTCGTGAGCACCCCGATCGGCAGCTCGGCGGGCAGCACCAGCGTGCGCGCCAGCAGATCGGCGAGCAGCATCAGGCCGGCGCCGAGCATGGCGCTGGCCGGCAGCAGAACCCGGTGACCGGGGCCGAACGCCAGCCGCGCCAGATGCGGCACCAGCAGGCCGACGAAGCCGATCATGCCGCTGAGGGCGACCGCGGCCCCCACCTGCACCGCCACCAGCAGGATGAGCAGCCGCTTCACCGTCTCGATCCGGAAACCCAGATGGAAGGCGGAGGCTTCCCCCAGGAGCAGGGCGTCCAGCGCCCTGGCGACGAGCGGCAAGACGACGAGAGGGGGCACCAGAAAGACCAGGGCCGGCAGCAGGCTGCGCCAGTTGGCGCCGCCGAGGCTCCCGAGCATCCAGAAGGTGAAGTCCCGCAGCTGCTGGTCGCTGCTGAGAAAGAGAAGGAAGCTGATGCCGGCGGCGGCGACGGCGTTGATCCCGATGCCCGCCAGCAGCAGCGTCGCGGTGTCGGTCGCCTGCCGCCTGTGGGCGATGGCGTAGACGGCGAGGGAAGCCACCAGGCCGCCCAGCAGGGCCCCGAAGGGAACGGCCATGGTCGCCAGCGTCTGTGGCAGAAAGGCGATGAGCGGCCCCCCGAGCACGATCATCGCAGCGGCAGCGACGGCCGCTCCGGCGGAAACGCCGATCAGGCCGGGGTCGGCCAGGGGATTGCGGAACAGTCCCTGCAGGACGGCGCCGCAGAGGGCGAGGCCGCCACCGACCAGCAGCCCGAGCAGGGCCCTGGGGAGGCGCAGGGACAGCAGGACCAGATCCGCCGCTCCACCCGTCCCCTCCCTGCCGGACAGCGCGCCCAACAGGATCCGAAGGATCTCGCCCGGCGATATGGCGAAGGCGCCGAGTCCCAGCGACAGCACCACCGCCAGCAGGAGAAAGGCGGCCAGTCCGCCAAGGCCGAGCGCAGCGCGGCGGCGGGCCCGCCCCGCGACCGCGCGGAGGTCGCCCGCGGCCAGCGTCGCCGAGCTCACTGCGGCGCCCCGTCCTCGGCCTGCGGATGGAGGGCGGCCGCAAGCCGCCGCACGGCCTCCGGCGTCCGTGGGCCGAAGCCGAGCAGCAGCATGGCCTCCATGTCGACGATACGGCCGTTCTGCGCCGCCGGGGTGGCGGCGATCGCCGGCCGCCCCAGCAGACCGTCCCGGCCACCTGCGGCCTCCAGGCCCTCCGACATCATCAGGATGACCTCGGGCCGGGCGCGCAGCAGCGCCTCGGCGTTCAGCGGCTTGTAGCCCTGGACGCTCTCCAGGGCGTTGCGCCCGCCGGCCATCCGGATGATGGCGTCCGCCCCCGTGCCTGCCCCACCCCCCGTGGGCGAACCCTGTCCGGCCGACAGCAGGAAGAGCACCGCCGGCCGCTCGTCGAGCGCGGCCACCCGCTCCTCGACAGCCGTCAGGTCGCGCAGGACGTCCGCCGCCAGCCGTTCGCTCTCCGCCCCGCGGCCCAGCGCCTGTCCGATCACCTCGATCTTCCGGGCGATTCCCTCGGGTGTCGGCTCGTTGGGGACGGAAACCACCGTCACCCCCGCCGCCGCGACCTGCTCCAGGGTGGTCGCGGGGCCGGACCCGGCGATCGCCAGCACCATGTCCGGGCCCAGCGCCAGGATCGGCTCCGCCGTGAGCTGCCGGAAGTAGCCCAGCTTCGGCAGGGCCGCAGCCGGCGGCGGGTGGTTGCTCGTTCCGTCCGTCGCCACCAGGCGATCGCCAGCGCCGAGGGCATAGACGACCTCGGTGACGGCGCCGCCGAGGCTCACCACCCGCTCCTGCGCCTGCGCCAGGGGCGGGACGAGAAGGAGGATGCAGAAGAGCAGACGCATCAGGCCTGACCGAAGCAGGTGGCGAGCAGGCGCCGCCAGTCCTCGCGCTCCGGGTCGCCCGGCTTGCGCGCGCCGAACATCCAGGCGATCTGCCGCCCCTCGCCGTCGAAGACCTCGACCGAGGAGACCACGCCGTCGCGGGTCGGCTTGTGGACCAGCCAGGTCTCCGTGATCCCCTCCGGAAGCAGGTGGAGATTGAAGCCGGGATCGAGCACGTTGAACCAGCGGCCGACGGTCTTGAGGGTCTTCACCGGGCCGGTATGAATCTGGATCACGCCCGGATTGCCCACGAAGATCATGATCGGGTGCCCGCCTTCCGCGGCCGCCGTCAGGGCCGTCGCGAAGCCGCTGTTCGGCAGTCGCCGCGCCAGATCGTCACCGGCCAGCCGGAAGGCCTGCCGCCGGTCGACGCCGAAGCGCTTGAGCAGGGGGAAGAAGTCGTGGGTGTCCTGCAGCGCCAGCCAGTCGCGCCGCAGGCCGGCCCGATCGATCGCTTCGTCCGGCCGGACCTCCGGCTCGGCCGCGGCCGAGGGCGCCTGCAGCGGCACGGCGTCCTGGGCCGGGTCGGCGAAGGTGTCCGCCAGGGCGTCGAAGGCGGCGAGGTCGGTCTCGGGCAGCGCGTGCACCTTGAAGACCGCGGTCCCGTCGCGCCCGAAGAACTGCAGGCTGCGCCGCTCGCCCCGGTCGCCCGGCGTCCGCACGGCGAAGCCGCTCCACCAGTTGGCGAAGAAGATGCGCAGGTCGATCTCCGGATCGAGCACCAGTCCCTGCGAACCGAACAGGCTGATCTGGTCGAACCGGCCCTTCTTCTCGTGGACGGCCCAGTCGTTGCGGGTCAGCACCATCACCCGGCCGACCTGCGGCAGGGCCTGGATCAGCTCGCCCCAGGCCGGCCTCAGACGCCGGCTGTCGCAGTCGCCGCCGGCGGCGACCAGCTCCGCCTCGGTGATCGCCAGCCGGGCGGCCAGCTCGCGCGCCCGCAGCGCCGGCTCGCCGGCACGCAGGGCGGCGATGCGGTCTGGCAGAGGCATCCCGTCGAGCGGCGTGCGGCCGTTGTTCGTCGATTCCATAGGGCTCTCCCCTCTCTCCGGCAGGTCTACCATCTGTAGTTGTAACTCACGAAAGCCTTGTAGCTGCGTCCCTCCTCCCAGGAGCCGGGGTAGGTGTCCGAGTATTTCTCGTTGGTCACGTTGTCGACGCCGAGGTCGAGGCGGAAACCCTCGAGCAGGCCCTCGCTCGGCACCCAGCCGGCCGAGAGGTTGTAGACGCTGTAGGCGTCCCGCTCCTCGGCCTTGTCGTTCACCTTCTTGAACCGCTTGGCGAAGATCGCCTGGGCGCCGAGATAGGAGTCGACCTCCGGGATGCGCAGCAGTCCGTCGAGGGTGTAGCGCGGCGGGAAGAGCACCCCGAGCTTCTCGCCCGTGTCCTCGTCCTCGCCGTCGATGTCCTCGTAGGTGAAGCCGACCCGGAACCGGGGGGCGTCGTAGAAGCCCTCGATCTCGTTGCCCGTCAGCTTGGCGTTCGCGACGTTCTCGGCCTGGGTGGTGCCGTCGCAGTTGCCGGGAATGAAGGGGATGCAGTCGACGAAGGGTGACGGCTGGGTCACCGACAGGTTGATGAAGTCCTTGCCCTTGGTGCGGTAGTGCGAGGCCTTCACCTGGAAGCGATCGCCGTCGAGGACGAGGTCCTTGAAGTCGACGCCGCCGCCGAACTCTATGGTCCGCGTCTTCTCCGGCTTGAGGTCCGGGTTCGGAATGAAGCGGTTGGTGATGACCGACGAGCCGATGGGGATCTGGAAGTGCGTGCCCTCCAGGTAGAGCTCGTCGAAGGTGGGCGCGCGGAAGGCGTGGGCGTAGTTGGCGAAGCCCATGAGCCAGGGCAGCGGCATGTAGGTGGCGCCGATGCGTGGCGACACCGCGCTGTCGCTGCTGCCGCTGGCCAGATCGCTGTCGTTGTAGAAGTAGTCGAAGCGGGTGCCGGGAATCAGCAGCAGGTCGCCCGGCACGAAGCCGAGCGGCTCGGAGATGGTGATCTCCGACTGCAGGTAGAGGCCGGCGAAGCGGGCGTGGGCATCGGGGACGCCGTCCCGCGGACCGCCCCCGGCGGCGCCGTTCTGCGTGTCCTGGTAGGTCTCGAACCCGTAGGTGAAGACTGAGCCGGCGTCGTCGGTCAGCATCCAGCGGGTGCGGTTCTCCGCCCGGATCCCGACCGTCTTCACCTCGCGGCGCAGGGTCTCGTCCTCCGGCCCCGCCCCCAGGTCGTCCTTCCGCTTCTCGTTGGCGTGGTTGGAGCTGTAGTAGGTCACCACGTCCGCATCGAACCAGCGGTCGGCGGGGTTCTTGTAGGAGTAGGCCAGGCGGAAGCTGTCCGACTTCAGGCTCTTGTCGGTGATGTCGAGGGCGTCCGGATCCTGGCCGTTGTTCGGCTCGGTGGCGTCGTCGTCGAACGACAGGATCGAGGCTTCCACACGGTGGAAGTCGTTGAAGTCGTAGCCGCCCTTGAGCAGGAAGGACGTCAGGTCGTCGCTGCTGTTGCGCAGCTTTTCGTCGCCGCCCAGCTGGATCGTCCCGGACTTGCGGCGCACCGCGCTGAACAGGATGTCGGCCCCTTCGAAGGGACGCCCGTAGAGCGTCGTCATCGCCTTCTTCTCGGAATCGCCGCTGGCGTATCCGGTGCCGATGGACGCGCCCCACTGCTGGCCGGGCTTCAGCAGATCGTCGGCGCCCAGGGTCCGGAACTCGATGACGCCGCCGAGGCCGCCGCTGCCGTAGAGCGAAGAGGCCGGGCCGCGCAGGACCTCCGCAGTCGCCACCAGCCGGGGATCGATGTAGAAACGGCCGTCGTGGGCGGAGTTGAAGTTCTGCCGGACGCCGTCGAAAAGCACCACGACGTCGGGTCCGGAGAAGCCGCGGATGGACGGCACCTCGCCGCTGCGTCTGGGACCGCCCTGGAAATCCACGCCCGGAACCAGCCGGAAGAGATCCCCCGGCGTCGAGGGCTGGTCCCGCTCGATCGTGTCCCGCCCGATGACCGAGACCATGCCGGGGTACTCGAAGGCCGGCAGCGGATTGCGCGTGGCCGTCACCGACACGGCCTCGAGATGCAGCGGCGTCGCGGCGTCGGCCCCGCCATCGGCATCGGCCGTGGCCTCTTGCGCGCGCACGGTGCCGCCGCAGGCGATGGCCAGGGCGACTGCACAGATCGCCGCACCCCCCGCTCGGTATTGCCCCAGGATAAAGCTCTCCGCCATCGGTCCCCCAATTCGCGTCAGGTCGTCGGTGCGTGGGTCCTGGCGGGCTCGGTGGCTGGCTTGGACGTGGTTCGGGTGTGGTCGCCGGGCGCTCGGCCTCAGCGGGTCAGGATCAATCCACCTTTGCTCGTGATGCGCAGCCGGTAGCACAGGCCCGCGTGGCGGATCTCCAACTCCCCGGCGGGCCCTAGCAGTTCCTCGCTGGTCACTCGCCGAGGCTCGGGTTCTGGTGGCCGGCAGGCTGCCTGCCGGCGCACCGCTTCGTCGTCCGTCTTCTCCAACTGCGGCGTCCCCTTCTGCCGTTTCGATGATTAACGCGAGTCACTCGCAATTGCAATAACCCCCGATCCCTGCCCGCAAAGACCGTCACGGGAACTGCCAACCGGGGGATTCTCGTCCCTGGCCGAGATAGAGGCTTGAACGCGGCAGAGCGTTGAGGTGTTAAGACGGCAGCTGACACGGACCCCACAAGAGCCGAAGCCCCCGGACATGAACCATCTGCCCCTCCTGCTGCAGGCTGCGGTCATAGGCTTCGCGATCGCGGTCCCGCTGGGGCCGATCGGGCTGATGTGCGTGGAACGCACCCTGGCCAAGGGCTTCTGGGCCGGCTTTTCCACCGGTTTCGGCGTCTCGCTGGCCGACGCGATCTGGTGCGCCGTGGTCGCCTTCGGGGCCGTATGGATCTCGGACAGCCTGAACAGCCATCAGCACAGCCTGCGAATCGCAGGGGGCGTGGTGATCGCCGGCCTCGGCCTGCGCACCCTCCTGCAGGGCGCGAAGGCGCCGAGGCCGCTGCGCAGCAGCCTGTCGGGCGGCGCCTTCGTTTCGGCCTTCGGCATCACCCTGCTGAACCCGATGACCTTCATCACCTTCGCCGCCATCTTCGCCGGCCTGGGCGCGGCCGAACCGAACCGCGTCGAAGCCGGCGGCGGCATGGTCGTCGCCGGCATCTTCATCGGGTCGCTGACCTGGTGGACGTCCCTCTCTCTGGGCGTCTCGTGGCTGCACCACCAGTTGCGCCCGAGCACCGTCCTGTGGATGAACCGGATCGCCGGCGCCGGCCTGATCGTCTTCGGGCTCGTCGTCATCGCCACGGCCGGGGTGGACCTGCAGATCTGACCCGCAGCGGCCGTCGTTGCGGCGCCTGTCCGGCTGAACTAGGGTTCGGCCGTCCCGCAACCCGGCCACTCCGAGGAACTTTCCCATGGCCCTGCTCGCCGAGCGCCTGTCCCGCGTCAAGCCTTCGCCGACGATCGCCGTCACCACCAAGGCGGCCGAGCTGAAAGCCGCGGGCCGCGACGTCATCGGCCTCGGCGCGGGAGAGCCGGACTTCGACACGCCCGAGCACATCAAGGAGGCGGCGATCGCCGCCATCCGCGGCGGCGACACCAAGTACACCGCGGTGGACGGAACGCCGGCGCTGAAGCGCGCCATCGCGGCGAAGTTCAAGCGCGACCACGGCCTGGACTACAAGACCAGCCAGATCACCGTCGGCACCGGCGGCAAGCAGGTGCTCTACAACGCGCTGATGGCGACGCTGGACGAAGGGGACGAGGTCGTCATCCCGGCGCCCTACTGGGTCAGCTATCCGGACATGGTCCTGCTGGCCGGCGGCACGCCGGTCAGCGTCGCCTGCCCCCAGAACAACGGCTTCAAGCTCCGTCCGGAGGATCTCGACGCCGCCATCGGGCCGAAGACCAAGTGGCTGATCCTCAACAGCCCCTCGAACCCGACCGGCGCCGCCTACTCTCCGGAGGAGATGCGCGCGCTCACCGACGTGCTGAAGCGCCATCCGCACGTCTGGGTAATGACCGACGACATGTACGAGAAGCTGGTCTACGACGACTTCGTCTTCACCACGCCCGCCCAGGTCGAGCCGTCTCTCTATGACCGCACCCTGACCATCAACGGCGTCTCCAAGGCCTACTGCATGACCGGCTGGCGTATCGGCTACGCCGGCGGGCCGGAGCCCCTGATCAAGGCGATGGCGAAGGTGCAGTCGCAGTCGACCTCCAACCCCTGCTCGATCAGCCAGGCGGCGGCGGTGGCCGCGCTGGAGGGGCCGCACGACTTCATCGCGGAGCACAACGCCGTCTTCAAGCAGCGGCGCGATCTCGTGGTGGACGGGCTCAACCGCTGCAAGGGCCTCGCCTGTCACCGGCCGGAGGGCGCCTTCTACGTCTTCCCCTCCTGCGCCGGCACGCTCGGCCGGACCACGCCGGACGGCAAGCGCCTGGAGACGGACGAGGACTTCGTGACCTATCTGCTTGAGGCCGAGGGGGTCGCGGTGGTGCAGGGGTCTGCCTTCGGGCTGCCCGGCTACTTCCGGATCTCCTACGCCACCGCCACCTCCGCGCTCGAAGAGGCCTGCCGGCGCATCGAGCGTGCCTGTGCGGCGCTGAGCTGACCGCCGTGCGGATCGCCATGGTCGGGGCCGGCGGGGTCGGCGGGCTGTTCGGAGCCCGCCTCGCCGCCGCCGGCAACGAGGTCTGCTTCATCGCCCGGGGCCGCCACGGCGCGGCAATGAAGGAGCACGGCCTGAGGCTCTCGTCGGCCGCAGGCGACCTGGTGCTCGCCCACCCGCGCGTCGCGGCCGACCCGGCCGCCTTCGGGCCCCAGGACGTGGTCCTGATCTGCACCAAGCTGTGGGACAACCCGCAGGTGCTGCCGCAGATCGCCCCCCTGGTCGGGCCGGAAACGGCGATCGCTTCGCTGCAGAACGGCGTGATCGCGGAGGAGCAGATCGCCGAGGCCTACGGCCGTGAGCGCACCTGGGGAGCGCTCTGTCAGGTGTCGGCGGCGATCGAGTCGCCGGGGGTCATCCGGCAGACCGGCAGCTTCGCCCGGCTCGTGGCCGGCCCCGTCACCGCCGGGGACGACCCTCGCGTCGCACTCTTCGTGGCGGCGGCGATCGAAGCGGGGCTGGAGGCGCGGGCCAGCGCCCACATCGACGTCGAGATCTGGCGCAAGTTCGCCCTCCTCTCGCCGTTCGCGGCGATCACCTGTCTGGAGCGCTCGGCCATCGGCCCCTTGCGCGACCGGCCCGAGGTCATGGCGCGCCTGGCGGGGCTCGTCGGCGAGGTCTGCGCCGTCGGCCGCGCCTCGGGCGTGGCCCTGGGGCCGGAGAGCGAGGCGGAGACCATGAAGGTCATCATGGGCCTCCCCGCCGACATGAAGGCCTCGATGCTGGTCGACCTGGAGGCCGGCAACCGGCTGGAACTGGACTGGCTGACCGGCGAGGTCGTGCGCCGCGGGCGCAGCCTGGGCGTGCCGGTGCCCTGGTCGGAGCAGGCCTCCGACGCCCTTGCGCCCTTCGCCGCGGGCAGCGGCAGGGCTGCTTAACGCGGGGCTGCTTAACGCGGGGCTGCTTAACGCGGGGCTGCTTAACGCGGGGCCGCCTAACGCGGGGCCGCCGTCGCCTTCAGGGCGTGGGCGATCACCTTGCGCATGACGCTCGGCAGTGCCTGATCGGCCAGTTCGTCCAGCGACACCCATTGGCCGGCCAGGCTGCTGCTGCTGGCGCGGGCGGCCCAGACCGCCAGTTCCAGATGGAAGTGGGTGAAGGTGTGCCCGACCTGCCCCGCCAAGGGACGCCAGCGCAGCGGCAGGGGGGCGTGCCTCTCCGCCTCGCCCGTCTCCCAGCCTTCCGCTCTCCATGGCGTGCTGGGCACCTCGGTCATGCCGCCAAGCAGCCCCTCCGCCGGCCGACGGCGCAGCAGGATACGCCCGTCCGGCCGGGTCACCCAGAAGGCCACACCCCGGCGCACCGGGCGTTCGGCCTTGGGCGCCTTGACCGGCAGAAGCTCGGGCCGGCCGGCCGCCAGCCCACTGCAGAGCTCGGACAGCGGGCAGAGCAGGCACTTCGGACGCCCCGGCAGGCAGACGGTGGCGCCCAGGTCCATCATCGCCTGGGCGAAGTCGCCGGCCCTCTCCGACGGGACGAGGGCCTCGGCCAGGCTGCGCAGCGCCGGCTTCGCCGCCGGCAGGGGCGTCTCGACCGCGAAGAGACGGGCGACCACCCGCTCCACGTTGCCGTCCACCGCCGCCGCCGGCCGGTCGAAGGCGATCGCCGCGATCGCCCCGGCGGTATAGGCCCCGATTCCCGGCAGGGCCCGCAGCGCCGCGGGATCCTCGGGGAAGCGTCCCCCGAGTTCGGCCGCCACCACCTGCGCGCAGCGATGCAGGTTGCGCGCCCGGGCGTAGTAGCCCAGCCCCGCCCAGGCTACGAGCACGTCGTCGAGCGGCGCCGCCGCCAGGTCCACCACCGTCGGCCACCGCGCGACGAATCGCTGGAAGTAGGGGCCGGCGGCCGCCACCGTGGTCTGCTGCAGCATGATCTCCGACAGCCAAACCCGGTAGGGGTCCGGGCGGATGCCGGGGCGGGCCCGCCAGGGGAGGCTGCGGGCGTTGCGGTCGTACCATGTCAGCAGACGCTGGGCGATTGCAGGCTGCACCGCCTTCGGTGATACAGGGGAGGAGCCGACCTTCATGGCAGCAGACGGAGATCCGGCGAGGTGAGCGAGGAGCGACGACGCGACCGCAGCATGCCCGCAACGGCCGACCGGCGCACGCGCTCCCCGCTGGCCCTCGCCCCCCTCGTGGAGCGGGTCACCCGCCCCTTGCTGGCCGGCCGCAGCCGCGCGGAAGCGAGCCTGCAGCTCGACTGGCCGACGATCGTCGGGCCGCTGGTCGCCGACCATGCCCGGCCGGAGGGCCTGCGTTTTCCGCGCCGGGAGGAACGCCGCGAGGCCACCCTGCGCATCGTGGTCGACCCCGCCTTCGCGCTCGACCTGCAACATCTCGAACCGGTGCTGATCGACCGGATCAACGCCCACTTCGGCTTCCGGCTGGTCGCCCGTCTTCAGCTCCGGCAGGGCCCGGTGCGGCGAAACGGCCGTCCGCCCCGTCCGGAAGTCAGAGACCTTCCGGCGGTCCGGGCCGCCCTGCTGCCGGCAATCGAAACGACCGGGATCGCCGACCCTGGTCTGGCCGCCGCCCTCGACCGGCTCGGCCGGGCCTGCCGTGCGGGGGTGCCCAGCCCTCGGAAAGACACCGCTGGCCGGCGCGAATGACGTCTTGCAGTCTCCCAGCCGGTTCCCTACCATCCACAATATCTAGTAGGTGAGCGATGAATCGTAGACAATTCCTGTTCAGCCTCTCCGCACTCGCCCTGGCCGCCGGCCTCCCGGGCGGGTTGGCCTGGGCGCAGGCAGCGGCCCCCGCAGAGCACGTCCTGGGAAGCCCGGACGCGCCGGTGACCATCATCGAGTACGCCTCCCTGACCTGCCCGCACTGCGCGGCCTTCCACGCCGAGACGCTACCGACCCTGAAGAAGGAGTGGATCGAGCCGGGCAAGGCCAAGCTGATCTTCAAGCATTTTCCGCTCGACCGGCTGGCCCTGCGGGCGGCGACGGTCGCCAACTGCATGCCCAACGACAAGGCCTTCTTCGCCTTCATGGACCTGCTGTTCTCCCAGCAGCGGCAGTGGGCGACCGCGAGCGACCCGGACGCGGCGCTGCGCCGGCTCGCGGCCATGGCCGGCCTGCCGGACGACCGCTACGCCGCCTGCGCCTCCAACGAGGAGCAGCAGCAGGCCATCCTGAAGGGAATGCAGGAGGCGGGCGAGAACCTCGGCGTGAACTCGACGCCGACCTTCTTCGTCAACGGCCGCAAGATCAACGGCGCGGCCCCCTACGAGAAGTTCAACGAGGTGCTGACCGAGGCCGCCGGAAGCTGAGCTTCCGGCCGTCCGCGGTCAGGCCTGCAGCAGGAGAACGACGGCTCCGGTGGTAGGCTTCCTCAAGCTCCGGCTGTCCGGCTTCAAGTCCTTCGTCGACCCGACGGAGATCGGGCTTGAAGCCGGGGTGACCGGCATCGTCGGACCGAACGGCTGCGGCAAGTCGAACCTCGTCGAGGCACTGCGCTGGGTGATGGGCGAATCGTCCGCCCGGCGCATGCGCGGCTCCGAGATGGAGGACGTGATCTTCGCCGGCAGTGCCACCCGGCCGCCGCGCAACCTCTGCGACGTCAGCCTGCTGCTCGACAACAGCGACCGCCGGGCCCCGGCGGAACTGAATCACTTCGACCAGCTCGAGATCGTCCGGCGGATCGAGCGGGACAAGGGGTCCACCTACCGGGTCAACGGCCGCGAGGTCCGCGCCCGCGACGTCCAGCTGCTCTTCGCCGACGCGGCCAGCGGCGCGCAATCGGCGGCGATCGTCGCCCAGGGACGGGTCTCGGCACTGGTGAACGGCAAGCCGACCGACCGCCGGCTGCTGCTCGAAGAGGCGGCCGGCATCGCCGGCCTGCAGAGCCGCCGGCATGAGGCGGAATTGCGGCTGAAGGCGGCGGAGACGAACCTCGAACGCCTGGAGGACGTGCTCCAGACCCTCGGCACCCAGCTGGAAGGCCTGAAGCGTCAGGCGAAGCAGGCGGCGCGCTATCGGCGCGTCGGGGAGGACCTGCGGCGCAGCCGGGCCGTCGCTCTGCTGCTCGAAGCCCGCACCGCGGAACAGGCGGTCGCCGCCGCCCGATCCGCCCTCGCCGCATGCGAATCGGCCCTGGCCGAGCGGGCCCGGGCGGTCGAGGCAGCCGCCGCGGCCCAGGCCGAAGCCGCCGCGGCCGTGCCGCCCCGCCGCATGCGGGAAGCGGAAGTGGCCGCGGCCCTGCAGCGCCTCAAGCTCGAACGTGAGGAACGGCAGCGCGAGGCGGCCCGTGCGGCCGAAGCGCTCGGTCGTGCCCGCTGCCAGGGCCAGGATGTCGAAGCCGATCTGCGGCGGGCGGCGGCCCTGGCCGAAGAGGCTGCCGCCGCGCTGATCGGACTCGCCGCCGAGCGGGCTGCTCTGCAGGAAGCCGCGCCTCTCCGGCAGGCGGCGCTCGATGAGGCTCGCCGGCAGCAGACGGGCGACGCCGCCCGGGTCGCCGGTGCCGAGGAGGCCGTGGGTGCCGCGACCCGCAGCCTGGCGGCGGCCGAGTCGGCGGCGGCCGCGGAACAGCGGCGCCAGGCGGAACTCGCCAACAGGCTGAACGTCGCGCGCCAGCGCCTCGCCGCCGCGCGCGCGGATCTCGCGAAGCTCGCCGACCAGCGCGGCCCGGCCGATCGGCTCGCCGCCATCGAGTCGGACCTGGCCGAACAGGACACCCGGGCGACGGCTGCGGCGGAAACCCTGGAGGGGGCCGAACTTCGGCTGGGCACCCTGCGAGGGCAGGAATCGTCGGCCCGCGAGGCCCGGGTCCAGGCCGAGACCCGGACGCAGGCGCTGGCCGGGGAGATCCGATCCCTGGCGGGCCTGCTGGAAAAGTCGCCGGCCGGCACTTGGCCTCCCCTGCTCGACCGCCTGCAGGTGGCGCCCGGCTACGAAGCCGCCCTGGCCGCGGCGCTTGGCGATGACCTGGAAGCCCCGGAAGCCCCGGAGGCGCCGCGCCACTGGCTCGATCTCCGGGCGCCACCGCCGGGGCCGGCCCTCCCCGACGGCGTCACCAGCCTGACCACCCTGGTGCAGGGTGCGGGGCCGCTCGCCCGCCGGCTCGGTCAGGTTGGCCTTGCGGCCGACGCCGATCATGCAGGCGCCCTGCAGCCGGTTCTGGCCGTCGGGCAACGGCTGGTAACGGCGGACGGCGGCCTCTGGCGGTGGGACGGCTTCGTCGTGAGGCCCGGGGCGCCCAACGCCTCCGCGCGCCGGCTGACCCAGCGGAACCGGCTGAGGGAACTGCGCCGTCAGTCCGTGGAAGCCGAGGCTGATAGGGCCACCGCCGCCGAGGCGCACGAGGCGGTGCGCGCCGAACTCGCCGACGCGGGACGGCTGGAGAAGGAGGCACGCGAGGCCCAGAGGCTGGCACTGCAGAAGGTCCGCGACCTGCAAGGCGAGCGCGCCCGCCTGCTGCAGGCCGTGGCTGCCCTTGCGGCACGCCGGACGGCCCTCGAAGACACCCTCGGGCGCCTGCAGGACGAGCAGGACGAGGCGGAAGCCGCCGTGGCTGCGGGGCAGCGCGATGCCGCCGCCCTGCCGGACCTTTCGGCACTCAGGGCCGCCCTGGCGGAACGCCGGGCGGCGCTTGCCGAAGGCCGGGCCCGGCTTGCCGAAGCGGAGACAGAAGCCCGGCGGCAGGAAAGGGAGCTGCAGGCCGGCGAGGTCCGGCTGGCGGCGGTCAGCCGGGAAGAGGACGACTGGCGCCGCCGCCAGAGCGAATCCGTCGCGCACCGGGAGCAGCTGGCGGCACGCCGGGATGCGGCGGCCGAGGACCTGCGGCAGCTCACCGGCCTGCCCGACCGCCTGGCTGCCGAGGTCGCAGAGCTGGCCGAGCGGATCGGCCACATCGAGGAGGCCGGGCGTGCGGCCGCGGACCGGCTGGCCGAGGCGGAAGCGGCCGCCGTCGCCGCCGAGAAGGCGTTGCGGGCGGCCGAGGCCCACCTCGCCGAGGGACGCGAAGCGCGCGTGCGAGCCGAAGCGGGCGCCGAGCAGGCGGTGCAGGCGCTCGAGGCGGTTCGCCGGCGCGCCTCGGAACAGCTCGACTGCAGCGCGGATGATCTCGCGCGCCTCGCCGCGCTGCCGCCCGACCAGGATCCGCCGGAGCTGGCCGAGGTCCAGCGGCGCCTGGAACGGCTGGAGGCGGAGCGGGAACGGCTCGGGCCGGTCAACCTGCGCGCCGAGTTGGAGTGCGAAGAGGTCGAGTCGCGAATCGGGACGCTGGTCCAGGAGCGCGACGACGTGGTCGCGGCCATCGCCAAGCTCCGTCGCGCCATCGGGTCGCTGAACCAGGAGGGCCGCGCGCGGCTGCTGCAGGCTTTCGAGCAGGTCAACGGCCACTTCTCCAGCCTCTTCACCCGCCTGTTCGGCGGCGGCAAGGCGGAACTGCGGCTGACCGGCAGCGACGATCCGCTGACCGCGGGGCTGGAGATCCTCGCCCAGCCGCCGGGCAAACGCCTGCAGACTCTGTCCCTCCTGTCCGGCGGCGAGCAGGCGCTGACCGCGCTCTCCCTGCTGTTCGCGGTCTTCCTGACGAACCCGGCGCCGATCTGCGTCCTCGACGAGGTCGATGCGCCGTTGGACGACGCCAACGTGAACCGCTTCTGCGACCTGGTGCACGAGCTGTCCCGCACCCTCAGCACCCGGTTCCTGGTGATCACCCACCATCGCCTGACGATGGCGCGCCTGGACAGGCTCTACGGCGTGACGATGGCCGAGCGCGGAATCAGCCGCCTCGTCTCCGTGGACCTGGGGTCGGCGGTCGCGGTCCGCGACAACTTGCGCGTCAGCGCTTGAAAGCCGTGCCGGCCGCCTTGACGAGCGTAGGGGCGGTTCGTAAGTTCCGCGCGCCTTTCCGGCGCCGGGGCTGATGGTGGGGCGGTCGCGGGCGCGGTCGAAACTTGTCGCGGGAGAGTCCTGAGGCATGGCCGAGCGCGACAAGCCGCCCTCCCTCGAAGCGATCGACGCCAGACTCAAGGCCGCACGTGCGGCACGCGAGAGCGGCGGGCGTGGACGCCTCGCCGACGGACGCAGTGCCAACGCGAGCGGCCTCGGGATCGGCCTGCGGATCGCGACGGAAATCGTCGCCGCGATCGGGGTCGGTGTTGGCGTGGGTCTCGTGCTGGATCGCTGGTTGGGGTCCGGCCCTTGGCTGATGTTGTTGTTCCTGGTGCTCGGCTGTGCCGCGGCGATGCTCAACGTGATGCGCACCGCCAAGCAGCTCGAGCGCCAGCGTAAGTCCGCAACGCCGGGCGGCCCGAAGGGCGCGCCCGACAGGGATGCGAGGTGAGAGAGTGGCGGTAGAAGCTACAGGGCCCGAAGTCGGCTTTCCGGTGGACCCGCTCCACCAGTTCGTCGTCGTACCGCTGCTGGACATCAACGTCGGCAGCCTCGACCTGTCGTTCACGAACTCCGCCCTGTGGATGGCGATCACCGTCCTCTTCATCTCCGGCTTCATGCTGCTGGCCATGCGTGGCCGCGCGCTGGTGCCGGGGCGCCTGCAGAGCTGCGCCGAACTGCTCTACGAGACCATCGCCAACATGGTCCGGGACAACGTGGGTCAGGGTGGCAGGGCCTACTTCCCCTTCATCTTCTCCCTGTTCCTCTTCCTGCTGTTCGGCAACGTCTTCGGGCTGATCCCCAGTTCGTTCACCTTCACCAGCCACATCGTCGTCACCTTCGCCCTGGCCATCGCGATCTTCATCGCCGTGACCGTGATCGGCATCGCGAAGCACGGCGTGCGCTTCTTCACCCTCTTCTTCCCGCACGGCGCGCCGCTGTGGACCGCGGTGATCCTCGTGCCGATCGAGCTGATCTCCTACCTGTCCCGGCCGATCAGCCTGTCGATGCGTCTGTTCGCCAACATGATGGCCGGGCACATCATGATGAAGGTCTTCGCCGGCTTCGTGCTGCTGATGGGCCTCGTCGGCGTGGTGCCTCTGGCCGCCCTGGTCGGTATCACCATCCTGGAACTGCTGGTTGCGGTGCTGCAGGCCTACATCTTCACCATCCTTGCCTGCGTCTACCTGCACGACGCCCTGCATCTCCACTGAGCCTTCGGGACGGCCGGGCCGTCCCTCGGTCACCCTTCAGAACCTGTTCAAACGCGAGGAGCTAAAACAGATGGAACTCGAAGCTGCGAAGATGATCGGTGCCGGCCTGGCGACCCTCGGCATGATCGGTGCCGGTGTCGGTGTGGGCAACGTCTGGTCCAACTACTTCACCGCCATCGCCCGCAACCCTGCCGCCAAGGAAGAGATCGGCGCGAACATCTGGATCGGCTTCGCCGTGACGGAAGCCATCGCCATCTACTCGCTCGTGGTGGCGCTGCTGGTCCTGTTCGGCTGAGTGTCGTCGACGGTCCGGCGGCGGCGGCGCTCGGCGCCGCACCGGCGGACCGCCCTGCCCGCCTCAGTAGACGGACGCCCAGCATGTCAGTGAAGAAACTCTTCGGGGCTGGTCTCGCCGGTGGCGCGCTGCTGCTCGGCTCCCTTCCCGCCGCCCTGGCGGCGGAGGAAGCCGGTCTGCCGCAGCTCCGGCAGTCCCACACCTTCGCCAGCCAGATCTTCTGGCTGATCATCACCTTCGGCTTCCTGTACTGGATGATGAAGCGGCATATCCTGCCGCGCGTCACCGAGGTTCTGGAGCAGCGCCGCGACAAGATCGACGACGATCTGGTCCGCGCGGAGAAGATCAAGGCGGAGGCGGAAGCCGTACTCGCCGAGTACGAGCGCTCGATGGCCGAAGCCCGCGAACAGGCGGGGCAGATGCTCCGTGCTGCGAGCGACGAGGCGAAGGCCGAGACCGCCCGGCGCCTGGAGACCTTCACCAAGGAGCTCGAGGCCAAGACCGCGGACGCCGAGGCCGGCATCGCCCGGGCGAAGGAGGCGGCTCTGAAGGAGCTGACCGAGGTCGCCACCGGCGGCGCCACCGCGGTGACGGAGAAGCTCATCGGCGTACACCCCGACCGGAAGGCGGCGGAGGCCGCCGTGCGTGACGCACAGGGAGGGCGCGGCTGATGTTCTCGAACGAGTACACCTGGATCACGCTGGCCCTGCTGATCGTCATCGCCCTGATCCTGTGGAAGGGTCTGGGGCCGATCTTCGCGATGCTGGACGCCCGGGCGGCCCGGATCCGCAAGGAGATCGACGAGGCCCAGAGCCTGCGCGAAGAGGCGCAGAAGCTGTTGGCCGAGTACAATCGGCGCCAGCGCGAAGGCCAGGCAGAGGCGCAGCAGATCGTCGAGCATGCCAGGGTCGAGGCGGAACGCATCCGAGCCAACAGCGCCAGGGAGCTGGACGAGTTGATGGCCCGGCGCGAGGCCCTGTCGATCGAGAAGATCCGGCAGGCCGAGCAGGAGGCCGTCGCCGAAGTCCGGGCGAAGGCCGTCGACCTCGCCATTGCCGCGGCGAAGTCCCTGATCGAGAGCAATCTCGACGAGGCGCGCCAGCGGGAGCTCATTCAGTCCGGCATCGCCGAGGTGGGCCGCAAGCTTCACTGAGCCGTCGGGCAGGTTCATGCAGAGATCCCTCCCCGCTTCTGCGGGGAGGGATTTTTCTTTTGCCCCTCGGGGTCCTGAGCCAGACTGCCCGCCCCGACGTGCCCGTCAGCTCCGGACGCTCATGCTCAAGTCCCTGCCGAACCTTTTGACCGCCGCACGCATCGTCGCCATTCCCGTCGTCATAGGGCTGCTCGCCGCGGGTTCGGCGACGGCCCTCTGGTGGGCTCTGGGAGTCTACGCGGCGGCCTGCGTGACCGACTACTTCGACGGCTGGCTGGCGCGGCGGCTGAACCAGCTGTCCGCGATCGGCCGCTTCCTTGACCCCATCGCCGACAAGCTTCTGGTGGTCGCGGTGGTGATGATGCTGCTGGCCGACGGGGTGCTGTCCGGTGCGGCGGTGTTCGCGGCCATCGTGGTGATCGCGCGGGAGATCCTGGTTTCCGGCCTGCGGGAATATCTCACGGAGATGCAGGTGGGGCTGCCGGTCAGTCGTCTGGCCAAGTGGAAGACGGCGGTCCAGATGATCGCCCTCGCCCTCCTCATCGTCGCCCCGGTGACGCCGTCGCCGGTCCCCGAGGTGGCGATCGGCCTGTTCTGGCTGGCGGCCCTGCTGACCGTCGTGACGGGCTACGGCTACCTCACCATCGGCCTGCGGCACATGCTCGGCCGGAAGCCCGGCTGACCCGGCCCGAAGCCCCTTGTCCGGCTCCGGTTGACAGAGCCGGGGCGCGGCCCTTTCCTCCCTTCGATGGATGTCGACGTACAGATGAAGGTCATCGGCCTGGCCGGCTGGAGCGGCAGCGGCAAGACGACATTGGTCGGCCGGCTGCTGCCGGCACTCACCGGGCGGGGATTCAGGGTCTCGACCATCAAGCACGCCCATCACAGCTTCGACGTCGACCAGCCGGGCAAGGACTCCTACGAGCACCGCCGTGCCGGGGCGACCGAGGTGCTGGTGACGTCGGCGCATCGCTGGGCGCTGATGCACGAGCACCGCGGCGAGCCGGAGCCGAGCCTGGAGGAGCTGCTGCCGAAGCTCGCACCGGTGGACCTCGTGCTGGTCGAGGGATTCAAGCGCGGTGGCCACGAGAAGCTGGAGATCTTCCGCCGCGCGGTGGGCAAGCCGCTGCTGGCCGCGGCCGACCCGACGGTGGTGGCAATCCTCAGCGACGGCCCGGTGCCCGAAGCGGCCGCCCTGCCCCACGGGCCGCGCCCCGTCATCGACCTGAACGACCCGGGCGCCATCGTCGACTTCATCGTCGCCCACTGCGGCCTCGGCGGAGAGGTCGCGCAACCGAGGACGCAGGCGGCCGATGGCGCAGCTTAGCGACGACTGCTTCGCCAACGACGGCCGACTCCTGCGGGTCGACGAGGCCGAACAGGCCCTGCGCGAACGGGTTCCGCCCCTGGAGAGGGTCGAGCGCCTGCCGCTGGTCGACGCTCTCGGGCGGGTCCTGGCGGAAGACCTGATCTCGCCGGTCGACATTCCTCCCCGGGACAATTCCGCGGTGGACGGCTACGCCGTGCGCTTCGCCGACCTGTCGCCGGACGGCGAGACGGTTCTGCCGGTGATCGGCCGGGCAACCGCCGGCCATCCCTTTGCCGGCGGGCTACAGCCCGGCACGGCCCTGAGGATCTTCACCGGCGCCCTGATGCCGGACGCGGCCGACACCGTGCTGATGCAGGAGGACTGCCGGGAGCTGGACGGCACGGTCACCATCGCTCCGGGCATCGGCAGGGGGGCCAACCGGCGCCTGCGTGGCGAAGACGTGAGCCTCGGCAGCCGGGTCATGGGCCGGGGCCACCGGCTGCGTCCCCAGGATGTGGGACAGGCGGCGGCGCTGGGCCGGCGGGAGCTGCTGGTGTCGGCCCGGCCGCGGGTCGCCCTCTTCTCCACCGGGGACGAGTTGGTGGAACCCGGCGCCGTCCCCGGCCCCGGACAGATCCACGACTCCAACCGCTTCACCCTGGCCGCCCTGCTGGCCGCGTCGGGCTGCGCCGTCACCGATCTCGGGATCCTGCGCGACAGCCGCACGGCCATCCGCGACGCGCTGGCAGCCGCGGCGCGGGACCACGACCTGGTGATCACCTCCGGCGGTGTCTCCGTCGGCGAGGAGGATCACGTGAAGGCGGCGGTCGAGGAACTCGGCGGCCTTCACTTCTGGCGCCTGGCGATCAAGCCCGGCCGGCCGATCGCGCTGGGCCAGATCGGCGACGTGCCCTTCGTGGGCCTGCCCGGCAACCCGGTGGCGGTGGTTGTCACCTTCCTGGTGCTGGTCCGTCCCCTGCTGCTGCGGCTGCAGGGCGCCCTCGACCGGCCGCTGCGTCGCTTCCCCGTGAGCGCCGGATTCCGGCACCGCAAGAAGCGCGAGCGCCGCGAGTGGCTGCGGGCGTCGCTGGCGCCGGGCTCGCCCCTGCCGGTGGCGCACCGCTTCCCACGGGACGGCGCCGGTATCCTGAGCTCCCTGGTGCAGACCGACGGGCTGGTGGAACTGCCCGAGGACCTCACCCAGCTTGAGGAGGGTGCGACGGTCTCCTTCCTGCCCTACTCCGAGCTGCTCGCCTGAGGACACCATGAAGCTGCTCTACTTCGCCTGGCTCAAGACGCAGATCGGCAAGAGCGAGGAGGTCGTCCAGCCTCCCGCCTCCGTCGCCACGGTGGCCGACCTGCTCGACTGGCTGCCGCAGCAGGGGCCGGCCTACAAGGTGATCGCCGAACGGCGCGCCACCATCCGCGTGGCGATCAACCAGGACTTCGCCCGTCCGGACCAGGCCGTCGCGCCGGGCGACGAGGTCGCCCTCTTCCCGCCGGTCACAGGGGGCTGAGATGAGCGTCTCGGTGCAGCGCGAGGACTTCGACCCGGGCGCCGAGCTGGCCGCTCTCACCGCCGGCCGCAGCGACGTCGGCGGTGTCTGCCTCTTCGTCGGACTGGTCCGCGACAGCGCGTCGGACGCGGACGTCACGGCCATGACCCTGGAGCACTACCCAGGGATGACCGAGCGCATGCTGGAGAAGATCGAGGCGGAGGCCTGCCGGCGCTGGCCGCTGCAGGGCTGCCGCATCGTCCATCGCTACGGCCGCCTCGAGGCCGGCGAGCGGATCGTCCTGGTGGCCACGGCGAGCCCCCACCGGGCGGCCGCCTTCGAGAGCAGCCGCTTCCTCATCGACTGGCTGAAGACCAGGGCGCCGTTCTGGAAGGTCGAGCACGGCCGCGACGGCGAGGACCGCTGGGTCGAGGCCAAGGCCGAGGACGACGCGGTCGCCGCGCAGTGGGAGCGCTGAGATCCTGGTGGATCAGTCCGCCGGCGAAACGCGCCGAGCCAGCCAGGCGCCCCAGAACAGGCTGGCGAAGAACCGGACAGGCTTATCGAAGCCCGCCTCCGACAGCAGGGAAACCACCGCCTCTTCCGAGCTCGGGGGCTCTGCGCCCTGCAGAATCTTCCCCATCTTGGACTGGACTTCTTCAGGGCCTGCGCCGTTCATGCGCCACCGATTTGCCCAGGCCGCCATCAGCAAGGGCTGCGAAGCATAGGCCCGGTAGTTTCCGGCGATGACTGCGGGCGCCTGCGGCCTCAACCGCATCGAAATCTGAGCCAGAACAGCCCGCTTCGCCGCATCGCCCGGCAGATGGTGCAAGACGCCGATCATGATCGCGGCGTCGAAGGACCGCGCCGGATCCAGATCGGCAACTTCACCCAGCACGGTTTCGACGCGATCGGATACTCCCGATCCGGCCAGGTTCGTAGATGCCAGATCAAGCATCGGTCGAGAAGGATCGACAGCGACGAAAGACCACCTCGGCTCCAGTCGTGCCGCGGCGACGATTTCGCCTGCAGTTCCTCCGGCACCGACAACAAGTACCCGTGCCTTCTGGCCTTCACCGAGGGCCGCCGACAGCATGCAGGCAGAGAGTTCATGACAGGCGTCATACCCCGCCAATGCAATTCGGCTCTGTCTGGCGTATTCCCCGGCCCTGGAACTGTCGAACTTGGCAGCTGAAACCTGGGTCATGGCTTCTCTTTTCATTCGTCCTGGCGGCGCGCCCGTTTTCCTGACAAGGAAAAGATAACTTCTTTCAGGTCATCATAAACGGCCGTGACATGATCGAGAGACCGACCGTTCAGCCAAAGCATGATCGCTTGACGGCTTTTCTCCGCGCCTTCGCCCTCGCCACCACCCGGTGCGAGTCAGCCCAGGCAGCCAACTTGCTGATCATCGACGCCCAGGACGCCGGTCGTCCGACCCATCTCCTCTACCGGGCGCGGTCCGGCAAGGCGGTGCCGGACGAGGCGGCTGTGTGTGCGGCCGCCAAGGTCGATTTCGGCGGGAGTGCAAATCCCTTGGTCGGTGCGCTGCCTGACGAAGTACGCATTTCTCTGGCTGACGAACCGCAGTTGCTCGGTCTGGCCGAATTGATCACCGCCGAGGTGGAGACCGCACGGTGCGGCGGCAGTTCCATTCAGGCGAGGCTGTGCGAGGTCGTCGTCGTGCTGGCGATCCGCAAAGCCATCGCGATCGGCACGGTGGACGCGGGGCTGCTCGCCGGACTCGCTCATCCCACGCTCCATGTGAGCCTCATCGCGATGCACGACGAACCGGCGCTGAACTGGCAGGTCGCTGACCTGGCCGGCATTGCCGGCATGTCGCGTGGACAGTTCACTGCGGTCTTCCGACGGGTCGTGGGTCAATCGCCTGGCGCCTATCTGAACGGTTGGCGCCTTGTCCTGGGGCGTGCCAGGCTGCGTTCAGGACACAGCGTGAAAGCCGTCGCCGCAATGGTCGGCTTCGGAAGTGCGGCCGCCTTTTCCCGTGCCTATTCCCGGAAATTCGGACACCCACCGAGCCGGCGCGAAGCGCCTGAATGAAAAGGCGGCGGCGAACCCTGGTACAGAGCAGCTTCCGGCCATCCACCATCATCTCCTGAGGGCCGCCCCCCAGTGGCAAGCGCCCCTGTCCGGCCCTCCCATGAACCGCTCCGGTGGCGGGAAATGCAAAGCCGCTCAACGGGGAGGGCTGCATCATCATCGGCATGGTCGGGGGGAGGCTGACCGTACCCGAGCAGGCTCGACGAGCCGAGCGGCGAGGGGTTGCTCCGGAGCTCTCCGGATCGACAGCTCTGGCTTCCCGAGGCCGTCGCGGCAATCTCGATGAAGTGGTCAGCGCCCATGACGACAGGAACAGTGGCCCTCCCCCGCCAGACGACAACAGCCGGCTGGCCGGGTGGAGGCCGGACGTCTCGGCTGCGGCCCCACCGAACCTGCGCGCGACTGAAAGCCGTCGCCACGGCCGGCCTGGTCGCCATCGCCGCTTGTCTGGGCAGCGGCCCCGGCTACGCGAACGACCTTTCGAAGCAGGAGGCGGCCACCATCGCGGTGGAGGCCTACCTCTACTTCTATCCGCTGGTCACCATGGACCTGACCCGCCGGCAGATGACCAGCCTGGACCCGGCGACGGACCCGTTCGGTGGTACTGAGAACTGGTTCACGAACGTGCGTGCCTATCCGGATGCGGATCAGAAGGCGGTCGTCCGGCCGAACTTCGACACGCTCTACTCCTCCACCTTCCTCGACCTGCGCAAGGAGCCGATGATCGTTTCGGCGCCTGATACCGGCGGACGCTACTACCTGCTGCCCATGCTCGACATGTGGACGGATGTCTTCGCGTCGCCCGGCTGGCGAACCACGGGCACGCAGGCGGCGACCTTCCTCGTGGCTCCGCCGGCCTGGCATCCCGATCCGGGTCCGGATTTCGCGAAGGAACTGGGCCTGCCGGAAGGCACCCGCAGGATCGATGCCCCGACGCCGTACGTCTGGATCATCGGCCGCACCAAGACCGACGGCCCCTCCGACTACGCGGCCGTTCATGAGATCCAGGACGGCTACAAGGTGACGCCCCTCTCCAGGTGGGGACAGGAAGTGACGGCTCCGCCCTTCTCCCCCGATCCCACCGTCGACACCAGGACGCCGCCCAAGCTCCAGGTCGATCGCATGGCCGGAAAGGACTACTTCACCTACGCAGCCGAACTGCTGAAGATCAACCCGCCTCACCCCACCGACCAGCCGATCCTCGCGCGCATGGCGCGGCTCGGTATCGAGGAGGGCAAGAGCTTCGACTTGGCGGGGGCGGACCCGACCGTGCAGGCGGCCATCCAGGCCGCGCCGGCGACGGCGCAGCACCTGATGGCCTGGAAGGCGCCGACCATCGCCCAGTCGGTCAACGGCTGGTCGATGGACGTCGACACGGTGGGCGTCTACGGCAACTACTATCTGAAGCGGGCGATCATGGCGCAGATCGGGCTCGGCGCCAACGTGCCGCAGGACGCGGTCTATCCGATCACGCTGACCGACGGGGACGGCCAGCCGCTCGTGGGGACGAACGACTACGTACTGCATTTCGAAGCGTCGGAGGTACCGCCGGCGGACGCCTTCTGGTCGGTGACCATCTACGACAACGACGGCTACCAGGTCGCGAACAGCCTGAACCGCTTCGCTCTCTCGAGCTGGATGCCGCTGAAGCACAACCCGGACGGATCGCTCGACCTCTACTTCCAGACGAAGAGCCCCGGCCAGGACAAGGAAGCCAACTGGCTGCCCGCTCCCCAGGGCCCGTTCAACGTGACCATGCGGCTCTACGCCCCGCAGCCGACGGTTCTCATCGGAAAATGGGCGCCCCCGGCGATCAGCAGAGTCGGACGACTCTCCCCGCACACGGCGCAGTAGCCGCATCGCCAAGTCGACGAGGGTCCAGGAAAGATGAAAGCACTTGCTCTCCGGGCCCTGGCGCTCCTGCTGCTCGCAGTGGCCGCCCTGCCCGCCGCCGCCCAGACGATCGTGCCGCCGGGCGGAGCGCTGGCCAAGGATGTGAAGGCGCTGCACACCTACGCGCCCAGCCGGAATCCGGGGGCGACCAGCTTCGAGGTCGCCGATCGGGCGGCGATCGCCAACCTGATCTACGCCTACGCCTTCGCTTACGACAACGGGCAAGCGGCGGCCTGGTTCAGCCTGTTCACCCCTGAGGCCCAGTTCGTCGCCGGCATGCCGGGAGAGCCGGCCGTCTCGTTCCAGGGGGAAGGGTTCCACACCTTCTGGACGGAACGCATGAAAGCCTTCCGGTCGTCAGGCAGTCTCCGCCGGCACCTGATGTCCAACATCCTGTTTCTCGACCAGACGGCCGATACCGCCCACGTCAGCGTGGCTGGACTGCTGACCAGTGCGGAGGACGGCAGGACCTTCTCCGCCGTTTCGAGCCTCAACTACGAAGGCTGGCTGGCAAAGGGCCCGGACGGCTGGAAGATCCAGCGCTGGCACGACTTCCCGGACGTCGCGTTCAAGCAGTAGGCCGCCTGGAGAAGAGATCGCCCGGCGTCGCTGTCCGACCGGGTGTAGCCGTGGCCGTAGCTCCCGCGCCGCGATAGCTTCCGCTTGCGCGACGATCCGACACGCGCGATGACCCCCCTTGGCGCCTACGCATCGGGCGCCGGGGCGGGAGGGGCAGATGGCGTTGGACGAAGCGGTGTCCCTCGTCCGGGCGAGCGGGCTCGGTCCGCTTCCGAAGGTGTTCGAGCAGAGGGCCGGCGAGCGCCGGCTGTGGAATGTCTTCGAACGCGAAGGGCTGCCGCTCGCGGTGATCGACGCGTCGCAGACACCAGTGCCGCTCCGCGCCATGATCGGCGTCTTCGAGCGGTGCGCGCGCGTTCTGGGCGACCGGACCTTCGGCCTCGACATCGGCTTCGAGATGGCGAGCGCCTGGGGCTTCGGCCTGTGGGGGAAGTACGGGATCTCGGCGACGACCCTCGGCGCCGCCATCGGCCGCTATTGCCAGACGTTCCAGGCCCACGCCGTCACCGGCCGTCTGGAACTGCTCCCCGGCGCGGACCACCGGCTCTGGCGCTGCGTCGGGCCGCCCTTCAGTTTCCCCGCCGTCGCCCATGCCGATCACCTGATCGGGCCGATGATCATCGTCGCCAGAGCCTATCTGGGTCGGCGATGGCAGCCGAAATGGGTCGAAGTCAGCTACCGGCGCGATCCCGATGCTCATCTGCTCGAGGATCGCCTGCAGGTGCCGGTCCGCTACGGGTGCGGCGGAACGGGGATCGCCCTGTCTGCCGAAGATCTCGCCGCGCACGCCGTCGCCCGCGTGGAAGAGGCCTCTCCACTCGTCACGCTGAGAGAGGTGGCCGCCGATCTCGTCCTCTCTCAAGCGGCCGAGCCGGCGCGCTCGATCTCGGCGATCGTGGCGCTCCGGCTTCTCGACGGCCAGACCGACATCGACGGTACGGCTCGGATGGCCGGAACGAGCGTACGGAGCCTGCAGCGTCAACTCGCGGAAAAGGGCTACACCTACCGGCAGGTCGTGCACGCTGCGCGGAAGGCCCGCGCGTTCCACCTGTTGCAGGAAACCGACCGCTCGATCCTCGATATCGCGATGCTTCTCGGTTACGAGGAGCATGCCAGCTTCACCAGAGCCTTCCAGCGCTGGACCGGGAGTACGCCGTCCCGGTACCGGCGATCCTCCCTGCCGGCGGAATAGCCCTGCCGCAAGAAGGCCGCGCCGGCCCGGCTAAACCAGTCGCATGCGGTGGATGAAGGTCCGTTGCTCTCCGGGAGCGAGGTGCAGTAGGCCGGGCTTGTCCCGGAAGTCACCGTCGAAGTCGGCCGGGCTGGCATAGCCGCACCACGGCTCGATGCAGAGGAACTCCGCCCCCTCGGGCTTCGACCAGATGCCGAGCTGCGGAAAGCCCTCCCAGGAGACTTCCAGCCCGCCGCCCTCGGGCATGAGGTAGGAGACATGGCCGCTTTCCAGCCGGTCCAGGACGACCGCGTCGGCGCGGAAGAGGTCGGGCGAAAGCCGCAGCTCGCGGCCTTCGATCGGCGTCGGGACAGGCTCGCGCTTCAGCAGGCCCGCACTGTTCAGCCGCCGGATCGGCGCCGGTTCCGGCCGCTCGAACACCAGCCGGTGATCCTCCTTGCGCAGCCCCGGGCGCAGCGGCCAGCGGAAGGCCGGGTGCGCACCGACCGAGAACGGCAGATCAACGCCGCCCGGGTTGGTGACGACGTAGCGGATCTCCAGCATCGTCCCGCGCGCCATGTAGTCCACGTCGAAGCGGAACGCGAAGGGATAGGCCGCCCGAGTCTCAGGGTCGTCGACGATCCTCAGCCGGCAGCCGTCGCCTCGCCGCTCCACCCACTCGAAGCGGCGCTCGCGGATCACGCCGTGCCGCCGCATGGTGTAGCTGCGGCCGTCGAGGATCAGACGCTCGTCCTTCAGTTCCCCCACGATGGGGAAGAGGATCGGCGAGTGGCGGGGCCACTCCGGCCCGGCCTGCCACAGCAGCTCGGTGCCGCCGCCGTCGCGCAGGGAGCAGAGCTCCCCGCCGACCGCCTTCACGGCCACCCTCAGGCCGTCGCTGCCGAACTCGTGGCGATCCACGCGAGCTCCCGTCGCATCAGCAGAAGGGAGCGGCCGCCGGGCAACCGGCGGCCGCTCAGGCGGATCAGGCGGCGGCGACCGCCGGCTCGATCCGAGCCGTCAGGTCGGGCTGCTGGCCGCGGACCACGCGGTCGTAGTCTTCCATCAGCTGACGGGTCAGCTGCCCCGGCTGGAAGCGGTAGGCGTCGATCTCACGGACCGGGGTCACTTCCACGGCAGTGCCTGCCAGGAAGACCTCCTGCGTCTTGGCCAGCTCTTCGGGCATGATCGCCCGTTCGATCACCTCGATGCCCCGGGCCTTGGCAAGCCCGATCACGGTGCGGCGGGTGATGCCGTCCAGGAAGCAGTCCGGCGTCGGCGTATGCAGCTTGCCGTCCTGCACCAGGAAGACGTTGGCCCCGGTGGCCTCGGCGATCTGGCCGCGCCAGTCGAGCATGAGCGCGTCGTTGAAGCCGGCAGCCTCGGCGGCATGCTTGGAGACCGTGCAGATCATATAGAGGCCGGTCGCCTTGGACTTGCTGGGGGCGGTGCGCGGGTCCGGCCGCCGGTACTGGGCGATCGTCATGCGGATGCCCTGCATCCGGGCGTCCGGCGTGAAGTAGGCCGGCCACTGCCAGGTGGCGATCGCCATGTGGATCGAGGTCTGCTGCGCCGACACGGCCATCATCTCGCTGCCGCGCCAGGCGATCGGGCGGACATAGCCGTCGACGATCCCGTTGAGCTTCAGCAACTCGTCGGTCGCCGCATCGATCTGGGCGACGCTCCAGGGAATCTGGAAGCCGAGAATGGCCGCCGAAGCGTGCAGCCTCTCATGGTGTTCGGTCATCTTGAACACCTTGCCGCCGTAGGCACGCTCGCCCTCGAAAACGGCGCTGGCGTAGTGCAGCCCGTGGCTCAGAACGTGCAGCTTGGCGTCACGCCACGGCATCATCTCGCCGTCGAACCAGATCACGCCGTCTCGGTCGTCGAAGGGAATCATGGAAAGCTTGGGTCCTCCGGCCCTATAAGACTCTTGTCGTCATCTTGGCCGCGCGTGGCATGCCGCCCGGCGACAGGAGCAGTGATCAATCGCTTCGCGTGAGGCAGGGAGTCAAGGCCGGAGGGGAAAATCTTACGCCGCACCCGCCGTCCCGGACACAATCTGTCTCTATCGCGTCCAAACAGGTAACAAGCCTACACACATATGTCAACATGACTGACGTAAAAACTGCGCCCAACCCGCTCTTCCTCAGGGAGGAGGAACTGCGCCAGGGGATCGAGCACCTCTTCTTCGCCTACCGCGACTTCACGTCGGAGCCGGACCAGATCCTGGCATCCTACGGGTTCGGCCGGGCGCACCACCGGGCCATCTACTTCGTCGGCCGCAATCCGGGCCTGCCCGTCAGCGAGTTGCTCGATATCCTGAAGATCACCAAACAGAGCCTGTCGCGGGTGCTCAGCCAGCTGGTGGCCGAAGGCTTCATCGAGCAGCGGGCCGGCGAACGGGACCGCCGCCAGCGCCTGCTCGAACTGACCGAGAAGGGCCGCGAACTGGAGCGCCAGCTGACCGAACCGCAGCTGCAACGCTTCGCGCGCGCCTACAAGGCGGCAGGTGCGGAGGCGGTGGTCGGTTTCCGCACCGTGCTCGTCGGCCTGATGAACGAGCCTGAGCGCGTCCGCCTGTCGCGACCGGCGGCGGCGCGGAAAGCGCGCGGTGGCTGAAGCCCCGATCGCATCACCGGCCGAGGACGGCCCGCCCCATCTCCTGTTGGTGGACGACGACCCGCGCCTGCTCGGCCTGCTCAGACGCTATCTTTCCGAGAAGGGGTTTCTCGTCACCACCGCCGCCTCCGCAGGCGAGGCGCGGGCCAAGCTCGAGGGCCTGCAGTTCGATCTCATCGTCCTGGACGTCATGATGCCGGGCGAGAACGGCTTCGAACTCTGCGGCACGCTGCGGCGGGCGAAGGCCAGCGTCCCGATCCTGCTGCTGACCGCACTCGACGAGCCGGAGAACCGGATACTGGGGCTGGAGAGCGGAGCGGACGACTACCTGCCCAAGCCCTTCGAGCCGCGCGAGCTGGTACTGCGCATCCAGGCGATCCTCCGCCGGGCGCAGGTCGCGGCCCCGACGCCGGACTCGGACCGCATCCACTTCGGGCCCTTCGTGTTCGACCGGCAGCGTGGCGAACTGCGGCGCGGCACCAATCCGATCCGCCTGAGCGCGGCGGAGGCCAGCTTGATCGCCACGCTCGCCCGGCGACCCGGCGTGCCGGTGAGCCGGGAGGAACTGGCCGCCGCCAGCCCCGACGTCGAGAGCCAGCGATCGATCGACGTGCAGATGACGCGGCTGCGGCGCAAGCTGGAGGCTGACCCGAAGTCGCCGCGCTTCCTGCAGACTGTGAGAGGGACCGGCTACGTCCTCGTTCCGGACTGACGGCAGGCCCCCCACGGGGGCTCCGGCCACGACGGCCCGGCAGCGCAATCTGCCGCACCGCCTGTGGCGGCGCCTGCGCCTCACCGCGAAGCGATCGCTGCCGCGCGGCCTGCTGGGCCGCTCGCTGCTGATCATCGTCCTGCCCCTGGTGGCGCTTCAGATCATCTCGACCTGGGCCTTCTACGAACGCCACTACGACAACGTGGTGCGCAGGCTCAGCCAAGCGGTCGCGGGCGAGATCTCCATGCTCGTCATCATGCTGGAGCGCCCCAGCGACGACTGGCCACCCCAGCGCCTGTTCGACCTGGCCAGGAGCGAGCTGGCACTGCGGGCCCAGCTGCTCGACCGCAGCTCCGTCAGGGCGCCGCCGCCGAGCCTCTTCCCCTCGCTGGTGGAGGAGCGGATGAACCGGGCGCTCAGCGAGCAGCTGCGCCAACCCTTCATGGTCGACACCACGAGCCGGGTGCAGCAGGTCGAGATCCAGGTCGACATGGGGGACAAGGTCCTGCAGGTGCTCGTGCCGCTGCGGCGGCTCTTCAGCTCCACGGCCTACGTGTTCCTGCTCTGGATGGTGGGATCGTCGATCGTCCTCCTGTCCATCGCGACCTGGTTCATGCGCAGCCAGGTCCGGCCGATCAAGCGGCTCGCCCGGGCGGCGGAGGTGTTCGGCCGCGGCCTGGACTACAGCGGCTTCAAGCCGCAGGGCGCGATCGAGGTGCGGCGGGCCGGAAGGGCGCTGCTGCAGATGCGCGAGCGCCTGCGGCGCCAGATCGAGCAGCGCACGGCCATGCTCGCGGGGGTGAGCCACGACCTGCGCACCCCGCTCACCCGGATGAAGCTGGAACTGGCGTTCCTGGAAGGCACCCCGGAGGCGGAGGCGCTGCAGCAGGACGTGACCGAGATGGAGCGGATGATCGAAGGCTATCTCGCCTTCGCGCGCGGCGAAGGAGGCGAGACGCCGCAGATCGTCGACCTTGCCGTGCTCATCCAGCAGATCGTCCAGCAGTTCCGGCGAGAAGGCTTCGACCCCGAGGTGACCCTCGACCGCGAGTTGCGGATCCTGGCGCGGCCCGAGGCGCTCCGCCGCTGCCTGTCCAACCTGCTCCAGAACGCCCGCCGGTACGGACGGACCTTCAAGGTGAGCGCACTGCGCCGGCCGACCATCGTCGAGGTGCTGGTCGACGACGACGGCCCCGGCATCCCGCCCGCAAGCCGCGAAGACGTGTTCAAGCCTTTCGTCCGGCTCGAGCGGTCGCGCAATCCGGACACCGGCGGCACGGGCCTCGGCCTCACCATCGCCAGGGACATCGCCCGCGGGCACGGCGGCGACCTGGTCCTGGAAGACTCTCCGCTCGGCGGCCTGCGCGCCCATCTGGTGCTGCCGGTCTGAGGCGGCTTGCCGCGGCAGGGGACAACCCTAGACTCTCGACATCGGAAGAACGGGAGTTCGCTGCCTTGAACCGCCGCATCCTGCTGTCCGGAGCGGTCGGGGCCGCAGTCGCGCTGGCCACCGCCCCTATCGCCGCCGCCAGTCTCTCTACCGCCGGCCCGACCGCCTACGACTTCACGTTCGACAGCATCGACGGCGGCAGGCTGGCCCTCGCCGCCTTCACAGGACGTCCGATCCTGCTGGTGAACACCGCCTCCTTCTGCGGCTACACCTATCAGTACGAGGGGCTGGAAGCGCTCTGGCAACGCTACCGCGACGGCGGACTGGTCGTGCTCGGGGTGCCGTCGGGCGACTTCGGTGGACAGGAGTATGCCAGCAACGGCGAGGTGAAGGACTTCTGCGAAAGCACCTTCGCCATCGATTTCCCGATGACCGCGATCGAGCACGTCGTCGGCGCGGACGCGCACCCTCTCTACCGCTGGCTCGCGGGCGACTGGGGCGCGCAGGGCGTGCCCCGCTGGAACTTCCACAAGGTCCTGTTCGATCGCTCCGGAAAGCCTGCGGCGGCCTGGCCTTCGGGCGTGCGGCCGGAGAGCCCCGAGGTGCGCGCCGCGATCGAGGCTCAGCTTGGCCGCTGAGGCTCCGGCTCGTCTTCGAAAGGACCCAGCGGACCGCGGGAGAGGGCTTCCAGGTAGGCCAGCCGATCCGCCGCCTCGCCTGGCTCGGCACGGACGTTGGCGGCGACGGCAGCGCCCTGAAGGACGCAGAGCGCCATATCGAGCCAGAGGATGAAGCGCGTGCGGTCGGCAGCCGCCTCCGGGAAGAGGCCGGAGATGACCTCGACGATCCGTCCCCAATGCCGGTCCAGCACCGGCCGCAGCGCCGCCCGAAGTGCGGCGTCGTGGCGCGCCAGCATCTGCAGTTCGCAGGAGGCCTGCAGCTCGCGCTCGGAGAAGTCCCGCTGCATGAGACAGAGGAGCGCGCCCAGGCGGTTGCGCTCCCCCGCGACCTCGGCGACCCGCTCCCGGAGGTTCACCAGCAGGCGGTCGTAGAGGCTCTCCGCGGCGCTCGCCAGCAGGGTCGCCTTCGTCGGAAAATGCTTGAAGAGCGCGCCTTCGGAGAGGCCGGCCCGGCGGGCGACCGCCGCCGTGGTCGTCGCCCCGACGCCCAGGTCGCTGATGCAGTCGATGGCGGCGTCGAGCAGCCGCATGCGGGTCTCCGCCCGCCGCTCCTCCTGTCGGCGGCGGGGCTTCGTCTCGCCCTGTGCTGCCTGCGATGCGAAGGTCTCCATGGCGGGAAGGTGCACACCGCCCTTCCCGCCCCGCAAGCGGGAAACGACGTCAGGCCGCGCCGGCCCAGCCGTTGTCGAAGTACTGGACCTCCTTGTTGGTCAGCACGTCGTCGTACTTCACGATCGACGGCTCCGGCCCCAGCGGCACCGACCGGCCGTCCCGGAAGGCCCACTCGCCGCGGCCGGTCACCGCCGCCCGGACATAGCCGTTGAGGTAGATCCGGCGGTCGTGGGAGAGGTGGTTCGGCCCGGAACCGTGCACCATCAGAGGATGGAAGAGGATGAGGTCGCCTGGCGCCATCTCGCAGGTCACCGCCGCCGCCGGGTCCAGGCCCTTGCCGCGCAGGTAGTCGTCGCTGTCGGCGCCGACCATCAGGTAGCCGGCCCCCTCGTCGGACAGGCCTAGGTAGCCCAACCGGTGGCTGCCCGGGAAGACCTTGAGGGCGCCGTTCTCCGCGGTCTGCGGATCGATGGCGAGGATCGTCTGGATGAAGTTGTCCGGCACGTCTTCCAGGCGCATTCGCTGCCCGAGGAACCGGTAGTCCTGGTGGTAGCGGAAGGTCACCCGCTCCGCCCCCGGCGGCTTCCAGTGAATCTGGTTGCCGAACTGCTTGATGTCGGCACCGAGCAGCGGGGCCAGGATATCGAGATAGCGCGGGTCCCGCCGATAGCGCTCCAGGATCGGCGACAACCAGGAGACCCAATGGCCCTGCAGCGCGATCCGCCGCTTCGCCTTCGGATCGTCGATCACGTCGAAATAGACGTTCTGCCGCCGCCATGTCCGCGGCTGAGAGATCCCCACCGCATAGACCTTGTCGGCCTCCGCCGCCATCTCGGCCATCTCGTCCGGGGAAAAGACCCCGCGCACGATGACATAGCCGTCCTCTCGATACCGCGCCGCCACGTCGCTCATTCTGCCCTCCCGAAGCCCCGGGGCGCCCGAGCGTCCCCTGCGGCTAACCTAGCGGCGATCGCGAATTTAGCAAGTAAGTACTCACTTCTTTACAGAGAGACGGCTGGCGGAGGCGACCACCCGCACCCCAAGGGGCGTCTCTCGCCCGCGGACCACGACCTCGTGTCGCCGGTGCTCGCCGAAATCGACGCCGGCAAGCTCCGCCACCTCCTCGGAGACCACGAGCTCCGCGCGGAATTCCTTGGTCGCAGCCTCCAGCCGGCTGGCCGTGTTCACCGCGTCGCCGATGGCGGTCAGAGAGGTTGTGCGGCCCCAGCCCATCTCGCCGACGATCACCGGCCCCCGGTGCACGCCGATGCCCAGCCGCAGCGGACCGTCCAGTTCCGCCGCGAGGCTGCCGTTGAGCACCGCCAGGCGCTCCGACATGCCGCGTGCCGCCAGCAGAGCGCTGCGGCAGCCTGCCGTGACCCCGCCCTCGAGGCCGAACAGGGCCATGACGCCGTCGCCGATGAACTTGTCGACCCGGCCCCCCTCCCCTTCCACCGCCTCGCCCATGGCCTGGAAGTAGCGGTTGAGCAGGAAGACGACGTCGAACGGCAGCCGCCGCTCGGCGAAGCGGGTGAAGTCGCGGAGATCGGCGAAAAGGATCACCAGCTCCTGCTCCCGGCCGCGCGGCAACATCCTGTTGCGCCTGACCTCGTCGGCGCCGACGAACGGCGGCACCAGAGGCATGACGGAGACGTCGGACGTGGGGCGGGTCTGACAGGCCAGCCGCACGTTCGGCGCCGCCCCGATCCGCGCCAACACGCCCGCCTCCCCCTCCGCCGGGGGCGGCAGTCTCGACAGGCCCTGCCCCACCCTGACGCGGCAGGTGGAGCAACGGCCGCGGCCGCCACAGAGGGCCGTGTGGGGAATCCCGGCCGTGCGGCTGGCTTCCAGAATGCTGGCGCCGCGCGCCAGCATCACCCGGCGGCCGTCCGGATAGGTGACCGCGACCCGACCGCCGCGCCACTCCCAGAGCCGGCGGACGAGCCGGCCGAGAAGAGCCGCCGCCAGCAGCCCGAAGTAGCCGTCGATCAGCCATCGCTCGACCGGCCCGATGAAGGCCAGCTTTGCCGGATGGTTGATCTGGTCCACCAGCGCCCGCCGCTGCTCGGCCCAGGCCGGGTCGGCGAAGAGAGCCTGAAGCTCGCGACCCGCCGTGAGGGTTCCCGCCAGAGAGGCCGCCGGCAGCAGCACCGCAAGCGCCAGCAGCCACGGGGCGGCGGAGGCGTACCAGCTGCGGAAGCGCAGCCAGTAGTGCAGCCCGAGGCAGAAATGCAGCCAGGCCAGCAGCAGGATCGCCACCTGCCGCCAGCCGAAGACCGGCGCCAGCTCGAAGTAGATGGCCAGCATGTAGGGGTAGCCCACGTCGGTGCCGAAGCGGGACTCCACCAGACGGCTGCCGACGATATGGATGAACAGCAGCGGCGGGATGAGGAGCGCGGCCAGCACCCTCACGCCCTCGCCGAAGGGCATGGCGAGGCTGCGCCGCTGCAGGATCATCCAGAAGGCCAGAGCGACGTGGACCGCGAAGCCGCCGTAGAGCAGCAGGGTCCCTGGCGCGCTCTGCCAGACCGCCGCGAGGACGTCCAGGGTCCGCCCGGCGGCCGCCAGGGACAGCAGGCCGGCGGCATGATTGACCAAGTGCGTGATGACGTAGGCGCCGAGCACGAGGCCACTCCAGAGCCGCACCCTCTGCACGGTGACCCTGCGCGACACGCGTCCCTCCCCGCCTTCCAAGCCCTGCAATCAATTCCTATAAGGTCTCTGGCGGAAGGAAAGGGTTTGCGGTTCATGGACGATCCGACGGCTGCGGAGGAGCGGCAGCGGCGCCGGCGGCGCCAGCGTCGCGTCTTCGACACCAGCGTGCCGTCGCCGTGCATCTCGGTCTGCCAGATCGACCCGCGGACCGGCTGGTGCCTGGGCTGTTTCCGCACCATCGACGAAATCAGGGAATGGCCGATCCTCGAGGCGGAGGAGAAGCGCGCCGTGCTCGCGGCCGTGGCAGCCCGGAAAGGCTGAGAGCCCCGATCAAGAAGCGAAAAAGGGAAGAAATGTCCTTACCGACTGCCGAGGGCTCGTCCCGAGGCGCCACCAGGGCGGCGACCCACGTGCCGCTTCTTGGAGTCCTGCTGCTGGCCTTCGTCGGCCTCAGTTGGGGCGTCAACTGGCCGCTCATGAAGATCAGCCTCAGTGCGATGCCGGTTCTGCCGTTCCGGCTGCTGGGGATCATCGTGGGCGCCATCGGCATCCTGACGGTGACCGCGTTGCGCGGGGAAAGCCTGCGGGTGCCGCGGAGCGACCGCGGCCGCCTGCTGCTCTGCAGTCTGCTGAACGTGGTCGGATGGCAGATGCTGATCGCGTTCGGCCTCGACCACATGGAGTCGGGCGCCGCGTCCCTGCTGGCCTTCACCATGCCCTTCTGGGTCGTCGTCTTCGGCTGCCTCGTGCTGGGCGAGCGGATCACCGCGCTGCAGATCCTGGGGCTGGTGCTCGGCATGACCGGGGTCGTGGTCCTGCTGTTTCCGTCCCGCGCCGAGCTGCTGGCGCATCCCTACGGGCCGGTCCTCATCATGGGGGCGGCGGTGACCTGGGCCCTCGGCGTGCTCGCGATCAAGCGCCATCAATGGGCCATGACCTCCTTCGGCATCGCCGGCTGGCAGCTTCTGATCGCGACCTTCGTCGTCGGCATCCCCTGCCTGCTCTTCTCCGACATGAGCGGCTGGGCCAGCGACTGGAGCACGGTGCAGCTGCTGTCGGTGGTGTACTGCGTCACGGTGCCGATGATCGCCGGCCACCTGGCCTTCTTCCACAGCGTGCGGCTGCTTCCCCCGGTTCTCTCGTCCATGGGGACGCTGCTGGTCCCGGTGGTGGGCGTGCTGAGCGGGCACCTGCTGCTCGGCGAGGCCCTGGGCGTCAATACGATCCTCGCGATCGTCCTCCTGGTCGGCGGTCTGGGCCTGGTCCTGCTGCTGCCGCAGATCACGGCCGGCTCCAGGCGGCCGCCGGCCGGGCCGGGCGCTGCCAGATGACGCCTTGTGTCCCCGGCGCTTTTTGCTAGAGGTGCGCGCGTTTCCGGATCCCGCGCCATCGGGATCGGGCTTGGAGGGTGATGTTGCTTCATGCCGAAGATGGTTTTCATCGAACGGGACGGCACCCGTAAGGAGGTCGAGGCCCCCGTCGGGCTGTCGGTCCTCGAGATCGCCCACCGCAACGACGTGGACATCGAGGGCGCCTGCGAGGGGTCCCTCGCCTGCTCGACCTGCCACGTGATCGTGCAGGACGACTGGTACCGCCGGCTTCCCGAGGCCAGCGAGGACGAGGAGGACATGCTCGACCTCGCCTTCGACCTGCAGAAGACCTCCCGGCTCGGCTGCCAGCTCATCATGACCGAGGAGCTGGACGGCCTGACGGTCAAGCTGCCGGGGGCCACCCGCAACATGCTGCTCGAGTAGGTCGTGACGACGTCCGGCCTTTTCGACGCCCTGAGCAGCGACATCGCCGAGGGGTGGACGCGCTTCGTCGCCCATCCCTTCGTCATGCAGCTCGCCGACGGCAGCCTGCCGGAAGCCTCGTTCAGGCATTACCTCGCCCAGGACTACCTCTTCCTCACCCACTACGCCCGTGCCTTCGCGCTGGCAGTGGTGAAGTCCGATACGATGGAGGACCTGCGCCAGTCGGCGGCCGGCGTGCACCTGCTGCTGAATCACGAGCTGCCGCTGCACATCTCCTTCTGCGCCGGCTGGGGCCTGAGCGAGGCCGATCTGGCGTGCGTGGAAGAGGCACCGGCCAATCGCCTCTATACCCGCTACGTTCTCGACCGTGGCCAGTCGGGCGACCTCCTCGACCTGCTGGTGGCGCTGGCGCCCTGCTCCCTCGGCTACGCCGAGATCGGCCGCCGGATCATCGGCGACCCGAAGACCAGGCGTGCGGACAACCCCTACCGCCCCTGGATCGAGCTCTACGGCGGCGACGACTTCCAGTCCGGTTCCGCGGCGCTCGCCGCCCAGCTCGACCGGGTGGCGACGCAGCGGGGCATCGATCCGGCCGATCCCAGGTCCAGCGCCCGCTGGCCCGCGCTCCGCGACACCTTCGCCACGGCCACCGCTCTGGAGGTCGGTTTCTGGGACATGGGCCTCAACCCTCCGCCTGCCTGAGGCTCACCGGCGCTTCCAGAGGGTGATCCAGCCCTTGCGGTGGAAATAGTAGAGGAGCGCGCAGGCGAAGAACCCCATGGCGCCGAGCACCGCCGGGTAGCCGTAGCGCCAGTGGAGTTCCGGCATGTTGAAGGGCGAATCGCCGAAGTTCATGCCGTAGACGCCGGCGATCCAGCCCAGAGGGATGAAGATCGTGGCAATGATCGTCAGGACCTTCATGATGTCGTTGGTCCGCATGTTGACGACCGAGAGATAGAGCTCGATCAGGCCTCCCGAGACTTCCCGATAGATCTCCAGGGATTCGATCTGCTGCGTGACGTGGTCGTAGCAGTCGCGCAGATAGACCCGCGTCGCCTTCTTGACATAGTGGTCGTCGTCGCGGACCAGCCCGTTCACGACCTCCCGCGTCGGCCACAGCATGCGCCGTACGGTCAGCAACTCCCGGCGCAGATTGTGGATCCGCATGATCACGTCGTCCCCGGGATGGTCGCCGGTCACCTCCAGTTCCAGGGCCTCGAGATGTTCGCCGTAGTGCTCCAACAGGGGAAAGAACAGGTCGATCACGAGATCGGTGACGACGTAGGCGAGGTAGTCCGGCCCGGACTGACGAAGCCGCGACTTGGCGTTCTGCAGCCGCGGCCGGATCGGCGCGAGGTCGTCGGCGGTGCCGTCCTGAAAGGTGACGACGTAGTTGCGCCCGAGCAGGAGCGATATCTGCCGAGACGTCAGCTCCTCGTCGACGACGCAGGGGACCCGCAGGACGATGAAGAGATGGTCCTCGTAGGGTTCGACCTTCGGCCGCTGCCGATACTGCAGGATGTCCTCCAGGGCGAGACCGTGCAGATCGAAAACGGCGCCGACCCGGCTGAGCTTCTCGACGTCGCCCAGTCCGCGCACGTCGACCCAGGCGACCCCGGGACGGTCGAGGCAGTCGGTCAGTTCCTCCATCGAGCCGCCGCTGCGTTCGATCAGATGATCCGCCCCGTAGAAGGTCAGATGAAAGGTCGGAGGCAGAGCACCGGGCGGCGGGAGAAGACCGTTCGGTGCGACGCCCGGAGGCCACGCCCGCCCCGAGGCCGCACCCGCGCCCGTCGCCTCCGTCACGTCGCTACCCGCCATCACTCTTCCGTCCTTGGTCGACCCGGCGGCACTTTAGCCGCCGTCGCGGCAATGAAAACCCGGTCCCGTTGCGCTGCGCCGCGGGCTGCCTATAGTCCGCTGCCATGAATTCTCTCGGGATCGACAAGGCGCCGGCCGACACCCGCGTGGTGGTCGCCATGTCGGGCGGCGTCGACAGCTCAGTCACGGCTGCCCTGCTGCACGCCGAAGGCTTCGACGTGGTCGGCATCACTCTGCAGCTCTACGATCACGGAGCCGCGACGGCGCGCAAGGGGGCGTGCTGCGCCGGCCAGGACATCCACGACGCCCGCAGCGTGGCGGCACGGCTCGGCATCCCGCACTTCGTCTTCGACTACGAATCCCGATTCCGCGAAGCCGTGATCGACGACTTCGTCGCCAGCTACCTTGCGGGCGAGACCCCGATCCCCTGCGTGCGCTGCAATCAGACGGTCAAGTTCCGCGACCTGCTCCAGGCGGCCAGGGAGCTGGGCGCCGACTGCCTCGCCACCGGCCACTACGTGCGCCGGATCCCGGGCCCCGAGGGACCGGAGCTGCACGCCGGCGCCGATGCCCGCCGCGACCAGAGCTATTTTCTCTTCGCGACGACCAGGTCGCAGCTGTCCTTCCTGCGCTTCCCGCTCGGCGAGAGGCCCAAGGACGAGGTGCGGGCGCTGGCCGAGCGCTTCGGACTGGCCGTCGCCGCCAAGCCGGACAGCCAGGACATCTGCTTCGTGCCGCAGGGCTCCTACGCGGCCGTGGTGCGCAAGCTTCGGCCGGAGGCGGGAGAGGCCGGGGACATCGTCGACCTGCACGGCCAGGTCCTGGGCCGGCACGACGGCACCTATCGCTTCACCGTCGGGCAGCGCCGCGGCATCGGGATCGGGGGCACGTCCGAGCCGCTCTACGTCGTCGCGGTCGAAGCGGAACGGAACAGGGTGGTGGTCGGCCCGCGGCGGGCCCTCGCCCGCGATCTGGTCGACCTGCGGGACTGCAACTGGCTGCTGGATGCGCAGCGACTGGCCCGGCGCCACCCGGTGATGGTCAAGCTGCGCTCGACGCAGCCGTCGGCCGAAGCCCTCCTGTCGCCGGGCCCGGACGGCACGGCTCGGCTGCGGCTGGTGAGGCCGCAATACGGCGTGGCCAGGGGCCAGGCCGCCGTGGTGTACGAAGGTACGCGCGTGGTGGGTGGCGGCTGGATTGCGGCGACCGCGCTGTCCGAAGAGGCGTCGCCCGCCGCGGCTTGAAGCCCGGGGAACTTCGCGGTCTTTCGTTCGATTGACAGGTAACAGACCAATCGCCACCATGTACAGATGATTTGTTACACTTTCATGTCAAGCGACGCAGAAGACTGAATGGCAACCGAAACCGAGCTGAAGTTGGCGATGACGCCGACTCAGCTGCAACGACTGCGACGCCACCCCGTCATCAGGTCGCTTGCACAGGGACGCAGCCGCGCCCACCGGCTGATCAACATCTACTTCGACACTCCTGATTTCCGGTTGCGCGAGCATCGCGTGATGCTGCGCATCCGGGAGGTCGACGGGCGACGGATCCAGACGATCAAAGCCCCGGGTGCACTGGTCTACTCCGACAGGCAAATCAATGGAGGGGCCGGCATCGCCCAGGAGTTCGAAGAGTTCGAGCACGACCTGAGCGCGGATGCGGGACCTGAACTCGACGATTTCGACGCGCCGGGCCTGGCGCAGATCTTCGCCGACCCCGACCTGCGGAACGGCCTGTCGCCGGTGTTCCATTCCGAGATCGAGCGGCGCACGCTGCCGCTCGCGCTGGCCGACAGCCTGATCGAGCTCGCGCTCGACCAGGGCACCATTCGAGCCGCCGGCCGAGAGCTCGCGGTGTGCGAGGCGGAACTGGAACTGCAGAGCGGCCGGCGTTCGCGGCTCTACGAGCTGGCGCTCATGCTGATCGATCAGATCCCCTTCCACCTGGAAGGCCAAAGCAAGTCGGCACGCGGCTTCGCGCTCTACGATCCGGCCACGCCCGAGGCGGTCTCCTCCTCGCCTTCGGCGCTGGATCCGTCCATGACGGTAGCCGAGGCCTTCGAAACGCTGGCCGGCGAATGCCTGCAACACGTCAGGGCGAACGAGGCCGCGGTCCTCCAGACCGAGGAGCCGGAAGGGGTCCATCAGTTCCGTGTCGCACTCCGGCGGATGCGCGCGCTTGTGAGCCTCTTCAAGGACGTGATCGCCGACGACGTCCTGGCCGTGATGAAGGAGGAGCTGCGCTGGCTGCAGCAGCAGTTCGGCCCCGCGCGGGACTGGGACGTCTTTCGGCTGGAGACCGTGGACCCTCTCTGCCGCCGGCTGCCGAGCGAGGAGAGCCTGAAGGACCTCGCCGGGGCCACCGACACCATGCGCACCCGTGGCTATGAGCAGGCGCGCGCCACGGTCGCCGATCCACGCTACACGCGCCTCTGGTTGCGCCTCGCCCTCTGGCTCGACGGTCGCTACTGGCGGCGCGTGCCCGGCGTCGGCGAAGCCGACCTCACGGCGGTGCCGATCCGTGAGCACGCAAGCGGGCTGCTCGCGCACCGCGCCCGGAAGCTGCGGAAGCTCGGGCGCCAGGCCGACGACATGGCCGACCACGAGCTGCACCAGGTCCGCATCGCGGCGAAGAAGCTGCGCTACGCCGTGGAGTTCTTCCAGCCGCTCTTCCCGAAGAAGGCGGTGAAGACCTACACGAACCGCCTGAAGGCCCTGCAGGACACCCTGGGGTCGCTCAACGACGCGGTGGTGGGGTACCGTCTGGTCGACACGCTCGAGCACGACAAGGCGACGGCGGCCGCGCTGAAGCCCTTCACGGCCGGTGTCGTCGTCGGCTGGTACACGGCGCGCATAGACCGCGACCTCGCCCTCTTCCAGGATCGCTGGAAGGAGTTCAAGAAGACCGATCCCTTCTGGAAGGACGGCTGAAGCCCTTCAGCCGTCACGAACGTCGCGCGGTGCGATGAAGTCCGTCAGCCGGCCTGTGCCGGGCGCGAGGGCCGACCAGTCGTCGCCCGGCAACTGGAAATGGGCGATCGCGGCGGTCGGGAACTTGGTCTCCAGCCGCGTCCTGACGACACCAGAGGTTTCCGGATGGACGAGCGCGAGCGCGAAATCCTGAAGGCCCGGGTTGTGCCCCACGACGAGGACGCGCCGGCAGTCTCGGGGCAGTCGGCGTAGCCGCTCGAAGAGCTGCCCGCTTTCCGCCATGTAGAGCGCATCCTCCTCGCTGACTGCACCGGCATAGCCGCAGGCGGTCGCTGCCGCTCGCCAGGTCGCCCGTGCGCGTTCCGCCGTCGAGCAAAGAACCAGATCGGGCATCCAGCCACCCTGGCGCAGCAGCGCGCCCATGACAGGCGCCGCACGCTTGCCGCGGTCCGCAAGAGGTCTGGCGTGGTCCCCGGCACCCGTGTCGCTCCAGCTCGACTTTGCGTGGCGGAAGAGGACGAGGTGGCGCATGACTACCCTCACTAGATGGATCCGCGAATTGTCGTTGCGGATGTTGCACAAGCGTCGCAACTCTCTGTTAGCTTCCGCGCGGGCATGCCGTGAAACGGGGAGAACCAGAGCCGTGAACGATCTGACGGAAACGGGAATCGAAAACAAGGCCACGGGCGAAACCTCTCCCACCGCGGTCGGCTCTGACGGCGATCTCAATGGCTGGCCCGACCTGACCTCCCCGAAGCGCTTCATAAACCGTGAATTGTCCTGGCTCGCCTTCAACGAGCGGGTGCTGGACGAGGCCTTCAACGTACGCCATCCGCTGCTGGAGCGTGTCCGTTTCCTGTCGATCTCTGACAGCAACCTCGACGAGTTCTTCATGGTCCGGGTGGCCGGCCTGAAGGGCCAGGCGCGCGCCGGCTTCCGGGTTCCCAGCCAGGAGGGGCTGACGCCCGAACAGCAGCTCGGCGAGATCATCGTCCGCGCGGACCGGCTGATGCACCGCCAGCAGGAGTGCTGGCGCCTGCTGCGCGAGGAGCTTCGCGAAGAGAGCATCGTCGTCCTCGACGCGCCCGACCTGAGCGACGAGGACCGGCAGTGGGCGGAGATCTACTTCCAGGACGAGGTCTTCCCGATCCTGACGCCGATCGCGATGGACCCCACCCATCCCTTCCCGTTCCTGCCGAATTTCGGTTTCGCCATGATCCTGCAGCTCGAGCGGCGGGACGAGCAGGCGGAGGCGAAGGGACTCATCCCGATCCCGCAGCCGCTGGAACGCTTCATCCGGCTGCCCGGCGAAGGGGTGCGCTTCATCCGTGTGGAGACCCTGATCGAGCTCTTCCTGGACCGCCTCTATCCCGGCACCAACGTGGCCACCCTCGGCTACTTCCGGATCAATCGCGACAGCGACGTGGAAATCGAGGAGGAGGCGGAGGATCTCGTCCGCGAGTTCGAGACGGCGCTGAAGCGCCGTCGGCGGGGCCGGGTGATCCGCCTCGCCTTCAGCGCGGACACGCCCGCCTATCTGCGCGAGTACGTTTCCGCGGCGGTCGAGGCGGACGAGGACGAGGTCGTGGTGCTCGACGGCATCCTCGGCCTGGGAGACGTCAAGCGCCTGATCGTCGCCGAACGTCCCGACCTGCTGTTCTCCCCTTACACGCCGCGCTTCCCCGAGCGCATCCGCGACTTCGACGGCGACTGCTTCAAGGCCATCGCGGCGAAGGACATCGTCGTCCACCATCCCTACGAGTCCTTCGACGTGGTGGTACAGTTCCTGCGGCAGGCCGCGGCCGACCCCCAGGTCGTGGCGATCAAACAGACGCTCTATCGCACGTCCGAGGACTCGCCGATCGTCAAGGCGCTGTCCGAAGCCGCGGAGGCCGGCAAGTCGGTGACCGCCCTGGTGGAGCTCAAAGCCCGCTTCGACGAGGAGCGCAACATCCGCTGGGCGCGCAACCTCGAGCGCGCCGGTGTGCAGGTCGTCTACGGCTTCATCCACCTGAAGACCCACGCGAAGGTCTCGCTGGTGGTCCGCCGCGAAGGCAGCAACCTGCGCTCCTACGTCCACTTCGGCACCGGCAACTACCACCCGATCACCGCGCGCATCTACACCGACCTCAGCTTCTTCACCACCGACCCCGTACTCTGCCGGGACGCCGCGCGGCTGTTCAATTTCATGACCGGCTACGCCAATCCGGGCCGGCTCGAGAAGCTCGCCGCCTCGCCCTACACCCTGCGCCCGACCCTGCTGGAACACATCGAGCGGGAGATCGCGAACGCCGAGGCGGGTCGGCCCAGCGGCATCTGGGCCAAGATCAATTCGCTGGTCGACGGCGGCATCATCGACGCGCTCTACCGTGCCTCCCAGGCCGGCGTGCGGGTGGATCTGGTCGTGCGCGGCATCTGCTGCCTCAGGCCGGGAATTCCGGGCCTGTCGGAGAACATTCACGTCAAGTCGATCGTCGGCCGCTTCCTGGAGCACAGCCGGATCGTCTGCTTCGCCGACGGCCAGCCGATGCCCTCCCCGCAGAACCGGGTGTTCATCTCGTCGGCCGACTGGATGCCCAGGAACCTCGACCGCCGGGTGGAGACGCTGGTGCCGATCGAGAATCCGACCGTACACGCCCAGGTTCTCGAGCAGGTCATGGTCGCCAATCTCAAGGACGAGATGCAAAGCTGGGTGATGCACGCGGACGGCGAGTATCGGCGCGTCGAGTCGGCACACGACGGCTTCAGCGCCCAGAGCTTCTTCATGACCAACCCGAGCCTGTCCGGCCGCGGCAGCGCCCTGAAGCGGCACCAGAACAGCCGGGCCCTTGCCTCGTGATGGCTGGCTGACTACACGCTCCCCTCGGACGCCGACGTCTGTCCTAGACGGGGAGCAGTGACCATGGAGCGGATGGCGCACATCGCCAACGACCCCCACCAGCCGGCGCCCGAGCCTCTCGGCGCCCATGAGTCGGACGCCGGTCGGGTCGGCGTGGTCGACATCGGGTCCAATTCCGTCCGCCTCGTCGTCTTCAACAGCGCCAGCCGGGTGCCGTTGCCGCTGTTCAACGAGAAGGTCCTCTGCGGGCTGGGTCGCGGCCTCGACGAGAGCGGAGAGCTGAACAAGGACGGCGTCGCGCTGGCGCTCGAGACCCTGTCCCGCTTCGCCGCGCTCGCCCGGGCGATGAAGGTGCGCCGGCTCGATTTCCTGGCGACCGCCGCGGTGCGGGACGCCCGCAACGGCCCGGCCTTCGTGCGTGATGCGGAGGGTCGGATAGGCCAGTCCATCAACGTGCTGAGCGGTGCGGAGGAGGCGCGGCTCTCTGCCCAGGGCGTGCTCTCGGGCATGCCGCAGGCGACGGGAGCGATGGGCGACCTCGGCGGCGGCAGCCTGGAGATCGCAGCCCTCGCGGACGGCCAGCAGAGCACCTGGGCGACGCTGCCGCTCGGCCCGCTGAGGCTGATCAATCAGGAGGACGGCGACCGCGACAAGATCGCCGCCCGCATCGACGCCGCCCTGGACGGCGTCGAGTGGCTGCCGACGCTGGCCGGCAAGGTCTTCTATCCCGTGGGCGGCGCCTGGCGGGCCCTGGCGCGGGTACAGATGCAGCAGAGCGGCTACCCGCTGCACATGATCCACGGCTACACGCTCTCGGCCAAGGAGGCGGACGAGATGCTGCGGATGGTGGCCTCCGTCGGCCGCCGCTCGCTGTCCCGCTTCGCAGACGTGTCGAAGCGCCGCCTGGAGACGCTGCCGTACGCCGCTCTGCTGCTGCAGCGTCTGATTCAGCGGGCCAAGCCGGCCCGGCTCGTCTTCTCGGCTTTCGGGCTGCGCGAGGGGTGGATCTACGACGGCCTCGACCGGGATACCCGCAGCCAGGACCCACTGATCTCGGCGGCGACGGTGTGGGCGGCCGACGATGCGCGCTTCCCCGAGCTCGGGCCGCTGTTCCGCGATTGGACCCGGCCACTGTTCCCGACCAAGAGCCTGGCGGAAGAGCGGCTGCGCCACGCCGTGTGCCTGCTGTCGGACGTCGGCTGGCGCTACCACCCGGACTATCGGGCCGAGCAGATGATGCTGCGCGTCCTGCGTGCGCAGGAACTCTGCGTGGAGCACGCCGAGCGCGCGTTCATCGCGCTCAGCCTGCAGGCCCGCTACGGCAGTGACGACTCCAGCGGCATCGGCGGCGCGGTGACGGAGCGCCTGCTGCCGCCCCGCTGGGCGCGCGCGGCCGAACTGCTCGGCCGCACCCTGCGCCTCGGCTACGTCATGTCCGGAGGCTCGCAGGACATGATCCGCAACACCCGCCTCGAACTGACGGAGCGCGCGGTGCGCCTGTTCCTGCCACGGGACGCCGCGGTGCCGCCGGGACAGGTGATGGAACGGCGCCTGGAAGCGCTGGCGCAGGCCGCCGGTCGCAGCGAGTCGAGCCTCGTCCGCCCCGACTGAGCCGACTCAGGGCTTGGGGAACACCTGCCGGCTGGGATGGATGGTCACGCTCTCGAACAGGCCGGCCTTGGCATAGGGATCGCCGGCGGCGAAGGCTTCGACCTCGGACCGTTCGGCCATGTCGACCACCAGCAGCGAGCCGAGCGGCACCGACCCGCTGTCGTCCATCAGAGGGCCGGCATAGACGAACCGGTCGGCGAAGGTTTCGAGGTAGGCCAGGTGCACCGGCCGGGTCTCGGCGCGCAGCGCCTGCTGGTTCGGCTTGTCGAGGCAGAGGATCACGAAGGGCATGGGGGCGTTCCGATTGGGCAAGGAGGAGGCGCCACCATAGGAGCCGCCGCGGGGCCGGTCATCGGCGAAAAGCGGTGGGCGGCGGGCGTGCTCCCGGTCGCCTCCTAACGCTCCAGCACGCGGTTGAAGAAGTCGGCCCCTGCCTGGATGGCCTGACGCGACTTCCGCATGACGCGCCCGTAGTGAAGGAAGCCGTGCAGCACGCCCTCGACGTTCTGCCACTCGGCCCGGATATCGCGCTGGCCGAGCAGTTCCGCCAGCGCCGCGCTGTCGTCGCGCAGCGGGTCCAGATCGGCGGACAGGATGAAGCAGGGCGGCAACCGCTCCAGAGGGCCGCTCAGCATGTCGAGCCGCGGGTCGCGCCGCCGCTGCCAGTCGTCGCCGATGTAGCAGCGCCGGTAGAGATCCAGATCCTCCGGCGGCAAGCCGCTGTCCGGCCCCGCGAAGGCCCGCCGCGAGGGCGAGTCGGTCAGGCCGTAGGCCCCGTAGTAGAGCAGCAGGGCGGCCGGCTGCGGCTGGCCCAGTGCCAGCAGTTCGTAGCAGGTGCCGACGGAAAGCGCCGCGCCCGCGGAATCGCCGGCCAATCCCAGGGCGCCAGGGTCGATGTTCAGCCTGTCCGCCTCGCCGGCCAGGAAGGCGACGGCCGCGGTCGCCTCTTCGATCTGCACCGGGAAGCGCCTGGCCGGGGCCAGCGTGTAGTCGAGGCCCACCACCGCGGCGTCGGCGGCCAGGGCCAGACGGCGCATGATGCCGTCGTGGGTATCCAGATCGCCCATGATGTAGCCGCCGCCGTGCAGGTAGACGATGACCGGCAGCCGCAGCCAGGGATGCGGATGATAGAGGCGCAACCTCAGTTCGCGCCCGTCGAAGGCCATCTGCAGATCGCGCACCGCCTCGACCGGCGGCGCACCGCCGTTCCAGTGCGCCCGCCCGGCCTTGTAGAGCGCCGGTACGCGCTCCAGGGGTGTGCGCGCCACGATGTCCGTGAAACCGGGCAGCCCGGCGGACAGACGGAGAACCTCCCGCATCTCCGGATCGAGCGGCAGGTCCTTCATTCGAGGGCTCCCGCCGGCTCGTCGGGGTGGCGCGGCAGGTCGTCGGCCGTATCGAACCAGGAGATCCGGCTCGCGGTCCAGACGTGGTAGGCCGGCCGCAGCGCCTCCGGATCGTCGAGGCTGGCGAGGGTTATGTCGACGCTGCGGGCACCCCGGCTCCGGCGGAACTCGAGCTGGGTGCCGCACTCACCGCAAAAGCGGCGTTCGCCCCAGTCGCTGGACCGATAGACCCTCGGCGCGCCCTCCGTGTAGGCGAAACTCTCGATCGGAACGCTGGCCCAGGCGAGCGTCGGCGCACCGCTGGTCTTCTGGCACAGACGGCAGTGGCAGTAGGCCACGTCACGGGGACCGGCCGCCACCCGATAGCGGACCGCACCGCACGCGCAGCCGCCGGTCAGGGGGCCACCATCGACGGTGGCGGCGGGCTGATGATCGACGGAGACCATACCGAGCTTCCTCTCGGAGAGGATGACGATCGGCAGGGTGCTCCTTCCAGCCGCCGTTGTGAAGCGCAGCCCCCTCGGACGTCGGTTACTGCTGCGCGGCCACCGCCCGCTGCCACGAACGCACCCAGTTGCGCTTGTTGACCTCGGAGAGATCCGGCTGCCAGGTCTTGGCGACGACCGCCGGGTCCATCTGGAGGAAGGGCCGGCCCTCGGAGTCGAGCACCAGATCACCGATCACCTGCTTCATGGTGTTGGTGTTGGTCGGAATGGTCGCTGCCCACTCGTAGAGGTTCTTCTGCACCGTCTGGTCGATCACGGCGTTGATGAAGAACTCGGCCGCTGCCTTGTTCGGTGAGCGGGCGGGAACGGCGAGGTAGCCGAGGGACAGCGCTCCCTTGTGGCCGTCGATCACCGGATGGACGGCGGCCATGTCGATGCCGGCCTTGGCCATCCGGATGCCCAGGTGCGCCGGGAAGGCCCCGACCCACACGTCGCCGGACTTGAAGAGCTGCAGGGTCGTGGCAACCGAGCCGGAATAGGAGTGCGGCTTGATCTCGGCCATCTTGTCGAAGCCGGGCTGCGGGTCCTTCACGCTGCCACCGTTCTCATAGGCCAGGCCGAGCACCTGATAGTAGCCCATGTAGCCGGTGATGTCGGAGAGCAGAACCCGCCCCGCGAGCGCCGGGTTCGCCAGATCCGAGTAATGCTGCGGCGGAGCGATGCCCGCCGCCTTGAGCTTCTCGATGTTGTAGAGGATGCCGGGTTCGGTCGCCCAGTAGCCCACCCTGTAGTCGTTGTACATCCCTTCGGCGAGCTGGTCCTTGTTGGGAATGGCCGACAGGTCGAGCTTCTGCAGGAACTCGCCGCGCAGCAGGTCTGGGTAGGTGGCTTCGGACACCTCGACCACGTCGAACGGCGGCGTCTGACCGCGCGCGGCAATGAGCTGGGCCAGGAACTCCTCGGTGCCGCCGCCCACGAACTTCATGGTGATGCCTTCGGCCGCCATCTTGTCCTTGAGCTCGGCCGTCAGCCGGTCGGCCCATGGGCCGCCGAAGGTGGCGATCGTCAAGGTGACGTCGTCGAACTTCTTCGCTACGGCGGCACCGCTGGTGACCGCCAGCGCAGCCGCGACGGTGAGCCCGAAGAGGGCCCCGCTGAACACTCCCTTCATCATCCTGCTCTCCCCTGTTCCCGGGACCCGGCCGTGGGCTCCCGCCTGTTGTCCTGTTCGCCGGGGTCAGCGCCTGCGGGGCGCGCCCGCCGCCATGCGGTCAGCTCGACGTGCCGCCGCTGCGCAGCAGCGTCTCCATCCCCAGCACTCGCTGCACGCCGTAGACCAGCAGCAGCGACCCGATGAAGACGATGGTCGACATGGCGGGGATGGTGGGCTCCATGTCGGTGGTCACCGACGTGAAGACGTAGACCGAGAAGGGCAGCAGGTTCGCCCCCGACAGGAAGACCGAGATCGTCACTTCGGTGAAGGTGATGAGGAAGGCGAAGAGCGCGCCGCCATAGAGCCCGGGCATGATCAGCGGCAGCACCACCCGCCACAGCGCCCGCCAGGGCGAGGCGCCGAGAGTCAGCGCCGCCTCCTCGAGGCGCGGGTTGAGGCGCGCCAGCGACACGGAGATGGAGCCGATCGCGTAGGGGATGGAGACGAAGAGGTTGCCCAGGAACAGGCCGGTCAGCGTGCCCTGCAGCGCGAGGCCGGTGTTGGCGGACAGCAGGTAATAGGTCTGCAGGAAGGCCACGCCGGTGACGATGAAGGGGATCTGCAGCGGCGCCCGGAACAGTGCCGAGACCAGCGCCTTGCCCGGAAAGCTGCCGCGCACCAGGCCGAAGGCGGCCATCAGGCCGATCACCGCGGAGGTGAAGGCGGAGAGCGCGCTGATCTTCAGGCTGAACCAGAGCGAGGCCCAGAGCTCCGGTGCGATCGAGAAGTACCAGCGCAGGGAGAAGCCGTTGGGCGGGAACTGCAGGAAGGCGCGGGTGGACACGAAGTGGCCCGGGTCGACGGAGGCGCCCATCACGACCAGGATCGGCGCATAGATGAAGAGGATGACCAGCCCGAGGTAGCAGTAGCCGACGTTCCGCCCCCAGCGGGAGACGCCGCGTCGGCGCCGCAGCGGCCGCGGCGCCGCGACGACGCGGAGGTCCTCGGTGGAAAGGCTGCTCTCGCTCATGCGACCGTCCCCAGGTTCAGCTTCAGCCGGGAGACGCAGACGACCGACACGACATTGATCACCAGGACGATGACCAGCAGCACCGCGGACATCGCCGCGGCCATGCCGTAGTCGTTGAACAGCGTCAGCGTGCGCTGGATCAGGACCGGAAAGGTCAGGACCTTGCCGCCGCCGAGGATGATCGCGGTGACGAAGGCGCCCATCAGCAGGTTGAACTCGATCAGCGAGGCGTTCAGCACACCCGGCAGGCTGAGCGGCACCACCACCCGCCAGTAGACGCGCCAGCGGCTGGCCCCGTGAATCTGGGCGGCCTCCTCCAGGCGCACCGGAATGGTCTGGATGACGTTGAACAGCATCATCACCATGAAGCCGATGGCGAGGTGGATGTAGCCGAAGATGACGCCGGGGATGGTGCCGATGATCTGCAGGCTCTGGTCGATGACGCCCAGCCAGCGGAAGAAGCCGCTCACGGCCCCGTCGGCGGCGAAGATGATCACCATGCCGAGGATCTTGATCGAGACCGACACGAAGGTGGAGCAGACGATGGCCGCCAGCAGGAAGGTCGCCAGCCGCGGCGGCATGCGGGTCAGCAGGTAGGCGACCGGATAGGTCAGCAGCAGGGACAGCAGCACGACCGAGAAGGCCAGCACCACCGTCAGCTTCATGGAGTCGAAGTAGAGCGGGTCCGTCAGGACGTCGACGTAGTTCTGCAGGGTCAGTTCGTCGCCCGACAGGCCAAGACCGAGGTCGAGAAAGAAGCTCTTCTCCAGGAAGACGAATTGTGTCACTCCGAGCAGAAGCAGACTCACCACGACCGGCGGCGCCAACAGCCAGTTCCAGCGATTAGCCATGAGCTTGCCTCTTGGAATGAAAGACTTGCCACTTGCCCGCTTTGGATTTTCTCTCTCTGCAGTCCTCCTGAATATCAGACTCACCGGATGAGGTCTTTGCATGCGAATAGTCTACAGCACGACCATTGCTCCGGGGTTCGACCTGCCTGACATCTGCCGCGACCTTCAGGGCTGTGATTTCGTCGCCGCGAACAGCCGGGAAGAGCTGTGGGCGCAGGCGCCGGAGGCGGAGGTGCTGGTGATGAGCTCGCCGAGCTACACAGCCGAGCTGGCGGCACGCGTGAGAGGCGGTCCGCTCAGGCTGATCCAGTTCGGCTCCTCCGGCTACGACACCGTCCTCCGCTACGGCGTGCCCGAGGGGGTGCGGGTGAGCAACGCGCGCACGATCTGGTCGGAGCCGGTCGCCGAGCACAGCGTCGGCGCGCTCCTGGCGCTGCTCCACGGCTTTCCCGCCCTCGAACGGGACCGTCAGGCGGCCGCCTGGAACCGCAGCGCCAGGCTCACCGACCTGATGACGCTGGCCGGCCGCACGGTCGCCGTGCTGGGCTATGGCGCCATCGGCGAGGAGATCGGCCGGCGGCTTCGCCCCTTTGGCTGCCGGGTGATCGGCTTCGCCCGGCGGGGCGGCCGGCGGCCGCATGCCGACGAGGTCCTGCCGCTGAGCGACCTGCCGGAGCGGGCTCCCTCGCTGGATGCGGTGATCGTGGTGCTGCCCGGCACCGACGACACGCGCGGCCTGATCGGCCGCGACCTGCTGGGGCGCCTGCCTCCCCACGCCCGGCTGGTTGCCGTCGGCCGGGGCGGCACGGTAGACGAGGACGCTCTGGCGGCGGCCCTGAGCAGCGGGGGTATCGCCGGCGCCGCCCTCGACGTGTTCGAGCAGGAGCCTCTGCCGCCCGACAGCCCGCTGTGGACCCTGCAGAACGTGATCCTGTCGCCGCACGTCGCCGGCTACGGCTCCACCGCCAGCCTCGCCCGCCTCCTCGACCTCTGTCGCACGAACCTGCTGCGGCTGCGCAGCGGCGAGCCATTGGTCAATCAGGTCGTGCCGGCCGTCTGAGAGGGGCGCGGCCGTCGCCATGGCTCAAGCCGCGGCCGCGACGCGGCAGGCGGGATCGACGGGGAACTGCAGCAGCGAGCGGTTCTGGAACCGTGCCTCGGCCTCCTCGACCGGGATCTCCTTGCCGAGGATCAGCCCGTCGCGGGTCAGCGGCCCGGTGGGATCGAAATAGGTCCGTCCATAGCGTCGCTTCAGATGGGAGTCGAAGTGCCACTCCTGGAAGCCGGTGACGAAGAAGTTGAGCTGCACCGCGCCCTCGGCCTCGGCGCCGAACCAGTGGACGTTCCGGTCGACCTCGGTGGTGCGGATACGGTCGCCGACCTTGAGCTCCCTGTCCGAACGGAGCCTCAGCAGCACCGCGTCCTCGTCGACCCGCGCCACACGGTCGTACTCCCTGAGCCAGCAACGGCCGTCCAGCACCATCTGGTTCGAGATCAGGTCCCTGTGCCCGTGCGGCGGATGCACCTCGTAGGGGTGCATGTGCAGCAGCTGGAACCAGATCCGCAGATCGTCGGTCTGCAGCCGGTAGAGAACGAGGTCGCCCTCCTCCGCACGGCACTGCCGCACCTGGTCCGCCAGCGCCTCGACGGGCGGGATGCGGTCGAAGATGTCGGCGATCTCCTCCTGGTACTGGTCGGGGGTCAGTCCGCCTCTGCCGAGCCGGTCGATGACTTCGAGAACCGCCCGCAGCAACGGCCCGTCGTAGACCTGGACGTCTGGCGGCTCGTTGGGGGGCCATTTCGGCATGTCGGTGTTCCAGCCAAGCGCGATGCCCTTCCGGCAGCGCCTTTTCGATTGCAAGGCTAGCAACCCCGTTACTATGATCAAGAAGAAAAGTTGCTCCGCAGGAAAATGGGCCGGGACCGCCAGTTTCCGTTCGATCACGCACAAAGACGAGCCTGGGGCCGGTCTTCTGCTCTTCTGCCTCCCGTTTCAAACGGCTGCTGGGAATCAGAGACATGACGCGCACGATTCAGGAGATTCTCGGGGACGACGTCATCCGGCGGCTGCGGATGCCGATCGCGGAGGCGGGCGGCCTCCCGGGCGTGGCCTACACCAGCCAGGAGTTCTTCGACCTGGAGCGGGAGCGGCTGTTCCCGCGGGTATGGACGGGCATCGGCTTCACCTCCGACGTGCCGGAGCCGGGCGACGCCATTCCGCTCGTCATCGCCGGCGTGCCGCTGATCCTCTGCCGTGACGGCGAAGGCGAGATCCGGGTCTTCCACAACGTCTGCCGGCACCGCGCGGCGATCATGCTGGAGAAGCCGGAGAAGGGCCTGAAGCAGTTCAGCTGCCCCTATCACGCCTGGGCCTACAGCCTGAACGGGGACCTCAAGGGCATCCCCTACTTCGACGGTACGCCCTCCAGTCGCGAGTGCGGCCTCGACTGGAGCAAGAACGGGCTGGTCCCGGTGCGGGTCGGCGTCTGGCACCACTGGATCTTCGTCAATCTCGACGGCAAGGCGCCCCCGCTGGAGGAGTACATCGCGCCCCTGATCAAGCTGACGGACGGCTTCGACATTGGCGCGACCCGCTTCCACACTCGCCTCGACTGGGAGTTCGACGCCAACTGGAAGTTCCAGAACGACAACTGGGAGACCTACCACCACATCTGGGTGCACGAGCAGGTCTTCCGGCGGATGTCCGACGACATCGAGATCGAGACGCGGCGGCCCTGGATGGAGCCGCTGAACTGGGAGAACGTTGCGACCCTCTGGCACCGGGAGGGCTCCAAGCGCCTCAATGTCCACGAGAGCAACGGTCTGCCCTGGATCCCCTTCACCAAGGACGTGAAGGAGCGGCGGGGCGGCACCTCGATCATCTTCCCCAACGTCACCATGACGTTGACGCCCGACCACATCGCCTCCGTCATCACCGACCCGGTCGCGCCCGACAAAACGCGGGCCATCCTGGGCTTCTTCTTCGTCGGTGACGCAGCCACGGCGCCGGAATTCGAGGACCTGCGCAAACCGGCCCTCGACCGCTGGCTCGGCAAGTCGCGCGACCGCTACGGCAACGACGGCATCCGCAGCCAGGACTTCCGCATCTGGGAGGGCCAACAGATCGCCCGGAAATCGACCGTTGCCGACGACGTCAAGTTCTCGCCCGTCTGGGAGCAGAACATCCACTACTTCCAGAACCGGCTGGTCGACGCCTTGATGTAGGCTGCCCCCTCGCCTCCCGGCCGTCGCGCCCCCATGTGGGGACGGCGGCCCAGCGGCGTCGCATCCGCCCAGGGAGGCTCTGTTCTGGATCTGCAGCGTTTCGTAGCCCCCAGTGCCTGGTATCGCCGGGCAATGGCGATCGACCGCTCCGAGGCGATCATCCTGCTGACGCTGCTGGTCGCCTGCGGCTGCCTCTGGGGCTTCGTGTGGCTCGCCGGCGAGATGCTCGAAGGCGACACCCAGGCCTTCGACAAGGCGGTGCTGGCGGCGCTGCGGTCGGCGGGCGATCCCAGCAATCCGGTCGGCCCTCTGTGGCTGGAGGAAACGGCCCGGGACATCACCAGCCTGGGCTCGATGTCGGTGCTCGGCCTCCTCACCCTGGCGACCGTCGGCTACCTGCTGATCCTCCGCCAGCGCGGCCATGCGCTGCTGGTGCTGGTCTCGATCGGTGGCGGCATGCTGGTCTCGCTGGTGCTCAAGCTCGGCTTCCACCGCACGCGTCCGGGCTACTTCGCAGACGGCGTGCACGTCTTCACCAGTTCCTTCCCCAGTCAGCACGCCATGCTGACGGCGGTGGCCTACCTGACGCTGGGGGTCCTGCTCGCCCGGGTGCAACCGAGCCTTCGGCTCAAGGTCTATCTGATGGCCCTGGCCGTCTTCCTGACGCTTCTCGTCGGCAGCAGCCGACTCTACCTTGGCGTCCATTGGCCGAGCGACGTGCTGGCCGGCTGGGGCGTCGGTGCCGCCTGGGCCTTGCTGTGCTGGCTCGTCAGCATCTGGCTCGGGGAACGCTTTCGGGTGCGGCGCGATGGCCGTGAGGGCTTGATGCCTCCGCCTGCCGATCGATGATCAGGGCATAGACAGCAGGCGGGCAGGCACGCTACCGCCTGCCGCCAGTCACATGGAGGCGAACGATGGATCCCCTGGCCCTCATCCTGTCGCGGGTGCAGTTCGGGTTCACCGCCTCCTTCCACATCATCTTCCCTGCCTTCACGATCGGCCTGGCGGCCTGGCTGGCGGTGCTGGAGGGCCTGCACCTCTTCACCGGCAAGCCGGTCTACGCCCGACTCTTCCGCTTCTGGATGAAGATCTTCGCCGTCGCCTTCGGCATGGGCGTCGTCTCGGGCATCGTCATGGCCTTCGAGTTCGGCACGAACTGGAGCGTTCTTTCGGAGCTCACCGGGCCGATCCAGGGGCCGCTGCTGGCCTACGAGTCCTTCACCGCCTTCGCCCTGGAGGCGACCTTCTTCGGAATCATGCTGTTCGGCCGCGGCAGGGTCCCGGCCTGGGTCTACTTCGGCTCCTGCTGCATGGTGGCCCTGGGCACCACGCTCTCGGCCTTCTGGATCCTCGTCAACAACAGCTGGATGCAGTGGCCGGAAGGCTACGAGATCGTTGGCGGGCTCTATCACCCGACCGACTGGTGGGCGATCCTGACCAGCGACGTGGTCTGGGCCCGCTTCCCGCACATGCTGCTGGCGGCCTTCCTCACGACGGCCTTCAGCGTCGCCGCGACGGGCGCGTGGTATCTGCTGCGCCACCGCCACCTGGCCGAAGGGCGGGTAATGATCCGCATGGGGCTGGGCCTCGCCGCCGTGCTGGTGCCGACGCAGATCTTCTACGGCCACCTGGTCGGCGAGGTCGTCCACCAGTACCAGCCGGCCAAGTTCGCGGCGATCGAGGGGCGCTGGGAGACCGAACAGCCGGCGTCGGAGATTCTGATCGCGATCCCCGATCCGGAGGCTGAGACGAACCATCTGGAGGTCTCGGTCCCCTACCTGGGCAGCCTGATCGCCACCGGCACCTGGGATTCGCGGGAGCTCGGCATCAAGGCCTTCCCCGTGGACGAACGGCCGCCGGTCATCGTGCCCTTCTTCACCTTCAGGGTCATGGTCGGCTGCGGCCTGCTGATGCTCGCCATCGCCTGGATCGGGGTCTTCCTCCATTTCCGCCGCCGCCTGGACGGCAGCCGCCCATTCCTCTGGGCGACCTTCCTGTCCTTTCCGCTCAGCTTCGTGGCCACACTCGCCGGCTGGTTCACGGCCGAGATCGGCCGTCAGCCCTGGGCGGTCTACGGCCAGCTGCGCACGGCTGACGCGGTGACGCCGACCCTGTCGGGCTTCGACGTCGCCCTGACCCTCACGGCCTTCGGGCTGGTCTATCTGCTGATCTTCCTCTCCGGCTCGCTCTACATCTACCGCCTCCTGCAGGAGGGACCGGAGCCGGAGGATCGCCACGACGACCGGATCGGCAACCCGAAACGGCCGCTCGCCGTCGCCGGTGCCACCAGCGATGCGCCCCTGCCGCATCTGACGGGAGAGTGAAGGATGGAGCTGCTATGGGCCGGGGCGATCGCGCTCGCCGTCCTCCTCTACGTCGTGCTCGACGGCTTCGACCTGGGCATCGGCATGCTGTTCCCCTTCGCCCAGGACGAGCGGGAACGACAGACCATGATGAACGCCATCGCGCCCGTCTGGGACGGCAACGAGACCTGGCTCATCGTCACCGGTGCCAGCCTCTTCGCCGCCTTCCCGACGGTCTACGCGATCCTGCTGCCGGCCTTCTACCTGCCGCTCATACTCATGCTCATGGCGCTGATCCTGCGCGGGGTGGCCTTCGAGTTCCGGCACAAGACGACCCGGATGCGCTGGGTCTGGGACGCCGGCTTCGTCGGCGGTTCCTACGTCGCGACCTTCTGCCAGGGCGCGGCCGTCGGCGCCATCGTCGCCGGCCTGCCGATCGAGGGCACCCGCTTCGCCGGCAATTCCTGGAGCTGGCTGGGGGCCTTTCCGCTGGTCTGCGGCTTCGGGCTCTGCCTCGGCTACGCCCTGCTCGGCGCGACCTGGCTTGCTGCCAAGACCGAAGGCCGCGTCCGCGACCTCGGCTACGCGCTCGCGCCGAAGCTGCTCCTCGGGGTGATCGTCTTTCTGGCGATCGCCTTCGTGCAGGCGCTGTTCCTCGAGAGCCGGATCATGGACCGCTGGCTCGACCGGCCCGTCCTGCTGATCTTCCCGATCCTCGGCAACATCGCCGCCTGGATGCTGGTCAGGACCCTTCGGCGACGCCAGGACCCCTGGCCCTTCCGCTATGTGGCGGCGATCTTCGTCCTGGCCTTCGGGACCCTCGCCGTCTCCTTCTGGCCGTACATGATCCCCTTCTCGATCACGATCGAGCAGGCGGCGGCACCGCCCTTGTCGCTGTCGTTCCTGTTCTGGGGCGCCGGTCTGTTCGTCTATCCCCTGACCCTGCTGTACACCGGCTTCGTCTACTGGGTGTTTCGCGGCAAGGTCGGCGCGGACGCCGGTTACCATTGACCGGGCTGCCCCGACCACGCCTGCCGGCATGCCTGCTGGGCTTTGACTGAGTGGGCCGGCTTGGCCATTCTCGCGGCAGTCTCCGCCGTCTCTGCCCGAGGAACACCGATGCGCGATTTCCAGAAGCCCGGCCGCTCGCCAGTGTACGCCACCACGGCCGCTGTCGCCACCTCCCACCCTCTGGCCTCGCTGGCGGCGATCGAGTGCCTGCGCACCGGCGGCAACGCGGTGGACGCGGCGATCACGGCGGCGGCCACCCTGGCGGTGGTCGAGCCGCATATGACCGGGGTCGGCGGCGACTGCTTCGCTCTCTACAAGCCGGCGAACGGTGAGCTGGTCGCCCTCAACGGATCCGGCCGGGCCTGTGCCGGGGCGACCATCGAGGCGATGACCTCCCAGGGCCTGACCAAGATCCCCGGCGACAGCCCCCACGCCGTCACCATCCCCGGCGCGGTGGCCGGCTGGTGCCTACTGCACGACACCTACGGCAGAAAGCCCCTCGACGAGCTGATGCGTCCGGCGATCGGCTACGCCGAGAACGGCTATCCGATCGCCCCGCGGGTGGCCGCGGACTGGGCCAGGGAGGCCGGGCGCCTGCAGCACAACGCGGCGGCCAAGGCGGCCATGCTTCCCGGCGGCGCGGCGCCGGCGGTGGGAAGTCTGCACCGCCAGCCCCGACTGGCCCAGACCCTGCGGACCATCGGCGCCAAGGGCATGAAGGGCTTCTACGAGGGCGAAGTGGCGGCGGACATCGTCGCCGCCCTGCGCGCCCTCGGCGGCCTGCAGACGGAGGAGGACTTCGCCGCCGCAGCCGCGGACTTCGTCACGCCGATCAGCACCCGCTATCGCGACGTCGAGGTGTGGGAGTGCCCGCCGAACGGCCAGGGCGTGATCGCCCTGCTGATCCTGAACATCCTCGCGCGCTTCGACCTCTCATCCGCCAACCTCAGCGAGGCGGACCGGGTCCATCTGCTGGCGGAGGCGACGCGCCAGGCCTACTTCCAGCGCGACCTGCTGATCGGCGACCCCCGGCACCTGGGCCTGCCGGTGGAGACCATCCTGTCCGACCGCTTCGCCGCGGACCTGGCGACGCGCGTTACGATGGAGGCGACAGGCACCGCGGCCCCCTGGGACGAGGTGGAGCATCGGGACACGGTCTGCTTCAGCGTCGTCGACGGGGACGGCAACGCCGTCTCCTTCATCAACTCGCTGTTCAACGCCTTCGGCAGCGCCATCATGGCGCCCGGCTCCGGCGTGATGCTGCAGAACCGCGGGCAGTCCTTCCGGCTGGAGGAAGGCCATCCCAACGCGCTCGCCCCCGGCAAGCGGCCGATGCACACCATCATCCCCGGCATGGTGATGAAGGACGGCGAAGCCGTGATGCCCTTCGGCGTCATGGGTGGCCAGTATCAGGCGACCGGCCACGCCGGCTTCCTCAGCGGCGTCTTCGATCGCGGCCTCGACCCGCAGGCCGCCATCGACGCTCCCCGGTCCTTCTGCTTCGGCGGAGAGCTGCAGCTCGAACAGGGCTTCGCACCGGAGACGATCGACAGCCTGAAGGCGCGGGGACACGCCATCACCATGGTCGCCGCCCCTCACGGCGGCGGTCAGGCGGTGATGATCGACCGCCGGGCGGGAGTGCTCATCGCCGGCTCCGACCCCCGCAAGGACGGTTGCGCGCTGGGCTATTGAGCCGCACCCTAGGGACCTGCGCCCGGCCGTAACGGAAGCGACACAGGGCGCTGCTAGAAGCTGGCCCCGCCTGTCTCACCGGGAGTGCCCCCATGTCCCTCTCTCGTCGCGCGATCCTGGCGCTGACGCTCAGCCTGTCGCTCGCCCCGGCCGCCCTGGCCGCGCCGAAGGACAGCCTGACGATCGGCATGCAGCAGGAACCCTCCTCGCTCGATCCGACCGCCGACGCCACGGCGTCGATCGCCACGATCATGAACGGCAACGTCTACGAGACGCTGCTGACCATCGACCGGGACGGCGGCATCGCCCCGGGCGTCGCCAAGTCCTGGACCGTTTCCGACGACGGCCTGACCTACACCTTCAAGCTCGAGCCCGGGCATCGCTTCAGCGACGGCACCCAGGTCGACGCCAACATGGTGAAGTTCTCCTTCGACCGGTCGATCCAGGCCAACAGCACCAACCCGCGGCGCAGCGACGTCAAGTTCATCGACTCGGTCGAGGCGCCGGACCTCGAGACGGTCGTCTTCCACCTGAAGGAACCGGACGGCTTCCTGCTCTTCACCCTCACCCAGGCGCCCTTCATCATCGTGGCTCCGGGCAGCGCCGACACCAACGCGACGCAGCCGGTGGGCTCCGGCCCCTACAAGCTGAAGCAGTGGGTGCGCGGCGACCGCCTGGTGCTGGCGCTCGACGACAGCAACCCGCAGGCGCAGAAGGCGAAGCTGCGCGAGGTCACCTACAAGTTCGTGCCCGACCCCGCCGCGGCGGCAGCCGGCCTGCTGGCCGGCGACCTCGACGCCTACCCCGGCTTCCCCTCGCCGGAGAGCCTGGTCCAGTTCGAGAACGACCCGCGCTTCGACGTCTCCGTCGGCACGACCGAGGGCGAGGTCGTCCTGGTCCTCAACAACGGCAAGAAGCCGTTCGACGACCTGCGGGTGCGCCGGGCGATCAACCACCTGATCGACCGGCAGGCCGTGGTGGAAGGGGCCATGTTCGGCTACGGGACGCCCATCGGCAGCTTCTTCCCGCCGACCCATCCGGCCTACGTCGACCTCACCGGCCGCTATCCCCACGACGTCGCCGCCGCCAAGGCTTTGCTCGCCGAGGCGGGCTATCCGGACGGCTTCGAGGTGAAGCTGGAAGTGCCGCCCTTCCCCTACGCCCGGCGGTCCGGCGAGATCATCGCCCAGCAGCTCGCCGACGGCGGCATCAAGGTCGACTACAAGGTCGTCGAGTGGCCCTACTGGATCGGCGAGATCTACAAGAACGGCCAGTACGACATGACGATCGTGGCCTTCACCTCGGCCAACGACATCGGCAACTTCGCCCGCGGCCCGAGCTACTTCTACCACTACGACAACCCGGACTTCGACGCGCTCTATACGAAGATCCGGCAGGAGGGCGACCTGCAGAAGCAGTACGACCTGCTGCGCGAGGCGCAGAAGATGATCGCCGAGGAGGCCGTTCACGGCTTCCTCTTCCAGTTGCCGCAGCTCGGCATCTGGCCGAAGGATCTCGCCGGCTACTGGACCTCCTCGCCCGGCAACGCCAACGCGCCGCTGAAGGACCTCTACTGGAAGCAGTGACGCCCGTGCGCGGCGACGGAGAGAGCTCCTCCCCGTCGCCGCCGGGCCTGCCGGCTGCGCCACGCCCCCGGGAGGACCCGTGGCCGACTACCTGATCCGCCGCCTGGCCATCCTCGCCGCGACCCTGCTCTTCACGGCGGTCATGATCTTCCTCGTGCTTGAGGTGCTGCCGGGCGACCCCGCGAGCATCATCCTCGGCCTCGACGCCGACCAGGCGGCGCTGGAAGCCCTGCGCCTGAAGCTGGGGCTGGACGGCCCTGCGCCGCTGCGCTTCCTCGGGTGGTTCGGCGACTTCGTCGCGGGCGATCTGGGCACCAGCTACGCCTTCCAGATCCCGGTGTGGCAGCTGGTGCAGGAGCGGGCCGCGGTGACGGTGCCTCTCGCCCTGCTGGCCAGTCTGCTGGCCCTGGCCCTGTCGCTGCCGGCGGGACTCTTCGCGGCGATCAACCGGAACCGGGTGGGCGACTTCTCGGTCATGGCCCTGTCGCAGGTCGGCCTGGCGGTGCCGAACTTCTGGTTCGCGATCCTCTCGATCCTGCTCTTCGCCGTCTGGCTCGGCTGGCTGCCTTCCGGCGGCTTCCCCGGCTGGAACGAAGGCATCCTCGTCAGCCTGCAGGCTCTCATCCTGCCGGCGCTGGCTCTGGCCACCGGCCAGGCCGCCATCCTCGCCCGCATGACCCGCTCATCCCTTCTCGAAGTCGCCGAAGAGGACTTCATGCGCACGGCGCGCGCCAAGGGCCTCACCCGCCGGCAGGCGCTCTGGCGCCACGGTCTGCGCAACGCCCTGATCCCGGTGGTGACGCTGGCGGGCCTGCAGTTCGGCACGCTGATCACCGGCACGATCGTCGTCGAGCAGGTCTTCAGCCTGCCGGGGATGGGCCGGCTGATCTTCCAGGCCATCGCCAACCGCGACCTGCCCCTGGTGAAGTCGCTGGTCATGCTCTTCGCCGTCGCCGTCATCCTGATCAACTTCCTGGTCGACCTGCTCTACGTCTGGATCGACCCCCGGCTGCGGACCGGCCATGGCTGAGGCCTCGCTCGCCAGCCGTCGCGGCGGCTTCCTGGGCCGCGCCGTGCGCCACCCCTCGCTTGTGGCGGGCGGGTCGCTGACCATTCTCCTGCTGGCGATCGGCCTGGTCTCCCTTGCCTGGACACCGGGATCGCCCACGAGGATCGTCATCCGGGAGCGCCTGCTGCCCCCCGGCCCGGTCCACTGGCTGGGCACGGACCTCTTCGGCCGCGACGTCGCCTCCATGCTCATGGCGGGCGCGCAGACGTCGATCCTGGTGGGCACGGTGGCCGTCGTCCTCGGCCTGCTGATCGGCTGCGCCTTGGGGTTGACGGCGGCGGCCCGGGGCGGCTGGGTCGACGAGGCGATCATGCGCCTGTCGGACTTCGCCTTCGCCTTTCCCGCCGTGCTGCTGGCGATCCTGCTGGCCACGGCCTTCGGCGCGGGTACCACGAACGCCGTTCTGGCGATCGGCCTCTTCAACGTGCCGGTCTTCGCCCGGCTGACCAGGGGCTCGGCGCGCGCGGTCTGGACCCGCGACTACGTCCTGGCCGCCCGGGCCTGCGGCAAGCGGGGCCTCCGCATCACTGTCGAACATGTGCTGCCGAACATCCTCGCGGTGCTGCTGGTTCAGGCGACGGTGCAGTTCGCCATCGCCATCCTCGCCGAGGCCGGCCTCTCCTACCTCGGCCTGGGCACGCAGCCGCCGACGCCGTCCTGGGGCCGGATGCTGAACGATTCGCAGACCCTGCTCTACCAGGCGCCGCGGCTCGCCGTCTTCCCGGGGTTGGCCATCATGCTGTCGGTGCTCGGGCTGAACCTCCTGGGCGACGGGCTGCGCGACCTGCTCGACCCGCGTCTGGCGAGACTCCGATGACGGCCCTGCTGCAGGTGGAGGGGCTGCATGTCGAACTGCCGGGCGAGGAGGGCGCACCGCTCCTGGCCCTGCGCGACCTCTCCTTCGCGGTGGCGCCAGGGGAGACCTTCGGCATCGTCGGCGAGTCCGGCAGCGGCAAGTCGATGACGGCGCTGGCCGTCCTGGGCCTGCTGCCGCCACAGGCGAAGCTCGGCGGCTCGGTGCTGTTCGCCGGCCGGCAGCTCGCGGGACTGAGCGAGCGGGAGTTCGTCGCCCTTCGCGGCGACCGCATCGGCATGATCTTCCAGGAGCCGATGACGGCGCTCAATCCCGTCCACACGGTGGGCCGGCAGGTGGCCGAGCCCCTGCGACTTCACCGCAACCTGCCCCGGGCGGCCGCGGCGGCACGCGCCGTCGAGCTGCTCGGCCTCGTCGGGCTGCCCGACCCCGCGGCACGGGCCGGCGCCTACCCTCACCAGCTCTCGGGCGGCCAGCGCCAGCGGGTGATGATCGCCCAGGCCCTCGCCTGCGAGCCCGACCTCGTCATCGCGGACGAGCCGACCACCGCGCTCGACGCCAGCGTCCAGGAGCAGGTCCTGGGCCTGCTGCTCGACCTGGTGAGGGAACGGGGCCTGGCGCTCGTGCTGATCAGCCACGACCTGACCCTGGTGGGGCGGTCGGTCGACCGGGTCGCGGTGATGTATGCCGGCCGGATCGTCGAACAGGGGCCGGTTGCGGCCGTTTTCGACAAACTCGCCCACCCTTACAGTCACGGCCTCTTCGCCGCCCGGCCCCGTCTCGGAACCGGCGGAGACGAGCGGCTGCCCACCGTACCCGGCCAGGTACCGCATCTCGGCGCCGTGCCGCGCGTCGGCTGCAGCTTTGCCGCGCGCTGCAGCCATGCCCGCCCCATCTGTCGGACCCTCACGCCGCCGCACCTGCCGATAGGGGCCGGACATACGGCGGCCTGCCTGCGCCACGACCCGCAGCTCTGGGGCGCGGCGTGAGCGAGCCGGCGCATCTCGTCGAGGCGGAGGGCCTGAGCCGCCGCTACCGGATGCCCCGCAGCTCCCTGCTGCAGGCGGCACCGATCGTGCAGGCGGTGGACGGCGTGTCCTTCTCCCTCGCCGCCGGCGGCAGCCTCGGCGTCGTTGGCGAGTCCGGGTCGGGCAAGTCCACCCTCGTCCGGCTCGTGCTCGCGCTCGAAGCCCCGAGCGCCGGCAGCCTGCGCGTCTTCGGCTCCGACCCGGCCGTCTTGAATCGCCGCCAGATGCAGGCCCTGCGGCGGCGCATGCAGGTCGTCTTCCAGGACCCCTTCGGCGCTCTGGACCCCCGCCGGACGGTGGAGTGGATCGTGGCCGAACCCCTCGGCCTCCTCCCCGGCCTGGAGCGCGACCAGCGGCGCGAGCGGGTGCTGAACGCCTTGCGGGAGGTGGGGCTCCCGGCCAACGCGCTCGGACACTTTCCCCACGAGTTCTCCGGCGGTCAGCGCCAGCGCATCGCCATCGCCCGCGCTCTCGTGACCGGGCCGTCGCTGCTTGTCGCCGATGAGCCGGTTTCCGCGCTGGACGTCTCGGTCCGCGCGCAGGTGCTGAACCTGCTCGCCGACCTGAGGAAGCAGCACGGCCTTGCGCTGCTCCTCATCAGCCACGACCTCGCGGTGGTCGACTACCTCTGCCGCGACGTCGCGGTGATGCTGGCCGGGCGCTTCGTGGAAACCGCTCCCACGCAGCGGCTGCTGCGCGCCCCGATACATCCCTACAGCCGGCGGCTGCTGGCCGCCGCCCGGGCGACGGGTCGACCGACAGCCAGGGGCGAAGGGACGAAGGACCGGCCGCTGTCGCCTGCCGGCTGCGCCTACGCGCTACGCTGCCCCCACGTGGTGGAGCACTGCCGGGCGGTTTCGCCGGCGCTGCGCTCCGTCGCTCCGGGCCACGCGGTGGCCTGCCATCGGGCGGCGGATCTGCACGACCAAGCGCTTTCCAGCCCTGCCGGCGCCCCCTAGGATCCGGCCGTGATGACCGAAAGAGCACCCGACATCGCCGAGAACCTGGCGGCGGTCCGCGCGCGGATCGCCGCCGCGGCTGCGCGCGCAGGACGTCGCCCGGAGGCGGTGACGCTGATCGCCGTCTCCAAGACCCACCCCGCGGAGGACGTCGCGTCGGCGATCGCCTGCGGGCAGATCGTCTTCGGCGAGAACCGGGTGCAGGAGGCGATCGGCAAGTTCCGGGACCTCAGGGAACTGCATCCGCAGGTCGAACTGCATCTGATCGGTCCGCTGCAGACCAACAAGGCGGCGGACGCGGTCGCGAACTTCGACGTCATCCACAGCCTGGACCGGCCGAAGCTCGCCCAGGCGCTGGCCAAGGAAATGGACCGCCAGGGCCGCCGTCTGCGCCTCTTCATCCAGGTGAATACCGGCGAGGAGTCCCAGAAGGCGGGGGTACTGCCGGCCGAGGCGGACGCCTTCGTCGCCACCTGCCGCCGCGACTACGGTCTGGAGCCGGTCGGCCTGATGTGCATCCCGCCCGCCGCGGACCTGCCCGCCCCTCACTTCGCCTTCCTGCGCAAGCTCGCCGAGCGCAACGGACTGAACGAACTCTCGATGGGCATGAGCGGTGACTTCGAGGCCGCCATCGAACTCGGCGCGACCCACGTCAGGGTCGGAACCGCGATCTTCGGCGCGCGCCCTCCCCTGTCGGCCGGCTAGTCTACGGCGCCCGCTCCTCTCGAGAGGCTTCGGCCAGCAGATCCTTCACCGCCGAGACGAGTTCCATCGGCCGGAACGGCTTCCGCAGGAACGGCGCCTCGGCCACGGCCTGATCCAGCGCATGGCTGTCGGCGTAGCCCGAGACGAAGAGGATCGGAAGATTTGGGCGGGCCGCCAATGCTTGTCGCGCCATCTCGGCCCCGTCCACGACAGGCATGGCGAAGTCTACGACGACGAGATCGGGCGAGAAATCTTCGAGCTGTACCAGGCCTGCCGCCCCGTCCCCGGCAGTCCCGACTTCGTAGCCGGCAGCGGAGAGGATATCGGCCATGAGGCTCCTGACATCGGCATCGTCATCGACCACCAGGACCCGACCTTTTGCCGACGACGAAGGGCTGTCTTCGGATCGTGTAGCGCTCCCGGCCACCGGCTGCGCGGAGAGCGGCAGAAAGATCCTGACCGTGGTTCCCCTTCCCTCTGCACTCTCGATCTCGGCGCTGCCACCGGCCTGGATCGCCATCCCGTAGACCTGCGCCAGTCCGAGACCGGTCCCCTTGCCAACGGGCTTGGTCGTGAAGAAGGGATCGAAGGCGCGGGCCTGAACCTCCGGGCTCATACCAACGCCGGAATCGGCGACCTCCACGCAGATGAACTCCCCGGCCGGCAGCAGGCCGACTGGCTCCTGCGCCTTGTGGAGTTTCGTCCGCACCGTCAGTTCGCCCCCGTCCGGCATGGCGTCGCGAGCGTTGATGGCCAGATTGAGCAGGGACAGCTCGAGTTGGTTTGCATCGGCCGACGCCGCGGGGAGGCAGGCCGCGGGCTCGACGCTGATCCTGATGGCGGGCCCCAGGGACTGGCGCAGCAGCTCCGTAAGTCCCACCAGAACCGCGGCGACGTCGACGGGCTCCGTCGCCAGCTTTTGCGTCCGGGAGAAGGCGAGCAGTTGCGCCGTCAGCTTCGAGCCCCGCTCCGCGGCGTGAAGCGCATTGGTGGCCAGACGCAGCGTTCGCTGGTCGACCGCGCCATTCCGGATGAGATCGAGGTTACCCACCACGGCGGTCAGCAGGTTGTTGAAATCATGGGCAATGCCGCCCGTCAGCTGGCCGATCGCCTCCATCTTCTGCGCCTGTACGAGGGCGGCTTCCGCCTTGTGGCGCTGGTCGATCTCGCGGCGCAGCCGCTCGTTGGCGGTCGCGAGTTCCCGGGTGCGTTCGTCGACCCGCCTCTCCAGGTCGTCGTTCAGCCGGCGAAGCCCTGCCTCGGCGGCCTGGGTGCGCAGGAGCGCGCGCACCATGGCGACCAGTTCCTCGGCCTCGCTGGGCTGCACCAGATAGGCGTCGGCGCCGCTGTCGAGGCCGCGGGTCCTGTCGGCCCCGCTGGTGAAGGCCGCGGAGGTCTGCAGCACCATGATGCCGGGAGTGTCGCGTTTGATCCGGCCACAGACCTCGATCCCGCTGATACCCGGCAGCTTCACGTCCAGCACGACCACTGACGGCTGCTCGCTCTGCACCTTTTCCAGGGCGCCCTCGCCGGTGTCGGCCTCGATCACCGTGAAGCCGGCGCGCTGCAACTGGCGGGTCTTGACGTAACGGGCGGCTTCCGTGTCGTCGACGTTCAGGATCAGCGGTGGCTTCATGCGCGGTCTCGTTCGACGGCCACAGGCGAGCGCAGGCTCAAGGCCCCGTGCAATGCCTCTCGCGTCAGCTCATTCTTCTGCAGGATCGTCGTCACTCCCGGCAGCCGTCGACGAATCTCGGGGCTCACCGCCATCGACGTCAACACCACGATCACAGGTCGAGTTTCCGCAGAAAGGCTGCGGACCGCCTCGACCACCCCGAAGCCGTCGAGGCCCGGCATCTGCAGGTCGAGCACGACGGCCTGGGGCCGGTCGCGCTCGATGCGCTGCACCCCTTCGAGCCCGTCCACAGCCTCGAGAACCTCAACGCCGTCAAGGCGGAGGAACTGTCGCAGCAGGTAGCGCATGGACTCGTCGTCATCGACGATCAGGATGCGGCAGGGCAGCCGTGGGTCCTGGCCCGCAGCCCGGTAGTGCCGGGGGATCCGCAACGTAAAGGTGGAACCTCGGCCGACTTCGCTTTCCACCTCGATCCGGCCGCCGAGGATTTCCGCCAGCCCGCTCGACAGGGACAGACCGAGCCCGGTTCCCTTGACGTACTGCTGATGCGGCCCCTCGATCTGCGAGAACTCGTCGAAGATCCGTTCGATGTCGTCGGGGGCGATGCCGATGCCGCTGTCGCGGACCCGGAACTCGACCCTGTCGCCGAAGCTGTCGAACCGCGCCGACACCCGCACCTCTCCCTGAGGCGTGAACTTCAGCGCGTTCGACACCAGGTTCCTCAGGATCTGTGCCACCTTGCCTTCGTCGCTCACCACCTCGGGCAGACCGGCGGCGTCTTCGAAGGTCAGTTCTACGGCAGGCTTCGACTGCAGGGGCCGCAGGGAGCCTCGCAGCGCACCGAACAAGGAAGCCACGGTGAAGGCCGCCACGCGGACCTCGGTCTTGCCCGCCTCGACCTTGGCCAGGTCCAGCAGGTCGTTGACCAGTTCCAGCAGATCGCCCGCAGATCGCCGGATGTAGCCGACCTGCCGCTCCTGTTCGGCGCCAAGCGGACCATCCGTTCCATCCAGCAGCATCCGGGAGAGCGCCAGGATCGAATTCAGCGGCGTGCGGAACTCGTGCGACATGTGAGACAGGAAGCGCGACTTGAGTTCACTCGCCAGCCGCAGCTGTTCCGCCCGCTGATCGAGTTCCGCATAGAGCGCCAGCACGCCGCGGTTGGTATCCTCGAGCTCGCGGTTGAGACGGCTGGCCTCCTCCTCGCGCTCCCGCAGCCGGGCCAGGCTCTGCAGGAGTTCCCGGTTCTGGTCGCGCAAAGCGGCGAGCAGGTCGGCCGCCTCGTGCCGCCGCAGATGGGCCCTCGCCGCCTCGATGCCGGTCACGCCAAACCGGCGGCCGGAACACTCCCTGCCCATGAGCACGGAGGTGCCCCCCGGACCGGACTCTATGTCGAAGCGGTCCATCAGCCGACGTGCGGCATCCAATCCGGTACGCCGGCCATCGGAGGGGAGCGAGCGACCGTCGAGGAGATCCTGCAGATCCGCGAAGCCGTGGCCGCTATCGGCGATGCGGACCAGCAACTGGTCGCCGCCTTTGCCGTGCTCGGTGCTGAAGGCGACCCGGCCGCCGCCATGGGATAGCGCATGGCGTGCGATCTCCGAGACGGCGGCGGCGATCCTCGCCTGATCCTGCCGGTCGAACCCCAGCAGATCGGCCACCGCATGGGCCGTCTGCCGGGCCGAGACCAGATCCGTCTCACCCGCCACCGGAAGTTCGCCCAGCATCTCCGTCACTCCGGCCTACTCCGACACACCAGGACGGTCGCGTCGTCGCGGCCGCGGGCGAAGTCGCGCAGCAAGACCCCGGCGACCAGCGTGGGATGGGCCTCGCTCAGGCCGGGATAGGCATCCAACGACCAGCTGTTGGAGACACCGTCGCTGTTGAGGATCACCAGACTGCCGGACAGGGGGTAGTCGAAGGCCTGCACCTTCCTGACGTTGTGTCCGAGCGTACCGTTGTGGCTGACCATCCGCCGCTGCGCGCCGTGTCCAACCGCAGCGCCGGCGACGTTCCCGATACCGGCGAAGGAAACCACGCCCAGGGCGGGGTCCAGGGCGGCGACAGAGGCTGCGGCGCCCCGTGTGCACCGCAGCGCGAGGTGCATCCGCTGGAGGATCGCCTCGGGCGGAGCGCTCTCGTTGCTCCGGAAGACGCGCACCGCCTCGACCGCCGCCTGCGCCGCCTCCGGGCCATGGCCCAGGCCGTCCGCGAGCATGAGGGTTCTTCGGCCCGGCGGACCTCCGACCGCCCAGGCATCCCCGCTGACGTCTTCTCCGGCCTTCGGGAGGGCGAGGGCGCCGTAGTCGGCTGTCCGGCCGGCCGCCCCCGCCACCGGCTTGGCGAGCAGCCGAGCGAGCACGACCGTGCCGCGCCCCGGCCAGGAGCAGATGTCGAATTGATCGGACAGCCGCCGCACGGCACCGAGGCCGTTGCCGGCGCTGTGCGCCGTGGAGAAGCCGTCGGCCAGGCAGGCGCCGACATCGGTCATGCCCGGCCCGTTGTCGAGGGAGAGGATCTCCAGGCCCTGGCCGGTTTCGTCCTCGAAGAGCCCGAAGATCAGCTGGCCCGTCCCAGCGTGCTTCAGGAGGTTCGTCGCCAACTCTGTCACGACGAGTGCTACGCGCCCCAGGCTCGGCTCAGGGAGGCCTGCAGACATCGCCACGGAACCCACCGCACGGCGGGCGGCCGCTATCGCGCTCTGGCCCTCGATCGCGAAGCTGTAGGACATCTACTTCCAGCGCACGATGCTAACGCGGGTTCCCTCGCCCGGGCGCGAATCGATTTCGAAGTCGTTGACGAGGCGCCTGGCACCGCCCAGCCCGAGCCCCAGGCCCTTGCCGGTCGTGTAGCCGTCCTGCAGCGCCAGTTGGATGTCGGCGATGCCCGGGCCCCGATCCTCGAAGGTGGCCCTCAGCCCACTGCGGAACCCGCTGTGCACGGTCTCGAAGGTGGCCGTGCCGCCACCGCCGTACTCGAGCGTGTTGCGGGCCAGCTCGCTGGCCGCGGTGATGAACTTGGTCTGCTCGACGAGGGTGAATCCGAGGGCGACCGCGCGGCTCCTCGCCTCCTGGCGCACCCGTACGATGTCGCTGGAGTTGCGGATCTGGAGGACCGTGTCAGTAGTCACTCAAACCAGCCTGCGCACCGGGCTCGATGCGACGGCGGATGATTGCCATGCCCCTGTCCACGTCGAGGGCCGTCTTCACGCCCGGCATCGACAGACCGAGTTCGACCAGGGTGATGGCGACGGCGGGGCGCATCCCGACCACGACCGTCTCCGCGTCCAGCATCCGCGAAACGGCCGCAATGGAGTCCAGCATGCGGCCGATGAAACTGTCGACGATCTCCAGGGACGAGATGTCGATCAGGACCCCCTTGGCGCCGACCTCGACGATGCGGTTGGTGAGATCCTCCTCCAATGCCGTGGCCAACTGGTCGTGCATGTCGACCTGGATCGTCACGAGCAGCGCTTCGCCGAGCTTGAGGATGGGGATGCGGTCCATGACCCGTGGCTTCCCTCAGACCGGACGATCCGACGGGGCCGGCGTCCCTCGGGCGAGGGTGACGCTGCGACCGACCCTGCGCAGGGCGAGCGCGAAGGCATCAGCGAGCGACGCCTTGGAGACCACGTTCAGTTCCACACCAAGGTGCACCATGGTCTGGGCGATCTGCGGCCGGATCCCGCTGATGATGCAGTCCGCACCCATCAGCCGGGCGGCTGAGACCGTCTTCAGCAGGTGCTGCGCCGTCAGAGTGTCGACGGTGGGAACGCCGGTGATGTCGATGATGGCGATCTCGGCGCTCCGGTCGACGATGGATTGCAGCAGGTTCTCCATCACGACCTGGGTCCGCTGACTGTCGAGCGTGCCGATCAGCGGGAGCGCCAGAATGCCCTGCCAGAGTTCCACGACAGGCGTCGACAGCTCGGCGATCTCCTGCTGCTGCCGGACGATCACCTCCTCCCGGCTGCGCTGGTAGATCTCCATGGTCTCCAGCCCGAGGTCATCGAGCATGCGGTTCACGTCCCACAGAGCCTCGGCCAGGGGATCGCCGCTCATGGTCTGCCGCAGCAACGTGTTGAGCGGTGACTTCAGGGAAAAGATGAAGAGGGCCGTCTCCCGAGGCGTGAAACCCTGGGAGGCCCGTGACCGGGAGAGTTCGCTCAGCATCTCGCGGACCGGCCGGAAGGCCGCCCCCGTCGGATCGCCTCCCTGGGTCAGCGCCTTTCCCAGCAGGCTCAGGAAGCTGCCGCACTGCACCGAGAGCTCGGCCTCCCGCAGCCGGCCTGTCCGCAGAATGCCGGCATCCCGCAGACCGGCCAGCCACTCCGCAGCCACCTTTTCCTGGTTCGCTTGGAGCAACTCTCCCAGATCTGCGGCGCCCTCCATAGCCATAGCCTTCTCCCTCGAGCTCTCGACACGGACAGTCATCTAGACCGCACGCAAATAGAAAGCATTCTCGCTACTTGAAGTCGAGCCCCCCTCAGTGCCGGAAATGCCGAACCCCGGTGAAAATCATGGCCAGGCCCGCCGCATCGGCGGCCGCGATCACCTCCGAATCGCGGATCGAGCCGCCGGGTTGAATCAAAGCTGTGGCGCCGGCTGCCACCGCCGCCTCCAGTCCGTCGGCGAAGGGCAGGAAGGCGTCCGATGCGACCACCGAGCCGCGCGTGGCACCCTCGCCCAGGGCCGCCTGGGCTTTCAGGGCGGCGATCCGGCTGGAGTCCACCCGGCTCATCTGGCCGGCACCGATGCCCACGGTCGCGCCATCCTTCGCGTAGACGATGGCGTTCGACTTCACATGCTTCGCCACCCGCTCGGCGAACAGCATGTCCGCCACCTCCTGCGCGGTGGGCGTCCTCTGGGTGACGATCTTCAGGTCGGCGACGGTGAGGAAGGAGGCGTCGCGCTCCTGTACCAGCAGGCCGCCGGCGATCGAGCGGACCGTCAGGCCGCGGGCGCCCCGGTCCGGCAGCTCGCCCGTCACCAGCACACGCAGATTCTTCCGCTCCGCCAGGAGGGCTGCCGCTTCCGGGTCGACGGCGGGGGCGATCACCACCTCCAGGAAGAGCCCGGCAAGGGCGGTCGCCGTCGCCGCATCCAGCGGCCTGTTGCAGGCGACGATGCCGCCGAAGGCGCTCACCGGGTCGCAGGCCAGGGCGCGCGTCCATGCGGCCGCCAGGCTTTCGGCCTCCGCCACGCCGCAGGGGTTGGCATGCTTGATGATGGCGATGGCGGGCCGCTCGAATTCCGCCACCAGTTCGAAGGCCGCGTCGGTGTCGTTCAGGTTGTTGTAGCTGAGCGCCTTGCCCTGGAGCTGTCTGGCGGAGGCGACGCCCGGTCGGCGATCGTCGAGGTGGTAGAAGGCGGCGGCCTGATGCGGATTTTCCCCGTAGCGCAGCGGCTCGCCGCGCACCCCGGCGAGGGTCAGTACCGGCGGCATGAGGTCCCCCTGGCCTGCCGCGAACCAGGAGGCGATGGCGGCGTCGTAGGCGGCCGTGTGCGCATAGGCGGCCCCGGCCAGACGGCGCCTCAGGCCAAGGCCGGTGCAGCCGTCCTGCCGCTCCAGTTCTTCAGCGACCGCCTGATAGTCGGCCGGATCGGTGACCACGGTCACCGAATCATGATTCTTCGCGGCCGCCCGGATCATCGCCGGGCCGCCGATGTCGATGTTCTCGACGCAGGTCTCGAAGTCCGCTCCGCCGGCGACGGTCTGCCGGAAGGGATAGAGGTTCACCACCAGCAGGTCGATCGGTTCGATGTCATGCTCGGCCATGGCATCACGATGCGCCTGAAGATCGCGCCGGGCCAGCAGGCCGCCGTGAATCTTCGGGTGCAGGGTCTTCACCCGGCCGTCCATGATCTCTGGAAAACCGGTCACCCCAGAGACATCCTCGACGGCGAGCCCCGCGGCACGCAGGGCCGCAGCCGTGCCGCCCGTGGAGATCAGGCCGATGCCTCGCGCCGCGAGCGTCTGGGCGAACTCGACGAGCCCGGTCTTGTCGGAGACGGACAGCAGCGCACGCCGCACGGGCACAAGGTCGGGGCGATGGTCATCGGTCATCAGCTCGTCTCCGGCAAAGGCAATCGGCGCGATGCGCCCGGCGCCCGCGTTCTAGTCGAGCTGCAGCCGATTGTCTCGTTCTGCGGCCTCCTCGGCGCCGCGGTTCGGCGCTTCGCGCTGGAGCAGCCAGCGCACGCAGAGATCCTCGCCCACATGATGCCCGTGCAGCACGATCTGGCTGCTCCGCTGCGGCCGCCCCGTGCCGAAATAGACGCTGTCGTCGAGTTCCGCGACGGCGCCCTCGCACCGAAGTCGCCAGCCGCCGCCGCGCGGGAGCCGCAGCAGGACGGTCCCCGCCGACAACGCCGCCTGTACCCCCGGGTGCAGGTGGAAGCGGATGGCGAAGGCGACGGCGCCCTCGGGAGGCTGTCCCTTCGTGATGAGCGCGTCTTCTCCCAGCAGGCTGTCGCCGGCCGCCGACAGCAGCAGGCGGCGCTGATGGATCAGGCCGAAGAGTGGCAGGTAGCCGTCATGCGACAGTTCCAGCAGCGTCCCGTCCTCCAGCGCCTCCCGGCGGCAGGTGACCTTCTCCGGCCGGCGGAACAGGCCCGGCCCCCAGTCGCTGGCCGGTGCGACATGGGAGGAGTTGGTCTCGGCGAGACAGAGGGTGGAATGGGCCGCTGTGCCGCGCAGCAGGTCGCGCCAGGGGCCGCCCTGCTGGCTGCCGCAGTTCACGATCAGGCGCTCACGGCCGACACCCAGTTCGAGGCTGAGGGTGCCGGCGTGGGCCTGCCTGTCGCAGTCGGGCGGGGCAGGCACGCCCGCGTCCACCAGCAGCAGCGCGCGCCCGTGCTGCACGCGCTGAAAGCCGGACTGGGGGGCCGTCTGCCTCGGACGCCGGCGGCTCACCCGCTGCAGGACCAGCGCGATCTTGTCGGGGTCCTCGCTGTTGCTGCCGTTGAAGTGAGCGAGCCCACCGTCACCGTGCAGGAAGAGCCGCAGGACGGGCGCCATCGATTCGATCGCCACGTCGAGATCGTCGAGCGGCGGCCGCCCCGCCGCGTGCAGCACGGACCGCAGATCGATCAAGTCGCGCAGCGCGGCGACGTGGCGGGCGGGGCTCCGCTCCACATGCCCGCCATCGGGCAGGATCTGGTGCGGCAGCGCCTCGACCAGCAGGTCGAGCCCCTGCTCCAGCCAGGGATCTCCGTCCGGCAGGCAGGCGCCGGCGAAGATCAGGCCGCGCAAACCGCAGGTCAGGTCCGCCCCCCTGAGCCCCGCAGGCAACTGCAGCGCCAACCAGGCCGTCTGCCGGCGCGCCGCCGTGAGCAGACGTTCCCGGTAGATGACGTCCGCGCTGCTGGCGAAGAAGTCATACTGTCCGAACCAGTGCGACAGCCGGCGCGCCACAACCACGGCCTCGCCGGGCAGCCCACGGGTGCCGCGGTGGTTCTGCAGCCAGTCCTCGACCCGGTCGCGGGCGAAGCGCCGGGCGGCATCACCGCCGAGGGCGCGCAGATCGCGCAGCCAGGCGAAGGAATGGAGATCGCGCAGCCAGTCCGGCGAGGCCGTCGACGGGCGCCAGAAAGGCATGGGGTCGACGATCCGCTGCCCGGCCAGCACGAAGGTGCCGTCCAGCAGGCGCTGGCCGGCGGCCGCATCGCCGGGCCAGGGGTCGGGCGGAAGCAGGCGGGGCGCGGCGTAGGCCCGCGGCCGGGCCGGCGGACTGAACGGCAGGACGCGCAGGACCGCGGCCCGCAGGCGCTCGCGCAGCACATCGCGCGGCAGAGCACGCAGGCCATCGAGCAGGGTTGCCGGCCGGTCCTGATCCGTCCCGTCGTCTCGCCTGACGGCGCCCCCTTGGCGCAGGCGGCCCCTTCCGTTGCCGGCCAGGATCCCGACCTGTGCCATCATGTCTGGCAGCCGCGCAGCTTGCGGATGTTCTCGCCGTAGCGGTCGGCGCCGCCGTGAAAGGTTGCCGTACCGGCAACCAGCACATCAGCCCCGGCAGCCACCGCCGAGGCAGCCGTCGTCTCGTTGATCCCGCCGTCGACCTCCAGGTCTATGGCCTTGCCGACGGCGTCGATGCGTCGGCGGACCGCCTCGATCCGGCGCAGCGACGAGTCGATGAAACTCTGGCCGCCGAAGCCGGGATTGACGCTCATCACCAGCACCAGATCGAGATCCTCCAGGACGGGATCGAGCATCTCCAGAGGCGTGGCCGGGTTCAATGCCAGCCCCGCCTTCTTGCCCTGCGCCTTGATGAGCTGCAGCGTGCGGTGCAGGTGGGGTCCCGCCTCGGGATGAACCGTCAGGATGTCGGCGCCGGCGGCGGCGAACGCCGGCACGAAGAGGTCCACGGGCGAGATCATCAGGTGGACGTCGAACGGCTTGTCGGACCAGGAGCGCAGCGCGGAGACGATGCCGGGACCGATCGTCAGGTTCGGCACGAAATGGCCGTCCATGACGTCGACGTGGATGTAGTCGGCCCCCGCCTGTGTGACCGCCCGCACCTCCTCCCCGAGGCGCGCGAAGTCCGCGGACAGGATCGAGGGAGCGATGCGGATGGGCTGCTTCATGCCGTCTTGCTACCAACCCGGCGCGAATCGCGTCAAAGGGCATTGCAAGGACAAAATGGCTCTTCTCTCTGCCGGGCGTCCGCAGCCGGCGACCTCAGCCCGCGCGCTTGAAGCGACAGAGATAGAAGCCGTCGATCCCGCCTTCGTCCGGCCAGAAGCTCGGCAGCAGCCGCAGGTCGCCGCGATCGCCGACCGCTTCCTCCAGGCCGGGTACCTCGGCGGGCGAGAAAGGGTCGACCGAATAACCGGGATGGCGTTCGAGGAACGCCGTCGCTCGCTCCTCCCCCTCGACGGGCAGCAGGGAGCAGGTGGCGTAGAGCAGTGTACCGCCGGGCTTCACCATCTCGGCGGCAGCATCCAGCAGCCCATCCTGCAAGGCCGCGAGAGGCACGAGGTCCCCCGGCTGCTTCAGGTGGGCGACGTCAGGATGGCGGCGCAGCGTCCCTGTGGCGCTGCAGGGAGCATCCAGCAGCACCGCATCGGCCGGCTCGGGCGGGCGCCACTGCCGTGCATCCGCCACCTCGCAGACCGCTTCCAGTCCCAGGCGGCCGAGGTTTTCGCGGATCCGCGCCACGCGCGGACCGCTGACGTCGACAGCGGTCATCCGGGCACCGCGCGCCGCCAGCAGGGCCGTCTTGCCGCCGGGCGCGGCGCAGAGATCGACCACCGTCGCGCCCGGCTGCACGGGCAGCAGCCGCGCCGGCAGGGCGGCCGCCGCGTCCTGCACCCACCAGGCGCCCTCGGCGAATCCCGGCAGTTCCGTCGGCGAGCCGCCACCGGGCGGCAGCCGGAGACTTCCGGTCGGCAGAACCCGGCCGCCGAGCCGCTCGGCCCAGCCGGCGGCGTCGGCCTTGACGGACAGGTCCAGGGGCGGGTCGGCGAGTTGGGCGAGGACGACGGCCCGGGCCGTCGCCGGCCCGAAAGCGGCGACCAGCCGGCCCCAGAGCCACGGCGGGCAGTTGAGGAGGACCGGGTCCTGCTTCTCCACCGATCCCGGCAGGTCGGCCGCGACCCGCCGCAGCACGGCGTTGACCAGACCGGCGAAGCCGGAAAGCCGCCGCTGCCGCGCCAGCTCGACCGTCGTGGAGACGGCGGCGTGGGCCGGCGTCTGCAGGAAGGCGAGCTGCGCCACCCCCAGCCGCAGCAGATCCTGGGCGCCGCCGGCCGACGCCCGCAGAGGGCGATCGAGGTAGCGCGCCAGCAGGCTGTCGATCTGCCCGAGACGGCGCAGCAGCACGCCGATCAGCAAGCGGGCATGGGCTCGATCTCGCGGCTCCAGACGCGCCAGCTCGGCATGCCCGGCCAGCACCTCGTCGAGCGGGCGGTGTCGCCGCAGGACCGCGTCCAGCAGGTCGAGGACGAGCCCTCGGGACCGCAGATGGGATGGCAGCATCACCACGGGCAACGGCAGGTGCGGCTCAGGGTTCCCTGGCCGCCTGCCCGGCCGTCTCGCCCTGCGGCTGGGCCGGACCGTGGCCCAGCTTGCGCTTGACCCATTCGCGGATGCCCTGGATGGCGGTGTAGAGCATCGGGATGACGAAGATCCCGAAGACCGCGGCGAAGATCATCCCGCCGAAGACGGCGGTGCCGACGGCCCGCCGGCTCGCCGCCGACGCGCCCGTGGCGATCACCAGCGGCACGAGGCCGAGGATGAAGGCCAGCGACGTCATCATGACGGCGCGGAACCGCAGGTGCGACCCCTCGATCGCCGCCTCGGCGATCGGCACGCCCTCCTCGCGCCGCATCTTGGCAAACTCGACGATCAGGATGCCGTTCTTCGCGGCGAGCGCGATCAGCACGATGATGCCGATCTGGGCGTAGAGGTCGAGCGACAGGCCCAGGCCGTTGATGAAGGTCAGGGCGCCAAGGATGCCGACGGAGACGGACAGCAGCACCGCCACCGGAATCGACCAGCTCTCGTAGAGGGCGACCAGGAAGAGGTAGGCGAAGATCACGGCGAGGGCGAGGATGTAGCCGGTCTGCCCGGACGACTCCTTCTCCTGCAGGGCCGTGCCCGTCCACTCGTAGCCGAAGCCGCTGGGCAGGGTCTTGGCGGAGACCTGCTCCATGGTCTGGATCGCCCCGCCCGAAGAAGCGCCCGGCGCGGCGGAGCCCTGGATGGAGATGGAACGGTAGTTGTTGTACCGCTGGATCATGCTGGGCCCGAGCACGATCTTGGCCGTCGCCAGGGCCCGCATCGGCACCATCTGGCCCGAGCTGTTCCGCACGTTGATCCGCATCACGTCATCGAGGTTGCGCCGGTCGAGTGCATCGCCCTGCATGATGACCTGCCAGGTCCGGCCGAAGCGGTTGAAGTCGTTGACGTAGAGCCCGCCGAGTGTCGCCTGCAGCGCGGTGAAGACGTCGGAGATCTCGACCCCGAGGGTGCGCGCCTTGTCCCGGTCGATGTCGAGGTAGATCTTCGGCGTCGTCGTGGTGAAGGTGCTGTAGACCTGACTGAGGGTCGGCTGCTGGTTCGCCGCCGCGATCAGCCCGCGCATGGTCTGGGCCAGTTCCTCCGGCGACTGCCCCTGCAGCGCCTCGAGCTGATACTGGAAGCCGCCGGACGTGCCGAGGCCGATGATCGGCGGCAGGTTGAAGGGGATGACCCGCGCCTCGCGGATCGACGCCGTCTCCCGGGCCATGTCGCGCAGCAGCGCGAAGACGCTGTTCTGCAGCCCGGGCCTGTCCGCGAAGGGCTTCAGCATGACCACGACGAAGCCGGCATTGGACAGCGACAGGCCGTCGAGGAAGGAGTAGCCGACGATCGAGGTCACGTGGTCGACGGCCGGCTGCTTCTTCAACAGCTCCTCGACCTGCTCGACCACCTGCAGCGTCCGGGCCTGGGTGGCGGCGTCGGGCAGGCGCACTTCCATGAAGAAGGCACCCTGGTCCTCGCTGGGCAGGAAGCCCGTCGGCGTATGGGTGGTGATGAAGTAGGTCAGCGCACCGATGCCGGCGATGAGCAGCAGCGAGAGCGCGGCCACCCGGACGAGACGGGCGACCACGTAGCTGTAGCCGTTGCGCACGTTGTCGATGCGCCGGGAGACCCAGCCCATGATCCCGCGCCCGCCATGGGACGGCTTGAGCAGCAGCGAGCAGAGCACCGGGCTCAGGGTCAGCGCGTTGATGGCCGACAGCACCATCGAGACCGACACGGTCACGGCGAACTGCCGGTAGAGCTCTCCGGTGATGCCGGGAATGAAGGCGACCGGCACGAAGACGGAGAGCAGCACGAGGGTGATGGCGACGATCGGCGCAGTGATCTGCCCCATCGCCTCGCGTGTCGCCTCCTTCGGCGGCAGGCCTGTCTCCTCCATCACGCGCTCGACGTTCTCGACCACGACGATGGCGTCGTCGACCACGATGCCGATCGCCAGCACCATCGCGAAGAGCGAGATGGTATTGGCGGAATAGCCCATGGCCAGGAGTATCGCGAAGGTGGCGATCAGCGACACCGGGACCGCGACCACCGGCACCAGGGTCGCCCGCCAGCTCCCCAGGAAGAGGAAGACGATCACGACCACGAGGACGAAGGCTTCGAACAGGGTCTTGATGACCTCGTGGATCGTGTCCATCACGAAGGTCGTCGTGTCGTAGGTGATCGTGTAGGCGACGCCCGGCGGGAAGCGGCCCTTGAGTTCCTCCAGGGCGTTGCGCACGCCGTCTGCGGCGGCGATCGCGTTGGTACCCGGCGACTGGTAGATGCCGATGACGGCGGAGGGCTTGCCGTCGAGCCGGCCGGTGGTGTCGTCGGACTGCGCCCCCAGCTCGACCCGGGCGACGTCGCGCACCCGCACCACCGAACCGTCGGAATTGGCGCGGACGATGATGTTCTCGAACTGCTCGGCGGTGGTCAGGCGGCCCTGGGTCTGCAGGTTCATCGTGACCTGCTGGTTGTCGGGCATCGGCGGTGCGCCGACCCGGCCGATGGCCGCCTGGGTGTTCTGGTTGTTGATGGCGTTGTAGACGTCGCTCGGCGCCAGGCCGAAGGCGATCAGGGCGTCGGTGCGGAACCAGATCCGCATGGCGTAGTTCTGCACGCCGAAGATCGAGGCCTGGCCCACGCCGGGCACGCGCGCGAGCGTATCGACGACGTTGATGATCGCGAAGTTGTTCAGGAAGAGCGAATCGTAAGTCGAGTCCGGCGAGCTGATGGCGATGACCTGGAGCAGCGCCGACGACTTCTTCTGGACCGACAGGCCCTGCCGGGTGACGTCCTCCGGCAGCTGCGGCTCCGCCAGCGCCAGCCTGTTCTGGACGTTGACCGTGTTGATGTCGGGGTCGGTGCCGACGGCGAAGGTGACCGTCAGGGAGTAGCTGCCGTCGCTGCCGCTCGTCGAGCTCATGTAGAGCATGTTGTCGACGCCGTTCATCTGCGACTCGATCGGCTGCGCGACCGTGGCCTCGACGACGTCGGCGCCCGCACCGGGGTAGCTCGCGGTCACCGACACCTGCGGCGGCACGATGTCCGGGAACTGGGCAATCGGAATCGTCATCAGGGCGATGCCGCCGGCCAGCAGCATCACCAGCGCGATGACGAAGGACAGCCGCGGGCGTCCGATAAAGACGTTGGAGATCATCGCCGTCAGCCCTGCTTGGACGCGGCGGCGGGCGTGGCGCTGTTCGTTCCGGCCGCCGGAGCCTCCGGCGCCGGATTCACCTTGATGCCGGGACGCAGCCGCTGCAGGCCTTCGCTTACGACGTTCTCACCCTGTTTCAGGCCGTCCGTGACGACGACGTCGGAGTCGACCTGGGCGCCGGTGACGATGGGGCGCTGCTCCACCGTGTCGTCCTGCTTGACGACGAAGACATAGCTGCCGCCCTGGTCGTTGAGGATCGCCTTCTGGGGAATGACCAGCGCCTGTTCCGGCTCCGCCGCCTCGACCCGCACGCGCACGTACTGCTGGTCGATCAGCCGGCGCTTGGGGTTGGGGATCACCGCCCGGATCAGCAGGGTGTCGGTGGTCTCGTCCACCGACACGTCGGTGAAGTCGATCTTGCCCTTCTCCGGGTAGACCGAGCCGTCCTGGAAGACCACCTGCACCGTCGACTGGGTGGGATCCACCCCGCGCGCCTGCAGGCGCTCGGTGACTTGGTTCACCAGGTCCTGGCTGACGTTGAAGGTGATGTAGATCGGATCCTGGCTGACGAGCGTCGTCAGGGTGCCGCTGTTCGGGCCGATCAGCGCGCCTTCGGAAAAGTTCGAGATGCCGACGCGGCCGGCGAAGGGCGCCACGATCTGGGTGTAACCGAGGTTGATCTGCGCCTCGTTCAGAGCGGCCTGGGCCTGCTGGACCGCGGCCTTGGCCTGCAGCGACGCCGAGCGCCGGTCGTCCAGGGTGGCCTGAGACACGTTGTTGTTCTTGATCAGATCCTGCGCCCGCTGCAGCTGGATCTCGGCGTTCTGGGAATCGGCCTGCGCCTTCGCCAGCTGTGCCTGCGCCTGATCGACCTGCGCCAGGTAGGTGTCCTGCTCGATGGCGAAGAGCAGGTCACCCTCCTTGACCTCCTGACCTTCGGTGTAGGCCCGCTTCTGCAGGAAGCCGGTCACCCGTGCCAGGACGTCGATCTTGTCGACGGCACGGACGCGGCCGACGAAGACCGCACTCGGTGACACCGGCTTCTCGGCGACCTCGACGACGCTGACCGGCGGGGGCGGCGCGGCCTGCTGCTGGGCGGCCTGCTGGTTCTCCCCCGAATCGCACGCTGCGAGCAAGGTCAAGGCGCCCGCGAGCACCCCGAGACGAACAGCAACCCCGAACTGCGGCATGCGCAGGCTCCCCCGTCTGATCAGGCCCGGCCGTCGGAATGACACCTGCGCCCCCCGGCCCTCGCCGCAAACTCCCCCATCCGCCCAAAGCGCGTCAAGCCGCAAGCGGCCGCGCGCCGGCAGGGGCTAGAACTGCTTCAGCAGACGGTCGAGGTAGTGGAGCTCCTCGGGTGGACGGCCCTGCTCGCCGCGCCGGCGGCGAAGCTCGTCGAGGATTTCCCTCGCCCTCTGCAGGGCGCCCTCGTCGGGGATCTCGACCTGCTCGCCGGACCGCCCGAAGCCCGGGCTGTCCTGGCGACGGCCGAAGGGGTCTCGGCCACGCTGGTCGGCCTGCCCGAACCCCTGGCCTTCGCCCTGCTCCTGCCCGGTGCCGAACTGCTCCATCAGGCTTTCCAGCATGGCCGAAAGCCCCTGCTGCAGGTTGTCGAGGGCATTGCCCTGGGGTTCGGTCGCCTCCCCCGGGGCATTGCGGGACAGGGCATCGCGCGCCGATCGCATCTCCTGCTCCGCCCGGCCGAGCGGCTGCGGGATGCTGCCGGTCATCTCGCCCATCTGGCGCATGACCTGCCCCAGCCGCCGCCGCAGCTCCTCCTGGGCCTGGGCATCCGCCTGCCCGCCGCCGCTCGACGGCTGTCGGCTCTGCCCCTGGCCCTGCTCCGGCCGCCCGCCGTTCTGGGGCTGCCGCTGGGCGCCCTGGAAGCTCTTGTCCAGCAGCTCCTGCTGCTGGCGGATCATGTCCTCCATTTCCTGCATCATCTGGCCAGCCTGCTGGGCGGCGCCGCTCGGCTGGGGCATCTGGCCGACCTGCAGGTTCTCCAGCATGCGCTGCAGCTGGCTGAGCAGGTCGCGCGCCTGATCGCGCTGCCCGGCCCGGGACATCTCCCGCGCCTCGTCCAGCATCCGCTGCAGGTCCCGCTGGCGCAGCTGCTCGGCGCGATTCTGCGGGACCTGCGGCAGGCTCTGCGGCGGCTGGCGGGCCGCCTGCTCCATCAGAGCCTGCATGAAGCGGTCCATCGCCTGCCGCAGCTCGTCCATCAGCCGCTCGATCTCCTCCTGGGGCGCGTCGTTGGCCAGGGCCTCCTGCAGCCGCTGCTGCAACTCCCGCAGGCTGCGCTCGGCCAGGGCCACCTCGCCCTCCTCCAGATGCAGCGCCGTGTCCCACAGCAGCTGCTGCACCTCCGGCACCGCCGCATCGCTCTGGTCGTGGACCAGGCGCCGTTCCGCCGCCACGAGTGCCAGGGAGACGACGATGTCGCCGCCGAACAGCTGCGGGCGACGCTCGATCTGGTCCAGGGCCCGCGCGACCGGCAGGCGGTCGGCGGGGGCCACCGTCAGGTGCTTGCGCAGGGCGATCAGCTGTCGCGCGACGGGATGATTGAAGATCCTTTCCGGCAGAAGAACCTCGACGGCCTCGCTCCAGCCGCTCTGCCCGGCCGCGTCCGTGGCCTCCAGGGCCACGACCACCGGCAGCCCAGCCCAGGGATGCGCCGTCAGGTCGTGGAAGGTTTCACCCTCAGCCTGCCTGGGATCGCCCGAGGCAATCGGCATCGGCAGGACGATGGGCGCGTCATCGGGGGCGTCGACCCGATGGATCCGGGCGGTCAGGGACCGCAGACCGTAGTCGTCCGAAGCCTGGAAGGCGATCGACAGGGCGTTGCGCGTCGAGGCCGCCGGGGGCTGGGGAAAGGCCGCGGCGGGGGGCTCGTCGGGAACGATGCGCAGGGGCCAGGACGCCTTCACCGCCCCGTCGACCACCACCGCCAGATCGCCGGACTGCGACAGCGGCGTCTCGAGCCGGAAGAGGTCCCCGCCCACCTTGTCGAGCGGCTGGTCCGTGTCGTCAGGCAGCCGCAGAGCGGCCGTGTCGGCAGCGCCCTGCACCTGAACCAGGAGGCGGGAGCCCTGGGCGACCGGCAGCGGCTCCGTCGCGGCTGCATCCGTGGCGAGGAGCCGCGGCGGCAGGCGGGTGTAGTCCGGCGGGCTCAGCCAGGCGTCGATCCGTGCTGGTACGGCGGCAGCGGCCGGTCCGATCCGCGGGAGGAGCGACCGCTCCAGGCGCTCCGCCCACTCGCCGCCGGCAGCCACCACCCCGACCACCAGCAGAAGCCCCGCCACGGTCCGCACGGCGTAGCGGTCGATGCGCGCCCAGCCGGCGGCGGGCGGCTTCACGCGCAGGGCGGAGAGACGGGCGCGATGGCGCTCCTGCTGCAGCCGCCACAGACCGAGCGCCGCGGGATCGTTGCCGGCCGGACGGTCCTCCAGCGTCTCCAGCGGTCGATGTGCCAGGCCGCTGTCGCGTTCGAGCCGGCGCAACGCCTCCTGCCGGCCGGTCCGCGGCCGGATGCGGAAGGCGCGCGCCAGCAGCCAGCACAGCAGGCCCGCGCTGGCCGCGAGCAACAGGATGTGCAGCCAGACAGGCAGCAGGGTGAAGAGATCGAGCAGCGCGGCCGCCAGGAAGATCCCGACGAAGGTGAGCACCGGGAAGAGCGACGGCCAGCGTCCTTCCCAGTAGAGGGCGGCGCGGGCCAGCGCGATCTGTCGCCGGAAGCGCCGACCTCCTTGGTCCTCCGTACCGTTCCCGCCGACCAATGGCTCTCCTTCGCCCGCCCGGCCGGAACCGAAGCGTCAGGTGCCGGATCGTTCCAGCAGCGACGTCGGCACCCGCTCGCGGGCCATCATCGCAGCATGGTCGGGCCGCTCGCGGATCACCGACCACTGCCCTCCAGCCACCAGCACTTCCGGGGCCGGCAATCTGGAATTATAGGTCGACGCCATCGTGGCACCATAGGCGCCGGCGGAAAAGACGGCCAGCAGATCACCCGGCGCCACCGGCGGCAGCGGACGGCCCGCGGCGAAGCGGTCGCCGCTTTCGCAGACGGGACCGACGATCTCGGCCTCCGCCCAGACCTCATCCGCGTCGGGCTGACGCAGCGGGCGGATTTCGTGCCAGGCGTCGTAGAGCGCCGGACGGATCAGGTCGTTCATCGCCGCATCGACGATGACGAAGGTGTGGCTCAGACCCTGCTTCACGAAGAGCACGCGGGTCACCAGCACGCCCGCGGCACCGACGAGGTGGCGGCCGGGCTCGAAGAGCAGCGGCACGCCGAGGTCTCCCACCGCCTCGGCCACCAGGGCGGCATAGGCTTCCGGATCGGGTGCGGGCGCGCCGTGGTAGGCGATGCCCAGGCCGCCGCCCAGGTCGAGCCGGTCGAGCGGCCAGCCCTCGCTGCGCAGTTCCACGAACAGCCGGCCCAGGCGCCTGAACGCCTCGCCATAGGGCTCCAGGCTGGTCAGCTGGGAGCCGATGTGCATCGCCAGACTCTCGACGCGGACGTGCTCCAGCTCGCGGGCGGTCGCCAGCACCGTGCGGGCGTGGTCGAGGGGGATGCCGAACTTGTTCTCGGACTTGCCGGTGGTGATCTTGGCGTGGGTCCGGGCGTCGACATCGGGGTTCAGCCGCAAGGCCACCGGGGCGGTCCGGCCCTTCTCCCGCGCGACGCGGTTCAGGACGAGCAGCTCTTCCACCGATTCGACGTTGAACTGCAGGATGCCGGCTTCGAGGCCGGCGGCCATCTCGGCCTCGGTCTTGCCGACCCCCGCGAAGACGATGCGCTCGCCCGGAATGCCCGCCGCCACCGCCCGGGCCAGCTCGCCCTCGCTGACCACGTCAGCACCCGCGCCGCGGCGGGCCAGCAGGGTCACCACGGCGAGGTGCGGATTGGCCTTCAGGGCGTAACACACCTGCGCGTCGAGCCCACGGCTGCGCAGCGCTCCGGAAAAGGCGTCGTAGGCACCTGCGATCGCGTCGCCGTCGTAGATGAAGCAGGGCGTACCGACCTCGCCGGCGATCGACGACACGTCGATGCCGCCGGTGCTCAGACGGCCCTGAGCGTAGCCGAAGGGGCCGGCGAACGGCCCCAGTTCGCGCAGGAAGACGACATTCTCGGACGGGCTCAATAGACGGTCACCTCGGTACGGGTTGGATCGCCCAGCGGTGCCGCCGGGCCGCTGAGGGCGCGGTCGGCCTTCGGGCCCTGGTCGGGCGCGCCCCGGGACCCCGGCGGCAACTCTTCCGCGTCCGGGACGGGCGGCGGTGCCGGCTCGTCGGCCACGGCCGCATCCGGGCGCGGGTAGACCTGCGGCCAGGTGTAGAGCGCCTTCTCCCCGTCGGGCGGCCGCGGATCGCCGCGCTTGCCGCAGGCACCCAGCAGCAGCGGCAGGCAGAGCGCACCGAGCAAGAGAGCGGCGCGCCCGCTCACAGGAAGCGCTCCCGGGCGGCGGCGGCGGCCTCGCGTACCCTTTCAGGGGCCGTTCCGCCGACCGACCGGCGGCTCGCCACAGAGTTCTCCACGGTCAGGACGTCGTAGAGGCCCTCGTGGATGCGCGGCTCCACCGCCTGCATCTCCGCCAGCGGCAGCGCCTCCAGACTCAGGCCCGCGGCCTCCGCCCTGGCCACCAGCGTGCCGGTCACGTGGTGGGCCTGGCGGAAGGGCATCCCCAGTTCGCGCACCAGCCAGTCGGCCAGATCGGTGGCGGTGAGGAAGCCGCGGGCGGTCGCCGCACGCATCGCCTCGCGGTCGGGCGCCATGTCGTCCACCATGCCGGTCGTCGCCGCCAAGCAGAGCATCAGCGTGTCGAAGGCGGCGAAGACCGGCGCCTTGTCCTCCTGCATGTCCTTTCCGTAGGTCAGCGGCAGCCCCTTCATGACCACCAGCAGGCCCGCCAGGGCCCCGAGCAGTTGGCCGGCCTTGGCGCGCACCAGTTCCGCGGCGTCCGGGTTCTTCTTCTGGGGCATGATGGAGCTGCCCGTCGTCCAGGCGTCCGAGAGCCGGACGAAACGGAAGCCGTCTGAGCACCAGAGCACGATCTCTTCCGCGAAACGCGAAAGGTGGGTCGCGAGGATCGCCCCCGCCGAGAGGAATTCAAGAGCGAAGTCGCGATCGGAGACGGAATCCAGGGAGTTCGCCGTCGGCCGCTCGAAGCCCAGCGCCTCGGCCGTCATGTGGCGATCGATCGGGAAGGAGGTGCCGGCGAGCGCCGCGGCGCCGAGCGGGCATTCGTTCAGCCGCCGCCGGCAGTCGGCGAAGCGTCCCCGGTCGCGGCCCAGCATCTCGACGTAGGCCAGCAGATGGTGGCCGAAGGTCACCGGCTGGGCGGCCTGCAGGTGGGTGTAGCCTGGCATCACCGAAGCCGCCTCCCGCTCCGCCTGCTCGATCATCGCCCGCTGCAGGTCGCGCAGGGCCGGGTCGAGCGCGTCCAGGGCGTCGCGGACCCACAGCCTGAAGTCGGTGGCCACCTGATCGTTGCGCGAGCGCGCGGTGTGCAGCCGTCCGGCCGGCTCGCCGATGATCTCCTTGAGCCGGGACTCCACGTTCATGTGGATGTCTTCGAGGGCCTGGCTGAAGGGAAAGTCGCCCTGCTCGATCTCGGCCTTCACCTGCTCCAGCCCCTGACGGATCGCCGCCGCATCAGCGGCCGAGATGATCCCTTGGGCGGCGAGCATGGCGGCGTGTGCCTGGCTGGCGGCGATGTCCTGGGCATAGAAGCGGCGGTCGACGTCGATCGAGGCGTTGATGCGCTGCATGACCGCAGCGGGTCCCGCAGCGAAACGGCCGCCCCACATCTCATTGGCATGCGGGGACGTCTGTCCGGGCTCGGGACGCGTTGAGCCGGGGCGATCTGAGGGTGACAAGGGCACGGCTTTCCCGTTGATCATGGCCAAGCGCAAGGAATAACGGACGGCGCCCATGGCGACAAAGGCTCTCGCGGGACTGACCGCGCTTTTCCTCCTCACGGCCGGCGCATCGGCCCTGGCCGCATCGGGCGGCAGCAGCTTTTCGGAGAAGCTGCAGGTGCAGCAGGACCGTCCGGCCGCACCGACGGAGGCTTTCACAGCGGTCGGACCCGACGGCACGGAACGCCAGGTAACACTGGCGGATTTCCGCGGCCGGCCGCTGATCGTGAACTTCTGGGCGACCTGGTGCGCGCCCTGCATCGAAGAACTGCCGTCGCTGCTGCGCCTGGAGGAGCAGGCCGCCGACGGTGACTTCAAGGTGCTGGCGATCTCGAACGATCGTGGCGGTCTGAAGGCCGTGACGCCCTTCCTGGAGAAGCACGACCTCCAGGGCCTCGACCTCTACCTGGATCCGAAGGGGACGCTGGCCCGCACCTTCGACCTCCGCGGCCTGCCCACCACCTTCGTGATCGATCCCGCCGGGCGGGTCTACGCCACGCTGGAGGGCAAGGCCGAGTGGGATGCGCCCGAGGTCAGGGCGCTGCTGGAGAAGCTGGCGGCGGAGGGCCGCAGCGGCTGAGCCGCCGCGCCCCTCCTGGCGACGCCGTTCAGTTCTTGGTCTTGTCGACCAGCTTGTTGGCCGCGATCCAGGGCATCATCGCGCGCAGCTTCTCGCCGACCTGCTCGATGTTGTGTTCCGCGTTGCGGCGGCGCATGGCCTTGAAGGAGGGCTGGCCCGCCTGGCACTCGGCAACCCAGTCCCGGGTGAACCGGCCCGCCTGGATGTCGTCGAGAATGCGCTTCATCTCCGCCTTCACCTCCGGCGTGATGAGCCGCGGCCCGCGGGTGTAGTCGCCGTACTCGGCGGTGTTCGAGATCGAGTAGCGCATGTTGGCCATGCCGCCCTCGTACATCAGGTCGACGATCAGCTTCACCTCGTGCAGGCACTCGAAGTAGGCCATCTCCGGGGCGTAGCCCGCCTCGACGAGGGTCTCGTAGCCGGCCAGGATCAGCGCGGTCAGACCGCCGCACAGCACCGCCTGCTCGCCGAACAGGTCGGTCTCGCACTCTTCCTTGAAGGTGGTCTCGATGACGCCGGCACGCCCGCCGCCGATGGCCGAGGCGTAGGACAGCGCCACCTCGAGGGCGTTGCCGCTGGCGTTCTGGGCGACCGCCACCAGGCAGGGGACGCCGCCACCACGCACGTACTCGGAGCGGACGGTGTGGCCCGGCCCCTTCGGCGCGATCATGAAGACGTCGATGTCGGAACGCGGCTCGATCAGGTTGAAGTGGATGTTGAGGCCATGGGCGAAGGCGATGGCGGCACCGTCCTTCATGTTCGGCGCCAGGTCCTCCCGATAGATGCCGGCCTGCAGTTCGTCGGGCGTCAGCATCATGACGACGTCGGCCCACTTGGCGCCGTCCGCGGGGCTCATGACGGTGAAGCCGGCGCCTTCCGCCTTGGCGGCCGTCTTGGACCCGGGCCGCAGCGCGATGCGCACGTCGGCGACGCCGCTGTCGCGCAGGTTCATGGCGTGGGCGTGGCCCTGGCTGCCGTATCCGACCACGAGCACCTTCTTGCCCTTGATCAGACCGACGTCGGCGTCGCGATCGTAATAAACCCGCATTCCCCTCTTCCTTCTCGTCAGGAGATTTCCGGCATTCCCCGCCGGCCTTGTCGAAAAAATCGCGCCCTTCTAGCGGCGGCGCGGCGCAGCGGCAACGGCGCTCTAGAGTCCCTCGGGTCCGCGGGAGATGGCGACAACGCCGGTCCGGCTGACGTCGACAAGGCCGAGCGGCCGCATCAGCTCGATGAAGGCGTCAAGTTTGTCCGCCTTGCCGAAGATCTCGAACACGAAGTGGGTGTGGCTGGAATCGACCACCCGCGCCCGGAAGACGTCGGCGATCCGCAGCGCTTCCACGCGCTTCTCACCACTGCCCACGACCTTGACCAGGGCGAGCTCGCGCGCGACGTGCGGGCCCTGCAGCGTCAGGTCGCTGACGCCGTGCACCGGAACGAGCCGGTCGAGCTGCGCCTTGATCTGCTCCAGCACCTGCGGCGTGCCGCTGGTGACGACGGTGATCCGCGAGAGATGCTTATTCCGGTCGACTTCGGTGACCGTCAGGGACTCGATGTTGTAGCCGCGCCCCGAGAAGAGGCCGATGACCCGGGCGAGAACGCCCGGCTCGTTGTCGACCAGGGCCGCGATGGTGCGGGACTCCGTCCGCTGGGTGTCCAGGCTCGTCATGATGGTGTCGCTCGTCTCCGGCACGCGCCACCCCGCCCGGCCTTCGCCGGACGGGCGCACGTCATCTTGTTGTGTCCGCTGGTGCCCGGTGGCTCAGACCAGCACCATGCCCTTCTCGGAGATCGGCCTCGCTGCCTTGTCCTCCGGCCCCAGCAGCATCTCGTTGTGCGCCGCGCCCGAGGGGATCATCGGGAAGCAGTTCTCCTCCTTGGCGACGCAGCAGTCGAGGATGAAGGGCTTCGGCGTCTCGATCATCTCCATGACGGCGCGGTCGAGGTCGCTCGCCTTCTCGCAACGCAGACCGACGGCACCGAAGGCATCGGCCAGCTTCACGAAGTCCGGTAGGGATTCCGAGTAGCTCTCCGAATAGCGCGCCCCGTGCAGCAGCTCCTGCCACTGGCGGACCATGCCCATCCACTGGTTGTTGACGACGAAGATCTTCACCGGAAGCCGGTACTGGGCGAGCGTCGACATCTCCTGGATGTTCATCAGGATCGAGGCCTCGCCGGCCACGTCGATCACCAGGGCGCCGGGATGGGCGATCTGCACGCCCAGCGCGGCCGGCAGGCCGTAACCCATGGTGCCGAGGCCGCCCGATGTCATCCAGCGGTTGGGCTGTTCGAACTGCAGGAACTGCGCGGCCCACATCTGATGCTGGCCGACCTCGGTCGTGAAGTAGACGTCACGGCCGCGGGTCAGCTCTTGCAGGCGACGGATCGCGTGCTGCGGCTTGATGATCTCGCCGTCCTGACGGAAACGCAGGCAGTCGCGCCGGCGCCATTCGCCGATGCGCTCCCACCAGTCCGCCATGTCCTGCTTGTCCAGCGCGGCGCCGCGGCTGTTCCAGCCCTCGCTGAGCGCTTCCAGAGCCTCACCGGCGTCGCCGACCACCGAGACGTCGACCAGCACGTTCTTGTTGATCGAGCTGGGATCGATGTCGATGTGGATCTTCTTCGCGTCCGGGGCGAAGGCGTCCAGCCGGCCGGTCACGCGGTCGTCGAAACGCGCCCCGACGCAGAGCATGACGTCACAGCCATGCATGGCGAGGTTCGCTTCGTAAGTTCCGTGCATGCCGAGCATGCCGAGGAACTGCGGGTCGCTGGCCGGATAGGCTCCGAGGCCCATCAGGGTGGAGGTGCAGGGCATGCCGGTCTGCCGGACGAAGCGGCGCAGGGCTTCGCTCGCCCGCGGGCCGGCATTGATCACGCCGCCGCCGAAGTAGACGATCGGCCGCCGCGCCTTCGCCAGCAGGTCGAGCGCCTCCTCGATGCGGCGCGGCTCGGGCGTCGTCTGCGGCCGGTAGCTGCGGTGGCGGACCGTCTCGGGCGGCTGGTAGGTCCCCTTCCCGTTCAGCACGTCCTTCGGCAGGTCGATCACCACCGGACCGGGCCGGCCGTGCGAGGCGACGTAGAAGGCCTCGTGCATCACCCGCGGCAGGTCGTCGACCGACTTCACCAGGTAGTTGTGCTTCGTGCAGGGCCGGGTGATGCCGGTCGTGTCGGCCTCCTGGAAGGCGTCGTTGCCGATCAGGTGGGTCGGCACCTGGCCGGTCAGGCAGACGATCGGGATGGAATCCATCAGCGCGTCGGTCAGTCCGGTCACCGCGTTGGTCGCCCCCGGCCCGGAGGTCACCAGCACCGCGCCCACCTTGCCCGTGGAACGGGCGTAGCCTTCCGCGGCATGCACCGCCGCCTGCTCGTGGCGCACCAGGATGTGGCGCAGACGGTTCTGCTGGAAGAGCGCGTCGTAGATCGGAAGGACCGCGCCGCCCGGATAGCCGAATACGACCTCGACGCCCTGATCGACCAGCGAACGGATGACCATCTGAGCGCCGGTCATCTGCTCCGTCACGGTGCTGTCTGTCGTCTGGGTCGGCATATCCATCGTTCGATCCTCATGTTCCCGGCAGGCCACGCGGCCGCCGAACGCTTCCCAAGTCTCCGTGCCCGGTGATCCTCCCGACCGCAGCCGCGACATCCTCTGTCGGCACGGCTGACGAGGGAGCGGCACCCTAGCCAGTCACCTGCACCCGGTCAATCGACAGGCCTTAATCTCTGCAAAGATTTCCGGCCAGCAGCATTGCGAAAATTGCCTATCTATCCGCATCATCTTTTCTCTTCGTACCAGGATCCGCCCCCTGGCCCAGGTGCCCTGCCGTTTGGCGTAGCGCCGCGTGGCCTGCACCGCGGCAGCCCTCGCTGTCGCCAGGTCCCACCGGCCGGCGAGATGGCCGGCCAGTTCCGGCACCCCCACCGCCTTCATCGCCGGCAGCCTCTCGTCCAGGCCCTGGTCCAGCAGACCCTGCACCTCCGCGACGGCCCCCTCCGCCAGCATGGCGTCGAAGCGCCGCTCCATCGCCGGCTGCAGATCCGTGGTCCGGGGAAGCAGCACGATCCACTGGAAGCGAAACGGTGCGGGCCGCTGCGCCCCCACCTGCCAGTCGCTGAGCGCCCGCCCGGTCGCCGTGGCGACCTCCCAGGCCCGCAGCAGCCGCTGACGGTCGGAAGCCGGCACCCGCGCCGCCAGCAGCGGATCGCGTTCGGCGACCTCGGCATGGAAGGCGGCAGGGCCAAGGAAAGCCCAGCGTTCCGCAGCCGCGGCGCGCACTTCCGGTGGAACCGCCGGCATCTCCGCCAGTCCGTCGATCAGCGCCTCCAGGTACAGCCCGGTGCCACCCACCAGGATCGGCACCCGGCCGGCAGCAACGGCCTCGCCCATCGCGGCGAGCGCCAGCTCCCGCCAGCGGCCGGCCGAGCAGCGCTCGGTCGCCGGCAGCACCCCGTACAGCCGATGAGGCGCCTGTGTCCGCTCCGCCGCGGATGGCTGCGCCGAGATGATCGGCAACTCACGGTAGATCTGCAACGCGTCCGCATTGATGACCTCGCCGCCGAGCGAGCTGGCGAGAGCCGCGGCCAGGGCGGACTTGCCGCTGGCGGTCGGGCCGAAGATCGCGATCGCCTGCGGCAGAGCCCTTGTCGGCCGCCCGGCCTCGCCCGTATCAATGTCGGCCATGACACTGGTGATGACATTGATCGCCCGCGACGGCGACCAGGGCCTCGACGACGGGTTGGTCCAGCGCGTCGACGATGCGCTGCAGGCGGCCGGCGCCAAAACCGCCGACCCCGAGTGGCTGGCGCCGGGGCTGGCGGTCGACCTGCCGGTCATCCACCTGCCACCGTCGGCGGCCGAGACCTCGGCCCGCCGGGCCGTGCGCGATCTGGCCATCGACGTGGTCGTGCAGCCGGTGCGGGGCCGGCGGAAACGCCTGCTGGTGGCCGACCTCGAATCGACGATCATCCGCCAGGAGATGCTGGACGAGCTGGCGCGGTCGGTCGGACTGCACGAGGAGATCGCCGCGATCACACAGCGGGCGATGCGCGGCGAACTGGACTTCGAAGCCGCTCTGGCCGAGCGGGTCGGCAAGATGAAGGGGCTCTCGCTGACGCAGATCGCCGAGGCCGCCGTGCATATCACCCTCAGTCCGGGGGCCCAGACCCTGCTCGCCACCCTGCGCGCGCACGGCAGCTTCTGCGCCCTGGTCTCCGGCGGCTTCACCGTATTCGCCCGGCTGATCGCCGAGCGCCTCGGCTTCGACGACGTGCGCGCGAACAAGCTCGAGGTCGAGGGGGACTATCTGACCGGCCGGGTGGTGCCGCCGATCATGGGCGGCGACGGCAAGCTCCAGGCGCTGCGCGAGTACTGCATGCGCCTCGGCATCAGCACGGCCGAGGCCTGCACCGTGGGCGACGGCGCCAACGACCTCCCCATGCTGCGGGCAGCGGGCCTGGGCGTCGCCTGGCACGCCAAGCCGATCGTGCGCGCCGGCGCGAGCATGCGCCTGGACTACGCCGACCTGACCGGCATCCTCTATCTGCAGGGCTTCCGTCAAAGCGAGTTCCTGGAGGCCTGACGCGGCGGGCTCCGGCGGCCCGCCGCGTCCTGCCCGCCTTCCTCAGGCGCTCAGGGCTTCGGGCTGCGTCTTCAGACGCTTCACCATCAGCTTGTTCAGCGCGTTCACATAGGCCCGGGCCGAGGCCACCAGGGTATCGACGTCGGCCCCCTGCCCGTTCACCGTCTTGCCGTGCTCCTCCAGCCGCACCGTCACCTCGGCCTGGGCGTCCGTGCCGCCGGTGACCGCATGGACCTGATAGAGCTGCAGGGTGGCCTCGTGCGGGACGATCTGCCGGATCGCCGCGAAGGTGGCGTCGACCGGCCCGTTGCCGTGGGCGGTCGCCCGCTCCGAGCGGCCGTCCACCTGCAGTTCCAGATCGGCCGTCTGGGGCCCCTTGGAACCGCACTGCACCGCCAGCGACACGAAGCGGACGTGGTCGCTCGCCCGGGTCACGGCCTCGTCCACCAGGGCGACGATGTCCTCGTCGAAGATCTCCTTCTTGTGGTCCGCCAGGTCCTTGAAGCGGTTGAAGGCGTCCTGCAGCTGGTTGTCGGCCAGGGTGATGCCCAGTTCCTCCAGCTTGGAGCGGAAGGCGTGGCGTCCCGAATGCTTGCCCATCACCAGCTTCGAGCGGAAGAGGCCGACCGACTCCGGTGTCATGATCTCGTAGGTCTGGGCGTTCTTCAGCATGCCGTCCTGGTGGATGCCGGACTCGTGCGCGAAGGCGTTGGCCCCGACGATCGCCTTGTTCGGCTGCACGGCGAAGCCCGTGATGCCGGAAACCAGACGGGACGTCTTGGTGATCCGGGTCGTCTCGATGCCGGTGGTGAAAGGCATGGCGTCGTTGCGGGTGCGCAACGCCATGACGACCTCTTCCATGGCGCAGTTCCCGGCTCGCTCGCCGATGCCGTTGACCGTGCACTCGACCTGCCGCGCGCCCGCACCGACGGCGGCCAGCGAGTTCGCCACCGCGAGCCCCAGGTCGTTGTGGCAGTGAACCGAGACCACCGCCTTGTCGATGTTCGGCACCCGGTTCATCAGCATCCGGATGAGGGCCGCATACTCCTCGGGGACGGTGTAGCCGACCGTATCGGGGATGTTGACGGTGGTGGCGCCGGCCTTGATCGCCGCCTCGACGCAGCGGCACAGGAAGTCGTGCTCACTGCGGGTACCGTCCTCGGCCGACCACTCGACGTCCTCGCAGAGATTTCGGGCGTAGGCGACGTTGTCGGCGACCGATTGCAGCACGCGCTCCGGCTCCATCTGCAGCTTGTACTTCATGTGCAGCGGACTGGTGGCGATGAACACGTGGATACGCGGCCGGGTGCCGCCGCGCAGGGCCTCCCAGGCGCGGTCGATGTCCTTCGGATTGGAGCGCGCGAGGCCGGCCACCTGCGAGCGGGTGATCCGCCTGGCGACCTCGCGGACGGCCTCGAAGTCGCCGTTCGAGGCGATCGGAAAGCCCGCCTCGATCACGTCGACGCCCATTTCTTCGAGCGCCGTGGCCACCTGAATCTTCTCGGCCAGGTTCATGGAGCAGCCCGGCGACTGTTCGCCGTCGCGCAGGGTGGTGTCGAAGATGACGACCCGGTTGTCTTGCTGTGCGGTCATGGTGCTGTGCGTCTCTCGCCTGACGGCCTCGCAGCGGAGGCCGGATGTGGATGGTTCGGCGAGGGTCTCGTTCGCCCTCTTCGCCCCTGCTCGCTTGCCGCGCGACGGCGGCTGTAGCGCTCAGGGGCGGCTAAGAAGGAGAATGTCGAGGGAAAGCGAAAGGGCGATCCGGCCGCCGTTGGCTGGCCGGGCAATGGTCGTCGCGTCGATGGTACGCACGCGGTGCATCGGCTGGACGTGAACCTTGCCGTTCCCTTGAGCCAAAACCGTAAGCGCTCCAGCCGTGCATGGCAAGAGGCGGGACGGCTTTCCTCAGCCGGCCGCCCGGCGGTCGGCGTCGAGCGTCGCCCGGGTGAAGGTCTCGATGTAGTCCATCAAGGCGTCAGACGCCGCAGCCGCCGCAGCCTCGTCCGCCCGGGCGATCGCCTCGGCGACGGCGGCGTGCAGGCGCGAGCACAGCGGCAGGTCGAGCACTTCGCGGTAGTGCTGGTACCAGAAGCGCCGCGACAGTCCGTGCATCAGCCCCATGGTCTTCATCGCGAACTCGTTGCGGCAGACCTGGGATATGGCGGTGTTGAGCTGCCTGTCCTGGCGCATGAAGGCGACGTCGTCGTCCTGGTCCGCCGACTCGTGCATGGCCGCCGCCAGACGCGCGAAGGCCTGGCGTTCCTCCGGCGTCGCCCGGCGGGCCGCCAGCCGCGCCATCAGCCGCTCCACTTCCCGGCGCACCCGCAGCAGCTCGAGCTGGCTGCGGACGTTGATCTCCGAGACCAGGATGCCGCGGCGCGGCATGATCACCACCAGCCCTTCGCGCGCCAGCCGCTGCAGGGCCTCGCGGATCGGCGTGCGGCCGATGCCGAGCTGGTTCATCAGGGCCGCTTCCGACAGCACCTCGCCCGGCGGCAGCCGCAGGGTGACGATCAGCTCCTCGATCTGCCGGTAGGCCCGGTCGGTCAGGCTGCCGCCGGCGGGAGCCGCATCCACCGCCGATTCAGACTGCCGCTCCGTCAGGACATCGAGAGGCTCGGCCACGGCCGGTCAGCGCCCGCCGTCCTTCTTGGCCTTCTGCGCCTCGGGGAAGAGCCACATGGCGAAGATCATGAAGGCACCCAGCGCGAGGACGAGCCACGAGTTGAGCTCCTGCCCCAGGTCGCGCTGAAAGAAATGGGCGCCGATCGCCACGAGTACGACGACAAGCGAGAGTCCCAGTTTCACGTTCTTCGGCATGGTTCACCTTCCCAGTTTCGGCAGAAGATCACGCAAAGGCCGCACCTCACGACGCCCCTCCGTAGCCGTACAGCAGCCACGACGCCAGCAGGCCGAGCATCGCACCGCTCAGCAGGCCCGTGCCCGAATCCCTGAACCGCGCGGGCAGCGACTGGAAGAGCAGCGGCCCGAGGATCAGCCCGAACCCTCCGGCGACCACGGCGAACGGCCAACTCAGTTCCGCCAGCGCCAGCCGCACGGCCGCGACGACCAGCAGGACGAGCGCCAGAGCGAGCAGAGCGACGAGAACAGGCCCGCTGAGGCCGCGCAGCGAGTCTGGGCGGGCCTGCCAGGGAAAGCAGCCTGCCAGCTGCACCAACCCTGCGGTGGTGATGGCCCCGGCGGCCAGGAAGGCTGCCGCGGCGACGAGGTTCGGCTCCATGAAGCGGGCTCCCCGACCCTCCTGTGACCTGACGACGCTCCAGCGGCTTGACCGCGTCAAACCGCCCTTCTATGCATATCACTTATATATCAGGCGAACGCCAACAATGAAAAGGGCGGACGATGAGCGACGCGGGTGAGAGGAAGAAGCGGACGATCACCGAGATCCGGGAGTCGAAGACGACCGGCGAGAAGATGGTCTACACCTCCGTGCCCGACTACACCTCCGCGCGCTGGGCGGAGATGGCGGGGGTCGACGTCTGCGTGGTCGGCGACAGCCTGGCGATGGTGGCACACGGACACAAGAGCACCATCCCGGCTTCGATGGACATGATGGTGATGCATGCGCTGGCCGTCCGTCGCGGCGCGCCGAACACCTTCGTCCTCGGCTGCATGCCCTATCAGAGCTACAACACCGTCGACCGCGCCCTGACCAACGCCACCCGCTTCATGCAGGAGGCCGACTGCGACGCGGTCAAGCCGCAGGGCGGCAAGAGCCAGGCGCACATCCTCAAGGCACTGGTCGATGCCGGCATCCCCACGGCCTCCCACATCGGGCTCACCCCGCACACCATCGCCATGTTCGGGGGCTTCAAGATCCAGGGCCGGACCGCCGAGGCGGCCATGAAGATCCTGGAGGACGCACTGGCCATCCAGGACGCCGGCTGCTTCATGCTCGAGTTCGAGGCGGTGCCGGCGAAGATCGCCGCGGTCATCAGCCAGCAGCTCGAGATCCCGACGATCGGCATCGGCGCCGGCGCCGGAACGGACGGGCAGATCCTGCTGTCCTACGACCTGCTGGGCGTCTTCACCGACTTCAAGCCGAAATTCACCAAGCGCTACGCCAACCTGACGGAGGTCGCGGTCGCCGGCCTCAAGGCCTATGTGGGCGAAGTCAAGCAGGGGCAGTTTCCCGACGACGACCACAGCTACGGTGTCAACGAGGCGGAGTACGACAGGTTCCTGTCGCTTGTCGAAAAGCGGCGCCAGCATTAGCCGTCGCGCCTCCGGCGTTGCCGGACGGCGCCCGCATGAGATATATCAATTGTACACGAGATGCCGAGGAAGAGCGTCGCAAAAGCGCCCGGCAGCGAGGGGGGCAGGATGACGAACTATCGGGGTGACCGGACCCTGGACGGCGTGGAGGCCTGGGCTGACGACCAGCGGCTCGACCCGCGCACCGACATCAAGACCCTGTCGAAGAACGGCTTCGAGTGGGGCTACGAGGGGCCGGAGCCGGATCAGCTCGCGCTCGCCCTGCTGGCCCATCATCTCGGTGATCCCGCCAAGGCGCTGGCGCACCACGACGCCTTCATGCGGCAGATCGTGGCAAACTTCGGCAATGAGTGGGAGATGACCAGCGCCGACATGGACGAGGCGCTGAAATCCATCCTCGGCTGAGGATCGCCGCCGGCTGCACCGGGCGCCGGACGGCAGAATGCACGAAGACTTCAACTCGGGAGGAAACACGATGAAGACGACGAGACGGCTCTTCGGAGCCTTGGCCCTCGGATCTGCGCTCGCCGCCGGGGCCGCCCTGCCGCAGGGCGCCCAGGCCCAGGAGACACGCAATTTCTCCATGGCCACCGCCTGGACCGGCGGTCCGCTCATGGACGTCGGCTCCAAGGCCTTCGCCGAGACCCTGGCCACCCTTTCCAACGGGCGCCTGACGGTCGAGGTCTTCCCCGCCGGTACCCTCGGCCCGGCCTTGAAGGTGTCGGAGACGGTGCAGCAGGGCGTGGCCGACATGGGTCACACCTGGGTCGGCTACGACTGGGGCGCCGATCCCACCGCGGTGCTCTTCGGCGGCTACGCCGGTAGCTTCGACACCGAAAAGATGCTGCACTGGCTCTACCGCGACGGCGGTGCCGAGATGTGGGCGGAGTGGCGGAAGGAAAAGTTCAACCTCGTCGCCATGCCGATGTTCATCCGCACGGCCGAGGTCTTCCTCCACTCACGCAAGCCCGTGCGGACCCTGGAGGACCTGCAGGGCCTGAAGCTGCGCACGGCCGGCGCCTGGCTGGACATGGCGCGTGAGATGGGCGCAGCCCCGGTGACCACGCCCGGCGGCGAGATCTACACCGCCCTGGAGCGGGGCACGATCGATGCGACCGAGTGGGGTACCCTTTGGGAGAACATCTCGACGGGCTTCTACCGGGTGACCAAGTACGTGATCATCCCGGGCGTCCATCAGCCGACCGCGCCTTTCGAACTGGTCATCAACCCGGACGTGTGGAACTCCCTGTCGGCCGACGATCAGGCGATCATCAGGCAGGCCGCCTTCATCACCACCATGAACTCCTGGCTGACCATCGGTGAGGAGGACGCCAAGGCGCTCGATTTCTACAGGAAGGAAGGCAACGAGATCATCGAGCTGTCGCCGGAAGTGCAGAAGAAGGCGCACGAAATCGGCGTCGCCTGGGCACAGAAGCAGGCCGAGGGCAATCCCTGGTTCAAGAAGGTGTTCGACAGCCAGCAGGCCTTCGCCGAGCTGTGGAAGAACGCCGACCGCTACCGCAAGACCATCACCGAGTGAGGTCCGCGACGGGTGCCGGAAGCCGCTCCCGGGCTCTGTTCCGGGACGCCTCCGGCACCCTCGCCCCACTGTGCCTAACCGCCCCGAGGACCTTGCCCGCATGTTTCGCGTCATCGGCGCCATCGAGCGCGTGACAACGAGCGTCGGCTACATGGCCGCCGTCATCATTCTGCCGCTCGCGCTCGCCACCTGCTACGACGTCTTCGCGCGCTACGTCCTCCTCGAGCCGACGATCTGGGCCTTCGAGCTGGGCTACAGCCTGATGGGCGCCCACTTCCTGCTCGGCGCGGCGATCACCCTGAAGCTGAACCATCACGTCCGCATCGACCTGCTCTACGCCAACTTCAACCCGAAGGCGCAGGCAACGATCGACCTGGTGCTCTACCTCTTCATCTTCCTGCCTTTCCTGGTGCTGCTCACCTACGCCCTCTACGACTACACGGCCGGCGCCTACGCCAGCGACGAACGGACCGGTCAGTCCGCCTGGAACCCACCGATCTGGCCGCTGCGGGCGGTGATCACCCTGTCCATGGCGCTGCTGGCGCTGCAGGTGGTCGCAGAGATCCTGAAAAGCGCGGCGACGCTGTTCGGCGCCGCGCCGACCGTCGCCCCGGCCGAGAGGAACTGACGCCGCCATGATTGCGCTGCTGATGTTCCCGGCCCTGTTTCTGCTCATCTTCCTGGGCTTTCCCGTCGCCTTCTCCCTCATGGGCACGGCCTTCGTCTTCGGGATGATCCGCTTCGGCGACGCGGCCTTCTTCCAATTCACCCAGAAGATCGAGGACGTCGCGACGAACTTCGTGCTCGCCGCCGTGCCGCTCTTCGTGTTCATGGGCTCGATGCTGGAGCGCAGCGGCATCGCCGACCGCCTGTTCGAAGCCGTGCACCTCTGGACGCGCAGGCTGCCGGGCGGGCTGGCCCTGGGCACGATCATCATGGCGATCATCTTCGCCGCCTCCACCGGGGTGATCGGCGCCACCGAGACGGTGATCGGCCTGCTCGCGATCCCGGCCATGATGCGCTACCGCTACAACCATGGCCTGATCAGCGGGACGATCTGCGCCGGCGGCTCGCTCGGCACCATCATCCCGCCTTCGGTGGTGGTCGTGGTGCTGGGGCCGATCGCCAACGTCTCGATCGGCGACCTGATGTTCGGCATGGCCATCCCGGGCTTCATCATGGCCGGCCTCTACGTCGTCTACATCCTGACGCTGTGCGTGCTCGACCCGAAGGCCGGGCCCAGCCTGCCACCGGCCGATGACGAGCCGAGCCTGGGCGAGAAGCTGCTCTTCACCCTCAAGGCGCTGGTGCCGCCGGTGATCATGATCGTGGCGGTGCTGGGCTCGATGCTCTTCGGCATCGCCGCCCCCACCGAGGCGGCCGCCCTGGGCGCGGTCGGCGCGGTGCTGCTGACGGTCTTCTACGGCACCTTCAACCTCAGGAGCTTCGGTCAGGCGCTGGTGAAGACGCTGACCGTCACGTCGATGATCATGCTCATCCTGCTCGCCGGCAGCCTCTTCACCGGGGTCTTCGCCGCGAGCGGCGGCCTGGGCATCGTGCGCCAGCTTCTGCGCGCGGCGGAGCTGGGCCCCTGGGGGATGCTGTTCCTGTTCCTCGGGATCGTGTTCATCGCCGGGTTCTTCCTGGAATGGATCTCGATCCTGCTGATCTTCGTTCCGCTGTTCATCCCGTTCATCACCCAGGCCGGCTTCCCGCCGCTGTGGTTCTGCGTGTTGATCCTGGTGATGATTCAGACGAGCTACCTGACACCGCCCATGGCACCGGCCATCTTCTATCTGCGGGGCATCGCCCCGCCCGAGATCACCCTGCGGCAGATGTACCGGGGCGTGGTGCCCTTCATCCTGCTGCAGGTCCTGGTGATGGGGATCGTGATGGCCTTCCCCGGCACGACGACTTGGCTGCCCGACCAGATTCTGGGCTTCCGGTAGGCGACCCGCGCCTGCCGCGACACGCAACCCGGCGGCCGGGCACGGCCGCGAGAAAGGAGTGCAAGGCATGACCCCGGAGGAAATCCTGGCCCATCCCGCCCGCGTCCTGACCCAGGCGCAGCGGGAGTTCTACCTGACCAACGGCTATCTGCTGGTGGAGCGGATCGTCGATCCTGACATGCTCGACCGCCTGCGGCAGGTGACGACGGGTCTCGTCGACTACAGCCGCCAACTGCAGAAGAGCGACGACCGCTTCGACCTCGCCCCCGGCCACTCGGCCGCCTCGCCCCTGGTCCGCCGGATCAAGACGCCCGACGAGCGCGACGCGACCTACTGGGAGTACGCGACCGGCCTGCTGGCCGACATCGCTGCCGATCTGGTGGGGCCGAACGTGGTCTTCCACCACTCCAAGCTCAACTTCAAATGGGCGGACTCGAACAAGGATGCGAACCTGGTGAAGTGGCACCAGGACATCCAGTTCTACCCCCACACCAACTACAGCCCGCTGACCATCGGCACCTACCTGACCGACGTGGGGCCGGGCGACGGCCCGCTGACGGTGCTGCCGGGCAGCCACGAGGGGCCGCTCTACGACCAGTACGACGCGCGGGGCAATTGGACCGGCTGTCTCAGCGAAGCCGACGCGGCCGCGCTGGACACCTCCAACGCCCAGGTGCTGACGGGGCCGGCCGGCTCCATCACGATCCACAACTGCCGCACGGTCCACTCCTCGCCGGCGTCCACCAGCCCGCACGCCCGGCCACTGCTGCTCAACGCCTACGCCTCGGCCGACGCCCTGCCCTACACGCCGAACCCCTCGCGCTCCAGCCACGACCGGGCGCTGCTGCGCGGCCAGCAGGTGCGCTGGGCCCACCACGACCCGCGGCCCTGCCTGCTGCCGCCCGACTGGTCGAAGGGCTACAGCTCGATCTACGCCGCCCAGGCCGGCGAGGACAGCCGTGCGCCCGCGATGATGTGAGGGCGTTCCCGCCCTGTCCTGCGGGCTCATGCTTCGACAAGCTCAGCATGAGGACCTCTGGGTTTCCTCACCCTGAGCCTGTCGAAGGGTGAGGATTTTTCCGTGTCGGCCTCATGCTTCGACAAGCTCAGCATGAGGGTCCTCGGGTGTTCCTCACCACCCTGAGCCTCTCGAAAGGTGGTCGTTCGTAGCGGGCGAGAGCCCGCTGCCCGTCCCCACCGCACAGTCAGAACCTTGACAGCGGCTTCGTTCGTCCCGAATGTTCCTGTTATGTTCCGTTCGGGAGAGCCGTCATGGTGGATGTCCTGCCGTCCCGTCCCCGCAAGGGCCGGGGCACGATCTCGAACCACAGCGGGCGCTATGAGCCGCACGACCGGGTGGCGGTCGACGATGGCTGGCTGAGCGAGGAGGAACAGCTTCTCGAACCGCCGCTGCGCACGACGGTGGAGGCCGATGCCAGCCGGACGATCATCGCCCGCAACGACTCCCCCGACGTGCCATTCGACCGCTCGATCAACCCCTACCGCGGCTGCGAGCACGGCTGCGTCTACTGCTTCGCCCGGCCGGGCCACGCCTATCTGGGCCTGTCGCCGGGCCTGGACTTCGAGACGCGGATCTTCGCCAAGCACGACGCCCCCGACCTGCTGCGCGCGGCCCTGCGCAAGCCCGGCTACCGCCCGGCCACCCTGGCGCTGGGCGCCGTCACCGACGTCTATCAGCCGATCGAGCGGGAGTTGAAGACCACCCGGCGGCTCCTGGCGGTCCTGCTGGAGGCCCGCCACCCGGTCACCATCCTGACCAAATCGGCGCTGGTCCTGCGCGACCTCGACCTGCTGGTGCCGCTGGCGAAGCAGAACCTGGTTCGGGTGTGCGTCTCGGTCACCAGCCTCGATGCCGAGCTGGCGCGGCGGATGGAGCCGCGGGCCGCCACCCCCTCCCGCCGCCTCGCAACCATCGCCAGACTGGCGAGCGCCGGCGTGCCGGTGGCGGTGCTGACCGCCCCGCTGATCCCGGCGATCAACGACCACGAGCTGGAAGCGATCCTGGCCGCGGCTGCCGAGCGCGGTGCCGACGGCGCCTCCTACGTGCTGCTGCGCCTGCCGCTGGAGCTGGGGCCACTGTTCGAGGAATGGCTCGATACCCACTACCCCGACAGGAAGCAGCGTGTCCTGCGGCTGCTGAAGGAGATGCGCGGCGGGCGCCTCTACGACTCCCGCTGGGGCCACCGGATGCGCGGGGAAGGCGTGGTGGCCGAGCTGATCGAGCGGCGCTTCCGCACGGCCCTCGCCAGGCACGGCATGAGCGAGCGGCGCTGGACCCTCGACGCATCGAAGTTCACCGCCCCGGCAGCGGACCGGCGCCAGCTGTCGCTGCTCTAGAAGCGGCGATTGCGCAGGCTCGGAGCCTGCGTGTATGCAAACGGGGACCCATCCAGCAGGAGTTGGATCCCTTGCGCAAGCTCACTACCCTCGCGGTTCTGCTGTTTGCCGTGGCCTTGCAGGGCTGCAGCCTGGTCAACCGCCCGCCGGAAGCCCGGCAGGGCGAGGTCGCGTTGCAGGCGGTCGTCGCGGACGGCGCCAAGCCGATCCCAGAGAACGTCGAGTTCACCCTGATCAAGGTCGACGGCAGCGGACATCGCAAAGTAGCGGCCCTGGCCAAGGGCGGTGTCGTGCGGGTCGCCGTCGACCCCGGCGACTACGCCCTGCAGACCACCTTCGCCCAGACGACCAAGGAAGAGAAGATCGTGGTCGAGCCGGCCGGCACGAGCCACACGGTGGTGCTCAATGCGGGCGAGATCACGCTCGGGGTGGTGACCGGCAGCAACCGCTCCAAGGTGCAGAGGCAGATCCACTGGACCATCCGGCAGTTCGGCACCAAGGCCTCGTCCAAGCCCTACTACGAGACGGTCGCCGCACAGCCCTACGTCGTCCTGCCTGCCGGCTGGTACAAGGTCCAGGCCGCGTTCGACGGCGCCGTACTGAATCACGTCGTCGAAGTCGAGGTGGGTCACCACTACAACTACTTCATCGCGATGCGCTGACGCGGTCTCGCCGGCGCTCTTGCAAGCGATCCGGCGAAGCTGCACTGTGCGCGCCATCGGACTTCGCTTGCCAGCCGTCCCCGGGGGACCCGCTTCATGAAGCTGCATTTTGCCGTCCTGTCCGTTCTGTCCTGTCTCGCGGTGGCTGCCTTCGCCGGCCCCGGCGCCGCACGCGCGCAATCGGCCGCCGCGACCGCCCCGCAGATCGCCATGGGGACCCCGGCCACGGTGACGCTCACCGCCGCCGCCGCACCCGATGCCGCCGCGATCCCCGACAAGGTTGAGTTCACCGTTGCCCGCGCCGCGCCGGACGGTTCGCTGCAGGTGGTCGCCAAGGCGGCCGGCGGACGGGCCAAGCTGGATGTCCCCGCGGGCGTCTACACCCTGCTCACCAAGTACGGCCAGACCGTCCGCGAGGAGCCGCTGTACGTCTCGACCGCCGCCCAGCAACACGACGTCGTGCTGTGGGCCGGCGAGATCACGCTGCAGGTGATCAACGCCGGCAGCGCCAGGTCCCTGAAGGACAAGATCACCTGGCGGCTCTACAACTACAATCCCGACAAGACGGCCCCCCGCCACCTCGCCTACGAGACGAAGGAGACGGAGCCCTACCTCGTCCTGCCGCGCGGCTGGTACTACGTGGAGGCGCAGCTGCCGGACCGGGTGGTGACCCACATGATCGAGGTCGAGATGGGCTACCACTACCGCTATTCGCTGAACGCAGCGGACGCAGCCCGCAAGAAGGGTTGATCGAATGGCCCGGGGGAACGCCGCGGGCAACCCCCTGGGGACCCTTCATGGCGAGGTGACCCTGTCCCTTGTCGTCGACGCCGATGGCACCCCGGCCCCCGAGCCAGTCCACTGGACCATTTCCGAGGACTGGCTCGACCTGGACGGCAAGCGACCGGTGGCCGCGCAGGCCCGCGGCCAGAAGAGCACCTTTCGCCTGACGGCAGGCAGCTACGTCGCGCTCGGCCGGACTCCCGCAGCCTCCATCGAGCACCACATCGACGTCGAAGCCGGGCGGCACTTCGTCTACGCGATCCTCCTCGGCTAGATCAGGCGAGCGTCTCCACCACCCCGGAGACCTGCGCCAGCCGCCGACCGGCCCCGAGGCCGAAGTCTCGCATCATCGCCTTGCGCCGCGCCGGCGCCAGCAGGCGCTCGGGCGCCGGGCGCAGCTCATGGGCTTCCCAGGCATCGGCCACCAGCAGGCCGATCCCGTCGGGGATCAGTTCCAGCGGAAAGTCGGCGTCCACCGCGAAGTAGAAGGCATCGCAATAGTCCAGATACTCGTGCCACTTGCCGTCGGCGAGGAAGTCCGCTCTGCAGCTCTTGATCTCGACCGCCACCAGCCGGGAGCCGGGCGAGAGGGCGAGCAGGTCGAGACGACGGCCGCTGGCCAGGGTGAACTCCGGCAGGCAGGCCCAGCCCAGGGCGTGAAAATGCCGGGTCAGGCCACGCGCCAGCCGGGCAGCGGTGGGAAGGTCCAGCATCACCGGCGCTCGGCGCCCTCACCGACGGCAGCGCTATCGGCTTCCGCTGGGGCCGGCGCATCGCCTTCGCGCAGGTCGGGCGGCAGCGGTTCCGTGGCCTCGTCCGCCTCGGCCTGCTCGGCTGTCGGCACGGCGCGGGGGTCCAGTTCGTAGACGGCCGGCGTCGCCCGCGGCTCCACCATGACGAACGGCTCGCGAGCCTCCAGGGCGACCGCTGCCCGCTGGCGGATCCGGTAGGCGACGAAGAGCGCGAGCAGCAGATGACCGGCGGCGGTGGTCAGGAAGAGGCCGCTGGCCCCGAGAGCGCTCGCCATCGCCATGGAACCGAGGAAGGGGCCGGCGACGGCACCGGCGGCGAAGAGCAGCAGCAGGCCGCTCGACACCTCCACGGCGTCCTCCCGGTCGACGAAGTCGTTGGTGTGGGCGACACAGAGAGCGTACATCGACAGGGCGGAAGCGCCGAAGACGGTGGCGCAGGCCAGCACGATCGGCGTCGAGGCGACCGCGAGCGCGAGACCCGCGCCGGCGGCGGAGGCGACCAGACAGCCGCCGATGATCACCAGCCGTCGGTCGATCCGGTCCGACAGGCGCCCGAGCGGCCACTGGGCGAGCGCGCCGCCAACCACGGCGAAGGCCATGAAGGCCGCGATGGTCCCGGTATCGTAGCCGATGCCCGAGACGTAGGCGGGCGCCAGCGTCCAGAAGGCGCCGTTGACGAAGCCGATCATGAAGCAGCCGACCACGCCGACCGGCGAGAGGCGATAGAGGCGCAACAGGCGCAGCCGCACCGTGCTCGGCGGGCGCGGACCCAGGGTGTCGGCAAGGGCTACGGGCACCAGGGCCAGCGCGGCCAGGATTCCGACGAGGCTGAAGAGGGCGAAGTCGCGGGGGTCGTCCAGGCCGATGAGCGTCTGCCCCACCGTGATCGCCGCGAAGTTCACCACGATGTAGAGCGACATCACTTGGCCGCGCCGCTCGTTGCTGGCGGCTTCGTTCAGCCAACTCTCGATGACCATGTAGAGGCCGGCGAAGCAGATACCGGTCAGGAATCGCAAGACCGCCCAGGGCACCGGCGCCACGAAGATCGCGTGCACCAGCGGCGCCGAGGCGGCAACCGCCGCCAGCGCGGCGAAGGTCCGTATGTGGCCGACCCGCTTGATGACGTAGGGAACGCCGACGCAGCCCAGGGCGAAGCCCAGGAAATAGAACGAGCCGAGCACGCCGATGGCGACGGTCGAGAAGCCCTCCAGCTGCGCCCGCACCGGCAGGAGCGTGCCCTGCAGGCCGTTGCCCAGGATGAGCACCCCAACCGAGATGAGGAGCGGCAGAATCGGCAGAACCACGGAGGGCATCAGGCACACCGGCATCGGTTGGTTCGGGCGGCCACCTTCGGCGACTTGCCGTCAGGCCGTCAACGCCATGCGGCCTTTCTGCCGGCTCAGCCGTCGTCGCGCGGCACCCAGGGTACCCGGCCGACCTCGATTCCCTCGTCCAGCAGCTCCACCACCTCCTCTTCGGAGGCTTCGCCGTAGATCCCCCGGGCCTCGTCCTCGCCGTAGTGGATACGGCGCGCCTCGTCGGCGAAGCGATCGCCGACGTAGTCGCACTGCTCCTCGACCTTGCGGCGAATTTCCTGGAGCATCCGCCGCACCACCAGCTCGCGCGGGTCTGGCGGCAACACCGCCACCTTCTGTGGGGCCTCGGACGCCGCCGGCGTCTCCCCTGGCGCAGGCGCAGGGGTTCGTGCGGCGACGACACGCGGCGCCATCATGGCCTTCGCCACCTTGTTCGATCCGCATTCCGGGCAGGTGATCTGGCCGGCGGCGGCCAGGGCGTCATAAGCGGCCGAATCGCGGAACCAGCTCTCGAAATCGTGTGGCTTGTCGCAGCGCAGGCTGTAGCGGATCATTCTTCAGGAACCTGTTGACCAACCTCGATAAGATGGCATGGCCGACCGTTGAGTAAAGATCCTGCTGAGGCTGCTCATGGCCCTGCGGCGCCGTCGCCCTGGGTCGAGCGGTTCCTGCCGCTGCTTCCGCCCGGCGGCCGCGTGCTCGACGTCGCCTGTGGTGCCGGCCGCCACTGTCGGCTCCTGCGGGCTGCGGGGCATACCGTCCTGGCGATCGATCGGGACCTCGGCGGAGTCGAGGATCTGCGGTGCGATCCCGGCACGGAGTTGCTGCAGCGGGACCTGGAAGACGGAGGGCCGCCGCCGTGGCAGCCCGGCAGCTTCTCCGCCGTGGTGGTGACCAACTACCTGCACCGCCCGCTGCTGCCCGCCCTGGTCGCGGCCGTGGCATCGGGCGGGCTGCTGATCTACGAGACCTTCGCGGAAGGCAACGCCCGCTTCGGGCGGCCGAGCAATCCGGCTTTCCTCCTGCGTCCGGGCGAGTTGCTAGCCGCGGTGCTGGGCGAGCTTCGTGTCCTCGCCTACGAGGACCTGGTCATCGACGAGCCACGTCCGGCCGCCATCCAGCGGATCGCCGCCCGACGCGGGGAAGCGGCCTAGAGGCGGAAGTCCCGGTCGTGCCCGAGGGAGGGGACCATGCCGCGCGCCTTGTGCAGCCGCGCCATGTCCAGGTCGGTCACCACCACGCCCGGCGCCTCGCCGGCGTCGGCCGTCACCTCGCCCCAGGGGGCGACGACCAGGGAGTGGCCGAAGGTCCGGCGGTCGCCGGGGTGCACCCCGCACTGCGCCGGCGCGATGACCCAGCAGCCGGTCTCGATCGCCCGGGCGCGCAGCAGGACATGCCAGTGGGCCTGTCCGGTGAAGCGGGTGAAGGCCGCCGGCACGGAGAGGACTTCGGCGCCGGCCTGCGCCAGCTTGCGGTAGAGGTGCGGGAAGCGCAGGTCGTAGCAGATCGTCATGCCGAGGCGCACAGCGGGCAGATCGGCGATGACCGCCGCCTCCCCCGGATGGAAGGTCGCCGATTCCCGGTAGCTCTGCCCGTCGGGGATCTCGACGTCGAACATGTGGATCTTGTCGTAGCGGGCGGCGATCCCCCCGTCGGGGCCGAACAGGAAGCTGCGGTTGGCCAGTCGCTCCTCGCCCTCCAGGCGGATGCCCAGCGAGCCTATCAGCAGCCAGAGGCGGCGGCGCGCCGCGAGATCGGAGAAGGCCGGCAGACCTGGGTGATCGGCTTCGCCGCGCGCCTTGGCGAGGCGATCGGCCCGGCTGGCCGTCATCAGGTCGGTGTTCTCCGGGGTCGCCACCAGGGTGGCACCGGCGTCGGCAGCCTCTTCGATCAGCGCGCAGGCCCGGGCGACATTGGCCTCCAGGTCGGCGTCGCTGGTCAGCTGGACCAGGCCGACCCGCAGCGGCGCGCTCATGCCGCGTCGGACAGGAGCGGGTCGAGCTCGCCGCGGGCGTCGAGGGCATGGAGGTCGTCGGAACCGCCCACGTGGCGGTCGCCGATGAAGATCTGCGGCACGCTGGTGCGCCCGCCGGCGCGGTCGACCATCTCGCGGCGCCTGCGCGGCTCCATCATGATGTCGATCTCGTTGTAGCTGACCCCCTTCGCATCGAGCAGCTTCTTGGCCCTGTAGCAGTAGGGGCAAAAGGCGGTGGTGTAGATGTCAATGGCGGGCATGGCGGCGGGAAATCCCTGAAGCTTGGCGGCGCGTCGGCGCCCGAAGACCCCGGTCAGGTGCGCAGTACCCGTGCGAAAGTCAAGCAGTCCACGGCTGCGCCGGCCCGCTTCAGGGCGCTGGCGCAGGCGTCGAGGGTCGCCCCCGTGGTGTGGACGTCGTCGACCACCAGCACCCGGCGGCCGGCGATCGCGGCCCGGTGCGCATCCTTCACCGCGATGGCCCCGGCGAGGTTGCGCCGACGTCCCACGGCCGACAGGCCACCCTGGGACGGCGTCGCCCGCCTCCGCACCAGCAGGTCGGGCATCCAAGGCTTGCCGGCCTCGCGGGCCACCGCCCGGGCCAGCAGGGCCGACTGGTTGTAGCGGCGGGCGATCAGCCGGCGCCAGTGCAGGGGCACCGGCGCGACGAGATCGCACGGCTCCACCAGATCCCGGCCGGCCCGCAGCATCCAGGCCGCCAGGGTGGCCGCGTTCTCGGTCGCGTCGGCGTGCTTGAGCCGCAGGATGAGGTCGCGGCTGCCGTCGTCGTAGACGACCGCCGCCCGCGCCCGGTCGAAAGCCGGTCGCCGGGCGCTGCAGCCGGCGCAGAGGCTACCCGGCACGGTGCCGAGTTCGAAGGGTAGGCCGCAGCAGTCGCACAGGGGCTCGGCGATGAAGGTCACCGCCGACCAGCAGTCGCCGCACAGCAGTCCCTGGCGCGATACCCCTGTGCCGCAGGCGAGGCAGCGCGGCGGCAGCAGCAGGTCGAGAAGCGCCGCCGAGGCGCGCCGGCCGCCCGCCAGCGCGGCGTCAGTCCATCGGGCGCCGGTCGGAGACACGCAGCAGGCCCTTGATCGAGTAGTACTCGAAATAGACGAAGGTTCCCGCGAGGATCAGCCAACCGATGAGGAATACGGTGGTCAGCCACCCGATCACCGCCAGGGCGAGGCTGATCCAGAAGATCTCGATCTGCTTGCGGAAGTGACTGCCGTAGATCGGCGACAGCTGGGCGTCGGCGCGTTTGATGTGGGCGATGATCACGCCGATGATCGACGTGAAGCCCACGAAAGGCGAGATGGCGTAAAGCACATAGACGACAAGGGCCATCGTGCGCAGACCCTCATCCCGCGGATCGTCCGGCGGCTCAACGGTGACCCGGTCTCCGGACCTCGGATTGTACGCCATGGCGGACCTTTTCTGATCGACAGGGTTCGGCCACTTGATAGCCGATGTGCCCGGCCGGCGCACGCGACCCGGCCGGGCGGCAGAGGAGAGGGAGATCATGCCGGACGACATCCAGCCATTCGACCGGACCGCGGTCCGGCGCCACCGCGACCGCGCCGCGGCCGGCTGGGCGGCCCACGACTTCCTGCAGGTCGAGCTGGCGGACCGGCTGGCCGATCGCCTCGACGACATCCGGCGGCCCTTCGAGCGTGTCGTCGACCTCTCGTGTCGCGACGGCCTGCTGTCCCGGCGCCTCGCCTCCCGGGCCGGCCGCGGGCTCTTCGTGCAGTCGGATCCCTCCCCGGCCTTCACCCGCCGGGCGGCCGAGGGCGGGCGACCGGCCCTGGTGGCAGACGAGGACCTTCTGCCCTTCGCGGCAGGCAGCTTCGACCTCGTCCTGTCGCTGCTTTCGCTCCACTGGGTGAACGACCTGCCCGGTTGCCTGCTGCAGATCCGTCGCTGCCTGCGCCCCGACGGTCTCTTCCTCGGCGCAATGCTCGGCGGTGAGACGCTGGCGGCGCTGCGCGAGGCTTTCCTCGCCGCCGAACTGGAGACGACCGGCGGCGCCGCTCCGCGGGTTTCGCCCATGGCCGACCTGCGCGACGCCGCCGGGCTGCTGCAGCGCGCCGGTTTCGCACTGCCGGTTGCCGATCTCGATACCGTGGAGGTCAGCTACCCCGACCCGCTCGCCCTCCTGCGCGAGCTGCGCGGGATGGGAGAGACCAACGCCCTGCGCGAGCGTCCGCGCAATGCGCTGCGCCGCGACACCCTGATGGAGGCGCTCGCCTCCTATCAACAGGCCTGCGCTCTGCCGGATGGACGGGTGCGGGCCAGCTTCCAGGTGCTGTGGCTGGCCGGCTGGGGCCCCGACGACAGCCAGCAGAAGCCATTGCGGCCGGGCTCCGCGCAGGCGAGATTGGCCGATGCCCTCGGCGGTGTCGAACGCCCCGCGGACAGCCCGCCGTCGCCCGGCCGTTCTTTCGAATAATTCCAAAGTACCTTGCAACCCGGGCCTGTGCTACCATCTCATCCTCGGGGCGACGGTCGACGCCGTCCGCCCGCTCACGAGGCGACTAAGGAGAGTGAAGATGAAAACCAACACGGGGATCGCCGAGGAAGACCGCAAGGCCATCGCAGAGGGGCTTTCGAAGGTCCTCGCCGACACCTACACGCTCTATCTGAAGACCCACAATTTTCACTGGAACGTGACCGGCCTGCAGTTCAATTCGCTGCACACCATGTTCGAGACCCAGTACACCGAGCTGGCGGCGGCCGTGGACGAGCTGGCGGAGCGCATTCGCGCCCTGGGCCACTTCGCGCCCGGCAGCTACAAGGCCTTCGCCGCGCTCGCCACCATCAAGGAGGCCGACGGCGTTCCTTCCTCGAAGGAGATGCTGGAGCAGCTCGTGCAGGACAACGAGGCCGTGGCCCGCACTGCCCGCTCCGTCTTCCCCACCGCCGAGAGCGGCCAGGACGAGGCGACTGCCGACCTGCTGACCCAGCGCCTGACGGCGCACGAGAAGGCCGCCTGGATGCTCCGTTCCCATCTCGAGTGAGCCGGCATCGGCGACAACCGCAACGAAGGGCGCCTCATGGCGCCCTTTCTGCTTTCCAGCCGGCCTCTAGAGCCCGAACAGGCGCTGCAGCAGATAGAGGCCCGCCAGCAACATCCCGTAGACGACCCCCGACACCACCGCCAGGGCGGCGAACGATGTCGCCAGGCCGGCGGCGATCGCCGCGCCGTCGCGCTCCACCAGCCCCAGCGCGAAGAGGGTGATGGCGAGGCCGGGGAGGTTGTTGCCCAGCGGGATCGGCAGGAAGAGGATGACGGCCAGCAGGGTCGACAGCACGCCAAGCAGGCACTCCGCCGTCCGCCCCGTCAGCACCTGAACCCGCGGCCGCAGCAGCGCCTCGGCCCGCCTCAGCCAGGGGACGAGGCGCTGGACCACGCCGAGGAACTGCCCGCGCTCGAACGAGCGGGCCAGGATCCAGCCCGGCAGCCAGGGGATGCGGCGGCCGAGCATCATCTGGAAGGTCAGGTAGAGAAGCGGCAGCCCGAGGATGCTGGACGTCCCCGGCGGCAGAGGCAGCACGTTCGGCGCCGCGAAGACGACGAGCAGGGCGCCGAAGGCCCGGCCACCGAAGTGCTGCGCGAGATCGCCGATGGAGACGCGGGCCCGCGCGGGGTCCTCGGCCAGCGAGAGCAGGAGCACGGACAGACGCGCGTCGCTGTCCGCCCGCTCGTCGGCCTCGATGGTCACACCGTCCTCCCGACTGGTCGCAGCGGCGCCGTCAGCCGCCCCGATCGACCATGAGCTGCGACAGGCGCTGCGCGAAGAGGGCCGGGTCCCGCGGCCCCTCCCCTTCGAGCACGCGCGCCAGATCGAGGAGCAGGAAGGCGGAGTCCGTGAGCTGGGGCTGCGCGGCGCCATCGGGCTGCTGCAGCCGGTCCGCGATGGCCTTCACCACCGGGTGTCTCGGATTGATCTCCAGGATCCGCGGCGACTCCGCCGCCAGCTTCTCGTGCTGCCGGAGCAGGCGGGCCAGGTGCAGGTCGATATCGTTCTTGTCGGCGACCAGGCAGACCGGCGTCGACGTCAGCCGCGCAGAAACGCGCACGTCCTTCACCGCATCGCCCAGAGCCGATTTCAGGAAGGCGACGCAGGTCGCCAGCTGCCCTTCCGGCACGGCCTCCTCAGGCTGATCTTCCGGGCCGCCGCTGATCGTCTCGAGGTCGTCGCCGCTCTGGGTGACGGAGCGGAAGGGCTTGCCCTCGTAGGTGCCGACGGTCGCCGTCCAGAACTGGTCGACAGGGTCGGTGAGCAGCAGAACCTCGATGCCCTTGGCCATGAAGCCTTCGAGCTGGGGGCTCTTCTTCAGGGCCTCCGGATCGTCGCCGGCGAGGGTATAGATCGCCGTCTGCCCCTCCTTCATGCGCCCGACGTAGTCGGCCAGACCGACCCAGCCGTCGTGGGAGGTCGAGCGGAAACGCACCAGCTTCAGCAACTGGTCGCGGTGCTCCGGGTCCTCGTAGAGCCCTTCCTTCAGCACCGGCCCGAAGGTCTCCCAGAAGGTGTCGTAGCCGCCGTCGGCGCTGCCCGCCCGACTCTCCAGCTCACCCAGAACCCGGTTGGTCAGGCCCTTGCGCATCCGTCCGATCGCCGCGTTCTTCTGCAGCATCTCGCGGCTGACGTTGAGTGGCAGATCCTCGCTGTCGACCACGCCGCGCAGAAAGCGCAGCCACGGCGGCACCAGACCCTCGCAGTCGTCGGTGATGAAGACCCGGCGGACATAGAGCTTCACGCCGCCCTTCCGACGGGGGTCGAAGAGGTCGAAGGGCCGCTGCGACGGAACGAACAGCAGCCCGGCATATTCGAGCACCCCTTCGACCCGGAAGTGCAGCGTCAGCCAGGGGTCGTCCCAGGCGTGCGCGACGTGATGGTAGAACTCCTTGTACTGCTCCTCCGAGACCTCGGCCTTGGGCTTCATCCAGAGCGCGCCCGCCTCGTTGAGGGGTTCGCCGCCGTCGGCTTCCTGCAGGCGGATGGGCACCGCTATGTGGTCGGAGTAGGTCTTGACGATGCGGCGCAGCTCGGCCGCCTGCAGGTACTCCTTGGCATCCTCCTTGAGCCAGAGGGTCACCCGGGTTCCGCGGGCCGGTGCGTCGTCGCTCGGAGCGATCGAAAAGGCGCCCTTGCCGTCCGACTCCCAGGCCCAGGCTTCGTCCGAACCGGCCTTGCGGCTGTCCACCCGCACGCGCTCGGCCACCATGAAGGCGGAATAGAAGCCGACGCCGAACTGGCCGATCAGCGACACGTCCTTCTTCCGATCGCTTTCGAGCTGCTGCAGGAAGCTCGCCGTACCGGAGCGGGCGATCGTGCCGAGGTTCGAGACCAGTTCCTCGCGGCTCATCCCGATCCCGTTGTCGATGACGATCAGGCGGCGAGCGGCCTCGTCGCGCACCAGGTCGACGTGCAGGTCGGGGTCGGCGCTCAGCAGGCTGTCGTCGGTGAGGGCGGCGTAACGCAGCCGGTCGCACGCGTCGGCGGCGTTGGAGACGAGCTCGCGCAGGAAGATCTCGCGGTGGGAGTAGAGCGCGTTGGCCACGAGGTCGAGCAACCGACTGACTTCCGCCTGGAAGTTCAGCGTCTCGCTCTGGGCTTCGCTCTCTGGTGTGGTGCTCATTCTGCTCCCTCGCTGCTCGGAATGGCGGGCGGCCCCGCCGGCAGACGGAGTCGCTTCCGCCGGCGCGCCCGGAGGCTCGCCGCCGGATATGGTCCAAGCGGCCGAAAGCCGCAAGATCGGGTGCTTTGTCCGCCGCTACTTGCGGCCGTAACGATAACCGCCGATCTTTTTTCCATGAGTGGCAGCCGAAACGACCGGATCACGGCCGTCCTGGGGCCTACGAACACGGGCAAGACCCATCTCGCTCTGGAGCGGATGATGGGTCACGCCAGCGGCATGATGGGCTTTCCGCTGCGCCTGCTCGCCCGCGAGACCTACGAGCGCGTGGTGCGCCAGAAAGGCGCCCGGCACGTGGCCCTAATCACCGGCGAGGAGAAGATCATCCCGGCCGGCGCCCGCTATTTCCTCTGCACCGTGGAGTCCATGCCGCTCGACCGCCGCGTCGAGTTCCTGGCGGTCGACGAGATCCAACTGGCGGCCGACCCCGACCGTGGACATATCTTCACCTCGCGGCTCCTGCATGCGCGCGGCCAGAGCGAGACCATGTTCCTCGGCGCGGACACGGTGAAACCGCTGCTCCAGCGGCTCGTCCCCGGCATCGAGGTGCTCACCCGCCCGAGGCTGTCGCGACTCACCTACAGCGGCTCGAAGAAGCTGACCCGCCTGCCGCCGCGCAGCGCCGTGGTCGCCTTCTCCGCCGCCGAAGTCTATCAGATGGCCGAGGCCATCCGCCGGCAGCGCGGGGGAACCGCGGTGGTGTTGGGCGCCCTGTCACCGCGCACCCGGAACGCGCAGGTCGAGCTCTTCGAGTCGGGCGAGGTCGACTACCTGGTGGCCACCGACGCCATCGGCATGGGCTTGAATCTGGGCCTCGATCACGTCGCCTTCGCCCAGCTCGCCAAGTTCGACGGCTACAGCCCTCGACGTCTGACGGCACAGGAGGTGGCACAGATCGCCGGGCGTGCCGGCCGGCACATGAACGACGGCACCTTCGGCACGATCGCGGACCTGGGCCCCATGCCCCAGGAACTGATCGAGGCGGTGGAGGAGCATCGGTTCGACAACCTCCAGGTCCTCTTCTGGCGCAACGAGGACCTGGATTTCCGCAGCCCCCAGGCATTGCTCCGGTCGCTGGACGCGGCGCCCTCCACGCCGCACCTGGTTCGGGTCCGCACCCCGGAGGACCAGCAGGCTCTGGCCCTGCTGGCACAGGACCGGGACATCCTGGACCTGACGGGAACCAGCCGGGCCCGGGTGAGGCTGCTGTGGGACGTCTGCCAGGTGCCGGATTTCCGCAAGACGCTCACGGACCATCATGCCCGGTTGCTCGGCCAGCTGTTCCGGCATCTCGTCCAAAACGAGGGGCGCCTGCCCGAGGACTGGGTCGCCGATCAGATCGGCAAGCTGGATCGGTGCGACGGCGACATCGACGTTCTCGTCTCGCGGATCGCCCACGTCCGGACCTGGACCTTCGTCAGCCACCGCAGCGACTGGCTGCAGGATCCCGGCCACTGGCGCGAGCGGACCCGGGGCATCGAGGACAGGCTGTCGGACTCGCTCCACGAACGTCTGACCGAACGCTTTCTCGATCGGCGGGCCGCGCGCCTGGTCCGGCGGCTCGGCAGCGGCGAGGGCCTGCTGGCCGCGGTTCGTCAGACGGGCGAAGTGCTGGTGGAGGGGCAGCCGGTCGGGCAGCTCCGCGGCTTTCGTTTCGTCCTCGATCCTTCCATCGGCCGGGAGGATGCCAAGGCCGCACTCACTGCCACCCGGCGCGCCCTGGCGCACGACATTCCCGGCCGCCTCGACCGTCTCGAGCAGGAGCCGGACGAGGTCTTCTCGCTGGACGGTCGCGGCCAACTGCACTGGCACGGCGAAACCGTCGGCCGGCTGGTCGCCGGCCCGGACCCGCTGCATCCCCGCATCCAGCCCCTCGACAGCGACCTGATCGACGGTGCCGCCCGCGAACGCATCCGCCGCCATCTGGAGGCCTGGCTGCAGCGGCATCTCCGGCACCGCCTGCGCAGCCTCTTCGCCCTGAGCGAGGCGGACCTCACCGGCGGGGCGAGAGGCCTGGCCTTCAGCCTCGTCGAGGCCATGGGGACTCTCCCTCGCCGCAATGCCGCATCCCTCGTGACGGCCCTGGCGAAGGAGGATCGTCGCAGGCTCGCGACGCTGGGGGTGCGCATCGGCGCCCAGGCCGTCTACCTCCCCGCCCTGCTGCGCCCGGCGATCATCCGCCTGCGCGCCCTGCTCTGGGCGGTGCACACGGGAGACTCCCCGGACAGCGCGGCCGTTTCCGGCGGGCCGCGGTTGGACGTGGGTCCGCTGACCGACCGCCGGTCCCATGCCCTCGGCTATCTGCGGCTCGTCCGGCGGGACGCCGCCGTGGTGCTGCGGGCGGACGTGGTCGAACAGATGGCACGGGCCGCGCACGGCGGGCTTCGCGACGGAGTCGTGGTGCCCGATCAGGCCCCCTTCACCGCGACCGGGCTGACGGAGGTGGAACTGGCGACCGTCATGGGATGCCTCGGCTTCTCGAAAAAGGCCGACGGGGAGTCCGGCAGCTTCGAGCGCCGCGCCGTCGGTCGACGGCGCCGCGGCAAGGGCCAGGCTCAGGATCGCGAGCTTGCCGGGGCCAACCCTTTCGCAGCCCTGCGGCGGCTGCGGCTGGCCTGAGCACGAGGACGACGAATGGCAGAGGACAAAGAGAGCCAGCGCCTCGACAAATGGCTGGTCTACGCCCGCTTCTTCAAGACGCGGGAGCGGGCCGCCGCCCTCTGCGAGAGCGGCGCCCTCCGGCTCTCGGGCACGCGGGTGGCCAAGGCGCACCAGAAGCTGCGGCCCGGCGATGTTCTGACCTTTCCCCAGGGTAGCTTCGTGCGGGTCGTCAAGGTGCTGGCCCTCACCGAACGGCGCGGATCCGCACAGGTCGCGCAACAACTCTACGAGGATCTGAGCCCGCCGGCGGAGCAGACGCCGCTCACCCACACGACGCCCGTCGCGAAGCGCGTCACCGGCAGCGGGCGGCCGACCAAGAAGGAGCGCCGGGCGATGGAGGTCTTCGCCGAGCCGGGCGACTGAGGCTCCGGCGCCCGCGGCCTTCCCGTCAGGTCAACTTCTGCTTGAGCATCACCGAGGCCTTGGCGAAGTCCATCCGGCCGGCGAAGCGCTGCTTCAGAAAGGCCATGGCCCGCCCCATGTCGCGCATGCCGGTCGCTCCCGTTTCCTCGACGGCGTCGGAGACCGCCGCGGCGGTCTCCTCCTCGTCCAGCGGCTGCGGCATGAAGCGCTCGATCACCTCGATCTCGCCGGCCTCACGCTCGGCCAGGTCGAGCCGGTTGCCTTCCTTGTAGAGCTCGATGGAATCCCGCCGCTGCTTGATCATCTTCTGCAGCAGTTCGAGGATCTCCTGGTCGCTCACGCAGTCGGACCGCCCCTCGCCCCGGGCCTGGATGTCGCGATCCTTCAGCGCCGCCAGGATCAGGCGCACGGTGGAGAGCGCCAACTGATCCTTCGTCTTGAGCGCCTGCTTGAGCGCGTCGTTCAACTGAGTGCGCAACATGTCTTCTCCGTGGAAGAGGGCCTCGGCCGCGCTTGACCGGTCAGCCGCCCAATGGTTAGAGCGCTGCCGTCTGTTCATCGGTCGCCTGGACCCATCATACCGGGCGAGCGTCTCCCTCGCCGCGGTCGGAAGGCCTATATAGGAGCGTCGGGAGGCGTTCAACCACCCCGGCCGGCCGGACGGACGGGCGGAACTGGTACCGCCGGCTGCTATGCGAAAGGATCATCGTCCCATGTCTGAGTCCCCCGTCAAGGCAGGCGGTTCGATCGGTGTGCCCGCCTCGGAGCGCCCCGAGGGCGCGACCGGCGCTCTCGTACTGGCCGACGGCAGCGTCTTCTGGGGACGCGGTCTCGGCGCCGAGGGCAAGGCGCTCGGCGAAGTCTGCTTCAACACCTCGATGACGGGCTACCAGGAGATTCTGACCGACCCGTCCTACGCCGGCCAGATCATCACCTTCACCTTCCCGCACATCGGCAACGTCGGGACGAACCCGCAGGACATCGAGACCCTGTCGCCGGTCGCACGCGGCCTGGTGCTGCGCGAGGACATCACCGAGCCCGCCAACTGGCGCGCCGCCGAGCCGCTGGACCAGTGGCTGCGACAGCACGGGCTCGTGGGTCTGGCGGGTGTCGACACGCGGCGGCTGACGCGTCGGATCCGCGACCTCGGCGCGCCCAACGGCGTGGTTCTCCATGATGCGCAGGGCCGGCTCGACGTCGACGCGGCCCGCGCCGAAGCGGCCGGCTGGTCCGGGCTGGAAGGCCTCGATCTCGCCGCCGAAGTCTCCTGCCGCCAGACCTACAGGTGGACGGAAACGGCGTGGGACTTCGCCGACAGTGGATATGGCGAACTGTCGCACCCCCGCTATCGGGTCGTCGCGATCGACTACGGCGCCAAGCGGAACATCCTCCGCAACCTCGCCTCTCTCGGCTGCGCGGTCACCGTGGTGCCGGCGACGGCGACCGCCGAGGAGATCCTCGCCCTCGAGCCGGATGGCGTGTTCCTGTCCAACGGCCCCGGCGACCCGGCCGCCACGGGGGAATACGCGGTGCCGACGATCCGCGCGCTTCTGGACGGCCGGCCCGACATGCCGGTCTTCGGGATCTGCCTGGGCCATCAACTCCTGGCGCTCGCGCTTGGGGCACGGACGGGAAAGATGCACCTCGGCCATCGCGGGGCCAATCACCCGGTGAAGGACCTGGAAAGCGGCAAGGTCGAGATCACCAGCCAGAACCACGGGTTCTGCGTGCTGCCCGACAGCCTGCCCGAGGGGGTCCAGGCCACCCACGTCAGCCTGTTCGACGGCTGCAACGAAGGCCTCCGACTCAACGGCCGGCCGGTCTTCTCCGTCCAGTATCACCCGGAGGCGTCGCCGGGGCCGAAGGACAGCCACTATCTCTTCGACCGCTTCGTCGCCGCGATGCAGGAAGCCGGCAGCGGCGGACAGACGGGGCGATAGACCGCATTTTAGCAGAGTGAGGCACCCGCGTCACGGGTGTCTCACTTTGGCCACAGTGGCTTTTTGCCGCGACCGCGAACGGAGCCTTTTGGCGAGCAGAGCTCCGCAGATGTCTGACAAAAAACGATAAATCGATCTGGCACCGAACACCGTCCGACTGTGACTGCCGTGGCGTTATGCGCCTGCAGCATCCCACCCTTGACCGGGCTTTTCAGCTTGAGGTAAGTCGGCTCAGCGCGTCGGTGAGAAGAGGCGTCGCCGCGCCGGGTCCCGGCGGCGACGCCCGCCTCTCGAACCGGCGACACCAGTCACGGATGGGGGTCATCGGGTATGAACGAGTGCGCCACGCGACGCCGCTTCCTCCTGACATTGGCCGCCGCGGCCGCAGCCTCCTCGGCGATTCCGGGCACCGCCTGGGCGGCCAAGTCGGCAAAGGACGGAACGGCCGCCGCCCGCACCCTGGCAGCCCCCCTGGTCACGAAGTCCCACCCCTCCACCGTCGTGCGGTCCATCTCCCTTCTCCAGCCCTATACCGGCGAACGGCTGCGGGCGATCTACTGGGAGAAGGAAGGCTACATTCCCGAGGTGCTGCAGGCCTTCAACAAGATCATGCGCGACCATGAGACCGAGGCGGTCGTGGTCGCCGACCCGCGTCTGCTCGATCAGCTGCACGACCTGCGCCTGTCCCTGGATGTCTCCGATCCCTTCCACGTGCTCTCGGGCTACCGCTCGAAGGAGCACCAGCTCGAGCTCCAGGCCCAGGGCGTGCGGACGACCCTCAAGTCCTACCATGTCCAGGGGCGGGCCGTTGACGTGCGCGTGCCCGACAAGTCTCTGACGATCGTCCGCAAGGCCGCGCTCCAGCTCAAGGCGGGCGGCGTCGGGGCGTACGGCCGGCAGGATTTCCTGCACCTCGACACCGGTCCGGTCCGCACCTGGGGCTGACCGCGCGGGCCGAAGAGCACTGGCGGAAGGAACCAGGTTACCCGCCAACCCGACAGCAGATCAGAACAGCCGGTCGACCGTGAAGTGGGCGGTCTCGACGAGCGCGCGCTTGATCGGAGAGTCCGGAAAGGCCCGGAGGGACGCCACGGCCCGCTCCGAATGCTCGCGGGCGACGCTCTTGGCGGCATCGAGGGCACCGTGCTCCCTGAGCAGCGCCTGGGCGCGCGTCAGATCGCCGTCGGTCTGCCGGCCTTCTTCCAGGCAGCGCCGCCAGAACGCCTGCTCTTCGCCATCCCCGGCAGCGAAGGCCAGGATGACAGGCAGAGTCACTTTCCCCTCGCGGAAGTCGTCACCGACCGTCTTGCCGAGCGCCGGCGCATCCTCCGCGTAGTCGAGGATGTCGTCGACGAGCTGGAAGGCCAGCCCCAGCTCCATCCCGTAGCTGCGCAGAGCGTCCGCCTCGGCCCGGGGCCGGTCCGCCACCATCGCGCCCACCTCGCAGGCCGCGGCGAAGAGCACGGCGGTCTTGGCCTCGATCACCCGGAAATAGGCCGCGGCATCGGTCTCCAGATCGTTCGCCGTCATCAGCTGCAGCACCTCGCCTTCGGCAATGCGGGCCGAAGTGTCGGAGAGCAGCTTGAGCACCGGAAGCGACCCGTCGGCCACCATGATCTGAAAGGCGCGGCTGAAGAGAAAGTCGCCGACCAGGACGCTCGCCTCGTTGCCCCAGATCGCCCGCGCCGTCGAGCGGCCACGCCGCAGGTCGCTGTCGTCGACCACGTCGTCGTGCAGCAGCGTGGCGGTGTGGATGAACTCCACGCAGGCGGCCAGACCGAGGTGGCGCCGGCTCCGGTTGCCGCAGAGCCGCGCCGTCGCGAGCGTCAGCAACGGCCGCAACCGCTTGCCCCCCGCCGCGACGATGTGGCCCGCGAGCTGCGGGATGAGTGCGACCTGCGACTGCATGTTGTCGACGATGAGCTGATTGACGGCGTTCAGGTCCTCGCCCAGCAGGTCGAGGAGCGCATCGAGCCCCCGCCGTTCCTTAGGGGCGCTTGGAGCCGTATCGTCGAGAAGGCTGGTCATGAGCCGAGCTCTCGTCCCATGTTGACGTTCTTGGGGGAGATATGCTTGTCCGTTCGCAGTCTGGCCAGTCGGCCGCCTGCACGCGCAGCATAGGAACGCACCTCCCCCGGTCAAGAACCGTACCCGCCTGCGTGCCACCTCAGGGGAAGGAACAACTCCGTCGTGCAGGAACTGCTCCGTACCAACGACCCCGTCCGCCTGAGCTTCCTGCGCGCACTGCTGGCCGACGACGGGATCGACAGCCTGGTGCTCGACGAGCATGCTTCCATCCTCGAAGGATCCGGCATCGCCATCTCCCGGCGGCTGATGGTGCCGGAGGATGATCTCTCCCGGGCGAGGCGGCTGCTGCAGGACGCCGGCGTGCTGTGAGCGGAGCCGAGGCCCCGACTGCTGACCCCGGCACCGCCGACCCCGGCAGACGGCTCGACCGCCTCCTCGGCGGACGCCTCCGCCTGTGGCAGCCGACCGCAGGCTACCGGGTCGCCATCGACCCCTTCCTCCTCGCCGCCAGTCTGTCGCCGGAGCCGGGCGAGCATCTGCTCGAACTCGGCTGCGGGTCCGGCGCAGTCTCTCTCTGCCTGCTCGCGCGCCACCCCCGGGTGACGGTCGTCGGCCTGGAGGTCCAGGACGACCTCGCCGCGCTGGCGCGCATGAACGCGCGCGAGAACGGCTTCGAGGATCGGCTGGAGATCCGCACCGGAGACCTGAGCGGCATGCCGCCCGATCTCAACGGGGCCTTCGATCAGGTCTTCTTCAATCCGCCCTACCTTGCCGGAGCGTCGGCGACCGTCAGCGCCCGGCGGCAGCGCGCCACCGCCCACTTTCACGGCGACGGTGCGCTCGGCCGGTGGTTCGCAGCCGCCCGCTTCGCCCTGCGCCCCGGCGGGCGGCTGGCCGTGATCTTCCGTGCCGACCGCCTGGATGACCTGCTGGCGGTCGCCGGGGCAGAAGACTTCGGGTCCTTCGCCCTCCAGCCGCTCTGGCCGAAGGCGGGCCAGCCGGCGCGCCGACTGCTGCTGGCTGCCCGCCGGGGTGGCCGCAGCCCTCTCCTGCTGCACCCGGGGCTGGTGCTGCACGAGGCCGACGGCCGCTACACCGCCGACGCGGCTGCCGTCCTTCGCGGCGAAGCTGCGATCCCCCTGCACCCGCCGGTCCGCCCGCGCCGGGCAAAAGCCTTTGCCCAAGAGGCGAGAGGTGCGGAACAATGCAACCCCGATACCCGGGACGATCCCGAACAAACGGCTGCGAAGGGGGAGCATGACCGAGGGAGCTAGCGGCAGCGCCGTCGAGGTGCGCGGCCTGGTCAAGGTCTACCAGGGGCCACAGGGCGGCCTGAGGGCCGTCGATGCGGTCGACCTGACGATCCGGCGCAACGAGTTCTTCACCCTCCTGGGTCCGTCGGGTTGCGGCAAGACCACGCTGCTGCGCCTCATCGCCGGCTTCGAGCAGCCGACGGCCGGAGAGATCCTGCTGGAAGGCAAGCCGATCGCCGATGCACCACCCCACCGCCGGCCGGTGAACACCGTCTTCCAGTCCTACGCGCTCTTTCCCCACCTGACCGTCGGGCAGAACATCGCCTTCGGCCTGGAGATGCAGCGCCTGCCCCGCGCCGAGATCGAAGGCCGCATCGAACGGATGCTGAACCTCGTGAAGCTCGCGGGCTACGGCGACCGCAGGCCCGCACAGCTCTCGGGCGGGCAGCAGCAGCGCGTGGCCCTGGCGCGGGCCCTCGCGACGGCACCCCGCGTCCTCCTTCTCGACGAGCCGCTGTCGGCCCTCGACCTCAAGCTGCGCAAGGAGATGCAGATCGAGCTCAAGCGGCTGCAGCACGAGACGGGCATCACCTTCATCTTCGTCACCCACGACCAGGAAGAGGCGCTGACGATGTCCGACCGGGTGGCCGTGATGCGCGACGGCCGGGTGCTGCAGATCGGCTCGCCGGCGGAGATCTACGAGCATCCCGTCGACCGCTTCGTCGCGGACTTCATCGGCGAGACGAACTTCCTGCCGGCCACGCGCGAAGGCCGCGAAGGAGAGCGGACCCTCTTCCGGCTGGCCGCCGGCTCCGTCCTCGCCGTCCGTGAGCCGGGATCCGCCACGCGCGGCCAGGACATCGTCCTGGCCGTCCGGCCCGAGCGGGCGGCTTTGCGCGAGAAGGACGCCGGCAGCCTGCCGGCCCGGGTCGAGACCGTGGTCTATTCGGCACGGACACCACCTACCATCTCCGCCTCGACGGCGGGGAAGGCTTCGTCGTGCGACAGCAGAACCGTACGGGCTCCGGCATGATCTTCGACGCGGGCAGCGAGGTGAGCGTCGAGATCCCCGAGGAGGCGATCCGGGTGCTGCCGGCATGACCGCCCGCCGCGCTCGACCACTTCTGCTGTCGCCGGCCATGGCGATCATCGGGATCTTCATGATCCTGCCGCTTGGCCTGATGGTTTACGTGTCGTTCCTGGAGCGCGGGCTCTCCGGCGGCGTCCAGTGGGACCGGCATACCATCGAGGCCTACGTCCAGTTCCTCTTCGAGCGCGATCTCGACGACAGCCTGCTGCTCAACGTCGACTACCTGCGGATCTTCCTGCGCTCCTTCACGCTGTCGGCCGTTACCACTGTCCTGGCCGTGCTGATCGGCTTTCCGACCGCCCTCTACATGGCTCTTCAGCCCCCGAAGCGGCGCACGCTCCTGCTGTTCCTGGTGACCATCCCCTTCTGGACCAATCTGCTGGTCCGCAACTATGCGTGGATCCTGCTACTGCGGAACAACGGCCTGCTGAACAGCCTGCTCGAGTACCTGGGACTGGATGGCGGCCCCATCGACGTCCTCTACACCCCGCTCGCCGTCGGCATCGGCCTGACCTATTCCTTCCTGCCCTTCATGGTGCTGCCGATCTACGCGAGCCTGGAGAAGCTGGACTGGCGGCTGGCGGAAGCCGCCTACGACCTCGGCGCGAACAAGTGGACGGCGATCCGGCGCGTCGTGCTGCCGCTCTCGATGCCCGGGGTGATCGCCGGGTCGATCCTGGTCTTCATTCCCTGCCTGGGCGCCTACGTCACGCCGGAGCTTCTGGGCGGGGCGAAGTCGCTGATGATCGGGAACCTGATCCAGAATCAGTTCGGCGCGGCGCGGAACTGGCCGTTCGGCGCAGCCCTCGGCTTCGTCCTCCTGGCCCTGGTGCTGCTGGCGATGCTCTTCTATCTGCTGCGCTACCGCCGCGCCCCCGGACAGGCATAGGGAGGCAGACGATGGCAGCAGAGCGCAATCCCCTGTGGCGCTTCCCGGGCATCGGCCTGACCGCCGCCCTGTTCTTCGCCTACCTCTACCTGCCGATCGTCATTCTCGTCGTTTTGTCCTTCAACGAGAACCGACTGGCGACGATCTGGACCGGGTTCAGCCTGGACTGGTACGCCGAGGTCCTGTCGAACCGCGACATCATCAGGGCCGCGAGCAACTCGCTGATCGTCGCCACGGCGGCGACGGTGGCGGGGACGCTGGCGGCACTGGCGGCGGCGCTGCCCATGTCGCGCGAGGCTTTCCGGGGCAAGGGGGGCATCGACGCGGTGATCGCCCTGCCCTTGATCGTTCCCGAGATCGTCACCGCCGTCGCCACTCTGCTCTTCTTCGTGCTGGTCGGCTTCCGGCTCGGGCTGGGAACCCTGATCATCGCCCACACGGTGTTCTGCATTCCCTTCGCCTATCTGCCGATCAGGGCACGCCTGCAGGGGATGGATCCGAGGCTGGCCGAGGCGGCCGCCGACCTCTACGCCGATCCGTGGCGCGCCTTCAGGCGGATCACCCTGCCCCTGCTGTGGCCCGGCATCCTCTCCGGCGCGATGCTGTCCTTCATCATCTCCCTCGACACCTTCGTGATCAGCTACTTCGTCGCCGGGGCCGGCGCCACGACCTTGCCGGTCTACATCTTCGGCATGATCCGCATCGGCGTGTCGCCCGAGGTCAACGCCGTCTCGGTGCTGATGCTCGGCGTCTCGATCCTGTTCGTGACGCTGTCCTGGGTCGTCGGCCGGATCCGGCAAGGCGTCTGAGCCGTCGGGTTGACCGGCAACCATGCGGCGGGGGACACTGCCGGACGCCCGCGTCGGTCCTGCCGGCGCCTACAACAAGCAGGGAGTCTTCCCATGTTTCGCAGCCTGACCCTGGCGCTCGCCGCCAGCGTCGCCCTTTCGGGCGCCGCCGCCGCGCAGAGCAAGGAGCTGTTCCTCTACAACTGGTCCAACTACTTCCCGCCGGACCTGCTGAAGAAGTTCGAGGCCGATACGGGCATCCAGGTCACGCTGGACGTGTACGATTCCAACGAGACGATGCTGGCCAAGCTGCAGGCCGGCGCGACCGGCTACGACGTGGTGGTGCCCTCGGACTACATGGTCCGCATCATGTTCACGACGGTCTGCTCGAGCCGATCAACGCCGGCGAGATGGCCAACTTCAAGAACATCATGGCGCCGCACAACGACGTGCCCTTCGACCCCGAGCGGAAGTACTCGGTGCCCTATCTCTGGGGCACGACAGGCGTGAGCTACGACAGCGCGCGCGTGCCCGGGGGGAAGCTGCCGGAGAGCTGGGCGCCCTTCTTCGACCCGCCGCGGGAGCTCGAAGGCCAGGTCGTCGCCCTGAACGACGAGGTGGAGCTGTGGAACGCCGCCGCCTACTTCCTCGGCTTCGACAAGTGCACAGAGGATCCCAAGCAGGCGCAGGCCATCCTCGACCTGCTGCAGAAGCAGAAGCCGGCGCTGGCGATGTACCAGTCCGACGGCACCATCGAGCGGATGGCCGCCGGCGAAGTCATCATGCACCAGCAGTGGAACGGTGCCGCCCGCCGGACCAAGGAGCAGCTGCCGACCCTCGTCTACGTCTATCCGAAGGAAGGCATCACGCTCTGGTCCGATAACTTCGCCGTGCCCAAGGGCGCGCCGCACCTGGAGAATGCGCGGACCTTCATCAACTGGATGATGGCGCCGGAGAACATCGCCCAGGCCTCGAACTTCACCGGCTACATGAACGCCGTGAAGGGCTCAGACCAGTATCTCGACGAGAGCCTGCGCAACGATCCCGCCGTGAACATGCCGGAGGAGTACGCCGACCGCCTGCGGCCGACCCAGGACTGTTCGGTCAAGGCTCGCGAGCTGCGCGACCGGGTGTGGACGCGTCTGAAGAGCTGAACCCTGCCGAGGGCCGGAGGGGCGCCGACAGCGCCCTCCGGCCCCCATTCGAAGGTCACGATGAGCCCAATGCCCTTCCGGCTGGCACTCTGGCCGGTCGATCTCTCATACCCGGTGGAATCTCTGGCGGCCTGGGCGACACTCGTCGAGGCCCAGGCACGGCGCGCGCGGGCAGAAGGCGCCGATCTCCTCGTGATGCCCGAGTACTGCAGCGAGCAGTGGCTGTCCTACGCCCCCTCCGGCCTCCCGGGCAGGGAAGAGATCGCCTGGATGGCTGGCCAGACCCCCGCCGCCGTGGCGGCGCTGCGCGGGGTGGTGGAGCGCACCGGCGTCGCCATACTCGCCGGCACCATGCCGGTTCGGGCCGAGACACCGCGCAGCGGGCAACCGCCCTGGGTCAACCGGGCCCACCTTCTGCTGCCGGATGGCCGCATGCTGCGGCAGGACAAGCTCTGCCTGACCCCGTTCGAACGCGACCCGGACAGCTGGAACCTCGACGTCGGCGCCGGCCTCGAGCTCGTGACCTGGAGAGGCGTGAAGATCGCTGTCCTGGTGTGCCTGGACGTTGAACTGCCCGCCCTCTCCTGTCTGCTCGCTCCGCACCAGCCCGACCTGGTGCTGGTGCCGTCGGAGACGGAGCGGCTGGCCGGCTATCACCGGGTCTTCAACTGCGCGAAGGCGCGCGCGGTCGAGTTGCAGGCGGTGGTCGCGGTGGTCGGCGTCGTCGGCGCCGCCGCGACCGGCAAGCCGCGAGGCGGCTACGTCTCCGGGGCGGGCGTCTATGCTCCGTGCGAAGAGGTGCTCGGCAACCACGGGGTCCTGGCGGAGCTGCCGCCCGCGACGGGCTTCGCACCGCCCGGCCCGCTCTTGTTCGCCGACCTCCCCCTCGCCACCTTGAACGCGTTGCGCGAGGGCAAGGCGGAAGTCTGGCCCGGCGCCTGGGACGGCGGCGGGATCGCCGTGGCGGAATTGGCGGGGACAGAACCGACAGCATGTTGACGATTTACAGTGAGGACCATCGGCTGCAGGACGGGCGCTCCGAGCTGATCAACGGCGAACTCGTGCCCTGCTTCGAGATGCCCCGGCGCGCGGACCTCGTCCTGGCCCGGGTGCGGGAGGTCGGGCTGGGGCCGGTCGATGCGCCCGATCACTTCGGCATCGATCCTGTCATCAAGGTCCACGACTTCAACTTCGTCGCCTTCCTGCGCACGGCCTGGGAGCAGTGGACGACGATCGGCCACAGCCACGACGCCCTGCCGACCGCCTGGGCCATCCGCGGCATGCGCGACCGCGAACCCGAGACCATCGACGGCAAGCTGTCATACTACTCCTTCGACGCCGGCACCCCGATCACGGCTGGGACGTGGAAGGCGGCCAAGAGTGCCGTCGACGTCGCCCTGACCGGGCAGAAGCAGGTCGCGGCCGGGGCGCGGGCCGCCTTCGCGCTGTGCCGCCCGCCGGGGCATCACGCCGCCAGCGACTACTACGGCGGCTACTGCTTTCTGAACAACGCCGCCGTCGCCGCCCAGGCCTTCATCGACGACGGCGCCGGCAAGGTGGCTATCCTGGACATCGACTACCACCACGGCAACGGCACCCAGAACATCTTCTACCATCGCGGCGACGTCTTCTTCGCCTCGATCCACGGCCACCCCGCCCAGGAGTATCCCTGGTTCCTCGGCTACGAGGACGAGACGGGCACCGGCGAGGGCGAAGGCTGCAACGCGAACTTTCCGCTCCGCTGGGGCACCGGCTTCGACCACTGGAACGAGGCTCTGGACCAGGCCTGCCGGCGCATCGCCGGCTGGGGCGCCGAGACGCTGGTGGTCTCGCTCGGGGTCGACACCTTCAAGGACGACCCGATCTCCCGCTTCAAGCTGGAGAGTCCCGACTACCTGCGGATCGGCGAACGGATCGCCGGGCTCGGACTGCCGACCCTCTTCGTCATGGAGGGCGGCTATGCCGTGGAGGCGATCGGCGTGAACGCGGTCAACGTGCTGACCGGGTTCGAGGGCGCCTGATGGACTGGCGGGTGTGGCGCCGCCGCCGGCGCCCCCTGGTCACCGTCCTGCGCCTGGTCGGAACCATCGGGTCGCTGCCGGCGCGTGGGGGACTGACCGCCGAGGGCCTGGAGCCTCTGATCGAGAAGGCCTTCGCCCCGAAGCGCCTGACGGCGGTGGCTCTGATCGTCAACTCGCCGGGTGGCTCACCGGTGCAGTCGGCCCTGATCGCAGACCGCATCCGCAGCCTCGCCGACGAGAAGAAGGTGCCCGTCCTCTGCTTCGTCGAGGACGTCGCCGCCTCGGGCGGGTACTGGCTGGCCACCGCAGCCGACGAGATCTTCGCCGATCCCTCCTCCATCGTCGGCTCGATCGGCGTGATCTCCGCGGGCTTCGGCTTCACCGGCCTCGCCGAGAAGCTGGGGGTGGAACGGCGGCTGCAGACGGCCGGCACGCGCAAGAGCCTGATGGACCCCTTCCTGCCGGTCGAGCCGGCGGACCGCGACCGACTCCAGCGGGTGCTCGCCGAGATCCATGACCGGTTCAAGATCCAGGTGCGCAGCCGTCGCGGCGAAAGGCTGAAGGCGCCCGAGGAGGAGCTGTTCACCGGCGAGTTCTGGACCGGCGGCAAGGCCCTCGAACTGGGGCTGATCGACGGTCTCGCCTCCGCCGAGTCCCTGCTTCGCCAGCGCTACGGCGCGAAGGTGCGGATCCACAAGCTGGCGCCGCGCCGCCGGCTGTTCCCGCTGCGCCTCTCCCTGAAGGCCGAGGGCGCGCCGGAGGCGTTACTGGCTGCAGTAGAGACACGCGCGCATTGGGGGCGCTACGGGCTATGACACGTCGCCGGAAGAGGAAGTCCTCCGCCGCAACGCTCTTCACCGACACCGCGATGGTGATGGGCCTGCGGCTCACGCAGCTCGCCTTGAACAGCGCGCCGGCCGGCGAGGCGCAACGGATGGTGCAGGAGAAGCCGGCCGCCTTCGCGACGGCGGCGACGCGGGCCACGGCGGCCGCAGCCAGAGCCGCTCTTGCAGCCCCCTTCAACCCCTTCGCCGCCCCCCTCGCCGCCCAGGCGGCCTTCACAGCGTCCCTGGGACGCAAGGTGAAGGCCAACCGCAGGCGGCTCAGCCGCAAACGGCGCTGAAGGCACTTCGAAGGAAGTCTATTCCGTCCGGACGGCGATGCTCGTCGCCCCCACCAGTTCGCCGTCGCCGCCGTCGGCGAGGAAGCCGATAAAGAGACGGCGATTGGCCGGATCGTAGGGGATGAATCCCTGGCCCGTCACCACGAAGGTGAAGTAACGGATTTGGTTGGTCGCGAAGGACCGGAACATGAAGCCTTCGTCGAGGTCGTCGCCCGTAGCGCACTCGATGACGGTGCCGTCGGACTGGGTTTCACAGACGTAGCCGTCGACGGGAATCTCCGTCGTACCGACGCCTTCGCCGTTGTCAGCGGTGACCAGGACGGTCGCGGATGCGCCGATGTTAATCGCAGCTGCCGTGAAGAAGCTCTGCCCCGTCGCTCCCGGCAGCTTCAGGACCCCGTCGTTGTCGATGGTCGCGGCGACCACGATGATGTCCGGAGTCGGCCCGGCGGTCGAAGCCAGGTTGAAGCCGTTGACGCCGGGGTTGGACGGCGCCGGCCCGACGTTGTCGCAGGTGAAGATCGGCGCGAAGAGGGAGTCGTCGAGGCCCTCGCTGCCAGGCGTGACCGTGTTCGGCGTCATCCCGAAGACGAAGGTCTGCGCAGCACCGGGCGCGATCGAGACGGGCGTGTTCTGCGGCCCCTCCGCCGCGTTGGTCGCGGGATTGGTCCGCTGGTAGGTGAAAGCGCCCGAGAAGCCGCTCGGCTTGCCGACCCGGCAGTTCACGGCGGTGCCTGCGCTGTCGTTGAGAATGGTGCCGAAGGCCGTGGCGGTCGACCCTACCTGGACGGCGCGCGAGAAGGGAAGGACGGCGGACAGCAGGCCGTCGGCCATGGCCTGTGTCGAGACCAATCCGGTTGCCACGACTATGGCCATCAATAAGGGGGAGCGCATTTGATACCTCTTCTACGTGTAGATCTGCCTAATTCAGCGGCAGTTGCCTGCCCGTAGTAGGAAATTTTGCCTCCTTCGCAAAGTCGCTTTATTAAAAAGTTGTAATTTTCCTTACGCCGCGCGTGCGGAAGGCGCCAGCCGGCTCTGCCGGTCAGGTCTCCCGGTCGTCCTCGAGGTCGGCCGGCTCCTCCTCGTCCTCCGGCACGAAGGCGGCCGGGTCGGGCTGCTGCTGCGTGATGCAGTGAATGCCGCCGCCGCCGTAGAGAATGTCCAGCGCCGGGACCTGCACGACCTCGCGGCCGGGGAACTGCGCCGCAATCACGTCGTAGGCGCGATTGTCGGCCGATTCGCCGAACTCCGGCATGATGATAGCGCCGTTGGCGACGTAGAAGTTGATGTAGGACAGCGCCATCCGCCGCCCCTCGTCGTCCAGCCGCAGCTTGGGCTGCGGCAGGGTCACCACTTCCAGCGGCCGCCCCTGCGCGTCGGTAGCCGAGCGCAGCACCTCGAGGTTCGCCTGCAGGCGCTCGCAGTTGGGATCGTCCTTGTCGTCCGTCGTCATCGCCAGGACGACGCCCGGGCGGGCGAAGCAGGCGACGTTGTCGATGTGGCCGTCGGTCTCGTCGTCCACCAGGCCGCAGGGCAGCCAGACGACCTTCGTGGCGCCCGTGTAGTCCTTGAGCAGCCCTTCGACCTCCTCGCGGCTCCTGCCCGGATTGCGGTTCTCGTTGAGCAGGGTCTGCTCGACCACCAGCAGGGTTCCCTCGCCGTCGGAGTGGATCGCCCCGCCTTCGGTCACCAGCGGCGCCGAATAGGCGACGGCCTCCGTCCGCTCGATGATGGCGCGCGCCAGAGCCGCGTCCTGATCGAAGGGGCGAAAACGCTCGCCCCAGGCGTTGAAGATCCAGTCGACGCCGGCGAGTCGGCCTTCCCGGTCGACGAGGAAGGTCGGACCGCTGTCACGGGTCCAGGAATCGTCCAGCGGCACAGGCACGCAGGCCACGCCAGCCCCGCACTTCAGGGAGATCTCGGCGATCTCCTCCGGCGCGCAGAGCATCGTGACCTTCTCGAAACGGGCGACGGCCTTGGCCACCTCGGCGTAGGCGTCGCGCGCCGCCGCCAGGCGCTCGCCCCAGAGTTCCTCGCGGCAGGGGTAGGCCATCCAGCAGCGGGTGTGCGGTGCCCACTCGGCAGGCATGAAGAAGCCGTCTTCGCGTGGCGTGGACATGTCGGCACCCTCCTGCCTCTGGCGATGGTGCGGCAGTCTAGGGATGCGCCCTCCGCCCTGTCCATCGCCTGTGGGCAGTGCACTCAGCGCCGGGACAGCCAGAACAGCAGGACACCCGGCACCGCCAGCACGAAAACCGCCGGCTGTAGAACGATGGGAAAGATCACGTCGCTCCAGAGGGCGGGCGAGAGATAGCGCTCCGTCCCCGCCTGCAAGAGGTTGAGGCTGCCGGGATCGAGATCGAACCAATACTGGCCGAGAGGCTGCAGCGGGGGCCAGCCGGCGCCGTTCCAGGCGGCGAGGTCGGCTGCGAAAGCGGCGAGCGCGCCGGCGAGGAAGAGGATCGACAGAAACCCGCTCACGAACCGCATCCCATTCCTCCCTGCAGCCGGCCTTCAGCCGGTCGACGATCTTGTGGCTGTGCGGCCCCGGCGCAAGCGCCTTGCCGGGCATTCACGCAGGCGTGCTTGCGGCGCCCCGCCGCGGTCCCCATCCTTGATCGGTGCCGGCAGAGGACGGGCGGATGGAAGCGACGACCAACAGCAGCACTCTCGATCTCATCGGCAACACCCCGATGGTCGAGGTCAGGCACCTGGACACGGGCCCCTGCCGGTTGCTGCTCAAGCTGGAAAGCCAGAACCCCGGCGGCTCGATCAAGGACCGCATCGGCCGGTCGATGATCGAGGCGGCGGAGCGCGACGGCCGCCTGAAGCCCGGCGGCACGATCGTCGAAGCGACGGCCGGAAATACCGGGCTGGGGCTGGCGCTGGTGGCCGCCCTCAAGGGCTATCGCCTGCTGATCATCGTTCCCGACAAGATGGCACAGGAGAAGATCTTCCATCTTCGGGCCCTGGGGGCGGAGGTGATCCTGACGCGCTCGGATGTCGGCAAGGGCCACCCCGACTACTACCAGGACATGGCAGAGCGGATCGCCGCCGAGCGCGACGGGGTCTACATCAACCAGTTCGGCAATCCCGCCAATCCGCTGGCTCACGAGACGACCACCGGCCCGGAGATCTGGGAGCAGACCGGCCATAGCCTGGACGCGGTCGTGTGCGGCGTCGGCTCCGGGGGCACGCTGACCGGCCTGTCGCGTTTCTTCGCCCGCGTGGCGCCCGAGGTGGAGATGGTGCTGGCGGACCCGGAGGGCTCCATCCTCGCCCACTACGTCGAAACGGGCGAGGTCAGCCGGGACGTCGGTTCCTGGGTGATCGAGGGCATCGGCGAGGACTTCCTGCCGCCGATCGCCGACCTGTCGCGGGTCCGGCGCGCCTACACCATCCCGGACCGGGAGTCGCTCGAAACGGCGCGTGCGCTGCTGCGCCGGGAAGGCATCCTGGCGGGCTCGTCGTCGGGGACGCTGATCGCCGGCGCGCTGCGGTGGTGCCGCGAGCAGACGACGCCGAAGACCGTCGTCACCTTCGTCTGCGACAGCGGCAACAAGTACCTGTCGAAGATGTTCAACGACTACTGGATGGTCGACCAGGGATTCATCGAGCGTCCGAAGACGGGGGACCTGCGCGATCTGATCTCGCGCCGGCACGCCGACCGGGCGACGGTCACGGTCGCGCCCGACGACAGCCTGCTGATCGCCTACGGCCGGATGAAGCTCTACGAGGTCTCGCAGCTGCCGGTCCTGGACGGGACGGGCAAGGTCGTGGGGATCCTCGACGAGAGTGACCTGCTACTGGCGGTGGTCGACGACGAGGCGCGTTTCCGGGAACCTGTGCGTTCCGCCATGACCTCCCGCGTGGAGACCCTGCCGGTGACCGCTTCGGTCCATGATCTGATGGCGGTTTTCGCCAAGGATCACGTCGCCGTCGTGGAAGACCGGGACGGCTTCCTCGGCCTGGTCACCCGCATCGACCTGATCAACCATCTCCGACGCAAGCTGAAGTGAAGGGGCGACCGCCGCCGATGTCCGATTCCCGCGCCAACCGCCAGGGCTTCTCCACCCGGGCCATCCATGCCGGCCAGAAGCCCGACCCGGCCACCGGCGCGATCATGACGCCGATCTACGCCACCTCGACCTACGTCCAGGAAAGCCCGGGCGTCCACAAGGGCTTCGAGTACAGCCGTTCGCAGAACCCGACGCGCGGCGCCTACGAGGCCTGCGTCGCCGACCTGGAGAACGGCAGCCGCGGCTTCGCCTTCGCCTCCGGCCTCGCCGCCACCTCGACCGTGCTGGAGCTGCTGGACAGCGGCAGCCACGTGATCGTCATGGACGACGTCTACGGCGGCACCTTCCGGCTGTTCGACAAGGTCCGGAAGCGTTCGGCGAACCTCCAGGCGAGCTTCGTCGACCTCAACGACATGGAGGCTCTGGCGGCGGCGGTCAGGCCGGAGACCCGGCTGATCTGGATCGAGACCCCGACCAACCCGATGCTGAAGCTGGTCGACCTCGCCGCCGTCGCCCGCTTCGCGCGCCAGCGCGGGATCCTCACCTGCTGCGACAACACCTTCGCCAGTCCCTGGGTGCAGCAGCCCCTCGACCTCGGCTGCGATCTGGTGATGCATTCGGCCACCAAGTACCTCAATGGCCACAGCGACATGGTCGGCGGCGTCGTGGTGGTCGGCGAGAACCGGGATCTGGCCGAGCGGTTGGCCTTCCTGCAGAACGCGGTCGGGGCGGTCCAGGGCCCGTTCGACTCCTTTCTGGCCCTGCGCGGACTGAAGACCCTGGCCCTGCGCATGCAGCGCCACTGCGAAAACGCCGCCGCGATCTCGGCCTTCCTGGAAACCCACCCGAAGATCGCCCGGGTGCACTACCCCGGCCTCGCCAGCCACCCGCAGAATGCGCTGGCCCAGCGGCAGATGCGCGCCGGCGGCGGCATGGTCACCGCCGTGCTCGCCGGCGGCCTTCAGGCCGCCACCGCCTTCCTCGAACGGGTCGAGATCTTCTCCCTCGCCGAATCCCTCGGCGGGGTCGAGAGCCTGATCGAGCACCCCGGCATCATGACCCATGCTTCGGTGCCGCCGGAGACCCGCGCCGCGCTGGGCATCGACGACGGCCTGGTGCGCCTGTCCGTGGGCGTCGAGGATGTCGACGATCTGCTCGCGGATCTCGACCGGGCGCTGGCGGCCGCCTGACGACTAGGCGAGAGCACCGCCGGCGGCGACCATGTCCTGCCGCCGGGCGAGAGAAACCTCGATCGCCAGAGCGACCGCCCGCAGCGAGACCGCGAGCGGCAGGACAGGCTGCGGCTGCTGCTCCGGCAGTGCGGGCAGGTGGATGAAGCCACCCCGCATCGTCCGCGCGCCCTCGGCCTGCCGCTGGCAGAGGGCATAGAAGACGTGGTTGCAGACGAAGGTGCCGGCGGTCTGCGATATCTCGGCGGGAATGCCTTCGTCACGCAGGCGGGCGGCGATGGCCTTGATCGGCAGGCCGGTCCAGTAGGCGGCAGGGCCACCGGCAACGACCGGCCGGTCGATCGGCCGTGAGCCCGCGTTGTCGGGGATCCTGGCGTCGTCTACGTTGATCGCCACCCGTTCCAGGGAAACCGCAGCCCGCCCCCGCGCCTCTCCCAGCGCGATCACCAGATGGGCGGCCGTCGCGGCCAGGGCCCTGTCGAGTTCCGCGATCGCTTCGCCGAAGACCACCGGCAGGCGCCAGGGAACCACCGTCGCCCCCCTGATCGTCCGGTCGGCGAACCGGCGCGCGACTTCCCAGGATGCGTTGAGCGCCGCCCCGTCGAAAGGCTCGAAGGCCGTCAGCAGCACCCGCTGCCCTGCCCCTTCGGGAAAGGCGGGCTCGGACATTGCTAGGCGGTCCCGGACGGTCGCCGCGTCTCGCCGGCCCGCAGCGCGCGGAGCACGGCCGGAATGGCCTGTACGAGGTCGTCGGCGATCATCCCCGGGCCCAGTTCGCGCGCGGCGGCCGCGTGCGCCCAGGCGCCCGCCGCCGCGGCCTCGAACGGCGGCAACCCCTGCGCCAGGAGGCCGCCGATCATCCCCGTGAGGACGTCTCCGGTGCCCGCCGTAGCCAGCCAGGGAGGTGCATGATCGAGAAGGGCGGCTCTGCCGTCGGGGGAGGCAACGACGGTGTCCGACCCCTTCGACAGCACGGTGCAGCCGGCCCGATCAGCCGCCGCCCTGGCACGGCTCAGGCGATCGCCCGACAGGTCGGGAAAGAGGCGCGCGAACTCCCCATCATGCGGCGTGAGCACCGCCCGCTGCCCGCGGAGGCGCTGGAAGAGGGTTTCTGGCGAATCGGCGAAGGCGGTCAGGGCGTCGGCGTCCAGGACGAGGCTGCGGCCGGCCTCCAGCGCCGCCGTGACCAACTGCTGGGTCTCGATGCCCCGGCCGAGGCCGGGCCCCATGGCCAGCGCATTGAGCCGGGCGTCGGTCAGCAGTGCCTCCAGGTCGGCGGGGCCGTCACAGTCCCGGACCATGATCGCTGCCGGTCCCAGCCTGTGCACCAACGCGGCCTCCGAAGGTGCGGCGACCGTGGTGAGGCCGGCGCCGATGCGCAGGCCGGCGAGCGCCGCGAGCCGCGCCGCCCCCGTCGACTGGCGCCCGCTGGCGACCAGCAGGTGCCCGAAGTGATACTTGTTCAGGTCGCCGCCCCGGGGCTGCCAGTGGCCGATCCACAGCGCCGGTGCATTCAGCCAGAGGTCCACGCCGACGGCATCGAGTGCGGCCGCTGGAATGCCGATATCGGCTACCACGACATCGCCGCAGAGGGCCCTGCCCGGCAGAAGCATATGGGCCGGCTTCGGGCGGAAGAAGGTCACGCTGACGGCAGCCTCGAAGGCCACCTCGCCAAGAGGAACGCCGGTGTCCCCCGCCACCCCACTCGGCAGGTCGACGGCGACCACCGGCAGGCCCTTGGCCCGGCAGGCCGCGGCGAGCGCGCGGACCGGCGCGTCCAGCGGCCGGGCGAGGCCGGCCCCGAAGAGGGCGTCGATCACCAGGCCCGCCCCGTCGAGCGTCTCGAGGGAAAGCGGCTCGAATGCGCAGGGACAGCAGCGGGCGTGTTGACCCGCGGCGCCGCCGTAGCTGTCCCGCGGCCGCATCGCGGCCAGCCGCACCGGCCAGCCCGCGGCAGCAAGGCGACGCGCCGCCACGAAGCCGTCGCCACCGTTGTTGCCGGGGCCGCAGAGAACGGTCACGGAGCGCCTCGACCAGCGCGCCTGCACCGCGTCGGCGACCGCCGCGCCGGCGGCCTCCATCAGCTGCGCCTCGGGAACACCCTGCTCCACCGCCCAGCGATCGCAGGCGGCCATGCGAGCGACCGTCAGGACGGCCAGCTCGTCGTGCCGCCGCATCTCAGAGCGGAACCGGGCGGCAGAACTGCTGGCTGCGCCGCGCCTCCATCGCGCGGCAGACCGCTTCGGCCTCGGCCCTGGTTGCCCAGCCGACCCCGACGGCCCGGTGGAAGGTCCCCTTGGCGGTCTCGATCTCGGGCCGCACCAGCGTCAGGCCCGCCGTGAGGTCAGGGAAGCGACCCGCCACCTCCGCCCACAGCCGCTCGGCTCCGTCCAGGGAGTGCATGGAGCCGACCCAGATGCCGTACTGCGGGTTGGCCGCGCCCCGTGTTACGGGGGCGGGCACTGCGGCCACCTGAGGCGGCCGCTCCCGCGGGGCCGGCGGGCTGTTCATCGCCGGCGCTGTCGGCGGCTCGATGAGGCGCGGCGCCGCCGCCGGTGTCGGAGGCGCGGCGCTGCCCGAGGAGGCCGTCATCGAAGAGGCCGTCGCCGGCACCGTCGCCGGCCGCCGCTCTGGTAGAGAGGGCATCGGCCCGGCTGGTGCCCCGACGCCGGCGGCGCGTCCCGCCGAAAGAGTCCCGGCGGGCGCGACCGTCGGCTGCGCGCCGTTCGCCACCACGTCCGAAGCGGTCGTCTGCAGCGATCCCGAGGCCGATTGGGGCGGCGCCGCGACGGCCATCGACGGCGAGGTTACCACCCTGCCGACCAGCGAGGTGGACGGCAGCGTGGTCGGACGCGCCGCCGTAGGCGCCACCGGTGCCTCGGCAACAGGGGCCTGCGCCGGGGGCGGCGGTACGATCGGGCGGGCGACCGACGCCGCGCCGCCGGAGGGCACTGCGGTCTGGCGATTGGCCGCGGTCATCAGCGCCGGGGCCGCCGCCAGCGGCGGCGGCTTCTGCGCCTTCACCCCGTCGGCCAGCAGCTTGGTGACGTTCTCGAGCGACGGCTGGTTTCCGCCGGCCGCCGCCTGCTGGTACCAGTAGAGGGCGAGGCCCTGGTTTTCCGGCACTCCAATCCCGTGGCGGCTCATCTCCGCGAGAGCGAACTGGGCCTCCGGCAGTTCGGCATCCGCGGCCCGGCGAAACCACAAGGCGGCCTGCGAGAGGTCGTTCTCGACGCCGAAGCCCCGATAGTAGGCCAGGGCGAGATTGTACTGCGCCTGCGCCTGCCCGCTCTCCGCAGCCCGGCGCCAGTACTCGGCCGCCTTCGCCGGGTCGCGGGTGACACCGCGCCCCTCCGCGTAGAGCATCGCGAGGTTGTTGTAGGCGGGCAGGACCCTGTCCTCGACCGCCTTCTGATACCACTGGACGGCGCGTACCGGGTCGGGGGCTATGCCCGGTCCGCCCGAATCGTAGAGCTTCCCGAGTCCGTACTTCGACAGAGGATCACCGCTGAGGGCGAGAGGCGTCCAGATCTCCTCGGCGCGCTTGGCGTTTCCGGCCTCGAAGGCCGCCAGACCGGAGTCGTAGGTCTGGGCCGCCGCCGTTCCGACCGGCAGGGCCAGAAAGGTGACAAACAGGACGACAAAAAGATTACGCATGGGCCTGGCGGCTCCCGCACTCGCCGTGTGAGGAAAGACTAAACCTCTTCAGCCCTTACGCAAACAGCCGAACCAGAAAATTTTAGATAAATGGAAAATGGGGTGACTGATGGGATTTGAACCCACGGCCTCCAGAGCCACAATCTGGCGCTCTAACCAACTGAGCTACAGCCACCACAGTCGAACCTCGGTACGACCCCGCCTCTCTAGTCCCGCCCCGCCAGCCCGTCAAGCGACGCGCCGCCATTGCCTTCCGTGCCCCTTTGCGGCAAGGCTCCAGCGGCCCGCACGGCTGCCGGCGGTACGCGGGTGGACGAACGGCGGGCGGACTGTGGAGGTTAGACGCCATGCTGAACCCGGCCGCCGCCCTTTCCCGGCTCGGCACCGAGACCGCCTTCGAGGTTCTCGCACGCGCCAAGGCGCTGGAGACCCAGGGGCGGAGCATCATCAATCTCGGTATCGGCCAGCCGGACTTCACCACGGCGCCGAACATCGTGGAGGCGGCGATCAAGGCGCTGCGCGACGGTCACCACGGCTACACCCCCAGCAACGGCATCGCGCCGCTGCGCCAGTCGGTGGCCGCGCATCTCGAGCAGCGTGCCGGCGTACCGCTCGACCCGGACCGGGTCCTGATCGTGCCCGGCGGCAAGGTGACGATGTTCTTCGCCATCCTGATCTGCGGCGAACCCGGCGTGGAGATCATCTACCCGAACCCCGGTTTCCCGATCTACGAGTCGGCGATCCGCTTCACCGGCGCCACCCCTGTGCCCCTGCCGCTGGAAGAGAGCAACGGCTTCTCCTTCCGTGCCGAGGCGCTGCTGGAGCGCATCAGCCCGCGCACCCGGCTGATCATCCTCAACAGTCCGGCCAACCCGACCGGCGGCGTCTCCGGCCGCCGGGAACTCGAAACCGTGGCGGCGGGACTGGCGGACCGGCCGGACATCGCCCTGCTGTCGGACGAGATCTACGGACGGATCCTCTATGACGGGGCGGAGCACGTCTCGCTGCTGTCCCTGCCGGAGATCCGCGATCGGGTGATCCTGCTGGACGGCTGGAGCAAGACCTACGCCATGACCGGCTGGCGCATCGGCTACAGCTATTGGCCGGAAGGGCTCTATCAGGCGGCAGAGCGTCTGGCCGTGAACTGCCATTCCTGCGTCAACGCGGCCGCCCAGTGGGCGGCCATCGAGGCCCTCGACGGTCCCCAGGACATGGTCGACCGGATGGTGCAGGCCTTCGCCGAGCGTCGCCGCCTCGTCGTCGACCGGTTGAACGCCATCGACGGCGTGGGCTGCGTGGCCCCCGGCGGCGCCTTCTACGCCTTCCCCAACATCACCGGGACCGGCATGGCAGCGAAGACCCTGGAGGTCGAGTTGCTGGAGCAGGCCGGTGTCGCCACCCTGGCCGGCACCTCCTTCGGGCGGCACGGCGAAGGGTACCTGCGTCTGTCCTACGCCAACTCCCTGGAGAACATCGCCGAGGCGCTGGATCGGATCGAGCGTCACCTGCAGGCGCGCCGGACAGCCGCCTAGGACGGCGGCACCGGGCACGCGTGCGGCCGCCTAAAAACTAGGCACCATGCCTCGTTCGTAGGCGAACTTTTCCGGCCGCCTGTCGCCCTCGGGCCCCGCTCCGCGCGGCTTTCGGGGCACCCTGGTCTTGGCACGAGTTCTGCTAGAGAGTGGGGGATGCCGGCAGGATACGGCCGGTCCATCCGTTTCGGGTACAGCGAAGCAGGGCAATGAAGAAGATCGAAGCCATCATAAAGCCGTTCAAGCTGGACGAGGTGAAGGAGGCGCTCCACGAAGTCGGAATTCGGGGAATCACCGTGACCGAGGCGAAGGGCTTCGGTCGTCAGAAGGGCCACACCGAACTCTATCGCGGGGCGGAGTATGTCGTCGACTTCCTGCCCAAGGTGAAAATCGAGGTCGTACTGGAGGACGGTCTGGTCGAACGGGCGGTGGAGGCGATTCTCGCCGCCGCCCGAACGGGCCGCATCGGCGATGGCAAGATCTTCGTTAGCACCATCGACGAGGCCATTCGCATCCGCACGGGAGAGCGTGGTCCGGACGCCGTCTGAGGCACCGGCACGAGCATCAACACAGCAACCAGGGCAGAAAGGACGGAGGATAAATGTCCGACCCCGCCAGCATCTTGAAGATGATCAAGGAAAACGACGTGAAGTACGTCGATTTCCGTTTTACCGACCCCCGGGGGAAGTGGCAGCACGTCGCCCAGCATATCGACACGGTCGACGAGGAGATGCTTTCGGAAGGCATCATGTTCGACGGCTCGTCGATCGCCGGCTGGAAGGTGATCAACGAGTCCGACATGAGCCTCAAGCCGGACCTGACCACGGCGGTCATGGACCCCTTCGCGGCCCAGCCCCAGTTGATCGTCGTCTGTGACGTCTACGACCCGGTCAGCGGCCAGCCGTACAACCGCGACCCCCGCACCACCGCCAAGAAGGGCCTCGCCCACATGGCGGCGAGCGGCATCGGCGACACGGCCTTCTTCGGCCCGGAAGCCGAGTTCTTCGTGTTCGACGACGTGAAGTTCTCGGTCGACATGAACCAGTCCTTCTTCCGCTTCACCAGCGAGGAAGGCCCCTATGTCAGCGGCGCCGACTTCGAAGAAGGCAACATGGGCCATCGGCCCCCGGTCAAGGGCGGCTACTTCCCGGTTCCGCCGATCGACTCAGCCGTCGATCTGCGCGCCGAGATGGTTTCGGTCATGCGCGACATGGGCGTGAAGGTGGAGAAGCACCATCACGAGGTGGCTCCGTCCCAGCACGAACTCGGCATCCGGTTCGAGACGCTGGTGAAGAGCGCCGACGCCATGCAGATCTACAAGTACGTCGTGCACAACGTCGCCCACTCGTACGGCAAGACGGCGACCTTCATGCCGAAGCCGGTCTATGGCGACAACGGCTCCGGCATGCACGTGCACCAGTCGATCTGGAAGGACGGCAAGCCGATGTTCGCCGGCGATCTCTACGCCGGTCTGTCCGAACTCGCGCTCTACTACATCGGCGGGATCATCAAGCACGCGAAGGCCATCAACGCCTTCACGAACCCGACGACCAACTCCTACAAGCGCCTGGTCCCGGGCTTCGAGGCGCCGGTGCTGCTGGCCTACTCGTCGCGCAACCGCTCGGCCTCCTGCCGCATCCCGTTCGGGGCGGGGCCGAAGGCCAAGCGCGTCGAGGTCCGCTTCCCCGATCCCTCGGCGAACCCCTACCTCGGCTACACGGCGATGCTCATGGCCGGCCTGGACGGGATCAAGAACAAGATCCATCCCGGCGACGCCATGGACAAGAACCTCTACGACCTGCCGCCGGAGGAGCTCAGCCTCGTTCCGACCGTCTGCGGCTCGCTGCGCGAGGCGCTCCAGAGCCTCGAGGCGGACCACGACTTCCTCACCGCGGGTGACGTCTTCGACAGGGACCAGATCGAAGGCTACATCGAGCTGAAGTGGGAGGAGGTCTACGCCTTCGAACACGCCCCGCACCCGATCGAGTACAAGATGTACTACTCGATCTGACTTCCGCGTTCTCTTGCCGACTGGGGCCCGCAGCTGCGCTGCGGGCCCTTTTCTTTTTCCGGACCTAATCGTCCAGGGCAGACATGACGGCAGCCACCGCCCGCGCCGCCGGCGCCGCCTCGCCGGCCAGCCCGGCCGCCACGCCGATGCGGTCGGCGGCCTGCCGGTTCTGGCTCATCTTCCACTTGCCGCTGATCTCACCGATCGTGACCTCGATGCCGACGATGCCCCGGAGCTGCGCAGCGACGAAGTCCGCCGGCGCATCGTCCACCTTCCACGCGCTTTCCCGCCCGCTCTCCTGATGGTTGGTAAGCGCGCCGACGAGCGCGCGCAGCCGCGACGGGTCGTCGAATGCACGCACCGTGCCGCGAACCTCCACGACCACATAGTTCCAGGTCGGAACGACACGCCCGTGCTGCTGCTTGGATGGATACCAGGTCGGTGAGACGTAGGCCTGCTCCCCCTGAAACAGGACCAGCGCCGGACGGCCCTCCCCGATGGTCTTCCAATGGCCGTTCGCCCGCGCCACATGGCCGAGCAACCGCCCCTTCTCCCCGTGCTGATCGTCGAACAGCAACGGCAGCAGGGTCGCCTCCGGCTCGTCCCCCTGCGCCGTGACCAGCGTGGCGAACACGATCCGGCGAATCGCGTCGTGAAGTACAGGCAGTCGCTCCTCGCGAAAGGCCTGGGGCAGGTACATGCTTGGTCCCCCCGGGCCCGAGCCGCCCGCTACAGATCCTCCAGGTCGGCCGCCACCGCCTCGGCGCGATACTCGGTTTCGCGCAGGCTGCTGTAGAAGACGGCGCCGAGCACATAGGCCAGATCGGCGCCGCCGTCCGACATGGGCAGCATGATACGTTCCGCCTTGAATACCCGCCCGTTCGGAAACGCCATGGGGCCTATGCGGTACTTCGGCACAGGCCGCTGCAGCATCTCCGTCCACTGCTGCGAGGTGTCCCCGCGCCTCACGAGAGGGAAGGTGGCGAAGACGGAGGTGTCCCGCAGGGACCGGCCGTAACGGGATTCGATCTCCTCGCCAGCGACGCGGATGATCAGGTCACCAGTGGCGGCATTCACCTTGAGGAACACGATGTTCGGCAGCAGCCGACCCAGCGGAATCGGATCGAACCGCTCCCGCGGCATCAGGTCGCCCACGCAGTTGGCGCGCCAGTACCGGAACAGGAACCGGACGTCGGCGTTCTCGACGTCCGAGATCCGCAGGAGGGATCCGCGCGGCTTCAGCAGGCTCAATCTGGCGGCACCAGTCTCGGTCGGTGAGCTTCGTCGATCGCAACGTAAATGAATGTTCCTTCCGTAACCTTAACGTCCTCGCCATCCCGATGCCGGCGAGCCCAGGTTTCGATGTGCACGGTCATGGAAGTCCGGCCGACGCGGACGATTTCGGCGTAGCAGCTCACCAGGTCGCCGATGAAGATGGGCTTGTGGAAGCGCATGGCCTCGACGGCCACGGTGGCGACCCGGCCGCCCGAGCGCAGCACCGCCGGCACCCCTCCGGCGATGTCCATCTGCGAGAGCACCCAGCCCCCGAAGATGTCGCCGTTGGCGTTTGCGTCGGCCGGCATCGCCAGCGTCCGCAGGGCCGGTTCCCTCACCGGCGGCCGTTCCGTCTGCTCCGTCATCACTCGCTCCCCCGGCGTGGCTGCTTCAGAAGCTACCACTATATCTCGTATCAAAATCCAGACGATCCCCTAGGCTTGCTGCCAGGAGCGTCCAAACTATAATGCCGGACCATGTCAGATCTCTTCCAGAGCGCCCCCCGCAACGACGACTATTCGGCCAAGGACATCGAAGTCCTGGAGGGCCTGGAGCCGGTCCGTCGGCGCCCGGGCATGTACATCGGCGGCACCGACGAACGGGCACTCCACCACCTCGTGGCGGAGCTGCTGGACAACGCCATGGACGAGGCGGTGGCCGGCCACGCCAACCGCATCGAACTGGAGCTCGCCGCCGGCAACCGGGTGACGATCCGCGACAACGGCCGCGGCATTCCCATCGACCCCCACCCGCGCTTCCCCGAGAAGTCCGCGCTCGAGGTCATCCTCACCACGCTGCATTCCGGTGCCAAGTTCTCGCAGAAAGCCTATCAGACGGCGGGGGGCCTGCACGGGGTCGGACTGTCGGTTGTCAACGCGCTCGCGACCGAACTGACGGTGGAGGTGGCCAGGGACAAGGTGCTCTGGCAGCAACGCTTCCGTCAGGGCAGGCCGGAAGGTCCGCTCGGCAAGATCGGTGCGGCGCCGAACCGGCGGGGGACGACCGTCTCCTTCGTGCCCGACGGCACGATCTTCGGCGAGTCGGCGCATTTTCAGCCGGCCCGCCTGTTCCGCATGGCGCGGGCGAAAGCCTACCTGCAGCGCGGCGTCGAGATCCGCTGGCGATGCGATCCGGGGCTTCTCGCGGGCGATACCCGCACCCCGGCCGAGGCGACGCTGCATTTTCCGGGCGGATTGGCGGACTTCCTCGCCGCCACCCTCGGGGAGCGGACCACCCTGACCGAAGCGAGCTTCGTCGGGGAGACGGCGCTTCCCGACGGCAGCGGCAAGGTGGAGTGGGCCATCGCCTGGCCGGAGGACGAGGAAGGCTTCGTCTCCAGCTACTGCAACACGGTGCCCACCCCTGACGGCGGCACCCACGAGCAGGGGCTGCGCGGCGCCCTTGTCCGCGGCCTGCGCAGCTTCGGGGAGCTGATCGGCAACCGGAAGAGCGGCTCGATCACCCCGGACGATCTGCTCGGCGGCGCCTGCGCGCTGCTGTCGCTCTTCATCCGCGACCCGCAGTTCCAGGGCCAGACCAAGGAGCGGCTGGCCAGCGCCGAGGCGACCCGGCTGATCGAGCCGGTGCTGAAGGACCACTTCGAACACTGGCTTTCGGCCGACCGTAGCCGCGGCGAGAAGCTGCTGCAGCGCACGCTGGAGCGTGCCGAGGACAGACAGCGCCGCAAGCAGGAGAAGGAGCAGGCGCGCAAGACGCCGACGAACCGCAAGCTGCGGCTTCCGGGCAAGCTCACCGACTGCTCCCGCAACACCCCGGAAGGGACCGAGATCTTCCTGGTCGAAGGCGATTCGGCCGGCGGTTCGGCGAAGCAGGCGCGCAACCGCGAGACCCAGGCCGTGCTGCCGCTGCGCGGCAAGATCCTGAACGTCGCCAGCGCCTCCCTGGAGAAACTGAAGGCCAACCAGGAGATCTCCGACATCCTGCTGGCGCTCGGTGCCGGCACGCGCGACGGCTTCGACCCGGGCCGGCTGCGCTACGAGCGGGTCATCATCATGACCGACGCCGATGTCGACGGCGCACACATCGCATCGCTGCTGATCACCTTCTTCTTCCGCGAGATGCCCGGGCTGATCGAGGCCGGCCGGCTGTTTCTCGCACAGCCGCCGCTCTACCGGCTGAGCCAGGGCGGCAAGACGCTGTTCGCGCGCGACGACGCCCACAAGGAGGAACTGCTCCGGACGGCCTTCGAGAAGCGCGGCAAGGTCGAGGTCTCCCGCTTCAAGGGCCTGGGGGAGATGCCCTCGGCGCAGCTGAAGACGACGACCATGGACCCGGCGGCGCGGACGCTGCTGCGGGTGGTGATCGGGGACAGCGGCGAGCCGGAGCTGGCGATGGAGGGGCGCCGGGAGGCCGCGGGCCTGATCGAGCGCCTCATGGGGCGCCGCCCCGAGCTGCGCTTCGCCTTCATCCAGGAGCGGGCCAGGACGGTCGAAAGCGAGACCCTGGACGTCTAGGCCTCAGCCCAGCAGCTTCGTGCGGTGGCCCAGCGTGTCGCAGACGTAGACCTTCTTCACCACCATGTAGAACACCACCGTCAGCGGGGCGGCGAAGAACAGGCCGAGGGGCCCGAAGACCAGGCCCATCGCCGTGACGGCGAACAGCGTGAGGGCGGGCGGCAGCGAGACGACCCACCGCTGCACGATCGGCATGAGCAGGTTGCTCTCCAGCTGCTGGACCACGAGAAACAGCCCGATCGTCCAGAGCACGATGTTGAAGTCCTGCGACAGCGCCGCCAGCAGCGCGGGTATCGCCCCCAGGATAGGCCCGACGAGGGGAATGAATTCGGCGAGCCCGGCGAACAAGCCGAGGGCGAGGGGCGACGGCACGCCCAGGATCCACAGGCCGATGGTCGTCATGACGCCGACGACCGTCATCGAGATGAGCTGGCCGAGCAGCCAGCGGCGCAAGGCTTCGCCCACGAGATCCAGGGTCTCTCCGACCTCCTCCTGCGCCGCCTGCGGCACCAGCAGCAGCAGGCCCTTGCGGTAGATGGCCGGCTGCACCGCCAGATAGATGCCGCCGAAGACCAGGATGACGGCATCCGCGATGATGCCGATCATCGATCGCGCGGCTCCGAAGATCTGACCGAGCAGGCCGCTGCCCAGCATGCCGCCGAAATCGCCACCGTCCGAGGAGGCCGACGGCCCCACATCCATCCGCTTTCCGCCCGGACCGGCCCCCTCGGCCGCGACTGTCCCGTCCGAAACCGACCCGTCGGAGGCGCCGTCGTTGCGTCCGTCGGCCTCACCGACGGCTCCGCTGATCGCATCGGGCAGCACACGCTCGCTGAGATGCGACATGCCCACCGACTGCTCCAACCGGTCCACCGCCTGAGGCAGGCGCTCGGCCAGGTCGCGGACCTGGGCGCTCAACTGCCCGCCGATCAACCAGGAAAAGGCCAGGATGGCCACGGCGAGAAGCAGCGACACCACCGGAACGGCCCAGCGGTAGCCCATCCCCAGGTGCTGAACGAAGGGATCGGCGAGCGCGCGCAGGATGATCGCCACCAGCACCGCGCCGAATACCAGCAGCACGACGTGCAGGCTCTCCCAGAGGAAGATCGCCACCAGGAGGACCAGTCCGATCACACCTGCAGCGATCAGCACGCGCCGCGCATAGCCTGCCTGCGTGAGGTGTTCGACCGCCATGCCCTCTCCTGCCTGTTCCGCCGCGTAGCAGCGGCTGCCCTTGCCCAATGCTCGTGGCGCGGGTGCGTTCCGTCCGCCCCGGAAGGTTCACATCGCCGCAACGCCGACGGCTTCGGAACCTTCACCCGCAGGGCGCGTTCGGCCGCGTCATGAGACGCGATCAGACGTGGTGGCAAGGCGCGGTGATCTACCAGATCTATCCGCGCTCCTTCAGAGATCTGTCCGGCGACGGGGTCGGCGATCTGAGCGGCATCATCGAGAAGCTGGACTACGTGGCCGACCTCGGGGTCGACGCCATCTGGATCTCGCCCTTCCTCAAGTCGCCCATGAGGGACTACGGCTACGACATCGAGGACTACCGCACGGTCGACCCTCTGTTCGGGACGCTGGACGACGTCAAGCAGCTGATCGAACAGGCGCACGAGCGGGGGCTGAAGGTCCTGATGGACCAGGTGTTGAGCCACACTTCGGACCAGCACGCCTGGTTCCAGGAGAGCCGCTCGTCGCGCGACAACCCCAAGGCCGACTGGTACGTCTGGGCCGACCCGCGGCCCGACGGCACGCCGCCGAACAACTGGCTGTCCGTGTTCGGCGGCCCGTCGTGGCACTGGGACCCGCGCCGCGACCAGTACTACCTGCACAACTTCCTGAGCGCTCAGCCGGATCTCAACTACCACAACCCCGCTGTGCAGGACGCGGTGCTGGACCTCTGCCGGTTCTGGCTCGACCTCGGAATCGACGGGTTCCGGCTCGACGTCTGCGCGTTCTATTTCCACGACAAGGCGCTGCGCGACAACCCGCCCTCCGACCACCCGCCTGCCGGCGCGCACTTCAACTTCAATCCCTATTCCTTCCAGAAGCACATCCGCGATATCGGGCAGCCGGAGAACCTGGACTTCCTGGCGCGGCTGCGGGCGCTGGCCGACGAATACGAGGATCGCGCCCTGCTCGGGGAATTGCATGAGAGCGAGGGCGTCAGCCTGCACCGCGACTACACGGGGGCGGACCGGCTGCACCTTGCCTACGGCTACTGGCTGCTGGGCGCCCATCGGATCGACGGACCGCTCGTGCAGGGCCTGGTGGAGGACCTCGGCTTCGAGGAGGGCGCCGGATGGCCCTGCTGGGCGCTCGACAACCACGACTTCATGCGGGCTCCCACCCGCCTGCACCAGGGGGCGGAGACCCCCGACTTCACCATCGCCATCCTGGCGGCCCTCGCCTGCCTGCGTGGCTCTGTCTGCCTCTATCAGGGCAGCGAACTGGCCCTTCCGGAGGCCGAGGTGCCCTACGAGCGGTTGCTCGACCCCTACGGCCGGGAGTTCTACCCGGTGTTCAAAGGCCGCGACGGGTCCCGCACGCCGATGCCCTGGCAGCACGACGGCAATCACTGCGGCTTCAGCGAGGCCGAGCCCTGGTTGCCGATACCCGACGACCATCGGCGCCGCGCCGTCGATCTGCAGACGACCAGTCCCGGCTCGGCGCTGAACCTGCTCCGCCGTTTCCTGCACTGGCGCCGCGAGCGGCCGGCCCTGCGGTACGGAACGCTCCGCTTCCATTCCACCGGCACCGACCTGCTGGTCTTCGACAGACGAACGGGCGATTCCGGCATCGTCTGCATCTTCAACCTCGGCGACGAGGAGCGCCAGGTTCCCCTGTCGGCACTGCCGCTGGGCGACGACCTCACGGGCCACGGCTTCGGCGGGACCCGGCGGGACGGCAGTCTGCACCTCGCACCCTGGACCGCACACTTCGGAGTGACGACATGACCTGGCCAGACCAGCCGGCCCTCGTCCCGCCGGACGCTCCGCCCGTCCTGCTGTCGGAGCCTCCCGACGACGAGTGGTGGCGCGGCGCGGTGATCTATCAGATCTACCTGCGCTCCTTTCAGGACTCCAACGGCGACGGCATCGGCGATCTGCCGGGCGTTCTCCGGCGGCTCGACTACATCGCCAGCCTCGGCGTGGACGCCGTCTGGCTTTCCCCCTTCTATCGGTCCCCCCAGAAGGACTTCGGCTACGACGTCTCCGATTTCCGCGCCATCCAGCCGGAGATGGGGAGTTTCGAGGACTTCCGGCAGTTGAGACAGGCGGTCCGCGAGAAGGGCCTGAAGCTCCTGATCGACTTCGTTCCCGGACACACCTCGGAAGAGCATCCCTGGTTCCAGGAGAGCCGCAGCAGCCGCGACAACCCCAAGGCCGACTGGTACGTCTGGGCCGATGCGGCGCCCGACGGGACGGCGCCCAACAACTGGATCTCGTCCTTCGGCGGCCCGGCCTGGACCTGGGACCCGCGTCGCAGCCAGTTCTACTTCCATCCCTTCCTGTCCTGCCAGCCGGCCCTGGACCTGACGAACCCCGCAGTCCTGGAGGCGGTCCTGAACGAGCTGGGCTTCTGGCTGCGCCAGGGCGTGGACGGCGTGCGGCTGGACGCCGTGCAGTGCATCACCTGCGACCCCGACCTGCGCTCGAACCCGCGGGTCTCGCGGAAGGGTTCACCCATTCTGCTCGGCGGGGGACCCGCCAATCCCTTCGCCAGGCAGGTTCACCTCTTCGACCGGGATGTGCCGGAGGCGCTCGACATCTTCCGGGCCTTGCGGCGGAAGGTGGATGAAACCGACGGAGAAAGGGTGCTGCTCGGGGAGCTGTCGGACGTCGACTCCCCCGTGGTGTGCGAGAAATACACCAGCGGCCGGGACGGCCTGAACCTGACCTACGACTACGACCTGATCAACGTTCCCTCCACGGTCAAAGACTGGCGGCGGATCCTGGTGCGCGAGCGCGAGACGATCCAGGCCGGCTGGACGATGAACGTCCTCGGCAACCATGACGCGACGCGGGCGCTCTCGAACTTCGGCCAGTGGGCGGTCGACCTCGGCCGCGGTGAGGAGATGGCGAAGCTCCTGCTCGTCATGCTGGTGACCTTGCGTGGCGGTGCCTGCCTCTATCAGGGCCAGGAGCTCGGGCTGACCGAAGCCGACATCCCCGACGATCAGATCGTCGACCCCTGGGGCCTGCATCTCTGGCCGGACTTCAAGGGGCGCGACGGCTGCCGGACGCCCATGCCGTGGGAGAGCGAGGGCAGGAACGCCGGCTTCACCGCCGCCGCCCGCCCCTGGCTGCCGGTTCCGAAGGCCCATCGGGCCGCCGCCGTCGACCGCCAGGAGCGCGACGAGACCTCCCCCCTGTCCTTCTGCCGACGCTTCCTCTCCTGGCGCCGGCAGATGCGGCCGCTGCTTCTCGGCGACATCCGCTTCCTCGACGTCGAGGACCCGCTGCTCGCCTACGAGCGCTTCGATCAGGAGCGGAATCTTCTGGTCGCCCTGAACTTCAGCACCGAGACGCGGGAACTGGTGGGACGGCCCAACCTGCAACCGGTCGATCCGCCAGGGGTGACCGGCAGGATCATCGACGAGGGGGTAGAACTGCCGCCGCTGGCCGCAGCCATCGCCGAGCAGCGCCCGCCCCGCCGCTGAGAGCGGACAGCCCTCGGCTGCGAAAAAGGCGTGCCCGGATCGCGGCGCCGCGCGCCAAGATCCGCGAGCAGCGCAGTTGGAAGAGGCACGTTGGAACGTTCGAAGCACAACGGTAGCGGGGCCGTGGTGGGCTGGGTGTCGCTGCTGGTGCTGTCCGCCGCGGCGGCCGCCATTCTCGAGTACGCGGCCGTTCCGGCCGCTCTGCTCATCGGTCCCATGGCCGTCGGCATCGGCGTCGCCCTCTGCGGCGCCGAACTGCGCCTGCCCTTCCCGGCCTTCGTCCTCGCCCAGGGCGTGATCGGAACGCTGATCGCCATGTCGATCACCCCGGACGTTCTCGACTCCTTCACCCACCACTGGCTGCTCTTCCTCGCCATCGTCCTGGTGACCATCGTCGCGAGCAGCGCCATCGGCTGGCTGCTCAGTCGCTACGGCAGCCTGCCCGGGACGACGGCGGTGTGGGGTTCCTCTCCCGGCGCGGCCTCGGCCATGGTGGTGATGGCGGAGGCCTTCGGCGCCGACTTCCGGCTGGTCGCCTTCATGCAGTACTTCCGGGTGCTCTGCGTGGTGGTCGCGGCGTCCGCGATCGCCAGCTTCTGGCTCGACGCCCCACAGACCGGCGGGCAGAGCGCCCACTGGTTCCCTCCTCTCCTCTGGCCGGATTTCGCGGTGACTCTCGCCGTCGCCTTCGGCGGCGCGCTGCTCGCCTCGCGGCTGCGCATTCCGGCGGGCGGCATCCTGCTGCCGATGCTGGTCGGCTCGGTCCTGCACGGCGGCAGCTTCGTCGAGCTGCAGCTGCCGCCCTGGCTCCTCGCTGTCGCCTACGCCGTCCTGGGCTGGACCATCGGCCTGCGCTTCACCGCCAAGGTCATAGGCTACGCCGCCCGCGCCCTGCCGGAGATCATGCTGTCGAACGTCATCCTGATCGCCTTCTGCGCGGGCCTGTCGGTGGCGCTGACGGCGGTCATCGACGTCGATCCGCTCACCGCCTATCTCGCGACCAGCCCGGGCGGGATCGATACCGTCGCCATCATCGCGGCCGGCAGCAACAGCGTGAACCTGGGGGTCATCATGACCATCCAGGCGGTGCGGGTGTTCCTGGTCGTGCTGCTGGGTCCGCCCATCGCCCGGATGCTCGCCCGCCACGGCAAGGTTCACCGCCCCGGAGAATAACCCTCCGGGCTGCGCGCAGCTTCCGGCGGCAAGGCCCGCCGCAGGAAGGCGTCCATGTCCCGCGCCGCCGTCTCGACGTGCCGGCGCAGGGTGGCCGCTGCCACCTCCGCGTCGCCGGCCTCGGCGGCGTCCACCATCGCCCGGTGCTCGCCCTGGGACAGGTGCTCGCGGCCAATGGCCGAGAGATGGAAACGCAGGTAGCGGTCGGCGGCCGCCAGCTGCTGATCCACCAGCGCCAGCAGGCGCGGTCGGCCGGCCTTGCCATAGAGGCAGAGATGGAAGCGGCGGTTGAGTTCGCCCAGCCGCCCCAGATCCGGCTCGGCGTCCATCTCGGCCACCAGCTCCCGCGCCCGGGCGAAGTCGTCTGCCTGAAGGTTCGGGATGGAGAGCAGCAGCGCCGCCGGCTCCAGAGCCGCGCGGATGGCGTAGTTGTCGGCGGCGTCCTCCGGCGAGATCTGCGTCACCACCGCCCCCCGGTGAGGCACGAAGTCGACCAGGGCCTGCGCCTCCAGCTGGCGCAGGGCCTCGCGCACCGGCATCCGGCTGACCCCGAAGGCCTCGGCCAGCTCCTCCTGGCGCAGCGGCGCACCGCCGGCCAGACGCCCCTGCAGGATGGCGCCGCGCAAGGCGGCCTCGACGAACTCCGTGGCGGTGCGAAACCGCGGCCCGGCCTCCCGGGCCAGGGCGCGCAGAGCGTTCAGATCGGCGTCGGGCATGATGCTGCCAACGTTGATTGGATCCAATCGCCAGGATACGTTGCTCGCCGCTTTCCCACCAGGGTCGAGATCGCCGATGACCACCAAAGCCGCCGACCTTGTTCAGCCGGCCGTTGCCGGCGTCCTCGCCGCCGTCGTCGGCTTCGCCAGCGCCTTCGCCATCGTCCTGCAGGGCCTGGCGTCGGTCGGCGCCGACGGGCGGGAGGCCGCCTCCGGGCTGCTCGCGGTCTGCCTCGTCCAGGGCGGCCTGACGATCTGGCTGAGCCTGCGCCGGCGGATGCCCATCGCCCTCGCCTGGTCGACGCCCGGCGCCGCGCTGCTGATCGCCACCGGGGCACCCGACGGGGGTTTCTCCGCGGCCGTCGGGGCCTTCCTCTGCTCGGCCGCGCTGATCGTCGTGGCCGGCCTCTGGCGGCCCTTCGCCCGGGCGGTGGCGGCGATCCCCATGTCCCTCGCCGCCGCCATGCTGGCCGGGGTGCTGCTCGACATCTGCCTGGCACCGGTGCATGCGGTCGAAGCCATGCCGGCGCTGGCCCTGCCGATCGTCGCCGCCTGGGCGATCGGCTGGCGCTTCGCCCGCCTCTGGGCGGTCCCCCTCGCGGTGGCCGTGGCTGCCGGCGTCATCGTCTTCGCCACGCCGCTGCCCAGCCTGACGGACATCCGGCCCGACCCGGTCCTGGTGCTGCCGACCTTCTCCGTCGACGCGATCGCCAGCATCACCGTGCCGCTCTTCCTCGTCACCATGGCCTCGCAGAACGTGCCCGGACTGGCCGTGCTGACGGCCAACGGCTACCGACCCGACCCGGCGCCGCTCTTCGTGGTGACGGGCCTCGGCAGCGTGGCGACGGCGCTGTTCGGCGGCCACTTGGTCAACCTCGCGGCCATCACCGCTGCCCTCTGCGCCTCACCCGAGGCCCATCCGGACCCGCGGCGGCGATGGGTCGCGGCCGTGGCCAACGGCCTGACCTACCTGCCGCTCGGCCTCTTCGCCGCCTTCGCGGCCGCCTTCGTCGCCGCCTCGCCGCCCCTGCTGATCCAGGCGGTCGCCGGCCTCGCCCTGCTGGGAAGCCTCGCAGGTGCGCTCACCTCCGCCCTCGCCAACGAGCGGGAGCGCCTGCCGGCGCTGGTCACCTTCGTGACCGCCGCCTCCGGCCTCTCCTTCTTCGGCATCGGCGCGGCCTTCTGGGGCCTGCTCGCCGGCGGCGCGCTGCTGGCCCTCGACCGCCTGCGGCCGGGAGACCCCGCTACGGCGTGAAGGTGGGGGCGGCGTGGACAGGCTGGGGCGCGCGGTCTATCTGCTAGGCTGTCGGCCATGCGGCGATGGCCGGAGCTGCACCAGGGAGACGAGCATGGCGGATTTCCGCGCCCCGATCGAGGACATGACCTTCACCCTCCGCCACATCGCGGGCCTGGACGAGATCGCGAGCCTGCCGCCGTTCCAGGAGGCGCAGCCCGACCTGGTCGCCGCCATCCTGGAGGAGGCCGGCAAGCTGGCCGGCGGGGTGCTCGCGCCGATCAACCGCGCCGGCGACCTGGCCGGCAGCGTCTACGAGAACGGCGTGGTCCGCACCCCCGAGGGGTTCAAGCAGGCCTACGCCGCCTTCGTCGACGGCGGCTGGAACGCCCTGCCCTTCGATCCCGACTACGGCGGTCAGGGCATGCCCTGGACGCTGGCCCTGGCGGTCCAGGAGCTGTGGAACGCGGCGAACATGTCGTTCGCCCTCTGCCCCCTGCTGAACCAGGGCGCCGTCGAACTGCTGCAGGCGCACGGCTCGCCGGAGCAGAAGGCCGCCTACCTGCCGAACCTGATCAGCGGCCGCTGGACCGGCACCATGAACCTGACCGAGCCGCAGGCCGGCTCCGACGTCGGGGCGGTGAAGACCCGGGCGGTGCCGGAGGGTGACCACTACCGGATCAGCGGCCAGAAGATCTTCATCACCTACGGCGAGCACGACTTCGCCGACAACATCATCCACATGGTGCTGGCGCGCACCCCCGATGCACCTGCCGGCACCAAGGGCATCAGCCTCTTCATCGTGCCGAAGTTCCTGCCCGACGCCGAAGGCCGGCCGGGGCGCCGCAACGACCTGCGCTGCGTGTCGATCGAGCACAAACTGGGCATCAACGCCTCGCCTACCTGCGTCATGGCCTTCGGCGACGACGAGGGCGCGATCGGCTGGCTGATCGGCGAAGAGAACCGCGGCATGGAATACATGTTCACCATGATGAACAACGCGCGCCTCGCCGTCGGCATGCAGGGCGCGGCCATTGCCGAGCGGGCCTACCAGCAGGCGCTCGACTACGCCCGCCAGCGGGTGCAGGGCCGGACGGCCAGCGGCAAGGGCCCGATCTTCGAGCATCCCGATGTCCGCCGCACGCTGCTGACCATGAAGGCGCTGACCGCCGCCAGCCGCGCGCTCTGCTACTACACCGCCTCGGGCCTGGACCGCGCCAGGGCGCTGCCCGACGAGGCCGCGCGCCAGCAGGTCAAGGCGGAAGTGGTGGAGCTGCTCACCCCCATCGCCAAGGCCTGGAGCACCGACATCGGTTGCGAGGTCGCCTCCCTGGGCGTGCAGATCCACGGCGGCATGGGCTTCATCGAGGAGACGGGGGCCGCTCAGCACTACCGCGACGCGCGCATCCTGCCGATCTACGAGGGGACGAACGGCATCCAGGCCCTGGACCTGATCGGCCGCAAGATCTGCCGCGTCGGCGGCGCGCCGGCCCGTGCCTTCCTGCGGCAGGTGGACGAGACGGCGAGCGCGCTGAAAGCCGCCTCGGACCCCCGGCTCGTCACCATCGGCGAGAGCCTCGCCAGCGCCGCCGCGGCCCTGGGCCAGGCCACCGACTGGCTGCTCGACCGCTGGACGGCGGCCCAGCCGGAAGCGGCGGCCGGCGCCACCGCCTACCTGCGCCTCTTCGGCATGGTGGCCGGCGGCTGGCTGCTCGGAAAGGGCGCCCTCGCCGCCGCCGACCTGGCGCCGCAGGCGAACGGGGCGGCCGCCTTCTACGACGGCAAGATCGGCCTCGCCCACTTCTACGCGGAAGCTCTCCTGCCTGCGGCCGCCGGCCAGGCGCTCGTCGCCATGCGCGGGGCCCCGGCCACGCTGGCCGTACCCGACAGCGCGTTCTGAGGCCTCGACTGCGACTTGATCTCACGCAAGGACAGGACGCCGCCCGGGGCGGCATGTTGCGTTTTTGAGGAGAGGTGGAAGCGATGCCGGAAGAAGAGATCGTCTGGGTGATCGAGCAGGAGGAGCCGCGCTGGGTGGTCTCCTGCCAGCACAGCCCGACCGGTCACTTCAAGGACCGTACCAGCGCCATGCATGCGGCCGTGGAGGACGCCCGTCGCCTGCAGCAACAGGGCCACAGGGTCACCGTCCGGGTGCGGCGGGCCGACGGCTCGCTGCGCGACCTGCCGCCGGACTTCATCGAGCCCTGAGGGGGAAGGCCGGCCGCTCAGAGCCAGCGCCCCTTGTCGAGGATGGCCAGGGTGTACTCGCGGTAGGTCATGCCCAGCTCGGCGGCCCGTGCCAGCCGCCGCAGCACGACCTCGCGGGGCCGCGTCTTCCAGGCCGCCGCCTGGGCCTTGCGCCAGCAGTGGGCACGCCACGTGCGCTCGGGGTCGAGCGGCGGCCCGCCGTTGTGGCCGATGGTGGCAGGAGGTTCCGACGCCGGCATCTTCGATCAGGGTCCTTCCAGAGGCGACAGACTAGCATCATGCCCCATCACCTCCACAGCCTGGACGTGCGGACACGCGGTCGCGGCCTCGTCGAGATCACCGGGCCTATCGTCGCCTGGGTGGCCGAGCATCCGGTCGAGGCCGGACTGCTCACGGTCTTCTGCCGGCACACCTCGGCCTCGCTGCTGATCCAGGAGAATGCGGACCCGGACGTGCGCCGCGATCTGGAGGCCTTCTTCGAGACCATCGCGCCGGAGGAGCCGGGCCGCTACGTCCACCACGCCGAGGGGCCGGACGACATGCCGGCGCACCTGCGCACGGCGCTGACCCAGGTGCAGCTTTCGGTGCCGGTCTCCGGCGGGCGCCCGCTGCTGGGCACCTGGCAGGGCATCTACCTCTTCGAGCACCGCCGCGCGCCCCACCGGCGGCAGGTCGTGCTGCACCTGGCGGGCGACTGAGGCCGAGGGAGCCCTCAGTCGCCGCTGGGGCCGAAGGGCAGCCGGATCGCGACCAGGAGGCCGCCGGACGGCCTGTTGTGCGCCTCGATGCTGCCGCCATGGGCCAGCACGGATCGGCGGGCGATCGCCAACCCCAGGCCGAAGCCGGGCCCGCCGGCATCACCGGCCCGCACGAAAGGCTCGAAGATCTGACCGAGCCTGTCCGGCGGGACCCCCGGGCCGCTGTCCGCCACGAGGATTTCGTAGCATCCGGCCACCGGATCGGCCCGCACCGCCACCTCCACGCCCTGATCGCGCTTCGAATAGCGCAAGGCATTGCGCACCAGGTTCTCGATCGCCCGACGAATGATCTCAGCGTCGCCGCGGACCGTCGGCGCCTGGGCCGGCACGGCCTGCATGTCGCAGGCGATGGCCACGCCCGAAGCCTCGGCCTCGAAGCGGGCGTCCGCCACCACCGACGCGACCAGTGCCTGAAGGTCGAAATAGCCTTCGCGCAGCGGGACGCCGCTCTCGAGCCGGGACAGGGTGAGCAGCTCGCCCACGAGGGCGCTGAGGCGCCCCGTCTCCGCCTCTATGCGGTCGAGCGAGCCGGCCACCTTCTGCGGGGCCTGGCGGGCGAGCCCGAGCGCCATCTGCAGGCGCGCGAGCGGCGAGCGCAGCTCGTGGGAGACGTCGTGGAGAAGCTGGTCGCGGGCGGCGACGAGCTGCTGCAGGCGGGTAGCCATGCGGTCGAAGTCGTGGGCGAGGTCCGCGATCTCGTCTCTCCGCCGGCCAATGGCCGGCCCCAGCCGGACGTCGAGAGCACCGGCCGCCAGCCGCTCGAAGCCACGCCGCAGCCGCTCGATGGGGCGGGTGAGATACCAGGCGAGGGCCGCGCTGAACAGCAGGCCGCCGGCCCCACCGAAAACCAGCACCTCCCAGGGAATCGAAAGCGGGCCCGGCCGTCTCCGGCGAGGGACGGCGGGGTCGAGGGCGTAGACCACCCGCCACTCGGGCGCCTCGGCGACGGGACCGGCCTGCTGCGCCAGGACGGTCCAGCCAGCCGGGGCACCGCCCTCGTTCCCGACCGCCAGGAAGAGCCGCCGGCGCTCGACCGACGGCCAAGCCTCCAGCAGCGCGTCGTAGGCAGGCCTGCCACCCCGCTCCAGCGCCGACGCCGCGGCAGCGACCTGCAGAGGGGCAGCGGCCTCGGCCAGGGCGCGCGGGTCAGGCGGCGGCGGCGAGCCGTAGAGGGTCAGAAGAAGCCACAGGCCTTCGACGATCAGCACGAAAGTCAGCCAGAAGCCGAAGAGGATCTTCCAGAACAGGCGCCTGCGCACCCTAAGCCGTCCCGGCCCGGTAGCCGAAGCCCCGCACCGTCTCGATCGCCGCCTCCGACAGGCCCGCTGCCGTCAGCTTCTGCCGCAGATTGCTGACGTGGACGTCGATGCTTCGGTCGTAGGGCTCACGGGCACGGCCGAGCACCCTCAGGGAAAGTTCGTCCTTGCTCACGACGTTGTCTCCGGCCCGCAGCAAGATCTCCAGCAGGTTGAACTCGGTGGCCGTGAGGTCGACCCGCCGCTCGTCGCACTCCACCTGTCGGCGTGCCGGATCGAGCCGCAGGCTGCCGAGCCGCAGCGGCAGTGGCGTGGCCGCGCTGTTCACCGAAGAGAGCTCGCCGCTGCGCCGTAGCACCGCCCGCAGCCGGGCCACCAGCTCACGGGGATAGCAGGGCTTGGGCAGGTAGTCGTCGGCCCCCATTTCCAGGCCGATGACCCGATCCACGTCGTCCCCGCGTGCCGTCAGCATGATGATCGGCACGCGGCTTGCGGGCCGGAGCCGGCGCAGCACGTCGATCCCGCTGCCCCGCGGCAGCATGATGTCCAGGATGACGGCGGCGTAGCGGCCCGACAAGGCAGCCGCGATCCCATCCTCACCGGTATGGACGACGTCGGTCTCGAAGCCTTCGCCGGCGAGATACTCCACCAGCATGGAACAGAGCTCGGCATCATCGTCGATCAGCAGCAGGCGCACCGGCGGACCTCGTTCGGCAGGAAAGCAGGATAAGGGACGGGACGGCGGTGCCGGTACTGGCCCACGGCCGTCTTTACGTAAACTTTACACAGTCTTTTCACGGCCTTAACCGCCGGCGCCGTTCCACTTCCCCATCTGTTCCTCGAGGCGTCGCGGAAGGAACTCCGCATCGGCGCCGCCCTATCGGACGACCGGGACCTTGCACCGTGACCGCAGCAGCTGGAGCTATTCGAAAGACGCGCCGCCGATGGCTCTTGCCGCTCGCCGTGATCTGCCTCGCCCTCGTCGGCGGCGCCACCTGGACCCACAGGGTTCTCTCCTCGAGCGCTCCAGCCACGCCCGAGACCGTCACCGTCGCGACCGGCGACATCGAGGACACTGTCCTGGCGAACGGCACCGTCGAAGCCTTCAAACTGGTGAGCGTCGGCTCCCGGGCGTCCGGCCAGATCAAGTCCCTCAAAGTCGACATCGGCGACACCGTGAAGGCGGGGGAGGTCATCGCCGAGATCGACTCGCTGACCCAGCAGAACGATCTGCGCGACGCCGAAGCCTCTCTGCGGGACGTCAAGGCACAGCTCGCCGCCAAGCAGGCGATCCTTCGCCAGGTGCAACTGGCCTTCAAGCGGCAAAAGCAGATGCTGGGCCAGAACGCGACGTCCCGGGCCGACTACGAGGATGCCGAGGCGGCCCTGGCATCGACCGAGTCCGAGATCGCCGCCCTGGAAGCCCAGATCGCGCAGGCCGAGATCTCCGTGGACACCGCGACGGTGAACCTCGGCTACACGACGATCACCGCGCCGATGGACGGCACCGTGGTGGCCGTGCCGGTCCAGGAGGGGCAGACGGTCAACGCCGTCCAGGAAGCCCCTACGATCATCAAGCTCGCCCGCCTCGACATCGTGACCTTCGAGGCCGAAATCTCCGAAGCCGACGTGATCCGGGTCGAGCCGGGCATGAAAGTCTATTTCACCATCCTGGGCGAGCCGAAGCGTCGCCGCTACGCCACCCTGCGGTCGATCGAGCCCGCCCCTCCCTCGGTGACCGAGGATACCTCCACCTCCTCTACCAGTTCCTCGAGCGACAGCACCAGCTCGGCGATCTACTACAATGCCCTGTTCGACGTCCCCAACGTCGACGGCAAGCTGCGCATCTCCATGACCGCGCAGGTCTCGGTCATCGTCGCCGAGGCGAAGAACGCTCTGATCCTGCCGAGCGCCGCGCTCGGCCAGGCCGGCGACGACGGCCGCTACACCGTTTCGGTGGTGGGCGCGGACGGATCGGTCTCCCCCCGGACGATCCAGGTCGGCATCAACAACAACGTGCGGGCCCAGGTTCTCGACGGCCTCCAGGCGGGAGACAAGGTCCTGCAGAGTCCGGCGCCGGCCACGACCGGAAACGGCGCCTCCGGGATGCGCGGCCCGCCCAGCCCCCTGGGCTTCTAAGGGACGGGCGTTCACGCAATGACCGAAGTCCTTCTGGAAATCCGCGGTCTCTGCCGCGACTTCCCCGCGGGGGAGGGCACGATCCGGGTCCTCGACAACGTCGACCTGACGATCGGCGCCGGGGAGATGGTCGCCATCATCGGCGCATCGGGCTCCGGCAAGTCGACCCTCATGAATATCCTCGGCTGCCTGGATCGGCCGACCAGCGGCTCCTATCGGGTAGCGGGGCGCGACACCCAGGCACTCGACCCCGACGAGCTGGCGGAACTCCGGCGCGACTACTTCGGTTTCATCTTCCAGCGTTACCACCTGCTGCCGACGCTGAGTGCCCTCGGCAACGTCGAGATCCCGGCGGTCTACGCCGGACGGCCGCCCGCGGCTCGACGGCAAAGGGCCGAAGCACTGCTGGGGCGGCTGGGTCTCGGCAGCCGCCTGCAGCATCGGCCCGCACAGCTGTCCGGCGGCCAGCAGCAGCGCGTCAGCGTGGCGAGAGCCCTGATGAACGGCGGGCGCGTCATCCTGGCCGACGAACCGACAGGCGCCCTCGATCGCGAGAGCAGCGGTGAGCTGATGAAGCTGCTGGAGGAGCTGCGCGCAGAGGGCCACACGATCGTCCTGGTGACCCACGATCCGTCGGTGGCCCGGCACGCCCGGCGGATCATCGAGATCAGCGACGGACGCATCGTCTCCGACCGCCGCACTGATTCGGCGGCGGCGCCCGCCGTGGCCCCCGACGCCTCCCCGAGCCCGGCGGCAAGCCTGCACGGCCACTGGCAGCGCTACCGCGAATCCCTCCGCCTGGCTCTCCTCGCCCTGCGGTCCCACAAGCTGCGCAGCTTCCTCACCATGCTCGGCATCATCATCGGCATCGCCGCCGTCGTCTCCGTGGTGGCCCTGGGGCGAGGCTCCAGCGAGCGGATCCAGGAGAACATCAGCGCAATCGCCACCAACACCATAGAGATCCGTCCAGGCCAGGGCTTCGGCGACGAACGATCGGAGAAGATACAGACCTTGATGCCCGGCGATGCCGAGGCGCTCGCGCAGCAGCCTTTCGCCGCCGGCGTGACGCCGACGGTCTCCACCTCCGCCAGCCTGCGGTACGGCAACGTCTCCGTCACCGGCACGATCAACGGCGTCAGCGCCAGCTTTCCGGCGGTGCGCGGCTACGAGCTGGCGCAGGGCATCTGGTTCACCGAGCGGAGCGTGGAGCAGCGCTCCCAGGAGGTCGTGATCGACGACAACACCCGCGACAAGCTCTTTCCCAACATCGATCCGCTGGGAGAGGTGATCTTCCTGGGGAAGGTGCCAGCCCGGGTTATCGGCGTCACCAAACACAAGACCTCGCCTTTCGGCTCGAGCGACGCCCTCAACGTCTGGCTGCCCTACACGACGGCCATGACCCGGGTGATCGGGCAGAACTACCTGCAATCCATCACGGTGCGGGTGAGCGACCAGACGGACACCGGGACGGCGGAAAGCCGGATCGTCGACCTGATGCTCAAGCGCCATGGCCGACAGGACTTCTTCGTCATCAACACCGACACCATCCGCGAGACCATTCAGCAGACCAACCAGACCATGACCATGCTGATCTCGCTGATCGCGGTGATCTCCCTGATCGTCGGCGGGATCGGCGTCATGAACATCATGCTGGTCTCGGTGACCGAGCGGACCAGGGAGATCGGCGTCTGCATCGCGGTCGGCGCCCGGCGAGCCGACATCCTGCGCCAGTTCCTGAGCGAAGCCGTGCTGGTCTGCCTGCTGGGCGGCACCCTGGGCGTCGGGCTGTCGCTGGCCGTCGGCGCGCTGCTGACACGCGCCAGCACCATCCCCCTCTCCTTTTCTTCCACGTCGATCCTGGCCGCCTTCGGCTGCTCGACGCTGATCGGCGTCGTCTTCGGTTTCCTGCCGGCCCGGAACGCGGCCCGGCTCGACCCGGTGGTCGCGCTCGCACGGGAATGACCCCCTTGTCCTCCAGATCCCTTCTCCGCGCCGGCCCCAGGTCGGGTCTCCTGCTCGCCCTCGGTCTCCTGGCCGGCTGCGGATCCCTCATCGAAACGGACTACAGCCGGCCGGCCCTGGAGGTTCCGGCGGAATGGCAGCGCCTGTCCCCGGCCACGGAAACCGTCTCCCCGCCCGACCGGTGGTGGGAGGCCTTCGGAGATCCCCGCCTGGACGCCCTGGTGAGCGACGCCCTGGCCTCGAACAACGATCTGGCGGCGGCCACCTTCAAGGTCAGGCAGGCCCAGTTTCAGGCCGGACTTGCCGAGAGCGACCTCTTCCCCCAGCCCTCGGCCGACCTCGGCTCGACCACCCAGCGCAGCCTGCGCCAGCAGGTCGAAACGACCCGATCCTACGATGCGACCGGCAGCGTGAGCTGGGAAGTCGATCTCTGGGGGAAACTGAGCCGCGCCCACGACGCAGCGGCCTGGGAGGCGCTGGCAACCGAGCAGGACAGGCAGGCGACGGCGCTCTCGCTGGCGGGAACGACGGCGCAGCTCTACTGGCAGATCCTCTACCTGACAGAGCGGATTTCCCTCAGCCAGGAGAGTATCGACTACGCCCGCAAGACCCAGGATCTCGTGCAGACGCAGTACCGGGCGGGGGCCAGTTCTCAGCTCGAGCTGGCCGAGGCCGAGCAGAGCCTGGAGAGCCAGGAGGCAAGCCAGACCCAGCTCGTGCAGCAGCTGGTGGAGGCGCAGAACGCGCTCTCCATCCTTTTCGACCAGCCGCCGACAGAGGTTGCGATCGCCGGCCACAGCCTGCCGACGGGCGCACTGCCGCCGGTGGCAGCGGGCCTGCCCGCCCAGCTCCTGACGCGGCGGCCGGACATCCGGGCGGCGGAACTGCGCCTTCGCGAGTCCCTGGCAGATGTCGACGTGGCTCGGGCCAGCTACCTGCCGGACCTGACCCTGACCGGCACCCTCGGCGCGTCGAGCACCGCCCTGCTGAACATCCTGCAGAACCCAATCGCCGCGCTGGGGGCGGGCCTGACCCTGCCGTTCCTGCAGTGGGACCAGATGGAACTCAACATCAAGGTCTCGAAGGTCGAGTACGCCGCCGCGGTGGCCGACTTCCGGCAGACGGTCTATGAGGCGCTCAGCGACGTCGAGAACGCGCTCTCGGCCCGCCTGCAGTATGCCGCGCAGGGCGAGCGCCTGGCGAAGGCGGTGGCCGCCGCCGAGACGGCCGAGCGGCTCTACGAGGTGCGCTACCGCGCCGGCGCCGCCAGCCTTCAGTCCTGGCTCGACGCCCAGGAAACCCGGCGCACCGCACAGGTGGCCTCCGCGGAGAACCAGTACAACCAGCTCGTCAACCAGGTGACGCTCTACGAGACGCTCGGAGGCGGCACGGACCTGGGAAGCATCGCGGTCGAGAGGTGACCGGCGGCGGGGGTCCGGTCCGAAAAGCGAACGGCCGCCCGGAGGGCGGCCGTCGGAAGAATTCCCCGGAGAGAGGAAGCGGTCAGCGCGAGTAGTACTCGATGACCAGGTTCGGCTCCATCTGCACGGCGTAGGGCACGTCGGCCAGCTTCGGCCCGCGCAGGTACTTGGCGCGGGTGCCCTCGACCTCGATGTAGTCGGGCACGTCGCGGTCGGCGGCGCTGGTCGCCTCGAGCACGATGGTGAGCTGGCGGCTGCGCTCCTTCACCTCGATCACATCGCCGTCGCGCACGAGATAGGACGGGATGGTGACGCGCTTGCCGTTCACCAGGATGTGGCCGTGGTTGACGAACTGCCGGGCGGCGAAGGGGGTCGGCACGAACTTCGCGCGGTAGACCACCGCGTCGAGGCGCCGCTCCAGCACCTCGATCAGGTTCTCGCCCGTGTCGCCGCGGCGCCGGACGGCCTCCTCGTAGTACTTGCGGAACTGCTTCTCGCCGATGTTGCCGTAGTAGCCCTTCAGCTTCTGCTTGGCGGACAGCTGGGTGCCGAAGTCGGACGGCTTCTTGCGGCGCTGGCCGTGCTGGCCCGGGCCGTACTCACGGCGGTTGACGGGGCTCTTCGAACGGCCCCAGAGATTCTCGCCGAGGCGGCGGTCGATCTTGTACTTGGCGCTCTGACGCTTTGACATGCGGATTCCTGCTTGGCTTGCGCTTTGTCCCGGTAGTCCCTCCCGAAGGAGGGCGGGCGACGGGGCCGAACCCCGCTCCACGTTCCCGGAAATGAAGCGGCCGTTATAGGGATGGCCGCCGGCTTGTCAAACGCCGGGGTGTGGGAGCCGGCGGGCCGAGGCCCTGCCGCGCGAAGAGAAAGCGTGTTCGAGACTGCGTTCTCTACATGAGATATTAATCTCATTAAGATACGATCGTCGCTGATACAGGAGACCCCATGCGATGACCCCCGCCGAAATGGACAGTAAGCTCGACCAGCACTTCGCCTTCGAGGCGGACGACGACGTGGAAGGGGTGCTCGCCACCCTGTCGGAAGACGTCGATCACGACATCGTCGGCTGGCCGGGCGGCCCGAGCCGCGGGCGCGAGGGCGCCCGCCCCTTCTACCAGACGCTCTTCCAGGACCTGTCCGACGGAAGCGTGGAATGCCGCAAGCGCCTCTACGGCGCCGATTTCCTTGTCGACGAGTCGGTCTGGCGCGGCAGGGCGCCGGGCCGGCCGTTCGGCCTGGAAGGGCGGAACCGGCCGCTGGAATTCCGGCTGCTGCACGTGATCGAGTTCGCGCCCAACGGCAATATCCGGCGCGAGAACGTCTGGATCGATCTGGCCGCCGTCCAACAGCAACTCTCACAGGGGTGAGGGGTGTCGGGAAAAGCAGCCCGCTCGAACCAGAAGCACCGCACCCGCAAGGACCTCCTCCGGGCAGCCGCGCGCCTGCTCAAGGAGGGGCGCACGCCGAGCCTGGAGGAGATCGCGGAGGCGGCGCTGGTCTCCCGCGCCACCGCCTACCGCTACTTCCCCGGGGTGGAGGCGCTGCTGCTCGAAGCCTCGTTCGACGTCGAGACACCGGAGCCGGAGGCCGTCTTCCCCCCCGGCACCCCGGACGATCCGGTCGAGCGGCTCGGGCGCGCCGACGCAGCCCTGCACGAGCTGATCCTGGAGAACGGGCCGGCGCTGCGCACCATGCTCGCCCACGCCCTCACCAGGGGCCTGACGGGCGAGGCCGGCGGCGAGGTTCCGCAGCGGCAGAACCGCCGGACCCCGCTGATCGAGGCTGCGCTCGATCCGGTGCGCGACCGGCTCGGGCCTGACGCCTTCGACAGGCTCTGCAACGCCCTCGCCCTCGTCATCGGGACCGAAGGGATGATCGTCTTCCAGGACGTCCTGCAGGTGACCGACGAGGAGGCCCGCGCCACCAAGCGGTGGGCCATCCGCGCCCTGGTCGAGGCGGCCCTCCGCGGGGAGGGTTCCGCCCCGGACGGCGCCGCTACCCCAGAACCGAGAAGGAAGAGTCCCTGTTGATCTCCCGCAGGCGGGAGAAGAAGCTCATTTTCAGCGGGTGGCCGATGTGCTTGAGCGGGAAGACCAGCGGGTCGGCGTCGTGGTCGCGGCCGTTCTCGCAGGCCTCCACCAGTTCGGCCATCATCTCGCCCACCATCGGGGCGTTCTTGAACTGGTTCCCGCTGGTGCCGATGGCCATGTAGAAGCCCGGCAGGTCCGACTTGTCGTAGATCGGGATCCAGTCGTCGCTGACGTCGTAGAGCTCGACCACGCCCTTCGGCCGGCTGGGGATCTGCAGGCCGGGCACCCGCTGGGCGGCCCGCAGCATCAGCACCCGGTTCTGCTCCGTGAAGTCGCGATCGAAGTCGTCCGGATCGACCCATTCGCGCCCGTCGCACTCCGGATCCTCGGAGCCGATCAGGATGTAGTTGCCGTACTCGGGCCGCAGGTAGGCGGCGGTATCGCTGTCGGAGACGACGCAGCCGTCGTGCTCGAAGTCGAAGCCCTCGGGCGAGGCGATGTGGGCCACCTCGTGGCGCAGCGCCCGGGTCTTGATCTTCATGCCCTCCTCGACGCCGGCCATCTGGTTGATCTTGTAGGAGTGCGGACCGGCCACGTTGATCACCACCGGGCTCGACAGCGTCTCACCGGTGGCCAGCGTCACGCCCGCCACCCGGCCGCCGCTCTGCAGGATGCCGGTGACGGTGGTGTTGAAGCGGAAGGCCGCGCCGGCCGCCTCGGCCGCGCGCTGCAGGTTGTGGGCGGCGAGCTGCGGGTCGGTCACGTAGCCGCCGGTCGGAAAGAAGACCGCCCCGTCGATATGGCCGCCGTTCGACTCGCCAAATCCCGGGTCCTCCGGCCGCTTAGGGGGGGCGTAGGTGTCGAGGTCGAAGATGGGCAGGCGGCGGCGGATCGCCTCGGCATCGAGCTCCTCGTAGGGGCAGCCGATCTTCTTCATGATCTCGATCGACGGCTGCATGTAGCGGTTCTCGGCCGTCTTCATCACGAGGCAGCCGCAATCGACGTAGCGCGCCAGGCCCCGCTCGTCGTCGGCGCCGAGGAAGTTCGCCCAGTCCTTCCAGTAGAAGTGACCTTCGTAGGCGAGCGCGGCGCCGTCGACCGTCGAGTAGTAGGGCCGGATGATGGCGCAGGAGCCGGAGGTGGAGCCGTAGCCCGAGGCCGGCAGGCGGTCGAGGGAGACCACCTTCAGCCCCTTCCGCGCGAGGCCGAGCGCCGTCGCCGCGCCGATCACCCCCGCACCGATCACGACCGCGTCGAAGGACTCGCTCATCAGATCCACCTCCCGAAGTGTGCCCGCCGCTTGTATATACAGGTCCCGCGCGCCTGTCATCGCGTCCGCGACGGCCTCGCCTCTGCCGACGACAGTCGGCTATAATTGACGAGTCAACTTGCACCGGCTACAGGTTGATCAATCAACCAAGGGGAGGATCACAATGAGGCGTTTTGCCATGATCGGCTTGGGCCTGGCTGCCGCGTTCATCGCCGGCGGCGAGGCGAAAGCGGCCGGTTACCCGGAGAAGCCCATCGAGATCTACGTCGGGTTCCGCCCCGGCGGCGGCGCCGATCTGCTCAGCCGGATGCTGGCGAAGCACATGGAGGAACGGCTCGAACAACCGGTGGCAGTAATCAACAAGGCCGGCGCAGGCGGACGCCTCGCCGCGAGCGCTCTGCACGACTCCCCTGCGGACGGCTACAGCCTCGCCATGTCGGTGGCGACGACCTTCGTCTTCGATCCTCTGGTGGCGAAGGACGCGAGCTTCGGGCCCGAGGACTTCACCTACGTGTCGGCGGTGGCGAAGTCTCAGGAAGGCTTCATCGGCCTGAGCGCCAGCTATGGCGGCTTCGCCGACTATCTCGCTGCCGCGAAGTCCGAAGGCAGCCTGACCTATTCCTCGATGGTGCCGATCGACCGCCTGCTGATGGGGTTCGTCGCCAAGCGGGAGGGTCTGCAGCTCCGTCCGGTGCCGGCTCAGGGGGGAGCGGGCGTCCTGCAGTCCGTGCTGGGGGGCACCGTCCCGGCCGGCTTCTCCGGTGGTGCGCACTTCGACGCCTACAAGGCGGGGGACGTCAGGGTGCTGGCGGTGTTCGACGAGGAGCGGCTGGCCGACTACCCGGACGCCCCGACGCTGAAGGAGCTCGGCTACGACGTCACCTTCGTGAACTATTTCGTACTGGCGGCGCCCGCGGGCCTGCCGAACGATCGTCTGGAGACGCTGTGGCAGGCGGTGAAGTTCGCCACGGAACAGCCTGACTTCCTGGAACTGACGAACGAGAAGATGCACATGCCGAAGGTCGCTCTGCCGCCGGCGGAGACGAGCGCCCGGCTGCAGCGGATGGCGCAGGAGTACCGCGATCTGATCGCCGCGGTGGGGGGCTGACAGGGTGCCTGCGCCCTCCACGCGCCGGGCATCGGCGGGTCTCGACCGCTGGATCGGGGGAGCGATGCTGCTCTTCGGCCTCCTCTGCGCCGTCTGGATCGTGCCAGCGCAGAGCGAGCCCGCCGGAGATTTCCGCCTCGCACCCGCCTTCGTGCCGGAAGCGGCGGCGTTCGTCGTGGCGGGCCTTGGCGCCGTCCTGCTGCTCGCCCCGGGCCGCCCCCGCACCGCCCCGGACGTTCGCGGCGCGGACCTCGCCGTCGCAGCGAAGCTGCTGGCGGTCGTCGGCCTGCCGCTCCTGGTGATGGAACTGGCCGGCTACATCGCCGGCGGCATCATCCTGGTCGCCGGCCTGATGGTCTGGATGGGCGAACGGCGGCCGGGGCGGATTGCCCTCGTCGCCGGAACGGCTGCTCCGCTGGTCTGGGCTGCGGCCTGGTACGGCCTGCGGCTGCCGCTGCCTTGATCGAGCCCACGCCCCTTTCGGAACAAAGCTGTGCTTGAGCACCTGATCGCGGGCTTCGCCGACATCATGACCGGCGGGGTCCTCATCTGGACGGCCCTGGGCGTCGCACTGGGCATCGCCGTCGGCGCCGTCCCGGGCCTGAACGGGCCGATGGCGATCGCCATCGCCGTGCCGCTGACCTACTACCTCGGCCCTCTCAGCGCCATCGCCTTCCTCCTCGGCATCAACAAGGGCGGCAGCTTCGGCGGCTCGATCGCCGCCGTCCTGCTGAACACGCCGGGCTCCCCGGAAGCCGCCGCGACCGCGCTCGACGGGCATCCCCTGGCCCGCCGAGGCGAGGCGCGCAAGGCTCTGAGCATGGCGCTCTACGCGTCGGTGTTCGGCGATCTGCTGGCCACGCTCTGCCTCATCGTGATCGCCCAGCCGCTGGCGGCCGTGGCCCTGCGGACGGGGCCGGCCGAATTGACGGCGATCCTGCTGCTCAGTTTCACCGTCATCGGCGGCCTGGTCGGCGATTCCCTCGCCAAAGGCCTGGCGGCGGCCGCTCTCGGCGTGCTCTTCGCCATGGTGGGGCAGGACCCGGTCCTCGGCACCCCCCGCCTCACCTTCGGCATCGAGGACCTGCAGTCCGGCATTCCGATCATGGCGATCGGCATCGGTCTGCTGGCGCTGAGCGAAATCTTCATGCAGATCCGCAACCACTGTTTCGGCCTGCACGCCCCGTCCTCCCCCCGTGCCGGAACGGCCGCGGGCCCCGGCCTCTCCTGGGCGGAACTGCGGGGCACCGGCCGCACCCTGCTGCGTTCGAGCGCGATCGGCATCGCCATCGGGGCGCTGCCGGGGATCGGCAGCTCGATCGCCGCCTTTCTCGCGTACGGCGCGGCGCGGCGCGCCTCGCGAAGCCCGGAGGCGTTCGGCAAGGGGAGCGTCGAAGGTGTCGCCGCACCCGAAGCGGCCAACAGCGCCGTCGTCGCCGCCGCCATGATCCCGGTGGTGTCGATCGGGGTCCCGGGCAGCGTCGCTGCGGCGATCCTGATGGGCGCCTTCATCATCCATGGAGTCACGCCCGGGCCACGGCTGTTCACCGACCATGCCACGCTGCTGTACGCCATCTTCGCGGCCATGCTCGCCGCCAGTCTGCTCTGTCTCGCGATCGGGCAGATCGGCCTGCGCCTCTTCGTGGGTCTGCTGCGCATCCCGCAGGCGATCATCATGCCGGTGCTGGTGCTGCTCTGCGTCACCGGCGCCTACCTCGCCGACAACAGCCTCTTCGCGGTGGGCCTGACCCTCTTCTTCGGCCTGCTGGGGTTCTTCATGCGCCTGCTCGCGATCCCCTTCGTCACCTTCCTGATCGGCTTCGTTCTGGGTCCGACCCTGGAACTGGCGGTGAGCCAGACGATGATCCTCTACGGCGGCCACTGGGAGCGGCTGCTGGGCCGGCCGGTGGCGCTCGCCATCCTGGCAGCGGCGGTGGCGGCGGTGGTCCTGATGGTCCGGGCGCGTCTCCGCTGAGCCGGTGGCCCGGCGGCCTTCAGCCCTCCCCGTCGGCGAGCAGCCGCAGCTTCTCCAGCGCCGAGTAGAGGGCGGTGCGCTCTTCGACGCTGAGCGCGGCCAGCAGGCGCCGCTGCCTTTCACGCGCCCGCGGCAGCACCTCCTCATAGAGCGCGCGGCCGCGCGGTGTGAGCCGCAACGGCGTGTTCCGCCCCTTGCCCTTGCGCTCGATCAGCCCCGCCTCCGTCAAGAGCTTGAGAGTCCTGCTGACGAGCCCGCGGTCCATGTAGGTCCGCCGCCCGAGTTCCGCTGCGGTCAGCGGCTCGTAAGCGCCCGTCGTCGCCAGGGTCCGCCACTCCGGCAGCGCCAGGCCGTAGGGGCGCAGCTGATTGCTGGCCTGACGGCTGAGCGCGTTCGCCGTCGAGGTCAGGCGGAACGAAAGGAAGTCGCCGAGCTGCAGATCGGCGACAGCCTCGGGCGTGAGCGGCTCCACCCGGAGGAGAGCCGCCAGCGGGCTTGCCGTGGAGTCAGCCGCTTTTGTTGACAAGTCAATCATATCCTGACATTTGTTGACCAGTCAATCATAACTGGCGGGGGCCGCCATGGAAGCGCGCTCGCGGCACAAGACGAGGCTCCCGATGCCGAAGCCCTCCATCCTCCTGATCACCTCGGACCAGCACCGCCACGACTGTCTGGGCTTCCAGGGCCGGCCCGTCCGCACCCCACACCTCGATCGCTTGGCTGCCGAAGGCACCGTCTTCGACGCCGCGATCTGCTCCAACCTGGTCTGCCAGCCCGCCCGGGCTTCGATCCTGACCGGCCTGCTGCCGCTGACCCACGGCGTGCGGGACAACGGCATCGACCTTCCCGCAGCCACGGGAGAGAAGGGTTTCGCCGGCACGCTGGCAGCCGCCGGCTATGCCACCGGCTTCATCGGCAAGGCCCATTTCGCCACCTACCACGCCATCGAAGCGACGGGTTCGCCGGAGTGCGCGGAGAGCAGTGCCGCCTTCGGCCTCGGATGGTCCGGCCCCTACATGGGGTTCGAACAGGTCGAACTCATGCTCGTCGGCCACAACTATTTTCTGCCCGAGCGGCCGCCCAAAGGGCTGCATTTCGAAGAGTGGTGGTGGCGCCACGGCCCGGCGGGCGAACTCAATGCCCTCTACGCCCGGCGGCTGCCCCCCGCCTGCAGCGGGGCCCAGACCTTTCACTCCGGCCTCCCTCCGGCCTTCCACAACAGTACCTGGACGGCCGACCGGGCGATCGCCCGGCTCGCCGCCGCCGCCGCCGATCCGCGCCCCTTCTGCCTGTGGGTATCGTTCCCCGATCCGCACCATCCCTTCGACTGCCCGGAGCCCTGGAGCCGGCTGCACGATCCCGACGCCGTCGACCTGCCGCGGCACCGCACGCGCGATCTGGAGCGCCGCCCCTGGTGGCATCGCGCCGCCCTGGAGGGCCGGCCGGATGGGCCGCCGCACGTCCGGCGGATCCGCGAGGAGTACTCGCGCATTCCCCCACAGAGCGACCGTCAGCTTCGCGAGATCATCGCCAACTACTTCGGCCAGATCAGCCTGATCGACCACAACGTCGGCCGGATCCTGGCGGCTCTGGGAGACCTCGGGCTGGCCGAGGACACCATCGTCGTCTTCACCAGCGACCACGGCGAATGGCTCGGCGATCACGGCCTCGTCCTCAAGGGGCCGATGGCTTACGAATCCCTGCTCCGCGTGCCGCTGATAGCGCGCGGCCCCGGCATTCCGGCAGGCCGCCGGGTGGCAGCGCCCGTCGCCTCCATCGACCTCGCCGCGACCATTCTCGACGTCTCTGGTGCCGCGGCGCCGGCCCCGATCCACGGCCGCAGCCTGGCTCCCCTGTGGCAGGGGACCGGGACGCGGGACTATGCCTACTCCGAGTGGGACCTGCTGCCCTCCCGCACCGGCTGCGCCCTGCAGCTGCGCACCGTGCGCACCGCCAGACACAAGCTCACCGTCGATCTGCTGACCGGCGCCGGCGAACTCTATGACCTGGTGGAGGATCCGGACGAGATGGACAACCTGGCCGACGACCCGGGCTACAGCGGCGTACGCCGGCAGCTCATGGAGATGATCAGAGCGCGGCCCGACGACGCGCTGGACCAGCCTCTGCCGCAGGTGGGGCCGGCATGAAGGAAGGCGACCTCGCCCGCCGCTTCCCGAGCCTCGCCGACATCGAAGCGGGCGCCCGCCGCCGACTGCCGCGCTTCGCCTACGACTACGTCGCGGGCGGTGCCGGAGAAGAGAGGTGCATCGCCCGGAACCACGCGGCGTTCGACGAGGTCTGTCTTCGGCCCCTGGCCGTCCTCGATGCGGCGGCACCGGTCGAGACGGCGGTGGAGCTGTTCGGGCAGCGCTATGCGGCTCCCTTCGGAATAGCGCCCGTCGGCCTCGGCGGACTCGTCTGGCCTGAGGCATCGGAAGCTCTCGCCGCGGCGGCCCGGGATGCCGGTGTGCCCTACGTGGCCAGTACGGTGGGCGGCGCCAGCCTCGAGAGAATCGCGCAGATCGCCGGACCGTTCGCCTGGTTCCAGCTCTATCACGCCAACGACGAGGAAATCCAGGCCGACCTCCTGCGGCGTGCGCATGCGGCCGGCTACGACGTATTGGTGGTCACCGTCGACGTGCCGGCCGCGGGCAGGCGGCCGCGGGACAGTCGCAACGGCTTGGCCGTCCCACCGCGCCTGCGGTTTTCCACTCTCGTGGAGGCAGCGCTCCGCCCCGCCTGGACCCTTGCGACCCTGCGCTGCGGGAAACCAGGATTTCCCAACCTCGAACCCTATCCGCGCGCCGGCGATCGATCCGCCGATCTCGCCACCTTCATCGGCCGCCAGTTCACCCGTCGCACCACCTGGCGGACCATCGAGCGACTCCGTTCGGACTGGCCCGGCCGCCTCGTGATCAAAGGCGTGCTCGATCCGGCGGAGGCCCGCCGCTGCCTCGACATGGGGACCGACGGCCTGTGGCTGTCCAACCATGGCGGCCGGCAGATGGACGCGGCCCCCTCGCCTCTCGAGTCGCTCCGCGCGCTCGCGGCCTCGGGAGAACAGCGGCCTCTCCTGATCGACAGCGGCGTGCGGTCCGGCCTCGACGTCGCGCGCTGCCTCGCCCTGGGCGCCCGCATGGCCTTCGCCGGACGTGCGCCCTACCTCGCCGTCGCCGCGGCCGGCCCAGCAGGAGGACGCTACCTGCTCGATCTCTTCCACAAGGATCTGGTGCAGACGATGGCGCAGCTCGGGGTGTCGGATTGCGCCGCTCTCCGACACCACCTGTGGCCCACGCGGAACGATCGACCGCATGAGCCCGCCCCGTCTTGACCTCCGCCGAAGCCGCGCCTACCCCCCGGCTGTGAGGGCAGGCGCCCGTCAGTCGGTCGGGGCGGCCAGCACGGTGCGGACCGCGACGTTGGTCGCCCCCACCGTGACGCCGTTCCCATCCACCAGCCGCAGGAACAGCCGGTTGTTCGCCGGGTCGAAGGGGATCACCTCGGTCGAGCGCACGAAGACGGTGTAGTAGACCATCTCCCCGCTGCCCACAGGCCGCAGGATGCCGGCGCAGGTCTTCACGCTGCCGTCGGCCTCCGTCTCGCAGAGCTGCAATTCCACCGGCAGCCCCCGCCCGCCGTCGTCCGCCACCGCCTGAACGAAGGCGGCGGCGCCGATGTTGCGGGTGGCCACGGCGAAGAAGCTCCAGGCGCCCCCGTCGGTCAGCGCCACCGTACCGTCGTTGGTCAGCGTCGCCGCCACCGAGAGCATGTCGGCCGGGGCCGGATCGGCCGCCGTCAGGATCAGGGTGTTGAGCCCGACGTGCGAGGCGGCAGGGCGCTGGTTCAGGCAGTCGAGGAAGATCGGCACCTCGCGATTGGCCAGCGGCGCCGTAGGCGTCAGTGCGAACACGAATCCCTGTGTCGCACCCGCCGGCACGTCTACCGGCGTATCCGAGGCGCCGGTGAGGGCGTTCGTCCGGTAGTCGGTCGTCTGGTAGCCGAAGGTCGCCGGCAGGCCGTTGGGCGCCGCCAGATAGCAGCCCCTGGCGTCGCGACCACTGGCGTTGATGAAGGAGGCGAAGGCGGTCGCGCTCTCGCCGGTCTTCACCGCCCGGCTGTAGGGCAGGACGGCGGAGTAGAGCCGGCCGGGCCGGTCGGTCGGGCAGGTCGACGGGCGCAGCTGCCGGAAGAAGCGGGCGAAGACGTAGTAGCTGAAGAGGTCGGCGCCGTTGTCGCCGTCCAGGTCGATCAGGCGGAAGTCGGGATAGGGCCTCTCCCACTCAGGCCCCGGCGAGAGCACGTCGCCGATGAGCGAGAAATGCCCGGTGCCGTCGTTCCGGGCGAAGAGCGGGCCGTCGCTGGTCGCCAGCGCCAGGTCGAAGGCACAGTCGTCGTTCAGGTCCAGCGTGCCGATGTAGGAGATCCAGGCCTCGCTGCCGGGATCGTTGATCGCGCCTGTGCGCGCCGCCGTCTCGTCGTCGAAGCGCCCGTCGCCGCGGCCGATCAGCACCTGCAGGTAGCGCGCCCGGAGCGAGCCGTCCTGCAGCGAAACCAGCAGGTCGAGGATGCCGTCGCCGTTCACGTCCTTGCCCAGGATCTCCGGCGCGTTTGTGGTGGCGCCGAACGGCAGGCTGTCCGGGAAGGCGCCGGCGAGCGCCGGCCGGAAGGTGCCGTCGCCGCGCCCGAGGTGGATCGCGTGGTTGGTCGGGACGATCCAGCGGTCCAGGCCGAGGATCAGGTCCAGGTTGCCGTCGTGGTTGGCGTCCGCCAGCAGACTGACGGAATAGCTGCCCGACGCCTCGTCGCCGACGGGACTCGGAATCCAGTCGTCGCGCCGGGTGAAGCGGCCCGTCCCGTCGTTCTGCAGGAAGTAGGGCGGCACGCCCGAGCCGGCCCATTGGTTGCCGATGTAGAGGTCGATGTCGCCGTCGTTGTCGACGTCCCCGGCCGCCGCGGAATGGGTGAAGTCCGAAACCTGGGGCAGGTCCAGGGTCGCGTTCCGCAGGCGGCCGTCGCCGGTCGAGAGCAGCAGGGTGTTCTGCGCGCCGGGGAAGGGTTCGAGATCGTAGCCGTGGTCGGCGATGAAGATGTCGTCCCAGCCATCGCCGTTGAAGTCCTCGACGATCACGCGACGGGGATGGACGGTCTGCGGGACGCTGCCGGTGACGACGGCGGAGGTACCGTCGTAGAGGCTGCCGGCACCGTCGTTCAGCATGATGGCGACGGGCGTCCCCGCCGGGGAGTTCGGCCAGCGGAAGAAGGCGACGACGAGGTCCGGAAACCCGTCGCCATTGAAGTCGCCGTCATGCGTGGCAATCGGCGCGGCATCCGCTGCGGGACGCGGCACGTCGAGGGACTCGCTGGGCCCGAATTCGGCCGCCAGCGCGGGAGCGGCAGACAGGGTCGCGGCGACGAGCACGGCAGCAAGACGCAACTTCGGGTTCTCCAAACGGGCGTTACCGAAGCCGCTGATAGCCGACCTGCGCGCGCTCGTCGCGCTGTTTCTGCAAGGCCTCCCTGATCCTGGAGGGACCTGTGCGGTCAGATCCGCTTGTCGCCGCGGCGGGCGGCAGGGATGGCGTCGCGCGTGGGGCCGCCGGTGTCCTCTCCCTGATCGGTCAGTCCCGGCACGTCGCCCTGGTTCTGCCAGGCCTGGGTCGGCTCGGGTTGCGTCTCCAGGGCGTCGGGCGGCAGCAGCGTCTCAGCCTCGCCGTCCTCGATGGCGATCTGCTCCCGGGCCATGTCCCAGTGGGCTTTCGCCCGGCCTTCGGGTCTGCCCTCCTCGAGCCAGAGCCGGTGCGCCCTCTGTCTGATCCGGTCGTCGAGTTCCTTGATCTCGCGCGCGTCCATGTCGACGGTCTCCTTTGGCGGCGGGTTCGGCGGGGCCATCACCCCTCGCGCCCGCAACGTCCCGCCGGAGGCCGGGTTCCTGAGCTCAGCCGCGCCCCTCCTCGAAGCCGGTCAGGAAGGAGACCAGGTTGTCGCCGAGCTCGTCGGTGAGGTAGCCGCCCTCCTGGACCAGCAGGGTCGGCAGATCCAGTTCGGCGATCGCTGCGGCGATCCGGGCGAAGCCGGGGGTCGTGACCGCCAGCCCGGCCAGCGGATCCTTCTCGAAGGCGTCGAGCCCGAGCGCAACCACCAGGGCGCCGGGCGCGAAGGCGCGGATGGTCTTCTTCGCCTCCTCCAGGGCCGGCAGGTAGGCTTCGTCGCCGCTGCCGATCGGCAGCGGCAGGTTGAGGTTGTACCCCTCCCCCTGCCCCTCTCCGCGCTCGTGGGCGTAACCCCAGAAAAAGGGATAGAAGCGGCTGGGGTCGGCGTGGATAGAGACCGTCAGCACGTCTGGCCGACGATAGAAGATGCCCTGGGTGCCGTTGCCGTGGTGCAGGTCGACGTCGAGGATCGCGACGCGCCGGTGCGCTCGCCGCAGCCATTGCGCCGCGATCGCCGAGTTGTTCAGGAAGCAGAAGCCGCCCGCCATGTCGGCATAGGCGTGGTGACCGGGCGGCCGGCAGAGGGCGTAGGCCTCCCGCCCGCCGTCGAGCAGCACCTCGGCGGCGGTCACCGCGGTGTCGGCGGCCGCGCAGGCGGCGGCGAAAGTGCCCCGGCCGACGGGACAGGCGGTGTCGGCCATGTGCCAGCCGGCCCGGCCGACGATCGAGTCGGGATAGGAAGCATGCGCCCTGGACGGGTGGACGTTGGGAATGATCTCGGCGGCGGCGCCCGGCAGAGCCTGCCAGGCCTCCCACCCCTCCTCCAGGAAGCGCAGGTAATCGGGCGTGTGGACGGCGGCGCGCGGGCCCGCCCCGAAGCCCTCGGCCTCGCGGACCGCATGGCCGGCCCGCCGCGCCGCCGCCAGCAGACGCTCGGCCCGCTCCGGCTGCTCGGTGCTGCGCTGCGGCTGGCCGCGCACCAGGAAGAAGCCGGGGTCGTGCTGAGCGTGGCGAGGCGAGTGAACGACGAGCATGATCGACCTTCGAAGCAGGAAAGATCGGCAGCTTGGGGCCCGTGGGCAAGCGGATCAACCACCCCTCGGCAGCAGGGACTGCGCTGGTGCCGCGGAGGGCGGGGGCGTAAAGCAGGCGCGCGAAACAGGCAGCAGGAACGGGACCGGTGCCGGTACTTCTGGGCGACGACCATCTCACCCTCGACGATCTCGACCGCCTCGCCGGAGACCCGGAGGCGGTTTTTGCGCTTTCCTCGGCGGGGCGGGAACGGGTGGAGCGGGCGCACACCGTCGTCCGGCGGTATGCCGAGGGAGACGAGCCGGTCTACGGCCTCAACACCGGGCTGGGCGGCAACCTCGCCCATCGGCTCGACCGGGCCGAGATGGAAAGCTTCCAGGCCCAGATGATCCGGGGGCGGAGTGTCGGTGTCGGCGAGCCGCTGCCCGAGGCCGTGAGCCGGGCCGCGCTGATCGCCCGCGCCCACGGCATGGCCCTGGGCGGCACCGGCATCACCCCCGCCGTCCTCGATCTGATGGTCGACCTGCTCAATGCGGGAGTCTCGCCGGTCATTCCCTCCCGCGGGTCCATCGGCGCCGGCGACCTCACGCTGGCCGCGGCGATCGGCCTGCTGGTCCTCGGTCGGGGCGAGGCCTGGCAGGGCGGCCGGCGAGCGCCCGCCGCGGCGATGCTGGCGGAGCGCGGCCTGACGCCGGTGGCGCTGGGGCCGAAGGACGGCCTCAGCCTGCTGAACACCTCGGCGGTCTCGGTGGCGCAGGGGGCGCTCGTTCTGGCTGAGGCGGCGCACTGGCTCCATCTCTCCGCCGCCGTGGCTGCGCTCGCCTTCGAAGGCTACGCCGCCAACCCCAGCATCTTCGATCCGCGCCTCGCCGATGCCCGGCCCGCCCGGGCCCAGCAGCGGGCGGCCGCCTGGTTTCGCGAGTTGCTGTCCGGCAGCAGCCTGCTGGCGCCGGGGTCCGCACGGAAGATCCAGGACGCCCTGTCGTTCCGCTGTCTCAGCCAGGTCTACGCAGCCGCCCTCGACGCCCTGGCTCAGGCGCGCGAAGGGCTCGAGCTGGAGCTCAACAGCCGGTCCGACAGCCCGCTGATCCTGCTGGACGACGGCCTCATGCTGTCCAGCGGCAACTTCCACACGCCGGCCATCGCCCTGGCCTTCGACCAGCTCGCTCTGGCGCTCTGCCACCTCGCGACCATCAGTGCGCAACGGTCGGTGAAGCTGATGACGCCGGCGCTGTCCGGCCTGCCGAAGTATCTCTCGCCGGTCGGCGGCGCCAGCGCCGGCCTCGTGCCGATGCAGAAGACCATCGCCGCGCTGCTCGGCGAGGTCCGGCTGAAGGCCAATCCGGCCAGCCTCGATGCCATGCCGGTCTCGGAGACGGTTGAGGACCACGCACCGCAGACGCCGCTCACCATCCGCAAGCTCGAAGAGCAGCTGCTGCCGTTCGGATGGATCGTGGCGATCGAGGCGCTGGTGGCGGCGCAGGCGGTGGACCTTCGGGCTCCCCCGGCGCTCGGTCGCGCGGCCGCGGTGCTGATGCCGGCGATCCGCGCCGTTGCACCGCCGCTGGAAGAGGACCGGGAGAGCGGCTGGGATGCGGCCGAGGTGCACCGCCGGCTGCAGGACCGGACGGTGATCGCCGAACTCGGCGGACCGCCGGCCTGAGGGCTACCCGCGGACGCGGCCGGCGCGGCTGCGCCCTTCGGCCTCGCGGGCCTCGAACAGCGCCCGCACCTCATCCCAGGCGACACGGATGTGGTAGTCGATGGCGGCTTCCAGCCCCGGCCCGTCCCGCGCTTCCAGGCACTCGATCAGGGGGCGGTGGGTCTCGGCGATGCGCAGCGGGTCGTCGAAGATCTGACCGATCAGCAGGATGACGAGGCGAACCTCGCCGGCCAGGTCGGCGAAGACCCGCTGCAGCTTGCCATTGCCGGAGACGGCGCAGAGCAGCTGGTGGAAGCGCAGATCCTCCTCGACCGCCTGGCCCGGCGCCCCCGCCTCGGCTGCGGCGATGATCCGGTCGAGCTGGGCGCGCAAGCGGTCGATGTCGGCAGAGGTCGCCCGCAGCACGGCCTGGCCGGCGGCGAACTTCTCGAGATGGATGCGCAGGGGATAGAGATCGTCGAGTTCCTGCACCGTCGGCGAACGGACGAAGAAGCCCCGCCGCGGCAGTTGCACCAGCAGGCCGCGCTGCTCCAGCAGCCGGGCCGCCTCGCGCACCGGCGCCCGGCTGGTCTCCAGGCGGCGCGCCAGATCGGCCTCGACCAGCCGCTGCCCCGGCGCCAGGCGGCCCTCGATGATCGCCTGCTCGATCTGCCGTGCGACGGCCCCGACCAGATCGGCCCTGGGAATCGCCACGAAACCGTCAGCCAACCGTCTTGCCCCTTCGCTCTGCCGCCGCACCGCCCTCCCCCTATCGACTGTCTGCTGCCGACTGTCGACAGCTTTCTGCTTCCGATCCGTTTCCAGCCGTGGCAGTCTCACCCGTGCCAGTTACCGACCGGGGCCTTCCTCGCATGTCAGCAGTCGCCTCCCGCAACGTCACCAGCCGCTTCTCGGCCGAAGAATGGAAGGTCCGCTGCGACCTGGCGGCCGCCTACCGCCTGATCGCCCACTACCGGATGGACGACGTCGTCTATACGCACCTGTCGGCGCGGGTGCCCGGCGAGCCCAGCCATTTCCTGCTCAATCCCTACGGCCTGCGCTTCGACGAGATCACGGCCTCGAGCCTCGTGAAGGTGGATCTGGACGGCAGGCTGGTGGACGACCCGCTGAGCCTCGGCATGAATCCGGCCGGCTTCACGATCCACAGCGCGATCATCGGCGCCCGGCCGGACGTCGGCAGCGTCGTCCACACCCACACGCCGGCGGGCATCGCGGTGTCCTGCCAGAAGCACGGCCTCCTGCCGCTGAACCAGTGGGCCCTGCAGTTCTACGGGCACATCGGCAGCCATCCCTACGAGGGCATCGCCCTGGACCTCGACGAGCGCGAGCGGCTGATCGCGGCGCTGGGGACATACCCGGTGCTGATCCTGCAGAACCACGGCCTGCTGACCGTCGGCGCCTCCGTCGCCCAGGCCTTCAAGCTGATGTACAACCTGGAGCGGTCGTGTCAGGCGCAGGTGCAGGCCCTGGCGGGCGGCGCCGAACTGGTCTTTCCGTCGGAGGCCGTGATGCGCAAGACCGCCGCCCAGTACTGGGACGGCGCCGACAAGTACGACCAGGGCGGCGAGCACGACATCGCCTGGCAGTCCTACCTGCGGCTCCTGACCAAGCTGGGGGAGGACTACGACCGCTGACCTGCGGCGGACTCTCCGGATCGAGGACGCCAGCCGGCCGCAAGAGCCGGCGCCGTCGAGGCTTCACCGTTCACGTTCACAGGGTAACCAAGGGAGACGACAGCATGCAGAGAACCATGCTCTTCGCCACCACGCTCGCCGCCGGCGTCCTGGCGGCCGGGCTGGCATTGGCGCAGACGCCGAAGTCCGGCGGCACCGTCAACGTGGTGATCCAGCCCGAGCCGCCCGGCCTCATGCTCGGTCTGATCCAGAACGGCCCCACCCAGATGGTCGCCGGCAACATCTACGAGAGCCTGCTGCGCTACGACGAGAAGCTGCAGCCCCAGCCGAGCCTCGCCGAGTCCTGGACGGTCAGCGATGACGGCACCGTCTACACCTTCAAGCTGCACGACAACGTGAAATGGCACGACGGCGAGCCCTTCTCGGCCGACGACGTGGTCTTCTCCGTCGACAAGTTCCTGCGCCAGACGAACGCCCGACTGCGCGTCTCGCTGGAGCACGTCGCCAAGATCGAAGCGCTCGACAAGGACACTGTCCGCTTCACCCTCAAGCAGCCGTTCGGGCCTTTCCTCGGGATCTTCGAGGGCGGCACCATGCCGATCGTGCCGAAGCACATCTACGAGGGCACGGACTACAAGACCAACCCGGCGAACAACACGCCGATCGGCACCGGGCCCTTCAAGTTCGACAAGTGGGAGAAGGGCAGCTACATCCACCTCGTCAAGAACCAGGACTACTACCTGGAGGGCAAGCCCTACATCGACGAGATCTACTGGCACGTCATCCCCGACGCTGCCTCGCGCGCCGTCGCCTTCGAGACCGGCAAGGTCGATGTCCTGCCCGGCGGCTCGGTCGAGAACTTCGACGTGCCCCGTCTCACCGGCCTGCCGAACACCTGCGTGACGGAGAAGGGCTGGGAGTACTTCTCCCCGCTGGCCTGGCTGTGGCTGAACAACCGCGAAGGGCCGCTGGCCAAGAAGGAGGTCCGGCAGGCCGTCATGTACGCCCTGGATCGCGACTTCGGGAAGGAGGTGATCTGGAACGGCTTCGGCGCGGTGCCGACCGGGCCGATGACCTCGGCCCTGCGCTTCTACACCGATGACGTGAAGAAGTACCCGCACGACGTCGACAAGGCCAAGGCCCTGCTCAAGGAAGCCGGCTACGACGGCACGCCGATCCGGCTGCTGCCGCTGCCCTACGGCGAGACCTGGCGGCGCTGGGCGGAGGCCACGCGGCAGAACCTGATCGACGCCGGCTTCAACGTGGAGATGCAGGCGACGGACGTTCCGGGCTGGAACCAGAAGCTGGCCGACTGGGACTACGACATGGCCTTCACCTACCTCTACCAGTACGGCGACCCGGCCCTGGGTGTGGCGCGCAGCTACCTGTCGACGAACATCGCCAAGGGCTCGCAGTGGAACAACGTCGAGGGCTACAGCAACCCGCGGGTCGACGAGCTGTTCGAGAAGGGGGCGACCGCCTTCCCGGACTCCAAGCGCCAGGAGATCTACACCGAGGTGCAGCAGCAGCTGGTGGAGGACGTGCCCGTCGCCTGGCTGCTGGAGCTGAAGTTCCCGACCATCATGAGCTGTGACGTCAAGGACCTGATCACCACTGCCATCGGGGTGAACGACGGCTTCCGCGACGCCTGGCTCGACCGCTGAGGCCTGCCGGCGGGAGGCTCGAACCTCCCGCCGCAAAGCCTGGGCACTGACCCCGTGCGGCTCCTCCGCTTCATCGCGCGTCGGCTGGTCAAGGGCGTCTTCGTCCTGCTGGCGATCGTCGTCCTCAACTTCGGTCTGATCCGCGCCGCGCCGGGCGACCCGGCGCAGGTCATGGCAGGCGAAGCGGGCGCGGCCGACGAGATGTTCATCCAGCAGCTCCGCGAGCGCTTCGGCCTCGACAAGCCGCTCTACGAACAGCTGGCGATCTACGTCGGCGGCATCCTGACCCTGGACCTGGGCTACTCCTACCGGCAGCAGATGCCTGTCTCGCAGCTCATCTTCGACCGGCTGCCCGCCACGCTGCTGCTGACCGGCACGGCTTTCTTCATCTCGCTGCTCCTGGGCGTCCTGCTCGGCGCCCTGGCGGCCGCACGTGCGGGCAGCTGGACGGACAGCGCCATCACGATCTTCGCCCTGATCTTCTATGCGACACCGCTGTTCTGGGTGGCCCTCATGGCCATCCTGCTCTTCTCGGTGACCCTGGGCTGGCTCCCCGCCTTCGGGATCGAGACCGTCGGCGCCGGCGAGAGCGGCCTCGCGGGGGTTCTCGACCTGCTGGAGCATCTCGTCCTGCCCGCGACCACCCTGGGCCTCTTCTTCATGGCCGTCTACGCCCGCATGACCCGTGCCTCGATGCTGGAGGTGGCCCAGCTCGACTACGTCAAGACGGCGCGCGCCAAGGGGCTGCCTCCCGGGCGGGTGACCCGGGCGCACGTGCTGCGCAACGCCCTGCTGCCGGTCCTGACGCTGGCCGGCATCCAGGCCGGCCAGATCGTCGGCGGCGCGGTGCTGACCGAGACGGTCTTCGCCTGGCCCGGCATCGGCCGGCTGATGTTCGACGCCCTGCTGCAGCGCGACTACAACCTGCTGCTCGGCATCTTCTTCGTCTCCTCGGCCATGGTGATCCTCTTCAACCTGATCACCGACCTGCTCTACCGGGTGGTCGACCCGCGGATCGAGGTGGGCTGATGGACGGCTTCTGGAAGCGGTTCTGCCGCAACAAGGGCGCCGTCCTCGGCCTCGCCATCATCGTCATCGTCGTGCTGGTCGCCCTGGCCGCCCCCCTGCTCTACCCGCAGAGCCCCTGGCGGATGGTGCAGCGCCCCTTCCTGCCGCCCTTCAGCGTGGACGGCTTCTGGCTGGGCACCGACACACTCGGCCGCGACATCGCCGCCGGCGTGGTGCACGGCGCGCGGGTCTCGCTGCTCGTCGGCCTCGTCTCCACCCTGGTGGCGGTGGTGATCGGCGTCAGCCTGGGGGCGCTCGCCGGCTACTACGGCGGGCTGATCGACGACGGCCTCATGCGCTTCACCGAGCTGTTCCAGACGATCCCCAGCTTCGCGCTGGCGATCGTGCTGGTGGCGATCCTGCAGCCGACCGTGGACTCGGTGGTGCTGGCGATCGCCCTGGTCAGCTGGCCGCCGGTCGCCCGGCTGGTCCGCGGCGAGTTCCTGTCCCTGCGCTCGCGCGAGTTCGTGCAGGCGGCAGTGGTGATCGGCCAGTCGAACGGCCGCATCATCCTGACCCAGATCCTGCCGAACACCCTGTCGCCGGTGATCGTCATGGCCTCCCTCATGGTCGCCACGGCGATCCTGCTGGAATCGTCGCTGTCCTTCCTGGGACTCGGCGACCCCAATCTCATGTCCTGGGGCTACATGATCGGCGCTGCCCGGACGGTGCTGCGCCAGGCCTGGTGGATGAGTTTCTTCCCGGGCATCGCCATCCTGCTGACGGTGCTGGCCCTCAACCTCGTCGGGGAAGGCCTGAACGACGCGCTCAACCCGCGTCTCGCGAGGCGCAGCCGATGACCCCCGGGCAAGCGCCGCTGCTGGACATCCAGGGCCTGACCGTCCGCCTGCCGCACGGTGCCGAGCGGCCGCACGCGGTCGAGGAGGTGTCGCTGCAGCTCTTCGCCGGCGAGATCCTCTGCGTGGTCGGCGAATCGGGCTCCGGCAAGTCGATCTCCGCCAACACCATCATGGGCCTGCTGCCGCGGCCCTGGGTGGAGCCGGTGGCCGGGCGCATCCTCTTCGAGGGCCGCGACCTGCTGAGCCTGTCCGACCCCGAGCTGCGCCGGATGCGCGGGCGGGACATCTCTATGATCTTCCAGGAGCCGATGACCGCCCTCAATCCGGTCATGCGGATCGGCGACCAGCTCGGAGAAGTCTTCGACGCCCACGGCGGGCTCGGCCGGGCCGAACGGCGCTCCCGGGTGACCGAGCTGCTGCGGGCCGTCGGTTTGCCCGACCCGGAGACGATCGGACAGTCCTACCCCTTCCGCCTGTCCGGCGGTCAGCGCCAGCGGGTGATGATCGCCATGGCCCTGGCGCTGTCCCCCAAGGTGCTGATCGCCGACGAACCGACCACCGCCCTGGACGTCACCACCCAGGCGCAGATCCTGGCGCTGGTCAAAGACCTGCAGCGCGAGCGCGGGATGGGCGTCATGTTCATCACCCACGACTTCGGCGTGGTGGCCGAGATCGCCGACCGGGTGGCGGTGATGCAGCTCGGCCGAGTCGTCGAGCAGGGACCCGCGGACCAGGTGCTCAACGACCCGCGGCACGACTACACGCGCCGTCTGATCGCCGCCGTGCCCTCGGCCGACCCGCCACCGCCGAAGAACGAGCAAAGCGGGCCGGTCCTGCTGCGAGTGGAAGGGCTGGAGAAGCGCTATGTCACCGAGCGGGGCCTCTTCGCAGCCGGCCGCAGCGTGCGTGCGGCCAGCGCCGTCGACATCACGCTGCGGCGCGGGGAGACCCTCGGCCTGGTCGGGGAATCGGGCTCCGGCAAGTCGACGGTCGGGCGCTGCATCGTCCGGCTGCTCGACAGCGACGGCGGCCGCATCCTGCTGGACGAGATCGATCTCGCGGCGCTGCGGGGCGAGGCCCTGCGCGCGGCCCGCAAGCGGGTGCAGATGGTCTTCCAGGACCCCTTCGCCTCGCTGAACCCGCGCCGCAGGGTGGGCCGGATCATCGCCGAAGGGCCGATGGCGCACGGGCTGCCGGAACGGGCGGCGCTGGACCGGGCGGCGGAGCTGCTGCGGCTGGTCGGCCTGGATCCCGCGGCCGCCGACCGCTTTCCGCACGAGTTCTCCGGCGGGCAGCGCCAGCGCATCGGCATCGCGCGCGCCCTGGCGCTGGAGCCGGAGCTGATCGTGGCGGACGAGCCGGTCTCCGCGCTCGACGTGTCGGTCCAGGCCCAGGTCCTGGACCTGCTGGCCGACCTCCGGCAGCGGCTGAACCTCGCCCTGCTGTTCATCACCCACGACCTGCGGGTCGCCGCCCAGATCTGCGACCGGATCGCCGTCATGCGCCGCGGCGAGATCGTCGAGACCGGCCCGACGGCGGAGGTTTACGCCGCTCCCCGGCACGACTACACCCGCAGCCTGCTGGCCGCGGTCCCCGGCCGCCACTGGCAGGTTCCCGGCCATCTTCAGACCGGCTCCTCTCTCCAAGGTGCATCGACGTGACGAAGATCGACAGCGACTCCACCACCCCCGCGCCCCTGTCCCCGACGCTCGCGAGCGAGATCCTCGCCGCGGTCGAGGCAGGGTTCGAGTCTCAGATCACCTTCACGGGGGAGCTGGTCCGGCGTCCGTCCCTGCGGGGGCAGGAAGGGACGGCCCAGGACTTCCTCTTCGAGGCCCTCAAGGCCCGCGGCTACGGCATGGACCGCTGGACCATCAGGGTGCCGGACATCGAGAATCACCCCGGCTTCTCGCCGGTGAAGACCGACTACTCCAACGCCGTCAACGTGGTGGCCACCCATCGCCCGCGAACGGAGAAGGGACGCTCCCTCATCCTCAACGGCCACGTCGACGTGGTGCCGGAGGGTCCGCTGGACATGTGGAGCCGGCCGCCCTTCGAGCCCTGGGTCGAAGGTGACTGGCTCTACGGGCGCGGCAGCGGCGACATGAAGGCCGGACTCGTCGCCAACATCTTCGCCCTCGACGCCCTGCGCACCCTCGGCCTCCAGCCCGCCGCCCGCGTGCACGTGCAGTCCGTGGTGGAGGAGGAGTGCACCGGCAACGGAGCTCTGGCCTGCCTGGTGCGCGGCTACGAAGCCGACGCCGCGATCATCCCCGAGCCCGAGGACAACAAGCTGGTGCGCGCCAACGTCGGCGTCATCTGGTTCCGGGTTCACGTCCGGGGCCTGCCGGTCCATGTGCGCGACGCGGGCAAGGGCGCCAACGCCATCGAGGCCGCCTTCCGGCTGATCCAGGCCCTGCGGGGACTCGAGCAGAGCTGGAATGATCGGCAGGGTGCCTACCGCTACTTCGAGGACTACGAGCACCCCATCAACTTCAACGTCGGCCGGATCGAGGGGGGCGACTGGGCCTCGTCCGTGCCGGCCTGGTGCAGCTTCGACTGCCGGATCGCGATCTACCCCGGCGTGGCGGCACGGGAGGCGGCGGACGAGATCGAGGCCTGTCTGCAGGAGGCGGCGCGCAACGACCCCTTCCTCGCAAACAACCCGCCCAGCGTCGACTTCAACGGCTTCTTCGCCGAAGGCTACGTGCTGGAAGAGGGGTCGGAGGCGGAGGCGACGCTGGCACGCGCCCACGCCACCAGCTTCCGCGGCGCCCTGGAGAGCTTCGTCACCCCGAGCTACCTCGACGGGCGGGTCTTCGTGCTCTACGGCAAGACGCCCTGTCTGGTCTACGGTCCCACCGCCCGCTCGATCCACGGCTTCGACGAGCGAGTCAGCCTCTCGTCGCTGAAGCAGGTCACCGGCACCATCGCCCTCTTCATCGCCGAATGGTGCGGCCTGGAGCCCGTTTCGTGAGCCGGCCCTTCGACAACCTGCGCATCGACGGCGGGCGGTTGTGGAACAGTCTGATGGAGCTGGCGAAGATCGGCGCCACCCCCAAAGGGGGCGTCTGCCGGCTGGCGCTGACGGACCTCGACCGGGAGGCCCGCGACCTCTTCGTGCGCTGGTGCGAAGAGGCGGGCTGCACCGTCGAGGTGGACGCCATCGGGAACATCTTCGCCCGGCGGTCCGGGCGGAAGGGCGACGGTCCGGCGGTGATGACGGGCAGTCATCTCGACACCCAGCCGACGGGCGGCCGCTTCGACGGCATCTACGGGGTGATGGCAGGGCTGGAGGTGATCCGCACCCTCAACGACGCGGGCTTCGAAACGGATGCGCCCATAGAGCTCGTGGTCTGGACGAACGAGGAAGGCTCCCGCTTCGCCCCCGCCATGCTCGGCTCCGGCGCCTACACCGGCGCTCTGGACCCGGACTGGTGCCTGGGCCGCGCCGACAGGGACGGACGGACGGTGGCCGCCGAACTGGCCCGCATCGGCTACGCGGGAGACCGCCCCATCGGCGGCCGGCCCTGCGATGCCTACTTCGAAGCGCACATCGAGCAGGGTCCGATCCTGGAAGCGGAAGGCAAGCGGGTGGGCGTCGTCACGGGCGCCCAGGGCCAGCGGTGGTACGAGGTGACGGTGACGGGACAGGAGGCCCACGCGGGTCCGACGCCCATGCCTCGGCGGCGGGACGCGCTCGTGGGGGCGGCGCGGATGATCACCCTGGTCAACGATATCGGCCACCGCTTCGCGCCGGACGCCTGCGCGACCTGCGGCATGATCGAGAACCAGCCCAATTCACGCAACGTGATCCCCGGCCGCGTCTGGTTCACGGTCGACCTGCGTCATCCCGACGACGGCAGGCTGGCGGCCATGGACGCGACGCTCAGAGAGGGGATCGCGGAGATCGCCGACGCGGGAAGCCTGGAGGCGACGGTCGAAGAGATCTGGTCGTTCCCGGCAACGCCCTTCGACGCGGGCTGCGTCTCCGTCGTCCGCGATGCGGTTGAGCGCTCGGGCCATGGCTGGCGGGACATGGTCAGCGGCGCCGGCCACGACGCCGTCTACATGGCACGGGCCGTGCCAACGGCGATGATCTTCGTCCCCTGCAAGGACGGCATCAGCCACAACGAAATCGAGGACGCCCAGCCGGCGGATCTCGCCGCCGGCTGTGACGTCCTGCTGCAGGCCATGCTGGCCAGAGCTCTGAGCGAGCCGCAGCCAGCTTAGGGACCCTTACATGCTGCGGATGGTGTCCATGTAGCCCTGCGCACGCTCGAGGGCGGCGCGGGTGGCCGCCAGATCCTGCTTGGCCTGGGCGCTGTCGGTGCGGGAAGCCGCCTGCTCGGCACGCTCCACGGCGGCCTGGACATCCTGGAATGCAGGCTCCGCCATCTCCTTGACCGAACCGCCCTGACCGTTGCGAGCCATATGGACGAACTCGCCCAGACGGTTCGTGGCGGTCCAGGCCTCGGCGCGGGCGGCCTCGGCCGCGTTCAGCGGATCGTACGGCGCCGTCGCCTTGGGATTGAGCTCGACATTCCCCGGCACCTGGGCGGCCGACGAGACGCCGGTCTGTTGGGTTCCGGTCTGCTGGGTCGACGCATCCGCCGCGGCGGCAGGGTTGGCCGCGAGCGCTCCGATCGTCAGAGCGGCGGCGGCCAGGGGAAGGGCGTGGATTCGACGAAAGACCCTCATGGCTTCCTCCTTCGGCATAGCTCGGATCCCACCGCGCCAGCGCCTCCGAATGAGGCACGGCCCGGGCGGGTCCTACGGCTAGGCCAACTCCGGAAGGGGCCGGGAGTTCGCAGTTTCCGGGGCAGGAAGTGTCCCCCGCTCCCTTCGGGGGGTTCAGGCGGGAGCGGGGGACCGGGCCGGGGCCCCACGCTGGCGCGGGGCCTCTCGGTCGTTCTTCCGGGCCCACGTCTCGCTGAGGGGGGGGATCAGCGGACGAGGCCGGGAGCCAAGCGGCTCTGCAAGATAGATAGGCAGTCCCCTTTACCGGCGCCCGTTAACAGTTGGCAATGATCGCCCGCCGCCCTCAACTGCCCGCGAGGGCCCGGATCTGCTCGAGACTGTTGCTCGCCGAGGCTGCAGCTGCCTGCGCCGCCTGGGCCTCGCGCTTTGCGCTCGGATCCGTGGTCTGCTCGGCCACCACCGACGCCCGTGCGGCAGCGTCCTGCGCCGCCCGCGCCGCATATTCCGCCTCGGCCACCGCCCGGTTGGCGTCGACCCGGTTGCTCTTGAGGTCGCGCAGGGACGCCTTCGCGACGTCCGCCGCCGTTCCGGCCTCCTGCCGGGCGGCGGCGGCGGCCTGACGGTCCGAGTAGGGGGCGAGCTGATAGTCGCGGGAGCGGTTGTCCCAGACGGAGTCGGCCACCTGGATGACGGCTGCGTTGGCCGAGACCTTCGCCGCATCCGCCCGGCTTTCCACAAGAGCCGGCAAGGCCTCGTAGCTGGAGGCGAGAGCGGGGGCGGAGACGAGCGTGACCCCCACTCCCGCAGCCGCAAGCAGCGCACCGGGGCGATGCATGAACGTACGGAAGGACATCTTCGATACTCCGATTCAGGGTGAATGCTTTCTGACGCGGTCTGCGTCTATGCAGTAAAGTATGTGGGGGCTGCGCGGGTCTTGTCTTGTTACCAGGCCATGACCTCCGCCGGGGCAAGACTGTGGCGGCAGGCCGTTGATCCGGCCTGTCCGCCCCATTACTGTCCCGGCTGTTCCCGATCGCCGGAGTCGCCATGAAGGCCCTTGTCCACGTCACGCTGAAGCCCGGCGTCCTCGACCCGCAGGGTCAGGCCATCGCCCATGCCCTGGGCAGCCTGGGCTTCTCCGGGGTTCGCGACGTGCGCGCGGGCAAGTACCTCGAGCTCGACCTGGAGGGCGACGACCGGGCGGCCGCCGAAGCCGCCGTCGAGGAGATGTGCCGGCGACTGCTGGCCAACAGCGTGATCGAAACCTACCGCTTCGAGATCCGGAGCTGACGGGAATTCCTGGGATGCGCGCTGCCGTCGTCATCTTCCCCGGCACCAATCGCGAAGGCGACATGGTCGCGGCGCTGCGCCGCGCCGGCGCCACCGACGTGAGCCTGCTGTGGCACAAGGAGACGGCGCTGCCTGCCGTCGACCTCGTGGTGCTGCCGGGCGGCTTCGCCTTCGGCGACTACCTGCGCGCCGGCGCCATGGCCGCCCACTCGCCGATCATGCGGGAGGTTGTCGCCGCCGCGCACCGCGGCGTGGCGGTGCTGGGCGTGTGCAACGGCTTCCAGGTGCTGACCGAGGCCGGCCTACTGCCCGGCGCGCTGCTGCGCAACGCGGCCATGCGTTTCGTCTGCCGCGACGTCCACCTCAAGGTGGAGACCTCGAACTCCGCCTTCACCGGGGGCTACAACGCCGGGCAGGTGATCCGCGTGCCCGTGGCCCACAACGACGGCAACTTCTCCGCCGATCGGGAGACGCTGGCCCGCCTGCAGGACGAGGATCGCATCGCCTTCCGCTATTGCGACGAGGCGGGGGCCGCCAACGACAACCCCAACGGCTCGATGGACTGCATCGCCGGCATCCTCAGCGAGTCGCGCCGCGTGCTCGGCATGATGCCGCACCCGGAAGACGCCACCGACCCGCTGCAGGGCGGCACCGACGGCCGCGGCCTCTTCGAGGGGCTGGTCCGGGCCCTGCAGTGACACCGCCTCTGTCGAGGGAGCGCCTGACATCTTGAGCGAGATCACCCCGGAGGTCGTGGCCGAACACGGCCTCAAGCCGGACGAGTACGAGCGCGTGCTGGCCATCCTGGGCCGCACCCCCAACCTCGTCGAACTCGGCATCTTCTCCGTCATGTGGTCGGAGCACTGCTCCTATAAGTCTTCGAAGCGCTGGCTGAAGACTCTGCCGACCAGCGGTCCGCGGGTGATCCAGGGCCCCGGCGAGAACGCCGGCGTTGTCGACATCGGCGGCGGCCTGGCGGCGATCTTCAAGATCGAGAGCCACAACCATCCGAGCTTCATCGAGCCCTACCAGGGTGCGGCGACCGGCGTCGGCGGCATCCTGCGCGACGTCTTCACCATGGGCGCACGGCCGGTCATGAACCTGAACGCCCTGCGCTTCGGCGACCCGGCCCATCCGAAGACGCGCCATCTGCTGGCCGGGGTGGTGCACGGCATCGGCGGCTACGGCAACTGCGTCGGCGTGCCCACGGTCGGGGGCGAGGTGAACTTCGATCCGGCCTACAACGGCAACATCCTGGTCAACGCCATGACCGTCGGCTTGGCGCCGACCGACCGCATCTTCTACTCCGCCGCCGCGGGCGCCGGGAACCCGGTGGTCTACGTCGGCGCCAAGACCGGCCGGGACGGCATCCACGGCGCCACCATGGCCAGCGCCGAATTCGACGAGAAGTCCGAGGAGAAGCGCCCGACGGTGCAGGTGGGCGACCCCTTCACCGAGAAGCTGCTGATCGAGGCCTGCCTGGAGTTGATGGCTACCGACGCCATCATCGCCATCCAGGACATGGGCGCGGCGGGCCTCACCTCCTCCTCATTCGAGATGGCCTCCAAGGGGGGAGTCGGCGTCGAGCTGGATCTCGACAGGGTGCCGATGCGCGAGCAGGGCATGGTGCCCTACGAGCTGATGCTCTCCGAGAGCCAGGAGCGCATGCTCATGGTGCTGAAGCCGGGCCGCGAGGATCTGGCACGCGCCGTCTTCGAGAAGTGGGATCTCGACTTCGCCGTCATCGGCCGGCTGACGGAGACCGGCCGGATGGTGCTGCGCTGGCACGGCGAGACGGTGGGGGATCTGCCGATCGATCCCCTGGCCCAGGCGTCGCCGGAATACGACCGGCCGTGGACGCCGACACCGGCGGCTCCGACCGACGGCCTGCCGGAAGACGTGCCCGGCGATCCCCTGGACCACCTGAAGCGGCTGATCGGCGGGCCTCACCTCTGCAGCCGCCGCTGGATATGGGAGCAGTACGACCATCTGGTGCGTGGCGAGACGATGCAGCGGCCGGGCGGCGACGCCGCCGTGGTCCGCCTGCCGGACGGCCGCGGGCTCGCTGCGACGACCGACTGCACGCCTCGCTACTGCAAGGCCGATCCCGTCCAGGGCGGCCGGCAGGCGGTTGCGGAAAGCTGGCGGAACCTCACCGCCACCGGCGCCGAGCCGCTGGCGATCACCAACAACCTGAACTTCGGCAACCCCGAGAAGCCGGCCATCATGGGCCAGCTCGTCGGCTGCATCACCGGCATGGGCGAGGCGGCCAGGGCGCTGGACTACCCCGTCGTCTCCGGCAACGTCTCGCTCTACAACGAGACGGAGGGCCGGGCCATCCTGCCCACTCCGGTGATCGGCGGCATCGGCCTGATCGACGACCTGTCGAGGATGGCGCGCATCGCCGTCAGGCCCGGCCAGACCCTGTTGATCGTCGGCGAGACCCACGGGCACCTCGGCCAGTCGCTGCTGCTGCGGGAAATCGTCGGCCGCCAGGATGGACCCCCGCCGCCCGTCGACCTCGCGACAGAGCGGCGCAACGGCGATTTCGTCCGCGCCCAGATCCGCGGCGGGGGCATCGACTGCTGCCACGACCTGTCCGACGGCGGCCTGATCGTCGCTCTCGCCGAGATGTGCCTCGCCGGGTTGACCGGGGCGGAGCTCGATCCGTCGCCGGAGGGCCTGTCGCCCGCGGGCTGGCTGTTCGGCGAGGACCAGGGACGGTACCTGGTCGCCGTCGACGACGCGCAGAGCCTGCTGTCGGCGGCCGCGGCCGCACGTGTGCCGATGAAGCGGATCGGCACGACCGGTGGCGATGCGTTGCAACTCTGGGACGGCCGGGCCATATCTCTCGAAGAGCTGCGGGGGGCCTGCGAGTCCTGGCTGCCGGCCTACATGGCGGGCGAGGCCTGAGCCTTGCCCTGCCGCTAGTCAGAGGAGCGGTTGACGAAGATGGCGATGAATCCGGCCGAGATCGAGCAGATGATCCGGGAGGCGATCCCCGACGCCCAGGTCAGGATCGAGGATCTCGCCGGGGACGGCGACCATTACGCCGCCTACGTCGTCTCCGCCGCCTTCAAGGGCAAGACACGCGTGCAGCAGCACCAGATGGTCTATCAGGCCCTGCAGGGCCGCATGGGTAACGAGTTGCACGCGCTGGCGCTGCAGACCACAGTACCCGAATGACCGGCGGCTCCGCCGCCGGACCGGAATGACAGGCGGCCCCGCCGCCGGAGAGGAGAAGCAGAGCATGCAGGCGCAAGAGAATCCGGTTTTCGACCGCATTCGCCAGGAGCTCGCCGACAACGACGTGGTCCTGTTCATGAAGGGGACGCCCGTGTTCCCGCAGTGCGGATTTTCGGCCGTGGTGGTTCAGGTGCTGACCCACATGGGCGTGCCGTTCAAGGGCATCAACGTGCTCGAGGATCCCGGCCTGCGTCAGGGCATCAAGGACTTCTCCAGCTGGCCGACCGTGCCGCAGCTCTACGTGAAGGGCGAGTTCGTCGGCGGGTGCGATATCGTCCGCGAGATGTATCAGACCGGCGAGTTGCCGGAGCTGCTGTCCAGCCGGGGCATCGAGGTCCGCTCGGCGGCCTGACGCCCGCCGGGCGCCGGCCGTGACCACCGGCCAGGAAGCGCCGCGGCTGAGACTTCGTATCGACCTGGCGCCCGGTGCGGCGATCGGGCCCGGCAAGGTCCGGCTGATGGAGCTGATCCGCGAGGAAGGTTCCATCGCCGCCGCGGGCCGGCGCATGGGCATGTCCTATCGGCGCGCCTGGCGTCTCGTGGACGCCTTGAACGGCACGTTCAACGGCCCCCTCGTCGAAGCCCAGCCGGGCGGCAGCGGCGGTGGCGGCGCCGTGCTGACCCCTCTCGGCCTGGCGGTGATCGAGCGCTACCGGACCATCGAGGCGCTCGCCACCAAGGCCAGTGCCTCCGCCCTGAGCGAACTGTCCCGGGATGTCCGACGCGCCTAGCCGGAACACGCGCACCCTTTTTCGGGATGCCGAGATCGGCGCCGAGCGTCTGCTCGGCTGGCTGCGCGCCGGAGTGGCGCTGGCGCTCGCCGGCGCGCTGGCGGCAAGCGTCGGGCCGTCGCTCGCCGACCCCGTTCCCTTCCTGTCGATCCAGCATCGCCTGGCGTTGCTCACCTGCACGAGCTACCTCGTGGCCGGCCTGCTCGCGGTGGCGCTCTCCCGGCCGCGCTTCTTCCATCCGCTCCTGCCTTGGCTCTTCGCCCTCGCCGACGTCGGCTTCATCCTGACCAGCCTGGCCCTCAGCCTCGGCAACACCGGCCTCACCGCGGCCTACCTGGCGGCCCTCCCCTCCCTCTGGCTTCTGCCCCTCGCACTGGCCTTCGGCGCCTTGCGCTTCGAAAGCCGCATTCAGGTCGCCCAGCTGCTCGCGCTGGTGGCCGGCCTCCTCGCACTTGCCTGGATGTTCGGCCTCGAACGTCTCACCGATCGGCCGGAGACGGCCGCCACGGTCGCCTTCTTCTTCTGGGTCCCGCCGAATGTCATGCGGCTGGTCATGCTGGCCCTCGCCGGCGGTGTCGTCGTGGTGGCCACGGTGCGGGCCCGGCAACTGCTGCACCGCGCCGTCACGGAGGCGACCATGCGGGCCGAACTGACGCGGTTCCTGCCCGAGGAGATCGCCCATCGGCTGGACGGCCCGGACGCGGCGGCTCTGCGGGAAGGGCGTCAACAGATGCTCAGCCTGCTCTTCGTCGATATCCGCGGTTTCACGCACCTGTCCGAGACGCTGCCGCCGACCGAGCTGAACCGCCTCGTCACGGTCTTCCGGCGGGAGATCAGCGGCGCGGCGAAAGCCCATGGCGGGATCGTCGACAAGTTCATCGGGGACGGCGCGCTGCTGCTCTTCGGCGTCGCCCCCTCGGAGACACCTCCGGCCCGGCAGGCCCTCGCCTGCGCCCGCGAGATCCTGAACCGGCTGGGAGCCGACTGCGCCGCCGCGCCGCGGCTGAGGGTGGGGATCGGGCTGCACAGCGGAGAGGTCTTCTGCGGCCTCGTCGGAGACGAGCGCCGGGTCGAGTTCACCGTCCTCGGGGACCCGGTCAACACGACCGTGCGGATCGAGCAGGTGACGCGGGAGGTCAACGGCGACCTCGTGGCCTCCGCCGATCTCCTGGAGGCGGCGGGCGTCACCGACAGATCGGGCTGGCGCCTGCTTGCCTCCCACCTCCTGCGCGGCCGGGAGCGGCCGATAGACCTCTACGTCTCCTGCTCCACCCAGGAGCCGGCGCCGCCACGGGGCACAGCCCGCACCCCCAGCGCGTGACGGTCCACCGCCACGGCCTTCACGAAGGCGTAGACGGACAGGCCCGGTGTCAGCCCCAGCCGGCCGATCGAGAAGCGGGTGAGGCGGGCCAGCAGGCGTTGTCCGCCGCAGTCGATCTCGACCTCGCCGATCGGCCCCTCTCCCTCGAACACCCGGGCGATCCGCCCCGCCAGGACATTCAAGGCACTTATCGCTCCCGGCGGATCGAGTGCCACGATGACGTCGCGCGACCGGATGCGGACCCGCAGGTCGCGTCCCGGGGGCAGGTCCAGCCGGGGGACCGTGAGGAGGCCGGCCGAGGAGGCGAGCAGGGTCAGTCCGTTCGCCTCGTCGTGCCGCTCCACCGTGCAGACCAGGACCGCCCCCGCCTCCGCCCGGCCGGTGAGCGGGAAGAGGTCGCCGCGCCCCATGATTTCGACGACCCCGCCGCTGGCGGCGACCCGGCCCTCCGACAGCACCACCAGGGTGTCCGCCAGCCTGGTCACCTCGGCGACGGCGTGGCTGACGTAGACGATGGGAATGCCGAAGTCGTCTCTGAGCCGCTCGACGTAGGGCAGGATCTCGTTCTTGCGGCCTTCGTCCAGCGCCGACAGGGGTTCGTCCATCAGCAGCAGGCGCGGCCGGGCCAGCAGCGCCCGGCCGATCGCGACGCGCTGCTTCTCGCCGCCGGAGAGGCCCGCAGGCCGGCGGTCGAGCAGGCTGTCCAGCCCGAGCAGATCGACGATCCGGTCCAGGCCCTCGGCCGGGCCGCGGCGATTGAACCAACGGCCGTACAGGAGGTTCTGCCGCACCGAGAGATGCGGAAAGAGGCGCGGCTCCTGGAAAACGTAGCCCACCCGCCGCCGGTGCGGCGGGACGAAGATGCCCGCCTCGCTGTCCAGCAGCACTTCGCCGTCGACCTCGATCCGTCCGTGGTTGGGGCGGAACAGCCCGGCAATGGCATTGACGACCGATGTCTTTCCGGACCCCGACCGTCCGAAGAGGGCGGTCAGGCCACTGCCCGCAGCGAAGGCCGTCCGCAGGTGGAAGGCCCCGAAGCGGTGCTCGATGTCGACTTTCAGGGTCATCGTCCGCTCACCCGCCGGCCGATCCGCCGGGCGGCCAGTTCCGAGGCGAGCAGCGCCAGCAGCGATATCGCCACCGAGATGATCGTCAGACGCAGGGCCTGCGCCTCCCCGCCCGGCACCTGGGTGTAGGTGTAGATCGCCGACGGCAGGGTCTGGGTCTCGCCGGGTATGTTCGAAACGAAGGTGATCGTGGCGCCGAACTCGCCCAGGCTGCGGGCGAAGGACAGGATCGCGCCCGCCAGGATGCCCGGCAGGACGAGCGGCAGGGTGACGGTGAGGAAGACCCAGGCCGGCGCGGCACCCAGCGTGCCGGCCGCCTCCTCCAGCCGCCGGTCGACCGCCTCGAGCGACAGGCGGATGGCCCGGACCATCAGCGGGAAACCCATGATGGCGCAGGCCAGGGCCGCCCCGGTCCAGCGGAAGGCGAAGACGATGTCGAACTGGTCTGCCAGGAAGCTGCCGAGCGGTCCGCGGCGACCGAACAGCAGCAGCAGCAGGTAGCCGGTGACGACCGGCGGCAGCACGAGCGGCAGGTGGACGATGCCGTCTAGGAGGATCTTGCCCGGAAAGCGGCAGCGGGCCAGCACCCAGGCCATCGCCAGCCCCAGGGGCAGGCTCCACACGACCGCCCAGAGGGCGACGCGCAGGCTCAGCAGGACGGCCGTGGCCTCTTCCGGGTCGAGGCCCAGCCAGCCCTGCAGCACCTCGTTCACAGGCAGACGGTACCGGCACTAGTCACGAAGGGTGAATCCCTGCTTCTCGAAGGCCGCACGCGCCGCCGGCGTGCGGAGGAATGCGAGAAACCCCCGTGCACGTTCGGCCGCCTGCGTATCCCGCACAACGGCGGCAGGATAGACGATCGGGGCATGGCTCTCAGCAGGAAAGGTCCCGACCACAGTCACGCCTGGTTCCGCGACCGCGTCGGTCGCGTAGACGATGCCGAGAGGCGCCTCGCCGCGGGCGACCAGGGCGAGTGCCGCCCGCACGTCCGCGGCCTGCGCCACCTCGTTCTTCACGCTCTCCCAGACCCCGAGGCTGGTCAGCGCCTCGCGGCCGTAGATGCCGGCCGGGACCGCGTCGGTGTTGGCCATGGCGAGCCGGCCGCCGTTCAGTGCCGCCCGCAGGTCGAAGCCTCTGGTGATCGTCAAGGCCGGCACCTCTCCCCTGGGCGCCACGAGGACGAGGGTGTTGGACAGCAGGTCGGTGCGGGTGCCGTCGAGAAGGAGGCCCTGCGTCTCCAGCGTGTCAATCCACTGCCGATTGGCCGAGATGAAGACGTCGGCCGGTGCGCCCTGGATGATCTGCTTCGCCAGTGCGGACGAGCCGGCATAGGACACCGCCGGGGGTGCATGGCCCGCGTTCGCCCAGAGACCGGCGACCTCGTCGAGCGCATTCTTGAGGCTGGCCGCGGCGAAGACGACGAGGCGCGGCTCTGCCGCGCGCGCCGGCGCAAGCGTGGCGGTCGCGACCAGAATGGCGGCTGTGAGAGAGACGAAAAACGACCGCATGCCACATCCTTCGTTATATCCGACAGAACATAACGAAGGATGTGGCAAACCCCTGCCCTTGTCCAGTCGTGCGCGCGCACCAAGGTTCCGACGTCACGGTGACCGGACCAAGGACCGATGGTGAAGCGCTTCCTCGCCCTCCTCCCCCTCCTCCTGGCGACCGGCTGTTCGGTCGTGGGAATCCGCAGCGGTACGGAAGAGCCGACCTACGCTGTGGTCGACCGCATCGGCGATGTAGAGGTCCGGCAATACGGCCCGCGGGTCGCCGCGCAGACCGTCACCGAAGGCGGCGAGGAAGAAACCCGGAACGCCAGCTTCCGCAGGTTGGCGGACTACATCTTCGGCGCCAACCGGAGAGAGGAGAAGATCACGATGACAGCACCGGTCGCCCAGGAGCCGGCGGGCGGACAGACCATAGCGATGACCGCACCCGTGGCGCAGGACGCGGTGCCCGGCGGCTGGCGGATGCGCTTCTACCTGCCGGCGGATTCCACGCTGGCCAATGCCCCGGCGCCGACCGATCCGCAGGTCGAACTCGTGACCGTGCCGGCGGAAGCCTACGCCGTCCTGCGCTTCACCGGCAGCCGTTCAGAAACGGCCGTGGCAGAGCGGACCAGGGAACTGCTGGATCGGCTCGCCTCTTCGCCGTGGCGTCCTGTCGGCGAGCCCATCCGCTGGTTCTATGATCCGCCCTGGACCCTGCCCTTCCTGCGCCGCAACGAGGTGGCGGTGGCCGTCGAGCGCCGGGATCAGCCCGCCTCGTAGTGCCGGGCCACCAGATCGTTCAGCAGGCGTACGCCGAAGGCGGTCGCCCCCTTCGGGACGGTGGGGGTGTCCTTGTCGGACCAGGTGACGCCGGCGATGTCCAGGTGCGCCCAGGCGACGCCCTCCTGGATGAAGCGCTGGATGAACTGCGCCGCCGTGATCGAGCCCCCGGCCCGGTCGCCGACGTTCTTCATGTCGGCGGCCGCCGAGTCGATCGCCCGGTCGTACTCCTCGCCCATCGGCATGCGCCACAGCAACTCGCCCACCGCTTTGCCCGCGGCCGTCAGTCGCTCCGACAGGCCGTCGTCGTTGCTGAAGAGGCCGGCGTGCACCTTGCCCAGGGAGATGATGATCGCCCCGGTCAAAGTCGCGAGATCGACGATGGTCTTGGGCTTGTAGGTCTGCTGGACGTACCAGAGCGCGTCGGCCAGGACGAGGCGGCCTTCCGCGTCGGTGTTGATGACTTCGATGGTCTGGCCCGACATCGAGGTGACGATGTCGCCCGGGCGCTGGGCATTGCCGTCGGGCATGTTCTCCACGAGCCCGCAGATCCCGACGGCGGTCACCTTGGCCTTGCGCGCGGCCAAGGTTCCCATCACGCCGACCACGACGCCGGCGCCGCCCATGTCCCACTTCATGTCCTCCATGCCGCCGGCGGGCTTGATCGAGATGCCGCCGGTGTCGAAGCAGACGCCCTTGCCCACGAAGGCGATCGGGCAGCCCTCGGAGACGGGGCCGTTGCCCTCCCAGATCATCACCAGCAGCTTGGACTCCCGCACCGACCCCTGGCCGACGCCGAGCAGCGCCCCCATGCCGAGCCTGCGCATCTCGTCCTCGCCGAGAACCTCGATCTTCACCCCGAGGTCCGACAGCTTCCTGGCCTCCGCGACGAAGGTCTCCGGATAGATGACGTTGGCCGGCTCGGAGACGAGGTCGCGGGTCATGAAGATGGCTCGCGCCATCCCTTCCAGCGGCGCGAAGGCGGCGCGCGCCGCGTCGGCCGACCCGGCGCCGACCGTCAAGGTCGTCAGGCTCGGCTTCTTCTCAGGCTTCTCCTTGGTCTTGTACTTGTCGAAGCGATAGCTGCGCAGCAGGCCACCGAGGCCGCAGTGGGCGGCGGCATCGTCCGGCCCCTGTTCGGCATCGACCAGGACCGTCAGCTCGCTGTCTCCGGCGGCGTTCGCCTTGGCGACCAGGGTTCCCCCAACCGCCTCGAAGTCCGCCGGCTTGGCCTCAGCCGCCTTGCCGAGGCCGGCGAGAAGGACCCGAGACAGCTCGACGCCCGCCGGCGCCACCAGTTCCAGAACCTCTCCCTTGCCGCCCTTGAAGCGACCGGCCTCCATGGCGCGGTTGACAGCACGGCCGATGGCCCCGCCGATCCGACCGTCGAGTTCGCCCGCGCTCGGGGAGAGCGCGCCGCCCTCGTACACCAGGACGGCGACGGCACCCTTGGCCGGGAGAGTCTTTCCGGAGAAGCTGACTTGCATGCGGCTGCGACCTTCTTGACTGCCATCGCTCCGCCGATCTGCGGAGCCTTGCGAAGAGGTGGGAACGGCGAGCGATAAGTCTACAGCACTAGGCAGACCGGTCGGGTCCGTCAATCGGTGCGGGCGCAGTCGGCTCCTGGCGACGCAGGGCGGACCTCAGGCGCCAGCTGCAGAAGGCGGTGAGCAGGACCGCCGCGGTGAAGGGTGCGACGGCCTCGCCCACCGACGCGTCGGTCAGCGAGCCGGCCTGCAGCCCGAAGATCACCAGCGCCACCACAAAGACGTCCAGCATCGACCACTTGCCCAGCCCGTCGAGCAGAGCGAGCCAGAAGGCCGGCGGCTTCCGCCCGCGACGCAGGCGCAGCCAGAAGACGAAGAGCAGGATCAGCTTCGTCACCGGCAGCACCAGTGAGAAGAGCGCGATCACGCCCGCCGTCAGCCAGGCTTCCGCCACCCACAGCCGCAGGATGCCGTCGGCGATCGAGAAGCCCTCGGCGAAGAGGAAGAGCGTGCGCGCCTGCAGAATCGGCAGAAAGAGGCCCGCCAGAAGGCAGGCTGCGGCCACAAACAGCAGCAGGGGAAGCAGGGGACCACGGCCGTCGCCCCTCATCGCGTGCCGTCGGCGAACAGCGCCTCCAGCGCCCCGGCCAACTGCTCCGGCCGGACCGGCTTGTAGAGGACGGGGCGGCCGGCCAGGGCGCCACCGCGCTCGGCGGCGTCGCCGAAGCCGGTGCAGAGCAGGAACGGAACGCCGCGCCGGGAGAGCGCCTCGGCGACCGGCAAGGCGAACGTGCCGTCAAGGTCGAGGTCGAGGACAGCCGCATCGAGGGCGGCTTCCTCGCGCACGGCGCGCAGCGCTGCACCGACGGTGGCTTCCGGCCCGACCACTTCGCAGCCGACGTCGCGAAGAGCCTGCGCCGTCTCGACCGCCACCAGGCCGTTGTCCTCGACGACCAGGACCCGCCGGCGTGCGCCGGCATCGGGCCGGATGGCCGCGGGCGCCGGGGACTGTCGCTCGCCGGCACCCTCGTCCAACGGCGTCGCGTAGCGCTCCCTCGGGATGCGCAGCGTCACCCTGAGGCCTTCCGGCGCCCAGGCGGTCTGGAGGTCCGCACCCAGCTGGTAGCGCGTCGCCTGCTCCAGCAGGATCGTCCCGAAGCCTCGCCGCTCGGGGACCACGACCATCGGCCCGCCGCGCTCCGACCAGCTCAGGGCGAGGGTTCCATCCACCTCGGTCCGCCACGACAGGAGCACCCGCCCTTCGGGCGCCGAGAGCGCGCCGTGCTTGGCGGCGTTGGTGCAGAGTTCGTGGAAGGCGAGCGCCAGCGACTGGGCGGCGCCGGCCGCCAGCAGCAGGTTCGGTCCGTGCAGTTCCGCACGGCCGGCATAGGCGGCCAGCTCCGCCTCCGCGATCGCCCGCAGGCCGGCACCTGTCCATTTTCCCGCCGCGAGCAGCGAGTGAACCTGGGCGAGCGACGCGATCCGGCCGCCGAGGATCTGCCGGAAGGTCTCGACGTCGGAGGCCTTGGTCAGGCGAACGAGGGCGAGGACCACGGCGAGCACGTTCTTCGCCCGATGGTCCACCTCACGCATCAGCAGCGTCCGCGCCTGCTCGGTCTGCCGACGTTCGGTGATGTCCGAAGCCACACCGGCGACCCGTCGGGCCGCCGTCGGCGACGACGCCACCGGAAAGCCGCGGTCGCGGATCCAGCGGACTTCGCCGTCGGGGCGGACGATACGGTACTCCATGTCGAACGGGCTGTCCGTCGAGTGGCGCACGAAGGCGTCGACGACGCTCTGGCGGTCTTCCGGATGGATCGTGTCGTGCAGGGCTCTCAGGTCCTGCAGCAGGGCGGTCGGCGACCTGCCCCAGATCCTTTCGTAGGCTTCGTTGATGTAGAGCAGGCGATGCTCGGCGGGCTCGGATATGTAGAGCACGTCGTCGATCGCCGCCGCCAGCTGCTGAAATCGCGCCTCGCTCTCGGCCAGAGCGGCTTCCGCGCGCTTGCGCTCCGTGATCTCCGTCACGCTGACCACCACCCCTTCGATCCGTCCATTCTCGGACAGGAGAGGATTGGCGTCCTCTATCCAGGCACGGATCTCGCCCGGGCGCGCCCGCGTCTCGCCGACCACCTCCATCTGACGAAGCGGCCGGCGGGTCTCGATGACGCGCCGGAAGGGCGCTTCAACCGCCTCGGCCACCGCGGGCACGACTTCGGTGATCGTCCGGCCGATGTGGGCTTCCGGCGGCAGCCCGTTGTACTCGGCCAGCAGCGGGTTGATCCGCCGATAGCGGAGGTTCCGGTCGAGCAGGGCGAGACCGATGGGCGCCGTGACGTAGATCGCGTCCAGCTCCGCGAGGGCGTCGCGCGCGCGCCGCTCGCTGGCGGCCAGCGCCTCCTGCCGCTGGCGGCTGTCCGTGATGTCCCGGAAGGTCACCGCGACGCCGTCCTCCAGGCGCACCGCCTGATTGCGGAACCAGCTCCGCCGCCCGTCCTCCCCGAAGGAGAGCTGTGCGAGGTCCGGGCGGGCCGTCTCCAGCACCTGCCGGCACCTGCGCAGCATTTCCGGGCTGCCGAGCACCGTCGACCCGAGCGCCGACAGAGACTGGCCGACTAGGCCGTGCCCCCCGTCTAGCAGGGACCGCGCGGCCGCCTCGTTGGCGTAGGAAACCTGGAAGTCGATCACTTCGCCCGCCGGCCCACGCACCGCCGTCAGGATCACGAAGGGATCCAGCGAGGCCTCCTGCGCGGCTTTGAAGCGCCGCTCGGAGACCGCCAGGCGGGCCAGCACGCTGCGGACGAAGTCGGCCGCGGCAGCCAGCGCCAGCGCGCTCGCTATGAAGAGCAGGAAGTTGATGCCGTCGGAATCGACCGTGCCGCCTTCCCTGATCCACAGCCACCAGGCGAGCGCCCAGCTCAGGACGCAGCAGAGCGCCCCGGGGCCGAAGCCGCCGAGGAAGGCCGCCACGAAGACCGCGGGATAGAAGGTGGCGAAGGGGATGACCCCTTCGTAGAACTCCCCGAGAACCGCCCGCAGCAGACCCGCGGCGACCGCGCAGGCCGCCGCCGCGAGATAGGCCGCCACAGGGTCCAGTCTCGGAGGCGTCGAGAGCAGTTCGGCCCTGATGCGCATGTTCGCTCGATATTCCGCGGCAGTGGGCGTGGCCCCTCACCCTGGATACCGTAGAAGGACCGGTCCTGCACCCGCTGCGGCCGGAAGCCTCATCCCGGGCCGAGACCGAGGTCGCTGTCCGTGAGGCCGAGCCCGTCGCACCAGGTCTGCCACGCCCGCTGCAGCGCCAGCGGTGCCTTCATGTGCTCGCCCGCCAGCGCCGTCTCCCCTTCGTTGAGGAGGATCGGAGCCCCCAGCGCCAGCGCCTGCTGCAGGATCTGCGCGTTGATCTGCAGATAGATCGACGTGAACACCGTCGGTTGCAGGTTAGCCTGCGCGACCACGCCGCCGTGGCCCCGCATCAGGATCGCCGGCCCCTGCCCCAGGGCACGGGCGAGCGACAGCCCCGTCTCCTGCCGGGTGACCAGCATGTTGGTGTCACCGAACTCCTGCCGGATGTCCCAGACCGGGACGGGTCCGCCGAGCCCGGCCGCCATGTGGAAGACGGGCCGCAACGGCACCTGGGTGACGCCGAAGGGGATGATCGAATGGGAATGGCTGTGGCAGACGGCGCCGACGTCGGGGCGGAGCTGATAGATGCAGCCGTGGATGTAGCGCTCCGCGTACAGCCAGCGGCCGTTGGCATCGATGGCCGTGTTGTCCAGGTTGAACTCGACGATGTCCGCCGCGGTCACCAGCTGTGGGCCCAGCGAGCGGGCCATCAGGTAGCGATCCGGCATCTCGGGGTGGCGCACGGAAACGTGGCCGAAGGCGTCGATGACACCGAAGCGGGCGAGAATACGATTGGCCCGAACCAGCTCCGCGATCGCCTCGCGCACGGCTGGACTGCGGCCCTCACCCGGTGAGCCTGTCGACATTCGGTCTCTTCCTTCCTGCTTGATCGCGACGCTAAATACTTAGCGGCGCTCGGGAGCGGGCGCCACTTCCCGCTGCAGCAGGGCCAGCAGGACCCCGGTCGTCAAGACGCCCACGGAGAGCGCGATGGAGGCGCGTACGCCCAGGGCATCGGCGGCCCAACCGCTGATGACGGGACCGAGGCACTGCCCGATCGCGAAGCTGACGGTGAAGGCCCCGAGGATGGCGGTCCACAGATGCGGCGGCGTCGATCGGCGGCCGAAGGCCATGACGGCGGTAATGACGCCGAGAAAGGCGCCGCCGAAGGCCGTGGCGGAAAGGAAGATCGCGGGCGCGCCGAGGCTCACCACCGGCAGGCCGGCGCCGAGGGCGGTCGCCGCCAGGGTGACCGACAGACCCTTGCCGCCGCGCAGCCGCGCCAGCAGCGGCGTCCAGAAGAGCGCCCCGAGCAGGGATGCCGTGCCGAGAGTCAGCCAGAACAGCGCCGCCACCCACGGCGACCAGCCGGCACCCTGCAGGTAGGCGATGATGAAGGTCATGTAGGCGATGTAGCCCGTCCCGAAGCAGGCGTAGCCCAGCGTCACCGGCAACAGCGGCAGCAGTGCGCCGAGCCCCCGATTCGCCTTCTCGTGATGCGGGCGCACCACCGGGCGGGGAGCGCGCGCGAGGGCGGGCAGCAGCACGAGCAGACCCCCGCCCGCCAGCAGAGCCAGCAGGAGCCAGCCCGTCCGCCAGGCTTCGGCCGGGCTGGCGTAGGCCGAATCGAGCAGCGGCAGGCTGACGCCGGAGAGGACGATGCCCACCCCCGGCCCGGCGAAATAGACCCCGAGGACCAGTTGCGCCCGTCGGCCTGCCTCGCCGGCCAGGGTCGCCGCGAAACCGCCGGCCACCACGAAGGCGACCGCGCCCCCCGCCCCGGCCACCCAGCGCAGGGCGAGGAAGAGGCTGAAGGCTTCGGCGACGGCGCAGCCGGCGACCGACAGAACCGTGGCGATCAGGCTCAGCAGCAGGATGCGGGCGTGGCCGAAACGGTCGGCCAGCCACGCCGCGGACAGCGCGCCCATCAGGTAGCCGACGGCGTTGGCGGTGTTGAGGGCGCCCGCCTCGGCGTAGGTCCACGCCAGGTCCACGCGCATGCCGGGCAGCAGCAAGGCATAGGCGAAGCGCGCCAGCCCCAGGGCGATGGCCGGGCTCAGGGAGAGTCCGGCGGCGATCAGCAGGGGGCGGGCAGGTGGGTTCGGCATGGGTTCCGGCGGCGCTGGGAGCGCCCATTCCGCCTGCGCCGGCCCCGCTTCGGCAACCGCTCTCTGTGGCAAGGAAGCTATGCGCGCACGGACCTAGCGATCCCGCCGCCCGCGGGTCTGGCCCTCCCCGCGCACCGGCGCCTCCCCGCGGGTCCGGCCCTCGAAATGGGCCAGGGGAGGGTAGATGCTGCGCTGCTTCACCTGGCCGAGGGCGAAGCTCGATTCGATGGCGGCGATGCCGGGCAGCTTCGACAGGACCTCGCGCACGAAGACCTCGTAGCTCGCAAGGCTCTGGCTGATGACGTGCAGCAGGTAGTCCCGCGAGCCGGTCATCAGGTAGCACTCCAGGACCTCGTCGAGCTGCTCGAGCCCCTCCTCGAAGGCTTTGAGGGCCTGGTCGGTCTGCCGCTCCAGGCGGATCGAGACGAAGACGTTGACCGGCAGGCCGTAGAGCTCCTGGTCGACCACGGCGGCGTAGCCGCGGATCACCCCGGCCTCCTCCAGGTTGCGCACCCGCCGCAGGCAGGGCGAGGGCGACAGGTTGACCCGCTCGGCCAGTTCCTGGTTGGTGAGCCGGGCGTTGGCCTGCAGCTCGCGAACGATTCTTTCGTCAGTGGCGTCCATCATGATCGGAACTTAGCAGATTCTGCCAAAACCAAGCAGCCTTCGGCCCGAGAAAGCAAGGATCTGCCGCCGGCTTTCTGTCATCCTCTGCCCGAGACCGCCGCTGCCGGCGGGCCGCGAGAGGGACGAACCGGAACCGTGATGAGCGATGACCTGGTGCTGCTGAAGGCGCTCGAGCGGAAGTGCCTGTGGCTTTCCGCCTGGATGATCCACAACGCCAACCACCTGCGGCCGAAGACCGACGGCCTCAAGGTCGGCGGCCATCAGGCCTCCAGCGCCTCCATGGTCTCCCTGCTCACCGCCCTCTACTTCGCGGTCCTGCGCCCGGAGGACCGGGTCGCCGTGAAGCCGCACGCCTCCCCGGTCTACCACGCCATCCGCTACCTCCTGGGCACCCAGACCCGCGAGCGCATGGAGGCCTTCCGCGGCCTCGGCGGCGCCCAGTCCTACCCCAGCCGGACCAAGGATGGAGACGACATCGACTTCTCCACCGGTTCGGTCGGCCTGGGCGTGGCGATGACCGCCTTCGCCTCGCTGGTGCAGGACTACGTCCACGCCAAGGCCTGGGCCAAGCCGGTCCCGGAGGGGCGGATGATCGCGCTGGTGGGCGACGCCGAGCTGGACGAGGGCAACATCTACGAGTGCCTGCTGGAAGGCTGGAAGCACGACCTGCGCAACACCTGGTGGATCATCGACTACAACCGCCAGAGCCTGGACGGCGTGGTGCGCGAAGGGCTCTACGCCCGGATCGCCGACATCTTCCGGGCCTTCGGCTGGGAGGTGGTGACCCTCAAGTACGGCGCCCTGCAGCAGGCGGCCTTCGCCGAACCGGGCGGCGCGAAGCTTCGGGAGTGGATCGACAACTGCCCGAATCAGCTCTACTCCGCCCTCTCCTTCCAGGGCGGCGCGGCCTGGCGCAAGCGGCTGATGGACGAGATCGGCGACCAGGGCGAGGTCTCCGCCCTGCTCGAGCGGCGCAGCGACGACGAGCTGGGCGAGCTGATGGCCAACCTCGGCGGCCACTGCCTGGAGAGCCTGATCGGCGCCTTCCAGGCCATCCGCCACGACCGGCCCGTGGTCTTCATCGCCTACACCATCAAGGGCTGGGGGACGCCCCTGGCCGGGCACAAGGACAACCACGCCGGCCTGATGACTCCGGCCCAGATGGCCGACTTCCAGCGCCGCATGGGCATCCGCGCCGGGCACGAATGGGACCGCTTCGAGGGGCTGGAGCCGTCGGCAGGCGATCTGCAGGCTTTCCTCGACCGCGTCCCCTTCGCCCAGGGCGGAAGCCGCCGCCACCCGGCGCCCCGGGTCGAGGTGCCGGCCCTGCCGGCCGTCGCCGACGAGGTCATCTCGACCCAGGCCGGCTTCGGCAAGCTGCTGGACGGGCTGGCCAAGGGCGACAGCGCGCTGGCCGACCGCATCCTCACCACCTCCCCCGACGTCACCGTGTCGACGAACCTCGGCCCCTGGGTGAACCGCCGGGCCCTCTTCTCCCGCACCGCCATCGCCGACACCTTCCGCGACGAGCGGGTGCCGAGCGCCCAGAAGTGGAGCTTCTCGCCGGAGGGCCAGCACATCGAGCTGGGGATCGCGGAGATGAACCTCTTCCTGCTGCTGGGCGCGGCCGGTCTCTCCCATTCGCTGTTCGGCGAACGGCTGCTGCCGATCGGCACGCTCTACGACCCCTTCATCGCCCGCGGCCTCGATGCCCTGAACTACGCCTGCTATCAGGACTCCCGCTTCCTGATCGTGGCCACGCCGTCGGGCATCTCGCTCTCGCCGGAGGGCGGCGCCCACCAGTCGATCTCCTCGCCGCTGATCGGGCTGGCGCAGGACGGCCTCGCCTCCTTCGAGCCGGCCTTCGTCGACGAGCTCGGCGTCATGATGAGCTGGGCCTTCGACTACCTGCAGCGCGACGGTGAGGGCGACCCCGACGAGCAGACCTGGCTGCGCGACGAGACGGGCGGCTCGGTCTACCTGCGCCTGTCCACCCGGCCGCTGGAGCAGCCGCGGCGCAGCCTCGACGCCGCCCAGCGCCGGGCCATCGTGGACGGGGCCTACTGGCTGCGCGAGCCGGGACCGAACTGCGAGGTGGTGATCGCCTACCAGGGCACCGTCGCCACCGAGGCGATCGCCGCGGCGGGCATGATCGGCGAGGACCGGAGGGACGTGGGCGTGCTGGCGGTGACCTCGGCCGACCGGCTGAACGCCGGCTGGACGGCGGCGCAGCGCGCCCGTGTGCGCGGCGTCGAGACCGCCCGCAGCCACATCGAGCGCCTGCTCGCCGGCCTGCCGCCCCACTGCACGCTGATCACGGTCTTCGACGGCCACCCGGCGACCCTGGGCTGGCTCGGCAGCGTGCAGGGTCACCGCACCGCGTCGCTGGGCGTGGAGCACTTCGGCCAGACCGGCACGGTCGACGACCTCTACCGCTACTACGGCATCGACGCCCAGGCGATCGCCGAGACGGCCTCCCGGCTCGCCCCCGGCCGGCCCGTGCGCCACCTGCGCCGGGTGGTGTGAAGGCAGACGGCAGACAGACCAGCCACCTGATGCTTCGACAAGCTCAGCATGAGGACGCCCCCTGTTCCTCACCCTGAGCCTGTCGAAGGGTAAACGTTTGTCCGTCAGCGCCTCATGCTTCGACGGGCTCAGCATGAGGATGTTGGGGCTTCCTCACCCTGAGCCTGTCGAAGGGTGCGTTCGATCTCGGGCGTCGAACCTCATGCTTCGACCGGCTCGGCATAAGGACTGTCCCAAGCGTCACCCGGAACGCGTCGAAGGGTCAGGGCGCCGGGGCGGCCTCGGGCGGGCCCTTGAGCTCGACCCGGTTGCCCTCGGGATCGTCGAGGTAGATCGAGGGACCGCGGCCGTCGGCGCCGAAGCGCAGGGCGACCTCCCCGAAGGTCACGCCGCAGGCCGTCAGATGCGCCTTGATGGCCTCGCCGTCGAACGGCGAGACCCGCAGGCAGAAATGGTCGACGTTGCCCGGCGCGGGAACCGCCTCGGCCGGCAGGATGTCGATCAGGCTGAGCCCGGCGCGGAGCTGGGTCAGCGCGATCTTCGGCTGGCGCCGCTCCAGGCTGCAGCCGAGGACCTCGCGGTAGAACCGCTCAAGCCTCTCGGGATCGCGGGCGCGCAACACGATATGGTCGAGGGCGAGCAGCGTGAAGGGCGGTGCCATGGCCCGGAAGTCTAGGAGGTGAGGCAGGCGTCGTGCAATTCCCCGATCTCTTCGCCGACCAGCGCCCGGCCCGGGAGGAGCTGCGGCCGGGCATGGTGCTGCTGCGCGGCCGCACCTCGGCGGCGACCCTCCTGCCGGCGGTCGAAGCGGTGGCGACGGCCGCGCCTTTCCGCCACCTTTCCACCCCCGGCGGCAAGCGCATGTCGGTCGCGATGACCAACTGCGGCGGCTGGGGCTGGATCAGCGATCCCCGCGGCTACCGCTACGAGCCCCGCGACCCCGACAGCGGGCGGCCCTGGCCGCCGATCCCGGCGGCGGTGCGGGCGCTCGCCGAGGAGGCCGCGGCGGAGGCGGGCTTCCCCGGCTTCCGGCCCGACGCCTGTCTGGTCAACCGCTACGCCGCCGGTACGCGGCTGACCGCGCACCGGGACGAGGACGAGGCGGACTTCGCCCAGCCGATCGTCTCGGTCTCGCTGGGCCTGCCGGCGACCTTTCTGGTGCACGGCGAGACCCGCGGCGGCAGCCCGCAAAAAGTGACACTGGAGGACGGCGACGTGCTGGTCTTCGGCGGCCCGGCCCGCCTGCTCTACCACGGGGTGGCCCCGGTGGCGGTCGGCGACCATCCGGTCACCGGCCCCTGGCGCTACAACCTGACCCTGCGCCGCGCCCGCTGAAAGTGCCCCTCCGGCATCGTCCGGTCAGAACCAGTCGCGGATGCGCGCGGCCACCTTGTCGACGGAAAGCCCGTAGAGGTCGTGCAGAGTCCGCAGGGCGCCTGCCTCGAGGAAGGCATCGGGCAGCCCGATCATACGCAGCCTCGGCGTGACGCCGTTGGTCAGCAGGGCCGCAGCGACGGCCTCGCCGAGCCCGCCGATCAGGGTATGGTTCTCTGCCGTGACGACGAGCCGCCCGCCCTTGCCGGCTTCCGCCAGGATGGTGGGCACATCGAGGGGTTTGATGGTCGGCACGTGCAGCACGCCCACATCGATGCGGTCGTCGGCGAGCCGGACGGCGGCATCGAGTGCGCGCATCGTCATGAGGCCGGTCGAGATCACCAAGACGTCGCGCCCCTCCCGGATGATCTGCGCCCGGCCCAGCTCGAAGCGGTAGCCGGGCTTGTGGCGCGTCAGGACCGACGGAACCTGGCCGCGCAGAAGGCGGGAATAGACCGGCCCGGGGTGCGCTGCGATCTGAGGCACCATGTCCCGGATATCGTCGGCGTCGCAGGGATCCACGATGGTCATGTTCGGCAGGCCACGGAAGATCGCCAGATCCTCGGTCGCCTGATGGCTGGGCCCGTAGCCGGTCGTCAGGCCCGGCAGTGCGCAGACGATCTTCGCCGGCAGGTTCTCCTCGGCGATCGCCATGGCAATGAAGTCGTAGGCGCGCCGGCTCGCGAAGACCGCATAGGTCGTGGCGAAGGGGATGAAGCCCTCGCGGGCGAGGCCGGCCGCGGCGGAGACGAGCACCTGCTCAGCCATCCCCATCTGATAGAAGCGGTCCGGCAGGGCCTGCGCGAAGACGTGCAGGTCGGTATATTTGGCGAGATCGGCCGAGAGGCCGACGATCCGTTCGTCACGCTCGGCGAGCGCGACCAGCGCGGTGCCGAAGGGCGCCGCCACCGTGTCGTAGCCGTCGGCCTCGAGCGAGGCGATCATGGCCGAGGTGGCCCGCTTCTCGCCCTCCGGCACCTTGCGCGGCTGGTACCTGCGGGCCATCGAGGCGTGGGTCATCGCGGCTTTCCTTCCTCCAGCGCGGCGAGCGCCAGTGCCCACTCTTCCGGCTCGACGCGCACGAAATGGGTCTTCGGCCGGCGCTCCAGGAAGGGCACGCCCTTGCACATGGTCGTGTCGAAGACGATGACACGCGGCCGGTCGCCGCTCACGCCTCGGGCGGAGTCGAGGGCCGCGACCACAGCCTGCAGGTCGTTGCCGTCCACCCGCTGGGCATGCCAGCCGAAGGCCTGCCACTTCGGGATGACCGGCTCGGCCGACAGGATCTCGGTCGCCTTTCCGTCCGCCTGCTGGTTGTTGAAGTCGACGAGGCAGATCAGGTTGCCGAGCCGGTGGTGGGCGGCCGCCATGGCCGCTTCCCAGGTCGAGCCCTCGCCGAGTTCGCCATCGGACATGAGGTTGTAGACGAAGGCCGGATTGCGCTTGCGCCTGAGCCCCAGGGCCATCCCCACGGCAGTCCCGAGACCGTGACCGAGGGAGCCTCCGGTAATCTCCATGCCCGGCGTGTAGGATGCCATGCCCGACATGGGTATCCGGCTGTCGTCCATGCCGTAGGTGCCCAGTTCCTCCTCGGGCAGGATCCCGGCCTCCATCAGCGCGGCATAGAGGGCTATGGCGTAGTGCCCGATCGACAGGAGGAAGCGGTCCCGCCCCTCCCATTCCGGATCGTCCGCGCGGTAGTCGAGCGCGTGGAAGTAGGCGGCGGCCAGCACGTCGGCCACCCCGAGGGCCTGACCGACGTAGCCCTGGCCTTGCACCTCCCCCATCAGCACGGCCTTCCGCCGGATGTTCCACGCCCGCTGCGCCAGCGACACGTTGGGGATGGCGCCCCGGCGCCCCGTCTGCTTCATCGCACCTCTCCAGCTGACATCCCCATCGCCCGGCCCGCAGACCGTCCCGGCCGCGTTCAGCCTGCCGGGGGATCCCCGTCGCCGCCGCCCATGATCCGCCAGGAGCGGATGACCTGACTGTCGTCGAGCCTCCCCTCGCCCCGACTGGAAGCGGCGAGGAACATCTGGTAGGCGGCCGCCGAGAGCGGCAGGGCGGCCTTGGCCTCGCGGCCGGTGTCGAGGACGATGCCGAGGTCCTTGCAGAAGATGTCGACGGCGCTGGTGATCTCGCCGGGCGGCCGCAGCATCCGCGGCCCCCGGTCGCCGATCATCCAGCTCGCTGCGGACGAACCGGAGACGATCTCCAGTATCGCTTGCAGGTCGAGCCCGAGACGCTCGGCGAGGGAGAAGGCCTCGGCGGCGGCGGCGATATGCACCCCGCAGAGAAGCTGGTTGACTGCCTTGGCGACGGCCCCTTGTCCCGGCCGCTCGCCGACGACGAAAAGCCGCGTCCCGAGCGCTTCGAACAGTGGCCAGACGGCGGCCAGGTCGTCCTTCGGAGCGGCCGCCATGATGGTGAGGCCGCCGGCGCGGGCGCCGGCGACCCCGCCGGACACCGGCGCATCGACGAAACGCCGCCCGCTCGCCTGCACCCGCTCGGCGATGGCAGCGACCTCGGCCGGCAGGCAGGTCGCCATCAGCACCACCACCGCCCCCTCCGGCAGGGCGTCAAGCGCCCCGTCTTCGAACAGGGCCGCTTGCGCCGTACGCGCCGTCGGCACCATCAGCACCAGGACCTCAGCTCCGCGTGCCGCCTCTGCGGAGGAGGCGGCGGCAGTTCCGCCGCAGGCGGCCAGGACGGCGCAGGTCCGGGCGTCAAGGTCGAAGCCGGTGACCTGGAAGCCGGCGCGCACGAGGTTGGCGGACATGGGGGAGCCCATCGCCCCGAGCCCGATGAATCCGATTGCCGTGACCTTGTCCATGGTGCAGCGCGGGTCCCGCCAGCCGTTCCGGTCGTCCGTGCCGAGGAGGCTAGGGACGGACAGATCCCCTCTCAAACGAATAAGACTTGTCTTCAGATGAACCCAGTTCATGATTGCGCAGATGCGCGCCCTGCCCTCGCTCAAGGCGCTGCTGGCTTTCGAAGCGGCGGCGCGCCGGCAATCCTTCGCAGCAGCCGCGGAGGAGCTGAAAGTCACGCCCTCGCTCATCAGCCATCAGGTCCGGGGCCTGGAGGACGCGCTCGGCATCCGCCTCTTTCACCGCATCCATCGCAAAGTCGTCCTGACCGACGCGGGTAGCCGTTATGCCGGCGAGGTCGGCGAGGCCTTCGGAGCCCTGGAGCGTGCGACGCGCGCCGTCGCGCGGGGAGGCAGAGCGGACATCCTCAGCATCCACGCGGTACCGAGCTTCGCCACCCAATGGCTCATGCCGCGGCTCGCCCGCTTCGGTTCGCAGAACCTCGACATCGACGTGCGTGTGAGCGCCTCCGTCGAACTCGTCGACTTGGCCGCCGGCGCCGTTGACGTCGACATCCGCTACGGCCGGACCTACCCCGAGGCGGGCGTGCGGGTGCAGCCCTTCCCGCCAGAGACCATCGTCCCGCTCTGTGCGCCCCGCCTGCAGACCGAGGCCGGCCTCGCAGCCCCGAAGGACCTGCGCCGGGTTCCGATCATCCATTCAGAGGTCAACCTGTTGTCCTGGCGGGATTGGCTGGCGCTGGCCGGGGTGGATGGCGTCGATCTCTCGCGGGGCCTGCGCTTCGACCGGTCCTTCATGTCGATCAACGCCGCCGTGGACGGCCTGGGCGTCTGCCTGGAGAGCCGCCTGCTGGTGCAGCAGGAGCTGGACTCCGGCAAGCTCGTGATCCCGTTCATGGCGCAGGGGCCGCAGTTGCACTGCCACAGCCTGCTCTACCTCGGTTCGCGTGCGTCCCTGTCGAAGATCCGCCGCTTCCGCGACTGGCTCTTCGTCGAGCTGGCAAGCTGCGCCCTGTGAGCGGACCGGCCCGGGAGGGGAATGGCGGCCCGCCCCGTGCGCCGGCCGGTCAGGCGGGCTTGTAGCGCTCCACCACCTGATCGATGGCGCCGAAGAGGCTGCGGCCCTCGGCGTCCAGCATCTCGATGCGCACCCGGTCGCCGAAGCGCAGGAAGGGCGTCTTCGGCTTGCCGTCCCGGATCGTCTCGATCATGCGGATCTCGGCGATGCAGGAATAGCCGCGCCCGCCCTCGGACACCGGCCGGCCGGGGCCGCCGTCGGGATCCTTGTTCGAGACCGTGCCCGAGCCGATGACCGTGCCGGCCGACAGCGGCCGCGTGCGCGCCGCATGGGCGATCAGGGTCGGGAAGTCGAAGGTCATGTCCACCCCCGCCTCGGCCCGGCCGAAGGGCTCGCCGTTGAGGTCGACCCGCAGCGGCAGGGACAGCTTGCCGCCGTCCCAGGCCGCCCCGAGCGCGTCGGGCGTGACGGCTACCGGCGAGAAGGCGGACGACGGCTTGGACTGGAAGAAGCCGAAGCCCTTGGCGAGTTCCCCCGGGATGAGGCCGCGCAGGGAGACGTCGTTCACCAGCATGACCAGCCGGATCGCCGCTGCCGCCTGCTCGCGGCTGGCGCCCATGGGCACGTCGCCGAGCACCACGGCGATCTCGCCCTCCATGTCGATGCCCCAGGCCTCCTCGGCCATGCGGATCGGCTCGGTGGGCGCCAGGAAGGAGTCCGAGCCGCCCTGGTACATCAGCGGGTCGGTCCAGAAGGAGGGCGGCAGCTCGGCGCCGCGCGCCTTGCGGACCAGCTCCACGTGGTTGACGTAGGCCGAGCCGTCGGCCCACTGGAAGGCACGCGGCAGGGGCGAGAGCGCCCGGGCCTGGTCGAAGGGCTCGCCCTCCGCCCGGCCCGCCTCCAGGTCGTCGGCGAGCGCGCGCAGGGCCGGCTCGGCCGCCGCCCAGTCGTCCAGGGCGCGCTGCAGGGTTGGCGCCACCGCTTCGGCGGAAACGCAGCGGCCGAGATCGGCGGAGACCACCACCAGCCGGCCGTCCCGTGGGGCGGCCGGATCCTTCAGACTGGCGAGCTTCATGGTACCGGCGTCACTCCGCGGCCTGGGGGATGGACGGGGCGGTCACGGGGCCGCCGGTGTTCCAGCTCCGGGCATAGCCCTCGAACTCGGTGGCGGCGGCGGCCGGCCCCATCTCCAGGGGCTCGCGGGTATCGATCATCACGGCATACTCGTCGGTCATGGCCCTGCTCTGCTGGAACATGCGGCTCAGCGCCTTGGGATGGGGCCCGTGGGTGAAGCCGCAGGGATGCCAGGTGACCATACCGGGCTCGATGTTGTCCCGGCTGAAGAAATCGCCGTCGTGATAGAAGATCACCTCGTCGTAGTCGTCGTTGTTGTGGAAGAAGGGCACCTTGAGGGCGCCGGGATCGCTCTCGAAGGGCCGCGGCACGAAGGTGCAGACGACGAAGCGGTTGCCGACGAAGGTGGTGTGGGCCGAGGGCGGCAGGTGCGCCCGGTGCGACATCAGCGGCCGGATGTCCTTGACGTTGATCCGCACCGGACAGAGGTCGCCCTGCCAGCCCACCGCATCCAGCGGGTTGAAGGGGTAGACGACGGTCGAGAGCTGGTTGCGGCGCTTGATGACCACGCGGGTCTCGGTCCAGCCCTGCTGCGCCTTGAAGGCCTCGTCGATAGCCGGGGCGTCGAGCATCGCGGGATCGAAGATGGCGTGCCGGCCGACGAGCCCCTTCTCCGGCAGCATGTAGGTGCCGTTGGTGCACTCGATCATCAGCAGCTCGAGCGGCCGGCTCGGCTCCAGGCGCCACATGGTCGAGCGCGGCAGCACCACGTAGTCGCCCTGGCGGATCGTCAGCCGGCCGTAGTCGCAGTAGAGGTCGGCCTCGCCGCGGTGGACGAACAGCAGCTCGTCGCCGTCGGCGTTGCGCACCAGATGGTCCATGGCGGCCGCACAGCGCCAGAAGCGCACGCGGATCTGGTTGTTCTCAAGGGTGGTCGGCGCGTCCCACGGCGACGGGCCGGTCTCGCCGATCCTGTTGAGGTCGAAGGCGCGCGGCCGCAGCGGCCCCTCCCAGCTGGTCCAGCCGGTCGGCGGGTTGCGGTGGTACATCATGGTGGCCGGGCCGAAGAAGCCTTCCTTGCCCAGCTCGCGCTCGAAGGTGCCGGCGGGCAGGTCGCAGTGGGCCTGCCGCGAGGCCTGACCTTCCACCCGGGAAACGGAAATGTAGTCGCGCATCGGGACTCCTCCCCTTCGCTCTCGCCATGGGACGCCATTGCCGCTAAGATCGTTGCAATCACAACGACTGTCAAGAAATGAGCAACTCTCCCCTCGATCTCGCCCGCTTCCTGCCCTACCGGCTCAACGTGCTGGCCGAGCGGGTGAGCAAGGAACTGGCCCGCGTCTACGAGAGCCGCTTCGGCCTCTCGATCCCCGAGTGGCGGCTGCTGGCGCACCTCGCCAACAACGACAGGGTCTCGGTGCGGGAGGTCTTCGAGAAGGTCGCCCTCGACAAGCCGACCGTCAGCCGCGCCGCCGCCCGGCTGGAGACGGCCGGGCTCATCGCCAAGCGGGTCAATGCCGGGGACCGCCGGCTGGTCGAGCTCAGCCTGACCCCGGCGGGCCGCGACCTCTTCGCGCAGGTGGCGCCGCTCGCCCTCGCCTACGAGCGCCGCCTGCTCGACCGCCTGGACGAGGCGGAACGGACGGCGCTGGAGGGCATCCTGGAGAAGCTGTCGGGCGACCACTGATAAGAAGGCTTGCACCGACTGAGTTTCGATATATCTTATGCTTCGATATAACGAAACTGGATCGGAAAAGACAATGAGACTGTTCGAGAACCGCTTCGGCCGACGCTGCGCCCGTGGGGAGCACCGCGGCCACGACCACGGCTTCCGCCACGGGCACCGCTTCGGCGGCGGCCGCGGCCGGCTCGGCCGCTTCTTCGAGCACGGCGACCTGCGGCTGGTGATCCTGGCGCTGATCGCCGAGAAGCCGCGCCACGGCTACGAGATCATCAAGGCGATCGAGGAGAAGGTGGCGGGCGCCTACAGCCCCAGCCCCGGGGTGATCTATCCCACCCTGACCCTGCTGGAGGAACTGGGCCACGTGACCGTCCGACCCGTGGAGGGCGGCAAGAAGCTCTACGAGGTGACCGAGGCCGGACAGGCCTTCCTGGAGGAGAACCGGGGCCCGATCGACGCCCTCTTCGCCCGCATGGACGAGGTCGGCCAGAGCCACGGCGGCCCCGCCCCCCAGGTGCTGCGCGCCATGGAGAACCTGAAGCTGGCCCTGCGCATGCGGATCTCCCGCGGCAACCTGACGGCGGAACAGGTCGCGGCCGTCGCCGCCGCCCTGGACGAGGCGACCGTCGCCATCGAGAGCGTCTGAGGAGAGGACGATGATGCAGTCCAGCGCACAGGTCGCCACCGAACGCGGCGGCCGCTACCTCGGCCAGCTCTGCAGCCACTTCGGCCACAAGCTGCCGACCGAACGCAGTCCGGATGACAGCAGCGGCGAGATCCGCTTCCCCTTCGGACTCTGCCGGATGAGCGCGGACGCCGCCGGCCTCACCCTGCGGGTAGAGGCCGAGGACAGCGAGGCCCTGACCCGGATGGAGGAGGTGATGGAACGCCACCTCGCCCGCTTCGCCTTCCGCGAGCCCGCGGCGATCGCCTGGGTCCGCGCGGCGGCCTGATGCCCCCTACCCCCGCCGGGCGGCGCTGCCGGCGGCCAGCTCGATCACCTCGGCGGTGATGGCGTCCTGGCGCAGGTGGGCGGCCGTCCGGTGCAGCTCCTCCAGGGTCTTCGCGACGTTGGTGCGGGCGTTGATCATCGCGGTCATCCGCGCCTCGTTCTCCGCCGCCAGCGACAGCATGGCCGCCTCGCACAGCTCGGCGAAGAGATACTCGGCCGCCAGCCCCTCCAGCAGGCGCCCGGGCGGCAGGGTGACCAGCGGCGGCGCCCGGCGGGCGACCGGGAAGCGGCCGAAGTCGAGGGGGATCAGCGGGCGCCGCACGATCTCGGTGGTCGCCCCCGTGGCCGGCCGGGCGTGCAGCAGCAGCGCCGTCGCGCCCGCGCCGGCGGCGATGCGCTCGTAGATCCGGTCGGCCAGCCGGTCCGCCAGCCCGGCCACCTCGTCGGCGTGGGCCGGGGCCGGCATCGACCAGGCGACGGGCCAGCCCCGCTCCTCGGCGACCATGACGCCGCGGTCGCCGATCAGCAGCAGCTCGCGGCCCGCCCGCGCCTCCCCGACGGCGTCGAGCAGCCGCTCGTTGAAGCCGCCGACGAAGCCCTGCTCGGCGCAGAAGGCGATGAGCAGGCCGCCGGGGGCCTCGCCGCCGATCGAGGGATGGCCGTCCTCCGGCAGCAGGGAGAGCGCGACGCCGATCGCCTCCCCCACCGTCCCGGCATAGGCCTGGATGCCTGCCAGCCGCGCCCGTGCCTCCCGCGCCCGCGCCGCGGCCAGCGCCCGCATGGCGCCGACCACCGATTCGAGCTGGTGGACCGTGCCGATCCGCGCCTCGACGTCGCCGAGCTTCTCGGCCATCGCTCAGGTCGCCGGAACGGCAGGCGCAGCGGACGCGGCCGCGGTCAGCTCCGCCACCAGATCCCGCACTACCGCCAGAAGCGCCTCGCGGGCGGCCGGCTCCAGGTCCTTCGCCGCCGCCAGCCCTTCGCCGACGCCGGCGGCCTCGGCATCGATCCGGGCCGGCAGCCGCTCGCGCAGAGTCGGGACGGCTTCCACCGGCAGGGCGTCGAGCAGGCCGTCGCCCAGGGCCGCCAGCAGCGCCACCTCGTCGACCAGCCGCAGGGCGGCGAAGCGCGGCTGCACCAGCAGCGCCCGGATGCGTTCGCCGCGGGCGATCTGTGCCCGCACCCGCTTGTCCGACAGGCCGCCGAAGCGGGTGAACATCTCCAGCTCGTGGAACTGCGCGAAGTCGAGCCGCACCCGGCCCGACACCCGGCGCAGGGCCGGGTGCTGGGTCTTGCCGCCGACCCGGCTGACGCTGAGGCCGACGTCGACCGCCGGCCGCTGGCTGGCGGCGAAGAGCTTGGCGTCGAGCACGAGCTGGCCGTCGGTGATGGAGATGAGGTTGGTCGGGATGTAGGCGGACAGGTTGCCGGCGTCGGTCTCGGCTATCGGCAGGGCGGTGAGCGACCCGCCGCCCAGCTCGTCGGACAGCTTCGCCGCCCGCTCCAGCAGCCGGGCGTGGAGGTAGAAGATGTCGCCGGGATAGGCCTCGCGGCCCGGCGGCTCGCGGGTGAGCAGGGCAAGCTCCCGGTGGGTCGCCGCGTGCTTGGTCAGGTCGTCGACGATGACCAGGGCGTGGCCGCCGCGGTCGCGGACCTGCTCGGCCATGGTGAAGCCGGCGAAGGGGGCCACCCACTGCAGCCCGGCCGGCGAGGCGGCCGAGGCGACGACGAAGAGGCAGCGCTCCGGCGCGCCGTGCCGCCGCACCGCCTCGATCACCCGCTGTACGGCGGTCATCCGCTGGCCGACGGCCACGTAGACGCAGACCACGTCGGAGTGCTTCTGGTTGATCATGGCGTCGACGGCCAGAGCGGTCTTGCCGGTGGCGCGGTCGCCGACGATCAGCTCGCGCTGGCCGCGGCCGATGGTGAAGAGGGCGTCGACCACCAGCAGCCCGGTCTCCAGCGGCTGCTGCACCAGGTTGCGTTCGATGATGGCGGGCGCCGGCCGCTCGATCGGCTCGTGCCCGGCGGCTTCGATGGCCCCGCCGCCGTCGAGCGGACGGCCCAGCGGATCGATCACCCGCCCCAGCAGGCCCGGCCCCACCGGCACCCGCAGCACGTCGTCGGTGGCGGTGACCAGGGCACCGGCCTCCACGCCCTCGCCCGGGTCCAGCAGGACGACGGCGATGGACTCGCGGTCGAGGGACAGGGCGAAGCCGCGCTGGCCGCCCTGGAACAGCAGCACCTCGTCGAGCCGCACGTCGGGCAGGCCGGAGACCAGGGCGATGCCGTCGGCGTAGCTCTCCACCCGGCCGACCGCGTCCACCTGGGGCCCCAGGTCGACCCGCGCCAGCCGCTCGCGTTCCTGCGAGAGCCAGCCCTCCAGAGGGTCCTCAGCCATCGGCCTCCTCCCTCGCCAGTTCGCCCGCCACCCGCTCCAGATCGCCGCGCACGGAATTTCGCAGGCGCAGGCCCGGCCCTTCCAGCTCGACCCCGGCGACCACGCCGGGATCGACGGCGGCCTCACAGGCCGCACCCTCGCCCAGCGCCGAGCGCAGGCTGCGCTCGCAGGCCGCCGCCTCCTCCGGCTGCAGGGGCCGCGGCACGGAGAGCCGCAGGGGCGCGCGCAGCAGGCCGGCCCGCGTCGCCTCGGGGAGGGCCCGCAGGCTCTGCTCGATCCCCGGCAGGAAGGGCGTCACTCTGACCGTCTCCGGCAGCCGCGCGAGCAGGCGCCCGGCGATGTCGACGGCCAGCGCCCCGGCCTGCCGCCGCAGCAGCGTCTCGCGGCTCTGCCGCTCGCGCTCCAGGTCGACCCGCAGGCTCTCGCGCAGGCGCGCGCCTTCCGCCTCGACCTCCGCCCGCAGGCGAGCCCGCTCGGCCTCGGCGGCGGCGGCCGCCTCCTGCAGGCCGCGGCTCCGCGCGGCCGCCAACTCGCCCTCCGCCGCGGCCGCCTTCCGCCGCTCGGTCGCCGCATCCGCCCGCGCCGCCTCCGCCTCGTCCAGCAGACGACGCGCCTCCTCCTGGCGCCGACGCATGATCTCGGCCACCGGCCGGAAGAGGAACCGGCCGAGCAGCCAGATCAGGACCAGGACGTTGACCGCCTGCAGCCCGAGCGTCCACCAGTCGATGTGCATGGCGGCGCGCGCCCGCCTACTGGATGAAGGGGTTGGCGAAGAGCACGAGCAGGGCGATGACCAGACAGTAGATCGCCATGGTCTCGATCATCGCCAGCCCGACGAAGAGGGTGCGGGAGATCGCCCCCACCGCTTCCGGCTGCCGGGCGATGGCGTCCATGGCGGCGGCGACGGCCCGGCCTTCCCCGAGCGCCGGCCCGATGGCACCGAAGGCCACCGCAAGCGCGGCCGCGAGGACCGAGATCATTTCGAGCGTCATGACTTTGGCGACTCCTCTGTCGGGTTGGATGGCCGCCCCTCGCTGACGGCGGCGCCGATGAAGACCAGCGCCAGCACCGTGAAGATGTAGGCCTGGACGGCGCCCGTCAGCAGATCGAGGGCCATGAGCGGGATGGGTACGAGCAGGCCCGCAAGCGACAGCACGATGCCGACGACGAAGACGCCGCTCATCACGTTGCCGAAGAGGCGGACGACGAGCGAGAAGGTGCGGGTGATCTGCTCGACGACGTTCAGCGGGATCATCACCCAGCTCGGCTCGGCGAAGGTCGCGAGGTAGCCGCGCAGGCCGCGCGAGCGCACCCCGTAGACGATCACCGCCACGAAGACGACCAGGGCGAGGGCGGCGTCGGTCTCCAGGTGCGCGGTCGGCGGCTCCAGGCCGGGGATCAGGCTGGTCCAGTTCGCCACCAGGATGAACAGGAAGAGGGTGCCGACCAGGGCGCGGTACGGGGCGGGCGGCGCCTGCACCGTCCCCCGGATCTGGTTGTCGACCGTCGAGACCAGCAGCTCCAGCAGCGCCTGCACCCGGCCCGGCCGCAGCCGCAGACGGCTGCGGAGCAGCAGGGCGAACCCGGCCAGCAGCGCCATGATGCCCCAGGTGGTCAGCACCGGCGCGGTGATCGGCACCGGCCCGAGATGGAACAGCGGCGCGAGGTCGAAGGGCCCGTTCATCGCAGCTCGCCCCGCACCCGGCGGAGCACCAGCCAACGTCCGACCAGAAGTCCGAGCGCCGCCGCCAGCAAGGCGACCAGGCCGAGCTGCAGCAGCACCCAGAGGCCGGCGGCGAGCACGCCGAAACGGACGATCGAGAGGCCGAAGAAGGGCAGCAGCGCGCGCTCGGCGAGCAGGCGGGCCGTCCACCAGAGGCTCGAGAAGAAGGCGAGGCCGAGGGCCGCCCCGCCGAGCAACCCGGCGAGAGCCTGGGCGGCGAGGCCGGCCGACGACGCATCGAAGGCTGGGATCATTGGCGGTGCATCCACTTCCAGGCCGACCAGAGCCCGATGGCGGCGCCGACGAACAGCAGAGCGGCCGCGAAGGTGATGCCGGAGCCGAAAGCCTCGTCGAGCAGCCGGCCGACGAAGAGGCCGAGCAGCGTGGGCACCACGATGGCCCAGCCCAGCACGCCGATCTGTCCCAGGCGCGCGGCGAGGGACGGCTCGCCGTCGCGCCGGCCCTGCTCCGCCCGCTCGGCGGCGCGACGGCTGGCGGCGGCGAGGCCATCGCCCTCGTCACGTTCGGATCCGCTCATCCCTCGTCTCCGTCGCCGAAGATCTCCCGCGGACGGCCGGCGTCGGGCCGCAGGTAGCGCAGCAGCTGGCGCACCGCCCGGGTCTGCAGGCGCAGGTGCTCGACCCGGGCGCGGCGGTCGGCGTCGGCCTTCACCGCCAGCTCCGCCAGCACCTCGTGCTGCAGGGTCGCGAGATCGGCGCCCCGCACGCCTTCGCGCGTCGCCACCGACACCGCCCGGCCGTCGGCGACGCGGAAGATCCCCCCGCGCACGGCGCAGAAGCCCTGGTCCCCCGCCGCCCGACGCCAGGAGAGAACCGACGCGGTCAGCACCGTCAGCAGGTCCGCGTGGCCGGGCAGGATGCCGAAGCTGCCGCTGGCGTCCTCGGCGCGCAGGGCGACCACGTCCTCCACATCCGCCAGGACCGAGGCCGGCGTCGAGATGGTCAGGTGCAGCAGCGGCCTCACGTGGCCGCCTTTCCAGCCGCGGCCTCCTTGGCCTCCGCTTCAGCGAGGTCGCCCACCATGTAGAGAGAGCTCTCCGACCAGTCGTCGCAGCGGCCGTCGAGGATGGCCTGACAGCCGGCGATCGTATCGGCCACCGGCACGCTTCGCCCCGGCGTGCCGGTGAAGGCCTCGGTCACCGCGAAGGGCTGGGTCAGGAAGCGCTGCAGGCGGCGCGCCCGGCCGACGATCCGCCGGTCCTCGGCGCCCAGCTCCTCGATGCCCAGCAGCGAGATGACGTCCTGCAGCTCGCGGTAGTGCTCGATCGCCTGCCGCACCCCTTCCGCCGTCCGCACGTGCCCCTCCCCCACCACCAGGGGGTCGAGCAGGATGGAGGAGGAGGCGATGGGGTCGACCGCCGGGTAGATTCCTTCGGCCGCCATCGCCCGCGACAGCACCACCATGGAATCGACGTGCGCGGCGATGGCCGTGACCGCCGGGTCGGTGAAGTCGTCGGCCGGCACGTAGACAGCTTCGATGGCGGTCACCGCAGCCGAACCGACCGAGGCGATCCGCTCCTGCAGGGCGGCCACCTCGCTCGCCAGGGTGGGCTGGTAGCCGACCCGCGACGGCAGGCGGCCGAGCAGGCCGGAGACCTCGGCCCCCGCCTGCACGAAGCGGAAGACGTTGTCCATCAGCAGCAGCACGTTCCGGTGCTTCTCGTCGCGGAAGTGCTCGGCGATGGTCATGGCGGTCAGCGGCACCCGCCAGCGGGCGCCGGGCGGCTCGTTCATCTGCCCGTAGACCAGGACGGTGCGGTCGAGCACGCCGGACCCGCGCATGTCGAGCAGCAGTTCGTGCCCCTCGCGGGATCGCTCCCCGACGCCGGCGAAGACCGAGATGCCCTGATAGGTCTCGACCATGGCGTGGATCAGCTCCATCACCAGCACGGTCTTGCCGACGCCGGCGCCGCCGAACATCGCCGCCTTGCCGCCGCGCGCGAGCGGCGCCAGCAGGTCGATCACCTTGATGCCGGTGGCGAAGACCTCGGTCGCCGCCGTCTGCTGTTCCAGGGCGGGCGGCTGCCGGTGGATCGGCCGGCGGGGCGTCTGGGCCGGCAGCGGCTGCCCGTGGTCGCCGGTCGCCCCGGTCACGTCGAGCAGGCGGCCCAGCACGGCATCGCCGACCGGCACCTGGAGCGGGCCGCCCAGCGCCGTAACCACTGCACCACGCGCCAGTCCCATGGTCGGTTGCAGGGCCAGCGCGCGGACGCTCGATCCGTCCAGGTGAGCCTGAACCTCCAGCAGCAACGGCGGCCGGCCTTCCGACCGCACTTCCAGCGCGGCCTCGACGGCCGGCAGAGCCGTCGCATCGAAGGCGACGTCGACCACCGCGCCGCGCACGGCCACCACCCGTCCTGTGCTGACCGGAGCGTCCGACAAAGCTGAAAATCCGACCGTTTGATCCTGCTGGCTCAACACGAGCCTAGCCCGACCGCCGGCATCCCGCCTTGCGCTCGATCAAGTCGAGGCGACCGCCCTGCCGGTTAAGCAGCGAATTCCGCGCGGATCGCCTCGTCGTGCTGGCCGAGCGCCGGAACCCGCAGGCGCCGGGGCGGCTCGCCCGCCACCCGCGCGCCGAAGTCGAGCACCTCCAGATCCCCGCTCTCGGTCTCGACCGGCCGCAGCCGGTTCTGCGGGTGGTGCAGCAGATCCTCCAGAGTCGAGAGGCGGCCGTACGCCACCCGCGCCTTCTCCAGCAGGGCGATGGCCGCCTCCCGATCCTGGCGCGCGAAGGCAGGGGACAGCAGCGCATCCAGGGCCGGGCGGTTGCGAACCCGGTCCGGGTTGGTCGCGAAGCGCTGATCGCTCGCCAGTGCAGGAGCGTCGAGCAGATGAGTGCAGAGGCCCACCCACTCGGTCTCGTTCTGGATCGAGATCACCAGCGCCTTGCCGTCGCCGCAGAGGTAGGCCCCGTATGGCGCGATCGTCGGATGGTTGACGCCGGAGCGCTTCGGCTCATGGCTCCCGTAGGCATACTGCAGGTACGGCACGTTCATCCAGTCGGCGAGCGCGTGGTAGAGCGAGACCTCGATCGCCCGCCCCTCGCCCGTCCGCGTGCGGGCGAAGAGCGCCTGCAGGATCGCCTGGTGGGCGTTCATGCCGGCGGCGATGTCGCAGACCGAGATGCCGACGCGTGCCGGCCCCTCAGGCGTGCCGTTGATGGAGACTAGGCCGGTCTCCGCCTGGACCAGCAGGTCGTAGGCTTTCTGAGTGCGATAGGGGCCGCTCTCCCCGTAGCCGGAGATGTCGCAGGTGATGAGGCCGGGGTGCCGCGCCCGCAGATCGGCCGTCCCCAGCCCGAGCTTCTTGGCACCGTCGGGCGCCATGTTCTGGATGAAGACGTCGGCCCGGCCGAGGATACGCAGCAGAAGGGCGTGGTCCTCGGCGTCGCGCAGATCGAGGCGCAGCGACTCCTTGCCTCCGTTCAGCCAGACGAAGTAGGCGCTGAGCCCCTTCGCATAGCGGTCGTAGCGGCGGGCGAAGTCGCCCTCGGACCGCTCCACCTTGATCACCCGTGCCCCGGCGGCGGCGAGCCGGCCGGAGGCGTAGGGCGCCGCCACCGCCTGCTCGAGCGAGACCACCAGGAGGCCTTCGAGATCACGGCTGGACTGGGACATGGGGGGTCGTTCCCTCTCTGCCTGCTCGCCCACCGCTTGTGGGATGACCGGCGGGCGGGATGCTGTAACATGCGCGGCCGATATCGGAAGCCCCGGAAAATGCGGGGCGCAGCAACGACAGTTCGGAGAGCGACGATGAGCACCGCCACCCAGCCGGCGAGCGCCGCAGAGCCTGTCTACTGGCCCCTCTTCCCCCTCGCCGCCGACAAGACCGAGTACCGGTCCCTGGGCAGCGACGGCGTGCGCGTCGAGACGCTCGGCGGGCGGGAATTCGTCGTCGTCGAACCCGCGGCACTGACGCGGCTCGCGGAAGCGGCCTTCTCCGACATCTCCCACCTCTTCCGGCGCAGCCACCTGGAGCAGGTGCGGGCGATCCTGGACGATCCCGAAGCGTCCCAGAACGACCGCTTCGTCGCCCTGGAGATGCTGAAGAACGCGGTGATCTCGGCGGCCGGCGCCTTCCCCTCCTGCCAGGACACCGGGACGGCCATCGTCGTCGGCAAGAAGGGCCAGCAGGTGCTCGTGGAGGGCAGCGACGCCGCCGCCCTCTCGGAAGGCGTCCAGCAGACCTGGGCCGGGCGCAACCTGCGCTTCTCCCAGCTCTCGCCGAAGACCATGTTCGAAGAGGTGAACACCCGTACCAACCTGCCGGCCCAGATCGACATCGAGGCGGTGCAGGGCAGCAGCTACGACTTCCTCTTCGTCGCCAAGGGCGGCGGCTCGGCCAACAAGACCTTCCTCTACCAGGAGACCACCCGCCTGCTGCAGCCCGAGCGGCTGATGGCCTTCTTCGACGAGAAGATCCGCACCCTCGGCACCGCCGCCTGTCCGCCGTACCACCTCGCCATCGTCATCGGCGGCCTCTCTGCCGAGCAGACCCTCAAGACGGTGAAGATGGCCTCCACCCGGGCGCTCGACGGGCTGCCAACCAGCGGCGGCACCCACGGCCAGGCCTTCCGCGACGTGGAGATGGAACAGAAGATCCTGGAACTCACGCGGACCATGGGGATCGGCGCACAATTCGGCGGCAAGTACTTCTGCCACGACGTGCGCGTCATCCGCCTGCCGCGCCACGGCGCCTCGCTGCCGGTCGGCCTCGGCGTCTCCTGCTCCGCCGACCGGCAGGCCAAGGGCAAGATCACCCGCGACGGCATCTTCCTGGAGGCCCTGGAGCGCGATCCCGCGAGCCTGCTGCCGCAGGCGCAGTTCGACGCAGGCGCCGCGGTGCATATCGACCTGGACCGGCCGATGGACGAGATCCGGGCCGACCTGAGCAAGCTGGCCGTCTCCACGCCGGTGCTGCTGAGCGGCACCATGATCGTCGCGCGCGACCTGGTGCACGCCGAACTCGGCCGCAGGCTGGCTGCCGGCGAACCCCTGCCGGCCTACTTCCGCGATCACCCGATCTACTACGCCGGGCCCGCCAAGACTCCAGCGGGTTTCCCCTCCGGCTCCTTCGGGCCGACCACGGCCGCCCGCATGGACCCCTACGTGCCGGAGTTCCAGGCCCACGGCGCCAGCCTGGTCACCATCGCCAAGGGCAACAGGACCCGGGCCGTGGTGGAGAGCTGCAAGGCCAACGGCGGATTCTACCTCGGCTCGATCGGCGGCGTCGCCGCCGTCATCGGCAAGAACCAGATCGAAGCGGTGGAAGTGCTCGACTTCGCCGACTACGGGATGGAGGCCGTCTGGCGCATCCGGGTGAAGGACTTCGCCGCTTTCGTGGTCGTCGACGACAAGGGCAACGACTTCTTCACCCGGAAGTAGGCATCTCCTTCCGCGCCTATCGGCCATTCTCCGGGAACGACCTCCAGCATCCCCCGTTGCACCCTGGCACACCAAGCGAAGGGACAGTGCCATGTGGGGTTTCTGGATACTGGTCGTTCTGATCGTGCTGCTGATCCTCTCGGGGCCCTGGTATCCCTACAGCCGCGGCTGGGGGTACCGGGGGCTCGGCATCCTCGCAGCGCTCGTCATCATCTGGCTGCTGATCATCTGGAGCGGCAGCGTCGCCTTCTGGTGGCCCGGCGCGGAGCCGCTGCCCCCGGTGACGACGGCACCGCAGCCGGCGACGACGCAGTAGCGCCCGAGCGACTATTCCCGGCGTGCCCGGTCGAGCGCCGCGAGGCGTTCGACCGCACCCGGGTCATCGAGGCAGACGTCGACCGTCAGCGGCAGCCTCCGGCGCCAGTTGGGATGGCTGTCGACCGTGCCGGGCAGGTTCGGCTGCTCGCTCTGGGCCAGCACGTCTTCCATGGGGAGGACGGCGAGCGGGGACGGGGTGCGGCCGACGAAGGCCGCGGCCGGCGCCACCACCCGGGCGCCCTCCCCCGGCGGCGGCTCGGGCCCCTCCGCCACGCCCGCTGCCTGGAAGGCCGACCACAGCCGCGTGCGGTCCTCGCCTCTCACCCACCATTCCCGGCCTTCGTCGCTGCGCTCGCCGAGCAGGTCCAGCTTGACGCGCCACTCGATGTCGCGCCCGCCCCACCAGCCGGCCACTGTCGGCAGGTCGTGAGTGGTCGGCATGGCCATGACCTTGTCGCTCCAGCCCGAAGGCGGCCGGAAGGCGCTACCCTCCCGCTCGAACCACATGACCCGCATGCCCAGCATGCCGGCCCCGGCGATGACGTCGCGGAAGCCCGACGGGACGGTGCCGAGATCCTCGCCCACGATAACCGCGCCGTGCCGCGCCGACTCGAGGGCGGTCAGCCGCAGCAGGTCCCGCTCGGGATAGGCGATGTAGGCGCCCTTGGTGGCGTCGGCGCCGTCCGGCACGACCCAGAGACGATGCACGCCCATCGCATGGTCGATCCTCAGCCCACCGGCGAAGCGGAGGTTCGCGCGCAAGGTCTCCAGGAAGGCCTTGTAGCCGCCGGTCGTCAGAGCGCGGGGGTCGAAGGCGGTGATCCCCCAGGCCTGCCCCAGGGCATTGAAGTGGTCGGGCGGCGCCCCGGCCGAGAGGCCGAGAAGCATCTCCTGCTGGCGACTCCAGCCCTGGCTGCCGCCCCCGTCGATGCCGATGGCCAGATCGGCGACGAGGCCGATCGGCATGCCGGCCGCGCGGGCGGCGGCCTGTGCCTCCCGCCCGCCCTGCTCCGCCAGCCACTGCAGAAAGGCGTGATAGGCCACCTCGTGCGGGTGCTCGGCGGCGAAGGCCGCCACCGCCTCGCCACGCGGATCGCGCAGCGCTTCCGGCCAGTTCTTCCAGCTGCCGTGCCGCGTGTCCTGCGCCATCAGGTGGGACTGGATGGCCTCATAGCGGGCATGGTCCTCCAGCGCTTCCCCGCGCTCCGCCCGGAAGGCCCCGAAAGCGCGGCCGACCTCGGCGTGCGCCGGCTGTTCCAGAAAGAGCCTGCGCAGGAGGCGGTGCTTGCAGTCCGCCACGCCCGGCCAGTCGACGTCCGGCGCCGCCTCCATCTGCGCCAGCCGCTCCGCCAGCCCTTCCTCGGCCACGGCGCGCGCGAAGGCCTCCGGGCCGAGGGCTTTCGCCGGGTCGGCGTGCAGGGCGTTGAGGAACAGGCGGCTGGAGGGGGAGTAGGGGCTGAAGCGGTAGGGGTCGGCCGCGAAGAGGGCGTGCAGCGGCGAGATCGCGAGAAAGGCCGCCCCGCGCCCACCGGCCTGGCGGGCGAGCTCGGCGAGGGCAGTGAAGTCGCCGATGCCGCCATCACCGGCGCGCCGCAGGGAGTAGAGCTGGACCGCCAGCCCCCAGAGCCGCCGGCTGTCGCCGGTCAGGTCCGCCGGCAGCACGCAACGCCCCGGGGCGACCGCCAGTGTCAGAACCTCGTCGCCGATCTCCAGCCGGTGATAGCCCGTCGCCGCCACGGGCGGCAGCCGCACGGCGCCCTCTTCGCCGGGCAGACGGCCCTCCATACGCTCGCCGTCCTCCTGCACCAGGCGGTAGGGACGCCCTGCCAGCAGGTTGCCCCCGGGCAGCGCCGTAGCCTCTCCGCTCCGGGCCGTCAGCAGCGGGGGCAGCTTCAGGCCCCGCCGCTCCTCCTCCAGCCGGCGCCGGCTCTCGGCGATCTGGGCGGTCGATCCGCAGGGCAGCGAGAGGGCCGAGAGAATCTGCCGGAGGCTGTCGGGCGAGACCTCGTGGTGCTCGCCGAAAGCGTCCTCCCAACGCAGGGAAATGCCGGCTTCGGCAGCGAGGGTCTTCAGGGCGTCGTCGCTCATGCTGCTCCTTGCGAGGAAGGTCTTCAGGTCGGCGGCGTCGGCTCGGCCGCCAGGAGGATGAGGCCATGGGCCGGGACGGTCATCTCGCTCCGATCGACACGGCCCTCCGGGCGACCGGGATCGGCGGAATCGAGAACGAGCCACCACGGCAGGGCGGGCTCCGGAAACACGAAGTCGGCGTCCTCGCCGCTGCCGTTGAGGAGCAGCAGCAGGACGTGCGGACGGCCGTCCTCGTGCAGGCCGGCACTCCGCTGGATCAACGTGCGCTGCTCGGGATCGTTCCAGGCCTCCGGCGGGATCGGGCGCCCCCGCAGATCGAACCACGCCATGTCGGTGATGCCGGGCCAGGGCTCGGTCCGGCCATGCAGGAAGGTGGCCCCCCGCAGCACCGGAAAGCGCCGCCGAACGGCCGCCGCCTTTGCCGCGAAGGCAAGCATGTCCGCGCCATGGGGGTGCTTGAGGGCGCCCCAGTCGATCCAGGACACCTCGTTGTCCTGACAGTAGGCGTTGTTGTTCCCCTTCTGGCTCCGGCCGATCTCGTCACCGGCCAGCAGCATCGGCGTGCCGTGCGACAACAGGACGGTGGCCAGCAGCGCCCGCTGCACCCGGGCGCGGACGGCCTCCACCGCGGGGTCGTGACTGGGTCCTTCGACGCCCCAGTTGGCGGAGAAGTTGGCGTTGTGGCCGTCCCGGTTCTGTTCCCCGTTGGCCTCGTTGTGCTTGTGCTCGTAGCGGACGAGGTCCGCCAGGGTGAAGCCGTCGTGTGCGGTGACGAAGTTGACCGACGCCCAGCGGCGTCTGCGGCGGTTCTCGAAAATGTCGCTGGAGCCGGTCAGGCGGGATGCCAGCTCCGGCCGCTGACCGGGATCGCCCCGCCAGAAGCGGCGGACCGTGTCGCGATAGCGGTCGTTCCACTCGGCGAAGCCGGGCGGGCCGCTGCCGAGCTGGTAGCCGCCGGGCCCGATGTCCCAGGGCTCCGTGATGAGCTTGCGCCGCGAGAGCACGGGATCCTGCCGGATGGCGTCGAAGAAGCCGGCGCCGGGATCGAACCCGTGGCCTTCACGGCCGAGGGTGACGCCCAGGTCGAAGCGGAAGCCGTCGATCTGGAAGACTTCCGCCCAGTGGCGCAGGGAATCCAGCACCATCTGCAGGACTCGCGGATGGGACAGGTTCAGGGTGTTGCCGCAGCCAGTGTCGTCGACGTAGTGCCGTTCGTCCCCAGGCGTCAGCCGGTAGTAGCTGGCGTTGTCGAGGCCCCGGAACGAGAGGGTCGGCCCCAGCTCGTTGCCCTCGCAGGTGTGGTTGTAGACCACGTCCAGGATCACCTCGATGCCTGCGGCGTGCAGGCGATGGACCGCCATGGCCAGTTCCACCAGTTCGCCCCCTGCGAGATAGGCGGGTTCGGGCGCGAAATAGCCGAGGGGCGAATAGCCCCAATAGTTCCGCAAGCCCCGCTCGACCAGGAAGCGGTCCTGCAGGAAGGCCTGTACCGGCAGCAGCTCGAGCGTCGTCACCCCGATCCGGTGCAGGTGCTCGACGAACCAGGGGTCCCCGAGGGCGGCGAAGGTACCTCGCTGCACGTGATCCAGGTCCGTCCGCAGCCGGGTCAGGCCCCGCAGGTGCCCTTCGTAGATGACGGTGTCCGCCCAGGCGGTCTTCGGCCTGCCCTGCCGATGCCAGCCGTAGTGGAAGTCGGTGACGATGGCCTTGGGCATCGCCATGCCGCTGTCGCGCCGGCAGAAGCTGAGGTCGTCCCGCCGCGGTCCGTAGCGCCAGCCATAAAGGGTGTCCGCCCAGCGGAAGCTCGGGGTGATCCGCCGGGCGTAGGGGTCGAGAAGCAGCTTGTTGGGGTTGAACCGTTGGCCCCGCTGGGGGTCGTAAGGGCCGTGCGCCCGATACCCGTAGAGCTGGCCGGGAGCCGCGCCCGGCAGGTAGCCGTGCCAGACCTCGTCCGTACACTCCGGCAAGGCCAGCCGGCCGATCTCCCGCCGGCCGCTGTCGTCGTAGAGGCAGAGGTCGATCCGTTCCGCATGGGCCGAGAAGACGGCGAAGTTGACACCCAGGCCGTCCCAGGTCGCTCCGAGCGGGAAAGGCTCTCCGGCTTCCAGACGGTCGGCGGTGATTGGCATGGGCTTCCTTCCCTCCTGGTCCCGGCCTCTCAGTGCCGGATGTGGGCGAGATCGGCCCGCGATCGAGCGACCTGCCGTACCGTCCAATCGAGGTCCTGCATCGCCGCCGGACGCTCCGCCAGGTTCCTGGCGCGCAGCTCCCGGAGCCGCGCCGGCGCCTCCGCGAGGCTTCTCCGAAAAGCCTGCCGATCCTTGTACAGCCCCCGGTCGAGCGCCTCGACGTCGGTGGCGTCCAGGGTGGCGCCGGCGAACCGGAAGATCCCCTCGACCGTCCGCCGCCAGTCGAGGAGTTGGTCGGTCGTCGGCTGATCGAGGCCCGGTACGGCGAGCAGGCGCCCCTCCTGTATGTCCCAGGCAGTCTCGACCCCGAAGGCGGCGAGGTGGGCCACGCGCTCGCCCGCCAACCCGCGAATGCCCTCGGTCGCAATCCGCCGGCTCTCGAGGAAGTGCCGAAAGGCTCTCGTCTCCAGGCCTTCCTTCAACTGCTCGAGCCCCCGCCGCCGCTCCTCCGGCTGCTGCCGCAACCTGTCACGCGCCGTCTCCGCCTCCCGACGCGCAGCATGGAAGGCGGTCGCCTCGGACAGTTCCCGGTACCGGGCGAGCGCCGCGTACCACTCCAACTCCGCCTGTTCCAGCACCCGTTCCGCCTCGACGACCGACCGGGCGTCGCGCGCCCGGGCCAGCAGGAAGAAGGCGATCAGCGCCACGAAAGCCGCCGGCAGGGCGAGGCCGAAGCCCGGCAGCAGCAACGGTGCGGCGGCGGACAGCACGACGATCGACCACCCGAGACTCCGCTTGCGCCGCAGGCGGCGGCGCTTCCGCCTCACGTCCGGCGAAGGCTCGGCCGTGAAGTCCTCCGGCTCGGGCGGCAGTTCGGCAGCCGGCGGAGCATCGACGGCTTCGACGGCGCGCCAGGCCGCGTCGATGTCGAACGGCGGCTCCGAGGCGTCGAAGGCCTGGGCCGGCGCGAACAGCAGCACGCCGCTGGAGCGCTCGACCCTGCACCAGGGGCACTCGGCGTTGCTGCGGTGAAAGGCGTGCGCCCCGTTGGCGTCACACACGACCAGTTCGGAAGAGAAGGTCGCGAGCGCCGCTTCCCACTCCCGAGGACCGGGGCGTGTCGTACCTTCGGCCGGCAGGGCGAAGGCCCGTTCGAACAGCGCCGCGACCGCGGGGCCCATGCTGTCCAGAGGGACCGAGTGGGGCGGCGGCACCATCCTGTGGCGCTCTTTGGCGGCCCCGAAGACGAAACGCCCCTCGGCGATTGCGCGGCCGATCGTCATGTCGCCCTCGTCCAGGAAGCGCCCGGCGAAGGGGTGCCTGTTCTGGAACAGCAGCAGGAAAAGCAGCACCGCCAGGCCGAAGGCATCGTGCGACACGCTCCGCCGGACCTCCGCGAAGGAGCGGCCCTGCAGTTCCGGTGGCGTGAAGATGTCGACGCCGACCTCGCACGGGAAGAGACGGTGACCGGCCGGAACCTGGAAGGAATCGCAGTCGATCAGGCGTGCGGTTCCCCGCGCCGACACGAGAGTCGAGGCATGGTTCACGTCCCCGATCACGCAGCCGGTGCGGTGGACCAGCCCGATCGCCCGGCACAGGTCGATGCCGCACAGCACCAGGAACGGGAAGTCGGCGCGCGGGAACAGCGACTTGCGGCTGCGAGGACTGTAGAGCAGGTGGATCTCGCGGTGGTCGGCGATCCGCGGCATCAGCAGCCCGCGCGGCTTGCCGCGCTCGTCCACAGCGAGGCCGGTGGGCCAGGCCGCGCGGTCCAGCAGGTCCGGCTCGGCGAGCCTTGCCATCGCCACGATCTTGTCGCAGCGATCGGCCGTCATGGCCGAACGGTAGACCTTCACCGCCACATCCGGCCGGTCCCGCAGGGCGTAGACAGTGCCCTCCCCGCCCCTACCGATCTCCTCGGCAAGCGGCAGCCAATCGCCGTCGGGGCCGCGCAGCCGCATCAGGCACCGGCGGGAACGGCTCGCCGGCTGGCCAGCACGAGCGTGGTGTCGTCGTCGGTGCGCGAGACGATGGTCGGGCTGGCGAGGAGCCGGCCGAGACTCGCCGAGAGCCTCGCGTCCAATCCGCTCTGGGCAGAGGCGATCCGCAAGGGCCGGAACACGGCCTCGAAGAAGGGGTCGTGGGCGCGCCGGTCGACGTCGCGCAGGACCAGCCTCTCCAGCCCGTCGCTGAAGATCGCCAGTTCCTCCACCGGTTCGTCCACGTTGGCGAACAGCATCCGGCCGGCGGCCCCCTCGTCCGTCACGAACCAGGTGCTCTCCGCGTACTCGCCGTGCTGCGGCCAGAACACCCAGCGCCAGCCGCTGCCGCTCCCGTCCGAGACCACCATCGCGCCGTCGCCCACCTGCAACAGCAGCAGGCGATCGCGCAGAACGATGGCACCGAGGAGGGTACAGGCGAAATCTTCCAACCCGACGCCCCGACCTTCCGCCACCGCGCGCAGCACCCGCTGCAGCAAGCGGATCCAGCGCTCGGCTCCGGCGCGGTCGAGCCGTCCCAGCGCCGTGCCCCCGGCATGGGCCATGCGAACGATCTCGATGAAGCTCCAGACGGCCAGCTTGGCTCCCAGGGCACCCTGCGAAGCGCTGCCGGCGCCGTCCGACACCGCCGCCACGAGCGCCTCGTCGGGCCATCGGCCGAGGGTCGTCACGGCGTGGGCATCCTGGCACCGCATCTGCCGCCGCCGGTGGCTGATCCCGGCGGTCGAGGCGGCGGCGACGCGCCACCGTCCGACCGTCATCATCGCGGACTGGCCCAACCCTCCGGCGCGGCGGGATTCTTCAGCGGACCGGTCTCGTCGGTACGCGAACGCGAGATCACGTTGAGGGAATTGGACAGCCAGACGAAGAGGTCGCGGAATCGCAGGCCCTTGAGCTGCAACGGCTGGCGCACGCTGAGCTGCTTCAGGATCTCGAAGTCCGCGCCTTCCACGCCGACGGCGAAGAACTGGAAGGTCTTTGCAGCCTCGCCCTGCTTGATCGCCGCCGCCGCAGGCAGCCAGTAGTCGGTCGGGCCGCCGTCGGTGATCATGAACACCCACGGGCGGTAGTAGGCGATCCCGTTCTCCTTGTAGCGCGCCTTGCGCTGCTCGATCAGATCGATCCCCTGCAGGATCGCCGCCCCCATGGGGGTATCGCCGCCGGAGACCAGCCGCGGAGGCTGGAAGATGTCGGGGGTCTGGAAATCGTTGATGAGTTGGACAGGCCCGAAGGTCATGATGGCGACTTCCACGCGCTTGGCCGCGAGGCTGTCCGCCAGCAGTTCGTCCTTGAAGGTCACCAGCCCCGCGTTCAACTCCTCGAGCGGTTTGCCGCTCATCGACGCCGAGGTGTCGAGCAGCAGGAGGCACTGGCACCGCGGCTCGGGGTTCTCCGCGAAGTCGGCCGGGTCGAAGGGAAGCTGGTCAAAATCACTCATCTACCGATCCGACCCAAAAAAAACCGCAGGACGCGGACAGGCCCGTCCTGTCCTTCGTTATCAGGCATCTCAAGATAGCATCCCGGAAAGGGCCTCGCAGCGCCCAATGGTCTCAGTCGGGATAGAATTCCCAGCGTTGCCCGCTCACCGCGAAGCCGGCCGAACGATAGGTCGGCAGCGCCGCGCGATGATCCCAGGTGTCGGTGTGCAGCCAGATGCGCCGCGGCGAGGAGGCCCAGACCGCACGCAGCGCCCGGTCCAGCAGGAAACGCCCCAGCCCACGCCCCTGCGCCGACGGCACCAGGCCGAAATGCGTCAGCTCCACGTCCGGGAAGCGGCGACCGTCGAACTCGCAGAAGCCGACGCTCTCCGCCTCCAGGCGGCAGAGGAACAGCCGAACCGCGGGGTCGGCGAGGAAGGCGGCGATCTCGTCGGCACTGCGGGTACGATCGCCGTCCCACCGCACCGGCCCGCCGACGGCCCGATAGAGCGCGAGGTAGTCCGCCAGGGCGGGACGCACCTCCACGACGCTCGCCCGCTCATCGGGCGACGGAACCGGCCCGCGAAGCAGAGGTTCGAACGCTTCCATGTAGGTCGTCAGGATCTCGACCACGGCCTTGCCCTCCGGAGACCGCTCCCTTCACGCCGCGCCGTACGCGGGGCGCGTCGGCCCCGCCTCCTGCCGCCCGTCCGGCCCGGCCGGCATGCCCGGTGCGTGATCCGACACGACGTAGGTCGTCCGGGTCGGAAGCGCGAAGAAGGTGCCGCTGCCGCGGTTGGCCGGCGGAACGGCCGAGAGATCCAGGGTCGAGGCCGCCCGGTTGAGCTGATCGAGGGCGCGATCCTTCAGGCCCATGACCTCCGGCGAGTCGAAGAGAGTGCCGTCCTCGGCAGAGAGGTCGAAGGCCTGCAGCAGCAGGTCCTGCGCACTGCGCGAGAGCGCCCGGAAGCTCGCGAAGGTCTCCCGCGGCGAGCCGGTCGGCGCAGGCGCCAGAGGCGACAGCCCCACGCCCTGGCCTGCCACGGCAGGCGTGTCCACAGCCTCGATCCCACCGGCAACCTTTCCAGCGGGCGCGGGAGCCTGCGCCCGCGCTGCTGCCGAACCGATGATCAGCGACAGGAGCACCACCACGAGGCGCAGGGCGAGCGCCCGGGTTTCCGTCCCCGCCATCGAGCCACCACCAGCCATCATCCTCCGCACCTCCTTTCCTTCCAACTTCCGCCCCGGGTGGCCAGAGCAGCCAGGGGGACTTCTACCCGGAGGACGGTAGCGAGAGCAGGAAAAGCGGCCGCCGTCACAATCATAGGAGGAAAAGGACGTATTGCCGCCAGGCCCCTCAGGTCAGCGTGCAGCCTCGACGAAGGGGGCAACCGCCGGCATCTGGTTGAGGCCCGCCGGGCAGATGTAATCGCGTCCGGCTTCCAGCGGAGCTGCCGGATCGGCGCCGAACGCGCAGCGGATCGCCTGGGCGGAGTTCAGCCGTACCGGCTCGGGAACGCTCTCGGCAATACTTGAGTTGATGCAACCGAGGGTATCCCATCTGTGATTGGCTATGCGCTCGTTGAAGAAGTGCGCGAGGTAGACGCAGGGATTTGCCACGGTCCCGCGGAGCTGGCCGTTGCGGCCGTCATCGTGGGTCTCGTTGGTCATGATGAAGGGGATGAGCCCTGGCCGGATCGTCTGGTCCGACCGGCAGGGGCCGAAATGGTGCCGTCCGCGATCAGGATTGTTGTTGTAGTCGATGAAGGTGCTTTCGTCGCATCCCCAGGCCGACCGGATCGGCACCACGCCGTCGTTTTCCAGCACGTCGCTGCTGAAGGGATGGTAGCCGAAAAAGGACCCGTTGCTGGTGATTCCGGCGCCGACGGTGATGCCGACATGGCTCGCGCCCACGTAGGTCGGCCGCGCGAGCCTGCCGGCCGGGAGCCGTTCCTTCAGCCGCACGTCCGCCCCCGTCCTGAGTGAATCCGTGCCTTTGTCGCAGGCGAATTTCCGCTGGGCGCAGCGGGTCGGGAGCAGTAGGGCATCGGAGAAACCGCAGTTCGGCAAGGCGGTGAGGAGTTCATCGAGCCCGTTGTCGTTGTCGCGGCTCCGGCAGATGAGGTCGGACATGTCCGTGCCCTGCAGCGGGGACTGGATCGTCACCACCAGCGCCACTCGCTCCATCGCCTCCTGATAGGCCCGCCGCCAACGAGGGTTCGAGCCTTGCCCCTGCGAGTTCCCGTTGATGTAGGTGGTCACGACGCCGCCCATCGAGTGGGCCACGACGATGTAGGCATGCACCGCGGCCGGATCGCAGACATTCCCCAGCAAGTCGGGCCTGCCTGCGGTGATGTCGCGAAGCTGCGCCGCCACCTCGTCGGCTGCCTCCCAGTAGGGGAGAAAGGCGTCGTAGGAGACGACGGCGTAGCGATGACGCGGGAAGGCCGGATCGATCGGCCGACCGGTCGCCAGCCAGCGGACGCCGGAGCGGTCGGTCTCGTTGTTGGTCACGATGTCGATCATGTCGCGGCTGCTGTTGACGAAGAGGCGGCCGCCGACCAGCCCCCTTGTGAGGTCTTCGCGGTCGTGCTGCGCCGATGAATTCCTGCCGTTCCAGTAGGCGCGGGCGTGCTGCGCGGCATCGATCGTGGAGCGGCCGAAGAGCCGCGCCGCCGCCTCGTGCGCCGGATTTCCGGTCGCGAAGATGTCCCGGTGACCATGGACGAAGATGAAGCAGCGGTCGGCCGGCCCACGCGCAAGCGCCGGTTCGACCACGCTGAAGAAGAGGCCGTTCTGCACCCGCCGGCCACGGCTGTCGCTGATCACCACCTTGACGTAGCTCGGGTCGTCGCCAGCACGGCTGCTCGGTGCACCCGTTATGCTGCCCGTGCGGCCGTCGAGGGCGTAACCGGCCGGCAGAGGCGTGTCGGAAGCTAGGCGGTAGCGGTAGCCACCGGCGCCGCCCACGACCATCACGCCGCGGACCACCTGCTCGCCCATGAAGGGTTCCCACGCCAGATTCTGATAGCGGCTCTGGATGCGCAGGGGCGCCGAATCCCGGAAGCGGTAGGAGAAGTCGGCGGTCAGGGTTTCCACCCGTCCCGTCAGCCGGTTGCGCGCCTGCAGCGACACGGTGCGAGGCCGGCTCGGCGGGAACTGGAGCTCCGCGTGGGTGTGGTCGCTGCGGTTGGCCGCGAAGCGGGCCGCCGACACGACGCCGTTCGCCGGATCGAAGGCCAGGCCCGAGGTCGGTGCCAGCGCCGGTTCGATGGAGAAAGACAGGCTCTCGTAGATCCTGCAGACGCCCGGACGCCACACGACCGCCTGCTCGACGGGATCGAGAACCAGGTCGGCCGGATAGGTGAAGAAGCCGTCGGGACAGGCAGAAAGCGGCAGTTTGCTGCCGAGGCTCTCACGGCTCGTGTCCACCCCGGAGCTTGCGGTCGTGCCGACCGCGCCTACGCGCGGCCCTATCTGCTGTGCGGAAACCGAACCGGCGGCGCCAATCAGCACGGAAGCCGCAAGTAGCACTTTCCAGGCGCAGCGCCCCCTCATCGATCATCTCCCCCGAGCGGATTTCCCTGAAGAAATCCTACAAGGAAGAGGGATCTGCGGCAAATCGTCCGCTCGTGTCGACCTCAGCTTCGTCTGGGCATCAGCCCCTGGACGCCGTGCAGCAGAGCCTGGAAGGCGAAGCCGAGAAAGAGGACGCCGGTGACCCGCACGATCCAGACGTCGTAACGGCGCCAGAGGCTGCGCACCGCCGGCAGGCCGACCAGCCAGAGCAGGATCGCGTCGGCCAGCAGGAAGCCGGCGAAGGTGGCGAGCAGCAGCAGGGGCAGGCTCGACCAGCCCAGCAGGTTCTCGCGGCCGGCCAGCAGCGCGGTGAACATCGCCAGGGCCACCGCATAGCCCTTGGGGTTGGTGAGGCCGAACAGCAGGCCGCGGCGGAAGGGACGCTCCGCCAGCGCCCCGCCCGGGTCGCCGCCGTGCCGGCGGACCGTGACGGCCCGCCAGCCGAGCCAGCCCAGGTAGAGACCGCAGGCGACGCCGAGGAGGTCGAAGAGGCGCCGGTCGATGCTGTGGGCGCCGATGATGGCCGTCAGGGCCAGAGCGGCCCAGAGGGTGTCGCCGAGCAGGTTGCCGACGACGAAACGGGCGCCGGCGGGCCTGCCTCTGGCCGCCCCGATCCCGAGCAGCGCCAGGAAGGCCGGCCCGGGCGCGAGAATGTAGATCATGCCTGCCAGGGCGGCGAGCAGCAGCAGGGTCGGATCCATCAGCTTTCTCCCTCCAGCAGGGCGCGATAATCGTCCTCGGTAAGAATGGGAATGCCGAGCGCCTCCGCCTTCCTGGCCTTCGAACCCGCGTCGGCGCCGATCACCACCAGGTCGGTCTTCTTCGAGACGGAGTCGGTCACCTTCGCCCCCTGGGCCAGCGCCGTCGCCTTCGCCTCCTCGCGGGTCATGGTCTGCAGGCTGCCCGTGAAGACGATGGTCTTGCCCGCCAGCTTGCCGCCGGTCCCGGCGGCGGGATGCTCGAAGCGCTCGACCCGGACCCGCTCGGCCAATGCGTCCACGAGCGTCCGGTTGTGCTCCTCGCCGAAGAAGCGGCAGAGGTCGTCGGCGACGCTGGTGCCGATCTGCTCGATGCTGCAGAGATCGGCATAGGCCGGCCCGACCTCTTCCGGCTTGCGGGCGTCCGGGTTCGCCGCGCGCTCCTCGGCAGCGGACAGCATGGCCTCCCGCCAGGCCGGCAGATCGTGGTAGTGCGCCGCCAGCAGCCGCGCGGTCGCCTCGCCCACCTGCCGGATCCCGAGGGCATAGATGAAGCGCGGGAAGGCGATGGTCCGCCGCCGCTCGATCGCCTCGAAGAGATTGCCTGCGGACTTCTTGCCCCACCCGGGCAGGTTCTCGATGCGCGTCAGGCTCTCCCGGTCCCGTTCCCGCAGGTCGAAGACGTCGGCGGGGGTGCGGATCAGGCCGCGCTCGAAGAAGGCGGCGATCTGCTTGTCGCCCAGCCCTTCGATGTCGAAGGCGCCGCGGCTGGCGAAGTGCACCAGCTTCTCCACCTGCTGGAAGGGGCAGGCCAGCTCGCCGGAGCAGCGGGCAACGGCCTCGCCCTCGGGCCTGACGACGGGCGTCCGCAGGGGACAGGGGCAGGTCTTCGGGAAGGCGAAGGGCTCGGCCTCGGCCGGGCGCTTGTCGAGCACGACCGACACGACCTGCGGGATCACGTCGCCCGCGCGCTGCACCACGATGGTGTCCCCTTCGCGCACGTCCTTGCGGGCGATCTCGTCCTCGTTGTGCAGCGTCGCGCGGGAGACCACGACCCCCCCGACCGTCACCGGCTTCAGGTTCGCCACCGGGGTCAGGGCGCCGGTGCGGCCGACCTGGATCCCGATGCGCTCCAGCACGGTCTGTGCCTGCTCGGCCGGGAACTTGTGGGCGATGGCCCAGCGCGGCGCCCGGCTGACGAAGCCGAGGCGGCGCTGCAGCCCCAGGTCGTCGACCTTGTAGACCACGCCGTCGATGTCGTAGGGCAATTCGGCGCGCCGCTCGCCGATTTCGCGGTAGAAGGCGAGCAACTCGTCCGCCCCTTCGCAGCGGCGGACCAGCGGGTTCACGGTGAAGCCCCAGCCCCCCAGGCGCTGCAGGAACTCCCAGTGCGTGGCCGCAACCGTCTCGCTCAACTCGCCCCAGGAATAGGCGAAGAGGCCGAGTGGCCGCTGGGCGGTGATCCGCGCGTCGAGCTGGCGCAGCGATCCGGCCGCCGCGTTGCGCGGGTTGGCGAAGACCTTGCCGCCCGATTCGGCCTGCCGGGCGTTGAGGGCGGCGAAGTCGGCCTTGGTCATGTAGACCTCGCCACGCACCTCGATCACCTCGGGGGCCTCGCCCTTCAGCCTGTCGGGCAGGTCGTCCAGCGTGCGGAGATTGGCCGTGACGTCCTCGCCCTCGGTGCCGTCGCCGCGGGTGGCGCCCTGGACGAAGCGGCCCTTCTCGTAGCGCAGGTTGATCGACAGGCCGTCGATCTTGGGCTCGGCCACGAAGGCCAGCGGCTCGCTCTCGCCCAGTCCGAGGAAGCGCCGCACCCGGGCGACGAAGGCCTGCACGTCCTCCTCGTCGAAGGCGTTGTCGAGGGACAGCATCGCCACCTTGTGGCGGACGGTCCCGAACCCGCCGGCCGGCGCCGTACCCACCCGGGCGCTCGGGCTGTCCTCCCGGATCAGCTCGGGATAGCGCGCCTCGATGGCGGCGTTGCGGCGGCGCAGCGCGTCATAGGCCGCATCGTCGATCTCCGGCGCGTCCTTGGCATAGTAGAGCCGGTCGTGATGAGAGATCTCCGCCGCCAGGCGCGCCAGCTCCTCCGCCGCCTCGTCGGCCGTCAGATCCTCGACCGCCTTTTCCGCCACACCGGCCACCGTCGTCCCCCTCAGACGTTGAGAAGCAGATATTCCCGTTCCCAGGACGAGATGACGCGATTGTAGAGGCGCCATTCCAGGGCCTTGACCTCGGCCAGCGCGGCAATGAAGCGGGCGCCCAGGATCCGCTCGAGAGGTGCCGACCGCTGCAGGGTCTCCAGGGCGTCGGGCAGGTGCCGCGGCAGCGAGAAGGCCAGGGTATGGGCGTCGATCGTCACCATCGGCTCGGGCTCCTGCCGTTCCTCCAGACCCAGCAGCCCGCAGGCGAGCGTGGCGGCGATGGCGAGATAGGGATTGGCGTCGGCGCCGACCACCCGGTTCTCCACCCGCCGCGCCTCCGGGGCGGAATCCGGCACGCGCAGGCCGCAGGTGCGATTGTCCCGCCCCCAGTGGACGTTGATCGGCGCATCCGACTCGAGCCGGATGCGGCGGAAGGAGTTCACGTTCGGGCAGAACAGCGGCATGGCCGAGGGCACGTAGCGCTGCAGGCCGGAGATGTAGTGCAGCAGCGCCGGCGCGTCGCGGCCGTCCGCCTCGACGAAGAGGTTGCTGCCATCCGCCAGCCGCACGATGGACTGGTGGATGTGCATCGCCGAGCCCGGCTCCTCCTGGTGCGGCTGCGCCATGAAGGTGGCGAAGGTGCCGTGGCGCAGGGCCGCCTGGCGCACCGTCCGCTTGAACAGGAAGGCCTGGTCGGCCAGTTCCAGCGCATCGCCGTGCTTGAAGTTCATCTCCAGCTGCGCCGGCCCGGCTTCGTGGGCCATGGTGCCGATGTCGATGCGCGAGGCCTCGCACCAGGCGTAGATGTCCTCGACGACCGGGTCGTACTCGTTGGCGGCCTCGATGCCATAAGCCTGCCGGCCGGACTCCCGCCGCCCCGAGAGCCCCGGCGGCGTCGTCAGCGGTTCGTCGGGATCGGTGTTCTTGCCGACCAGGTAGAACTCCAGTTCCGGCGCCACCACGGGCCGCAGCCCCCGCTCCCGGTAAAGGTCGAGAACGCGCTGCAGGACCCCGCGCGGCGCGTAGTCCACCGGCCGGCCGTCGGCGAACCAGGCGTCGCAGATCACCTGCGCCGTCGGCTCCTCGTACCAGGGCACCAGCCGTACGGTCCGCACGTCGGGGATCACCCGGATGTCGGAATCGATCTCGGCCGCCACCTGGGTGTCGTTCACCGTGTCGCCGGTCACCGCCTGGACCAGGATGGTCTCGGGCAGCCGCAGGCCGTGGCCGGCGACGGCGTGGATGAAGTCCTCGCGCGGCACGATCTTGCCCCGCATCATGCCGTTCATGTCGGGGATGAGGCACTCGACCTCGTCGATGGTCCGGCTGCGGAGCCAGTCGGCGATCTCGGCCAGGTCGGCCTCTGGAAAGGGCGGTTGGTCGGCCATGCGGCCCTCGCGGGGAAGACGAAGCATCCCTTCTTCTAGGCGAGGCCGCGGCCTCAGACCATGGCCATGGCGTGTGCGATGTCCTCGGCGCCCTCGACCATCATGGCGATGGCCACGTAGAGGATGATCAGCAGGCCGACGTAGGCGATCCAGCGGTGCCGCGCCAGCAGGTTGGCGATCAGCGTGGCAGCGACGCCCATCAGCACGACCGAGAGGGCGAGGCCCGCCGCCAGCACGGTCGGATGCTCCCGGGCCGCGCCGGCCACCGCCAGCACGTTGTCGAGGGACATGGAGATGTCGGCCAGCACGATCTGCAGGCAGGCCTGGCCGAAGCTCTTGCGCGCCGGCGGCGGAGCCCCGCCGACGGCACCCTCCCCGCCGGCGGCATGCTCGGCGCGCAGTTCGCGCCACATCTTCCACGCCACCCACAGCAGCAGCACCGCCCCGGCGAACAGCAGCCCCACGATCTGCAGCAGTTCGGCGGTCACCGAGGCGAAGACGATCCGCAGCACGGTCGCCGCCAGAATGCCGACCACGATGACTTTCCGTCGCTGGTCGGCCGGCAGTCCGGCGGCCGCCATGCCGACGACCACGGCGTTGTCGCCGGCCAGCACGATGTCGATCACGACGACCTGGAGGAAGGCGGCGAAGGCCTCACCGGTGAGGATTTCGGTCATGGACACTCGGGCACAGGGTCCTTCGGGCGGCACTCATGCGGGCGCCGATCGGCGCGGGCCTTTCACTAGAGAGCGAAAGCGGGAAAAATCCAGCCCCCGCCGCCGGAAAGCCATCGATGACCGAGGTCCGCTTCTACCATCTCACCACCGCCCCGCTGGAACGCGCGCTGCCGCAGCTGCTGGAGAAGACCCTGCAGCGGTCGAAGCGTGCGCTGGTGCTGGCCTCCTCCGAGGAGCGGGTGGAAGCACTGGCATCACACCTCTGGACTTACGACGACCGCTCTTTCCTGCCGCACGGCACCAGGGTGGACGGCCACGCGCACGATCAGCCCATCTGGCTGGCGACCGACCCGGCCAACCCCAACGGCGCCCACTACCTCTTCCTGACCGACGGGGCGCGGGTCGAGTCGGTGGACGGCTTCGAGCTCTGCGCCCTGCTGTTCGACGGCGGCGATCCGCAGGCCGTGGCGGCGGCACGCGAGGATTGGCGGCGGCTCAAGGCGGCCGGCCATCAGCTCACCTACTGGCAGCAGGACGAAGCCGGCCGCTGGCATCGCAAGGCCGGCGGCTGACGGCCTAGCGCCGGGGCTGCAGCCGTCGCGCCGCACCCCGGCGCAGGCCGAGATTCGTCTCCCGGACGAGGATGTAGAGGCCGCTGGCGACCACGATGGCGCAGCCCAGCCACATGAGGCCGTCGGGCAGCTCTCCCCAGACCAGCCAACCCAGCCCAGCCGCCCAGAACATGGAGGTGTATTCGAAGGGCGCGACCACCGAGAGCTCCGTGTGGCGGAACGCCTCCGTCACCAGCACCTGGGCGCAGCCGCCCAAGAGCCCGAGGGCAATCAGGGCGAGGAGATCGGGCCAGCTCGGGGTCACCCACAGGAAGGGCAAGGTGGCGCCCGATACCAGCGTCATCGACAGGGAAAACCAGAAGACGATCGAGACGCTGTTGTCGGTCCGGGACAGCCAGCGGACCGTCAGCATGGTGCAGGAATAGAAGAAGGTGGCCAGCAGCGCCAGGAGTGCCGTCACGTCGAACACGCCGGCACCGGGACGGACCATGAGGAGCACGCCGGCAAGCCCGACCAGCACCGCGCCCCAGCGGCGCGGCCCCACCTTCTCGCCCAGCAGCGGTGCGGAGAGGGCGGTCACGAAGAGCGGGGCGGCGAAGGAGATGGCGATCACGTCCGCCAGCGGCATCACCACGTAGCAGTGGAAGAACAGGAAGAGGGCGATCAGCCCGAAGAGGCTGCGCAGGACGTGGCCGCTCTTGTTCCGCATGGTCAGCGCCTTGCGGAAGCCGCCCAGCCGCCAAAACAGGAAGCTCAGCGGAATGAAGGCGAAGAGGCTGCGGAAGAAGATCACCTCGAAGGTCGGGACGCGGTCGCCCAGCCACTTGATCAGCGCATCGACCACGATGAAGACGCCGACGCCGGCGACCATCAGGGCGATGCCGTAGCCGGCACGATCCCTGGCTGCTTCGGCCGGGCCACCGGCTGCACGAACGGCGGTCATGGTTCTTCCGCGCTTCCTCTGTTCCGCCTACCCTAGTGACCTCGCCGCGCGCCTCCCTCCGCCATAAAGGCAGGGCCGGCATGCCCGGCACGCAGTCTCGCCGCGGTGAACGCCCGCCCCCTGAAAAAGTTGACGCGCGCCATCGCTTCACGGCTCACTGCCCGCGCGGCGCGGACGAAGCGGGGAAGTGCGGGTGGCGGGACGCGTGATCGCTGTTGCCAACATGAAGGGCGGCGTCGGGAAGACGACGATGGTCGTCGCACTGGCCGAAGCGCTGGCCGTCGCCGGCGCGAACGTCCTGGTGATCGACCTGGACGCCCAGGCCAACGCCTCCTTCGCTCTGGCCGGCAACGACACGCTGACCAGCCTGATCAAGGCGGCCCGGACGATCGACGGCTTCGTCGAGGCTCGCCTGCTCTACAGCAACCCGGTGCCGCTGACAGACGTGATCAGCCCCTTCGTCAGCGACGTCACCCACCGCGGCCAGCCGTTGAGCGTTTCCCTCCTCGCCTCCAGCCGTCACCTGCGAACGCTGGAACGCGAGATCATCTTCGGCCTGTCCGAGAAGGGCTTCTCGGTCAACGGCATCATCGCGCAGCTACAGGGCCTGCTGCAGCCGGAGTTCAAGGCTGCGCGGCGGGTCTACGACATCATTCTGCTGGACTGCGCCCCCGGCCTCTCGGCCTTCACCGAGGTCGGGATCCTGGAAGCCGACCTGGTGCTGGTTCCGACCATCCCGGACTTCCTGTCCACCCTCGGCCTCGCCGCCTTCTGCCACAGCCTCTGGCGCGACCGCCACCCGCGCCCGGAAGGGGGGCGGGACAAGCCCAGGAGCCTTCCCTGGGTCCTGGCGACCCGCCGGCAGCGCATCCGCCAGCACGACGAGACCCTGGCGGACATGCGCCTGGAAGCAGGCGAGCGGGATCCGGCGTACCGGCTCTTCGCCACCGAGATCCCCCAGGCCGCCGACTTCGCGCGGGCCCTCGACAAGGTGGGCACCATGCCGACCTTCCAGCAGAAATGGGGCGGCGGCGTCACGCCGCTGGGCAACCTCGTCCGCGAACTGAAAGGGGTGTTGAATGGCCTTTGAGATGGACGGCCTGCGGGTCCTGCGCCGTCTGGGGAAGCACGCCGAGCTGTTCGAGAGCGTGCGCCCGGAGGCGACCAAGGCAGCGCACGCCCTCGTGGTCAGGCGACTCAAGGTTCGCGGCGTCGCCCTGGCTGACGCGCGTGCCGTGCGGAACGCCCTGGGCGGCGAGGACTTCTCGCTGTTCCTGGACGCCGTGAGCGACGCCGACGTCAGGGCGCTGCTCGGCAGGCTCGACCCCCGCTGGCCAGACCTCAGGAGCGGAAAGCCGCACGACCTGCGCAGCCGCCTCGCCGCGCTCTGCGACGGCGGCGCCGAGCCCGAACCGAAGGGCACCGCCGGCCCGGCGGGGAAGACAGCGGCGCCATCGGCGGCCCGGCGACAGCCCCTGCGCGTCATGGACATCTCGGCGATGGGCGCGACCCGCGAGGCGGAGCCCCCCGCCGCCGAGACGCCGGCGGCGACACCACCGAAGAAGGGCAAGAAGAAGGGCGGCGGGCGCAAGAAGAAGGGCTGAGCGGCAAGGCGCGCTCCCCGACCCGCTCCCGGGTCAGGCGTCGGCCTGCTCCAGCTCCTCCTGCAGCAGCAGCCAGGCCTCCTCGGTCGCCGCGATCCTCGCCGCCAGATCGGCGTGCTTCGTCTGCAGCGTCACCAGGCGGTCGGGCCGCCCGTCGTAGAGCGCAGGATCGGCCATCTCCGCCTCCAGCTTCGCCCGCTCCGCCGTCAGGCGCTCCAGGTTCCGTTCCGCATCGCGCACCTTCCGGCGCAGCGGCTCTGCGGCGGCGCGCGCCTCGGCCGCCGCCTTGCGCTGCTCCTTCTTGGAGGGGCCGGCAGGCGCCTCTGCCTTCTCCGCCTTCGCCTCGCGGCGGGCCTGGCGCCCCTGGTCCAGCAGCAGACGCCGGTAGTCGTCCATGTCGCCATCGAAGGGCCGCGCCGTGCCGTCCTTCACCAGGATCAGCCGATCGGCCACCAGCTCGACCAGATGGGCGTCGTGGCTCACCAGGATGACCGCCCCCTCGAAGGCGTTGAGCGACTGCACCAGCGCCTCGCGCGTGTCGATGTCGAGGTGGTTGGTCGGCTCGTCCAGGATCACCAGGTGCGGCGCCTCCCGGCTGATGAGGGCGAAGAGCAGCCGTGCCTTCTCGCCGCCGCTGAGGGACCCGACGGTAACCTCGGCCTGGCGGCCGGAGAAGCCGAAGCGGCCCAGGTGGTTGCGCAGCTTCAGCTCGGGGGCCGTCGGCATGAGCCGGGCGAGATGGCTGACGGGCGTGCCGTTCAGGTCGAGCTCCTCCGCCTGGTCCTGGGCGAAGTAGCCGACCCGCAGCTTCGGCGAGCGGGTCATGACCCCGTCCATCGCCTGCAGCCGCCCGGAGAGCAGGCGCGCCAGGGTCGACTTGCCGTTGCCGTTGGCGCCGAGCAGGGCGATGCGGTCGTCCATGTCGATCCGCAGGTCCAGGCCGCGCAGCACCGGCTGGCCCGGCCGGTAGCCCACCGACGCGCCGTCGAGGGTGATGATCGGCGGCGCCAGCTGGTCGGGCGTCGGGAAGTCGAGCGGCACCGCCTCCTGCTCGGCCATCGCCACGATCGGCTGCATCTTCGCCAGGGCCTTCAGCCGGGACTGCGCCTGCCGGGCCTTGCTGGCCTTGTAGCGGAAGCGGTCGACGAAGGCCTGGATGTGCTTGCGCTGCGCCTGCAGCTTCACGTTCTGCGCCGCGATGCGCTCCAGCTTCTCGGCCCGGGTCCGCTCGAAGCGGTCGTAGTTGCCGGCATAGAGTTCCAGCTTGCCGTTCTCCAGGTGCAGGATGTGGTCCGGCACGTGGTTGAGCAGGTCCCGGTCGTGGCTGATGAGCAGCAGGGTTCCGGGGTAGCTCGCGAGGTAGTCCTCCAGCCAGAGCGTCGCTTCGAGGTCGAGGTGGTTGGTCGGCTCGTCCAGCAGCAGCAGGTCGGGCTCGACGAAGAGCAGCGCCGCCAGGGCGACGCGCATCCGCCAGCCGCCGGAGAAGCTGCCGCAGGGCCGCGCCTGGGCGGCCTCGTCGAAGCCCAGGCCGGAGAGGATCCGCGCCGCCCGCGCCGGCGCCCGGGCGGCGTCGATCTCGATCAGCCGTTCGTGGATCTCGGCGATCCGGAAAGCATCGGTCGCGGTCTCCTCCTCGGCCAGCAGGGCCGCCCGCTCGGTGTCGGCCGCCAGCACGGTGTCGAGCAGATTGCGCTCGCCGCCGGGCGCCTCCTGGGCGACCCGCCCGAGCCGAACGCGGCCTGCGAGACGGATGTCGCCGTTGTCCGGCGACATCTCGTTGCAGATCAGCTTGAGAAGGGTCGACTTGCCCGTGCCGTTGCGGCCGACCAGCCCCACCCGCCAGCCCTTGGAGAAGGCCGCCGTCGCGTGGTCGAAGAGGACGCGCCCGCCGTAGCGGAAGACGAGATCGTTGATGTGCAGCATGGCAGCGTGGTGATAGCAGGTCGGCCACCGCGGATCGAGCCACGGGAGGGCGTGGCACAGCGGCGGGCGGGGCGTTGCTGTCCCCGGTGCCTGCCCCTATAACCCCGGCGCCAAACCATCCAATCTGACCTCGAGGACAATCCCCATGGCGATCGAACGCACCTTTTCGATCATCAAGCCCGACGCCACGCGGCGCAACCTGACCGGCAAGATCATCGACCGCCTGGAGAGCGCCGGCCTGCGCGTCGTCGCCCAGAAGCGCGTCCAGCTCACGAAGGCCCAGGCCGAGGGCTTCTACGCCGTCCACCGTGAGCGGCCCTTCTTCAACGACCTGGTCACCTTCATGATCTCCGGCCCGGTGGTCGTTCAGGTGCTCGAGGGCGAGAGCGCCGTCACCAAGAACCGCGAGGTGATGGGCGCGACCAACCCGGCCAACGCTGCCGAGGGTACCATTCGCAAGGACTTCGCCGAGTCGATCGAGGCGAACTCGGTGCACGGCTCCGACAGCCCGGAAAACGCCGCGACTGAGATCAAGTACTTCTTCAGCGACATCGAGATCGTCGGCTGATCCGAGCCGACAGGTCCCGGAAAAGCGAACGGCGGCCCTTCGGCCGCCGTTTCTGCATCCCGTCCGGGCCGCCGGCTCAGACCAGGAAGAGCGCCATCAGGACCAGGACAACGATCACTGTCACGGTGCCCATCTTGGCGAAGTGGATGAACTGGGCGTAGTTGCGCTGGTGTTCGGCCAGAAGTTCGTCAGCCATGGATTCCACTGCCTCGGCGGTTGGTTCTGTCTCGCCGTCATTTACGGAAAAGTCGATGACGGAACAAGCTGCACGGACGTCTCAGGCGGCGGGATTCTGCAGCATGGCGTCGATGGGCTGTGAGGCCCCGGCGGTCAGGCGCACGCGGTCCCCCTCCACCGTCGCCTGCCCCGACGCCACCAGGGCGAGGCAGGCGGGATAGAGCCGGTGCTCGGCCGTCAGCACACGCGCCGCGAGACGGTCGGGATCGTCCTCCGGCAGCACAGGCACCGCCGCCTGGCCGATGATCGGCCCCTCGTCGACGACGGTGCGGACGAAATGCACCGAACAGCCGTGCAGCTTCACCCCCGCCGCCAGGGCGCGGGCGTGGGTGTCCAGCCCCGGAAAGGCCGGCAGCAGCGACGGATGGATGTTGATCAGCCGGTCGCGCCAGCGCTCGACGAACCAGGGCGTGAGGATGCGCATGAAGCCGGCCTGCGCCACCAGTTCCACCCCCGCCTCGCGCAGCCGCTCGTCGAGCCGGCGCTCGAAGGTCTCGCGGTCGGGAAAGTCGCGGTGGCGGACGACGCCGCAGGCGACGCCGGCGCGCGCGGCGCGCTGCAGCGCCATGACGTCGGGCACGTTCGACAGCACCAGGGCGATCTCGGCCGGGTAGTCGCCGGCAGCCGCATCGAGCAGGGCCTGAAGGTTGCTGCCGCGTCCGGAAACCAGTACGCCGACCCGGCGCCGGCTCACGGTGCCCCGCCGATCCGCACGGCCGGGCCGCCGTCGCGGGCGACGATGCGACCGATCCGGTAGACGGCCTCGCCCTGCCCTTCGAGAACGGCAGCCAAAGCGTCGGCCTGGTCCGCGCCGACCGCGAGAACCATGCCGATGCCGCAGTTGAAGGTGCGGTAGAGGTCGTCGCGGGGCACGCCGCCCGCCTCGGCCAGCCAGCGGAACACGGGATGGACGGGCCAGCTCGCCCCGTCGATCTCCGCCGCCGTGCCGGCCGGCAGCACGCGCGGCAGATTCTCCGGCAGGCCGCCGCCGGTGATGTGGGCCAGCGCCTTGACCCCGCCGGCGGCGATCGCCGCGAGGCAGGAGCGCACGTAGATGCGGGTCGGGTCCAGGAGCGCCTCGGCGAGCGGCCGGTCCGGCGCGAATGGTGCCGGCGCACCGTAGTCGAGGCCGAGGTCGGACACCACCCGCCGGACGAGCGAATAGCCGTTCGAGTGCAGGCCGGTGGAGCCCAGGCCGAGCAGCACGTCGCCCTCGGCGACGGTGCTGCCGTCGATCAGACGGCCGCGCTCCACCGCCCCGACCGCAAAGCCTGCGAGGTCGTAGTCGTCGGCTGCGTACATCCCCGGCATCTCCGCCGTCTCGCCGCCGACCAGGGCGCAGCCGGCCTGACGGCAGCCCTCGGCGATGCCGGCGACGATTTCCCGCCCCTGGGCCGGGTCGAGCCTGCCCATGGCATAGTAGTCGAGAAAGAACAGCGGCTCGGCGCCCTGGACGACGAGGTCGTTGACGCACATCGCCACGAGGTCGATGCCCACTGTGCCGTGACGGCCGCTGGCGATCGCCACCTTCAGCTTGGTGCCCACGCCGTCCGTCGTGGCGACGAGCAGCGGATCGACGAAGCCGGCGGCCTTCGGGTCGAACACCGCCCCGAAACCGCCGAGGCCGCCCAGAACGCCCGATCGCCGGGTGGCCTGCGCGAGCGGCTTGATGGCCTCGACCAGGGCATTGCCGGCGTCGATGTCGACGCCCGCGGAGCGGTAGGTCCGTGACAGAGGATCGCTAATGGTTCTCTCCCGGCGTGCGGAGCCTTTGTCCTGCCCAACGCCTTGCGCTATGACGCTCGAAGCCGACACTGCGGATCGCAGCGGCGAAGATAAGCAAAGTGCGGAGGCTGGCAATGCGCATTCGGCATCTGATGATTGCAGCGTTCGCCGGCTGGGCGGCCCTGGCCGCGGCAACGGCGCAGGCGCAGCGGGACGTGTACACCGTCGCGGGGATCGAAGTGTCCGGCACCGGCCAGACGACCGGCGAGGCCCGCGACCGGGCCCTGCAGGAGGGCCGCCAGCAGGCCCTGAGGATCCTGGCGAGCGAACTGGCGCCGGGGGCACAGGCTTCGATCGCCCCTTTGACGCCGGCCGAGGCACGCAGCCTGATCGCCGAGGAGAGCCTGGCGAACGAGCGGACCACGAACAACAGCTATCAGGCCGTCATGACCGTGCGCTTCATCGGCTCCGCCGCCCGCCAGTATTTCGGCGCAGGCGGCACGCCGTCGGCCACCGCCTCGACGGCACCTGCGCCCTTCACCTCGGCTCCCGTGGCGCCCGCTGCGCCTGCGGGCATCGGCGCAGCCGCCGGCACCGCTCCGCTGCCTCTCGCACCCCCCGCCTCGGACGCCGCGGGTGGTTACCGCGCCTTCGTGCCGATCTCGAACATCCACGATTGGAACGACGTGCTGACACGGCTGCGCCAGACCCCCGGCGTCGACGGCGTCACGGTGGTCAGCCTCTCCCGCGGGGCCGGGCAGGTCCGCTTCTCCTACAGCGGCAGCCTGACCGACCTGCAGCAGGCGCTGGCGGGTGCACAGCTCGCCCTCAGCAGCGCCGAGGGGACGAGCGCCCCGGCACCGTGGCGGCTGGAGCTTACCAACCCCATCGTGCCGCCGGCCTGACCTCGGGCGGATCACGGCGTCGATCTGACAAGCCGCCGCGGTCTCGTGTAGGCTGCTGCGCGACAGAACCTGGAGACGACAACTCATGAGCCCTGCCGCTCAGGCACGCTTCTGGCTGATCGGCCTGGCGCTCTTCCTGCTATCGCTGTGGCTCCTGCAGCCAATTCTCCTGCCCTTCCTGGCCGGCATGGGCATCGCCTACTTCCTCGATCCCGTGTGCGACCGCCTGCAGCGGTGGGGCCTGTCCAGGCTGGCGGCCACCTGCATCGTGACCGTGCTGTTCAGCATCGTGATCATCCTTCTGCTGGCGCTGGTGGTGCCGGCGGCCATCTCCCAGCTCATCGAACTGATCGGCAAGCTGCCGGCCGTCGCCACCGTGCTGCGCGACACGATCCAGGATTTCGTGGGTGCCCTGAGCCACAAGCTGCAGCCGGAGATTTTCCAGCGGGTCCGGGAAGGCTTCATCGGCTATCTGACCCAGCTCGCCCAGTCGATTCCGGCCATTCTCTCGGGCCTGCTCAGCGGCTCCTTCGCCTTCGTCAACCTGCTGTCGCTCATCTTCCTGACGCCGGTCGTGGCCTTCTTCATGCTGCGGGACTGGGATCTGCTGATCACCCGGCTGGACAGCTGGCTGCCGCGCCGCCACGCGCCGACCATCCGCCGGCTGGCGAAGGAGGCCGACGACATCCTGTCCGCCTACGTCCGCGGCGTGGCCACCGTCTGCCTGGTCCTGGCGACCTTCTATGCGACGGGGCTGACCCTGATCGGCCTGCAGTCGGGCCTGATCGTCGGGATCCTGGCGGGCCTGCTGTCCTTCGTCCCCTTCCTGGGCTCCATCGGCGGCTTCATCCTCTCGGTGGGCCTCGCCCTTCTGCAGTTCGACGACCCCTGGTGGATCGCGGCGACCGCCGCCGTCTTCCTCGTCGGGCAGACATTGGAAGGCAACTTCCTCACCCCGAAGCTGGTGGGGGACAAGATCCGGCTGCACCCGGTCGTCGTGATCTTCGCCCTGCTGGCCGGCGGGACGCTCTTCGGCTTCGCCGGCATCCTCCTGGCCCTGCCCTTCGCCGCAGTGGCCGGGGTACTGGTCCGCTTCGCGTTGGGGAGCTACCTGACGAGCCCGCTCTACCGCCAGAACACCCCGGTTCTGCTGCCGGAGGGGCAGGAGCCGGCGCCGCCGAAACGATGAAGCAGCTGCCGCTGCCGCTGCCGACCCGCGCCGCCCTCGACCGCGAAGCCTTCATCGTCGGCGGCTCCAACGCGCTCGCCCTGGCCTGGATCGAACGCTGGCCCGCATGGCCGACGACCGGCCTGCTGCTGCTCGGGCCGGCCGGCAGCGGCAAGAGCCATCTCGCTTCGGTCTGGCGGGCGCAGAGCGGGGCAAGGCTGCTCACGCCGGCAGCGCTTGTGGCTGACGGTGCCAGGACCACCCTGGGCGATGCCGCCGCAGCGGTGATCGAGAACGCCGAGCACGAGGTGGCGCATGCGCCTTTCGAGCGGGAACTCTTCCACCTGTTCAACATCCTGCGGGAGCGCGAGGGCCACCTGCTGCTGCCGGCCCGCACCCCGCCGCGGGAGTGGCCGGTAGCCCTGCCCGACCTGCGCTCGCGCCTGCTCGGCTCCGTGGCGGCGGAACTGACCGACCCGGACGACGAGTTGCTGGAAGCGCTGCTGATCAAGCTCTTCGCCGACCGCCAGCTCTACCCTTCCCCCGAGGCGTTGATCTATCTGCGGACCCGGATCGAACGCTCCTTCGCCGCCGCTCAGGCCGCAGTCGCCGCCCTCGATGCCGCCGCCCTTGGGGAACGCCGGCCGGTGACACTACCCCTCGCCCGCCGTGTCCTCGCCGAGAGCGGGCTTGCGCCAGGGGGCGAAGCGTTCGAAAGCCATAGCGACAGCGAGTGAACGAGAGGAGTCGAAGAGCATGGATCTCGGGATCAGCGGCAAGCGGGCCTTGGTCTGCGCAGCCAGCAAGGGCCTCGGCAGGGCCTGCGCCGAGGCGCTGGCTGCAGAGGGCGTGGCGGTGACCATCGTCGCCAGGACCGCCGGCCCCCTGGAGGAAACCGCGGCCGCCCTGCGAGAAGCCTATCCGGTCGAGGTCACAGCGGTCGCCGCGGACATCACCACCGACGAGGGCCGCGCCGCCGCCCTCGCCGCCTGTCCGTCGCCGGACATCCTGGTGAACAACGCCGGCGGGCCGCCGCCGGGGGATTTCCGTGACTGGGAGCGGGAGGACTGGGTCAAGGCGCTCGACGCCAACATGATCACGCCGATCATGCTGATCCGGGCGACGATCGACGGCATGATCGAGCGGCGCTGGGGGCGCATCGTCAACATCACCTCCGGTGCGGTGAAGGCGCCGATCGCCATCCTGGGCCTCTCCAACGGCGCGCGCACCGGCCTCACCGGCTTCATCGCCGGGCTATCGCGTCAGGTGGCCAAGGACGGCGTGACCATCAACAACCTGCTGCCGGGCCTGTTCGGCACCGACCGCCTGACCTCGACCATCGGCGCGATGGCCGACAAGGCCGGCAAGCCCTACGAGGAGATCGCCGCGGCGCGGATGTCCAACATCCCGGCCGGCCGCTTCGGCGTTCCCGCAGAGTTCGGCGCCGCCTGCGCCTTCCTCTGCAGCCAGCACGCCGCCTTCATGACCGGCCAGAACGTGCTGCTCGACGGCGGCTCCTTCCCGGGCACGATGTAGCTCCGCCCAAAGAAAAGGGGCGGCCTCCCGGCCGCCCCTTCCTTTCCGCTCCGAAGAACGGCGCTCAGTACTTGTAGGGCAGGTCGCGGGCCTTGAAGAAGCCGCCCTGGCCAAGGTTGGTGTTGCGGATCGACAGCTTGCGGAAGGCGCTGAAGGAGTCCCAGACCTTCGGCACGTCGCCGCCGGCCGCCACCAGTTCGCCGATCACCTCGCCGGCGGCGTTGCCCATCGCCAGCATGACCTCGTCCGGCAGCGGCTGCGCCGTCACGCCGTGCTGGTTCACGAGCACGTCCAGCGCCTTCACGTTCTGGGCGTTGAACTCGGCCAGAACGAGGCACTTCTCGGCGTCGGTCGCCACCTTGATGATCTCCTGGAGATCCTTCGGCAGGGCGTCGTACTTCGCCTTGTTGACCGTGCACTCCAGCGCCGTGCCCGGCTCGTTCGGGCCCGGCAGGTAGTAGTACTTGCAGATGCGGTAGAAGCCGAAGGCCAGGTCGTTCCAGGGGCCGACCCATTCGCCGGCGTCGATCGCGCCCGACTGCAGGGCCGGGAAGATCTCGCCACCCGGCAGGGCCACGACTGCGACGCCGAGCCGGCGCAGCACCTCGGCGCCGAGGCCGACGGTGCGGAACTTCAGGCCCTTGAGGTCTTCCAGACCGGTCAGCTCCTTGCGGAACCAGCCGGCGGCCTGGGTGCCGGTGCTGCCGGCGTTGAAGCCCTTCAGGCCGAACTGGGCGTAGATGTCGTCCCACAGTTCCTGGCCGCCGCCGAAGGCGATCCAGGCGTCGTGCTCGTCCGGCACCATGCCGAACGGCACCGCGGTGAAGAAGGCCAGCGCCTTGTTCTTGCCCTGCCAGTAGTAGGAGGCGCCGTGCATCATCTCGGCCGTGCCCTGGGAGACCGCGTCGAAGGACTCGAACGGCGGCACCAGTTCCCCGGCACCGAACACCTTGACCGTCAGGCGGCCGTCGCTCATCGCGGTGATCCGCTGCGCCAGCCGCTCGGCACCCGTGCCCAGGCCGGGGAAGTTCTTCGGCCAGGTGGTGACCATCTTCCATTCCATGCGGCCCTGGGACAGGGCCGGGGTCGGAAAGGACGAAGCGGTCGCGCCGGCAGCCGCGACGGCGGCACCACTCAGCGCGGCACTCTTGAGAAACTTACGACGCTCCATTCAGAAGATCCTCCCTGGGGGCTTGGTTGTGGTCGTCCGGTTTCGCGGCGGACCATCGCAACCGATCCGCCATTGGTCCGGGACTTTAGAGAGCGAACGAGACCACGGCAACGGCCGCTTTCGGCCGCTGTTCGCGCATTCGGGGTATCCGGTCCAGCCGCCGGAGCCCCACAAACGGACCCGCGGGAGCCTCAGGCATCGAGTTCGGCATAGTGGCGGAAGATGCCTTCCTCGTTGAACGGGATCCGCCGTTCGCTGGCGAGATAGGCGGCGATCCGCGGCCTTGCCTCGACGGCGGCGGCGACGGCGGCGACACGCGGCGTCGCCTCGAGCGCCCGGGACGTGGCCTTTGGGAAGGCGTAGCGCAGGCCGGCCACCACCTGGAACAGCGAGAGGTCGGCGTAGGTCAGGCTCCCGCCAACCAGTTGACCATCCCCGTCAGGGTTGCGTGCGAGGATCGTCTCGAGCCACCCGAGGAACTTCGGGATACGGCCGTTCCGGAAGGACTTCGCCCGCTTCCCTGCCTCGGCCTTCTGATCCTCGTAGTAGAGCTCGACCCCGATCGGGTGATGGGTGTCGTGGGCCTCGTTGACCAGGTCGGCCAGGGTGAGCTGGATCTGGTGCGTCCACAGCCGGCCGGCGGCGTCGCTGGGTGCCAGCCCGAGCACGTCGCCGAGGTGGAGCAGGATGGCCGCGGTCTGCCCGAGCAGCAGATCGCCGTCTCTGAGGAACGGCGGCGCCAGGGGCGGGGTCGTCACGCCGGCCTCTTCCATGAGCCGGAACATGGCGGCCATCCCGCCGCCCTGGTCCTCCGGTTGCCGGGCCACGTCGACATAGTCGGCACCGGCCTCCTCCAGAGCGAGGCGGACGAATTCGCCCCGGCCCTGGATCATCGGCCAGTAGTAGAGTTGATAGGCCATGGGTTGCGCCCTCAGTACTTGTAGGGCAGGTCGCGGGCGGCGAAGAAGCCGCCCTGCCCCAGGTTGGTATTGCGGATCGACAGGGTACGGAAGGCGCTGAAGGACTGCCAGACGCGGGCCGCGTCGGCATCCGTCGCCACCAGTTCCGACAGCACCTGCCCAGCGGCGTTGCCCATGGCCGTGGCGATCGCCGGCGGCAGAGGCTGCGCGGTGACGCCGTGCTTGCTCACCAGGACGTCGAGGGCTCTCACATTCTGGGCGTTGTACTCGGCCAGGCCGATCGCCCGCTCTGCGTCGCAGGCGACCCGGACGATGTCCTGCAGGTCCTTCGGCAGGGCGTCGTACTTCGCCTTGTTGACCGTGCACTCCAGGGCGCTGCCCGGCTCGTTCGGGCCCGGCAGGTAGTAGTACTTGCACAGGCGGTAGAGACCGAGGGCCAGGTCGTTCCACGGACCCACCCACTCCGCGGCGTCGATGGCGCCCGACTGGAGGGAGGGAAAGAGCTCGCTGCCCGAGAGCGTGACCACCGCCACGCCGAGCCGGCGCATGACCTCGCCGCCGAGGCCGGCGGTGCGGAACTTCAGTCCCTTGAGATCGTCGACTGTCTTCACCTCGCGCCGGAACCAGCCCATCGCCTGGGTGCCGGTGTTCCCGCCGACGAACCCCTTGAGGCCGAAGCGGGCGTAGATGTCATCCCACAGCTCCTGACCGCCGCCGTAGGCCATCCAGGCGTCGAACTCGTCGGCGACGAGGCCGAAGGGGATGACGGTGAAGAACGACAGCGCCTTGTTCTTGCCCTGCCAGTAGTAGGCGGCCGAATGCATCATCTCGGCCGTGCCCTGCGCGACCGCGTCGAAGACCTCGAACGGCGGCACCAGTTCGCCGGCGCCCAGCACGCGTACGGTCAGCCGGCCGCCGCTCATGGCGGTGATGCGTGCGGCGATGCGCTCAGCGCTGCTGCCCAGGCCGGGGAAGTTCTTCGGCCAGGAGGTCACCATCTTCCACTCGCGGCGCTCCTGCGCGATCGCCGGGGCGGCCAGGGCGGGCAAGGCGCCGGCCAGGACGGCGGCCTTGAGGACGTCACGACGGGCTGTCATCGATCGCTCGCTCCTTCGCTCTGCTGAGGCGGGCGGGACCTTAGAGGCGCCCGCGGTCACCGGCAACGCGCGCGGCCGCAGGGCTCACCGTCGCTTTTGCGCAAGGCGGCCGGCCCGGGCAGCGTCTAGTGTCGATGCAGCCGCATCGGGCGGCCCGTCGAAAGCCGCTCGTCCAGCATGAACGTCCGCCACCCCGTCTGGCTGTCCGCCCTGGCGCGTCCGGGCGCCCAGGCCTTCGCCCTGCTCTTCGCCCTGGAATCGGCCGCCCGCGCGATCCTTGCGACGGTGATCCCGCTGCAGGTGCTGGAGGCGGCCGGCTCGCCCGAGTACGCCTCCCTGGTCTTCTTCGCGGTCAGCCTCGGCGGCCTGCTCAGCAACTTCGCGATCCCGGCCCTGGCCCGCCACCTCTCCCGCCGCTTCACCTACAGCCTGGGCGCGGTGGCGCTGCTGCTGGCGGCGGCGAGCCTCAGCCATCCGGCCCTGGCCACCACCATGGCCGGCATGCTGCTGCGCACCTTCGCGGCGGCCTGTTTCGCCATCTGCCTCAATCTCTACATCCTCGACTACCTGCGCGGACAGGAACTGAACCGCCTGGAGCCGCTGCGGCTCTTCCTCGCCTCCTTCGCCTGGGCGCTGGGGCCCTGGCTCGGCGTGTTTCTCTGGACCAAGGTGCACCCGCTGCTGCCCTTCGCGGTCAGCGGCGCGGCGGCGCTGCTGGTGCTGGCCTACTTCTGGACGCTCAGGGCCGGCGAGAACCGCATCATCGTGCGCGCCAAGAGCCCGCCGCCCAGCCCGCTGAAGGCCCTGCGCAGCTACTTCGCCCAGCCGCGGCTGCGGCTTGCCTGGTTCATCGTGCTGATCCGCTCGAGCTGGTGGAGCATGTTCTTCAGCTACGGGCCGATCTTCGCGGTGGAGGCGGGGCTCGGCCGGGAGGCCGCCGGGCTGATCGTCTCGGCCGGCAACGCCCTGCTGTTCACGGCGCCGCTGCTGGGGCTCGCCATCCGCCGTTGGGGCGTCCGGCGGACCATCGTCGGCGCCTTCCTCGCCAGCGGCGCCCTGACCCTGGCGGCGGCGGCCCTCGCCCGCCCGGACCCGGTGGCCGCGGCAGTGCTGCTGGTCGCCGCGTCCCTGCCGGTCTGCGCCCTGGACGCCGCCGGCAACCTGCCCTTCCTGCGCTCGGTCCGGCCCTCCCAGCGGGCGCCGATGACCATGGTCTTCATGACCTACCGCGACGCCTCGGAGATCCTGCCGCCGGGCGTCTTCGCCGTGCTGCTGAAGGCGCTGCCCCTGCCCTTCGTCTTCGTCGCCAGCGGCCTGTCGATGCTGGCCATGGTGCGCTACGCCCGCTTTCTGCCCAGACGGCTGTAGAGGGGGCGGCTGTAGAGGGGGCGGCTGTAGAGGGGGCGGCTGTAGAGGGGGCGGCTGTAGAGGGGGCGGCGCCGGCGTCCCTGCACCTTCCGCCACCGGCGATCCATCTGCTATGTCGCCCGGTGAGCCCGCACCGGGCGTGGACGGCCCGAGATGAGCACCCAGAAGCAGAGACCCGGCCACAGCGAACCCGCCCGCCACACCTGCGGGGTCTGCGGACAGTCCTTCCGCGCGGCCGACACGGTCGCGGCCGACCTCGTCATGCCGCGCGTGGCTCAGACTCTGGACCGGCGTGCGCCGGACTGGCGCCGCAGCGGCCACGTCTGCCGGGCCGACCTCAACGCCGCCCGCCGCTGGGCGATCGAGGACATGCTGGTCGAGGAGCGCGGCGAGCTGACGGCCCTGGACCGGGAGGTCGTCGAAGGCATCACCAGACACCAGACCCTGACCGCCGACGTCGACACGGCCTTCCAGGAGAAGCTGACGCTCGGCGCCCGGCTGGCCGACAGGGTCGCCTCCTTCGGCGGCAGCTGGACCTTCATCATCGCCTTCGGGGTCGTGCTGGTGACCTGGATGGCGTTCAACTCGATCGTCCTCTTCACCGCCGAGCGCTTCGACCCCTACCCCTATATCCTGTTGAACCTGGTGCTCTCCTGCATCGCGGCGGTGCAGGCGCCATTCATCATGATGAGCCAGCAGCGGCAGGAGGCGAAGGACCGGCTGCGGGCGCAGAACGACTACGTCGTAAACCTCAAGGCCGAGCTGGAGATCCGCCAGTTGCACGACAAGCTGGACCACCTGCTGACCCGCCAGTGGGAGCGCCTGGCGGAGATCCAGCAGGTGCAGATCGACCTGCTGGAGGACATCAGCCGCGACCGGCGGCGTTGATTCCGGCGCAGGATTGTCAAAGCGAACAGGCTGGATGGTCAGCGGGCGTCTTCAAGCATCGTCCAGGCGACCGGCTCGGCCTTCCGCACCCGCTGCAGAATGCGCCGGTCACGCTCCATGGTGGCGTTGACGACGTCGGGACCCTGCACGTCCAGCGCGAGGCCGGCGCCGGCAGCGGCTTTGCCGACGTCCGCCCGCGCCGCGGCCGCAGCGAGCGCCCCGCGCAGACACGCGGCCACCGCGGGCGCAAGTCCTCTGCGGTGGAACAAGGCCACGCTCGAGGTGGTCGCCATGTCGCGGTCGCCGCTGATCTCGCGGAGCGTCGGCAGATCGAGCACCTTGTTGCGACCGCCGCCGAAAGTCATGAGCGGGACGTATCTCCCGGGGGCCCTCGCCCGCAGCCGCAGGAAGCTCGGCGTCGTCAGCAAGGCGGCGTCGGCGATCCCGTCGAGCGAGGAAACGATCGCGTCCACCGACAGCCCTATGACCGCCTGCACGGGCAGGCCGGCATAGGACTGCAACATGACGAGCTCAGGAGCGAAGGGGTTGCCGATCCCGACGACCAGCGTGCGCGGCGCGTGCGAACAGCGCGTCGACCGAGCCGATGGGACCTTCGGCCGAGACCAGCAGGACCCGGGATACCCCAGGCGTGAGCTTCGCGAGAGCCTCCAGCCGCTGAAGCACCGGCGTCTCGCTGTCGAACGAGACGAAGGAGAAGACCTCGACCAGAAGGAGCGGAACGACCTCCTCCTCGCCGGCCGCGACCTCCGCGAGCGCATCGTGCAGACCGGTCGAAAGCAGCTCCACCTGAGCGCCGCTCTCTTCGGCGAACGCATCCTCGACGACGGAGAAGGCGAGAGCCGGGACCGAGTTCTCGCCGAAGGGGTTGAGAACGCGAACGGCCGCGGGACAGCCGTCTACCGCCCGCGACGGCGTCGGCAGCAGGGCGAGGCACCAGATCGCGAGTAGGGTGACAACGGCTCGACCGGTCACCGACTCCCCCCCGTTTTGCCGATTGTCTCCGTCCCTTCGGGCTCGGCGCGGGCCCGCCGATAGGCCGGGCGCGCCGTGAGCCGCTCGAGATAGTCTCCCAGCACGGGCTCGCCGTCCAGAAGCGAGACCGCCCGCGCCCAGACGAGCAGGTCGCCGACGACGACGTCGGCGACGCTGAACCGTTGCCCGAGCAGAAACGGCCGGTTGTCGAGCGCCCGCAGCAGCGGCTCGACGAGGACGCCAAATCGGGCGACCGCCGCGTCCGCCTCGCGCGGCGTCGGCGGGGGCGGCCCGCCGGCCGGCTCGGTCGCGAACTGCCGCGGGTGCCGGTGACGGATGACGATCTCGACCGGGGGCTCGAGCGTCGTCTGGGCGAAGAACAACCACCTCATCAGGTCCGCCCTCTGCTGGCCGTCGGCGGGCGGAGACAGCGCGGCGCCCCCGTAGCGCTCGGCCAGCCACAGACAGATCGCACTCGACTCGATCACGGTGACTGCACCGTCGCGAAGCACGGGAACGCGTCCGAGCGGATCGATCGCCCGGTAGAACGGGGCCGCGAGATCCGCTCGCTTCATGCGCTCAAGTCGGTAGTGGAGGCCGATCTCCTCCATCAGCCAGCGCGGTCGGAAGGCGCGTGTGCGCGGAACGTAGAAGAGCGTGAGAGGGCTGGCGCCATCCGGCATCGCGACCGACCATGACAGGTTGACTGCGCTTTGCAGGCAGCGGAATAAGAATTCAAAACGTACCACGAAGGGCGAAACCTTGCGGCAAGGATGTGGGGCGACGCGGATGATCGCGCCGATGCCGGCAGAGCGCTCCTCGTTTGCCCTCACCGCCGTGGAGGGCCGGCTATTCGTTGCCGGCGGGCACTGCGGTGGCCAGCACCGCTATGGCCCCGAAGACATGCTGGCAGACCTCTGCGTGTACGATATCGATGCCGACCGCTGGCACCGGCTCGCGCCACGTCCGCGCACGGCGCAGGGCTTCCAGCTCGTCGAGCACCGCGGATACCTCTACGCCTTCGGGGGCTTCGGCTACGCGATCGATGCCGACGGCCAGCAGCGCTTGAGGTCGAGCGACGCGGTGGACCGCTACCATATCGCCGCCGATCGCTGGGAGACCATCGGCGTCCTCGACTGCCCGCGCTCTTCCTATGGCGTCGCGCTGGCTGGCGCGCGCGCCTTTCTCTTCGGTGGATGGTCCGTACCGACCGTGACCGGGTTTCCTCGCGGGACCTTCCTCGAGCACGTCAGCGTCTTCGATCTGAGGGAGGAGACCGTCACGGTCGCCCGTTTCGCCATTCCCAGGCACCTCAGGGCGTTCGACACCGCGACGTGCGGCGACGGAGAGACGGTCGCGCTCGGCGGCCTCGGCCCGGCGAGCGCGTTCGACCTCTCCGACGCGGTCTTCGGCTTCTCGCCCTGCGCGGCAAACCCCTGGCGCGACCTTCCGAGCTTGCCGCACGGCGCGTTCGGCCCCGCCGCAGGCGTCCACTGCGGCATGCTGATCGCGGCAGGAGGGCTTTGGGCGGACGATCCACGCCGGTTCGATGCCGTCCGGCTTCTCGATCTCGATGCGCCCGATCGAGGCTGGCGAACCGCGGAGCGGCGTCTCGCGGCCGGCCGGATCCTCGCGCGGATCGCGCCGCTGCCGGACGGCGCTCTCGCCGTCCTCGGGGGGCACGGCGGTGGCCGGGACGGATCGTTTCCGACAGCGAGCGTGGAGGTCCTGGAATGGCCGTAAGGGAACCGCCGGTCGCCCTCATCGTCTTCGGCGCCGGGAGCGCGACGGGAGCGGCCATCGTGGAGGCTTTCCGCCGACGGACCGGACGGCCGGTCATCGCGGTGCGGCGGCGCCCGCCATCGACGCCGGACGGTCACGGCGTCCGCGGGGCCGTCTGCGACGCGCTGGATCGGGCCGCGGTCGGGGCGCTGTTCGACGACGCCCCGGCCGACGCTGCCGTCGTCACGGTCCTTGGCGGCAAGCCGGGAGATGCGGTCCTCGTCGACGACGTCGGCAACCGCAACGTGATCGACGCGGCCGGCCCGCAGCGGCATGTCGTTCTCGTCACGTCGCTCGGCTGCGGGGACACCGCCGAGCTCGTCTCCCCACGCCTGCGTCAAGCCATAGGCGGGATCCTCGACGCGAAGACCCGCGCCGAGGACCACCTCAGACGCACGAACGGCCGCTTCACCATCCTGAGGCCGGGCGGCCTGATGGAGGGGGAGCGCACCGGGACGGCCGAGCTGTCGGAGACATCGACAGCGTCCGGGATGATCATGCGGGCCGACCTTGCCGCGCTCATTGTCGACGTCCTTCTCGACGACTCGCACCGGGGGCGGGTCTACGGCGCGATCGATCCGCACCTGCGCCCGCCGCCGAGGACAGCCGGCCATAGCGACCCGGCGACCTGACAAACGCCGGCGGTCGCTCTTCTCCAGGGATGTTGTCTGTGCGCCTCTGAAGCACGGCCCTTTCGGAGGGGGCTGGTCGCAGGCGGAAGTCCATGCGGCCTTCGCGGCAGCCCCCCGTTTTTTGCAGGGCCGTGACAGCCGGGCGGCCACCTATGCTTTCCCGGCCGGCCAAGCCGCCGGCTGGTCCCAGGGACGTCCATGTATTTCCGCCCACCGGTCTGGCCGATGGCGCTCGGTCAGCCGGGTGCGCAGTCCTTCGCCCTGCTCTTCGCCTTCGAGTCCTTCGCCCGGGCCACCATCTCGACGGTCGTGCCGCTGCAGGTCCTGGACGTCACCGGGGACCCGCAGAACACTTCGACCCTGCTCTTCTTCATGGCGCTGATCGGCATCAGCGGGAACCTCGCGGTGCCCCTGCTGGTGCGGGTGCTGTCCCGGCGCTTCACCTTCACGCTGGGCTGCCTGATGCTGGTGGCGACGGCCTTTTCCTTCGCCGAGCACACCCTGGCCAGCACGGCCCTCGGCCTCTTCCTGCGGGTCTTCTCGGCGTCCTGCTCGATAGTCTGCCTCAACCTCTACATCCTCGACCACCTGCACGGTCGCGAGCTCAACAAGATCGAGCCGCTGCGCCTGTTCCTGGCTGGATTCGCCTGGACGCTGGGTCCCTGGCTCGGCGTGCACCTCAGTCTCCATTACGGCCACGCCGTGCCGTTCCTGCTGGCGGCCTGTGCGGCCCTGCTCTGCCTCGCCTACTTCTGGTATCTGCGCATCACCGACAATCCGGTGATCGTGCGGGCCCGCAGCGCCCCGCCCAACCCTTTCAAGGCGATCGGCGTCTACTTCCGGCAGCCGCGCCTGCGGCTGGCCTGGCTGATCGCCATGATCCGCACCGCCTGGTGGGCGACCTTCTACACCTACGGCCCGATCTTTGCGGTGACGGCGGGCCTGGGACGGGAGGCGGGCGGGCTCATGGTCTCGGCCGCCAGCGCGCTGCTGTTCTTCAGCCCCTTCTACGGCCGGGTGCTGCAGCGCAAGGGCGTGCGCTGGCTGGTCATCCGCGGCTTCCTGGTCGCCGGCGGCGTCACCCTGACGGCCGCCCTGCTGTCGCCGATCACGCCCGCCGTCGCCGCGGCCGTGCTGGTCCTGGCCGCCTGCGCGGTGGCCGCCCTCGACGTGGCCGGCAACCTGCCCTTCCTGCGCACGGTCCGCCCCTCTCAACGGGCGCCCATGACCAGCGTCTTCCTGACCTACCGCGACGCGGCCACGATCGCCCCCCAGGGGCTTTTCTCCGTGCTGCTGCGCGTCCTCCCGCTGCCCTTCGTCTTCGTCGCCAGCGGCCTGTCCCTGCTCACCCTGGCCTGGTACAGCCGCTTCCTGCCCCGCCGGCTGTAGCTCTCAGAGCGGCACGCCGGCCGCCTGCCAGTCCGCCGGGGTGTCGAGGTCGCGCAGCACGCCGTCGTCGGCCATCGGCACCTCGGCGACGGCCTCGGCGTGCTCGCTCAGCAGGCCGCGCGCGCCGACGTCGCCGCTCAGCGCCTGCAGCTCGGCGAAGAAGCGTCGGGCGATCAGGACGGGGTTGCCGCGCTTGCCGTTCCAGGTCGGCACGCAGAGGGCGCGGCCTTCGAGGGGATCGAAGGCGGCGATCAGCCGATCGAGCACCCGCGCGTCCACCGCCGGCATGTCGCCCAGTACCACCAGCACGCCGTCCAGGTCCGGCGGCAGCGCCGCGATCCCCCGCTTCAGAGAAGTCGAGAGGCCGTCGGCGAAGTCGGGGTTGTGGACCAGCTCGGCACCGAGCCCGCTCAACGCCCCCTCCACGCCTTCGCGCTGGTGGCCGGTCACCACCACGCAGGCCGCCGCCTGGGAACCCAGCACCGCCTCCACTGCACGCCGCACCAGAGGCGCTCCGTCGAAGGCGAGCAGCAGCTTGTTGGGTCCGCCCATGCGCCGCGACTGCCCGGCCGCCAGCACCAGGGCGCCGATCTTGGGCGCGCGCCCCTCGCCGTCCGCCTGGTCTTCGGCCTCCACCGCCTCGGCCCGGGGCAGCGGGCGGGTGCCGATCTCCTTCAGCAGGCCGCCGACGCCCATGGCCATGACGTCGCGCGGCGTGACCGGCACCTCGGCCAGCAGGCGCTGCAGCACCCAGTCGAAGCCGTTGAGCTTGGGCGAGCGGGCACAGCCCGGCAGTCCCAGCACCGGCACGTTCCCCGCATGGGCCAGCAGGATGAGGTTGCCGGGATCGACCGGCATACCGAAGTGGTCGATGTGCCCGCCGGCCGCCACGATGCCGGCCGGCACCACGTCGCACCGGTCGACGATCGCCGAGGCGCCGGAGACCAGCAGGATGTCCACCCCCTCGCCGAGGAAGGCGGCGACGGCCTCGGCGATCTCCGCCTCGTCATGGCCGCAGCGGCGGTCCGTAGCAGCGGGGCAGTCGAGCGCCAGCAGGCGCCGGTTCAGCACCTCCAGCGTCTTGTCCAGCACGACTTCCCGGGTGCCGGCCGCCCGGGTCTGCACCAGGCCGATCCGCTTGGGCCGCAGGGGCGCCACCCGCACGCGGGCCTTGGCCGCGGTCGCCGCGGTGACCTCGATCGCAGCGGCCGGGGCCGAGAAGGGGATGATCTTGACCGTCGCCAGCATCTGCCGGGGCTCGACCAGCACGAAGGGCGGCAGGGTCGCGACGGTCACCGCCTCGTCGACCAGGTTGATGGCGTCGATGGCCGGGCCGTCGACCAGCAGCAGACCGCGGCGCTCGGCGATCAGGTTGCAGCGGCCGGTGAAGGCCGCGCTGACGGTCACGCCCTCGCCGGCCAGCGCCCGCGCCAGGGTCTCCGCGGCCGGGTCCTCGTGCAGGTCCCCGGCCTCCAGGCGCGCGGCGACGACCTCGGCGATACCGGCCGCCGTGAGAGCGGCGACGTCGTCGGCCGAGAGCACCCGCCCCTTCTTGAAGGAAAGGCCCGGCGCCTTCACCGAGTGGGCGAGGATGGCGCCGGCCGCCTCGCCCAGGGGCACGCGGCCAAACCTCATTGCGCCGCACCCCGGCGGACGGCGGTGATCTGACCGAGGATCGACAGCGCTATCTCCGCCGGGCTGCGCGCGCCGATCTTAAGGCCGATGGGGCCGTGGATGCGGCCCAGCACCGCCTCCTCGACCCCCTCTTCGCGCAGCCGGTCGAGCCTCTTGGCCTGTGTGCGGGTGGAGCCGAGGGCGCCGATGTAGAAGGCGGGCGAACGCAGGGCGACGACCAGGGCCGGGTCGTCCAGCTTGGGATCGTGGGTCAGGGTCACCACCGCCGTGCGGACATCCGGCGCCAGGGCCTCCAGCGCGTCGTCGGGCCAGTCGAAGACCAGCCGCACGCCGGGAAAGCGGGTCTCGGTGGCCCAGGCCCGGCGCGGATCGACGACGATCGTCTCGAAGCCGGCGAGCATCGCCATCGGCACCAGGGACTGGGCGATGTGCACGGCCCCGACGACCATGAGACGCAGCGGCGGCAGGTAGGGCTGCACGAAGAGCTTGCCGTCGGCCGACGGCCCGGCCTCGTCGGCGGCCAGCCGCTCCGCCAGCAGCAGGCGCAGCGCCGGCGTGTCCTCGAGCTCGCCCAGGGCGGCGTCGCCGTCGAGCAGCAGTTGCCGGCCGGTCTCCAGCTCTGTCGCCATCACCACCGGCCGCTTGGCCGCCCGTGCTTCCAGCAGGGCCTGCAGAATCCGTCGCTTCATGGCGGCTCAGTCCTGCAGCGGCTCGACCAGCACCTGCACCTTGCCGCCGCAGGCGAGCCCGACCTCCCAGGCCGCCTCGTCGCTGACGCCGAAGGAGAGGAGCCGGCTCTTGCCGTCGCCCATCGCCTGCCTGGCTTCGTGTACCACGGCCCCTTCGATGCAGCCGCCGGAGACGGAGCCCAGCATGGTGCCGGCATCGTCCACGACCAGCTTGCTGCCCACCGGGCGGGGAGACGAGCCCCAGGTCGCCACCACGGTCGCCAGCGCGACCTTGCGCCCCTCGTCGGCCCAGTTCGCAGCCTGCCGCAGGACGTCGTCGGCGTCCGCATAGAGATCGGTCAGGCGCGGGCTTTCTCTATCCATCTTGCCAGGTCCTCCCGTGGCGCCAGGGGCGGTCGCGACAGCACGGCCGCCAGATCGGCGAGACTGTCCAGGTTATGCACCGGCCGGAAGTCGTCGACATGCGGCATCATCGCCCGGGCGCCCTGGGATTTCGGCGCATAGGCGTCGTAACGCAAGAGCGGGTTGAGCCAGATCAGCCGGCGGCAGGACTTGTGCAGCCGCTCCATCTCCTTCTCCAGGCCGGCCGCCGCTTCGCGGTCCAGCCCGTCGGAGATCAGCAGAACCACCGCCCCCTGGCCCAGCACGCGCCTGCCCCAGACACGGTTGAACTCGGCGAGGCAGGCACCGATCCGGGTGCCGCCCGACCAGTCCTGCGCCAGGGCGCCGGCCTGTTCCAGGGCCAGATCGACGTCCTGTGCCCGCAGGGCACGGGTGATGTTCGTCAGCCGCGTGCCGAAGAGGAAGGAGTGCACCCGGTCACGGTCATTGGTGACGGCATGCATGAAATGCAGCAGCAGACGGCTGTAGCGGCCCATCGAGCCGGAGATGTCGCAGAGCACCACCAGCGGCGGATGCCGCCGCCGCCGCTTGCGCCACACCAGCGGCATCAGGTCGCCGCCGCTGCGCAGGGCGCTGCGCTGGCTGGCGCGGGGGTCGACGCGGCCGGCCGTGGCACTGCGCCGCCAGCGGCGCACGGGCACCTCGGCGATCGGCAGCCGCAGGCCGGCGATGATCCGCTTGGCGCGGGCCACCTCGTCGCTGGTCATCTGCTCGAAGTCCTGCTGCCGGATCGTCTCCCGCTCCGACCAGGTCAGCGTGGCATCGACCTCGATCTCCTCTTCCTCTTTCTCGCTGCCCCGGTCGTCGGGCAGGTTGCCGCGCAGGGCCTCCGCCACCCGGCGCTGCAGGGCGATGCGATCCTCCTCGCCGGCGCCCTCGTCGAAGCTCTGCGGCAGCAGCAGCCCGCGCATGCGGTCGAGGAACTTCGGGTTGCGCCAGAAGACGTGGAAGGCCTGGTCGAAGATCTCGCGCTGGTCCTGGCGGTTCACGAAGACCGCGTGCAGCGCCCAGTAGAAGTCGTCGCGCCGGTCGACGCCGACCGCCACGGCGGCCTCCACGGCATCGAGCATCTTGCCCGGCCCGACCGGCAGGCCGGCCGCGCGCAGCGTGCGCGCGAAGAAGAGGATGTTCTCGGCCAGCCGGCTGCCGCCGCTCGCCGACAGCAACTCCTCGGCCTTGGCCGCGGTCCGCTGCCGCAGCGCGGCTTCGGCGAAGGGATCGCTCTGGCGCATGGCGCGACCGTCGCCGAGGCTAGAGGGGCGGCTGCGCGGCCGCCTCGCGCTGGACCTCGCCGAGCAGCCGCGCGGCCTCGCTGCCCTGGATGCGGGCGATGTCGTCCTGGTACTTCAGCAGCACCCCCAGGGTGTCGTCGACGGTCTCGGGATCGAGCGCGACCTTGTTGAGCTGCACCAGGGCCTCGGCCCAGTCCAGCGTCTCGGCCACGCCCGGCAGCTTGAAGAGGTCGACCCGGCGCAGGCGCTGCACGAAGCCGACGATCTCGGCGGCCAGCGCAGCCGGCGCGGAGGGGGCCTTGGCGGCGAGGATCGCCCGTTCGCGCTCCGCCGTCGGATAGCCCACCCAGTGGTAGAGGCAACGGCGCTTCAGGGCGTCGTGGATCTCGCGCGTGCGGTTCGAGGTGACGATGACGATGGGCGGATGCTCCGCCCGCACCGTCCCCAGCTCCGGGATCGACGCCTGGAAGTCCGACAGCAGCTCCAGCAGGAAGGCCTCGAAGGGTTCGTCGGTGCGGTCCAGCTCGTCGATCAGCAGCACCGGCGCACCGCCGGGCTGCGGGCGCAGGGCCTGCAGCAGCGGCCGCTCGATCAGGAAGCGCTGGTCGTAGAGGTCGGAGGCGAGGGTGTCGCGGTCGCTGCTGCCCGTGGCCTCCGCCAGCCGGATTTCGACCATCTGGCGCGGGTAGTTCCATTCGTAGAGCGCGCTGGAGACGTCCAGCCCCTCGTAGCACTGCAGCCGGATCAGGCGCCGGCCCAGCGTCTCGCTCAGCACCTTCGCGATCTCAGTCTTGCCGACGCCGGCCTCGCCCTCCAGGAACAGCGGCCGGCCGAGCTTCAGGGCCAGGAAGAGGACGGTCGCGAGGCTGCGGTCGGCGACGTACTGGCCGCTGCCGAGAAGGTCGAGCACCTCCTCCACCGAAGCCGGCAGGCCGGCGGAGACGGGTCTTGCCGTGGTCTGGAGCGCACTCAAAGGACCGTTCCCGCCATCATTTCTGCACCCAGTCGCCCTGCGCCGTCTTGAACCAGGTTCCCGGCGCGGCCTTCTCGAAGATCTGCTTGGCGTAGACCTTGCCCACCTCCGACGCCGGCACGTTCTCCTGCGCGGCGCGGCGCTCGTAGACCTGTCGCCGCTCGGCATTGATGGTGCTGACAGCGCCGGCCACGGAGGCGTCCCGCGCCTCCATGAAGCCGTCCCAGCGCTCGCCGGCCTGGCCGCTGGCGCGGAGCTGGTCGGCGGTCTGGGCCCAGGCGAACGTCGGGAGGCAGACGACGGCGGCGGTCGCCGCCATGGCCGCGAGGAATGCGCGTCGGGACATGCCGGTCAACTTCGCCACTCCCGCCGGCGCGTCAAGGGTCGCCACTGTCCGTCCTCCTCAGAAGATGTTCGGATTGCTCTTGATGTCGTCCTGCGCCTTGTCTTCGAGGCGCACCCGGACGTCCGCGTCCAGCTTGACGTTCAGATTGATGGTGATCGGCTTGTCGGGCGGTTCGACCCGGACCGATGGCTGGCAGGCGGTCAGGGCGGCCAGACCGGCCAATGCGAGTAGTCCCCTCGCCACGTGCAGCACAGGCTTCTCCTTCGTTCGTTCCCTCCATCCTACGGCAGTCAACGCCCGAGCCTCCACAGCTGCGAGAGAACGTCGTCGGAAAGCCTCTGGCCCTCGGCCAGGGCGGCGAGAATGGGGTCGAGGTTGCCGGTCAGGTTGAGGTTCAGATTGAACTGCCGACCGTCGAGAACCTTGGGGTTGTTGCCTTTCAGGTGCAACGCCACCTCGCTCTCGCCCGAGGCCGGCTTGTTCACCGTCATGGACAACTCGTCGTAGTGGAAGTCTTCCAGAGCGTCGAGCATCAGCTCCACCGTGTCGCCGCCCTGCGCCAGCGCCGCCCGGGCGCCGGGCGACTCGAAATGCAGGCGCCCCGGCCCCTCGGTCGAAAACTTCCCGTCCCTGATCACCACGCTGTCGCCGTCGATCGTGATCGGCAGCGTGCCGGAGAGCTGGCCCGAGGCGCTCAGGGACGGCAGGGCGAGCAGGTCGGTCAGCGCCTCCAGGTCCAGGCGCTCGGCGCCGAGCGTCAGGCGGTAGCGGCCGTCGATCGGGTTGATCACCCCCTGCTCCAGACGCAGCCGCCCGCCCGCGAAGGTCGCCGCGCCCTGCTCCAGCAGCAGGTTCGGGGCGCCGTCCCGCCGCGGCTGGAGCTGGAAGCGGGTGGCCACCTCGGTCAGCGGGACGCCGGCATCGATGCTCTCGACCGTGAGGCTCTGTCCCGGCGGGCTGTCGACCGGCCAGAGGCTCCGCAGGTCGAGATCGAGAGCCATACCGTTCACCGACACGCCTCCGGCGACGAAGGAGGTTCCATCGAGGCTCACAGTCCCGTTCGAAGAAACCCCGCCCTCGGTCCAGGCGAAGGTCGCGTCCGCCTTCAGGGTGCCGAGCGCCTGCTGGAGCGGCGCCAGGGCCGGCAGCACCTGCGCCGGCTGCAGGCCGCCGGGGGTGAAGGTCTCCGGCCGGAGGTCCGCGCGCACGCGACCGCGGCCGCTGTCGAGATCGTGCCCGCCCTGCAGGGCGATGGTGAGCTCCCCATTCAGCGCGGTCGCCTTCGCCGCGATGTCGATCTTCGGCGCATCGACCTCGACCACACCGGACAGGCGCAGCGGCGGCAGGCCGGCCACCGACGGAGTCAGGCGGGCGCCGTCGAGGTGAAGGGTGACGCGGTCGAGCCGCTGGAAATCAGCCGAGATGCTCAGGTCCGCAAGGTCCAGCGGCAGCCCGCTGCTCCGGGCGGCGCTCTCCAGCTCCAGCCCGCCGGTGAGCCGCCCCTTCGCGAATGCGAGGTCGTGCAATTCCAGACGGCTCGGGCCGATCGAGAAGGGCAGCGGCGGCGCCCCCTCCCGCTCCAGCCGCAGGGCCGAGCGTTCGAGGACGACCGTGCCCGCGGGTCTGAAGGCCCAGCCGTCGGTCGCAGCCTCGCCTTCCAGCGCAAAGCCGGTCACCTCGGCGGCGAGCCGGTCGGACCGCACCGGCCCGACTACCAGGTTCCGCACCGCCACCTGGACCGGGTGATCGGCGGTGAGGGAAAAACCCTCGGCGCTGTGGGTCGCGGCACCGCGGTAGGCGAGGTCGACCACCTCCTCCCGACCCGGCAGCGGCAGATCGACCGCAACAAGGTTCAGCGGCGAGGCTTCGACGGCACCGTCGGCGGCCACCTTTCCCGAACCCGTCACGACCACCCGGCCCGGGCCGGTCGCGTGGGCGACAGCGGCAAGGTCGAAGCCGCCAGCGGTCGGCTCGGCGGGATCGACGCTCAACGCCAGCCTGAGGACCACCAGGGCGGCACCCGCGTCGAACGGCTTCGGCAGGCCGAGCGTCGGGTCCAGGCTCTCGGCCCGGACGATCGCCGGGCCGTCCAGGGAGAGCCGGCGCCGGCCGTCGGCGAGGGCGGTCGTGAAGGTGGCACGGGCGTTCACGCCGCCGGCCAGCGACGGCAGCGTCAGCCCGTCGGCGGCGATCCGCCCCTCGGCTGTCCAGGGCAGGCCCAGCGCCGCGGCGGGATCGTCGAGAATCTGCGCCTGCTGTTCGGCGCTCGGAAGCGGCGCGTCCAGGGTGAGGTGAAGGTCGGCGCTGCCGTCGGAAACCGCCGGTACACCGAAGGGCGCGAGGAAGGTGGCGAGGGCCGCCTGGGCCGTGCCGTCGAGGGTGACGGAGACAGCCGGCTGGCCCGCGTCGAGATCGGTCGAGACCTGTCCCGTAAGGTGGCCACGCTGCTGTGCGTCGGTCAGATCGAAGCCGCCCTCGACGGCGGCGATCCGGCCGTCGGCGATGGTGCCCTCCGCCTTCCCGGATAACGTGAGGTCGTGCCACCCGGCGTCGACCTTGGCGACGAAGCCCGGCTCCGGGCCCTGCGGCGCGAAGCGGCCCTCCGCCCGCACCATCACCGGCCCCTCCGGCGTCTTCAGCGGAAAGCGCGCGTCATCGACGACGACGGCGGGAAGGGTCGAGAGGTCCTGGGGGGACTGCGAGCCGCCACCGCCCGACGAATCCAGCAGGGACTGCAGGCCGCCCAGCGGCGGGCCCTGCCCGGTCAGGTCGACCGGCACCGTCAGGCCGGAGAGACTGACCGCCTCGATCCTGCCGTCGATGAGGCCGGCCGGGGCATAGTCCACGACGACCCGCCGCGCCGAGGCATCGGCGACCGCCACGTCCAAGAGGACCAGCCGGTGCAGGCCGAGCGCCTCGACCTCCGCCCCGCCCGCCAGGCCCTGGGCCTCCAGCACCCGCGGCAGCGCCCACTGCGCCAGCGGCACCCGCCAGACGACGGCGGCCGCCAGGGCGACCACCGCGAGCCCCAGAGCGACCAGGACCGTCCAGCCGAGCCAGCGCAGCAGGCGCACCGCCACGCCCTCAGGCCGCGGCCGCGAAGCTGCGCCACTCGACCTCGAGATCGTCCACCGCCGCCTCGAACAGGCGCCGGCCCGCGTCGACGCTGGCGAGCGAGGGGTCGGAGCCGATGCGGCCGTCGGGGAAGCGCCGGCGATAGTCGTCGGCGTCGGTGAAGGGGCCCACGGGCGCGATCCGCGGAGTCATCTCGGCCTGCTTCACGTGGTCCGGATAGGCGTAATAGGTGAGCGAGACTTCCGAGCAGGTGGCGTGCATGCCTTCCGCGGCGCCGAAGAGCTGCTTGCGCAGGGTGGAGGCCCTGGGCAGGTCCCACCAGTTGCGCAGCCGGCAGCGCAGGGGCGGCCGGTTGCCGGCGGCGGTGCGCAGGCTGCTCTCCGCATAGATCTCCGAGAAGGCCGCCTGCAGGCTCGCCACGTTGCCGCCGTGGCCGTTGAGGAAGTAGAAGCGGTCGAAGCCGTGCCGCGCCAGCGAATTGACCACGTCCTGCACCACCGCCATCAGGGTCGACGGCCGCAGGGTGATGGAGCCGGGGAAGCCCAGGTGGTGCTGGGCCATGCCGATCGACAGGGTCGGCGCCACCAGCACGTCGCTCCGTTTCGACAGCCCTTCGGCGAGGACTTGCGGACAGAGCGCGTCGGTGCCGATGAACCCGTTCGGGCCGTGCTGCTCGGTCGACCCGACGGGGATGAGCACCGCCGTCGAGCGGGTGAGGTAGCTTTCCACCTCCTGCCAGGTGCTGAGCTGCAGTAGCATCTTGTTCCCTTCCTTCGGTAGGGGACAGGCTAGCCGCGGCGGGCGCGCTTTGCTATGGCGCCGGCGGAACGGGAACGCGCTGGGGAGGGCCTGGAGTTGAACTACTGGTTGGTGAAGAGCGAGCCGGGCGCCTATTCGTGGGACGATCAGGTCCGCGACGGGCGCACTCACTGGAACGGCGTGCGCAATCATCAGGCCTCGAACAACCTCAAGGCCATGAGGAACGGCGACCTCGCCTTCTTCTACCACTCGGTCAACGAGAAGCAGATCGTCGGCATCGTGCGCGTGGTGAAGGAGTACTATCCCGACCACACCGACGCGAGCGGCCGCTTCGGCATGGTCGACCTGGAAGCAGTGAAGCCGCTGAACAAGCCGGTGACCCTCGCCACGATCAAGGCGACGCCGGAGCTCGAGGGCTTCGCGCTCGTGCGCCAGTCGCGCCTCTCCGTGATGCCGGTGACCGACGATCAGTGGCGGCTGCTCTGCCGCCTGGGAGAGACCGAGGCGTGACCGGCGGCGCGGCCGCCGGGCGGCTCTGCACGCTCGCCTCGATCGAGGACGAGGAGGCCCGCGGCTTCACCCTCGGCAGCGGCACGAACCGGCTGGAGCTGCTGATCTACCGGCGCGGCGGCGCGGTCTTCGGCTACGTCAACTGCTGCCCGCACGCCGGCACGCCGTTGGAGATGGAGCCGGACCGCTTCATGACCGCCGACGGCAGTCTGCTGCTCTGTCATACGCACGGCGCCCTGTTCGAGCCGACCAGCGGCCTCTGCGTGGCCGGCCCCTGCCGGGGAAAGCGGCTGCCGCCGCTCGATCTGGTGATCGAGCCCGACGGCTGGGTCCGGCTGACCGAACCCTTTCCCTGACGGACTTGCCGGAGACGGCCGATGCGTTCGCCCCTCGCCCTCGCCCTCGCCCCGATCTGCGCCCTCGCCGCCTGCCTGTCGGCGGTGCCGGCCGCCACGGCCGCGGACCCGCCGGACGGCCACGCCGAGATCGACCGCGCCTACCATGCCTGCCTGGATCAGGCGGGGAGCACGGCGAAGCAGCTCGCCTGCGTCGACCAGGCCTATGGCGCCTGGGACCGGGTGCTGAACGACAACTACAAGGCGGCGATGGCGCACCTGAGCCCCAGGAACCAGGACCTCCTCCGGGAGGCGCAGCGGCAATGGCTGGCCTACCGCGACGCCGACAGCCGCTTCCAGGCGGCCGACTGGAGCTTCGGCCAGGGCACCTTCATCCGCGTCGTGCTCGCCGACGCGAGCCTGCAGATCGTCAGGGCCCGGGCCCTCGTCCTGGGCAGCTACATCTCCCCCGGCGACTGAGGCCCCCGCTGCCCCACGTCTCGCCGACGTGCTAGCAAGGCACGCCGAGTGGAGCATCGCGGGAGGGCAAGCCGGTGCGAGGAGTGGTCGACGTTCTGGAGGCCAAGGCGATCGACCTGCCGGGCCATCTGCAGGTCCGCCGGGTGCTGCCGCGCACGGCCTGCCGCGAGGTTGGCCCCTTCGTCTACCTCGATCATCTCGGCCCGACCACGCGGGGGCGGGGCGGCGACTTCGAGACGCCTTTCCACGGCCACTGCGGCCTGTCGACCCTGACCTGGCTCTACGCCGGTGCCGTCCACCACCGCGATTCGATCGGCGAGGAGGCGGTCATCCGCCCCGGGGCGGTCAACTGGATGACCGCCGGCCGAGGTATCGGCCACATCGAGCGCACCGACCCTTCGATAGGATCCGACGACCCGATGCACGGCCTCCAGTTCTGGGTGGCGCTGCCGCCCGAGGCGGCGCAAATGCCCCCTGCCTTCTCCAGCCACCCGACGGAGTCGCTGCCGGCCTGGCAGCAGGGCGCTGCAGCCGTCCGGCTGGTCGCGGGGGAACTTGCGGGCCGCCGGTCGCCGGTAACGACCCACTCGCCGCTGTTCCTGCTCGACATCGACCTGCCGGCGGCCGGAACCGCGACGATCGAGCTGCCGGAGGGCAGCGACGCCGCCCTCTACCTGGCTGAAGGCGACGCCGACTGCGGCGGCACTCGGATCGCCGAAGGCGGTCTGGCGCGGCTGTCAGGGGATGGCCGGACGGTGGATCTGGCGGCACGGGACGGCGTCCGCGGCGTCCTCTTCGGCGGACGGCCCCTGCCGGGCGTCCGCAGGATGTGGGAGACCTACGTGGCCCCGACGCTCGAAGAGGCGAAGGCAGCGAAGGCGGCCTTCGACGCCGGCGCCTTCGGCGCTATCGCCGGGTGAGCGCCGCGATCTCTGCCCGCAACTCCCGCTCCAGGGCAGCGTCCATCGGCGGCGGCATCAGGTCGACCGCAGGCTCCAGGGTGTCGGCGACCGCGGTCAGGCAGGCCACCCGCGAATGCCACTTGTGGTTTGAGGGAATGGCGTGCCACGGCACCTTGGCGGTGTCGGTGCGGCGCAGCATATCGTCGTAAGCTGTCTCGTAATCGGCCCGCCGACGGTAGTTGCGCAGATCCTCCGCGGTCAGCTTCCAGCGCTTGTAGGGCACCTCCAGCCGCTCCACGAAGCGGCGCAGCTGCTCGTCAGCGGTCAGATGCAGCAGCAGCTTGACGATGCGCACGTCGTCGCGGACCAGCAGCTCCTCGAAAGCGTTGATCTCGTCGTAGGCGCGCTCCCACTCGCGGTCGGCCGCATAGCCTTCGACACGCTCGACCAGCACGCGGCCGTACCATGAGCGGTCGAAGATGGAGATGACTCCCCGGCCGGGCATGCGCTGCCAGAACCGCCAGAGGTAGTGGTGGCCGAGCTCTTCCGGGGTCGGTGCAGAGATCGGCCAGACTTGGAAGCCCCGCGGGTCGAGCCGCGCGGTCAGGCGCCGGATGGCGCCGCCCTTGCCGGCGCAGTCCCAGCCTTCGAAGACGACGATGGCGCGGCGGCCCTGCCGCAGATAGGCCTGCTGGATCTTCAGCAGACGCAGCTGTACGGCGTCGAGCGCCTTCTCGTAGCTCTTCTTGTCCTCGAACTGCGGCGACTGGTCGAGCTTCCGCAACTGGATCGCCATCTCACCTCCTCGTTTCTGCAGTGCCGGGCTCGCAGCCTTGCCTCCGTCGGCATGGCTGTCCAGGTCCCGCGCCGGTGCTATCGTGCCGCCGCCATGTCCCTCGAATCCCTCTCCTCCGCACCTTCGCCCGACCCCCAGCCTGGGGATCTCGCCAATCACGTGCCGTCCTCCGCAGACGTCGGCGAGCCGCTGCCGTTCCGCTTCTCGCGCCTGTCCGGCCGGTCGCCGGCCCTGCTCGTCTGCGACCACGCCAGCAACCGCGTGCCGTGCCGGCTGGACGACCTCGGCCTGCCGCCCGAAGAGCTGGAACGCCACATCGGCTGGGACATCGGCGCGGCCGGCGTGGCCGAACGGCTGGCCATCCGGCTCGACGCGCCGCTGGTGGAGAGCCGCTTCTCGCGCCTGGTGATCGACGCCAACCGGCACCTGAGTTCCGGCGGCCTCATCCCCCCTGTCAGCGACGGCACGCCGGTGCCCGGCAACGACCTCGACGGCGCGGAACGGGCCCGGCGGATCGACGGGCTCTATCTGCCCTACCATCAGGCCGTGATGCGGCTGATCGAGGCGCGGATCGCCCAGGGCCTCGGCCCCGCCCTCGTCTTCATGCACTCCTTCACGCCGCGGATGAACGGCTTCGAACGCCCCTGGGAGATCGGCATCCTGTGGGACCGCGACCCGCGTCTGCCGCGCCCTCTGATCGAGCGGCTGCGGGCCATGGGCCTGAGGGTCGGGGACAACGAGCCCTACAGCGGCCGCTCCCCGGAAGACTACGGCCTGCACGCCCACGGCGAGGCGCGCGGGCTGCCCTGCGTGCTGATCGAGTTGCGCCAGGACCTGGTCGCCGACCAGCCGGGCATGGCCCGCTGGGCAGCAATCCTGGAGGAGGCCCTGGGGCCGCTGCTGCGCGACCCCGCCACCTTCGCTGCGCCCGCCCCGGCCTGACGCCCCGTCATCTCCTGCCATGAGCGACCCCAGCTTCACCCTCGGCATCGAGGAAGAATACCACCTCGTCGACCGCGAGACCGGCGAGCTGGCGAGCGAACCGCCGGCGGAGCTCCTCTCCGAGTGCGAACGCCGGCTGCAGGGGCGGGTCGGCCCCGAGTTCCTGCGCTCGCAGATCGAGGTCGGCACCGGCGTCTGGCAGACGGTGGGCGAGGCCGGAGCGGAACTGGCCGAGCTCCGGCGGGTGGTGGTCGAAGTGGCCGCCGTCCACGGCCTGGCGCCCCTGGCCGCGGCCACCCATCCCTTCTCGTCCTGGGAGCAGCTCAGGCCCACCGACAAGGCGCGCTATGCCCAGCTGAGCCGCGACCTGGAGGGCGTCGGCCGCCGGCTGGCGATCTGCGGCCTGCACGTGCACGTCGGCCTCGACGACGACGATCTGCGGATCGACCTGATGAGCCAGGTCGCCTACTTCCTGCCCCACCTGCTGGCGCTGTCGACCTCCTCGCCCTTCTGGCGCGGCAGCCCCACCGGCCTCAAGTCCTACCGCATCGCCGTCTTCAACGAGCTGCCACGGACGGGGCTGCCGACCCTCTTCGAGTCCTGGGGCGAGTACCAGCGCCACGTCGACGTGCTCGTGCGCTGCGGCGTGATCGACGACCCGAGCCGCATCTGGTGGGACGTCCGCCCCTCCTTCCGCTTCCCGACCCTGGAACTGCGGGTCACCGACGTCTGCACGCGCCTAGACGACACCCTGGCCATCGCGGCGCTGTTCCAGTGCCTGCTGCGCATGCTGTGGCGTCTGAAGCGGGTCAACCAGCGCTGGCGGCGCTACGCCACCATGCTGATCGCCGAGAACCGCTGGCGGGCCCAGCGCTACGGCACCGATGCCGGCCTGATCGACTTCGGCAGGGGCGAGATCGTCCCCTATGCCGCACTGCTCGAGGAGATCATCGCCCTGGTCCGGGAGGACGCCGAGGCGCTGGGGTGCCTGCCGCAGGTCGAGGCGGCCCGGCAGATCCTGGTGCGCGGCACCAGCGCCCACCGCCAGATGGCCCTCCACCGGCAGGCGCTGGCGGCGGGCCTGCCGGCCGCCGAGGCGCTGCGCGCCGTCGCCCGGAGCCTGATCGCCGAGACGGCGGAGGGACTTACATCCGTTCCTTGATGCCCTTCTTCACCAGCCACCAGTTGACCGGATAGGCGGTCGCGAAGCCGAAGAGCATCGCGATCTGCATCATGAACCAGAATTCGGCGGTCGGTGTCTCCAGCTTCGCCCCCAGCCAGGCGGCGAAGATCAGGTAGTGGGCGACGGCCATGAAGCCGTACATCCCGACCTGCCAGGCCGTCAGCGAGAGGGCGTCGGCCTTCACCGCCGCGAGGATCCCCTTGCCGGGGGAAAGCCCGCGCATCGGCACGATCGTGAAGTACTGGAAGGCGACACCGAAGGCGAAGGCGAAGAGATAGTCCAGGATCCAGACCGCGAACATCTTCTCCGCGAAGATCCCCTGCCAGCCGAACCATACCGCCACGGCGGGCACGAGGAAGGCGAGCCACTCCGCGCAGATATCGCCCAGCGTGCAGCCGCTGCCGCAGTGGGCGGCGCCTTTGCCCACCATGGCGGCGAAGGGGGTCTCACGCTTGTGGGGCGGCGTCTCGCCCCGCTCCATGGCGGGCTTCGCCAACTCGTCGCGCGCCAGCCGGCCGTAGCGCCAGTACCCCCAGACCGCCAGCGGGCCGGCGAACAGCGCGACCAGCGGCCAGACCAGGTTCATGATCCACATGTGCTGCGGGTGGCGCGCCACGTCGATGGCGATCACCACCGCCGAGGCGGCCCCGACGAGCAGTGAGGCGACCGCGAGAACGTGAAGCCAGGCTGGAACCATTCCTCCGTCGATCCCTTGTTGCGACCAACGCGCAACGGTCGGGAGACGGCCAAGTTCCGGGACGTCCGGTGACGACTACTTTCGAGCGGCCTGCAGGATCTGGCCGAACTCGACATAGGACAGGGGGTTGGTGGGACGCCCGTCCAGCCGAACCTCGTAGTGGAGGTGGGTGCCGGTGCTCCGGCCGGTCGACCCCATCCGGCCGATCAACTGCCCGGCATCGACCTGATCGCCCTCCTCCACGTCCAGGGAGCGAAGATGCGCGTAGCGGGTCTGGATACCATAACCGTGGTCGATCTCGATGACGTTCCCATAGCCGCGTTGACGGCCAGCGAAGACCACTGTCCCGGCCGCAGCGGCATGAATGGGCGTCCTGGGTGCACCGTCGAAGTCGACGCCTTCGTGGAAGGCGGCCTTGCCCGCGAAGGGGTCCCGGCGGCCGCCGAACCCGCTGGTCACCGAAATCTCGTCGACCGGGCTGCCGAAAGGCAGGACGCGCAGCAGCTTGGCGATGGCATGCCAGCGGTCGAGGCGCTCCTCGATGCGCGGCGCCACCAGACTCACGGCGACGCTCGAAGGATTGGCTGCCTGCTTGAGCCCGGTCTCCAGGGGAACGAAGGGACCGCCCTGCCCCCCGTTCTTGTCGGCGGGCACCAGCTTCACGAGGCGGTCGACATCCAGGCCGGTCGATTCCAGCAGGCTCTCGATGGCGGTCACGCTCGTCTGGGTGCGCGCGGCGAGTTGCAGAAAGAGGCGGTCCTGCTGCTGCCGCTCCCGAATGCTGCCGATCTCGCTCCGCGCCAGCCGCAGGACCAGCAGGCCACGCTGCTGCGCCAGGGCAAGCGCCCGCGCCTCCGTGGATCGCAGGTCGCCTTGCAGCCTCGCGAGATCCGAGTGCAGGCCGGCCAGCTCCGTGGACCCCTTGGCGACCCTGTCCGAGAGACGGGCGACCTCAGCCTTGTGGACCTTCAGCTCGCGCTCCATCGCCGCGAGGGCATTGCTCGCCGCCATCGCCTTCTCTTCCGCAGAGGCCCAGCGATCTTTCATCTGGACCTTGGCCTGCAGGGCCTCGTCGCGCTCCCGCCGAAGGCGGGCGATCTCGGCGCGCAGGTCGGCGACCTCGGTGCCCTCCACATCGGCAGAAGAAACCTCCGCGCCCACCGACTGCGGATGCGACAGCACCGGCTGTGCCACCGTCGCCGGCTGAGCCTTCTCGCTGACCGTTGGGACAGGGGGATGAGAGACGGCAGCTACCGCGTCGGCCGCGCGCGCTTCGGCGGCGCCGATCATCGTCAACAGGGCGGTGGTCGAGATCAGGGCCCATCGCAGGGCTGCCCCGGAGACCGCCCCCGTCGACGCATCCCGGCCTGCCCCCTGCAGGAACGATCTCGCAGCCATTCTGCCCCCCCTTGGTGTCGACTTGCCGCGGCGCGGCCGATCCGAATTCCCGAAACTCCCCGGCATTGGTGGCGCACTGAGCCCGCCCATCCCGCAAAAGGCAAGGCGCCGAGCCCTAGGAAACATGATTTCTTAACTCTCGACAACCACCGAGAGCCATCGCGGTCAGGCTATGCCCGATGTACGGATGCGGCTGCCACCGTGGGCGTTGCCGGAGCCGACCACGCCACCACATGATGTGTGCCGGCCAGACCGGTACCGACCGAGATGAGGAAGAGATGGACGACACACAGCGCACCGAACTCGAAGCGGAGGCCTTCCGCAGGCTGGTGGCGCACCTGCGCGAACGCACCGATGTCCAGAACATCGATCTGATGAATCTCGCCGGCTTCTGCCGGAACTGCCTGTCGCGCTGGTACCAGGAAGCCGCTGCAGAGAAGGGTCTCCCGGTCGACAAGGAAGCGGCCCGCGAAGCTGTCTACGGCATGCCTTACGAGGAATGGAAGAAGCGCTATCAGAGCGAGGCCACCCCCGACCAGAAGGCGGCCTTCTCCGCGCAGCAGCACGGCTGAAGGCCGCAGGGGGGCTGCCGGATCAGTCATCGCCGGGGCGTTGCCTGCCGGCCATGGCATGGCTAGTGTCGCCGCCCTCGCCCGCTTGCGGCGGGACAGCATCCAGACCCTGCGCAGGAGAAGACCGGGATGAGCGACGTCGGCGGAGTGGCGGCCGATCGCCTGAAGTCCTTCATCGAGAGAATCGAGCGGCTCGAAGAGGAGAAGGCCGGCATCGCCGCGGATGTCCGGGACGTCTACGCCGAAGCCAAGTCCGCCGGCTTCGAGGTCAAGGTGATGCGCCAGATCGTCCGCCTGCGGAAGATGGACCACCAGGACCGGCAGGAGCAGGAAAGCCTGCTGGAACTCTACAAACAGGCCATCGGTCTGGATTGATCGGCGGCGTCCGTCCCTACCGCAGCCGCACCTCGGCGACCAGCGGGAGGTGATCGGACCCGACTCTCGGGCCGAGGCGGAAGCAGGTGATCTCCATGTCGTCGGAAGCGGCGACATGGTCGACCGGACTGCCGAGCAGGGTTCCCAGGCCGAAGCCGGCGAAGAAGCGGGTGCTGGGCGGCAGGAGGCGGGCTTCCGCCTCCCGCAGGGCGGTGCGGATCATGAACCACTGGAACACCGGCGACCAGCGTGCGGTGTTCCAGTCGCCGAGGGCGACGGTCCGGCTCCGACCCCCGCCCAGGAGGGCCGCCAGCTCCGTGAACATGGCGTTGCGGGTCGCCCAGAGGCCATCGTCTCTCGGGGAGGTGGCATGGATCGCCACCAGAGTGACCGGCCCGCGGGGCGCGCGAAGCGGCAGCACGAGGGCCTGGGTCTTCTTCCGGGGAGCCCGATAGCTGACCAGATCGGCAGCGGGACCGAGAGGCCAGCGGCTGAAGACCACCAGGGCGCGGTTGCCCACCTCTTTCCCCGCCTGGTAGGGCCACTCTTCGTTCAGGGCCGCCAAGGGCATGCGCCACTGCTCCGACAGCTCCTGCAGCACGATGACGTCCGGCCGCTCGGCGCGCATGAGGTCGATGACTTTCTCGTAACGCGGGTTGTCGTCCAACAGGTTGAGCGACAGGAGGTGGAGGCCGCCGCTGTCTCCTTCTGCGGAGGCCGTGGCGCACCGCCCGCCGGAATGCCCGTGCGTGAATAAGGCTGCGGGCGCCACGACGAGCAGCAGGTTCGCCATGACCATGGCAGCCATCAGCATCCGGTGGGTGCGATCGGCAAAGGGAAAGGTGACGGCGAAGGCCAACAGGGCGATGCCGAAGACCTCCGGCCGGAAGAAGTTGACCAACTCGAACAGGCGGAACCAGAGGGCGAGCGGAAAGGACAGGGTCGCGACCACTGCGCCACCGGCAGCGGCGCCCAGGACAAGGGGCCTCGCGTAGGCACCGGCGATGGCGCGCACCCACCTCGTAACCTGCACGACCATCGCTTCTCCGAGCTTGCTGCGATGCAGCATGCGTGGAACAGGCAGGTGCTTCAACGGCAGAGGTCGAGCAGCAGTCGGGCAGTCTCAGCGGGCGCAGTGACCATCAGATCGTGACCGGTCGCGATCTCGCGGTAGAGCCAGCCCCTCGACCTGACGAACGCTCGGGCGCTCGCCAAGGGGGCGTAGACGGGATCGGTCGACGCCACGTAGGCGACCGGCAGCCCCGCGCCCAACGGACGGGCCAGCAGCAGCGGGTCCGTGTAGCTCTTCAAGGGATGGGGCGTCAGGCGCCGTTCCAGCCAGGCTGTCTGTTCCGCCTCGAACACGCCGAAAGCCGCCGGCGGGGGAACCGGCAGGGTCAGCCCATCCCCAAGGGCTCGGGCCGCAGCGACACGGGTTGCCCAGACGTCCGGCGGCACGCGGTCGCAGGGCCGCTCTCCGTGGTCGATGACGAGGGCGTCGAGGAACAGCAGGCGGTCGACGCGCCCCGGCAGCCGGTCGGCCACGCCGGCCACCACCGCACCCCCGAAGGAGTGCCCGACCAGCACCACCCCTTCCAGTTCCTCCCATTCGATGAGGCTGGCGACATCGGTGACGAAGGTGTCCAGCCCCACCTCGGCCGTCAGGAGGTGGCGGCGCTCGGCCAGCCCCGTCAGCGTCGGGCAGAAGACGGTGTGCCCGGCCGACCGGAGGGCGGCCGCGACGGACCGCCAGCACCAGCCGCCGTGCCAGGCCCCATGCACCAGCACGAAGACAGCCATGGCCAACCTCCCCCTCTGAAGTCCCGCCGGCAAGGACACGGCGCGGGCTTTCTCTGCCGCATTCGCGCGCTTATAGTCCGGCCCATTCTCGAAGGCGATGACCCGCGCACTTGGTCGCCACCGGTGGCGGCGCGCCTCGACGGCAGCAGAATCGTCCGAAAACCGATCCCGCTGCCGGCGTGGTGACCATCAACACCGGCTGGCGCCGCAACCCGCGGATAAGGGTACGGCGACGCGGCAGCCGAAACGACGTGCGAAGGAGAGTCGATCGTGAGCCTCGGACACGACACCATGAAAACCCGCCGGACGCTGAGCGTCGGGGGCAAGAACTACGACTACTTCAGCCTGCAGGCCGCCGCCGACGGCGGCCTGGGCGGTGACATCCACCGCCTGCCCTTTTCCCTGAAAGTCCTGCTGGAGAACCTGCTGCGCTACGAGGACGGACGCAGCGTCACGGTCGACGACATTCAGGCCATGGCGGGCTGGCTGGAGAACCGCAGTTCGACGCGCGAGATCGCCTACCGCCCCGCCCGGGTGCTGATGCAGGACTTCACCGGCGTGCCCGCGGTGGTCGACCTCGCCGCCATGCGCGAGGCCATGTCGCAGCTCGGCGGCGACCCCAAGAAGATCAACCCGCTGTCGCCCGTCGACCTGGTGATCGACCATTCGGTGATGGTCGACGCCTTCGGCAACGCCAACGCCTTCGAGCGCAACGTCGAACTGGAGTTCGAGCGCAACGGAGAGCGCTACGCCTTCCTGCGCTGGGGCCAGACGGCCTTCGACAACTTCCGCGTCGTGCCCCCGGGCACCGGCATCTGCCATCAGGTGAACCTGGAGTACCTGGCACAGACCGTCTGGACCGCCGAGGAAGGCGGTGCGACCATCGCCTATCCCGACACGCTGGTCGGCACCGACAGCCACACGACCATGGTCAACGGCCTCGCCGTCCTCGGCTGGGGCGTCGGCGGCATCGAGGCCGAGGCGGCCATGCTGGGCCAGCCGGTCTCCATGCTGATCCCCCAGGTCGTCGGCTTCCGCATGACCGGCAAGCTGAGCGAGGGCGCGACGGCCACCGACCTGGTGCTGACGGTCACCCAGATGCTCCGCAAGAAGGGCGTGGTGGGCAAGTTCGTCGAGTTCTTCGGCCCCGGCCTCTCCAGCCTCTCACTGGCCGACCGCGCCACCATCGGCAACATGGCGCCGGAGTACGGCGCGACCTGCGGTTTCTTCCCGATCGACGCCGAGACCATCCGCTACTTGAACTTCTCCGGCCGCGATGCCCAGCGGGTGAAGCTGGTCGAGGCCTATGCCAAGGCTCAGGGGATGTGGCGCGACGACAGCATGCCGGACCCGGTCTTCTCCGACGTGCTCGAGCTCGACCTGTCGACCGTCGAGCCGTCGCTCGCCGGCCCGAAGCGGCCGCAGGACCGGGTTCCGCTGTCCGGGCTCGCCGCCAACTCCAAGACCGCCATCACCGAGGCGAAGCACGACCTGAACAAGAGCGTGCCCGTCGCCGGCTCCAACTACGAGCTGCCGAACGGCGCCGTTGTGATCGCCGCCATCACCTCCTGCACCAACACCTCCAATCCCTCCGTGCTGATCGGCGCCGGCCTGGTCGCCCGCAAGGCCCGGGCGAAGGGCCTGAAGGTGCAGCCCTGGGTGAAGACCTCCTTCGCCCCCGGCAGCCAGGTGGTGACCGAATACATGAAGAAGGCGGGGCTGCAGGAGGATCTCGACGCCCTCGGCTTCAACCTCGTCGGCTACGGCTGCACCACCTGCATCGGCAACTCCGGCCCGCTGCCGGAGCCGATCTCCGAGGCGATCGACGAAGGCGACCTCTGGGTCGCGGCGGTGCTTTCCGGCAACCGGAACTTCGAGGGCCGGGTCAATCCCCAGACGCGCCTCAACTACCTGGCCTCGCCGCCGCTGGTGGTCGCCTATGCCCTGGCGGGCCGGACGACCATCGACCTGGTGACCGAGCCGCTCGGCATCGGCAGTGACGGCGAGCCGGTCTTCCTCAAGGACGTCTGGCCGACCAGCCACGAGGTCGCCGCGGCCGTCGAGGCCAACGTGACGCCGGAGATGTTCCGCGAGCGCTATGCCGACGTCTTCACCGGCCCGGCCCAGTGGCGGGAGATCAAGACCTCCACCGGCATGACCTACAAGTGGGACCCGGGCAGCACCTACGTGCAGTTCCCGCCCTTCTTCGAGGGCATGGCCGCCGAGGCGGGCGGCTTCTCGGACGTCAACGGCGCCCGCGAACTGGCGCTGCTCGGCGATTCCATCACCACCGACCACATCAGCCCGGCCGGCTCGATCAAGCGCGACAGCCCGGCCGGCACCTACCTGATCGAGCATCAGGTCCGCCCGGTCGACTTCAACTCCTACGGCGCCCGGCGCGGCAACCACGAGGTCATGATGCGGGGCACCTTCGCCAACATCCGCATCCGCAACGAGATGGTGCCGGGCATCGAAGGCGGCGTCACCAAGCACCAGCCCTCGGGCGAGGTCATGCCGATCTACGACGCGGCCATGCAGTACCAGGCCGAGGGCGTGCCGCTGGTGATCTTCGCCGGCAAGGAGTACGGCACCGGCTCGTCGCGCGACTGGGCCGCGAAGGGCACCCGTCTGCTCGGCGTCCGCGCGGTCGTCGCCGAGTCCTTCGAGCGCATCCACCGCTCGAACCTCGTCGGGATGGGCGTGCTGCCGCTGCAGTTCAAGGGCGAGACGACCCGCAAGTCGCTCGGCCTGACCGGCCAGGAGACGATCGACATCGTCGGCATCGCCGACGGCATCAAGCCGGGCATGGACGTGACCTGCCGCATCCACCGCCCGGACGGCAGCAGCGAGGAGATCGCCCTGCTGTGCCGGATCGATACGGCCGACGAGGTGGAGTACTACCGCCACGGCGGCATCCTGCACTACGTCCTGCGCTCCTTGCGGGACGGCAAGGCCGCCGCCTGATCGACGGCCCACCAACGGCGACGAGGCAGAGGCCGGCGATCAGCCGGCCTCTTTTTTTCGACTCAGAAGGGGTGGGTGAAGATCCGGCGCGGCGCCGCCACGCCGCGAAGGCTGTGCTCGCCGAGATCCCGGTAGTGCGGCCCTCCGCCCGCCATGGAGACGAAGGTCTCGGACAGCAGCAGGTCGCAGGAGAGGTCGCGGGACAGGCCGAGCATTCGCGATGTCTCGTTGACCGCCGCGCCGACGACGGTGAAGTCCAGTCGTTGCAGCGCGCCGACGTTGCCATAGAAGACGTCGCCCGTGTGCAGGGCGACGTAGGCTCCCGTCACCGCCTGCCCGGCCGCCCGGCGCCGCTCGGTCAGGTCGCGCAGGGTCCTGAAGGCGCTCTTCGCGGCGCGCAGCGACTGCCGGCAGGCCTCCTCCGCCGATCCGTCGATGGGAAAGATCGCCAGGATCCCGTCGCCGATGAACTTAAGGACCTGGCCGCCGTGGGCATGAACCGCTTCCACCACCACATCCGCGTAGTCGTTGAGCAGCGGCAGCACGTCCCGCGGCGACAGCCGGTCGACCAGGGCGGTGAAGCCGTGCAGGTCGCTGAACCAGATGACCGCCGGGATCTTCTCGGCAACGCCCCGCTCCACCGCCCCGGACAGTAGGCGGCGGGCCGGGTCCTGGCCGAGGTAGGTCTGCGCCACCGTGCGCACGATCCGCCGAAGGGCGTAGGCCTGGGTCAGCAGCGAGAGGTGGGGGGCCAGTCGCTGGATCAACGCGACGTGCTGCTCCGCGAAGCCGCCCGGCCGGTCGCAGGCCCAGGACGAGAAGATCCCGTCCAGATCGCCGATCGCCGCCTGGCCCTCCAGCCGTACGACCCAGGCGACGTAGTCGGTGATACCCTGCGCACGCAGCTCGGCGAGGATGGGAAACTGGTGCTCCAGCGGGCCGTCGCCCTCCAGCCGGCATCGCAGGACCCTCTCCGGCCCGTGCCAGAGGTAGTAGAAGGGGCTGTTCTCCCAGACGCCGGCGTTGTCGCGGTGCTGCTGGTGGCTGTAGTCCACCCGCGCCACCTCCTCAGCCCCGCGCTCCCAGCGCAGGATGGTTCCTGCCAGCACCGGATCGACGGTATCGCCGCCGAGCATCACGCGCGCCACCGGCATCCCGGCAGCGAGCAGCCGCTCCATCAGGCCGCGCAGAACGTCGGCCCCGTCGGTGCCGGCGGCGATCTGCAGGGCGATCCAGTCGAGCACCCGGAGCAGCTCCGCGTCTTCGAGGCAGGGCGGCGCCCCGCTGTCATCTTCCCGCGCTTTACCCTCGACCAGGAACATGGCATCCCGCGTCCATGATGAAATCCGATCCGGAAGATCTAGGGCGTCCCGCCGCCTCTTACGATGGCCCGCCGCTCCATCAGGGGCTCCATGAGGTGGCGGAGCACTACGATGCCTTTGTCTGCGACCTCTGGGGGGTGCTGCACGACGGCGTCCGCGCCTTTCCGGCGGCGGTTGCCTGCCTGCGGGAGTTCCGGCAGCGCAGCAAGCGGATCCTCGTGCTGTCGAACGCCCCGCGCCGGGCCTCCGAGGTCGAGTCGCGGATGAACGAACTGGGCATCGGCCCGGCCCTCTACGACCACGTCCTCTCCTCCGGCGAGATCGCCTGGCGCCACCTGAAGCAGCGGCCGGACGCCTTCTACCGGTCGCTCGGCGACCGCTGCTTCCACCTCGGCCCCGACCGCGACAACGGCATGCGTGAAGGGCTGGACCTCACCTTCGTCGAGCGGATCGCCGACGCCGACTTCGTCCTGAACACCGGCGCCCACATGCCGGAGGACACGGTCGAGACCTACGGCCATGAACTGGAGGAAGCCGCCGGTCGGCACCTGCCCATGGTCTGCGCCAATCCCGACCTGGAGGTGATCCGCGGTGGCCGGCGGGAGATCTGCGCCGGCAAGCTGGCGGAGCGCTACGAGGCGCTGGGCGGCCGCGTCCGCTATCACGGCAAGCCGCACCCGGACGTCTACGAGGTCTGCCTGGCGCAGCTCGGCGGCATCGACCCGTCGCGGGTCGCGGCGATCGGTGACTCGCTGCGCACCGACATCGCGGGGGCCGAGGCCGCGGGCATCGACGGCCTGCTGATCCTCGGCGGCATCCATGCGGAGGCGCTCGGCCTCGACGAACAGGGCAGACCTGCGCCCGGCCGGCTGGCCGGCCTCTGTGTCAACTACGGGACACGCCCCACCGGCGCTTTCCCCTTCATGGTCTGGTAGGCGCGCCTGCGGTAGGGGTGGTGGCCGGTCGAGCCCATCCGCCATGCCGCATATCACACTCCACCCTGCCCTCGACAACTTCATCGTAGCCTACGACTGGCCTGGCCTGATGGCCGATGCCGGTCGCCGTGGCGCATTGATCGACGACTTCGAGAGCGGCCGTGTGGTGGTGATCGGCAACCATTCGATCCGGCCCGACTACGACCTGCTCAACCGCTTCGCCCTGCCGGACGACCGCGTGCGCAAGCTGGGCGACCGTTTCCTCACGGTCCCCCGGCTGCACCGTCGAGCGGACCGCACCTTTCTCCTGCAGCAGTTCGCCCACCGGCCTCTGTTCTATCTGCGCCTTCGGCGGGAGGTGCTGCGCGTGTCCGCCGACCTGAACCGGCTCGCCGACGCGCTCTTTCCCGACTACCGCTTCGTGCGGCGGGAGGTCTCCTGGCGCTTCAGCCCGACGGGCCCGGAGGAGATGCACATCGACTCCTTCGGGCGGGACGACGACCGGCAGTACGTCCGCTTCTTCCTGAACGTCGACAGCGAGCCTCGGGAATGGGCGGTCGGCCCGCGGCTCGACGAACTGACCGCCCGCTACTACGAGACGGCCGGCCTGGCCGACCTGAAGGACCGCTCAGGCAATGCCTACTGCCGGGCGATCAACCGCCACGTCTACGACGGCCCCGACGGCGCAGGGATGGCCCGCCACCGGATCTCCTTCCGGCAGGGCGAACTCTGGCTCTGCGACTCCCGGCTGGTCTCTCATCAGATCGTGCGCGGCCGGCGCCTGGTCGCAACCCATCTGGCGGCTCTGCCCGAGGGCATGCGCGATCCGAGCCGGCGGGTCGACGCGCGGGTGGCCGCCTATCATGCCGCCTGGAGCGACGATCGCCAGGCGGCAGACTGATGGTGGCGGCCCGGGAGGGCGGTTGGACCTTCGCACCTGCAGCGCGTAAAGTGCCGGCGATAAGGTACGAGACGGATCGGGCACCATGGCGGACTTTGCGAAGCGGACCCTCGAAGAGTGGCGTGAACTGGCGGCGAAGGAGCTGAAGAGCCGGCCGCTCGACGGCCTGACCTGGACCTCGCCCGAGGGCATCGCGGTCAAGCCGCTCTACAGCGCAGAGGACCTGGAGACACTCGAAGTGGCGGGATCGCTGCCGGGCTTCCCGCCGTTCACCCGCGGCCCGCGCGCGACCATGTACGCCGGCCAGCCCTGGACCATCCGGCAGTACGCGGGCTTCTCCACCGCCGAGGAGTCGAACGCCTTCTACCGCGCCAATCTGAAGGCGGGGCAGAAGGGCCTGTCGGTCGCCTTCGATCTGGCCACCCACCGGGGCTACGACAGCGACCACGAGCGGGTGGTCGGCGACGTCGGCAAGGCCGGGGTGGCGATCGATTCCGTCGAGGACATGAAGATCCTGTTCGACGGCATCCCGCTCGATCAGATGAGCGTCTCGATGACCATGAACGGCGCGGTCCTGCCGGTGCTGGCGGGCTTCATCGTCGCCGGCGAGGAACAGGGGGTGCCGCGGGCCAAGCTCTCCGGGACCATCCAGAACGACATCCTCAAGGAGTTCATGGTCCGCAACACCTACATCTACCCTCCCGAGCCCTCGATGCGGATCGTCGCCGACATCATCGAGTACACGGCGCGGGAGATGCCGCGGTTCAACTCCATCTCCATCTCCGGCTACCACATGCAGGAGGCCGGCGCGACGGCGGTCCAGGAACTGGCCTTCACCCTGGCCGACGGCCTGGAATACGTCCGCGCCGCCCGCTCCAAGGGCCTGGAGGTCGACGCCTTCGCCCCGCGCCTGTCCTTCTTCTTCGCGATCGGCATGAACTTCTTCATGGAGATCGCGAAGCTGCGCGCCGCCCGCTACCTCTGGGCGCACTACATGAGCGACCTCTTCGGCGCCAAGGACCCCCGCTCGCTGATGCTGCGCACCCACTGCCAGACGTCGGGCGTCAGCCTGGCCGAGCAGGACCCCTACAACAACGTGGTCCGCACCACCATCGAGGCGCTGGCGGCGGTTCTCGGGGGCACCCAGTCGCTGCACACCAACGCGCTGGACGAGGCGGTGGCCCTGCCCACGCCCTTCTCCGCCCGCATCGCCCGCAACACCCAGCTGATCATCTCGGAGGAGAGCGAGGTCACCCGGGTCGTCGACCCGCTGGGCGGCAGCTACTACGTGGAGAGCCTGACCAACTCGCTGGTGGAGCAGGCCCGCGCCCTGATCGAGGAGGTCGAGGCGATGGGCGGCATGACCAAGGCGGTCGAGAGCGGCATGCCGAAGATGCGCATCGAGGAGGCCGCCGCCCGCCGGCAGGCGCGCGTCGACCGCGGCGAGGACGTGATCGTCGGGGTGAACAAGTACAAGCCGGACACCAAGGAGGATCTGGAGATCCTCAACATCGACAACACCCGCGTGCTGCAGCAGCAGGTCGCGCGCCTGGAGCGGCTGCGTAAGGATCGGGACGAGACCCGCTGCCGGCAGGCCCTGGAGGCCCTCACCAAGGCCGCCACCGAGAAGAGCGGGAACCTGCTTGAGCTGGCGGTCGAGGCGACCCGCGCCCGGGCGACCGTGGGCGAGATCTCCGACGCCCTTGAGAGGGTCTTCAGCCGCCACCGTGCCGTGGTGCGCTCCATCTCCGGCGTCTACGGCGCCGCCTACGAGGGCGACGAAGGCTTCCGGCGCATCCAGCAGGAGGTGGAGGCCTTCGCGCGCAACGAGGGACGGCGGCCGCGCCTGCTCGTCGTCAAGCTGGGCCAGGACGGCCACGACCGCGGCGCCAAGGTGATCGCCACCGCCTTCGCCGACATCGGCTTCGACGTCGACATCGGCCCGCTCTTCCAGACGCCGGCCGAGGCCGCCCGCCAGGCGATCGAGAACGACGTGCACGTCATCGGCATCTCCAGCCAGGCCGCGGGTCACAAGACCCTGGTCCCGCAGCTCATCGAGGCCCTGAAGGCGGAGGGGGCCGACGACATCCTCGTCGTCTGCGGCGGCGTGATCCCGCCGCAGGACTACGCCTTCCTGCAGCAGGCCGGGGTCGCCGCGATCTACGGCCCGGGGACCAACATCCCGCTCGCCGCCCACGAGATCATGAGTCTGGTGGAGCGCCAGCGGAAGGCCGCCTAAGTCACTAGGAGGGAAGGACTACCTACACGAGCTCTGGCTCCAAGCCGGCGAGAATATCGTCATAGCCTTCGATATTCAGCCTCTTCCCTGTGAGGAGAAAAAGATTATCGGCCGTCTCTTCAACGTATGGAAAGCCGCGGCGAAGCTCACGCCATAGCCGCCTTCCCATGCTTCGATGCTCTAAAACGGTAAGCGCTCGCCACGTAAACAACCACACCGCTAGGCCCGCCGCATCGGATCCAGCTTTCCTAGATTGGAACTGCTTTATCAAGCCGTGCATCTCAAATATAAAATTCGGATGAATGATGTCCTCCGCTGCTGGATTTAAAAGATCCACTCCGTACTGTTCATAAATTCCATGCCGGAGGTGGGTGGCAACTGATACTATTGCCGAAACTTCATCTCCGTTCATAGCCTCGACATATTTGATCCACTCGTCCATTTCCTTTTGCGACTTCTTCACCCCCCATCGGTAAAATTTCCTTTCTAGCCACACTGGAACGCCCCTTCTTCGATCATGGATTGCGATGGCGGAATGATCACAGAGCGTAAGATGAAATCCGAAGATGTGCCAAAGTTTAGCGATTCATAGTGAAGCTGAGAGCTACCACCATAGATCAACGGTGGTTAATCGCCCGCCAATTATTGCTTTGGCAAAGTACCAACGTAAGGCCCCTGAGTGCCCCGCCTATAGTCCGTAGACAGACACCCGCGCTCCAGCGCCGCATTGCCGATGTGGGTGAACCACGCTCGACTGCCGACGTTTCCGAGGTTTCTCTGGAAGGTCACCATGGCGCGCCGCATCGAGATCGTCGACATCACGCCCCTGGAGGGGCCGCCGGGTCCGGCGCGCGACCGGGCCGATCAGGCGCTCGGCGCGGCAGCCGAGGAGATGGGTTTTCTGGTGCTGACCGGCGCGCCGGTCGAGCGTGTCACCGAGCCGGCCGATCTCCGGACCCTGCTGAAGCTCTTCTCCCTGCCGGACCCCGAGAAGGCGCGGCTGCTGAACCGCCGCTTCGCGCCGGAGCACGAGAACGCCTACCGAGGCTTCTTCCGGCACGACCGCCCCGACGGCAGCGGCCGGCTGCACACCGAGGGCTTCGACATGGGCCCTGCGGAGCCCGGCAAGGCACCGGCCGACGAGGTCGAGGAGCTGCTGCTCGAGCCCAACGTCTGGCCGGAGGCCGGCCTGCTGCCGGGCTGGCGGGAGGCGGCGCTGGCCCACCACACCCGCCTGGAGGCCCTGGGCCGCCTGCTGATGCGCTCCTTCGGCCGCTACCTCGGGCTGGGCGAAGGTTACTTCGAGCCCTTCTTCGACGGCGGCCCGTCCACCCTGCGCTTCCTGCGTGCGCCCGGCCGGCCCGACCTGATGCCGGAAGACGCCGACGAGAAGTTCCGCGACCGGATCGACGGCCGCCTGCAACGTCTCGCCACCCCCTCCCACAAGGACTCCGGCGTGCTCACCCTGCTCTGGCAGGAGGGCGGGCTGCAGGCGCAGGACCCCGACGGGGCGTGGGTCAGTGCGCCCAGGGTGGAGCGCTCGCTCAACATCAACTTCGGCGACTGCCTCGAGTTCTGGACCGGCGGCCGGCTTTCAGCGACGCCGCACCGGGTCGTCGCGGTCGAGCGCGAGCGCTTCTCCGTGCCCTTCTTCTTCGAACCGCGGGTGGACGCCGTGATCGCCCCGGTCACCGGCCAGCCTGATGGCTGCCCGCCGGTGCGCTACGCCGATCACGTCTACCAGAAGATGCTCGGCTTCGGGACCCACGGGAAGGTCCGCGACAAGGCCGCCTGAGCCCGCTCAGACGACGTCCGCCGGGTCCAGCAGGGCGTTCTGCCCGCGGAGGGCGCCGCGCACCTCCTGCGGGTCGCAGCGTCCCCGGTCGGCGACACGGGCAGCGGCGATGCCGGCCGCCTGCCCCGTCGCGAAGGCCGTGCCCATGACCCGGATGGCAGCGCCGGCCTTGCGGTCGCCGTCGGCGACGCGCCCGGCGGCGAAGAGGTTCGGCCGGTCGACGCTGGTCAGGCACGACAGCGGGATCTCGTAGACGCCGCGCTCCGGCGGGTAGTCGAAACTGCTCTCCCAGGTCGCCCGGTCGTGCCACTCGGCCCCCCAGGCGCCCAGGGCAACGGTGTCGTCGAAGGACCGCCGGGCCTCGACGTCGGCCCAGGTCAGCGCCCGCCGGGACTCGATGTGGCGAGCCTCGCGCGTACCGAGCTCCGGACCGCTGGCCGCCAGCCAGGCCCGTTCGCAGCCCGGGATCGTGCGGATCGCCTCCAGGTAGTTCCAGACCTGCGCCCGCGCCCGCGCCTCGGCGGCGGCCAGACCCTCGCCCTCGCGCGGATCGTAGTCTTCGGAGGCGAGGTAGCAGGCGAGGTCGCCGGAGATCGGCAGGCGGGCGACCACGCTGCGGTCCTTGGTGAAGCGGCCGGTTCCAGGCCCCCCCGCCCGGGCGACAGCGGCGGCGATGTCGGCGGCCGTGACGGTGACGTCGGCAGGGATGCCGCCGAAGCGGGTGCCGAGGGTCCCGAGATTGACCGCCCCGCCGTTGCCGTAGCGGGTCGCCGCGCCGGCGAAGGCCGCGAGATCGCCGTCCCCGGTCGCGTCCACGAAGGCGGCGGCGGTGACCGCGTGCTCGCCGGCATGGTCGGCGTAGCGCAGGGCATGGACGCGGCCGTCGCGGCTCTCCGCGGCCGTGACGAAGGCATGGTGCAGCACCTTGACCCCCGCCTCCCGGCAGACCTCGTCGAGGGCCACCTTCACCGCCTCCGGATCGAAGACCACGAAGACGCCGCGGTGCCGTTGCGGTGGCGTCACGGCGCCCCGCGCCTGCAGTTTCGCCATGACCTCGTCGGCGACGCCCGCCACCGCCTTGCGCGGCGGGTCACCGAGGGTCAGCAGGCCGCAGTAGGTCAGCACGTTGCGAATCGTGGAGGCACCGCCCAGGCAGCCATGGCGCTCGAGCAGGAGCGTGCGCGCGCCGCAGCGGGCCGCCCCGACAGCGGCGGCGGCGCCGGCGCTGCCGCCACCGGCCACCACCACGTCCCAGTGGCCGGAACTCAGCGCCATGCCAGCCACCGCCGCTCCACCCAGCCGATCAGCTTGGAGATCGCCAGCCCGAGGATCGACAGCACCACCACGCCGGCCATCAGCTGGTCGGTCTGCATGAGGTTGCCGGCCTGCAGGACGAAGGCGCCGATGCCGCGCTCGGCCCCGATCATCTCCGCCGAGACGACGAGCAACAGGGCGATCGAGGCGGAGATGCGGAAACCGGCGATGATCGACCCCAGGGCGCCCGGCAGGACGACCTTCCAGACGATCGAAAGGAAAGGCACCCCGAAGGACTGGGCCATGCGGATCAGATTGCGCGGCACCTGATCGACGCCGCTGTAGACCGAGATGACCGTGGGGAAGAAGACCCCGAGCGCGATGGTCGCCACCTTCGACGACTCGCCGATGCCGAGCCAGAGAATGAGCAGAGGCAGCAGGGCGATCTTGGGAATGGGGAAGAGCGCGGAGACGATCGGGATGCCGATGGCGCGGCCGACCGAGAAGAGCCCGACCACCAGCCCGAAGGCGAGCCCGGCGGCCATGCCGATCACCCAGCCGACACCGATGCGGAAGAGCGAGGCTTCCAGGTGCGAGACCAGTTCGCCGCTGGCCAGGAGATACCAGAGCGCGTCGGCGATCTGCAGCGGGGTCGGCAGGAAGAGGCCGCTGACCAGCCCCAGGCTGCCGATCGCCTGCCACACTGCCAGAAGCGCGACAAAGGCCCCGAGGGTGGCATACCAGCGCGGCACCGGCGCGAAGCCGCCCCCGCGGAAGGCGACGGGCCGCGTGTCGCCGGTGGGTGCGCCGCTGCGCGACAGGCTAGACACGGGCGATCTCCCGCTCGGCCGCCAGGGCGCCGTCGCGGATCAGCGACCAGAGCTCCTGGCGCGTCTCCGCCAGCGCCGCCTGGGCCACCGGCCCGCGCCGCTCGCCCCGCGGCACCGGCAGCACCAGGACCTGACGGACGCGGCCCGGACGGCGCGAGAGCACGACCACGCGGTCGGCGAGATGGATCGCCTCGTCGAGGTTGTGGGTCACATAGAGCGCCCCGGTCCGCTCGGAGGCCAGCAGGCCGGCGAAGTCCTCCATCAGCAGCTCGCGGGTCTGGGCATCCAGGGCCGACAGCGGCTCGTCGAGCAGCAGCAGGGCGGGACGGGTCGCCAGCGCCCGTGCGATCCCGACACGCTGGCGCATGCCTCCCGAGAGCTGTTTCGGCAAGGCCTGGGCGAAGTCCCCCAGGCCGGTCCGCTGCAGCACGTCCGCCACGATCGCCGCCTGCTCGGATCCCGGCAGGCGTCGATGCTCGAGGGCGAAGGCGACGTTCTCGGCCACCGAACGCCAGGGCAGCAGCGAGAAATCCTGGAAGACGAAGGTGACGGGGTTGAGGCAGCCGTCCGGCGCCTCTCCCCGCAGCAGCACCTGCCCGCCCGAGGGTTGCAGCAGCCCCCCGACGATGGCGAGCAGCGTGCTCTTGCCGCATCCCGAAGGGCCGACGATGGCCACGATCTCGCCCGGCCCGACCGTCAGGTCGATGTCCTGCAGGACCTCCAGGTCGGCGAAGCGGTGCGAGACCTTCGAGACGATGAGCTGCATCGTGGCCGGCTACTTGGCGAAGCCGAACTCACCGACGATCACGTCCTTCGCGCCGAAGTCGCCGCTGATGAACTTCTCGTCCCGCATCCAGTCGATCTGGCTGTCGATGTCAGCGACCGAGAAGGAGGCGTCGGCCGGAATGAAGGCGAGGCCACCCGCCACCTTCTCCACAGGCTGGTTGGTCTGCTGCGAGATCATCTCCAGCAGGGGCCGGGTCTCCGCGTTCACCGGCGTCACCCCGTCGGCCTGCCCTTCCAGCAGGTCGTCGTGGTAGTCCCGCGCGCCCTTGGCGTAGGCCTCCAGGAAGCGCGTCAGCGCATCCTTCCGGTCCAGCATCGCCTGGTTCACGAAGACGGCGCCGAGCTGCCAGGGGGTCTCGTCGCCGACCCAGCCGAGCAGCACGGCATCGCCGCTGTCGATCAGCGGCCGCGCGACGGTCGCCGGCAGCAGGGCCGCCTCGATCCGTCCGCCCTTCAGGGCAGAGGCGATGTTCGACATGGACTGCAGCGGCGTGAGGTGGGTCTGCGACAGGTCGAAGCCCTCCTTCTGCGCCAGCAGGCCCATGGAGTAGTGGAAGGACGAGCCCACCTGGGTCATCCCGATGGTCTTGCCGGCGAGGTCCTTGGGCGTCTTGAGGCCGTTCTCGTAGGCCTGCTTGCTGGCCAGGTAGGCGATCAGCGGATAGCCCGGCTCCTCCCGGCTCTGCCCGGCCACGATCTTGATCACGCCCTTGCCGGCGAGGTTGAGCATCCCCGCGGTGATCGCCGTCACGCCGACGTCGATGTCACCGGAGGCAGCGGCCACGGCGATCGGCTGGGCGGCGTCGAAGAACTTGAGCTCCACGTCCAGGCCCGCATCGGCGAAGTAGCCCTGGCCGAGAGCGATGAAGACAGGCCCGGACGAGGCCAGCCGCAGGATGCCGACGGTCACCTTGTCCTTGTCCTGCGCCGAGGCCGGGAGAACGGCCGTGGCGGCGAGCAGCAACCCGAGGCCCGCGCCCAGCGCGCGCCGCGAAAAGACTTTCATGCTTTCTTCCTCCCTGATGGGTCGCGGATCATACCGCGATCGAGCCACGATAGCCCCTTCCCCGCCGCTACCGAATGGCGGCGGCGCCATCGGTGACGCCAGATGCGCCATACAGCCAGGACAGACGGTCGTACCACTGGCCCGGCGACAAGGAGGCCATGATCGCATTCCGCAGGTGCGCTTCGGCGCCATCGGGATGATAGATGTGATCGCCCACCAGCCGGCTCTGGATCTGCACCCGGGTCGCCCTGTCCACGCGCGCGTCGCAATAGCGGCGGAAGGCAACCGGGAGATCGCCGGCGGTCGCCTCCATCTCCAGCGCGAGGCGCACCGCGTCTTCCATGGCCATGCAGGCGCCCTGGGCGAGGTATTGCATCATCGGGTGGGCGGCGTCTCCGAGCAGCGCCACGCGCCCGTCCACCCAGTCCAACGACGGCTCGCGATCGCACAGGACCCAGAGCTTCCAGTCGCGCCCGTGATCGATGATCTTGCGGGCGCGTTCATGCACGTGCTCGAAGCCGCGCCGCACCTCCTCGTGGGTGACCGGCTTGCCCGCCACGGGCTCCGGCGCATCGTTGTGGTAGGTCACCACGAGGTTGAAGTTCTTCCAGCCGGACAGCGGGTAGTGGACGATATGGCACTTCGGTCCGGCCCACAGGGTGGCGGCGTTCCAGCGCAGGTCCTCGGGCATCTGCTCGGTGGGGATGACCGAGCGGTAGGTGGTATGACCGGAGACGCGCGGCGACCCGTCGTCCAGCATCTGCGCCCGGACCTTGGACCAGAGCCCGTCGGCGCCGACCAGGCCCGCGCCCTCGACGCGCTCGCCATCGGCCAGCACCGCCCGAACGCCCTGCCCGTCCTGCTCGTAGCCGACCACCTCGGCGCCGGTGCGCAGAGCGATCAGCGGGCTCTCTTCGCAGGTCCGCAGGAACACGCCGTGCAGATCGCCCCGGTGGATCACCGCATAGGGATTGCCGAACCGCTGGCGGAAGGGCTCGTCGAGCGGGACGTGGGTGATCTCCCGGCCGCTGATCGCGTCCATCAGCCGAAGCTGATCGACGTAGACCGCCATGGCCCGCGCCGCATCGCCGACGCCCAGGTAGTCGAAGGAATGGAAGGCGTTCGGGCCGAGCTGAATGCCGGCGCCGATCTCTCCCAGCTTCGAAGCCTTCTCGAGGACGAGGCTCGCAAAACCCTTGCGCGCCAGACCGACGGCGGTTGCCAGACCGCCGATACCGCCACCGGCGATCAGGATCGGTCGCGACGCTGAGACTTGGGCCAAGAGCCTTCCTCCCGACGATAGGCTCTTGTGAGCCGATGGCGGAGTGGCTAACCGAAAAGGAAGTATGCTGTCAAACGAAGGGGCGCGACTTGGTCGGGGCGGAGGATGCCGGGGTGGAGAACGAGGGGGCGGCGGGTCCCACGATCTACGATATGCCGGGCCATCTGGTCCGCCGGCTCAACCAGGTCGCGGTGTCGATCTTCGTCGACGAGGCGAGCCGCGCCGGCTTCGATCTCACACCCGTCCAGTACGCCGCCCTCTCGACCATGGAGAGGCGACCGGGGCTCGACCAGGCGACGCTGGCCGGCGCCATCGCCTACGACCGGGTGACGATCGGCGGCGTCGTGGACCGGCTGGTTCAGAAGGGCATGGCCGAACGGCAGGTCTCCCCGCAGGACCGCCGCGCGCGGCAACTCTTCGTGACCCCGCACGGCCGGGAGGTTCTCCGTGCCATCGCCCCGGCCGTCGAGCGGGTGCAGGACCAGTTGCTCAGCGGTCTGGACCCGGCGGAGCGCCGCTGCTTCCTGCGACTTCTGCAGAAGGCCACCGAGAGCGTGAACGCCCTGAGCCGGGCACCGCTGCGGCCGCCGCCCGCGGCCGAGCCTCAGCTCTCCTCGCCGAAGCCGGCGGCGACGAGATCGACCAGTGACTGAACGGCCTCCTCGGCGTCCTCGCCGCGGGCCTCCAGCAGCAGGACCGACCCGGGCGCCGCCGCGAGCATCATCAAGCCCATGATCGAGCGGCCGGACACCGACTGGTCGCGGAAAGTGACGTCGATATCGGCCAGGAACCGGCCGGCCGTCTTCACGAACTGAGCCGCCGCCCGGGCATGCAGGCCCTTGCGGTTGCGCACCTCGACCTCACGCCGCACCGGGGCGCCGGCAGCCGCCGCCATGCCTCCCTCAGACCCTGCCGCCGACATCGCGAAGGCTCTGCGAGGCGACGTAGATGTACTTCTTGCCCGCTTCCTGGGCCTGCTGGACGGCCTCGGCGAGGGGAACACGCCCCCGCACGGACGCGAGCTTGATCAGCATCGGCAGGTTGATGCCGGCGATCACCTCGACCCGGCCCTGTTCCAGGACGGAGATCGCGAGATTGGACGGCGTGCCGCCGAACATGTCGGTCAGGATCACGACCCCCTTGCCGCGGTCGACCCGGCGCACGCCTTCGATGATCTCCCGGCGGCGCTGTTCCATGTCGTCATCCGGTCCGATGCACACGGCCACCGTGTCGCCCTGCTGGCCGACGACATGCTCCATCGCGGCCAGGAACTCCTGCGCCAGACGCCCATGGGTCACCAAGATCAGTCCGATCATGTGCTCGCCGTCCGCACCTCCGGTGCCCCGATCCGCCGGCATCGCCGCAGTCTGCCGCGACGCGGGGTGCACTGCCTTATCCCCTGTCGCGGCGGGTTTCAACATCGCGTTCGAGGTCACGGTGGAGCACCTGTGCCGACCGCCCCAGGGAGGTAAGCCAGGCGGCGATCCTCTCGGCGACCGCCACGGAGCGGTGGCGCCCGCCGGTGCACCCGAACGCGATGGTGAGATAGCTACGGCCCTTGCTCTCGTAAAGCGTGAGCAGAGGCGTCAGCAGCCGGGTCAAGTCGGCGAAGAAGGTGGAGAAGGCCGGATCGGACGCCACGTACTCGCCCACCGCCGGGTCCAGCCCACTGTAGGGGCGCAGGGCCGGCTCGTAGAACGGGTTGTTGAGGAAGCGCACGTCGATCACCAGATCCGCGTCCCGCGGCAGGCCGACCCGATAGGAAAAGGAGGTGACGAAGATCCGCATGCTGCCGCTGGTGTCCGGTGAGAAGGCGGCGACCAGCAGCCGGCGAAGCTCGGCGGGCGGCAATTGCGATGTGTCGATCACCCGGTCGGCCCTGTCACGCAGCGGTGCGAGCAGCGCCCGCTCCTCGGCGATGCCGGCACTGAGAGGCCGATCCTGAGCGAGCGGATGGGTCCGCCTGGTCTCGGTGAAGCGCCGCTGCAGCACGGCATCCTCACAGTCGAGGAAGAGCAGGCGGAAGTCGGTGCCGGGGCGCGCGTTGAGCCGCTGCAGCTGAGAGACGAGATAGGCTGGGTCGAAGTCACGGGTCCGCAGGTCGGCCCCGACCGCCAGCGGCTGGTTGGGCGGCCGGTCGTCGATGAGCTTGTCCAGCAGCGAAAGCGGCAGGTTGTCCACCACCTCGTAGCCAAGGTCCTCGAGGATCTTCAGGCTGAGCGTTCGTCCCGCCCCCGACAGCCCGCTGACCACGACCACGGGGACCGATCGTCGGGCGCCGCCGCCGGCACGCGGTTCGACCGGCCTGCGCAGGGCAGCCGCCCGTGTGCGCAGCGCCAGACGGATCTTGGCGGTGGCCGACGACCCGCTCGGGTCGACCTCGACGAGCGGCAGCGTCCGGTCGGCGATGGCGTAGGTCAGCGGGTCGGGAAGTCGCTCGATCCGGTCGGACGAGGTCAGGCGCACGGCGAGAGCGAGCCGCGCCTCCGGCAGATGCGGCAACTCCGTGATCCCGAACCCGCGGACCTCCAGCAGCCCCTCGCCGGTCTGCACCGCGCGGGCGAACAGGCCGTCGCCCTCCGCCCGCACCATCACCAGGTCGTCGGCGACGAGCCATGCCCCTTCGTCGACGAGGCGGAGGGCCAGGTCGGACTTGCCGCTGCCGCTGCCGCCGATCAGCAGGACGCCCAGGGGCCCGATCACCGTCTGCAGGGCGACACAGGTTGCGTGCACGGCAGGCGCCGCCATGGGAGGTCAGGCCGCCGGCAGGCGGACGGTGAAGCGCGCGCCGCCCTCCGGCCGGTTGCGGGCCTGGATCTCCCCGCCGTAGGCGGCCAGGATCTGGCGTACGATGCTCAGGCCCAGCCCGGAATGGGTGCCGAACTTCTCGGACGTGGGGCGCTCGCTGTAGAAGCGCTCGAAGATGGCCTCCTGCTTGCCCGCGGGGATGCCTGGACCGCTGTCATCGACGTTGATGATCACCAACCGCTCCCCCGTCCCGGCGATCTCGTTCCACCCCTCCACGACAATAGCGCGCTCGGCCGGAGAAAAAGAGAGGGCGTTGTCGAACAGATTGCGGAAAGCGTGGCCGAGGGCCGCAGGGTCGGCCCGCACCGCGAGCGGCTGGTCGCGGCCGATACGCAGGACGATCGGCGGCACGCCCTCGCTCCTCACCGCCTCGTAGGCGTCGGTCATGTCGCGCAGCAGCGTGGCGAGGGACAGGACCCTCAGAGGCTCCCGCGCGAGCTGCGCATCCATCCGGGAGGCGGCGGAGATGTCCGTGATGAGCCTGTCCAGCCGCGACACGTCGTCGAGGATCACCGCTCTCAGCCGCGCCTGCTGCTCCGGCCGATCCACCCGTGCGAGGGTCTCCACCGCACTTCGCAGCGACGACAGGGGATTCTTCAGTTCGTGCGCGACGTCGGCGGCGAAACGCTCGATCAGCTGGATCCGCGCCGTCAGGGCCTGGGTCATACGGCCCAGCGCGAGGGACAGGTCGCCCAGTTCATCGTCCCGCTCGCTGAGATCGGGGATCCCGGCAGAAGCGGAGGGAAGCGGACGAAGGCCGTCTGCCGCTTCCGCCAGGCGGTTCAACGGGATCGCGATGGTGTAGGCCAGGTACAGCGACAGCAGGATCGTCGCCCCGAGCGCGCCCGCGAAGATCCACAGCACTTCCGAGCGGCGCTCCGCAACCCGCCTCTCGATCGTCGCGGTCGATCGCACCAGCAGGATTGCGGCGGGCACCCGCGATCCGACCCGCACGGGCAGCGCGAGCCTCAGCTGCTTCCATCCGCCCGACACCGGCCACTGGACGAAGCTCGGCCGGCCTTCGAGGGCTTGCTCCGCCAGCGCGTCGAGCCCGCTCCACGGGTCGGGCGCCGGCTTCGCGAGCGGATCGGCGGGCTCCTCCGGCGGCGGCCTCGGCAGTGCCGGGGCCTGTGGGCCGCCGATCTCCAGCGGCCCGTCGGCCGCAGGGCCATCCTGTGCCACCACCCTTCCGTTGGCATAGAGCCGGGCCCGGAGGCCGGCGCTGCCCAGCAGGTGCCGCAGCAGCTCCTCCGCCGCCTGCACCCGTTCCTCGTCCAGCACGCCGCGCTCCGGCTCGACCAGCAGCGCGAGGGCCAGGGCCGCCGTCTCCGCCTGGCTGGTCATCGCCTGCCGCTCGGCCGCCAGCAGGCTCTGGCGATAGTCTTCGAGGTGCAGAAGGCCGACCACCGGAATGATCAGCACCAGCACGTTCATCAGGAGGATGCGGCGAGCGATCGGCGAGCGCCACAGGGGGCGCCGCCGGAGAGGGCCGCTCTCGAACGGGCCCTCAGCTCTCGCGGTAGCGGTAGCCGACCCCGTAGAGCGTCTCGATCTGGCCGAACGAGCCATCGATCTCCTTGAACTTCCGGCGCAGTCGCTTGATGTGGCTGTCGATGGTCCGGTCGTCCACGAATATATGCTCGCCGTAGGCGGCCGCCATGAGCTGTTCGCGGTTCTTCACATGGCCGACCCGCTGGACCAGCGCCTTCAGGATCAGGAACTCCGTCACGGTCAGGTCGATCGGCCTGCCCTTCCAGGTGCAGAGATGCCGGCGGGCGTCGAGCACCAGAGGCCCGCGCTGCAGTGCCGTCTCCTCCTCGGTCTCCTCCCGTGCGGCCTTGTCCCGGCGCAGCAGGGCCCGGATGCGCTCGAGCAGCAGACGCTGCGAGAAGGGCTTGGTGATGTAGTCGTCGGCCCCCATGCGCAGTCCGATCACCTCGTCGACCTCGTCGGCCTTCGAGGTCAGGAAGATGACCGGCACCCTGGACGTCTCGCGCACCCGGGCGAGCAGTTCCATGCCGTCCATCCGCGGCATCTTGATGTCCAGAACGAGAAGATCGGCCGCCTGTGCCGCCAGGCCCCGCAGCGCCGATGCGCCGTCGCTGTACGTCCGCACCTTGAAGCCTTCCGCCTCCAGGGCGATGGAGACGGAGGTCAGGATGTTACGGTCGTCGTCGACGAGGACGATGGCGTGCTCCTCGACCTGCTGGCCGGAAAGCGCCGGCCCCGACCGTGCCTTGAGCGGCTGCATGCGGATGGTCCCTCGGCTGTCTGCGGCGCCGATCATAATGGCACGCGCCGCTTGCGCTCCAACCGAAAGGCGGTGGCCGCAGCCGTGTGAAATAGCGGGCGACCGGCGACGTCATGGACGCCGCGGATGCGAAATGTTATCAGAAGAACATGCTCGACATCAGCCAAGAGCCTGGACTTCTTGTGCGTTTGCTGCTGCGCAACGCGGCGGTGGCGCGGCTGGCGACGCTTCTGCCACCCAGCGGGGAGCCCTACGCGTCGCTGGTCCTGCTCGCCGTCGACCAGAGGGCGCGGCCGCTGCTGCTGCTGTCCGATCTGGCGGAGCATACGCGCAACCTTGCCGCCGACTCCCGCTGCAGCCTGCTGGTCGAGGAGCCGGAGGCGCTGGACGATCCACTCGTCGCGGCCCGCGCCGGCCTGCAGGGTTCCCTCGCTCCGGTGGAGGACCCGCGCGCCCTGGCACGCTACGTCATGCGCCACCCGTCCGCAGCCGCCTACGCCGGCTTCCGCGACTTCCACCTCTACCGGATGGAGCCTCGGCGGGCCCATCTCGTGGCGGGCTTCGGCCGGATCCACTGGCTCGACGCGGGCGACGTGCTGCTGGACGATGCCGAGCCGCTGGCGGAGGCGGAGGCCGGCATCGTCGAGCACATGAACGAGGACCACGCCGACGCGATCGATCTCATCGCCGCCCGGCTGCTGCGCCTCCCGGCGGGCGGCTGGAAGATGACCGGCGTCGATCCGGAAGGCGCCGATCTGCGCCGCGGTGGCGAGCGTGCCCGCATCCCATTCCCCGTGAAGGTCGAAGACGCAGCCGGCTGCCGGCAGGCGCTGGTCGGCCTCACCCGCGCCGCGCGGCAGGCTTCCGCCGTGGCGGTTGCGACGTAATGCCTGTTGCGTCGCGGACGCGCGGGGCAACAGAACCTTGCGCGAACGGGTCCCGGCACCATTAATTCCTATGGCTGCCGATCATCAAGTAGTTCCGCTCTCGAGGAGGAGACGTGTTGAGCACCCCAGCGACCGGCCTTGAATACCTCGGCCTCAAGAACCTCGGTCCGATCGTCCGGAATGCCAGCGTTCCCGCGCTCTACGAAGCGGCGGTACGGCGCGGCGAAGCGCGCATCGCCCATGGCGGGCCGCTGCTGGCGCTCACCGGCCAGTACACCGGCCGCTCGCCGAAGGACAAGTTCATCGTGCGCGACGACGAGACCGAGAGCACGATCAACTGGGGCGACGTGAACCGGCCGATGGCGCCCGAGACCTTCGACAGGATGCTGGCGAAGGCCCGGGCCTACCTGCAGGGTCGTCCGGTCTTCGTGAAGGACGTCTATGCCGGCGCCCATCCGGCCCACCGCCTGAACGTGCGGGTGGTCACTGAGAACGCCTGGCACAACCTCTTCGCCCACAACATGTTCATCCGGCCGCCGCGCGAGGACCTCGAGAACTTCCAGCCGGACTACACCATCCTCCACGTGCCGGGCCTGCAGGCCGATCCCGAGAGCGACGGCACGAACAGCGAGGTCTTCGTGCTGATGAACTTCAGCCGCAGGCTGGTGCTGATCGGAGGCAGTCACTATGCGGGGGAGATCAAGAAGTCGGTCTTCTCGCTGCTGAACTACCTGCTGCCGGCCAAGGGCGTGCTGCCGATGCACTGCTCCGCCAACTACGGCCCGGAAGGCGACGTCGCCATCTTCTTCGGCCTGTCGGGCACCGGCAAGACGACGCTGTCGGCCGATTCCAGCCGCACGCTGATCGGCGACGACGAGCATGGCTGGGGCCCCGAGGGGGTCTTCAACTTCGAGGGCGGCTGCTACGCCAAGGTGATCAAGCTGTCCCCGGAGGCCGAGCCGGAGATCTACGCCACGACCCAGCGCTTCGGCACCGTGCTGGAGAACGTGGTGATGGATCCGGAGATGGGGCTGCTCGATCTCGACGACGGCCGCCACACCGAGAACACCCGCGCCTCCTATCCGCTCGACTTCATTCCCAACATGAGCCCGGACGGCATGGGGCCGGCGCCGAAGAACATCGTCATGCTGACCGCCGACGCCTTCGGCGTGCTGCCCCCGATCAGCGAACTCTCTGCCGAGCAGGCGATGTACCACTTCCTGTCGGGCTACACCGCGCGCGTCGCCGGCACGGAGCGCGGCCTCGGCAACGAGCCCTCGGCCACCTTCTCGACCTGCTTCGGCGCACCGTTCATGCCGCGCCACCCGTCGGTCTACGCGGGCATGCTGGGCGAGCACATGGCGCGCACGGGCGCGCGCTGCTGGCTGGTCAACACCGGCTGGACGGGCGGGCGGTACGGCGTCGGCCAGCGGATGAAGATCGCCTACACCCGCGCGATGGTGCGGGCCGCCCTGGAGGGCAAGCTGGCGGTGGTGGAGAAGTCGGTGCACCCGGACTTCGGGCTGCGCATCCCGCAGGCCTGCCCCGAGGTGCCGGCCGACGTGCTCGACCCGAAGAGCACCTGGACCGACAAGAGCGCCTACGACCGCACGGCGGCCGAGCTCTCCCGGCGGTTCGAAAACAACTTCAAGCAGTTCGAGCCCTACGTTCAGGACGACATCAAGGCCGCGGGGATCTATTCCCGCGCCGCCTGACCTCTGCGCCGCACACAGGAAAAGCCCCCGCCGGAGCAATCCGGCGGGGGCTTTGTCGTTGAAGCGAGGCGTTGAACTGGCGAACTCTGTTGCTGGCCGGAGCGGTCGTCCCTCGCCGCCCGCGGAAGGGCCGCCGTCCGACCCGCAGGAGGCGCCGCACGTCCGCAGCGCCTCCCTGACGTCCCCTCGGCCCGTCGGTCAGGTGAAGAGGAAGTCGTCCCCGTTGAGATCCGCCGACGAGACACCGACCAGTTCGACCTGCGCTGCCGACCCGCCGAAGTCGATCACCACATTGCTGCCGGAATCGGTGATCGTGGTGCCGTCGTTGATCATGTCGGTGAAATCGGTCCAGCCGAAGGCCGAGACGTCCAGCAGGTCCTGGCCGCCCGACGGGTCGGCGTCGAAGTCCAGGATGCGGTCGCTGTCCGAGGTGTTGGCGAAGACGAAGGTGTCGTTGCCGCTGCCGCCGGTCATCACGTCATTGCCGACGCCGCCGACGAGGACGTCATCGCCGCCATTCCCCAGCAGGCGGTCGTCGCCGTCATTGCCGCGGAGTTCGTTGTCGCCGGAGTTTCCGTTGATGACGTTGTCCAGGCTATTGCCGGCGCCGTCCAGATCGGCGGACCCCAGCAGGGTCAGTCGCTCGACAGCGCCCACCAGGGTGTAGTCGATCGTCGCATTGACCGTGTCGGAATCGCCTTCGCCGGACCTTTCGATCACGCTGTCCCCGACGTTGTCGACGATGTAGCGGTCGTTGCCGGCACCACCGACCATCTCGTCGGCCCCGGTGCCGCCGTCGAGCGTGTCGTCGCCGGCATCACCCACCAGCCGGTCGTCGCCGGTCAGGCCGTTCAGCCGGTTGGCGCCGCTGTTGCCGTTGATCAGGTTGTCTTCGCTGTTGCCGGTGCCGTCGATGTTGGCCCCGCCGGTCAGCGTCAGGCGTTCGATGTTGGCGCCGGCGATGAGGCCGCCCGGAAGCGTGCGGGCCTCGAGGCTGTAGGTGACGCTCGACACGACGGTGTCGAGGCCTTCGCCGGGCAACTCGACCGCCGCATCGCCGGCTTCGTTGACCAAGTAGCGGTCGTCGCCGGTGCCGCCGACCATCACATCAGCATCGGAACCACCACGCAGGAGGTCATCCCCGCCGTAGCCCAAGAGCCGGTCGTAGCCGCCGAGCCCGTCCAGCACGTTCGCGCCGTCGTTGCCGACAATGATGTTGTCGCGGCTCGTTCCGACACCGTCGATATCGCCGGAGCCGATCAGCGTCAGCCTTTCGACGTTCTCCGGCAGCGTGTAGTCGATGCTGGACACGACGGTGTCGACACCCTCACCGACGTTCTCGGTCACGGTGTCGCCGACGTTGTCGACGAGGAAACGATCGTCCCCCATCCCGCCGCTCATGGCGTCGGCACCGAGGCCGCCGTTGACGATGTCGTCGCCCGCACCGCCGTCGAGCGTATCGGCGCTCTCAAGGCCGAGGAGGGTATCGTTGCCCGAGAGGTCGGATCCCGGAGGATCGACGGTCACTCCCGTCGAGATTGTCCCTGGAACGATCGTGTCTGATCCGGAGGTACCCGTAAACATGGCCATGTCTGTTCTCCTAGGCTTTGCGGGGGGCAAAGACTACGCACAGTAGCGGCGCAGCCCAGTTCTCGGGGGACGGGTAAGAGCGTACGCCTTTTGAGAAATTTTTCAGCAATTTTTAGTTATTTTTCCGGTCGGCGCGGGCACCGGGGGAGCGACAGCGAGGGCCGCTGCACCGCACCCGGCGCCGCCGAGCCGCGTGACCAGCCTCGGGGAACGCCGGCCATGCCGCCGGCGCCTGGAGCCGTCATTGTGCCGCACCATTCGAGTACTCCGTTGGGGAACCGGCGGTTCACGGGCCTGAACCTCTCGACCGCCTTTCGGGACAGCCAAGTAAACGTCCGCTTAACAGCCGATCGCTGAGACTGTTCCACGACATTTCAATAAAAAGTGAGCGCAGAGCGGGCGGACAGCGGGTGGGACTGCCGCCGCCCCGATGCGCAAAAGGAAGCAGCCCCGCCGGCTGCTCCGGCGGGGCTGCTCCGAACCCGATCCACGCCCGTCTGTATCGCCGCCGATCCGCCGCAGGACGGACCGGCCCCGCCCTCAGGCCTTCAACTTGCTCGCGATGCGGGCCACGTGGGCGCCCTGGAAGCGGGCGGCCTCCAACTCGACCGCCGACGGCTGCCGGCTGCCGTCGGCGCCAGCGATCGTGCTGGCGCCATAGGGACTGCCGCCCTTGATCTCGTCGAGGCCCATCTGTCCCTGGAAGGCGTAGGGCAGCCCCACCACCACCAGCCCCTGGTGCAGCAGCACCGTATGGGTCGCGAGGATGGTACTCTCCTGGCCGCCGTGCTGCGTCGCGGAGGAGGTGAAGACCGACCCGACCTTGCCGACCAGAGCGCCCGACGCCCAGAGGCCGCCGGTCTGGTCGAGAAAATTCTTCATCTGCGCCGCCATGTTGCCGAAGCGGGTCGGCGTGCCGATGACGATGGCGTCGTATTCCGCCAGTTCCTGGGGCGTCGCCACGGGCGCAGTCTGATCGAGCTTCGCCCCGGCCTTCTCGGCCACCTCGCGCGGCATCAGCTCCGGCACACGCTTCACGTCGGCCACGACGCCGTCAACCGAGCGCGCCCCTTCCGCTACGGCGTAGGCCATGGTCTCGATGTGGCCGTAGGTCGAATAGTAGAGCACCAGAACCTTGGTCATCTCTCGCTCCTTCTTGCGGCGACCGGCGGGTCGCGCCCTGCCCCAGACATGAAGCGGCGCACCGGAGAAATAAACTCGGCTGCTGGGAACAAGATTGTTTATCTTGAGAAACAATGAAGCCCAGCGACCTGCCAGCTCTCGCTATCTTCGCCCGCGTCGTCGAGCAAGGCGGCTTTACAGCGGCCTCGAAGCGCCTGGCGATCTCCAAATCCGCGGTCTCCAAGGCGGTGGCCGCGCTGGAGGACCGGCTGGGGGTGCGCCTCTTCAACCGCACGACCCGGCGTCTCTCCCTCACAGAAGCCGGCGAGGCCTTCTACGCCGGCTGCCTGCGCATGCTGGCGGAGGCGGCGGCGGCGGAGCAGGCCGTGACCTATCTCGCCGAGGCCCCTCGCGGGCTGCTGCGGGTCAATCTGCCGATGTCGTTCGGCAACCTCGTCGTCGCCCCCCACCTGGCGACCTTCCTGCAGCAATGGCCCGAGCTTTCGATCGACGCGACCTTCGAGGATCGCCGCGTCGACCTGATCACGGAAGGCTACGACCTCGCTGTGCGGATCGGTGTCCTCGACGATTCGAGTCTGATCGCCCGGCGGCTCTGCGCCGTCGAGCGCGTGCTCTGCGCCGCCCCCGGGTACCTGGAGCGCACGGGGACGCCGCAGGCGCCCGAGGCGCTGGCCGGGCACGACTGCCTCCTCTACGCCTACCAGGCCTCGGGCGATGTCTGGCACTTCCGCCGGGAGAGCACCCACCGCTCCGTGCGCGTGCGCGGACGGCTGCGCCTCAACAGCGGCGACGCCCTGGTCAGCGCAGGGGTGGCCGGCCTCGGACTGCTCTACATACCCACCTTCATCGTGGCTTCGGATCTGCGTTCGGGCCGCCTGGTGCGGGTGCTGCCGGACTGGACGGATGCCTTCGCCACCGCCGCCTACGCCGTCTATCCCGCAGCGCGGAACCTGTCGCCGAAGGTCCGTGCCTTCATCGACCACCTCGTCGCCATCACCGCCGGCGACCGCCTGACCGCGGAACCCTGAGCATCCCGGTCAGCCGCCGAAGGAATAGCCGCCGCCGGTCTCGCCCAGATACTTGAACTTGACCCGGACGTAGACCTGATGGTCGGGCCGCAGCTCGCGGTCGCTGTAGGTCTTGCGGAGATAGGTCGTCTCGATCTCGAAGCAGTCGTCGCTGTAGCCCAGGCCGAGCCCGGCTTCGAGCAGGCGATCCTCTCGCAGGTCCCGGCGCAGATGACCACCCAGCGACCAGTTCTCCGCGAAGTGGGAGTTGGCGCCGATCAACACTTCGCGCCGCTCGTTGACGTCGGCGGCGGGGTCGCTGTCGTTGAGATCGATGAAGTTGACGTAGGCGGTGAGCAGCGGCACGCCCGCCTGGGCATAGAGTTCCTGGCGGCGCGGATTGGCGAGGTCGTCCGGCGCCACGCGGAAGCGGTAGCTGCCGTAGAACCAGGGGGCGGGCATCAGCAGCAGGCGCCCGACCACGTCCGACGTCTGGCCCGCCAGTCCGGAGTTGTCGCTGTAGGCGTCCTGGTGCTGGGTGCGCTGGCTCTGGCCGACGAAGGCCTCACCGTAGCCGCCGCTCGGCAGGGTCACGCTGTACTGCAGGCCGTAGTCCAGGCGAGGCCCCTCGTCGACCCGATCGATGCCGGGAAAGCGGTTCAGGCTGAAGAGGTTCGTATCCTCCAGCTCGGCATAGACCGAATCCTCGTTCGGGATCTTCTTGGAGTTCCCCCACTCTGGCGCGACCACGCCCTGGATGATCGGCTCGACGATCTGCTGGACGCCGCCCGCGGTGGACACGAAGGGATAGCGCCAGGTCGCCGCCGCCCGCGGCATGAAGCGGCCGACGGTATAGGGGTCTTCGGGATCGGAGGGATCGACCGAGCTGCTGTTCGGGTCGTTGCCCTTGGTCCACCAGCCCGTGGTCCGCGCGCCGAAATGGAAGGTCAGCAGCGAGCCGCCCGGCACCGCCAGCGTCCGCTCCCAGGCACCGCCGACGGACAGGCGCTGCACCTCCCGGCCCTCCTGGCGGAAGATCGACAGCTGCGACGCGTCCAGCGCGACCTCGCCGCCCGCGATCGAACCGGGGCCGGTCAGCCAGTTGACCTGCGAGAAGGGAGCGACGATGGGCTGCTCCCTGGTGGAGTCGCCGTCCCGCAGGGCCTGATAGGAGGCGGAGGAGATGTTGACGTAGCTGCGGTCGTAGAAGCCTTCGGCGAAGGCGCGGCTGTCGTAGGTCGACGACCTGCTGATGTTGTAGAGCCTCGGATAGGTATCGTCGCTCGCCCGCCGCACTTGCCCACCCGCACGCCAGTGCTCGTTCAGGTCGAACCGGGTGAAGGCGTCGACATGCCCCCGGAAGACGTTCTTCTCGATCTCGCCGTCCTCCTTTTCGCGGTCGGCGATCGTGCCGCTGGCGGTGCCCTCGAACCAGCCGTTCTGGAACAGGTGCCGATAGGTGCCGAGGAGCTGCGCGTTCTGTTCGCTCGTCACCGTGGGAACGAGGGTCAGGTCGCTGGTCGGCGAGATCGCCCAGAAATAGGGGGTGGAAGCGTAGAAGCCGAGGAAGCCGTTCCGGCCCAGGCTGGGCGACAGGAAGCCGCTGCGGCGGTCGACGGTCCAGTCGGGATGCTCGAAATAGGGCGTGTAGAGCAACGGCACCCCGAGCAGGGACAGTTCGGCATCCTTGTAGCGGACGACCTTCTCCTTCTCGTCGTGGACCCCCCGCGCGGCCTTGATCTGCCAGATCGGCGTCCGTTGGGGGTCCTCGGCGCAGGGCTTGCACGGGGTGAAGGAGAGGTCCTCGAAGACGGTGTAGCGGTCGCCGCTGCGGGTGGCGGTGCGGGCAGCGATGCGCGCGTCGTCGCGCAGCAGCACGCGCACGCGCTCCACGAAGGCCTCGGCGAAGTCGTCGGTCACCGTCAGGTACTCGCCGAAGAGGACGTCGCCGTTCGCCCGCGAGAAGGATGCGTTGCCGGTGGCGGTCAGGATGCGGGTCTTGAGATTGTAGCTCACGGTGTCGGCCTTGAGCACGTCGCCGCCGTGCACGATCTCCACGTCGCCGCGCGCGGTGGCCACACCCATTCCCTCGTCGTACTCCAGCGAATCGGCCTGTAACAGGGCGGGGTCGCCCGAGGACGGGCTGACCGGCGCCTCCTGTGCCGCGGCCAGCCCCGCGAACAGGGGTGATGCCACCGCGAAAAAGACAGCAACGCCAAAACAGCGGAGGACAGGCCTGAAACTCAGGCAGAGGACGTTCTCTGCGGCCACTCTTCCTCCCGATCGGCAAAGAGACTCGTCTGGCGGCACGGTGCATAGATGCGTGAGGCGGGCCGGCCTCGTCCAGTGAAAGGATGCAGTTCCCCGTCCCTCACCTCTCCGCCGGCTACTGCAGGATTGCGAAACAGGCCATGCCTTCTACCAGCGGATCGCCCTTCGCCGACACCGGCCGCCAGGCGTCTTCAGCCTCCAGGCCCTGGGCGCGCGCCAGGAGGAAGGCGCGCTCGCTCACCAATGCACGGGTGCCCGAGGCCTTGTTTGCCTTCTCCAGCTTGGCGGCCCGGTTGACCGCCTCGCCGATGACGGTCGCCTCCAGCCGGCGCTCGTCGCCGATGGTGCCGAAGACGACGGGGCCCCAGTCCAGCGCGCCGTTGACCGCGAGCGGGAGCCGGCCGTCCGGCGCGACGACGGCCGCCAGCGCCTCGACGGCCGCCGCAGCCGCCCGGGGATGCTCGGTGGTCGCCCCGAAGGTGGCGAGGACACCGTCACCGACGAACTTGTCGATCGAGCCGCCGTGTCCCCGGATGATGGCGCTGGCGAAGGCGCGATAGCGGGCGAGGACCCCGAGCACCTCGTCCGGCGACGACCGGGCGGCGAAGGCGGAGAAACCGCGAAGGTCGAGGAAGACGATCGCCGCCTCGCGCAGCTGCCCCTGGCCCGGTGCCAGCGCCAGCGACTCCTGCCGGACCACGTCGGCCACCTCGGGCGCCAGGAACCGCGACAGCTGCTCGGCGGCCCGCGCCTCGGCCACCGAGCGCACCAGCAACTCCCGGCCCCGCACGAGCGCGAGCGCGAGGATGCCGGTCACCACGACCATGGCGACGATCTTGTCGATCTCCCCGCCCACCAGGATCGAGTTGGAGGTGAGGTAGGTGACGTAGTCGCGGGTCACCATGGGGTTGCCCTGCTCCGCCACCAGCACATAGCCGATCATCAGGAGCCATCCGACGGCCGCGACGGCACCGGTGAGCACGACGAACCGGGCCTGAAAGCGCAGGGCGCGCAGGGCGATGAAGATGAAGACGTAGAGCAGCGTCGGCGCCTTCAGATAGAAGGACGGCGGCTGGCCATAGACGATGTGGAACGAGAAGATCAGCGCCAGCAGCAGCCCGATGTCGGCGAAGATGGAGGCCGACACTGCCCAGTCGGGCAGGTTGTGCCGGCGCGTCCAGACGACGCGGGCCAGCGTCAGCAGGCCGTAGAGGCCGAGAGCCCAGGGTACCGGGTGGAGCGGCGCCTCGGCCGGCGCCGTCTTCCGCGCCGCAGCCCACAGCGCCGCGAAGAACAGCACCAGCAGGAGCTGGATCAGGCTGATCAGGAATTCGGTGTGTCGCTCCTGGGTCTGCAGCGCCCGCTGCACCGCAGGCGGCAACCGCTCCACGACCTTTCTCGAAGGGAAGATGCCCACGCCCGCTCCCGCCACGGCCCGGCAGCCAGACTAGCCGGTCGGGAGCCTCCCGCCACGTCAGGAACGCGTGAGAACCGGCGTGATCGACGGCGCGGCCGGCTTCAGACCGCCGCCGGGCTGAGGACCATGCCTTCGCGCGCGACGATCGTGCCCGGCCGCCGGCGCTCCGCCTCGGCGGCAATGGCGTCCATCGCGTCGTCGTCGTGCGAGGGATCGTGGTGGAAGATCACCAGACGTCGCGCGCCCGCCGCCTCAACCAGGCGCACGCCGGTCTGCCAGGTCGAATGCCCCCAGTTGCGATAGCGCGGATACTCCTCGTCGGTATAGGAGCTGTCGTAGATCACCAGGTCCGCGCCCTCGATCAATGCGAGGATGTTCTCGTCCAGGCCGGTCTCCAGATGCTCCGTGTCCGTCACGTAGCAGATGGCCTGCCCGCCATAGCTGATGCGGTAGCCGACGGAGTTGTTCGGGTGGTTGAGGGGGGCGGTGCGCATCTCCACGTCGGGGCGCGGCCGGAGGGTGGCGCCGGCGCGGAAGTCGATGAAGCGATAGCGGGCGGCGAAGACCTCGGGCGGGATTGGGAACAGCGGATCGCACATCAGCTGGTTCAGCACCGAGTTCAGCGTCCGGTTCGGCAGCAGGTGCCCGGCGTGCAACCGGATCGTGTTCCGCGGGTCGAACAGCGGCACGAAGAACGGCAGGCCGCCGATGTGGTCGAGGTGCGTGTGGGTGAGGAAGATGTCCGCCTCGATACCCACCTTGCCGCACTGCGACATCAGGGCGTTGCCCAGGGGACGCAGGCCCGTGCCGGCATCGAAAATCAGGATGTGCGGCCCGCAGCGCACCTCCAGGCAGGAGGTGTTGCCGCCATAGCGGACGAAGGAGGGGCCTGGACAGGCGATGGAGCCGCGCACGCCCCAGAAGCGGACGCAGAAGTTGCCTTCCTCCACGTGTCCGTGGCCCGAGACGGTGGTGACGGATGAAGGCTTCACGGCACGAGGCGGTAACCGCCGACCTCGGTCACCAGAATCTTCGCCTGGCTCGGATTCTGCTCGATCTTCTGACGCAGACGATAGACGTGGGTCTCGAGAGTGTGGGTCGTGACGCCGGCGTTGTAGCCCCAGACCTCGCCGAGCAGGAGCTCGCGGCTGACCGCCTTGTCACCGGCCCGATAGAGGTACTTCAGGATCGAGGTCTCCTTCTCCGTCAGCCGGATCTTCCTGGCGGTGTCCCTGTGCACCAGAAGCTTGTTCGCCGGCCGGAAGGAGTAGGGGCCGACATTGAAGACGGCGTCCTCGCTTTGCTCGTGCTGCCGCAGCTGGGCACGCAGGCGGGCCAGCAGCACATTCACCCGGAACGGCTTGGTGACGTAGTCGTTGGCGCCAGAGTCGAGGCCGAGGATCGTGTCGGCGTCGCTCACCATGGCGGTCAGCATGATCACCGGAGCTTTCATGCCGTCTCTTCGCATCAGCCGGCAGACTTCGCGCCCATCCATGTCGGGCAGGCCGACGTCGAGCAGGACGGCGTCGAAATGGTCGGCACGCACGGCCTCCAGCGCCCCGGCGCCGGTCTCCGCCTCGGTCGTCTCGAACTCCTCGTGGAGCTTCAACTGCTCGGCCAGCGACGAACGCAACGCCTCGTCGTCATCGACCAGCAGAATCTTCAGAGGGGAGGCCGAGCGCATGGTCCACAGCAGATGGTTGCGGCGCAGGGAACGATCAAGTCAGGCGCCCCTCCAGCAGCAGGCGCACGGTGCGCGCGTGGACGTCATGGCCGGCCTCGGCCAGAGCGTCACAGGCGCTGAAGTGGTGACGCCCGGGCAACGTCAGCGGCACCGCGTCGTTGCCTTCCCGGCGCCAGGCTTCGATCAGTTCGTCCTGTTGCTGCCGGAACTCCTCCGGTTCGTCGGCGCCGACCGCGGCGAGCAGCGGCGGCAGTCCGCGCCGCACCAGCAAGAGCGGGCTGGCGTCGGCGATCGTATCGGCGTCGAGGCGGACGACCGCCTGGTGGTAGCTCAGGCTGATCGGCTCCAGGTGATAGACGCCGGATATGCTGACGATGCCCCGCAGCTCGGGCATCTCCTCGTCGCCCGTCGCGAGGCCGGCCATAACCGCGAGGTGGCCGCCGGCGGAGTGGCCGGCGACCACGATGCGCTCCCGGTCGAAGCCGAGGTGCGGCGCCTGCTGGGTCAGCCACCGCAGGGCCCTGCGCACCTGCTGGACCATGTCCCCGATGCCGGCCGCCGGCGCCAGAGTATAGTTCAGCGAAGCGTAGGCGATCCCCTTGCCGGTGAAGGGCGGTGCGAGATGGCTGTAATCACCCTTGTCGAGGGCCTGCCAGTAGCCACCGTGGATGAACACGAGAAGCGGCGCGTCCGCTTCTTCCGCAGGAAAGAAGTCGAGCCGCTCTCCGGGGGCCGGGCCATAGGCGAGGTCCAGGCGGCAGGATACCCGCGCCCGGGTCTCGCCGCTCTCCCGCGCCCAGCGGGCGAAGAAATCCCCGTGCTCGGGGGTCCTGGCGCGGAGGTTGAGCTGTGCGTCGAGCGCCTGCCGGTCGTAGTCTCGCCAGATCGCCGCGGTCATGGAACTGCCTCTTCCTCCCCAGCTTGCCTTTCCTTGGAGGAGGCGCCAAATCCCCTCCGTACTTTTCCCGCCTGTCCGACCGGCTGCCGCCGGTCCCGCGCCGGTAAGGTGGCACGGCACCCCCAATGAAGTCGAGAGCGCTGCAGATGTTGCAAACCGGTCCCGTTCCCACCTCGTCAGACGAGCAACTGGTTCAGGTCGAACGCGTGCTGGCCGAGCTGCGGGCGGGGCGGCCCGTTTCCATCGTGGACGAGGACGGCACCGCGGTGGTGTGCCTGGCGATGGACGGGGTCCAGGGGCACGAACTGCCCGCCCTGCTCGCCGCACGCGAAGAGGCCGCCCTGCTGGTGCTCACCCCGCGCCGGGCGGCCGCGCTCGGCTTGGCGCAGGGCACCTCCCCCTTCGCCATCGCCGCCGGCGAACTCTCGACAGACGATCTGACGGCCATGGCGGACCCCACCCGCCCGCAGCCTGCGCACCGACCGAACTCCGGACGCAACCTGCCCCAGGGCTGGGCACAGGCGGCGCTCGACCTGACGAAGCTGGCGCGCCTGCTGCCGGCCGCTCTGGTGTGGCAGGCTAGCGACCCGGGCCTGCTGTCGATCAGGACCGCCGAGGTGCGGCGCTTCCGGACCGTCGCCCCGGTCCAGCTCAGGCAGGTCGCCGCCGCGCCGGTTCCCCTGTTCGATGCCACCGACACCCGGATCGTGGCCTTCCGGCCGGCTGACGGCGGCCGTGAACATCTGGCGATCATCGTCGGCGATCCCGCCCCCGGTCAGCCGATCCTCGCGCGCATCCATTCCGAGTGCTTCACGGGGGACCTGCTGGGGTCCCTGCGCTGCGACTGCGGCGACCAGCTCCGTGGCGCCATCGCCGCCATGGCCGAAGCCGGGGCCGGCGTCCTGCTGTACATGGCGCAGGAAGGGCGTGGCATCGGGCTCGTCAACAAGTTGCGCGCCTACACCCTGCAGGACCGCGGAAGCGACACCCTCGATGCCAACCAGCTGCTCGGCTACGATGCCGACGAGCGGGTCTATGCGCCGGCCGCCGAGATGCTGCGCCAGATGGGCTTCGACCGGGTCCGGCTGCTGACCAACAACCCGGAGAAGGTGCGTGCCCTGACGCGCCACGGCATCGAGGTGGCGGCGCGGATCCCCCACCACTTCCCGTCCAACCCGCACAACGAGGCCTATCTGACCACCAAGGCGGCGCGCTTCGGCCATCTGCTGTAGCCCACCCATCGGCGGTGGCGGCCACCGCCTCTTGCCGCAGCCGGGTTCGCGCGGCGTCGGCCCCCGGTCAGTCGAGGGAGTAGCCGTAGCGCGCCGCGTGCGGAGCCAGCAGAGGCAGGTGCGGCTCCAGATGCCGGCGGTAGCGGCGCCAGCGGTAGCGGGCTTCGGTGTAGATCGGCCGCGTCACCTGGCTGTAGCTCGGGGTGTCGATCTGTCCGCGCCGGCGCGCCGTCTCCGCATAAGCCCGAACGGCCGGGTCCCAGGGCAGACCGAGGAAGGTCAGCAGGCCCTCGACGACCCCATCGAAGTCGATGACCAGATCCTCGTAGCGCACCTCGCGCAGCGACAGGGGCAGGCCCGTCCGTGCCCGCTCCGCCAGCGACAGGACCCGGTCGTAGAGTGTGGCGGCGTCTGCGAGGCGATAGAAGAAGGCCATGGCGGCGTTGGCCTCGAAGTCCTGCATGAAACCGCTGAGAACCACGTCGCAGGGGTGGCGCAGGGCGAAGACGATCGGCGCGTCGGGGAAGAGGATCCGGATCGTGCGCAGATGGATCAGGTTCAATGGCAGCTTGTCGACGGACCGGCGTCCGTCGTCTGGCAGATACCGGCGCAGTGCATCCCAATAGGCCTCGCGCGCCCGGTCCAGCGCCTCGGCCGGTACGGTGGCGAGGCTCTCCGGATGACCGGGAATCGCGGCGATCGCCGCCTCCAGCAGGGGCTGCTCCTCGATGACGGCGAGGGCGGGATGGCTGTCCAGAATGTGATGCAGCAGGGTCGTGCCGGACCGGGGGAAACCGACGAGGAAGATCGGGCTGCGCCGGCCGTCCGCCGGCGGGCCGGCGGCAAGCCCGGGTGCCGACCGCAGGGCTGCGTCCTCGCGCTCGATCCGCGCCAGCAGCGCCCGGCGGGCCTCCGCCGACCCCGGGTCGAAGTGCGCGGCCAGGGCCTTCGCCTCCTGCAGCAGGGCGAAGGCCTCGTCCGGCCGGTCGAGCCGGTCCAGCAGCCGGCCCCGCTCGAACAGCCACGCGCGGCGGACCGGCGGCGGGATCTCGGGGCGGGGGCCGGCACGCAGCCGCTGCTCCGCCGCCGCCAGCGCCCCCGATCGGATGTCGAGCTTGGCTGCGATGAGCTGCAGCATCGGATGGTCCTGCCGCCGGCGCAGCCCCTGCTCGACGATCTGCCGCGCCTCGTCCAGCCGCTGCTCGCTTTCCAGGAGAACCGCCAGGTTGGCATAGGCGTCGGGTTCGGTGGGGGCGAGACCGATCGCCTTGCGCAGCAGCGTCTCGGCCTCCCGGTTCCGGCCGAGTTCGTAGGCCAGGCTGCCGGCGGCCTCGGCCAGAAGCGGATCGTCGGGTGCGTACTCAAGGGCGCTCCGGTAGGCTGCATCCGCCTCCTCCAGCCGTCCCAGCATCCTGAGGCAGGTCGCCAGGCCATAGCCGGCGCCCGGCGTCGCCGGCTCGGTCTCCCACGCCGTGCGGAAGGCGGCCATCGCCGGCTCCCACCGGCCCAGGCCGGCCAGGATCTCGCCGCCGGCGACGTCCAGCCCGGCGTCGTGGCCCGCTTCCCCCGCGCCGGCCTGGCGCAACAGGCCCAGGCCCTCGTTCGCCCGCCCGGTCGCCGCCAGAAGCCGCGCGAGCAGCACCACGGCCTCGACGTCGGCCGGGTCCTTGGCGACGAGCGCCTGCACCGTCCGTTCGGCCTCGGCCACGCGCCCCTGCCGCGCGAGCTGGCGGCTCTTCGCCAGCCGCTCGGCGCGACGGCGGTCGGACAGGTTCGCCGGCCTCGTCTTGCCCATGTTGACCTCTGTCGTCGTTCGCTCGCAGAAACAGGCTGTCACACAGTCTCCGCGCCGCGACAAGCGCACGGGAAAGACAGGTCGGCGAAAGGATCGCGATCATGGACCTGAGGGTCGAGACCAGGCTGGACGCCGAAGGCCGCAGCACCAGCCGCCTGATCCACGGCGCGGGCAGCCTGCCCTGCGCGATCGGGCGCGGCGGACTGCGGCTGGCGCAGGACAAGCGGGAGGGCGACGGGGCGACGCCGATCGGCCGCTGGCCGCTGCGCCGGCTGCTGTTCCGCCCGGACCGGCTGGCACCCCCCGGGACGGCGCTGCCGTCGGCGGCCATCAGCCCCGACGACGGCTGGTGCGACGACCCCGCCGACCCGCACTACAACCGCCCGGTCAGCCTGCCGTTCGCGGGTAGCCACGAGCGGCTTTGGCGCAGCGACGGGCTCTACGATCTCGTCGTCGTGCTGGGGCACAACGACGATCCGCCCGAACCGGGCCTCGGCAGCGCCATCTTCCTGCACTGCGCCAGCGCCGGCTTTGCGCCCACGGCCGGCTGCGTGGCGGTGGCGCGCGACGCCCTGCTCCAGCTGCTCCCCGATCTGGCGCCCGGCGATCACATCCGCGTATGCCCCGCCGACAGCCGCTGAGCCCGTCGTCGACAGGGCAGCGGGGAGGTGGCTAGACTATCCCGGTGAGGAGCCGTTCCAGCCTGATGTCCAGCCGCGCCGCAGTGCCACACCCCGCCGTCGACGTCCGGCGTCCGGCCGTGCAGCACCTGCCCGTCGTCCTGTCGTCGCCGCACAGCGGCCGACTCTACCCCGAGGCCTTCACCGCCCGCTCCCGGCTGGATCCGTTGACCCTCAGACGCTCCGAGGACAGCTTCGTCGACGATCTCTTCGCCGACGCCTCCGCGCTGGGCGTGCCCCTGGTGAAGGCCCTCTTCCCCCGGGCCTTCGTCGACGTGAACCGGGAGGCCTACGAGCTCGACCCGGAGATGTTCGCCGACCCCCTGCCCGCCTACGCCAACACCCGATCGCTTCGCGTTTCCGCGGGGCTGGGAACCATCGCCCGGGTGGTCGCCAACGGGGCGGAGATCTATCGGGACAAACTGCCGGTGGCGGAGGCGCTGAGCCGCATCGACCAGTGCTATTTCCCCTATCACCGCGCGCTGCAGGACCTGATCTTCGAGACGCGCGGCCGCTTCGGCTACTGCCTGCTGCTGGACTGCCACTCGATGCCGTCCTCGGGCCTCGCCGACGACGCCGCGCCGCGGCCGAGCGACATCGTGCTGGGAGACGGCCACGGCCGCACCTGCGGACGCGCCCTGACCGAAGAGGCGGCCGCCTTCCTGGCTGGCCGCGGCTACCGGGTCGCCCGCAACCGGCCCTACTCGGGCGGCTACATCACCCGCCACTACGGCCGGCCGGGAGACGCGGTCCACGCCCTGCAGATCGAGATCAACAGAAGCCTGTACATGGACGAGGTTCGGATCCGCCCCAAACACGGAATCGGCCCGCTGCGGGCCCATCTGACCGAACTGGTGGCCACGCTCGGCCGGCTGGATCCCGGCGCCCTTCTGCCTCTCGCAGCCGAGTAGCCCCGGCAGAGCCGTCGTCCGGCGTTCGGCCGCGAACAAAAAAAAGGCCGTGCAGAGCACGGCCCAAGTTTAGGGAGGAAACGCCCTAAGAGACGTACGACAGAACAACAGCGGACAACGTTGTTCATGTCGCACTGCACAATTTAGGGATTTGCGGCCGCACCGCAAGGGGAAAAATGAGATAAGCCATTGGTCTGCGGATGAATCCCCCCACCGCCCGGCGAAGCACGCGCGAGGGGCGAACGGGTTTTTTGTTGCATCGCAACCAAGACCGCTCCCCCTGCCCCGCCGATCGGCCGCAGGAGCGCCCTCTCGCAGGCGATGGCGCGGCCTCCGCGGCGCCAGCGGGGACGGTGCGGCGCACTGCGGTGCATCACCAGCGCCACCAGCGATGGAGGCTAGGCGAAGCGGTCGCCGGACGCCTTCTGCTGCAGCAGCTCCCGCATTGCTGCGGCATCCGGTGACCATTGCGCCCAGCGCATGGCGTCCAGGCCCCAGCGATTCTGGTGGCCCACCTCGGCGCCGGCCGCCAGGAGGCGCCGGACCACGGCGCCGGCGCCCATCGCCGCGGCGACCATCAGCGGCGTGTTGCCCGCGTCCGTCACCGCACCAGGGTCGGCCCCCGCATCCAGCAATGCCGCGACCGCAGCGCCGTCGGCACCGGCGGCAGCCCAGTAGAGGGGCGTGGCACCGTAACGGTCGCGCGGGTCGGCCGCCTCACCTCCCGCAAGGGCCGTGCGCAGGCGCTGCAGGTCGCCAAGGGCGACGAGGGCGAAGAGATCCTGTTTCCCACTCGCAGCCTCTCCACTCATCGCGTGCCCTCCCCCTTGCTCATCCCCGGCGTTGTCCACCGGCCGCCGGTCGGCGTACTGTCGCCGGGCCGGAACTGCCGGTAGAGATCACAAGGAAGGATGGCGGAGATCAAGCGGTTTGCGGCGGCCTTTCTGCTCTTCGTCGCCGGCTGCCAGAGCCTCGGCGGCCAGGGTGACGACTGGACAGAGGCCGATGCCCGCGTCGCCCTCGCCGACGTCGTGCGCGAGCAGATCGAGGACATCGGCCGCACCGCCGGCCTCGGACCGGTCGACGAACGGGTGATCGAGGCCGTACGGCGCGTCCCGCGCCACGCCTTCACGCCGGAGTCCCTCCGCTTCGCCGCCTACCTCGACATGCCCCTGCAATGGCGGCCCGACAGTGCCCTCACCCAGCCGAGCCTGATCGGCCTGATGGCACAACTCTGCGCCCCGACCCCGGACGGCCGCCTGCTGATGGTCGGCAGCGGCTCGGGCTACGAGGCGGCGCTCCTCGCCGAGCTGGCGCACGACGTGCGGGTTGTCGAGATCGACGAGGAGGTGGCGCGGGAGGCGGCGGCCCGGCTCGCGAAGCTGGGCTACGGAAACGTCCGCATCGCCGTCGCCGACGGCTACTACGGCTGGCCCGGCGGCGAGACCTTCGAGGCGATCGTGCTGCGCCACGCGGTGGCCCGGCCGCCGCCACCGCTGCTGTGGCAGCTCGCGCCGGGCGGCCGCCTGGTCGCCCCGGTCGGGCTGGGACAGGACCAGCAGTTGACGCTCTACGAGAAACAGGCGGACGGCAGCCTCGTCCGGCGCCCGCTGATCAAGGTGCGCTTCAGCAGGCTGCCGGGCGGCCTGCGCATCTGAGGAGGGGTATCATGACCGATCTGCAGGAACGCTCGCACCTGGAGGTTCTGGAGGGCCTCGTCCCGCTGGCGGGAAAGCGCGTGATCGAGATCGGCTGCGGCGACGGCAGCCTCGCCCGTGCCCTCGCCCGCCGCGGCGCCGCGGTGGTCGCCTCCGACTACGCCGAAAAGCAGGTGCGCCGTGGCCGCGACGGCGACGAGGAGAAGGCGGTGCACTGGCTGGTCACCGGCGGGCAGGCGCTGCCCTTCGCGGACGCCAGCGCCGATGTGGTGGTCTACTTCAACACGCTGCACCACATCCCCCGCGCGGTGATCGACGAGGCGCTGGCCGAGGCGGCCCGGGTGCTGGTGCCCGGCGGGCTGCTCTACGTCGCCGAGCCGGTGGCCGAGGGCGTCTACTTCGAGCTCGCCCGGGTGGTGGAGGACGAGACCGAAGTGCGCGCGCTCGCCTACAACCGCCTCAGCCGGGCCTTCGAGGGCGGCGCCTTCGAGCCTCTGACCGAGACGGGCTATCTCGCCCGGCTGCGCTTTCCCGACAGCAGCGCCTTCTTCAACCGGATGGTGGCGGTCGACCCGGCCCGCCGGCCGCGGCTCGAACAGCTCTGGCCGGACCTGGAGCGCCGCTTCCTGGAAGCCGGAAAGCGTGAGCCGGAGGGTTGGGCCTTCCACCAGCCGATCCGCATAAACCTCGCACGCCGGCCCGCGGCCGCCTGACCTCGATGCGCGCCCTGTCCCGCTTCGCCTGCACGGACGATCCTTCCGGGTTGGTCGGGGAGGCCCTGTCGATGGGCGATGACTTCCCCGGGCCGGCGGAGGATCTCTTCGCCGCCTGGGCGCTGCAGCTCGACGAAGGGGTCGATCCGGCGGCCGCGGCCGGACGCCTGGTCGGGCGCTACGAGCCGACACTGCCCGCCCCCGGCAGCGCCGCCGAGCGGCTGCTGGACCTGTTGCGCGAGGCGGCCGTCCAGCCGCCCGGCCGGCCGCTCAGGCGGGGCGGCCGGCGCGGCCGGCGACCGGCCTGAGCGACGCAACGGAAGCGTCACGGAGCCGCCCGGCTTTCGCTTGACAGGGTACGGGCGACCTAACCATATTCCGCCCACTTCGGCGCCAGCCGGGGTTTCCAGCACGAAGGTTCGGGGCCGTAGCTCAGCTGGGAGAGCGCTACAATGGCATTGTAGAGGTCAGGGGTTCGATCCCCCTCGGCTCCACCAACCCCTCCTCAGATATCGTCAGAACCGCTGTTGCGGCCGCCGCTCACGAGCCGGCGGATCGGCGGCGGATGAACGCCCGCAGCTCCGCCGCGAGCACCGCGACGCCGTCCTGATTGGTGGTCTCGAAGCGCAGGGCCACGATCCCGCGGTCCGGCCGCCGGGTCGGGCGCACCTCCGCCACCGTCACCTTCACCCGCAGCACGTCGCCCGCGCGCACCGGGGCGAGGAAGCGCACGCCCTCCATGCCGGCGCCGGCGACCACGGAGTCGCGGAACAGGCGCAGGTCCTCGAACAGCCGGAAGGTCTGCGACAGGGTGTGCAGGCCGCTCGCCACCAGGCCGCCGAAGTGGGAGGCCTCGGCAGCCACCGGGTCGACGTGGAACGGCTGCGGGTCCCAGCGGCGGGCGAAGGCGATGATCTCCTCCGCCGTCACCTGCTCCGTGCCCGTCGTGAAGCTCTGGCCGACGACCAGGTCGTCGAAGAAGAGCGACGGCCCCATAGCCCCAGCGCCTTCCATGGTTCTTTCCTTCATCGCCAAAAGAACCGCGCCCGGCGGAGGACCGGCCGGCCGCGGCTTTCCCATGGACGGGCGAGGTGGCACGGCGGCCGTCGGGGGTCAACGCCGCCCGCCGCGGGGCTGCCGTGCGTGGGGACAGGACGCCTGTCAGGCCGAGAAGTGCATCCGCCGCAACAGATGCCAGACCGGCAGGGCGGTGAGGCCGCCGACGACGCCGGCGGCATAGGACGGCAGGGTCAGCCCGAGCAGCCAGGCGACGAGCACACCCGCCAGCCAGCCGGCGAGCAGCATGGCGCCCACCGTGATCGCCAGGCGCATCCAGAAGTCGATCCGGCGCATCGCCACCCCCGCTCGCTCGTCCCGCCACGCCTTTCGAGGCGACGAAGCCACTATACGTGAACCCCCGACCGCGCAAAGATCGCAGGCGACGAGAGCGGCCGAGGGCCGCCGGAGCCGGACCCCACGACCGATGATGCGACGACTGTTTCCCGCCTTCTCGAAGAGCGGGGCGGCTGCCCCTCTGCTCTGCGCGCTGGTCGCCGTGCTGTTCGCGGCGACGGCGGTCGCGGCCGCCGCGGACCTGCCGCCGAAGGAGCTCACCGACGCCGAGGAGGCGGAGCTGCAGGCGATGGCCCTGCCGTTGCCACAGCCCTGGTTCGGCGACTTCGACGGCATGCGGGAGCGGCGGCTGGTCCGCATCCTGGTGCCCTTCAGCCGGACGCTGTTCTTCATCGACCGCGGCCGGCAGCTCGGCATCGCCCACGACATGGGCGCGGCCTTCGAGGAGCAGCTCAACCGCAAGCACGGCTCCAAGACCCTGAAGATCCGTGTCGCCTTCATCCCGGTGCCGAACGACCGCCTGCTGTCCGATCTGCAGGCAGGACTGGGCGACATCGCGGCGGGCGAGCTGACGATCACCCCGAGCCGGCTGGAGAAGGTCGACTTCTCGGCCCCCCTGGCGTCGAACGTCGCCGAACTCGTGGTCGCGGGCCCGGCCTCGCCCCCGCTGGACGGGCTGGACGACCTGGCGGGCAAGACCGTGCACGTGCGCGCGTCCAGCAGCTACCACGAGCACCTGGCGGCGCTCAGCGGCGAGTTCGTCGCCCGCGGGCTGCCGCCGATCGACCTGCAGGCCGCGGAGGAGGATCTCGACGACGTCGACCTGATGGAGATGGTGGGCGCGGGCCTGCTGCCGCTCACGGTGGTCGACGGCCCCGTGGCCCTCTTCTGGGAAGACATCGTCCCCGACCTGAAGGTCCGCGAGGATCTCGCGGTCCACAGGGGCGGCGACATCGCCTGGGCCATCCGCAAGGACAGCCCGCAGCTGAAGGCGGAGGTGGACGCCTTCGCCAAGACCCACCGGATCGGCACCGCCTTCGGCAACATCGTGCTGAAGCGCTACCTGAAGGAGAAGACCTATCTCCATCGGGCGCAGGCGCCCGAGGCCGCGGCCCGGTTCGAGAGGCTGATCGACCTGTTCCGGCAGTACGCCGGCAGCTACAGCTTCGACCACCTGATGATCCTCGCCCAGGGCTACCAGGAGTCCCAACTCGACCAGTCCCGCCGCAGCCCCCGCGGGGCGGTCGGCATCATGCAGCTGCTGCCGAGCACGGCCGCCGATCCCGCCGTCGGCATCAAAGGGGTCGAGACCAGCGCCGAGCGGAACATCCAGGCGGGCGTGAAGTACCTGGCCCTGCTGCGCGATACCTACCTCGACGACGCCGCGATCGACGACAAGAACCGCACCCTGATGAGCTTCGCCGCCTATAACGCGGGCCCGGGCAACCTTAGGAAATTCCGCCGGTTCGCGGCGGAGAACGGGCTAGACCCGAATGTCTGGTTCTACAACGTGGAGGTCGCCGCGGCGCGCATCGTCGGGCGCGAGACCGTCCAGTACGTGAGCAACATCTACAAATACTACGTCGCCTACCGGCTGGTGCGCGAGAGGGAGCTTCGGCGGCAGCAGCTGCGGTCGGTCGACTGAAGGGATCCCCGCGCATCACCTCGGCGCAAGCCTGTCCCTCGTCGGCATGGAATGGATGCCGCCCCTGCCCGTTCCCATCTGAGGGGCTGACCGCCGCCAGACCCTGGCCCAGACGACCCGCAGCCAAGACGACCCGCACGAGGAGAGACCGGCATGAAGAACCCAGATCCGCGCGCCTGGATGTGGGCCGACGCCGTCGAGATGCTGAACCGCGCCGAGCGGATGCAGCGCCAGTTCGTCCGCCCCAGCCCCGGCCGCCCCGCCTGCTGGGAGCCGCCGGTGGACATGCTGGAAACCGACCACGAGGTGCTGGTGCTGGCCGCCCTGCCCGGCGTCGACCCGGCACGGATCCGCGTGGTGATCACCGACGGCACGCTGCACATATCCGGTCAGCGCCAGCTGCCCCCTGAGCTGCACAGCGCCACGATCCACCGCCTGGAGCTGCCACAGGGCCGCTTCGAACGGCAGATCCCCCTCCCCCCGGGCCGCTACGAAGTGGTCCCGCCGAAGGCCGCCAACGGCTGCCTGCTGGTCGTCCTGCGCAAGGTCGCCTGAAGAAGGTCCGCCTCATGACCCAGATCCCCACCCCCCGCTTCGCCGCCGAAGCCGGCGCCGGCGCCGCCGCCACGACCGAGACGCGTCCCGAGGCTCCCGCCAACGAGATGATCATCCTGCCCGTGCGCAACTTCGTGCTGTTCCCGGGCGTCGTCATGCCGCTGACCATCGGCCGGCCGGTCTCCATCGCCGCCGCCCAGCAGGCCGTGCGCGAGGGCCGACCGATCGGCATCCTGATGCAGCGCGACCCGGAGGTGCCGGACCCCACGCCGACGGACCTGCACCGGATGGGCGTTGTGGCCAACGTCCTGCGGTACGTGACCGCGCCCGACGGCAGCAACCACCTGGTCTGCCAGGGCGAGCAGCGTTTCCGGGTCGAGAGCTTCCTGCGGCACCGGCCGTACATGACGGCGCTGGTCGAGCGGATCGAAGAGCCGGACGTGCAGAGCCCGGACATCCAGGCGCGCTTCCTGCACCTGCAGGGCCAGGCCGTCGAAGCGCTGCAGCTGCTGCCCCAGGCGCCGGCCGAGCTGCTGCAGGCGGTGCGCGGCGCCCCCAACGCCAGCGCCCTGACCGATCTGGTCGCCGCCTACACGGACGTCGGCCCGGCCGAGCGCCAGGAAATCCTCGAGACCGTCGATCTCGCCGCCCGCATGGACCGGGTCTCTCGGATCCTCGCCCAGCGGATCGAGGTCCTGCGCCTGTCCCAGGAGATCGGCCAGCAGACCAAGGCGAGCCTCGACGAGCGCCAGCGCGAGGCGCTGCTGCGCGAGCAACTCGCGACCATCCAGAAGCAGCTCGGCGAAGGCGACGGCAAGGCGGAAGAGATCGCCGAGCTGCGCCGGCAGGTCGCCGAGGCGAAGATGCCGGAAGACGTCGAGAAGGCGGCGCTGAAGGAGCTGGCGCGGCTGGAGCGCATGCCGGACGCCTCCATGGAGTACGGCATGAGCCGCACCTACGTGGAGTGGCTGACCGAACTGCCCTGGGCCCTGCCGGACGAGGCGCCGATCGACATCGCCGAGGCGCGGCGAATCCTCGACGAGGACCACTTCGGCCTCGACAAGATCAAGCAGCGGATCGTCGAGTACCTCGCGGTGCGCAAGCTGGCGCCCCAGGGCAAGGCGCCGATCCTCTGCTTCGTCGGTCCCCCGGGGGTCGGCAAGACCTCTCTGGGTCAGTCGGTGGCCCGGGCGATGGGCCGCGCCTTCGTGCGGGTCAGCCTCGGCGGCGTCCACGACGAAGCGGAGATCCGCGGCCACCGGCGCACCTACGTGGGCGCCCTGCCGGGCAACATCATCCAGGCCATCCGCAAGGCCGGCTCGCGCACCTGCGTGATGATGCTGGACGAGATCGACAAGATGGGCCGCGGCGTCCAGGGCGATCCCTCGGCCGCGATGCTGGAGGTACTCGACCCGGAGCAGAACAACTCCTTTCGCGACAACTATCTCGGTGTGCCCTTCGACCTCTCCCGGGTCGTGTTCATCGCCACCGCCAACATGCTGGAGACGATCCCCAGCCCCTTGCGCGACCGCATGGAGATCATCAGCCTCGCCGGCTACACCGACGTGGAGAAGCTGCAGATCGCCCGGCGCTACCTGGTCCGCCGGCAGCTCGACGCCAACGGCCTGCGCCCCGAACAGGCGGAGATCACCGACGAGAGCCTGATGGCGATCATCCGCAGCTATACGCGCGAGGCGGGCGTGCGCAACCTGGAGCGGGAGATCGGCCACGCCTTCCGGCGCGTGGCTGTCGACATCGCCGAGGGCAAGACGGAGCATCGCCGGATCGAGGCCGCCGACCTGCCGGACCTCCTGGGGCCGCCGCGTTTCGAGGACGAGGTCGCGATGCGGGTGAGCACCCCAGGGGTGGCCACCGGGCTGGCCTGGACGCCGGTGGGCGGCGACATCCTCTTCATCGAGGCGACGCGCACGCCCGGCCGGGGCAACCTGCTGCTGACCGGCCAGCTTGGCGACGTCATGCGGGAAAGCGCGCAGGCCGCCCTCAGCCTGGTGAAGAGCCGCGCCTCCGATCTGGGCATCGACCTCGGCACCCTGGAGAAGAGCGACATCCACGTCCACGTCCCGGCCGGCGCCACCCCGAAGGACGGCCCGAGTGCGGGCGTCGCCATGGTGATGGCCCTGGTGTCGATCCTGTCCGGCCGACGGGTGCGTTCGGATACGGCGATGACCGGCGAGATCAGCCTGCGCGGGCTCGTGCTGCCGGTCGGCGGCATCAAGGAGAAGGTGACGGCAGCGGCCCGGGCCGGGCTGGCGCGGGTGATGCTGCCGGCGCGCAACAAGCGCGACTACGACGACATCCCGGAGGATGCCCGCCAGAAGCTCGAGTTCGTCTGGCTGGAAAAGGTGGACGACGCCATCGCGGCCGCCCTCGAACCGGCGGAATGAAGAGAAGGCCGCCCCCGGCGGCCCTCTCTCCGCTCCCAGGCTGGCAGGTCACTGCGGCTCGATGCCGGCCGCCGTGATGAGGCCGCGCCAGCGGTCGATCTCAGTGCGCGTGTAGTCGGCCAGTTCGGCCGCCGAGGTCGGCGACACGTCGAAGCCGAGCTGAGCCAGCCGCGCCTTGACCGCCGGCATGGCGAGCACCTCCGTGACGGCCGCGTTGAGCTTCTCGACGATCGGCTCGGGCGTACCTGCCGGGGCATAGAAGCCCATCCAGGAGCTGATGTCGTAGCCCTTCAGGCCCGCTTCGTTCAGGGACACGAGGTCGGGCATGATCGAGCTTCGCTCGGCCGTCGTGACCGCCAGCGGGCGCAGCGAGCCGGCTTCGATGTGCGCCTTGCCCGAGGGGATGTCGATGAAGATCATCGAGACGCGGCCGCCAAGCACATCGGTCACGGCGGGCGTCGTTCCCTTGTAGGCGACCCCCAGGGTGTCGACACCCGCGGTGTGGTTGAAGCTGTTGCCGGCCACGATCGTCGTCGCCTGCCAGTGGGCGTAGGTCAGCTCACCGGGGTGCGCCTTGGCGTAGTCCACGAGTTCCTGCACGGTCTGCGCCGGCACGTCCTTGCCGACCGCCAGGATGAAGGGGAAGTAGCCGATGCGTGCGATCGGCGCGAAGTCCGCGACGGGGTCGTAGGTAAGCTGCCGCATCAGGCTGGGGTTGGCGGCGTGGGTGGTGCTGGTGGTCATCAGCAGCGTGTAGCCGTCGGCCTCCGCGCGGGCCACGGCCGAGGCGCCGAGCGCGCCGTTGGCGCCACCCCGGTTCTCGATGATCACCCGCTGCCCCAGCTTCTCGCCCATCGGGTCGGCGATGACGCGTGCGACCGTGTCGGTGCCCCCACCGGCCCCGAAGGGCACCACCACGGTGATCGGCCTATCCGGATAGTCGGCCTGGGCCGTACCGGCGACGGCGACCGCCATCGCCACGGCCAGGGCCGCGACTGCTGTTCTCATGACGCTTCTCCCTTACTCTGTTCTGCTTGACCTGCAGCGTCAGTTCTTCGGCTTCTCGAGCATGCTTTCGTAGGAGTACTTCTTGTCGACGCTGAGGATGTCCATGCCGGCCTTGAGGTCGGCGATCATCTGGTCTTCCTTCTGCTTGATCTGCTCCGCCTTGGCGAGGACGGCGTCGATATGTTCCTGCGGTACGAAGACGACGCCGCTGCGGTTGCCGATCACGACGTCTCCGGGGCGGACCTGGATGCCGCCCACCTCGATCATCTCGTTGGTCGACTGCTCGATGGTCCGCCCGCGCGCAGTCACCACCACCGGCGCCCGGGCGTAGACCGCGAAGCCCAGATCAACGCAGGCGTCAAGGTCGCGGCAGGCGCCGTCGGCGACGACCCCCGCGATCCCCTTGAGCTTCGCAGCGGTCGCGACGATCTCGCCCCAGCAGTTGGTGTCCAGACGGCCGCCGTTGTCGATCACGACCACGTCGCCCTTCTTGGCCACATGGATCGCCTGGATGCAGGCATGGCGGTCGGTCTTGGTCACGCCGGCAGCCACCAGCTTCACCGTCACGGCCTGGCCGACGATGCTGGGCGCGCCCTCGAAGGCGGGGCCGATCCCGTGGGGGGAGCCGCGCAGCCCGAGGGCGTCGAGGGCATCGGAAATGCAGGTGGTGTCGAGGGCCTCGAAACGGGTGCGGTACCGGCTGTCGAACTCTTCCACGAAATCCTCCGCTCAGGGACGCTTCCTGTCGGCCCCACTCTTGGCGGGGCGTCCCCGGCGGGCCAATAAATTCGCCCGATAGCAGTTATGGACCACCGGCCGGTCTGGAGCGGCGGGCGCCGCTCCAGACGATCCAGCCGAGCATGGCGGCGCTGGCCAGCAGCAGGCCCGCCGCCACCGGCTGCGCCAGGACCTGCAGGAAGTCGCCGCGCGCCAGCACCATGGCGCGGCGGAAGTTCTCCTCCACCATCGGGCCCAGGATGAAGCCGATCAGCAGGGGCGCCGGCTCGAACTCCAGCAGGCGCATCCCGTAGCCCACCAGGCCGAAGAACAGCACCAGCCAGATGTCGAAGACGTTGCTGTTGACGCTGTAGATGCCCATGCAGATCAGCGCCAGGATGCCGGGATAGAGGTACTTGTACGGGATGCTGAGCAGCCGCACCCATAAGCCGATCAGCGGCACGTTCAGCACCAGCAGCAGAAGGTTGCCGATCCAGAAGGAGGCGATGAGGCCCCAGAAGAGCTCGGGATGGTCGAGGACCAGTCGCGGGCCGGGCGACACGCCATGGACCAGGAGGGCGCCGAGGATGATAGCCATGGTCGCGCTGCCGGGTATCCCGAGCGACAGGGTCGGAATGAAGGACGTCTGCACCGAAGCGTTGTTCGACGCCTCCGGCGCGACGACGCCTTCCAGCGCACCCTTGCCGAAGCGGCCGGGGTCACGGGCCACGCGCTTCTCCGTCGCATAGGCGAGGAAGGAGGCGATCGAGGGCCCCACCCCCGGCAGCGCGCCCAGGAAGCTGCCCACGGCGGTGCCGCGGATCGCCGGCAGCAGGAACAGCCGCGTCTCCTCCCGGGTCGGCGCCATCTCCCGCAGCCTGATGCGGCCGGAGATCATCGCGCCCTGCTGGCTGCGCACCGAGGCGATGATCTCGGAGACACCGAAGAGGCCGACCGCCAGGACCACCAGGCTGACGCCGTCCCACAGCTCGACGAGACCGAAGGTGAAGCGCGGGATGCCGGTGTTGATGTCGGTGCCGATGCAGCCGAGCAGCAGGCCGAGGATCACCATGCCCAGCCCCTTGAGCGGCGGCCCCTGAGAGATCGTGCCGGCGGTGATCAGGCCGAAGATCATGGCGGCGAAGTACTCGGCCGCCCCGAAGGACAGCGCCACCGACATGAGCGGCGGCGTGAGGAAGATGAGCAGCAGGATGCCGGCGATGCCGCCGAAGAAGGAGGCGAGCGCCGAGAACAGCAGGGCCACGCCCGCCCGTCCCCGCCGCGCCAGGGGATGGCCGTCCAGACAGACCACGGCGCTGGAGGCGGTGCCCGGCAGATTGAGCAGGATGGAGGCCACCGACCCGCCGTACTCGGCGCCGTAGTAGACGCCCGAGAGCATCACCAGCCCGGCCATGGGCTCCAGATAGAAGGTGATCGGCAGCAGCAGGGACACGGCCGCCAGGGCGCCCACGCCGGGGAGGACGCCGACGAAGGTGCCGAGGAAGACGCCGAGGAAGCAGTAGACGAGGTTTTCCGCCGCGACCGCGACAGGAAAGCCGATCGTGAAGAGATCCATCAGCCGAGGCCGCGCACCAGTGGCACGGCGAGGCCGAGGCCGACCGAGAACACCAGCCAGATGCCGAGACAGAGAAGGAGCGACAGGATCGCGATCTCCAACAGAGAGGTCCGCCGGTCCCCCAGGGCGGAGAGGACAACCGCCGCGACCACGGCCGGCGCGAGGCCGAAGCGGCCGATCGTCAGGCCGAAGGCGAGCAGGCCCGCCGAGATCGCAAGGGTCCCGCGCCAGTCCATGCCCTGTATCCGACCGCCGCGGCCGAGGGCCTGCACAACGATGCCGGCCGCCACCAGACAGGCGGCCAAGCCCGCCACGAGGGGGAAGAAGCCCGGCTCCATGTGCGTGAACGAGCCGATGCCGAGATCGAAGGAGCCGATCACGAAGATCAGCCCGACGAGCCCCAGCACGCCGCCGCCCACGATGTCCCTCAGGTCGCCCTTCGCCATCCGCCGCTTCCTCCCCGGCCCCGGTTGCGGAGCCATGTCCCCTTCAGGAGGATGCGGATCTTTCCGTCACCCCCCGCACACCGTCGCTCTCACCGCCCCGACCGGTTCCCGGTCAGCGGGGAGTCTGCAGCGAGTGATAGCCCAGCGCCTGCCGTGCCTCCCGCAGGGTCATCCCCGAACGGACCCGGGCGACGATCTCGCTCTCCGCAGCCGCGATCTCCCGCCCGGCTTCCAGGATCCTCTCCGCCTGGGCCGCAGGTATGACGAGCACGCCCGAGTCGTCCCCGAACAGCAGATCGCCGGGCCGCACCAGCACGTCGGAGAGGACCACCGGAACCTCGACCGCATCGACCTTCGTCCGGCCCTTTCCGGTCAGCATGTAGGCGCCGCGGCTGAAGATCGGGTAGTCGGCTTCGCGGATGCCCGGCACGTCCCGGCAGACGCCGTCGATGACGGTCGCCTCGACGCCGCGCGCCTTGGCGGAAATCGCCATGATGTCGCCCCAAACCGTGGAATCGGTCCGGCCGCGGTTGTCCACGGCGACGACCCAACCGGCTGGGACGTCGTCCAGAAAGTCCCCGGCAGGATCGGTTATCGCGTCGACGGTCGTGAAGCGGACGGTGAAGGCCGGGCCGCAGACCACCTTCCCCGGCAGGATCGGCCTGATTCCCGAAAGGCCGCCGGGCGGCAGCTTCAGCCGGTCCATGGCGTCCGACAGCGTGGTGGTGTCGAGCTTCTTCAGTTCTTCGATGAGCGTGTGCGTGCTCGGCGACGGTGCGTTCACGTGAGACCTCGGTGCTGCCGCGGGAATGGCGGCGGCCGTGGCCGCCGGACGCCAAGCCTAGCGGTCGGCCCGGACTGGCGGTAAGCAATCCTCGCTATATCCGTTATAGCCGGACCCCAGGCGCCGCACCTCGGGGGCCGCACCCCGGGCGCCGTGCCGCGTCGGGCAGCCACTTTCCGGGCATTTCTGTTATAGCGGCCGGACTGATTGTCCGGCACAGCCGCCACGGCGATCATCGCCCGCGTTCGCTGCTGCTTGCGCGCTCCCTCTTCCAGAGACGATGCAATGGTCGACGCCGAGACGCTGGTTTCCCTGGGCACTTCCACGCTCTACGAAGCATCAGGCCTTAGGACGGCGCTCGACCCCGCCATCCGGCCGGTATGGGCCGGTGCGGCAATGGCCGGCCCGGCCTATCCTCTGGCCTGCCCGCCGAACGACAACCTGGCGATCCACTACGCGCTGGAACGGGCCCCTGCCGGATCGATCCTGGTGGTCGACGCCCAGGGCCATCTGGGCGGCTTCTGGGGCGAGGTCCTGACGGTCGCGGCCGAAGCCCGCGGCGTCGTCGGGCTGGTGATCGACGGCGCGGTGCGGGACGTCGCCGCGCTGCGGCAGCGGGTGTTCCCCGTCTTCTCACGCGGTGTCTGCATGCGCGGAACGGTCAAGGGTGCGGCCCCGGTGGTCGGTGGACCGATCGTCGTCGGCGGCGTGGCGGTAGCGCCGGGCGATACCATCGTCGCCGACGACGACGGCGTGCTCGCCCTCCCTGCAGCCGCTGTCGAGAAGACCGTGGCGCAGGCCCGTGCGCGGGCTGACAAGGAAGCGGCGATGATGGAGCGGCTGCGCAACGGCGAGACGACGGTCTCGATCCTCGGACTCAGCCGGTTGCCAAGCTGACCTGCGCCGCCCCCCGGACCCGATCGCAGGGCGCGCCGAAGGTCGTACGCAGGGTGAGCGCCTCCTCGCACAGCAGTTGCTCGACCGCCTGGACCCGCGGCAGGGGCGGTCGGTTGCCCGGGGTGGCCACCAGCAGTTCGCGGCGGATGACGGGGGAGACGACCTCCTCTGCCCCGAAGCGTCCCTCCTCCACCTCCCGCCGGATGACCGTGAAGGGCAGCACCGTGAAGCCGGCGCCCAGCGCCACCAACTCCTTCATCACCGCCACCGAATCGACCTCGAACCGAGGCCGCACGGTCAGGCCCTGCTCGGCACAAGCCGCCTCCAGCAACATCCTGATGCCGTGCGGCGGCCGCGCCAGGACCAGCGGCAGCGCAACCACCTCCGGCAGCGGCCGTCCCTCCGGGCGCGCCACCGGGGCATCCGCAGGGCCGACGAGAAAGAGCTTCTCCGACAGCAGGCGCACCAGACGCAGACTGCGGCTCACCGGCGCCGCCCCATTGACCACCGCAAGATCGATCTGCCCGGCGATCAGCCACTCCTCCAGCGCCGCGATGCTGGAACTCTCGATCACCTTCACCGAGAGGCCAGGGTAGCGGTCGCGGCAGGCCATCAGGGTCTGCGGCACCAGGACTGTCCCCACCGACGGCGGGACCCCGATGGTGACCTCCCCCTCGATCGCCTTGCCTCGCGCGACGATGGCTTCCTTGATCTCGTCCAGCTCCCGGAACAGCTTGATCGAACGGTCGAACAGGTCCCGCCCTGCGTCGGTAAGGCGGGCGCCGCGGCCGTCCCGGTAGAGAAGCTGGACCCCCAGCTCTTCCTCCAGAAGGCGGACCTGCCGGCTGAGCGCTGGTTGTGTCACCCGCAGGTGCACGGAGGCCCTGCTGAAACTGCCCATCTCGGCGACCTGCCAGAAGTAGCGCAGCTGGTTGAGTTGCATCGCGAACGGCGTTCCCTCGTCTCCGGCCTGCCGGCCGGCTTTTCTTTGGAGGAAACTATAGGGCCGCGGCGAACAGCGCCCAAGGCGAACCGAGCGTTCAGGCCTCAGGAGCGCCGCATCGCCTCGCAGCGGGCGATGGACCTTTCCGCCTCCTCGATCCGGTCGGCGATCGCCGCGCGGTCGGCCGGGTCGTCGATCCGCCGCCGGGCCCCCGCCGCCACGATCTCCAGCTCGCGGCGCAGCGCCTCCCACTGCTCGGGGATGCGCGCATGCTCGGCCGTCCGGGAGATCGCCTGCAGCAGGTAGAGCACGATGACCGGCTTGTCCCCGCCGTTCTGGCGGATTTGACCGAAGGCGGCCGTCAGCATGCCCGCGTAGGTCGGGGCGGGCGTCAGCAGCCGCACGCGGCCGTCGTCGTCGCGGTACTCGCCGGTGGGCAGCTTGCGCCGCATGAGGCGGGCGAGCGAGGCCGAAAGACGGTTGAGCACCGAGACGGCGGTGTAGGGATCGTTGATCCCGGGGGAGAGCGCCCGCACGGCGATCTCCACCTGATGTCGAATGGCGAAGTCCGGGTCCTGGGTCGGCGTCCGGTGGGCGCCGATCACGATCGACCGGCGAATCTGCGCGGCGAGGCGGTCGTCGAGGCGGGTCGCCGGTCGCACGCCGATGCTGTGGCCACCTTCGAGCACGTAGTCGCCTGCCCGGAAGCGGAGCTGCACCTGCACGTCGGCGGCTCTGGCCACCTCCAGCAACCGGCCGATCTCGATCGCCTGGACGTAACCGGCCGTCTCCGGCCCAAGCAGAGCGACGCCCTCCTCCGGCAGGTCGGCATCGGAACGCCGCGGCGGGTCCGGCTTCTCCGGGTCGAGAGGCGGCAGGGCCGCCAGCAGATCGTCGAGTTCCTTGCCGACCCGCTCGATCACCGTCTCGGATACGATGGAGCGGGCCAGCACGTGCAGGTGCAGCACGAGGAAGGCGACGCTGACGATGGCGAGCGCGATCGCCACCGTGACGGTGACGGAGGGAAGGGACTGGTCCTCGCTCCGCCGCGCCACGATCGTCAGAGCCAGCAGGCAGTAGACGATCGTCATGACGAAGGTGCCGAGGACGAACTGAGTCTGCCGGCTGGCCATGAAGTTGCGGATGAGCCGCGGGCCGAACTGGCTGGCCGCCAGGGTCAGCACCACCATGGTGATGGAGAAGACCAGGCTGGCCATGGTGATCATCGACGACAGCACGGTCGACAGGATGTCCCGGGCGTCGCCGCGGTTGCCGACATAGAGCGGCCAGGGCGCCTCGGTGCCCAGCAGGTCGACCAGCCGCCCCTCCACGGCCAGCGACAGCCAGAGGGCTCCGAGCGCCGCCAGCCCCATCACCGCCGGCACGAACCAGAAGGAGGTGCGCAGGTAATCCCAATGGGTGCGCAGCCTCTGGACGGCGTAGAGGGCGCCGCTGCGTTTCACGAGAGCCGCCTCCGCAGCCAGGTTGTAGGGCCGGGACGACGAGACATCACTTCGCGACCGTTCATCCGCCCCTCTCGCTGGTTCGATCCACCCCCTCGGCGGACCGTCAACGGGCCGAGCTTAGGCCGCCGTCTCGGCGCCTTGGAAGACGCACGATCGGCTTGGCCACCCGTCCGGCGGAAATCGGACGGGCGGACCTGCTTTCGCAGGCTTCAACCCCCGAGGAGAAGGCCGGTGTACATGGGCAGGTGCAGCCCTGCGCGCGCCAGCCAGATGAAGGCGGCGCCCGCCACGGCCATGGTGCCGCAGACCCAGAGGGAGCTCCTGGCGACCAGCAGGGTATAGAGGCCGACCACCAGCGGCAGCCCAACCTGAAACCCGAGCAGGAGGACGGCCAGGAAGAAGCCGACCGTCCAGCCCAGGGCGACGACCTGTCGACGCCCGTCCCCCTCGGGCGCCGGCTCCGGGCCGGGGCCCCGCCGCCCCAGCAGCAGGACGCCCCCCGCCAGGAGCGAGAGCCCCAGGCCGAGACCGCAGATGAGACGCGGGAAGGCCGCCGCCGCCGCCGGCCACTGCAGCGTCATCAGCAGAGCCCCCCCGAAGACGACGGCGGCACCCGCCACCAGTCCCACATCGATGCCCCTGCCCGCGCTCACCGACGCACCCGCCTGACCAGGCCGGCCCCCAGCACCGCGACCATCAGGGCGATCACCAAGAGCGGAACCGGGCGCAACAGGAAGGAGGAGCCATAGCTCGCCAGAGCGATGAACAGGTTGTTCTCGACCAGCGGCCCGAGAATGAAGCCGACGAGCAGCGGCACCCGCGGCCAGCCGCTGCGCAACATCAGCCAGCCCAGCAACCCGAGGGCCAGCGTCACCGCCAGGGAACGGATATCGGGAAGACCGACGTAGGCACCGAAGAGCACGAAGAAGAGGATCACCGGAATCAGCAGTTCCGCCCGCAGGGTGGCGATCGCGGCGGTGCGGCTGGCGATGGCGATGCAGGCGGCGGTCGCCCCGATGTTGGCGATCACCATGACGAAGACCATCGAATAGGTGAGCGGCAGATGCTCGCCGAACATCGGCGCCCCCGGGGTCACGCCGAGGATCAGGAAGGCCGACAGGAGCAGCGCCGTGGTCGCCCCGCCCGGTATGCCGAACGCCAGGAGCGGTACCAGCTCACCGACCGCCGACGCGTTGTTCGCGCTCTCCGGCGCGATCACCCCGCGCACGTCGCCCTGACCGAACCCGCCCCTGTCCTCCCGCCGCGCCGTTCCCACGGCGAAGGCGTAGGCGTAGAAGGCAGCGGCCGTACCGCCGAGGCCGGGCAATGCGCCGATCGCCGTGCCGATCGCAGCACCCGCGAGGGTCAGCCAGCGGTGGCGGACGACGGCGCGGACGCCCTCTCTCAGGCCGCGGCCGACCCGGATGGCGCCATCCGCCGCGATCTGCCCGCGGGCGGCCAGGCTGATGACCTCCGGCAGGGCGAACAGGCCCATGACCAGCGGAATGAGACCGATGCCCTCGTAGAGGAACGGGCTGCCGAAGGTGTAGCGGTAGTGCCCGTACTGCGGATCCTGGCCGATCGTCCCGAGCAGCAGGCCGAACAGGCAGGCGACAAGGCCGCGCAGCACGTGACCGCCGCTCAGCGTACTGACCGAGAAGAGGCCGAGCACCACCAGCATCAGGCGCTCGGGCGTCGCCATCGCCAGCGCGAGCGGCCGCAGCAGAGGCAGCAGCACGAGCAGGATCAGCGCCGCGACCACGCCGCCCACCGCCGAGGCGCAGAAGGAGGCGACCAGTCCCTTGGCCGCCTCACCCTTCTTGGCCATGGGGTAGCCGTCGATCACCGTGGCGGCGGCGGTCGGACTGCCCGGCACGTTGAAGTAGAAGGCCGGAAAGGTGTTCGAGGTCTGCACGGCCGCCGTCAGCGACAAGAGGACGGCGAAAGCCACGAACGGATCCATGCCCCAGAGGAAGGGCAGGACGAGCACGATGGCCAATACGCCGTGCAGACCCGGCACCGCACCGAACACCAGCCCGATGACCAGACCGACCGCCATTCCGCCGAACACCTGCGGCGTGAAGGTAGCGGCCAGCCCGAGACCGGCGCTATGCCAATCCATGATGACCTTACGCGGGCGACGTGGTGCGAGGGGCTAGTTCAGCAGTTCCTTGAGCCGCTGCTTCACGTCCGCCGGCAGCGCCGACACCGACTTCACGATGGCCTCGGTCTGCTGGGGTCCCACCGGGGCCGGCTGGAAACCCGCCTTGGTGACCGCCTCGATGAACTGCGGGTCGGCCAGCATGGCGCTGAAGCCCTTTCGCAGCGCCTCGAGACGCTCAGGAGGGGTGTTCGGCGCCGCCGCGAAGACGCGCGAGATCTCGATCACCCCATTGACCGCGTCGAGGGCCGCGATGTCCACCGGGTCCGTCAGGCTGTCGCGCAGCTTCGGCAGGGCCGCCACCCTGTCGCGCAGTTCGGCCGGCGGCGGGGAACCGCCGAAGTTCATCAGCATCTTGATGGAGCCGTCGCGATACATCTCGCTCATCAGGGACTGGGCCAGCAGGATCTCCGAACTCCCGACGACACCGTCGATCTCACCCTGACGCAGCGCCAGGAAGATCGGGTTGCCGCCCTGGAAGCCGGGGACGACCCGGACGTTCAGCGGCCCCATGCCGGCGAGGATCTTGGTGGTCTCGTAGATCAGGCCGCCCGGCGCGTTGACGCCCATCTTGATCGGCGTCTTGTCGGCGATCAGGGCGTCCACGCCCTTGTCCGCCAGCTCCGACTTGACGATGACAACGTAGGAGGCGCCGGCGACGGCGCCGAGCCAGTCGAACTTGGCATAGTCGACGTCACCGGTCTCCTCGAGCGCGCTCTGGAGGATGCCCATCGACGGCCGGTGCATCAGGGTGAGCCCGTTCGGCTCCGCGCTGAACACGGAGCGGGTGCCGATGATGCCCCCGCCGCCGGACCTGTTCTCGACGATGATCGTCGGCTCGCCGGGAACGAAGCGGGGCAGATACTCGGCGACCATGCGCGCCAGGCCGTCGAACGTGCCGCCGGCCGGAAAGGGCACCACAAGGGTCACGGTCTCGCCGGCGTAGGCTCCCTCCGCGGCCGCCGCAGGCGCCGGCCCGCTCAGCCCGACGGCCGCAGCGCTCAGCCAGAGCCCTCCGAACAGCGCCAGAGAACGACGTGATATCCTGTCCTGAAAGGTCATCTCGATTCCTCCCCTTCGTTCTTTCGCGTTCATTGATCAGGCTCCCGCCTCTTCCCTGCTGGCCGCCATGTGCTGCACGGCCAGGTGGCTGAAGGTGAGCGCCGCTTCGAGGCCCAGGCCCGACTGGTAGCCCACGCCCATCTCCGTGTGGGACGAGGCGTTGCCGCTGGCATAGAGACCGGGAATGACGCTGCGACGCAGGTGAAGCACGCGCCCGTGCACATCGGTCTCCAGCCCGGCGGATGCCGGTGAGCTGGGCCGCAATTCGATGCCGTAGAAGGGGGGCCGGGCCAGGTTGCCGAGCCGCTCGTTGGCCCCTCTCGTCTCCGTCTCGTCCAGGCGCCAGCCCTCGGTGCCCCGTCCGAAATCGCTGTCGACGCCGGCGGCGACGAAGCCGTTGAAACGCTCGACCGTCTCGCTCAGGCCGGACGGGTCGACGCCGAGCTTCCGGGCCAGGTCCCCGGGACTGTCGGCCCGCACGACCCAGTCCGGCAGGTCCTGACCGGCCGGAAGGCCCGCGAAGGAGAACCTGTCGACGAACTGCTGATCGAAGATCAGGTAGGCCGGCAGGTTGGTGTAGGAATGGGCGACGCCGTCATAGTGCCGGACGGAAGCCGCCACCGACTGGAAATAGGCTTCGTTGGCGAAGCGTCTGCCGAAGCGGTTGACCACCATGGTGTGCGGGCTGCACAGCTCGACGATGCTGGCGAGGCGGAACTCCGGGTCCCTGCCCCGCTCCGCCGGGGGGATGCAGAATCCCAGATGCAGCCGAAAGGTCTGGTGGATGCGATGCACCGAGGCGCCCTGTTCGGCGGCCATGATCAGGCCGTCGCCGGTCAGGGTGCTCGGGAACTGCGAGTAGAAGCGAGGCAGGCCTTCGTAGCTGGCGACGAGAGACTCGTTGGATTCGTAGCCGCCCGTGGCGATCACCGTGCCGAGGCGGCCGGCGATCCGTTCGCCGCTGGCCAACTCCACGCCCCGCACCCGGCCGTTCTCCGTGACCAGGCGATCGGCGGCCGCGTCCGTGCGCAGAGCCACGTCGCGCTGCAACAGCGCCCGGACGAAGCCGGTGACGAGCCCGACGCCGAGGCCCCGGATGTCCTTGCGCCGCCGCTCCTCCATGAGAGCCTGGTCCCACTTCCCCATGTTGTTCATCCCGCCCCAGGCGAGCATCTCGTCGGTCAGGAGGCGGTATGGGATGACGGGCGGCAGCAGGATGCGCTCACGCCAGGCGCCGAGGTCGTAGCCCGAGATCAGGTTGTGCTCGATCGAACGTCCGAAGGAGACGGTCCCGGGCACCGAGCCGTGATAGACGTCCTTGACGCGGCAGAGGCGAAAGTCGAGGCCACAGCGGCTGTAGAAGGCGAGAACCTTCGGTCCGTTGTCGACCAGCGCCAGCATCCGCTCTTCGACCTGATAGCCGCCGCTCAGGAAGCGCATGTAGCTGATCACGTCGTCGCGGTTGTCGGCGACACCTGCCGCTTCCGCCAGGTGGTTGGCGCCGAACCAGATAAGACCGTAGGAGTAGCAGGTGCCGCCTCCGAGGCGGTCCGCCTTCTCCAGTACCACCGGCTTCAGGCCCGCCTCGGCGGCCGACAGGGCCGCCGCGAGCCCGGCGCCGCCGGAGCCGAGCACGACGACATCGTATTCGCTGTCCCAGCGCATCGTTTCCTCTTCCCCTGTGGTCGCTCCTCGCCGGCCGCACCGGGCCGCGGGGGCACCTTCTTCTTTCGCTTTCGCACCAATCGGCGCCAAAACCACTAGAACCTTAGCAGTGTCCCGAACGGGAGGATAGGCACAACTGCGGAGGCTCGTCCGGTGAACGACCTTCCCTCTCCCGCCCGGTGGCGCCGCCTCCGCGTCTGCGGTTCATCAGCCTTTGCAAGAATGCTAAAGATATAGCATTCTACCGAAGCGCCCTCCGCACGGCGGTGGACGGCTCACTCGTGAGGAGAAGGCTTCTTGGCGTCATCGGGCGTCGTCGACACGGCTGACGCGGCTCCCCTCCTGTCCGTCGAGGACCTGGTGGTCGAGTTCCACAACCGCGAAGGGGTCTCGCGCGTGGTCGACGGGGTGACCTTCTCGGTCGGGCGCGGCGAGACTCTGGGACTGCTGGGCGAATCCGGCTGCGGCAAGACGGTGACCTCGCTTGCGCTGATGCGGCTCCTGCCGTCACGCTCGGGGCGGATCGCCGGGGGCCGCCTGCTGTTCGAGGGCACCGACCTCGCGACGCTGAGCGAAGAGCAGATGCGGCGGCTGCGCGGCAGTGCCATCTCGATGATCCTTCAGGACCCCCTGACGTCCCTCAACCCGGTGTTCTCCATCCGCCGCCAGGTGGTCGAGGCCCTGCGCCTGCATCGAGAGGCCCCGCCGGATCGGGGGCGGGAGAAGGCCGCGGCCCTGCTCGCGGAGATGCGGATACCGGACGCCGACTCCCGTCTGGACAGCTATCCGCACCAGTTCAGCGGCGGCATGCGCCAGCGTGTCGTCTCGGCGATCGCGCTCGCCGGGAACCCGCGGCTGCTGATCGCCGACGAGCCGACGACGTCCCTCGACGTGACCGTCCAGGCGCATTTCCTGCGTCTCCTCCGCGAGATTCAGGACAGTCATGGCCTCTCGATCGTCTTCGTGACCCACGATCTCGGCGTGATCGCCCGGATCTGCCACCGCGCGGCCGTCATGTACGCCGGACGGATCGTCGAGGAGGCACCCGTGCGACAGCTGTTCGCCGCGCCCGCCCATCCCTACACGCGCGCGCTGCTCGAAGCCTCGCCACGGCTGGAAGCCCGCAAGCGCCCTCTGACGTGGATCGCCGGGCAGCCGCCATCGCCGAGGGCGCGGCCGCCGGGCTGCGCCTTCGCACCTCGCTGCCCGGCGGCGATGGAGCGATGCCGAAGGGAGGCGCCGCCGGAGATCTGGATCGATCAGCGCCACCGGGCGGCGTGCTGGCTGCATGCGAACGGCGAGGACGAACGGCACCGTGACGGATAGACCAGTGGCGGAGGGACCGGCGGCGGAGGGACCGGCGGCGGATGAACCGGCAGGCCGATCGGCGATCCTCGTCGCCAGGAACCTGGAGCGGCGGTTCGACGGGCACGGGCGCGACGGTGGGATCGTCGCCGTGGACGGTGTCAGCTTCGAGATCGGCGCCTGCGAGACCCTGGGGCTGATCGGCGAGTCCGGCTGCGGCAAGACCACCACCGCCAAGCTTCTGCTCGGGCTGGACAAGCCGACGGGCGGCAGCGTGCTCCACCACGGGCGCGATGTGGCCAGCCTCGACCGGGAGGGGCGACGGACCTACCGGCGGTCCGTGCAGGCCGTCTTCCAGGACCCGCAGAGTTCGCTGAACCCGCGCATGCGGGTCGGCGCCATCGTCCGCGAGCCTCTGGTGGCCGCCGGCGGCACGCCCCGCGCCGAGGTGCGCGCGCGGGTGGCGGAGACGCTCGAGCGCGTCGGCCTCGAAGCAGATGCCGCACATCGTTTCCCGCACCAGTTCAGCGGGGGCCAGCGCCAGCGGATCGCCATCGCCCGAGCCCTGGCCATGCGGCCGGAGCTGGCCGTCCTGGACGAGCCGGTCGCCTCCCTCGACGTTTCGGTACGCAGCCAGATCCTGGCGCTGCTGAAGGACCTCCAGTCGCAGTTCCGCATGAGCTACCTGCTCATCTCCCACGATCTGGCCACGGCCGGACACCTGTGCGACCGCATCGCCGTCATGTACCTCGGGCGGATCGTCGAGACCGGCAGCGCCGACGAGGTCTACGACTCGCCACGCCATCCCTTCACCCGAGAGCTGCTGGAGGCGGCGCGCTTCGCCTTCGCCGACGAAGTCGACACGAAGCGTGGCACGGCGGACGAGACCGCCGTCTCCCGCCCCGTTACCGGCTGCCGGTTCCGGACCCGCTGCCCGATGGCCGAGGAAATCTGCGCCAGAGTGGACCCGCAGCTGCACGCCGTGTCGCCAACGCAGCAGGTCGCCTGCCACCTGGCGTGAGGCCTGGAGGACAGCCCCCCAGGGTGTCATTGCGAGGGAAGAAAATCGCTTTATACTAAGCGAGATGCCGCGAACGAAGGCGGCCGAACGTGCCGCCCGTGGGTTCCCTGCGAAGAAGCGGCCGAAGGGAGGAATCAGCATGAACAGACTCACCGCGTTCGCGGTCGGTGCGGCGTTGCTCGTCGGGATCTCGGCGGCGGCCGACGCCCGGACCCTGCGCTACGCACAGTCCAGCTTCGGCGAAGAGAATCTCGATCCGACGGTGACCTCGATCGTCGCCGCCGTCGGCACCGGCGGACCGCTGTGGGACTGGCTGACCGAACTCGACGCCGACGGCAGCCTGCGGCCGCGGCTGGCGACGAGCTGGCAGCAGTCGGACGACCGGCTGTCGTGGACGCTCGATCTGCGGGACGACGCGACCTTCCACGACGGGTCGCCGGTCACGGCCGAGGACGTGCGCTTCAGTCTACTCGAGGGCTTCGGCCGGCCGGAAAGCAAGGCCTCCCGCGCGCCACAGTTCAGGAAGGCGATCAAGGACGTGGTCGCCGTGGATCCGCACAAGGTGCGGATCGAATTGACGAGCCCCTGGCCGACTCTGCCCTACGACATCTCCACCCAGGCGGGGGTGGAAGGCATCGTGCTGCCCAAGGCCTACATCGAACGGGTGGGCTGGGATGCCTTCGCCCGTGAACCGGTCGGATCCGGCCCCTGGAAGTTCGCCCGGCACCAGATGGGTGACATGATCGAATACGAGGCGAACGAGAGCTACTGGGGCGGGGCACCCCGCTTCGACAAGCTCCGCCTCCTGCTGGTGCCGGAAGAGTCGACGCGCCTGGCGATGCTCTCCGCCGGCGAGGTCGACATCGCCGACATCACCCTGGATTCCGTGCCGGTCGTCGAGGGTGAAGGCATGCAGGTGGTGGCGGATCCGCAGCGTTCGTCCGTGCGGGTCCAGCTCTACGGCACCTATTACGACGAGGCCCTGCCCACCGCCGACCCCCGCGTGCGGAAGGCCCTCAACCTCGCGATCAACCGGCAGGAGCTGGTGGACGCACTCTTCGGCGGCAGCGGCAACCCTGCCGCCGTCTTCCCCATCGGCCCTCTGTCGATCGGCTACCCTGCCGACCTGCAGCCCTATCCCTTCGATCCGGAGGAGGCCCGGCGCCTGCTCGACGAGGCGGGGCAGTCCGGCTTCCGGATCAAGCTCTATTCCATGCCGGTCGGGGGACTGCAGATTCACCAGCAGGTCGCCGAGGCGGTAGCCGGATACTGGGAGGCGATCGGCGTCCGGACGGAGGTGGTCCCGACCGACTTCGGCGCCTTCCGGCCGATGTACATGGCGCATCCCACGCCCGAGGCCCTGCGCGGCCAGGCGAGCGTCTTCGCGACCACCGCCCGGGTCAACGGGCTGGACGACCTCACGCCGTTCTGGGTCAACCAGGGCGGCCTCGCCAAGATGGCGGCGCCCGGTGAGATCGACGCCGAATATGCCGCGGCCAACCAGGCTTCCAGCACCGAGGAGATCGCGTCCAACGTCGCGGCCGCCTACCGGAAGCTCTACGAGGACTACCGCGGGATCCCGCTGGCCGACGTCACGGTGGCTGTCTGGGCTCTCGGTCCGGCGATCGAATCGCTGGCGGTGGCGCCGGCACGCGGATACGTGGCGCCAAGCCTGTCGCGGGCGGTGCCGGCGGCGCAGTAGTCCGCCGCCGAGGCCGGCCGGCCATGAAGCGCTATATCCTGAGCAGGGTGGGCCAGGGCCTGGCCACCCTGCTCGTGGTCAGCCTCTTCGTCTTCGTCATGGTCCGCATGACCGGCAGTCCGCTCGACATGCTGCTGCCGGTCGAAGCGACGCCGGAGATGCGGGCTCAGGCCGCGGAGGAACTGGCGCTCGATCGGCCGGTCGTCGTCCAGTACTTCGTCTTTCTGGGCAACCTGCTGCAGGGCGACCTGGGTACTTCCATCCGCACGCGATTGCCGGTGACGGAACTGCTGGCGGACCGACTGCCCAACACGCTGCAGCTCGTCGGCGCGTCAATCGTCCTGGCCTTGCTGATCGCCGTTCCGCTGGGAGTGGCGGCGGCTCTCGGACGCGGCGGCTTCTGGGACGGGCTGGCACGGGCGATGGCCCTGCTCGGGCAGTCCATCCCGTCCTTCTGGGTCGGCATCGTCCTCATCGCAATTTTCTCGGGGGTGCTAGGCTGGCTGCCGGCCGGCCGCCAGGGCGGACCGGAGCATCTGGTCCTGCCGGCAGTCACGCTCGGCCTGTTCGGCTTCATGCTGTCGGGCGTGCTGCGACTGCTGCGCGGCTCGATGATCGACGTCCTGGACGGCGACTTCATCCGCTTCGCGCGGATCAAGGGCGTGCCGGAGCGGCGGATCGCCTGGCACCATGCGCTGTCCAACGCGTTGATCCCGGTGATCACCTTCATCGGCTTCTATTTCGGGATCATGATGTCGGGGACGGTGGTCGTCGAGACGGTCTTCGCCTGGCCGGGGGTCGGACGGCTGGCCTACGAGGCGGTGCAGTGGCGCGACTACCCGGTGGTTCAGGGCGTCGTCATCGTGATCGCGCTGATCACGATCCTGGCGAACCTCGCCGTCGACCTCCTCTACTGCTACCTCGACCCACGGATCCGCTATGGCTGACCATACCGCCCTCGGCCGCGCACGGCGGGTGGCGTCACGCCGCCCCGGTTCCGGATGGACGGGCGGCCTGCCCGTCGTCCCGCTGGCGATCTTCGCCGTCTTCGTGATCCTGGCGCTGGGCGCCGACATCATCGTCCCGCACTCGCCTTACGCCACGGCCCTCTCGGACCGCCTGCTGCCGCCGTTCTGGCTGGCGGGCGGCAGCCCCGACCATCTGCTGGGAACCGACCGCCTGGGGCGCGACCTGCTGAGCCGCGTGATCCTCGGCGCGCGGATCTCCATGCTGACCGGCGTGGTCTCCGTGCTCATCGCCGGTGCCGTGGGCACTCTTCTGGGCCTGGTGGCCGGCTACTTCGGCGGCTGGCTGGACTCGGTCATCATGCGCACGACCGACGCCATGCTCTCGTTTCCGATCATCCTGGTGGCCCTGGTGTTCGCCGTCTCGCTGGGGCCAGGGCTCGGCAACCTGATCATCGTCCTGGCCCTCGCCATGTGGGCGCGGTTCACCCGGCTGGCGAGGGCCGAGACGCTGACGTGGAAGGAGCGGGACTTCGTCGCGCTGGCGCGGGTCGCCGGCTGCTCGTCCGCCCGGATCCTGGCGGTCCACATCTTCCCGAACGTCGTCAACGCCCTGGTCGTGCTGGCGACGCTGCAGATCGGCTGGGTGATCGTCGTCGAGGCCGCCCTGAGCTTCCTGGGGGTAGGCGTGCCCCCGCCCTCGCCCTCCTGGGGATCGCTGATCGCCGAGGGGCGCAACTATGTCGGCAGCGCCTGGTGGCTCGGGGTCTTCCCCGGCGTGGCGCTGATCCTTCTGGTCCTGTCCATCAATCTGATCGGTGACTGGCTGCGCGACGCCTTGGACCCGCGGATGCGCGAGCTGCGATGAGGAAGAAGCGGAAATGAGCGAGCGTCTTCAAAACTACGGCTACCGGGCACGGATCGGCTACACCTCCCCGCCGGCGACCACCGAGGTCTTTCCCTACGAGTTCTACATGACCGTGCCCAAGGGGGTGACGCTCGTGCTCACCACGGTCGGCATCGTCGACATGACCCCGGCCGAGATCGATCAGGCCTATCTGTTGAGCGTCCAGGCCGCGAAGGCCATGAAGCGGGCCGGGATCGATCTGCTCGTACTGGGCGGCGTCCCGATCAACCTGTCGCGCGGCTTCGACAACGTCGACAGCCTCATCCGGGAGACGGAGGAGGCGATCGGCCTGCCCGTCACCACCAGCATCACCGCCCAGATCGGGGCACTGCGCCGGATGGGCGCGAAGAACGTCGCCGTGGGACATCCCTTCACGCCGCAGCATGACGGGATGTTCTACGAGTACCTGGAGCACTACGGCTTCGCCTCGACCGGCATGGGGCGCATCGGCGGCGGTGCCATCGACCTGGGCAAGATACCCGGTTCGACGACGCTCGACCTCGGCCGCCAGTTGCTGCGGGACAACCCCCAGGCCGACACCCTCTGGCTGCCCTGCCCCCACTGGGCGGCGGCCGAGGCGATCGAGCCTCTGGAGCAGGAGTTCGGCGTTACCGTCATCACCGCCAACCAGGCCATCTGCTGGGACGCCCTGCGGCGGGTCGGCATCGACGATCGCCTCGAGGGCCGTGGCCGGCTGCTGCGCGACGCCTAGCCGGTCCGCCCCGAACCCGAGGTGGACGGAGGGGGAGCACCGCTCCCCCTCCCCGCCGCTCTGTCCAAGGGCGGATCAGCGGCTCAGCTGCGTCTCCAGGTGAACGTGCACGGCGTCGCCGCCGTCCTGATACTCGCGGCCGAGCACCTGGATCGCCCGCTCGGCATCCTGGAGGCCGTAGGCGTGGGTGCAGAGCTGGCCCAGGTCGTTCTTGCGACGGCGGATGATCTCCAGCCCCGTCTCCAGCGCGCTGGTCGTCGAGCTCAGCACGCCGAAGATCTGCAGTTCCTTCATCACGATCCTGTCGGTGACCAGGCCGTCGAGCGTCTTGCCGCTCTTGAGGCCGGCCAACACGATGCGCCCGCCAGGCCTCGCCAGTTCGACCGCCTGCAGCACGGGTGCGGGATCGCCTGCTGACATGTCCAGCACGACGTCGGCCATGGCACCGCCGGTGATCTCGCGGACCGCTTCGACGGGATCCTGTTCGGATACGTTGACTGTCGCCGTCGCACCGAGGCGGCGCGCCATGTCGAGCCGGAAACGATCGCGCTCCAGGCCGGTCACGATGACGTTGCGCGCGCCCATCTCGGCGGCGGTGAGGGCCGCCAGGATCCCGCGCTGGCCCGGCCCCAGGATCACCACGGTCTCGCCGAACTTCAGGTCCGGGACCTCGTAGATCCAGCGCACCACGCCCGACAGAGGGTTGAACAGCGTCATCACCCCGCTCGGAATATCCTCCGGCACCCGGTGCACCTCGCACTGGGGATGCAGGTAGAGATGGCTCGCGTAGCCGCCCCACAGGCCCGGCGCCACGTCTGTCGTGAGATAGAGGCCGTAACCCATGGCGCGCTTGCAGCGCCGCGAGACGCCGTGCCGGCAGGCCCAGCACTGGCCGCAGGGAATAGTGGCCTTGAGGCACACCCTGTCGCCCTCCCGGACGCCCCAGGCGCGGGCTGCGTTGCGGCCGAGCCTGGAGATCCGGCCGATCGTCTCGTGTCCCGGGATGATCGGCAGCCTGCCGAAGGGACCGGAGGCGAGATGGCCCTGGTACTGCTCGTAGTCGGTGCCGCAGAGGCCGTTGGCCTCGACCTCGAGCAGGCCGTCGTCGTCGCCGACCTCGGGCAGAGGGATCTCACGGAACTCGAACTTTCTCGGTGCGGTCAGAACCGCTGCTTGAGCCTGCTGCACTCTCGGTCTCGCTCCCGCTCTTTCTACCGTTCATCCTGTGGAAGGAATGCTGCCGAAGCAGCGCCTTTGTCGAACCCCGAGACCAAGTCCCGTGGAACCCCTTCCGCAGACGTCGTTCAGGCGATATTACTAAGACTATAGCGAATTGCCAAACAACGAACGGGGGAAGCGATGCGGCCGATGGTGACGGGCGGACTGGGGGTCAACGGGTCGTGGGTCGTGCGCCGCCTGGTGGAAAGCGGGGTCCGCCCCCTGGTCGTGGACCGGCGGGAGGACTTCTCCCTGCTGCAGGACTGCGTCGGCCGCTTCGACCTGGTCGTCGCCGACATCGGCGACCGGGAGGGGATGATCCAATTGCTGCAGGCGCAGGGCGTCGACCGGATCATCCACCTCGCCGCCTACATCTCGCCCGACATGGACCAGGAGCCGTGGACGGTGTTCGAGGTCAATGCCCATGGGACGGTGGTGCTGCTGGAAGCGGCGCACCGGGCCGGCGTCGGCCGCTTCGTCTTCGCCAGCTCCCGAGCCGTCTACGGCGAGACGCCACGGGGCGTCGGCGAGCCCGGGTACAGGCCCCTGCACGAGGACCACCCCAAGAATCCCGTCATGGCCTACGACGTCTGCAAGCTGGCCAGCGAGAACATGGGTTGCGTCTATCGCAACGCCTTCGGCCTGGAGTTCGCGGCCTTGCGGTTCGCCGGCATCTACGGCCCGGGCAAGCAGGCCCGGCACGGGAAGATGTCGCTGCGCAGCCGGCTGGTGGAGGACCCCTTCGAAGGCAGGCCGGTCGTCGTGCCGGCGGGCGGCGACCAGCTCGACGACATGATCTATGTGGAGGATGTCGCCGACGCCCTGACCCGTGCAGCCCTCGCGGAACGGCTGCCGCATGCCGCCTACAACATAGCCAGCGGCGTCGGGCGCACCCTTGCCGACTTCGCCGCGGCCGTGAAGCAGGCCTTGCCCGCCGCACGGATCGACGTGGGACCCGGCCTGAACCCGCTGGGGCACAATGTCCACTACTACGCCATCTACGACGTGACCCGTGCCCGCGAGGACCTGGGTTTCAGCCCCCGCTTCGACCTGACTGCGGGTGTCGCCCGCTATGTCGAGACGCTGCGCCGCTGGCGCGGCGGCCAGGCCTGAGGCGCAACCGGCAATTCGTTAGATATTGACCGAAAAAGCGCGAACCGGCTAAGGTTGCGCCTAACACGAACGATCGAGGAGGCGCCGTCTCCGGACAACCGGACCGCCCCTCTGCGAGACGAAAATCAGCGACTTAGGGAGGTAGACGTTCATGAAGGCCATCAGCCTGTTCGCCTGGGGAGTCCGCGCCGGGGCCATCGCCGCCCTGACGGTTGGCTGTCTCCTCGCCGCCTCGCCCTCGAGCGCGCAGGAGGTGCGGCTCAACCTCGTCACCGCCTTCCCGTTCGAAGGCAAGGTCGGCGACAAGATGTACGGCATCAAGCTCTTCATCGAGCGTTTCAACGAACGCGCGGCCGGCAAGGCGCACATCAACGTCATCGGCGGCCCCGAGGTGATCGAGCCCTTCGACCATCTCAAGGCCCTGCAGACCGGCCAGTTCGACATGGCCGTGACCAGCGACCTCTACTTCTCCGAACTGCGCGACATCCAGTTCAAGAACTTCATCCCTTACGACAAGCAGATCGAGCTGGCGAAGGAGACGATCCCGCTCCTGCAGAAGATCACTCGGGAGAAGGCCGACGTCATCTACCTGCAGTACAGCAGCCCCGGCCTGGATTTCTATGTCTGGTCGACAAAGCCCATCGCGACGCTCGCCGACGCCAAAGGCCAGAAGATCCGTGCCCTCGGCGATCTGATCTGGGCCATGGAGCAGTATCTCGGGGTGGTGCCCGTGCGCATGCCCAGCCACGAGGTCTACTCCGCGCTGCGGACCGGCGTGGTCGACGGCGCCATCCGCGAATGGCTGTCGCTGGAGGTCCTGAACGAAGGCGAGTTCCTCAAGTACCGCATGGAGCCGACGCTCGCCTGGATCGAGAGCGACACCCTCATTTCCGCCCGCGCATGGGACAAGCTCTCGCCCGAGGTCCAGCAGATGATGTTCGACATCGCGCGCGAGACGGAGATCGAGTGCCTGGAGTGGATGCGCGAGCGCAAGAAGGTGAACCAGCGCTTCCTCAAGGAGACCTACGGCATCGAGACCGTGCCCGCGTCGGACGAGCTCAAGCGGGTGATGGAGGTCGAGATGCCCCAGGCGATCATCCGCTCCATACTTAAGGATTCGCCCTACCGCGCCGAGATCGCCGACGCCTTCAAGCTGCAGAACGTGGAGTGAGCGGCGGGCGTCCGTAAGGCGGGACGGAGAAGCCGGATGAAGCTCGCGGCGGCCTACGTGGCCTTGGAGGGGGCGCTGGCAAAGCTGGCCGGCGCCCTCGTCCTCCTGGCGGTCATGCTGATCACCGTCAACGCGGTGATGCGCTACGCCGCGAACGCCCCGATCAACTGGGTCGATCAGTTCTCCGGCTACTTCCTCGTCTACGCCACCTTCCTTGCGGCGCCCTGGGTCCTGGCCAAGCGCGGGCACGTGGCGATCGACGTCCTGCGCGAATCCCTGGGTCCGGTCGGGCAGCGACGGCTCGATGTGGTCGTCAACCTGCTGGGCCTGGTCTACTGCCTCGCCTTCACCTGGATCTCGGTGCTGGAGGTCGTCCGCGTCTACAGCCGCAAAACGGCGTTCTTCGACGTTGTGACCGTGCCGCAGTGGCCCATCTACATTGTCATCCCCATTGGCGGCCTCCTGCTGTCCGGCCAGTTCCTGCTCAACATCCTGCTGCCGAACCTCGATTCCCGCGACACCGCCTACGGCACGGAGCTCTAGACCCTCATGGGATGGATCGAGTCGAGCGGGATCCTGATCGCGCTCCTGATCGGCCTGCTTGCGACGGGCATGCCCGTCGCCTTCGCCTTCGGCCTGATCAATCTGGTGGCCGCCTACTATCTGTTCGGCAGTGTCGAGGCGCTGTCGTTCCTGACGCAGGCCGCCTTCTCCAGCGTTTCGAACGTCAGCCTCACCGCCATTCCCTTCTTCCTCCTGATGGGGTCCTGCTTCGTGCGCTCCGGGCTGACCGAGGTGGTGCTGGAGTCGGTCGAAAAGATGCTGTGGCGGCTGCGCATGTCGGCGAGCTACGTGGCCGTGGGCGGGGGGGCCGTCTTCGGGGCGCTGATGGGGGCGAGCATCGCCTCGACCGCCGTGCTCGGCTCGTCCCTGCTGAGCGAAATGCGCCGCAGGGGCTACAGCAAGGCGCTGAGCGTCGGACCCATTCTCGGCGCCGGGACCCTCTCGAACCTGATCCCGCCGAGTCTCGGGGCGGTGCTGATCGGCTCGCTCGCCGGCATCTCCGTCGGCGACCTGCTGATCGCCGGGCTGGCGCCGGCCCTGATCATGATCGTGCTCTTCTGCCTCTACATCTACCTGATGTCGTTCCGCGAGCAGGTCACGGCCTCCACGCACGGCCGCATGCGTGGCAGGGAGATCGTCGGCGCCGCCCTCAGGCTGGCCCCCCTGGTCATCCCGATCCTCTGCGTCACCGGCGCGATCTATGCCGGCATCGCCACGCCGACCGAAGCCTCGGCGACCGGTGCGGCCGCCACGCTGGCGGTGACGGCGGCCTACGGGCGCCTGTCCTGGAAGGTGCTGAAGGAGGTGCTGGTCGACACCGCCGAAGTCTCGGCGATGATCCTGCTGATCGTCGCGAGTTCGAAGGCCTACAGCCAGATCCTCGCGATCACCGGGATCTCCAGCGGCCTGGTCTCGACGATGAGCGACTTCAGCGGCGACCCCACCGTCATCGTCGCCCTGACGTTGCTGGCGGTGCTGATCCTCGGCTGCTTCATGGACCAGGTATCGGTCATCTTCGTCAGCATGCCTCTGCTGGTCAGGCTGATCCCCGCTCTCGGTGTCGACCCGGTCTGGTTCGGCGTCCTCTTTCTCGCCGCGGTCGGCGTCGGTGGGATCACGCCGCCCTTCGGGCTCAACCTCTTCATCCTGCGGGGCGTGGCGCCGGCCGACATCCGGATGAAGGACATCTATCGCATCGCGATCCCGTTCGTCGTCATCGAGCTGGTCGCCATGCTCATCATCCTCCTGTTCCCGGAAGTCGTGGATGTCTTCGTCTGATGCAGGACGAAGCGGCAGCCGCGGGGCAGCGGAAAACTTCGGAAGAACGCCCGATCGGGACCGGCGGGATGGACAGCGAGGAGACCCGAGCGTGAGTTGGAGCGTAGGAGTTGATACCGGGGGCACGTTCACGGACCTGGCCGCCGTGGACTGGAGCACCGGCCGGATGTTCGTGACGAAGGTGCCGTCCACCCCCGCGGACCCGGCAGAGGCCATCCTCGGCGCGCTGGGCGGCTTCGCCGAGCGGGCGGGCGCCTCGCTGTCGGCCCTCACCATGCTGGGCCACGGCACCACGGTCGCCACCAACGCCGTGCTCGAGGGCAAGGGCGCCGAGGCCGCACTGCTGATCACCGAGGGCTTCCGCGCCGTCTATCCCGCCCGTGCCGGCACGCGTCCGCGGGGCGCCGACCTGATCGATCCGGCCTATCAGAAGGCCGCCCCGCTGGTGCCCCTGGCAGCCACCTTCGAAGTGCCGGAGCGGATCGCCTTCAACGGCGAGGTCAAACGGCCGCTGGACGTCGAGGCGGTCCGCGCCATCGCCCGCGAACTCAAGGCCCGGAACATCCGGACCGCGGCGATCTGCTTCCTCTTCTCCTTCATGCACGACGCCCACGAGAAGCAGGCGGCAGCGATCATCCGCGAGATTCATCCCGAGTGCCGCCTCTCGCTGTCCTGCGAAGTAATGCCGGTCATCCGCGAGTTCCCGCGCCTCTCCACGACGGTCCTCGACGCCTACGTCGGCCCGGTGGTGGAACGTTACCTGCAGAACTTGGCGACCCGCGCGTCCGCCGAAGGCATCAACGTCAACCGGCTGTTCCTCATGCAGTCCAACGGCGGCCTGATGCGCATCGAGGTGGCCGCCCGCTATCCGAACGAAACCCTCCTGTCCGGGCCGGCGGCGGGGATCACCTTCGCCGCCACCCTGGGCCGCATGATCGGCGAGCAGAACCTGGTGACCTTCGACATGGGGGGCACCAGCACCGACATGGGCGTCATCATCGACGGTGAGCCGGCCACCGTGAACGACGGCACCATCGGCGGGCAGGAGATCGGTACGCCGATGGTCGACATCTCGACGCTCGGCGCCGGCGGCGGCGGCATCGCCAGGCGCGGCCGGGACGGCCTGCTCAAGGTCGGCCCGGAGAGCGCCGGCGCCGCCCCGGGCCCGGCCTGCTATGCGCGCGGCGGAACGCTGCCGACGGTGACGGACGCCAACGCCCTGCTCGGCTACATCGACCCCACCCGGCTGCTCGGCGGGCAGCTTGTCGGCGACGTGGAACTCGCCAGGCGGGCACTCTCCGCCCTCGGCGACGAACTGGGGCTCGATGCCGTCACCCTGGCCCAGGGCATCAGGCGGGTGGTCAACGTCCAGATGGCCGGCGGCCTGCGCCTCAACATCACCGACAAGGGCGGCGACCCGCGCGACTTCAGCATCGTCGCCTTCGGCGGGGCCGGCCCCCTCCATGCGGCCGAACTGGCGCGCGACCTGGGGGTCAAGCAGGTCATCGTCCCGAAGCACCCGGGCGTGAGCTGCGCCATCGGCCTGCTGTTGTCCGACGTCCGGCACATCTACCGGCAGAGCCTGCTGACGCCGCTGTCGCGCGTCGACCCCGCGGACGTCAACGGGCGCGTGGACGCCATGGCCGCCCGCGCCCGCGACGACGCCGCTCGCGAAGGCTTCACGGAGGAAGAGATCGTCCTGCGGGTCCAGTTCGAGATGCGCTACGCCCACCAGGGGTACCAGCTGGTCGTCGAGGCACCGCTGCGTCTGGCGGGGACGGCGGATCTCCGGCAGGTCCGGGAGGCCTTCGACCGGCAGCACGAGGCCACCTACGGCGTTGCCGCACCGGGGGAAGAGGTCGAACTGGTGACGATCAGGCTCGTCTCGACCGCCCCGCTGCAGCGCGTCTCGCTGAGCGACGTCGACAGGCAGGAGGGCGCGGCGGTCCAACCCGCAGGGTCGCGACGGGCGTTCTTCGCCGAGTGCGGCGGTTTCACCGACGTTCCGGTCTACGATCGTCTCGATCTGGCACCCGGCTTCCGGCGGGACGGCCCGCTCATCGTCGAACAGCTCGACTCCACCACCATCGTCGGAGGCGGGCAGAGCATGCATGTCGACGACTTCGGCAACCTGATCATCCGGGCATCGGCATCGCCTTCGTCCCGCTAGAGCATGAGGTCATTCATGGCACTGGATCCGATCGAACTGCAGGTCATCTACAGCCGCCTGCAGGAAGCCGGGGCGACGATGGAGAACCAGCTCTTCCACAGCGGCTACTCGCCTATCCTGCGGGAGTCCTTCGACGGCAGCGCCGCGGTCCTGACGCGCGACGGCGGCGTGGTCTCGGGAACGGGCGCCCCCATCCATCTCTTCCCCTATTTCTACATCGCCCGGGCGGTCATGACGCGCTGGGGCGATCGCCTGTCGCCGGGCGACTCCTTCCTCGTCAACGATCCCTACCTGAGCGGCAACTTCCACGTCCCGGACACGGCGATCGTGACCCCCTTCTTTCACGAAGGGCAACTCGTCGCCTTCTGCGCGAGCATCGCCCACAAGCCGGACCTCGGCGGCATCGTGCCCGGCTCCTCGGGGGCGAGCGCCCGGGAGATCTATCACGAGGGCCTGCTCTTTCCCGCGGTCCGATATTGGAGCGCGGCAGGAGTGGCCGAAGACATCGAGGCCATGATCCACCGGAACAGCCGGAGCCCGAAGGACGTGGTCGGCGACCTGCGCGCCCAGGTGGGTTGCACCAGGGTCGGCTGCAGCCGGCTGGAGGAGCTTTTCGCGGACTACGGCGCGGCCCAGATGACCGAAGCCTTCGAGGCCCTGATCACGGGCACCGAGGGCCGTGTCCGCGAGGGCCTGGCCGCCTGGCCGGACGGTGAGGCCGAAGCGGAAGCCTGGCTGGACAACGACGGCGTCGACCTGGACAAGCCCATCCGCATGGCGGTCCGCGTCGAGAAGCGCGGTGACCGGATCACCTTCGACTACTCGGCGAGCGACCCGCAGACGCGGGGCCCGGTCAACCTTCGCCCGCAGAGCGCGGAAACCGCAGCGGCGCTCGCTCTCATCTCCTTCATCGACGCCTCGATCCCGCTCAACGACGGCTGCCGCCGGGCGATCGACTTCGTCAACCCGGAGGGGCGGATCACCCACGCCAGCCACCCCAGACCGATCAACAACTACTACCCGTCCATGCACCTGCTGTACTGCTGCGTGCAGAAGGCGCTGGCGAACTTCGCGCCGCAGAAGGCGGTGGCACCAGCCGGTCTCGGGGTCGGCGGCTGCCTGATCGCCTACGCCCGGTCCCGGGCGGGCAAGCTGGGCGTCCAATACGAGCTCATGACCCCGTCGCTCGGCGGCACGCCGCGCGGCGACGGCTCCTTCGCCGTGCTGCCCATGAGCCAGATCACGCCGAGCCAGCCGATCGAGATCCTGGAGAGCGAGTACCCGGTCGAGGTCATCGGCTTCGAGCCCCTGACCGACAGCGCGGGTGCCGGCCGCCATCGCGGCGGCTCCGGCTACGCCCGCACCTACCGGGTTCTCGAGGATGCCAGCTTCTCGGTGCGGATGGCACAGTTCAAGAACGGCTCCTGGGGGGTCGTCGGCGGCGATGCGCCCAACCGGGCCCGCTGCGTCCTCAACCCCGGTACGCCGCAGGAGGAGCAGCTCCCGCCGCTGGCCACCCGCGACCTGAAGGCCGGCGACGTCATCAGGATGGAACTGGCCGGCGGCGGCGGCTTCGGCGATCCGCGGGAACGCGATCCCGACCTGGTTGCCGCGGATGTCAGGGACGGCCTGGTCTCGCCGCAGGCCGCCAGGGCCGTCTACGGCGCCGACGGCGGCTGAAGCAACGGCGGCTGAAGCGACGGCGGCAGGGCGCGCGCCCGGCCGCCGAGACTCTGGTCAGTGGTGGGTCTTGCCGCCGTCGACGTTGATCCACTGGCCGGTGATGAAGGCGCTCGCGTCCGACAGCAGGAACATGACCGTGCCGACCAGGTCCTCCGGCACCTGCGCCCGGCGGAAGGCGCGCTGCAGGTTGTAGTCGGAGGCGAGGTAGTTCTGCGAGCTGCTGGCCAGCTGCGTCTCGCTCAGCGTCAGGCCGGGCGACACGGTGTTCACGCCGATGCCGAACTCGCCGATCTCGTGGGCGAGCGCCCGGGTGAAACCAATCACGCCGGCCTTGGCCGTCGTGTAGTGCAGCCGGTTGGGCGTGCCCTCCAGGACGCGGGTCGACGACAGGTTGACGATCCGCCCCGACCTCTGCTTGCGCATGGCCGGAACGACGGCGCGGCACATGAGGAAGAGCCCGCGCAGGTCGACCGCCATAACCCGGTCCCATTCCTCGACCGGAATCTCCTCCCAGGAGCGGCGCGGCAGGCTGCTCATCAGCGACGCGTTGTTCACCAGCCCGTCGATCCGGCCGTAGGCGTCGACCGCGGCAGCCGCAAGGCGACGGGTCTGGTCCTCATCGGAGATGTCGGTCGCCAGGGCCAGGGCCTGGCCGCCGGCGGCCGCGATGCCGGCGGCCGCGGCCTCACCGGCAGCGGCGTCGATCTCGGCGATCACCACCCGTGCGCCGACCGCGGCCAGTTGCTCGGAATAGACCTTGCCGATGCCCTTGCCGCCACCGGTGACGATCACCACGCGGTCCGAAAGATCGAAAAGGGCTCCGGGGGCTTTCTTCGTGGGCGTTTCCGTCATGCTCGAACCTTCCCTGGCAGTGTGGCTGCCGGGCCTTTGCCCGGTGGGTCATGCTTGGCACAGCCCGGCGGCGCCCAGAAAAAGCTTTTGTGGACCTGAAGCATAACGAATGCGTCTGCTGGCGGCCCGCGCGCAGCTCCGAGCGCCGTCAGCCGAGCAGGCCGGGCAGGATCTCGTCCCAGGTGTCGAAGTGCGTCGCCGCCCCGCTCCGCCGCTCCGTCACGGCCGCACCGCGCGTGCGCAGCGCCGCCACCAGGTCCGCCGACTGCCGCTGGAATTCCGGCAGCTCGTTCTCCGACCAGAGGACGGTGACCGAAGGCAGGCGCGCCGCGAGACGCCGCATCGGGCTCAGACTGTCGGCCGCCGCTTGGTCGAGCCCGAGATAGTCGTTGCGCGCCGAGAGGCGCACCGGCCGCAGGTCGTAGAGCCCGCTGGCCAGCACTGCGGCCTGCACGGCAGGGGCCGCACCCGGCGCCTCTTCGTCGTCGGTGAGAGCCACCATCGCCGCCAGATGAGCCCCGGAGGAGTGGCCCGAGACCACGACCCGCTCGACAGGGGCCTGGCCCGCGCGCTGCAGGAGCTCCGGCAGCAGCCGCAGCGCCGTCCGGCACTGGCGGACCTGCAGACCAAGGCCGATCTCCGGCACCAGTCCGAAGTTCACCGTCGCGAAATGCCAGCCGGCGTCGTGCCAAGGGCCGGCCAGCCACCAGCTGTCATTGCTGCCCAGGGCCTTCCAGGCGCCGCCATGGAAGTGCAGGTGCACGCCACGTGCGCCCGGTGCCGGAAAGAGGTCGACGTACTCGGCCGGCGTAAGGCCGTAGTCGAGCCGCGCCGGCTCCCCAAGTCTCGCCGCCGCCGCAAGGCCGCCGGCACGCCAGCGCTCCACCCAGGCGGAGAGGTCCGGCACCAGACGGCGCTGGTCGAACCGTTGCAGCTCCGCGGAAGCCCTGTCGTCCACCGCCAGATCATCCCTCACTGCAGCACCTCCAGGCGCGGGAAAGCCCCCACCTCGGCCGGCGGCCCCTGCACCACGCGGCCCCCGACCAGCGTCTGCCGGGCCCGGGCCGACCGCAGATCCTCTTCACTCATCGTGCGGACGTCACCTTCCACGACAACCAGATCGGCCAGATAGCCCGGTGCTATCTGCCCCAACTCCTCCTCGCGACCAAGCAGCCAGGCGCCGCCTTGCGAGGCCAGGGCGAAGGCTTCCGCGCGTGAGATCGCCTGATCCGGTGCGACCACCTCTCCGGTTGCGCGGTCGCGCCGGAAATGCACGTCGGCGATCGGCTCGAAGAGCGATGGCGGCAGGTTGTCGGAGCCCAGCGCCACCGGCACGCCCCGGTCGATCAGACGGCGCAGCGGCACGATGGACGACTGCCGCGCCGGCCCGAGGCGGGCGAGGTGCCGGGAGCCCATCTTGGCGATGTGCCGGTTCGTGTGCGTGACCAGCACCAGCCCCAGGTCCTTCGCCCTCGCGATCTCCTCGTCCTCCATCACGGCGATGTGGCCGCGCACCCAGCGCAGCCCGCCGATCGGCACCTGCCGGTCGATCCGCGGGAACATGTCCGACACGTCCTGGAAGATCGTCGACACCCGGAAGCCGTTGCGAGCGGCCTCCAGCAGCAGTTCCTCGAGCAGCGGCGCCGGCAGGCCGGCGTCATAGTTGAAGCCCGCCCAGCCCGTCTGCGGGGCCGCAGCCGCGCGCAGGCGTCCTTCGGCAGTCTCGTCGCGCTCGGCGTACACGCCCTGCAGCCGCAGCCAGCCGTCGCCGAAGCCGCGACGGGTGGCCCAGCCGCCCCACTCCCGGAGCATGCGCCGTACGTCCTCGGCCGATCCTGCGGTGGACCAGGCCGGGCTGAGGACGAGGGTGGCCCGCACGGTCTGCCTGCCGCGGTCGCGGACGGCCTGGTACGCCGAGATCACCTCGGCCGCCACGCCGTGGCCCTCGTACACGGCCGTGGTGCCGAAGCCGTTGTAGACGCCCATCGACCGCTCGAGGCCGGCGATGCGGTCCTCCAGGCGAAAGTTCGGCGCCTTCGCCATGAGCGTCAGCTCGACGATCGACATCTGCGTGTCCTCCCGGAACAGGCCGGTCGGCGCACCCGAGACCGGGTCCCGCTCGATCTCCACCAGAGGGCTCAGGCTCGCGGTCGCCGCATCGATGCCGGCGATGCGCAGGGCGAGGCTGTTGGCCACGCTGACCAGGGGCGGCCGGTTGCGCCAGTAACCCCAGATCGGCCGGATGAACACGGGGTTGTCGGGCGCGACCCGGTCCAGGTCGTGCCGGGTGGGCCAGCGCCCCTCACGCAGCCCGTCGGCGCCGTCGAGGTAGAGCGGCGGCGTGCCGATCGGCATGGTCACGACCCATTCCCCCGGCCGCCGCCGGCGCACCTCGTCGGCGATCACGGCCAGCACGTCGTCGATGGAGCGGGCGCCGGCCAGGGAAGGCAGCAGGGTCTTCAGGCCCTCCCGGTCCATGTGCGCATGCCCGTCGATCAGCCCCGGCAGCAACGAGCAGCCCCGGCATGACAGCGTTCGTGTCTGCGGACCGACCAGACGGCCGAGTTCCCCGCCCCGGCCAACCGCGAGGATGCGATCGCCGGCCACTGCGACGCTGTCGGCGCCCAGGCCGCGGGCGGGGTCGACCACTGCCGCACCGGACAGCAGCAGGTCGGCGAAACCGGCCGTGGTTCCTTCGAGGCTCATGTCACTCCGCCGAGGAGGGCTGGGGCGTCCGCGGCAGACCGCGTCCCGGCAGCAGCGCCGGGACCAGCAGCGCCACACCGCCTGCCAGGCCGGCGAGGGTGACGACGAGGGTGACCTCGGAGGTGGTCGGCGCCGCGAGGCAGAGGCCGGAGACAACGAAGCCGAGCCGGCCGAGCGGCCCCACCGGGCGCCGCAGGTAGCCCGCCGCGCCGACGGCGACGAGGCAGAGTCCTGCCGCCGTCGCGGCGAGGTCGAGAACCAGGCCCGGCCCCACGTCCTGCAGCAGCAAGGCCGGGTGATAGACGAAGAAGAAGGGCACGATGTAGGCGACGATCCCGAGGCGGACGCCCATCCAGGCCGTAGTCCAGAAGGGGGCCTGGCCGAGACTGGCGGCCGTCATGCTGGCCATGCAGACCGGCGGCGTCAGCATCGAGAGCATCCCGAAGTAGAAGATGAAGAGGTGCGCGGCGATCGGCTTGACGCCGATCTGCACCAGGGCCGGCGCCACCATCACCGCCAGCATCACGTAGATCACCGTCGTCGGCATGCCCATGCCGAAGACGACGCAGACCAGCGCCGTGACCACGAGCAGCACCAGCACGCCCTGCTCGGCCAGTCCTGCGAGCACCATCGACAGCGTGAAGCCCAGCCCGGAGAGATGCAGCGTGCCGATGACGATCCCGGCGAGCGCGCTGACCACCGTGATGTCCACAAGCATCCGGCCGCAATCCCGCAGCAGCTCGACCAGCAGCGACAGGCGGCGGGTGGCCGGCGTCAGGACGAGGCCGGCAGCCAGGGCGCCGAGCGCGGCGGCGACGCCCGCCTTGCCGGGGCTCCAGTGAGCGATCACCAGGGTGTAGACGAGGATCGCCAGGGGCAGGAAGAAGAGGCTGCCGCGCTTGAGCACCGGCCAGAGGCGGGGGCAGTCCGCAGCCGGCATCGCCGGCAGCCCCAGCCGCCTGGCCTCCAGATCGACCTGCACGAAGAGCGCCGCATAGTACAGCAGGGCGGGGATCAGCGCCGCCAGCGCCACCTCGCCGTAGGGAACGCCGAGATTCTCGGCGATGATGAAGGCGGCGATGCCCATGACCGGCGGCATGATCTGGCCGCCCGTGGAGGCAGCCGCCTCGGTGGCCGAGGCGAACTGTGGCGTGTAGCCGTGGCGCTTCATCAGCGGGATGGTCAGCGAGCCGCTGACCACGACGTTCGATATGACGCTGCCGGACATGGTGCCGAAGAGCGTGGAGGAGAGGACCGCGACCTTTGCCGGCCCACCCCGGTAGCGGCCCATGAGCGCCAGCGACAGGTCGGTGAAGAAGTCGCCGCCGCCGACGATCTGCAAGGCCCGGCCGAAGACGATGAAGCTGGCCACCATGGTCGCGGTCACGGCGAGCGCGATGCCGAACAGGCCGTTGGAATCGAGCGGCAGGTAGATGACCAGCCGCTCCCAGCTGACACCACGGCTGTAGAGCAGGCCCGGCAGCAGGTAGCCGAAGCGGGTGTAGAGGCACAGGACGACGGCGAGGATCACGAGGACCGGCCCGAGGAGCCGTCGCGTCGCCTCCAGCACGACCAGCAGCGCCAGCGTCCCGAACAGCAGCTTGTCCCAGGTCACGATCGACAGGGAGTAGGCCATGCGCGGGAAATGGAGGACGACGTAGAGCCCGAAGGCGAGGCTGGCCAGCGCCCCGGCGGCATCGTACCACGGCACCCGGTCGGAGGTGCCTCGCGCCGGCCTGGCGATCAGGAAGGCCACCGCCGCCGCGATGGACAGGAAGGCGGCGAGGTACTGCTCGGGGAAGACCGCGAAGCCCGCCAGCCTGTGCACCTGCAGGGCCCAGAGAATCCCCATCAGGCTGAGGGCGAGGCAGCCCGCCGCGCTGCAGCGGGCGGCCCAGCCGGTCAGGTTCCGGAATCGGTCGTTTGCCTGCACGGCCGCCGCCCCCCGCTGGCCTGTCCCCGCCGCCGGCTCAGGAGCCCGCGTCGAGCAGCCGCTGCTGCACCGCGTCCATGCCCTCCGGCCAGGCGCCGACCTCCTTGTAGAACTCGATCGCGGCGGGATGGAACGGGATGGTCGCGCTCTCCTTCACGGCCGCCTTCTTGTTCCAGGCCTTCAGGGTCGGGTGGTACTGGGGAAGCTTGTCGAGGTTGTCCCACAGGGCCTTCAGGATCGCCTTGACCAGGGCCGGATCGGCGTCCTCCTGGGTCACCAGATAGAGGTCGTAGGCCGTGGTGCAGATGCCCTCGGCGATGCCCGGGAAGCGGCCGCCCGGCAGGTCCATCAGGTAGTAGCCCGGCACCGTGTCCAGGATGCGCTGCTTGCCTTCCGGCGAGCAGTCGGAGCTCACGAAGCGGACGCCGACAGCCGCATCGGCCTCGCGCACCTTCGGCGCCCCCACGCCGAAGACCGTGGCGTCGATCGTGCCGTCCACCACCGCGTCGAGGCTGTCGTTGATGGAGGAGAAGGGCACGACGTTCACGTCGGACCAATCGAGGTCGGCGCTGCGCAGATGGGCGTAGGTGTTGACGAAGGCGCCGAGCTGGGCGGGGAAGTCGCCGGCCACGCGCTTGCCCTTCAGGTCGTCGGCCGACTTGATGTCGGAATCGGCCCGTACGATCAGGCTCGCGATCAGGGGCGATCCGCCCATGACCAGCCGCAGATGCGGCGTGTGCGGGTAGGGATTGCGCCCGTCGATCTTGATCTTGTCGGCGCCCAGATAGGACAGGGCGTAGTCGACGCTGGGCGAGACGCCGAAGTCGATCTCCCCCGAGTCCAGCAGGGGCAGGAAGGTCGTGGCGCCGGCGTAGGGCTGGACGACCACGGTGGTCGGCGCGGCGTCGGACGCCACCTTGGCGATCGCCGAAGCCACCGTGTGCTGCAGCGTGCCCGGCTGCTGTGCGCCGAGGATGACGCGCGGGGGAAGGCTCTGGGCCGAAGCGGGCTGCCCGAGCAGCAGAGCGCCGGCCACGGCCGCCGCGGCGGAAAGGGAAGCGCCGGACAGGACCGTCCTGCCGAGCCGGGAATGACCGATCATCTGAAGCCTCCTGGTTGTCCGCACCCGTCTTCCGCCGCCCGTCGCCGGGGACCTCGCGGGTGGATCCGACGAGACTAAGGCCGGAGCTGCACCATCCGGAACCGTGGAAAGCTCGGTCTCATAATAACGTTCGGTTATAGCTGGTCGAGCCTTGTCGCCTCGGCTCTGAGGATCTCGAGGAAGGCTGCTGCCGCAGGGGTGGTCGCCCCGTCTCTCCGCTGCAGGATGCCGACCCGGCTGTTGGTGGCCGGAACCTCCAGCGGCAGCGGCCGCACCAGGCCGGCGCGCAGTTCCAGATCGAGGACATGTTCCGGCAGAACGGCGATGCGGTCGCTGCGCATCAGCAGCGACCGGATGATGAGCAGGGAGACCGACTCCACCAGGTCCTTCGGCGACCCCAGCCCCTCGCGCAGGAAGCCGTCCTCGACCTGCCGCCGCAGCGCGGTCTGCTGCGGCGGCAGGACCCAGGGATGGTGGATCAGCTCGGCGAGGCTCAACCCGCTCCGCCCCGCCAGCGGATGGCCGGCGCGCACGAACAGCCGGATCCGCTCCTCGAACAGCAGCTCCTGGACGAGTCGGTCAGCATAGGCCGGCTCGGGGACCCGCCCCACCACCATGTCGATCTCCCCGGCCAGCAGGCCCGGCAGATGCCGCTCGTTGGTGCCCTCCAGCACCGTCACGGTCACGCCGGGCAGCGTCTGCTTGAGCTGGGTGATCGCCGCCGGCACGAGGACGGACGCGGCCGTGAGCATGGCGCCCACCACCACCGTCCCACGCAGGCCGCCGTCGAGCGCGTGCAGATCCTCCGCCGTCTCGCGCAGACCGGCCAGCAGGTGGCGGGCGTGGCGGCACAGGACCTCCCCCGCTTCGGTCGGCACGATGCCCCGGTTGGTCCTGACGAAGAGCGACTGGCCGACAGACCCTTCGACCTCCCGCAGCAGCTTCGTCATCGCCGGCTGACTGACGCCGAAGCGGGCGGCCGCGACGGCGATGCTGGTGGAGTCCTGCAGGACCATCAGCGCACGCAGCTGGCGGAAGCGCAGCAGCTGCATTGCGAGCAGAAGGTCGTCCGCACCCTGGCTCAGCGGGGGACTTCCTTCACGCCGCGGTTCACGAGACAGCGCCAGAGCTCTTCGGCGGAGTCGGCGTAGTCGAAGAGTTGCAGGTCTTCGGCGTCCACCATGCCGGCCTCCACGAGAGCGTCGAAGTCGATGACCGACTGCCAATAGGCCCGGTCGAAGAGGGCGATGGGGATGGGAGGCGACTTGCGGGTCTGCCGCAGGGTCAGCACCTCGAAGAGCTCGTCCAGCGTGCCGAAGCCGCCCGGAAAGGCCACCAGCGCATTGGCGCGCATGGCCAGATGCATCTTGCGCATCGCGAAGTAGTGGAAGCGGAAGGTGAGTTCCGGCGTGGTCCAGCCGTTCGGCTCCTGCTCGTGCGGCAGCGAGATGTTGAAGCCCACCGAGGCGGCACCGGCGTCGTCCGCGCCGCGATTGGCCGCCTCCATCAGGCCCGGGCCGCCGCCGGTGGCGATCACGTTGTCCCGGTGGCCCTCGTCATGCACCAGCGCTCCGCCGCGTTCCGAGGCCAGCCGGCCGAAGGCGCGGGCGGCGGCATACCACTCGGGCTGCCAGCCGGGGCCGTCGGGCCGCACCCGGGCGCTGCCGAAGACGACGATGGTGGAGCGCACGCCCCAGGCGCGCAGCGCCTCCTCGGCCTTGGCGTACTCCAGCAGGAAACGGACGCCCCGCATGGAGTCGCCGAGCAGGAAGTCCTGGTCGAGCGCCGCCAGCCGATAGGACGGCGAGACGAGGTGGGCGGCGTTGGAAGGGCGGTCGGTGTCGTCCATGGCCACCTCAGGCGGGCAGGTCGACGATGCCGACCTCGCCGGCCTCGTCGGCGAAGGCGAGCCGGCGCCCGTCCGGCGACCAGACCAGAGCCGTCACCTCGGCACCGCCATTCCGGCGCACGATCGCGTCCTGCGCCTTCCCCCGCTGGCCGAGGTGGATGTCGCCGTCGGCGATGGCGAAGGCACAGACCTCACCCTTGGGATGGGCTGCAACCAGAGTGACCAGGCGCCCGTCCGTCCACCCGAGCTGCTCGGGTGACTTGCCCATGGGGCCCTGGCGGCCGGTGAAGGGCCAGGCGATCACCTGGTCGGCACCGCTGGTCGCCAGCAGACGCCCCCCAGCCATCCACGAGAACGACTTGATCTTGCTCGGATATCCAGCCATCCGCATGTCCGCGGAATCCTCCAGCCGCCAGCCGTGCAGGGCCGCCTCCTGCATGGACGTCACCAGGAAACGGCTGTCGGGGCTCCAGGTCACGCCCAGGTGCGAGCCCTTCCAGGCGAGATGCTGCGGCGGCCGGTCGGCCACGGCGGCCCACCACAGGCTGACGCCGCCGTAGTGCGCCACAGCGAGACGCCGCCCCTTCCCCTCGAAGGCGAGCCCACCGACGGAACTGGGATGCTCCAGGCGGCGCACCTCCTTGCCGTCCGCCGTCTGCACGACCCGCACCACCTTGCCGGCGGCGAAGGCCAGCAGGCCCCCGCGGGCGTCGCAGTCGAGGTGCTCGATCCAGGCGCCCGGCGCGGAGGCGACGGGGGTCGCCTCCCGGGTGCCGAGGTCATAACGCAGGACGCGGCCGTCATCGCTGCCGAGAAAGAGGCTCCGCCCGTCGGGCGTGGCGACGGCCGACAGCAGGCTGCCGCCGTCGACCTCGATCTCCTCGACGGAAGCGTCCGGCCCCATCACCCGCAGCCCCCCCTCGGCGAGAACGGCCACGAGCCGGCGGCCGCGGTCGAGGAAGGCGAGCGCGACGACATAGTCGTCGACGTCCAGCGAGTGGCCGCAGGCCTCCAGCAGGCTGCCGCCGCTCATGCCGCGACGCAGGCCGTGAAGCCCCGGCGGAGCTCGTCCACCGGCAGGTTGCGGCCGATGAACACCAGCCGACTGTCGCGATTCTCGCCGGGCTTCCAGGGTTCGCGCAGATCGCCCTCGGTGGCCATGTGCACCGCCTGCAGGACGAAGCGCCGGTTCTCGCCCTTGAAGGCCAGGATCCCCTTGGTGCGCAGGATGTCCTGGCCCTTGTCCGCCAGCAGAGTCTGCAGCCACTGCATGGTCTTCTCGCCATCCAGCGGCCGGCTCTCCCGCAGGGAGATGCTGGAGACGCTGGCGTCGTGCCGCGTCACCCCGGCGGGGCCGCCGTGATGGTCCTCGCCGTGATCGTGCTCGTCGTGGCCGTGATCATGGTGGTCGTGGTCATGATCGTGGTGGTCGTGCGCCTCTTCCTCCCGCTCCAGGAAGTCGGGCGTCTGCCGCAGGATCCTGTCGAGGTCGAAGGCCCCGCGATCGAGCAGTTCGTCCACCGGCACCTGGCAGCGCTCCGTCCGGACGATCCGGGCCTCGGCATTGATCGCCCGGATCTGCCGTTCGACGGCGTCCAGGGCTTCCGGCGAGACCATGTCGGTCTTGTTCAGCAGGATGATGTCGGCGAAGGCGACCTGCTCCTCCGCTTCCGGCGTCCGCTCCAGCTGCTGCGGCAGGTTGAGGGCGTCGGCCACCGTCACGATGGCGTCGAGGCGCGTGCGGGCGCGGACGTCGTCGTCGACGAAGAAGGTCTGCGCCACCGGAGAAGGATCGGCCAGCCCGGTGGTTTCGACCAGGATGCCGTCGAACCGCCCGCGCCGCTTCATCAAGGTGCCCAGGATGCGGATCAGGTCGCCGCGGACGGTGCAGCAAATGCAGCCGTTGTTCATCTCGAAGACCTCCTCGTCCGCATTGACGACGAGGTCGTTGTCGATCCCGATCTCCCCGAACTCGTTCACCACGACGGCATACTTGCGGCCGTGCTTCTCGGTGAGGATCCGGTTGAGGAGGGTCGTCTTCCCGGCGCCGAGGAAGCCGGTCAGGACGGTGACGGGGATCTGCGACATGGGGGATACCTTCGTGAAAGGGATGCCGGGGCCTGAACAGGATATCCGATCCGGCGCCACCACAACGGCGTGGCGCTCCGCTATATGGAAGGCGGAACGCCGGTTTGCAGCCTCCCCGCGGGTGGCGATCAGCCCTCTTCGGCCGCCAGCTCCGCACCCAGAGCGGCCAGCATGAGGTCGAGATCGGCCGCGGCAGCCTCCAGTTCGTCGGCGTCGCTGCTGCGCAGGACCAGGCTGGTCCCGAAGCGGCCGTCGCGCTGCCACGGATAGCTGCCCATCTCCACGGTGGGATAGCGGGCCTGCAGCGCCTCGAACTCCGCGGCGACTCTGCTTTCCGGCAGGTGGACGGCGCGGCTGCGCGAACGGATCGGCGGCCCGCCCACCAGCTCGTGCCGGATCGAGAGGAACTGCGCCTGCATGATCTTCGGAATGCCGGCCATGACGTAGACGTTGCCGATCTTGATACCCGGCGCCTTGCTGACCGGGTTCTCGATCAGCCCGGCCCCCTCGGGAACCCGCGCCATGCGCAGCCGCGCCGGGTTGAGCGCGTCGCCGTAGTGCGCCTCCAGGATCGCCCGCGCCTCGGGATGCTCGATCACGGGGACTCCGAAGGCCGCGGCGACGCAGTCGACGGTGATGTCGTCGTGGGTCGGCCCGATGCCGCCGGTCGTGAAGACGTAGCGGTAGCGACCGCGCAGGGCGTCGAGGGCGGCCACCACCTCGGGGAGGATGTCCGGCACGACCCGCGCCTCGGCCAGTCGCACACCCGCGGCCGACAGCTCCTTACCGAGGAACGCCAGGTTGGCGTCCTGCGTGCGGCCGGACAGGATCTCGTTGCCGATGATGAGGACGGCCGCGGTCGACGGCTCGGCCGTATCGCTGCTCACTGCGCCGCGCCGGGCTGAGCGGCGGGAACCGCGCCCTGCCCGGTCCCCTGCTGCTGTTGCTGCGCCTGCCGCATGCAGGTGTTGTAGGCGTCCCGGTAGGTCGCTTCGGCGGAGGTCTGGCTGAACGCCTGGTTCACCGACGACATGCGCGACAGGTCGGTCGGACCGGACCCGATCACGCTCTGCGCATCGCTGTCGTTGCGCCGGTTGTTCGCGACCACCGCCCGGGCATAGTCGTAGCATTGCTCCGAGAGCGACCGGCTGGCCGACGCGCGGGTGTCCGCCGACGGCGCCGCGATCGTCGGACTGGTCAGAACGGAGGGGTCGTACTGGCCCTGCGGGGCCGGCCCCACGGTCTCCGCCGGGCCACTGGTGTCCGGGGCCGGATCCTGCGGCAGGGCCGGCGTTGGATCGACCGCGTAGGGGTTGCACGCCGCCAGCAAGAGCATTGCGCCCCCGAGGCTGGACGTCACGGAGGAAGCTGACGAGAAGGTAGGGAAGCGCATGACCCGTTCCAGCGGCTGATTAGACGCGCATCCGGCGCCTTTGCTCACCTATAACGCCGCTCCAGGAGAGTTGCACCGATGCTTTTTTCACACCCGCTCGTCCCGGCGACGCTGCTGCGCCGCTACAAGCGCTTCCTCGCCGACGTGCGCTTCGACGACGGTCGGGAGGTGACGGTCCACTGCCCCAATCCCGGGGCGATGACGGGCCTGGCGGCGCCCGGCTCGCGCGTGTGGCTCGCACCGGCGACGAGCGCTGCCGCGAAGCTCGGGTGGGGCTGGAAGCTGGTGGAGGCCGACGGCGGCATCGTGGGCATAGATGCCAGCCTGCCGAACCGGCTCGTGGCGGAAGCTCTCGAAGAGGGTGCCATCCCCGCTCTCCGGGTCTTCCCCCGCGTCCGAGCCGAGGTCCGTTACGGGCAGGAGAACAGCCGCGTCGACTTCCTGCTCGGAACCGACGATGGGCGGGCCTGCTACCTGGAGGTCAAGAACGTCCACCTGCGGCGCACCGGCTCGCTGGCGGAGTTTCCCGACTGCGTGACCGCCCGGGGCGCCCGTCATCTGCGGGAACTCGCCTCCATGGTCCGTGCGGGCGCCCGGGCGATCCTGCTGTTTGTCGTCCAGCGCAGCGACTGCGAGCGGCTGGCGGTGGCCGCCGATATCGACCCGGCCTACGCGGCGGCCTTCGACGACGCCATCGCGGCCGGCGTGGAGGTGCTCGCCTGGGACTGCGCGCTGTCGCAGGCGGAGATCCGCCTGCGCTGCCCCCTCCCCCTTGCCCGGCGGGAGGGTGCATTGCAGGCAGGCACCTTGATCCCTGAGCCCCCGATGGCAAAGTAGCCGAGTCGAGCGGTCAGGGATTTCGAATCAGTGATGGAAGAGCAGTCGTTCTCAGCGGTCGAGTCGCGCCGGATCGTGATCCACGGTCCCGACGACTTCGAAGGCATGCGCCGGGCGGGCCGCCTGGCCGCCGAGACGCTCGACTTCATCACGCCACACGTGCAGCCGGGCGTGACGACAGAGGAACTCGACCGCCTCTGCCACCAGTTCGTGGCGGACCACGGCGGCACGTCGGCGCCTCTCGGGTACCGCGGCTTCCCCAAGTCCGTCTGCACCTCCGTCAATCACGTGGTCTGCCACGGGATCCCCTCGCCCACCAAGCGGCTGGTAAACGGCGACATCCTCAACATCGACGTCACCCCGATCCTCGAGGGATGGCACGGCGATTCGAGCCGCATGTTCCTGGTGGGCGACAAGGTGCCGGTGAAGGCGCGCCGGCTGGTGGAGGTCACCTACGAGGCCATGATGCGCGGGATCGCCGTCGTCCGTCCCGGTGCCACCCTGGGCGACATCGGCGCGGCGATCGAGACCTTCGCGGTCGGCCACGGCTTTTCGGTGGTCACGGACTTCTGCGGGCACGGGCTCGGCCGGATCTTCCACACCGAGCCGAGCGTGCTGCACTACGGCAAGCCGGGCACGGGTCTCACCCTGCGCGAAGGCATGTTCTTCACCATCGAGCCGATGATCAACGCCGGCCGCCACGAAGTGAAGATCCTGTCGGACGGCTGGACTGCGGTCACCCGCGACCGCTCTCTGTCGGCGCAGTTCGAGCATTCCATCGGCGTCACCGCGGACGGCCACGAGATCTTCACGCTGTCGCCCAAGGGGCTGCACCAACCGCCCTACGCGGTCTGACCGCCCCAGGCGCGGATGGCGCCCATGAGCGAGCCGGCCGCTCCTCCGGACCATCTCGGGCATCGCAAGCGCCTGCGCGGCCGCCTCCTCCAGGCGGGCGGCGGCGCGCTCGCCGACTACGAACTGCTGGAGATGCTGCTGTTCGCCGCCTCGGCCCGGGCGGACACCAAGCCCCTGGCGAAAGCCCTGCTGCGGCGGTTCGGCTCCTTCGGTGCCGTGCTCGCCGCCGAGCCGGCGCGGCTGAAGGAGGTCGAGGGGGTCGGCGAAGCGGCCGTCGCCGCCCTCAAGGTCGTGCAGGAGTCGGCCCGGCGCCTGCTGCTGGAAGAGGTCAGCGAGCAGCCGGTGCTGAGTTCCTGGGACAAGCTGCTGGCCTACTGCCGGGCCCAGCTCGCACACGAGACGGTCGAGAACTTCCACGTGCTGTTCCTCGACCGCAAGAACCGGCTGATCGCCGACGAACGCCAGCAGCGGGGCACCGTCGACCACACCCCCGCCTACCCGCGGGAGGTGGTGAAGCGCGCCCTGGACCTGGGGGCCAGCGCACTGATCCTCGTCCACAACCACCCCAGCGGCGACCCCACGCCCTCGACGGCCGACGTGACGCTGACCCGCGACATCAAGCTGGTCGCCGAGAAGCTCGGCATCGCGCTGCACGACCATCTGGTGATCGGCCGGGCCGGCCACAGCTCCCTGCGCTCCCTCGGACTGATCTGAGGGAGCGCAGGGGGCCGGTCAGTCGATCCCCATGTAGGTCCGGCGGATCAGTTCGCTGCGCGCCAGGTCCCGGCTCGGCCCCTCAGCGGCGATCGCGCCGTTCTCCAGCACGTAGGTGCGGGCCGAGACCGCCAGGGCGAGCTGGGTGTTCTGTTCCACCAGCAGGATGGTCGTCCCCTCGCGCCTGTTGATGTCGAGGATGATGTCGAAGATGGCTTCGATCACCCGGGGCGCGATTCCCAGGGACGGCTCGTCGAGCAGCAGGAGTTTCGGGCGCGCCATCAGGGCGCGGCCGATCGCCAGCATCTGCTGCTCCCCGCCGCTCAGGGTCGAGGCAAGTTGCCCGCGCCGTTCGGCCAGCACGGGAAAGTAGCCGCAGACCCGCCGCAGGTCGTCATCGATCGGGCCGCTCAGCCGGTAGGCTCCCATCTCCAGGTTCTCGAAGACGGACATATCCGGAAAGAGGTCGCGTCCCTCCGGCACCAGGGTGAGCCCGAGGCGTGCGACGGCATTGGCGGACAGGCCGTGAATCGGGCGGCCCTCCAGGCGGACTGTCCCCGCCCGCGGCCGCAACAGGCCGGAGACGGCCGCCATCAGGCTCGACTTGCCGGCGCCGTTGACGCCGACCAGCGCGACGATCTCGCCGCGCCCGACGCGGATGGACACCTCCCGCAGCGCGACGGTCCCCCCGTAGGAGACCGAGAGTCCATCAACCTCCAGCATCGGCGTAGCGTCCCGTTCCCAGGTAGGCCTCGATCACGGCGGGATCGTTCTGCCCCGCCTCACGGTCGCCGCTGGCGATCCGCCTGCCGAAGTTGAGGACCGTGATCCGGTCGGAAATGCTCATCACGAAGCGCATGTCGTGCTCGACCACGAGAAGGGTGATGCCGTCCTCGTCGCGCAGGCTGCGGACGACCCGCGCCGCCTCGGCCGTCTCGGTGCTGTTGAGCCCGGCGACGAGTTCGTCGAGCAGCAGGATCTTCGGCCGCGCGGCGAGCGCCCGCGCCAGCCCGACCAGCCGCGCCTGGCCGCCGGTGATACCGCGCGCCGGACGATCGGCCAGATGGCCGAGGCCGACCCGTTCCAGAAGCCGCCGGGCCTGCCGGTCGGCGTTGCGGCGGCTCTCGCCCGCCCGCTTCAGGCCGAGCAGCGATTCCACCACACCCAGCCGGCTCTGGCGCACCGCGCCCAGGGCGACGTTGTCGAGGACCGTCAGCCGCTGGAACAGCTCGACGTGCTGGAAGGTGCGGGCAACCCCGTAACCCACCACCGTGTGCGGCCGGGCCGCGGCGAGATCCCGGCCAGCGACCGTGATCCGGCCGGCAGTGGGCCGGTAGATGCGGGTCAGCAGGTTGAGCATCGTCGTCTTGCCGGCGCCGTTCGGTCCGATCAGCGCATGGATCTCCCCGGGTTCCACGGCGAAGCTGACGTCCTCGAGCGCCGCCAATCCGCCGAAACGTTTCGACACGCCCTCGACTTCCAGAAGTGCCGCCATGGTCAACCCCGCCGGCCGTAGCGGGCACCGAGACGCCTGACCAGGCCGACGATCCCGTCGGGCATCACGATGATCGACACCAACAGGAGCAGGCCGAAGCCGATCTCCTGGAAGAACTGGGAGAAACGGAGCAGTTCATTGCCCAGGGTGAGCAGGCTGGCCCCGAGCAGGCCGCCGAAGATGCTGCCCATGCCGCCGACGACGATCATGGCGAGCACCTTGATGGTCTCGAAGATCGTGAACCCCTCCGGGGTTATGTAGGACAGCAGCACGGCCAGCAGACCGCCGGCGATGCCGCCGTAGAAGGCGCTGACCGCATAGGCCGTGAGCCGCGTCCGCACGAGGTTGATGCCCATGGCCTGAGCGGCGACCTCGCTCTCCCGGATCGCTTCGAACGCCCGGCCGAGATCGGAGCGCGCGAGGTTGCGGGCGAGGGTCACGAGCAGGACCGCGAAGGTCACGATGACCAGATAGGCGGAGACGTTGCGGCCCAGGCCGAGGATGTCGAGGCTGTGGACGGGAAGGCCCTGGAACCCTTTCGTGACGTCGCGCCAGAGGCTGAGCACGAGCACCACCGCTTGGCTGAAGGCGAGCGTGACGAGCGCGAGGTAGAAGTGACGCAGCCGCAATACGACGACGCCGATGAACAATCCGGCGAGCACCGACACGGCCGCCCCGACCAGCAGGGACGGCAGGACCGGCATGGCAAAGCTGTTCTGCATGACCGCGGACCCGTAGGCGCCGAGCGCCAGGAAGGCCGCCTGACCCACGTCGAACTGGCCGGCATATCCCATCAGCAGGTTGTAGCCGGTGGCGAAGATGGCATAGACGCACACCAGGCTGACGACGAAGAGCGCATAGTTGTCGAGCAGCGGCGTAACGGCGAAGGCGATCGCCAGGATGCAGAGCGCCACGACGTAGGGATGCCGGCCGATCCACGCCCAGCGGCGGCGCAGCGCGTCGAGCGCCGCCTTCATCAGACCCGCCTCTCCAGGCTGGCGCCGAACATCCCGGTCGGCCGTATGGCCAGCACGGCGAGCAGCAGCAGGAAGGTGCCGATGGCCTGGAAGTCGGCACGGATGTAGCCGGCGACGAGGTTCTCGACGACGCCGAGCAGAATGCCGCCGATGATGGCCCCCGGGATGCTGCCGAAGCCGCCGAGCACCGCCGCCGTGAAGGACTTGATCCCGATGTGACCCATATCGGGATCGACCAGCAGGAGCGGGCCGAGCAGCACGCCCCCGAGGGCGCTCAGCATCGTCCCGATGATCCAGGTGAGGGCGAAGATCCCCGGGACGTTCACTCCCATGAGCGCCGCCGCCCGCCGCGACTGGGACGTGGCCCGCATCGCCTTGCCCAGCTTGGTGAAGCGGAAAAAGAGGAAGAGCAGTCCGACGATCGCGACGGTGGCCCCGACGATGATCAACTCCTGCACGGTCACGAGCGCCGGGCCGAGCTCGACCGGGTCGGTCGGGAAGGGCGACGGCAGATGGTAGGCGTCGGCGCCCCAGATCAGCCGCGCGGCGCCCTTCAGGACCGTCGACAGCCCGAGCAGGGCGATCACGCGGGTCAGCAGCGTGGCCTCGACGAGCGGCCGCGAGACCATCCGGTCGAACACGAGGTAGCCGAGGGCCCCGGCGGCCAGCAGCGTCAGCAGCAGCGCCAGGGGATAGGGCAGCGCCCACAGCTTGTAGAAGGTGAGCAGGAAGTAGGCGCCGAGCATGAGGCTCTCGCCCACCGCGAAGTTCACCGTCTCCGTGGCGTTGTAGATCATGGTGAAGCCGACGGCGACGAGGGCGTAGATGCAGCCGACGACAATGCCGCTGGCAACGAACTGCGCGAGCATGACCTTTCCTCGTACGCGGAGACCGACCAGGGGGTGGAAGGCCGGCGCCTTCCGCCCCGCGTCCAGCTATTGCTTCGCCGTGTCGCCGAAGAAGAACGGCTTGCCGTCCCGGTACCCTTCCAGATAGCCGCCGCGCACCGCCCGATGGTTCTCGGCCGTGAACTTCAGCGGATAGGGCAGCTCCGGCGTCTCGAACGGCGCCATCGTCTCGTAGGCCTTGATCAGACTGTCCTGCGTCAGGTCACGGCCCGCCGCCTTCAGTCCCGCCACGAAGAGCTTGGTCGCCGCATAGCCCTGCGCGGCCCAGACGATGGGCGCCTCGTCCCCGTAGGCGGCCTTCCACTTCTGCATGAAGTCGGCCGTGCAGGGCTCGCCGAGGCGACAGGCGAGCGGGGACACCGCATAGTACTCGATGGGCGCCTCACCCCTGACCAGCTCGAAGATCGCGGCGGACGAGCCGCCACCGAAGGAGATCAGTGGCGCCTTGACCTCCTGCTTGTAGAGCTCGCGGATGATGAAGGCGAGCACCCGGGGCGTACCGCCGTGGATGATGACATCGGCGCCGGCCTCACGGATCTGCGCCACCTGGGCGGTCGCGCTGAGGGCGTCGGGCTCGATGGTCAGGTCCAGGGCTATGTCCAGACCGCGGTCCGCGAGCTGCGCCTTGGTGGCCTCACGGGTGATCGTGCCGTATTCGCTGCGCTCGCCGATGAAGGCGATCTTCTTCGGCTTCATCGACGGCGCGAGCTTGGTGACCGGGATGGCCTGATCGTCCAGGGTGAGCTGAGCCTGAAAGGTCAGCTTCTTGAACGGGTCGGTGAGCCCCGGTGTGGACGAGGCGGGCGACCAGTAGATCATGTCGTTCTCGATCACCCGCGGGTAGGTTGCCAGGGCGACCGGCGTGTAGGGCCCGCCGTAGATCAGGAAGGCCTCGTCCCGGTTCATCAGCTTCGTGACGGCGGCGACCCCGGCGCCGGGGTCGCCCCGGTCGTCCTCGACCACCAGCTCGATCTTCCGGCCGTTGACGCCACCGGTCTTGTTCACCTCGTCGATCACCAGCTGCGCCGCCCACTCGTAGGCGAGGCCGAAGACGGCGATGGGGCCGGACAAGGAGGAGTGCATGCCTATCGTGATGCTGTCGTCGGAAACGCCCTGATCGGCTGCCGATGCGGCGCCTGCCGCGGAGAGCCCGGCGGCGAGGGTGGCGCAATAGAGGGGCATGCGCCCCAACGAATTCAGCAGTCTCATCCTCTTTCCTCCCTTTGCTCGTCTGTCCGGTGGCGGAGGGAACGGGCCGGCCGCAGCGGTTGAGGAATGCTGTACGGCCCGCATCCCTCGCGGACCCCGATGTTTCATTATAGGAAACTTTGTTTCTTATTCGGCGTGAGGGCGCCTCCCTGTCAACGCGGTTACAGGTTCAGGAAGCCCAGGTTCTGTCGCCGACGAGGTGACGGGCGATGAACTCTTCGTTGAAGGCCAGGCCAAGGCCCGGAGCGTTCGGTGGCCTCATCGCACCGGCCTCCAGGCGCGGACCGCTCTCGAACAGGGGTTCCCACCAGGACATGTATTCAAGGAACGGCGCCGAGGGCAGCGCCGCCAGCATGTGGACCGAGATCTCGTGGAAGACGTGCGGCACCACCGGCATCGCCCAGGCCTCGACCATCGCGGCGATCTTCATCCACTCCGAGATGCCGCCGGCGCGTTGCAGGTCGATCATCGCGATGTCGACGGCGCGCGCCTCGATCAGGCGGCGGAAGCCGGACCGGCCATAGTCGTTCTCACCGGCCGCGATGGGAACGTCGAGTTGCCGCGCGAGGAGGGCCATTCCTTCGATGTCGTCGAAGGCGATGGGGTCCTCGATATAGGTGATGCCGAACTCGGAGATCGCCCGCCCCACCTTCAGCGCCCGCTCCACCGTCCAGCCCTGCACCACGTCGACCAGAATGTCGACGTCCGGGCCCACCACCGCTCGCACGGTGGCCACGCGCTCGACGTCCTCCGCCACACTGGCCGCGCCGCACCGCATCTTCACGGCGGTGAAACCCTCCGCCACCCTCGCCGCGGCCTCTTCACGGATGGCCTCGATCGGGTCGGAGAGGAAGAAACCGCCGGCGTAAGCGCGGATCGGCCGGTCGCTGCCCCCCAGCAGGCGCCAGAGAGGCAGCCCGACCCTCTTGCCGGCAATGTCCCACAGGGCGGTGTCGATCGCCGATGCGGCGATCAATACCGCCCCGGACCGGCCGAGGAAGTTCATCTCCCGCCACAGGCGGGCGTTCACCGCGGCGAGAGCGGAGGCGTCCATCCCCTGCACGTGGCCGAACAGGTCGTGCACCAGGGCTTCGAGGGCCCGCGCCCGCTCCTTTCCGAAGCACCAGAGATAGGCTATCCCCGTCAGCCCCTCGTCCGTGCCGATCTCCACCAGGACGTTGTCGACGGCTTCGATGTGGTGGATCGGCGTGCGCACCGGCCGGTCCATCGGTAGGCTCACGATGCGCGTGCGAAGGGTCGAGATCCGCATCGGCGTCACCAGCGCGTTCCCCTTCCCGGCCCCGCCGCCCGGGACAGCCTCACATTTCGACCCGAGACCATGACGCCCCCTCCTCCCTATCCTGCCCCGCAGGGAAAGTTCTGTTTCTCTTTAGGAAACGTAGTTTCTGCTTCTGAGGGACGCTAGAAGGGGCGAGGAAGCCTGTCAAATCCCGCCCGCCTCCGCTGGTTGACACCTCTTCGCGACTCCTCGAAGCTATTTGAAACATTGTTTCAAATATAGAAACCCCCGGAGGAGACATGCTGATCGAGTCGGTAGAAGCCATACCGTTCCGGATCCCGCTGCGCGCCAAGGTCTCCTTCGCGTCCGGGCACCTGACCAGCCTCGACCACGTGCTGGTGCGGGTGCGCTCGCGCGACGGCGTGGTGGGAAGCGCCGAAGCGCCCGCCCGCCCGATGGTTTACGGCGAATCCACCGCTTCCATCGTCCATGCCGTGCGGGAGTGGTTCGGCCCGGCGCTCATCGGGCTGGACGCCCGCGACGTCGCCGGGCGCCGCCGACGACTGGCGCGGGTCGAACAGAATCCGACCGCCAAGGGGGCGGTCGACATCGCCTGCCACGACCTTGTGGCCCGCACCCTGACCATGCCGTTGCGCCACCTGCTCGGCGGCGTTCAGGACAGGGTCGAAGTCTCCCACATCCTGGGCATCGGCGACCCCCAGGCGGTCGCGGACGAGGCGATCCGTCTGCGTGAGACCCTCGGTATCACCACCTTCAAGCTCAAGGCCGGCCTCGATCCGAGCCGCGACACGGCCTTGATCGAGACGGTGCGCCACAGGCTCGGCGACGAGGTCCGGCTGACCGTCGACTGCAATCACGGCTACGACCCGCAGACAGCGGCGGCCACCCTGCCCGGCTGGGAAGACTTCGGTGTCGCCTGGGTGGAGGAGCCATGCCCCGGCGAAGTCGCCCTGGGACCGTCGTCCATCGCCCGGAGCACGGCCCTGCCCCTGATGGCCGACGAGAGCGCCACCGACGAGGCGCCGTCCTCGCCAAGCTGATGGAGGGCAGCTACCGCTTCTTCTGCGTCAAGACCGCCCGCGGCGGATACACCCGCTCCAAGGCGATCGTCACGCTCTGCGAGGCGGCCGGGGCGGCCAGCGTCATCGGCAGCCAGGGCGACACCGACCTGGGCACCTTGACGTCGGCCCAGTTCGCGGCAGCCCAGGACGCCACGTTGCGCTACCCTTCCGAGTTGACCTTCTTCCTGGAGGCGGAGGGAGGCATTCTGGCCGCGCCGCCGGCCATCCGCGACGGCGCCGTCACACTGCCGGACGCACCTGGGCACGGCGGCGAGATCGACGAGGAGAAGCTCGCGCGCTTCCGGCTCGACTAGCCGCGACTCCCGCGGCGGCACGGGCCAGCCACGCCCCTATTGCCTGGCGGGGCGGATTTCTTTGGAACAAGCCCCGCCGGTCTCCCGTTGGCTCCTCTGACTGACACAAGAGGAGCGCAAACATGCGACGCGAAATTCTCGCCACCGCTGCGGCCGTGGCCGTGATGATGACCACGCCGGCGCTGATCCATTCCGCGGCTGCGGCCGACATGGACAAGGCAATCGTCGGGACCACCAACGATCGGCCCTCGTCGAAGGTATCGCCCGCGGCGACCGAAACCAAGGGCGTTGGCGCCGGTATGGGCGTGACCGACCCGAACAACACGCCGGTCGACCGCCTGGAGAACGGCGGTAAGGACCTGAACATGACAGAGACGCCGGACTCGCCGAAGTCATCGGTGTCGCCCGACGCCACCAAGACCGAGCTGGACGCCACCGCCGCCGCTCAGGATGCGGACGCGGTCAACCGTGGGTCCGGCCAGCAGGTCCAGGAGGCGAAGGACAACTTCATCACCAACACGACGTCCGATCGGCCTTCGTCGAAGGTCTCGCCGGATGCCACGACGACCCAGTAAGTCGTATCCGAGTCTCCCCGTGAAAACTTGGCCGCCTTCGGGCGGCCATTTTTTTGCGAATTGCATCTTCTTCTTGTTCCGTGTCGGAAATGGACGCGACGTTCGGAGGAAACAATTTCAGAGAACCTTTCTTGACACAAGAACAAGTCTTCACGGACGCCGTTATCGGTCTACTTCTACCATTGCAGCCGACGCGAAGTCCGCTCCGAACCGACAGAGCAACGACCGTGAACCGGCACAAGAAAAGGATCCGTTGTAATGCGTAAGAACCTGATCGCGACCGCCTCCGCCCTCGCCCTCTTCATGGGTGCCGCCATTCCTCTTGCAGGTGGCGCCATCGCCGCCTCGTCGGCGGTCAACGTACCCTCGACCGATGGCAGCCTGACGCAGACGGCCCCGAAGTCCACCAAGCCCGCGGTCGAGCCGGGTGCCACCGATACCGGCGCGAAGGCCGGTGCCATGGGCGAGGCCGGGCGGCAGCAGGGCGAGATCGAGGCGGCGCCCGAGTCGACGAAGGACAAGACGGCGACCGACGACACCGCCACCCAGTTGAGGGCGGATGACTCCAGCAAGGGCGTCAATCTGACGCCGCCGTCGGTGAAGAAGGGCGAAGTGCAGGATGCCCCCGAATCGACCAAGTCCTCCGTCTCGCCCGACGATACGAAGGTTCAGTAATCAACAACCCAGAAAGGAAAGGCCGCCATGGGCGGCCTTTTCTTTATCCGGGGCGTCACAGCACCGCCGCCTACGGCCCCAATTCTGGCACGAGCCGCGCTTTGTTTTGACACACGAACAAGAAGCCGCCGGCGCCGTTCTCCTCTCCGTACAGGGCGACAGGCTCAGCCAGACGCTCGCCACAGACAACAGCCCGGAAAATCGCCGGGCTTCGGCAAGGGAAGAAAACGATGCGAAAGTCTCTGATCGCTACTACGTCGGCTCTGGCGCTGATGCTGGCCGCCGGCGCCTTCACCGCCGGCACGGCCGCCGCCCAGACCGGCAGCCAGTCCTCGGCGCCCGCCGCCACCCAGGCACCCTCCACTTCGGCGCCCTCCACCCAGCCGTCGGCGGCAGCCGCGCCGGCGCAGAGCGGTGCCATGGACAAGAGTGGCAGCATGGCCGTCGACAAGCCGCTCGCTCCGAGCACGAACGAGTCGGCCGCGACCACGACCGTCCCGGCCACCAACGACACGATGGCAACGACCACCACGGACGGTGAGCAGGCCCAGCCCGAGGGCACCTACCTCACGGCAGAGCTGATGGACAACCCGGCGCAGAATGCGCAGGGCGAAGAGGTGGCCGACGTCTATGGCTTCATCTTCGACGACAGCGGCAAGATCACCCACGTGATCCTCACTTTCGGCGGGTTCCTCGGCCTCGGCGAGAAGGATGTCATGGTCCCGTGGGATCAGGTGAAGGTGGTGCAGACGGCCGAGGAAACGCCGGAGCCCGTCATCCAGGTGGCCATCACCGAGGACCAGCTCGACGCCATGCCCGACTTCAAGACTCGGGCCGAGGTCGAGGAGGACCGCGAGGACGCACGTCAGGCGGCCGACAACGCCGCGAACCAGCCTGTGGGCACCGCCCCGGCGGGCACCGCCCCGGCGACGACCACCACGACCACCACCCAGTGAACCAAGAGCGTCCGGCCCTCTGACCGTCGCAGCGCCGCTCCCTCCGGGGAGCGGCGTTTTGCATGCGGCGGGGCTTTGTCTTGACGCCTGCGGCAAGAGGGGGATAGGCGAGGCGGGCACGCCGAAAGGAAGCCCCGATGATCCCCCGCTACAGCCGCCCGGAGATGACCACGATCTGGGAACCGGAGACCAAGTACCGCATCTGGTTCGAGATCGAGGCGCACGCCGCGGATGCCATGGCGCAGCTCGGGATCATCCCCGCCAGCGCCGCGGCCGCGATCTGGGAGCGTGGGCGTTTCGAAGTCGCCCGCGTCGACGAGATCGAGCGTGAGACGCACCACGACGTCATCGCCTTCCTGACCAACGTCGCCGAGCACGTCGGTGAGGAAGCGCGCTTCCTGCACCAGGGCATGACCTCCTCGGACGTCCTCGACACCTGCCTCGCCGTCCAGCTCGCCCGCGCGGCCGACATCCTGCTGGGCGACCTGGACCGGCTGCTCGGCGCCCTCAAGCGGCGGGCCTTCGAGTTCAAGCACACGCCCACCATTGGGCGCAGCCACGGGATCCACGCCGAACCGACGACCTTCGGCCTGAAGCTCGCCGGCCACTACGCGGCCTTCATGCGCAACCGACGGCGCCTCGAGGCCGCGCGCGAGCAGATCGCCACCTGTGCGATCTCCGGCGCCGTCGGCACCTTCGCCAACATCGATCCCTATGTGGAACGCTACGTCGCCGAAAAGATGGGCCTGGAGCCGGAGCCGATTTCCACCCAGGTCATCCCCCGCGACCGCCACGCCCACTTCTTCTCGACCCTCGGCGTCATCGCCGGCTCCATCGAGAACCTGGCGATCGAGATTCGCCACCTGCAGCGCACGGAGGTGCGCGAGGCCGAGGAGTGGTTCGCGCCGGGGCAGAAGGGCTCCTCTGCCATGCCCCACAAGCGCAACCCCGTGCTGACCGAGAACCTCACCGGTCTGGCGCGGATCGTACGCGGCGCCGTGGTGCCGGCGCTGGAGAACGTCGCTCTCTGGCACGAGCGGGACATCTCCCACTCGTCGGTGGAGCGGATGATCGGGCCGGATGCCACGGTCACCCTGGACTTCGCCCTCTCGCGCGCGGCTTCGGTCGTCGAGAAGCTGCTCGTCTACCCGGAGGCCATGCGCCGCAATCTCGACGCGCTCGGCGGACTGGTGCACTCGCAGCGCGTCCTGCTCGCCCTCACCCAGGCGGGGGTCAGCCGCGAGACGGCCTACAGGCTGGTCCAACGCAACGCCATGAAGGTCTGGCTCGAGGGGGCGGACTTCCGCCGGGAACTGGAAGCCGACCCGGAGGTGGTGCTCACGCCGGCGCAGTTGGACGCCTGCTTCGACATCGACTACCACACCAAGCACGTGGATCTGATCTTCGAGCGCGTGTTCGGCTCCACCGCGAGCGACGGCTAGACGCGCAAAAGGCGAGAATAAGGTGGAGACAATGGCTTCCAGCCTAGCGCAGGTCTGGCGGCGCCTGAGGGTGGCCTGGACCCGCAAGACGCTGTGGAAGCGCCGGATCGTGTTCTTCGTCGGAGCGGTCCTGGTGGGCTGCGGGGCGGTCGTCTTCGCCTATCTGGCGGATCAGGCCCACGCGCTGTTCCTGGAGATCCGGGCCCTCTCGCCCAACGTGCCGCTGCTGCTGACGCCGGCGGTCTTCGCGCTGGCCGCCTGGCTGACCCGGCGATACTTCCCAGGTGCCGAAGGCAGCGGCATTCCGCAGGTCATAGCGGCCAGGCGGTCGGCGGACCCGGGACTGCGCCAGCGGCTGCTCGGCGCCAAGGTGACGATCGGCAAGGTCGCCCTGACCCTCCTCGGCCTGGCCGCCGGCGCATCCATCGGCCGCGAGGGGCCGACCGTTCAGATCGGTGCCGCCATCATGTTCGTGGTGGCGAGCTACGCCGGCATCGGCCGCCAGCACGGCCTGGTCCTGGCAGGCTCGGCCGCAGGCATCGCCGGCGCCTTCAACACGCCGCTGGCCGGCATCGTCTTCGCGATCGAGGAGATGGCGAAGTCCTACGAGCGGCGCATGAACGGGCTGGTCGTGGCGGCGGTGCTGATCGGCGGCATGACCAGCCTCGCGCTGGTCGGGCAGTATCTCTATTTCGGCCGTGTGTCGGTCGGCCTCTCGCACGAGACGCACTGGTTCGCCGTCGCCCTCTGCGGTCTCGTGGGCGGCCTGTTCGGCGGGCTCTTCAGCCGGCTGGTGGCCGGGATGATCGGCGCGCGCGACGGCCTGCTGGACCGGATCAAGCGCTGGCCGGCCGCCTACGCCGCGGCCTGCGGCCTGGTCGTCGCGGTGCTCGGCCTCGCCACCGCCGGCTACGCCTTCGGGACCTCCTACGAGGAGACGCGGATGGCGGTCGAGCACGGGGTGACCATCCCCTGGTGGTACGCCCCCGCCAAGTTCGTCGCCACGACCCTGTCCTCCGTCGCCGGCATCCCCGGCGGGCTCTTCTCGCCCTCCCTGTCGGTCGGCGCCGGGATCGGTTCGGGACTGACGCACCTGCTTCCCGGCATCGATCCACGGGTCGTGGTGCTGCTGGCCATGGCCGGCTACTTCGCCGGCGTCGTTCAGGCGCCGCTCACGGCCTTCATCATCGTCCTGGAGATGACGGCGGACGAGGCCATGCTGCTGCCTCTGCTCGCGACGTCACTGATGGCGGCGGGTGTGTCCCGGATGGTCGCCCCGGAGCCGCTCTACCACGCCCTGTCGTTCAACTACGCGCCTGCGTCCTCGCTGCAGCGCTGACGCCCCGCAGGGGCGTCAGCGGCCGCCTGCGGCCTACTCCTTCATCACCTGCTGCTTGGCTTCCGCCAGACATTCGTCGAGGTGCTTGCGGACGCGGTGCTCCGAATAGTCCAGGCCCTTGGCGTTCAGGTCGCCCATGACCTTCCGGATCACGTCGTGGTCGCCGACCTCTTCGAAGTCGCTGGAGATCACCTCCTTGGCGTAGGCCTCGGCGGCGTCGCCGCTGAGGCCCATGCGTGACGCGGCCCAGAGCCCGAGCAGCTTGTTCCGGCGCACCGTCACCCTGAACTGCAGGTTTTCGTCATGCTCGAACTTCCGCTCGAATGCCTGCTCGCGATCACTGAAGCTCATCGGGCTCCTCCATACGCCGCTCCACCGCCGCCGGCAGGGCCGGCCGCCTAATCGGGGGCCTTATAGCGGCTCCCGGGCCGGTCGAAAACAGCGCTTGGAAGATGCCGCGGGCAAGGGCACGGCAGCCACCGGGGCGCCCTCGCGCTCACACTTCGATGGCAGTCTAGCCAATCGGGGCAAGGGTGGGAGCAACCCGGCCGGCGCTGCGTCATCTTTGGGCGCAGAAGCTCAAGAAGAACGCCGGCGCCGTGAGCAATGGGGGCCGGATGCTGCAACGCGAATAAGAGCAACCGATACTGTCAGCAGGTCAACTTGACCAGCGGTTGAACCCCTGCCGGAGGCGGAGTGACGATGCGTCGGCTTAAGCTGCTCGATGGGATGCGTGGATACTTTCTCGTCTTCATGCTTCTCAACCATATCATCTTCACCGGCGGGCTGTTCCTGCAGAAGATCAACCATGGCGAACTGGGCTTCGTGCAGGACGCCCAGGGCTTCGTGTTCATGTCCGGGCTGATCCTCGGACTCACCTACACCAAGGCCGCGCTCCGCGGCGGGCTTGAGGGGCTGTTCCCGAAGGCGATGAGCCGGGTTCAGGAGCTCTACGGCTACCACATGACGCTGCTGCTCGGCCTCTTCGCGGTCGCATTGGCGGTGCCGGCCACCGAGGCCTTCTGGGGCGATCTCTTCGCCGAGTTCTACCGGGCCCCCGAGGCGACGATCGTCGGCGCCGGGCTGCTGACCTATCAGCCGACCTTCATGGATATCCTGCCCCAGTACATGCTCTACATCCTGGCCGCCCCGTTCCTCGTCCGCTGGGTCCTCGCAGGCCGCGGGCTCGAGGTGGCGCTGGGCAGCGCACTGCTGTGGTTCGTCGCCCAGACGGGACTGCATCTGCCGCTGATCGACGGCATCGAGGCCCTGGTGACGCCCCTGCTGCCGGGTTTCCGGCTGCGCTCGGCCTTCAATCCGCTGGGCTGGCAGCTGGTGTTCAATGCGGGCCTGCTGATCGGCGTCGCCTACGCCCGCACCCCCCGGGTCCTGGAGCCCTTCTTCCGCCCGGACGACCGGCGTGCGCTGAACGCCAGTGCAGCCCTGCTGGCCTTCTTCCTGGTGCTCAAGCTCGGGTTGACCTTCGGCTTCATCCCCGGGGACATGCAGCAGAGGATCTTCGCCGCCCTCGACCGACCGACCTTCGGCCTCGTCTACCTGGTGAACTTCGTCGCCTTCGCCTATGCGGTGACCTGGCTGATCCGCTGCGGCGCGGCGAGCGGCCGCCCGGTCGCCACGGCTCTCGGGCGCGGCCTGAACGGCCTGTTCACTTTCCGGCCGCTGGTCTTCCTCGGCCAGCATTCGCTGCAGGTCTACGCCTACCACGTGGGACTGGTGTATCTGCTGATGGTCGTGGACTGGGCCTACGGTCCGTTCGACGGCTTCACCAAGACCGGCATCGCCCTGGCGGCGATCGCGAGCCTCGGCATTCCTGCGACGCTGCATGCCCGGACGGTGCGGGCGGCCAAGCGGCCGCCGGTGGCGGCGGGCACCGCGGCCCGCCCGGCGCCGGAGCCTCAGCCGATGGTGGCGTATGCGCGCGCGCCGGCCCGCCGCTCCATCTCCAGGATGGAGTCGTAGTCCCGCTCCGGCCGCACGTCGAAGCCCTCGATCAGAAGATCGCCGCGGACCCCGGCCAGGCCGGGGTCCGCGGCCGCGTCGCGCAGTCCTTCGCGCAGCCGGGTCAGATCCTGCGGCCCGGTCCGCAGGCTGCTGATATAGGGCAGGCTCGGCACCGCCGCCGTCTGCGCCAGCTTCCGGATCCCCCTCGTCGCCGCCGGCCTGACCCGTTCCAGCAAGGCGAAGGTGACGCAGTCGATGGCCGCCACGTCGGCGCGCCCTCTGGCCACGGCTTCCAGCGAGGCGACATGCCCGCCGGTCTCCACCACGGCGGAGAAGAAGCGGCCGCCCTCCGCCAGGGGGGCGAAGACGTCCCGCAGGGCGTTCATGCCGCTCTGTGAATCGGGTGTGTTGACCGCGGCGAGGCGCCCGCGCAGGTCGGCGGGAGTGAGGGCGGGATCGTCATCGCGGACGACGATCCAGCTGCTGTAATCGCTGCCCAGGCAGCCCGCAGCGCCATAGCGGGGGGTCGCCACCAGCCGGACCTTGCCGGCGAGGGCATGGGTCAGGGGATAGCCGCAGGTCTGCCCGAGCAGCAGGTCGGGCAGCAGCCATGAGGCGGCATAGTCCCGCGGCCGGCCGAGCGCGACAGGTACGTCGGGGAGGCCGATCCGCCGCAGGTGCGCAGCGATCCCGTGCCACCAGCCATCGGTCGCCGAGCGCAACTCCGGCAGATCATACATCGGCAGAACAGCCTGCATCGCCCCCTCCCCTCGCCCTTCTGGGGTGCCGGACGGCCGAGCCGCGCGCAAGCCCTATCCGGCTGCCCCCCCGGAATCGGCGAAATACTGCGGCAGTCCGTCGGCGATGGTGTAGTAGCACCCCTTGTCGGCGACGAAGATGTGCGCAGCCCCGGCGAGGCCCTCGGTGTCGTCGAGGCTGCCGGCGGCCACGGCCAGATAGCGGCCGTGGCTCGGTTCCCAGAACAGGCTCGAGCCGCACGACCGGCAGAAGCCGCGGCGGGCCGTGGCCGACGAGCGGTACCAGGAGAGGCCGCTGTCCTTGAGCATGGTGATGCCGCCCGTCTCGACCGCCGTGTAGGCGCCGAAGCTGCCGTGGGTCTTCTGGCACTGGCGGCAGTGACAGAAGGTCACCGGCCGCAGCGTCCCGGTCAGCGTGAAGCGGACCTGACCGCAGAGGCAGCCGCCGGTACGGCCTTCACTCGTGGTCATGACGGTTTCATCTCCTCGCTTCCACGGCCATCCGCCGCTCGTCCCTTCGCCCCGCCGCCGCGCGGCAGCAGCGAGCGGATGAAGTCCCCGACCTCCGGCGGCTGCACCACCGCCGAACGGATCAACTCGTCGAAATGGCGGGCGAGCACCCGGATGTGTTCCGTCGAATTGAACACGAAGTACATGCCGCCGATGTAGATCGTGGCGCGCTTCGGGCCGAAGACGTTCATCGGCACCGAGTAGCGTTGCAGCCCATCGTAGAGGAACCAGCGGAAGGTGGGATAGAGCTCGTCGACCAGGTCGACCATCCGGTCCATCTGCCGTCGCCGCACCGCCACCCCGAGGCCCTCGTAGATGCCCTGACCGCGGGCGAACTCGCGCAGCTGATGCATCGGCGAGGCCACCTCCATCTCCGTCTCCGGCCGGCGGCTGTACAGCAGCCGCGCCTCGACCTGCTCCAGCTGGGAATCCGGGTGGCCTTCGCCCCAGGCCGCGTACTCGTAGCGGACGACCTCCTCGGTCTTCAGCAGGTCGGGCAGGGTGGCCGGCACGTAGCGGATCTTGTAGCCGGCGGCCTCGGCATGCCAGCGCTGCAATCTGGTGTCCAGAGGGCTCCCGGCGCCGGGCTCGATCTCCATGGTCGACTGCACCATCTCGGCGCCGAGCCGGACCTCCTGACTGAGGCCGAGCAGCCAGTCCGAACTCACCTGGCCTTCCCGGGCGATGGCCATGATCGTTTCGGCCCGTGGCAGGCGCTCGTTCTCCAGCGACAGCAGTTGCGACAAGGTCGAGCGATCCAGGCCGATCTGCGCGGCGAAACCGCCACGGGTCAGCCCGCTCCGCTCGATCACCTCGAGCAGTCGCAGCCGGAACTGACTCACCACCTCCTTGCGGTCCAGCACGGGTCTATCGGGCATGATCTTCTACCGCGAAGGGGCCTTTGCCTCTTGCGCGCCTTTCGTCCGCGTGGCACATAATCAACGTCTGTTGTGTTTCGTCACCATATGAAAACGAATGTCCACGATCGTCGCAGGATCCCCTCCTTCGTTACGGCCGTCCACGGCGGCGGCGAACAACCAGGGTGCCATGCACCGGGCTGCAGTGGAATGGCAGACCCTGGCACTGATCGGTGCAATCTACGGCCTGTTCGGCCTTCTGACGTGGTTCCACGCCTCGCTGCCCTGGTGGCTGCTGCTGCCGCTGGGCGCCTACGTCGTGGCCTGGCACAGCTCCCTGCAGCACGAGGTGGTGCACGGACATCCGACGCGGTGGCCGTGGGCCAACCGCCTGCTGGTGCTGCCGAACCTCTGGCTCTGGGTGCCCTTCGAGCACTATCGGGAGGTGCATCTCGCCCACCATGTCGACGACAACCTGACCGACCCTGACCTCGACCCCGAGTCGGGCTACCTGCATCCCGAGGACTGGGCCCACTTCGGCAAGGCCCGCCGCTCGCTCTGCTGGATCAACAACACCCTGCTGGGGCGCATGGTTCTCGGCCCGGGGCTCTCGCTCGTCTCCTTTTTCAGCAGCGAGCTGCTGAAGCTGCGCGACGGCCGCCTCGACTGGCGGGCCTGGGGCCTCAACCTGCTGGGTGCGGCCCTGGTCCTCGCCTGGGTCGTCGGCCTCTGCGGCATGGCCTGGTGGCAGTACCTGCTGTTCTTCGTCTACCCCGGCATCGGCCTGTCGAAGGTGCGCTCCTTCCTGGAGCATCAGGCCCGCCCCGAGGTGGGCCAGCGGACCGTCATCGTCGAAGCGGGCCCACTCTTCGGCCTGCTGTTCCTCAACAACAACCTGCACGTCGTCCACCACGCCGAACCGGATCTGCCGTGGTATGCGCTGCCACGGCGCTTCCGGGAGCGTCGCGAGGCGTGGCTGGCGCTCAACGGGCAATACCGCTTCTCCGGCTACGCCGAAGTCTTCGCGCGCTACCTGCTGTGGCCGAAGGAGAACGTGGCCCATCCCCTGGCCTGACGCGGCCTCAGGCAAGGGCCGCCAGCAGCCGGCCCTGCGGTCGGCTCAGGCGGCGCCCGGACAGGAGCTGGCGTGCCAGCGCCGCTTGACCTGAACGGTGGGCGCTCACCAGCAGAAGCTGCAGGAAGAGGTCGCGCTGGGTGCGGCTGCCACCGACCGGGGCGAGCCGCTGGCGCAGGGGATGCAGCTTCTCCACCGCCGTCCGCCAGTCCCTCCGGTAGAAGGCGATGACTCCCTCGGCTACGGGCACGACCACGGGACCCGCCGCTGCGTAGCCGGGCAGAGTGGAAATGGCGTCCGCCATCGCCGGCAGCCAGGCCTCGGCAGCCTCGAAGCGGCCGGCCGCGGCGAGAGCGAGAACGCAGTGCAGGTCGGTGAAGGGCAGCACCAGGTCGCCGGCCCGGCTTTCCGCGATGTCCGCCAGGGCGGGCCACTCGGCCGCGACGTCCAGCCCCAGAAGCTCGAGGCGCGCCAGCAGGGACACGGCGTTCTGCACACCGAGGTAGAACTGCTGCGCATCCGGCAGCACGTCCCGGCGATAGAGGGCGCGCACTGTCTCGTCGTCCCCCCCTTCCAGGTGAAAGAGCGCCTGGTGCCACCAGACGTGGCTCTTGAAAGGATTGCGGTCGGCCCAGAGGGCGGGGTCGACGCTCAGCCACCGCCGCCCGTCCTCCCAGCGCTCCTGCATCTCCAGACTATGGGCCACGGCGTGCCAGCCCCAGAGGTCGGCCGGCTCAGCCTCGACCGCGGCCCGGCCCCAGCGCTCGGCCGCCGGCAGGTCGCCGGTTTCGCCCAGGCCGAAGGCGAGCATCGCCAGCAGCGTGCCGTAGCCCCTGTCCGTCGGCGCCCAGGCCGAAAGCGCACCGGCCGGCCCTTCCAGCAGGGTCTCCGCCTGTCCCATCCAGAAGGCGTTGAGATGCTGCAGCTTGAGGGCCAGCAGGTCCCGCGGGTGCTCGTCGGCGATCGCCCCCCAGACGGCGGCGGCGCGCGGATTGTCGCCGCGCCGCCAGGCCGCGAAGGCCTCGAGGTGCGCGGCTTCCCGGGCCGTCACGCCGGCCGCCAGGGGCCGCAGTTCGTCTTCGAGCCGGGCCGCCTTCTCCAGGGCGCCGCGCGTGCCGAGGAGCAGCAGGAAGAAGCCGCGCATCACCTGCGCCATCAGGAAGCCAGGATCCGCGGCCACCGCCGCCTTCAGCCGGTCCGAGGCGCTCAGCCTGTAGGCGAAGAAGTCGTCCAGGGCGCCTCGCAGCGCCGCCGCAGCTGCAGGACTCTCCGTCGTCAGTACGAGGCCCTGATCGTCGTGTTCGGCCATCGCCGCTCCCCCATCGCCGAGAGCCGCCAGGGGCGGCCGCGGGGCAAACTACTGCGCCAGCGGCTCCGCCTTGGCAAAGGCTTCGGCCAGGAAGGCACCGAGAAGTGAATTGGAGCGGGCGCGCACGGCCTCGTCGGCGCCGATGAGGTAGCCGTCGGAGTCGCTGCAGAGGCCCAGCACAACCCGCCGCATCGCCGGATTCGTCATCGCCATGCCGACGAGGCTGTCACGGGCGACGCCCTCACTGTCGACCCGGAAGCGGCAGTCGGCGAGGCTGCGGCCGATCCGGCGCGGACCGGGCCAGCCGCCGTCCCACTGATGATAGGCCCCCTCCAGCACGATCAGCTCGACTTCGGAGCCCCCGCGGCGCAGTTCCTGGGCGACCTCCTCGCAGCGCTCGGGGCGTGTGATCTCGTCGCGGCCGCCCAGCAGCATCAGCACCGGCGCGCCCGTCGCCCGCTCGTCGTCGAAGTCGGCGACGCAGGGGCCGTAGAAGGCGGCGTGCGCGGCGAAGCGCTGGCCTTCTGGTGCCAGCAGCTCGGCCACCTGCTCGTAGGCGGCGAATACGGTCACCATGGCGCCGTAGGAGAAGCCGATCAGCGCGATACGATCGGGATCCACCGACGGCCGGCGGGCCAGCCAGCGCAGGCCGGCATAGACATCGCTGATCAGCATGGTCTCGGTGATGTTCAGCAGCCGCTGCTCGAAGCCGGAGGCCATGTCGCGGCGTGGCGTGAAGCTGTCGATCACGAGCGCGCTCACGCCCATGCTGGCAAACTGCCGGCCGTAGGTGATCTCCCGCGCCTCTCGCACCCCGGACGCGCCGTGGATGAGGACCACGGCCGGGAATCCTTGCGGCGGCGGAGTGGCGGCGGGCTCGAAGAGACGGGCCCGCAGGATCGTCTGGGGCGCCTCCTCCGTCCCGACCCGGTCCAGGCTGTACGGTGAGGCGGAGGCTATCGTCACCGTCCGTTCCTCGACAGCCGCCGCCGCCGGTTCGGCGGGCCAGACCGACCGCAGCGGGGAGACGTCCGTGGCACCGGCCGCGGGAGCCACGGCGGCGAGGCAGAGGAGGAAGAGCAGTCCGCGCAGCATCATAGCGTTCAATCTAGTATTTCCCTCGCAACGGGACCAGTCGGGCTGCGCGTGCAGGCTGCCCACGGCGGAATCGACAGCATGCGCCCATTGGCGGTAGTCATTTCATACAGGCGTCACCTGCGGGCGCTAGTTGTACCACTCCTACGACAGCGGCCATCCGGCCGACCTCATCCTATTGTGGTGAGACAGCTTCACAGGCGGAGTAGACAATGAAAGAAATGATCCCCTCCATCCGGACGAGCGGCCTCACGCGGCGCAGCCTGCTGCGCACCGGCGCCGTCGGCGCCCTGGCCCTGGCTGCACCGGCGATCGTCAGCCGGCGCGCCCTCTCCTCCTCCGGCGAGGTCCGCGTCTTCGCCTGGGCCGGCTACTTCAGCGACGACATGCTGGCCGACTTCAAGAAGAAGACCGGCATCACCGCCAACCGCGTCGAGTTCGGCTCCAACGAGGAGCAGATGAACCTGGTGCGGGCGAACCAGGCGACCGGCTTCGACCTGATCATGCCGACCATCGACCGGGTGCCGCAGTACGTGAACGAAGGCCTGCTGCATCCGCTGGACATCGAGAAGGTCAACTTCAACGCCGTGATCGAGGCCAACCTGAAAGGCTCCGACGAAGGCGGCGGCATGGTCGAAGGCAACCGCTACGTGGCGCCCACCGACTGGGGCACCGAGGCGATCTCCTACGACAGCGACAAGGTGAAGGCCGAGTACGGCAAGCTGAGCTACGGCGACCTCTGGAACCCCGAGTACGCCGGCGCCGTCACCTGCCGCGCCCACTCGGCGCTGGTCGGGATCGGCCTGTGGCTGCAGGACCAGGGCAAGCTGCCCTACTCCATGCGCGAGGCCTTCAAGGCCGAAGACAAGATGGTGAAGAACTACGACGTCATCATCGACGTCGCGATCAAGAACAAGCCCTCGGTCGCCCAGTTCTGGAACAACGAGAACGAGGCCCAGGGCGCCTTCCGCACCAACGGCTGCGTCATCGGCCAGACCTGGGACTCCACCGGCGCCCGCCTGTGGAACGAAGGCACCAGCGTGCGTTACATGGCCCCGAAGGAGGGCGCGCTGGCCTGGATCGAGGGCTTCGGCATGCTGAAGAATGCCCAGAACATCGAGCAGGCCTACGAGTTCATCAACTGGTACTACACGCCCCAGGTCGGTGCGCAGTACGCCAACGAGACCAAGATCAACACCACGGTGAAGGGCGCCGAAGAGTACCTCGACGACTTCAACAAGAAGTTCTTCGCCGCAGCCTATCCGGGCGACGCACTGTCGAAGCTGTGGTCCTGGCCGATCCAGGAAGCCTGGTTCATCTCCAAGCGCAACGAGTACGCCGAGCGCTTCCTGGCCGCCTGATCCGGCGGTAGGGCTGTAGCCACCGGGCGGCGCCGCCCGGTGGCGAACCTGTTTTCAGGCTCTGTTTCTGCGAGGGGGGACGGATGGCTCAGCAGGGCGTCGCGCTGGAAGGCGTCACCATGCGGTTCGGCGAGTTCGTCGCCGTGCAGAACGTCAACCTGGAGATCCGGGGCGGCGAGTTCTTCTCCTTCCTCGGTCCGTCGGGGTGCGGCAAGACCACGCTGCTGCGGATCATATCGGGCTTCAACGACCCGACCGAGGGGGTCGTGCGCATCGGCGGGCAGGACGTCCGCGGCATCGGCGCCAACCGCCGTCCGACCGCCATGATCTTCCAGAACCTCGCGCTCTTCCCGCTGATGAAGGTGTGGGAGAACATCGCCTTCGGCCTGGAGATGCGCGGCGTCGGGCGGCGCGAGCGGCGCGAACGGGCCGAGCGCCTCCTGGAGCTGATCGCCCTGCAGGGCCAGGGCGACAAGCAGGTGGCCGAACTCTCCGGCGGGCAGAAGCAGCGGGTGGCGATCGCCAGGGCGCTGGCGGTGGAGCCCGCGGTGCTGCTGCTCGACGAGCCGCTCTCCGCCCTCGACCTCAAGCTGCGTCAGCACATGCGCAATGAATTGCGTGCCATCCAGCAGAAGACCGGCGTCACCTTCATCTACATCACCCACGACCAGGGCGAGGCCCTGACCATGTCCGACCGCATCGCGGTGATGAACCGCGGCCTGATCGAACAGGTCGGCACGCCCGACGAGGTCTACGATCAGCCGGCCACCCCCTTCGTCGCCAACTTCGTCGGTGAGAACAACCGGCTGGCGGGCCACATCGCCTCGGCGCAGAACGGCCTGGCCGCCGTCGAGACGGCGATGGGCCGGTTCACCGGCCGCAACCCGCAACGTCTGGAGCAGGGGCGGCCGGCCGCCCTCTTCGTCCGGCCGGAGCGGCTGGCCTTCGCGGGCGAGGCCGGCAGCGGAGAGAACCGGCTGGACGGCCGGATCGTCGCGCGCAATTTCGAAGGCTCCTTCTTCCACCTCCAGGCGGACTGCCACGGCCTGCCGGTGACGGTCCAGCTCACCAACGCCCCCGACCTGCCCGACCTGGCGCCGGGACAGCCGATCAGCCTGCGCTTCGCCGCCCAGGATGCCACCGTCCTGGCGGAGGCGTGAGGCGATGACGGCCCTGCTGCAGCGCTACGGCATCGGGCTGACCGGGGCCATCCTGCTGGTCACCCTGTTCTGGGTGATCGTCATGGTGCTGGGCCCGCAGCTGCTGATGATCGACTATTCCTTCCGGCCGAACCTGCCGCTGAACCAGCGCGGCGGCCCGGAGGACGTCTATACGCTGGCCAACTACGCCACGCTCTTCGGCAATTCGATCCATCTCAACATCTTCATCAAGACGATCTGGGCCAGCGCCCTGGTCACCGCCGTGACCCTGCTGGTCTGCTACCCCATCGCCTACTTCCTGGCGCAGGTGGTGACGCCCCAGCGGGCGTCCCTCTTCGTCCTGCTGCTGGTCATCCCCTTCTGGATCAACGAGATCCTGCGCACCTTCGCGTGGTGGATCATCCTCGCCTACGCCGGCCCCCTCAACCAGGTGCTGCAGTTTCTCGGCCTCATCGACCAGCCGGTGCGCTTCCTGGCGGGCAACGGCGGCGTGATCATCGGCATGGTCTACGCCTACATCCTCTTCATGGTCTTCCCGCTCTACAACGCGATCGAGTCGCTGGACCGCAACCAGATCGAGGCGGCGCGGGACCTCGGGGCGCCGGCCTGGCGCATCCACACCCGCATCGTGGTGCCGCACGCCAAGCCGGGGATCGCCACCGGCTGCATCATGACCTTCATGCTCGCCGCCGGCTCCTACGCCGTTCCAGCCCTGCTGGGCTCGCCCGGCAGCCGCTGGTTCACCGAGGTGATCTACGACTGGTTCTTCCAGGGCGGCAACTGGAACCAGGGCGCTGCCTACGCCTTCATCCTGCTGGTTCTCTGCATGGCCTTCATCCTCGGCATGATGAAGGTGTTCCGCGTCGGGCTGGGAGACATCGCGAAATGAGCGCCGCCCGCTTCCTGTCGCTGCTCACCCGGGTCTACCTCGGGCTCTTCTTCGCCTATCTCTTCCTGCCGCTGGCGGTGATGGGGATCGCGACATTCAACGAGAGCCGCTTCCCCACCATCACGCCCTGGCAGGGGACGACGCTGAAGTGGTTCGACGCCCTGGCTGCCGACAGCCAGATGTGGAGTGCCCTCTGGACGAGCCTGATCGTCGGTGCCGGCGTCATCGCCGTGGCGGTGCCGGTCGGCGTCGCCGGCGCCCTTCTGCTCAACGCCCTGCAGGCCCGCACCCGCAGCGTGGCCTACACGGTCATGGTCTCGCCGGTGCTCACCCCCGGGGTCATCATCGGCATCTCGACCCTGATCTTCTGGCGCCCCTACGGGGTGACCGGGGGCCTCCTGCTCATGGTGCTGGCCCAGAGCTCCTTCATCGCCGCCTACGTCATGCTGCTGGTGCTGGCGCGCCTGCAGCGCTTCGACCGCACCCTGGAGGAGGCGGCCCTCGATCTCGGCGCCACCCACATGCAGGCCTTCCGGCGGGTCACCCTGCCCTTCCTCATGCCGTCCATCCTCGCAGGCTGCCTGCTGGCCTTCCTGCAGTCCTTCGAGAACTACAACACTACGGTCTTCGTGCGCGGCTTCGACACCACGCTCACCGTCTACGTCGCCTCGAAGGTGCGCACCGGCGTCACGCCGGCGGTGAACGCGCTCGGCCTGCTGCTCATCGCCGTCACCGTCGCCGGCGCCGTCGTCTACGAGATCCTGCGCCGGGCGGAGGCGGCGCGGGCGGCCGAGCGGCGCCGTCAGGCCGAAGCCGCCGAGCCCCCGCTGGTCGCCGCCACCGCCGCGTCCGTGGCCTGATCCCGCCTCACGCCACGGCGTGGGGCGGCTGCCGGCCGTCGAAGAAGGCGTCGAAGTTGTCGAGGCAGCGGAAGCCCATGGCGTCGCGCGTCTCGATCGTGGCACTGCCCACGTGCGGCAGCAGGAAGGCGTTCTCGACCTCCCGGTAGCGCGGGTCGATCCGCGGCTCGCCCTCGAAGACGTCGAGGCCGGCGGCCGCCAGCTTGCCCGACTGCAGGGCGGCGATCAGCGCGTCGTCGTCCACCAGCGTGCCCCGTGCGGTATTGACCACCACCGCTCCGTCCGGCAGCAGACCGATCCGTCGGGTGTCGAGGAACTTGCGGGTCTGCGGCGACGACGGCGCGTTGAGGGAGAGGAAGTCGCAGTGCGGCAGCATCTCCTCGGCGTCGGCGTGATAGATGGCTCCCTGCTCCAGTTCGGGCTGCAGGCGGCTGCGGTTGTGGTAGTGCACCACCATGTCGAAGCCCCGCGCCCGCCGCGCAACGGCCTGACCGATCCGGCCCATCCCGTAGATGCCGAGGCGTTTGCCGCTGACGTGCACGCCGCACAGCAGCGTCGTGGTCCAGAGCGCCCAGCGGCCCTCCCGCAGCAGGCGCGCGCCCTCGTGCGCCCGCCGTGCGGCCGCCAGCAGCAGCAGCATGGCGATGTCGGCCGTGGCGTCGTTCAGCACCTCCGGCGTGTTCGTGACGCGGATACCGCGAGCGCGGGCCGCCTCCAGGTCGATGTGCTCGTGACCGACGGAGAAGGTGGCGATGATGGCGACGGACCGGGGCAGCGCCTCGATCAGGGCCCGGTCGAAACGCTCCGTCGTGCAGCAGAGGATCGCGTCGCAGTCTTCGGCGCCGGCCGCGATCTCGGCGGGCGACAGCAGCCGGTCGTCCTCGTTCAGGACGGCGTCGTAGCTCTGCGTCAGGCGCCGGGTGACGGCGGGGGGCAGGCGGCGGGTCGCGAAAACGCGCGTGGTGGCTGGCATCTCTTCTCCGGAAGGCCTTCGGGCAGGGACGTGGCGCGTTTGCGCCCGACGTCACGGGATACTACTAATTGCAGGACCGAAATCGACCGGGTCCGTCATGTTCCGCACCGTTGTCGTCCTCCTCGCCCTGGCCCTCGTTCCCGCCGCCCAGGCCGCCCCCTTCGACGCCGCCAGCCGTTTCCAGCCGCACAAGGCGGTCTACGAGCTGAGCCTGGCGCGCGACAAGTCCCAGTCCGACTACGTCGCCGGCTACGGGCGCCTGGACGTCGCCCTCGGCGACGCCTGCCAGGGCTGGACGACGAAGCAGCGCGCCCGGGTCTACCTGGCGATGGAAGAGGGGCCGCAGATCGACTTCGGCTGGTCGCTGTCGAGCTGGGAGGCCAAGGACGGCCTGCGCTACCGCTTCGTCATGCAGCGCTTCGATGGCGACGAGCCGAACGAGGAGCTGTCGGGCGACGCCAGCCTCAGCCGCATCGGCGGCGGCGGCGAGGCACACTTCACCGAGCCGACGACGCAGCAGGTCACCCTGCCGCCCGGCACCATCTTCCCGACCTGGCACGGCTTCGAGATCGTCAATCTGCTGGAGCGGAACCCCCAGGCCACGCTGTTCCGCACGGTCTTCGACGGCACCTCCGAGCCGGAAGGCTATTCGCCCGTCTCCGCCATCGGCGCCGGTCCGGCCACCGCCCCCCGGGACCTCGAGAACCCGCTCCTGACGGACCAGCGATCGTGGCAGGTGCTGCTCGCCTACTTCAGCCCGACGCCCGGAGAGGGGCTGCCCGAACACGAACAGGTGCTGCGGGTCTACGAGAACGGTGTCGTCGGCGCGATGGTCTTCGACTTCGGCGACTTCAGCCTGAAGGCGAAGCTGGTCGAGCTTTCCGCGCTACCCAAGCCCGACTGCTGACGCCGTCGCCCCCTCACGGACGCGGCCGCCGAAGACGGCGAAGGCCAGGGGATTGAAGCCGATCCGGTAGGCGAGCTCGGCGGGGTGCTCGATGTCCCAGACCGCCAGATCCGCCCGCTTGCCGGTCTCCAGGGTGCCGCGGTCGTCGGCCAGTCCCAGGGCGCGGGCCCCTTCGCGGGTGACGCCGGCCAGCGCCTCTTCGGGCGTCAGGCGGAACAGGGTGCAGCCCATGTTGACCGTCAGCAGCAGGGACGTGAGCGGCGACGAGCCGGGGTTGCAGTCGCTGGCCAGCGCGATCGGCGTGCCCGCCTCGCGCAGCGCCTGCACCGGCGGCAGCTTGGTCTCCCGCAGGAAGTAGAAGGCGCCGGGCAGGAGCACCGCGACGGTTCCGGCCGCGGCCATGGCGGCGGCGCCGGCGGGCCCGGTGTGCTCCAGATGGTCCGCCGACAGGGCGCGGTGCTTCGCGGCGAGGGCCGCCCCGGCGCCGTCGCTCAGCTGGTCGGCGTGCAGCTTCACCCGCAGGCCGAGCCGGCTCGCCTCGGCGAACAGCCGGTCGACTTCCTCCGGCGTGAAGGCGATGGTCTCGCAGAAGGCGTCGACGGCATCGGCCAGCCCCGACTCGGCGACGGCCGGCAGCATGGCCAGGACGGTCTCGAAGTAGCGTTCCCGCTCGCCCTTGAACTCCGGCGGCACGGCATGAGCGCCCAGGAAGGTCGTGCGCACCGTCACCGGCAGTCGCTCGGCGAGCCGGCGCGCCACCCGCAGCTGCTTGAGCTCCTGCTCCAGATCCAGCCCGTAGCCGGACTTGATCTCGACGGTGGTCACGCCCTCCCCCATCAGGGCCTTCAGCCGCGGCTCGGCCCGCGCCAGCAGCTCGTCCTCACCGGCGGCCCGAGTCGCCGCGACGGTCGAAACGATCCCGCCGCCGGCCCGGGCGATCTCCTCGTAGGTCGCCCCCTGCAGGCGCAGCTCGAACTCGCGCGCCCGGTCGCCGCCGTAGACCAGATGGGTGTGGCAGTCGACCAGCCCGGGCGTGACCCACCGCCCCTCCAGGGAGAGCGTGCGGCCCGCATTGGCCGCCGCGACGGCAGGGAGCTCCGCGCGCGGCCCGATCCAGGCGATCCGGTCGCCGGCTATCGCGAGTGCGGCGTCCTCGACGGCGCCATAGGGTGCGCCGCCGGGCGCGAAGGTCGCGAGCCGCGCGTCGGTCAGCAGCAGATCCCAGGTCGCCGTGCTGGTCTTGCCGGTCATCGTTTGGCACCTTCCACCCGTTGCAGACCCTGCAGAGAAGGCCATTGCCGTGACGCCCTTGCCAAGCCCCGAAACGCGGCTGTTCGCCGCCCATGCCTGGCTGCCCGGCGGCTGGACCCGGGATGTCCTCTTCGGCTTCGGCGGCGACGGGGCGATCCAGAGCGTCGAGATCGGCGCCGAGGCTGCGGGCGCGCCGGTCGCCCGGGGGCCCGTGGTGCCGGGTTTCCCCAACCTCCATTCCCATGCCTTCCAGCGCGCCATGGCGGGGCTGGCGGAACGCGCGAGCGGGCCGGAGGATTCCTTCTGGACGTGGCGCCAGGTGATGTACGGCTTCCTCGGCCGCCTCGACCCGGACCAGGTGCAGATCATCGCCAGCCAGCTCTACATCGAGATGCTCAAGGCCGGCTACACCTCGGTGGGCGAGTTCCACTACCTCCACCACGACCCCGCCGGAGAGCGCTACGCGGAGCCCGCCGAAATGGGGCTCCGGCTGCTGCACGCGGCCGGCGCCGTCGGCATCGGGCTGACCCTGCTGCCGGTGCTCTACCGCTACGGCGGGTTCGGCGGCGCGGCGCCCTCGGAGGCCCAGCGCCGGTTCCTCAACGACCCCGACGACTTCCTGATGATCGTCCAGGCGCTGATCGGCGCCAGCGACGGCAACCCCAACGCCCGCCTGGGCATCGCGCCCCACTCGCTGCGCGCGGTCACCCCGGAGACCCTGAAGGCCGTCGTCGAGAGCTTCGCCGGCCTCGATCCGACCGGGCCCATCCACATCCACATCGCCGAACAGGTCAAGGAGGTGGAGGACTGCCTCGCCTGGAGCCGGCGCCGGCCGGTGGCCTGGCTGCTCGACAACCTGCCTGTGGACCGCCACTGGTGCCTGGTCCACGCCACCCACCTGGAGCCGGCCGAGACCGTCGGCCTCGCCCGCTCCGGCGCCGTCGCCGGCCTGTGCCCCACGACCGAGGCCAACCTCGGCGACGGCCTCTTTCCCGCCAGCGACTATCTCGCGGCGGAAGGGCTGTGGGGCATCGGCTCGGACAGCCACATCAGCATCGATCCCTGGGAAGAGCTGCGGCTGCTCGAATACGGCCAGCGGCTGGTGCAGCGCCGCCGCAACATCCTGCGGCCGGAGAGCGGCGGCAGCGTCGGCGTCACCCTCTTCGCCGGCGCCCTGCTCGGCGGCGCGCGGGCCCTCGGGCGCCCGCTGGGCGCCCTCTCGCCCGGTCATCGCGCCGACCTGCTGGTCCTGGACACCTCCGCGCCCCAGCTGCTGACGCGCGAGGGCGATGCGCTCCTGGACAGCGCGATCTTTGCCTGCAACCGCCCACCGGTCCGCGACGTCATGGTCGGCGGCCGCTGGGTGATCGAGGACGGCCACCACCCCGCCGAGGCCGAGGTCGCCGAGGCATTCCGGGGGGTGCTGCTGGCGGCGGCCGGTTGATCGCGATCGGCTTTCCTGTCGCATCGTTTCGCCAACCCGCTATACTCCTGCCCGCAGAGGGAGACGATGACCGATCGGGCCATCGACAGTTCGGGCAGTACCGTCAGTGCCTGTGCGGACGAAGGACGTCGGCGCAGGGAGCTTACGAGCAGCCTCTACGCCGCGGTCGCGGACGGCGAGCCGAAGGACGGTTACGAAGGCTGGTACCGGGCCAGCCTGGCGGAGAGTCTGCTGCAGCGGGCGCTGATCATCGAGCACCAGGAGTGGCGCCGCCACGTGGAGGATCTCGTCCGCGACGCACTTCCGCAGACGGGGGAGACCGCCGACTGGTGGGACGAGGCCGCCGCCGGCGCCGAAGGAGCCGACTACGTTGCGCGCGTCCGCTGGGTCTCGACCGAGCGCTTCGACTGGCCTGTGCCGGACGAGGTCTGGAGGCGCCTCGAGGAGTTGTCTCTGCTGGCCGAAGCCCTGACCGACTCCACCAGGGCGGCGCGGGCCGCCTTGAAGCAGCGGCAACCGGAGTACTTCAGCCCCCTCGACCCCTTCGGCGAGGGCGATGGCAGCGGACGGCTGGAGGTGACGCTGGAGAGCGCGCACGACCTGATGCGGGCCTGCGAATCCTTCTGGACGTCCCTGGCCGGAACGGCCGGTGACGCCGCAGCCTCCGGAGAGGGGGAAGGATGATCATCTTGTCCCAGCTTTGCCCCACTGCCCGGCCTTGCGCGTGCTGCACTGCGCGACAACCTTCGAGAGGCACCAGCCGTCTTTCGGCACCACCGGGGAATTGAGGAGAGGCCGCCATGGCGAACCCGTCTTTGGAACAGCAGGTCGACGCCCTGAAGTCCGATCTCCAGGCGCTGCGTCAGGATCTGGAGAAGCTGACCAGCCAGCTCGGCGCGACCGCTCGTGCGGGCGCCGGCGAGGCCTCGGCGACCGCGCGCGCGGAAGCCGCGCGGCTGCGCGCGGAGCTCGACCGCCTGCTCGACATGGCCGGCGAACAGGGGCAGTCGTCGCTGGCGGAGGTGCAGCGGAGAGCACAGGAGCATCCACTGGCCACCCTCTTCGGAGCCTTCGGCATCGGCTTCCTGATCGGCCGCCTGCTCGACCGGCGCTGACCGGGTGCGGGGGCGAGCTTGGAACAGCTGATCCAGCGCCTGCTGCTGCGCTGCGTCATCGCGCTCGGCGTCCTGGGGATCGCGATGCTGGCGCTGGGAACGGCCGGCGGCTTCGCCGTCGCCGGCATCTACGAGCAGTTCTTCCGCACCCTGGGACCCGCGGCGGCCGCCTGGGCCACCGCCGGGGTCCTCGTGCTGGTCGTGCTGATCCTGTTGCTCGTCCTGGCACTCGCCTTGCGGCGCCGGCGCCCCCGACCTGTTCCCGTGGCGGCGGCTGCCCCGCCGGGGGACCCGCTCTTCGCCGGCCTCATCGATCTCCTGCCCGCGCGGCCGCGGGACCGGCTGATCCTCGCGGTCGTCGCGGGCGCCCTGCTCGGGGCCTCGTCGGAGCTGCGCGCCCTGGCGATCGCCGGGCTGCTGCGCGGGCGCGCGACTCGGCCGCCGCCCCCGCCGCCGCTCTGAGCGCAGATCAGGCCGCGATCGCGCCGCCTTCCTCCTTGCGCCGGCTGACGAAGGCGTCCAGCTCCTCGGCCAGTGCCGGATCGAAGGCCGGCGGCTCGAAGGCAGCCAGGATCCGCTTGTAGAGGGTGTGCGCCCGCTGGGTCGCCGTCTCCGCCCCGGCTTCCCGCCAGCTTTCGAAGTTCCGCCAGTCCGACAGGATCGGCGCATAGAAGGCCGTCTCGTAGCGGGCCAGCGTGTGGGCGGCGCCGAAGAAGTGGCCGCCGGGCTGCACCTCGCGGATCGCCTCGAAGCCCAGACTGTCCTCGTCGAGGGTCAGGGGTTTCAGGAACTCTGCCATCATCTGCAGCATCTCGGCGTCGAGGATCGCCTTCTCGAAGGAGGCGACGAGGCCGCCCTCCATCCAGCCGGCAGCGTGCATCACCATGTTCGCCTGGCCCAGGGTGGTCGGCCAGATCGACATCATCGACTCGTAGGCGGCCTGCGCGTCGACCACGTTGCAGGCATTCACGTTCGAGGAGCGGTAGGGCAGCCCGTAGCGGCGGGCGAGCTGCCCGCCGGCCAGCACCGCCTTCGCGTACTCCGGCGTCCCGAAAGCCGGTGCGCCGGACTTCATGTCGACGTTGGAGGTGAAGCCGCCATACATCGACGGCGCCCCGGGGGCGACCGCCTGGATGAGCGCGATCGTCGCCAGCGCTTCCGCGTTCTGCTGCGCGAGGGCGCCGGCGATGGTGGCCGGGGCCATCGCGCCGGACAGCGTGAACGGCGTCACCGTGACCACCTGTCCGTGACGGGCCATCTCGATCAGGCCCTCGATCATCGGCCCATCGAGGCGCAGCGGCGAGGAGGTGTTGACGATGGTGAAGAGGCTGGGCTCCCGCTTCAGCTGTTCCATCGTGACGCCGCGGCCGATCCGGGTGATCTCCAGGGCGTCGAGGATGCGGGTGCGGCCGAGCGAGTAGGCGTGGAACACCTTGTCGGACAGGGTGACGAAGGACTGCAGGCAGTCGAGGTGGCGCGTCGCCGGCGGCAGGTCCACAGGCTCGACCGGGTAGCCGCCGTGCAGGTGGACGATGTTCAGGGCCTGCATCAGGCGTACCAGGTCGTTGTAGTCGGCGAAGTTGCCGACCCGCCGGCCGCCCTCGATGTCGCTGACGTTCGGCGCGCTGCCGACCGAGCAGAAGACAGCGTTGGCGCCGCCGATGGGCAGATTGTGCGCCGGGTTGCGAGCGTGCAGCGTGAAGGTGGACGGCGCCTTCGCAACCAGCTCCTCGATCAGCGCCCGGTCGAAGCGCACCCGCTGGCTGCCCGGCACGACCTCGGCCCCGACCGTCCGCCAGACTTCGAGCGCCTCCTCATGCAGGAAGTCCATGCCGATCTCTTCGAGGATCCGCATGGAGGTCTGGTGGATCGCCTCGATCTGGTCGTCCGACAGGATCGCCATGGGGGCATAGCGGTTGTGGGGAACCTGCCACGCCGGCTGGCGAAAGTCGCCGCCGGCCCGCCGGGGGCGGGCGCCGCTGCGGCGACGGGTGCTGTCACGGTCCATCATGCCTCCACTGGAAGGGTCCCACACAATCGGTGCGCCGCTGCCACCTGTCTTGCGCGGCCCCGACCGCCCCGGGTGTCGTCCTCTGGACAGGCGGCGGATCTCATCGGCCGATGCCGGATCGGGCACGCCGCAACGAACAGCCGATGCCAGCGGGCCTCTTGTATATACAAGATGGCTCTGGAGATGTATATACAAGTGCGAATGCGACGAACCCTGTGCTGAGCTATACTCCGGGACCCTTCGCTTCACAGGACGTCACATGCCCCACCGCCCCCTCGCCTACCTGGCCGGTCCCGACGTCTTCCATCCCCGGGCCCGATCCCTCGGCCGGACGCTCTGCGAACTCGCCGAGTCCGCCGGCATCACCGCCTACTATCCGCTCGACGGCGAAATCGACCCGCGGGCCTTCACCGAACGGTCCCGGATGGCGGCCCACATCCGGCGGCTCAATCTGGACGCGATCCGGCGCGCCGACCTCGTGCTCGCCAACATGACGCCGTTCCGTGGGCCGGGCATGGACGGCGGGACGGCCTACGAGATGGGATTCGCCGAAGCCCTGGGGAAACCGGTCTTCCGCTACAGCACCATCCCGCTGGCCGCCTACCGCGAGCGCATCCGCTGCCGGCGGGTGGGCGGCAGGCTGGTCTGCGAGGAGGGGCTCGAGGTCGAGGACCTGGAGCTGAGCGACAACCTCATGATGGCCTGCGTCGACGAGGCGCCGATCTACCACGGCTTCGCGGCCGCCCTTGGGGCGGCCCGGGCATGGCTCGACGAGCGCGGTGCCTAGCGGATCCCGATCAGCTTGTGGGTCTGCAGGCTGAGCCGCCACTGCGGGTGTCGCAGGCAGTAGTCCGCGGCGGCGCGCAGGTTCGAATCGCGCGCCGGATCGTCGAGAGGCTGCAGGAAGTGGTGCTCCGCCGGGAAGTCCTGCCAGCGCTCCGGCGAGACGGCCGCCTGCGGGTAGACGAGCTTCAACTCGTCCGCCCGATCCAGCACCACCGGCACCCTTCCCTTGGGGCTGAGGCAGATCCAGTCGAGTCCCTCGGGCAGCGGCAGGGTGCCGTTGGTCTCCACCGCGACCTCGAAGCCGCGGTCGTGCAGCGCATCGATCAGCGGCCGGTCGACCTGCAGGGCCGGTTCGCCCCCCGTCAGGATCACGTAGGGGCGGCCGGAGGTGCGCGGCCAATGCGCCGCCACCGCCTCGGCCAGCGCCCCAGGGCCCTCGAAGCGGCCGCCACCGCTGCCGTCCAGCCCGACGAAATCGGTGTCGCAGAAGGTGCAGGAGGCAGCCGCCCGGTCCTCTTCGCGCCCGGACCAGAGGTTGCAGCCGGCGAAACGGCAGAAGACGGCGGCCCGACCGCTGCGGGCCCCCTCTCCCTGCAAGGAATAGAAGATCTCCTTGACGGCGTAGCTCACCCGGCCCGCTCCCGCCAGGCCGCCCACCCGGCCGCCCGGAGTTCGCAGGCCGGGCACCGGCCGCAGCCATGGCCCCAGTCGTGCCGGTGCCGGCGGTCGCCGAGATAGCAGCTGTGGCTCTCCTCCACGATCAGAGAGACCAGACGCTCCCCGCCGAGAGTCTGTGCGAGTTGCCAGGTGTCGGCCTTGTCGATCCACATCAGCGGCGTCTCGATCACCATCCGCCGGTCCAGGCCGAGGCCCAGGGCCACCTGCAGAGCCTTCAGGGTGTCGTCCCGGCAGTCGGGATAGCCGGAGTAGTCGGTCTCGCACATGCCGCCGACCAGCCGCTTCAGGCCCCGCCGGTAGGCGATCGCCGCGCCGACCGTGAAGAACAACAGGTTGCGGCCGGGCACGAAGGTGTTGGGCAGCCCGTTCTCCGCGAAAGCGATCTCCGCCTCCCGGGTGAGCGCCGTCTCGCTCAGCGCGCCGAGAACGGAAAGGTCGACGAGGTGATCCTGCCCGAGACGCGCCGCCCAGCCCGGAAAGTCCGCGCGCAGGGCATCCAGGATGCGCAGGCGCTGGTCCATCTCGACCGCATGGCGCTGGCCGTAGGCGACGCCGAGGGTCTCGACACGGGCGAAGCGGTCGAGCGCCCAGGCCAGGCAGGTGGTGGAATCCTGCCCGCCCGAAAAGAGCACAAGCGCGCCGTCCTGTCCGGACACGAAACCCTCGCCTTCCCTGATGGTGACGGCCGTTGATGTCGCGCGCCGGTGCGGGAATTGCAATCCCGTACCGGCGATCGAGGTCAGCCGTCTCCGGGGCTCAGAGGTCGAGCAGCAGCCGCTCCGGATCCTCGATGTGCTCCTTCACGCGCACCAGGAAGGTCACCGCCTCACGGCCATCCACCAGACGGTGGTCGTAGGAGACGGCCACGTACATCATCGGCCGGATCTCGACCTTGCCGGCGATCGCCACCGGCCGCTCCTCGATCTTGTGCAGCCCGAGGATGGCGGACTGGGGCGGATTGAGGATCGGCGTCGACAGCAACGAGCCGAAGATGCCGCCGTTGGTGATGGTGAAGGAGCCGCCCTGCATCTCCTTCAGGTCGAGCTTGCCGTCACGCGCCCGCGCGGCCACCTCACCCAGCGCCTTCTCCACCTCGGCGAAGGACTTGGCATCGCAGTCGCGGACCACGGGGACCATCAGCCCCTGCGGCGTCGAAACGGCCATGCCGATGTCGAAGAACTTGTTGTAGACGATCTCGTCGCCGTCGATCCGGGCGTTCACCGCGGGCACGTCCTTCAGCGCGGCGACAACGGCCTTGGCGAAGAAGGACATGAAGCCGAGCTTCACGCCGTGCTTCTTCTCAAAGGCGTCCTTGTAGCGGTTGCGCAGCGCCATGACCGCCGACATGTCCACCTCGTTGAAGGTGGTCAGCATGGCGGCGTTGTTCTGCGCCTCCTTCAGCCGGCGGGCGATGGTCTGCCGCAGCTTCGTCATCTTCACCCGCTCTTCGCGGGGGCCCGCCGCGGCGGGTGCGGGTGCGGCGGCGGCAGCCGGCGCCGCCGGCGCCTGCGCGCCCGCCACCCGCGGCTTGGGCAGCAGGGGCTTGCGGCCCTCGACGACCGCCTGAACGTCTTCGACCGTTATGCGGCCCTGGGGGCCGCTGCCTTCGATCCGGGAGGCATCGAGCCCCTTCTCGGCCACCAGCGCAGTGACCGCCGGCGACAGGGTCATCGCCGAGGGCGCCGTCGCCTCCTCGACAAAACGGCGCAGATCGGCCGCCGTCACCTTGCCACCGGTGCGGGGGGCCTTGGCGGGATCGAGAGCATTCTGCTGCTCGGCCGGGCCGGCGGCTTCGCCTTCCTCTTTCTCGACCGGCTGGGCCTTCGGTGCGGCCGCGGGCGCCGGAGCGGCCGATCCGGCTCCCCCGGCCCCTGCGGTGATGCGGGCCAGCAGCGCGCCGACCTCGACCGTCTGCCCCTCGCCGGCCACCACCTCGGCCAGCACCCCGGCCGTGGGCGCATTGACCTCGAGCGTGACCTTGTCGGTCTCCAGCTCGACCAGCGGCTCGTCGGCCGCGACGGCCTCGCCGGCCTGCTTCATCCACTTGGCGACCGTCGCCTCGCTCACCGATTCGCCGAGAGTCGGCACCGTCAGTTCGACCGTTTCGCCGCCGCCGGACGGCGCCGCGCCCGCGGGCTCCGGCGCCTTCTCGGCAGGTGACGGCGCCAGAGCGGGCTGCTCGGCCGCGGCAGCCGCCTTCTTCGCCGGTGCCGGCTTGCCCTTGCTGCCCTTGCCGGCCGCCTTCGCGCCGCCGCCCTCCTCCAACAGTCCGAGCAGGGCTCCGACTTCGACGGTCTCGCCCTCGGCGACGGTCTGCTCGGCGAGGGTGCCGGCAGCCGGTGCGTTGACCTCCAGGGTCACCTTGTCGGTTTCGAGTTCGACGAGCGGCTCGTCAGCCTGGACGTCCTCGCCCGCCTGCTTCAGCCACTTCGCCACCGTCGCCTCGGTCACCGATTCGCCCAGGGTCGGCACCTTGATCTCGGTCGCCATGAAAAGTCCCTCTATCCGTCCCAATGCACGGCCGCGGGGCGACCGGGCAAACCTCGTCCGTCGCGGCTACTTCGCCGCCATCCGCTCGGCCGCGCCGTTGTCAGCAGCCCGCCGCGCCGCGATGCGACCGACCCGCGGCAGGCCGACCGTCAGAGCCTCGTCGACAAGCTGGGCCTGCTCCTCGAGGTGCCGCTTGTGCGAGCCGGTGGCCGGCGAGGCGGCGGCCCTCCGGCCCGCATAGCGGGGACGCGGGCGCTCGAAGCCGATCTCGGTCGCGACCTCTTCGATGAACTCGCCGATGTAGGACCAGGCCCCGCTGTTGCGCGGCTCCTCCTGGCACCACACCAGATCGCAGTGCTTGTAGGGCTCCAGCTCCGGCTTCAGCGCATCCCACGGGAAGGGGTAGAGCTGCTCGATCCGCAGCAGGTGGACGTCGGTCACCTTCCGCCGCTCCTGCTCTTCCAGCAGATCGTAGTAGACCTTACCGCTGCACAGCACGAGCTGCTTCGCCTCGGCCGGCTCGGATGGCCGCCCTTCCTGGGGCAGGATCCGATGGAAAGTGCTGTCTCCGGCGAACTCCTCCAGCCGGGAGACGCAGCGCTTGTGCCGCAGCAGCGACTTCGGCGTCATCACGATCAGCGGCTTGCGGAAGCTGCGGTGAACCTGCCTGCGCAGGGCATGGAAGAAGTTGGCGGGCGTCGTGCAGTTGACCACCTGCATGTTGTCCTCGGCACACAGCGACAGGTAGCGCTCCAGACGTGCGGAGGAATGCTCCGGCCCCTGCCCCTCGTAGCCATGGGGCAGCAGCATCACCAGCCCCGACATGCGCAGCCACTTCGACTCGCCGGAGCTGATGAACTGGTCGACGATCACCTGGGCACCGTTGGCGAAGTCGCCGAACTGCGCCTCCCACAGCACCAGCGCCTTCGGCTCGGCCAGGGAGTAGCCGTACTCGAAGCCCAGCACCGAGAACTCCGACAGCGGGCTGTCGAAGATCTCCAGCTTCGCCTGATCGGGGCTGACGTGGTCGAGGGGCTTGTAGGTCTCCTCAGTCTCCTGATCGATCAGCGCGGCGTGGCGATGGGAAAAGGTGCCGCGGTTGGAGTCCTGGCCGGTGAGGCGGACCGGGTGGCCCTCCAGCAGCAGGGTCCCGTAGGCCAACGCCTCCCCTGTCGCCCAATCGAGCCCTTCGCCGCTCTCCAGCGACTTCCGCCGGTTCTCAAGCTGACGGGCGATCTTCGAGTTGATGTTGAAGCCGCCGGGATAGCGGCAGAGCGCCTCTCCCACCTTGAGCAAGGTGTCGAGGGGAACGCCGGTCTTCCCGCGGCGGGCATCGTAGCCGCGCGCCGCCTGGAAGCCCGACCAAACCCCCTCGAGCCAGTCCGCCTTGTTCTTCTTGTAGTTCTTGGCTGCCTCGAAGTCGCCTTCAAGCCGCTGGAACCACTGATGGACCAGGCCGTCGGCCTCTTCCTGGCTCACCACGCCCTCGGCGACGAGCTGCCCCGCATAGAGCTCGCGGGTCGTCTGGTGCTTGTGGATCGCCTTGTACATCAGCGGCTGGGTGAAGGCCGGCTCGTCGCCCTCGTTGTGGCCGAAGCGCCGATAGCAGAACATGTCGAGGACGACGTCCTTGCGGAACGTCTGGCGGAACTCGGTGGCGATGCGGGCGGCGTGCACCACCGCTTCCGGGTCGTCGCCGTTCACATGGATGATCGGGGCCTGGATGATCTTCGCCACCTCCGAGCAGTACGGCCCGGAGCGGGCGTTCACCGGATTGGTGGTGAAGCCGATCTGATTGTTCACGATGAAATGGATGGTCCCGCCGACGCGGTAGCCCTTGAGCTCGGAAAGGTCGAGACTCTCAGCCACCACGCCCTGACCGGCGAAGGCGGCATCGCCGTGCATCAGCAACGGCATGACCTTGGTCCGGTCGGTGTCGCCGCGCTGCATCTGCTTGGCGCGGACCTTGCCCAGGACGACCGGGTTCACGGCCTCCAGATGCGACGGGTTGGCGGTGAGCGACAGGTGGACGACGTTGCCGTCGAACTCCCGGTCGGCCGACGTGCCGAGGTGATACTTGACGTCGCCCGAACCACCCACGTCGTCGGGGTTGGCGGCACCGCCCTGGAATTCGTTGAAGATCGCGGCGAACGGCTTCGCCATGAAGTTGGCCAGCACGTTCAGGCGGCCGCGGTGCGGCATGCCGATGACCACTTCCTCGAGGCCGAGCTGACCGCCGCGCTTCAGGATCTGCTCCAGGGCGGGGATCATGGCCTCGCCGCCGTCGAGACCGAAGCGCTTGGTGCCAGTGTACTTCCGGTCGAGGAAGCGTTCGAAGCACTCGGCGGCGGTCAGCCGCTCCAGGATCGCCTGCTTGCCCTTGACGGTGAACTCGGTGCGGTTCAGCTCGACGCTCTCGATCCGCTCCTGGATCCACCGCTTCTGCTCGGGATCCTGGATGTGCATGAACTCGACGCCGATCTTACCGCAGTAGATCGCCCGCACGCGCGCGAGGATCTCGCGCATCGTCGCGGTCTCGAGGCCGAGGACCCCGTCGATGAAGATGGGCCGGTCCATGTCGGCTTCGGTGAAGCCGTAGGTCGCCGGGTCGAGTTCAGGATGGGGATCCACCGCGACGAGGCCGAGGGGGTCGAGCTGCGCCTCGAGATGGCCACGCACGCGATAGGCCCGGATCAGCATCAGGGCGCGGATGGAATCGACGGTCGCGGATCGTACGTCGCGGCTGAGCGGGGCCGCCGCCGCGGAACCGGCCGCCGCGGCGCGCTCCACCATGCCGTCGAGGAGGCTGCGAGCGCCGTCGTCCAGGTCCGCGAAGAGCGCCGCCCAGTCGTTCGAGAGGCCTTTGTCGCCGGAGAGCCAGCGGGCGTAGTTCTCCGCCAGCCGATGAGCTCCGGGTCCGATCAGCGGTGCGAGCGAAGCCTGACCGTTCTGCGCCATCTTACGACCGAACGCGGGGGGCCGCCCCGCGTTCCTCCTTCTCGTTCAAACTACAAGGGACGCTCAGCCCTGGAAGGCCTGCATCGCCTTGACCATGGTGCTGCCGAGGCTGGCAGGGGAATCGGCGACCAGGATGCCCGCCTCACCCAGGGCCTTGATCTTGAAATCGGCCGTGTCGTTGCCGCCGGAGATGACGGCACCGGCGTGGCCCATCCGCCGCCCCGGCGGAGCCGTCCGCCCGGCGATGAAACCGCAGGCGGGCTTCTTGACCGGCGCGTCGCGCAGGAATTCCGCCCCCCTGATCTCGGCGTCGCCGCCGATCTCGCCGATCATGATGATCCCCTCGGTCTCCGGGTCGTCGAGGAACAGCTTCAGGCAGTCGACGAAGTTGGTCCCGTTGACCGGATCGCCGCCGATGCCGATGCAGGTCGACTGCCCGAGACCGGCCGCCGTCGTCTGAGCCACCGCTTCATAGGTAAGCGTGCCGGAACGGCTGACAATCCCGATTTTCCCGCGGCGGTGGATGTGCCCGGGCATGATGCCGATCTTGCACTCGTCCGGCGTGATCACGCCGGGGCAGTTCGGCCCGATCAGGCGCGACCCCGACTGCTGCAGCCTGGCCTTGACCTTGACCATGTCGAGGACCGGGATGCCCTCGGTGATGCAGACGATCAGGGCGACGCCGGCGTCGATCGCCTCGAGGATGGCGTCGGCGGCGAACGGCGGCGGAACGTAGATGACGCTGGCGTTGGCGCCGGTCTCCCGCACGGCCTGGTCCACCGTGTTGAAGACCGGCAGATCCAGATGCGTCGTACCGCCCTTGCCCGGCGTCACGCCGCCCACCATCCGAGTGCCGTAGGCGATGGCCTGCTCGCTGTGGAAGGTCCCTTGCGCGCCGGTGAAGCCCTGGCAGATGACGCGCGTGTTCTTGTCGACGAGCACGGCCATCAGGCGGCCTCCTTCACGGCTTTGACGATCTTGTCGGCCGCGTCGGCGAGGTTGTCCGCCGACACGATGGGCAGCCCGGAGTCGGCGAGGATCTTCTTGCCCAGATCGACGTTGGTGCCCTCGAGCCGGACGACCAGCGGCACGTGGAGCATCACCTCCTTGGCCGCAGCGACGACGCCTTCGGCGATCACGTCGCAGCGCATGATGCCGCCGAAGATGTTGATCAGGATGCCCTCGACGTTCGGATCGGAGAGGATGATCTTGAAGGCGGCGGTCACCCGCTCCTTGGTCGCGCCGCCGCCGACATCAAGGAAGTTGGCCGGCTCGCCGCCGTAGAGCTTGATGATGTCCATGGTCGCCATCGCCAGTCCGGCGCCGTTGACCATGCAGCCGATGTTGCCGTCCAGCTTGACGTAGTTGAGCTCGTGCCGCCCGGCCTCGAGCTCCATCGGGTCCTCTTCGTCCTCGTCCCGCAGCTCGGCCACGGTCGGATGGCGGAAGAGCGCGTTGTCGTCGAAGTTCATCTTCGCGTCGAGCGCGATCACCTCGCCGGCGCCCGTCACCACCAGAGGATTGATCTCCACCAGCGAGGCGTCGAGCTCCGTGTAGGCGCGGTACATCGCCAACAGGAACTTCACGAGGGAGCCGACCTGCTTGCCCTGGAGGCCCAGGGCGAAGGCGATCTTGCGGCCCTGGTAGGGCATGAGCCCCTGGCCGGGGTCGATCGGCTCCTTGATGATCTTGTCAGGGTTGTGGGCGGCGACCTCCTCGATCTCCATGCCGCCCTCGGTCGACGCGACGATGGTCACCCGCCCGGTGCCGCGGTCCAGCAGCATCGAGAGGTAGAGTTCGCGCGCGATATCGCAGCCTTCCTCGACGTAGAGCCGCTTCACCATCTTCCCGGCGGGGCCGGTCTGCTTGGTGACGAGCACGTGGCCCAGCATCTTCGCCGCCTCGCCGCCGGCTTCCTCGGGCGACTTGCAGAGCCTGACGCCGCCCTTGCCGTCAGGGTCGTCCTTGAAGCGGCCGGCGCCACGCCCGCCGGCGTGGATCTGCGACTTGACGACGGAAATCGGCCCGCCCAGTTCGCGCGCCGCCTTCTCCGCCTCCTCGGGGGTGTAGGCCACCTGGCCGCGCGGCGTCGCGACGCCGAATTTCCCCAGCAGGCTCTTGGCCTGATACTCGTGAATGTTCATGCCAGTCCGGTCGCTCCGTCGAAACCGTCACGGGACGTCGTGGGTGAATACAGGCCGCCAGTACCGCTCCGACGGTCCCCCTTCGGGCCGGGCCAATCTAACAGCCGCGACGCCACGGGCAACCGAAAGGGCGGCCGGGATGGCTGCGCCACCCCGGGTGGATCTCAGGCGGCGGCCGCGAGCTTCTTGCAGGCCTCGACCAACCCCTGCACGGAGGCGACCGACTTCCGGAAGCCGTCGGCCTCGCTCTCGGCGAGCGAGAGCTCGACGACGCGCTCGACGCCACCTGCGCCGATCACCGTCGGCACGCCCACATAGAGCCCGTTCACACCGTACTGCCCTTCCAGATAGGCGGCGCAGGGCAGGACCCGCTTCTTGTCCTTCAGGTAGCTCTCCGCCATCTCGATCGCCGACGCCGCGGGAGCGTAGAAGGCGCTGCCGGTCTTCAGCAGACCGACGATCTCGGCGCCGCCGTCCCGGGTGCGCTGGACGATCTGGTCGAGCCGGTCCTGGCTGATCCAGCCCATCTTCACCAGGTCGGGCAGCGGAATGCCCGCCACCGTCGAATAGCGCACCAGCGGCACCATGGTGTCGCCGTGGCCACCGAGCACGAAGCCGGTCACGTCCTCGACAGAGACGCCCATCTCCGTCGCCAGGAAGTGGCGGAAGCGTGCGGAATCGAGCACGCCGGCCATGCCGACGACCTTGTTGTGCGGCAGACCGCAGGCCTCGCGCAGGACCCAGACCATGGCGTCGAGCGGATTGGTGATGCAAATCACGAAGGCGTTCGGGGCGTGCGCCTTGATGCCGGCGCCGACCGAGTTCATCACCTTCATGTTGATGCCGAGCAGATCGTCACGGCTCATGCCGGGCTTGCGCGGCACCCCGGCAGTCACGATCACCACGTCGGCGCCGGCGATCGCAGCGTAGTCGTTCGCGCCGGAGAAGGTCGCATCGAAGCCTTCGATCGGGGCACTCTGGGCGATGTCCAGGGCCTTGCCCTGGGGGGTCCCCTCGGCGATGTCGAACAGGACGACATCTCCCAGTTCCTTGAGGCCGGCGAGCAGCGCCAGCGTGCCACCGATCTGGCCTGCGCCGATCAGTGCGATCTTCGTTCGAGCCATGAATTCTGCTCCCGAAAGATGGGTTGGGGTCGGGATTGAGCGCCGGCTGTTTACGCCCTTTGCCGCGCCGCGGCAAGATTGCCACGCGACCGGGTAGGATCAGGTCAGATGCGGCAGGGCGAGGTAGTCCGTCGAGCGCATCTCCTCCAGGCGGCTCGCCGTACGCTCGAACTCGTAGGCCACGTCACCCGCCGGGTAGAGCTTCTCGGGCGCCACCTCCGCGGACAGGATGAGCTTGCAGCGATGTTCGTAGAGGGCGTCGACGAGATTCATGAAGCGGCGGGCCACGTCACGCTGGTCCGGGTTCAGCCGCGGCACGCCGGACAGCACCAGTGTGTGGAAGTGGGTGGCGATCGCCAGGTAGTCGACGGAGCCGAGGGGCCGCTCGCAGAGGTCCGAGAAACGGAAGCGCGCAACACCGTCGGCGGCAGCCTGCACCGGCAGTTCCCGGCCCTTCACCCTGAGCGTCGTGGGCGGTGCGGGCGCTCCGTCGGTCAGCGTCGCGAAAGCCCTGTTCAGGGCCTCCTCGGCCTTGCTGCCGAGCGGCCAGTGGTAGACCGGCTGCTGCCGCAGGCGATGGAGCCGGTAGTCGGTGCCCTCGCCCAGGTCCAGCACGTCGAGACGCTCGCCGAGCAGAGCGATGAAGGGCAGGAAGCGCTCGCGCTGCAGGCCACCCTCGTACAGCCGCTCCGGCGCGAAGTTCGACGTCGCGACGACGACGACACCGTTGCGGAACAGCGCCTCGAACAGGCGCGCCAGGATCATGGCGTCGGCGATGTTGATGACGACGAACTCATCGAAGCAGAGGAGCCAGGCCTCCTTCGCGATCTCGGCCGCCAGGTCCGGCAGCGGGTCCGCCCGCTCCCCCTTCGTGCGCTTGCGCCAGTCGAAGAGCCGTTCCTGCACCTCGTTCATGAAGGCGTGGAAGTGGACGCGCCGCTTGCGCTCGACAGGCGCGCTCGCGTGGAACAGGTCCATGAGCATGGACTTCCCGCGACCGACGGCGCCGTAGAGGTACAGCCCCTGGGGCGGCTCCTGCACCTGGCGCGCGAGGCCGAGCCGGACCTTCCACCGCGACGCGCCCGGCTCCGGCCGGTAGTCGATCAGGGCGTTGTGGAGAGACTGGAGCTTCTCGGCCGCGAGCGCCTGGTTCTGGTCCGGCTTGATCTCGCCGGACCGCACCTTCTCTCTGTAGGCGTAGAGGGGACCGGATGCGCTGCCTCGGGTCGCAGGCGGATGCACAGACTCGCTCATGGCGCGGAAAGGAGGTCCGGCCGCATGGCGGCCGGACCGATGGTCAGTTCACGTAGTATTCGGAGTAGCGCGAGTAATAGTAGCCGTACTCGCCATAGCCGTAATAGGCCTGCTCCTTCAGGTTGACCTGACTGAACACCACGCCGGTCGGATGCACATCCACCAGCCCGAGTTGCCGAAGGCCGCTGTAGACGGTCTCCCGGGGAGTCTCGCCCCAGCGCACCAGATAGACGACCGCATCGACGATGTGGCCGAGGACGCCGGAGTCGGCCACCGCCACCGACGGCGGCGAGTCGATGATCACCAGGTCGTAGATCTCTCCCAACCCCTTCAGGAGGTCGGCCATCCGGCGGGACGACAAGAGGTCCGACGGGTTGGGCGTGCCCGGCTTGTTCAGCAGGAGGTGAAGCCCCGTCCCGCCGTCGACCAGCAGGGCGTCCTCCAGGGCACAGCGGCCGGCGAGCAACTCCGGCAAGCCGTTCTTCGCCTCGTGGTCCATCAGCCTGCCGAGCATGGGACGCCGCAGGTCGCCGTCGATCAGCAGGGTCTTGCTGCCGGACAGGGCGGAGAGACGTGCAAGGCTCGCGCTGAAGGTCGACTTGCCTTCCTTCGGGACCGAGGAGGTCACCAGCACGATGCGCGGCGGCTTGTCGACGTTCGAGAGCTGCAGGGCCGTGCGCACGTTGCGGACCGCCTCGGCATAGGCGGAGACCGGCTTCTTCACCACGTACTCGACAGGGTTCCCCTTCCCGCGCTCCACGATGGGCACCATGCTCAGCACCGGCAGGTGCACGCTTCGCTCGAGCTGGTCGGCAGTGCGGAACCCGCGGTCGAGGAGCTCCAGCAGAACCGCCACGCCGAGACCCGCGGCCAAGCCGAGGAAGCAGCTCAACGCGAGCAGCAGGATCGTCTGCGGCGCCGAGGGGGTCAGCGGCGGGACGGCACTCTCGATGATGCGGCCGTCGGCCGTCGCCAGTTGAGCTTCCGAACTCGTCTCACGGAAGCGGCCGAGGAAGCTCTCGTAGAGGGTGCGCGCCGACTCCGCCTGACGCTCCAGCTCGTTCAACTGGACCTCGGCACGGGCGTTGGTCCCCGCCTTGTTCTCCAGGGCGTCGAGGGAGTTCTCGAGCGCGGTCACCTTGGCGCGCGCGACCTCCACCTCGTTCGCCATCGACTGGACGATCCGATTGACCTCCTCCTGAATCTTCGCCTCGAGGTTCTGCAACTCGCTCTTGATCCGCAGCATCTCGGGATGCCGGGGTCCGTACCGGCCGCTCAACTCGGCCTGCTGCCGCCGCAGGTCGCTTTCCTGTTGCCTTAGCTGTTGGATCAGCGGCGACGCGAGGACGTCGCCGATGCCTTCGACGCTGCCGCTCGCCGCCATGGAGCGGGCACCGCGGTAGCGGGCCTCGGCCTGCGACAGCGCAACGCGCGCGACGACCAGTTCCGCATTGATGCTGGCGAGTTGCTGATCATTGACAGTGCCGCTGCCAGTCTGGATGAGGTTGTTTTCCTCGCGATAGGTCCTGACGGCCTGCTCCGCCGACTCCACTTCGGTGCGCAGATCCTTCAACCGCTCACTCAGCCATTCGTTCGCACGCCGGGTCGCTTCGAACTTGGCCTCCAGCTGATCGACCAGATACTGGTCGGCGACCGTGTTGGCGATCTGGGAGGAGAGCCGGGGGCTCGGGCTCGTATACGATATGGAGATGACCGACGACACGCCGGTCGTGGTGACTTCCAGGTTGGAGGAGATGTTGTCGAGAACGCGGCTTTCCATCGTCGCCCGTTGCTCTTCGGGCGTCAGTTCCTCAGCCTCCCCCTTCCCGAGCAGATCCTTGACCGGGCCGAGCACAGTGGATTTCACCGTGGCCATCAGGTCGCTGCGGGCGTCGGAGTTCAACTCGGGGTTCGTCAGCGGGTTGCTGTAGAGATCGAGCCGATCGGCGACCTTCTTCAGCAACTGCCGCGACTTGATGATGTCGATCTCGCTGTTGATCGCCGCCGTATCGTTCGACACGCCCGACAGGACCGCCTCGACGTCAACCACATTGTTCTGACGGGAATCGATCAGCACGCGGGCGGTGGCGGTGTAGAGCGGCGTCATCTGGAAGATGAACAGGGCCGCCAGCACCACTATGAGCCCGAAGATGCCGATGATCAGCCACTTGCGGCGGTTGAGCATCCGGACCACCTTCCGGAGATCGAGCTGCTCTCCGAAAGACTCCGGCGCATGAGCGGGCTCCGGTGTGCCGGGTCGATTTCCAGTGCCGTATTCCGGCATATCCGTCAGTGCGTTCACCGTCGCCCCATGTCACGTCGTCGAGAGGTCTGGAAATCAGCCCTCTGTCGCTGCGATGCAGCATGCCGTTGCTCGGCATCGGGAATCAAGCATCCAGCGCGGGAAAGGCGCACAACGCCAGATCCGCGCAGAGCCATCGGCTCCGCCAATCCCTACTCGACAGGGCGAGTGACGGTAAAGCCCTTCGAGTCCGCGCCCAGTTCGAAGGCGCCATCGACCACCGCATAGGTCCAGGCGGCGGTCTTCTTCAGCCCGCCGAGGGGATAGAGGTGTGCGCCCGAGATTCCGCACTGTGGGTCAGAGGCGCGGTAGACGGCCAGATCGAGCACGAGCCGATCCGGCGCGGACAGGCTCATGAGCTTGGCGACGTTGCGCGCCTGCTTCAGCAGAAAGGTCATCGACGGCCCGATGCCGCAGTTCCGCGCATGATTTATCAGGGTCCTCAGGGTCGCGAGGCCCGGAATGCCGATGTGCACAGGCAGGCGGTTGCCGGCGGCGCGGATCGCCCTGTCCCAGGCGATCACCGGGGCTGCCTCGAAGCAGAACTGGGTGACGACGAAGAGATCCGCCCCGGTCCGCTCGGCGAAGGCGTTCTTCCAGGCCAGAGCCGCGGCGATGTCCTCGTCGGAGATGTCGGGGCTGCCCTCCGGGTGACCCGCCACGCCGATCCTGCGGATGCCGTGGGCGTCGAAAAGCCCCGTCTCCAGCAGGGCCATGGAACTGTCGTAGGGGCCGAGCGGCTGCGGGACCGCACCCGCCAGCACCACGACCTCGTCGATCCCCACCTCGCCCTGGAGACGCGACAGGTAGTCGGCGAAGGCCTGCCGGCTCGGGATCGATCGGGCGGCAAAGTGGGGGGCCGGCCGGAAGCCCTCCTGCCTGAGCCGCCGCGCCGTCGCGATCGTGTCGGCGAAATCGGACCCCGGCAGGAAGGTCACGGCGACGGTGGTGCCCGGCCGCAGCATCTGCCGATAATCGGCCGTCTTGGCCGAGGCGCCGGGGGTCGTCTCGAAGGTCGCGTCCTTCAGGAAGTCCATGACGGCCACGCGACGGTCCAGAGAGGCGACCATGGGGTCAGCGCTCATCCGCGCCCGCCGGTGTGACACCTCCCGCCTGGACAAAGGCGTCCAGGCGCGCCTCGTCGAAGGCAGCCTCCAGATCGCTCGCAAGGCCGCGGGCGGCGACCTCGAGGTCGTCGCCGCAGGGGGTCGGCTCGCCGCGTCGCCATTGCGACAGGTAGGCGTCAGTGTCCCGCAGCTTCGCCCGCATGGCGGCGCGGTCGATGGCCTTCTCGAAGCGTTCGCTCAGCACCACCTTGGCCGACCTGCGGCCGGCCTTGGCGATCACCTGCGCGGGAATGTCACGCCAGTAGATGACGGTCAGTTCGGCCATCCATCCTCCTCCACGGGCCTGCGGACCTCTTCGGCGGCGCGCGCCAGGAAGTCCCCGAGTTCGCCGAAGCCGGTATGACGGCGCTCGAAGTCGAGGCCGAGCCGGCGGGCCGCCGCCTCGGCCCGGGCGGTGAGATCCGCATCCTCGGTCTGCGCGAGATAGACGACGCGCCGGTAGTTTCCGAAATAGACGGGCAACAGGTCGGGGTGCCGGTCGAGGCCGAGCCCGGCGATGATCAGCCTGTCGAAATGGCGTACGAGATAGTCGGTCAGGTAGAAGGTTCCGATCTCTTCGTCCTGCAGCCCCTCGAAGGCTTCGGCGCCGGCATAGAAGCTGTAGCAGTGCGGGCCGCTGATGCGCTCCGCCCCTTCCTCTTCGATGACGGCGTCGAGCGCGCCGCCCGTGCCGCAGTCCCCGTAGGCGACGATAACCCTGTCGTACGCGGCGCCGTACTTGCGGATCTTTCCCCGCACGCCTTCCGCGATGCGCTCCGGCCGGTTGTGCCATATGGCCGGAAGACAGGTCACCGTGAAGCCCTGCCACCCGTTGAGGCGGATCAGCGCCAGAAGTTCCCTGGCGACCGCGCCGCAGGCGATGACGAGGCAGCGGGGTCCGGCGGTGGATTGTGACGCCGGTCCTTCCATTGCGCCGGCTCTAACCCGCCCGCGCCTGGTTGTGTCGCCGCGCCATGAAGTCCCGCGCCGTCTCCACGGCGACGGCGGCGTCGCGGCAGTAGGCATCGGCGCCGATGGCATTGGCGAAGGCCTCGTTCAGCGGCGCACCGCCGACCAGAACGACGTAGTCGTCCCTGATCCCCTTCTCCTTCATGGTGTCGATCACGACCTTCATGTAGGGCATGGTCGTCGTCAGCAGGGCGGACATGCCCAGGATGTCCGGGCTGTGTTCCTCGATGGCGGCGAGATAGTTTTCGACGGGATTGTTGATTCCCAGGTCGATCACGTCGAACCCTGCCCCTTCCATCATCATCGACACGAGATTCTTGCCGATGTCGTGGATGTCGCCCTTGACCGTGCCGATGACCATCTTGCCGATCTTCGGCGCACCGGTCTCCGCCAGCAGCGGGCGCAGGATGCCCATCCCGGCCTTCATGGAGTTGGCGGCCATCAGCACTTCCGGCACGAAGAGAATGCCGTCGCGAAAGTCGATGCCGACGATCCGCATGCCTTCGACCAGGGCCTCGGTGAGGACGCGATAGGGTGTCCAGCCCCGATCGAGCAGGATGTTGACCCCTTCGGTCACCTCGTCCTTGAGGCCGTCGTATAGGTCGTCGTGGATCTGCGCGACGAGTTCGTCGTCGTCGAGCGAACGGAGGTCGAGATCGTCGGAGTCGCTCATGATGGACAGGCATCCCGCACTGGCGCGACCCGCTTCGCCGCGGGCCTGCCTCCCTGTCGCATCGGGCCTTGTGTGCGGCTCAATCCGCACCGACGGTGCGTAGTCGAATCGCGACAGGAGAGCCTTGCGCAAGGAAAGCCCGCCGGCCATTCCTTGATGCGCCTACACTGCCGGCGACGTTTGGGCTTAAGCTCGGGACCAGGAAACGACAGCCGGAATAGATGAATCCCCCCGACCCTATCCATGACGCGTCGACGGATCGTTTCGAGCGCCCGCGGGTGCGGCTGCTCGAGCCGTGGCAGATCATCGTCCTGTGGACCTGCCTGACGGGAGCGGTCGTCCTCGGCTCCCTTACGGCGGTTCTTCTCGCGCAGCGCGGCACCGACCCTCTCCGGGCCCTCGACTTCATCACCGGCTCCTGGCTTTCCTCCTATCCCCTGGCGGCCGCCCTGGTCCTCGGGCTCGGCCCGGTCACCCTGCTGCTGATCGCCCTCGCCGTGCTGGCGGTCGTCCTCCTCCACCGTCTGGAGCAGCGTGACGTCGCCCTCTTCGCGCTCGAAGCGAGCGAGACCCGTTTCCGCGACATGACCGAGGCCTCCTCCGACTGGCTCTGGGAGAGCGACCAGGAGCACCGCATCTCTTTCCTCAGCGCACGCTTCGAGACGATCTTCGGGATCTCGACCGCCTCGGTGATCGGTCGCACCCGTCTCGAGATAATGTCCCCGGAGACCTCGGCCGAGGCGATCGAACGGCACAGGACGGATCTGAACGCCCATCGGCCGTTCCGTGACCTGATGTACGCGACGCGACAGGCCGACGGCTCGGTCCGCTGGATCCGGGCGCACGGCATGCCGCGCTTCGCGGCCGACGGCCGCTTCCTCGGCTATCGCGGCACGGCCAGCGACATCACGGTCGAGCGGGAGGCCGAGGAGCGTGTCGCCCGTCTCCAGCGCCACCTGTCCCATGCCCTCGAGGCGATTTCCGACGGCGTATCCCTGTGGGGGCCGGACGACCGGCTGGTTCTCTGCAACGAGCGCTACCGCAGGCACCTGTTCCCCACCTTCGCCGATCAGATCGTCCCCGGCGTGCATGCGCAGCAGGTGATGCGGCTGCTGTTCGAGGAAGGCACGCTGCCGGCGGCCACGGCCGAGCCCTCGAAGTGGACGCGGCAGAGACTGGAGATCCGCGACGACCTGCACGAGCTCTCGATCCAGCACCGCGACGGCAGCTGGCTGCGGGTGCGCGACTTCATCACCGCCGAGGGCGATCGCTTCTCCCTGTTCAGCGACATCACCAGCTTCAAGCAGCGCGAGGCGGACCTGCTGGAGCTGAAAGAGGCCGCCGAGATCGCCAACCGCGCGAAGAGCGAGTTCCTGACCATCATGAGCCACGAGCTCAGGACCCCGCTGAACGCGATCATCGGCTTTGCGGAGATTCTGGAACGCGAACTCTTCGGTCCGCTCGGGTCCCCGCGCTATCTGACCTATTCGAAGGACATCGCCCAGAGCGGGCGGCACCTGCTGTCCCTCATCAACGACATCCTGGATCTGTCGAAGGCGGAAGCGGGCAAGCAGGCGCTCTACGAGGACGAGATCCCGCTGCAGCGCATCGTCGATCGCGCCATGTCCATGATGCGCGGCAATGCCCTTGGGGCGGGGCTGACCCTGACCCTGGAATGCGACGAAGCCCTGCCGGTCGTGCTGGTGGACGAGCGCAGGATCCTTCAGGTGCTGATCAATCTCCTGGGGAACGCGGTGAAGTTCACGCCGGTGGGCGGCCGCGTCACCCTGGGTGCGACCGTCACGTCGAGAGGGATCGTCCTGCAGGTGCGCGACACCGGGATCGGGATCCGCGACGAGGACCTCCTGCGGGTGCAGGAACCCTTCGTGCAGGCCGAGAACGCCCTCACCCGCGAGCGGCAGGGCACGGGCCTCGGCCTCCCGCTGGCGAAGCGCTTCTCGGAGTTGCACGGGGGCACGATCAGGATCGAGAGCCGTCCGTCGGTGGGCACGACCATCACCGTCTGGCTGCCCCCCAGCCGCATCATGTCGGGCCCCTACGCCGCTCCGGCCCCGACCGCGGTTCCCTCCTGACGAAAGCCCTCAGGGCGTCGCCGGGCCATCCGAGAGGGCGAGCAGGCGGTCGCGCCGGGCGGTGTCCGCGTCGAAGTCGGCCAAACTGCCCTGGTAGGCGACGGCGCCGCGATCCAGAACGACCACCCGGTCGGCCATGCGTCGCACCATGCCGAGGTTCTGTTCGGCCACCAGCATGGTCAGCCCGGCCGCACGCAGGTCGCGCACGGCCGTGACGATCTGCGCCACCACCAGAGGCGCAAGACCTTCGGAGGGTTCATCGAGAAGCAGCAGCCGGGGATTTCCCATGAGAGCCCGCCCGATGGCCAGCATCTGCTGCTCGCCCCCGGAAAGACGGCCGCCCAGCCGGTCCCGGAGCGCCTCCAGTTGGGGAAAGAGCACGTAGACCCTGCCTTCATCCCACCCGGGACCGCCATCGCGGGCACGCCGCCGCCCCGCCTCCAGGTTCTCCGCGACCGTCAACTCGGGAAAGACCCGCCGGTCCTCGGGGACGTAACCCAGTCCCAGGGCGGCGATACGGAACGGCGGCAGGCCGGCGAGAGACCGGCCGGCGAAGCGGCGTTCCCCCTCGATGACGGGCAGCAGGCCCATGGCCGCCTTGATCGTCGAGGACTTGCCGGCCCCGTTCCGGCCGAGGAGGCCGACGACCTGCCCCTCGTCCACGGAGAGGTCGATGCCGAAGAGCACGTGGCCGGCATGGTATCCCCCCCTGAGGGCCCGGACCTCCAGAAGCGGGCCGCTCACGGTGCCGCCTCCCCCAGGTAGACCGCCCTCACCGCCTCGTCGTGGCGGATGGCCGACGGCAGTCCCTCGGCGAGTGGCCGGCCTTGATGCAGCACGAGAACCCTGTCGGCGTGCGCAAAGACAGCTTCGACGTCGTGCTCGATGAAGAGCACCGCCGTGCCATCCTCCCTGGCGAGACGCGACACCAGCGCCATCATCGCCGCCCGCTCCGACGGCGCCATGCCCGCCGTCGGCTCGTCGAGCAGCAGCAATCGCGGCCGCCCGGCCAGCGCCATCGCCAGTTCCAGACGCTTCAGGTCGCCGTAGGCGAGGTGCGTGCCGAGGTCCTCGCCCCGACCGCCCAGCCCGACGCGCGCCAGCAGCTCGTCGGCTGCCTCCGACGCCACGCCGTTGGCCCGGCTCCACAGGTCGCCCCAGCGCCGATCCGCGAGCAGCGAGGCCGCCTGCAGGTTCTCCCGCAGCGTCATCGACCCGAAGTAGGCGGCCGTCTGGAAGGTCCGCGCGAGCCCCCGGCGCTGGCGCGCGGGCGGTGGGGCGTGGGTGACGTCCACGCCGTCCAGCAGCACGCGTCCGCCATCGGGCCGCAGCTGCCCTCCCAGAAGGGCGAAGCAGGTCGACTTGCCGGCACCGTTGGGGCCGATGATCGCCAGCCGCTCCCCCGGTAGCAGGGAGAGCGAAACGCCGTTCACGGCCCGCACGCCCCCGAACGACTTGGTGAGCCCTTCGGCCTGCAGCAGAACGCTCACCGCCGCCCGCTCCGCACGGCGCGGGGAAGATCCGCCAGCCCCCGCGGCAGCCCGATGACGACGATCAGGATGATCAGCCCCAGGCACAGCCTCCAATAGTCGGTCAGGGACAGCAGTTCGGCCCTGAGAAAGGTGAAGAGACCGGCGCCGACCAGCGGCCCGGTCAGGCTGTAGAGCCCGCCCAGCAGCACCATGACCAGCCCGTCGACCGAAAAGGGGATGGCGAGGCGGTCGGGGCCGACGGTGCCCTTGAGAAAGGCGTGCAGTCCGCCGGCCAGGCCCGCGAACGCGCCGGAAAGGGCGAAGGCGAGCCAGCGCTGGCGGAACACCGCCAGCCCGGAGGCCTCGGCCCGACCCGGGTGGTCCCGCAGCGCCCTCAGAGCCAGGCCGAACGGGCTGAAGGTCACGCGACGCAGGAGTGCGAGGGCGGGCACGACCAGCGCCAGCGTCAGCAGGTAGAAGTCGGTGGGGCTCGCCGCCCAGGCTGCCGGCCAGACGCCGAGGAGGCCGTTGTCGCCGCCGGTGAAGGTGGTCCACTGGAACGCGAGCGACCAGGCGATCTGGGCGAAGGCCAGCGTCAACATGGCGAGGTAGACGCCGGACAAGCGCACACAGAACCAGCCGAACAGCAACCCCGCGGCCAATCCGGCCACCGGTGCCAGCGCCAGCGCCGTCAGCATGTCTGCCGCCAGCCAGCGAACGAGGAGGCCGGAGGCGTAGGCCCCGAAGCCGAAGTAGGCGGCGTGCCCGAAGGAGATCATGCCGCCCACGCCGCTGGCGAACTGCAGCGAGGCGGCGAAGAGCGCGAGGACGAGCGCCTCGCTGAGCAGTGACAGGCTGTAAGGTCCGGCCAGCCAGGGCATGAAGGCCAGCAACGCCACGACCGCCGCGGCCGCCGCCTGCCAGCGCCGGCCGGCCGGCCGCAGCGGTGGAGCCGGCGGCAGGGCTCGCGGGCTGCGCGCCATTTCCGCCCGACCGAGGAGCCCTGTCGGGCGCACCACCAGAACGAGGGCCATGACCAGGAACACCAGCACCAGCTCGAGCTGCCACACCCCGACGCCGAACAGGGCCGCGTCCGCATTGGCGACCGCAGCGACTCTCAGCAGGGCGATGAGGAGAGAGGCCAGGTAGGCGCCGAGGATCGAGCCCAGCCCCCCGACCACCACCACCACGAAGACTGTGGCGATGATCTGCAGGTCCATGTGCAGATCGGCCGCACCCTTGGGAAGCTGCAGCGCTCCCCCCAGCCCCGCCAGCGCCGCCCCGAGGAAAAACACGGTCGAGAACAGCCGCCGCTGGTCGATCCCGAGGGCGCCGGTCATCTCCGCGTCCTGGGTCGCCGCCCGGACCAGGATGCCCCACCGCGTGCGGTGCAGGAGCAGCCAGAGCGCGGCGAGGACCACCGGCGCCAGGCAGACGAGAAAGAGGTCGTAGGCCGGAATGAGCTGGTCGCCGACCGCGACCGCTCCACGCAGACCCGGTGCACGGGGCCCCAGCAGATCCTGCGGTCCCCAGATGGCCAGGGCGACGTCCTGCACGATCAGGACGATCGCGTAGGTCGCGAGCAACTGCTGAAGCTCGGGCGCCCCGTAGAGTCTGCGCAGCAGCAGCACCTCCAGCAGCAGGCCGACCACGCCGACCACCAGAGCGGCAGCCAGCAGGCCGCCCCAGAAGCCCAGCCAGCCGCCGGGAAGGACCTCCACCAGCGTGACGCCCAGGTAGGCGCCGAGCATGTAGAGGCTGCCGTGCGCGAAGTTGACGATCCGCGTCACGCCGAAGATCAGGCTGAGGCCGCTCGCCACGAGAAAGAGCGACGAAGCGCCCGCAAGCGCCGTCAGAAGTTGGCCGATCAGCAGGTCCATGCGGCGTCCCGGAGAGGCTCCCTCGGTAGCGGGAGCGGGCGGGCCCGCGTCTCAGCCGCCCTTGCGGAGGCTGCGCACGACGTCGTCGGAAGGCAGATAGTCGGCCCCCGCCCCATAGCGCCAGTCGACCATCCGCGGCTTGCCGTCCTGGACGGTGAGGGTTCCCACGAAGGTACCCATGTCGCTCTGCTGATCGATCGCGCGCATCGTGACCGGTCCGAGGGGGGTGTCGATCGTCATGCCGAGCAGGGCTTCGCGGACCTTGGCGGGGTCTTCGCTGCCCGCCTTCTCGATGGCGGCGGCCAGCATCTTCAGGGAGACATAGCCGACGACCGAACCGAGGCGCGGGTAGTCGTCGAAGGCCTTCCGGTAGGCGTCGAGGAACTCCTGGTGCTGCGGCCAGTCGAGGGCGTACCAGGGATAGCCGGTGACGATCCAGCCTTCGGGCGCCTCCGCACCCAGCGGATCGATCCAGTCCGGCTCGCCCGAGAGAAGCGAGAAGACCGGCCTGTCCCGGAAGAGGCCTCGGGTCTCGCCCTCGCGGACGAAACGGGTGAGGTCGCCGCCGAAGGTCACGTTGAAGATCGCATCCGGCTTGGCGGCCTCGAGCGCCTGCGCCACGGCGCCGGCGTCGATCTGGTTGTAGGGCGGCCACTGCTCGGCGACGAACTCGACGTCGGGCCGCTTCGCCTTCAGCAGCTCCTTGAAGGCCCGCACCGCCGACTGGCCATACTCGTAGTTCGGCGCGACGGTCGCCCAGCGGGTGGCGGGCAGCTTGGCCGCCTCCTCCGCCAGCATGGCCGCCTGCACATAGGTGCCGGGCCGCAGCCGGAAGGTCCAGGGATTGCCGTTCTGCCAGGCGATGGTGTCGGTCAGCGGTTCCGACGCGAGGAAGAGGACCTTGCGCTGGTTGGCGAAGTCGGCGACCGCCAGACCGACGTTCGACAGCAGCGTCCCGAACAGGATCTGTGCGCCGGCGCGCGTCACCAACTCGTTGGCGACGGTCACGGCTTCCGCCGGCTTCGCGCCGTCATCCCGGCTCACCACCTCCAGCGGCCGCCCGAGGACGCCGCCGGCGGCGTTGATCTCGTCGAGCGCCAGCTGCCAGCCGTTCCGGTAGGGATGGGTGAAGGCCGCCAGTGCGGTATAGGAATTGAGCTCGCCGATGACCACGGGTTCCGCCGCTTCGGCGCCGGTCGAGAGTGCGAAAGCTGCGACGGCCGCCAGAACGGCAAGGCGGTTACGGATGTTCATGGGGCATCGGTTCCGTCAAGGACGCCAGAGGCGCCGGCAAGCTGCCGGATTGTCCACGAAAAGGGCGGAAATGGCCGCGCGGTCCATCGCCGGGGCAGGCGGATTGGACGGCATGGCGGCCTGCGCCGTCAACAGCCTTTCGCCTTCGCTGCGCTGATCTGCAAGAATGGCCGCCGGAAGGCGAGGTGCAGACATCCGAAGAGAGGGCCTGGTGGAAAAGACCTACCGAATCCGCCGCATGCGGCGCGAGGAACTGGACTGGGCCCTGCAGCGGGCGGCGGCCGAGGGATGGAATCCGGGCCGGTTCGACGCCGACGCCTTCTGGGCCGCCGATCCCGGAGGCTACTGGGTCGGTCTTCTGGAGGACGAGCCGGTGGCCTGCCTGTCGGTCGTCCGCTACGGGGACCGCTTCGGCTTCGTCGGCCTCTACATCGTCGCCGAGAGCCTGCGCCACCATGGCTATGGCCTCGCCCTGTGGCGGCAGGCCCTGGCGGAATGCGGCGGGCGGGTCCTTGGCCTGGACGCGGTGGTGGAACAGCAGGCGACCTACGCCCGCGACGGCTTCGTCTTCGCCCACCGCAACCTCCGCTATGGCGGCACCGCCCCGACCGACCGCCGGGCGGAGGAGACGGACGAAGCCGGGCCGGGAGACTTCGAGGCGATCGTCGCCTACGACCGCAGCTTCTTCCCTGCCGAGCGGACCTCGTTCCTAGCCCGATGGCTCGACCCCACCCGCCATCGGGTGAGGGTCGCGCGCACCGGGGGCGGCGTCACCGGCTACGGCGTGATCAGGCCCTGCGGCGCCGGCTACAAGGTGGGCCCGCTCTTCGCCGACGACCCGGCGACAGCGGAACGGCTCTTCACGGGCCTGTGCGCCGGCCTCCCGGCGGGCGAGACGGTCTATCTCGATCCGCCGGCCGACAACCGCGAGGCCGTCGCGATGGCCGAGCGCTTCGGGATGGCTCCCGTCTTCGAGACCGGCCGGATGTATCGCGGGACGGCGCCGCAGTTGCCGCTCGGCCGGATCTACGGGATCACCACCTTCGAGCTGGGCTGAGCCGCGGAGCCTGGAGGCTTCGTCCCGACCGTTCTGTTTCCCGGGGCAGACTTGCCAGCCGGCAGTCGCCTGATCGGCGGAAGCGCCGCAACCACGTAAAGTCCCGTGCTCCACCACAACGTCCCGATCGACAACCTCTGGCTCATCCTGTCGGCCGCGCTGGTCTTCGCGATGCAGGCCGGCTTCATGTGCCTGGAGACGGGCTTCAGCCGCTCCAAGCACAACATCAACGTCGCGCTGAAGAACTTCATCGACTTCATGCTGTCGACGCTGCTGTTCTTTCTCTTCTCCTACGGCCTGATGTTCGGTCTGAGCTGGCAGGGGCTGGTGGGGACCACCGACTTCGCCCTGTCGGGCGACCTGTCGCCCGGCGCCCTGTCCTTCTTCATCTTCCAGGCGATGTTCTGCGGGACGGCGACCACCATCGTCTCCGGCGCTCTCGCCGAACGGGTGCGCTTCGGCGCCTACCTCGCGATGACCGCGCTCTTGACCGGTCTCGTCTATCCCCTCTTCGGTCACTGGAGCTGGAACGGCTCCGGGCAGGGGCTGCACAGTGGCTGGCTCGGCGCGCTCGGCTTCGTCGACTGGGCCGGCTCGACCGTGGTGCACTCCGTCGGAGGCTGGTTCAGCCTGGCGGCTCTGCTGATCATCGGGGGACGGCGCGGCCGATTCGACGCAGCCGGGCGGCCCCGCGACATCATCGGCTCCAACCTGCCGCTGGCGACGCTGGGCGCGTTCCTGCTGTGGATCGGCTGGTTCGGGTTCAACGCCGGCAGCACCCTCGCCTTCACCGACCAGGTCCCGCTGATCGTCCTCAACACGATCCTCGGGGGCGTCGGCGGCTCGCTCTCCGGCCTGGCCCTCGGCTGGCGGCTGGCCGGCCTCCCCCGCCCGGCCTTCCCGCTGAACGGCTCGATCGCCGGTCTCGTCGCCATCACCGCCGCCTGTCATGCCGTCACGCCCGTCGAGGCCCTGGTGATCGGCGCCGGCGGCGGCGTGGTCACGGTCCTGCTCGACGTCGCCTTCCTGCGCTGGCGGCTCGACGACGCCGTGGGCGCCGTGCCCGTCCATCTGGGGGGCGGCGCATGGGGCACCCTCTGCGTCGCCCTGTTCGGCGACCCGGCGCTGCTGGGCACCGGCCTCGGCTTCTGGCAGCAGCTCGAAGCGCAGGTCATCGGCATCGTCGCCTGCTTCGGGCTGGCCTTCGTGCTGGTCTACCTGCTGCTGCGCGGCATCGACCGCTTCCTGCCGTTACGGGTCCCCGCGGAGGCGGAGGACGTCGGCCTCAACTACTCGGAGCACGGCGAGACCACGGAGCTGCTGCAGCTCTACCGCACGATGGAGACCCAGGCCGAGACCGGCGACCTGTCCCTGCGTCTGCCGATCGACCCGCTGACCGAGGTCGGCCAGATCGGCCTGCGCTACAACGCCATCATGGACCGCCTGCAGGACGCGCTCGGCAGAACGGAAGCCATTGTCCGCAACGCGACCGACTCGATCGTCACCTTCGCGCGCGACAGCTTCCTCGTCACCTCGGTCAATCCCGCCACGGGGGCCGTCTTCGGCGGGCGGGAGAGCGACTGGATCGGGCACCCGCTGGGCCGGCTCTTCGCCAGCGGCGAGGCGCCTCCCGCCGACTTCATCGACGGCCGCTGGCGCGACGCCCAGGGCCGCCGCGCCGATGGCAGGGTCTTCCCACTGGAAGTCGTGCTCAGCGAAAGCCGGAGCGGCCCGTCGGTCATCGGCATCGCCACCCTGCGCGACGTGACGAGGCAGCGGGAGGAACGCAACGAGCTGCGCGAAGCGCGCCGGCAGGCCGAGGCGGCGAGCGCGGCGAAGTCGCGCTTTCTCGCCACCATGAGCCACGAGATCCGCACGCCGATGAACGGGGTGCTCGGCATGCTGCGTCTCCTGCTGGACACGCCCCTCGACCCGGTGCAGCGGGACTATGCGCAGACGGCTCTGCGCTCCGGCAACTCGCTGCTGAGGATCCTCAACGACATCCTCGACTACTCGAAGCTGCAGGCCGGAAAGGTCGTGCTCCTCGAAGAGCCGACCCGGCTGGACGATCTGGTCGACGAGGTGCTGACGCTCTTCGCGCCGGCTGCGGAGGAGAAGGCGCTCGCCCTGGCGGCCTGGGTCGACCCGCGTCTGCCCGAGCCCTTCCTGTGTGACGCCGGCCGGCTCCGTCAGGTGCTGGTCAACCTGGTCGGCAATGCGGTGAAGTTCAGCCCGTCCGGCAGCGTGGTGGTCGAAGTCTGCCCCGACGAAGTCGAAGGGGGCGCGTGCCTGCGCTTCGACATCAGCGACAGCGGCATCGGGATCGACCCGGCGACCCAGCCGAAGCTCTTCGGCGAATTCGTCCAGGCCGACGAATCGATAGGGCGGCGCTTCGCCGGCAGCGGCCTGGGCCTGGCGATCAGCCGCGAGCTCGTCAGTCTGATGGGCGGCAGGATAGGGGTGGAGAGCAGCGTCGGCGTCGGCAGCCGTTTCTGGTTCACCCTGCCGCTCCGCAACGCTCTCCGGGAAGCCCCGGCAGCACCAGTGGGTCCACCGGTCCTGCTCTTTCTGGCAGATCCGACGGCGCGGCGCGTCCTGCAGCGCCGGATCCAGCAGCTTCTGGGACCCTGCTCGTCTGTCGGCGATTGGCGCGGCGCGCTTGACGCCGCCGCGGCGGCCGGCGGCAACGGCGTACTGCTGACCGAGCTGCCCCCTGGCCCCGCGGAGGCCGGCCTGCGGGCCTTGGCCTCGGCGGCGGCAGAGGGCAAGCTGACGGTGGTCGCTCTGGTGGCGCAGCGGCAGCGCCCGGAGGTTGCGCCGCTCCTGGCACCGCCACGCCTCTTCGCGATTCCGACCCCGGTCGGCCGCTCGGCCCTGGAGGCGCTCTCGCATCTTCTCGCGATGCCGCCGGAGCAGCGGCTCTTCCTCGGGACCCGACCCGCCGACAGCGCCACCGACTTCGTCTCACACCTGCCGCCCCTGGCGGTGCTGGTCGCCGACGACAACCCGGTCAACCGGCGGGTGGCCGAGGGCCTGCTGACGCGCAACGGACATCGGGTGACGCTGGCCGAAGATGGTGCGCAAGCCCTCGACGCGGCCAGCAGGGGCTCCTTCGACCTTGTGCTCATGGACATCCACATGCCGCGGCTGGACGGGCTGGCCGCCGCGCGGGCGATTCGGGCCCTGCCCGCTCAGCCGCACCAGCCGCGGATCATCGCCCTCACCGCCAGCCTCGATCCGGATTCCCTGCGGCAGCACGTCACCAGCGGTCTCCTGGACGGCTACCTGTCGAAGCCGATCGATCCGGCGGAGTTCGGGCGCGAACTGGCTCGGATCATGGCGAGCCCGGTCGTCCGTCGCGGGCACGAGGCGCCCGAGGCCCGGGTGGTCGATCGGCAGCACCTCGCCGGCCTCGTGGCGCAACTGGGCGCGGCGAGCACCTTCGAACTGCTGCGCGACTTCATGCCTGCCGCCCGCCGCCTCTGCGACTCCGTCGGCGAGGCGGCGGAGGCCGGCCGTGCAGACGACGTGCGGGCGCACTGCCATGAGTTGCGGGGAATGGCCGGGAACTTCGGCCTGCCGGGCCTGGCGGCCGCGGCACGCGCGGTCGAGCGAAGTTTCCGCTCCGACGGCACCGCATCCGAGCGCGCCGCTGCGCTGGGGGGCTTGCTGGGCGAAGCGGCCGCCGTGGAAGCAGCGCTGCGGGAACTGGAGGAGGAGGTGCCGGACGTCGAGTAAGCCTACTCGACGAAGGCCTTCTCGACGACGAAGTGCCCCTGGCGCGAGCTGCTGCCCTCCGAGAGCCCCGCCCCTTCGAGCAGCGCCCGAATGTCCGCCAGCATCGCCGTGCTGCCGCACAGCATCACGCGGTCACGCTCCGGCGAGAGCGGCGGCAGGCCGATGTCGGAGAACAGCTTCCCGGAGGCGATGAGCGTCGAGATCCGGCCCTGGTTGTCGAAGGGCTCACGCGTCACCGTTGGATAGTAGATCAGGTGGTCGGCGACCATGTCGCCGATGTAGGGATCCTGCGGCAGCTCCCCGATGATCTTCTCGCGATAGGCCAGGTCCTTCACGAAGCGGCAGCCGTGCACCAGCACGACCTTGGAGAAGCGCTCGTAGACGTCCGGGTCTCGGATGATGCTGAGGAACGGGGCGAGCCCTGTGCCAGTGCTGAGAAGGTAGAGGTTCTCGCCGGGCAGCAGGTTGCCCAGCAGCAGCGTGCCCGTCGCCTTCGCTCCGACCAGGATGTTGTCGCCCGGCTGCAGATGCTGCAGGCGCGAAGTCAGAGGTCCGCTCGGGACCTTGATCGAGAAGAACTCGAGCTGCTCGTCGTAGCTCGCGCTGGCCATGGAGTAGGCGCGCAGCAGCGGCTTTCCGTGCACGCGCAGGCCGATCATCGTGAACTGGCCGCTCTCGAAGCGGAAAGCGGGGTCGCGCGTAGTCCGGAAGGTGAACAGCTCATCGGTCCAATGGTGCACCCCCAGAACGGTCTCGTCTCGCAAGCTGCTCATCTGTCTCTCTGTCGGGTGGGCCGGCTCGGCCGGAGGACAAGGGTCGGGGTAGCCGATGACGGCGTCGCTCTCAAGCGCGTCGCGCATCGCCGCTTGACGGAACGTCGGCGATTCCCGTTGCTGCTGTAAGGACGCACGGCAGCCCGACGGGCGGTGGCGAACACGGGGAGCAGGACATGAGGTTCGGGCGGAGCGGGACGGACACGACGGCGGCGGACATCCTTGCCCGGCTCATAGCGGAGGCCGAGGAGATCCATCGCGACCGTCGGTCTCCGGTACAGGATCCCGCTCAGGCGGCGGTCGAACAGGATCCGCTGATCCCGCTCTTCAACCGACGCGCCTTCCTGCGCGAACTCGTCCGGTTCATGGACTTCTCGGCCCGGTACAACATGAAGTCATCCGCGATCCTTCTGCAGCTCAACGGCCTCGCGGAGATCGAACGCCACGAGGGCTACGAGGGCTGTGAGGAGGCGCTGCGGCACGTCGCCGACCTGCTGATCCGCAACGTCCGCAGCAGCGACGTCATCGCCCGCGTCGCGCACGACGCCTTCGCCGTCATCCTGGTGGAGGCGCCACTGGATGCGGCAGCGGCCAAGGCGGCCAGCCTGGCGACCCTCATCGCCTCCCACCCGCTGCACTTCGCCTCCAGCACGATCCTGCTGAGCCTGAGCCATGCCGCCCAGGCGATGCCCCGGCCGGCAGAGGGGCGTCGCCCTCCGGCCTGACCCACCCGGAGCGTCGCGTGGCCCGGTTCCCCGGTCGGGCTCGCTATCCGATCCCAGTCGTCCTATCCAACCCTAGTCGTCCGCCGCCTCTTCAGCCGCCTTCTCGGCCTTCGCACGCTCACGCTCGACGAGGCGGGCCATGAGGATCGAGATCTCGTAGAGGCCGATGATCGGCAGCGCGAGAGAGATCTGGCTCAGCGGGTCGGGCGGCGTGAAGATCGCCGCCAGGATGAAGACGCCAACGATGGCGTACTTGCGCTTGGCGCGCATGCCGTCGGAGGTGGCCAGTCCGACGCGGGCCAACAGGGTCATCAGCACGGGCAGCTGGAAACAGAGCCCGAAAGCGAAGAGCAGCTTCATGGTCAGCGACAGGTACTCGCTGACCTTCGCCTCCAGCTGGATCGGCAGCATGCCGTCGCCGCCCTGGGTCTGGAAGCTCAGGAAGAAGTGCCAGGCCATCGGCAGGATCAGGTAGTAGACCAGCGCCGCCCCGATGAAGAACAGGATCGGCGAAGCGACCAGGAAAGGCGCGAAGGCCCGCCGCTCGTGCCGGTAGAGGCCGGGCGCCACGAACATCCAGATCTGGGAGAGAAAGACCGGGCAGGTCACGAAGGCGGCAAAGAAGAAGGACACCTTCACATAGGTGAAGAAAACCTCCGTCAGGTCCGTATAGATCATGCGCGCCGACTCGGCGTCGCCCTGCGCCAGAAGCAGGTGGGCGAGAGGCTGGGTCAGGAACCCGTATATGTACTCGGCGAAGAAGAAGGCGACGAGAAAGACGACGAAGAGAGCGGCGATGGAATAGAAGATTCGACGACGCAGTTCGATCAGGTGATCGATCAGCGGCATCTTGTGGGCTTCTGGGCCCTCGTCAGCGATCTCGGCCATGACTGTCGGTCAAGCTTCGTTCTTGGGCGCCGGTTCGGGCGGGCGTACGGAGGACCCCGGAGCGACCTGCGCCGGCGTACGGACATAGCTCGCCTTCGGCTCCTCCGGCCGGGCCGGAGCGGCGTCGGCGGCGGGTGCATCCTTGGGCGGCGGGTTCTGCGGTCCCTCTTCCGGCGGTGCTTCGGGTGACTCGCCGGAGCCGGTCGGGACGCTTTCCACCGGGTTTCGGGCGGCCGCCTGTGGCGGCTGCTCTGATTTCGTCGACGGCGGCAAGGGCTTGCGCGTGTCGGCGTCCATCTCGCGGAACTGCCGGCCGATCTCCCCGTCTGGGTCGATCTCCTGCTCGATCAGCTTGCCCAGATTGCGGTGGCGGGCCGCGTCGATCGCCTTCCGGGCGTCGTCGAGATCGGCTTCCCGCAACATGTCGTCGAGGCCCGTCTGAAACTCGCGCGACATCTGCCGCGCCTTCTTCAGCCAGCCGGCCACCGACCGGATGGCTCCGGGCAGGTCTTTGGGACCGATGACCACCACCGCCACCAGGACGATGATCGCCATTTCGCTCCAACCGATGTCCAACATTGCTGTCCCGCCAGCCCTCAACCCGCCCTAGCGGCGACGGACCGGAGCGATCCGGTACGTCGCCAACCGGAGGGCCCGCGTCCCAGGTATGCTCAGCCGTTGACGGCCTTCTTGTGCTCCTCGCTGGACGAGGCGACCGTCGGCCGATCCTGCTCGATCGCCCGGGGCGGAGCGCCCTCGTGCGATTCCGCCTGCTCCTCGTCCTTCATACCTTTGCGGAACTGCTTGATGCCGGAGCCTACGTCCTTCATCAGCTTCGGGATCTTCCCGCCGCCGCCGAACAGCAGCAGGACGATGGCGAGAACGATGAGCCAATGCCAGATACTGAAACTGCCCATAACCGCAGGGCCTCCCTCGGTGATCGCGTCCTAGGAACTTGTGGCCGGACTATCGCAAATCCCACCCCCCCTAGCAATCGCGCCTGGACACAGCGGCGTTATATCCTCGCCGGCTCGGCGGACAGCTCGCCGCTCGCCTGCTGCCGGCGCCACATTTCCGCGTAGATGCCGTCCCGGCTCAACAGCTCGCCGTGGTTGCCACGTTCGACGACCCGTCCACGCTCGAGCACGATGATCTCGTCGGCGTCGACCACGGTGGAGAGGCGGTGGGCGATCACCAGCGTGGTCCGGCCGCGGCTGATCTCGCGCAGCTTGGCCAGGATTTCGCGCTCGGTCTTGGTGTCCAGCGCGCTGGTCGCCTCGTCGAACAGCAGGATCGGCGGATGCTTGAGGACCATGCGGGCTATGGCCACCCGTTGCTTCTCGCCCCCGGACAGCTTGAGCCCGCGTTCACCCACGGTCGTCTCGTAGCCGTCGGGCAGCGTACCGACGAAGGCGTCGAGGCTCGCCACCCGCGCCGCCTCGGCGATCTCCTCCCGCGACGCTCCCGGCCGGCCGTAGCCGATGTTGTAGGCCAGGGTGTCGTTGAACAGCACAGTGTCCTGAGGGACGATCCCGATCGCGGCGCGCAACGACTGCTGGCTCACCGCCCGGATGTCCTGGCCGTCGATGCGGATGGCGCCGGACGTGACGTCGTAGAACCGGAACAACAGGCGCGAGAGGGTCGACTTGCCGGCCCCGCTGGGGCCGACCACGGCGAGGGTGCGTCCCGGTGGTACCGCGAAGCTGACGCCCTGGAGGATCGGCCGCTCCGGTACGTAGCTGAACCGAACGTCGTCGAACACCAGTTCGCCGCCGGTCAACCGAAGCCCCGATGCGTCCGGCGGATCGCGAACCTCGGCGTCCACCATTCGCAGGCGAAACATCTCCTCCATGTCGATCAGCGCCTGCTTCACCTCGCGGTAGACGAAACCGAAGAAGTTCAGCGGCTGGGCGAGCTGCATCATGTAGGCATTGACGGCGACGAAGTCGCCGACCGTCATGCTGCCCGCCCGCACCCGCAGGGCGGCGATGATCATGAGGGTGGTCACGCCCACGCCGATGATCGCCGCCTGCCCGACGTTCAGCAGCGACAGAGAGGTGCGCGAGGCCGTGGCGGCCCGCTCGTAGACCTGCAGACCCTCGTCGAGCCGGCCTGCCTCGTGCGCCTCGTTGCCGAAGTACTTCACCGTCTCGTAGTTGAGCAGGCTGTCGATCGCCCGGGTCTGCACGCGCTGGTCGCTGTCGTTCATGATCCGGCGCAGGCCCAGCCGCCACTCGGTGACGACGTAGGTGTAGGCGATGTAGCCGGCGACGGTGACCAGGGTCACGGCGGCGACGACCCAGCCGTAGAGCCACCACAGCAGCCCGGCCGAGAAGGCGAGCTCCAGCAGGGTGGGCAGGATCGAGAAGAGGGCGAAGGAGAGAAGGGTGTCGATCGCCTTCGTCCCGCGCTCGATGATCCGCGACAGGCCGCCGGTCTGGCGGTCGAGGTGGAACCGCAGCGAGAGGGCGTGGAGGTGGTCGAAGACGACCAGCGCGACCCGACGGATCGCGCGTTGCCCCACCTTGGCGAAAAGCGCGTCGCGCAGCTCCTGCAGCCCGAGAGAGAAGACCCGGGCCAAGCCGTAGGCGACGATGATCCAGACGGGCAGCGCCAGTGCGCTGTCGAGGCTGCCCCCACTCCCCTTCTCGAAGGCCGTCAGAGCGTCGACCGCCTCCTTGTAGAGCAGCGGCACCAGGACGACGGCGCCCTTGGCGAGGATCAGGCATCCCATCGCCGCGACCACCCGCCAGCGGAGTTCTCTGGCGTCGGCCGGCCAGAGGTAGGGTAGCAGGTCGCGGATGGTGCGCCACTGGTGGCGGCGGGGCGGCAGCGTGGCGCTCGGCATGGGCTTCACTTAGGCGGCCCGGAGCCGGAAGAAAAGGAAGCCGGAACCGGCGCCGTCAGGCCAGGCGCGTGCGGTAGGTCTCGCGTGTCAGCAGGACCGCCACGAGCGAGACGGCGGCGGCACCGGAGAGGTAGAAGGCCGGGGCCAGGTCCGCCTCGGTCCTGGTGATGAGCCAGGCCGCGACCATCGGGGTGGTGCCCCCGAAGATGGCCAGCGGAATGTTGTAGGCCACCGACACGGCGCTGCACCGCAGGCTGCGAGGAAAGAGTTCGCTCATGAAGGCCGGCGTCGGGCCGCAGAAGGCACCGAGCAGCAGGGCGAAGCCGATCTGTCCGGCCAGCGCCACCAAGGGCTCCGGGCTGTGCAGCAGCCAGAACAGCGGATAGGACAGCAGCACCAGCCCGACGATGCCGGCCAGCGCCACCCGGCGGCGGCCGATGCGGTCCGACAGGTGGGCGAAGGCCGGCAACGCCAGCACCAGCACGACCATCGAAGCCGTGTTGATGTCGAGCGCGACCGAGGGGCGGTCGCCCACGACGGTGCTCAGGTAGGTCGTCATGTAGACGAACAGCATGTAGAAGCCGACGCCGTTCAGGACGTTCATGGCGATGACCGCCTGGATGTCCCGCTTGTGCTCGCGGAAGGCGACGACGATGGGCAGGGCCTGCCGATCGGCCGGTCCCTCGACCGCCGCCTGCTCCTCAGGCTCAAGGGAACGGCGCAGCAGGATGCCGGTCAGGCCGAGGAGAAGGCCGAGGGCGAACGGGACGCGCCAGCCCCAGGAATCGATCTGGGCGGGCGTCAGGAATGTCTCGACCACGGCCCCCACCGCCGAGCCGATCAGGATGCCGGTCACCGCGCTGGCCATCACCGAGCTGCCGATCAGGCCCCGGCGCTCGGGTGGCGCGCGCTCGACCAGCAGGGTCATCGAGCCGGTGTACTCGCCGCCGACGGACAGGCCCTGCGCGAGGCGCAGCAGGGTCAGCAGCATCGGCGCCAGCAGGCCGGCAGTCTGGAAGGTCGGCAGCAGCGCCATCAGGGTTGTCGGCACGGCCATCAGCCCGACCGAGAGCGTGAGCGCCAGGCGGCGCCCGAAGACGTCGCCGAGGTGACCGATCACCAGCGCGCCGATCGGGCGCATGAAGAAGCCGACGGCGAAGATGCCGAAGGTGGCGATCAGCGACAGCGCAGGATCGTGACCGGGGAAGAAAAGGCGCGCGATCACCGGCGCGAAGTAGCCGTAGACCGCGAAGTCATACCACTCCAGGATGTTGCCGATCGATCCGGCCAGAATCAGCCTGCCCTGCCCCTGACCGCCCATCACCGTCCCCCAACTACCCGCCGCCCGCCGAACTGCACGCGGTCGCCTCAGGTGCCGATCGCACCCGATCGACGATTATCCTTGCCACAAGCCGCAGGATCACCATATGTTCAAACGTCGAATGACGGCCAGATCTCTTGGCCTTGCGCGGTTTTGATCGCGCCAAGCTGAAAAATCTCTCCCCGACTGAATGATTTCGACCGCCTGCGGTGCAGGCGCGCTACAACTTTGCATGAAAGGTCTTCCCATGGCTACGGGAACCGTCAAGTGGTTCAACGCCCAGAAGGGCTTCGGCTTCATCCAGCCGGACAACGGCGACAAGGATGCCTTCGTCCACATCAGCGCTGTCGAGCGCTCGGGCATCGGTTCGCTGCAGGAAGGTCAGAAGGTGGGCTTCGAGCTCGTCGCCGACCGGCGCAGCGGCAAGATGTCGGCCGAGAACCTGAAGGTGCTGGGCTAGTCGTTTCCGCCGCCGGCTCGCCGGCGGCACCGACTCCCGGACTCGGCGAGGCGCTTCGGCGCCTCGGGCCCCGCGCCTCTCGCAGGCCGCGGGGCTTTCTGTTTTCGGGCGACCGCGAGCGATCACGGAGGGAAAGTCTGATGGGACGCAGGAAGCCGGTCGTACGCTATCTCGGAGGCCTCTCCGGCTCGGGAATCCTCCGCTGTGGCGAGAGGGACGTCGGGCGCGTCGCTTTCGATTTCGACGGCTACGATCGGGAGCCCCAGGGCGTGAGCCTGTGCGGCGAGATCCGCCTCGATGCCGACGTCCTGCAGGCGGTGTTCGGGAGACCGGACGTGGAACTGATCACGGAAGAAGGGCAGCTTTTCCATCTCCGGTTCTCGGAGAAGAGCCTGCCCGCCGCCGCGGAGGCCGCACACGTCGACGTGGTCGGCCCTCTGCCCGAGCTGCCAGCGCATTGGCGCTGCTGACGGGCGCTACTCCGCCGCCAGCGGAGGCTGCTCCGGAGCGAAGGCCATGACTCCGGCGAGGGCGGCCGGCAGCGGACCGCCGGTCGCCCAATCGAGCAGCCCGACCGTGTGGACGAGCGGGATCTCAGTACCGCTGGCGATCTGGGTCAGGCAGCCGATATTGCCACTGGCCACGGCGTCCGGCCGCAGACGCTCGATGTTCGCGACCTTGCGCGCCTTCAGCCGATCCGCGATCTGCGGCTGCAGCAGGTTGTAGGTCCCGGCCGATCCGCAACAGAGGTGTGGCTCCGCCGGCTCCGAAACCTGGAAGCCCGCCGCCTGCAGCAACGCCTTCGGCGCCGTGCGGATCTGCTGGCCGTGCTGCAGCGAGCAGGCGGCGTGATAGGCCACCCGTTGCCCCGTCCGGCGCGTCGGCGCCCGCAGGCCGAGCTGCTCCATCACCTCGCTCACGTCCTTGGCGAGCGCCGAGATGCGCGCCGCCTTCCCCGCATAGGCCGGGTCGTTGCGCAGCATGAAGCCGTAGTCCTTCACCGTCGTCCCGCACCCCGAGGCGTTGATGACGACGGCGTCGAGGCCACCGTCTTCCAGGACGCGGCTCCAGGCGTCCACGTTGGCGCGGGCGGCGGCCAGCGCCTGTTCCTCCTTGCCCATGTGATGGGTGAGGGCACCACAGCAGCCCGCCCCCTCCGCCACCACCACCTCCGCGCCGTGACGGCTGAGCAGCCGGATCGTCGCCTCGTTGATCTCCGGAGACAGCACCCGCTGGGCACAGCCGGTCAGCAGTGCCACCCGGGCGCGGCGCGGGCCGGCGGCAGCGAAGACCTGCGGTCGGTCGGCCCGCGACGGCGCCGGCAGGTGCCGGGGCGCGAGCGCCAGCATGGCCGAGAGCCGGCGCGGCAGCAGCCCCGCCAGCGGGCGCGCGATCCCGGCGCCCAGCACCGCCAGACGGAAGCGGCCGGGATGCGGCAGCAGCGCCGCGAGCAGGCTACGCAGCAGCCGATCGGCCAGCGGCCGCCGGTAGGTCCGCTCGATGTGGGCGCGGGCGTGGTCGACGAGGTGCATGTAGTGCACCCCCGACGGGCAGGTCGTCATGCAGGAGAGACAGGAGAGACAGCGGTCGACGTGCTTGACCACCGGATCGCTCGCCGGCCGGTCGTTCTCCAGCATGTCCTTGATCAGGTAGATGCGCCCGCGCGGGCTGTCGAGTTCGTCGCCCAGCAGCACGAAGGTCGGACAGGTGGCCGTGCAGAAGCCGCAGTGCACGCAGGTCCGGAGGATCTTCTCGGACTCGGCGACGTCCGGATCGGCGAGCTGCGCCAGGGTGAAATTGGTCTGCATTTGACGGACTCAGCAGAAGGCGTAGAGGCGGCCGGGATTGAGCACGCCGCGCGGGTCGAAGGCATCCTTGATGCGCCGGGTGAGCCGCTCCTTGGCGGCGCCAGGCGGCTCGAAGGGCGGCAGCGAGCCGCGCTGCTCCGGGCTGGCGCGCAGCAGCGTGGCGTGCCCCCCGCCGCTCGCCGCCACGGCGGCACGCAGCCGCTCCGCCCGGTCCGCCGTCAGGTCCGCCATGGCGATCAGCAGCAGGCCGCCGCCCCAGTCGAAGTAGTAGAGATCGTCCGCCCGGCAGGCAGCGGCGGCCACGGCCGGCCCGGCCGTCGGCGCCACCGACACCCGCCAGACGGCCGCCGCCGGCCGGTCGGCGAAGACCGCCATGTCGGCCACCTCGCGCCACAGCCTGGCAGAGTTCATCGAGTGCAGTTCCTCGGTGGGCCCGAAGCTGCCGAGCTGTCCGCGCAGGTGCTCGCAGCGCCAGGCCACCGACGAGGGCGGCCCTTCCAGCCGGACGGCCGTGACCGGGCCGCCTGCGTTCCGCACGTAGCCGACCTCCGACAGGGCCGCCACCCTGGCCGGCAGGTGGGCGGCGGCGGAGACCTCGTGCGGCGACCCCAGCGCCTCGGAGAGAGCCGCCGCCGCGCGGGCGTCGTCGAGCCCCAGGATCAGCACGGTGCGGGTCTTCTCCGGGGCCGGCAGCACCTTCACCGTCACCTCGCTCATCACCGCCAAGGTGCCATACGAGCCGGCGATCAGCTTCGGCAGGTCGTAGCCGGTGACGTTCTTCACCACCTTGCCGCCGGCCTTGAAGAGCTCGCCGCGGCCGGTGACCGCGGAGAAGCCCAGGAAGTGGTCCCGGGCGGCGCCTGCCTTGATGCGCCGGGGGCCGGCGAGGTTGCAGGCGAGCAGGCCGCCGAGGCTGCCCTCCCCCGCCGCGCCGTCCCACAGGGGCGCCCAGTCCGGCGGCTCGAAGGCCAGACACTGCCGCCGTTCCGCCAAGGCAGCCTGGATCTCGGCCAAGGGCGTACCAGCCCTGGCGGTCAGCACCAGTTCCTCGGGTTCATAGCTCAGGATCCCGGACAGGCCGGACAGGTCCAGGTCGTGCGCGGTCTGCATGGGCCGGCCGAGGCCGTGCTTGCTGCCCCGCCCCACCACCGCCAGCGGCTGCTCCTCGGCGACGGCCCAGGCCACCGCGTCCCGAAGCTGTTCGGGGGTCTCCGGCTTCAGGGTGTCGGACATGAGGATCCTCAGAAACGGGGCAGATCGGGGAAGGGAAGCTGGCCGCGGTGCACGTGCAGGCGCCCCAGTTCCGCACAGCGATGCAGCTGCGGGAACACCTTGCCGGGATTGAGCAGGGCGTCGGGGTCGAAGGCGCACTTCACCCGCTGCTGCTGCTTCAGGTCGGTCTCGTCGAACATCGCCGGCATGAGGTCGCGCTTCTCGACGCCGACGCCATGCTCGCCGGTCAGCACGCCACCCACTTCCACGCACAGCTTGAGGATGTCCGCGCCGAACGCCTCGGCCTGCTCGAGCTCGCCCGGCTTGTTGGCGTCGTAGAGGATCAGCGGGTGCAGGTTGCCGTCGCCGGCGTGGAAGACGTTGGCCACCCGCAGGCCGTAACGGGCGCTCATCTCGTTCATGCGCTGCAGCACCTCGGGCAGGCGCCGCCGCGGAATGGTGCCGTCCATGCAGTAGTAGTCGGGCGAGATCCGGCCGACCGCCGGAAAGGCCGCCTTGCGGCCGGCCCAGAAGGCCAGGCGCTCCTGCTCGTTCTGGGAGACCCGCTTGTAGACGGCGCCCTTCTCGTCGGCGATCGCCTCGACCCGGGCGATCAGCTCCTCGACCTCGGCCTCCGGCCCGTCCAGCTCGACGATCAGCAGGGCCTGGACGTCCCGCGGATAGCCAGCGTGGACGAAATCCTCCGCCGCGTGGATCGCCGGGCGGTCCATCATCTCCATGCCGCCCGGGATGATCCCGGCGGCGATGATCGCTGCCACGCAGTCGCCGCCCGCCTCGTCACTGGCGAAGCCCAGCAGCAGGGCCCGCAGGCTGGTGGGCTTGCGCAGCAGCCGCACCGTCACCTCCGTGACCACGGCGAGCAGACCCTCCGAGCCGGTCAGCAGTCCCAGCAGGTCGTAGCCCTCAGCGTCGAGGTGCTTGCCGCCGATGCGCAGGACGGTGCCGTCGATCAGCACCGCCTCCAGCCCCAGCAGGTTGTTCGTCGTCAGGCCGTACTTCAGGCAGTGCACGCCGCCCGAGTTCTCCGCGACGTTCCCGCCGATCGAGCAGGCGATCTGGCTCGACGGATCGGGAGCGTAGTAGAAGCCGTCGGCCTCGACCGCCTTGGTGATGGAGAGGTTCGGCACCCCCGGCTGCACCACGGCGCAGCGGTTCGCGTAGTCGACCTCCAGGATGCGGTTGAACTTGCCCAGCCCCAGCAGGATGCCATCCGCCAGAGGCAGGGCACCACCGGACAGCGAGGTGCCGGCACCGCGCGGCACCACCTTGATGCCGTTCTCGTGGCAGTAGCGGAGCACTGCCGAGACCTGCGCGGTGTTCTCCGGCAGCACGGCGATCAGCGGGGGCTGCCGATAGGCCGTCAGGCCGTCGTTCTCGTAAGCCCTGAGTTCGCGTTCGTCGAAGATCACCCCCTCCCCGGGAACGATGTCCCGCAGGGCGGCCACGATCTCCCGCTTGCGGGCGATGATCTTCTGGTCCGGCTCCGGCATCCGCATGGCTGCGCGCTCTCCCGCTCCCTCGCTCGGTCCCTTGGCAGAAGTGGTATTACCACTTGGCCTGAAGTATGGAGGCGCCGACAGGCCCGGTCAACGCGGCCTCACTCCGACCGCACCGGCGCCCGGACCGGCGCTTCCAGCCGCGCGCCTGGCGCCTGAGCCGCCTCCAGACGCCGCAGCAGAGGCTCGAGCATCACCAGCCGGTCCGCCAGGCGAAGCAGCGCCGGGAGGCCATGGACGTCGACCTCGCCGCCGACCACCCGGTCGACCAGGCGGCGCAGCCGGACGTCGCCGCTCGGCCAGTCGGTCACCCGCACCAGCGACGCCTGGGGCAGGAAGGCCAGCGTGCGCGCTTCGGCGACGGCTTCCCGCAGGCCGCCGAAGGAATCGACCAGCCCGCGCGCCTGACCGTCCTCACCGCTCCACACCTGCCCCTCGGCGGCGGAGAGCACCGCCTGCCGGGAGAGGTTGCGGCCCTTGGCGACCTTGTCCACGAAGTCGTCGTAGGTGCGGTCGAGGCTCGCCTGGAAGGCCTTCCACTGGGCGTCGTCGAAGTCCTCGGTGGCGCTCCAGAAGCCGGCGTTGCGGCCGGCCTGGACGGAGTCGACACCGACGTTCAGCTCGCGCAGCAGGCCGGTCACCACCAGCTTCCCGCCGGCGACGCCGATCGAGCCGGTGATGGTGGCGGGCTGTGCGAAGATGCGGTTGGCCGGCGCCGCCACGTAGTAGCCGCCGCTCGCCGCCATCGTCATCATCGACACGACCACCGGCTTGCCGGCGGTGCGGACACGGTCCACCGCCCGCCAGATGGCGTCGGAGGCGACGGCGGAGCCCCCGGGGCTGTCGATCCGGAAGACGATGGCCTTGACGCTGCGGTCGGCCAGCGCACTGTCGAAGGCGGCGATCACGTCGTCCGACGCCATCGTGGGATCGCCGAACTCCTGCCCCTTCCCCAGCATCACGCCGCCCTCGCCATGGATCACGGCGATCGTCGGCGTCCCGTCGGGGTAGCTCGTCTTCGCCCGCCGCCGTTCGTAGTCGGCGAGCGGCAGGACGTGCACGTCCGCCGTGGCCCCGCGCCGGAAGGCCTGCTCCACCTCGTCGAGGTAGCCGAGCTTGTCCACCAGCGTGCGCGCCCCGGCCTCCTCGGCCGAGTAGGGGCCGTTGTCGATGATCTCGCGCACCTGGGTGGCGCTGATCTTGCGCCGGGTGGCGATGTCGCGGGCAACCTGCCGCAGCCAGGATTCGGCGAGCTGCTGCAGGTTCGTGCGGACGGGCGTCGAAAGGTCTTCGCGCGTGAAGGTCTCCGTGATCCCCTTGTAGACCCCCCGGTGATCGAGGCGCGGCAGGACCCCCCAGTCGTCGAGCACGCCGCCGAACAGCGGCACCTCCAGCCGGAAGCCGGTCAGGCCGAGCTCGCCGCTCGGCTGCATCCAGATCTCGTCCGCGGCGGCGGCCGTGTAGTACTGGACGGTGCCGTCGCCGCCTTCGCCGAAACTCTCCGCAAAGGCCCGGACGGGCTTGCCGCTCTGCCGGAAGTCGGCGACGAGACTGCGCAGCTCCTGCGCCTCGGCGAGCGACAGGTCGGCGCCGCCGACCTTCAGCAGCAGGCCGGCGACCCGATCGTCCTTCGCCGCCGCCTCCAGGGCCTGCCCGAGGGCGAGCCAGGACCAGCCTTCGTGCAGACCCAGCAGGGTGAGCGGCGAGTCGCCGCCGGCCACCCCCTCGGAAAGATCGAGCGCGAGCACCATCTTGTCCGGCAGGGGCTCGACCAGGGTGCGGCTCTCGAACTCTTTCCAGATCGTCTGGGCGAGAAAGCCTGCCGCCACGACCGCCAGGCCCACCACAGCCAGGACGCCGACGACGCACTTGAGCAGGAACAGGATGATGCGGACCATGGCGTTCCTCCGGTATCGCCCGCGCCGGGGCCTGGACGTGATAGCGCGGAGGGCGAATGATCGCCAGCGCGCCGGCCGGTTCCCCGGTCGCTCATCCTAACCGAGAAGGGAGACGGATCCGATGCGCCGGCATGCGCGCAAGGGCGGCGGCCACCAGGTCGAGGTCGAGATCAAGGGGGTCGGCGCGCGCGGCGACGGAGTCGGCGACTACGCCGGCCGGCCCGTGTTCGTGCCGCAGGCTCTGACGGGCGATCGCCTGCGCGTCCGCCTGGTGGCGGAGAAATCGGGCGGCTGGCGCGGCGAGCCGGTCGAATTGCTGAGCGAAGGCCCGGGCCATCGGGAGCCGCCCTGCCCGCACTTCGGGCCGTGCGGCGGATGCTCGGTGCAGCACCTGGACAGCGCCCCCTATGCCGACTGGAAACGCGGGCTCCTCGTCGAGGCCTTCGTCCGGCAGGACCTGCCGACGAACGCCATCGGTGCCCTCGTCGGCGTGCCGGAGCGCAGCCGGCGCCGCGCCAGCCTGGCGGCCCAGCGGCGGGGTCGGCGGATCTTCCTCGGCTTCCACCGGCGTGCCAGCCACGACGTGGTCGACCTGAGCGACTGCCTGGTCCTCAGCCCTGGACTGTTCCGCCTGTTGGTCCCCCTGCGGGAGGCTCTCGCGCCGCTGCTGTCGGACGGCGAGGTCGCCGACGTGGTGGCGATCGAGACGGAGGTGGGCCCCGACCTGCTGATCCTGTCGGCGACGGCGCCGGGCATCGAGGCGCGCGAGGCCCTCTCGACCCTGGCCGTCGACGTGGGCGTCGCCCGGATCTCCTGGGCCGACGGCCCCATGGCCGTGCCGGAGCCGGTCGTCGTGCGCCGTACCCCGGTCATCCGCTTCGCCGACACGGCCGTCGCCGTGCCGCCGGGAGGCTTCCTGCAGCCGACCCGGGAGGGCGAGGCGGCGCTGGTCCAGGCGGTCCTCGCCGGCTTGCCTGCCGCGTCTGGCCGGTACCTCGATCTCTTCGCCGGAAGCGGCACCTTCTCCCTGCCGCTGGCGGCAGGGGGACCGGTCAAGGCCGTGGAAGGCGACGAGGCGGCGCTGACGGCGCTGCAGGCCGCCGCGCGGGCCGTCGGACTGGAGGGCCGGCTCGTGGTCGAACGCCGCGACCTGGCACGCCGTCCCTATCTGTCCCAGGAGCTGGCTGGCTTCGATGCGGTCGTCTTCGATCCGCCCCGCATCGGCGCACGGGAGCAGGCGCAGCAACTCGCCGCCTCTCCGGTCCCTCGGGTCATCGCCGTCTCGTGCAACCCGGCGACGCTGGCACGGGACGCCCGCATCCTGGTGGACGGTGGCTATGAGATCACGTCGGTAACGCCCGTCGACCAGTTCCTCTGGACCGCCCACCTGGAGGCGGTCGCGGTCTTCAGCCGGGGCGGCTAGCCCTCGCGGCGGCGCCGGCTGCTCTCGCGTCGGCCGCGCCCCGGCCCCTCCCCCTGGGCGGCCGCGGAGACCTTGCCGAGGGACTCGACCACTTCGGTGATCTCCGGCAGCGTCTTGGGAGTCGAAGCGTCCGCGTCCATCGCCACCAGGGCATCGTGCATGGCCTTGACGTGAACCGGCGTGGTGCCGCAGCAGCCGCCGATGATCCGCGCCCCAGCCCGGCGTGCGAGCACGGCGTAACGCGCCATCAGCTCCGGCGACCCGCTGTAGCGGATCTCGCCTTCGACGAACTCCGGGATGCCGCAGTTCGCCTTTGCCACGATCACGTCGGACGGAGCGAGGCCGTCGTGCATCTGCACCAGGGCGGCGACCAGTTCCGCAGCGCCCGTCCCGCAGTTGCCCCCGAAGGCCAGCGGCGCAGGCTTCAGTCCGTGCGCCAGGCCGACGAACTGCGTCGGCGTCACGCCCATCATGGTGCGTCCGTTGGTGTCGAACGACAGAGTGCAGATCACGGGAAGCCCCGCGACCGCGGCGCCTTCCGCCGCCGCCGCGAGTTCCTCGGGGGATGACATGGTCTCGATCCAGGCCACGTCCGCCCCGCCCTCGCGAAGCCCGGCGCACTGTTCGGCGAAGGCAGTGACACCGTCGGCATGGGAGAGCGGCCCCAGCGGCGCGAAGAGATCGCCCGTCGGCCCCACCGAACCCGCACAGACGATCCGACGGCCGCTCCGCTCGATCTCCTCGCGCAGCAGCCTGGCGCCGGCAGCGTTGATCTGCCGCACCCGCCCCTGAGCCCCGTGCAGCTTCAGGCGATTGGCCGTGCCGCCGAAGGTGTTGGTGAGCACGATGTCGGAGCACGCGTCGATGAACGAGCGGTAGTGCTCCCGCACCGCATCGGGCCGCTCGAGGTTCCATAGTTCGGGAGCCTCGCCCTGGGCCAGACCGCGGGCGAAGAGATTGGTGCCCGTGGCGCCGTCCGCCAGCAGCCAGGGGCGTTGCGACAAGAGGTCTTCGACGATGTTCGGCACGGACGCGCCCGCATTCAGGGAAATGGAGGATTGCACCATGCGACAGCCCTTGCCCCACCGCAAGGCGGTGGCCGCGTCTGATATAAACATATACTTATCTCTTGAAGCAGGACGCGTCGCGCGGCATGTTCCGTCGCGCTCGCGGTCGTCGTCACGTCCGCGCGCTTCCGGGGATTTTGCGAAGAGGTGAGTGCGGTGCGTCGCGGCAACTATCTGTTCACCAGCGAATCCGTGTCCGAAGGCCATCCAGACAAGGTCTGCGATCAGATTTCGGATGCGATCGTCGATCTCTATCTGGAGCACGACCCCTTCGCCCGCGTCGCCGTGGAGACGCTGGCGACGACGAACCGCGTCGTGCTGGCGGGCGAGACCCGCATCGCGGCCGACAAGCGCAGGGCGGTCGACGCCGACGCGCTGGAGGAGGCCGCACGCCACACCGTCCGCCGCATCGGCTACGAGCAGGACGGCTTCCACTGGAAGAACATGAAGGTGAAGGTCCACGTCCACGAGCAGTCCGCGGACATCGCGCGCGGCGTCGACGCGGCCGGCAACAAGGACGAGGGCGCCGGCGACCAGGGCATCATGTTCGGTTTCGCCTGCGACGAGACGCCGGAACTGATGCCGGCGCCGATCTATTACGCGCACCAGATCCTGAAGTCGCTGGCGGAAGTCCGTCACAGCGGCGCGGAGCCGGCCCTGGAGCCGGACGCCAAGAGCCAGGTCACCCTGCGCTACGTCGACGGCAAGCCGGTGGGCGCGACCTCTGTCGTGGTCTCCACCCAGCACGGTGAGAACGTGAGTTCGGAAGAGGTGCGCGAGATCGCGCGCCGCCACGTGCTGCAGGTCCTGCCGCAAGGCTGGATGTGCCCCGAGGACGAGTTCTACGTGAACCCGACCGGCCGGTTCGTGGTCGGCGGCCCCGACGGCGACTGCGGCCTGACCGGGCGCAAGATCATCGTCGACACCTACGGCGGCGCGGCGCCGCACGGCGGCGGCGCCTTCTCCGGCAAGGATCCGACGAAGGTCGACCGCTCGGCCGCCTACGTCTCCCGCTACCTCGCCAAGAACGTCGTCGCCGCCGGCCTGGCGTCGCGGTGCACCATCCAGCTGTCCTACGCCATCGGCGTGGCCAAGCCGCTGAGCCTCTACGTCGACACCGACGGGACGCACCAGGTGGACCCGGACAAGCTGGAGAAGGTCCTCTACGACATCATCAACCTCACCCCGCGCGGCATCCGCGAGCATCTCTCGCTCAACCGGCCGATCTACGCCCGCACCGCGGCGTACGGTCACTTCGGCCGCGCGAGCGAACCGGACGGCGGCTTCTCCTGGGAACGCGTCGACCTCGCCGACAACCTGAAGTCGCACTTCGGCGCCTGAGCCCCCGGGAAGCTTCGACCGCAAGAGATGGAAGGCGGCATCATGAGTGCGTTTACAGACTACAAGGTAAAAGACATCTCCCTGGCCAACTGGGGCCGGCTGGAGATCGAGATCGCCGAGACCGAGATGCCCGGTCTCATGGCCGTGCGCGAGGAGTTCGCCGGGTCCAAGCCCCTGAAGGGCGCCCGCATCGCCGGCTGCCTGCACATGACCATCCAGACCGCCGTGCTGATCGAGACCCTGGTCGCGCTCGGGGCGGAGATCCGCTGGTCCTCGTGCAACATCTTCTCGACCCAGGACCACGCCGCCGCGGCCATCGCCGCGGCCGGCATCCCGGTCTTCGCCTGGAAGGGCGAGACCGAGGAGGAGTACTGGTGGTGCATCGACCGGACGATCACCGGCCCCAACGGCTGGGTTCCGAACATGATCCTGGACGACGGCGGCGATCTGACGGCCGTGCTGCATGGTCCGGAGCACAAGGCGATCATGGACGGCGTCCGCGGCATCTCCGAGGAGACGACGACGGGCGTGCTGCGGCTCTACGACATGGCCAAGGCCGGCAAGCTCGAGTGCCCGGCGATCAACGTCAACGACTCGGTCACCAAGTCGAAGTTCGACAACAAGTACGGCTGCCGTGAGAGCCTTGTCGACGCCATCCGCCGGGCGACCGACGTGATGATGGCCGGCAAGATCGCCATGGTCTGCGGCTTCGGCGACGTCGGCAAGGGCTCGGCCGAGTCCCTGCGGCACGCCGGCGCCCGGGTGCTGGTCAGCGAGGTCGACCCGATCTGCGCCCTGCAGGCTGCCATGGAGGGCTTCGAGGTCGTCACGATGGAGCAGGCCGCTCCGCGCGCCGACATCTTCGTGACCGCCACCGGCAACACCGACATCATCACCGTCGACCACATGCGGGCGATGAAGGACCGGGCGATCGTCTGCAACATCGGGCACTTCGACAACGAGATCCAGGTCGAGTCCCTGCGCAACTTCAAGTGGACGAACATCAAGCCGCAGGTCGACCAGATCGAGTTCCCGGACGGCAAGAAGATCATCCTTCTCGCCGAGGGCCGGCTGGTGAACCTGGGCTGCGCCACGGGCCACCCGAGCTTCGTCATGAGCGCCTCCTTCACCAATCAGGTGCTGGCGCAGATCGAGCTGTGGACGCGGGCCGACAAGTACGAGAAGCAGGTCTACGTTCTGCCGAAGCACCTCGACGAGAAAGTGGCTGCCCTGCACCTGGCCAAGCTGGGCGCCTCGCTCAGCGCGCTCAGCCAGAAGCAGGCCGACTACATCGGCGTGCCGGTCGCCGGCCCCTTCAAGAACGACCGCTACCGCTACTGACCGCCCGCGAGGCCGGTCATCGGAAAGGCCGTCGCCCTCGCGGGCGGCGGCCTTTTCGCTTCGGGCGGCCCGCCCTTCACGCGTAGAGCCCGGCGATCTCGCCTGCATACTTCCGGGCGATGTTCGCGCGGCGCACCTTCATGGTCGCCGTGACCTCGTCGTCGTCGTGGTCCAGCTCCTTGGCCAGGAGGTGGAACCGGCGGATCTGGGCGACCCGGGCCAGGGTGGCGTTCGCCTTGCCGATCTCGGCGCCCACCAGATCCCGCACCGCCGGGTTCTCCACCAGGCTGCGGTAGGTCGTGTAGGCCAGCCCCTTCTCTTCGGCCCACTTGCCCACGGTCTCCAGGTCGATCTGGATCAGCGCCGCGACGTACTGGCGGCCTTCGCCGACGACGATGCACTCCTTGATGAAGGGGCTGCCTTTGACGGTGTTCTCGATCTCCGTCGGGCTCAGGTTCTTGCCGCCGGCGGTGATCATGATGTCCTTGAGGCGGTCGACGATCCGGTACTGATCGTCCGACAGTTCCGCCACGTCGCCGGTGTGCAGCCAGCCGTTCCGTATCGCCGCGGCGGTGGCTTCCTCGTTCTTGTAGTAGCCGAGGAAGACCAGGGGGCCGCGGACGAGAAGCTCGCCGGACTCACCGATCCGCAGTTCCGCCCCCTCCACCGCCGGGCCGACCGCCCCGGGCACCGTGCGCCCCCGGGCCTGACCGGTGATCATGCCGGTGGTCTCGGTCTGCCCGTAGATCTCCAGCAGCGGCACGCCCATGGTGCGGAAGAAGAAGACGATGCTGCGCGGGATCGGTGCCGCCCCGGTCAGGGCCACCCGCGCCCGCCGGAGACCGATGAAATTCTGCAGGGCCCGGAAGACCAGCAGATACCAGAAGGCGAAGGTCAGGCGCTGGCGCAGGCTGCGCCGGCTCCACGGGACCTCGGCGAAGGAACCGCAGGCGGCGAAGGCCCGGTCGAACAGGGCCCGGCGATAGCCGCCCGCCTCGATCATCTTCACATGGATGGCGCCGTGCAGCTTCTCCCAGATGCGGGGCACCCCCAGGAAGCTGGTCGGCGCGACCTCCCGAAGGTCCTCCTGGACCGTCCGCAGGCTTTCGCCGAAGTTGACCAGCCCACCGCCGTAGAGCGGGGCCATGGTGGTGAACATCTGTTCGGCCACGTGGCAGAGCGGCAGGTACGACAGGTGCGTGGTCCCAGCGTCCCAGCCCAGCCGTTCGAGGATCGCCGCCGCCTCGGCGCGCATGTTGCCCCAGCTGATCATCGCGCCCTTGGGCTTCCCGGTGGACCCGGACGTGTAGATCATCAGCGCGATGTCGTTCAGCCGCTGCGCCTCCACGGCCCGATCGACCTCCTCCGGATCACAAGTCGTCCCCAGGGCCTCCACCTCGGCGAAAGACCGGATGAGGTCGCGCCGGTAGTGGCGCAGCCCCTTCATGTCGATGACGACGACGGCCTTCAGCCGCGGCAGGCCGTCGAGCCCCTCCAGAACCTTGTCGGTCTGCTCCTGGTCCTCGCAGACCACGACCTCGACGTCGGCATGGGCGAGGACGTAGCTCACCTCGGCGGTCGGGCTGGTGGGATAGACGCCGACGGTGACCCCGCCGGCGATGCCGGCGCCGAACTGGGCTAGCACCCACTCCACCCGGTTCTCGGAAATGATGCCCAGGTGTCCGCCGGGCGACAGCCCGATCCGCCGCAGCCCCAGCCCGAAGGCGCGGGCGCGGCGGTGGTAGTCGGCCCAGGTGACCGGCTTCCAGATACCGAAGTCCTTCTGGCGCAGAGCCACCGTGTCCGGAGTCTCCCGGGCGCGGCGGTAGAGCATCTGAACGGCGGTCAGAGCAGGCAGTTCGGCCATGCGTTCCTCAGGAAAGCCAGCGCTTTCGGCGCTTGTAGTGCTTGACCTCGCGGTAGTTCCGGGACGATCCCTCCTCGCCGACCCCGAGATAGAACTCGCGGACGTCCTGATCCCTCGCCAGCCGCTCGGTCGGCCCGTCCGTGACGATGCGCCCCGTCTCCATGATGTAGGCGTAGGAGGAGACGGCGAAGGCCATGGCGGCGTTCTGCTCGACCAGCAGCATGCTGGTGCCCCGCTCGGCGTTGATGCGGGCGATGATCGTGAAGATCTCTTCCGTCAGCAGCGGCGAGAGGCCGAGGGACGGTTCGTCGAGGAGGATGATGCGCGGGCTGGCAACCAGGGAACGGCCGATGGCCAGCATCTGCTGCTCGCCGCCGGAGAGATAACCCGCGAGCCCCTTCCGGCGCTCGTAGAGCCGCGGGAAGTAGTCGTAGACGAGTTCGAAATCCCGGGTTGAGGCCCCGGCCCGGGCGTAGGTGGCCGCCACCAGGTTCTCCTCGACCGTCAGGTCTTCGAAGACGTGCCGGCCCTCCATCACGTGGAACAGCCCGCCGCGGACCAGCCGGTGGGGCTGCACCCCGCGGGTCGACGCGCCGTCGAAGAGAATGTCTCCCGCCGTGACCGCACCGTTCTCCAGGGCCAGCAGGCCCGAGATCGCCTTCAACGTCGTGGTCTTGCCCGCACCGTTCGATCCCAGCAGGGCCGTGACGGATCCCTCCGTCACGGCGAGGGACAGGCCGCGCAGCACCTGGACCGTATGGTTGAAGACGACCTCGATGTTGCGGACTTCGAGAACCCGCCCGGAAGGGGCCGCACCGGCCCCCTCCCCCGCCATCGCCATGTCAGCCGGCCCGGTCGAGATGGATCCAGTCCGAGGCCGGCACCATCTTCTTCTGGGTCATGTCCGCCCGGTAGATGCGCCCGACGGGAATGGAGTTGCCCGGGATGCTGACCGGAACCCCGATGATGCCGCCGGTGTCGAAGTCCTTCAGGCTGTTGAGGGCCGCCTTCAGGTTCGCGCCGGTCAGGTCCTTCCCGGCCTGGAGGGTTCGCTTCACCGCCTCGGTCATCAGCATGGCGGTCAGGAAGCCCTGCATGTAGGCGGTCGACTGGTACTCCGGCCGCATCTGCCGGATCTTGTCCAGCATGGGGGCCGAAGCGCTGGTGTCATAGTAGTAGTTGTACGGCATGACGCCCATGAAGCCGTCGGCCGCCTCTCCCATCCGCATGACCATGCTGTTGTCCATGGACCAGAAGGTGCCCATGAACTTGGTCTGCATGCCCATCTGCTTCGCCTGGGTGATGAACTCCGGGATGGGCGCCAGGACATAGCCGTGGAAGATGGTGTAGTCGGGGCGGGCGCGCCGCAGTTTCAGGACCTCCGTCGACACGTCAACGGATCCGGGGGCGGTGACGATGGTCTCCACCACCTCGAGCCCGAGCGCCTTGGCGCGCTCCTGGCCTTTGGCTATCGGGTCGCGCCCGAATTCGGTGTCGGAGTGGACGAAGGCGACCTTGGCGCCGGGCTTCTCCTTGGCGATGTACTCCAGCAGGATACCGAGCATTTCGGTATAGTCGGGCCCGGGGATGAACTGCAGGGGATACTTCTTCGGATCGTTCAGCTCCGAGGCGAAGGAGGCACCCGCCATCAGGATCTGGCCGTTGCGCTCCAACTCCGGATTGATGGTCTTGGAGAAGGCCGTGGAGTCGCCGTAGTAGAGGTGCGGGTGATACTGGCTGGTGATCTTGTTGAAGGCGGCGACCGAGGCATCGACCTTGTAGCCGGTGTCCTCGGGCACGTACTTCAGCATCCTTCCCTCGATGCCGCCCGCATCGTTGACGATCTTCACGTAGTCCTGAATGCCGGCGTGGATGCCCTCGCCCGCGAAGGCGAACACGCCCGTGAGGGGAATGGAACCGCCGAGCACGATGTCGTCGGCGGCCCGCGCCAGGGGACCGGTGGCCGCGAGCCCGGCGGCCGCGGCGAGACCCAGGAGAACCCGCCGACTCAGGGTGGAACTCATCCGCATCTCTTCATCCTCCTCGTTTCGTGGTTTTCTGCTCGGGTTCTGGCGCCACGACGTCATGTCCTGAACGGCCAGAGGTGGAAGAACCGGCGCAGGCGGCGCCAGGCCTCGACGAGCCCGCGCGGCTCGAAGATCAGGAAGCCGACGATCAGGGCGCCGAACACGATCGTCCGCAGGGGTGACAGCAGTGCCACGGCGTCGGGCAGCCAGGGCGAGAACCAGCCGACGGCGAGCTTGAGGGCCTCGGGGACCAGGGTCATGAAGACTGCGCCCAGGATGCCACCGAGTATCGTCCCCATGCCGCCGACGATGATCGCGGCCAGAAAGAAGATCGACATCAGCAGGGGAAAGCTCTCGGGTGTGACGACCCGGAAGAAGTAGGCCCACAGGCCGCCCGCCAGTCCGGCGTAGAAGCTCGACAGCCCGAAGCTGATCAGCTTGTAGCGGAGCAGCGGGATACCCAGGATCTCCGCCGAGATGTCCCGGTCCCGGATGGCGATGAAGGCCCGGCCCACCCGGGTCCGGAACAGGTTCGCCGCCGCCCAGACCATCAGCACGGTGACCGGCAGGATCAGCCAGTAGAGTTCGTGGGGCTGGTCCAGCGTGAAGCCAAAGAGCGATGCCGGCGGCATGGTCAGGCCCGCCGGCCCGCCCGTCACCGCCACCCAGTTCGCGAAGACGAAATGGAGAATGACCGAGGCGGCGATGGTGGCGATGGCGAGATACAGGCCCTTCACCCGCAGGCTGGGGACACCGACCACCATGCCGACGACCCCCGCCGCCAGTCCCCCGACGACGAGATTCAGCAGAAAAGGCGTGCCGAGGTGGAGTTCCATCCAGGCTACCGTATAGGCGCCCACCCCCATGAAGGCGGCCTGCCCCAGGCTGACCAGCCCGGTGTAGCCGGTCAGGATGTTGAGCCCCGTGGCCGACGCCACGTTGATCGCCGCCAGACAGGCGAGATAGACCCAGTAGGGTCCGGCGGCGAAGGGGAAGACGGCGAGCAGGGCGAGGAAGGCGATCAGGCAGCGCCGCTGGAAGGCGGTGTCGAACAGGGCCTCGTCGGCTTGGTAGGTCTGTTTGGCCGTCCCTATGCGCATGTCACAGCCGCTCGATCTCGTGGGTGCCGAACAGGCCATACGGCCGGATCATCAGGACCACCACCAGAAGGCTGAAGGTCACGAGCGTCCTGTACTCGCCGCCGAGGTAGGCAGCCGCCAGCGCCTCCAGCAGGCCGATGAAAAGGCCGGCGACCAGCGCACCCAGCACGCTGTCGAGGCCGCCCACGATCACCACCACGAGCACCGACAGGCCGAAGACACCCATCGTCGGCGAGAGCCCGCCGATCGAGCCGACCAGCACGCCGGCAGTCGCCGCGGTCATGCAGGCGACCACCCACGACAGCGAGAAGACCTTGGGCACGTCGATGCCCATGGAATAGGCCGCCGCCTGATCGCTGGCGGTGGCCCGCAAGGCGACGCCGCCGCGCCAGAAGCGGAAGAGCAGCAGGAACAGCGCCATGACCGCGGCCGCGACCACGAAAGCGGTGGCGACCTTGGGGGAGACGTAGGCCTCTCCCAGGAAGAGCGGCGTGTTCGGCATGAACTCCGGCAGGCGCAACGGGTTGGCGCCCCAGAGCAGTTCCACGACGCCGACCAGTATGCTGCCCAGGCCGATCGTCAGCATGAAGACGCTGATGGGGCTCTCGCCCAGCATCGGACGGATCAGCGCCCGCTCGAATCCGGCGCCGAGCAGACCCGCCACCACGAGGGTGGCGGGCACCGCCAGCCACCACGGCAGGGCGAGCCCCCCGGCGAAGCCGAAGAAAACGTAACCGCCCAGCATCAACAGCTCGCCGATGGCCAGATTGACGACGCGTGTGGCCTTGTAGATCAGCACGAAGGCCAGCCCCGTGAGGGCGTAGAGAGCGCCGCCGCCGATCCCGGCGAGGCTGACCTCGAAGAAGAAGAGCCAGTCCATCAGGATGCCGCCCGCGGCGCCGAGGCCGCCTGGACCCGCGCCCGCAGCTCGCCGATGTCGCCCGAGCCGAGATAGGCCGCGATCACCTCGCGGTCGTCCGCGACCTCCTGCGGCCGGCCGCGGGCGATGACCTCGCCGAAGTTCAGCACGATCACATGATCGGAAATGTCCATGACCATGCCCATGTCGTGCTCGACCATGAGGACGGTGACGCCCCACTCGTCGCGGACGTCGAGGATGAAGCGGGCCATGTCCTCGGTCTCCTCGCGGTTCATCCCCGCGACGGGCTCGTCCAGCAGCAGGATCCGGGGGCGCATGGCCAGGGCCCTGGCCAGCTCGACCCGCTTGCGCAAGCCGTAGGAGAGCGAGGCGACCGGCGACTTGCGGATGTGGTCGATCTCGAGGAAGTCGATGATTCGTTCCTCGATGTCCCGGCGGAGCTCCATCTCCTCGCGCTGAGCACGGCCGAAGTACCAGAGCGCGTCCAGGACGCCGGTGCGCATGTGCGCGTGGCGTCCCAGCTTGATGTTGTCCAGCACGGTCATGCCCTGGAACAGGGCGATGTTCTGAAAGGTCCGGGCCATGCCCAGGCCCGCCCTTTGCGCGGCGCCGAGGTGGTCGACCGGCCGCCCGACGAACCTGACGGTGCCGGCCGACGGCCGGTAGAAGCCGGAAATGGCATTGAACAGCGACGTCTTGCCGGCGCCGTTCGGGCCGATCACCGACGTGACGGAGCCCGGCTGCACGTCGAACCCGACGCCGTTGAGAGCGCGCAGGCCGCCGAAGGTCAGCACCAGGCCCTGCACGGCCAGCACCGGGCCCGGAGCGTCATCGGCCGGGGCGGCGGCTGGCGGCGGGACCGTCTCAACGGCCATGGAACCGCGGCTCCCTCTTGTCCCTGAAGGCGGCACAGCCCTCGGCGAAGTCCGCCGTCTCGGTCACCGCCATGAAGGCCATCCTTTCCGCTTCGAGCTGCTCGGCGAGCGACGCCCCGAAGGATGCCTCGTAGAGCCTCCGGACGGCGCCGAAGGCGCGGGTCGGCCCCTCCCCCAGCCGTGCCGCCAGCGCCAGGGCCTCGACCGAAAGGTCGGCCCGGGGCACGACCCGATTGACGAGCCCGAGCTCGAGGGCGCGCGCCGCCCCGAAGGGCTCGTTGAACAGGGCGATCTCCATCGCCCGCCGCAGGCCGACGACCCGCGGCAGGAAGAAGCTGCCCGAGCCGTCGGGGGTCGCGCCGATGCCGGTGTAGGCGAAGAGGAAGCGGGCATCCTCGGCCGCAACGGCCAGGTCGCAGGCGAGGCAGAGACTGATTCCGGCGCCGGCCACCACGCCGTTCAAGGCCGCCACGACGGGGGCGTCCTGTCTCCGAAGTGTCAGGAGCCCCTGGTGGAACGGCGTGATGATGTCCGAGACGGCGGCCGCCGCCCGCCCGGAGGCGGCGGCGAAGCGGGAGATGTCGCCCCCCGCCATGAAGGCCCTGCCCTCGCCCTCGATCACGACGCAGCGGATGCCGGAGTCGGCCGCAATCGCACGGCAGGCGTCGCGGAAGGCGACCGCGGAGCTGTCGTCCAGCGCGTTGTAGACCTCCGGCCGGTCGAACCGGATCCGGGCGATGCCATCCTCTCGGTCCAGCCGGACCGGGCTCTTCCCTGACAACGTCCCCTCCCCGTCGTTGCCGCGCCTCTTATTGTTGAGGATATCAGGCGCCGGACAATCATGGACCCTCTGCGCGAAGCCGGGCTAGGCCCCTCCCCGCGTCTGAAAGATGCTGTCGAGCGGGATCCGGTCGACTGGATCGTCGAGCGTTCGGCCGGTCCGCAGGAAGCCCTTGCCGAAGTCGGCCACGTGCCGCCGCATCCACAGCCGGGCGTCCTCGACGTCCTGCCGGACCAGCGCATCGTAGAGGCGCTCGTGGGCCGCCAGCAGGCGTGGGGCCGCTTCGGGAACACGCTCGAAGATCGGCTGTGTCGCCGGATAGATCAGCAGGCTCGCCGGCTCCCGGGCGAGCTGCAGCACCCGATTGCCCGTGGCGGAGGCGACCAGCGCATGGAACTCGGTGTCGAGCTCAGCCATCCGGCCCGGGTCGTCCAGAGCGTTCCGTGTCCGCGCGAGGTTGGCGGCGATGGCTTCCAGGTCGTTGGCCGACCGGTGCGCGATCGCCAGTTCGATGGCGCTGCGCTCGAGCATGTCGATCGCTTCGTAGAGCTCCCGGAAGCTCACCTGATGGAGGATCAGCGCCCGGCTGATGCGAGTGGCCAGCTTCGCGTGCCGGGGCAGGCTGGCCACCAGTCGACGGCTGGAAGCCCGGCGGATCAGGCCGGACTGCTCGAGGCATCGGATCCCCTCGCGGACGGTCGAGCGGTTGACGCCGAACTGCTTCACCAGATCGGCCTCGGTGCCGATCGGCTCGCCAGGACCGATGCGGCCGCTGACGATCTCCCTTTCGATCGCCTCGGCGACCAGTTGGTAGGCTGGAAGCGGCGTCAGACGCTCGAACCGCTCGTGGGGTGTGGCAGTCATCAGTTGGCTGTGTCGTAAAGTCCGTTTGCCCGACAAACGGACTTTAGTGAGGATTGCAGAAGGGGGTCAAGCGCCCCGACAGGCGGCAAAAATGAAAGGAGCGCCCACGGCCGGCGGCCGGAGCGCTCCCAGAAAGCAGACCTAGGAAAGCAGACCTGAGAAGGATCAGCGCACGGTGTAGTCGGCGACGTAGAGCTTGCCGCTGCGGTCCCAGTTGCAGGTGACGGCCACGTCGCCCCGCCGGCCGCTCTGCCAGACCAGACCGCCGCTGGCGCGTACGTCTCGCTGGCTGACGTCGACCTTCGTCAGCGACAGGTCGCGCAGCGAGCCCCCCTCGGCCTGGATCTTCTGCCGCAGGGCCCGTCCGCATTCGTCGCGAAGCTGCGTGTTGGCGGATGTCGTGCCGCCGCCGGTCGAGCCGGTCTGTCCCGGCTGATTCCAGGCGATGCCGCCGCCGGAGTTCGCGCCGCTGCCGCCACCCTGGGACGGCTGGTCCCAGGTGATGCCGTTCCCGGCGCCCCCGGCACCCGGCGACGAGCCGCCGCCCCCGGAACTGCTGCCCCCACTGCCAGCGCTGGTGCCGCTGTCGGACCCGCCGAGGCCGCCCAGCAGGGCCGCCGCGCCGAGGGCGAGCGCGCCGACGGCCGCCGCCGCGCCGATCTCCTTGCCGCTTATGCCGCCGCCGCTGTCGTTGCTGTTCTTGTTGTAGTTGTCGACTTTCGCTTCCTTGATCGAGCGGTCGCGGATCCGGCAGGAGAAGTCCCGGTCCTTGGCATTCTTTATGCGGACCCGGCCGTAGACGTTGTAGTCCTTGCCGCTCTTCTTCTCGTCCACGCGGACATTGTAGAAGCTGTCGAGGCCGTAGCCGCTCTTGATCGCCCGCTCGCAATCCCGGCGCGCGTTGTTCGGGTCATAGGCCGCCAGCGCCGGGCGGCCGATCGGCGCCAGGGCCAGGGCAGCGGCCAGGCAGAGGGTGAGAGCCTTGGTCACGATCCTGCTCGCATAGAGACGGTTGGTGGGAAGATGCGGCAGGCCAACGGCCGGGGCAACCCTCGGCTGCCCCGGCCGGCCGCGGCAGGCCCGAACCTACTTCACCGAATAGTCGGCGACGTAGAGCCTGCCGCTGCGGTCCCAGTTGCAGGTGACGGACAGGTCGCTCCGGCGACCGCCCTGCCAGACCAGCAGCCCCTCGGACCGTACGGCCCTGTCGTCGACATCGACGGAGTCGAGCAGGATCTGCCGCGGCGAGCTGCCGGCCGTCTGCAGCTTGGTGCGCAACGCGTCGCCGCAGGCCTCCCGCAGTTCCAGGTTGCTGCGCGTCATGGCGGCGGCGGATGTGCCGGCGGAGGTCGTCGAGGTCGAGGTACTGGGCGTCGTGACGGCCGAGCGACTCCCGAGAGCAGGACCCTGACCCCAGGTGATGCCGGCGGCATCGTTGGACTGGGCGCCGGTCGCGGCCGTGCCGTCCGCGGCACCGGTGGCGCCACCGCCGAGGAGCGCCGCAGCCCCGGTCGCGAGAGCGCCGACCACGGCCGCCGCCCCTGCCTCCTTGCCGCCGAAGAGGCCGCTGCCGCCGTTGTCGTCGCTGTCGACATTCTCCACCGACGCCTTCTTCACGGAGCGGTCGCGAATGCGGCAGGAGAAGGGCTGGTCGGAGGCGTCCTTGATCCGGACGGTGCCCGAGACGTTGTAGTTCCGGCCAGCCTTCCTCTCGTCGACGCTGACATTGTAGAAGTCGTCCAGCCCATAACTGCTGGTGATCTGCTTCTGGCAGGCCCGGATCGCGTCGTTCCCATCGTAGGCCGCCAGCGCCGCGGGAGCGGCTGCCGCTGTCGTCAGCACGAAGGCCGCGAGAGGCAGTGTCGAACGTCCGATCATCGTCTTCTCCTTCCGTGTGGCGGCGGGCGGCGGGGCTTCGCGCGGACGCGTCCACCCGCTGCCGCCCCCTCTGCCCAGTCAACTCCTCAGGGCGCAGGCCGTTCTCCCGCGCCAGGAACGCGCTCTGCCCGCCGGCGTTAGGAGCGGCACGTCATCCCATCCAACAGATTCCCGGACAAGCAGCGTGGTGCCCGAAGGTCAGCCGGTCGTCGTCGATCCGCGGGAGGCCGCCGCGAGTGCCGACCTTCTCTACGTCTCCGACGAGCGTCCCGGATTTGGCCGACGGCGCGCCGGGAAGGGCTTCTCCTATCGCGACGAGGAAGGCAGGCGGATCGACGACCCCGAGGTCATCGGGCGCATCAGGTCCCTCGCCATCCCGCCGGCCTGGCGGGAGGTGTGGATCTGCCCGCACCCGGACGGCCACATCCAGGCGACCGGGCGCGATGCCCGGGGCCGCAAGCAGTACCGCTACCATCCGCGCTTCCGGGAGGTGCGGGAGAGCACGAAGTACGAGCACATGTCGGCCTTCGCCGCCGCCCTGCCCGGCATCCGGCGTACCGTGCAGGCGCACATGGGGCTGCGCGGCCTGCCGCGGGAAAAGGTGCTGGCCACGGTCGTCCACCTGTTGGAGACGACGCTGATCCGCGTCGGCAACAAGGACTACGCCAGGCAGAACCGCAGCTACGGCCTGACCACTCTCAGGGACCCGCACGTGCGCATCGACGGCAGCCGTCTGCGGTTCGAGTTCAAGGGCAAGAGCGGGAAGGCCTGGCAGCTCGAGGTGAAGGACCGCCGGGTCGCCCGCATCGTGCGCGCCTGCCAGGACCTGCCGGGGCAGCACCTGTTCCAGTACCTCGACGACGAGAAGGTCCGGCACAGCGTGACCTCGTCCGACGTGAACGCCTATCTGCACGAGATCACCGGTCAGGACATTACTGCCAAGGACTTCCGGACCTGGAGCGGAACCGTTCTGGCGGCCCTCGCGCTGCACGAGTTCGGCCGCGTCGACACCCAGGCGCAGGCGAAGAAAAACGTGCGCGCGGCGATCGAACGGGTCGCGGCCCGGCTGGGCAACACGGCGACCATCTGCCGAAAGTGCTACGTCCATCCCGAGATCGTGAACGCCTACCTCGACGGCGGCATGATGCTGGAGATCAAGCGGGAGGCCGAGGAGGAACTCCGCGAGGAGCTGCAGGATCTGACCGCCGAGGAGGCCGCCGTGCTGACGCTGGTCCGCAGCCGTCTCGCGCGCAACCTCGCAGAGGCTTCAGGGGCGGGCTGACGGCACGCCGAACCTATCCGGGGGCTGGAGAGTTTGCCCTGCCGGGGGGTGCGGAGCGTGCTGCGGAAAGGAACCGAACAATGCCAAGTCTGACCGACCGGGTGGCCTTCATCACGGGTGCCGACTCGGGCATGGGCGCGGCCATGGCGGAGGCCTTCGCCGAGGCTGGAGCATCGGTCGCCATCACCTATCATTCCGACAGGGCGGGCGCGGAGGCCTCGCGACAGGCGGCCGAGGCGAAGGGCGGCCGGGCCTTCGTGAAGCAGCTCGACGTTCGCGACGAGGGCGCCGTGTTCACCGCCTTCGAAGAAGCGGAGGCGGCCCTCGGGCAGATCGACATCCTGGTGAACAATGCCGGGGTCGGCCAGGGCGGCACAGCCTTGGCCGATCTCGAAATGGAAGAGTTCGACCGGATCGTGCGGACGGACCTCTACGGCCCCTTCCTCTGCTGCCGGGAGTTCATCCGCCGCAAGCGCGGCCGCAAGGGCGGCAAGATCGTCAACATCACCTCGGTGCACGAGGCGATCCCCAGCCCCGGCAGCGCCGCCTACGGCGCGGCCAAGGGCGGCCTGCTGACGCTCACCCGCAGCCTGGCCATGGAGTTGGCGGAACAGAAGATCAACGTGAACGCCATCGCCCCCGGCCTCATCCGCACCCCCATGACCGAGGCGCGCACCGAGGATCCGGCGACGCGCGCCGAGGAGATGCCCCACATCCCCCTGCACCGCCCGGGCGAGCCCTGGGAGGTGGCCCGCCTCGCCCTCTATCTCGCGTCGGACGAGGCCGACTACGTCACCGGCCAGTCCTTCACCATCGACGGCGGGCTGGAGATGAACTGGGGCCAGGGGGCCTGAGCCGGCCGATGCAGACCGTCACCTGCGACGTCGCCGTCATCGGCGCCGGAACCGCCGGCCTGGCCGCGCGCGGCGCCGCGGCCCGGGCGGGCGCCAAGGTCGTGCTGATCGAGCGCGGGCCGGAAGGCACGACCTGCGCGCGGGTCGGCTGCATGCCCTCCAAGCTGCTGATCGCCGCCGCGGAAAAGGCGCACGCGGTCCGGAACGCGGCCGAGTTCGGCGTTGCCGCGGGCGCCTGCCGGATCGACGGACACGCCGTCATGGCCAGGCTCCGGCGGGAGCGAGACCGCTTCGTCCGCTCCGTCGTCGAGAACATGGAGCGCATCCCGGCCGACCAGCTCGCGCACGGAGAGGCACGCTTTCTGTCCCCCGGCGTCCTGCAGGTCGGCGAAGGCAGGATCGAGGCGCGCTCCATCGTGGTCGCGACAGGTGCCAGGCCGGTCGTGCCACCGCCCTTCCGGGGGCTGGGCGACCGGCTGCTGACCAATGAGAGCGTCTTCGAGTTGCCCGCCCTCCCGCAGTCGGTCGCCGTGATCGGCGCCGGGCCCCTCGGGCTGGAGTTGGCGCAGGCGCTTCACCGGCTCGGCGTCCGCGTGAGTCTGTTCGACCAGGGGACGGCGCTCGCTGGTCTGAGCGACCCCCGCGTCAGCGAGGCCGCCCGGGCCGCGCTGGGCCGGGAACTCGACCTGCAGCTGGGAGCCGATGCGCAGGCGCGGCGGACGGACGGAGGCGTGGAGGTCGTGGTCGGCGGCAGGACCGCGGGGACCTTCGACTACCTGCTGTGCGCGGCCGGGCGGGCGCCAGCGTTCGAGGCGCTCGATCTGGAGAAGGCGGGGCTGGAGCTGGACGAGCACGGCACGCCTCTGTTCGACCGGCAGAGCCTGCAGTGCGGCCGGTCCCCCGTCTTCCTGGCCGGCGACTGCAACCACGACCGGCCGCTGCTGCACGAGGCGGCCTGGGAGGGGGCGCGTGCCGGCAGCAACGCCGCCTGCTGGCCGAACCCGCCGGAACGAGGCGGCCGGTACGTGCCGCTCTCGATCGTCTTCTCGCAGCCGCAGATCGCCCAGGTCGGCGCGACCGGGACTGGCGAAGGGATCGCGGCCGGTTCCGTCGAGTTCGGCGATCAGGGGCGGGCGCGCATGATGGGAGACAACGCCGGCTGTCTGCGGATCTATGCGGAGCGCGGCTCGGGGCGCGTGCTGGGCGCACAGATCGCGGCCCCGGCAGCCGAGCACCTCGCCCATCTGCTGGCCTGGGCGGTCGAGGCGGGCGCCAAGGCGCAGGACCTGCTGAGCCTGCCCTTCTACCATCCCACCTACGAGGAAGGCCTGCGCAGCGCCCTGCGCGACCTCTGCCGGCAGGTCTCGCTGATCCCGGCGGCACAGAGCGGGGACTTCGATTTCGGCCCCGGAGCCTGAGGCCCCGGCGGCTGAAGCCTTGTGCCTCTGCTGCGACTTTACGACCTAGGAGGAGCCGGATAGACCGTGGGGCGAGAGGGGCCGTTGGGATGCCCCGGTTCGAGGAGACGCCCGATGATCGCAGAGAGCAGGACTTCCTTCGTCAACCAGTTGATCGGCGACCGTCCGGTCCCGCGCCTCGTCTGGCAGGTCCTGTTCGCCGTCGTGGGCACCGCCATCCTGGCGATCTCCGCGAAGACCAAGGTGATGCTCGGCCCCGTGGACCTGTCTCTGCAGACCCTGGCGGTCTTCCTGATCGGCGCGGCCTTCGGCGCCCGGCTGGCGGCCGCCACGGTGGTCCTCTACCTGGTCGAAGGGATGCTCGGGCTGCCGGTGTTCCAGGGCACGCCCGAGAAGGGCATCGGCCTCGCCTACATGATGGGTCCGACCGCCGGCTATCTCGCCGGCTTCCTCGTGGCGGCGGTCGTGGTCGGATGGGCGGCAGACCGTGGGCTCGACCGGCGCATCCCGACCTTCGCAGCGGCCGTCCTCCTGGCCGAGGTGGCGATCCTCGGGCTGGGCTTCGCCTGGCTGTCGACGCTCATCGGCATGGAGAAGGCCTGGCAGTTCGGCGTCGCCCCCTTCATCGTCGCCGACCTGATCAAGGTCGCTCTCGCGGCGCTTCTCGCCCCCGCGTGCTGGGTGGTTTTCAGCCTCATCCGACGCTAGCTGCGGGGGGGGCGCCCGGCTCGGCCGGCGCATCTCGCAGATGTCTGCGGCGCCATTCTGCCGGACGGGGCGGCGATGACCGCCCCGTCGCCACCCCGCCCGGCAGCGCTGGGTGCCGAGCAGAGGCTCGCTCTGGCCTGTGCGCTCGACCTCGAGCCGGCGGTGGTCGCTGCCGCGGCGAGTGCCCTGACGGAGGATGGCTGGGCGACGGCCCTCCGCCTCTTTCGGCACCATTTCCTCTCCGCCTTCGCGCTGCGGAAGCTGCGTGAGAGCCTGCCGGGCGGTCCCTGGGATCGGCAGGTGGCCGCGCTGTCGGCGGAGGTCGAGCGGATCAGGATGCGCGGCCTGCTGATGTTCGGCACGCTGCGCACCCTGCACAGGGAGCACTTCGGCCCGCTCAACGTGCCCTATGTCAACGTCAAGGGCCTCACCCTGGCGGCTCGTTACTACGGCGACTACGGACTGCGTGTAACCCGCGACATCGATGTTCTGGTCGCGGCCGAAGACATGGAACGGACGTTGCGATCGCTGTTCCGCTCCGGCTATCGGCTGCAGGCCGAATACAGGCTGGCGGACCGGCCGATGCCGGAGGTGGACCAGGCCGTCACCATGGCGAGGTTCGCCTCGCAGGTGCCGGTCGTCTCGCCGCAGGGGGTGCTGGTCGAAGTCCACAGCGGGCTCGACCGCGGCGCGATCCACTTCCCGCCGAAGCCGCTGCTGGAGCGGGCGGAGACGGTTCGGATCCACGGTGACGACTATCCCGTGCTCGCCACCGCGGACCTCTTTCCGTTCATCTGCCACCATCACACCAAGCACCAGTGGTCCCGCCTGCACTGGCTGCTCGACCTCACGATGATGATCCGCCACCCCTCCTTCGACGCCGCGGCGGTCCGGGCGCGGGCCGAAGACTGCGGCCTGGCAAGAACCGTCGAGGAGTGCCGGGCCCTGCCCGGCCACCTCTCGGCGGTGGTCGAGGGACGCACCTCGCTCGCCGCCGGCAAGTCGCTTCCTGCGGCCGCAGCGCAGTGTGTCCACTTCGCCGACCCCGCCACCCCCGCGCCGGAGTTCTCGGAGCAGGGACAGCCGATCTTCCGCACCATGGGCTGGGGCGGGCTGATGGTCCGGGGCAGACGCCTGGGGCACAGCCTGCGGACGAGCAGGCGTCCCGACCGCACCATCCGACTGCTGGCCACCTTCCTGCAGCCGGCCTGGTCCGACTATCGCGCCTTGCCGCTCCCGCGCCGCTTCTTCTGGGCGTACTGGGTCCTGCGCCCCCTTCGGCTGGCCTCCATCGGCCTGCGCAGAGGCTGACGCACCGGATTTCCCGCGACCGCCGGGCAGGCCGGCAAGGCATCGAGGCGCTGCGCGAGGCGCCCCCCTCGCCCTCCACAGATCGAGGTCGACGGCCGGCGCGAACGCACCGACAGTTTCGGCGAAGAAGAGCCGATACTTGAAGTAGCCGAGGATCGAGAGGTTCGCCGCCAGCGCCGCCAGCCGCCGGCGGCCGTTGGACAGGCCGAGGCCGCAGCCGTAGTCGATCAAGGTCGAGGCGATCAGCAGGAGCAGGTAGTCGGCGCGCCACTCGCCATAGAAGAGATAGCTGGCACCGAGGAGGATCGGCCAGCGGAAGGTGCGCGGGGCGACGAAGACGAGGGCGAGGCTGGCGCCGAGCAGCAGCAGGTATTGCCACGATCGGAACCGCACCGGCTCTCGTGCCCCCGCCTCCGCTGCGCCAAGCCAGTCCGGGACCTAGCCGTTTCCACCCTCGACGCGACGAATGAACCGGCCGGTCGACAGCGCGCGCAGCAGAACCAGGCGGTACTGATGGGTGATCCGGCGACTGTGCCAGCCCGCCTCCGGCCAGTCCTCCACGAGCCGGCGAAGCCGGGGCAGATCCAGGGCCCTGCGCGCGAGGGGGCTGGCCTCCAGCCGGTCCAGCTCGGCAACGATGGCCGGCCGCGCCCGGGTCAGGCCCTCGTGCCAGTCGACCGCCTGATATCCCTTCCGGACGGTGGGGTTGAGGGTCTGCGCAGGGAGCAGATCACCGAACAGGAGGTGCAGAAGCCGCTTTCTGCGGCCGGCGGACAGATACCACTCCTCGGGCAGGCCCAGGCAGAACTCGACCACCCGTCGGTCCGCCGTCGGGTCCCGATGATCCACCCGGAAGGCCGCGGCCTGAGCCGCCATCACCGGCCCGAGATCGAGCCGCTGCAAAGCCGCGAGCCGCATCGCGTGGCCGTCCGCCCAGGGTCGGTAGCCCATGTCCCAGCCCGACTCGGCCGCCAGGGCCGCGCAGTCGATGTCGCGTGCGAAAGCCGGCGAGATGCCGCTGTACTCCAAGGGGTCCCAGTCACGTCCTCGCCACCGGCTGTACCGGCGCCAGAGCCATGGCGGCATCAACGGCGGGAAGCTGGCTCGCAGGGCGATCTTCCAGCCCTGTCTCGAAGAGCGGGAAAGCGCCGCGGCCTCGCGTGCCCAGGTGCCCACCAACCCCCGCAGCAGCAGGCTCGGCAGGCGCTGCAGACCGTCATAGCTGATCGTCATGTTGCCCATCTGACCCGTCAGCATGGTCGAGAGCCCGCGCGCGCGTGCAGCCCGTGCGATGCCGTTTCCCCACACGAGATTGCAGGCATTGAGGACCGGCGCTCCCTGCACGGGGCCGACGAGATCGAGATCGTCGAGGGGTGACGCCTCTCCTGCCCGAAACAGGACGTGATCCACATTGGCGTAACGGGCGGCAAGGGCGGCCGCCCCGGGCCCTTCGTCTCCGGGCCGGCCGTCCGGCCCGAGGGCGTCATAGCCTTCCCGGGGCACGGAGGTGTAGGCCGTCAGCCGCTGCCCCCGTCGGGCCAGAAGCCCGGCTGCGACGGCCGTCACGACGCCGCTGTCACAGCCGGCACTGAGATGGCTGCCGACACCGCCGGTGCTGCGGAGACAGGCTTCCACCGCCCCGGAAAAGAGCGCCCTGCCCTGCTCGATCAGAGCGGCCTCCGAGGTCGGCCTGACGCTGCCGGGCGGGGGCGGCCGCCACCAGCGCGACACCCTCGCCCCATCGGCCGTGACGGCGAGCGTGTGCCCGGGGGGCAGCCGCTCTATGCCCGCATACATGCTGGTGCCGGACTGTGGGAGCAGCAGGAGGTGCCGGGCGGTCTCCTGCTCGTCGAGCACCTTCGGCACCTCGGGCAAGGCGAGAATACCCGACGGCAGGGAGGCGACGGCCAGGCAGGATGCGCTGCGGTGGTAGAACAGGGGGCGGCTGCCCAGCGGATCGCGGGCGCAGAACAGTCGCCGCTTCTGCATGTCCCAGAGGGCGAAGGCGAAGGGCCCCACCAGCCTTTCGACCGCCGTATCGCCCCATTTTTCCAGGGCCGCGAGCAGCAGCGCCGCATCGGCGAGGCGGCGCAGGCGCTCCGCATCCAGCCCCAGAGCGGCGGCCAGCTCCGCACGATTGTCCAGGCGCAGGTCCGCGACCAGCACCAAGCGTCCCCCGCCCCCGGTCAGCGGCTGACGGTCGAAGAGATCTTCCGGGACGAATCGCATCCGCAGGGAGGCCATCGCGATGTCCCCGGAGGCCCAGGAACCCCGGTCGTCCGGCCCGTGCGGGTGGAGCGCCCCCATCATTCGAGCCAGGTCGTCGCGCGCCGAATCGCCATCGAGCCGCCACAGCGCGGCCAGTGCACTCATGAGGCCGGGGCGTCCTGCAAGTCGACCGGCTGCCCGTCCTCGGGCACGAAGCGATGAAGCGGCGTGTAGCCCGCCGCAGCCTCATGGCCGATCACCGGCCCACGGGAGGAGACTCCCCACACGTGGGACATGAACTGCCCGTCCTCTCCCTTGGTGACACCGAACAGCAGCGTCACGGAGATGCCTCGACGACGCAGCATGGCTTGGGCCGCGATCGCGCGTGGGAAGCAGACGAGGCGGATCGGAGCCCGGTCGGCGGCCCTGTTCACCGCACGCGCGACGCGAAGCTCGAGCTGGCGTGGATCGGGGTGCGCCCGCGTCGGCGGCGCGACCGGCTTGACCAGGGTCTTCTTGACCCGACGGAACGGCACGAGAAGCAGGAGCAGCCGGGCCCGCAGCAGTTCCCAGGCCGCCTCCATGAACAGCCTCCGTTCGGACGCGGAGCGCCTCAGGAACGCGCCGACGAGGCTCACCGCAGGACTACCAGATCACTGGCACGCATCTGCAAAAGGAACGTCTCGACGTCTCGCCTGCAAACCTCCGCCGTGACCTCAAACTCCTGCTGCAACAGGCCGCAGAGCGTCGACAGCGACCGCGGCTCCTCCAGAAGATCCCAGATCCGGCGGCCTACGCCATCGAGCGCGAGATAGGATCCAGCCTCGATGTCGACCATGACCAGATCCCCGCCCACCTCGGTCGCCGCCAACTCCCGTTTCCTCTCAACGATCGTGTCATCGGAAAAAGAAAAGCCTGCCATACCGTTCCCGAACCCAAGCAATTCAACGAAAAGGTCTTGCTCAACCGACCCGCGACGCACCGCCGCGCCCCCCCCTGCCGGACCAGTCAAAGGCCTGAAGCGACCCTAGGTCAAGGTACGCGCGGAGCGGCTCAGACGGCAGGCGAATCGCGGGAAGTGGCCGCGGATTGCGCAGACAGCGCCTCGACGAGCGCGGCGAGATCGTCCAGCCGGTCGAAACCCTTCCGCCTTGCCAGAGCGAACACGCGAGCCTTCGCCGCCATTCGCATCGCCGCCAACATGCAGGCTTGTCGACCGAGGAGAGGAACACCGATCCAGGGACGGTAGAACTGCCGATGCACCAGGCCGACGGCCGCCAGCCCCCGCAACTCCTCCACCTGCGGCTGGTCATCGTCCCCGTCGCTCAGGACGACGACCAACCCGAGGGCTACGGGATCGGGACGACCTGTGACGGGAAGGCCGACGCGATACTTCGGAATCCCCGGGCGGATCGTCCCCAGCCCTTCCACGGGGATCCCCAGGGCCTCGGCGGCGTCCCCCCACAGCTTCACGAGCGGCACCAGCGGCCAGCAGAGCGGCGTCTCCTGCCCGCTGACCGTCACCGGGGTGACGTCATCGGCGACGAGCTCGTGTCCCCGCTCGGCGAGGCGCTGGCCGAGGGTCGATTTTCCGGCACCCGAGTCGCCGCAGAGCAGGACGGCGCGGCAGCCGATCCGCAGCGAAGTGGCGTGCAGCGGGATCGTGCCCCGCTGATAGAAGAGCACGCCGAACACCGATCCCAGGAGGAACACGAGCAGGTCTTCCGCCCGTACGGCCTCGTTCGCCGGCTCGATCACGACGCACCGGCCGGCGGACACCAGAAAACGCGCGGCGTCCGGAATGGTCAGCAGGACGTCGCCGCCGGGGCCAACGGCGCTGTAGCCGTCGCCGGTCGGCTGCAGGTCGGGGGGATCCGTGACGGCGCCGAAGCGGATTTCCACGTCGGTCTCGGAATCGGCCGGCGCAGGGGCCGCTCCGGGAATGGCGAGTTCCGTACTCGTCACCAGGCCACCGACGATGATGCGGGAAGGCTTGACCCCCCGATGCGGTGGCTCCATTGCTCTCCGGTCTATTCGCGAATCAAAAACGGTGAGGCTGTGACGGTAGCACTCTCGCTCGCCTCAGACATCGTCCGATCGCCTCGGGTCTCTGCAAAGCCCTCCACCAATCCTGCATGAGTGAGCCCGTCTCTGCCGGCCCCGAGGCGAGCCCATCCCGCACCCGCGTCCTTCTCCTCCTTCTGAAGCGGCTCCGGGAGACGATCGGCGATCGGCGCCTGCAGGGCGCCCTCGTCCTGTCTTTCGCGACGGCCCTGAGCGAATGGGCGGGCTTGTCGCTGGTACTGCCCCTGCTCGCCGCGGTGACCGGCGAGAAGTCGTTGCCGCCGGCGCTGGCCTCGGCCCTCCAGGCTGCAGGGCTGCCCGCCTCGACCGCGGGTCTCCTGGCGCTGCTGGCCGTGGCAGCGACCGCCCGTGCGCTCCTGAGCGGCTGGCAGGAACGCGTCCTCACCGGAATCCGGATCGATTTCGTCGAGGGCCTGCGGCTTCGCCTCTTCACCGCCCTCTGCCGGGCCAGATGGCCGTTCCTCATGCGGCAGGGCCATGGCCTCCTGTCGAATCTCCTGGGACAGGAAGTCGCCCGGATCCAGCACGGAATGGTGCTGTTGCTGCGTATCCCGGTGCAGCTTCTCATGATCCTGGCCCAGATTGCCGTGGCGCTCTGGATTTCGATTCCTGCGACGCTGGGATTCCTGGTCGTCATCGGATCGGCTGCGGTGCTGCTGCGCGGGCGGGTCGGCGCCGCCGATCATGGCAACCGGCTGACGCGGGCCAACAGCGCCCTCTTCGACGACATCGCGCACTTCCTCACGACGCTGAAGGCGGCCAAGGCCAACCGGGTGGAGGCGCTGCACGTAAGCCGCTTCGGCACCAAGATGCACGACCTCGCCCAGGTGCAGGTCGATTTCACCAGGGACAGCGTCCGACTGCGGGTCGCCCTGCAGATCGCGGCGGCCGTCGCGGTCGCCGCCCTGATTCAGGTCATCCTCGTCGCCGGCGACCTGACGGGAGCCGAGCTCCTCGTGCTGGGGGCCATCCTGTTCCGCCTCGCGCCCGTGGCCCAGCAGGCGGCGCAGGGTGTGGTGATGGTGGTCCACATGCTGCCCGCCTTCCAGGCCGTCGAAGCCCTGACCGAAGAGGCCGGAACCGCGGCCGAGGGAGACGCCGGCGGCGCGGGGACGGAGCCCCCGCCCCCGAGGCTGCGCCGGAGCCTCGCCTGCCGCGCCGTGGGTTTCCGCTATCAGGCGGAAGGCCCGCCCGTGCTGGACGGCCTCGACCTCGAGCTGCGGCAGGGCGACCTTCTGGTGCTCAGCGGGCGGTCGGGCAGCGGCAAGACCACCCTCGCCGACATCCTGGGCGGTCTGCTGAGCCCGACCGACGGCCGGCTCGAAGTCGACGGCATGGCCCTGGACGACAGGGCCACCTACGCCTGGCGGCGCAGGGTCGCCTACATGGCTCAGGAGCCGGCGATCTACGACGCGACGGTCCGGGAGAACCTGCTCTGGGGGGAGCGGGCGGCGGACGAGTCCGAACTCTGGGCGGCCTTGACGAAGGCGGCCGCCGCCGGCTTCGTGGAGAGCCTTCCCCGCGGTCTGGACGAACCGCTCGGTCCGCGTGGCAACCGTCTGTCGGGCGGCCAGCGGCAGCGCCTGTCTCTGGCGCACGCCCTCTTGCGGCAGCCGGACCTGCTGATCCTCGACGAGCCGACCAGCGCCCTCGACGCCGACACCGAAAGGCAGATCATCGCCGCCGTCTCCGCCCTGCGCGGAAGCCTGACGGTCGTGGTCATCACGCACCGGGCAGCCGAACCCTGGAAGGCGGACGTCTGCTGCACGCTCGACCGCGGCAGGATCTCCGAGCTGCGGCGGAACTCCGGCGCTGCCTGACGCACTCTCAGAGATCACCCCGCAGGCCGCGCAAGGCGTCTGCCGCCTGTTCGAGGCGGCGGCGGTGCACGCCCACCAGGGGATACTCCGCCCCGTGTGCCTGACTGAGGATGGCATTGGCCCGATCGAGCCGGTCGGGAGCGCCACCCTGCCGGGTCTCGACGATCAGGATGTCGCGGAGGACCACGAGCCGCCGGACCGCATCGGCGACGTCCTCGTAGGCAGGGTGGGCCCCCTCCGCGAGGGCGTGGGAAATCCCTTGAAGGGCGGCATCCGCCGCCTCGCGCGCGGCGTTCGTCATGCCGGCCTCCTCGGTCCTCGGGCTGGGTGCCGTCCGAGCCGGTGCGCCGCCCGCGGCCGGGTGAACCCCAGATAGGTCTCCGGTTCGCGGGTCGAGGCCTTGCCCAGGTCCAGGGTGGACTGGCGCAAGGCGGCCGAGCCGGCCAGGACGCAGACGGCGGCTGCCACCGACAGCCAGGGCGACCGCCGGCCCGTTGCTCGATCCGCGGCGTAGAGGCCGAGTGGCAGGATTCCACCCAGCAGAAGGTCGGCGGCCTCGACCCGCCGCGCCGGCCGGGTCTCCGAGGGGCCCTCCAACGCCCCGCGCCGCCGGCGACGCTGCGCAGTCGCCCAGCCGGCCGCGAGGTGCGCAGCGGTGGCGACGGCAGCCACGTCGTCGAGGCGCCGGCGGGTGCTCTCCCTGCCGGCCAACGCCTCGCCGGCGGAGAGGGCCGCGGCGGCCGAAGCCACGGAGGAGGTGCCGAAGGAAACCGCCAGTTCCCGGGGGGCGGCAGCCCAGGCAGGCGTACTGGTGGCCGCCAGCAGGGCGGCGGTATAGGTCGCCGCTCCGGCGCCGGTCACGGCGGCCGGGATCTGCGCGGCGTCGGCGACCCGGCGTACCGTCGGGTTTCGACGGCCGAAGAGGGGCCCCAGCGCGGTCAGCGCGGTGAAACCGCCGAACCCGCTGAGGATGTAGGTGCCGAGGGACATGGGCGACGTCGGCCGCACGATCCGCAGCATGTTGTACCAGCGCTGCGGGGTCCGCAGATCGGCGATCAGCAGCCCTACCCCGGCGACCGACCCGCCGAGGGCCAGCAGCCGCGCGTTGCGGATGGGTCCGGCGAAGCGCCGACGGTCGACCAGGCCGGCCGCACCCGCCAGCAGCTGGGCGCCGCCGGCCAGGCCCGCCACGAAGATGTAGCTGGCGACCATCCAGTTCCACGGGCTCGCCTTCACCGCCGGCCGGCCGTAGTAGCCCTCCCGCGGTCGGCGTTCGCCCTTTCTCTTGCGGCTGCCGGTCAGCTCTTCGACTCGCAGGCTCATGACTTCACCTCCGTCCACCGGGGCCGAGCAAGGCGAAGGCCGCCACGGCGAGGCCGGCCACCGCCGCCAGCCCGACGCCGAGGGCCGGGGCCACCCGCCGTGCCGGGCGGGTGGGGGCCGCAGGCAGGTTGTAGACCTCCGGCTCGTCGAGCAGCAGGAAGAAGGCGTTGAGGCGCGCCAGCCCGCCGGTGGCGCCGGGTCCACCCGGCGCGCCATAGAGATAGGCGTCCCGCACGCCGCGGTCGTGCAGTTCCTCGACGCGCCGGTGCGCCCGTTCGTCGAGTTCGTCCAGCTCGCCGAACTGGATGGAGTCGGTCGGACAGGCCTTGGCGCAGGCGGGCTCGAGGCCACCCTTCAGGCGGTCGTAGCAGAGGGTGCACTTGTGGGCCTTGCCGTCCTGCTCGTCGAGATCGACGACCCCGAAAGGGCAGGCCGGCACGCAGTAGCCGCAGCCGTTGCAGATGTCCTGCTGCACGACGACCGTGTCGAACTCGGTGCGGAAGATCGCCCCCGTCGGGCAGGTCTCCAGGCAGGGCGCGTTGGCGCAATGCTTGCAGACGTCGCTCATCATGAGCCAGCGGCTCTGGAACTCCGGCAGGTCGCTGTCGCCGCCGGTCCGGACGCTGCCGTCACCCTGCATCTGCTCGACGAAGGCGACGTGCCGCCAGGTGGTCGACGAGAGGGCGCGGGTGTTGTCGTAACTCATGCCGCTCAGCCCGCCGTCTGCCTCCGCCGGCAGCTCGTTCCACTCCTTGCAGGCGACCTCGCAGGCCTTGCAGCCGATACACAGGGTGGTGTCGGTGAAGAAGCCGTAGCGCCGGCCCGGCCGGATCTCGGTGCCGGCGGTGGCCAGCGCCTCCTGGGACTGCTCATAGGTGCTCATTCCGCCGCTCCCGCCAGCTGGACGGCGCGCAGCCGCCGGCTCCGCTCGATCCGTCCCTTGCGCACCGCACAGGTCAGGGCCTTGCCCTCGTGCATCGAAGTGTTCGCGTCGCCCACCACGGCGGTGAGGACGTTGGCGATGTCGCCGGTCGCATAGCCGCGCCAGCCGAAGTGCCAGGGCATGCCGATCTGGTGGATGCGGCGCCCGTCGATCGCGAACGGACGCAGGCGCCCCGTCACCAGCGCCCGCGTCTCGATCTCGCCGCGCACGGTGGAGATCACGATCCAGTCGAGGGTCTCGACCCCCAGTTCGCCCGCCAGTTCCGGCGACAGCTCGGCGAAGCCTTCGGGCTGCAGCTCGGCAGTGTGGGGTACGCCGCGGGTGGGTGTGCCGCCGCAGTGATGCTCGGTCAGGCGGTAGGTGGTGAGCACGTGCGGATGGTCGGGGTCGGCCACCGGGTGCAGCCGGTTGCCGTCGCGCGCCCAGAGCTTGGCGGTGGGGCTCGACTGCTGCCGGTAGAGCAGGTTGGCGACAGGGCTCTCCACCGGCTCGTAGTGCGTCGGCAGCGGCCCGTCCTTGAGTCCCGAGGGTACGAAGACAGCGGCCCGCCCGTCCGGCATCATGATGAAGGGCTCGTCCCCCCGGATGGCGTCCATGCCGCTGGGGTGCTCGCTCCAGTCGGGCCGGTAGCTCGGCGCCTTGCTTTCCTCGAAGTCGATGGAATCGCCGCCGGTCCAGCGGCTCTCGCCTTCGTCCCACCAGATCAGGCGCTTGCGCTCGGACCAGGGCCGTCCCTCCGGATCGGCCGATGCCCGGTTGTAGAGGGTGCGGCGGTTGGCCGGCCAGGCGAAGGCCCAGTGCAGGTGGGTGCCGGGGCCATCCGGCGGGTCGGCCTTACGGTCTCTCGCCCGGTTGTGGTCTTCCTCGGGGTAGATCCCCGAGTAGAGCCAGCTGCCGCAGGCGGTCGAACCGTCGTCCTTCAGCTCCTTGAAGCCGCCGATCTGCTTCCGGTCCGCCCAGGTGTAGCCGTTGATCTCCCTCAGCACCGCGTCGGCCGACGGCTCCTCGCGCGGGCCCTCCGTGGGGTAGTCGAGGGTCAGGTTGCGGATCGGCGCGTCGCGGCCGAGCGTGCTGTCGGCGTAGAGCGCCTTGTGACGACGGGCGAGATGGTAGACGAACCACAGCTCAGATCGGCTGTCGCCCGGCCCGTCGACGACCTTGTCGTGCCACTGCACCAGCCGGTGGGTGTTGGTGAAGGTGCCGGCCTTCTCGCCGGCCAGTTCGGCCGGCATCAGGAAGACCTCGGTGGGCGAGTTCACGGGGTCGAAGCCGTCGCGCTCCGTCGCGTGCCCCTCGAACCAGGTGGTGGCGCTCTCGACCTCGTCGGTGTCGCGGACCACCAGCCATTCCAGCTTGCGCAGCCCGCGCTGGATCATGGCCGAATTGCTGCCGCCCATGACGACGTTCTGGCCGAGCAGGAAGAGTCCGCGGATCACCCCGTCGTCCATGGCGAGGGTCATCGGCAACTGCGAATGGTCACCGACGATCTTGGGCAGCCAGTGGAAGCCCCACTCGTTGTCGGGGCCGGCGGCATCGCCGTACCAGGCGCGCAGCAGGCTGGTGATGTACTTCGGGAAGTTGTGCCACCAGCCCGTCGGGATGGTCTCGTCCTCGAGGAACTGGGAGAAGTTCTGCGCCTCGGGCTTGAAGGCGTTGGGCTGCGGCAGGTAGCTGGGCAGCATGTTGTAGAGGGTCGGGATGTCCGTCGACCCCTGGATCGAACAGTGCCCCCGCAGGGCCAGGATGCCGGCGCCCGGCCGGCCGATGTTGCCCAGCAGAGTCTGCACCAGCGAGGCTGCCCGGATGTTCTGCACGCCGATGCTGTGGTGGGTCCAGCCGCCGGCATAGCAGAAGGCGCCGGTGCGCTCGCGGCCGGAGTTGCGCACCAGGGCGTCGACCACCTGCAGGAAGACCCCTTTGGGACAGCCCGTGATCCGCTCGACCGCCTCCGGCGTGTAGGCCGCGTAGTGGCGCTTGAGGATCTGGTAGACGCACTGCGGGTGCTGCAGCGTCGGGTCCTGGGGCGGCGGCCCGTCCTTCAGCCGCTGCGACATGGAGGAGAAGGATTCGGCGGTGTTGAGGTAGTGCTCCGACAGCGCCGAGGGCACCACGAGTCCGTCGTACTGCCAGACGTCGAACTTGTAGGTCTCCCGATCGGGCTCCCAGCCGGGGAAGACCCCTTCCTCGCTCATGCCCTCGCCCCAGCGGGAATCGATGATGGTCGCCAGGTTCGAGTAGGCGAGCGCGTAGTCCCGGAACCAGAGGTCGTGCTCGAGCAGGTGGTGGATGATCCCGCCGAGGAAGGCGATGTCGGTGCCCGAGCGGATCGGCGCGTAGACGTCGGCCAGGGCCGAGGTGCGGGTGAAGCGCGGGTCGACGTGGACGATCGTCGCCCCCCGCTCCTTCGCCTTGACCACGTGGCTGAAGGCGATCGGGTGGTTCTCGGCCATGTTCGAGCCCATGACCACCACGCAGTCGGAGTTCCGCAGGTCCCACTGCGGGATCGTCGCCGCCCCCCGGCCGAAGGAGGCACCGAGGCTGGGCACGGAGGAGGAGTGGCAGACACGGGCCTGGTTCTCGATCCACACCATCCCCAACCCGCCGCTGAAGACCTTCTTGATCAGGTAGTTCTCTTCGTTGTCCAGGGTGGCACCACCCAGGGACGCCAGAGCCAGGGTATGGTTCACCTTCGTGCCGTCGGGCAGCGTCTCGACGAAGCTCTCGTCGCGGGTGCGCTTCACCAGCGCAGCGATGCGCTCCATCGCCCAGTCGAGACTCACCTCCTGCCAGCGGTCGCTGTGCGGCGCGCGGTACTTCACCGTGGTCAGGCGATCGGGATTGTTCAGCAGGCTGCCGACCACCGCGCCCTTCGGGCACAGGGTGCCGTGGTTGACCGGGCTGTCGGGGTTGCCCTCGACCTGGATGACCCGGCCGCCCTTGGCGTAGATCAGCTGCGAGCAGCCGACGGCACAGTAGGGGCAGACGCTGACGCCGACGCGGTCCGCCTCCTCCGTGCGCGGCCGCAGCCGGCGGGAGGCGTGGCTGCGCGCCGCCTGCCCGCCCCAGTCCTCGCCCCCCGCCTGCCGCGGCAGCGACCAGTCCCGGGTGAAATGATCGAGGCGTTGGCTGGCATGGCGACGAAGCGTCTGGCCGCCCGGCAGCAGCACCCGCGTCGCCAGCTTGACCCGCCGACCGGCGGCCGGCCGCCACTGCACGGAGACCTGCACGCGCCGGCAGACGAGCGGCTCCAGGTCGGCGGGATCGAAGGGCGCCTCTCGCGAGAGTTGGAAGAACTCCGATCGCCCGTCCGCCGTGGCGAGGCGGAAGCGGGTTTCCTGGACGTGGGTGATCCACCCCGGCTCCAAGGGCATGGCGGCTCTCCGACTGTTCGGAGGAGCAACGGCAGGTGGATCGGCTTGTTCCCTCGTGCGGCAGATCGCCCTTCAGGTCCGCCGCTCAGAAGGCCGCAGTCCGTACGGCGATCGTCCCCGCCGTCCGTGCCCGGACCTCGGGCGGCGCAAGGCAGGAGGCGAGCGCCTCGAAGCCCGGTGCCCCCCGAAAGGGGGCGACGCAGAAGGGCGGCGCGTGGTTCGCCGGGCAGAAGACGAGGGTCTCGTCCGGCCCGACGGCCTCCAGGTCCAGGATGACGTCGGACCGGGTGAGGAAGAACAGCGGCCTGGCGCCCGGGCCACGGCGGCGCAGCCAGGCGATCAGCGCCTGCTGGGTCGCCCTGTCCAGCCCCTCCTCGATCATGTCCACGACCAGCGCCGCCGGACCCTGCGTCTCCATCCCGGCCAGCAGGGCGACAAGGGCCGCGGTCTCACTCGCCCCGTCCTCCACCAGCCAGGCGAGCGCCTGCTCGACCCGGTTCTTCAGCCCCAGATCGGCGGCAAGCCGCGCCCGGGCGACCGCGCCGCCGTCCGTCAGCCGGTCCAGGCCGAGGAAGGCCGTCCCTGGAAGGGCGGCGGCGATGGCTCCGGCCAGCCGCGTCTTGCCGCTGCCGAGGGGGCCGGTGATGTGGGTGAGCGGCCGGACATCGGGCAGTTCGAAGGGCTCTCCGGCCCAGGGCCAGGGCAGCGGGAAGGACACCGGCCGGCGCGCGCCCGGAGAGAGCACTGCGACGACGTCTTCGAGGGTGGCCTCGCGGCCTTCCCTCAGTTCGCCACGCAGCCCGCGGACCCGTTCCAGCGTCTGCTTGAGGGCGGCGGCCCGGGCCTCCAGCGCTGCCTCATGGCAGGCCAGCAGAGGCTCCAGATCCCCGCCCTCGCCCTGCAGGACGCGGCCGACCTGGGCGAGGCTGAGGCCGAGCGCCCGCAGCGCCACGAGCCGTTCCGCCCGGGCCATCGCTTCGGCACCGTAGGCGCGCCAGCCGGCGGCGGTGCGCGACGGCGACAGCAGGCCATGCTGCTCGTAGAGCCGCAGCGCCTTCACCGAGATGCCCAGACGCCGGGCGGCCTCGGACGGCTTCAGATATGCGGTGACGGCCTCCATGGGCGCCCTCCCCTGCTGTTCGACCGCTCCTCTTGTGAAGGCGGCCCCGGGGGACGGAGCAAGAGCTTTCTGCGCCTACAGCCCGAGGAAGGCGCGGCGGACCTCCGGCGTCTCCGCCAGGGCGGCCCCCGCCCCGGTCGCCGCGATCCGGCCGTTCTCGATGACGTAGGCCTGATCGGCCACCTCCAGCGCGAGGTGCACGTTCTGCTCGGCGAGCAGCAGCGTGTAGCCGTCCTCGCGCAGCTCCCGCACGATGCGGAACAGCTCGCGCACCATGATCGGCGCCAGCCCGAGGGTGGGCTCGTCGAGCAGCAGCAGGTCCGGCTTCATCATCAGGCCGCGGCCGATCGCCAGCATCTGCTGCTCGCCGCCCGACAGGGTCGCGGCCGCCTGGCCGCGCCGCTCCAGCAGGCGCGGGAAGCGCCGGTAGACCTGCTGCAGCCGCTCGGCGGCGCCGGCACGTGCGCGCGGCGCGATCGCCCCCAATCTGAGGTTCTGGGCGACGGAGAGATTGGGAAAGACCAGCCGCCCTTCCGGCACCAGGGCGACGCCCGCCTCGACCCGTTCGTGGGCGTCCTGGCCGCCGACCTCGCCGCCGTGCAGCCGCAGGGAGCCGCCGCGCAGGGGCAGCAGGCCGGCGAGCACACGCATGATCGTCGTCTTGCCGGCGCCGTTGGCGCCGACCAGGGCGGTTACGGACCCGGCGGCGACCTCCAGGTCGATGCCGTGGAGGATGGTCAGCGGCCCGTAGCCCGCCACCAGTCCCCGCGCCGCGAGCAGCGGGGCGCTCATGCCTCGCGCCCGAAGTAGACGGCGCCGACCCGCTCGTCGGCGGCGATCGCCTCGGGCGTGCCGAAGGCGATGACCTCCCCGTGGTGCAGGACCAGGATCTCGTCGGAGAGCTTCATGAGCGCCCCCATGACGTGCTCGATGATCACGAAGGTCAGGCTGCGCTCCCGCCGGATGGTGCCGAGCACCGCCGTCATCTCCTCGACCTCGGTGGGCGTCAACCCCGCCATCACCTCGTCGAGCAGCAGCAGGCGCGCACCGGTGCCGAGGGCGCGGGCGACCTCCAGCCGCTTCTGGCCGGAGAGCGTCAGCGCCCCGGCGGGGCGGTCGGCCTGGTCGAGCAGCCCGAGGGCGGCGAGCGCCTCGTCGGCCACCGCCGCCGCCTCCTGCTGCGAATGGCGGCGGGCCGAGCCGTAGAGGGCGGAGACGATCACGTTGTCCCGCACCGTCAGGCCGGCGAAGGGGCGGACGATCTGGAAGGTGCGGCTCAGGCCGAGCCGGCAGATCCGGTCGGGGCTGAGCCCGACGATCGAACGACCGCCGAAGGAGACGCTGCCGGCGGTCGGGCGCTGGTGCCCGGCGATGACGCTGAAGAGGGTCGTCTTCCCGGCGCCGTTGGCGCCCATCAGGCCCACCACGCTGCCGGCCCGCACCGACAGGCTGACCCCGCTCAGCGCCGTCAGGCCGCCGAAGCGCTTGGTGACGCCTTCGACCTGCAGCAGGCTCATCGGCGCCTCCCGGGCGGGGTCAGCAGGCCGGCCAGTCCCTGGGGAATGAACAGCACGAAGACGATCAGCAGGACGCCGAGGATGATCATGTAGAGCTGCGGCAGGCTGGACCACAGCAGCTCCGACAGCAGCAGGAAGGCAGCCGCCCCGAGGATCGGCCCGCGCGCCTGATCGGAGCCGCCGACCACCGCCATGGTGACGATCGAGAAGGAGACCACGGGGTCGAAGGCCTGGCCGGGCTCGAAATAGCCGGTACGCATCTGCGCGAGCGCACCGACGGCGCCGGGGACGGCGGCCGACGCGGCGAAGGCCAGCAGCTTGAGGCGGTTCACCGGGACGCCCACCGTCTCGGCCGCCTCCTCGTTCTCGCGGATGGCCAGCAGGCCGCGGCCGAACCTGGACCGGCGGACGGCGACGGCGGCCGCGGTCGCGGCGACGGCGAGGCCGAACATCCACCAGTAGAGGTACGGCAGGTCCGGCATGCCGAACAGCAGCCGGCTGTACTGCCCCAGCGCGGCCTCGATCTGCACCACCAGATGCTTCACCAGTTCGGCCAGACCGAAGGTCAGGATCACGAAGTAGGGGCCGCGGACCCGGAGTACCGGCAGCCCGACGACCAGGGCGAAGACCGCGGCGGCGACGCCCGCCAGCACGATCGCGAGCGGCACCGGCAGGCTGCCGACGGTGAGCACCAGCACGTAGCTGCCCAGGCCGTAGAAGACGACGTGGCCGAGGGAGACGTAGCCGGTGGTGGCCGAGAGGATCGACCAGCTCTGGGTCAGCGCGATCCACAGGGCGAGGTTGAAGGCGAGCCCCAGCAGGTAGCCGTCACCCGACAGCGGGACGGCGACGCCGAGGACGGCGAGCAGGGCGAAGAGGGCGGCGTCGAACCAGCCCATCAGGCCCCCCGGACCGCTTTGCCGAACAGCCCCTGCGGCCGCAGCAGCAGCGCGCCGACGAACAGGCCGTAGATCAGCACGGAACGGAAGCTCGCCGAGGTGAGGGCCATGCCGTAGGTCTCGACGAAGCCGAGGATCAGCCCGGCGGCGATGCCGGCCGTGACGTTGCCGAGGCCGCCGAGGATGATCACCACGAAGGCGGTGATGGTGAAGGGAAAGCCCATGAAGGGCGTGATCTGCTCCGTCATGGAGACCAGCACGCCCGCCAACCCGGCGATGGCGAAGCCGGCGCAGACGGTGATGGCCTGCACCCGGTCGACGTTCACGCCGACCACCCGCGCCGCCTCCCGCCGCTCGATGATGGCGCGCAGGCCCCAGCCGAAGAGATGGAAGCGCAGGAACAGCCAGAAGGCGAGGCACAGCCCGACCGCCACGCCGAGCAGCAGCAGGCGATTTCCGGTCATGGCGACGGCGCCCAGATGGTGGACCTCGTCGAGGTAGCGGTAGCCCCGGGCCGAGGCCGTGAAGGCCAGCGCCGCCGCGTTCTGCAGGATCACCGACAGGCCGTAGAAGAGGATCAGGGAGTTGGCCTCGACCCGTTGCGCGAGCTGCGGGTTCGACAGCAGCTTGCGCAGCAGACCGCGGTACACGAGCCAGCCGAAGGCCCCGCAGAGGCCGGCGGCGACCGGCAGGGCGAAGACCGGCGGCAGGCCGACCAGGGACAGCAGCCAGAAGGCGGTGTAGGCGCCGATCATCACCAGATCGCCGTGCGCCACGTTGAGCAGGCGCAGGGTGCCGTAGATCAGGTTCAGCCCCAGAGCGACGATGGCGTAGAACGAGCCGGTGACCAGCGCCGCGAAGAGGAGCTGCCCCGAGAGAAGCTGATCCATCCGGCCTCCCTGCCGGTCAGGCTCGGGCGCGGAAGCCCGCGGCCCGGCGGCACGGCATGCTGCCGCCGGGCGAAGGCATTCCAGGCCTTACCAGGACGTCTTCGGCCGGAAGTCGGCGGTCTTGATCGAGTCCGGCCAGATCAGCTGGATCTCGCCGTCCTGGATCTGGACGTAGGCGGTCGGGGTGACGACGTTCTGCACCCCGTCGAACTTCACCGGTCCGTTGATGGTCTCGAAGGTGTCGCTGGCGATCTCGTTGCGCAGCTTCTCCCGGTCGAGGCCGACCTTGGCGACGGCCTGCTGCAGGATCTCCGCCGACATGTAGGGCAGGACGCTGTCGAGGGCGTCCGGCGCCTCGTTGAACTTGGCGACGTAGGCGTCATAGAAGGGCTTCGCCTTCGGCCAGTCGCTCTGGTGCGGCGACCAGTGGGCCTCGGTGACGATGTTGTTCGCGCTGGCGCCCAGCACCTGCTGGTAGGCGGCGATGGTCGGTCCGATCAGCGAGAAGACGAAGGGTGCGGCGATGCCCAGCTCCTTCGCCTGGTTGGCGAAGAGGAAGGAGTCGGCCGGATAGGTCAGCGCCAGCACCGCGTCGGGCGCCGCCTGCTTCACCGACGAGAGGATGGCCGTCATGTCCTTGATGTCCGGCGGGTAGTCCTCGCGGACGACCACCTCGATCCCCTCCTTCTCCAGGGCGGGCAGCAGGAAGGACTTCACCTCCTGGGAGAAGGGCAGCGCGTTGGTCAGCACCGCCGCCGTCTTCACGCCCGATTGCTTGGCGAGCTTGGCGAGCGCCGGTCCCATCTGGTCGGGAATGGCCGAGGTGGTGAACCAGATGTAGCCCGGCTTCACGTTGCGCAGCTGCACCGAGGCGGCGGTGTTGCCGACCACCGGGAACTTGTAGCGCTCCAGCACCGGCGCGATGGCCAGGTGGAACGGCGTGCCCCAGGGCGCGAAGAGCAGGTCGACCTTGTCCTGGGTGATCAGCTTCTCGTAGATGCGCACCGCATTGGCCGGATTGGACTGGTCGTCGTAGACGACGAACTCGACCGGCCGCTTCTCCCCCGCCACGTCCAGGCCGCCCGCGGCGTTCACCTGGTCGCGCCAGAGCTCGTAGGCGTTCATCTGCGACGGCGCGGCCTGGGCGAAGAGCCCGGTCTTGGCCATCGAGAAGCCGATCCGCACCGGCTCCGCCGCCTGCGCCGTGCCGGCAACCGCCAGCAAAGCGGCGGCCGCGAGGAGCGAGCGCCGCGTCATCGAAAAGAGTCCCGACATCATCCTCTCCCGTTCCAACAGTTCTTCTTTCAGGATTTGCCTGGGCGGGCATCCGCCCAGCGGGCCATGAAGGCCAGCGCCCGCGGCACCCAGGGCCCGTCAGCCTCACCGGCGATGGTGCTGGCGCGCGCGTGGTCGGCGTCGGCCAACACGAGCCGCTCGACCGGCGTCCCCTCGGCGCGCAGCGCGGCCTCCATCTCCTCCGCCTGGGTCATGAGGTGCGGGAAGTCGCGGTCGCCGTGGGCGATGAAGAAGGGGACCGCATCGGTCCGGCCGAGGAGCGGGCTGGCCGCCGCCTCGGCGCCGTTCCCCTCGGGCCCGAGGAACCGCGGCCGCACGCGCATGCCCGCATCGGTGCCGAAGCGGTAGACCCCGGAGACGGGCAGGCAGCCGCGCAGAGGGTTGCGGGGCAGCCCCCGGCCCTCCCACCAGTCACGGCGCGTCGCCAGCAGCGCGGCATGATGGCCGCCCGCCGAGTGACCGCCGGCGAAGAGCCTGTCCGGATCTCCCCCATGGGCCGCGACCACGTCCCGCACCGCCAGCAGGCCGGCGGCGCAGTCCTCGTAGGCGGTCGGGAAGAGGTTCTCCGGCGCCAGCCGGTAGCCCACGGTGGCGAAGGTCACGCCGGCGGCGGTGAAGGCCGGCGCCATGAAGGCCATCCACTCCTTGTAGCCGTTGGTCCAGCCGCCGCCGTGGAAGAAGACGAGGACGCGGCCGTCCGGCGCGGCCGCGGGATAGAGCAGCCAGCCCTGGTAGGGGTCGGGGCCGTAGGCGCCCTCGACACCCTCGGGCAGACCCTCGCCGCGCCGCATGACCTCGTCGTGGTAGCCCTGGGCGAAGGCGGAAAGCGGTTCCTGGGCCGGGTAGTCGGCGAGCCGCATCAGGATCGGTCCTCTGCGTCGTGGGCGAGCAGGCCGTCGAGCACCCGCTCCGGCGTCATCGGCAGATGCCGCTGGCGCGCGCCGGTCGCCTCGAAGACGGCGTTGGCGATGGCGGCCGCCACCGGGTTGATGCCGATCTCGCCCACACCCTTGGCGCCGAAGGGGCCGCCGGGCTCGGGCGCCTCGACGATGATCGAATGCAGGGCGGCCGGCACGTCGCGGGAGGTGGGGATCTTGTAGTCCATGAGCGAGGGGTTCGCGAGGCGGGGCCCGTCCCACACCATCTCCTCGACCAGGGCGAAGCCCATGCCCTGCACGAAGGCGCCTTCGAGCTGCACCTCGACCAGCAGCGGGTTGATGGCGCGGCCGGCGTCGACCGCGCTCCAGGCCTCGACCACCTTCACCTGTCCGCTCGCCTCGTCGACCTCGACGTCCACCACCATGGCGCCGAAGGAATAGACGCCGATGCGGGGAAACGGCAGGCCCAGGGCCACGCCACGTTTGGGATCGTGGGTCGCCTGCTCGAACACCAGGGTGTTGGTGCCGACGATCGGGCCGCCGACCGCCCAGTGGGCGCGAGCCGAGATCGCCGCGAAGGGCAGTTCCTTGTCCGCGCCGGCGACGCCGACGCGGCCACCGGGCCGCAGTTCCAGATCCTCCACGGCGCATTCCAGCATCTCGCTGGCCTGCTCCTTGATCTTGCGCTCGACCTCGCCCGCCGCCGCGACCACCGCGCGGCCGGTCGTGTAGGTGACGCGGCTGGCGGTGGTGCCCCAGTTGTAGGGAGAGCCGTCGGTGTCCGGGCTGGCGACGCTGACCCGGTCCAGCGGCACCTTCAGGGCTTCGGCGCACATCTGGCTGAGGATCGTGTCGGAGCCCTGACCGATGTCGGTCGCCCCGGTGTTCAGCACGATGGAGCCGTCCTCCAGCATGCGCACGATCGCGCCCGTGCCGAGCAGGCCGGAGATGTGGGCGGTGACCGCGAGGCCGCGCCCGCGCCGCTTGCCGGGGGCGGCGGCCGCCTTCGGCCCGTCCTTCCAGCCGCTCGCCGCCTCGACCGCGTCCAGGCACTCGGGCAGGCCGTTGGAGGCGATGGTCTGCCCCAGGAACCAGGGCTCGCCGGCACCCACCATGTTGCGGCGGCGCAACGCGATCGGGTCGATCTCGAGCCGGCGGGCGATCTCGTCGATCTGCTGCTCGCCGGCGAAGGTGACCTGGGGGTTGCCGAAGCCGCGGTAGGCGCCGAAGCGCAGCTTGTTGGTGTAGATCAGCCGGCCGTGGCTCTTGGCGTGCGGGAAGCGGTAGGGGCCGCGCGCCATCAGCAGGGCGTAGCCGAGCACGCCCGGGCTGTCGTCGGCGAAGGCGCCGCAGTCGACCAGGGCCTCGCACTCGCGCGCAACGAAGGTGCCGTCCTTCTTGACGCCGGTGCGCATGCGGATGCGGAAGGGATGGCGCGCTCGCACCATCTCGAAGTCTTCCTCCCGCGACAGGATCAGCTTCACCGGCCGGCCGGCCTTCATCGCCAGGGCCACGGTGATCGGCTGGATGTGCGGCTCCATCTTGTTGCCGAAGCCGCCGCCGACGTGGGGCGTCAGGCAGCGCAGCCGGGACATGGGCAGGGAGAGGGACTCGCAGACGTTGGCCTGCACCCGGAAGACCGACTGGTTGGCCGACCACAGCGTCACCCGGCCGGCGGCGTCCATCTCCGCCAGGGCGCCGCAGGGCTCGATGGCCAGGTGCGCCTGCGGCTGGGTGGTGAACTCGTCCTCCACGATCAGGTCGCACTCCGCCCAGGCGGAGTCGACGTCGCCTTCGGAGAAGATCGAGCGCGAGGCGATATTGCCCTCCGAGCCGGCGTCGAAGACCTTGAAGTAGCCGGCCAGGCCTTCGTGCAGGATGGGCGCGTCGGGCGCCAGGCCCTCCTCCGGCGACAGCACCGCCGGCAGCTCCTCGTAGTCGACCCTGATCAGCCGGCAGGCGGCCCGCGCCTGCTCCTCCGTCTCCGCCGCGACGGCCGCCACGGGCTCGCCGACGTAGAGGGTCTTGCCCTTGGCCAGGGCATGCTCGTCCTTGATGAAGGCGCCCATCCGGCCGTCGCCGACGTCGTCGCCGGTCAGCACGGCCACCACGCCCGGAGCCGCCAGGGCCGCCGAGACGTCGTAGCCGCGGATGCGCGCATGGGCGTGCGGGCTGGCCAGGATGGCGCCGTGCAGCATGCCCGGCCGGTAGAGGTCGGCGATGTAGAGCGCCCGCCCGTTCACCTTCTCCGGGTTCTCTCGTTTGGCGACGCCCTGCCCGACGCCGCCGGCGACCCGCTCCAGGATCTCGCTCATGGCGCCAGCTCCTCGGCCGCCAACAGCACGGCATCGACGATCTTCTTGTAACCGGTGCAGCGGCACAGGTTGCCGGACAGCGCAGCCCGCACCTCGGCCTCGTCGGGCCGGGGGCTGTCGGCCAGCAGGCGGCGGGCGGAAATCAGCATGCCGGAGGTGCAGAAGCCGCACTGCACGGCGCCGCCCTCGGCGAAGCGCCGCTGCAGGGTGCGCATCACGGCATCGTCGCCGTAGCCCTCGACCGTCCGCACCTCCCTGCCCTCGCAGGCGGCCGCCAGCGACAGGCAGGCGCGCTGCGGCCAGCCGTCGATCATCACGGTGCAGGAGCCGCAGACCCCCTGGTTGCAGCCGCGCTTCGTACCGGTGGCCTGCAGGCCGTCGCGCAGCCAGGTCAGCAGGGTGGCATCGGCCTCCACGGCGGCCCGCCGGCGCTGCCCGTTCACCGCGATCTCGAAGGTCTCGACGTGGTCGCTCATGCAGCCCGCCTCTCGCTCCGCAAGTCGTCGAGGGTCGCCCGGACCAGCCGCGGAATGACCCGCAGACGATAGTCCGCGCTCGCCCGCACGTCATCGATGGGGTCGGCCAGGGCGACCAGCGCCTCGCCCAGAGCGGCGAGCGCCCCCGGGTCGTCCAGCCGGCCGCGCAGGGCGGCTTCCGCGCCGACGTCGCGGAGCGGACCGGGGCCGCAGCCGCCGATCGCCACGGCGATCTCCTCGTCGCCCTGCCCGCCGGTCAGGGCCATGGCGCAGGAGGCGATGGCGTAGTCGCCCGACACGCGGGCGAGCTTGCGGTAGGTCGACCGCCCCGTCCGCGGCGGCGGCAGGAAGATGGCCGTCAGGATCTCGCCGGGCTCGAGCGCCGTCTCGTACCAGTCCTGCACGAAGGCCGCGGCCGGCACGCGCCGCCGCCCCTCGGTCCCGGCCAGTTCGAGTTCCACGTCGACACAGACCAGGGCGGCGGGATAGTCGGCGCCGGGGTCGGCGTTCGCCACGGAGCCGCCCATGGTGCCCATGTTGCGCACCACCGGATTGGCGATCATCGAGGCCGCCCGCCGCACCACCTCCAGGCTGTCGCGCAGCAGCCCGCAGGTCGCCGTCTCCCGGTGGCGGGTCATGGCGCCGATCCGCAGGCCGCCGTCCGGCAGTTGCTCGATTCCGCGCAGCTCGGCGATGCCGTCGAGCGCCACGTAGGCGCTGGCGTCGACCAGACCCGCGTTCCGCATGGCGACCAGGGTCGCCCCGCCGGCCAGCAGGCGCGCCTCCGGTCGTTCGGCGAGCAGCGCAAGCGCCTCGTCGACGCTGCCCGGACGGTGCAGCAGACGGCTCATGCGCCCGCCGACTCCGGTTCCACCCGCTTCTTGAAGTTCTCGACGAATTCCAGGCTCAAGGACTCCGCCTTCTTGCGCATGACTCCGAGGCCGAACTTACCGAGCCGGCCGGTGACGGACACCTCCGAACTGTAGCTGACGGACGTCTCGCCCGGGTTCGTTTCCGCCAGCCGCACCACGCTGTCGGCGCTGACGACGCTGGCGCGGGTGCCTTCCTCGCCGCGGGTGGCCGAATAGACCGCGTCGGGCGGCTCCTCCCGGGTGACTTCGGTCACCAGGTTGAAGCGCGCCTTGATGGGGCCGACCTTGACCTGAACCACGGCCCGGTACGAGGTGGCGCTGAGCTGCTCGATCTCCTCGCACCCGGGGATGCAGCCGGCCATGAGGGCCGGGTCGGTCAGCTTTTCCCAGACCAGGGACCGCGGCGCGCGGACGTCGAAGGTGCCTTCCAGGTTCATCGCTGCTGCTCCAGAGCGGAGCGCCGCATCAGCGGCGCTCGCGCGGCACGATCATCTTGGGGTCGACCAGCCGGCCCTCGTCGATCACCACCTTGCCGTCGAGTTCGACCGTGCACTCGCGCATCGGCACGTCGTAGTGGCCCCGGGTGTTGCGCTTGCCGCCGCCCTGGGAATTCGGGCCGGTGGAGAAGAGGAAGTTACCGGGGAAGCAGCGGGCCGCCGCGCGGCTGCGCTCCGGGCCGTCGCCGTGGAGGGCGATCGATTCCCAGCGGCCCTGCGGGTTCAGGCCCCAGCCGAGGTGGGAGATGGCGTAGGGGTCCTTGTCGCCCTCGAAGGCCTCGCCGTCCTTCAGCCACTCCCGCATCAGCCTGGCGTCCAGACCGCCCTCGATCGAGACGATGTGGCCGTCCTCGATCTCCAGGTGGATGGGGTCCACGACGTAGCGGCAGTAGGGCAGGATGACGATGTCGCCCGGCTGCACCACGACCTTGCCCCGGGCGCTGCCCTCGTTGGGGAAGGTGTGCAGATGCCCGACGCCCCACTGGTCGAAATGCCCGGGCTCGTCGGCATAGCCCCACTGGCTCATCACCGGGAATTCGCCGCGCTCGAAGCGCAGGTCGGTGCCGGCCTTGCTGGTCACCCGCACCGACTTCGTCCGCGAATAGATCTCGTGGGCGTGCAGCACCGCCTCCTTCAGGCCCGGCGGCGACTGCAGCTGCTCCAGGTCGTCCGGCGCGTCGATGATCATCTGGACGCGCACCTTGTTCTGCATGACCTGGCGCAGCCAGGCCGCGAAGAGCGGCACGTGGAAGATCAGGATCATGTCGCAGGCCATCAGGGCCTCAAGGGTGCCCTTGCATTTGCCGATCGTGGGCACCCCGACCTTGGTCCAGCCGGGGATCATGTTGACGCGCATCTCGTAGATGTCGGCGCCCAGCTCGTCGGCGGCGGCGAAGGCGGCGTGGATGTACTCGATCCGCGTGCCGAGGTCGGAGACGATGGCGATGGTCTCGCCGGGCTTCACCTTGCACAGCTGGAACTGCTTCTTGAACAGCCCCGTCAGCTTGCCCGGGTTGATCTCCGCCGGGCGTTTTGCCGCGTCCATCGGACCTCCTTCGTGCGATCCAGCCGTCCCTGATGCTTTAAGATTAAAATTTCTCGGCTGCCCGACTGTCAATAGCGAATGGCGTTCTTTTTTGCCCGCCCACGGCAGGAGCCGCCTCTCCCCTACCGCGGCGGCACCACCGCCGTCGCCTCGATCTCGACCCGCGCCCGGTCCTCCACCAGGGCGCCGACCTGGACGAGGCTCATCGCCGGGAAGTGCCGGCCGAGCACCCGGCGATAGGCCTGCCCCACCTCCTTCAGCCGGTCGAGGTACTCCCGCTTGTCCAGCACGAACCAGGTGAGCCGCACGAGGTCCTCCGGCCGGCCGCCGGCCTCGGCCAGCACCTCGACGATGTTGCGCAGGGCCTGCTCGACCTGCCCGACGAAGTCGTCGGTCTCGAAGACCTGCTGGCCGGTCCAGCCGATCTGACCGCCGAGGAAGACCTGCCGGCCTTCCGCGGCGATGCCGTTGGCGTAGCCGAGCGCCGGCTTCCACGAAGCCGGGTGGAGGATCTCATGCATCAGGGGCTCCCGGTGTCTGTCAGAGTGTCTGAGGGCTGGCGGGGCTGGGCCGCCCGGCAGCCTCCTGCGCCGCCTGCTCGCGCAGGCGGAAGCGCTGGATCTTGCCGGTCGGCGTCTTCGGCAGGGCGTCGACGAAGCGCAGCGAGCGCGGATACTTGTAGGGCGCGATGGTCGCCTTGACGTGGTCCTGCAGCTCGCGCGCCTTGGCGTCGCTCGCCGCCACGCCCGGCCGCAGGACGACGTGGGCCTGGACGACCTGCCCGCGGTCCTGGTCCGGCGCGCCCACCACGGCACACTCGTCGACGTCAGGGTGGCTCAGCAGGGCGTCCTCCACCTCCGGCCCGGAAATGTTGTAGCCGGCCGAGAGGATGATGTCGTCGGTTCGGGCGGCGAAGCGGAAGCGGCCGTCCTCCTCCATCACGAAGGCGTCGCCGGTCAGGTTCCAGCCGTCGCGGACGTAGTCCCGCTGGCGCTCGTCGGCGAGGTAGCGGCAGCCGGTGGGGCCGCGCACGGCCAGCCGCCCCACCTGCCCAGGCGGCAGCGGGTTCATGTCCTCGTCGACGATCCGCGCCTCGTAGCCGGTGACCGGCCGGCCGGTTGAGCCCGGCTGCTCCTCGCCGAAGCGGTTGGAGACGAAGATGTGCAGCATCTCGGTCGAGCCGATCCCGTCGAGGATCGGCACGCCGGTGCGCTCCCGCCAGGCGCGGAACACCGCCGCCGGCAGGGTCTCGCCGGCGGAAACGGCGGCGCGCAGGGAGGCGAAGAGGTCACCGCCGACGGCGTCGGCCGCATCCAGCATGGCGCGGTAGGCGGTGGGCGCGGTGAAGACCAGCGTCGCCCCGTGCCGGGCGATGGCCTCCAGCAGCTGCTTCGGCCGGCCGTCCTCGAGCAGCAGCGCGGTGGCGCCGAAGCGCAGCGGGAAGACGGCGAGGCCGCCCAGGCCGAAGGTGAAGGCGAGCGGCGGCGAGCCGGTGAAGACGTCGTCGGGCTGCGGGTCCAGCACCTCCCGGGCGTAGCCGTCGGCGATCGCCAGGATGTCCCGGTGGAAGTGCATCGTGGCCTTGGGCGTGCCCGTGGTGCCGGAGGTGAAGCCCAGCAGGGCGACGTCGTCGCGGCCGGTCTCGACGGCGGCGAATCCCTCCGGCGTCTCCGCCAGGCGCTGCTCCAGCTCGTCGCCGCCGGCGCCCGAGCCGTCGAAGTGCACGACCGTCTTCAGGAAGGCGCTGCCGCCCGCGCAGGTCTGCAGGTCGGCCGCCAGCCGCCGGTCGCAGAGGGCGAAGGCGATCTGGGCCTTGTCCACCAGCTTGGTCAGCTCGCCGGCCCGCAGCATGGCCATGGAGTTGACCACCACCAGGCCGGCCTTCATGGCGCCCAGCCAGCAGGCGACCATGCGCGGGTTGTTGGCGGAGCGGATCAGGATGCGGTTGCCCGGCACCGCCCCCAGCCCCTCGGCCAGGAAGCGGGCGATGCGGTCGGTCAGCGAGGCGAGTTCGCGGTAGGTGATGGATTCGGTGTTGCTCTTCAGGGCCACGCGATCGCCGAAGCCGCGCTCCACCTGCCGGTCGACCAGCTCGACGCCCGCGTTGAGCCGCTCGGGGTAGCTGAACTCCGGCCTGTCGAGCGACAGGACCGGCCAGAGGTCCGGGGGCGGGAGGTTGTCCCGCGTGAAGCTGTCGAGATGTGCCGTCGGTCCCAGCATTCTACGTTCCCTGTCTGCCGGCGGCCTGTCCCAGCGCCTGCCGGGCGATGATCACCTTCTGCACTTCGGAGGCGCCTTCGTAGATCCGCAGCGCCCTTATCTCCCTGTAGAGCTTTTCGACCGTGTGGCCGGAGCGCACGCCGTCGCCGCCGTGCAGCTGCACGGCCTTGTCGATTACCCGCTGGGCCGCCTCGGTGGCGTAGAGCTTGGCCATGGAGGCCTCGCGGCTCACCCGCTCCTGGCCGCTGTCCTTCGCCCAGGCCGCCCGGTAGACCAGCAGGGCCGCGGCATCGACGTCGAGGGCCATCTCCGCCAGCAACGCCTGGACGATCTGCAGCTCGGCGAGCGGCGCCCCGAAGAGCTCGCGCCCCGCCGCCCGCTGCAGCCCGGCATCGAGGGCCCGGCGGGCGAAGCCCAGGGCGGCCGCGCCGACGGTCGAGCGGAACACGTCGAGGGTGGCCATGGCGATGCCGAAGCCGCGGCCGGGCGCACCCACCAGGGCCGAGGCCGGCACCCGGCAGTCGCGGAAGGCCAGCCGCGCCAGGGGGTGCGGCGCGATCACCTCGATCCGCTCGGCGATCTCCAGCCCCGGCGTGCCCGCCGGGACGATGAAGGCGGAGAGGCCCTTGGCACCCGGCCCTTCCCCGGTGCGGGCGAAGACAACGTGGAGGTCGGCGATGCCGCCGTTGGAGATCCAGGTCTTCTCGCCGTTCAGCACCCAGCCGTCGCCGTCGCGCACGGCCGTGGTCTCGATGTTGGCGACGTCGGAGCCCGAGCGCGGCTCGGACAGGGCGAAGGCGGCGATGGCCGCGCCCGAGCGGGTCTTCGCCAGCCACTCCCGGCGCTGCGCCTCGGTGCCGAAGAGTGAGATCGGGCCGGCGCCCAGCCCCTGCATGGCGAAGGCGAAGTCGGCGAGGCCCGCGTGCCGGCCGAGGGTCTCGCGGATCAGGCAGAGGGTGCGCACGTCGGGCGGCCCCGGCGGCCCCTCCGGATCGGGCGCGGAATGCCGCAGCCAGCCGGCCTCGCCCAGCCGCTTCACCAGCAGGCGGCAGGTGGCGTCGCAGTCGTCGTGGGGCAGGTCGGCGAGGTTGCCGGCCGCCCAGCGCTCCAGCGCCTCGGCCAGGTCGCGGTGGCGCTGCTCGAAGAAGGGCCAGGACAGGAAGCTGCGGTCGGCCATGATCGGACTCCTCAGTCGCCCGCGAAGGCCGGCTTCGCCTTGGCCACGAAGGCGTCGTAGGCCCGCTGGAAGTCCCGCGTCTGCATGCAGATGGCCTGGGCCTGGGCCTCGGCCTCCACCGCCTGCTCGATCGACATGGACCATTCCTGGTTCAGCATGGTCTTGGTCATCATGTGGCCGAAGTTCGGGCCGGCGGCGAGCTGCTGCGCGAGCGCGATCGCTTCGCCCTCCACCGCGGCCGGCTCGGCGAGGCGGTTGAAGAAGCCCCAGCGCTCGCCCTCCTCGGCGCTCATGCTGCGCCCGGTGAAGAGCAGCTCGGCGGCACGCCCCTGGCCGATCACCCGGGGCAGCAGGGCGCAGGCGCCCATGTCGCAGCCCGCAAGCCCGACGCGGGTGAAGAGGAAGGCCGTCTTGGCGCCCGGCGTGCCCAGCCGCAGGTCGGAGGCGAGCGCGATCATCGCGCCCGCGCCGACGCAGACGCCGTCGATCGCGGCGATCACCGGCTGCGGACAGCCGCGGATGGCCTTCACCAGGTCGCCGGTCATGCGGGTGAACTCCAGCAGCCCCTTCATGTCGCGCTGGAGCAGCGGGCCGATGATCTCGTGCACGTCCCCGCCGGAGCAGAAGTTGCCGCCGTTGGAGGTGAAGACCACCGCCTTCACGTCGTCGGCGTAGACCAGCTCGCGGAAGGTGTCGCGCAGCTCGGCATAGGAGTCGAAGGATAGCGGGTTCTTGCGCTCCGGCCGGTCCAGGCAGACCACCGCCACCTCGCCTTCCATGCGCCAGCGGAAGTGGCGGGGCTGCAGGTCCTTCATCGCGCTCATCTCTCGTCCTTCCCTGTCTTCTGCCGGGTCTTCTGCCGGGCGCGCAGGCGGTCCAGCAGCACGATCAGATCGTCCACCGCCTGCCCGTCGAGGGGCGACAGCAGCTCGTCCACCCAGCCCTCGTGCACCACCGCCATCTCGGCGAAGGCGCTGCGCCCGCGCGGCGTCAGCCGCACGAAGGAGGTGCGCCGGTCGCCGTCCTTCTGGGCGCGCACCACCAGCCCGTCGCTCACCAGCCGGTCGACGATGCCGGTGACGTTGCCGTTGGAGACGCGCAGGAAGCGGGACAGCTCGGTCATGGTCATGCCGGCCTCGTTGCGATCCAGCGCCGCCAGCACGTCGAAGCGCGGCAGGGTCGCGTCGAACTGCCGGCGCAGGCGCTCGCGCAGCTCCCCCTCTACGGCCCGCGAGGCACCGAGCAGGCGCAGCCAGAGGCGCAGCCGCTGCTTGCTGAGGGCGGCGGGCCGCGGCTCGCGCCGCTCGCCGAGGCTCACAGCTCGCCTCCGGCGACCACGATCGCCTGACCCGTCACCGCCTCGGATCCCGGCCGGGTCAGCCAGAGCACGGCATTGGCGACCTCCTCGGGCTGGACGAAGCGGCCCTGCGGGTTGCCGGCCATCAGGGCCTTGCGCGCCTCGGCCTCGCTGCGGCCGCTGGTCTCCATGATCCGGGCGATCGACTGCTCGAGCATCGGCGTCTCGGTGAAGCCGGGGCAGACGGCGTTGACCGTCACCGGCCGGCGGGCGACCTCCAGGGCGAGTGCCCGGGTCAGCCCGACCACGCCGTGCTTCGCCGCGACGTAGGCCGAGACGTAGGAATAGCCCTTGAGGCCCGCGGTGCTGGCGACGAAGACCACCCGCCCCCAGCCCGGCATGCCGGCCAGCCCTTCGCGCGCGCAGAGGAAGCTGCCGGTCAGGTTGACCGCCAGCGTCCGCTCCCAGAGGTCCAGGCTGGTCTTGCCGACCGGCGCGCTCTCGGCCGCGCCGGCGTTGGCGACCACGATGTCGACCGGCCCCTGCGCCTCGCGCGCCGCGGCGAAGAGCGCCTGCACCTCGTCCTCGCGGGTGACGTCGGCGCGCAGCGCCTGGGCCTTCGGCAGCCTGCCCGCCAGATGGACCAGCGGGTCGAGCCGCCGGCCCGCCAGGGTCACGGCCGCGCCCTCGGCCGCCAGCGCCCGGGCGATGGCGGCGCCGACACCGCCGCCGCTGCCGGTCACCAGGGCGTGGCGGCCGTCCAGCGCGCCCATCAGACGCGCGCCGCCTCGGCCTGGGCCGCCGCCTGGGCCGCCAGGCGCTGCGCCTGGTCGCGGCCCGAGAGGTACTGGCGGGGCCAGGGCATGTCCTTGTAGCCCAGCTCGACCGCCGCATGCAGGGTCCAGTAAGGGTCGACCAGATGCGGCCGGGCGAGGCAACAGAGGTCGGCGCGGCCGGCCATGAGGATCGAGTTGACGTGGTCGGGCAGGTAGATGTTGCCGACCGCCATGGTGGCGATCTTGGCCTCGTTGCGGATGCGGTCGGAGAAGGGCGTCTGGAACATGCGCCCGTAGACCGGCCGGGCGCGCAGCGAGGTCTGCCCCGCCGAGACGTCGACGATGTCGACCCCGGCGCCGGCCAGCACCCGGGCGATGTCCACCGCCTCCTCCGGCGTCACGCCCTCCTCGCCCACCCAGTCGTTGGCCGAGATGCGCACCGAGATCGGCTTGTCGGCCGGCCAGACGGCGCGCACCGCCTCGAAGATCTCCAGCGGGTAGCGCAGGCGGTTCTCCAGCGGGCCGCCGTAGGCGTCGGTGCGCCGGTTGGTGAGCGGCGTGATGAAGGCCGACAGCAGGTAGCCGTGGGCGCAATGCAGCTCCAGCAGGTCGAAACCGCAGCGGGCGGCCATCTCGGCCGAGGCGACGAACTGGTCGCGCACCGCGTCCATGTCGGCGCGAGTCATCTCGCGGGGAAGCTGGTTCGCCTCCGACCATGGCACCGGCGAGGGTCCCCAGAGGTCCCAGTTCTCCGACAGCAGCGGCGCGTCCATCTCCTCCCAGCCCACCTGGGTGGAGCCCTTCGGCCCGGCGTGGCCGATCTGCATGGCGATCCGCGCCGGCGTCTCGGCGTGGACGAAGTCGACGATGCGCTTCCACGCCGCCTCGTGCTCCGGGGCGTAGAGGCCCGGGCAGCCGGGGGTGATCCGCCCCTCCGGCGAGACGCAGGTCATCTCGGTGTAGACCAGCCCCGCCCCGCCGACGGCCCGGCTGGTGTAGTGGACGAAGTGCCAGTCGGTCGGCGTGCCGTCGACCGCGCAGTACTGCGCCATGGGGGAGACCACCACCCGGTTCTCCAGGCGCAGGCCGCGCAGCTCGAAGGGGGTGAACATGGGCGGCCGGTTCCGGTTCGGCCGCCGGCCCGTCGCCTGCTCCTCGAACCACTTCTCGGCGTCGGCCAGCCAGGCGGCGTCGCGCAGGCGCAGGTTCTCGTGGCTGATCCGCTGGGAGCGGGTGAGCAGCGAGTAGGTGAACTGCACCGGCTCCAGGTCCAGGTAGCGTTCGATCTGCTCGAACCATTCGATCGAGTTCTGCGCCGCGTTCTGCAGCCGCAGCACCTCCAGGCGCCGCTCGTCCTCGTAGCGGGCGAAGGCCGCCGGCAGGTCCTTCTCGCTGTGGATGTAGTCGGCCAGGGCCTCGGCGCTCTCCAGGGCCAGCTTGGTGCCCGAGCCGATGGAGAAATGGGCGGTCGCCGCGGCGTCGCCCAGCAGCACGATGTTGCCGTGCGACCAGCGCTCGCAGAGGATGCGGTTGAAGTTGAGCCAGGCCGAGCCGCGCAGGTGCCGGGCGTTGGACATCAGCGCGTGGCCGCCCAGGTACTTGGCGAAGACCCGCTCGCAGGTGGCGATGGTCTCGTCGGTCGACATGCCGTCGAAGCCGAAATTGCGCCAGGTCTCCTCCGAGCACTCGACGATGAAGGTCGCGGTGTCGGCATCGAACTGGTAGGCGTGCACCCAGATCCAGCCGTGCTCCGTCTTCTCGAAGATGAAGGTGAAGGCGTCGTCGAACTTCTGGTGGGTGCCCAGCCAGATGAACTTGCAGGCGCCGCGCTTGACCTGCGGCTTGAAGACGTCGGCGAAGCGGGTGCGGATCTTCGAGTTGATGCCGTCGGCGGCGACGATCAGGTCGTAGTCGGCATAGGCCTCCGGCCCCTCGACCTCGGTCTCGAAGCGCAGCTCGACGCCGAGCTGCTGGCAGCGCTCCTGCAGGATGTTGAGCAGCCGCTTGCGGCCGATGCCGCAGAAGCCGTGGCCGCCGGAGACGATCTTCTCGCCCCCGTAGTAGGTCGCGATGTCGTCCCAGTAGGCGAAGGACTCGCGGATCAGCGCGGCGCTGACGGGGTCGTTGCGCTCGCAGTTCTCCAGGGTCTCGTCGGACAGCACCACGCCCCACCCGAAGGTGTCGAAGGGCCGGTTGCGCTCGACCACGACGATCTCGTTGGCGGGGTTCCGCAGCTTGGCGCTGATGGCGAAGTAGAGGCCCGCGGGGCCTCCGCCGAGGCAGGCGATGCGCATGGGCGACGTCCCTTCTGTCGATGCCTTCGATGATGCGCCGGCCGGCAATTATTTCAAGCCTGAAACTTCAACCATGAAGGAATTGGCCGGCCCCTGCTCTATTCCGCCGCAGCCGGCCGCTGTAGACTGGCCGGACAACAGCAAGACCGAGAGGAAACCCATGCTCTTCCCCACCACCCTCGTGGGCAGCTACCCCCAGCCGGAGTGGCTGATCGACCGTGCGCGGCTGGCCGGCCGCTTCCCGCCGCGGGTGCGGGCGCGCGAGCTGTGGCGCATCCCGGAGGAGCGCCTGGAGGAAGCGCAGAACGACGCGACCCTGGTGGCCATCAAGGCCCAGGAGGAGGCGGGGCTGGACATCATCACCGACGGCGAGATCCGCCGGGAGTCCTACTCCAACCGCTTCGCCACGGCGCTCGACGGGGTCGACCTGGACAACCCCGGCACGGCGCTCGACCGCTCGGGCCACCCCAACCCGGTGCCGCGGGTGGTCGGCCCGATCCGCCGCCGCCACGCGGTGGAGGTGGAGGACCTGAAGTTCCTGAAGCGGCACACCGACCGCCTGGTGAAGATGACCGTGCCCGGCCCCTTCACCATGAGCTGCCAGGCGCAGATCGAGTACTACCCCTCCCAGGCCGAGGCGGCGATGGACTACGCCGTGGCGGTGAACGAGGAGATCCGCGACCTCTTCGCCGCCGGGGCCGACATCGTGCAGATCGACGAGCCCTACATGCAGGCCCGGCCGAAGCAGGCGGAGGAATACGGGCTGGCCGCGCTCAACCGGGCGCTCGACGGGGTCACCGGCACCACGGCGGTGCACATCTGCTTCGGCTACGCCGCCATCATCCACGAGCGGCCGAGCGGCTACTCCTTCCTGCCCCAGCTGCAGGGCTGCTCCTGCAAGCAGGTCTCCCTGGAGACGGCGCAGTCCAAGCTCGACTGCTCGGTCCTGACCGAGCTGAAGGGCAAGAAGATCCTGCTGGGCGTGCTCGACCTCTCCGACCCCGAGGTGGAGACGCCGGAGACCGTGGCCGAGCGCATCCGCCGCGCCCTGCCCTACGTCGACGCCGCCGACATCGTGGTGGCGCCGGACTGCGGCCTGAAGTACCTGCCGCGCGCCGTGGCCGACGGCAAGATGAAGGCCATGGTCGAGGGCGCGCGGATCGTGCGCGAGAGCCTGAGCTAGGCGGGTGAGCCGAGCGGGGGCGGGACGGCCGGGGGCACGACGCCCCGGGCCGTCCCGCGATCCGCCCGGCCCCCGATCCGCTTGACCGGCGGCGGCGGCGGTGGGACAAGACCGCCCTTCTGGCCCGGTGGCAGAGTGGTCATGCAGAGGACTGCAAATCCTTGCACGTCGGTTCGATTCCGGCCCGGGCCTCCAGATCCCCTTCCCTGACAACCCGCCCCTGACGACCTGCGCCTTGCGAAAGCGCACGCACCCGTCGTCACGCGCATGACCGCCTCGCGCGCCGCTCCCTTGCCGAACACCCCGCCAGCGGCCAGATGAGCGGCTGTTGCAGCACTCCAGCGGGATTCGACCATGCCGATGTTCAGCCGCCCCCTCCCCCTCCTGGCCGCGGCCGGCGCCGTGGCCCTGCTCGCCGCCTGTGCCGGGGGCGAGCCGGTGAAGCAGGAGCCGGCCGACCCGGCCATGCTCGCGCGGCTCGACAAGCTGGCCAACCACGGCTGCAACGACAAGCTGGCGGGCATCCTGCAGGCGCGCGGCGTGCAGCCCGATCAGGTGCAGCAGGTGGGCTACGTCAGCGACTTCCGGGCCGGCAACTCCGCCCGCCTGATCGGCTACTACACCTACATCACCATCGCCGGGCAGCCGGGCAAGACGGTGGTGCAGTTCACCCCCTACTGCCTGCCCCAGCAGGTCTTCGTCCAGAGCTGAAGCCCGAGGCCGGGCGCCCGCGGCGCCGCCGCCGGTGCGCCTTCGCAATCGCCCGGCGGAGGGCGCCAGATCGGGTTTGCGCGAGGGGGAGGCCTATGCTATCAGCCCCCTCCGCCGGCAGAGACCGGCGACAGTGGCCTTTTTCCGGGGTAGCTCAGCGGTAGAGCAATCGGCTGTTAACCGATCGGTCCTCGGTTCGAATCCGAGCCCCGGAGCCACGCTTCCTGAATCTGGTTTTCGCGCGTGCCTATTGTCAGTCCTGTGTAAGACTGCGCGGCAATGGTCGCGTCCTGCGCACTTTGTTTCGACATCAACGGGATCGATCACCGTCGCACTAAGGTGCACGCGCCAGAACCCACCGCTGGGACCTTGGATCGTCCGTATATTTCGGCTGTATTCTGGATAGAGATCAGAGGCCGGAATGAGCAAGTCTTCCCAGCATCGCGCGATCGCCAACTACCGGAACCGACTGGCCGAGAAGGGGCTGGTCCGCTTCGAAGTCACGGGCCGGGAGTCCGACCGGGAGGTCGTCCGCGCCGTGGCGCGCCGCCTTGCCGAAGGCGGTGCAGACGCCGACCGCCTGCGGGCCGCCGTGACGGAGAGCCTTGGCGGCAAGCCGCCCAGGAGAGGCGGCATCGTCGCGGCGCTGCTCGCCTCACCCCTGATCGACGCCGACCTCGACCTGCTCCGTCCCCGCGAGGAGGGGCGGCCGGTCGATCTCTGATGCGCTATCTGCTCGATACCAACATCCTCAGCAACTTCACGAAGCCGGCGCCGTCAGAGTCCCTGATCGTCTGGATGGCCGAGCAGTCCGACGACGACCTCTTCATCGCGTCGCTGACGCTGGCGGAACTTCGCAGAGGCATCCTCGATATGCCCGCCGGCAGGCGGCGGACCGACCTCGATGCCTGGTTCCACGGCCCGCAGGGTCCGCAGGCGCTGTTTGCGGGCCGCATCCTCCCGTTCGATGAAGAGGCCGCCCTCGCCTGGGCGGGACTGATGGCCGAGGGCCGGTCGGCCGGCCGCCCGCGCAGCGGCCTCGACATGATCATCGCCGCCGTCGCGGCCGCCCACGGCTGCATCGTCGTCACCGACAACGAGCGCGACTTCGCCGGCATCGAGATCCTCAACCCGATCCGTGTCGCAGACTGACTCTTGGCGCGTCCCGCCTCCCCGGCCCTTTCACTCCTTCCCTACTCCTCGTACCGGCCGCTGGGGTCGTTGCAGATCTTCGAGGCAAGCATGAAACTGCAACCTCCGAGGACGGAAGAGCCAATGATTGAAAACCAGACGACATTGAACCGGCGGTTTCTATGGATGTACAAATTAAATCACCATATCCCAAGTATTGATTCTAGTAATTGTAGTCTATTGCCCAATAGAGAGATCAAAAACCCAAAAATGCGAACTCATCAAGATAATGTCCGTACAAGTATTTATTGCGTCGACGACTTTCTACTGCGGATATTATTTCGGGAGGTGTTGGTAAATGGCGCCAGCTTCGCCCAGGTCCACCACCCCCTATGCCAGTGGACAATGCATGCTTAAAAAAGTTTGCTAAGGGAACAAGTGTTTGATCATTTCTCGATAGCTTATGATACATTCTTGAAATAAAGCTTCCGAGTGGCGAGAAATTAGAATGATGACCAGAACCTGAAACCCACGTTTTTTCGCTCATGCAATGATAGCCGGTTAGTGGATACGGGAAATAGCCTGTTCTAATCATGTTTTTATTAGATTCTTCAGGTATTCTATACTCTGTGACCGCGCAACGTTCACTTACCCACGACCCAACGGTCTGAACGCATACGAGATCGATCATATCTCTGGGGTGCTGTACGATTTGGATGTCGAGCTTTCGAATTTCCTCCGAAATTGTAGCCGCGGCATCTCTTGCCTGCGGGCATTCAAAAGCGTGAGCTAAAACTCCGAACTCAAATATACGGTGATATTCCTCATAGGAAAAATTCATCCGAGCGGCGCGCGCAGCATAGCGCCGTTCGTTGTATTCTGTTTCAGTGACTTCTCCTAAAATGACAGAATTTTCAAATATTTTGCGCAGGTGAGATAATTTTAAAGTTAATTTACACTCGAATGCCGCAGCGACGCCAGATGCAAGATACATCTTTTTATCTAGAAGAAATGGCGGATAAGTTGGCCATAACACCAATAAATCAATCTGTTTTGACGCCCCTCCCTTTGACCCAACTATCCTACCTTTTGTAACTACATGATAGTGGCCCGGAAGCCACTTTCTTAAGACTCCTGCCCAAGTTTCTTCAGCTTGATCACCTGCCGTTCCAGGATCTTCTCGCACTCTTTTCCGGATGGTTTCATAGTCTTTCTGTAGAGTTAATTGGACCTCTTCTACATATTCCGCCAGATCGTGCTTCGGATGAACGGCCTCAATCATCTGCTTCTTACTCACTCTGCGATTGACGCCACGTGGTCTACCGCCCGATGATTGGGTTGATAGTCGTCGCCGCCACCCGCGGCTGCATCGTCGTCACCGACAACGAGCGCGACTTCGCCGGCATCGAGATAATCAACCCGATCCGTGTCACAGGCTGAGGCCGGCCTCGCCCGTCCCGCCCGCCGCACCGCCCGCCCCTACTCCTCGTACCGCCCGCTGGGGTCGCGGTCGTGGTCGTAGTGGTGGGCGAGCGGGAATGGCGGCAGCCAGGCTTCGCGGCGGACGGTCCAGCTCTCGTAGGTCGGGGTCAGCTGGTCGGGGGCGTCCAGGGAGCCGAGGTTCAGTTCCACCTCGTCGGCGCTGCGCCCGAAGACGGTCGAGCCGCAGTCGGGGCAGAAGAAGCGCCCGCGGTAGTCCTTCGCCGTGCCCTCGATCGCCACCGCCTCGGCGGGGAAGATGGCCGAGGCGTGGAACAGCGCCCCGTGGTGCTTGCGGCAGTCGAGGCAGTGGCAGAGGCCGACCCGGTAGGGGCGTCCCGACGCCACGAACCTCAGCTGGCCGCAGAGGCAGCCGCCGGCGTATCGCTCCATGCCCTCACTCCCCTGAAAATCGCCCGGACGGTGCAGTCTGCCCGGGCGCAGGGGTTCAGGCTATCTCCAGGACGACCTTGCCCGCCGCCTGCCGCGATTCCACCAGCCGGTGGGCGTCGGCGGCCCGGTCCAGGCCGAAGCGCTCCGGGTGGAGTGCCACCGTCAGCCGGCCGTCGAGGTGCAGGGCGGTGAGCCGCGCCAGCCCCGCCGCGATCGCCTCGCTGTCGGTGTAGTAGTGGGCGAAATGCGGCCGGGTCACGAAGATCGAGCCGTTCTCCGCCAGATCCTCCATCGGCCGCACGCAGTCGGGTATGCCCGAGGCCGCGCCGAAGAGCACGCAGAGGCCGCGCCGCCGCAGCGCCTTCATGGAGTCGCGGTAGGTGTCGGCGCCCACGGAATCGTAGGCGACGTGGGCGCCCTCCCCGCCGGTCAGGTCGCGCACCGCCTCGACGAAGCTGCGCTCCCGGTAGCGGCAGACGTGCTCGACGCCCAGCTCGCGCAGCCGCCGCTCCTTCTCGGCGCTGCCGGCCGTGGCGATCACCCGGCCGCCGCGGACCAGGATCAGCTGGGTCAGGAACTGGCCGACCGAGCCGGCGGCGGCGTGCACGAGGCACCAGTCCCCGGGCTCGACCGGCCGCAGGACGTGGCTGAGGTAGTAGGCGGTGAGGCCGTTGGTCAGCAGGCCGCAGAGGGTGCGCGGGTCGAGCCGCGGGTCGGGCCGCACCGCCTTCCAGGCGTCGATGGCGACCCGCTGGGAATAGCCGCCCTTGCCGAGCACGTAGGCGACGCTGTCGCCCTCCTTCCAGCCGTCGACCCCGGGGCCGACGGCGGCCACCACGCCGACGCCGTCGACGCCCGGCGTGAAGGGCAGCCGGGTGGCGTAGGTGTGGGGCGGCCGGTAGTAGCCCTTGCGCATGTAGATGTCGGTGAAGCTGACGCCGGCATAGCGCGGCGCGACGATCAGCTGCCCCGGCCCCGGCGAGGGCGCCTCCACCTCGACGACCTGCAGCACCTCGGGCTCGCCGAAGTCCTCGATGGCGACCTGCCGGATCTTCATGCCGGCAGCCTGTCGTGCCGGTAGGCCTCGCCGATCTGGGTGCGGTGCATCACCCGGCGGGCGCTCTGGTCGAAGGAGAAGCGCCGGTGCAGGGTCGCCATGTTGTCCCACATGACCAGGTCGCCGACGCGCCACTGCTGGGTCCAGACGAAGGCGGGCTGGGTGGCGTGCGCCCAGAGCGCGTCGAGCAGCGCGTCGCTCTCCGCCACGTCCAGGCCGACGACGTAGGCGTTCTTGCGCCGCCCCAGGAAGAGATGCGGCCGGCCGGTGCCGGGGTGCGTCTTCACCAGAGGGTGGCGCGCGCCCACCGCCTGATCGGGCGACTTCACCTCGGCATAGCCGTGTCGCTGGGTCCCGGCGCTGGTCAGGCTGGCGTCGTGGATGCAGACCTTGTCCGCGACGGCCGCCTTCAGCCCCTCGGGCAGGGTCTCGTAGGCCCGGTAGAGGTTGGCGAACTGGGTGTCGCCGCCAGCCGCCGGCACTTCCAGCGCATAGAGGATGCTGCCGCTGGGCGGCACGGGATTGTAGGTCATGTCGGCGTGCCAGAAGGCCTCGGCGTTGCCCAGCACGCCGATCGGCATGCCGTCCTCGATCACGTTCGACACGGTGATGACGTAGTCAGCCTCGGGGCTGCCCTGCCGGGTGTCGGCGGCGGGGGGCGCCCGGTCCAGCACCCCGAGGCCGGCGCTGAAGTCCACCAGCTGCCGGTCGGTCAGGGTCTGGCCGCGGATGCGCAGGACGAGGTGCCGGTCCCAGGCGCGGCGGATGGCGGCGAGCTGGTCGCCGCTCGCGCCCTGCGAAAGGTCGATCCCCTCGATGTCGGCGCCGAAGCCGCCCTCGTGCGGGGAGACGGCGAGTGCTGGTTGGGCCATGGCTATTCCTTTTCTGCCTGCCTCGGGCCGGTCGCCTTGGACACCGAGGCCAGCTTCCACGCGATGAGCGGCGTCGCCGCCGCGAAGACCAGCGCCACGGGATGCGACAGCAGCGCCGCATAGTCGCCGGAGATGAGGATGATCGACTGGCGCAGCGTCAGCTCCACCATCGGCCCGAGGATGAAGCCGATGAGCAGGGCGACCAGCGAAAAGCCCGCCTTCTGCATCAGGTAGCCGGCGACGCCGAACAGCATCATCACAGCCACCGCGAAGAGGCTGCTGCCGTCGACGTAGGCGCCGATGACGCAGAGCACGACGATGGTCGGGCAGAGCACGGTCTGCGGGATGCGCGTGACCTGCGAGAAGACCACCAGGCCCAGGCGGCCGATCAGCAGCAGCGAGACGCTGCCGATGATCAGGATGGCGTAGATGCCGTAGACGATCTCGATGTTCTGCTGGAACAGCAGCGGACCCGGCGCGAAGCCCTGGATGGTGAAGGCCCCCATCAGAATGGCGGCCGCCACCGACCCCGGAATGCCCAGGGCCAGCAGCGGGATCAGGGCGCTGGCCGAGACCGCGCTGTCGGCCGCCTCGGCGGCCACCACGCCCTCGACCTGGCCGGTGCCGAACTTGTGGCCGTCGGGCGAGGCCTTCTTGGCCAGGACATAGCCCATGAAGGAGGCGATCGTCGCCCCCAGCCCCGGCAGCACGCCGATCACGAAGCCCACCAGGCTCGAACGGGCCAGGGTGCGGCGCGACTGCAGGAACTCGCCGAGACCGAGGCTGCGGTCCTCGCCGAGCAGCGGCCGGCCGAAGGAGGCCGGCCGCCGCCGGTCGAGCAGGTAGGCCTCGATCTGGGTCATCATCTCGGCCAGCGCCAGCATGCCGATGCCGAGGGCGAGCAGCGGCACCCCGTCCCACAGCTCGATGAAGCCGAAGGTGAGCCGCGGCGTCGCCGTCTCGATGTCGATGCCGATGGTGCCGACGAGCAGGCCGATGGCCGCGGAGAGGATGCCCTTCACCAGGGACTCGCCGGTCAGGGCGCCGATGAAGGCGAGCGAGAAGAACATCAGCGAACAGAGCTCGATCGGCCCCAGCTTGAGCGCCACCAGCGCCAGCGGCTGGGCGAGCGCGATGAGGCCGACGGAGGACACCAGGTCGCCGCAGACACCGGCGTAGAGCGCCGCCTTCAGCGCCTTCTGCCCCTGGCCCTTCCTGGCCATCGGGTGGCCGTCGAAGCAGGTCGCAGCCGACGAGGGCTCACCCGGGATGTTGAGCAGGATGGCGCTGATCGCGCCGCCGGTCGCACCACCTTTGGTGATGCCGATCAAGAGGCCCAGGGCGGCGATCGGCGACATCGAATAGGTGAACGGCAGGGCGATGGCGAGCGCCGTCGGGCGGCTCAGCCCGGGGATCACGCCGACCACGTAGCCGATCACCACGCCGACGACGATGAAGAGGATCGTCGCCGGCTGGAAGGCCTCGCCGATGCCTGTGAGGAACTGCTCCATGCCGCCCCCGAGCCTCTGCCCGCTAGATCCCGCTGATGCCCAGGACGTCGTAGGCGAGGAACATGAGCGCGACGCTGATGCCGCCCGTGCAGCCGACGATCACCAGGGGCCGCCGCTCGCCCATCAGCAGCATCAGGGCGCAGATGGTCAGCGCCGACGCCGCCAGTACGCCGAGGTAGCTGAACGCGAACCAGATCGGCGGCAGCGTCGCGACCACCAGCAGCGGCACCCACGGGCGCCGGGGGGCGGCGGCAGGGCGCGCCGCCTTCCCCTTCGCCAGCAGCCCCTGCACCGCCAGGGCCAGCCCCAGCACGGTGATCAGGCCGACGATCAGCCGCGGAAAGAAGGCCGGCGAAACGCTCGCCGTCTCCATCTCCGCGATCTGGTCCGGCAGGACCCAGATCAGGCCGGCCGCGCCGCCGGCGGCGAACAGCAGCCCGAGCACGACGTCCGACGAGCGGCCCACGCGCCTGCCCTCCCCGCGCTCAGTCGGAGAGGGTCTTGACCAGCTCGGCGGTGACCTCCGCCTGCTCGTCCAGCTCGCTCTGCAGGGCCTCGCCCGAAACCGTCACCTTCTTCAGGTTCATCTTGTCGAGCATCTCGGCATACTCGGGCGCCGCCATCGCCTTCTGCAGACCGGCTTCGAGATCGGCGACCCTGTCGTCCGGAACGCCCTCCGGCACCGAGATCACGGCGTAGACGAGCTGATTGATGTCATAGCCCAGCGACCGGAGGGTGGGCGCGTCGGGGAAGGCATCGACGGGCTCGTCCCCCGTCACCGCCAGAACCCGCATCTGACCCGCCTTGACATAGGGGTAGTGCGGGCTGCCGCTGAAGCCGAAGTCGACGTGACCGCCGAGGATGGCCGCCATGATCGCTGGCCCGCCCTTCATGGGAACGGGCGTGATCGTCACCCCGGACTTCTCGGCGATGTACTTGGCGTAGTAGCGGTCGATCTGGGTCATCGAGCCGTACTTGAGCTCTTTGCCGCTCGCCTTGGCGTCCGTGATCATCTCGGCGAGATTGGCCCAGGGCTCGTTCGCGTTCGTGACGAAGACCGGCAGGAACTGGGCGACGGCGGCGAGGTGGTGGAAGTCGCCCGACTTGTAGGGCAGCTTCTCCAGGTTCGGCTCGTCCGTGTAGGTGGAGCTGACCACCATGACCAGGGTGTGGCCGTCCGGCTTCGCCTGCTTCGCGGCACTCGCCGCGATCGCACCGCCGGCGCCCGGCCGGTTCTGTACCACCACGTCGGTCCCCAGGGTATTTCCCAGCGATTCCCCGAAATAGCGGGCCAGGCGGTCCAGCCCGCCGCCGGCGGGGAAGCCGACGATGATGGTCAGGGGCTTGTCGGACCAGTCGTCGGCCGCGGCCCGTTCGGCCGTCGCCAGCCCCAGGGTCATCGCAGCCACGGCCAGCGCCGCGATCAGTTTCGATTTCCGCATCGTCTCCTCCCTTTTCGTGGCCGTCGCGCAATCGGCCACTTTCCCTGTTCGGATCCCGCCGCTCGAGCGGCTTGCAGACAGCAAGGTCAACGAGGACCGGGCTGCGCTTGACCGATCCCCGTCGTGCCCTTGCCGTCAGGTTGCCGCAACAACCACCTGAACGCTAACGGCGCGTGGTTGTCGTAGCAACCAGTTTTCGTTAGGACTCTGACGATGGGGCGCACGAACAGATGCGGCGGCGAGATCCGATGAAAATGAAGGCCGGCGGGGCATCCGGAGTCCCGGTCGAACGCACCATTTCCTATCGCCTGTCGGCACTTTCGAACGGCTTCAGCCTGGGAAACGCCCGGATCTATTCGAAGGCCTACCAGCTTACACTGCGGGACTGGCGCGTCCTGAACCTGCTCTGGCACCACGAGCCCGCGACGTCCAAGGCGATCGGCGACATCGCCTCCTACGACAAGGGGCAGATGAGCCGGGCGGTGAAGAAGCTCGAGGGCCGCAGGCTGATCGACCGTGTGCGGCAGGGCAGCCTCAAGTCTCCCCTGCTCACGCTGACCCAGAAGGGGCGGGACATCGTCGAGACGATCTACCCGATCGCGAGGCGCAGAGAAGAGGAGCTGCTGTCTGTCCTGGACGAGGCCGACCGGCGCCGGTTCGACGCCCTGCTGGACAGGCTGCTCGCGAAGCTCGCGGAGCTGGACTGAGCCCTGGCATCGCACCTGTAGCCGGCGCCGCACGACCTGCGCTAATCAGGTGCCATGGCACTCGGCGTGTTCATCCACCGACCGGACTCGGTCTACGACGACAGTCCCGCCGAGCACTACCAGTTTCCCCGCCAGTATCTGCGCGCCGCCAAGGCCTGCGAAGGCGGCTGGATCCTCTACTACGAGCCGACCAAGGTGCCGGAGACGCGCGGCTATTTCGCCGTCGCCCGTGTCGCGGGAGTCGTTCCCGACCCGGCCGCCGCGGGCATGTACCTCGCCCTCATCGAGCCCGGCAGCTACCTGGACTTCGCAAGCCCCGTCCCCTTCACCGGGCCGGACGGCCTCGTCGAGCGCGGTCTGCTGAACGCCGCGGGGCGGATCTCCGGGCGGGCGCAGGCGGCCGTACGCCTGATCGGCCCGGAAGACTTCGGGCGCATCCTCGATCTCGGGCTGACGGATGGGGCGCCGATCCTGCCGCGCCTCGACCGGCCGGCGGACATGCCTGTCCTGGACGATCCTCCGGTCCCCTTCCTGCACCGGGAGGACCAGCCGCGGCTGCGCGTGCTGGCCTCGCGGGTGGTCCGCGACCGGGTCTTCCGCCGGACGGTGCTGCGCGCCTACGACCAGCGCTGCGCCGTCACCGGGCTGCGCCTGATCAACGGCGGCGGGCGGGCGGAAGTGGAAGCGGCGCACATCAGGCCGGTGGAGGCCGGGGGGCCGGACACGGTGGCCAATGGCCTCGCCCTCTCCGGCACCGCCCACTGGATGTTCGACCGCGGCCTGATCAGCCTGGACGACGACCTGCGGATCCTGGTCTCGCGCCAGACCAACGACCCCGACGCGGTGCGCGCCGTCGTCAACAGGACCGGCCGCGCCCTCGCCCCCCGGCGCCTTGCGGAGCGCCCGCATCCGCACTTCCTGCGCTGGCACCGCGAGCACTGCTTCAAGAACTGAGGGGCGGCGCCCTACCCTGGCGCGCCCTCGCCGCCCGTCCGGTCGCTGGCGCCCGGCCGGCCGCCGGCGGGGCGGCCCAGCCACCAGGCGAACAGGGCCGGCGGCACGGCGATCAGCAGGCCGACCAGGGTCAGCCCCACCTGGCCCAGCCCGAGGACCCCGGTCGGCGCGGCCACCACCAGCCCACCCGCCGCCAGCACCACCCGCGCGGCAAGTGCGAGGGCCCCGCTGCCGAGGGTGCCGACGCCGGCGAGGTAGCCCTGCATGGCCGCGGCGAGAAACCAGACGCCGAGCAGGGCGGAGCCGACCGAGAAGGCCACCGCGCCGGCCGTCCCCTGGCCGATCAGCGCCGGATTGAGCACGAAGAAGAAGGGCACGACGAAGATCACCACGCCCAGCCGGATCGACTCCCACCCCGTGGCGATGGGATTGGCGCCGGCCAGGGTCGCCGCCGCGAAGGCGCCCAGGGCGACCGGCGGGGTGATGAAGGAGATCATGCCCCAGTAGAGGATGAAGAGGTGCACCGCCAGGGGGTTCAGCCCCTCGTGCACCAGGGCCGGCGCCAGCACGATGGCCAGGAAGATGTAGCAGGCGGTCACCGTCATCCCCATGCCGAAGACGAAGGAGGTGATCGCCCCCATCACCAGCAGCATGGGCACCGACTCGCCCGCCATGTGCACCAGTTCGGTCGCCAGCGGCCCGGTCAGGCCGGTCGCCTGGAAGGCGCCGACGATCATCCCGATCCCCAGCAGGATGGCCACCAGCTCCGCCAGCGTGCGGCCGACCGACACGATCATGTCGACGAAGCCGCGCAGGGTGAAGCCGCCCGCGCGCTGGAGCTGGTTGACCACCAGCAGCAGGGCCACGGCGTAGAACGGCGCTGTCGTCTCCCACCGGAAGGCCATCATCAGGAAGATCAGCAGGCCGAAGACGAAGAGATAGGCCCAGCCGGAGCGCAGGGTGGCGCCGATCGCCGGCAGATCGACCCGCGCCATGCCCTTCAGCCCGCGCCGCGCGGCGTAGGCGTCGATCTGGACGAAGAGGCCGAAGTAGTAGAGGGCCGAGGGGATGGCCGCGGCCAGCATGATCTCGACGTAGGGGATCCCCAGCCAGGAGGCCATGACGAAGGCGGTCGCCCCCATGATCGGCGGCATCAGCACCCCGCCGGTCGAGGCACAGGCCTCCGTCGCCGCGGCGTAGCGGGGCGAGAAGCCTGACCGCTTCATGGTCGGGATCGAGACCGCGCCGGTGGTCAGCACGTTGGAGATCACCGAGCCCGACATCGAGCCCATGAAGCCGGAAGCGAAGATCGCCACCTTGGCCGCGCCGCCGCGGTAGTGGCCGACCAGGGCTAAGGCGAGGTCGTTGAAGAAGGCGCCGCCGCCGGTGAACTGCAGCACCGCCCCGAACAGGATGAAGCCGATCACCAGGTTGCCGAAGGCCTGCATGGGGATGCCGAAGGAGGCCTCGGAGGAGATCATGAAGAAGGGCACGACGTCGGTGAAGGGCTGGCTGAAGCCGCTCAGCGGGTCGGGCACGTGCTCGGCGACGGTGGGATAGAGGGAGAAGAGCAGCACGATCGCGAAGAGCACCGTACCGCCGGCCCGGCGGGTACCCTCCAGGATCAGCAGGTAGAAGGCGATGGAGAACCAGACGGCGATGTCGGGGGCCGCGTACTCCCAGCCGCTCTCCAGGCTCTCGTCCGCGGTGAGCACGAAGAAGGCCGCGACCACCAGGGTGGCCGCGGCCAGCAGCCAATCGTACCAGGGAACCCGGGGCGAGACGCCGCCACCGGCCCGGAAGCAGAGGAAGGTGATGGCGAGGAAGATGCCGGCCAGGAGGTAGAGGTAGAGCTCCGACAGCATGGCGTAGCCGCCGAGACGCAGGTTGAAGAGCTGGTCGACGGCCACGGCGATGGCGGCCACGGTGCCGGCGGCGATCAGCCAGCGGGCGGGGCCGGTGAAGGTGGCTCGCTCGAGGGAGCGTTCGGCCTCGATGGCTTTCGCGCCCCGGTCCCCGGACCCCACAGAAGTGACCATCTCGCTCCGTCCCGACGAAAGGTTCACCGATCCCGGCGGCGGTCGTTGCCCGGGTCGCCGCGAGCGGGCCGCCGGCCCGCCCCGGCGGGCGGATCAGAAGACGACCTGGAAGCCGCCGTCCTTCAGGACTGCCCGGCGCTTCTTCTCCCAGGCCTCGGCCCAGTTATCCGGGTTCTGCGATTTCATCTCGGTCCAGGCCTTGGCCAGCGCCTGCTGACGGGCGACCAGCTTGTCGTTGTGGGCCTGCGCCGCATCGTTCCACACGCCCGCCTCCTTGTAGTAGCGGATCGCCCCGTCGTGGTAGGGGATCACCCAGTCGAACTTCTGGAACTTCAGCGCCCAGCCATCGATGCCCGGCGCCTTGCCGGAATAGAGCGGCAGCAGGTCGAACATGGCCTTGGTCATGTTGTAGGCCAGATCGGCGTCCGACTTCTCGTAGTTGATCAGGATCGGATAGGGGAAGGCCGCCATGTCCTGGCCGTCGGTGCCGTCGAGGTTGGCGCCGACCGTGGCGTGCACCTTCACGTAATAGGGCGCCACGTCCAGCAGACGCTGGAAGGCCGCCTCGTCGTTCGGGTCGAAGGGCGGCCAGAAGAGGCCGCGCGGGCTGCTCGCCGCCTCGTAGCAGCCGCCGGCGTTGGTCGCCGCGAAAGCGGCGTCCACCGTGCCTTCCACCAGGCCTTTCCAGGCGGCGCCGAAGCCGCCGAACTCGACCTCCTCGACGTCGTCCCAGGTCAGCCCGCCGTAGGCGAGCCAGGCCGTGGTGTTGACGTTGAGCGCCGGGGCGCCCTTGATCGAGGCGACCCGCAGCCCCTTGAGATCGGCGAAGGTGAAGCCCTTGCAGTCGGGCTTGCCGACCTTCTCGCAGGCCTCGCGGGCGACGCCCACGGACATGGCCACGCCGCCGCCGGGATCGGTCGCGATCACGCGGATGTCCTGCGGCCCCCAGTCCTTGTCGCCGAAGGCGAAGACCCCTTCCTGGGCCAGATAGACGCCGATGCCGTTGAGCGAGAAGCTCACCTTGTCCTGGCGCAGCGGCTCCATCCGGGCGATGTCGTTGCCGGCCGGCAGGATCCGCAGGTTGACGCCGGCGGCCTCCTTCAGCGCCGCGCCGATGGCCACGGCCTGGTTGTAGCCGGCCGATCCGGTGCCGTAGGCCGTCCAGACGACCTGCCTGGGCAGCTCGAAATCCGCCGCCAGGACCGGCGAGGTGGCGAGGCACGCCGCCACCGCGAGTGTCGTGATCCGCATCTTCTCCTCCCTTGGGGCAATCGGCGTCGTTGCCTGTGTCGTTGCTTGTTCGATTACCGCGATCACCTTGGCACGAGGTCGATCGCGCCTCAACAGAAATTTCAATATTCAAGTTTATAATGTCGTATTGTTCAAAATAATGAAACTACATCGTTGTAGTCGTTCCGGCCGGACAGACCGGCGAACGACAAATTCCCAGGGAAACCGGCGTGAGCGGCTCAGGAGGCGCGGGACTGGCGCCTGCCGCGGACGGTCGCGGCGGGGCCCAGGACGAAGACGCCGGACAGGCGGACGGACTCCGCCGCCGCCGCCAGCCGCGGCCCCAGATCCGTTTCGAAATACTCCGGCACGGCGCGGTAGCGCGGCAGGGCGCAGGCGATCGCGACGCACAGGCCGTCCTCGGTCCGCCCCAGGGGCGCGCCGGCGGCGACCAGATCCGGGCGCCAGTCGCCGTAGGACACGCAGAAACCCTCCACCCGGCAGCGCTCGACCGCCGCGGTGGTCGCGTCACGGAAACGCGCGAACTCCTCCGGGTGGAGCGCCCGGATCTCGGCGATCTTGTCGTCGTACTCCCGCCCCTCCAGCAGGGAGAGCAGCGACCAGCCCAGCGCCGAGCGGTGCAGCGGCCCGGTCTGGCCGATGTCGGGAATGTGCGGCCAGCCGGGTGGAATGCCGGCCGTCTGGATATGCACGAAGGAATCCCCGGACATCACCCCGAGCGAGGCGTTGCCGCCGCACATCTCCGCCAGCTCGCGCATCGGCCGCAGCACCTCGTGGCGCCAGGGCATGGCCGACAGCACAGGATAGTTCAGGGCCAGCAGCTTGGGCGCCAGGCGGAAGGCCCCCTTGGCGTCCCGCCGCAGGTAGCCGAGGTGCACCAGCGTCTTGCACAGGCGCGAGACGGTCGGCCGATTGAGGTCCAGCCGGCGGGCGATCTCCGCATTGCCCAGGGCCCGGTCGCTGGAGTTGAAGCACTGCAGGATCTCGATGCCGCGGATGAGGGTCGACGACAGGGACGGATCGTTCCCGCCCCCGGCCCCTTCGTCCTCCCCTGCCGCCTCGGGCTTCCCCCGCCTGCCGCTCATATGATGCCTTTTGCCCGGAATCCTTCTATCTCGGCCTCATCCAGGCCGAGGATCTCTCTATAGATATAATCGTTGTCCGCAGCGAGGCCCTTCGCCGCCCAGCGGATCCGTCCCGGGCGCCGCCGGAAGCGGGGCACCAGCCCCTGCATGCGCACCGTTTCGAAGTCGTCGTCGGGCACCTCGGCGATGGCATCCCGGGCCTGGAACTGCGGGTCGGCAAAGATCTGGTCGATCGAATAGATGGGCGCGAGTGTGCCCTGGGCCTCCCGGAAGGCGGTGACGACTTCCTCCTGGGTATGGGCGGCGATCCATGCTCCGAAGATCCGGTCCAGCTCTGGCGCATTCTCGACCCGCGCCGGGTTGGTGGCGAAGCGCGGGTCGGCAGCCAGCTCCGGTCTGCCGATCGCCCTGGCGTTGTTGGCAAAGGTCCGGTTGGTACTGCCGGCCAGGGAGACGTAGCGCTTGTCCGCGGTGAGATAGACGTCGGAGGGGGCGGAATAGAGGTTCCGGTTGCCGCTGCGCTCGCGCACCACCCCGAGCTGGTCGTACTCGATTGCCAGCACCTCGATGATCCGGAACATGGCCTCCGTCAGCGACAGGTCGATCTCCTCCCCCTGCTCCCGATCGCTCTGCGCCACCCGCCAGAGGGCGGCCATGATCGCAAAGCCCCCGAAAAGGGCTCCGATCGGATCGCCGATGGGATAGCCGGTGTGCATCGGCGGCAGGTCCTCGCTGCCGGAGATGCCGGTCAGGCCGCCCATGGCCTCGAAGATGCGCGCGAAGCCGGTGAGGCCGGCCCGCGGGCCGTCCTGGCCGAAGCCGCTGACCCGCAGCACCACGAGGCGCGGATTGGCCTGCCACAGCGTCTCGATGTCGAGGCCCCAGCGCTCCAGGGTGCCGGGCCGGAAGTTCTCGATCAGCACGTCGCTCTGCGCCACCATGCGCAGGAAGAGCGCCTTCGCCTCCGGCCTGCGCAGATCGAGGGTGCCGAAGAACTTTCCCCGGTTCGTCACCTTCCACCAGAGCGACTTGCCCTCGCGGAAAGGCGGCAGGCCGCGCAGGCCATCGCCGACGCCGGGCAGCTCGAGCTTCACCACGTCCGCCCCGAAGTCGGCCATGAGCGTGCCCGCCATGGGGCCGGCGATGATCGTGGCGATATCCAGCACCCGCAGGCCCTTGAGGGGACCTTCGCCCTCCGGTCGGCTCATGACGTTCCTCATTTTTATGAAACTAATAACGTCTTTCGTTTCATTATTTCTAATGACGTGCATCGGATAGTCAATTTTTTGCTTCCGCCCCGAAAGCCGCTGACGCTACTCTCGGCGCCGACCGACACGAGGGAGGTGGCGCCGTGACGGAAACGACGGGCAAGGGAACTGGCGTGCAGGTGCGGCACCAGGGAGCGGTGCTCCTGCTGACCCTCGATGGCCCCGAGAGCCGGAACGCGATCGGCCCCGAGGTCTACCGCCGGATCCAGGCCTGCATCATCGAGGCGGGCCGCGACCCCGCCGTGCGGGCGGTCGTGCTGACCGGCGCCGGCGGCTTCTTCTCGTCGGGCGGCAACGTCAACGCCCTGCGCGACAGTGCCCGACTCTCCCTGGCTGAGGTCACGGGCAACACCGACGGGCTCAACGCCATGATCAAGGCCGTGGTCGACAGCCCGACGCCGGTGATCGCCGCCATAGAGGGCGGCGCGGCCGGAGCCGGGCTCTCCCTGGCGCTCGCCTGCGATCTGATCGTGGCGGCCGAGCAGGCGCGCTTCACCGTGGCCCACGTCCGGGTCGGTCTCAGCCCCGACGGCGGGGCCACCCACTTCCTGCGCGCCGCCCTGCCCCGGCAGCTCGTGATGGAGCTGTGCCTGCTCGGCCAGCCGGTCACGGCCGAACGCCTGGCGCAGGCCGGCGTCGTGAATTCGGTGGTGCCGGCCGGCGAAGCCCTAGCCGCGGCGATGGCGATGGCGGAGCGGGTGGCACAAGGCCCGCCCAGGGCCATCGGCACCATCAAGGGGCTGGTGGACGGCGCGCCCTCGCACGACCTGGCAACCCACCTGGACCTGGAGGCGCGTGCCATCAACCTCGCCCGCTTCGGCGCCGAGGCGGCGGAGGGGCTGGCCGCCTTTCTGGAGAAGCGCCGGCCGGCCTTCGGAGCGGCGGCAGACACGGAATCGCCCCCCGCGGGGGCCCTGCAGAGAGGGACGTCATGGCAGGCCGGCTGAGCGGGCGCACCGTCTTCATCACGGGGGCGAGCCGGGGGATCGGGCGGGAGATCGCCTTGAAGGCGGCCGCCGAGGGCGCCAACGTCGCCATCGCCGCCAAGTCCGACACGGCCCACCCCAAGCTGCCCGGGACGATCCACAGCGTCGCCGAGGAGGTCCGCGAGTTGGGCGCGCGGGCCATCGCGATACGCCTGGACGTCCGCGACGACGCCTCGATCGTCGAGGCGATCGAGGCGACTGCACAGGCGTTCGGCAGGCTCGACGCGGTCGTCCACAACGCCGGGGCGATCCGGCTGGAGCCGGCGGCCAAACTGGAGATGAAGCGTTTCGACCTGATCCACCAGATCAACACCAGGGCGCTTCTGGCCGTGGCGAAAGCGGCACTGCCACTTCTGGAGGTGTCCGACAGGGCGCACGTGCTCAGCATGGCGCCGCCCCTGAATCTGGACCCGCGCTGGCTCGCCCCCTACATCCCCTACACCGTGACCAAGTACGGCATGACCCTGCTCTCCATGGGACTGGCGGAGGAGTGGCGGGATAAGGGGATCTCGGTCAACACGCTGTGGCCGCGCACGATGATCGCGACCGCCGCCGTGACCTTCGAGGTGGGCGCCGAGTTCGCGCAGCGGGCCCGCCGGCCGGCCATCGTCGCGGACGCCGCCTGCGCCATCCTCGCGAGCCCTACCGGCGAGACGACCGGCCGGGCGCTGATCGACGAGGAGGTCCTGCGCAGCCGGGGCCAGACCGACTTCGACCGCTACCGGAACGACCCGGGCGGGCCGGAACTGGCGCTCGACCTGTTCGTCGATGCCTGAGCCGGACCCCATGCGCAGCCTGCCCCAGAGCGACTTCGCGGCACTCGTGGGCGAAGAACTGGGTGTCTCCCCCTGGATCGAGATCACCCAGGAAAGGATCGACGCCTTCGCCGACTGCACCGGCGACCGTCAGGCGATCCACGTCGACCCGGAGAAGGCGAAGGCCTCGCCCTTCGGCACCACCATCGCCCAAGGCTTCCTGACGCTGTCCCTGCTGGCGGAGATGAACCGCGACACGCCGAGGCTGGCTGGCGCCACCATGACCGTGAACTACGGCATCAACCGCCTGCGCTTCCTCTCGCCGGTGCCGTCCGGCGCCCGCATCAGGGGGCGGTTCCTGCTGCTGAAGTTCGAGGAGATCCGGCCGGGCGAGGTGCAGACCACGACGAAGTTCACGGTCGAGATCGAAGGCAGGGACAAGCCGGCGCTCGTCGCCGAGTGGCTGGCGCGCCACTACGTCTGACGGTCGATAGACGCACACCTCCCATTCACGGGCGCGCTCGCCTAGCATGCCGGCATCGCCGCCCTGAGGAGACCGCCCGCCATGCGCCCATCGATCAACTGCGACCTGGGCGAAGGCTTCGCCGTCTACAGCGTCTGCGACGACGCAGCCATGATGGGCCACATCGATGTCGCCAACGTCGCCTGCGGCTTCCATGCCTCCGACCCCGTGGTGATGCACCGCACCGTGCGGCTGGCGAAGGACAACGGCGTGCGGGTGGGCGCCCACCCCTCCTACCCCGACCGCCAGGGCTGGGGCCGGCGGGAGATGAAGATCGACCGGGAGGAGCTGCGCGACCTGCTGGTCTACCAGGTGGGGGCGCTCAAGGGCTTCCTCGACCTGCACGGCCTGCCGCTCAACCACGTGAAGGCCCATGGCGCGCTCTACGGCGTCGCCACCCGCGACGAGGGCACGGCCGAGGCGCTGGCCGACGTGGCCGAGATCTTCGGCGTGCCCCTGTTCGGCATGGCCGGCACGCTGCACGAGAGCGTGTGCCGGGCGCGCGGCCTCGGCTTCACGGGCGAACTCTACGCCGACCTGAACTACGGCCGCGACGGGCGCCTCCTCATCCAGCGCCAGCCGCCGAAGGTCACGCCGGAGCAGGTGGTCGCCCGCTGCCTGCGGGCGATCGAGACCGGGCTGGTGGCGAGCGCCGACGGCGGCGACGTGCGGGTGCGCTTCGAGACCATCTGCGTCCATTCGGACACGCCGGGCGCGGTCGCCGCCGCCGTAGCGCTCAAGAAGGCGCTCGGGACAGTGCTGGCCTGAGGTCCGGTCCCGCCATGATCCCCTCGACCACCGCCCTGCTTCCATGACCATCAACCTGCGCCGCCTGCGCGCCCTGCTGGCGGTGGCCGAGCAGGGCTCGGTCATCGCCGCGGCGCGCGAGCTCAACGTCACCCAGCCGGCGGTCACCAAGGCGGTGCAGGACCTGGAGGCGGACTACGGCGTGCGCCTGTTCGACCGCACCCGTGCCGGCATGCTGCCCACGCCCTATGGCGCGGCCCTGGTGCGCCGGGCCAAGCTGGTGTTCGCCGAGCTGGGCCGGGCCGACGCCGAGGTGCAGGCCCTGCGCGAGGGCGGCGCCGGCCTGCTGGTGGTGGGCGCGCTGCCCTACGCCCGCACCGTGCTGGTGCCCCGCGCCGTCAGCCGCATGCTGCGTGACCACCCGGAGGTCGAGATCACCATCTTCGACGGCGAGTACGAACGCCTGCAGGAGGCGCTGCAGGCCGGCGAGCTGGATGTCATCGTCGGCACGGTGCGCATGCCGGCGGAACTCTCCCGCCTGCAGCGCTCGGAGGTGCTGTTCCACGACGACCTCGCCGCCGTGGTGCGGTCCGGCCACCCGCTGGCCGGTCGGCCGGCGGTCGACCTCGCCGACCTGGTTGCGCTGACCTGGGTGCTGCCGCGGCAGAAGTCGCCCCAGGGCCGGCACTTCGAGGACCTGCTGCAGGCGCGCAACATCGGCTGGCCCCGGCGCATCGTCTACTGCGACTCCCTGGCGGCCACCCGCGGCATCCTCCTGGAGAGCGACGCCGTCACCGTCGTCTCCCGCCACCGGGTGCTCTACGAGGAGCAGGTCGGCCTGCTGCACGTGCTGCCGATCTCGCTGACCGAAACCCGCCGGCCGATCGGCTACGCCCTGCGCTACGACGCCGAGCCGCTGCCCACCCTGCAGCGCTTCCTGGACTACCTGCGGGTAGCGGCGGCGGAGATCGCGCCTCCGCACCTCAATCCCCGCCTCGGAAGCGTGTAAAATTACCGTTTGGTTATCGAATGATCAAATCTTATCATTTGGATTGATAGGCCTGCCCTGGCTAGCTTGCCGGCCATGGGAGAAACGCAGAGACCGAACATCCTGCTGATCATGACCGATCAGCACCGGGCAGATCACCTGGGCTGCTACGGCAACAGGATCGTCAGAACGCCGAACATCGACGCCCTGGCCGCCCGCGGCACGGCCTTCGACCGTTTCTACACCGCGACACCCGTCTGCATGCCCAACCGTGCGACCCTGATGACGGGCCGCATGCCGACCCTGCACGGCGTCCGCCACAACGGCATTCCCCTCGACCTCGAGGCGACCACCTTCACCGAACTGCTGAGCGCCGGCGGCTACGCCACCGCGCTGATCGGCAAGTGCCACCTGCAGTCCATCTCCGGCAAGCCCATCGTCCAGGGCCTGCCGGAGCCGCGCGAGGGACTGCGCCCGCCGCCGGAGCGCCTGGCCGAGGCGCGCCACGCCCTGCACCCGCCCGCCGCCTACGACCAGGAGCTGCCGAAGAGCTGGGACGACGAGGCCTTCGACCTCGCCCTGCCCTTCTACGGGTTCGACCATGTCCGCATCGCCATCGGCCATGCCGACCAGATGCACGGCCACTATCGCCGCTGGCTGGCCGAGCGGGTGGAACGGCCGCAGGATCTGATCGGGCCGGACAACGCCCTCTCCACCGACAGCGCCGCGCCGCAGGCCTGGCACACCCGCCTGCCGGAGGAGCTCTATCCCACCTCCTTCGTCGCCGAGGAGACGATCGGCTACCTGCGCGACCATGCGAGCCGCGGCGGGACCAGGCCCTTCTTCCTGCAGTGCTCCTTCCCCGACCCGCACCATCCCTTCACGCCACCGGGGCGCTACTGGGACATGTATCGCCCCGATGAGGTGGAGCTGCCGGCCACCTTCGGCCACCTTCCCGAACGGCATCCGCCGCACCTCGCGGCGATGATGGAGGCCCGGCGCAGCGGCAGGGCCAACCCCGGCGGCCACACGGCCTTCGCGGCGCAGGAGGACGAGGTGCGTGCCGCCACCGCGCTGACCTACGGCTCCATCACCATGATCGACGACGCCGTAGGCCGTGTGTTGGGCGAGCTGCGTCGCCTGGGGCTCGACCGCAATACGGTGGTGATCTTCACCGCCGACCACGGCGACTTCATGGGCGCACATGGGCTGATGCTGAAGGCCGCGCTGCACTACGACGCCCTGATCCGGGTGCCCTGCATCTGGACCGAGCCCGCCGGCGACGGCGGCGGCCGGCGCAGCGACGCCCTCTGCGGCACCATCGACCTGCCGACCTCGATCCTTGCCCGCGCCGGCCTCGCCCCCTTCAACGGCATGCAGGGGCTGGACCTGCAAGACTTGGCGGCGGGACGCGCCAGCCGGTCGGCCATCCTGGTGGAGGAGCGGCCGCGGCGCGCCTACATGGGCTTCCCGCCCAACTTCGAGGTGCGCACCCTGGTCACCGCCGGGCACCGCCTGTCGATCTACTCGGGCGTCGCCTGGGGGGAGCTCTACGACTTCGCCAGCGACCCTGGCGAGTGCACGAACCTCTGGGACGACGCCGGCTCGGCCGGCCTGCGCGCCGCCCTCACCGAACAGCTGGTCCGCGAGATGATGGACCTGTCCGAGCGCAGCCCCCTGGCACGGGGGCACGGGCCCTGATGAACGCGGGCCTGCACAGCGAGAACAAAGGGAGGAAGACCATGAGACTCATGACCAGGACGACGCTGGCGGCAGGGCTGGGCCTGCTGCTCTGGGGAACGCAGGCGCTGCCGGCGGCCGCCGATTCCGTGGCGGACTTCTACGCGGGCAAGACTGTCCGGGTGCTGATCGGCACGTCGCCCGGCGGCGGCTACGACCTCTACGGCCGGCTCTTCGCCTCGCACATCGGCAAGTACATTCCCGGCCACCCCGAGGTGATCGCCAAGAACATGCCCGGCGCCGGCCAGTACCGTGCCGCCCGCTACCTGGAATCAGCCGCCCCGAAGGACGGCACCGTGCTGCTGGCCATCGTCCAGACGGTGGTGGTCGACGACATCACCGGCCAGGGCGCCACGGTCGACTCCTCGGCCCTCAACTGGATCGGCCGGCTGACCAGCAACGTCGCCGTGGGTCAGGTCTGGGCCGCCAAGGGCATCGACAACGCCGAGGGGCTGCGCGACCACAAGGTCATCTTCGGCAGCACCGGCTCGGGCGACACGACCGACATCGTGCCACGCCTGCTGAACCGCTACGCCGGCACCGAGATCCAGATCGTCAACGGCTACAAGGGCGCGGCCGAGCTGTCGCTGGCCATGGAGCGCGGCGAGATCGACGGCCACGTCGGCAGCTGGGCGGCCCTGAAGACCCGCCGGTCCGACCTGCTGAAGGACCACAAGGTCGACGTGGTCTTCCAGATGGCCCTGGAGCGCCATCCCGACCTGCAGGACGTGCCGACCATCGCCGAGCTGGCCCAGTCCGACGAAGGCCGAAAGGCCCTGCGCTTCATCTCCAGCAGCGCCGACATCGGCCGCTCCATCGTCGGCCCGCCGGGCATGCCGGAGGAGCGCGTGGCGGCCCTGCGCAAGGCCTTCCAGCAGATGATCGAGGACCCCGACCTGCTGGCCGAGGTGAAGAAGCTCGGCGTCGACTTCACCCCGGCGAGCGGCGAGCAGCTCGAGGCGATCGCGAGCGATACCCGCGACGTGTCGAAGGAAGTGCTCGCCAACGTCAAGGCCGCCCTGTCGGGCAACTAGTCACCGCCGCCGCGCCGTCCGCCCCGGCCTCACGGGCCGCGGGCGGACGGTCGCCTTCCGGATTCCCGCGATGGACCTGAACCTGTTCGCCGAGGCACTGTCGGCGCTTCATCACATGCTCGACCCGGCGCGGATGCTGTTCGTCGCGGCCGGCGTGCTGATCGGCCTGGCGCTCGGCATCATCCCGGGTCTGGGCGGCCTCGTCGGCCTGTCGCTGCTGCTGCCCTTCACCTACGGCATGGACCCGCAGACGGCGCTGGGGTTCCTGGTCGGCCTGTCGGCGGTGGTCGCCACCGGCGACACCATTCCGGCGGTGCTGTTCGGCGTGCCCGGCACGGTGGGATCGGCCGCCACGGTGATGGACGGCTATCCCCTGGCCCGCAAGGGCGAGGCCGGCCGTGCGCTCAGCGCCGCCTTCACCTCCAGCCTGATCGGCGGGCTGTTCGGCGCGCTGCTGCTGGGCCTGACAATCCCGATCCTGCGGCCGGTCATGCTGCATTTCGGCTCCTCCGAACTGCTGGCCTTCTGCATCTTCGGCCTGTCCCTGGTGGCCGTGCTCAGCGCCGGGTCGGCCATGAAGGGGCTGATCGCAGTCTCCGTCGGCCTGATGATCGCCACCGTCGGCGACGATCCGCAGACCGGCACGCTGCGCTGGACCCTCGGCTCCCTCTACCTCTGGGACGGCATCCCCATCGTGCCCTTCGCGCTCGGCCTCTTCGCCCTGCCGGAGCTGGCCGACCTCGCCATCGGCCGCCGGGCGATCGTCGCCGAGGGCGCAGTCGACACCCGCGCCGGCCGCTGGCAGGGGGTGCGCGACACCTTCCGCAACATCTTTCTCGTCTTCCGCTGTTCGATCATCGGCTCCGGCCTCGGCGCGGTGCCGGGCATCGGCGGGGCGGTCATCGACTGGATCGCCTACGGCCATGCCGCCGCCACCGAGAAGGGCGCGCGGGAAAGCTTCGGCAAGGGCGACATCCGCGGCGTCATCGCGTCCGAGAGTTCCAACAACGCCAAGGAGGGCGGCGCCCTGGTGCCGACCATCGCCTTCGGCGTGCCGGGCAGCGCCTCCATGGCCGTCCTGCTCGGCGCCTTCCTGATCCAGGGGCTGGTGCCGGGGCCGGAGATGGTGACCCGGCGCCTCGACATCACCTATGCCCTCGTCTGGACCATCGCCATCGCCAACATCCTCGGCGCCGGCCTCTGCTTCCTGCTCAGCGCCCAGCTTGCCAAGATCGCCCAGATCAGGGTCGGCATCCTGGCGCCGCTGGTGATCGCCATCGTCTTCATCGGCGCCTACCAGGGTTCGAAAGACTGGGGCGACCTCTACGTGCTGCTGGGCGTCGGCCTGCTGGGCTGGTTCATGAAGCGCCTGGACTGGCCGCGCCCGCCCCTGATGCTCGGCTTCGTGCTGGGTCCCCTGCTCGAGCGCTACATGTTCATCTCGGTCAACCGCTACGGCTTCGACTGGATGCTCCGGCCGATCGTGCTGGTCCTGCTGGGCCTGACGCTGATCGGCATCGCGCGGGCGATCATCGCCAACAGCCGGGCGCCGCGCGGCGACCGCAAGACCGGCCTCGTGCCGCACGACGCCGACCGCTTCAACCTGATCACCGGAGGCACCGCCGCCGTCTTCTTCGCCCTCGCGCTCTACTTCGCGACGCCCTGGCCCTTCGGCGCCAGGCTGGTCCCCTATGCCGTCGGCCTCTTCGGGCTGCTGATGTGCGCTCTGTTCCTCGTGCCGGTGGTGCTGCGCAGGGGCCGCACGGCAGCGGCGGGCGACGGCGCATCGGTCTTCCAGCGCGACCTGGAGCCCCTGTCGGCCGGCGAGATCGGCCGCCGTGGCGGCATCTTCTTCGCCTGGTGCCTCTTCTACCTGGCCGCCGCCTGGGTGGTCGGCCTGCTGCCCGCGATGGTGCTGTTCCTGACCGCCTATCTGCTGCTGCACGCCCGGGAGGCCCGGGGGACGACGGCCCTGCTGGTGGCGGGGGCGGCCCTCGCCGGCTACCTCATCTTCCAGCAGTTCCTGCACATCCCCTGGCCGGCCTCGCTGCTGGGCGACGCCTTCCCGGGTCTGCGGCAGGCCGTACCGCTGTTCTGAGACTTTCGTCGGAAGCCTGTCGGGCGAGGCGCGGGCCGGACGTCTTCTCTACAGAAGGCCGGCCAGTGCCGGTTCACCAGGAGACGAGGCCATGACCACGACCCTTCCCAGCGTCACCGCCTTCCGGTGGGTGCCGCCCTTCGCCCAGGGCTACGTGCGCGACCTGCGGGTCCGCTGGGCCCTGGAGGAGGCCGGGCGGCCTTACGAGGCCGAGCTGATCGACGGCACCGTCAAGGATTCCGCCGACTACCGCCGGCGTCAGCCCTTCGGGCAGGTGCCGGCCTATCGTGACGGCGAGGTCGAGCTGTTCGAGTCCGGCGCCATCGTGCTGCACATCGCGGCGACCTCCGAGGCGCTGGCGCCGAGCGATGTCTCCGGCCGGGCCCGCGTCACCACCTGGGTCGTCGCCGCCCTCAATTCCGTGGAACCCTTCGTTCAGAACTACGTGCTGCCCGGCATCTTCCACAAGGGAGAGGCCTGGGTGGACGGCTGGCGACCGCACGCCGAGCGCCTGCTGGCGAGCCGCCTGGAAGGCCTTGCCGGCTGGCTGGGCGAGCGGGACTGGCTGGAGGATCGCTTCACCGCCGGCGACCTCATGATGACGACGGTGCTGCGGGAACTGGCGGACACCGACCTGCTGGCCCGCTTCCCGACCCTCGACGCCTACCGGCGGCGCGGCGAGGACCGGCCCGCCTTCGGCCGGGCGCTCGAGGCCCAGCTCCAGGCCTTCCGGGAGAACGCGCCGCCCGCCTGAGCGCGCTCAGGCGGGCTCCGCTTCGGCCGGCAGGAAGAGCCGGGTGAGGTCGACGCGACGCTCCAGCAGGTCTGCCAGGCTGTAGCGGTCGAGCACAGCCATGAAGGCGGCGAGAGCCTCACCCAGCACCCCGGTCAGGCCGCAGGCGGGAGCGATCACGCAGCTGCCGCAGTCGACCAGTTCGAATCCCTCCTCGGTGTGGCGTACCACCTCCCCGACGTTGATGTCTCCCGCCGCCCTGGCCAGCCGGATGCCGCCGGAGCGGCCACGCACCGTGGCCACGTAGCCGGCACGCGCCAAGTCGTTCACCACCTTCATCAGATGGTTCTGGGAGATGCCGTAGGCGCGGGCGATCTCGCCGATGGAGCTCAGCTCGTCCGGCCGGGCCCCCAGGTAGAGCAGCACCCGCATGGCATAGTCGGTGTAGCGCGTCAGCCGCATGGCCTCTCCTCCGCGGCGTCCTGCCGCGCCCCTTTATATATGCATCTTGATTGCATCTTTCAGCCTGCCGAAATAGATGTAGCACAGATACATGATTGGAGCGGGTGATGACCACCACCGACGACCGGCTCGACGACGCACAGCTCCAGCTCATCGTCGACCGCTTCTACGCCCGGGTCCGTGCCGACGAGCGCCTCGGCCCGATCTTCGAAGGCGCCGTTCACGACTGGCCCCAGCACCTGCAGACGCTCGGCGCCTTCTGGTCCTCGGTCATGCTGAGGAGCGGCCGCTACAAGGGCAATCCCGTGGCGGCCCACCTGCGGCACCGCGCAGCGCTGGAGCCGGCGCTGTTCGAGCGCTGGCTGCAGCTGTGGGCCGAAACCACCAGCGAACTGGCTCCGCCGGCCGCCGCGGCCCGGCTGCAATCCGCCGCCCGGCGCATCGCCGAGAGCCTGCAACTCACCCTCTTCTTCGATCCGTCGAAGCCGCCGCCCGTTCGGCGCCCGGCCTCGGCCTGAACCCAAGGAATAGAGCCATGGGCACTGTTCCCCTCGTCGACCTCGGCGTGCACCATAAGGCGCGCGGCCTGTCGGATCGCGTCGCGCTCGGGTTCACCAAGACCCTGCGCTTCTGCGCCGACACCTTCTTCGCCAAGCGCTACGGCCATCGCGCAGTGGTGCTGGAGACCGTGGCGGCGGTGCCCGGCATGGTCGGGGCGACCGTGAACCACCTGCGCTGCCTGCGGCGGATGTGCGGCGACCGCGGCTGGATCCGCACCCTGATGGAGGAAGCGGAGAACGAGCGCATGCACCTCATGACCTTCATCGAGGTGGCCAAGCCGACGCTGTTCGAGCGGCTCGTCATCCTCGGGGTGCAGTGGGTCTTCTATCTCGCCTTCTTCGCCCTCTACCTGGTCAGCGCCCGCACGGCCCACCGCATCGTCGGCTACTTCGAGGAGGAGGCGGTCATCAGCTACACCCTCTACCTCAAGGAGCTCGACGAGGGCCGCTCGCCGAACCTTCCCGCGCCGACCGTTGCCAAGCGCTACTGGAAACTGCCGGACAACGCGACGCTGCGCGACGTGGTCCTGGTGATCCGGGCCGACGAGGCGCACCACCGCGACGTCAACCATGGCTTCGCCGACGAGATCGCCGGGCTGCCGGCGGGTGCCGCACCGGCGCCCTATCCCGAGCACGCCGCGGACATCCGCTTCGCGGCCTGAGCCGCCGATCAGCCTTCGACCCCGATCAACCCTCGGGAGCGGGCGGCGCGGCAGCGCCGCCCGTCCGGCGGTCGAGGGCGAGGAAGGCTTCCTCCACCTTCGCTGCGAAAGCGTCGGCCAGCCGCGAGCGCGGCCGGCCCGGCGGTGAAAGAAGCATGAGGTCAACCGAGATCTCGGGCCTGAGCGGCCGGATCTCCAGGCCGGGCAGCAGCCCCGACATCGGCAGCAGCGGATCGACCAGCGCGACTCCGGCGCCGAGGGTGGCGAGGAAGCAGGCCATCAGTGAGTAGGTCACCTCGACCGCGACCTCGAGCGGCTGGCCGGCCCGGCGGAACAGGGCCCCGATCTGGGTGCCGAAGGGTGTACCCGGCCCGTAGGTGATGATCGGCTGGCCGGCGAGATCGGCCAGGGTCACCGATTCGAGCCGGGCCAGGGGGTGATCCGGCGCCATCACGCAGGCCACGCACGCCCGGCCGATGTGCTGAGCCGGCGTGAGGTCCCGCCGACGCTGGTAGACCAGCCCCAGGTCGATCTCCCGCCGGCCCACCCGCTCCGTCACCTGCTCGGTCGGCAGCGACTGGACGTGCAGAGTCACGTGCGGCCGCTCCTGCCGGAAAGCGGCGATGGCCTGCGGCAGCAAGGCGTTGGCCAGAGTCGGCGAGGCGGCGACGCTGAGGGTGCCGCTGCGCGCGTCCTTCAGGCTCTGCGCCGTTCGCCGGAAGGTCTCGACGCTCGCGAACACCCCCTCCAGGTCGGACAGCAAGGCCTCCGCCTCCGGCGTGGGCTGCAGCCGGCCGCCGCTGCGGTCGAACAGCTTCATGCCGAGCTGGGACTCCGTATGCTTCAGCATCGTGCTGACGGCCGGCTGGGAGACGTTCAGGTTCCGTGCCGCCTCGGTCAGGGAGGAGGCCTTCATCACGGCGTGGAGGATCTCGAGATGGCGGAGGTTCATGCCCGAAAGCCCAGGTGATCCATAATTTCTATTTATGATAAGGCGCCGAGATAGAATTGGAAATTAGGCGGTGGAGGCGCAAGCCTCGGATCACCCTTGCCGGGCGCTTCCACGGCCCTTCCGGAGTTCTCTCGATGCCCAGCCTTCGACTGTCGGTCCTCGACGTCTACGCCCCTGCCGTCCGCGAGGTCATCTCCCGCAGCGCCCCCGAAACCTTCGCCCTCCGGTTCGCCGAAAGCTATGATGAGCACGAGCAGCGGGGCCTGGCCGAAGAGGCTGATTTCCTCCTGGCCGGCTGGGCGCAGATCGATGCGGCGATGATCGCGGCCGCCAAGCGGCTGCGGATGGTCCAGAAGTGGGGCATCGGCGTCGACCGCATCGACGTCGAGGCGCTGCGGCGGGCCGGCATTCCTCTCGCCATCACCGCCGGCGCCAACGCCGGACCGGTGGCAGAGCATGCCATCATGCTGATGCTCTCCGTCCTGCGGCGCCTGCCGGTGGTCGACCGGGCCCTGCGCGAGGGGCGCTGGCTCAAGTCGGAGATGCGGGCGACGGCGCTGCAGCTTTCCGGCAAGACCGTGGGCCTCGTCGGCTTCGGCAACATCGGCCGCACGGTGGCCCTGAAACTCGCAGGCTTCGACTGCCGCATCCTCTACTACGACCCGCGCCCCCTCGACCGGGCGACGGAGCGCGCCTTCCGCGTGCGGCAGGCCTCGCTCGACCAGCTCTTCGCGGAAAGCGACGTGGTCAGCCTGCACCTGCCGGCGACGGCGGAGACCATGGGTCTCGTCGACGGCGCCCGCCTGCAGGCCATGAAGAAGGGCGCAGTCCTGATCAACACGGCCCGCGGCGAACTGGTGGACGAGGCAGCCCTCCACCGCGCCCTCACCGAAGGCCCGCTGTCCGGCGCCGGCCTGGACGCCTTCGCCCAGGAGCCCCCGGAGGCCGGCAACCCCCTGCTGTCTCTCGACAACGTGGTGGTGACCCCGCACGTGGGAGGTGCCGCCTTCGACAATGTCGAGAACACCGCTCGGCACGCCCTCGGCAACCTGCTCGCCTTCGTCGAGGGCCGCCCCCTGTCGCCGCTCGACATCGTCGTCCCACCCCTTCCCCGATGAGGGGAATTCAGTTGCGCATGGTCGAAGGAAGCCAGGTGACCAGCTCGGGGACGAGGAAGAGCAGGAACACGAAGGCGATCATCAGGACGTAGAACGGGGCGGCCCCCGCGACCACCGTGCTCAGCGGCCGCCCCGAGATGCTCTGGATGACGAAGAGGTTGATGCCGAAGGGCGGTGTTATCTGGCCGAGCTCCAGGAGGATGGTCACGATCACGCCGAACCAGATCAGGTCGATCTGGTAGGTCGCCAGCACCGGGACGAGCAGCGGCAGGACCAGCATCATCATGGCGATGGTGTCCATCAGGCAGCCGAGCAGCGCGAACAGCACCACGATGGTGATGAGGAACCCCCAACGTCCGAGATCGAGGTCAAGGATGAAGCTGCTGATGCCGCGCCCGATCCCGGTGATCTCCGCGGCGTAGGAGAAGATGTAGGCGGCCAGCACGATGAACAGGATCGTCGCCGTCACCTGCACGGCGTGGGTCAGGGCCTCCCGCAACGCGGCAAACGTCAGGTTCCCCCAGATCGCGCAAATGACGACGGCCATCACCGCACCGGTGCCCGCCGCTTCCGTCGGCGTGGTGATCCCGGCGTAGATGCCGCCCAGAACGCAGACGATCAGCAGGGCGATCGGCGCCACGTCGACCAGCGCCCGCCAGAGGTCTCCGGGAGTCCGCTCGGCCGCATGTTTCGGCGCCACCTCGGGGGACAGCAGGGCGCGCACGCCGATGTAGAGGGCGAACAGGCCCGCCAGAACGAGGCCCGGGAGGAGGCCGGCCATGAACAGCCGGGCGATGGAGGTCGAGGTCAGTTCGCCATAGATGATCATCACGATGCTGGGCGGAATCAGGATGCCGAGGGTGCCGCCCGCCGCCAGCGAGCCGCAGGACAGCGCCGGCTGATAGCGGTAGTCGTCCAGGTGCTGCATCGCGACCTTGCCGATGGAGGCGGCGGTGGCGACGCTCGACCCGCTGATCGCGGCGAAGAGCGAGCAGCCGATGATGTTGGTCTGCAGCAGGCCGCCGGGCAGACGCGAGACGAAGAAAGTCAGGCCTCGATAGAAGCGCAGGCTGATCCCGCTGCGCAGGATCACCTCGGCCATCAGGATGAAGAGCGGGACGGCCGTCAGGGTGAAGCTGTTGAGCCCGCCCCAGGTGACCAGCCCGAGCGCCTTGAAGCCGTTCAGGCCGACCTGGGCGTAGAGCAGCATGAGGCCGCAGAGGCCGATCGCGAACGGAATCCACAGGCCGCTGACGAGCAGGAAGAACAGCACGACGATGCCGCCCGTCAGGGAAACGACCCAATCCACCTCTCGACCTCCTTCAACTGGCCTGCGAAGGGCCGCTCACGCTCCGGCAGGCCCTGACGGCACTGCCGAGGAAGGACGCGGCGACCGCCACCAGGAACACACCCGCACCCACGCACATCGCCAGCTGCGGCATCCACAGGGGCGTCGCCATCAGCGTGACCGAGGTGACGTTCCGGTCGTAGGACTGGCCCAGCAGCCGGCAGAGCTGCCAGAACAGGATGCCGGTGAAGACCAGACAGCTCAGGTCGAACAGCAGGTCGAGGGCCGGCCGCAGGCGCGGCGGCAGGCGGTCGTAGGCCGCCGCGATCCGCAGCAGATGGCCGCCCCGGAACGTCGCCCCCAGGCCGAGGAAGACGACCGAGACGAGCAGGTAGCCGGCCATCTCGTCCACGATCAGCAGCGAGAAGCCGAGGGCCGACCGGCAGACGACCTCCACGCTGACCAGCACCGCCATCACGGCGAGGCAGAGCTGCGCGAGGGCTGCCGCCGACCGGCACACCAGATCCGCCCCCCGCTCCAGCGAAGGGATGGACGCGCTCACGCGCCGCTCGCTGCCGGAGGCTGGGACGGCGTCGAAGTCATTTGCCAAGCTCCGTGCGGATCTTGGAGAGCGCTTCCTTCGCCTCTGCGCTGTGCGAGGCGGCCCATTCGTCCCAATAGGGCTGCACGAGCGCCCGCGCCTTGGCCACCTCGGCCGGCGTCGGCTGCACCACCTTCAGACCGGCGGCCTCGAACTTCTCGGTGTAGGCCTGGTCCTCTTCCTGGAAGGTCTTGGTGATCCAGGCGCCGGCATCCGCACCGGCCTTCATCACGGCGGCCTGCTGTTCGGCGGTCAGGTCGTCGAAGGCCTCCTTGTTGGCGATGATCAGAGAGAGGCTCCAGTTCACCGGCAGCTTGTAGTTGGTGTCGAGCATCTCGTACCAGAGCTTGCCGCCGCCGGCCGCCGCGGTCAGCAGCATGTCGATGGCGCCGCGCTGCAGGGCGGAGGCGACGTCGGGCGTCGACATCGACACCGGGACGGCGCCGAAGAGCTTCACGGCCGCCGCCTGCTCGGGAGACACGACGCGGAATTTCACGTCCTTCATCTGGTCCATGCCGTCCACGGCCGTGCGCGACCAGACGGTCTGCACCGGGTAGACGTAGTGGCCGACCAGGACGACGTTCTTCGCCTCCAGTGCCTGCTTCAGGTAAGGCTCGAGGATGGCGTAGGCCCGATCGAATTCCTCCTTGGTCTCGTAGAGCATCGGCAGGCGCCCGATGCCGCCGATTGGCACGTAGCCCGCATAGCCGCCCGTGCCGCCGAACTGCAGGATGCCGTCGCCGACCGCCTGGGCGATGTCGTTGCCGTTGATGCTCATCGCGCCGCCGGGGCTGACGGTGATGTTCACCTCCCCCTTGGTCGCCTCGCGAAGCTGATCGGCCAGCCGCTCCAGACCCTTGTAGGAGGCCAGAGCCGCCGGTGCGTAGGTGTAGCCCTGCCAGTTCGTGCTCGCCCGGGCCGGCGCAATGGAGACGGAGGCGGCGAGGACGGCCGCCCCGATCGCCGCGGTCAGATATCCAACTCTCATGACGTTTTCCTCCGGATGTCTTGATTCGATTGTTTCTTGTTGGACGGGCCGCCCGGTCAGCGGTGCGAGAACATCCTTCGTCCAGGGAAGGGCATCCGCGCCCGCAGAACAACGCCCGTCTGCGATTCGGTGATGTAGAGGTCCTGGTTGTCCGCGCCGCCGAAGGCCACGTTGGTGGTCAGCCGGCCCGCCGGGGAGCGAATCCGCAGCAGAGGCTCGCCAAGGTCCGAGAACAGCCAGACGGAGCCGAGGCCCGCGTGGGCGATCACCAGGTTCTCCCGCTCGTCCATCGCCAGGCCGTCGGGCCCGGATCCGTGGCTGCCGGAAAGCTGGATGAAGCGCCCGACCTTGTAGGCCTCGCCGCTCGGCCGGAAGGGGACGCGCCAGATCGCGTTGTCCCGGGTCACGGCGAGCAGGACCGCGCTCTCGTGCTCGTCGAGCACCAGGCCGTTCGGACTCGGCACGTTGGCCAGCAGGCAGTCCAGCCGCCCCTCGGTCGTGAACCTGAACAGGCGCCCGCTGGGATCGTGCAGCCCCGTCTCGCCCTGATCGGTGAAGAAGAGGTCGCCGTTGGCGGCGAAGACCAGATCGTTGGGCCCCAGGAACGGCCCGTCCTCCGCCTGCCCGACCACCGTCTCGACAGCACCGTTCGAGGGATCGAGGCGGACGATGCCGCGGCGGTTGTCGGCGATGTAGACCATGCCGTCGCGGTGGATCTTGAGACCGTTCGGCTCGCCGTCGTAGGTCGCGACCAGCGTGAACTCGCCGGCAGGCGAGATCCGGAAGATCCGGCCGAAGGGGATGTCGACGATGTAGAGGTTGCCGTCGCGGTCGAAGGACGGCCCCTCGATGAAGCTGTGGGTCGGTCCCCTGCCCTTGCGGTCCAGCCAGGCAGACCGCTCGTTCGTCTTGCGGTGCGTGTCCGGCAGGCGGGCGAAGATCTCGGCCGTGATCTCGGGAGGTGGCGCGAACATGAAGGACGAGAGACTCCGTCTGGATTGCGTCAGGTCAGCGGCTGTCCCTTGACCATCAGCCGGTAGAGGTAGCGGTACTGGTCGGGCGGCACGTCGGCGTTCGCCTTGTGCATCACCGTCCTGTTGTCCCAGATGACGACGTCTCCCGGCCGCCAGCGGTGGCGGTACTCGTACTTTTCGCTGGTGGCATGCGACATCAGTCCGTCGATGAGACTGGCGGCCTCCGCGTCGGGCAGGCCGACGATCCCTTCCATCCTGCCGGTGTTGAGGTAGAGGCCCTTCCGGCCGGTCAGCGGATGGGAGACCACCAGCGGCTGTTCGGTCTCCGGGATCGCCTTGCGCTCCTCGTCGCTGAGCGCCACGAACTTGCGCGGGCTGCGGCTGCTCTGGAAGACGTGGCGGGAGCGCAGGGCGTCGAGCTTCTCCCGCATCTCCGCCGGCAGGTCGGCGTAGGCCGCCTGGACGTTGACGAACTGGGTATCGCCGCCGCTGGCGGGCAGGTCGACGGCGCAGAGCGCGGTGGCCTTGGGCGGCGCCAGGAAGTTGGAGTGGTCGGTGTGGTAGTTCTCGCCCCGCACCGACGCCTTGCTGCCCGCGGCAGGCTGCGGGTCGGCCAGGTCCCGGCTGGAGATGTAGCCGACGATGGGATGGTCCGGCAGGGAGAACTTCTTGACCTGCTGCTCCATCAACTCGCCGAAGTTCTCGATCGCCCGGATGAAGTCGGGCGGCCCCAGGTGCTGGTCGCGGAAGACCAGCACCCCGCGCTCGGCCAGCTCGCGGTCCAGCCGGTCGCGAGTCTCCCGGTCGAGCGCCTTCGACAGGTCCAGTCCGACGACCTCGCTGCCGGTGTAGGTGTGCAGTGGCCTGATTTCGTAACTCATGGCTCGCCTCTCATGCGCCCACGCGCGATTCCAGCTGCCGCAGCTCCCGGACCTGGGCGGTGCCGGCTGACAGCATCAGCCCCACGTCGTTGCCGGCGGAGATGAACCGGCCGCCCTCGGCCACCAGGTCCCCGACCAGGTCGGGGGCGTTGCGGATGCCGCCGATGCCGATCGCCTTGCCGTGGCGGCGGCCGGCCGCGATCACCTTGCTGAAGGCCTCCCGCAGCAGCGGATGGCGGAACTCGCCGGCGATCCCCAGTTCCAGCGTCAGGTCGTTGCTGCCGACGAAGAGCAGGTCGATGCCGGGGACGGCGGCGATCGCCTCCACGTTCTCCAGCCCCGACTTGGTCTCGATCATGACGGCCACCATCACCGCCTCGTCCAGCTGCGCGAGCGCCTCGGCCCCGGCGACCGTGCGATAGCCGCTGTGGGCGTTCGGCGGCCCCGCCGACCGGCGGCCGATGGGCGGAAAGCGGCAGGCCGCGACCGCGGCGGCGGCATCCTCGGCAGAGGTGACGTGCGGGACGATGACCCCCTGGGCGCCCCAGTCGAGCACGCGCCCGATGAAGGCCGGATCGAGGTCCGGCACCCGCACCAGAGGGGTGAGCCCGAGGCCGAGGCAGGCGATCGACAGGCGCGACGCGGCCTCCGGCCCGAGGGAGCCGTGCTCCAGGTCCAGGTAGACGCAGTCGTAGCCGGCGGAGCTGGCGATCACGGCCAGCTCGATGGTCGAGAAGGCCTTGATGCTGAAGCAGAGGCTCAACTCACCGCGCGCGAGCTTCCGTTTCAGCCGGTTTTCGACGATCGGCACAGGGGCCAAGACTTCCCTCCAACACCACGGCGGCAGCGACGACGCGCCGTCCCGAGGAGTTGAGCAGCCTCGCTCCTGAATTTCCAATTATCAGATAGGTCTCCGGCATAAATGATAGTTATGCCGCCCGCCATCGCTTCGGCCCCGGCCCGGCGCCTCGTCGCTCTCCGCGCCCGCTCGGCATCACCGCCACCCATGCCGGCGGATGGTTCGGAAGCGCGGGCGCCTTGCGCTCAGAACCGGAAGCCGACGCGGGCGGACCCGGTCTGCCCGAGGTAGTGCTGGCCGGCCTGCAGGCCGTACTCGATGCGCACCTCCAGCCCCTGGTCCTGGTAGAGCTGCAGGCCGAGATCGAGGGTGCCGAGCTGGCGCGGCAGCTTGCTCTCGGTCGAGAAGGTGCCGGAGCCCTGGGGCGCCCCCTGCAGACGCGCCCTGGTGGTCCAGCTGTCGTCCGACAGGAAGACGCCACCGCCGGCCGCATAGAAGCGCAGCAGCCAGCCGTCGCTCAGATCGAGCCGCCCGCCGGCCTCCAGCATCGGCGAGAAGGCGCCTGTCGTCTTGCTCTGGGATTTCACGTCGAGCGCCAGGGGCGAGCCGCTGTCCTCGTGGTAGCCGGGCGCATGGGTATAGATCGCGTCGAGGTCCGCGTAGGGCCGCAGGTACCAGCCGTCGAACGGCACCTCGTAGGCCACCCGCAGGCGGCCGCCCAGCGTATAGATCTTGGAATTACTGTCGAAGCTCTCCGGCACCCCGCCGATCGAGGTCTTGCGGGTGTTGTCGTACCAGCTGTAGCCGCCCCCCAACCCCGCGGCGAAGTACCAGGGGCCGTGCGTGTGCTTCAGCGCCAGGCTGGCGTCCACGCCCTCGCCGTCGCTGCGCGAGCCGCCCTGATCCGCCTTGGCCCAGGTCCGGCTGTAGGCGGCCGACCCGCCCAGGAACCAGTCGTCGCGCACCTCCTTCTGGCCGCCGAAGCGGATCACCGCCCCGTCCAGGTCGTAGCCCGGCGTGTCGCCGTCCTCGTAGCGGCTGGTGTGGCTGCCGCCGACCCTGGTCCAGACGCAGCTCGTCTCGCCCAGCAGCACCCCGTCCGCCTCGAAGCCGGGGCAGCTCATGGCCGACGACAGCGAGGTGCGCGTCGCCACCGCCTGATCGCTGGCATGCGCCGGGATCTTCTCCGGCGAGATGTCGTCCAGCGAGTCCTTGTAGTCGCCGCCCGCCTGCAGCCGCGACAGCCGCCCGAAGAGCGGCGCCAGCCCGTCCGACCCGCCGCCGTTCCAGATCGACTGCAGATAGGTCGCCACGGCCTGCTCGTTGGTGGAGAGGTCGCTGCCGGTCGGCGTGAGGTCGGCCTGCGGGATGATGGCCACTTCGCCGGCAGTGCCGTTGTCGACGTTCCATCCGAACAGCAGGCCCTGCTGTGCCACGGCGGTGGAGGTCAGGCTGCCGCTCGCGGTCAGCACCACGTACCGCCCCGGCAGCAGGTTGGAGGCCGTCGGCGCGATTGTGCCTTCCACGGTCGCATCGCCGCTGACCGCCAGCAGATCGGCCGTCTGGCCGGCGGCGAGGGAGTCGACGTCGACCGAAAGGACGCCGCCTCCGGTCTGGTGGAAGTTCGACGGAATGCCGGAGTTGCCGACATGGCTGTAGGCCGTGGTCGCGATCGCACCGGCGCCGCCGGGGTTGACCGTCCCACCGCTGGTGAAGTTCAGCGCCGCCACCGTCGCCCCCATGGCGAAGGTGCCGTTGTTCTGGATCGAGCCCGGGTCGTTGCCGTCGATGTTGCCGGTGCCGAGGTCGATGCTGCCGACGATGGTGCCATCGTTGACGATGTTGGTGACGCTGTCGGTCGCCTTGATCGCCATGCCGGCGATGCCGTCCACCGTCCCCACCGTCCCGCCGGACTGGATCGTGATGCTGTTGAAGGTGCCGCCGTCGTAGACCGGGCTGGCCGAGGAGACGCCGCCCGACACCCAGATACCGGCCGCATTGCCACCGCTGCCGCCGGTCACGGTGCCGGCGATGGTGACGGCGACCGGGTTCTGGCTGCCCGGGTCGTTGCCGGTGCTCTGAGCGAGGATCGCCACCGATCCCGCGCCGGTGGTGGCGATGGTGCCCGCATACTGGGTGACGCTGATCGCACCGCCGCCGCCGTTGTAGGGCCCGATGGCGCCCGATGACTGGATGCTGCCCACCAGGAGCTGACCGTCGTAGCCCAGCACCGCACCGCCGCCGCCGGCGCTCTGGAGGAAGAGGCCGTGAGCGTTGGCGCCCGATGTCATCACGTTCCCATAGAGGTCGACCGTGATGGCCCCGCCGTTGGTCGTGTCGGTACTGGCCGAGGCGGCGCTCATGTAGTTCGCCTCCTGGACCACCAGTTGCTGCGACGCATCGCCGGCGAAGCCGCCGCCGTAGCCGAGCGACTGAGCGAAGATGCCCCAGGCGCCGTCGCCGTAGGTCGTGATCGACCCGGCGGTTGGATCCGCACCGCTCGCACCGAGGGTGATGTCGACGGAACCGCCGTTGCCCGGGCCGTAGTTGTAGAGCGTGACGTTGCCGAGATTGACGTTGGCCGCAGCGACCAGGCCGCCGCCGCCGCCGATCGACTGGGCGGCGATGCCGAAGGCCCGCGCCCCCGTCGTGACGATGGCTCCGCTGGTATGGTCGATGGTCACGCTGCCGCCGTTGCCGTAGGCGCCGGGCTGTCCGCCGAGGTTCACCGTGTAGTCGGAGGAGTCGTTCCAGACCGAGTCCGACACGGTCGCGCCGACGCCGGAGTTTCCGAGGCAGAGGCTGGCGCTGTTGTTGAGCGGCCCGACCTGGGCCGAGTTCGAGCAGCCGACCCCGGCGGTGCCGCCGCCGCCGCCGATCGACTGGGCCAGGATGCCGAAAGCGTCGTCGCCGGCGGTCTGCAGCGTGCCGCTCTGGTCGACCTCGACCGTGTGGCCGTCACCGCCCGCGCCGCCGCTGCCGGCGACGCCTGCACCCAGGCCGATGGTGGTCGTGTTGTCGACCGTGCCTTCCGCCCCGACGCCGCCGCCGCCGCCGACGGAATGGGCCAGGACGGCATGGGCCCCGTAACCGGCCGTCATCACCGTGCCACTGTTGCCGACGCTCACGTCGCCGCCGTCGCCCGCAGCCCCACCCTTGCCGCCGATGGCGAGGTCCGCGGCGTAGGTGCCGGCCTTGGTCTCCGTGCCGGAGGTGACCGGTCCGCCGAGAACGGAGTTGGACGAGGAGGTCGCCGCACCGGCACTGCCGCCGCCGCCGCCGATCGACTGCGCCTGCACGCCATAGGCCCGCACGCCCTTCGTCGTGATGCCGCCGCTGTTGGTGACGGTGACCGTGTCGCCGTCGGCACCGGCGCCGCCGTTGCCGCCCACCCCGAGGTTCACGCTGTAGCTGTTGGAGGGGGCGTTCAGCGCATCCTCGACCTGCCCCGCCGCATCGACGGTGGCCGCGGGATCGGAGGTGCCGCCGGTACCGCCGCCGCCGCCGATCGACTGCGCCAGGATCCCGACGCCGTCGCCGCCGGTGACGATCGAGAGGCCGGCCGCGTTGGTGAAAAGGCCGCCGGTCGAGATCGTGCCGGCATTGGTCACGCTGACGCTGCCGCCGGTGTTGCCGGCGCCGCCGGTGCCGCCCACCGTCAGGTTGAGCTGGAAGGTGTCGCCGCTGGCGCCGGCCTGGCCGCCGCCCGCCGCGCCGCCGCCGCCGCCGATCGACTGCGCGAGAACGCCCTGGGCCGCCGGACCGACGGTGACGATCGAGCTGCCCTGGTCGTTGGTCACGCTCACCGCGCCCGCGGTACCGCCGACCCCGCCGCTGCCGCCCACACCGAAAGTCAGATCGATCGACTTGCCGGTGTCGTCGCCCAGGTTCGGGCTCGAGGCGCTGGCGTTGCCGCTGCCGCCGGTGCCGCCGCCGCCGCCGATCGACTGCGCCAGGATGCCGGTGGCGTGCTGGCCGTAGGTATAGATCTGCCCGTCGCACCCGCCGCAGGTCGCGGACTGCCCGTTGGTCACCGTGACACTGTCGCCGGTGCCGGCAGCCCCGCCGGAGCCGCCGATCGCCAGGGCGACCTTGAGCGAGGGCATCGACCCCTCGATGGCGTAGGCCGCGGCCGTGGAATCGCCGCCGTCGCCGCCACCGCCACCGATCGACTGGGCCAGGACACCGTAGGATCCGTCGCCCGCGGTAACCACCTCGCCGGCATTGGCCACGGTAACGCTGTTGCCGTCCCCCGCCGTACCGCCGCTGCCGCCGACGGCGAAATCCATCGCCAGCGTCAAGGGCACCTCGTCGCTCGGCAGGGAGAGCGACTTGGCGACGGCACTGCCGCCCTTGCCACCGCCGCCGCCGATCGACTGGGCCAGAATCCCGACCGAATCGGCACCGTCGGGCGCGCCCGTGCCGCTGTTGGCGAAGCCGCAGCCCGAAAGGCCTGCATCGCAGCCGGTATAGATGTGGAAGTCGTTGGTGACGTTCACCACACCCGCAGCACCACCGCTGCCGCCGGCGCCACCGACCGCCACGGCGATCGTCAGGATGCCTGCGTCGAAGGCGTGGGCCGCGCCGCCGGCGCCACCGCCACCCCCGATCGACTGCGTCAGCAGACCGTAGGACTGGTTGCCGCTCGTGGTGATCGTAAGGACGTTGCGCGCCGTGACACTGCCGCCATCGCCGCCGCTGCCGCCCCGGCCGCCGATCGAGACGGAGATCAGTTCGTCGACCGTGTCGGCATAGCCGCCGTTGCCGCCACCGCCGCCGATCGACTGCGCGAGCACGGCGCCGGCGTAGTGGCCGGAGGTCGTGATGCCGCCTCCGGCGGCGTTGGTCAACTCGACGTCGACCGAGCCGCCGTCGCCGCCGTTGCCCCCCACCCCGCCCGTCGCGACGAAGATGCCCGAGGCGTTCGCGCCGTTGCCGCCACCGCCGCCGATCGACTGGGCCAGAATGCCCAGCGCCCCGTCGTCCGAGGTGGTGATGGTGCTGGCTGCGGTCGTCGTCACCGTGACCTCGCCGCCGTTGCCGCCGCCGCTGCCGTCGGCGTCGTGGCCGCCGACGAAGAAGGACGGGGCGTTCGAACTGCCGCCACCGCCGCCGATCGACTGGGCGACGATGCCGATGGCGACCTTGCCGCCGCCGCTGCCGTCACCGGTGGTGACAGAACCGCCGTTGGTCACGTTCACGGCGGCAGCGTTGCCGCCTTCCGTCGCGTTGGTGCCGCCGCCGACGGTCAGGGCCTGATCGGAGCCCTCGAGGTTCAGCAGGCCGCCGCCGTTGCCGGCGCTGATCGCCACGATGCCGAAGGCGCCGGCGCCGTTCGTCGTGATGGCGCCGTTGTTCGTCACCGTGGCACTCTGGCCGTCGAAGCCGCCCACGCTTCCGGTATTGCCGAGTACGCTGCTGCCGGATGCCTCTGCGTTCGTGACGATGGTCGCCCCGCCGACGCTCAGCGCGGCCACGCCGACGGCCAGGGACCCGGCCGTCCTGATGGTGCCGTCATTGGTGACCGTCACATCACCCGGATGGCCGGGATAGGAGCTGTTGACCTCGCTGGTAGCGAAGGGCAGCACGTCGCCCAGATTGCCCGCACTGACCGCCAGCACGCCGACGGACAGGGACTGGTTGCTGGCGGTCGTGTCGACCGTGCCGCCGCCGTCGACGGTGACGGTGACGGTGCCGCCGGTGCCTTCCCAGCCGTTGTCCGCCGAACCGCCGGCGCTGAGCGCCATGACGCCGATCCCGACGCCGCCGCCGGTCGTCACCGAGGCACCGTCGGCGATCTCCACCGACACGCTGCCGCCGTCGCCGGCACCGGAGGCGTCGCCGCCGTCGTTCTTGTCATCGAAGTCGGAGTCGCCGCCGACCGACGCGGCGAGAATGCCGACGGTCAGAGGCGCGGTGCTGGAGATGCTGCCGTTGTGCGTGACGGTGACGGTCCCGCCGCTGCCACCGTCCGCGTCCGCGTAGTTCTTTCGATTGCTGCCCACACCACCGCGGGAGAGAGCATAGATGCCATAGGTCGCCAGCGGCCCGACGTTGCTGATCGTGATCGCGCCGTTGTTGGTCACGGAGACGGTCCCGCCGTCGCCGCCGGCGCCGGCCCAGTCCGTGTCATGCGCCTTGATCGCCACGCCGTCGCCGCCGAACGAGTAAGCGCCCAGGGCCGTCAGGGTAGGGTCGGGCAGCAGAGCGGTCTGCCCCTCACCGGGGGGGAAGAAGCCTCCGTTGCCCGCCACCGACAGCGTGCCGTCGTTCACCAGGGTGACCGTCCCACCGGGCGATCCATCGAAGTTGTCTTCGTTGGGATTCTTCTCAGAGTCGGCGAAGCCCTCCGCCCCGAACGAGTCCGCGACGATGACGGCACCGCCAAGGGCAGGCTGGCCGCTGCCTTCGTAGACCAGATAGCTCCCGAAGATCCCCGTGAGAGTCATATCGGCCTGGTTGGTGACGCTGAGCGGGCCGCCCTGGCTCTGGGGGCCGTAGGGCGTGTCGTCTGTCGGCACGACACCATAGGTCTGAAAGAGCAGCCCGTTCTGCCCGCTATTGGAATAGCTGCCCGTGCCGTCGATGGTCACGCCGAGGCCGAGTTCGCCGCCCGTTACGGCGATCGCGACGTTCGGGAAGTCCTCCTCGTAGACCGTGATGGTGCAACTCACACTCGTGCCACCAGGGCCACAGTCCGTGCTGGCGTCGGCGAGAGCCGGCGTCGAGAGAAGTGGCACGAGGAGAAGGCCCAAGGCCGGAGTGGGCGGACAGCGATCGGCTGGCGGCGTGCGGCCTTCCTTCGGCGGCGACAACCAGCGGAGCGGGGAGGAGACAGAAGAAGAACGGGCCGCCTCGATCCGCCGTCGCACCATTGCCGTGTTCCTCTATGGGCACTTCAAAGCCATGAGTTGCCCTCTACCACGGCTGTCCGGCTGCGTGTTCAAGCTCTCCGGAGTTTTCGGCAAATTAGGCCGGCTGCGGCAAATTCGCCACAAGCGCGCAGGGCCCGACCTCGTTCAGACCACCAGAGGCGCCCCGAATTTGCCGGCCTGGTAGTCGCGGATCGCCGCCAGAATCTCCTCCCGGCTGTTCATGACGAAGGGGCCGTGGGCCACGACCGGCTCGCCGATCGGCTTCGCATGACCGAAGACGACGAGCGCAGGCTCCTCCGCCGCCAGGGCCACTCCATCGCCGTCGTCGTTCATCTCGACCAGATGCCAGGGCTTCACCGGACGCCCGCCGACGGAGACCTGACCGCGGACGACGTAGAGGAAGACCGTGTGCCCTCGAGGCGCCGGCAGCCGCAAGGCGCCGCCGGGCTGCAGGGCCACGGTGGCCATGAAGACGCCGGTCAGGCTGTCGACCGCCCCCTCGATGCGGTCGAACCGGCCTGAGATCAGGCCCAGCTTCACCCGTCCGTCGTCCAGCGGAAGGGCGGGGATTTCGTCGGTCTGCCGGCCCTGGTAGCGCGGGTCGACCATCTTGAGGCGGGCCGGCAGGTTCACCCAGAGCTGCAGGATCTCCAGCGGGCCACCGTCGCGCAGGAAGGCGGCCGGCGAAACCTCCGCGTGCTCAAGGCCGCGGCCGGCGGTCATCCACTGCACGCCGCCCGCCTCGATGACGCTCTCGTGCCCGCCGCTGTCGTGATGGGCGAGCGAACCCTCGACGATGAAGGTGACCGTCTCGAAGCCCCGGTGCGGGTGCGGCCCGAACGGCAGCCCGCCGTTACCCGGCGGGTAGACCTGCGGGCCGTGGTGGTTGAGGAAGAGGAAGGGATCGAGCTGCGGCAGCGCCAGCCCCGGCAGCGGCCGTCGGGTCGTCAGGTCCCCGATGTCGTCGCGCAGCGCCGGATGCAGCGCCTTCACCGTCCTGTCGCCCATGGTCCAACCCTTTCCCGCTCAAAGGGCTGATCTGGGCAGGCGCCGCTGCCGGCGCAACGGCCGGCGGATCAGCCCTGCCGACCCTCCGCCGCAGCGACGTGCCGCTTGACCGTCAGGAAGGAGTCCGGACTCACCGACATGGAATCGATGCCGCACTCGACCAGGAACTCGGCGAAGGCGGGGTGGTCGCTGGGCGCCTGGCCGCAGAGCCCCACCTTGGCACCCGCGGCATGGGCCTCCGTGATGACGTTGCGGATCATCCATTTCACCGCCGCATCCTGTTCGTCGAACAGGCCCGCGAGCGCCGCCGAATCCCGGTCCACGCCCAGGGTGAGCTGGGTCAGGTCGTTGCTGCCGATGGAGAAGCCGTCGAAACGGGCCGCGAAGTCCTTCGCCAGGATCACGTTGGAGGGAATCTCGCACATGACGTAGACTTGCAGGCCCTTTTCGCCCCTGCGCAGGCCGTTGGCGGCCATCACCTCCAGCACCCGGTCGGCCTCCCTGGTCGAGCGGCAGAAGGGGATCATGACGATGACGTTGGTGAAGCCCATCTCCTCGCGCAGCCGCCGGATCGCCCTGCACTCCAGGGCGAAGCCGTCGCGGTAGGCCTCGGAGTAGTAACGGGAGGCGCCGCGGAACCCGAGCATCGGGTTCTCCTCCTTCGGCTCGAACTCTGCCCCGCCGATCAGGTTGGCGTACTCGTTGGTCTTGAAGTCGCTCATGCGCACGATGGCCGGCGCGGGATGCACCGCCGAGGCCAGCCGCGCCAGCCCGCGCGCCAGCCGCTCCACAAAGTACTCGGTCTTGTCGTCGTAGCCGGCCGTCATCGCGGCGATCTCGGCCTTCGCCGCCTCGTCCTTCAGGGTGTCGAAGCGCACCAGCGCCATGGGATGGATCTTGATGTGGCCGTTGATGACGAACTCCATGCGCGCCAGGCCCACGCCGTCCGCTGGCAATCGCCACCAGCGGAACGCAGCAGCCGGATTGGCCAGGTTCAGCATCACATGCGTCCGGGTGGGCGGGACGTCGCCGACATCAAGTTCCTCGACCGTGTAGTCCAGGGCACCGTCGTAGACGAACCCCTCGTCTCCCTCTGCACAGCTGACCGTCACCGTCTGTTCGTCGTGCAGCAGGCTGCTGGCGTTTCCGGTTCCCACCACCGCCGGCAGTCCGAGCTCCCGGCTGACGATCGCCGCGTGCGAAGTCCGGCCGCCGTGGTCGGTCACGATGGCTGCCGCCCGCTTCATGATCGGCACCCAGTCCGGGTCGGTGGTGCTGGTGACCAGGACCGCGCCGTCGACGAAGCGGCCGATCTCCGCGGCGCTCTCCAGGACGCAGACGGGGCCGCTGACGATGGCGTCGCCGATCGCCAGGCCGGAGACGACCTTCCGGCCGCCGCCGGACAGGCGATAGCTCTTCATGGCGCCGGCCTCGCGGCGGGACTGCACGGTTTCCGGGCGGGCCTGGACGATGAAGAGGTCGCCGCTCTCGCCGTCGCGCGCCCATTCCATGTCCATCGGACAGCCGTAGTGGCTTTCGATGGTGCAGGCCCAGCGTGCGAGTTGCAGGATCTCCCGGTCCGCCAGCACGAAGGCCGCGCGCTCGGCCTTCGATGTCGGCACGTTGCGGGTGGGGCCGGCCTCCCCTTGCGCATAGATCATCTTGCGCGCCTTGGCGCCAAGGCGCTTCTCGACGATGGGCGTGAGCGCCCCGTGGGCGAGCAGCGGCTTGAAGACCTGGTACTCGTCGGGGTCGACCGCACCCTGCACCACGTTCTCGCCCAGCCCCCACGCGGCGTTGATCAGCACGACCCGGTCGAAGCCCGTCTCGGTGTCGATCGAGAACATCACGCCGGCGCCCCCGAGGTCGGAGCGCACCATCTTCTGCACGCCGATCGAGAGGGCCACCTTCAGATGGTCGAAGCCCTTGACCTGGCGGTAGCTGATCGCCCGGTCGGTGAAGAGGGACGCATAGCAGCGGCGGCAGGCGTCGAGGAGGTCTCGCTCGCCGCGGATGTTGAGGAAGGTCTCCTGCTGCCCCGCAAAGCTGGCGTCCGGCAGGTCCTCCGCGGTGGCGCTGGAGCGGACGGCCACGTCGCTCTCCGGCCGTCCGGCGCGGTGGCAGAGCTCCCGGTAGGCCGCGCGGATGGCCGCCGCGGTCTCCTCCGGCCAGTTCCCGCGCAGGAAGGCCCGGCGGATGGCGGCCCCTGCTTCGGCGAGACTGACCGTGCCGCTCGCGAGGTCGGCGGTGGTGCCGGCGATCACGTCGCGCAGGCCGTTGCGTTCGACGAACAGCCAGTAGGCGTCGGCGGTCGTGGCGAAGCCCGGCGGCACGCGGATGCCCTTCGCCGACAGGGTCGAGACCATCTCCCCCAGCGAGGCGTTCTTGCCTCCGACTTTCGGCACGTCCGCGCGTCGAAGGTCCTCGAACCAGACGATCGTCTCGCCCTGCATAGCCATGAGCTCTTCTCCGGTCAGGTCAGTTGGACGAGAGCAGCCGCTCGATCTCGCTCACCGGGTGGCGGGTCAGGTCCTTGTCCCGCTCGGCAACCAGCGCAGCCCCAAGTCTTCCTCCGAGGGCATCGCGCAGCACCGCCAGCGTCCGCGGCGGCGCGACGAGGGCGAAGCGGCGATGCGGGTCCGCCTCGTGCAGCTGGAGCAGGACCTTGGCCACGTGCTGGGCGAAAGCCTGCTCGGCGCGGTCGTGCCAGTCCGTCGCCTCCACCGCACTCGCCGGGCCGGCCGCCGTCTGCAGGCGACCCGGGCGGTCGGTGCCCTGCTCGGCCGTCTTGTCGTTCGCCGGGGCCTCCTCGACCGTCTCGACCTGGAGGCTGAGCACCTCGGCGTCGCCCTCGTTGCGGAGAAACAGCGCCTTGCGGCCATCGCAGACGGCGACGCAGCCGCCGTGTGGCAGGGAAAGCTTCATCTCGACCCCTTCTCTTCGTTCCTCGCGCACGGCGGCGCGTGCTCTCGCCGGAACAGGAGACGGCAGCCGAGGGATCGGCGCATTGATCGGCCGCAAGGCCGGCCGGCCTTTTTTCCGGGAGGGCTAGCCGGGCCGACGCAGGCCGGGCAGCAGCAGAAGGGCCGCCAGCGAGGCCAGCGAACCGGCGAGGAAGACGGAGGGATAGCCCTGCCAGCCGGCGAGCAGGCCGGCGAGCGGCCCCGAGCAGGCAAGCGAGATGTCCATGAAGGCCATGAAGTTGCCCAGTGCCTGGCCGCGCTGTTCGGGCGCGAGGCGACGGGCGGCCTCGATCCCCATCGACGGGAACACCAGGGAGAAGCCGATCCCGGTGAGCAGTGCGCCGCCCATCGCGGCCGCCGCCGTCGGCGCCGTCCAGAGCACCGCCTGGCCCGCGGCCTGAACGGCCAGGGAGACTCCGGCGACCTTGGCACCGCCCATCTGATCGGGCAGGTGCGCCAGGAAGAGGCGCAGGCCGATGTAGCCGACGACGAAGGCGGACAAGGCGAAGCCGGCACCGCTCCAGCCGCGCTCGGCGAAGTCGAGCGCCAGGAATGCGGCCATCACCGCGAAAGGCGCGGCCCCGAGGCAGAGCACCAGCCCGGGGCGCAGGATGAGCCCGACGACCCTGGTGAACGGCAGCCGGTCACCTCCGCCGGCACGGATCGCCGGCAGCAGCAGCGCGGCGATCAGGGCCAGGGCGGGCGCGGCCACGGCGGCCAGGGCGACCACCTTGAAGTCGAAGGTCTGCAGCAGCCAGAGCCCTGTCGGTGCGCCAACGCCGAGGGCGCCGAACATGGCGATGCCCTGCCAGGCCATCACCCGACCCGTCCGGCTGGCCCCCACCCGGCCAATTCCCCAGACCATCGTCGCCGTGGTGAAGAAACTCTCGCCGACGCCGAGCAGGATCCTGCCGGCGAAGAGGACGACCAGCGCGAGAACGGGCGGCAGCGGCAGCGCGGTGGCAAGGAGATAGCAGCCCCCGGCGCTCATGGCGAGCGGCAGGCCGATCAGCACCGAGGCCCGCGCCCCCAGCCGGTCGGCGAGGCCGCCCGCCCTGTGCCGGCTGGCGATCGTGGCCACCGCCTGCGCGCCCATGACCAGCCCCACGATCAGCGGGCTGAAGGCCATGACCTGGCCCACCTGGATCGACAGGGCGGCGATCGGCAGTCCGATGGAGAGGAAACCGAAGAAGACGATGAAGACGATGGGGCCCATGGCCCGGACGAGACTTGCGGGCGGCTGGGCTGGCCGCTCGGTTGCAACCGTGTGAACCGTCATGGAGGTGCGCCTCTTCTCGGACCCGTCGTCGCGGCGGGTCCTGGGTGGCGCGTTGGGTGACGTTAACGCTTACGGCCGCCGCAGTCGCGACGACTGTCGTCTAAGTCGGCTCCCTCAGGCTGTCAAGAAAGCGGGCCCAACCCGTAAAAAGCAAGACCCCCGCAGGGAGCGGGGGTCTAACGGGCCTGCTTCGAGAGCGGCCTCACTCTTGGGCTTTACGCCTTCCTCCCCAACCCGGGCCGTGAACTGGTCTGAACAAAAACCAGCACGCGCGGACCCTAACGGAAAGCCGGCCGGCCGCGCAAGGAAATTTCTATGGCTGCCATCAACTCGCAAGATGGCCTACTGAAGGGCCTGACTCGGCTCCGCCGCCTTTTCCGACTTGTCGATCTGGACGATGACGGGCTCCACCTGACGCAGTTCCTCGAGCGGAATGTGACAGAGGATGGTGTGGCCCGGGCTCGCCTCCACCTGCGGGGGGAACTCGGTCTCGCAGATGGCGCCGATCTTGCGCTGGCAGCGGGTCTGGAAGGGGCAGCCCTTCGGCGGGTTGAGCGCCGAAGGGAGCGCGCCCTCCAGGATGATCCGCTTCTTCTCGACCGAGGTGTCGGCGATCGGCACCGCCGACAGCAGGGCCTCGGTGTAGGGATGATAAGGGGGCGCGAAGACCTCGTCGGTCGTGCCCTGCTCGACGATGTAGCCCAGGTACATCACCACCACCCGGTCGGCCAGGTAGCGCACGAGACTGAGGTCATGGCTGATGAACAGCAGGGTCGTGCCGAAGCGGTTCTGGATGTCCATCAGCAGGCCGGTCACGGCCGCCGCGACCGAGACGTCCAGGGCCGAGACCGGCTCGTCGGCGACCACCATCGAGGGGTTGCCGGCGAAGGCGCGGGCGATGCCGACCCGCTGCTTCTGCCCGCCGGAGAGCTGCCGCGGCCGGCGCAGGGCGAAGTCCCGTGGCAGCTTCACGAGGTCGAGAAGCTCGAAGACCCGCTCGCGGATCTTCCGCTCGTCGCTCTCCACTCCGAACTTGCGGATGACCCGCGCCAGCTGTCCACCGACGGTGTGGCTGGGATTGAGCGTGTCGAAGGGGTTCTGGAAGACCATCTGCATGGCGCCGATCTCCGCCGGCGTCCGCTTCTCGACGGGCTTTTTGCCGAGTTCGGTGCCCCTGAACTCGACCTTCCCGTCGGTCGCCGTCTCCAGCCCCATCAGCACCTTGGCGAAGGTCGACTTGCCGCAGCCGGACTCGCCGACGATGGCGACAGTCTGGCCCTTGCGGGCATCGAAGGCGATCGACTCGTTGGCCTTCACGTAGCGCTTGCGCCTGCCGCCGAACAAAGCGCCGAACGACCCGTCGGTCAATTCGTAGTACTTGCGCATGCCCTCGATATGGAGCACCCGTTCGCCGGCGCTGCCTCCGCTGGTCGCCATCTCCGCCGGACGCCGTGCATCCCAGTCGATCTCGTCCCACCGCATGCAGCGCACTCGGTGATCAGGGTCGTCGTCCAGGCCTACCATCGGCACCGCCACGGCGTCGCAGCGGCCGGCGACGAAGTGATCGCAGCGCGGGCCGAAGACGCAGCCTTTCGGCCGCCGGTGCGGCAGCGGCAGCTGGCCGCGGATCGGAATCAGCGGCCGGGCCGTCTTGTCCGCTCCCGGCAGCGGGATGCAGTCGAACAGGCCCCGGGTATAGGGGTGGCGCATGCGGTCGAAGACCTCAGACACCTCGCCCTCTTCCACCGCCTGACCGGAATACATGACGTAGATCCGGTCGCAGGTCTCCAGGATCAATCCCAGGTTGTGGGATATGTAGATCATGGAGGTGTCGAAGCGCTGCGCCAGCTCGCCGATCAGCTCGACGATGCCCGCCTCCACGGTGACGTCGAGTGCCGTGGTCGGCTCGTCCAGCAGCAGCAGCGACGGCTTGGAGAGCAGCGCCATGGCAATGACGACGCGCTGTTGCTGACCGCCGGAGATTTGGTGCGGATAGGAGCGCATCACCCGCTCCGGATCCGGCAGTTTCACCGCCGCGAGCATCTCGATGGCGCGCTGCTCGGCCTCGGACTCGCTGATGCCGCTCTCGTGGCAGAGCGGCACTTCCATGAGCTGACGGCCGATCCGCATGGCCGGGTTCAGCGAGGCCATCGGCTCCTGATAGACCATGGCGATCTCGTGCCCGCGGAGCTGACGCAGCTCCTCGTCGGACATCTTGGTCAGTTCTCGGCCCTTGTAGCGGATCGAGCCACCCACGATCCCGCCGTTGCCGCCCAGATAGCGCATGATCGCCATGGCCACCGTCGACTTGCCGCAGCCGGATTCGCCCACGAGGCCGACGGTCTCGCCGCGATGCAGGGTCATGTTGAAGTCGACGACCGCCGGGATCTCTCCGGCACGGGTGAAGTAGGAGATGCAGAGGTTCTCGCACTCGAGGACCGGCGGCTCGCTCGTCTTCGCGCCGGCTCCGGGCTTGGTGTCGCTCGCCATGTCGTTCATGGGGACTCCGTAACTAGCTGGGCGCGTCAGTCGCGCAGCGAGATCTCGCGCAGGCCGTCCGCCAGGAGGTTGAACCCGAGGACCAGCGAGGAGATCGCTATGCAGGGGAAGATGGCCATGTGCGGGAAAGCCATCATCAGCTGGCGCGTCTCGTTGATCATGCCGCCCCAGTCGGGGTTCGGTGGTGGCAGTCCCAAGCCGAGGAAGCCGAGCACGCCGATGGTGATGATGGTGTACCCCAGCCGCAGCATCGAATCGACGATCAGCGGGCCGCGGGCGTTCGGCAGGATCTCGATGAAGAGGATCCGCCAGGTCGGTTCGCCGCGGGTCTGCGCCGCCAGGACGTACTCGCGGTTGCGCAGGTCCAGTGCCAGTCCCCGCACGATGCGCATGATGCCCGGCGCGGACGCGAAGGTCACCGCCAGCAGGATGTTGGTTCCCGAGGCGCCGATCAGGGTGATCACCAGCACGTAGAGGACCAGCACGGGAAAGGAGAGGATGACGTTGGCGATGAACGACAGGACGTCGTCGACCCAGCCCCCTTTGTACCCGGCGGCCAGCCCCATCGGCACGCCCACAAGATAGGCGCAGAGGGTGGCCAACGGGGCGTAGATCAGCACCGTCTGCGAGCCGAAGATCAGACGGCTCAGGATGTCGCGGCCGATGTGGTCGGTGCCGAGCCAGAAGGTGCCGCAATAGAACTGCCCGGCCTTCGCGCCTTCGAGGATCGGCTGGCAGACGTCGGCCACCGGCTGGTTGAGCACCATCCGGCCAGCCGGGACGATGTACTCGGCGCCGGGGAAGGCCAACGGCATGAGCGTCGCAGTCGGCGGGAAGATCAGGCCGGCGGCGAGCTGCAGGTCGGCGGTCAGGGCCATGATCACCCAGAAGCCGACAAGGCACAGCCCGATCACGCCGACCGGACTCTCGCGGATCAGCCCGAGTGCCGAGAGGAAGCGCAGGACGCGGGGCTGCGCCTTCGGGGTGCGGCTGGCGGCGGGGGCGTCGGTGGTGCTTGCCATCTTGTGCCTGCCGTCAGCTGAAGCGGATGCGCGGGTTGAGGTAGGTGTAGCCGATGTCGGCGAGCGCCTGGGTGGTCACCGCCACGAACACCGCCACCATGGCGCAGGCTTCGATCAGGAAGATGTCCTGGTTGAGCGAGGCCTCCAGCAGCAGGGCCCCGAAGCCCTTGTACGCGAAGAAGTACTCCACCACGATCACGCCGGAGAGCAGCCAGTTGATCTGCAGCATGATGACCGTGAAGGGCGCGATCAGCGCGTTCCTCAAGGCGTGGCGCAGGATCACCTGACGGTACGGCAGGCCCTTCAGGACGGCCGTGCGTATGTACTGCGTGGTCATCACCTCGGCCATCGACGCGCGCGTCATGCGCGTCACGTAGCCGAAGTCGTAGAGCACCAGGACCATGACCGGCATCACCAGCTGCAGGATGGAGAAGCCGTCGGTCATGCCGCTGGTGCCGGGCAGCAGCCCGAGCCAGAAGACGAACACCGCCGAGAGCAGCGGCGCGCTCGCGAACTCCGGCACCGAGGTGGTGATGATCGAGCTGACCGAAATCCCGCGATCCAGCTTCGAACCTTCGCGCATGCCCGCCAGCACCCCGAGGGTGAGCGAGATGGGAATGACCAGCGCCATGGTGGCCGCCGCGAGAATTCCCGTGTTGATCAGCCGGGGCCCGAGGACCTCGGCGACCGGGGTGCGGAAGCGGATCGACTCGCCGAACTCGCCGGCCGCAAAGTCGGCGAGCCACCGGACATAGCGAACCACCAGCGGATCGAAGTAGCCGTGTGCCTGGAGCCAGATATCGCGTTGCTCCTGGGTGGAATAGGGTCCCAGGACCTTGATCGCGACGCTCTCGATATTGACCTCCAGCGCCAAGAACAGCAGCACCGACACGACGATCATCGTCAATATCATGGTGGCTGCTCGGCGGAGGATGAACGTCAGCATCCCCTCGATTACCCCCTGTCAATCATTCTTATACGGCCGTTCGGCCTTGCTTCTTCGGCAGACAGTACACGTCCTGCGCCGGATACGGAACGGGCTTGTCGACGGGAGCCGGCAAGCGGAGGCGGCGCGGGCGAACCGCGCCGCCTCGCCTGGTTGGATCAGGACGCCAGCCAGACGCTGTCGAACTGATGGTAGAGGGTGGGATGGACGCGGTAGCCCATCACCTTGTCGGTCGTCGCCGAGAACACCGACCGCCAGAGCGGCTGGGCGATGACGGCGTCGTCCTGCAGGATCTTCTCGACCTTCTCCATCTTGGCCTTGCGCTCCGCCACGTCGAGGGTGGCCGTGGCATCGGCCAGGGCGGCGTCGAAGTCCGGGTTGCTGTAGGCCGACTCGTTCCACGGCACGCCGGTCTTGTAGGCGAGGTTGAGCACCATCACGCCGAGCGGCCGGTGGGTCCAGGCGGTGAAGCCGAACGGCGTCTTGTCCCAGACGTCCCAGTAGGCCGCCCCCGGCATGACGTTCAGGTCCAGGGTGATGCCGGCCGGCGCCAGCTGCTCCTTGAAGGTCTGCATGGCCGCCAGATGCCACTCGTCGGCCTGTCCCAGGTCGATCTTGACGCGCAGCCCGTCGCCGTGGCCCGCCTCCTTGAGCAGGGCCTTCGCCTTCTCGACGTCCCGCTTGAGCGGCGGGAGCTTGAAGTACTCCGGATGGATCGGCGACACGTGGTGGTTCTCGCCGACACTGCCCTTGCCGCGGTAGGCGAGGTCGAGGATCTGCTGGTGGTCCATGCAGGCGGCGATGGCCTGGCGGACCAGCTTGTTGTCGAACGGCTTCTCGGTGACGCGCATGCGGGCCACGGCCGTCTGGGCGGTCACCACCTCGTTGATCACGGCGCCCGGCACCCGCTCGAGCAGATCCAGCGAGTTCACGAAGATCTCGTAGATGTGGTCCACCTGCCCGGAGGCCAGCGCCGCGACCCACGCCTGCGGGTCGTCGCCCTGGTCGATGTACACGATCTCGTCCAGATAGATCGGCCCGCGCCAGTACGGCTTGTCGGTGCGGCGGATCAGCTGGCAGCGCTCACCGACCCGGAAGTCGCCGAGCTTGTAGGGGCCGGTGCCGATCGGGTTCTTGGCGAAGTCGCCGCCCTCCTCGTCGAACCGGCGATGCACGATGGCGGTCGGGTAGTTGTAGAAGTTCTCCGGGATCGCCAGCTCCGGCGCGTTGAGGTGGAGCATGACGGTGTGGTCGTCGACCTTCTCGACCGACCCTTCGCGGAACGACCGCTTGCCGTCGGCGCCGGCGCTCGTCAGGCCGCCGAACAGGCCGATGTTGGAAGAACCGACCGCCGGGTCGCACCAGCGCTTCAGATTGGCGATGAGGTCGTCGGCGCCGAAGGCGTCGCCGTTCGACCAGGTGATCCCCTGACGGAGCTTGAACGTCCAGGTCTTGAGGTCGTCGGAGGCTTCCCAGCTCTCCGCCAGATAGGGCCGGGTGACATTGTCCGGGCCCGTCTCGGTGATGTACTCGATGATGTGACGGGTCTGATTGGACATCTGCGTCCAATCGTACGTCGCCGGGTCGTCCATCCGCTGCACGCGCATGGAGGACCGCAAGCGGCCGCCCGCCTTCGGCGTCTGGGCGGCCGCCGGCCGCACCAACGGACGCCCCACCCCCTGGATCTTGTCGGCCATGGCGTAGGCCGCGGTCGCGCTCACCCCCAGGAGCGTGGCGGTGCGCAGGAACTCGCGGCGATCGCAGACGCCCTGACGGAACTGCTCGCACAGCTCCGGTACGTAAGGATGTACGCGCCGTCCGCGCTCATCCCTGATCTCTTTCTTCGCCATCTCTGTCTCCCTGGTTCGTCCTGTTCTGCCACCGGCCGGACGGCCGGCGGGACCTCTCTGGCGGGCCCAGCCTGACCGCCCCTCGGAGAGATTGCAACCTCGGCGGCCATGATCCACCGGCGATCGCACTTCCCTCCGACCGCGATCGCGGGGAGCCGGCATCCGGCCCCTGGTCGAACCCCCGTACCTGTTCTAAGCAGCCACGTCTGGGTGACTGGCTGTGCGTTCGCGGGGAACCGCGCTGCTGTTTGGGAACAAGTCTATGTCCCTCATGCGTCTGTCAGTTTCCTTTTCGCGACGGCCGCTACGGTGATTGCGCCCCGGCCATCACGAGCGGTGCCCCGGGAGGTGGAGCAGCATGTCCGACAGTGACGACCGATCCCGACCCTACGCCATGCCCGGCGGTTCGGTGGAGGTGGAGGAGACGCGCCGGCGGCACGACGGCTTCCTCAAGGTCGACGAGGTCCGCCTGCGCCATCGGCGCTTCTCCGGCGGCTGGACGCCCTCCTTCGTCCGCGAAGTCTGCCTTCGGCCCGATGCCGTCTGCGTCCTGCCCTACGACCCCGTCCGAGACGCCGTTGTGCTGATCGAGCAGTTCCGGCTGCCTGCCCATCTCCGGGGAAATCGGGGCTGGCAGGTCGAGATCGTCGGCGGCCTGATCGAGGACGGCGAGGCCCACGAGGACAACGCGCGCCGCGAGTGCATGGAGGAGGCAGGGCTGCGGATCGGCCGGCTGGAGTTCATCGGCAGCTACATGCCCACCCAGGCGACCCTGACCGAGACGGTCCACCTCTACGTCGCCGAAGCCGACGTCCGCGAGACGGCGCGGGTGGCCGGCCTGGAGGCGGAACACGAGGACATCCGGGTGATGATCGTCCCCTGGAAAGACCTCGAGGCTCTGCGGGCAGAGGGCCTGTTCCAGAACGCTCCCATCCTGATGAGCTACTTCTGGCTGCAGATCCATCGCGAGCGCCTTCGCCGGGCCTGGACGAGCCCGCAGGCGGCTGGCTAGCGTAGCCTCCCGACAGGACGAGGCGACCGACTTCATGGACGTACGCGACGGCTTCATCGGCACGATCGGCGGCACGCCGCTGATCCGTCTGCGGCGGGCCTCCGCCGACACCGGCTGCGAGATCCTCGGCAAGGCCGAGTTCCTGAACCCGGGCGGTTCGGTCAAGGACCGCGCCGCCTGGGCGATCGTCGCCGATGCGGAGGCCAAAGGGCTGCTCAGGCCCGGCGGCACCATCGTGGAAGGGACCGCCGGGAACACCGGTATCGGACTCGCGCTGGTCGGCCGCGCGCGCGGCTACCGCTGCGTCATCGTCATCCCCGAGACCCAGAGCGAAGAGAAGAAGCAGATGCTGCGGCTCGCCGGGGCCGAGCTGCGGCAGGTGCCGGCAGTGCCCTACCGTGATCCGGCGAACTACGTGCACCAGTCGCGGCGGATCGCCGAGGAAATGAACGTGGCGGCCCCCGGCAGCGCCCTCTGGGCCAACCAGTTCGACAACACCGCCAACCGGGACGGCCATTTCCGCACCACCGGGCGGGAGATCTGGGAGCAGACCGAGGGCGGCATCGACGGCTTCGTCTGCGCCGTGGGCACCGGCGGCACCCTGGCTGGCGTGAGCCTCGCCCTGAAGGAGCGCAAGCCGCAGGTCACGATCGCCGTGGCGGACCCGCCGGGCTCGGCCATCTACGGGCACTACGCCGAGGGACAGCTCAAGGCGGAAGGCAGCTCGATCACCGAAGGGATCGGCCAAGGGCGCATCACCGCCAACCTCGAGGGCGCCCGGGTCGACAGGGCCTACCGGATCCCGGACGAGGAGAGCGTGCGGACCGTCTTCGACCTGCTGGAGCAGGAAGGGCTCTGCCTCGGCGGATCGAGCGGGGTGAACGTCGCGGGCGCCATCCGGCTGGCCCGCGATCTCGGGCCGGGCCACGTGATCGTGACGATCCTCTGCGACTCCGGCACGCGCTATCAGGGCAGGCTGTTCAATCCGGCCTTCCTTGCCGGCAAGGGCCTGCCCGTGCCTGCCTGGCTCGGCTAAGAACGGGCGAAGAAGCGACGAGGAGAGGCCGATGGAGCTGCTGTTTCGTGACGACGCCTACCTTGCGGCCTGCGACGCGACGGTCACCGCGGTCACCCCGGAGGGCCTATGCTTCGACCGGACCGTCTTCTATCCCGAAGGCGGCGGCCAGCCCGGCGACATCGGCCGCCTGATCCGCGGCGACGGGAGCGTCGTCGACCTGCAGGAAGCGCGGAAGAGCGCGGAGGGGGACGAGGTCCTCCATCCGGTCGGTGAAGGGGCCGCCTTGCCGGAGGTCGGCGAAACGGTCCGGCTGGAGATCGACTGGGCCCGCCGCTATCGCCACATGCGCACCCACAGCTGCCTTCATCTGCTCTGCGCGGCGGTGAGCGGCGACGTCACGGGTGGGCAGGTCGGCGAGGGGCGCGGGCGGCTGGATTTCAACCTGCCCGACGGCCCGCCGGACAAGGAGCAGCTGGCCGAAACCCTCAACCGCCTGATGGCGGAGGACCATCCGATCCGTCCCCGCTGGATCACCGATGCGGAACTGGCCGCGCAGCCCGATCTGGTGCGGACGCTGTCGGTCAAGCCGCCGAGCGGCAGCGGCCGTGTCCGGCTGCTCGAGATCGAGGGGGTCGACCTGCAGCCCTGCGGCGGCACCCACGTCCGGCGCACCGGCGAGATCGGCCGCATCGAGGTCGGCAAGATCGAGAACAAGGGGCGGCAGAACCGGCGCATCAACCTGCGCCTCGTCGACCTCTGAGCCCTGCGAAGGACAAACCCGCCGTGAGCACCGACGCCTCCCTCGTCTCCACCGACTGGCTCGCCGCCCACCTCGATGCGCCGGATCTGCGCATCCTGGACGGGACCTACTTTTTGCCGAACGAAGGCCGCGACGCGCGAAAGGAGTACGAGGCCGAGCACATCCCCGGCGCCCTCTTCTTCGACATCGACGACATCAAGGACCGCGCGTCGCCGCTGCCTCACATGCTGCCGGAGCCGGAGGTCTTCGCCAGCCGGATGCGGCGGATGGGCATCGGCGACGGTCATCGCATCGTCGTCTACGACGGCAAAGGCATCTTCTCCTCACCGCGCGTCTGGTGGACCTTCCGGGTCTTCGGTCACCGCGACGTCGCGGTGCTGGACGGTGGCCTGCCCAAGTGGAAGGCGGAGGGGCGGCCGCTCGACGACCGCCTGCCGCGGCCGGAAGAGCGCCACTTCACGGCCCGCCTGGACAAGACCCTCGTGCGCGACCGCCAGCAGCTCCTGACCAACCTGGAGGCGCGGCGCGAGCAGGTGGTCGACGCCCGCAGCGCAGGCCGCTTCACCGGCGAGCAGCCGGAACCCCGTGCCGGGCTGCGGGGCGGCCATATCCCCGGCAGCCTGAACCTGCCCTTCGACCAGCTGATCGACCCGCAGACGCGCACCTTCCTGCGGCCCGACCGGCTGGCAGCCGCATTCCGCCAGCAGGGGGTGGACCTGAACCGGCCGATCGTCACCACCTGCGGCTCCGGGGTCACGGCCTCGGTCCTGGCGTTCGCCCTGGATCGGATCGGCCATCCGGGTGCGGCGGTCTACGACGGTTCCTGGTCCGAGTGGGGGCTGCCGGGGGACACTCCGGTGGTGACGGGCCCGGCAGAGGGCGAGCCGCGATGACGGCGCCCTTCCCCACGATCAGGGCCTACCGCCCGGAGGACATCGACAGTCTGGTCCGCCTGTGGACCGACTGCCGCCTGACCACCGCGTACAACGACCCGCGCAAGGACGTCGAACGCTGGCTGGCGACGCCGGAGACCGCGGCCATCCTGGTGTGCGACGGCAGCGACGGCGTCATCGGGTCGGTCGTCGCCTGCCACGACGGCCATCGCGGCTGGCTCTACTACCTCGCCGTCGACCCGACTCTGCGGCAGCGGGGGGTCGGGCGGCGGCTGGTGCGGGCCGCGGAGCAGTGGCTGGCCCAGCGCGGCATCCCGAAGGTCCAGCTCATGGTCCGGCCGACCAACGCGGCGGTGGCCGCCTTCTACTACGCCATCGGCTACGGTTCGACGCCGCGGCTCACCCTCGCGCGCTGGCTCGACCCCGAGTCGGCGCGGCTGGCCGGGCAGCCGATCAAGCCGGCCGAGTCCGGCGGCACCCTCGACATCGTCATCACCTACCTCGAGATGACCGAGCGCCCACGGCCGGCGCCGATCGCCCCGCCGACGGGTGCGGTCAGCGCCCTGCTGCGAGCGCGGCGCCCGTCGGTCGACTTCTACCGCTTCCTCTACAACGGCGTCGGCGGGCCGTGGCTGTGGTGGCTGCGGCGGGCGATGAGCGACGCGGAGATCGCCGAGATCGTCGGCGACGAACGGGTCGAGGTCTACGTCCTCTACGTCGATGGCGTGCCGGCCGGCTACTACGAGATCGACCGGCGGAAGGCGGACGAAGTCGACCTCGCCTACTTCGGCCTTATGCCGGACTTCGTCGGCAGAGGCTTCGGCCTCTACATGCTGCAGGCAGCCGTGGAGAGCGCCTGGAGTTCCGGCCCCTCGCGCGTCACCGTGAACACCTGCACGCTGGACCACCCCCGTGCCCTGCCCCTCTACCAGAGGGCGGGATTCTCACCCTATAGGCGCGAGGAGCGGGTGATCGTCGACCCCCGCAGCATCGGCCTGATTCCACCGGATACAAAGGTCACGGGCGCCCACGAAATTTAACTTGAAGGGCGCCTCGGGATCTCCTATTTCGCCGTCTGTCCGTATTCGCACGTGCCTCTGGCCTCTCGCCCACCCATCACGGGCCTGAGCGTTAACGCAACGACGTAACGCGGCTTTTTTGGTCTCGCCGGCCCTCCACCAGCCGGCCTTACCGAGAGAGACGACTTACCTCGCTGTCAGGACGTGCGGAGAGGGCTCCCCCTCCTCCGACGCCGGTTCCGAATCTGCAGGCGCCGCCAACTGCGGCACTGTCGGAACCGGTCACGCACCGCAGTCTTCGCCGCTTCGCGGGAGGGCGCCTTCGGGCGTCTGCGCGCGGAGCCGGGACGAGCGTCCGCGCCTCCACAGCGCGCGCCCGTCCTACCGTACCAAGAACCCTACGGGCGCCGAGACTCCGGCCGTACCCCCAAGGAGGGGCTGTGCCATGAACACCAAGATCGCCGACTACCTGGCGAAGGTCCAACCCGTCACCCCCTGCCTGGTCGTCGACCTCGACGTGGTGGCGGAGAATTTCCGACGATTCCGCGCGGCGCTGCCCGACACGCGCATCTTCTATGCCGTGAAGGCCAATCCGGCGCCGCAGATCCTGTCGCTGCTGGCCGACCTGGGCTCCTGCTTCGACACGGCCTCCATCCCGGAGATCGAGATGGCGCTGGCCGCCGGCGCGGGTGCCGAGCGCATCTCCTTCGGCAACACCATCAAGAAGGAGCGGGACATCGCCCGCGCCTATGAGCTGGGCGTGCGCCTCTTCGCCTTCGACAGCCGCGAGGAGCTGGAAAAGATCGCGCGCCGCGCGCCCGGCGCCTCCGTCTTCTGCCGCATCCTGACCTCGGGCGAAGGCGCCGAATGGCCGCTGTCGCGGAAGTTCGGCTGCGCCCCGGCCATGGCCGAGAGCCTGATGATCGAGGCCGCCCGGCTCGGCCTGGTGCCCTACGGCCTCTCGTTCCACGTCGGCTCGCAGCAGCGCGACACCGGCCAGTGGGACACCGCGCTCGCCACCGTGGGCCAGCTCTTCCGGCGCCTCGCCGAGCAGGGCGTGCAGCTGCGCATGGTCAACATGGGCGGCGGCTTCCCCACCCGCTACCTGCGCGACATCCCGACGACGGAGGCCTACGGCCAGGCGATCCTCGAATCCCTGCGGACCCACTTCGGCAACCGGATCCCGGACACCATCATCGAGCCGGGTCGCGGCATGGTCGGCAACGCCGGCGCCATCCAGACCGAGGTGGTGCTGATCTCGCGCAAGTCCGCCGAGGAGCAGCAGCGCTGGGTCTATCTCGACATCGGCCGCTTCGGTGGCCTCGCCGAGACCGAGGGCGAGGCCATCCGCTACCCGATCCGCAGCGACCGCGACGGCGAGGAGACCGAGCCTGCGGTGATCGCCGGCCCGACCTGCGACTCGGCCGACGTGCTCTACGAGAAGCTGCCCTACGCCCTGCCGGTCTCCCTGGAGATCGGCGACAAGCTGCTGATCGAAGCCACCGGCGCCTACACCACCACCTATTCGGCGGTGGCCTTCAACGGCTTTTCGCCGCTGCAGGCCCACTACATCTGACCTCGTCCCGGGAAGGCGCCACCCCCGGCGGCGCCTTCCCACTTGACCTGCGGCCCGGAAAGGCCGATCTATTGTGCGCCGCAACAAGAGCGGCTTTGAGCGGCGAGGCCGCGTGAGGGATGGGATTTCCCGTCCAGTCTGCCTCGCCCTTTCGACCTTCACACCCGATCGCCCAGTCCACGCGGGGCGTTTCTCGACAACCCCGCGCTCCGGTCCGGCCTGGCACAGAAGCTGCCGCCGCCTCGACCGACGGGGCGCCCGTGTTTTGGATAATTCTTTGAGCTCCTTTTCCGACCTCGGCCTCGCGACGCCGCTGCTGCGCGCGCTGGAGGCCCAGAACCACGTCACCCCCACTCCGATCCAGACGGCCGCGATCCCGTCGGTCCGTGACGGCCGCGACCTGCTCGGCGTGGCCCAGACCGGCACCGGCAAGACCGGCGCCTTCGCACTGCCGATGCTGCACCGGCTGATGGAAGCCAACCGTCGGCCGCCCCGCAAGGGCTGCCGCGCCCTGATCCTCAGCCCGACCCGCGAGCTGGCCAGCCAGATCCAGCAGTCCTTCCGGGACTACGGCCGCCACCTGCCGCTCACCAGCACCGTCGTTTTCGGCGGCGTGCCCATCGGCCGCCAGATCCGGGCGCTGGCCAACGGCGTCGACGTGCTGGTGGCCACGCCGGGCCGGCTGCTCGACCTCATCGGCGAGAACGCCCTGCGCCTCGACCTGGTCGAGATCTTCGTCCTCGACGAGGCCGACCAGATGCTCGACATGGGCTTCATCCAGCCGATCCGCCGGATCGTCGCCCGGCTGCCGAACGAGCGGCAGAACCTCTTCTTCTCCGCCACCATGCCCGACGCCATCGGCGAGCTGGCCGGCCAGCTGCTGCGCGATCCGGTGAAGGTCGCCGTGACCCCGGTGGCCACGACGGCCGAGCGCGTCGACCAGCGGGTGTGGATGGTCAGCGGCCCCGGCAAGCGCTCCGCCCTGGCGGAAGCGCTGAGCGACGAGACCCTGGAGCGCGCCCTGGTCTTCGCCCGCACCAAGCACGGCGCCGACAAGATCGTCCGCCAGCTGGTCGAGGACGGCATCGACGCCGAGGCGATCCACGGCAACAAGTCCCAGGGCCAGCGCGAGCGTGCGCTGGGCGCGTTCCGCACGGGCCGGATCAAGGTGCTGGTGGCCACCGACATCGCCGCGCGCGGCATCGACGTCGCCGGGGTCACCCACGTGGTGAACCACGACATGCCCAACGTGCCGGAGAGCTACGTCCACCGGATCGGCCGCACCGCCCGGGCAGGCGCCGAGGGCATCGCCATCTCCCTGGTCGCGCCGGACGAGCGCGGCATGCTGCGGGAGATCCAGAAGCTGATCCGCATGGAGATTCCCAGCGAGGACCGCGGCGGCGCCAGCCTGCCGACCCCGCCGGCGAGCCAGGAGGCGCACCGCCGTCAGGGCCGCAACGCCCGCGGCGGCGGGCAGCCCCCGCAGCGCAGCGGCCGCGGCGGCGAGGCGCGCGGCGACGGCCGCGGCGGCAAGCCGCAGCAGCGTCCGGCACGCGGCGGCGGCTTCGGCGGCGGCCAGCGCCGCGCCGCCGCCCGCTGAAGCAATCAAGGGCCGCCTCCGGGCGGCCCTTGTCGTTTCCGGTCGGGCTGCCCACGATCGCTCCATGTTCCGACCGATCCCGAACCTGCTTCTCGCCGGCCTGCTGATCGCGGGCCTCGGCGCCTGCGTCCTCGACCAGACGCAGGCGAAACCCGGCTATGCCGCCTGGACCGCCCTGGTGGTGGCCGCGGACGATCGCGCCGACACCGGCGCCTACTCGGCGGCCTTCGACAACGGCCGCAGGGACGTCGCGGCCGCCCTGGAGAGCCTCGGCTTCCAGCCCGGCCACATCGTCCAGGCCTCGACCGACCCCGACCTCTTCCCGCAGGAGAGCCTGATACCGGCCGAAGATGCCACCGTCGTGGCCGCCCTGCAGCAGACGACGCCGTCGGCACCGGACGGCTGCCTCGCCTACCTGACGTCCCACGGCAATCCCGACGGCATCGTCTTCGGCAAGGAGCAGTGGATGTCGCCGGCGGCGCTGGACCACCTGCTCGACCGGCTGTGCCCGGCGCGGCCGGCGGTGGTGGTGATCTCGGCCTGCTATTCCGGCGTCTTCGCCGTGCCGCCCATGGCGCAGCCCGACCGCATCGTCATGACCGCCGCACGGCCGGACCGCTCGTCCTTCGGCTGCGGCGAGGACGACGTCTACACCTTCTTCGACGGCTGCGTGCTGCAGGAGATCGGGCAGGCCCGCTCCTGGCGCGACCTCTACGACCGCGTCGCCGCCTGCGTCGACGCCCGGGAGAAGGAGCTCGACCTCACGCCGTCCGGCCCGCAGTTCTTCGTCGGCGAGGCGGTGCGGGAGCTGGCGGACCGGCCCTTCCAGCGCTGACCTGGGGCTGCGTCGCTGCGGGCAGGCGCAAGCCGACGAGGCAGCAGTCCAGGCGCCGTTCGCCCTCCCCTGCGACGAGCTCAGGGCGAGGGCGTTCCTCTTCCTCGTCGCGAGCCCATCGAATCACGGGAGCCGCAGACGGCCGCCGTGGATCGCCACGTCGCTCCGCTCCTCGCGATGACGGAGAAAGTCGTCATTGCGGGCGCAGCGACGCAATCCAGGGGCCAGGGCGCCGTCCTCGCCCTTCGACAAGCTCAGGACGAGGAACCGGGAAAGGTCCTCATGCCGAGCCTGTCGAAGCATGAGCCTGTCGAAGCACGAGAACCGCAGCCGCGGCCGAACCGTCAGCCGTGAAGACGGACGGCCGGCTCCTACCCCGCCAGGGCGGCGGCGTGGTGGCGCAGGTGGTCCTCGACGAAGGTCTGGATGAACCAGTAGCTGTGGTCGTAGCCCGGGTGCCGACGCAGGGTCAGCGGCTGGCCCGACGCGCGGCAGGCCTCCTCCAGCAGCTCGGGCCGAAGCTGCACCTCCAGGAAGTTGTCCGCCTCCCCCTGGTCGACCAGCAGGGTCGCACCGGTCGGCTGCCGGCGCACCAGCTCGCAGGCGTCGTAGTCGGCCCAGGCCGAGCGGTCGGCGCCGAGGTAGGCGGGGAGCGCCTTCTCGCCCCACGGCACCCTGCTGGGCGCGACGATGGGCGCGAAGGCGGAGACGGAGCGGTAGAGGTCGGGGTTGCGCAGGCCGCAGACCAGCGCGCCGTGGCCGCCCATGGAGTGGCCGAAGATGCCCTGCCTCGCCGCGTCGGCGGGGAAGGCCTCGCCCACCACGGTCGGCAGCTCCTTCGTGACGTAGGAGTACATCCGGTAGTGCTTCGACCAGGGCGCCTCGGTGGCGTCGACGTAGAAGCCCGCCCCGGTGCCGAAGTCCCAGTCGTCGTCCTCGCCGGGGATGCCGGCGCCGCGCGGACTGGTGTCCGGCGCCACCAGCATGAGCCCCAGCTCGGCCGCCACCCGCTGGGCGCCGGCCTTGATCATGAAGGTCTCCTGGTTGCAGGTCAGGCCGGCGAGGTAGGTCACCACCGGCACCCGGCCGTTCGCCGCCTGCGGCGGGCGGTAGACGCCGAAGCGCATCTCCAGCCCGATCTCCTCGGAGTCGTGGGCGTAGAAGCCCATGACTCCGCCGAAGCAGGCCTGCTCGGACAGGACCTTCATGCCGCCGTTCCTCGTCAGTAGACCACCACCGAACGGATCGACTTGCCCTCGTGCATCAGGTCGAAGCCCTCGTTGATCCGCTCCAGCGGCAGGGTGTGGGTGATCAGGTCGTCGATGTTGATCTTGCCGTCCATGTACCAGTCGACGATCTGCGGCACGTCCGTGCGGCCGCGGGCGCCGCCGAAGGCCGTACCCTTCCAGACACGCCCGGTGACCAGCTGGAACGGCCGGGTCGAGATCTCCTGGCCGGCGCCGGCGACGCCGATGATGATCGATTCGCCCCAGCCCTTGTGGCAGCACTCCAGGGCCTGGCGCATGGTCTTCACGTTGCCGATGCACTCGAAGGAGTAGTCGGCGCCGCCCTTGGTCAGCTCGACCAGATGGGCCACCAGGTCGCCCTCGACCTCCTTCGGGTTGACGAAGTGGGTCATGCCGAACTTGCGGGCCAGTTCTTCGCGCGCCGGGTTGAGATCGACGCCGACGATCATGTTGGCGCCGACCATGCGGGCGCCCTGGATGACGTTGAGGCCGATGCCGCCGAGGCCGAAGACGACCACGTTCGCGCCCGGCTCGACCTTGGCCGTGTTGACCACGGCGCCGACGCCGGTGGTCACGCCGCAGCCGATGTAGCAGACCTTGTCGAAGGGCGCATCCTCACGGATCTTCGCCAGGGAAATCTCCGGCAGCACGGTGTAGTTGGCGAAGGTCGAGCAGCCCATGTAGTGCAGGATGGGCTTGCCGCCCATGGAGAAGCGGCTGGTCCCGTCCGGCATCACGCCGCGGCCCTGGGTGACCCGGATCTTCTGGCAGAGGTTGGTCTTGCGCGAGAGGCAGTAGTCGCACTCGCGGCATTCCGGCGTGTAGAGGGGGATGACGTGGTCGCCCTTCTTCAGGCTCTTCACGCCCGGGCCGACGTCGACCACCACGCCGGCGCCCTCGTGGCCCAGGATGGCGGGGAAGAGACCCTCGGGGTCGGCGCCCGACAGGGTGAAGGCGTCGGTATGGCAGATGCCGGTCGCCTTGATCTCGACCAGCACCTCGCCCTCCTTCGGGCCTTCGAGCTGGACCGTCTCGATCACCAGGGGCTTACCGGCTTCGTAGGCAACAGCGGCGCGCACGTCCATCGACGACCTCCTCCCGTTCAGTCTGCCCGGCGTTCTAGCCTGCCCGCCCTCACCTCGTCACCCCCGCGCCGTCACGTACCGCGCTATGGTGCCGCCGAAGCGGAAGGAGGAGACGGCAGGATGACCGACGGCACGAAGCAGGGAACGATCAGGGTGGGCGTCGGCGGCTGGACCTTCGAGCCCTGGCGCGGCGTCTTCTATCCGAAGGGCCTCGCCCAGAAGCGGGAGCTGGAGTACGCCGCCAGGCACCTGACCTCGATCGAGATCAACGGCACCTACTACGGTTCCCAGAAGCCGGAGAGCTTCGCGCGCTGGCACGACGAGACTCCCGCGGGCTTCGTCTTCGCTCTCAAGGGGCCGCGCTTCGCCACCAACCGCCGGGTGCTCGCCGAGGCCGGCGAGTCGGTCGAACGCTTCCTCGGCAGCGGCGTGCTCGAGCTGAAGGACAAGCTGGGTCCGATAAACTGGCAGTTCATGGCCACCAAGAAGTTCGATCCCGACGACTTCGCCGCCTTCCTCGCCCTGCTGCCGAAGCGCGTCGACGGTCGCCCGATCCGCCATGCGGTAGAGGTCCGCCATCCGAGCTTCCGCACGCCAGACTTCGTCGACCTGGTCCGCGAGCACGGCGTCGCCGTGGTGACGGCGGGCGACAGCGACTACCCGCTGATCGCCGACCCCGCCGCCCCCTTCGTCTACGCCCGTATCATGGGCACGCAGGAGGAGGAGCCGGCCGGCTATCCGGCGTCCGGCCTCGACGCCTGGGTGGAGCGGGCGCGGGCCTGGGCGGCGGGCGGCACGCCGGCCGACCTGGAGACGCTGGTTCCGGTTGCGGAGAAGCGGCCGCGCGACGTCTTCCTCTACGTCATCAGCGGCGCCAAGGTCCGCAATCCGGCCGCCGCCATGGCCCTGATCGAGCGGCTGTCCTGAAGGTTCGAAATTCTGCGCAGGGGCGTCGGCTCCCCGCAGCCTCGTTCGTCCTGGGAAGGAGGAGGATCCGCCCATGCAGTACGCCATTCTCTGCTACCACGCCGAAGAGGTCGTCGGCGCCTGGACCAAGGAGGAGGACGAGGCCGTCATGGACCGGCTGGCCGTCGTCCAGACCCGCTTGGCCCAGGCGGGCAAGCTGGGGCCCGTCGCCCGCCTGATGCCGACCACCACGGCCACCACCCTGCGCAAGCACCAGGAGCCGCCGCTGGTGATCGACGGCCCCTTCGCCGAAACCAAGGAGCAGCTCCTGGGCTTCTACATCGTCGACTGCGACTCCCTGGACGAGGCGATCCGGATCTCCCGCGACCTCGCGGCGGCCAACCCCGGCGGCGCCTACGAGATCAGGCCCGTCGCCCTGCTGCGGCCGGACCCCCGCGAGCCGCACAACCCGGATGCATGACCCCGCCTGGATCGAGGCCGCGCTCACCGCCGCCCGGCCCCAGGCGGTCAGCGCCCTGCTCCGCTATTTCCGGGATCTCGACCTGGCGGAGGAGGCCTTCCAGGACGCCTGCCTGCGGGCCCTGAGGACCTGGCCGGAGAAGGGGCCGCCCCGCGACCCGGCCGCCTGGCTGATCTTCGTCGGCCGCAATGCCGCCATCGACCGCACCCGACGTGCGGCCAGGCAGCAGCCTCTCCCCGACGAGGAGGCCCTGTCCGACCTGGAGGACGCCGAGGCGGCGGCAGCCGAACGGCTCGATACCGCCCATTTCCGCGACGATATCCTGCGCCTGCTCTTCGTCTGTTGCCATCCCGACCTGCCGGTCACCCAGCAGGTGGCGCTTGCCCTGCGCATCGTCTGTGGCGTTCCGACGGAGCGGATCGCGCGGGCCTTCCTGGTCACCCCTGCCGCCATGGAGCAGCGGATCACCCGGGCCAAGGGACGGGTCGTCAGGGCGGGCGTACCCTTCGAGGCACCCGACGCCGCCGAGCGGGCGGCGCGGCTTCAGTCGGTCGCCGCCATGCTCTACCTGCTGTTCAACGAGGGCTATTCGGCCGGACCGGCGGAGGCCGACCGCGGCGCGCTGGCGGCAGAGGCGATCCGGCTGGCCCGCCTGCTGCTGCGGCTCTTCCCGGCCGAACCTGAGGTCATGGGATTGACGGCCCTGATGCTGCTGCAGGCTTCGCGCACGGCGGCCCGCTTCGATGGCGACGGGACCATCGTCCTGCTGGACGACCAGGATCGCGGCCGGTGGGACAGGGGCATGATCGCCGAAGGGCTGGTCCTGGTCGACAAGGCCCTGCGCCACCGCCGGCCGGGGCCCTACCAGGTGCAGGCGGCCATCGCCGCCCTGCACGCCCGGGCCGCCAGGCCCGCCGACACCGACTGGCAGCAGATCGAGGTGCTCTACCGCCTGCTGGAGCAACTCCAGCCGTCGCCCGTCGTCACCCTCAACCGGGCCGTCGCCGTCTCCAAGACCGAAGGCCCGGCCACGGCGCTCTCGCTCGTGGAGCCGCTGGCCGACCGCCTCGGCGGCTACTTCCACTTCCACGGCCTGCGCGGCGCGCTGCTGCTGCAGCTCGGCCGGCGGGACGAGGCGCGCACCGCCTTCGGCCGCGCCATCGCCCTGGCCTCGACGGCCGCCGAGGCCGCGCACATCCGCCGGCACCTGGACAGCCTGGAACAGGGTACCGCCGTCTGAGACTTGAGCGCCGGCTGTCGGCACGGCCGGCGCCGGTTCGTCCTGGGACGGAACCCCGAGCACAGGAGCCGACAATGACCGCAGAAGCCGAAACCGCCGAGGGGGAGATCCGCGCCCTGCTGGACCGCCTCGCCACCGCCATTCGTGACAAGGACGTGGGCGCGGCCCTGGCCCCCTTCGACGACGCCGTTCTCACCTTCGACCTCGCCCCGCCGCTCTGGGTGCAGGGCAAGGGGGAGGAGGCGCGGCAGGCCATCTCGGCCTGGTTCGCCACCTGGAGCGGACCGATCGGCTACGACCGGCGCGGCTTCGCGGTGGCGATCGACAGCGACATCGCCTTCGCCCACGGCTATGTGCGCATCCATGGCACCAAGCGCGACGGGGAGAAGCCGGACGTCTGGGCGCGGCAGACGGTCTGCCTGCGCCGCCGCGACGGCGTCTGGCGCATCGTCCACGACCACACCTCGGTGCCCTTCTACATGGACGGCAGCTATCGCGCCGCCGTCGATCTCCAGCCCTGACGTCAGGAGCGGCCGTTCGCGCCCTGCCGGGCCATTCTGAAGGCGCTGGAGTAAAATTCGCGGACCTCGTGTCACAACGGCCCGGGCCACCTCGTCTTGTCGGCAGGAACCCACCGGAGACAGACGATGCACCCGAGACTGAACCCCTTCGCCGCCGCCCCCGCCGCCATCAAGGCCATGGTCGCCCTGGAGACCCAGCTCAAGGCCAGCGGGCTGGAGCACAGCCTGTTCGAGCTGGTGAAGATCCGCGCCTCGCAGATCAACGGCTGCGCCTTCTGCCTGCACATGCACACCCGCGACGCGCGCGCCGCCGGCGAGCGCGAGGAGCGCATCCACCTGCTGCCGGCCTGGCGGGAGTCGCCCCTCTTCTCCGAGCGGGAGCGGGCCGCCCTGGCCTGGACCGAGGCCCTGACGCTGGTGGCCGAGACTCACGCGCCCGACGAGGTCTACGATCGGCTGCGCGCGCACTTCACCGAGGAGGAGCAGGTGAACCTGACCCTGCTGATCGGCGCCATCAACGCCTGGAACCGCCTAGCCATCGGCTTCCGCAGCATCCACCCCCGCGAGTGGGCGCCCGCGGCCGCCGCGGCCTGATGCCATGGCCTCGGCCGACGCGCAGGACTTCGAGCAGCACCGGCAGCGGCTGACGGGCCTCGCCTACCGCATGCTGGGTTCGCTGGCCGAGGCCGAGGACGTGGTGCAGGACGCCTGGCTGCGGTGGGACCGGGCGGCCCGCACCGACGTCGAGGCGCCGGGCGCCTTCCTCTCCCGCGTGGTCACCCGCCTCTGCCTGGACCGCCTGAAGTCGGCACGCCGCACGCGGGAGATCTACGTCGGCCCCTGGCTGCCGGAACCGCTGGTGAGCGATGCGGCGCTCACCGCGGAACCGGTCGAGGACCTGGCCCACGACGTCTCCTTCGCGCTCATGCTCGCCCTGGAACGGCTGTCGCCGCTGGAGCGGGCGGCCTTCCTGCTGCACGACGTCTTCGAGCTGGACTTCGCCGAGGTCGCCGGGGCGCTGGGCCGCACCGAGGCTGCCTGCCGCCAGCTCGCCAGCCGGGCACGCGCCAACGTGCAGACCGACCGGCCCCGCTTCACCCTGCCGCCCGACGAGGGCGAGCGGATCGCAACAGCCTTCTTCGCCGCCACCCGCACCGGGGACGTCGGCGCCCTGCGCGGCCTGCTGGCGGACGGGGCGGTGCTGCAGAGCGACGGCGGCGGCCGGCGGCGCGCCGCCCTCAACCCGATCCTGGGGGCGGAGCGGATCAGTCGCTTCTACGCAGGCATCCAGCGCAAGGCTGGGCCGCCGCTCTGGCAGGAGCGGGTTTCGATCAACGGCCTGCCGGGCCGCGCCAGCCTGGAATTCGACGGCACCCTGCAGACCATCGCACTGGAGATCGCCGAAGGCCGCATCCGCGCCGTCTACGTGACCCGCAATCCGGACAAGCTGCGCCACCTCCTGGCCCGCCTGCCGGCCGGCCTGCAGCCGAGTTGACGGACCTCAGGCCGAGGCGCGCCGCGCGTCTGGCCTGCCCTGCCCGTCGGCCAACTCGCGGATCCGCTCCAGGTCGGCGACGAAATCGCGCCAGGCACCGACCTTGGCGGCTGCGTCGGGGATGCGCAGCAGGTAGGAGGGATGGACGGTGATGTAGCCGGGACGGCCGTCGAAGCTGGCGGGCCCGCGGTGGCGCGTGACCGGCAGGGGTTTCCCGGCGAGCGCGGTGACCGCCGTCGACCCGAGCGCCACGGTGATCCGCGGCCGCACGAAGTCGAGCTCCTTCATCAGCCACCAGCGATAGTGCTTCACCTCGCCCACCGTCGGCTTCTGATGGATGCGCTTCTTGCCCCGGAGCTGGAATTTGAAGTGCTTGACCGCATTGGTGACGTAGACCGCCGAGCGGTCGACGCCCGCCTGTTCAAGCGCCCGGTCGAGAAGCTGGCCCGCCGGCCCGACGAACGGCCGCCCCTGCAGATCCTCCTGGTCGCCCGGCTGCTCGCCGACGAAGGCGATGGCCGCGCCTTCCGGCCCCTCGCCGAGCACCGCCTGGGTCGCGCCCGGCACCAGCGGCTCGGAGGTCCGGATGAGGCGGTTCAGTTCCGCCAGGCTCTTCGGATCCTGGTCGGCCATGGCAGCCAGCGCCTTCTCCGGCGCGCGTCTCTGGGGCATCGCCGCCTCCCGTTCCATCATGGCCGTCACCCGCTGGGGCGCAGCCTGCACCAGAGCGGGAATGCTCGCGGCCTCCGGCAGGTTTCGCCAGTATTTGCGCGGCATCTGGGCGCGCATGGCCTGCGGGTTGAGGCGGGCCGGGTTGAAGACGGACTCGTAGTAGCCGCGCCAGCCGGCCTCGAAGGCGTCTTCGGTCGGCGCCTCCTCCCGCCGCGCCGGCCCGCCGACCTGCAGCGTCCGCCGGTCCCAGTGGAGCGAGCCGAGGGGCGTCAGGATCGTCCAGACCAGCGCGCGGAAGCGGTCGACGAAGAAGTCGGCCGCCGCCTCCACGATGAAGTGCTCCGGCTCGAACCAGGCGACGAACTCTTCCCCCTCCGGCCGGTCGACCCGGCGGAAGCGCAGGAAGGCGTGCATCTTGTGAAGATCCCGCCGCACCGTCTTGGCCATCAGCTCCAGACGGTGCACCAGCGGATCGCTGGCGACCTCCAGCAGCGCCCGCTCGCCGTGGAGAACCCGCCAGATCAGCGTGTAGAGCAGCCCCCACCGCTCTGGATCCCGATGGCAGGCGGCCAGTTCCACCAGCGCCGCCACCGCCCGCGGCAGGATGAGCGCCGGCGCCTCGGCCGCCTCCTCGTGGATGGTCGGAAAGAGGGTCGGCGCGGCCGCGGTCGTCCAGGCGACCGCCTCCGGCGGCACCGAGCGGCCGGCCAGTCGCCGCACGGCGCGGCGGAAGCCGTCCAGATCCGCCCCCTCCCCCAGTTCGACGCGCTGCAGGCCGTTCATGCGAAGAGGCTCAGCTGCCGGGGCGGCGGCGTCAGCCGGGCCCGCAGATCGGCGCGGTCGAGAAGCGGCCCGGGGTTGTGGTCGAGAGCGATCAGGAAGGCGCGCGTGCGCCGGATACCGGCCGAGAGCCGGGCCACGTCCGCCAGCCGCAGCCCGGTGTGCCGGCGGGCGGCGAGGATGCGGTCCACGGCCCGCACCCCGAGGCCGGGGACGCGCAACAGGTCCTCCCGCTCGGCGCTGTTCACGTCGACGGGGAAGCGCTCGCGGTGCCTCAGGGCCCAGGCGAGCTTGGGATCGACCTCCAGGTCGAGCATGCCGTCCTGGCCGCCGGCGGCGATCTCCGGCACGCTGAAGCCGTAGTAGCGCAGCAGCCAGTCCGCCTGATAGAGCCGGTTTTCCCGCTGCAGCGGCGGCGCCTTCGGCGGCAGGACGCTGCTGGCCTCCGGGATCGGGCTGAAGGCGGAGTAGTAGACCCGGGCCAGCCCGTAGCGGCCGTAGAGCGTGGCGCTGGCGTCCAACACCGCCTCGTCGGAGCTGTCGTCGGCCCCGACAATCACCTGGGTGCTCTGGCCGGCCGGCGAGAAGCGCCGCTTCTCCGCCCGCGCCTCGGCGATCCGCTCGCGGGTCTGGTCCATGGCGGCGCGGATGGTGCCGGCCTTCTTCTCCGGCGCCAGCCGCTGCAGGGCCGCCTCGCTCGGCAGCTCCAGATTGATCGACAGGCGGTCGGCCCACAGCCCGGCCTGCTCGATCAGCCAGGGGTTCGCCTCGGGGATCGACTTCAGGTGGATGTAGCCGGCGAAGCCGTGGTCCTTGCGCAGGGTCTTCGCCACCCGCACCAGTTGCTCCATGGTGAAGTCCGGCGAGCGCACGATGCCCGAGGAGAGGAACAGCCCCTCGATGTAGTTGCGCTTGTAGAACTCCACCGTGAGGGTCACGACCTCCTGCACGGTGAAGCGCGCCCGCTCGACGTTGGAGAAGCGGCGGTTGACGCAGTAGGCGCAGTCGAAGAGGCACCAGTTGGTCAGCAGGATCTTCAGCAGCGAGTCGCAACGGCCGTCCGGCGTGTAGGCATGGCAGATGCCGCTGCCCGTGGTCGAGCCGAGGCCGTCCGCGCCGGCCGAGCGCTTCGGCGCACCAGACGAGGCGCAGGAGGCGTCGTACTTGGCCGCATCCGCCAGGACCCGCAGTTTCCGCGCCAGCCGCTCGTCCATTCCGTCACCTCCAATGTTCTCTATATGTTCCTTTTCTGAAGGAAGAGCAAGGTGGGAGGGAGGGCGAGGGCCCTCCCTCGGGGGCGGTCAGCCGGCGGGCGTCAGGCAGTCCCGCAGGGACCGGGCGTCGCGGCGCAGCAGGGTGAAGTAGAGGTCGGGGCCGTCCGGCAGGTCGGCGCCCAGGGGGTCCAGGACCGCGGCCCTGGCGCCGGTGCCTTCGATGACCACCGAAACGAGGGCCGGCTCGAACTGCGGTTCGGCGAAGACGCAGGTGGCGTCCAGCTCGCGCACCTTGTCGCGGATCTCGGCGACGCGGCGGGCGCCCGGCGGCGTCTCGGGGTTGACGGTGATCGACCCCGCTGCGGTCAGGCCGAAGCGCGTCTCGAAGTAGTGCCAGGCGTCGTGGAAGACGATGAAGGGACGGGCGCGCACCGGGGCGAGGGTCGCAGTCAGCTCATCGGTCAGTGCCGCCAGGCGCCTGGTCTCGGCATCCGCGTTGGCCCTGTAGCGCTCCGCGTTCTGCGGATCGACCGCAGCCAGCGTGTCGGCGATGGCGGCGACCATGGCCGTCGCATTGTCCGGATCGAGCCAGACGTGCGGATCGAAGTCGCCGTGGTCGTGATCCTGCTCGTGGTCATGGTCGTCGTGGCCCTCACCCTCGGCGTGCGCGTGCTCGTCCTCGTCCGCCTCGGGCTCGAAGGTGCCGCCCTCGCGGTTGGGCAGCAGAATCATGCCGCGCGCCTCCATCAGCGGCACGGACTTCGCGTCCGCCGCCAGCGACTCCAGCGGGCGTTCCAGGAAGTGCTCCAGACCCTCGCCGACCCAGAAGACGACCTCCGCCTCCGCCAGGGCTTTGGCCTGGGACGGCTTGAGGCTGTAGGTGTGCGGCGAACCGGCCCCTTCTACCAGCAGGATCGGTGTCCCCACCCCCTGCATCACCGCCGCCACGAGGGAGTGAACCGGCTTGATCGACGCGACCACGGCCGGGGCGGCCTGCGCCGCGCTCCAGGTTCCGCCGGCACAAGCGGCGGCCAGGACCGCGCCCAGAGAGAAGGCGGGCAGGGAGATGGTGGAAAGTCGCACGAAGCTCTCCTCGTCGATGGCAATATGTTATGTTATAACATTCTAGCCTGTGCGGTCCACACCATCCTTGATGTTGCCGCCCCCTTGCGACATCTCTGCCGCCCGACGAGAGGCGAACCATGACTCACGCCGCCCCTTCCCTGGTCGCTCTTCACGGCGCCGGCCTGTTCCGCAACGGCCGCTGGCTGGTGCGCGGCGTGGACCTGACCGTGCAGCGCGGCGAGATCGTGACGCTGATCGGACCCAACGGGTCGGGCAAGTCGACCACCGCCCGGATCAGCCTCGGCCTGGTGCAGCCGGACGAAGGCCGGGCGGAGCGCCTGCCCGGCCTGCGGGTCGGCTATGTGCCACAGCATCTGGCAGTGGATTGGACCCTGCCGCTGACGGTCCGGCGCTTCGTCGCGCTGACGCAGCGGCTGAGCCCGGCGTCGGTGGGACAGGCCCTCGAACGGGTCGGCATCGCCCACCTCGCCGGTGCCGAGGTGCGCACGCTGTCGGGCGGCGAGTTCCAGCGCACCCTGCTGGCCCGGGCGATCGCCCTGCGACCCGACCTGCTGGTGCTGGACGAGCCGGTCCAGGGTGTCGACGTCGCCGGCGAGGCCGCGCTCTACACCCTAATCAGCGAGATCCGGCGGGAGATCGACTGCGGCGTGCTGCTGATCTCCCACGATCTGCACGTGGTCATGGCGGCCACGGACACGGTGATCTGCCTCAACGGCGAGGTCTGCTGCAGCGGCGCGCCGGAGCAGGTGGCCCTCAGCCCCGCCTACAACGCGCTCTTCGGCGGGCGGGGCGGACGGGCCCTGGCGCTCTACCAGCACGACCACACCCACGGGCACACCCACCACGACCACGCCCACCACGAGCCCCCTTCACCCAAGGCATCGACCGGCGGCTAGGCCAGGATCTCATCCATGCTCGACGACTTCTTCGTGCGCGCCCTGCTCGCCGGTATCGGCGTCGCCCTCGTGGCGGGGCCGGCCGGCTGCTTCATCGTCTGGCGGCGGATGGCCTACTTCGGCGACACCCTGTCCCACGCCGCCCTGCTGGGCGTGGCCCTGGCGCTGCTGGCGGATGTCGACGTCACCCTGGCGGTCTTCGTGGTCTCGGCCCTGCTCTCCCTGTCGCTGCTGGCGCTGCAGCGGCTGGGCTCGCTGTCCTCCGACTCGCTGCTGGGCCTGCTCGCCCATTCGGCCCTGGCCCTGGGGCTGGTGTGCCTCGCCTTCATGACCTGGGTGCGGGTCGACCTGATGGGCTTCCTCTTCGGCGACATCCTGGCGGTCTCGGCGCGCGACCTGGCGGTGATCTACGCCGGCGGGGCGCTGGTCCTGGCCGTCCTGGCCTGGATCTGGCGGCCGCTCTTCGCCGCCACCGTCAGCCGGGACCTGGCCGAGGCCGAGGGCCTGCGGCCCGACCGGGTCAACTTCGTCTTCATGCTGCTGCTGGCGACGGTGATCGCCATCGCCATGAAGATCGTCGGGGTGCTGCTGATCACCGCCCTGCTGATCATCCCTGCGACCACCGCCCGCCGGCTGTCGTCCAGTCCCGAGCAGATGGCGGTGGTGGCCGCCCTGGTCGGGGTGGTCGCCGTGGTGGCAGGCCTCTTCGGCTCGCTGGAATGGAACAGCCCCTCCGGACCCTCGATCGTGGTCGCCGCCCTGGGGCTGTTCCTCCTCAGCATCTCGCCCCTGGCGGCACGCCTGACGAAGATGGGAACGGCCTCGCGCCCGCCCGGGCGCTGAGCATTCCCCTCCCCTCCGCCTGACTCAGGCCGCCAGTCCGAGGCCGCCGGTGAGCTTGGCCCAGAGGGCGCCGACGGTGCCGCGGTCGTAGGCCAGGCCGAAGCGGCCTCGCAGCAGGTCGTCCAGCTCCGCCGCCGACCCGACGGTCCAGGCGCGCTCGCCGGCCGGGCCGATCTCGCGGACGTCACGGTTCATCAGGCTGATGGCCCCCTGTGCGCCCGCGCGGCTCAGCATCAGGATCTGGCTGAAGGGGGCCACCTGGGCCCAGCGGGTGCAGAGGTAGTTCGCGCTCTCCACGTCGATGGCGGCGAAGGGGCTCTCGTCGAAGCCGAAGAGGGAGAGCCACTCGCCGCCGTTGCGACGCTCGAGCACCAGTTCCCCGGTCTGCGGATCATCGCGGAGGCGGAAGACGGTGCCTGCCACCCTCTGCTCGAGATCGCGTGCGACCTGGAGGGGGCCGAAGGGGCCGGGGCCGCCGAAGCCGGCGTCGGCCAGCCAGTCGCGGCCGTCGATGGTCACGATCCAGGCGAGGTGGGCGCGGATGCCGCCGACCGGTGCCCCCATGCGCACACGGCCGAGGAGCGGCCAGGCGGCGAAGCCGGCGGCGGCCAGAGCACGGCCGAAGAGACCGTTCAGCTCGAAGCAGTAGCCGCCGAGCCGGCGCTCGACGAGCTTGCGCCAGACCGCCTCGGGGGCGAGATCGGGCACACGGCCGAGGAAGGGCCCGACGGCCTCGAAGGGGATGGCGGACATCTGGGCGCGCTGCAGCGCCACCAGGCCGTCGAGATCGGGGGAGCAGCCGTCAAGGCCGATGCGGGAGAGGTAGGCCGCGAGATCGAAGGACATGGCACGATTCCGTCTTCGGTGATGGGAGGCTCCAGCCGCGGCGCCATCGGGCCGCGCCGGCCGGCGCTTGCCCCGTCTCTACCGGGGTCCCGGCCGGGCGGCTTCCTAAATGCTTCCTAAGGGTGCGGCGCCTTTCCTAAGATCGTCTGTCCCGCACCGCTCCCAGGACCCGCCGCGCCGCACGATGGTGATCGATCCCGAACTCGCCGCCTTTCTTGCCGGCCCTGTCATGACCATCGTCGGCAGCCGCGACGGTCGGAACCGGGCGGAGATCGGCCGCGGCGTCGGCACCCGGGTCATCACCGCAGGCGTGGTGGAGGTCGTGGTCTCCGGCTGGCAGTGGCCCGCCACGCTCGCCAACCTCCGGGCCAACGGCGCGGCCGCGATCACCTTCGCCAACCCGGCCGACTACGTCTGCTACCAGATCAAGGGACAGGCGGCCCTGCGGCCCGCCGAGGCCGCCGACCTGGCGCTGAGCGCGGGGTACATCGCCGCGATGACCGCCGCCTTGGCCGCCCTGGGTGTCGAGCAGGCCCTGTCGGCGCAGTGGTTGACGAACCGGGGGCCGGTGGTGGTCCGCACCGCGGTGGAGAGTGTCTTCATCCAGACACCGGGGCCGCGCGCAGGAACAGCGATGCCGGCGGAGCCTCCAGCGTGATCGGCATCCGGCTGGCGAACCTGACCGCCTGCTTCGAAGGCGTGATCCCGTCGGTCCTGTCGACCGTCGCGGCGGACGGGACGCCCAACATCTCCTACCTCTCACACGTGGTGATGGCGGACGAGGCGCATGTGGCGCTGTCCAACCAGTTCTTCTCGAAGACCAAGGCGAACCTGCAGGCGAACCCGAGGGCGACCCTGCTGCTGGTCGACGGGCGCGACGGCCGCCAGTTCCGCCTCGCCCTCACCTTTGCCCGCACCCTGCTGGAAGGACCGCTGTTCGAGAAGATCGGCGGGCTGCTGGCCGCCAGCAGCGCGCAGGTCGGCCTCGCCGGGGTCATGCGGTTGCGCAGCGTCGACCTCTTCCGGGTCGAGGCAGTCGCAGCCTGCCCCGTGCCCGTCGCCACCCGGCCCGGGGCACCGGCACCGGTCCCCGATCTGCCAGCCATCGCCGCCGCCGTGGAGGCCATCGCCGACGCCCGGGAGCTGACGGCCGTGGTGGACGCCACGCTGACGGCGCTGCAGGAGGCCTGCGGCTTCGACCACGCCGTCTTTCTGCTGGGCCCGGACGAGACCGGCCGTCTCGCCACCGTCGGCAGCCGCGGCTACGACCGCTCGGGCGTGGGCTCCGAGATCGTCCTCGGCGAGGGGCTGATCGGCATGGCCGCGGCCAGGCGGCACCCCGTGAAGGTCAGCGACATGAGCCGGATCCGCCGCTATGGAGCGGCTGCCCGGGCCTCCGGCGAAGAGGAGGAGGATCGCCTGCGCATCATCGCCCTGCCGGGGCTGGCGGACGCGATGAGCCAACTCGCCATGCCGCTGGTCGTGCACGGGGAGGTCCAGGGCGTGCTCTTCGTCGAGAGCCGGCGGAGGCTGGCCTTCGGCCCGGAGGCCGAGGCGGCCCTGGCCGTCGTGGCGCGGCAGGCGGCCGCTGCGGTGCTGCTGGCCGGGACGCTTGTGGCCGAGACGCCTGCCCAGGCGGCGCAGGAAGGGGACGGACAGCCCTCTCCGCCACCGGCGGACGCGGTCGCGCCACGGACCTTCCGAGTCGTTCACCACGCCTTCGACGACAGCCTGTTCATCGACGGCGCCTACGTGATCAAGGGCGTCGCCGGGCGCCTGCTGATGCACATGCTGGAAGCCAGCCTGCGGGACGGCTGCACCGACTTCACCAACCGGGCGCTGCGGTTGTCCCGCTCGCTCAGGCTGCCCGACTTCAAGGACAACCTCGAAACCCGGCTGCTGCTCCTGCAGCGACGGCTGGACGAGAGGGCCCTGCCGGTGCGCCTCCTGCGGCCGGGCCAGGGGCGGATCCGCCTCGTCCTCGAGGGCGTGCCCGTGCTGGAAACGACCGGAAGCTAGTCGCCCGCCACCGTCGGTCAGTAGGTGCCGAAGCTCCAGAGGCCGCCGTCCGGGTCACGGCAGAGGAACTCCCGGCTGCCGTAGGTGGTGTCCTGCAGGGGCCGCTCGATCACGGCACCGGATCCGCGGACCTGCCGATAGAGCGCGTCGATGTCCGTGACCGCGAGGTAGAGCGAGTCTCCAGCCCGCGCTTCACGCGGACCGACCAGCCGGCCGTAGTCGTCGTCCCGATCCTGGCCGAGCATGAGGATCGAGCAGCCGTAGGCCAGCTCCGCATGCTGCACCACGCCCTTGTCGTCGCGGTAGACCACATGCTCGGTGAAACCGACGACATCCTTCAGCCAGGCGATGACGCCGTCGGCATCGGCACAGCGGCGCGTGGGATAGAGGCGGGGCGCCCCGATGGTCATGGTTGGATACTCCGGCTTGCGAGTCATGGCGCCAGAGTGGCCTGTCTTGTCGCGGAAGGCTTGAACAAAGGTCACCCGGCGGTGTCCGCGGCGAGGCGCCGGAGCCGGGGATCGCGCGCCGCCATGGTCGCGGCCCAGGCGGTCGGCGGTTCGCCGGCGAAATCGCCGAACTCCCTCACCAGATGCGCCTGATCGGCATAGCCGCAGCCGTGCGCGATGGCCGCCCAGGACAGGCCGCTTTCCTGGGTGAGACGGCAGGCCCGGCCGAAGCGGGCGAGGCGCGCGACCGTCTTCGGTCCCGCGCCGACTTCCGCACGGAAGCGGCGGGAGAGGTATTTCCGGCTCCAGCCGATCTCCGCCGCGACGGCGGCGACACGCGGGCTTTCTGCGGCCGCGACGAGCGCGCGGTAGGCCCAGGCGACTTCCGGGGAGGGGGAAAAGCGCAGCCGCCGGCCGAGGAAGGCTTCCAGGAGATCGAAGCGACGATCCCAGACCGGCTCCTCCCACAGCCGCTGGCGCAACCGTCCGCCGGCCGCCCCGAAGAGCGCGTCCAGGTCCACCATGCGAGAGGACAGTTCGGCCAGCGCCCCACCGAAGATCCGATAGGCCCCCAAGGGGGTGAAATCGATCTGCAGGCACTCCGCCGCCCCGTCGGAGCGGATCTCGACGAGGCCGTCATGCACGCCGGCCGCGAAGCTCTCCTGCCGATCCTGCGGCAGAGGCTCCCGGCCGTAGGCGATCAGGAAAGGGGTTCCGAGGTTGACGATGATGGGCACGGTCAGGGAGGCGACCTCCCGCTGCCGGCGCAGGCACGGCATGGTCTCGCGATAGCCGACCAGGTCCGTCACCAGCCCCGCCAGCGGCAGACCGGGCCGACGCCGGACCAGCACGAAGCCGTGCGAGGACTCTGGCTGCTCGGGCATGCGCGGGATCTCCCTTCGGCCCCCTCGCGCATCATGTCACCCTCTCTCCCGGGCCGACACCGCCTGGGTGACCGGACGTCCGGCGCAGAGGTAGGTCCGGAATCCGTACCGCCATCGGGCAGACCTGGTGCTAGGATCGCGGCATGGCCAGCCATGGACAGTTCTGCTCCGTCGCCCGCGCCCAGGAGGCCCTGGGCGGCCGCTGGACACTGCTCATCGTGCGCGAACTCCTGTGCGGCAGCCGACGCTTCAACGACATCCGCCGCGGCATCCCCCGGATCTCCAGGACCGTGCTGTCGGAGCGGCTGCGGGCGCTGGCCCACCTGGGCGTCATCGTCCGCATGGAGGGCGCCCAGGGGCCGGAGTACGAGCCGACAGCGGCGGGCCGGGAGCTGATGGCGCTGATCCAGGCCCTCGGCGTCTGGGGCCAGCGGTGGTTGCCGCGCCAGGCGGATGAGGAGGACCTCGACCTCCAGCCGGTTCTGATCGACATGGCGCGGCGGGTGCGGGCCGAAACGCTCCCGGCGGAGCCGCTTGTCGTCAGCTTCGTTATCGCCGGTCGGCGGCCACGGTTCCTGCTGCTCCGCCGGGCGGACTCGGCGGCCTGCGACCACAATCCCGGCTTCCCGGAACCGCTGTCGGTCCACGGTCCGCTCGCCCCTCTCGCGTCCTGGTGGCGCGGCGACGCCTCCTTCCCCGAGGCACAGCGCAGGGGCCTGGTGCTGCGGGGTCCGCGAACGCTGGTGCGCGCCTTCCCGGACTGGTTCGACCGCTACCTCTTCGCCGGGGTCGCACCGGCCATCGTCCGGGAGAGCGCGGCATGACCCTGCGGATCGTCCGCCTCGGCTCACCACGCCTGCCCGATGAAGGCCTGCGGATCGGCGCCGTCCGGCGGCCGCCCCGCGGCGTCCGCAAGGAGCGCTACGCCGCGGAGAACTGGTTCGACGTCTGGTACCCGGAACTGTCACCCAGCCCCGCCCTGGTGAAGCAGGCGCTGGCGGCCTCGACGGCCCAGGAGTGGAACACCTTCGTACGCGCCTTCCGGGCCGAGATGAAGGTGCCGGCCGCGGCCCGTACCCTCGACCTCCTCGCCGCCCTCTCCCACGGCGCCGACTTCTCCCTCGGCTGCTACTGCGAGGACGAGGCGCACTGCCACCGTTCGGTGCTGCGCGCCCTCTTCGCCGAACGCGGCGCGGACATCGGCTGAGGCTCCGCAGGTCCAGAATCAGTCGAGGATCCGGGCGAAGGCCGCCGCCCCCGGCTCGGGCGTGTGGAAGGAGGAGCGCTCTGCCGGTGCCGGCGCCGAGGTCCCCGCCTCCGCCTGACCGTCCAGCATCGCCTCGATACAGCGCACGCAGCGGATCGCGCCCTCATCTGCGAGCCGGTAGTGGACCTGCCTGGCGACCCGCCGGGTCTGCACCAGGCCGGCCCGGCGCAGCTCGGCGAGCTGCTGACTCAAGGCCGGCTGGCCGATGCCCGTCGCCTTGTCGATCTCGCCGACGGCGGCCTCGCCGGCCAGCAGCCGCGACAGGATCATCAGCCGCAGGGGATGGGCATAGACCTTGAGCTTGTCGGCCGCCTCGGCCGCCCGCTCGCGGGACTGATAGAGCGCTTTCACGGCCCCTTCCTGGTCCGCCAGAACCAGGCTCCCTCGCTCTCCGTCTCCGCCAGCGCCGCCTCCTCCGGCGGCAGCAGCAGGTCATCTCCCGGCTGCCAGCCTTCCGGCGTCATCACCGCCTCGGCCGACGTCCGCTGCAAGGCGGCCAGCACCCGCAGCATCTCGTCGACCGAACGGCCGACGGTGGCGGGATACCAGAGGATGGCCCGGATGATCCCTGCCGGATCGATAAAATAGGTCGCCCGCACCGATGAGGAATCGGCGGCCCGATCATCGAGCATGCCGTAGGCGCGCCCGATGGCCATCGAGGGGTCCTCGATCAGCGGGAAGTCGACCGACACCCCAAAGACACGCCGGATCTCCCTGAGCCAGGCGATGTGCGCATAGAGGCTGTCGACCGACAGGCCGAGCAGCGCGCAGTCCAGGGCGGCGAAGCGCTCGGCCGCGCCGGCCAGGGCGACGAATTCGCTCGTGCACACGGGGGTGAAGTCGGCCGGGTGGGAGAAGAACACCAGCCACCGCCCGCGGTAGGCCTCCAGGCTGACGTCCCCGCGGGTCGAGCGTGCGCGAAAGAGGGGGGCCCGCTCCCCGATCCGCAGTGGGCGGGCCGGGGCCTCGATTGGGTTCATGTCGTTCATGGGCCTGTCTTCGCCCTCTGCACCCGTTGACGCAATTCCCCGTTACAATTACATAATTTATGAAATTCAATAAATGAAATTCAGGAGGACCCATGTCGGACCCCAACCTCGCCGCCGCTGCCGAACAGGTCCGCGCCGCCGCCACTGCGCCCAGGCTGGCCGTCGAGGCGTTCTTCGACGAGGCGACCTTCACGGCCAGCTACGTGATCCATGACCCCGAGACCAGGCGCGGCGCCATCGTCGACAGCGTGCTGGACTTCGACGCGGCGGCGGGTCGCACCTCGACCGTTTCGGCCGACAAGATGCTGGCCCACGTCGAAGCGCAGGGGTTGACGATCGACTGGCTGCTGGAGACCCACGCCCACGCGGATCACCTCTCGGCCGCCCCCTACCTCAAGACCAGGGTGGGCGGCAGCCTCGCCATCGGGCGCGACATCGTCCTGGTGCAGGAGGTCTTCGGGAAGGTCTTCAACGTCGGCCCCGAGTTCCGCCGCGACGGCTCGGAGTTCGACCGGCTGTTCGGCGACGGAGACCGCTTTTCCATCGGAGACATCCCGGCGATCGCCCTGCACGTGCCCGGACATACGCCTGCGGACATGGCCTACGTCATCGGCGATGCCGTCTTCACCGGCGACACCATCTTCATGCCGGACTTCGGCACCGCCCGCTGCGACTTCCCCGGCGGCGACGCCCGGATGCTCTACCGTTCCATCCGGAGGATGCTGTCGCTGCCCGAGGAGACCCGCCTCTTCCTCTGCCACGACTACAAGGCACCGGGCCGCGACGCCTACGGCTGGGAGACGACCGTGGCCGCCGAAAAGGCGAAGAACATCCACGTCCACGACGGCGTGACCGAGGACGAGTTCGTCGCCATGCGGACCAAGCGCGACGCCGGCCTGTCGATGCCCAAGCTCATCCTGCCGTCGGTGCAGGTGAACATGCGGGCAGGCCACCTGCCGGAGCCGGAGGACAACGGCGTCCGCTACCTCAAGCTGCCGCTCAACGCGGTCTGAGACGGCGCAGGAAACCCAGGTCCCGGGAGGCCAACCCATGAGCTTCAAGCCGCTCACCCCCACCGTCTCGGTCGCGCCGCAGATCAGCGAGATCGACGTCGCCCGCGCCGCCCGACAGGGCTACCGCGCCATCATCGACAACCGGCCGGACGGCGAGGACCCCGCGCAGCCGAGCGCGGCCGAGATCGCGGCGGCGGCAGCGCGCCACGGCCTCGCCTTCACCCACGTCCCCGTCGTCACCGGAGCGATCGGCGAGGCCGATGTGGAGAAGATGGCGAACGCGATCGAGCGGGCCGACGGGCCGGTGCTCGCCTACTGCCGCACAGGCACGCGCTCGGCGCTGCTCTGGGGTTTCACCCAGCGCGGTAAGCTGCCGGTCGATGAGATCCTCGCCGCCACGAGCACGGCGGGCTACGACCTCTCCGCCCACCGCGCGCGCTTCGAGGCCGCTCCGGCTGCGCAGGCCGGCGGTCCGATCGCGCCAAAAGTCCACGACGTTGTGATCGTCGGCGGCGGCAGCGGCGGCTTGGCGGCGGCCGCGAGCCTCCTGAAGCGGCGACCCGGGCTTTCCATCGCCATCGTCGAGCCATCCGACGTCCACTACTACCAGCCCGGCTGGACCCTGGTCGGGGCCGGGGTGTTCCGGCCGGAGACCACCCGCCGCCCCATGGCCACGGTGATGCCCGAGGGGGTCGAATGGGTCCGCCAGGCGGCCACCGCCTTCCTGCCGGAGAGCGACGAGGTGGTGCTGGCCGACGGCGGATCGCTGCGTTACCGGGTGCTGGTGGTCGCCCCCGGCCTGAAGCTCGACTGGGCGGCCGTGCCCGGGCTTACCGAAGCCCTGGGGCGCAACGGCGTCACCTCGAACTACCGCTACGACCTGGCGCCCTACACCCACCGGCTGGTGCAGGAGCTGACCGGCGGGCGTGCCCTCTTCACCCAGCCGCCGATGCCCATCAAGTGCGCAGGCGCGCCGCAGAAGGCCATGTACCTCTCCTGCCACGGCTGGCGCCGCCGCGGCGTCCTGGAGGGCTTCGATGTCGAGTTCCATAATGCCGGCGGGGTACTCTTCGGCGTGCCCGCCTACGTGCCGGCCCTGATGGAGTACGTCCGGCGTTACGGCATCGACCTCCAGTTCGAGTCCCGGCTGGTTGCCGTCGACGGGGACGCGCGCGCCGCCGTGTTCGAGCGCAAGGGGCAGGACGGGGCTGTGGAAACGGTGGAACTGCCGTTTGACATGCTGCATGCGGTGCCGCCGCAGACGGCTCCCGACTTCATCCGGCAGAGCCCGCTGGCCGGCCCCGCCGGCTGGGTGGATGTCGACCCGGGAACCCTGCGCCACAGCCGCTATCCTTCCATCTACAGCCTCGGCGACGTGGCTTCGACGCCCAACGCCAAGACGGCCGCAGCCGCCCGCAAGCAGGCGCCGACCGTGGCGCTCAACGTGCTGGCGACCCTCGACGGACGGGAACCGGTAGCGGCCTACGACGGCTACGGCTCCTGCCCGCTCACCGTGGAGCGCGGCAAGATCGTGCTGGCGGAATTCGGCTACGGCGGCAAGCTGCTACCCAGCTTCCCGAGCTGGCTGCTGAACGGGACCCGGCCGAGCCGCGCCGCCTGGCTGCTCAAGGACCGCCTGCTGCCCTACGTCTACTGGGACTGCATGCTCAAGGGCCGGGAATGGCTCTGCAAGCCGCACGTCACCGACCTTTCCCGAGGCCGCGCGGCATGATCCTGGAGCCGGTGCAGTACCTGCTGGGGGTCGGGTCGGGAACGCTGGTCGGCCTCACCCTGGGCCTGGTCGGGGGCGGCGGGTCGATCCTCGCCGTGCCGCTGATGGTCTACCTCGTCGGGGTCGGCAGCCCGCACCTCGCCATCGGGACAAGCGCCTTCGCCGTCGCCGCCAATGCCGCCTCCGGCCTGCTCAACCACGCCCGTGCCGGTACGGTGAAGTGGCGCTGCGGGGCGATCTACGCTGGCGCCGGAATCTTCGGTGCGCTGGTCGGCTCGACCATCGGCAAGAGCATCGACGGCCAGAAGCTGCTGTTCCTCTTCGCCCTGGTGATGATCGCGGTCGGCGTGCTGATGTTCCGCGGCAGGGGGGCGGCCGGCGACCCGGCCGCCGACTGCACCTGGCGCAGGTCGCCGAAGGTCCTCGGCTACGGCCTCGGCACCGGGGCTTTCTCCGGCTTCTTCGGGATCGGCGGCGGCTTCCTCATCGTGCCCGGACTGATCGGCTCCACGGGCATGCCGATCCTCAACGCCATCGGCACCTCCCTGGTGGCGGTGACCGCCTTCGGCCTGACCACCGCCTTCAACTATGCCGTCTCGGGTCTGGTCGACTGGCCGCTCGCCTTCGCCTTCATCGCCGGCGGCGTGCTCGGCACCTTCCTCGGCACCCGTCTCGCCCGACGGCTGGCGGGGACGCGCGGTCGGTTGACCACCATCTTCGCCGTGCTGATCTTCGTCGTTGCCGCCTACATGGTCTTCCGCAGCATCGGCGCCCTCGGCGCCTGATCCCGGCTGGAGGACGGATGTCGCCGCAGCCTGCCGGGCCGACTTGACCGGGCGCCGCCGAAGCGCTGGAGTCCCGTCTCGTGAGCGACCAGCCGGCGAGGATCGTGCCGCGGTCCCCTGGCGAAGTCGGAGACAGAGAAGGTGTGGGATCGCAACCCGGTCCGCCTGTCCCTCCTGCATATGCTTCCCGACGTGGCGGAGCGGCACGGGGTCGGCCTCCCACGATTGCTGGGTCGGGCGGGGTTGCCGGCGGAGGGCGCCTTCGACGACGACCGCATCGTCACCAGGGCGCAGATCTGTACCCTGCTGCTGGCCCTGGCCGCGGCGCCGGTGATCCCACCATCGGGTTGGATCTGGCCGCGGCGGCCGACGCGGGCCGACTGGGGCTGACCGGGCGAGCGCTCTTCGCCGGCCGTACCCTGCGCGAGTGCCTCGCGTCTCACGCCCGGCTGATGCCGGGCCTGCAGGCCGGTGTCATGCTGCGCCTGGAGGAAAGCAACGGGCTTGCCCACTGGAGCCACAGGCTCGCAGGCAGTGACGCCGGCCATGCGAAGGTACTGAACGAGGGCATCGCCGGATTCGTCGCGAGCGCCGTCAAGGCGGTCACCGGGATGGCGCCGGAGCAGCTCACCGTCAGCCTGCCCCATCGGGCCGAGGCTCCACTGCGTATCTACGAGGAGAAGCTCGGCGCCCGCGTGACGTTCGGTGCCCGCGACGCGATCGTGTGGACCTTCGACTGCAGGTGGCTCGACCGGGCGAACCTTCTGCTCGGACCCGCGCCGCCCGGCGAAGACCCGGTGGGGGCGCTCCCCCGGCTGTTCGAGTCCTCCGCCTTCAGCGGATCGCTGGGCCTGGCCGACGCCGCCCGCAGCCTCGGCCTGTCGCCGCGCAGCCTGCAGCGGCGCCTGGGCGCGCTCGGCACCTCGTTCGAGGCGCTGGTCGACGCCTGGCGGCATCGACAGGCGTGCGCCCAGCTCGCCACCGCGAGCCTGCCGGTGGGGACCATCGGGCGTGCCCTCGGCTATAGCGATCCCGCGCACTTCGTCAGGGCCTTCCGTCGCTGGGAGGGCCGCACGCCGCTGGCCTTCCGGCACGCGGCGCAGCACGCAGGCAGCACCGCATCCGCCTGAGCCCGTGGCGCCAAATGGCAATTGCGGCCGGATCGTTCGCAGGGTTACAGCTGCACACATCCCGTTCAACCCGAAACGTGCGGCGGCTCGTTCCTTGTCTGACCTCGACCTTGACTGTCGGCGCGAACGCGGCCGGGTGCGCCCGGCCGAGCCTGCCGCGCCAGCCGGAATGATGTGGATCCCCGGCGGCACCTTCCACATGGGGTCGGATGCACACTACCCGGAAGAGGCGCCGGTGCGGCCGGTCACCCTCGACGGCTTCTGGATCGACCGCTTTCCTGTGACCAACCGGGAATTCGCACGTTTCTTCGTCGCGGAGACCGGCCACGTGACCCAGGCAGAGATCGCGCCGTCCGCAAGCGAGTTTCCGGACGCCGACCCACGTCTCCTGGTCGCCGGTTCGCTGGTGTTCGGCCCGACGACGGGCGTTGGGGGCGGCGACTGGGCAAGCTGGTGGCGCTTTCTTCCGGGCGCAAACTGGCGGCATCCGCAGGGGCCGCACGACAGCCTCGCCGGCCTCGAGGACCACCCGGTGGTGCATGTCGCCCATGGCGACGCGGTGGCCTATGCCCGCTGGCTCGGCAAGGATCTGCCGAGCGAGGCGGAATGGGAGTACGCGGCACGCGGCGGCCTCGATCGCGCCGAGTTCGCCTGGGGCGACGAGCTGGCGCCGGGCGGTGTCCACCGTGCCAACACTTGGCAGGGGCGCTTTCCCGACGAGAATCTCGCCCTCGACGGCTATGCCGGCACCTCGCCGGTCACCGCCTTCCCGCCGAACGGCTATGGCCTGCACGACATGATCGGGAACGTCTGGGAGTGGACCGACGACTGGTACGACTCCCCCCGCGACACCGCGGCCGTGGAGGGGTGCTGCCGGCACCGCGACGACCCTGACAGCGGCGACAGGCCCACAGGGGTCGGGTCGACGCCGGTCGCACGCCGCAAGGTGCTCAAGGGCGGCTCGCACCTCTGCGCCCCCAACTACTGCCGGCGCTACCGCCCGGCGGCGCGCCAGCCACAGACGATCGACACCGGCTCGGTGCACATCGGCTTCCGCTGTGTCCGGCGCACCGTAACCATCTGAGGAGCATATCATGGACGAGAGGCCCGACCACACGAGCGGGGGCACTCTGCTTGCGACGAGGCGCGACGTGCTGGCCGGCAGCGCCGGATTTCTCGCCGCCATCGCCGGGCTGTCGCTGCTGTCGCCGAAGGCACGGGCAGCGGACGCGCCGCGCCCCCACATCCTCTATATCCTCGCGGACGACCTCGGTTACGCCGACGTCGGCTTCCACGGATCGGACATCGAGACGCCGAACCTCGACCGCCTGGCGGCCGAGGGCGCGAGGCTCGGCCAGTTCTATGCCCAGCCCATGTGCACGCCGACGCGCGCGGCCCTGCTGACCGGGCGCTACCCGCTGCGCTACGGGCTGCAGACCGGCGTCATCCCCTCCGGTGCCCACTATGGTCTGGCCGGCGACGAGTACCTGTTGCCGCAGGCGCTGAAAGAGGTGGGCTACCGCACCGCGCTGGTCGGCAAGTGGCACCTCGGCCACGCCGATCAGTCCTATTGGCCCCGCCAGCGCGGCTTCGACAGCTTCTACGGCCCCCTGGTCGGCGAGATCGACCACTTCAAGCACCAAGCCCACGGAATCACCGACTGGTACCGGGACAACCTGCTGGTCGAGGAGAGCGGCTACGACACCGATCTGCTGGGTGCCGAGGCGGTCCGGCTGATCACTGCCCATGATCCGGCGACCCCGCTGTTCCTCTATCTGGCCTTCACGGCTCCCCACACGCCCTACCAGGCGCCTCAGGCCTTCATCGACCGCTATGGCCACATCGACGACCCTGCGCGACGGGCCTACGCCGCCATGGTCACCGCCATGGACCATCAGGTGGGCGCGGTCGTGGCCGCGCTGGGGGCGCGCGGCATCCGCAACGATACGCTGATCGTCTTTCACAGCGACAACGGCGGCACGCGCAGCAAGATGTTCGCGGGCGAGAGCGAGGTCGCCGGTGATCTGCCGCCTCTCAACACGCCCTTCCGGGACGGGAAGGGCACGCTCTACGAGGGCGGGACGCGCGTCGTCGCGCTGGCCAACTGGCCAGAGCGCATCGCGCCCGGCGCCGCCGACGGCGTGATGCACGTGGTCGACATGCTGCCGACTCTGGCGAAGCTGGCCGGCGCCAGGCTCGACCGATCGAAGCCACTCGACGGCGTCGACGTCTGGCCGGCCCTCGCCGCCGGCCAGCCGGGGCGAACCGAAGTGGTCTACAATGTGGAGCCGACACAGGGCGCGGTGCGGGAGGGCCGGTGGAAGCTGGTCTGGCAGGTCCTGCTGCCGCCACGGGTCGAGCTCTACGACCTCGATCAGGACCCGTCGGAATCGAAGGACGTCTCGGCGGAGCACCCCGACAAGGTGGCAGAGCTGCAGGAAAGGGTCCTGCAGCTCGCCCGTACCATGGCGCCCCCCTTGTTCTATGCCTCGGCCCTCAAGGCCACCCTGTCCGCCCCGCTCTCCACGCCCGGGGCCGCCCTCTACGACATGGGCCGGGAGGCGGACTGATGGCGCCGAGAGCCAGCGGTCCACTCCTGGCGTGTGGCGCGACGGTCGCGGCCGTTCTGCTCGCGACACCCGCCCTGGCGGGCACGGCGACGCTCGAACCGGGTCAATCGCCCGCTACGCCGCGGCCGTCCGAACCCGTCCGCGATGCCGGAGCACCGGTCTTCATCGGCAGCCTCTATATCTGGGGAACGGCGCTCACAGGACGCAGTTCGACGCTGCCGCCCCTGCCCGAGACCGACATCGACATCAGCTTCAGCGACGTGTTGAAGGACTTCGACGGCGGCATCATGGGGGCGACGGAAATGCGGGCCGGTCGCTGGAGCGTGATCGGCGACGTCCTGTTCACCCAGGTCACGCCAAAGGGCAATCTGCCCGGCCCCGCGTCTGCGGACGCGAAGGTGCGTTCGCGCAGCCTGACCCTGCAGGCCGACGCGCTCTACCGGTTCCACCAGTCGGAGTTTCTGAACCTCGACGCGGGGGCCGGCCTGCGGTTCTGGTACCTGGACAACAAGCTCACCATCGATCCGGGGTTGCTGCGGAACGGCGTGTCTCACAGTGAAAGCGAGTACTGGGTCGACCCGGTCATCGCGGGGCGTGTCAACGCCCGGATCGCGGGGCCCTGGAGCGCCACGCTGGTCGGCGACGTCGGCGGCTTCGACGTGGGATCGCAGCTCACCTGGCAGTTCATCGGCACGTTGAACTACCAGTGGAACGAGGATCTCTCCCTGCGGCTGGGGTACCGGGCGCTTTCGGTGGACTACAAGCAGGGCGACTTCCTCTACGACGTCCGCATGCAAGGTCCGATCGTCGGCGTGTCCTACAGGTTCTGACGCACCGCTCGGGCCCGGCGGGCGGCAGCAGCCCCGCCACGGCCGCTGGCGATCCGCCGGCCAGCAGCGCTACTATGACGTGCCTGGTGCGGGCCAGGCCCGCGCGGCAGCGCCGCCGGCAGCGTGCAGGGAGCTCGTCCATGGGGTTCGTTGTTCACACCATTCCCGGCAGTCCGTTCGGCCGCGCCGTGCTGGCGACGCTGGAGGAGAAGGGGGCGGCTTACCGGATCGTCGCCGTGCCGCCGGACGGCCTGCGCTCGCCGGAGCACCTGGGGCGTCACCCGTTCGGCCGGATCCCGATGCTGGAGCACGACGGCTTCCTGCTCTACGAGACCCAGGCCATCCTGCGCCATCTCGACCGCGTCCTGCCGGAGCCGCCGCTGACGCCGGCCAACCCGCAGGCCGCGGCGCGCATGGACCAGGTGATGAACGTCAACGACTGGTACCTCTTCCACGGCTGCTCCAGCGTCATCGTCTTCAACCGGATGGTCGCACCACGCCTGCTGGGGCTGCCGACCGACGAAGCCGCCTGTGCCGCCGCCGTGGCGCCGGGACGGGCGGTCTTCGCCGAACTGGCGCGGCTGCTGGGCGATCAGCCCTACCTCGCCGGCAGTGCGCCGTCCCTCGCCGACCTGCTGGTGGCGCCGCAGCTCGACCTGCTGGCGGCGACACCGGAATGGCCCGAACTGGGCCCGCCCCATCCCACCCTCGTGGCCTGGCTTGCCCGCGTGACCGCGCGCTCCAGCATGCAGGCCACGACCGTAGAGCGGATCCTGGAGAAGACAGCGGCAAACTGACCCTGGGCCCGGGCCGGCAGGAACCGGCCGGCAGCACAGGTCATTGAAGGTCGCGTCACACCGGCAGCGGCTCCGCACTGCCGGCAGTCAGCCGTTCCCGGGGTGAGATGGAGCGATCCGAGCAGAGCGCCCTTGATGGCGACGAAACGGCCGCGCCCGAGGCTGGGAACCGTCCGCCGGAAGAAGGCCCGCCTCGGAAGAGATCCCGGCGCTGGCTGTGGCTCGGAATCGGGGCGGGGCTTCTGGTGCTCCTCGCCGCCGCCGCGGCCTACTACTGGTTCTATCTGCGCGGTTTCGAGACGACCGACGACGCCTTCGTCGACGGCGACATCGTCCGCATCTCGCCGCAGATCGAGGGCCAACTCGTGGCGGTGCCGGCGGCGAGCAACAGCCAGGTGGAGGCCGGTGACGTTCTGGCCCGGATCGAGCCGTCCGGCCCCGAGGCGGAGCTGGCTCTGCGCCAGGCTCAGCTCGCCGAGGCCCAGGCCTCCCTGGCCGAGGCCAGGGCGAACGTGGGACAGGCCGAGGCCCGGGTGAGCGAGCAGCAGGCCGCGCTGCACGGACTGCGGGTCCGCGCCGAGAATGCGCGCAGGCAGGCCGACCGGCTGCAGGATCTGCAGCAGCGCTCGGGCTCCGCCGCGGTCTCGCGGCAGGCCGTCGACGATGCCCTGGCCGAGGCGCGACAGGCGGAAGCCGACGCCGCGGCCGGCGAGGCGAGACTCGCCAGCGCGCGCAGCCAGGTCGCGGCCGCGCAGGCGGCCGTGCAGTCGGCGCAGGCCCGGATCCAGGCGGCCCAGGCACAGGTGCGCAACGCCGAGGTCACCGTTTCGGACCTGACGATCACCGCTCCCATCGGGGGCCAACTGGTGCAGAAGTCCGTGAACGTCGGCAGCTACGTCGAACCCGGTACGCCGATCATGGTGATCGTCCCGCGGGACCTCTACGTGACGGCGAACTTCAAGGAGACGCAGCTCGACGACATCCGGGTGGGCCAGAAGGTCGACCTGTCGGTCGACGCCTTCCCGGACGTGGACTTCCGCGGCACGGTGCAGTCGATCCAGCAGGCGGCCGGGCAGGTGTTCCAGCTGCTGCCGCCGCAGAACGCCACCGGCAACTACGTGAAGGTCGTCCAGCGGGTGCCGGTACGGATCTCGATCGACAGCCCGTCGCCGCACGACTATCCGATCGGGCCCGGCATGTCGGTGGTGCCCAGCGTCCACGTCGACTGACCATGGCCGCAGAGGGAGGGGGCGGCTGGAATCCGGAGCGGTCTGCCGCGGCCGTCGGTGGTCCCTGGCTGATGACGGCGATCGTCTCGATCGCCACCTTCATGGAGATCCTGGACACCTCGATCGCCAACGTCGCGCTGCCGTCGATCGCCGGCAACCTGGGGGTCTCCACCGACCAGGGCACCTGGATCGTCACCACCTATCTGGTCGCCAACGCCATCATCATCCCGATCAGCGGGTTCCTGTCGCGAGCGATCGGCCGCAAGCGCTACTTCCTCATCTCGATCGCGCTCTTCTCCCTGTCGTCCCTGGCCTGCGCCCTGTCGCCCGACCTCGGAACGCTGCTGCTGGCGCGGGTCCTCCAGGGTATGGGCGGCGGCGGCCTGGCCCCGGTGGAGCAGTCGATGATCGCCGACAGCTTCCCGCCGCAGAAGCGCGGCCAGGCCTTCGCCGCCTTCGGGATGGTGGTGGTCGTCGCCCCCATCATCGGCCCGACGATCGGCGGCTACATCACCGACACGATCTCCTGGCACTGGATCTTCCTCATCAACGTGCCTCTCGGCGCCGTCGCCTTCCTGCTGGTCAGCCTGCTGGTCGCCGAGCCGGAGGCGCTGCAGCGGGAGACGCGCCGCCTCCACCGGCGCGGCCTGAAGATCGACTGGATCGGCTTCGGGCTCAGCGCCGTCGGGCTCGCCGGCCTGCTGATCATGCTCGACCGCGGCCAGACGGAAGGCTGGTTCGACAGCACGCTGATCGACGTCATGGCGGCCATGGCGGTGGTCGGCCTCGGCGGCATGATCGTCTGGGAGTTCAGGCATCCCGACCCGATCGTGCCCCTGCCGCTGCTGCTGAACCGCAACTTCGGCATCACGGCCCTGCTGATGCTTATCCTCGGCATGCTGGTGTTCGGCACCATCCAGATCGTGCCGCAGATGCTGCAGCAGGTCTTCGGCTTCAACGCCTACCATGCCGGCCTGGCCCTGACCTACGGCGGGGCGATCGCGATCGTCGGCATGCCGGTTTCCGGCCAGCTCGTCGGGCGGGTCGACACCCGCCTGCTGCTCTTCCCGGCCTTCGCCCTGCAGGCCTTCGCCTTCTGGTACTTCAGCCGCTTCAGCGTGCAGAGCACCTTCGCCGGCGCCGCCTGGGGCCGCTTCTTCATCTCCCTCGGCCTGCCGTTCCTCTTCATCCCGATCAACACCGTCGCCTACGTGGGACTGAAGCCGGGCGAGGCCGACAAGGCCTCCGCCATGCTCAACTTCTTCCGCAATCTCGGGGGCGCCTTCGGCATCTCCCTGGCGCAGACGCTGCTGGCCCGGCGCGAGCAGTTCCATCAGTCGCGCATCACGGAGACCCTGAACGGCCTAAACCCCACCTTCACGGATGCGGTGGGGAAGCTGTCCGGGCTCGACGGCGGCGGCCGGCAGACCGCCCTCGCCGCGATCTACCGCGAGGCCCAGCGGCAGGCCGCCATGCTCGCCTACGCCGACGTGTTCCACGTACTGATGTGGCTGGTGGCCGTCGTGCTGCCCTTGATCCTCGTCCTGCGCACCCGGCAGAGCGGCAGCCGGCCGGTGCGCTGACCTTGCACCCCCTGCGAGGGCGTGCCGATATACGTGGCTGTCGCCTATGTCCGGAAGGTCGTCGAATGAAGATCGCGAGGTGGGGCAACAGTCCTGCGCTTGGCCTGCCTGCTTCCGTCGTGAAGGCCCTCGAACTGAAGGAAGGCGACGAGGTTCGGGTGCATGTTGCCGAGGCCCGTGCGTTCGGCATCGTCCGCAAAGCGACTCCGACCAGCCTTCTGGAGCGTGTGCGACCCTTCCGCGGACGGCTGCCCCCGGACTTCACGGTCGATCATGACGACGCGAATGCCCGCTAGCTTTCTCGACAACAACATCCTCCTCCACCTCGCTTCCGAGACGGAGTGCGAGATCCTGCGGTCCCAGGACCTGCAGGACGGAGCGCTTCTGGAGGGAGCGCTGCGGGTCGCGAACCCTTTCGCGGTCCGGTAGGAGGATGAGGCGGGCGACGAAACCGGATGCCGTGCGGCTGGTCCGCGACGGCGCCAGCGGCGTCGAGGCCATCCGGGCCCGCTTCTCCGGCCATGCCTACGACCCGCACCGGCACGAGGAGTGGCTGGTCGGCGTGACCGACTGGGGCCTGCAGGACTTCTTCTGCCGCGGCGCCCGGCGGCTCAGCACCGCCGGCAGGCTGATCCTGATGGAGCCGGGTGAACTGCACGACGGCCGCGCCGGCGGCGAGGACGGCTTCGGCTATTCCATGCTCTACCTGCCGCAAGGATGGGTACAGGCCTGCCTCGGGGAGGCACCGGCGGGCTTCCGCCAGACCCTGGGGGACGACGAGCGGCTGGCAGGCGCGATCCGCCGGGCCTGTGCCCTGCTGGACGCTCCGGCCAATCCCGGAGGCCGGCTGGCAAGGGACGCCGCCCTCGATGCGGTGCTGTCGGGCCTGCGCCGACACTTCGGCCTCGGCGAGGACCAGGGCGCGGCCGCCGATCCGGCCGTGGCGCGCCGTGCCCGCGACCGCCTGCACGCCCTGCTGGCCGAGGGAGACGACCTGGGCGCGGATGCCCTGGCCGAGGCGGCCGGGGTCGGCGACCGCTTCCGCCTCGCCCGCGCCTTCCGGGCTGCCTACGGCACACCGCCCCACGCCTATCTGGTGCAGATCCGCCTGACCGAGGCGCGCCGTCTCCTGACGGCCGGGGAACGGCCGGCGGCCGTGGCGGCGGCCTGCGGCTTCGCCGACCAGAGCCACCTGGGGCGCTGGTTCCGCCGCGCCTACGGCGTCACGCCGGCCGCCTACCGCGCCTGCTGCACGGGCGTTCCAGACGCGGCCGGATCCCGCCGCTAAGCAGCCCCTTCCTCCGCAGCGGAAAGGGCAGCCCATGACCGAGCCGGTCGTCTTCGACACCAAGGTCGCCATCCTCGTCCTGGAGGATCTGGCGATGTGGCAGAAGCTCAACGTCACGGCCTTCCTGGCGACCGGCATCGCCGGCGCCGCGCCGGAGGCCATGGGCGAGCCCTACGAGGACGCAGCCGGCCGGCAGCACGCCCGCCTGCTGGGCCAGCCCATCCTGATCTTCGCCGCCGCCGCCGAGACGCTGCGGCGCGCCTGGGGCCAGGCGAACGAGCGCGGGCTGACCCGCGCGGCCTATGTGCGCGCGATGTTCGCCACCGGCCACGACGCCGCGAACCGGGGGGTCTTCAGGGCCGAGCCGGCCGAAGCCCCCGATCTCGTGGGCCTCGCCCTGCGCGGGCCGAAGAAGGACGTCGACAAGGCGACCAAGGGCGCCAGGCTGCACGGCTGAAAACGCGAAGCCTTCAGCGCCCCGGGATCGCCCGGTCGAGGATCGCCCGGGCGCGCCGCAGGTGGGGGCGGTCGAGCATCTCGCCGTCCAGCCGGGCGACGCCGCCGCCCGCCTCCTCCATGGCGGCGACCACCCGACGCGCCCACTCGATCTCCGCGGTTTCGGGCGCGAAGGCCGCGTGGATCGCCGGGATCTGGGCCGGATGGATGGCCATCTTGCCGGTGAAGCCCACCGCCCGCGCCTCCAGCGCCTCGTCCCGCAGCCCCTCCTCGTTCCGGAAATCTGTGTAGACCGCATCCACGGCCTGAACCCCCGCCTCGAGGGCGGCGAGAAGGGCCATGTCGCGGGCGAGACGGAAGGGGCCGAGATAGCCGCCGCGACCGTCCCGGTTGCGGCTGGCGCCCATGTCGGCCGACAGGTCTTCGCCGCCCCAGGTCAGCGCGGTGAGCCTGGGGTGCGACCAGTCCTCCCGCATCAGCCGGCGCACAGCCCGGACGGTCTCGGTGGCGATCACCATCACCCCGATCGTCCCGTCGCCGCCGTGTCGCTCGATCAGCCGCGACAGGGCCTCGATATCGTCGGGCCCCTGGCACTTGGGCAGGACGTAGGCGTCCGGCCGGGCAGCCGCGGTCTCGGCGACGTCCCTGTCGGTAAGGCCGGTGTCCAGGGCGTTCACCCGCACGAGCCGCGCCATGGGCACCGCGTCGCGCAGGAAGGCGGCGACCGCCGGTCTGGCCTCGGCCTTCCGCTCGGCCGCGACGGAATCCTCCAGATCGACGATCAGGGCATCCGCGCCCCCGGCGGCCGCCCGCTCCAGCTTCCGCGGGCTGTCGCCTGGGACGAAGAGATAGGACCGGAAGTTCATCAACTCCGCTTCTGCCCGGCCAGCAGCGCCTCGATCTGCCGGATGTAGCCGGTGATCGAGTCGCGGTTCGGGTTGAACCATTCGAGGGAACCGTTGAGCGCGCCGATCAGGATGTGCCGGAAGTAGCCGATCTGCTCCTTGGTCGCCGAAGGCCCGAGGTAGTCGCCGATCAGGCCGAGCCAGACCTGGTCGTAGCTGCGCCGAGACGTGCGGAGCTGGTCACGCACGGGCTGCGGTACGAAGGGGTAGCAGCGGATGTGCGAGGAGACGAAATCGCTCTTCTTCAGCAGGGTCTCCAGGTGGATCCGCACGGCCACCAGAAGGCGCTCCTCCGGCGTGCGGGCGCCGCTCTCCGCCAATCCCTCCTTGACCGCAGCCTCGACCGCCTCGACGCCGATCCGCATGACCTCGGTGGCCAGTTCGTCCTTGGAGGCGAAGTGGTAGTAGAGGGAGCCGGCCTTCATGTTCACCTGCGCCGCAAGGTCGCGCAGGGACATATCGGCGTAGCCAACCCGCCGCATCATGCCCGCTGCGGCGGCGAGGATCTCCGACCGTGCCGCCTCCGCCTTCATACGCGGCCGGGACCGCGGCCGGATTTCTGCGGTTTCCTGGCTCATGCTGCCGTGGCTCTTTCGCTGACTTCGGGCGCCGTGCCCCTGGACTGGGCAGGACGCCCTTCTAGACCGCGTGGCCCCTGCTGGCTACCTCCGCGCCCGGGCGCTTCCCGTGCTGAAGGGAATGCCGGTCCGGGCACCGCCCGCCCCTCAGATCGCCGAGACACCGCCGGTGACGGAGATGGTCTGCCCCGTCACCCGGCGTGCGGCTGGGCCGGCCAGGAAGACCGCCGTCTCCGCGATGTCCTCCGCCTGAACCACGCCGAGGTGGGCCAGGGTCTTCGCCTTGGAGAAGAGGCGGCCGGCGAAGGGATCGGCCATGAGCCTGTCGTGCTGCGCCGTTCCCTCCACGATCGACGGCGTGATGCAGTTCACCCGGATGCCCTGCCGCTTCACCTCGTTGGCCATCGCCCGGCAGAACATCATGATGCCGGCCATCGCCGTACCGATCGCCACCTCACCCGGGGTGGCCAGCTTGCCGGCGTCGGAGGCTATGCAGACCACGGCACCGCCGCCCTGAGCCGTCATCACCGGCAGCACGGCCCGGGCCGGCAGGATCGTCGGCGCGAGGCAGTCCGTCACCTCCCGCATCAGGCCGTCCAGCGGGATGTCCTTCAGCAGCCGCGGCATGGGCGTTCCGCCGCCGCAGGAGAAGAGGGCGTCGACGCCGCCCAGCCGGTCCACCGCCGCCTCGACCAGAGCGGCGCAGTCGTCCGGATCGCCGCCGTCGCAGCGGACATAGGACGCGCCCTCCCCGCCGAGGGCGGCGAGCGCGGCGGCCCCGCGCTCCGGATTCCGGCCGGCGAGGACGACGTGGGCACCGTCGCGGCGGAGGCGGCGGGCGATGGCCAGCCCGATGCCCGACGTTCCGCCGACGACGACCGCCCGCTGCCCGCCGGCCGCGGTCATGCCGCCGGCCGCTTCTTCATCAGGGCGGCGCGGTCGCAGACGCCGCAGAGCTTGTCGTCCTGGTTGAAGCACTCGTGGCGCAGGGTGACGATGCCTTCGTTGGGGCGAGACCGGCTCTCCCGCTTGTCGAGTACCGTCGTGCGGATGTGGATCGTGTCGCCCTCGAACAGCGGGTGCGGGAAGCGCACGTCGCTCATGCCGAGATTGGCTATGGTCGTCCCGAAGGTGGTGTCGTTGACCGACATCCCGACCATGCAGCCCAGGGTGAAGAGCGAGTTGATCAGCGGACGCCCCCAGACCGACTTCGCCGCCGCGTGGGCGTCGATGTGGACCGGCTGGGTGTTCATCGTCAGCAGCGAGAACCAGCGATTGTCGTTCTCGGTCAGAGTGCGCGTCCACTCGTGGTCGAACACCATGCCGACCTCGAACTCCTCGAACCAGAGTCCGGCCATCAGGCAGTCTCCTCCATCTCGATCAAAACGGTCTTCGCGCCAAGGGTCTCGCCAGCGGCGCAGCAGACCCGCCCGACGACCCCGTCGAAGGGCGCGAACAGCGTGTGCACCAGCTTCATCGCCTCCATCTCGACCAGGGGCTGCCCGGACCGGACAGTCTCGCCGGCTGCCACGTGCACTTTCGTCACCAGCCCGGTCAGCGGCGCGATGATCTGCCCTTCCGCGGCGCCGCCCGCGCGGATGCCCAGGCGCGCCTCGCCGAGCGGCTGCGCGGCCAGGGTCACCGCGAGCCCCTCGCTCACCACGTGGCGAACGCCGTCTTCGCCCCGCCACACGCGCGGTGCGCCGGTCAGAGCGACGAGCGTCTCGCCACTGCGCGCCAAGGGCTCGGACGCCAGAAGAAGGGTCAGTTCGGCGTCGCCGAAGTCGTCTTCTACCCGCAGCGGCACGCTCGCCGGCCGTCGGCCGCCCGTCACCCGGAAGCCGTCGGTCAGGGTCAGCGGATTGCCCTCGTCCCGTTCGATCGCCGCCAGCGCCGCCTGTCCCCGGACGGCGAGCAGGCGCGATGGGTCGGGCGACCAGCCGTCGGGGAAGTTGTCCTCCAGGAAACTCGTGGTGGCCCGCCCCTCGGCGAAGTCGTCGGCACGCAGGCAGTCGGCGAGGAAAGCCTGATTGACGGCCACGCCCGGCATCGCCAGCCGCTCCAGCCCCGCGATCAGACGTCGCCGCGCGCTGTCGCGATCGGGCCCGTGGGCGATCAGCTTCGCCAGCATGGAATCGTAGCTGGTGCCGACGAGGGACCCGCCGGCCACGCCGCTGTCGAACCGCAGGTCGCCCGGCGGGTCCACCGCCACGAAACGCCCCGTCGCCGGCATGAAGCCCTGATCCGGCCGCTCGGCATTGAGCCGCACCTCGATCGCGTGGCCGCGGGCGACGATCTGCGACTGCTCCAGCGGCAGCGGCAGACCGGCGGCCTGGCGAAGCTGGAACTCCACGAGATCCACGCCGCAGATCGCCTCGGTGACCGGATGCTCGACCTGCAGACGGGTGTTCATCTCCAGGAAGTAGGGCGCATCGCCGCCCGCCTGCATGATGAACTCGACGGTGCCCGCCCCCGCGTAGCCGATCGCGCGGGTCAGCTTCAGGGCGTGGTCGAGCAGCGCCTGTCGCACCGCATCCGGCAGGTTCGGCGCCGGCGCCTCCTCGACCAGCTTCTGGTGATTGCGCTGGATCGAGCAGTCGCGCTCGAAGAAGTGCAGCGCCCCGCCCCTGCCGTCGCCGAACACCTGCACCTCCAGGTGCCGGGGCGCCTGGATGAGCTTCTCGATGAACACCGTATCGTCGCCGAAGGCGGAGCCCGCCTCCGCGCGTGCGCTCTCCAGGGCCGACATCAGGCCGTCCGGGGCCTCCACCCGGCGCATGCCGCGCCCGCCGCCGCCGGCGCTCGCCTTCACCATCACCGGGTAGCCGATCCGGGCCGCCGCCTCCGCAAGCTCCTCCGGCGAGGCGCCGACGCCGTCGAAGCCGGGCACCACAGGCACGCCGGCCTGCTCGGCGATGCGCCGGGCCTCGATCTTCGAGCCCATCGCCGCAACCGCCTCCGCCGAGGGGCCGACGAAGATCAGGCCGGCTTCGACGCAGGCCCGAACGAAGCGCGCATTCTCCGAAAGGAAGCCATAGCCCGGGTGGACCGCATCGGCTCCCGTCGCCCGGGCGGCCGCGATGACGGCCGCGATGTCGAGATAGCTCTCCGACGGCGCCGCCCGCCCGATCCGGCAGGCCTCGTCCGCCAGCCGGACATGCAGTGCGTCGGCGTCGGCATCGGAATAGACCGCGACGGAGCGCAGGCCGAGCCGCCGGCAGGTCTTGATGATCCGGCAGGCGATCTCGCCGCGATTGGCGATCAACACCGTCCGGATCGGGAAGGGTGCGGTGAGGAAGGCGGTCATTCCGTCACATCCTGTAGACGGGGCGCGTCGGGCGGCGCTCGGGCTGCATGTTGCCGATCGCCAGGCAGATGCCGAGCACGCGGCGGGTGTCGCGCGGGTCGATGATGCCGTCGTCGAACAGACGGGCGGTGCAGAAGTAGGGGTCGGACTTCTCCTCGAACATCCGCCGCAGCTTCGCCTCGTGCTGCGCCAGTTCCTCCTCGCTGGCGCTGCCCTTGGTGATCGAGGCACGCCGCAGGTCCATCAGCACCGAACTGCCGACGTCGGGATTCATCCCGCCGAGCCGGGCGTTCGGCCACATGAAGAGGAAGCGGGGCCGGAAGCCGCGCCCGGACATCCCGTAATTGCCCGCGCCGTAGGAACTGCCGGTGATGACGGTGTAGCGCGGCACCCGGGCGTTCGACATGGCATAGACGAGCTTCGCCGAATGCTTGGATATGCCGCCGCGCTCGGCCTCGCTGCCCACCATGAAGCCCGTCGTGTTCTGCAGGAACAGCAGCGGCACGCCCCGCTGGTCGCAGAGTTCGATGAAGTGCGCACCCTTCAGGCAGGCTTCCGAGAAGAGCACCCCGTTGTTCGCGATGATGCCGACGGGGAATCCCTCGATGTGCGAGAAGCCGCACACCAGCGTCTCGCCCCACTCCGGCTTGAACTCGTGGAAGAGGCTGCCGTCGACGAGGCGGGCGATGACCTCGCGCTGGTCGAACGGCCGGCTGAGGTCGGTTCCGACGATGCCCGGCAGTTCGGCCGGGTCGTAGAGGGGCGGTCGCGGCACCTGCCGGGAGGGCGAGAAGGGCTGCGCATAGTTCAGCGCTCCCACCATGTCCCGCAGGCGGCCGAGCGCGGTCCGCTCGTCGGGCGCCAGGTGATCGCTGACGCCCGAACGCAGGCTGTGCATGGCCGCACCGCCGAGGTCCATGCGATCGACCACCTCGGAAATGGCCGCCTTGACGATCTGAGGGCCGCCCAGGTGGATCGAGGCATTGCCGTCCACCATCACGAACTCGTCGCACAGCGCCGGAATGTAGGCGCCTCCGGCGGTGCACTCGCCGAAGACCACCGCCAGCTGGGGCAGGCCGTCGGCCGACATCCGGCACTGGCGATGGAAGGTGCCGCCGAAATGGTTCTCGTCGTAGAAGACCTCTTCCATCTGATTGAGATTGGCCCCGCCGCAGTCGACGAGATAGAGCGTGGGCAGCCGGTTCTCCGCAGCTATGTCCTGGGCGCGGATGTGCTTCTTCACCGTTTCGCGGTAGAAGCTGCCGCCCTTCACCGTCGCGTCGTTGGCGATGATCATGCAGGTCGTGCCGCGCACCGTACCGATGCCGGTGACGATGCCCGCCGCGGGAAGCTGGCCGTCGTACAGGCCCCAGGCGGCCAGCGGCGTCAGTTCGAGGAAGGCCGTACCGGGGTCGATCAGCAGGTCGATCCGGTCGCGGACCAGAACCTTGTTGCGGGCATGGTGGCGCTCCACCAGCTTCTTGCCGCCGCCGGCCAGGGCCCAGTCCAGCCGTGCCTCGAGCTGGGCGATCAGGCCGTCGTAGGCTTCGGCGCGGGCGCGGAATCCCGGATCGGTGGGGTCGATGGTGCTTCGCAGTACGGTCATCGGTCCGTTACACGTCTACGCGGTTGCTCTTCGTCGGTCGCTTTGCCCGCTCACGCCGCACTGTCGCGCGATTTCATGAGCAGCGTGGCCGTGCCCTCCTGCACCACGGACGAGGACTGGTTGATCACCTCGAACCGCAGGGTCACCACGCCGTTGCCCGAGCTCGCCCGGCGCAGCGCCCCCGGGGTTACCCGCACGTGAATCGTGTCACCCAGCTTGATCGGGCCGCGGAAGTCCCAGTTGAGGTTCAGCAGCGCCATGGCCGTACCGTTGATCAGGTTGAGCTGCGACATCAGGCCGATCGCCATCGAGAGGCCGAGGGGTCCGTGGGCGATGCGCGTCCCGAAGGGCGTTGAACGACAGAACTCCTCGTCGGAATGCAGGGGATTGAAGTCGCCCGACAGGCCACAGAACAGGGCGACATCCCCTTCCGTCACCGTCCGCGCCTGCGTGACCCAGACCTGATCCAGAGCGAATTCTTCGTAGACCAGCCCCATAGGCCTCTCGGCTCCCTAGATAAATTATCAGACGACTGTTAGTTAGATTAGAGGCGGCCCCGAGTGGTGGCAATGGGGATTTCGCCCAGCCATCCCGGGCGGCGGGATGACAGCCGGAGGAAACATGCTCGATCAGCGGCGCATCCAGGCGGGCCTCGCCCGCACGCTCAAGGGCCGCATCGCCCACGACGACGAACTCGGCATCCGCTACGCGGCGGGCCCGGCAGGAGAGATCGTCCTCAGGCTGCCTTACGCCCCGTTCCTGGCCGATCGGGACGGCGAGCGGACGGTCGGGCCGGGCGGCCTCGTCACGCTGCTGGACAGCGTGTGCGGCGTCGGCGCCATGGCCGCGCTGGGCTTCGAGGAGGCGGTGGCGACCCTCGACCTGCGGATCGACTACCTCCGGCCGCCGCGCCCGGAAAGCGACGTCTGCGCCACGGCGCGAATGCTGGCGGTCAACGGCAGCCCGGGCCGGGGCAGCGTCGCCATGCGGGGCGAAGCCTTGCAGGACGGCCACAACCAGCCCATCGCCATCGCCACCGGCCTCTTCATCCGCAGGCCGCTCCGCCACGAGCCCCGCCCTTTCGAGGAGCTGCCGCCGGCCGCCCTGGCGACGGCCGAGACCTACGACGCGCTGATGGGGTTCAGCCCGGATGGGCAGGGGCGCATCCGCATGCCGTTCCGGCCCGGGCTGGTCGGCAACGGGTCGCTGCCGTCGCTGCACGGCGGGGCGATCGCCGCGCACCTGCAGGAGGCGGCACGGGCGGCGATCGGCCAGGCGGTCCGGACGCGCTTCGCCCTCACGACCGCCCATTTCGCCTTCCTGCGGTTTGGCGGTCCCGCCGAGCTGTTGGCCACGCCGGAGATCGACCGTCTGGGCGCCACCGCGGCCTTCGTCAGGGTCGCCTCTTTCCAGCAGGATCACCACCGTCCGACCGCCACCGGAAGCTTCACCTTCATGCGGGCCTTCGGGCGCCTGTGAACGCGCCCTGCCGACCGCGCGATAGCGCTTGCAAACGAATCTGCCCAACCTATCATGCATGACGGTCGTTAGGTAGAATTCTCCGACGGACAGTGCCTGCGACTCAACCAAGGGAGGAAACGAAATGGTGAGCCATCTTGATGCGCGCCGCGGCGGGGGCTCGGCCGGCCCGCTCGCGGTCGGCGCATTCGTCGCGGTCCTTTTCGGCACGGGTCTCGCCCACGCCCAGACGACGCTGAGCTATGCCACCTACCTGAACGCCAACGACCCGCTGGTTCAGGTGGACACCTGGTTCATGAAGGAGGTCGAGAAGCGGACCGACGGAAAGGTCAAGTTCGACACCTACTACGGCGGCGCCATGCTCGGCGGACCGGACGTCTATCCCGGCCTCAGCCGCGGCGCGGTCGACATGGGGATGAGCGTGCCGGCGGCCTTCCAGCCGACCGAGTACGTCCTCAGCAACGTCACCCTGCCCTACGTCACCGCCAATTCCGTGGCCACCACCAACGCCTTCAACACCCTGCTCGGCGAGTCCGAGGCGCTGCAGAAAGAGTATGAGAGCCACAACGTCAAACTGCTCTACGCCCTCGGATTCTCGGAAAACACCATCTGGTCGTCAAAGCCGATCCGGAAGATCGAGGACCTGAAGGACCTCCGCATCCGGTCCGTCATGAGCATCGCCGACGCGCTGAAGATGCTGGGCGCGGTGCCGGTCTCCATGGGCTTCGGCGATGCCGTCGGCGCCTTGCAGCGCGGCGTGATCGACGGCTTCTCCTCGGCCCCCTTCCTCACCAGCATCTCGGTGGGCCTGCAGGACTTCGCCCCCTACGCCTCCGACGGCGGCGGCATGGGCGTCTACGCCGTCTCCTCCACCTCGATCAACCTCGACAGGTGGAACGGCCTGTCGCCCGACGTCCGGAAGACGATGGAGGAGGTCGCTGCCGAGGTCCCGGCCCACTATGCCTCGATCATGAACGACAAGGTGGACGAGGGCGTGGAGGCCATGAAGAAGGCCGGTGTCACCAAGGTGATCCTCATGGACGAGGCGCAGCGCCAACGGATCCGCGACATCGTCGCCAAGCCGCTCTGGGACAAGTGGCTCGCCGCGGCCAAGGGCGCCGGGCACGACGGGGCCGCCTTCCTCGCGCGCTACCAGGAACTGGTCGCGCAGACCGAAGGCGAGAAGAGCTACGTGCCTGGCCTCGTCCGCTACGTGAACAAGTACGGCGCCCAGTAAGCTCCCTGCGGGGCCGGCGCCCGCGCCGGTGCGGTGACCGCGCCGCAGCGCGCGGGCGCCACGGCCGGCTCCGCAGGTGCGGCCCCGGGCGGCTAAGGGAAGGCCGACACATGCGGGTTCTTCACCCGATCGAACGGTTCAACGCCCTCCTGGGCGTCCTCTCCGGATTGGCGACCCTGGTCATCACCCTGACGGTCGTGCTCGACGTGACGCTGCGGGCCCTGTTCGGCAGGCCGATCGCCGGGGCGACCGAGTTCAGCACACTGCTGCTGATCGGTCTCGTCTATCTCGGCCTTGCCGCCGTACAGGCGAGCAAGGCGAATTTCCGGGTTGAACTGCTGTTCGGCGCTCTGCCGCCCGGCGGTCAGCGCGCGCTGGACATCGTCACCACCCTCCTCGCCGCCGCGGCCATCGCCGTCATCGCCTGGCACACCTCGCTGGAGGCGTGGCACTCCACGCTGAAGCAGGAGATGAGCTTCGGCGCCTTCGTCTTTCCGGTCTGGCCGGCGCGCCTCACCATCGCCTTCGGACTGATCATGCTGGTCCTGCAACTGCTGATCGACGCGCTGCGGCTCTGCCTCGGCCCGATCGAGCGGCGCGGGGCCGACGGGAGTGCCCAGGGTTGAGTCCCATCGAACTGGGGTTGCTGATCATCGCGGCACTGATGGTGCTGCTCGTCATCGGCATGCCCATCGCCTTCGCCCTGATGCTGAGCGGCATGCTGGGGATCTACATCACGCGGGGCGCCGCCGGCTTCGACTACGTCATCGCGACCTTTCCCTACTCCTATGTCGCCAACTTCGCCTACGTCGTCGTGCCCCTCTTCATGTTCATGAGCCACATGGCCTTCGCCACGGGGATTTCCCGGAATGCCTTCGAGGCCGCCAACAAGTGCACGAACGGGCTGCGCGGCGGTCTCGCCATGGCGACGGTCTTCGCCTGCGGCGTCTTCTCCACCGTCAGCGGGTCGAGCATCGCCACCGCCTCCTCCATCGCGCGGGTCGCCATCCCGGAGATGCGCGCCGCCGGCTACAGCAACCGTCTGTCGGCCGCCTGCGTCGCCGCAGGCGGAACGCTCGGCGTCCTCATTCCGCCCAGCAGCATCCTGGTGATCTACGGCCTCGCCACGGGGACCTCGGTGGTACAGCTCTTCGTCGGCGCCGTGATCCCAGGCATCCTGACCGCGCTCGCCTACATCGTCGGCATCAGCATCTGGGGTCACCTGAACCCCCTCGCCGTCGGCCGCCGCGGCGAGGTGCCGAGAGTGACGCTCGGCTCGCGGCTGAAGAGCTTCCTGCTGACCTGGGAAGCGGCCTTCCTCTTCCTGCTGGTGGTCGGCTCGATCTATCTGGGCTTGGCGACGCCGAACGAGGCCGCGGCCCTGGGCGCCTTCGCGGCGCTGCTCATGGCTCTGAGCCGTCCGGGGCGGCTGCGCATCGTCTGGGAGGGCCTGCACGCCAGCGGCTCGGTCACCTGCGCCGTCTTCGGCCTGATCATCGGCGCGGGGCTGTTCAGCATGGCGCTGACGACCAGTCGGCTGCCGACGGAGATGGCCCTGATCGTCGCCGGCTTCGACATGCCCGTCGACCTGCTGATCCTCCTCCTGCTGGTGCCCTTCCTCATCCTCGGCGCCTTCATCGACGGCTTCTCCATGGTCCTGCTGACCATGCCGATCGTCTTCCCGATCATCCAGCACCTGGGGGTCCATCCCGTGCTGTTCGGCATCCTCGTGGTCAAGGCGGTGGAGATCGGCCTGATCACGCCGCCCGTCGGCCTCAACGCCTTCGTCGTCAAAGGCTCCGCCCCCGATCTGGAGCTCAAGGACGTCTTCCTGGGCTGCATCCCGTTCATCCTGATCGAGATCACCCTGATCGTCCTCTTCGTGCTGTTCCCACAGATCGTCCTCTGGCCGCTCTAGGTGGACGGCCGATCAATGACGCAATCCGAAGCGGGAGGAAGAACCACAATGGCTTTCGGCGCTGTCCATGCGACGCTGGGTGCGGTTCTGGCAGAGAAGGGGGCGGCCCTCGGCGACAAGGCCTTCCTCCGTTTCGAAGGCACCGACTACGGCTACGCCTTCGCCGACCGCCAGGCGAACAGGGTGGCCAACGGCCTGGCGCGGGAGGCGGGGATCGCCAAAGGCGACCACGTCGGCCTGCTGGTCGGCAACTGCCCGGAGTTCGTCTGGGCGATCTTCGGCCTGGCGCGGCTCGGCGCCGTGGCGGTGCCGTTCAACACCGCTGCGAAGGGTGAGTTGCTGGCCTACTTCTTCGCACAGTCGAAGATCACCGCCCTGATCATCGACGAGAGCCTGATGGAGCGGGCCGCCCCGCTGGTGGCACAGATCGACGCCATCAGGACCGTGATCGTGATCCCCACCGCACCGGGGACGGCACCGGCCGGCGACGCCCTGCCCTTCCACCGCCTGGAAGAGGCGCCGGACCACCCCCCGGCGGTCGAGGTCGCCTACAGCGACCCCATGTTCCTCATGTACACCTCCGGCACGACCGGCCCCTCCAAGGGCGTCGTGGCGCCCCACTCCCAGGCTCTCAGCATCGGCAGCCAGCTCGTCGGGGTCTACGGCTACGGCGTGGAGGACGTCCTCTACACCTGCCTGCCGCTGTTCCACGGCAACGCCCTCTGGTACTCGCTGATGCCCGCCCTGCACTGCGGCGCCACCCTGGCCCTGTCACGGCGCTTCTCGGGCTCGCGCTTCTGGGACGAAATCGTCGCCTGCGGCGCCACCCAGGCCAACGCCCTCGGCGCCATGTCCAACATCGTCCTCAAGGAACTGCACCGTCTGGACCGCTCGCGGCTGAAGCTGCGGCAGTGCATGGTGGTGCCGTCGCTCGATCCCGAGTCGGCCAAGCCGTTCGTCGAGGGCCTGGGCGTGCGGCTGACCAGCCTCTTCGCGCAGACCGAGACCTTCGCCGTCACCCTGTTCGGGCCCGACGAGCCGGCCGAGAAGATGGGCTCGGCCGGTCGCGTCCATCCCTACACGGAGGTTGCCATCCTGGACGAGGAGGACTGGCCGCTGCCGCCGGGCGAGGTCGGCGAGATCGCCGTGCGCCCGTCGGTGCCGGGCATCATGATGCAGGGCTACTTCGAGATGCCGAAGGAGACGCTCGGCGTCATGTCGTCCCTCTGGTTCCACACCGGCGACCGCGGCTACCTCGACAGCGACGGCTACCTCTACTTCGTCGACCGCAAGAAGGACGCCATCCGCCGCCGCGGCGAGAACATCTCGGCCTACGAGCTGGAGATGATCATCTCCCGCCATCCGGCCCTGCGCGAAGCGGCCGCCGTCGCCGTGGCCTCCGAACTGGGCGAGGATGACGTGCTGGTCTGCCTGGTGCCAAACCCCGGCGCCGAGGTCGACTTCGCAGAGATCACCGCGTTCTGCGACAGCAACATGCCCTACTTCATGGTGCCGCGGTACCTGCACGTGCTGGACGAGCTGCCGAAGACCGCCTCCGAGAAGATCGAGAAATACAAGCTGCGCCAGTGGGCCGAGGCCAACCGGACGGCGCTGTGGGACCGCGAGAAGGCCGGCATCAAGCTGGCGCGCTGAGCGACATGACGGCCGCCCGCGCGCGGACGGCCATAGACAGGAGAATCGCCGATGGAGAACGAGGCGCTCACGCTGAGCTGGCCGGCGCCCGATGTGGCGCTGATCACCCTGACCCGCGGGTCGGAGATGAACACCCTGACCCACGCCCTGCTCGACGGCATGGAGCAGGCCCTGGACGGCCTGCGGGACCGCAAGGTGCGCGCCCTGGTCATCACCGGCTCCGGTCGGGCCTTCTGCTGCGGCGCCCACCTGGACTACTTCATCGAGGACCAGATGGGCGACGAGGCGCAGTTCCGGTTGCGCGACACCTATCTGGACCGCATCGCCCGGGTGTTCGACCGCCTCGAGGAGCAGCCCTTTCCGGTGATCGCCGCCATCAACGGCTACGCCCTTGGCGGCGGCTGCGAGCTCGCCCTGTCGTGCGACTTCCGGATCATGTCGCGCGAGGCGAGGATCGGCCTGCCGGAGGTGAAGCTGGGCGCGATCGCGGGCGCCGGCGGAGTGCAGAAGCTCGCCCGCCACGTCGGCCGCAGCAAGGCGCTGGAATGGATCCTGCTGGCCACCCACGTGACCGCCGAGGAGGCCGAGCGCCGTGGTCTCCTCTACGCGATCGCCGAGCCGGATCGCGTGCTTGAGGAGGCTCTGGCGCTGACGGAGAAGATCCGCGCCCTCAGCCCGCGGGCGATCGCCCAGAGCAAGACTTCGATCTACCTCGCCGAGGAGACCGACCTGCGCAGCGCCCGCCGCTACGGGCTGGAGGCACTCAGCCTGCTGATCGGCAGCCGCGACTGGCAGACGGGGATGGCCGCCTTCCACGCCAAGCGCAAGCCGGCGTTCGACTGACGCCGCCTACGACGCACGGGGCCGCTCGCCCGCGGCCTCGACCAGGGCTTGCCGGAAGGCCCGCAGAGGCAGCATCGCCTCGTTGTGGGCCGAGGTGACGAAGCCGATCTGGATGGGCGGCAGGTGCAGGTCGGGCAGGTCGAGCACGCGCAGCGCCTCCCCGGCAATCTCCGATTCCAGGGCCAGGCGCGGGATGCAGACCAGCAGCCCGGCCCGCAGGGCCAGCAGCACCAGGGCGTTGGGGTCGGATTCGATCTCCACCATCGGAGCGGGGCCGGCCAGCCCGAGGTTGCGGAAGGCGGTCTCGAAAACGACGCGGTTGTTCGATCCCGCCGAAGGCAGCGCCCACGACCAGTCGAGCAGGTCCCTGGCGGCGAGATCGCGGCGCTCCGCCAAAGGGTGCCCGGCGGCGCAGGCGACGACCAGGTCGGTGACGGTCAGCGGCTCGTGGCGCAATCCGTCGATCTTGGACGGCGGCAGCCGGTCCCAGTCGACCCGGCCGACGTAGCAGTCGAGGTCCCCCGCCCACAGCCCGTCCAGCATGGCGTTGACCATGCCGGCGCGCAGGCTGAAGCGCAGGCGGGCGTTCGCGGCCTCGAGCCTGGCGATGGCGCTCGGCAGCAGCTGGAACATCACAGCCGGATTGGTGCCGACCCGCACGACCGGCGGCAGGTCGGCGTGCAGTTCCTCGGCCAGGTGGTCGAAGGCGGCGAGGCCGGAGCGCGCCCGCTGCAGCGCCAGTTCCCCCGCCGGCGTGAGCGCCACGCCGCGCGCCGAGCGTTCGAACAGCCGGACGCCGAGGGCGAATTCCAGGTCTTTCACCATCTGCGAGACCGCCGGCTGGGTGAGCTTGAGAACGCCGCCGACCGCCCGCAGCGATCGGTGCTCGTCGACCAGTACGAGGAGCCTGAGGTGCCGCAGGCGCAGTCGATCCAGGTGCTGCGGTGAGAAAGCCATAAGCAGGATCTATCACCTTGAAGAGACTTTCGACTACGTCTGATCACCCCCGGGGGTCTAGGAATCGCAGTGCAGGGACGCAGGTCCATCCTCTCGCGCCCCTTTCGCCAAAAGAACAAGCGCCCCAGCCGGCGCAGGGAGGTTCGAGATGAGACGCGCGAACGTCGTGTCCGGGGCGCTCCTGGGGCTCTTCGGGCTCGCCATGCTGTTCTTCGTCATTCCCTGGCAGATCGAGGCCGGTCCGGCGGACATGATGTCCCCGCGCCTCGTGCCGACGATCATGATGGTGGTGGTGACCGCCCTGGCGGTGCTGCTGGTCGTGACCAACCTGCGCCCCCGTTCGGAGGAGGCGGGGGACGAGGCCCCGCCGATTTCCCCGGCCGAGCTCGCGGCCCTGGTCAAGGTGGGCGCGATCTTTGCCCTCTGCCTGGTCCTCTATGCCTGGGTCTCGCCGCTGGCTGCCGGCCTCGCGCTGGTGGCCGGCACCCTGCTGGCCCTGGGCGAACGGCGGCCGCTGGTGATCGTGCTGATGCCGTCGGCCCTGCTGCTGGCCCTCTGGCTGCTGTTCTACAAGGTTCTCGGCACAGCGATCGTGTGACGCCGCCATGCACTATCTCCTGGTCGGCTTCGAAGACGTCCTGCTGGACCCTGCCACGCTCTTCTGGGTCGCCTTCGGGGTGACGCTCGGCTACATCCTCGGCGCGCTGCCCGGCCTGGGCAAGGCGACCGGCGTCGCCGTGTCCATCCCGCTGACCTTCTACCTGGGGCCGGCCGCCGCACTGGGCATGCTGATCGGCATCGCCAAGGGCAGCGCCGCCGGCAGCGCCGTCTCGGCCATCCTGCTCAACACGCCCGGCGAGCCCTCGTCGGCGCCGACGGCCCTCGACGGCTATCCGCTGGCGCGCCAGGGAAAGGCACAGAAGGCCCTGAAGATGGGACTCTTCGCCTCGGTGATCGGCGACTTCGCCTCCACCGTCATCCTGATCGGCCTCGCCGCGCCGCTGGCGCAGTACGCCCTGCTGATCGGCCCGGTCGAGCTCTGCGCCATCCTGCTCTTCTCCCTCACCTTCATCGGCGGCCTGTCGGGGCGCTCCCTGATCAAGGGCCTGATCGCCGGCGCGCTGGGCGTCTTCTTCGCCACGATCGGCCTGGAGACCGAGACCTTCATCCCGCGCATGACCTTCGGCCTGCTGGAGCTCGACGACGGCATCGCCCTGGTGCCCATGGCGATCGGCATGCTGGCCGTCGCCGAGATGATCGTGCAGGCGGGCAACCTGCGGACCCTGGACGGGGAAATGGAGAAGCTGACCGACGGCGGCGCGCGCGAGGACCACTTCGTCACCGCCGCCGAGTGGCGGCGCTGCCTGCCGGTGATCGCCCGCGGCACCTTCATCGGCTCGATCGTCGGCATCCTGCCGGGTCTCGGCGCCAGCGTCGGCTCCTTCCTCTCCTACGGCGCCACCCAGAAGGCCTCGAAGACGCCGGAGAAGTTCGGCACCGGCATGATCGAGGGCGTGGCCGCGGCGGAGAGCGCCGACAACGCGGTGGTGCCCTCCAGCCTGATCCCGCTCTTCGCACTCGGCATCCCCGGCAGCGTCATCGCCGCCATCCTGATCGCCGCCTTCATCCTGCACGGCCTGACGCCGGGGCCGCTGATGTTCCAGCAGCAGCCGCGGCTCGTCGCCGACGTCTACGCCGCCATGCTCTGCGCCAGCGCCATCCTGCTGGTGATCGGCTACAGCGGCCAGCGCCTCTTCGCCCGGATCATCAAGGTGCCGCTGCGGCTCATCATCCCGGGCGTGCTGCTGCTCTGCTGCGTCGGCGCCTACATGGAGACCAACAGCGTCTTCTCCATCTACGTGATGCTGTTCTTCACCCTGGTGGGGTTCTTCTCCCGCAAGCTCGACTTCTCCTTCGTCACCTTCCTGATCGGCTTCGTCATCGGGCCGAACCTGGAGCTGACGTTCCGCCAGTCGATCCAGCTGCTGGACCACGACGCCGCCAACCTCATCCACCACCCGATCGCGCTGCTCTTCATCGGGCTGACCGTGGCGACGGTCGCCTGGCTCGCACTCGGCAGCTACCGGGCGGCCAGAAAACCCCGCCGGCCACGGCCGCGCGGCAAGGAAACGATCGAAGTCTGAAGGGAGGAACAAGATGGAACGGATGACGAGACGCGGCGCCCTGGCCGCGCTGGCAGGCCTCGGCCTCGGGACGATGGTGCTGGCCGGCTCGGCGGCGGCCAGCGACGCCTATCCCACCGGCCCGATCACCATGCTGGTCGGCTACGCCGCCGGCGGCCAGACCGACTTGGTGGCCCGGGCCGCGGCCAAGGTTATGGGCGAGCAGCTCGGCGTTCCGATCAACGTGGTGAACAAGCCCGGCGCCGGCGGGGCGGTCGCCGCCCGCGAGCTGCAGCAGGCGAAGCCCGACGGCTACACCCTGCTGTTCCACTCCAACACCGTGGTCAACTCCGCGCCCTTCATCATGGAGCGCGTGGACTTCACGCCCGACGACTTCGAGTACGCCGGCATGATCACGGCCTACCAGGTCGGGCTGGTCACCCAGAAGGACGCGCCCTTCGACACGCTGCCGGAGTTCATCGCCTGGGCGAAGCAAAACCCCGGCTTCAGCTACGGCGCGCTCAGCCCCGAGGCGCGGCTCTACATCGAGCAGATCGCCAGGCAGGAAGGGCTGAAGGCCAACATCGTGCCGCTGAAGGGCGGCGGCGACATGATCAATGCAATCCTGGGCAGGCAGGTCGTGCTCGCCTTCTCCGGCGGGATCCACAACAAGTATCCCGACCAGATGAAGATGATCTCGGCCCTGACCACCTTCCGCCATCCCTCGGACCCGGACGTGAAGACGATCGAGGAGGACGGCTTCGCCCTGGGGATGGACTCCCGGGCGACGCTGTTCCTGCCCAAGGGCACGCCGCGTCCGATCCTCGACCGGCTGGCGGCGGCGCTGCAGGCGGCCGCCACCGATCCGGGCTTCGAGAAGGTCGCCGCGGCGGCGAGCATCCCGATCATGTATCTGGGCGTCGACGCGGCCTACAAGGAAATGGCGGACACCTACGCCAAGAACCGCGGAATCATGCAGAGCGCCGGCCTGATCAAGTGAGCCGGCCCGTCTCCGTGCCGCCGCTGGCATAGCGGCGGGGCGGGCAGCCCATCACCCGCTTGAAGGCCGTGGCGAAGGCGCTCTCGGACTCGTAGCCGAGCGAGAGTGCCACGGCGGAGACGGGCTCGCCGGTGCGCACCAGCCGGTCGGCGGCGAGCCGCATCCGCCAGCGGGTGAGATAGTCGAGCGGCGAGGCCCCCACCGCGGCCTTGAAGGTCTCCGCGAAGGTGGAGCGCGACATGCCGACGTGGGCGGCCAGCGCCTGCACGGTCCAGCGGCGGCCCGGATCGGCGTGTAACGCGCCGATCGCCGCCGCCATCCGCCGATCCGCCAGGGCGAAGAGCCAGCCGACGCCGCCCCGCTGCCCTGAATCGTGCTGCCCCGAGGCGTCCTGCAGGTGCCGCCGCAGGGCGTGGACCAGCATCATGTGGGCGAGGTGCTCGACCACCAGGAAGCCGCCCGGCTGCGGCTCGCGCAGCTCCTGCATGGTGCGCTCAACGGCCCAGCGCAGGGCCGCTTGGTCCGGCTGGTCGCGCAGCAGCACGAGCGGCGGCAGCAGCCCGAGCAGCACTGCGGCATGGTCGCCGGCGAGGCCGAAGCGGCTGCTGAACAGCAGGAAGTCGCCGCCGCCGTTCCAGGTCGCGATGCCGCCGGCGCGGGCGGGCGAGAAGACCGTGGCCGCCTCGACCGGCGACACCGCGAGGTCGCTGGCGAGGCGGAAGGGCCGCCCGTGGGGCAACAGGAAGAAGTCGCCGGCCTCCAGCCGGACCGGGTCGGCCACGCCCTCGACCGCCAGCCAGCAGCGGCCGGAGACCACGGCGCCGGTCTTGATGCCCGCCTGCTGGTCGGGGAACTGGATCGCCCAGTCGCCGCCCGCAGCGAAGCCGGCGGAGAGGTGGTTGCGGGGCTTCAGCAGCGACAGGACGTCTGAAAGAGGGTCCATGGGCGTTCCGGACGATCGCCAAGAAATCTCAGGACCCGCAGCATAGATCGTCCCCGCTGGCTGCTCTACCGCCTTGTGCTGGAGAGGCCGCCGGTGCCGCGATGGGCAATCCTCGCGACAGACGCCCCACATCGCCCCGCGCCGCGGGATCAGCCGCCGCCGCGTCGCCGAAAGGTCCGCACATGATCGACGAGCGCCCGAAGTTTCGGCGCGAGATCCCTGCGCCGGGGAAAGTACAGGAAGAAGCCGGGGAACGGTGGGCAGAACTCCTCCAGCATCGCCACCAGCTCGCCGCGCGCCAGATAGGGCCGAAAGGTCTCCTCCATCCCGAAGGTCAGGCCGCCGCCGGCGATCGCCGTGCGGAGCATGAGCCACATGTCGTTGGTGGTGACCCTGGGCGTCACCTGGACCACAAAGTCGCGCCCCTGTTCGGTGAATTCCCAGCGGTAGGGCGGGACCTCCGGTGACGGCCGCCAGCCGATGCAGCGGTGCTGCGGCAGTTCGCGCGGATGGGCGGGGCGGCCGAAACGAGCGACGTAGGAGGGGGCGGCCACCACGACCTGACGCTGGTCATCCGAGACGGGAACGGCCACCATGTCCTGCTCCAGGACTTCACCCAGCCGCACACCGGCGTCGTAGCCGCGGGCGACGATGTCGAACTCCTCGTCGGTGACGGTCAGGTCGAGCTGCACCTCCGGATAGCGCTCCATGAAGGTCGCCAGCAGAGGGCCGTCGATGAAGCGCTCGGCGATCGACGAGACGGCTAGGCGCAGCTGCCCGCGCGGCGCGGCCTCACGGTCGACCGCCGCCTGGATGGCGGCCTCGACCTCCTGGAGAGCCGGAGCCACCTGCAGGAGGAGGCGTTCACCCGCCTCCGTCAGAGCGACGCTGCGCGTCGTGCGCTGGAACAGAGCGATGCCGAGCTCGTCCTCGAACCGCCGGACGGCCTGACTGACGGCGGAGCGGGTCACCCCCAGCCGATCGGCGGCGGCGCGAAAGCTGCGTGTCTGCGCGACCGCGGCAAAGACGGTGAGGCTGTTGAGGTCCAGTCCCATTGGTTAGCCACAGTTATCACTTTGAACAGCACTGGGCAAATTGTCTTGCCGTAGGGCCCCTCCCACCTCGGTGCCTATCCAAAGAGTCCTTATGTAGGAGGCAGACATGCCCACCATCCCCGCAAGCTGGGACCTCACAGGCAAGGTGGCGGTCGTGACCGGCGCCGCCCGCGGCATCGGCGAAACGACAGCCCGCCTGCTCCAGGCCCGCGGCGCCGACGTCGTCGCGACCGACCGCAGCGACGCGGTCCACGAACTCGCCGCCGGCGGCATGGCGACCCTCGTGGGCGACGCCGCCGACGAGGAGGTCGCACGCCGTACCATGGCCCTGGCTCTGCAGCGCTTCGGCCGCCTCGACATCCTCGTCAACAACGCCGGCCGGACGTTGAACGTGCCGCTGACACAGACGAGCGTCGAGGACTTCGACGCGATCCTGCGGGTCAACGCACGCGGCAACTTCGTCCACGCCCGCGAGGCCCTGAAGGTGATGGGGGACGGTGGCGCCGTCGTCTCCGTCGCCTCGATCTCCTCGATCGTCGCCTTCAGGACGCAGGCTGCCTATGCCGCGTCGAAGGGCGCCGTCGCACAGCTCACCCGCGTCATCGCGGTCGAGGCCGGCGAACGGGGGATCCGCGCCAACGCGGTCGCGCCCGGCGTCATCGAGACCGACATCATGGAGGGCGTGGTCGAAGGCGACGGCAGGGCGATGCTGCGCAGCTTCGGCGAGCAGCACCCGCTCGGCCGGATCGGCCAGCCCGAGGAGGTCGCGGAGGCGATCGCCTTCCTCGCCTCCCCCGCCGCAAGCTTCATCACCGGCGCGATCGTGATGGTCGACGGCGGCTGGACCGCACAGTGAGGAGCCGGCCGATGGCGTCTCTCAGCGACTATCGCCTGCTCGGCAGGTCCGGCCTCCGCGTCTCGCCCCTGGGCCTGGGCACCATGACCTTCGGGTCGGACTGGGGCTGGGGCGCCGACCCCGACGAGGCGCGGCGCATCTTCGACTTCTACGTCGAGCGCGGCGGCAACTTCGTGGATACATCGGTCAACTATACCGGTGGTGCCGCGGAACGGATCCTCGGGGGCCTGATCAAGGCCCGGCGGGATCGCCTCGTGCTCGCGAGCAAGTTCACCATGGCCCGTGATCCCGGGAACCCCAATTCCGGCGGCAATCACCGGCTGAACATGATCCGCTCGGTCGAGCAGAGCCTGCGCCAGCTCGGCACGGACTGGCTCGACCTGCTCTACCTCCACGGCTGGGACGGCACCACGGGCGTCGAGGAGGTGATGCGCGGCCTCGACGACCTCGTCCGGACGGGCAAGGTCGCCTACGTCGGCATCTGCAACACGCCGGCGTGGCTGGTGGCGCAGATGCAGACGCTGGCGACGCTGCGGGGCTGGTCGCCCTTCGTCGCGCTGCAGGTCGAGTACAGCCTGGTCGAGCGGACGGTGGAGCACGAGTTGATCCCGATGGCGGCGGCGCTGGGCCTGGGCGTGCTGCCCTGGTCGCCGCTCGGTGGCGGCGTGCTCACCGGCAAGTACGGCATGGCCGACGTCGCGCAGTCGTCCGGCGCGGAGATCGCCGCGACCCGCAAGGGCGTGATCGCCTCGTCCGGGCACCTCGACGAGCGTGCGATCGCGATCGCCGGGGTGGTGCGGGCGATGGCCGATGATCTCGGCGCCACGCCCTCGCAGGTGGCCCTGGCCTGGACCATGACTCGCCCCGCGGTCACGGCGCCGATCATGGGCGCCAGGACCCTGGCACAGGCCGAGGACAACCTCGGGGCCCTCGACCTCGTGCTGAGCGCCGAGCAGCGCGAAAGACTGGACGGCGCCAGTGCGGTCCCCGCGATCTTCCCCGGCCGCTTCCTGGCCCGGCCGATGGTCCGGCAGCTGATCTTCGGCGGCGCCTCGGTCTCCGCCGGGGCCTGAGGTCTCGCGGCGGCGGACGGGGCGAACTCCGGACGATCGCGAAGAAATCTCGGATCCGGCAGCATAGATCGTCCCTGCTGGCTGCTCTACCTCTCTGTGTCAGGGCGGCCGCGGGATGCGGCCCCCGCCAAAGACAGCTTTCCGAGGACAGATCCGATGCGTGTTTTCGTGACCGGAGCCACGGGCTTCGTGGGCTCCGCCGTCGTGCGCGACCTTCTCGACGCCGGCCATGAGGTGGTCGGCCTCGCCCGCTCCGAGGCGGGCGCGGCGGCCGTCGCCGCAGCCGGTGCGGCGGTGCACCGCGGCGACCTGAACGACCTCGACGGCCTGCGCCGCGGCGCCGCCGAGGCCGACGGCGTGATCCACACCGCCTTCAACCACGACTTCTCCAGGTTCCAGGCAAGCTGCGAAGAAGACCGGCGCATCGTCGGTGCGCTGGCCGAGGCCCTGGGCGGCAGCGGCCGCCCCCTGATCGTCACCTCGGGCATCGGCATCCTGCCCCCGGCGGGTCTCGCGACCGAGGACCGGGTTGCGGTGGCCGGGGCCGGCGCCACGCCGCGCGTCGCCTCCGAGGAGGCGGCCGCCGCCGCGGCCGCCCGCGGGCTGCGGGCCTCGGTGATGCGGCTGCCGCCCACGGTGCACGGAGACGACGACCACGGCTTCGTGCCGCTGCTGATCGATCTGGCGCGCCGGACCGGGGTGGTCGTCACCGTGGACGATGGCGCAAACCGCTGGTCGGCTGTGCACCGCCTGGACGCCGCACGCCTCTACCGCCTGGCGATCGAGAGTGCCGCCGCGGAACCCCGCTGGCACGCCGTCGCCGAGGAGGGCATCCCCTTCCGGGAGATCGCCGCCGTGATCGGCCGCCGCCTGGGCCTGCCCGTGGTGGCGAAGTCGGGGCAGGAGGCGGCCGCCCACTTCGGCTGGTTCGCCCACTTCGCCGGCCTGGACATGGCGGCGTCGAGCGCCCGCACCCGCGATCTGCTGGGTTGGCGGCCAACCGGGCCGGGGCTGCTCGCGGACCTCGACCGACCGGCCTACTTCGGGGATTAAGCCCGGCTGGCAGGACTTTCTCTCCTACGCTATATGACTATCGAGATGGTCAGGAGCTTTTCATGGACACGATCAGTCTGGCCGATGCCAAGGCTCATCTGAGCGAGCTCGTCGACCGGGTCGAGGCGGGGGAGTCGATCGACATCACCCGGCGGGGCAGGCCCGTGGCGCGGTTGGTCGCCGCGGCCGCACCGCGCAAGCCGATCGATCCGGCCCTGCTGCGGGCCGTGACGGAGAGCCTGCCGCCCCAGACGGAGGAGGCCGCCGATCTGGTGCGGTCCATGCGGGACGGTGACCGCTATTGACGCTCTATGTGGACACCTCGGTGATCGTCGCGGCGCTGTCCAACGAGGCCGCGACGGCACGGGCACAGGCGTGGCTTGCCGGGCAGGACCCGGCGCGGCTGCTCATCAGCGACTGGACCATCACGGAGTTGTCCTCCGCCCTCGCAGTCAAGCTGCGGATGGGGCAGATCAACCTCGAGCAGCGGGCGACGGCCCTCGCCCTCTTCAACAGGCTGGTGGCCGAGAGCTTGACGGTCCTGCCGGTCACGGCCGCGCAGTTCCGGGCCGCCGCCAGATTCGTGGATCAGCATGCGCTGGGCCTGCGGGCAGGCGACGCGCTGCATCTGGCGACCGCATCGGAGGAGGGAGCGACGGTTCACACCCTCGACCGGCGGCTGGCGGAAGCCGGCCCGCCGCTGGGCGTGCCGACCCGCCTCCTGGCGTGACGCAGACGACCTGACCTGGCGCCAGCGGTCAGGCGCCGCGACCTCGACCGCCCCGCTTACTTCGGGGGGTGATCCTCCGGCGAAGCCCCTTGCGGGAGTTGGTCGGGGAAGGGAAAGGGCCCGGGCCGCAGCGCGCTCTGGATGATCGCCTCCCAGTCCTTCCCCCGGGCGCGGAGCTGCTCGATCGTCGGGCCCAGAGGGTCGCCGTAGGCGGCGAGCGTCCGCGCGTAGATCCGCGCGCGCAGCGGCTCGGGCGTGCGTGCCTTGAAGGCCGCCGCCAGGGCCCGGCGGCCGGCGTGGACGGCCCGGGCGATCTCCTCCGCCTGCCGCCCGTCGCGCCGCAGGGCTTCGGCCTGCGCCCGCAGCCCCCGCACCGCCGCCTCGTACTCCGCCCGAAGGTCCGCCATCCCCTGCCCCGGTTGTGGCTCCGATGATGAAAGAGTAGCGCAATCGGCGGCTTACTGGAGAAGCCGCTTCCGTTAGGCTGGCGGGATGGTCGGCACAGACTCATACCCCTGCCTGTCGGACGCCGATGGCGGATAGCTGGTCCGACGCGGAGAACGACGCGATCGTGGCGGACTATTTCGCGATGTTCGCCGACGACATCGCGGGCCGTCCCTACAACAAGCGCCGGCACAACAATGCTCTGCAGGCAGTGACTGGACGGACCTACGCGTCGATTGAATTCAAGCACCGGAACATCAGCGCGGTCCTCAAGGGCCTCGGAGAGAGCTGGATCGACGGCTACAAGCCGGCGTTCAACTTCCAGGCCGCCCTGGTCGACGCCGTGGTGCGATGGCTCGACCGCCATCCCGACTGGCTCACGCCCGCGATGCGGCGGCACGCTGGTCCGTCACCCTCCGCCATGCAGGACGCACCGATCCTCTGGATCGGGCCACCGCCCACCCACAGCAACGCGCCGCCGCCAGACGAACTGGAGCAGACGACTGCCATCGCACGGAAGTATGACGTGGCGGCCCGCGATGCCCGCAACCGCGCGCTCGGCCAAGCGGGCGAGGAGCGGGTGCTGGCCCACGAGCGGGCAACGCTCATGAGCGCGGGGCGCACCGACTTGGCCGAGCGCATCCGCTGGGTCTCGCACCTCGACGGCGACGGCGCCGGCTACGACATCCGCTCCTTCGACAGCGACGGGAGCACCCGGCTCATCGAGGTGAAGACCACCAACGGCTGGGAGCGCACGCCCTTTCACATCAGCCGGAACGAATTGGCAGTCGCCGAGGCCAACCGACCGGAATGGCTACTGATCCGCCTGTGGAACTTCGCCCGCCAGCCGAATGCCTTCGAGCTGCGGCCGCCCCTGGAGGCACATGTCTCGCTGATGGCCACGAGCTACGAGGCGAGCTTTCCGCAGCCGGGGCAACAGTAGCGGCCCAGTGTCCTCCTGCCTCGCAGAGTGAGGCTTGCCGAGGGGAACAAGCTCCGACAACCTGAAGATAATTAGACCTGTCTCAAAGGCCGGGCGTGGACCAGGACACTCACCTCTTCCCGTTTGAGTTTTATCTGATAGGGACCCCTCTTTCGGTACAAGCAAGGCCTGCTTCAAAGGAGCGCTGGAAGAACGAGGTGAGCGCTGCAGCCCGACAGCGGATAGAGGAAGCAGTCGGCTGGGCCCATATTGAGGAAGAGCCAGTGGCTGTCACGATTTACTACTTTCCGGCGGCCCCCATGATGGGCGACATCGACAACATCGTGAAGCCGATCATCGACTCTTTGACAACAATCGCCTACCTCGACGATCAAGTTATAGAGCGGGTCGTCGCTCAGAAGTTCGAGCCAGGCGTCGCATGGACGTTCGGGGAGCCAAGTGCTCAGTTGACCGCAGCGCTGGACACCATCGGACCCTCGGATAGGCCAACACCTGTCGTATATGTCCGTATCGATGACGATTTGAGCTGGAGGAGGCTATGACGACTTCACCCGCTCTATACCCGGCGGCCGAGACTGAGCGCGACTTCCTCGAGGGACTGCGAAAGCGTTATGCTGCCCAGGGCTACAGCTTCGTGATCGAACCGCGGCCCAACGAGCTTCCGGCGTTCCTTGGTTCCTATAGACCTGACGCCATAGCATCGAAGCCGGGCTCTAAGCTCGCGATCCAGGTCAAGTCGCACGCCGATCCCGCTGCAGAGCCCTCGCTGAAGGAGATCCGCCGTCTTTTCGAGGGGCAGCCCGACTGGCAGTTTGTCGTCACCTACATGGGGAGCGACCCGCTGAAGACGCTGACCATTCCACCCTCGTCGACGGCCAATGTCCGCCGGCGAGTTGGGGAAGTGCGGGCCTTGGCAGCGGAGGGCCAACATCGCGCCGCCTTCGTCATGGCGTGGTCGGTGCTGGAGGCCGCCCTTCACCGCATTGCTGGCGAGAAGGACTCTCGGCCCCGCACTCCTGGTACCGTGGTCCAGACCTTGGCAACACTCGGCTACCTGGAGCCGGCGCTCGAAACGAGACTTCGGCCTCTCATCGTGCTGCGAAACCGCATTGTTCATGGCGACCTGGCAGCGGAGCCGACGCCCGACGACACCCATACAGTTTTGACTGCCGTCGAGCAGACGCTGACGGACGACGCGGCACAGCATTGACCGGCCGCACCGCACCGCTACCCAAGCCCCCTACGGCCGGATCATCACCTTCAGGGCCTCGCGGTCGTTCATCGCGCGGTAGCCGTCGGGCACGCCGTCCAGGTCGACGGTGCGGTCGAAGACGCGGCCGGGCTCGATCCGGCCCTCCATGACGTCGGGCAGCAGCTCGTCGATGTAGGCGCGCACGGGCGCGGGGCCGCCGGCCACGTGCACGTTGCGGAAGAACAGGGGCTGGGCGTCGGGCAGGGTCTCGTAGTGGGGCACGCCCACCCGGCCCACGGCGCCGCCCGGCCGGACGATGCCCAGGGAGGTGCCGATGGCCTGGGCCGTGCCGACGCATTCCAGGACGGACTGCACGCCGTAGCCGCCGGTCAGGGCGCGCACCCGCTCCACCGCCGCCTCGCCCCGCTCGCTCACCACGTCGGTGGCGCCGAACTGCCGGGCGAGGTCGAGGCGCGCCTCGTGCCGCCCCATGACGATGATCTGCTCGGCCCCCAGCCGCTTCGCCGCGATCACGCCGCAGAGGCCGACCGCCCCGTCGCCGACCACGGCCGCGCTGTGGCCGCGCGCCACCCGGGCGGCCACGGCCGCGTGATGGCCGGTGCCCATGACGTCGGAGAGGGTCAGCAGCGAGGCCATCAGGGCGTCGTCCTCGCCCACCGGCAGGGGGTAGAGCGTGCCGTCGGCCTGGGGGATGCGCAGCGCCTCGGCCTGGGCGCCACCGACGTCGCCGCCGTTGCCGAAGAAGCCGCCGTGGAGGCAGGCCGTCTGCAGCCCCTCGTCGCAGAACAGGCAGGTGCCGTCGGAGAAGGCGAAGGGCATGACCACGACCTGGCCCGGCCGGATCGTGCGCACCTCGCTGCCGACCGCCTCCACGACGCCGATCGCCTCGTGGCCCATCTGCTGGCCGTCGACGTTGGGGCCGCCGTTGTAGGGCCAGAGGTCGCTGCCGCAGATGCAGGCGCGGGCGATGCGGATAACGGCGTCGGTGGGCTGGCGGATGGTGGCGTCGGGCACGGTCTCGACCCGGACGTCGTGGGCCTTGTGCATGACGGTCGCACGCATTGGCTACTGTTCCTTGTGATGGGGGGGCCGCGGTGTGGGGGCGGGGGCCATAGCCCGGCTGCTTCGTCAGACCGTCCCACCGGCCGAGGATGTCCGGCTCGAACACGCGGCCGGTCCAGTCCTCGGGCGCGACCTCCTCGAAGCCGACCGAGACGGAGTCCTCGCCGCTGCCCAGGATCTCGGTGACGCTGCGCACGATGGCCTCCGACAGCCGGTGCTTCTGCGCGTCCGACTTGCCGGGCCACAGCTTGACGATGACGTGAGGCATGGCCGTCAGCCCTGCTTCGGCCCGGCCTTCCCGGACCCGCCACTCTGGAGGCCGGCCTTCCGGGAGCCTGCCAGGTAGACCTCGTCGCTCACCTTCTCCATCCAGGTGACGTTCTTGCCGTCGAGAGATTCCTGGATGGCGATGTGGATCATGCCCTCGTGGGGCGTCGCCCCATGCCAGTGCCTCCGGTCCGCCGGGCACCACAGCACGTCGCCAGCGTAGAACTCGAGGACGGGGCCGCCCTCGACCTGGGTCCAGCCGACCCCTTCGGTCACGATCAGCGTCTGCCCCAGCGGGTGGGTGTGCCAGGCGGTGCGCGCCCCCGGCTCGAAGTGCACGATGGCGCCGGTGACGCGCGACGGCGCCTCGCGCTGGAACTGGCCGGTGATGGTGGCCTTGCCGGTGAAGTAGTCCGCCGGGCCTTCGACGGTCTTCATCTCGGCCTTCCGATCGATCTGCATGCTCCGTCCTCCTGGCATGATGCCGCTCGTCGTCTGCAGAAAGTCAGATAGCGCCTGCGTCACTGCCCGATTAGGGCCAATAATGCGCACACGCTCTTGAGCAGGATTCAACAGATGACCCGCGAGACCATGGCCGACCTGCAGGCGTTCCTCGCCGTCGCCCGGGAGCGGAGTTTCACCCGCGCCGCCGCGCAGCTCGGCGTCTCGACTTCCGCTCTGAGCCACGCCGTGCGCGGCCTGGAGGAGCGCCTGGGCGTCCGCCTGCTGACGAGGACCACGCGCAGCGTCGCACCGACCGCGGCGGGGGAGCGCCTGCTGAACGGCGTCGGCCCCCGCTTCGCCGAGATCGAGGCGGAGCTGCGTGCGCTGAGCGAGCTGCGCGACAGGCCGGCGGGCACCATCCGCATCACCACCGGCATCCACGCCGCCCAGGCGATCCTATGGCCGGCCCTCGCCACCTTCCTGCCCGCCTGGCCCGAGGTCGAGGTCGAGCTGGCAGTCCAGGCCGGCTTCGTCGACATCGTCGCCGACAGGTTCGACGCCGGCGTTCGCCTCGGCGAGACCATCGCCCAGGACATGGTGGCGGTGCCGATCGGCCCGGACCTGCGGATGGCGGCGGTGGGCGCGCCATCCTACTTCGCGACCCGTCCGCCGCCCCGGACGCCCGGGGACCTCGCCCGGCACAACTGCATCAACCTGCGCTTCCCCACCCTCGGCGGGCTCTACGCCTGGGAGTTCGAGAAGGACGGGCGGGCGCTCAACGTCCGGGTCGAGGGGCAGCTGGTGGTGAACGAGATCGCGCTGGCGCTGCAGGCGGCGGTCGACGGCGCCGGCATCGCCTACCTGCCCGATGACTACGTGCAGGCGGCGGTCGACGGCGGCAGGCTGACCCGCGTGCTGGCGGACTGGTGCCCGCCCTTCGCCGGCTACCACCTCTACTATCCCAGCCGCCGGCAGCAGACGCCCGCCTTCAGGCTGCTGGTCGAGGCGCTGCGGTTCCGCGGCTGACGCCACCGGGCCCTGCCGGTGGCCCCGATTTGAACAGAAGATCCGATTGACAAGAACTTCTGACAGGAAAATTCTCAGCTTAGTTTTTTCCTAATGGATGAGCCGCGATGTCGTCTGACGAGAGTCCCTTCACCGGTCCGGATGCGATCCCGTTCTGCGGGCCGGACAGGAGCCCGCTCTACAAGCCCCTGCCCCGCCTCTATCGCAACCTGCGCAAGCTCAGCGTCTATGCGCGCGGCGAGCCCGAAGGCATCCGCAAGGCGCTGCCGCCCGAGCTCGAGCCGGCCTCCGATCTGATCGAGTTCTTCGTCATGCACTGCCCGGTCGTCCATGACCGGGCCGACCCGGTCATGGGACCGCGCGCCTACAGCGAGGGCGGCGTCGTCCTCAGCGTGCGCTACAAGGACAGCGTCGCCGGCCACGTCGCCTACGAGTTCGTCACCACCGACGACGCCATGTGCGGCGGCCGGGAGATCATCGGCTATCCGAAGAAGTTCGCGGATGTCGAACTGGTCGAGAAGGACGGCCGGATCGACGGCAGGGTCCACCGCCTCGGCCGCGACCTCATCGTCGCCTCCTTCGAGGCGGCCGACGTGCCGGTCGAGAAGCCGGTGCTGCAGCCCCGCCTGCAGGTCAAGCGCATCCCGCGCGCCGACGGCAGGGGCTACGACGTCAACCAGATCGTCAGGCTGCAGGTCGGCAACTCGAACATCCTGGAGCGGCGCACCGGCAAGGCCACACTGAGCGTGGGCGGCCACCCGCACATGGACCCGCTGTTCGAGTTCGGCATCAAGGAGATCGTCGGCGCCGAGTTCATCGTGGGCGAGTTCGACCTGGGATACGGCGAGATCGTGGAGGACCTGCTGAAGGCCTGAACCGCCTTCCCCGGGGTCAGCGCTTGACCTGGCTCGCGATCCACAGGAGGACCGCGGGCTCGGGTCCCGGATTGCGGCAGAAGTGCACGGTGTCGGTCATGTAGCTGTAGCTGTCCCCCGCCTCCAGCAGGAAGCGCTTGTCGTCGATGAACAGCTCCAGCCGGCCGCTGAGCAGATAGCCGTCCTCGCGCTTCCTCTGGGCGGAGCGGCGGCGGGGCGTCGCCGCGTTCGGCTGGAACACCGAGCGCATGATCTCCACCTCCGTCCCCAGCACCAGCGACAGCACTTCGGTCAGGATGCCGCCCTGCTCGTGGACCCGGTGCGCGCCGTTGCGCTCGATGATTCCCCGTTCGTCCTCGGGACCCTGGGTCCGCTCGTTGAGGAACCACCCCACCGGCACGCCGAGGGCCTGGCTGATCGCGTAGAGATCCCGCAGCGAGGGCTCCGCCAGCCCCCGCTCCAGCTTGCTGATGTGGGCGACCGACCGGTCGATCTGTTCGGCCAGGGCCTCGATCGTCAGGTTCTTCGAGCGCCGCACCTGCCTGATCTCGGCGCCGATCGAGGCGATCATCTGGGACGGCACGGCCGCCGGGCCGGTCTTCGCCGGGCTGGCCTTGGGGGGAAGGTGATCGGGCAAGAGTCTCTCCGCAGCTGAACGACAGGAACTAGGTCTGCGAGGCCCGCCGGCTCCGGTTCGCCATTGCCGTGCATACCATGGCGATCGGCATCGAGCGACCGACCCTGCGGCACCCGAGGTCGCGGTTTGCTGACCAGAAATTTTATTTGACATAATTATCCTGACAGAGAAAATTTTCTCTGAGTTTTCGGGTACCGCGTGGAGGCGGTCCAGCGCGAAAACCCTCACCCTTCCTTTCGGGAGCGTTTCGATGCCGCAGGGGTTCGACCTTTCCCGCCTCTACAACCGGCTGCCCTACGGCACGACGGTGCCGGCCCGCTGTCCCGGCCTGCACACCATCGCCTTCGACTGCCGCGTCGCAGGCAGCTGGCTGGAGGACAACATCGCGGACACGCCCTTCGACCTGCTCGACAACCGGGTGGTGATCACGGGCTCGGACTTCGGCAAGCACACCGCTTTTCCCTTCAACGACGTGATGCTGCTGGCACCCGTTGCGTACAAAGGCTTGCAGGGCGGCCACCCGATCCTGGAGTTCGAGGACAAGAACCGCGCGGTGCTGGGCGGGCGGGAGAAGTGGGGCTACCCGAAGCTCCACGCGGACATCGACTTCGCCTACGGCGACGACGGCGCGATCGGCGTGGCGGTGACCATGGGCGGCCGGAAGATCCTGCAGATGGCCTGGCGGCCGGACGAGGGCGCGCCCGCCGGCGGTGCGGCGCCGCTGAAGCTCTGGCCGCACCTGCTGCTGAGGATGCTGCCCGACGCCTCCAAGCCGGGCATGGGTTTCGTCGAGGTCCTGCGGCGCGATACCTCCGACGACCTGACGCTCCTGGAGCGGAAGCCGGGCCGGGGAGAGATCGAGGTCGCTCCCTGGCCGGCCCATGAAATCGACTACTGCGGGCTCGCGGAGCTCAGGATCGAAGAGGTCATCTCCGCCGAGCTGACGATCGCCGACTGGGTTTCGAGCGAAAAGAACGGCTGGGCCCAGCTGGTGGAAAGGCTGCTCTGATCAAACAAGCGCAGGGAGAACTGGTGATGTCCATCCTGTCCACGAGGCGTGCCCGAGAGGGTGCACGCCTCACGTTCCCGGCGGCTGCCGCCCTGCTCGCGCTCGCGGCCGGTCTCGGCGTCGCGCAGGCACAGAATACCCCGGCGGGAGCCGACCCGGCGATCTATTCGCAGATCCCGGCACAGTATCGCGACGGCCTGACCGCGGTGTACGACCCGCAGTACCCGCCGAGCTACTACATCGACGAAAACAACGAGATGGCCGGCTACGTCATCGACTTCCAGAAGGCCATCGCCACCAAGCTCGGCATCCCGATCAAGGGGGAGCAGGCGAAGTTCTCGGGCATCATCGCCGGGATCCTCGGCAACCGCTACGATCTGTCGGCCTTCCACGACACGGTGGCACGCCGCGAGAAGATGGACTTCGCCGACATCACCCGCACCGGCACCTCCGTGATGGTGCAGGCAGGCAATCCGGACGGCCTGGACCTCTACAAGCTCTGCGGCCACACGGTCGGCTCCACCCAGGGCGGCGAGCAGTATCAGGAGCTGCTGCCCAAGCTGCAGGCCAAGTGCGAGGCGGAGGGCAAGCCGAAGATCGAGGTGCTGCTCTTCTCGGGCCCCAACGAGGGCAGCCTCGCGGTCAAGACCGGCCGCATCCAGGGCTGGCTGGGTGACGCGCCCTATACCGGCTACATCGTCAAGCAGAGCAAGGGCACCTTCCAGAAGACCCCGACGTCGGACGTGACCGGCGTGTCCGGCTTCGCCTTCCGCAAGGGCGATCCCATGGCGAAGCTCTTCGCCCAGGCGCTCGAGGACATGATGAAGGACGGCACCTATGCGAAGATCATGGCCGACTGGCAGATCTCCGAGCTGTCCTTGGACAAGGCGCTCATCAACGGCGAGTAGGCGAACACGAACGGCATGAAGTCGACCGTCGATGTACCTGTCCGGGCCCGTCCCGGACCGAGCCAGGGGGCGGGCGAGACCTCGCTGAGGATCGTCCGCCGGCCTCGCTACGGCCGGTGGACGGCCGACGCCGTCCTGGCGCTCCTGGTGCTCGGCCTTGTCTGGTCCGCAGTCGACAACCCGAACTTCCAGTGGGCGGTCGTCTTCAAGTACCTGACGAACGCCAACATCCTCAGCGGCCTGCTGGTCACGATCGAGCTGACGGTCATTCCCATGGCCCTCGGCATCACGCTCGGGGTCGGCCTCTCCCTGCTGATGCTCTCCGGCGACCCCTGGCTCAGAGGCTTCGCGGCCGCCTACATCTGGCTGTTCCGGGGAACGCCGCTGCTGGTGCAGCTGATCTTCTGGTTCAACATCTCCGCCCTCTATCCGGAGATCAGCCTGGGCATTCCCGGCGGGCCGACCCTCTTCTCCTTCTCGGGCAACGCGATCACGCCCTTCATGGCGGCGGTGATCGGCCTGACCCTGCACGAGGCCGCCTACATGGCCGAGATCGTGCGCGGAGGCGTGCTCTCGGTGGGCCACGGCCAGAGCGAGGCGGCCATGGCCTTGGGCATGAGGCGGCTGCAGGCCTTCGGACGCATCACCCTGCCCCAGGCCCTGCGCGCCATCCTGCCGGCCACCGGCAACCAGGTGATCCTGATGCTGAAGACCACTTCGCTGGTCAGCGTCATCGCGCTGCCGGAGCTGCTCTACTCCGCCCAGATCATCTACGCCCGGACCTTCGAGATCATTCCGCTGCTGGTCGTGGCGACCTGCTGGTACCTCTTCATGTGCTCGCTGCTGTCGATCGGCCAGTACTTCCTGGAACGCCGGGTCGGACGCGGCACCCGCAAGTCCGAGGGCCTCCTGTAGCGATGGGACGGGCGGCGACGATGCGACAGCCGATGGTGCTCGCCGAGCGCGTGACCAAGTCCTTTGGCGGCCTGCAGGTTCTCAAGGGCATCGACCTGGAGGTCGGCAAGGGGGAGGTCGCCTGCCTGATCGGCCCCTCCGGCTCCGGCAAATCGACCTTCCTGCGCTGCATCAACCACCTGGAGACCATCGATTCCGGCTGGCTGTCGGTGGACGGCGAGCTGGTCGGATACCGCCGGGAGGGCGACACCCTGGTCGAGCTGGGCGGCCGGGAGGCGGCCGCACGGCGCGCCCACATCGGCATGGTGTTCCAGCACTTCAACCTCTTCGCCCACATGACGGCCGCGCGGAACGTCATGGAGGGGCCGCTGGCCGTAAAGCGGATGCCCAGAGCGGCGGCCCGCGACCTGGCGATGCGCCTGCTCGCCAGCGTCGGCCTGGCAGACAAGGCCGACGCCTTTCCCAGCCAGCTCTCCGGCGGCCAGCAGCAGCGGGTGGCGATCGCCCGGGCCATGGCCATGGAACCCAAGCTGCTGCTGTTCGACGAGCCGACCTCCGCGCTCGATCCGGAGCTGGTCAGCGAGGTGCTGGAGGTGATGAAGAGCCTGGCGCGCGGCGGCATGACCATGGTCGTCGTCACTCACGAGATGACCTTCGCGCGCGACGTCGCCGACCAGATCGTCTTCATGGACCAAGGCGCCGTGGTCGAGCGCGGCACGCCGGCAGAGGTGCTCGCCGCCCCCAGGGAGGCGCGCACCCGCGAGTTCCTCGCCAGCGTCGGCTGAGCGGCCGACGGAGCGCCGAGGCCGGACCGCAGCGTCCGCAGATCACCAGGGAACGGTGCGGCCCAGATAGTCGAGATACTGCAGCCCGGGTCTCCCCTGCTTGGCGAGAAGGACCTCGACCAGATTGGGAACGCTCTGCCCGATGGAAAGCCGCGCATCCGGTCCGCCGAGCTCGGTTTTGACCCAGCCCGGCGCCATGGTCACCATCGCCCGCGGCGGCCGTGGCTCGCGGGCTGCAAAGCTCCGCATGAACTGGTTGAGCGCCGACTTGCTGGCCCGGTAGACTTCCCGCAGGCCCGTCTCGTTGTTGGCGATGCTGCCCTGGCCGGACGACATCACGCCGATCAGCCCCTCGGCAGGGACGAGATCCTGCAGCGCCGAGATGGTGCGCATCGGACTGAGCGCATTGGTGATCATCACGCGCGCGAACTCTTCCGTCGTCACCTCGCCGACGGTCTGATGCACGTCAGGGGTGGCGGTCCCGGCGTTGACGAACAGCATGTCGAGCGTCCTGCCCGACAGGCGGCCGCGCAAGGCCGCGATCTGTTCCGGTTCGTTGATGTCGAGCCTCTCGATCTCGACCCGGCCTGGGTGCTCGTCCGCCAGGCTGTGCAGCAGCGTGCGTGCCTCTCCACGGACGGTGCCGATCACGTCCCAGCCCTTCTTCAGGAATTCGGCGGCCAGGGCATGGCCGAGGCCACGTGAGGCGCCGACGATCAGGATCGTCGGACGAGTCTGAGCAGGGTTCGATTGGGCCATGGGCGCGATCCGTTCGCTGGGGGAGTGGCCTCATGATCTGGCATGGGCGCTGACTTGCACCAGCTGCACAGGAGCTAATGAACGATTGCGCGTGACGCTGTCCCTCGCGGGGCTCGCGCGCTATCCTCGGGCCATGCAGAGCGTCGACCTGAACCTCCTCATCTCGCTGGACGCCTTGCTGACGGAACGCAGCGTGACGGGGGCGGCCCGCCGGCTCGGCCTGAGCCCGTCGGCCATGAGCCGGACGCTCGCGCGGCTTCGCCGCGTGACCGGCGATCCGCTGCTCGTGCAGGCCGGCCGCGCCCTCGCCCCGACACCCTACGCCGAAGCGCTGAGCGGGCGGGTCCATACGCTGACCCGCGATGCGCTGGCGGTTCTCCGGCCTGCCGGCGGAGACCTGGACCTTCCCTCCCTCGACCGCACCTTCACCATCCGTGCCGGCGAGGGGTTCGTCGAGCTGCTCGCGGCATCGGTGGTGGCGACCGTCGTCGAGGCCGCCCCGCACGTCCGCCTGCGGTTCGTACCCAAGCCCGACAAGGATGCCGCCCCCCTGCGGGAAGGGCTGGTCGATCTCGAAATCGGTGTGCTCGGCACCTCGGCCCCCGAGTTGCGTACCCAGCTGCTCCTCCGGGACGGCTTCGTCGGCGTCTGCCGCACGGGTCATCCGCTGCTGGCCGGCGAGGGCGTGACGCTGGAACGCTACGCGGCCTGCCACCATGTCGTGGCCTCGCCGAAGGGCGACTTTTCCAACAGTGTCGACCGGGCCCTGGAACAGGCAGGCCTCGCCAGGACGGTGGTGGTCGTCGTCCCTGCCTACACCAACGCGATCCAGGTCGTGCGCAACTCCGACCTGGTCGCCCTCATACCCCGTTCGTGCCTGGGCAACGCCCTGACAGGCGACCGTGCCGCCGATGCCGGCGTCCGCGGCTTCGAGCTTCCGGTCCGGACCCCCGAGTTCAACATCTCGGCGATCTGGCATCCCCGCCTGCACGCGGATCCGGCCCACCGCTGGCTCCGCGAGGTCATCATGGCGGTCTGCAGGAAGGCCTATCCCTAGCGCCTCGATGATGCCGGCCGCCCGGACGACCACCGCCCGGAGAGGAGCCGCAGCCACGGCGGCAGATGGAACGCCGCCATCAGCAGGTACATGAGCGCCATGCCGTCCATGCGGGAACCGTGAAGGGTCGCGGCACAGAGCAGGTCGAGCGCCGCGTCTCCGGACAGGGCCGTCACCAGGGCCATGGCCGCGAAGGTCGGCGCGGCCGCCAGCGCCAGCAGGCGGGCGGTGCCGGCGAGAGGATCGCCCTCGCCGGCCGCCGGAGCGCTCCCCGTCACGGGGCCGCCTGGCCGCCCGCGTGGCAGCAGGAACCGCTGCCCGCCACCGTCGCCGCCTCGTAGCGGTCGTGGTGGCGCACCCATTCCATCTTGTGAGGCACTTCCCGCTCGCCACGGCCCTTCGGCGCCAGGTCGAGCAGCGCGTAGGTACCCATCATCACCTCCACGCCCCGGCCGTAGGTCGAATAGGTGTGGAAGACGTCGCCGGCCTCGTCCCTGTAGAACAGGCTGATGCCCGGCCATTCCTCGCCGGTGAGCGGCCAGGGGCCGTAGTTGTAGTGCAGCGCCCCCCGGCCCACTTCCTCCGGCGTGAAGCTGACACCGAAGTCGTAGTTGAAAGGGCTGCCGTGGGAGGAGACCCAGGGAAAGGTCCAGCCCATGCGCCGGCGGAAGCGCTCGATCTCGGCCAGCGGCGCCCGCGAGACGGCCACCAGCGTGACGCCGCGGGCGGCGAGGTGGGAAAGCATCCCGTCGCTGTGGTCGGCCATGAAGGAGCAGCTCGGGCAGCCTTCCTTCCAGCCCGGCGCCAGCATGAAGTGCTGCACCAGCAGCTGACGGCGCCCGGCGAAGAGATCCGCGAGGGTGCATCGACCCCCGGGGGCGTCGAAGACGTAAGGCTTGTCGACCCGCACCCATGGCAGGGCACGGCGCTCGCTCGCCAATTCGTCCCGCAGGCGGGTCAGCGCCTTCTCCCGTGCCAGCAGGGCCTTGCGCGCCACGAGCCATTCCTCGCGCGTGCCCACCGGGTGGGCCTCCGGACCGGTGGTGATCTGCATTGTCATCGCTTGTCTCCTCTCTCCAGACTGGCGGTGTCGAAGGGGAGAGCTAGTGCCGGAGAGGGATGGGCCGGGAGTGACAAGTGTGGCGGGATTTCCATGGACTCGCTGATCACGGCCGCGGCCCGCGCGCTCGCCGCCGGCGACCTGCTGGGCGTTCTGAACCGGGTCGCCCTGCGCGACGACCCGCCAGCCCTCGCACTGCGCGGCATCGCCATGGCGCGGCTGGGCGACTTCGTGCGCGCCAGGGCGCTGCTGGACAGCGCCGCCCGCGCCTTCGGATCGCGCGAGCCGGTGGCCCGCGCGCGCTGCCTCGTCGCCGTGGCTGAGATCGCCCTGGTGACCCGCGATCTGGGCCGGCCCGCGGGCGCGCTCGCCGCGGCACGGGCGACGCTGGAGCGTCACGGCGACCGGGTCAACGCCGCCCACGCCCGGCACCTGGAGGCGCGCCTTCTGCTGCTGGTCGGCCGCCTGGACGAGGCGGAGCAGGCGCTGGCCGGCCTCGATCCGGCGCCCTTCCCGCCCGCCTCACGCGCCGCCCACGAACTGGTGGTCGCGGGGCTGGCCCTGCGGCGGCTGCGGACGGCGGCGGCACGGGCGGCGCTTGCCCGGGCGGCGGAGGCGGCGCGGGCCTCCGGCCTTTCCGCGCTGACGGCCGAGGTGGAGAGCGCGTCTCGCGCCCTCCTCACCCCGGCCGCGCGCCTGATCGCCCGCGGGCAGGAGCGGCCCCTGCGGCTCGACGAGGTCGAGGCCGTTCTGGTGTCCGGCGCCCTGGTGGTGGACGCCTGCCGCCACGCCGTACGCGCTGCGGGCGCCACGCTTCCCCTGGCACGACGCCCGGTGCTCTTCGCCTTGGCCCGTGCACTGGGCGAAGCCTGGCCCGGCGACGTCCCGCGCGCGGCGCTGGTGGCCCGCGCGTTCCATGGAAGAGAGGCAGACGAGTCCCACCGCGCCCGCCTGCGGGTGGAGATCGGACGGCTGCGGGTCGCGCTCCGGGGCCTCGCGGGCCTGCAGGCCACGGGCGGCGGCTTCGCGCTCGCGCCCTCCCGCGGCATCGAGGTCGTGGTCTTGGCACCGCCGGTCGACGAGCCCCACGCGGCGGTGACCGCCCTGCTGGCCGACGGCGAGGCCTGGTCCAGCTCGGCCCTGGCGCAGGCGCTGGGGGTCAGCGTGCGCACGGTGCAGCGGGCGCTCGACGAGCTCGCGGCCGACGAGCGCGTGCAGGGCCACGGACGGGGGCGGGCCCGCCGCTGGACGGCCGCGCCACCCGCCGGTTTCACGACAGCCTTGTTACTCCCCGGCCCGCTGCCGGGGCTGCAGAGTTGAATCATGAAGAACGCAGCAGCCGAAATCCTCCGCGAGGATGGCCCCTTCCCCGACGCCGGCCAGGTGCACGGGGTGACCTTCGACGGGCAATTCGTCTGGTTCGCCTCCGGCGACCGGCTGAACGCCCTCGACCCCGACGGCGGGACGATCGTCCGCACGATCGACGTGGCCGCCGACGCGGGCACCGCCTTCGATGGCCGACACCTCTTCCAGATCGCCGGCACGAGCATCCACAAGATCGACCCGCAGACGGGCCGCGTGCTGGCGACCATCCCGGCGCCGGGGAACGGCGGCGATTCCGGCCTCGCCTGGGCGGAAGGCAGCCTGTGGGTAGGCCAGCACCGGGGCCGGCGCATCCATCAGGTCGACCCCGAGACGGGCGCCGTGCTGCGCACCATCGAGTCCGACCGCATGGTGACCGGCGTCACCTGGGTGGACGGCGAGCTGTGGCACGGCACCTGGGAGAGCGAGCAGAGCGACCTCCGGCGGCTCGACCCGCGCACCGGCGCGGTGCTGGAGCGCCTGGAGATGCCCGCCGGCACGGGCGTCTCGGGGCTGGAGTCGGACGGCGGCGAGCGCTTCTTCTGCGGCGGCGGGAACAGCGGCAAGCTCAGGACCGTGCGGCGAGCGAAGCGGGCGACCTGACCGGGCCGCCCGCAAGGCCCTCGTACCGCGCTACGGGCGCTTGCCCGCCGGGGCCGAGCCGATGGTCCTGTCGAGGAAGTCCCGGATCAGGGGAACGGCCTCGTCGGCCTTGTCCTCCAGCACGAAATGCCCGGTGTCGAGCAGGTGGAACTCCACCTCCGGCAGGTCGCGCTTGTAGGGATGGGCGCCCACGGCCGGGAAGATCTGGTCGTTCTTCCCCCAGACCAGCAGCGTCGGCGGCCGATGTTCGCGGAAATAGGCCTGGACCGCCGGGTAGAGCGGCAGGTTGGTGCGGTAGTCGTAGAAGATGTCCATCTGGATGTCGGCATTCCCCGGCCGGTCGAGCAGCGCCTGATCATGCACCCAGTTGTCCGGCGACACCCGGCTGAGGTCGGAGACGCCGTCGGTGTACTGGAACTTCGTCGTCTCGGGCGCGACCAGCACGTAGAGGGCCTGACGATGCTCCGCGGAATGATCCGACCAGTAGGCCTTGATCGGATCCCAGAAGGCCGTCAGGCCCTCTTCGTAGGCATTGCCATTCTGGACGATCAGGGCGGTGATGCGCTCGGGATGCTTCAGCGCCAGACACCAGCCGACGGGAGCACCGTAGTCCATCACGTACATCGCGTAGCGCTCGACGCCGAGCTGGTCGAGTAGGCCGTCCACCAGCTCGGCGAAGCGATCGAAGGTGTAGGAGAAGCCGGCGCGGTCGGGCATGTCGCTCTGCCCGAAACCTGGATAGTCGGGGGCGATCACGTGATAGCGGTCGGCCAGCGCCGGGATCAGGTTGCGGAACATGTGCGACGAGGTCGGGAAGCCGTGCAACAGGAGGACGACCGGGGCGTCGGCCGGCCCTGCCTCGCGGTAGAATATCCCGATCCCCTCGACGGTCGCGGTCCGGTGGTGGGTTACGACGGGCGCGGCAGGGCCGGACGCTGCCTCTGCCGCGGGCAACGCCTGCAGACAGGCCGCACCGGCAGCCAGCAGGGGCAGCCCGAAGGAGAACCGCCGGCGGCCCAGGGCGACGGACGATGCGGTAGAATCAACGGCTTTCATATCAACCTCCGGATCTGCAAGGATCGTCTGGACGTCTGCTGTCCGCCCGACCCGAGGGGTAGCGCGTTGCTGCGCACCCGGGCAGCCGGTAAGATCGGGAAGAAGCTTTCCTGAATCTGGAAAGGCCGCGCTCCGATGGACCGCTTCGAAGCGATGGCCGTGATCATCGCCGTCACGGAGACCGGCAGCATCTCGGCCGCCTCGCGCCGCCTGAAGTCGCCGGTCGCGACCGTCAGCCGCAAGGTCGCCGAGCTCGAGACGCACCTCAAGGCCCAGCTTTTTCAGCGGACGTCGCGGCGCATGACCCTGACCGACGTCGGGCGGGCCTACGTCGAGGCCTGCAGGCGCATCATCGAGCAGGTCGACGACGCCGAAAGGCAGGTGTCCGGCGAGTACCTGTCCCCGACGGGGGGACTGGCGGTGACCGCCCCCTGGGGCCTCGGCCACACGCATCTGCTGCCGCTCGCCGTCGAGTTCCTAAAGGTCTACCCCGACATCTCCCTGCGGCTCCTGCTGACCGATCGGGTCGTCAACGCGTCCGAGGAGAACGTCGACGTCGCCATCCGTGTGGGCTTCCTGCCGGACAGCGGGATGATCGCCACCCGCATCGGCTCCATCCGCATCGTCGTCTGCGCCAGCCCGTCATACCTGGAGGCCGCCGGGCGGCCGCAACAGCTCGGCGACCTGAACACCCACGACTGCATCACGGTCGACGACCATACGACGGCGTCGGCCTGGAAGTTCGTTCGGGGAGGCCGCACCACGGTTGCGCCGATCAGGTCGCGGCTGTGCGTCAACACCTCCGAGGCGGCCGTGCTGGCGGCGACCGAAGGGGCCGGACTGGCACGCGTCATGTCCTACAAGATGGACGCCGCGAAGCGCGCAGGGAACCTCGAGATCGTGTTGCAGGACTGCGAGCCGGAACCGCTTCCGGTGCATGTCCTGTACGCACCGCGCAGACCAATGCCTATGAAGCTGCGTGCCTTTCTCGACTGGATGACCCCGCGCCTCCAAGACCGTCTCGCCCTGACCTGACGCCAGGCCACCTCTCAGGGATCGTGGCGTGCCCGGCAGCGTTGTTCGCCCCGCACGACCGGAGACGCCCATGACCGCACCGCCGTCCACCCGCATCGGCTGCTCGGGCTGGATCTACCGCCACTGGCGCGGCCTCTTCTATCCCGAGCGGCTGCCGGCGAAGGACTGGTTCGCCTTCTATGCGGCGCAGTTCGACACGGTGGAGATCAACAACTCCTTCTATCGCCTGCCGCGGTCGGGCGCCTTCGACGCCTGGCGGGCGCAGGCGCCGGCCGGCTTCGCCTACGCCGTCAAGGCCAACCGCTTCATCACCCAGGCGAAGAAGCTCAAGGAGTGCGAAGAGCCCCTCGACCGGATGCTGCCGCTGGTGCGGCGGCTGGGCCCGACCCTGGGCCCGATCCTCTACCAGCTGCCGCCGCGGCTGCGCGTCAACCTGGACCGGCTGGAGCGCTTCCTGGCGCTGCTGCCCCGCGACCTCGCCCACGTCTTCGAGTTCCGCGATCCGAGCTGGTACGGCGAGGCCACCCTCGCCCTGCTCGACCGCTTCGGCGCCGGCTTCGTGGTGCACGACTTCCCGGAGAAGGCCTCGCCGGCTCCGGGGGAGACAACTCCGGAGGAAGAGGATGGTTCGGCGGGACCGATGGCGTCAGACAGGAGAGGAAAAAGAGGACAAGGGCGGTCGGCCGGCGCGCGGCCCGTTCGTCCTCGGGCCAGACCATTCGGAGGATCGGAGATGAACGGACTGGTGACCTGCCTGTGGTTCGACCACGGCGAAGCGAGCAAGGCCGCGGCCTTCTACGCCGCGACCTTCCCGGACAGCCGGGTGGATCGCGTGACCGCCTCCGCGACCGACTATCCCGGCGGCAAGGCCGGCAACGAGCTGACGGTCGAGTTCACCCTGCTCGGCCGGCCCTTCCTGGGCCTCAACGGCGGCCCGACCATCAAGGCGAACGAGGCCGTGAGCTTCATGGTGATGACCGCCGACCAGGAGGAGACCGACCGCTACTGGAACGCCCTGGTCGGCGGCGGCGGCAGCGAGAACGACTGCGGCTGGTGCAAGGACCGCTGGGGCTTCTCCTGGCAGATCACCCCCACCCGCCTGATGGAGCTGGTGACCAACCCCGACCGCGCCAGGGCCAGGCGGGCCATGCAGGCGATGATGACGATGAAGAAGATCAACATCGCGGCGATCGAGAAGGCGGCCAAGGGGTAGGTGGTGGGTAGGGAGAGGCTTCGTGAGGAGGGTCTCTGTGCTCTGCAGCTCGGACGGGGAGTTTGGCGTGCAGTACAAGACGACTTTCGTGATGGCACACAAGCTGCGTGAGGCGATGGCCGCGGAACAGAAGGACGGCGAGCTTTCGGGCGAAGTCGAGGTTGATGGCGCCTACTTCGGCGGCATGGTCCGGTAGGAGAACCGCAAGGCGCATCAAGCGCAACGGCCGGATGCTGCCCTCCGTCTTCCGCCGTGAAGACGAGGCCGTCAGCAGCATCCGTGCCGCGTCGCCAGCGGCACCGTTGTCTATGCCGACGAGGCTCCCGGCTGGGACGCGCTAGACGCCTCCTACGAGACCCGCCGCATCAATCACTCCATCGCCTTCAGCGACAAGGGCGCCTACGCCAATCAGCCCGAGAGCTACTTCGCCCGCCTGCGCCGCGCCGGAGTTGGCCAGCACCACCAGATCAGCGTCCCTTACATGCACCAGTACGCGCGCGAAATGGCGTAGCGCGAGGACCATCGCCATGTCACCAACGGGACCAGTGGGCGATGCTGCGCGTGCCGGTCTCAAGCAATCCGTCAGCCGGGCGTGGAAGGGCTATTGGCAGCGGGCTGCATAACAACAGAAAGTGGACCGCAAGCTCTCGTCCGCAAAATCTTGCGTGCGACACCTTGACTTCAGTATACAGAAGCGGTTTCCATTCTGGCGGGCGGTGCAAGCCGATCCTTACCCACCCTGAGCGCAACAGCGACGCCTTCACGGCCGAGGCGCATGGGGCGCCTCGGGGCAGACAGGGCCCTTGCCTGTCGATGGGAAGGAGATGCCAATGCATTCCCCGACGGAGGTGCGCGTATTCGTGCGCGCTTACATCCGAACCAGAGACGGAAGGCGGGAACATGTGTCCCGCCATTCTCGTCGCTGGCCGAAAACTTAGATCAGATCTCGAAACTCACGGCCGGGCTTTTGCCCGGCCTTTTTTTGTGCCTGAGCACTTAACGCATAATGATAACTTTATGCGCGCCGGTCAAGGCACGAATCTGTTACGAATTCGTGCCTTGACCAGTTATCTTCTTGAAATGGCAGACGGTCAGTCCCCGACAGAACGTCGAAATATCACCCTCTCAATGGCGACGATCCGCTATCTAGAAGCCCTTGCGCGCCTCGGAACACACGGCGCGAGCGTCACCGATGTGGCCAGGACCCTCATAGAGCAGGGCGTCAGGCGAGCTATAGAGGGCGGCTACCTGAAGATTGCTGAAGATGCCCAGGGAGAGAGATCGGAGGCGTCACCTACCGACTCGCAATCGCCCGAACCTCGCCGTCGAAGCTGATGTGCCCTTGATCCGACAGCGCGTGCAGGGCGCGGTGAGCCTTGTTGTACGCCCTGTCCCTGACGTGAGGCTGCGAGCCGTCGAGGCCGTTCCCGGCGATCAGGCGGTGCCTGACCTGCGACGTGGTCAACCGTCCCTGCCGGCGCAGGATGTCCAGGATCATCGGCATCAGCTTCTTGCCGCCGAAGGGACCAGGCCCTTGCCGACGGATAGGTACGATCTGCGGCGCGTGCTCCTAGCCGAAGACGGCAAGGGCACCGTCTACGTGCCTGAGCTTCTGATGAAGCACCGACAGCGCCTCTTCGGCCTGCTCCAGTTCCCCCGCGAGTTCGGCGCCCTTCTGGATCAGCGCGGCGAGGACGTGACTTTCTGCCATGCCTCAAGGTAGGCGGCCGCCCTTCCTCAGGCCATTGGGCCGTTGGTGTAGATAAGGCCGGAAACGTGGCAGTTCAGGCCGCCCCCCCTCACCCAGCCGCCTCGGCCATCCAGGCTTCGGCGTCGGGGCCGGCGGGGAGGTGGAGGGGGGCGGCCGGGTCGGTCGCCGCGCGCCAGACCGCCTCGGCCACGTCCATCGGCCGGGTGATCGGCCCCGCGGTGTCGCGGAAGCCGGTCAGCACGCGCTCGATCAGCGGGCCGTAGTCGGGGTCGTCCAGGCCGCCCAGGTGGGCACGCGCGGTCTCGCCGAAGCGCGTCTCCGGGGCGCGGCCGGGCAGCACCAGATGCACCCGCACGCCGAAGGGCGCCACCTCCAGCGCCAGGGATTCGGTGAAGGCGTTCACGGCCGCCTTGCTGGCCCGGTAGAGGCCGACCAGCGGCAGGGGCTTCAGGGTGACCGAGGAGGTGACGTTGATCACCACGCCCGCCCGGCGCCGGCGGAACTGCGGCAGCACCGCCCGGATCACCGCCAGGGTGCCCAGGGTGTTGGTCTCGAAGAGGGCCCGCGCCGTCTCCGGCGGGGTCAGCTCGACCGGCACCGGTGCGCCGAAGCCGGCGTTGTTGACCAGCACGTCGAGCGGCCCGGCCTCGGCCACCGCCCCGGCGATGCTCGCCGGGTCGGTCACGTCCAGCGCCAGCAGGCGCAGGCGCGGCGAGGCGGGCAGCAGGTCGGCGCGCGGGCGGCGCAGGGTCGCCACCACCTCCCAGCCGCGGTCGAGGAAGAGGCGGGCGGTCTCCAGGCCGAAGCCGGACGAACAGCCGGTGACGAGAACGCTGGGCATGGGGCGGTTCCCGCTTTTTCGTGGGAAGAAGCCCGCATCCTAGACCGCCGGATCAGGACCCACTATGTTCCGGGGTCCGTCTTTCATCAGCGAAAGTCCTGCCATGCCCGTCGACCCCCTGGCCGAGGTGGTCACCCTGCTGCAGCCGGCGGCGCGCTTCTCCAAGCTGGTGGAGGCGGCCGGCGCCTGGCGCATCCGGCGCGACGGCACGGGCGAGCCCTTCTACTGCGCGGTGCTGCAGGGCCGCTGCCGCATGAGCGTCGACGGCCAGCCGCCGCTGCTGCTGCAGGCCGGCGACTTCGTGCTGGTGCCCGCCCTGCACGACCTGGTCAACAGCGACCCCGCCGCGCCGGCCGAGGGGCCGGCGACGACCCCCGTGCGGATCGGCGAGGGCCGCTTCCGGGCGGGCCGGCAGGAGGGGCCGGCGGCGCTGCGCCTGCGCATCGGCCACTGCGGCTTCGGCGCGCCCGACGCCGCCCTGCTGGTGCCCCTGCTGCCCCGGCTGGTGCTGGTGCGCGGCGAGCCGCGGCTGGCGACCCTGGTGCAGCTCGTCGACGAGGAGTCCCGCGCCGGCCGGCCCGCCCGCGAGGTGGTGCTGGAGCGGCTGCTGGAGGTGCTGCTGATCGAGGCCCTGCGCGCCGGCGGCGGCGCGGCGGAGACCGGCGGGGCCGCCAGTCTGGCGCGCGGCCTGGGAGACGAGCGGCTGGCCGCCGCCTTGCGGGCCATGCACGCGCGGCCCGGCCACCCCTGGACGGTGGCGGCGCTGGCGGGCGAGGCGGCCCTGTCGCGCTCGGCCTTCTTCGCCCGCTTCAGCCGCACGGTGGGCCTGGCGCCCATGGAATACCTGCTGGCCTGGCGCATGGCGCTGGCCCGGCGCCTGCTGCGCGGCCGGGACCTGGGGCTGGAGCAGGTGGCCGAGCGGGTGGGCTACGGCTCGGCCAGCGCCTTCAGCGTCGCCTTCGCCCGCCACGTGGGCCTGCCCCCGGGCCGCTGGGCGGCCGGCGCGGAGCAGGAGAGCCGGGCGGCGTAGCGCCTCACCGCCCTACAGCGCCGCTTTGGCGAAGAGGTCCGAGGCCCAGTCGAGGAACACCCGCAGCCGCGGCGAGAGCTGGCGGTTCTGGGGATAGAGCGCCGAGAGGGGCGTCGGCGACGGCGGCGTGCGGGCGAGCACCTCGACCAGCCGGCCCGCCGCCAGATCCTCGGCGAAGCGGTAGCGCGGCGCCTGCAGCAGGCCCAGGCCCAGCCGGGCGAGGTCGGCCGCCGTGTCCGAGTTGTTGACGGTGACGCGGCTGGGCAAGCGGACGTGGCGCAGGGTGCCGTCGACCAGGAACTCCAGCGGCAGCACCTCCCCCAGGCGCGAGGAGAGGAAGCCGACCATGGCGTGGCCGTCGAGGTCGTCCGGGCTTTCCGGCGTGCCGTGGCGGGCCAGGTAGGCCGGGCTCGCCACGGTCACCTCCTCAATCGCGCCGAGCCGGCGCAGCACCATGCCGCTGTCGGCCAGCTCGCCCGCGCGGATCACGCAGTCGACCCCCTCGCGCACCAGGTCCACGAAGCGGTCCCCCTGGCCGAGATGCAGGTCGATGCGCGGATAGCGCTCGAGGAAGGCCGGCAGGTGCGGCAGCAGGACCGTGCGGGTCAGCAGGCCGTGGGCGTCCACCCGCAGCAGGCCGTGCGGCTCGGCATCGCGCAGCACGCCTTCCGCCTCGCCGACCTGGGCGAGGATCGCCACGCAGCGCTCGTAGTAGTCCCGCCCGTCGCGGGTGGGGGCGACGTGCCGCGTCGTGCGGTCGAGCAGCCGGGCGCCGAGGTGGGCCTCCAGGGCGCGGATCGCCTCCGTCGCCGCCGAGCGCGACAGGCTCAGGTCGGCCGCGGCGGCGGTGAAGCTGCCGCGCTCCACCACGCGGACGAAGAGGCGCATCTGGTCCAGGCGGTCCATGTCCATTGTTCGCCATAGCCGAAAGATGAATGCAAGAGCCGCCCGATTATCCGCCTGCTGCCCTCCCCTACCTTGAGGGGCGATAGCTAGGAGGCATGTTCCATGACAGACCAGCAGACCCGGACGGCGATCGTCACCGGCGCGTCCAAGGGCATCGGCGCGGCGATCGCCCGGCGCCTCGCCCGCGACGGCATCGCCGTCGTCGTCAACTACGCCCACGGCCGGCAGGCGGCCGACGCGGTGGTCGCCGCGATCGCCCAGGACGGCGGGCGGGCGCTCGCCGTGCAGGCCGACGTCGCCGCGCCTGGCGGCCTGCCCGCCCTCTTCGACGCGGCCGAAGAGGCCTTCGGCGGCGTCGACATCCTGGTGAACAACGCCGGCATCATGCAGCTGGGGGCGATCGCCGAGGTGTCGGACGACGACTTCGACCGCCAGGTGGCGGTCAACCTCGGCGGCCTGTTCCGCGGCCTGCGGGAGGGCGCACGCCGCCTGCGCGACGGCGGGCGCATCGTCAGCTTCTCGTCCAGCGTGGTCGGCCTCTACCAGCCCGGCTACGGCGTCTATGCCGCAACGAAGGCCGCGACCGAGGCGCTGACCCGCATCCTGGCCAAGGAGCTCGGCGGGCGGGGCATCACCGTCAACGCGGTCGCCCCCGGCCCGGTCGAGACCCGGCTCTTCCTGGACGGCAAGAGCGACGAGCAGGTGCGGGCGATCACCGCCATGAACCCTTTCAAGCGGCTCGGCCGGCCGGAGGACATCGCCGCCGTCGTGGCCTTCCTCGCCGGGCCGGACGGCGCCTGGGTCAGCGGCCAGGTCATCCGCGCCAACGGCGGCGTGGTCTGAGGGCGGCCGCCATGACCCAGTCCATCCTCATCACCGGCGCGTCGAGCGGCTTCGGCGCCATGGCGGCGCGCGCCCTCGCGCGGGCCGGGTACAGCGTCCACGCCTCGATGCGCGACCTCGCCGCCCACGACGGCAGGCCCGCGGCGGAGATGGAGGCGCTGGCCCGCGACGAGGGCCTGGCGCTCCACCCGCTGGCGCTGGACGTCACCTCCGACGCCTCGGTGGAGGCGGCGGCCGCCGAGGTCCTCGCCCGCAGCGGCCGCCTCGACGTCCTGATCCACAACGCCGGGCACATGGCCTTCGGCCCCGCCGAGGCCTTCACGCCGGAGCAATTCCTGCGGCTCTACGAGGTCAACGTGGTCGGCGCCCAGCGGGTCAGCCGCGCCCTCCTGCCCGCCATGCGCGCGGCCGGCCGCGGGCTGGTGCTCTGGGTCGGCTCCAGCAGCACGCGGGGCGGCACGCCCCCCTTCCTGGCGCCCTACTTCGCCGCCAAGGCGGGCATGGACGCGCTGGCCCAGAGCTACGCCCTCGAACTCGCCCGCTTCGGCATCGAGACCACCATCCTGGTGCCGGGCGCCTTCACCAAAGGCACCATGCACTTCGCCCACGCCATGCAGCCGGCCGACGAGGCGCGGGCGGCGGCCTGGTGGTCGGGCCCCTATCGCGGAACGGACGAGACCGCCTTGCAGGGCCTCGCCGCGCTTGAGCCCGCCGATGCCGATCCGGCCAGCGTGGCCGAGGCGATCGTGCGCATCGTCGGCCTGCCCCACGGCCGGCGCCCCTTCCGCGTCCACGTCGACCCGTCGCAGGACGGCGCCGAAGTGGTGAACGGCGTGGCCGACCGGGTCCGCGCCCAGCTGCTCGAGCGGATCGGCCTGGCCGACCTGCTGCACCCCGCCGCCTGAGGCGGCTCCCTTCAACCGCCGCCTGAGGCGGCCCTTAAACCAAGGAGACACTTCCATGCCCTTCGCGAACATCAAGGTGCCGCAGGCGGCCCTGTCGAAAGCCCAGAAGGAGGAGATCGTCCACCGGGTCACCGACCTCTTCGTCGACTACTTCACCGAGGCGGCGCGCCCCCACGCCATGGTCCTGATCGAGGAGGTGCCCGAAGGCGGCTACGGCCGTGCGGACGAGGTCTTCGTCGTGCCGGAGGCCTATCGCGTGCGGGAGTGATACTCGGCGGCCGGTAGCTCGCAGCCGGGGCCCGGCGCGGGCTATTCGGCGATCACCGCCAGGAAGGCCGGGCCGTAGCGGTCGAGCTTGGCCGCCCCGACGCCGGGCACGGCGGCCATCTCCGCCCGTGAGGTCGGGCGCGCCGCCGCCAGCTCGATCAGCGTCCGGTCGTGAAAGATCACGTAGGGCGGCACGTTCTGCGCCCGCGCGATCTCCAGGCGCTTCTGCCGCAGCCTCTCGAACAGCGGCCGGTCCGCCTCGGGGACGACGGACTGCGCCCCGCCCTGGGCGGCCTTGGCGCGGCTCGCCCGGCGGGCGGGCGGCACGCGCAGCATCAGCGTCGGCTTCTCGCGCAGGAAGTCGCGGCCGGCCGGGGCGATCGACAGGCCGCCATGGCCGGCGACGTCGGCCTCGACCAGGCGCAGGGCGATCAGCTGGCGCAGGATCGCCCGCCACAGGCGGCTGTCGTGCTCGCGGCCGATGCCGAAGGTCGAGATGCGGTCGTGGCCGAGACGGGTGATGCGCTCGTCCTCCACGCCCAGCAGCACGTCGACGACGTAGGCCTGCCCGAAGCGCTCGCCGGTCCGGTAGATGCAGGACAGCGCCTTCTGCGCCGCGATCGTGCCGTCGAACAGCGTCGGCGGGTCGGCGCAGGTGTCGCAGTTGCCGCAGGGCGCGCAGCGGTCGCCGAAGTAGGACAGCAGCACCTGCCGCCGGCAGCCCGCCGTCTCCGCCAGCCCCAACAGTGCGTCCAGCTTCTGGCGCTCGGTGCGCTTGCGCGGCTCGGGCGCGTCGGACTCCTCGATGAAGCGGCTGCGCAGGGCGATGTCCTCGTGGCCGTAGAGCATCAGCGCCTCGGCCGGCAGGCCGTCGCGCCCGGCGCGGCCGGTCTCCTGATAGTAGGCCTCCACGCTGCCCGGCAGGTCGAGATGGGCGACGAAGCGCACGTCGGGTTTGTCGATGCCCATGCCGAAGGCGATGGTGGCTACCATGACCACCGCCTCGCCGTGGCGGAACTGCGCCTGGTTGGCCTCCCGCGCGGCCTTGTCCATGCCGGCGTGGTAGGCGAGCGCGTCGTAGCCCTCGGCGCGCAGCCAGGCGGCGGTCTCCTCGGTCTTGCGCTTGGACAGGCAGTAGACGATGCCGCTCTCGCCCTGATGGCGCCGGAGGAAGTCCTTCAGCTGCGCGCGCGGGTTGTCCTTCTCCGCGATGGCATAGCGGATGTTGGGGCGGTCGAAGCCGGCGATGAAGGCATCGGCTTCGGCGATTTCCAGATGCGACAGGATCTCCGCCCGCGTCGGCCCGTCGGCCGTGGCCGTCAGGGCCATGCGCGGCGTGCCGGGAAAGAGCCGGGCGAGGACGTCGAGCTGGCGGTAGGACGGGCGGAAGTCGTGGCCCCACTGGGACAGGCAGTGGGCCTCGTCGATGGCGATCAGCGACAGCCGCGCCCGGCCGAGCCGCTCCAGCACCCCGCCGCGCAGCAGCGTCTCGGGCGCCACGTAGAGCAGGTCGAGCGCGCCGGCGTCGACCGCGCTCCACAGGCCCTGCCTCTCGTCCGGCGGCAGGTCGGAGTTGAGCGCCGCCGCCCTCACCCCCGCCTGCCGCAGGGCCGCCACCTGATCGGCCATCAGCGCCAGCAGCGGCGAGACGATCAGCCCCATGCCGGGCCGGGCGATGGCCGGGATCTGGTAGCCGAGCGACTTGCCGCCGCCCGTCGGCATCAAGACGAAGGCGTTGTTGCCGGCGATCACGTGCTCGACGATGCGCGCCTGCGGACCGCGGAAGGCTTCGTAGCCGTAGACGGTCCGGAGGATGTCGAGGGCATCGGCTCGGGGGGCGTCGACTCGGGGGGCGTCTGCTTGGCGGGCGTTCGGGGGCATCGGCGGTCGCATGAACAGGCTGGGACGCCCTTCTTAGCAGCTTCGCCCCGCCGCCGTTCAAGGGCGCCCCGCGCCGCGTCCTAAACCAACTGTCGTCGACCAGCTGCCGCCGACGACGCGCAGGAAGCCGCACTCCCTAGAGCAGCCATCCCTGGTACCAGGCGACATGGATCGTCCGGTCGAACAGCACGTAGAGGATCGTCCAGACGGCGAAGGCATAGAGACCGACCGCAGGCCAGGACGTTGTCCGCCGGGCGCCGAGATAGGCGGCGACGAAGGCAGGCAGTGCGACGAGCTGCCCGACCAGCAGCGTCAGGGCCGGAGCGAGGCACATCCACAGGAAGAACCCGGCGGCCCGGGCGACGCCGCTCGCCACGGCCGGCGCCGGAACCCGCCCGGACCGCTGGCCGGCCCGCCAGTCGCGCACCTCACCGAGCAGGGCCGCCAGGCTGATGGGGACGCCGAACCCCGCAATCACCGCCGGCATGAGCAGCACAGCGAGGCTCCAGTCCTGCATAGCGCCGAAGGACGCCGCGAAGAGGACCGCCGACAGTGCCGACACAGCGATGCCGACGGCGGGAAAGCCCGCCTCCTCCAGGCGGCCCGAGCGGGGCTCCCCGGCGCGCCGGCGTCGCAAGGTGCGCAGGATCCCCTTGGCGACGATGAGGAGCAGAATCCCTTCGAGCAGAAGGGCCGATGGGCGGAGCAGCCATTCGAGCCCGTCGTAGCTCATGGTGGTGATGAAGAGGGCATTCTCCATGATCGGCCCCAGGATGAAGCCCAGGATCAGGGGGGCCCTCGGGATCTCGGCCAGCTTCATCACGTAGCCGAGCAAGCCGAAGGCCAGCACCACCACCCAGTCGCCCATCTCGCCGCTGCCGGTCCAGGCACCGACGAACACGAAGACGGTGACGCAGGCGACCACGATCTCGCCGCGCAGCTGGGTGATCTTGGCCGCCCAATGGGCGGTGAACAGCAGCAGCACGGCGGCCACCACGTTCGCGATGGCGAGCGTCCAGATCATGCTGAAGGTCACGTCCAGCCGCTCGCCCAGCAGGGTCGGGCCGGGCTGCAGCCCGTGGATCATCAGAGCCCCCAGCAGGAGCGCCATACCCGCATTGCCGGGAATGCCGAAGGCGATGGTCGGAATGATCGCGCCACCCTTCATGGCGTTGTTGGCCGTCTCGGGCGCGATCACGCCCCGGATGTCGCCCTTGCCGAAGCGGCTCTTGTCCTTCGCCGTCTGGACAGCATGGCCGTAGGCCACCCAATCGGCGATCCCGCCACCCAGGCCCGGGATGATGCCGATGTAGACGCCCAGCACCGCGCTGCGCAGGACCAGCCACCAGTGGCGGAAGGCGTCACGCACGCCATCCATGATGCCGACCCGGATGGACTGGTGCGGCACGGTCGAGATCGCCGTGCCCTTGAGCGTGAGGTCCAGCAGTTCCGGCAGCGCGAACAGGCCGAGCACCAGCGGCACCAGGGGCACGCCGTCGAGCAGATAGTCGACCCCGAACCAGAAGCGAGGCACGGCCCCGTTCTGCGAGTAGCCGATCGTCCCCACCCACAGGCCGATCAGGGCGGCGAGCAGGCCCATCGCCATCGACCGGCCGCTGAGCGAACCCACCACCGTTAGCCCGAGCACGCCCATCAGGAAGATCTCGGGCGAGGTGAAGAAGGAAATCAGCGGCCCGGCAATGGGAAGGGAAATCCCCGCCGCCACGGCCCCCAGCAGCCCGCCGATGCCGGAGACGGTGAAGGCTGCTCCCAGGGCCCGCGCCGCCTGCCCCTGCTGCGCCAGCGGGAAGCCGTCCATGACGGTTGCGGTCGAGGCCGAGGTGCCGGGAACGCCGATGAGGACGCAGGTGATCGTGTCGCTGGTCGTCGTGACCGCGAACATGCCGAGCAGCAGGGCGATGGCGCTGCCCGGCTCCATGCCGTAGGTGAAAGGCAGGAGTATCGCCAGCCCGGTAAGGCCCGACAGGCCGGGCACGATGCCGAGCAGCATGCCGACGAAGATGCCCCCGAAGAGGAAGCCGACGGCCGGCCACTGCAGAACGCCGACCAGACCTGCAACGATCGGATCCATGGCTTCCTATCTCTTCGGGAGGCTAGGCGGACAAGACGTGCCGCGTCTCACTTTGCGGAGTCGACGTACCGCTCGACGAAGGCGACCAGCTTGGGGTCGGGCGCGGAGATCTCCTCGATCGCCGTCTCGCCCTCCGCGACGGTGATGATCACGGGGTCGGCATGGATGGTCTTGCGGTACTCGTCGAGGAATTCCTTGTCGGAGGCGAGCCTCACGAAAGCGTCGCGCATGGCGGAAACGGCTTCGTCCGGCGTACCTTCAGGCAGGAAGATCGTCCGGTTCATGCGGACCACGAAACGGACGAACTGGGTCAGCAGGGTCGCCTGCTCATCGGTTGCGGGCTTGCCGTAGATCTGTTGATAGAGATCGAGGAAGGTGGGGACGTCGGGCAGGCCCGGGGAGCGCTTGATGCCGCCCTTGTCGTCGGCGACGCCGTACTGATAGAGCGGGATCGCGATGCCGGTGTCGATCAGAGCGGGCTTCACCGCACCGAAGTAGCCAGGCAGCGAATCGTGGCCCATCTGCGCCTCGTTCTGGACCACCGCCGCACGCGCCTTCGCCAGACCCTGAAAACCGGTGACGTAGCGGTACTTGACCCCCAGCAGGTCCAGCGCCATCCGCCCCTGCAGGTCGATGGTCGAGGTCACGTCCAGGCCGGCGAAGCGGAACTCGGACGCCGTGGCGATATCGGCCGGTTTGGAGATCCCGGGCGGCACGTCCTTGCGGATGAAGGTCAGCTGGTTGGACTGCATGCCCGCCACCAGGACGAAATCGCCGTACTTGACGCGCAGCCCCGGCCTTTCCATCACCTGAGCCAACGGCTCCCAGGTGAAGAAGCCGACCGTCAGCCCGTCCGGCGCCGCCTTCTCGCCCAGATAATTCGTCGCTACCAGGCCGCCGGCGCCGGTCATGTTCTTGACGACGATCGTCGGTTGACCGGGGATGAGACGTTCGAGATGGCGGGCGACCAACCGACCTTCGATATCCGTCGGCCCTCCGGCACTGAGGTTGATGAGGACGGTGAGCGTCTTGCCTTCGTAGAAGGGCGCAGCCTCCGCATCGACAGAAGAAAGCAGCATCGCCAAAGCGATGGCTGCAGACATTCCCAGTCTCTTTCCAAACATTGAAGTGCCTCCAGTCGCAGGAAATGAATTTTGTTATTGGCGAGCGTTTCTCGCTTCGACTCTTGGCTCCTCCCCTAGCCCCCTGGGTGGCTCCGACCGTGCCTCAATTAATCCTGAGGACTATTTTTCCCTTGTTGTGTCCGCTCACGATCAATCTGTGAGCCTCTGCCACCTCTCGGAGCGGCAGGACCGTCTCGACCACCGGCCGCAGGCGGCCCTGCTCGATCAAGGGCCAGACCCTGGCCGCGAGGTTCGCGGCGATGGCAGCCTTGAACGGCACGGGACGTCCGCGCAGGGTGGAGCCGGTCAGGACCAGCCGCTTCATCATCACCTGGCCGTAGTTGAAACTGACCTCGGCGCCGCCCAGGAGCGCGATCTGGACGAGGCGCCCCTCGACGGCGAGTGCGTCCAGATTGCGCGCCATGTAGTCGCCGCCGACGATGTCGAACACCACGTCGACGCCAGTGCCGCCGGTCGCATCGCGCACCGCTTTGACGAAGTCTTCCTCGCGGTAGTTGACCGCGAGGTCGGCGCCGAGTTCTCGGCACAGAGCGCACTTCTCCACGCTGCCGGCCGTCGTGAAGACGCGCGCGCCCAGCCCCTTGGCCATCTGAATGGCCGTGGTGCCGATTCCGCTGGAGCCGCCATGGACCAGAAGCGACTGACCTTCCGTCAGTCCCGCCGTGTCGAACACATTGGACCACACGGTGAAGCAGGCTTCGGGCAGGGCGGACGCGTCCACCGCGGCAAGGCCGCCCGGGATCGGCAGACAGACGTCGGCCGGCGCCAGGCAGTATTCCGCATATCCGCCGCCCGTCAGCAGCGCGCAGACCTCGTCACCGACCTTCAAGCCGGCCACCCTTTCGCCCACCGCGACGACCCGTCCGGCCGCATCGAGACCAGGAATATCGCTGGCCCCCGGAGGGATAGGATAGATGCCTTCCCGCTGGAAGACATCGAGCCGATTGACGCTCGCCGCGAAGGTCTCGATCAGGACCTCGCCGGGTGCCGGAGTGGGCACGGGGCGGTCTACGAGTTCCAGTACCTCAGGCCCTCCGAATTTCGTGATCTCGACCGCTTTCATCGTCCTCGGAAGTACGGCCATGCGCCTCAGAGCTCCGTTCCCAACGTCGCGTTGATCCGCCTGCGGATCTCCTCACGCCGCTCTTCGAGCGGCAGGTCGTCGGTGGCCACGATGATGTCCGCCACCAATCTCGCCACCCGCCGCCGCTCCGCCTTCTCGGCGTCGCCTTCCTTCTCCGGCCAGCGGATGACCGTATCCTGGGTGTAGGATGAGAACAGGCCGTTGCTCGCTTTGACCGGCCGGGACAGCGGTCGCCCTTCGCTCACAGTCGCCACCGCTTCCCGAAGATACTTGCGCACCATCGCGACCCCGACATCCGTAGAAGCCAAGTGGTCACGGCCATGCTCCGCCACGCCGGTCCGCCCTCCCTGCGAGACGATGGCTTCGAAATCGCCCGGCTCGATCTGCTTCTCCTCATAGGAGCGATCGTCGAGCTGGCCGATGAAATCGATGGCGTTGCGCCCGACCCGGCCGCGATCGCCCCTTCCCTTGCGATCGAGCGTCTGGGCAAAGTATCGCCAGCCTATGACACGGCAGTTCGTGTCGTCGATCGGGACGATCCATTTGGAGAGGCCGACCCGGCAGAACACCTGCTGTTCGTTCGCCTCCTGCCAGATATCGCCGGTCTGACTGAAGTTGGGACGGAACGACTCCTGGGTCCGGATCCACAGATGTTCCTTCACACGGCGGACGTTCACGAGATAGATGCCCGCTCCGCTCGGCATGGGGCGCCATTCCACCAACGGCATCTCCCCGAAGGATTCGGAGAACTGGCTGCCGCTGATCCGGGTATGCAGGAACACGGTGTGGAACGGATCGATCACGTTCTCGGCCGTCTGGAGCCAATGGCACGGATAGTCGTATGAATAGGGGACCATCTCATGGCCCTCCTGCTCGAAGGTGTCGAACAGGGGGAAGTCCGGCATCTCCGTCGGCGGCCCCATGTAGGCGAAGATCAGGCCCTTGTACTCGCGGACGGGATAGGCTCCCTGGCGCACGGTCTTCTTGATCCGGTCGTTCTCGGGCTCTGGCGGCGCTTCGAGAACCGTTCCGTCCACGTCGAACAGCCAGCCGTGGTAGCAGCACCGCAGGCCCCGCTCCGATACCCGGCCGAATTCCAGGGAGGTCTGACGGTGCGGGCAATGCAGATGCAGCAGGCCGAGATTGCCGCCGTGGTCGCGGAACAGCACCAGGTCCTCGTCGAGGACGCGGACACGCAGCGGGTGCCCGTCGGGCAGTTCGCTCGACTGGACGACGGGATGCCAGTAACGGCGCAGCAGTTCGCCCAGCGGCTTGCCCGGCCCGACATGGACGAGGTCGGAAGGGGGCGCTGCTCTCGTCGCCTTCTCGTATCCGAGAAAGGTTCCGGGAGCGCGGCTGGTGGCGTCTGAGGTGTTCAGGCTCATGGTTTCCTGCCGGCTGATCCGGTTGTGATGCGCCGTCTCATTCGGCGGCGGTGACTTCGATCTCGACCTTCCAGGCCGGATTGGCGAGGCCGGTGACGATCATCAGCGTGTTGGGCGGGAGAATGTCTCCGAAGATCCGGTCACGGGCCGCGCGGTAGTGTTTGATGTCGCCGCGGTCGAGCAGGATGACCGTCATCCTGGCGATATTCGACAGCCCCATCCCGGCCTCGCTCAGAGTCGCCAATATGTTCTGAAGGGCCACCTCGGTCTGCTCCTCGACACTTTCGGGAATCGAGTTGTCTGTGCGCATTCCCACCTGGCCGGCCAGCAGCAGCATCCGCGAACCCGCCTTCAACTCACAGACGTGGCTATAGGCTCCGAAAGGCGGCGCGAGCGCCGCCGTGTTGCTGATTTTCATGCTCAATTCGCATCCGCCAAAATCGTTCGAACGAGACTGTTCGACGACAGTCATTCCGGAAAATCCGTGCGCCCGCTCCACGAGCGACGATCCAGACGCGGTCAGGATGGGAGACACGCAAAATCGTGTCCAATTCATATAACTGCACTATTTATTAAAGAAATAGATCGGGAAGCCTAGCCGTCTTGCGCTCCGGCCGGTCCGCCGAGGCGGGCGACAATGCCGTCTGGCGTCAGGGTGTGGACGAGACGGTCCAGCAAGAGGCTCGCGGCCGGTGACAGCGACTGACGGCGCGACGTCACCACACCGACGATGCGCTTGACCACAGGATCGGTCAGAGGACGCCGGATCACCTCGCCGCCCTGGTCGGCGCCGACCAGGGCAGGCAGGGCCGTCGCCCCCACCCCGAGCCGCACCAGTTCGGTCAGGATCGCATCGTGCCACGCCTCGATCACGGGGATCAGCCGGATCTTTCGCTCCTGCAGTGCCTTGTCCATCTGCTCGCGCATCTGCGTACCCGCGGCCATGGCGACGATCGGATGGGCGATCAGCGCCGCCCAGGTGATGCTGGCCTCGCCGGCAAGAGGATGCCCCCTCGGCAGGACCGCGTCGAAGTGATCCTCGACGAGCGGTTCGAACCGCAGCGTCTCTTCCAGGTCCACTTCTCCGCAGATGCCGATATCGGCCTCCCCCCGCGCCACCCGGCGCACGATCTCGTGCGTCGTCGCATCCTGTACAGTGACCGTCACGCCGGGCGCCTCCGCGCGGAGATCCCGGAGTATCGCCGGCATCACCCGGGTCGCTACGGAGAAGAGGCAGGCCACGGTGACGCTGCCCTTTCGCCCGTCGGCCACAGCCTCGATGTCGCCCAGCGTGTGGTCGAGGTCGGCCAGGATGCGCCGGACCGGCCCCAGAAAATCCCGTCCGATCGGGCTCAGCGAGATGCTGCGCGTCGTCCTGTCGAACAGCACGACCTCGAGCGCGCTCTCCAGCTGCGAGATCGCGATGCTGAGCGCCGACTGCGAAATGTTGAGGTTGCGCGCGGCCCCCCGGAAGCTGCCGGAATCGGCGAGCGCGACGAACATCTGCATCTGACGCAGGGATATCTTGATCGGCTTCGTCAAAGAATTGATCAATCGTTTCAACTTTACTTGTTTATCGATAGTGACACGATCGGTCTGCCATCGGAAACGAGGAACATGCCTCCGGTCCCCAACGAACTCACGGCCGTCCAAGCGGCGCTCGCTCTTGCGGAGGGAAGCCTCTCCGCGGAAAGGCTGGCTGCCACCTGCCTCGACCGGATTGCGGAACGCGATCCGCTGCTGCACGCCTGGACGGCGGTCGATGCCGCCGGAACCCTCGCGGAGGCTCGAAGGGTAGATGCCCAGCGGGCCACCGGACCGCTCGCGGGCCTGCCGGTGGGGATCAAGGACGTGATCGACCTCCGGGGCTTTCCGACGGCCATGGGCTCGCCGATCCATGCGGGGCACCGGCCTGCGACAGACGCCTCCTGTGTCGCCCTGCTGCGCAAGGCGGGAGCGATCTTCCCCGGCAAGACCGCCACGACCGAGCTGGCCTTCGTCGGCCGGAACCGGACGGCAAATCCGCACAATCCCGCCCATTCCCCCGGGGCCTCGTCGGCCGGCTCCGCGGCGGCCGTCGCCGACTGCATGGTGCCGCTGGCGCTCGGCACCCAGACCGCCTCCTCCGTCACCCGTCCCGCGGCCCATTGCGGCGTCGCCGGCTACAAGAGCAGCCTCGGCGCCTTCAGCCTGGCCGGAATCAAGCCCTTCGCCCCATCCTTCGATTGCCTTGGCGGACTGGCACGGTCGGTCGAGGATCTGATGCTCCTGCGCGCCGGGCTTGGCGAAGGCCCCTATCGGCTCGGCCTGCGGCCGGCGCGCACGCTGCCTGCGCGGATCGGCCTCTGTCTCGAACCTTTTGCCGGGCGCTGCGAGGCGAGCGCCACGGAGGCGGTCGAACAGGTCGCCTCGGATCTGCGCGGGGCCGGCGTGACGGTCACGGAGGTAGACCTCCCCTGCCCGCTCGATCGGCTCGAAGAGGCACACAAGAGCATCATGGCCTTCGAGGCGGCGCGCAGCTATGCAGCCGAATTCCTGCAGTTCCGTGGACAGCTCAGCGAACCGCTGCAGACCCTTCTCCGGCAGGGCTGGGAGTGCCCGAGGAAGGATTACTTGGCGGCCCTCGCCTTCCTGGCCCGGGTGCGGCGGGACTTCGCGGAAGGATCCGCGGAGATCGGTATCCTTCTGACCCCCAGCGCCACCGGCGAGGCTCCTCCAGGGCTGGAGACGATCGGCGATCCGATCTGCTCCCGCCCCTGGTCGCTGCTGGGCGTCCCCAGCGTCACCCTGCCCGCCGGCCGCGGCCCGGCGGGCATGCCGATCGGAATCCAGCTCGTCGGCCAGGCGGGGCAGGACGATACGCTCCTGCTGCAGGCCCATGGGATCGAAGGGCTGCTGTCCGACCTGCGTCGCGGCGGCTAGAACCGGCTGCGCCGATCCCGACCTTGGCCCCCGGCCCCGGGCTGGCGCGGGGACAGGTCACCGCACCGTGAGCACCAGCTTGCCCTGGATGTGCCCCCGGGCCGCGCGCTCGTGCGCCTTCGCGGCCTCAGCGAGGGGCCAGGTGCCGTCGACGACGATGCGGATGGAGCCGTCGTCGAGCAGGCGACCGACCTCCGCCAGCTGGGCACCGCTGGACCGGACCTGGGTGGCCGAAACGGTGACGCCCAGCTTCGCAGCCTCCTCCGCACCGGAGAAACCCAGGGGGAAAACAGGGAAGAGCGCGCCGCCCGGCTTCAGCGTGGACAGGAAGCGGCCGGTGGCCGGGCCGCCGACGGCGTCGACCACGAGGTCGAGGTCGCGGGCCACCTCTTCGGGCGCGGTCTTCGCGTAGTCGATGACCTCGTCGGCGCCGAGCTCGCGCAGCAGCGCCTCGTGCCGGCCCGAGGCCACGGCGATCACCTGCGCACCCTTCAGCTTTGCGACCTGCAGGGCGAGGTGCCCGACGCCGCCCGCGGCGCCGTTCACCAGGACCCGCCTGCCCGCCAGCGGCACCGGCTGGTGCCGGTTCGGCTGCAGCGGGTTCGGCGCGTCGTGGCCGAGCGCGACCAGGAACTGCCAGGCGGTGAGCAGCGACATCGGAACCCCGGCGGCATGGACATGGTCGATGCCGGGCGGCTTCGGCGCCAGCTCCGCCGCCGGCACGCTCACGTACTCGGCATAGGCTTTGCTGTCCCCGAACATACCTGCGGGGAAGCGGACCATGGCATAGACCTCGTCGCCGGGCGAGAAGCCCGCGACGCCGTCGGCCACTGCCGCGACGACGCCGGAGACGTCCGTGCCCAGGATGAGCGGAAAGGCCGGCCGGGGCCGCCACTCGGGCGGCAGCGCCCTATAGCCCTCGCGCAGGTACCAGTCGGGGGGATTGATGCCGACCGCGTGGACGCGGACCAGCACCTCGCCCGCTTGCAGGACGGGCAGCGGCGCATCCTCCCAGCGCAGCCCCTCGGGGCCGCCGAAGGCGTGCTGGCGTATCGCCTTCATCGCCTGGTTCATGGGGAAACCTCCATCAGGGCATCTGCTCCGACGACCATCTGGACCTGGGGACGCCGGTTGATAATTCAGGCGTACTTCGCTTTTATAATGCCATGAAGGAACAAATTGGCCTGGAGCGGCTGACCGGCCTGATCGCCTTCGCGCGGGCCGGGTCGCTCGGCAGCTACACGGCCGCCGCACGGTCCCTGTCGATCTCGCCGTCCGCCGTCAGCAAGAGCGTGCAGCGGCTCGAGCAGCAACTGGGGCTCCCGCTCTTCACCCGCACGACGCGCTCCCTGACGCTCACGCCCGAGGGGCGCGACCTGCACGAGCGTGCCCTGAGGCTGCTGCGCGCCGCGGAAGAGATCGAGCAGGCGGCGATGGCGGCACGCGCCGAGCCTTCGGGCAGCCTGCGGGTCGCGGCGCCGCTGCCGATCGGGGTCCATGTGATCGCCCCGGCGCTGCCGGCCTTCCGCAGGCGCCACCCCGAGGTGACGGTGGATCTGCGGCTGGGCGACCGGTTCGTCGACATCGTCCAGGAAGGGATCGACGTCGCCGTCCGCATCGGCGACCTCGCCGACTCGCGCCTGCTGTCGCGCCGGCTGGCGCCCCACCGTCTCTGCTGCTTCGCCGCGCCCGCCTACCTTGCGGCGCGCGGCACCCCACAGCATCCCGACGCGCTGGAGGGGCACGACACCGTCAGCCTGCGGTTCCAGAGCACGGGCCAGGCCCTGCGCTGGCCCTTCGACCTGGGCGGCCGGGTGATCGAGATCCTGCCGCCCTCCGGCCTCGTCGTCGACGTCAGCGACGCGCTGGTCGCCGCCCTCACGGCCGGCGGCGGCATCGGCATCGCCGCCACCTTCATCGCGGCGCCCTACGTGGCCCGCGGCGAACTGGTGCCGGTGCTCCCCGAATATGCCGTGGAGCGCCACACCATCACGGCCGTCTGGCCGGAAAGCCGCCGAGCCAACCCCGCCGTGCGCGCCTTCCTGACCCTCCTGCAGGAGGCCTTCCGGGAGCGGATGGCGGCCACCGCCGGGCTGTTCGATCGGTGATGCCTCTCGAGACGAAGGGCGCAGTTCCCCTCCAGCGCGCCCCGCCCGCTCACTCGCCGTAGCGTGTGGCGCCCTCGCCCGGCGGGATCGGCAGGGCATGGCTCAGGTGGGCGATCGCCACGTACATCACGCTCACCAGGGTCAGTTCGACGACCGCGCCCGGTGAGAACGCCTGCCGCAGCCCGTCCTGGAGCGGCGGCGCGATCGGCTGCCGCTGCACGACCGCGTCGGTCAGTTCCAGGATCAGCCTCTGCCTCGGATCGAAAAGCGCGCTGCCCCGCCAGTCGGCGAGCGCGTCGATCTGATCGCCGCCGAGCCCGACGCTCTGGCCGATCCGCCGGTGCTGCGCGAACTCGTAGTCGGCGCCGAGCTGCTGCACGGTGCGCAGGATGGCGAGCTCCCGCTCCGCCCGGCTGGTCTCGCCGGGCCCGCGCAGCACGACGCCGAAGCGCAGGAAGCCCTCGTAGAACTCCGGCGCGTTGGCGAGCACGCGGTGCAGGTTGATCGGCCCCCTGCCCGCCTCCCGCAAGGCGCCGAACAGAGGTGCCAGCAGCGGGTGGGGCGTGTGCGGATCCACGGCGGGAAACCAGTCCGCCCCGTCCTGCGGCCACTCGGCGGGCCGCACCGCCGCGGCCGTCTTCTGCTCGACCGTCATCCGCCCTCCCCTGCGCCGGAAGTGGTCCGGCACCTGCCGACAGGCCTGTTCCTGCGGCACTGTCGGCCGACCCTCCTCTCCGCACAAGCTTCCCCCACGAGTGCAGGCGAATTCTCAGGCCGTTTTTGACCTTCCTCGATCATGTTTCACCTCCATCGGCCTGAGATTGTCCTTTGAGGAAGCGCGAGACCAAGCGACCCTATCAACGCTCCAGCGGCGGAGCGGCGGCCACCGCCCGGCACCAGGAGCGGACTCCGGTTCTTTGGCCGGCGGGGATCCATGAGCACACCAGGCGAGGCCGCGCGGACGTTGCCGATTCCGGCTCAGGGCAAGCCGCGCGCAGCGAAGGCCCGAGCTTCCCGGTGGCGCGCCGTGACGGCAGACGGTTGTCCGCGTTGAAGGCCATCCACCACGCCCGGACCCATCCCGCCGTCAGCTGGAGCCGCCGGCGCTTTCTCATCGGGAGCGCCGGCGCGGGCATCGCGCTCGCTTTGGTGCCGCTTCAGGCGGCACACGCCGCGTTCGTCGACGATGAGGCGATGCCCGCCACCCCGGGCTGGTCGGGTGACGGCGTCGGACACCCGCGCTACCGGATCGACGGCTATGCGAAGGTCACCGGCCAGAAGCTCTATGCCCGGGACTTTCGGGCCGCCGACATGGCGGGCTGGCCGGACGAGACCGATCACGCCATGCTGCTCTTCGCTTCGCAGGCGACCCGCCGCTTCGTCGGGATCGATCTCGGCCGGCTTGATCCGGCCCTCCGGCCGGACAGGGTGGTGACGGCGGAGGACCTCGCGGCCGCCGGGATCCGGGCCAAGGGCTATTTCACCGAGGACCTGCTGTGCCCGAAGGGACACACGCCCGCTTATCTGGGCCAGCCGGTGGCCTTGCTCATCTTCCGCGGCGTGGAGAAGTTCACCGCCGCGCGGCAGATCCTGCGCGGGGCCGAGGGGGTCGTCGGCTTCGGCGCGGAGACCGGCGCGGTCACGAGGCCACCCTATGGCGCAAATCGCTTCACCCGCGTCGGCGGACCCGACCCGTCCGGCCCGGACGTGCAGTCCCCGGCCAGGGACGGCTGGGTGGTGCCGCCCCGTTTCGGTCGCGGGCCCGCCGCCGCCTGGCCCGAAGCCGATGCCGGCACCACGCGCCGCGCCGAAGACCATGGCCGCGCCATCCGCGCGGACCTCGACGGCGGAGGGGCTGGCCGTGTGTTCAAACAGCGCTTCGAGACCCAGTCCGTCGACCCCTTCTTCATGGAGCCCGAAAGCGGCCTCGCCTGGCACGACGCCGCCAATGATCGCCTGTCGCTGGTGCTCGGCGTGCAGGCGCCGGCGCACACGCTGCATGCGATCGCCGACCTGCTGAGCGATGCCGCGGCGCCCCATGCCATCAAGGAGCTGGAAGGCCATTTCGCCTATCTGGGCGGCGCGTTCGGCGCCAAGGACATGCCTCTGCTGCCGAACTATGTGGCGGTGGCGGGCCTGTTCGCCGGGGGCCGGCCGGTGCGGCTTGCACTCGATCGTTTCGAGCAGTTTCAGCTCGGCATGAAGCGGCACGCCGTCACCATGGACAGCCAGCTCGGCGTCGATACCAGGACAGGCGCCTTTACGGCGTTCGCCTGCGATCTGACGCTGAACGGCGGCGGCACCGCGAACGTCTCGGCGAGCGTCGCCGACGTGGCGGCCATCTCGTCGGCCTCCATGTACTACATGCCGAAGAGCGACATCAGGACCAGTGCCATCCATTCCCGCGCGGTGACGGCCGGGTCCATGCGCGGCTATGGCGGCCTGCAGTCGATCACGGCCATGGAATGCCTCGTGGACGAGGTCGCAGCCCGGCTGAGCATGGATCCCATCGATCTGCGGCGGAAGAACGCCATGCGGACCGGCTATCGCAACCTGACCGGAGCCAGGCCGATCGTCCCGATCCGCAGCGACGAACTCCTCGATCGGCTCGCGGGGGCGCGGCTGTGGTCCGGGCGCGCGGCGGACAAACGCGCCTTCGAGGCCGCTCATCCCTCGAAGGCCTACGGCGTCGGCGTGGCCTGCTCCCTGTTCAAGTACGGCACGGGCCATGACGGCGCCCTGGCGGCCGTGTCGTTCGATGCCGGCGGGGGCATCGAGGTCGCCGCCAGCACCGTCGAGATGGGCACGGGAATCTCCACGGCGGTCGCGGTGCGCGTCGCCGATCATCTGGGGCGCAGCGCCGACCGCGTCATCCTCGACATGACCGGGCCGGTCTGGGCGCCGCTGGGCCTCGTGACCTCGGGCGACCCGCTGACCATGAGCCAGCAAGAGCAGGACGAGGCGGCGGAAGATCCTCGCTGGGTCCCGGTGATCACCAGCCGCGCCAGCGCCTCGGTCGGCGCCCCCGTCACGAGCCATGCGGTGGCGCAGGCCGCCTACGCGCTCCTGCGCTACAGCCTGTGGCCCGCGGCGCAGGCCATCTGGCAGGCCGGCGGCACGGTGGCCTTCGACGACCTGCGGTGGATCGACGGCGCGCTCACCGCGAAGGGCCTGGAGCCGCTCTCCTTCGCCCGGCTGGCGGCGCGCTGCCATGCCGCCGGCCTGGCCACCGGCGCCATGGTTCATGCCTTCAGCCGCTGGCAGTGGGCGCGGGCCGCATTCGCCATGGGGCCCGAGATCTGGGAGGGGGACATCGACGCCCTGGCGTTGCGGCGCGCGGGGGCCTGGCGGGTGCAGGACCGCCGGACGGTGCGCTTTCCGCCGGCGTCGATGGAGCGGGTGAGCGAGACCTACGCGACCATCTGCGGCGCCGTCGTGGCGCTGTCCGTCGACCGCACCAACGGCGCCATCAAGGTTCTCGGCGTGCACGAAGTGCTGGATTGCGGCCGGTCCCTCGTGCCCGAACTGGTGTCGGGCATGGCGCAGGGCGGCATCGCCATGGGGTTGGGCCATGCGCTCACCGAGTACCTGCCGCTTTATGAGGAGGGCCCGGGCAACGGCACCTGGAACGTCAATCGCTACGCCGTGGTGCGCGCCGGCGACGTCCCGGTCTGGGACATGACGCTGGAAACCCTGCCGCCGATCGACACCGGCGACGCCCCCCGGGGGATGGCGGAGATCGTCATGGTGCCGGTCGTTCCCGCCGTGCTGAACGCGATCCATGACGCCACCGGCAAGCGCTTCACCAGCCTGCCGGTGACGGCCGACGCCATCCTGCAGGCGCGGTGAGATGGAAAGGGTGCGCATCTCCCTGACCGTCAACGGCCAGGCGACCGGCCCCCATGCCGTTCCCGCCGGCCTGGCGATGATCGATTTCCTGCACGATTTTCTCGGCCTGACCGGCACCAAGTTCGGCTGCGGCATCGGCGTGTGCCGTGCCTGCGTGGTGATCGTCGATGCGCCCGACGGAACGAGCCGGACCATGCGCACCTGCATCACCGGCGCCGCGGCCTTTGCCGGCAGGCAGGTCCGCACCATCGAGGGCCATGCGACGGTGGGACGCCTGTCCGCCGTCCAGCAGGCGTTCGTCGATCATTTCGCCTTCCAGTGTGGCTACTGCACCTCCGGCTTCGTCAACGAAGCCACCTGCCTGCTGGAGGATCTGGCGCGCAATCCCGTTCCCCGGGAGGGGCTCGAGGCGCGGATCGAGGCCGCGCTCGGCGATCACCTCTGCCGGTGCACGGGCTACGTCCGCTACTATGAAGCGGTGCGGGACCTGATCCTCGCCGATCCCAGTCTGACGACGGGATAGGCCATGGGACGCTGGATGGCGCGGCTGGCAGCCGGCATCCTGGTCGCGGCCGCGGCCTGCGGGCTCTTCGCCGTGCTGCGGGGCGTGCCGCCTGTCGCCGATCACCCGGTGTCGCGCGACCCCGCGGTCATCGCGGCCGGCAGGTATCTCGCGGCGGCGGGCGACTGCGCCTCCTGCCACACCGCCGAGGGCGGCGAGGCCCTCGCCGGCGGACGGCCCCTGGCGACGCCGTTCGGCACGATCTACGCGGCGAACATCACGCCGGACCCGAAGACCGGCATCGGCCGCATGAGCTCGGCGCAGTTCTACCAACTCGTGGCCTACGGCGCGGACGGCCTCGCCGCTCCGCTCTATCCCGCCATGCCCTACACCTCATTCCACCTCCTCACGCGCGCAGACAGCGACGCCCTCTTCGCCTATCTCATGAGCGTGCCGGCGGTGGAACGGCCGGCGAGGCCGGACGAGATGCGGTTCCCCTTCAACCTGCGTCCACTGATGTTCGGCTGGAATTTCCTCTTCGCCACCCGCAGGCCGTTCGAGGCGGATGCGAAGAAGGACGCGACCTGGAACCGCGGCGCCTATCTGGTCGAGGGGCTCGGTCACTGCGGCGAGTGCCACACGCCGCGCAACGCCTTCGGCGCCATGGAGCAGAGTCGGGCCCTTCAGGGCGCGGTCGTCAACCGGCTCGAGGCCCCGGACATCACCGCGCCCGCTTTGGCCGCCCGCGGCTGGACCCGCGAGGATCTCGTCCTGTTCTTCGCCGCCGGGGCGAGCCCCCGAGGGTCGGCGTTCGGGGACATGTTCCTGGCCATCAAGAACTCGCTGCGCCTGCTCACGCCCGACGACCAGGTGGCCATCGCCACCTATCTGCTGGACGGCGACGCGACCGCGCCGGGCAAGGGCGAGGGCGCGGTCACCGCGCTCGGCAGGAAGGCCCACGAAAACCGGGCCGGCCAGGCGCTCTATCTATCCAACTGCTCTCTTTGCCATGGACCGGACGGACAGGGCGTGCCGGGGACGATGCCGCGGCTCAAGGGCAACGCGACGCTGTCCCAGCCGGACGGCTTCAATCTGATCAGGGTGATGGCCGATGGAATCGATCCGCAGAGGATGTCCCTGACGCAGGGCTACGGGCCGATGCCGGCGTTCCGGGACCGACTGTCGCCAGCCCAGTTGGCCGATCTCTCCAACTACCTCCGCTCGGCCTTCGCGATCCGCCCAGACGACCTTCCGCCGCTCAGCGAAGAGGATGTGAAACGGATCCTGCGATAGGGGGCGGATCCTGGCGTCACGGCGCGATCGGGGGTTGGTGACCTGGCTGCACAAAGGAAGCCTTCGTAGAACTCGGGCGCATTGGCGAGCACGCGGTGGAGGTTGATCGGCCCCCGCCCGCCTCCCTCAGAGCGCTGAACAGGGAGGGCAGCATCGGGTGGGGGTGTGGGGGTCGATGGGGGGAAACCAGTCCGCCCCGTCCGCCGGCCACTCGGCGGCCCGCGCCGCCACCGGCGTCGCCTTCTCGACCGTCGTCTGGCCTCCTCCACAACCGAAAGTGCGCCCCCACCCCACGACAGGCCTGTGCTCCTGGTACAAGCGGCGGAGAACTCGGGCAACGGGGCGGGGCCGATCCTATACTCGTGGGATGGAGCTTCGCCTTGAGCCGAAGCCCGGCAGACCCATTCGCCAATGCGCCTATTCCGGCCCTCGGAAATCGTGAAGGAGCCTTGGATCGATTGCCACGTTGTCATCCCCTAACGACCAAGGGCTCATGGAGATGACAATTGCCGTCCTGGTCGGCCAGTAACGCCAGCGAAACACATTTTTCCCTCGCCACGAACCGTGTGTGGCTCGCCTCTGATGGCAGCATATAGAGCAAGTGCAGTGGCAAGCTCTCGCCCACGAAACCTAACTCACATTTGAGTTTGGCCAGCGGTTCGCCACCTGGGCCAACGACGAGGATATCTATGTCCTGCCCAATACCGCTGAGTGCAGAGCCGAACATGTATGACTCGAAGCCTGCCAGGGATTTGCAAGACCCCAAAAGATAGGCTGCAACCTCGCTCGCTGTCATCAGGCCTTCTTCAGGTGCTCCTTCAGCTCGTCCCATTTCATCACCTCACATCCGAGTTCACGTCCCGCCTCCAACGCCTCGGGCGACGGCGTACCATTTGGATTAATGTTCCAAGCAATGTCGACTGGGCCAAATCGCTCCCAGAGGCTTCGAATAGCATCAGCGGTAGGCTCGTAGTCCGCAACCATCCCAATCCGGAGCGTAGTTCCGGTCCTGAGCGAAACACGGTGAACCCGATCGAACTCTCGGACAGCGTCCACCACAGGGCCAAATTGCCGGAGAAGCCGGTCTGAGAATTTGTAGACCTTGTGAGACGCAGTATTTGCATCGCCGTCCAAGGCAGCGGAGCAGAGCGTACCAAAACGTCCCCAACCCACGCCATTCTCTTCAAGGTAGCGGATCGCGCCACCTTCCCAGACGCAATTAGTACGATAACCACACAGGAAGTCTAACCTTTCGAACTGCTCTCGATACCCAGTCGCTGCGGCTATATTGATCGTCACATTCGCAGAAATTGCGGCGAAGACATCGGGTTGGTTCGGGCTAGTGATCTTGATCAGGTCGGCCGCTACATGCTCTGCCTTTGAACGTTCGCCCGGTTTAGAGAAATTGGCGAGAGCGTACTTTACCTGCCAGTTCACCCGAAAATACCTTCCATCGCGGCCGGGAAGCGAATAGCGCGACCAGCGACGCCGCAAACGTGTCGTTCTGATAGCCCGCGAACGTGTTCTTGATAGTCCGCGAAAGCGCGTCGCTCCTCGTCGGTCGCAAGCTTCAGATTTGCCTCGATGATCGCCTGGACCCGGTAGTGGTTCGGCAGGATGACGCTTCTCATACGCTGGCTCCACGCCGCCGCCGCCTCAGACTCCGGATCGTACTCGAACTTCGCCGCATCGACGGGAGCATAGCGTTCCCAGATTGCTCTGTTTTCCGCCAGTATGCCGGTCACGGCATCCCGAACCTCAGCGCGCTCTTCATACGACCTGATCCCCTGCTTAAGCGCCAAATTCGCGAGGTGGCTCTGCTTCCAATCGAGCAGGATATTGCGTGGGTAGGCTTCGGGGTCCTTGTCGATTTTCGTATGACATGTCGGGCATAGTAGGATTAGGTTCTCAAATGCGTCCGCGTCGAAATCGCCAGCCGGGCGGTCCTCGAAGCGCGGCCCGGCATCGCCGTGCGGGATAACGTGCGCCATCTCGGCGATGTGCTTGTCGCCGCCCATTTCGACGGGGAACAAAGCATCAAGGCAGTCTGGCTTCTGACAATGCCCTGATGCCGCTGCAAATAGTCGAAGTCGAGTTCCAACGGGTATCGCCTTACGCTCTGCCATCGAGGCACTCCATCTTCTTGCGCTCGGCCGACATTCTATTAGTCGGAGGCCTTTACTTGTGCCAGTCTGCACTAGGCCTGCCGAGCACTGAGGAGAGGCGCGGAGGGACTCGTCACCCCGGGTGAAGTCTGAGGGGACAAGGTCACGGTGTAACCCGGCCGGAACGACTTTACAGAACTAGCCCACACCCAAGTATGATCGTCTCCCAATCCAGGTGGAAGGACCAGCGCCATTCCCGTCCCGACGATGTCCGCATCGCAGTTTGCGACCGCCTTCGATCTCAGACCAAACCTGGTGGCATGGTTCCTCGGCGCGGGAGCGTCGGCCGCCTCAGGCATTCCGACCGGCTACGCCATGATCCAAGATTTCAAGGCGCAGATCTTTTGCCGGGAGACGAACCTGTCGAGGCGGGAGGTCGACACGGCTGATCCGCTCTGGATCGACAGGATTGATTCCTTCTTCCGGCAATCGTCGCTTCTGCCACCCGCCGGGGACCCGACCGAGTACGCGGCAGCCTTCGAAGCGGTATACCCGCAACCCCGGCATCGCCGCCAGTACATCGACGACGCGATCTCCAAGGGCACGCCCTGTTTCGGGCACAAGGTCCTCGGCAGCCTGATGGCGTCCGGCAAGGTGGACTGCGTGTTCACGACGAACTTCGATCCCCTCATCGAGGAGGCGGCGCTTTCGGCAAACGCGATCTTACCTGCGGCGGCCCAGAATCGCCCGACCGTTGCGGCGATCGACTCTGCCGACCGAGCGATGCGTTGCCTCAACGAATCGGATTGGCCATTAGTAGCGAAGCTTCACGGTGACTATCAGTCGATCGCGATCAAGAATACCGGATCGGAGTTGGAGCAACAGGACATCCGAATGCGGCATGTCCTGGTAGAGGCTGGCCAAAGGTTCGGAATGTTCTTTGTCGGCTACAGCGGTCGCGACGCCTCGATCATGGAAGCCCTCACGGATATCCTCAATACGCCGGCGCCGTTCCCAAATGGGTTGTACTGGCTCACCTCGTCGGTCGCGCGCCTCTTGCCTGCCGTTTCGAAATTTCTGGACCGGGCTCAGGCTGCCGGCGTCGACGTGGCCATTGTCGAGTGCGCGACCTTTGACGAACTGGCTGCCGATCTCATCAAGACGACCGATTTGCCGCAGCCGCTCTTCGATCGCGTGATGGAGGGGCGTCCGTCGCCGCGCCTGGTGCCGGTGCAACTCCCCACCGCCGAGGCTCGAGCCTTCCCCGTCTTACGCTATTCCGCGCTTCTGATTGAAAAGATGCCGCGCACCGCCCGGCGGGTGAAACTCGCACAACATACGACCTCTCCCGCGGCCCGAGAGCTTCTTAAGGAGAAGGGGGTCAGGGCGACGGTCGCGGCTCAAGGGCGAGAGCTGGCCGTGTTCGGCAAGGATCAGGAAATCATCGATGCGCTGGCGCCGCTCGGGGCGGCGCTTGACGGCGAGATCAATTTGAATCCGGTCACCGACAGTTGGGCGATGGGCCTCCTCTACGACGCCCTGGTCAGGAGCTTGGCGCGACGCCTACCGCTCATTCCCCGCTACAAGCGCTCCGGACATTCCGTCGTTATCGCCTCACCTCGCGAAGGAGACGATCCAAAGCGTCTTCGTCAAAACTCGCAGATGCTGGCCAACCTCCGGAACGCCTATAAGAGCGACCTATTCGGTGTGGTCCCTAATCTCAGCTTCCCCTTTCAGGAAGGCGTCTTCCTGAAGCTGGACCTTGTGGACGGTCGTTGGTGGTGCGGCTTCGAGCCTTACACCTTCGTGCAGGTCCCGCGTCCCGAAGAGCCGCAAGACGGCGATCCGGAGCGCTCGGAAGCCTCAACCACAGACCCAATGGGAGCGCGCCCGGAGCGTCACGGCGACCCAGCGGGTGACTGGCGCCGAGAGCGCTGGGCGCAGCGGTACAACCGAAATTGGGCGGCGATTATCGACGCCTGGGCACAGCTCCTCACCAGCGCCACCGGCAGGACGAAACGCGCGTTTGGGCTGGAGGACGGCGCTGGGATCGACGCCATATTCGAGGTCTCGCCTGTCACGGGCTGGAGCCGACCCGGCCACCACCACGCCTACTTCGATAGGACGACGTGATGAGCGCTCCCGCTTCGCTGACGAAGCTGCCGCCGTTCACGCTGCTGGACGAGCCTGGCCTGTCCTTCTCGCCCTCGGATGCGACCCACGTCGATGTGCATCCGCTCAGGGGGCTTGCGAACTTCGGACCCTACTCGAAGGGGTCGTTCGGCAGCTTCACCTCGCGCATAAGGGTTGCGACCGTGGGCCCGGAGAGCGCGTTCAGGCGGCGCGGCGAGCTTATGCTGCTCCTGCGCAACGCGCATCGCCCATCCGACAGATCGGAATACGTCCCGCAGTATCCGGGCTTCGAACGACTTTACCGCGTGGCGCTGGAAGCGGCGCCCCGGGACGCTCACATCAAGTGGCCGGAACATCTGCACGAACTGCCCGGCGAGGGCGATCCGCAGGCCCGGCTTTTTCTCGCGATGGAATCGGCGCTCCGGCGGTTGGAGTTGGTGCGTAACAACTTCGATGTCGTGCTGGTCCATTTCCCTGATGCCTGGAATCCCGCTACGCGGGGCAAGTTTTTCGATGCCCATGATGTGCTCAAGGCGCTGGGCGCGCGCTTCAACATTCCGACCCAGGTACTCAACGACCGAGCTTTTACCTTCACGCATAAGGCGTCGCTCGCATGGCGATTGGCGACAGCCCTCTATGTGAAGGCTGGCGGCACGCCATGGAAGCTGGCGCCGCTGAAAGGCGTGCCGCCCGATACGGCCTACATCGGCCTGGCCTATGCGCTGCGCGGCGACCAGCAAGATGCGCACTACGTGACCTGCTGCTCGCAGGTGTTCGACATGGATGGTGGCGGAATGCAGTTCGTGGCCTTCGAGGCCAAAGATCCCGTTGCAGACGTCGCCGAGGCGCGGAGAAATCCTTTTCTGAGCCGCGACGACATGCGCGCCGTGCTGGCTCGCAGCCTGGAGCTTTATCAGGGACGGAATGGCGGCAACCTGCCCAAGCGCATGGTCATCCACAAGACGACCGCGTTCAAAGATGGGGAGATCGAAGGAGCGTTCGACGCGCTGGCGGGTGTCCCGGAGATCGAATGCATTGAGGTGAGTTCGGCCTCTGCTGGCGAGGCGTTTGGCTGATCGAGTCGGGCGCGCAGAAGCCCCCGACCAAGCCCTCTGGCTACCCGGTGCCTCGCGGCACGACGGTCGTGCGGTCTGGCAATTCAGCACTGGTGTGGGTTGCCGGCAATGCGCCTGACGTCTCGACGAAGGGCGACTATTATCAGGGCAAGAAGAGCATTCCCCGCCCGTTGCAGTTGATACGACACGCCGGCAGCGGCCCGCTTGAGCTGACGGCCCACGAAGCGCTCGCGTTGACCAAAATGGATTGGAACAATGATGCTCTCTACGATCCCGTGCCAGTGAGCATTCGCTACTCGCAGAGATTGGCGCGCACGATCGCAAATGTCCCGGACCTCCCGCGAAACGTCTATCCTTATCGACTATTCATGTAGCGCGATCTGGCGCTCGCGAAGTCCGCCATGAAAGACCGTGGCGCCTCACTGCTGCTATCACTTTCTGATTTATCGAAGGCTTGCTTGCCAACTGCCGATCTGTGAGGTTGCGCTCACGCATCGTGCTTTGCTGGAACTGGTATTCCCAGTCGTTGATGACCCCTCGCTCAAGGAAGAATGCGGTGGCATCAGGGCCGAGCTTCGCCCAAGCCGCATCAAGCATAGGCTTCGCAGCTTCTCGGCTATAGCCGTAGTCATCGTTGGTCGCGTTGGTTCGAACAACGAGACACCACTCGCCGCCCTTCGGGATGACGTGGGAGCTGTTCCTTCGACACTTGCGCTAGCGCTGCGCCTGCTCGATCCTCCGAGGCCCTGCAAGGTGCAAAAAATGGTCCTTGGCAGTCAGAGCGTTCGTACGATTTCCGGCACGGCGTGGGATGGTCTGAAACAACCCTAGTTCACTCCCACTCGATCGTCCCCGGCGGTTTCGAGGTCACGTCGTAGACCACACGGTTGACGCCGCGCACCTCGTTGATGATGCGGGTGGCCAGGCGCGCCAGGAAGGCGTGCTCGAAGGGGTAGGAGTCGGCGGTCATGCCGTCCGTCGAGGTGACCGCCCGCAGGGCCAGCACCCGGTCGTAGGAGCGGGCGTCGCCCATCACGCCCACGGTGCGCACCGGCAGCAGCACGGCGAAGGCCTGCCAGATGGCGTCGTACAGGCCGGCGCGCCGGATCTCCTCGATGAAGATGGCGTCGGCCTTGCGCAGCACGCCGCAGGCCTCGGCCGTCACCTCGCCGGGGATGCGGATGGCCAGCCCCGGCCCCGGGAAGGGGTGGCGGCCCACCAGGCTCTCCGGCAGGCCCAGCTCGCGGCCCAGTTCGCGCACCTCGTCCTTGAAGAGCTCGCGCAGGGGCTCCACCAGCGTCATGCGCATGCGCTCGGGCAGGCCGCCGACGTTGTGGTGGCTCTTGATGGTCACCGAGGGTCCGCCGGTGACCGAGACCGATTCGATGACGTCCGGGTACAGCGTGCCCTGGGCCAGGAAGTCCGCCCCGCCCGCCTTCTCCGCCTCCTCCTCGAAGACATCGATGAAGGTGGCGCCGATGATCTTGCGCTTGGCCTCGGGGTCGGTGACGCCCGCGAGCTTGCCGAGGAAGAGGTCGGCGGCGTCGCGGGCCACCAGCGGGATGTTGTAGTGGTTGCGGAACAGCTCCACCACCTGCTGCGCCTCGCCCTGCCGCAGCAGGCCGTGGTCGACGAAGATGCAGGTGAGCCGCTCGCCGATCGCCTCATGGATCAGCACCGCCGCCACGGAGGAATCCACACCGCCCGACAGGCCGCAGATCACCCGGCCGTCGCCCACCTTCGCCCGGATTGCCTCGATCGCCTGCTGGCGGAAGGCCGCCATGGTCCAGTCGCCGCGGCAGCCGGCGATGCGCTTGACGAAGTTCTCCAGCAGGCGTCGCCCCATGGGCGTGTGCACCACCTCGGGGTGGAACTGGACGCCGTAGTAGTGCCGGTGGTCGTCGGCCAGGGCGGCGAAGGGCGCGCCCTCGGAGATGCCGACGATGCGGAAGCCGGGCGGCAGCACCACCACCCGGTCGCCGTGGCTCATCCAGACCTGGTGGGACTCGCCCGGCTCCCACACCCCCTCGAAGAGGCCGCAGCGGTCGGTGATGGTGAGCTCGGCGCGGCCGAACTCCTGGTGGTCGGAGCCCTCCACCAGGCCGCCGAGCTGCTGGGCCAGCAACTGCTGGCCGTAGCAGATGCCGAGCACCGGCAGGCCGGATTCGAAGACCCAGTCGGGCGCGCGCGGGCTCTCCGCCTCCACCGTCGAGGCGGGGCCGCCGGAGAGGATGACCCCCCGGGCGCCGAAGGCGGCGAGCCGCTCCGGCGCGGCGTTGAAGGGCAGGATCTCGCAGTAGACGCCGGCCTCGCGCACGCGCCGCGCGATCAGCTGGGTCACCTGGGAGCCGAAGTCGAGGATGAGGATGCGGTCCGTCATGGCGCCGTCTAGCCGATCCCGTGCGCCTTGTCAGCAGGCGCGCGCGCAACCCAGCCTTTCAGCCTGCGGTGGCCGGAGAAGCCCGCATCTGAACCCGCTCAGCGGCGGCGGGCGAGCCAGCCGGGCAGGTCGTCCCAGCCGTAGGCCGTCTCGGCCAGCCTGGTGCCGGCGAAGGACTCCATCCGGGTGCCGACCGCCTTGCCGGCCATCCCCTCGTAGAAGAAGCGCGACGGGTTGCCCGCCAGCACCCACAGCATGACCGAGCGCAGGCGCGCGGCCGCCAGCTCCTCGAAGAGACTGCGCACCAGGCGCCGGCCGATGCCCCGCTCCTGCCAGTCGGGCAGGACGTAGAGGGTGTAGATCTCGCCGGCGTAGGGCAGGCTGGGCGTGCGGGTCCGCCCGGCGTTGCCGAAGCCGACCACCGTGCCGTCGGCGGCGGTCGCCACACGGACGATGCCGGCCTTGCGCCGGCCGATCGATTCCCGCCACCAGGCCTGCCGCCGCGGTTCGGACATCTGCACCAGGTAGTCGTCGGGCAGCAGGCCCGCATAGGCGGTGCGCCAGGTCTCGACATGCACGCGGGCGATGCCGCCGGCGTCCATCGCCGTCGCCTCCCTCAGGGCGACGGCCCCCTTGCCCTCTCTCGCTCTGCGTTCGGCGGCCAATCGAGGCTCCTCCGCGTCCCAAGGCCTGCTAGGCTAGCACGTCCAGCGTCGGCGACCAGCCCTGCCGCGTCAATTGATCGACGCAGCGCAGCGGTGTAAGCCTACGGATAACCTGTCCCTTCGGCTGCAATCGGAACCGGTATGTACGAAGTCACTCGCCGGATCGGGCTGGATGCGGGCCACCGCATTCCCGACCACGGCTCCAAGTGCCGGCACATCCACGGCCACCGCTACGAGGTGCTGGCCACCTGCTGCAGCAACGAGCTGATCAAGGCCGGCGAGCAGCGCGGGATGACCATCGACTTCGGGTTCCTCAAGGACGAGATGGTGCAGGAGATCGAGAAGCCCTGCGACCACAGCCTGATTATCTGTGCCGACGACCGCCTGCTGATCGAACGCCTGGGGGTCGACGCTGAGGTGGTGGAGAAGGTCCGGCGGGAGGGCGCCGGCTGCGTCACCCACACCGCCGACGGCATGCACATCTACGTGATCGACAGCCCGCCCACCGCGGAAAACCTGGCGCGCCACTGGTTCCACCGCCTCGCGCCCAAGGTGGTCGCCCGCTCCGAGGGCAACGCCCGGCTGAGCCGCATCCGGGTGTTCGAGACGCCCAACTGCTATGCCGATTACCCCATCGGCGCGCGCGAGGCCGCCCAGGTCTGAGCCCTGGCCCGGCTGGTGCTTCGAGCGGCTCATGCTTCGACGAACTCATGCTTCGACGGGCTCAGCATGGAGACCTTTGCGCGGGTGAGGGGAGTGTGATTCGATAGGTGTTG